>Ga0193706_1000001_pt1 | contig 1524194 bp, 1235 predicted proteins | sample U3c1metaG_FD_160130 | JGI IMG/M metagenome (GOLD analysis project Ga0193706, IMG submission 160130) | Soil microbial communities from a riparian zone of the East river system, Colorado, United States - U3c1 | ecosystem: Environmental > Terrestrial > Soil > Riparian zone | place: USA: East...
ACCTACCGTTGCTGCGATCGGCAACCAGGAGCTTTGTAACGGCAGCAGCACCACAGCCATCACTTTCACAGGCACTCACACCAGCTTCACCTGGACCAACGACACTCCTTCGATCGGACTTCCTGCCAGTGGCACCGGAGACATCGCAGCCTTCACGGCTGTGAACAGCGGGGGTACGGCCGTGACGGCCACCATCGTAGTTACTCCCCGCTATGGATCTTGTGTTGGCAGCACGAAAAGCTTCACCATCACGGTGAACCCGACACCTAATGTGAATGCGATCACCAGCCAGGTGCTGTGCAATGGCTCTACGACGACAGCTGTCACCTTCGCAGGTACTGGCAGCAGCTACACGTGGACCAACGATACTCCTTCAATAGGTCTTGCCGCTTCGGGGACTGGAACGATCGCAGCCTTTGCTGCTGTGAACAGCGGATCGAGCCCTGTGGTAGCTACCATCGTTGTGACCCCGGTGTTTGCAGGGACTCCTGTCTGCAACGGCCCTACGAAGAGCTTTACCATTACGGTGAACCCGACACCATCTGTAGTTGATCCGTTGAACCAGACTGTCTGCAACGGACAGAGCGTCGTGGCGGTGAACTTCGCCGGGGTTGCCACCAGCTACGACTGGACCAACGACAATACCGGCATCGGCCTTGTTGCCAGCGGTACGGGTAACATCGCATCCTTTGCAGCAACGAATGTTACAGCCATCCCTGTGGTTGCCACCATCACGGTGACCCCGAGGTATACCTTTGCAGGACTTACCTGCAGCGGAACGGTGCAGACCTTTACCATCACCGTTCAGCCGACACCTACCATTGCTGCGACCGGTGACCAGGTTGTCTGCAACGGCACTAGCATCACCGCTGTTACTTTCACGGGGACCCACACCAGCTTCACCTGGACCAACGACAATACGAGCATCGGCCTTGCTGCATCAGGGACGGGAGACATCACGGCCTTCGCTGCGTTGAACACGGGCAGTGTTCCTTCGGTAGCCACCATCGTTGTGACCCCGGTATATGGAGCATGTACGGGTGCAACGGATACGTTCACCATCACAGTCAATCCCACACCTAACGTTACCGCACCTTCCGACCAGGTTGTATGTGCAGGGGACAACACGGCGGCGGTAAACTTCACCGGCACGGGTACCAGTTACGATTGGACCAACAGTAATACAGGCATCGGTCTTGGCGCTTCGGGTACGGGCAACATCGGTTCTTTCGTGGCGACGAATGCTACAGCCATCCCTGTTGTGGCCACCATCACCATCACGCCCCGTTACACGTTCGCAGCCCTTACTTGTAATGGTCCAACGAAGATCTTCACCATCACCGTTCAGCCGACACCTACCGTTGCTGCGATCGGCAACCAGGAGCTTTGTAACGGCAGCAGCACCACAGCCATCACTTTCACAGGCACTCACACCAGCTTCACCTGGACCAACGACACTCCTTCGATCGGACTTCCTGCCGGTGGCACCGGAGACATCGCAGCCTTCACGGCTGTGAACAATACTGTGAGCGCCGTTACAGCAACAATCACCGTGTCTCCGCATTACGGCGCATGCCTCGGAACAGCAAAAACCTTTACGATACTCGTCAATCCTAACCCGACATTCAGTGTTGCGAACAATGCAGTAAATATTTGCAGCAGCGGCAATACCAACATTGGATTCACGAGCCCCACGACAGGTCATACTATCAATGTGGTCAGTGTAAACTACGGTTCGGTTTCCGGTGGAACAGTAACGGCGGGAGTAACGACTTTCACCAACGGCAACACACTCGTCGAGACCCTGACGAATGCGACTACGGCGCCTATCGACGTGGTTTATACTTTCAGCGTAACGACGCCATCGACGACTCCGGTTTGCCCGTTGACTCCTGCCACCCAGGTTATTACCGTACGTGTTCAACCCACACCGGCGTTCAGCACGGTGAATGGCGCGGCACAGATATGCTCCGGCAGCCAGGCCAACATTACATTGAATTCAAGCGTGACGGGCGCACAGATCCGCCTTCAGTCCGTAAGCTACGGAGCAGTATCGGGTACTCTTTCGGCCGGTGCATTGTATAGCAATGGACAGCAGATAAACGAGGTGCTTGTCAATAACACCACCGCTGCCGTTACTGTTACTTACGTCTTCGAAGCGATCATAGGTTCATGTGGACCAAGCGCTACCCAGTCCGTGCAGGTGATCGTCAACCCGAATCCTTCATTCACTGCCACTAACAATGCATCGACGATATGCAGCGGCACCGCCACCAACATCCTGTTCAACAGCCCGACTACGGGGCATCAAATCAACGTGGTATCTGCAACATACGGAGCAGTAGGAGGAGGGACCCTGACCGCCGGCGTTACAACGTTCGTCAATGGCAACACACTCGCCGAAACCCTGGCCAACAATACCACGGCTCCCATCGATGTAGTGTATGTGTTTAACGTAACAACACCAGGCACTACACCTTCGTGCGCATTATCACCCGTCAATCAGACCGTCACGGTACGGGTACTTCCGGCGCCTGCGTTCAATCTCGTCAATGCGACCGCACAGATATGTTCGGCAAGCCAGGCGAATATCACATTGAACACGGCCGTTATCGGCGCGCAGGTGCGACTACAATCCGTGACGTACAGTGCGGTGTCAGGCACTCTTTCGGCCGGTGTTCTGTATAACAATGGTCAGCAGGTGACTGAGGTGCTGATTAACAACACGAATGCACCGGTTACCGTTGTGTATACTTTCGAGGCTATCGTAGGCGCATGTACCCCCAGTGCCACGCAGACAGCGAACGTGATCGTCAACCCCAATCCTTCGTTCACTGCAACCAACAATGCTTCGAATATCTGCAGTGGCACGTCGACCAACATTTCCTTCACGAGTCCGACTACAGGCCACACCATCAACGTGGTCAGTGTGAACTATGGAGCCGTCACAGGCGGTACTGTCATTCCGGGGACTACATCTTTCGTCAACGGCAACTCACTGACAGAGGCACTCAGCAACGCGACGACAAGTCCGATCGGCGTGGTTTATGTGTTCAACGTCACCACACCTGGTACTTCACCTATTTGTCCGCTGGCCACATCGAATCAGACTCTGGTCGTGACTGTCCAGCCCTCATCGTCGTTTTCCGTGACGAATAATGCCACAAGGTTCTGTTCCGGAAACCAAACGAACATATTGCTCAACACGCCTGTGGGAACAGCGCAGATCAGGCTTGCTTCCGTCAATTACGGTGCGGTAAGCGGAACACTGTCTGCCGGTGCGTTGTATACCAATGGCCAGCAGATCATGGAAGTGCTTACCAACGCGACCAATGCACCGGTAACTGTGGTTTACACCTTCGAAGCAGTCGTATCGGGTTGTGCACCGAGCGCCCAGCAGACTGCGAGCGTCATCGTTGATCCTTTACCAACGCTCGCGACCAACCTTAATCTTCAGGAATTGTGCGAAGGTCAGATACCGACGGTAGGCCTTACCAATCCTAACAACGTGGGAGGGACTCAATATGTGTGGACGATCTCCACCACCAACGTAAATGGCGCCGCCAACCAACCGACGCCCGTGGCTGCCGGTGCGATCAACACAGTACTTTCTCTTTCCTCAGGATCGATCGGTACCATTACCTATTCGGCGCGTGCGGTAGCGATGGGTTGCTTCAGCGCTCCTGAAAGCATTCAGCTTACGATCAGGCTGCAGCCCACCGTTACAGTACCTGCCAACATCACACAGTGCGAGCCGTCTTCGATACCATTGAACGGTACCATTGGCGGCGGTGCAAGCAGTGCATTGTGGAGTGTGATCACCGGTGCAGGAACACTATCGTCCACCAACGTTGTAGCAGGCCTTCCTATCAATGCGAACGCAACCTACGGCGTCAGTCCTTCGGATATCGCGTCGATCGTTACGATGAGATTGACTACGAACGACCCCGACGGACCATCAGGCTTGTGCCAGTCGGTAACATCTGACTACACGATCACCATCAACCGTTCTGCGAAAGTTAACGCTGGCCCCGACCTGCAGCAGTGTGAAGACATCGCGAGCACTCCGCTTCAGGGTTCCACTTCATTTGCGCCGAATGGAACGCAATGGTCACTCGTTACAGCAGCCGGCGTATTCTCGAATGCCGCAAGCCCGACATCGAACTACTCGTACGCTAATCCGGCCGAAGCAGGACAAACAGTCACGTTGCGACTCACTGCATTTGACCCGGATGGCGGCGGCGCTACCGGTCCCTGCACCGATGTTTCCGATATCATGACGGTCAAGATCAACAAGCTTCCCGTCGTTTCGTATGTAGGCTTTCCGAATCCTGCATCGATGGCCGAAAATGAAGGAGCACGTACACTTACCGGCAACCAGGTAGGAGGTATTTTCTCGATCACACCCATCACCTCGATCATCGGTCTTACGACACCGAATCCTACTGACCAGGTTTCATTCGATCCAAGCATCGTAGAGCTCGGACCGAATACAGTAAAATACACTTACACCGATGGGAATGGTTGTACGAATTTCAATTCACAGGTCGTGATCATAAACCCTGTGACGAATGTCGACTTCATTATCGAACGCGGTACCCTCACATCGGTGCAGGAATGGGAACTGTGCGCCGACCAGCATAAGGTGAAGCTTGTCGGTAACCCTGTGGTTGCAGATGGTTTCCCTCCCGAGACACGATTCCACCTGAGCCCCGACTTCCCGAACGGTGGACTTTTGTACAGCAATCAGATCGATATTGTGTTCGAATCCGGTGATTGGTACATCGACACAGACGGAGTGGTATCGGATACTTACATGGTCCGTTACACCTTCAAGAACGAGTTCAACGCTGTGACATACAAAGAATATGCGGTGCACATTTTCGCCAGCCCGGTTGCCGTCATTAACGTCGACAATTCATGCGTGAAGGATGTCATACAGTTCAACGATGCGTCGACGCTGCCTTCCAATCCCTTCGGAGGAGCGATCGCGGAATGGCGCTGGGACTTCGACGATCAGTCGTTCAGCAACTTCCAGAACCCGTCGCACGGATATATTCAACCCCGGTATTACGACATCGGCCTGTTAGCTACAACCAACCAGGGATGTATTGGAACAACGACCAAACAGATCCGCGTGGGAGATCAGCCTACTGTCGTGTTCGACTGGTCGGCGTTGTGTAATAATGAATACACGCGGTTCAAAGATTCTTCTTCAGCGGGTATCAGTAATATCATATCCTATACCTGGGACTTTGGCGACGGTACGACGGTCACGGGCGCTCCCAACCTACCCATTGTAGGAAGCACTCATACAGACAGCACATTCAACAATCCGAAACACCGTTATTTCAATGACGGCAGGTATACGGCGAAGCTTACCATTGCCACAGACGACGGCTGCGTGAACCAGTTGTCGCAACAGGTGAATATCTTCCCTTACATCACTGTGAAGCCTTCGTCTACGACCGCCTATCAGCAGGACTTCGAGATACCGCAGAACGGATGGAGCACTGAATCGCTTTGGAAGGAACGCGGACTGAACCAGAACGACTCGGCACGCTACAGCTGGATGCGCGGTATGCCCGACGGCGCGAATATCAATTCGGCTGCCGGCGGTGCCAACGTGTGGTGGACCGGCCGCAGAATAACTGTAGATCCTTTCGGCAACAACAACTCCAGGTACATCAACCCGGACACATATTTCAAATCGGAGTCGTCGGCGGTGAACGGGCCTTGCTTCAATCTTACCGAGCTTCAGCGCCCCATGATATCGCTCGATTATTGGGCCGACGTGGAAATAAATCGTGATGGGGCTGTGCTCCAGTATTCGATCGACGGTGGATTCAACTGGGAGCTTATCGGACCCATCCCCGCACAACCGGATCGTAACGAAGGTATCAACTGGTACAACTCACAAGGTATCGTTGGCAAGCCCGGTAACCAGCGTGCAGCCGGTGACTACGGATGGTCGGGCAGGACCGAGGAATGGAAGAATGCCCGCTTCAATCTTGATATGGTCGATCCCAAAAAGCGCGACCAGGTTCGCTTGCGTGTCGCGTTTGGAAGTGAGGATGACAACGACAATTCAGATGGTAAGTTCGATGGTTTCGCATTCGACAACGTATTCGTCGGTGACAAGACCCGCAACGTGCTGATCGAGCACTTCACCAGCGCAGATGCAGGCAGCAAGATCGGTGATGGGGTGGTCAATGATCAATTCCAGGATCAGATTGACTTACGAGTTCTCTACGGAGGCCAGTCGGACTTTTACGACATACAATATCACATCAAATCCGCTACACCCGATCCTATCAATTCAGATAATGAGATCGACCCGGCGACACGCGCGGTATTTATGAGTGTGTCAGCGCCACCTACTACGATCCTGGATGGTCTGCGCAGGCCTCCATTCAATGGAACATATGTCAAGATCAACCGTCGCGAGATAGACAGGCGCGCCCTGGAAGATCCTCAATTTATTATGAGGCTCGATACAGTAACACTCAATCCCACGTCGACAAATCTGGTCAGCAACAAGATCCAGCCGGTGATCACCCTCACCGCCCAACAGGACTTCAACACGCCTCTGCTTTTGAATGTAGCACTGGTGGAAGATGTGAGTGGCAACAAGAACGTCCTGCGCAAGCTTCTGTTCGGACCCGATGGGCTCACGATCACGAATGCAGTCGCTGATGGCGAGGTCATTGTAAGAGATAAGGGTGTTATCGATATCAATGTCCCGATAACAAACCCGAACGGACTTACCATGATCGCGTTCGTCCAGGACAAGATCACCAAAGAGATATATCAGTCAGTTGTCCTGAAGGCGCCTTACAAAGTGGGAAGTATTCCCACCGGTGTCGAGGATGAGGAGTCGGAAGAGTCTGTGATCGCGAAGAGCATCAATATTTACCCGAACCCCGCTAACCAGCGATTCTTCTTCAGGCTACCCGATGCGATACCGGGTGACAACTATAAATGGAAGATGTCTGATCAACGTGGCGTTGTGGTACGCAGTGGTGACTTCACGGGCGCCATCGGCGGAGAGCTCGAGGTCGACGTCTCGCCGTTCGCCAGCGCGATGTACATCATTGTGATCGAAGGCCCAAACAAATCGGTCGTCTATCACAAACTAATGGTGATGAATCACCACTAGGGTTCAGCAATAAGCTTATCAGAGTTTCCGAAGCTCGTCCAGCGCCGATTCGAGCTGGGCGCATAACCGCGTTGTCATTTTCGGCAGGGCTTGTAAATCGGTACGTTCCTTTGCCGACATCTCGATCAATGAGGCGACGTCCCGGGTCTTATTTAGACCCATCATCGCCAGCGACGGCTTGATCTTATGTACGGCCCTTGCCAGCGCCTCCCAGTCCTTCGACGCGCTGTTCGAGCGGATCTCTTCGACAGACTTCGGCATGGCCTCCAGGAATGTGCCGATCATGTCACTCAGGAACGCATCGTTATTGGAAGTGACTTTTTTCAAATAGCTAAGGTCTATTTTCTCCAGCCCGCTGCGGCCTGCAGTAGCTGCGACATTCACGGTTCCTTTTTTTGATTCTTCTTCGACCTTCTGTATCGCCTGCTCCACTGCGGCCTGCGACCGGGTCACCTTCACGAAGGCGCTGTACTTAAACAGCATCCTGAAGAGATCTTCCGGCGTGAACGGCTTAGGGATGCAGTCATTCATCCCCGCAGCGAGACACTTCTCTATGTCCTTTCGCGTGGCATTGGCTGTCAGTGCAATGATAGGTATGCTGTTCCGCGGCGAGTCGCCCAGCCGGATCGCCTTGGTCGCTTCGAAGCCATCCATCACCGGCATCTGGATGTCCATCAACACGATATCGAACAGGTTATCCTTGATCTTCTCCACGGCGACGTAGCCGTTCTCCGCTGTGTCTACCTTGCATTCCCACGTTTTTAGGATGCTGGTCGCATAAAGCCTGTTGATGTCATTGTCTTCCACCAGCAGGATGTTCATGTTCTTGAGGCTGTCGCGGTGCGTGTTGATGACATGGTTCCTCGCGCTGCCAGCGGCAATGTCTTCCGAACTGCCCAGTGCATATGGGATGTGAACACTGAAAGTCGATCCCTCGTCTTCGACACTCTTTACGGTTATCCTCCCTCGCTGCAATTCAACCAGCTGTTTTACGATCGTCAGGCCGAGGCCGGTGCCGCCGTACTTCCTGGTCACACTCTCGTCGGCCTGGCTGAAACTTTCGAAGATCGTCTCCAGCTTATCGGTGGGAATGCCGATACCAGTGTCGATCACATCGAAGCGCATGTCGAACTTGCGGCGGTGTGTCTTTTCCACCGAACAATGGATGCGGATGTAACCGTTGTGTGTGAACTTGATCGCATTACCGATCAGGTTGATCAGCACCTGGTTCAACCGGACCGGGTCTCCTAATAATATAGTGTTGACCTGTTCATCGACTTCGAGCTCTAACCGGACGCCCTTTTCCTTTGCCTGCATCCGGAACGTATCGATGAGCGAGCTGAGGAGATCTTTCACGTTGAAACCGATCTTCTCGAACTTTAGCTTTCCCGACTCAATCGAGGCCAGGTCGAGAATGTCGTTGATGATCACCTTCAGGTTGTCGGCCGCACTTTTAATGGCATTCAGGTAGGTTGTCGACTCCTCGGCGGTAGGGCTCTGACTGAGCAGTTCGGCCATGCCGGCGATGCCGTTGATTGGGGTCCGGATCTCGTGGCTTATGTTGGCCAGGAACTGTTCCTTCGCCTTCTGCGCCCGGAGCAGCTCTTCGCCGTCGCGCTTGCGCCCGCTGATGTCGCGACAGTCCAGGATCAGACCTTCAAGTCCTTCTTTCTGTTTTAGGTTTATCGAATTGAATTCCAGATACTTAAATGATCCGTCTTTGCAGAGGAACTGGAATTCAACGGAGTCGTTATAGGGCTTGCGAATACTCTCGGCGAACTTCTTATCGAACACCGGGTGGGTGTCGGGCTTGATGAAATTGAGAAGGTTTTTCTGAACGAGGCTTCCGGGCTTATAGCCTAAGACTTCTTCCGCGGCGTCGTTATGATACAGGATCTGACCTTTGAAATCGACGATGAAAATAATATCCGAACCATCTTCAACGACAGACTCATAAAATTTGCCCTTGCTGACGTAGTCAGTAATTTTCTTCATCGGGTGGCTCGTTTCAGATACCCGCGTTTTCCATGTCTTTCAGGTACCGGTATATGGACGACTTGCCAATATCGAGTTTTCGCGCGACTTCGAGAACGTTGTTGTCGTACTTGGTGAGATAACTGCGGATGATCCTGTAGGTGTACTCTTGCAGGCTCATTTCCTTCAAAAGGAACGATTGTTCGGTCGATACGTTCGTGAACGTAAGATCCTTTCCCTGGATCTCGCCATCGGTGCACATCACGGCAGCAAGCTCCACGACGGATTTAAGCTCGCGTACGTTGCCAGGGAACGGGTGCTGGAGGAGCTTTTCCTGGGCCTCGGCCGTTATCCTGAATTTGGGGAGTTGATTATCGCGGCTAAAGGAGTCGAGTAAATGTTTGGCAATCAATAATGAATCCTGGTCGCGTTCTCGCAAGGGGGGGAGGTGGATCGGTAAACCGAGGAGCCTGTAGTAAAGATCTTCGCGAAATCTTCCGGCCTTCGTTTCTTCCTGGAGGTTCTTATGGGTGGCTACGATGATCCTTACATTGAGCTTGATCACTTCGTTTCCGCCGATGCGGGTAACTTCCCTTTCCTGGAGTACGCGAAGCAGCTTGGCCTGGAGACTAGGGTCCATTTCACCGATCTCGTCCAGGAAGATGGTTCCTCCTTCGGCTTCTTCGAACTTGCCGATACGGCGATTGACCGCGCCTGTAAATGCACCTTTCTCGTGACCGAACAGCTCGCTTTCGATAAGCTCCCTCGGAATAGCGGCGACGTTCACCGCGACGAATGCCTTCTTCTTCTGCTTGGAGTTGTAATGGATCGCTTTCGCGATGAGCTCTTTACCCGAACCGGTCTCTCCGGTGATCGATACGGTGATGTTGTTGGTTACCGCTTTCTCCAGTAACGAAAATGTTTTTTTAATGGCAGCGCTGGTACCGATGATACTCTTACCGAACTCATATTTGGTAGAGATCTCCTTCTTGAGCATGTCGATCTCGCGGATCAGGCTGTTCTTGTTGCGAGCGTTGTTGATCGAATTCAGGATGCGATCCGTCGCGTCCTCGTCCTTGGTAATGTAGTCGAATGCCCCGGCCTTCAGCAGTTGAACGGCCGTTCCGATCTTTTCCTGTGCCGATATGATAATAACACTGATATTAGGATCGAATTCGCGAATACCGTCGAGCACCTTTTCACCCGACATATCGGGAAGGGAATAGTCGAGGGTGATGACGGTCGGATGCTGATGAAGCTGGTTGAGACACTCCTTGCCGGTGGGAAAAAACTCGACTTCGAAATCGGGATTGAGGGCGAGAACGTATTTTAGAAACTTGGAGTAGGCGGGGTCGTCCTCAACTACAAATATCTTCACCGGGTCCTTTTCGTACATAGGTTTGCTTCTTGAAGGGGGTTCCCTTCGCTACGCGAATGGGATGAAATTAAGCCTACATTTTTACATCCACAACTATTTTAAATTTACCATTTAATTAAAGAACTTTATTTATTCATGATCCCGGCCTTCGACAAACTTTCCGACACTGAAATTGAGACCATGCTGAGAGCACCTCTCGTTGCATGTATCCTCATCGCCGGCGCCGACGGTAACGTCGACCGTAAGGAAATCGAAAAGGCAATTCACCACACCCGCAAGAGCGCCAAAAAGTCGAAAGCATCCATTGTGGAGTACTTCAAGCTGGTGGAAGAAGATTTCGAGGACAAGCTGAAGATCGTGCTCCAAACCCTTCCGGTACAGGTAGCGGATCGTAACCATCTGATAGTTGAGGAGTTAACCCGGCTCAACAGTATTTTACCTAAGCTGAATAAATTGTTTGCAACAGAGTTCTATGCAAAGATGCGGGGCCTCGCCCACGAGGTAGCATCGTCTTCGGGCGGTGTGCTTGGCATCAACAAAGTGGGGGAAGAGGAAGCGCAGTACATCGAGCTCTCCATGATCAGGAACCCTGCTTAACCAGGCCATGGACAACTCAGGCCGTTCCTATCTCGGCAGCTCTGTCGTTCCCTTCAGGCTGGTGTTCCTGATGTGGCTTGTGTTCACGATCCAGTTCTATTACGGGCTCGACTTCTCGATGTTAGGGATCATTCCCCGCACCGCCTGGGGCCTTATCGGCATTTTCACCGCGCCGATGATACACGGAAACCTGACGCACCTGGCTTCGAATACCGTCCCGCTCTTATTCCTGGGCGGCACACTTTTCTATTTCTATAATCGCATCGGGACCACGGTGTTCCTTCGCTGTTATTTTATCACTAACGTCCTGGTGTGGGCTTTCAGTCCTCGCGACAGTCCGCATATAGGGGCGAGCGGATTGATCTATGGACTCTCGGCGTTTTTGATTTTCTTTGGGCTGTTGCGCAAAGACTTGATGTCGATGCTCATATCGATCGTTGTAATCTTACTGTATGGAGGAATTTTCTATGGCATTCTTCCGACACAACCGTGGATATCGTGGGAATCGCACCTGGCCGGAACAATAGTCGGTGCCGCTACAGCAATCGGACTACGCAACACGAAAAAAGTTAATAGTTAAAAGTTAATAGTTTAAAGGTTCGAGTTAATGGATGCTGCGGCGAAGAAGATACTGACCGATTTAAAGGCTAAGAAATACGCCCCCGTATACCTGTTACAGGGAGAGGAGACCTATTACATCGACCTTATTGCAAGCTATATCGAGAAGAATGTGCTGACCGAATCCGAAAAGAGCTTCAACCAGGTGGTGGTATACGGGAAGGATTCGCCTGTGAACGTGATATTGACCCATGCACGAAGGTTCCCTATGATGGCCGAACGGCAAGTGGTGATCGTGCGGGAGGCACAGGATATCCCCGACCTTCAAAAGGAGCAGGGCACCAAACTGATGCTCGACTACGCGACGCGCCCATCTCCTTCGACGGTCCTTGTGTTGTGTCACATGCACAAGAATCTGGACAAGCGTCGAGAACTGGGAAAGAAACTCGACAGTCTTACCGAATCGGCCACATTCAAAAAGATGTACGACAATCAGCTGCCGTCATTCGTGGAAGAGTATGTGAGCTCCAAAGGTTACACGATCGACGATAAGGGCGTTCGCGTGTTCTGTGAATTCGTCGGCAACGACCTTAACCGCATGGCCAATGAGATCGATAAAGTGCTGATATCTGCTCCGGCGGGTTCGTCACTCAGCGGCGACAAGATCATGGGCCAGGTGGGAATGAGCAGGGAGTTCAACATTTTCGAGCTCCAGAAGGCTGTTATTATTAAAGACACTTTTCAGGCTGCCCGGATTGTCAATTATATCGCGTCGACGACCAAACGAAACCCGGTGATCCCGTTGGTTGCGTTCCTTTATTCATTTTTCAGTAAGCTATTGATCGCTTCGTCAGCCAAAGTTCAGAATGAAAAGGACCTTGTTAGTCTGCTAAAGATCAGTCCGTTCGCTGCCAAGGATTACAGTAGCGCTTTGAATCGGTATCACACGATGGGCATTATTCAGAACATAAGTCTCCTCAAGGAAGCCGATCTGAAGCTGAAGGGTGTCAACTCCGGTTCTGCATCGGAAGGAGACATTCTTAAAGAATTGGTATTTCGTTTGATGGGGTGAAAGAGTAAAAGTTAAAAACTGAAAGTTAAAAGTTGGGCCCACGGACATATCATCAACCTTCTGCCGATTCACTTTTCACTTTTAAGTATTCACTTTTAACTTATTTTCTTAGCTTTACATCGGTTTACAACAACCCAATGGTGTGTAAGCCGAAATTTTTTAAACTGTTTACGGCAATTTTTTTAGACTTAGCCAGTTCTCAGATAAAAGCCACCATGAAGAGATCGTTCTTCATTACGCTCATCCTTTGCTCTTCACTTTCCTCGTTTGCACAGCAGCTTGTTTCGCAGTCACGCCCCGATGAATTGTTTAGCGATGGCCTTGCGTTGCTCTCGCATAATCAATATGCTACTGCTGAAAAGACGTTCATAGACTTCCTTTCGGCAGCAGGTCCGCATGATCCGCGCCGCCAGGATGCCGAGTACTATTCAGCCCTTTGTGCAGTAAACCTCTATCACGCCGACGGTGAGAAACGGATAGCGGCCTTTATTGCCGATTATCCCGAACACCCCCGCGCAGCAACAGCGTACTTCGATCTCGCGGCGCTCTTCTACCAGCAAAAGAATTATCCCAAGGCAATAGCCGCTTTCGAGAAAGTCGACTTCCCTTCGTTAACCGAAGCTGATCAAAGTACCGGTCACTTCCGTTGGGGCTATGCACTGTTCAACCAGCGCAAGCTCACCGACGCCCTCGACCAGTTCAATTTCATGAAAGGTCTCGGTGGACAGTACGGCCCCGCAGCCAGTTATTATGCCGGCTATATCGAGTTCAATAACAGCGACTATACCAATGCACTGACGGATCTTCGTCGTGCGGAAAACAATCAGGCATATTCGCTCATCGTGCCGTACATGATCGCCCAGGTGCTGTACAAGCAAAAGAAGTACGATGAGCTTCAGTCGTATGTGAAGTCCTTGGAGAAGAGGGAGGGAGTTGGTCAGGCGGAAGAGATCGCTTTGTTGAGCGCCGAAGTCTATTTCAGCAAAGGCGACTATGCGAATGCGCTGAAAGGATATCAGCAATACCTGGAAGACAGAAAGAATGCTGACAAGGCTGTCGTGTATCGTGCGGGCGTTGCAGCGATGAACGCCGGCGACACCCAGCTCGCTATCGGCATGCTGAAGAATTCCGCATCCGGAGCCGACTCTGTCGGAGCTTACTCTTCATATTACCTGGGAACCCTGTATTTGAAAGCCGGCCAGAAGCCTCTCGCCGTAACAGCCTTCGACGTAGCCCGCAAGTTCAACGGGGACAAGGCCCTGGCGGAAGAAAGCTGGTTCCAGTTCTCGAAATTGTCGTACGACCTTGGTCGTTCCGACCTGGCCATTACAGAGCTCGAAAAATTTCAGAATACATTTTCAAACAGCGCACGGATCACCGAGGTGAAAGAGGTATTGTCGCACGCGTATGTGAATGCCAACAACTACAACAAAGCGATCGAATACATCGAGTCGCTGCCGAGGCGTGGTCCAGCAGTGGACAAATCTTATCAGAAGGCCACCTATCTGAAAGGCACCGAGCTGTTCAACATGGAGCGATACGTGGAGGCCAACAGCTTCTTCGAGAAGTCACTCCAGTATCCGATCGACCCCGTGATGGCGGGGGAAGCCCATTACTGGGCAGCCGAAGGTTATTCGATGAGTAACAAGTACGATCAGGCTGTCGATCATTATGCAGCGATCATTTCTCCCACCTCGGGTGCGAGCGCCGACATTACCCTGCTCGCGAGATACGGGCTCGGTTACGCATATTTTAACCTCAAACAATACGACAGGGCTCTATACAACTTCAAGGAATTCACCAACAAGGCGCCCAAGACCAACACCTACGTGCCCGATGCGACACTCAGGCTGGCTGATTGCTACTACGTTTCGAAATCTTATGCGGAGGCAACAGCGACCTATCGCAAAGTCCTTGCGATGAATTCACCCGATAAAGACTATGCACATCTCCAGGCCGGTATTATTCTAGGGATCCAAAGCAAATACGCCGAAGCCAGCTCCGAGCTCGAACAGGTGATCAGGACCAATGGATCTGCTTACAGGGAAGAGGCGCTGTTCCGTGCCGCCCAACTCGACTTCGAACAGGGCAAGTATTCGGCGGCCGCTACAGGGTATTCACGCGTGATCGAAGGGAGTCAGACCTCGTCGTTCCTTCCGTATGCTTATGCAAAGCGTGCGTCGTCGTACTACAACCTAAAAGACTACAACAAGACGGCGACCGATTACATCTACGTCATCGAGCATTACACGACGCACCCCGCCGCGGACGGAGTGCTGTTGTCTCTCCAGGAGGCATTGAACCTGGCCGGCAGGTCCGGGGAATTCGAAAAATACTTCGGCCTTGTGAAATCAGCCAACCCGGATGCAAAGGGATTGGAATCGGTGCAATACGAAACAGCCAAGAACACTTACTTCAGCCAGGATTACCAGCGCGCCATCCAACGCCTTAACGACTACATGGCGGCCTACCCGGAAAGCCCGAGAATTACAGAAGCAAAATACTATGTAGCCGAATCGCAATACAGGCTCAAAGATTACGCGTCTGCGTTGGCGATCTACAAACAGATCGGAAATGACAACACTTTCCAGATGATCAACAAGGTAGTTGCACGGATATCGGAGCTTGAATTCAGAGACGGTAAGTATGAGAATGCGCTGCCGGCGTACATGAGGCTGGCCGCTAATTCCACGAGCAAGAAAGACCTGTACACAGCATGGTCGGGCCTTATGGAATCCCATTACCTGCTGTCCCAGTACGACTCGGCGGACAAGTATGCGAACCTCATCATCGAGAAGGGCAACATCAATGCGGGAGCTGTGAACAAAGCGTCATTGTTCCTTGGTAAAACAGCCATGGCCCGGGGTGATTATGAAACTGCTAAAGACGAGTTCCTCAACACACTCAATAGCGCACAGGACGAGCACGGCGCGGAGGCCAAGTACCTGATGGCCGAGATATTCTACCTGAACCGCGAGCATGCAAGATGTTACGAGACCCTGGTGAGCCTGAACCGTGACTTCTCGGCTTATACCGAGTGGGTAGGGAAGTCGTTCCTTTTGCTGGTCGATAACTACCTCGCCCAGGGAGAGACATTCCAGGCAAGGGGCACACTGAAGTCCCTGATCGAAAATTTCCCTTTGCAACAAATAAAAGACAAAGCAGCCGAAAAGATGAAGCAGATGGATGACGCAGAGAAGAAGGCAGCTGCCGAAACGAAGACGGACTCAATTGATAACAAATAGGCGATGAAGAAATTGAGAGATTGTGCGAGGTGCTGGGTGCGAGGTGTGAAAAGGCATACATCGCACGTCGCACCTCGCACCTCGCACATATACCTGGTGATATTCATCGGGGCTTTGTTGTCAATCGGCACCAATGCTCTTGCGCAAGAACAAGGGGAAGAAGGTGGGATCGAGAACGTGGAGATCGAGATTGTGAAGGACAAGCAGATCACCCTGCCGAAGGCAAACAGGAACTTCGAAAAAATACCGCCGCGTCCCGCCGAACCACTGGCGCCTGCCATGAGCTACGATTTCAAGGCAATGAAGTTCGAAGCGCCGGATTACAGCCCGAATGTGAAGCCTTTGCGGTTGAAAGACGAGCCCCTCTCGAAGATCTATGGTAACTATGTCAGCGCGGGCTTCGGCAACTACAATGCGCCGTTCCTGCGGGGATCGATCTCTTCAAAACGAAATGCCGAGAAGTACTATGGTATCGATTTCTTCCATCACAGCTTCGGCAAAGGCCCTGTCGACGGGCAAAGTTCCGGCAACGGATACAGCAAGGTCAATGGATACCTGTCGGGTATGAGCCCCAAGGTTACGGCCGACCTGGGGGTGACGTACGAGAATCTTTTCAACCACTTTTATGGTTACAGGCCGACACCCGTTGAAGTAAACGCAGACGATATCCGCCAGACTTACAACATCCTCGGACTCAACGCTGGTTTCAGCAACACGAAGGCATCGGACTTCAACTACAAGATGACGGGCGATTTCAGCTACCTGCGGGACAGGTTTGAGGCTGCCGAAAGCGAAGTCGGTATCCACTTCAACAGCCGGTACGCCATCGATAAAGAGAAGGCATTCCTGTTCAAGACTGATTACGTCCTGGTGGCCCGTAAGGACGTGAACATCGAGGCCAAGCCGCGTCACTTGTTCAAGATCAACCCGGCTTATGAATTCCTGGTGGGAGGTAAGCTGAAGGTTTCGGCTGGTCTGAACGCCGTCGTGGAGAACGACACCATCGGGAAGGATAAGGCATTCCATTTATATCCCGATGCCTGGATCCATTACCCGGCTACCAAGTCTGTCGATGCCTATGCAGGTATCACGGGGGACTTCGATAAGGTCTCGTTGCATTCGCTGGCCCGGGAAAACCAGTGGGTGAATTCGAACATCGGCATCTTCCATACCAACAAGTCGTTCGAGTTCAGGGCGGGGGTGCAGGGTAAGATCGCCCGTAAGTTTTTATTCCACGTGGGCACGTCGGTCATCAACTACAAGCATCTGTACTTCTACGAGAACGTAGTGACCGACCGGTCGAAGTTCAACGTCGTGTACGACAATGCCGTCCGGCTCAACTTTTTTGCCGAAGCCGGGGTGGTCCATTCCGATAAGGTGAACATCAGCCTGAGGGGTGATCAATACAGCTATTCCATGAGCAAGCTCGATTATCCGTGGCAGCGTCCGTTGTATAAGGTGGGCGCCTACTCGTCTTTCCGGATCGTGGATAAAGTCCTGCTGACGGTGAACCTGGTCTCACAAGGAGGGGCAAAAGCTTATGATAATGAGACAAATACAGTCGTTACACTTAAGCCGGCAATGAACCTCGATGCGAAGGTCCGGTACTTTGTGTCGAAGCAGCTGTCTGTTTATATCGAAGGCAATAACATACTGAACAGTAAATACTTTATATATCAATATTACCCGGCAAGAGGTGTACAGGTAAGCGCGGGGTTGAGCTGGAGTTTTTAGTTGCCCGGCTATCCCACGGCTTGACCGGGGGATCGTGCAATCAATGCAAGTACTTGTGATTTATAGCTAAATTGGATTAATTTTGTTTAATACCCTTTAAAACCAGCCCATGGCAAAACGAAAGACACCTTCGGATGAGCAAGGTAAGGACAATGAGAATGACAATGTGAATGATGATAGCTTCGGCCTTCCTGATCTGGAGTACAAGCCGCTCGAGTCGACGCAAGAAACGACCAGTACTACGGAGAAAGAAGAAGAAAAGGTTAGCGAGCCTGTAGCCGAACGACCTTCTTACACCGAAACTAAAAAGGAGACAAACTATACATCATCATATTCAGCATATATGGAGGAAGAGAACAAATCGAGAACCCCGGTAATCATTGGGGTAGTAGTCGCTTTGGCGGTCGTCATCTTCGGCGCTCTGTTCTACTTTTATGTGTACAAGCCTCAGCAGGCGGAGAAAGAACGCATCACTAAAGAAGCGGCAGACCTAAGAGCAAAGGAAGAGCAGGCTCTTCGCGACAAGCAGGCCCTCGAAGAGGCCGCCCGGCAGCGCGTAGCCGACTCGCTGGCAGCCATCCCGGCGACGCCTAAAGAAGGTACCATTGAAACACTAACGGATCGCACCAGGCGTTACTATGTGGTCGTTACCAGCGCCGTCGATGGCGACCTGGTGATGGACTATGCAAAGAAACTGAGTGCAAAGGGTGTCAGCACCAAGATCATTCCACCATTCGGTAAGTATAAGTTCTCGCGGTTGGCTATCGGTGACTTCGATACGTTTGCCAACGCGCAAGCTTCCGCCGACGCGGCGAAAGGGGACTATGGCGGCGCCGTTTGGGTGTTGAAGTTCTAGGAGTAGACTTGACTGAACCTGTTTCGTACTCTTATTTTTTGCGAACAGACTTAATTTTTTATTCATGATCCTATTTCAAATCGTAAGTACCGATTCCACTGCGGCAGCTGCCAACCAGGCAATATCGCTGTGGGATCTTACACTCGCCGGTGGACCGCTGATGATCCCCATCGTTCTGAGCTCGTTCATCGCCATCTATATTTTTGTCGAACGAATGCTGACCATCAACAAGGCCAACCAGCCTCCCGAAGCATTCATGGGCAAGATCAAGGAACTCGTGCTCCGCGGTGACATCAACGGGGCCAGGTTGCATTGCGCCCAGTTCGATAGCCCGATAGCGCGCATGATCGAAAAGGGATTGTCGCGTATCGGCAGCCCGTTGAAGAATATCGAAGCTTCGATCGAGAATACCGGAAAGATCGAGCTGTTCAAGCTTGAGAAGAACCTGAACGTACTCGCCACGGTTGCAGGAGCAGCGCCTATGATGGGCTTCCTCGGAACTGTTATGGGTATGGTGACGGCGTTCATCGCCATCGCACAGGAAGAAGGATCGGTAGGCCCCAAACTGCTGGCTGACGGTATTTACACGGCCATGATCACCACCGTAGCAGGACTTATCGTGGGGATCATCGCATACCTCGCATACAATTACCTGGTGACAAGGGTGTCGAAAGTCGTGCACAAAATGGAATATTCCAGTATAGAATTTGTGGACCTGCTACAGGAGCCGCGATAAGATATTGGCCACATGAACCTACAGACAAGAAATAAGGTAGATGCAGCTTTCAACATGGCGTCCATGACGGACCTCATTTTCCTTTTGCTGATATTTTTCATGCTCACTTCGTCGTTCGTAACCCCATCTGGATTGCCGGTAAACCTGCCCACCAGCATGGCCAGCACGATCGAGGTGCAGAAAGTGTCGGTAACGGTGACCAAAGACCTCCAGTTTTTCGTTAACGACAGGAAGGTGTCGCGGGCAACGCTGGAGGGAGAGTTGAAAAGCAAGCTTGCCGGACCGAATGGTGTGGTAGTGCTTCACATCGACGAGATGGTGCCCACCCGGGATCTTGTATACGTAGCAGGGATCGCAACCAAACTGGAAGCGAAAGTTTCGATAGCAACGAAGCCAAAATGAGTACCCAGGAAAAACAGGAAAAAAAGAACAAGCGCATAGGGATGATTACCTCGTTCGGTATTCATGCTGCCTTGTTACTGCTTTTCATTTTCGCAATGGCCTGGCGTGCTCCCGACCCGCCTCTTCCCGAATTTGGTATCATCGTAAACGTCGGCTTCGACGACGAGGGTTCAGGCATCGTGCAGACCGACCAGCAGGCTGCGGAACCCGAAACACAGACCGAAGATCAACCCGTAGAAGAAACACAGCCACAGGTAGAACCTGTAGTCGAGGACAAGCCCGTCGATAAGGTTGAACAGACGGAAGTTGTTACCAGCAAGATCGAAAGCCCTGTCGCTGTTGAAAAGAAAGAAGAGAAGGTAAAGGAAGAGCCGAAACCTAAAGAACCCGAAAAGGTCAGGACCGAGTTCACCAAGGAAGACGCGAAGAAGACTGAAACGCAGGCTAAGAACACCGGAGAGAAAAGTCCCAGCGAAGGCGACGATAAAGATAAAAAAGGCAACAAGGGCGAACCAAAAGGTACACTCGACCCGAACGGTCAATACAAAGGCACTCCCGGCGGCGGTGGTGGCGGCGACGGCATGAGCCTCTCGATGTCGGGATGGGCGTGGGCCGAGAACCCCAAGCTGCCTACTATTCCCGATAATGAGGACGGCCGGATCGTCTTCGAAATAGAATGCGATGCGGACGGCGAGATAATCGGTATCACTACCGTGGAGAGAGGCCTTAGCCCACGCGCAGAGCAATTGCTCAAAGAAGAGATCCGCAGGAATTCGTTGATACGCACTGCCGGTGGACAAACGCCGGAGCGCTCCAAAGGAAAGGTCGTGTTTATTCTGAAAACACGCTGAGCTTAGCCGACCACGATCAAATAGTAATTCTTCTTACCCTTCTGAGCCAACAAGTATTTGTTTTGTAACAACGTAAACGCAGGCTTCTGATTCGCGTCTTCGATCTTCTGTTTATTCACACTCACACCGCCGCCCTGTATCATCTTTCTCGCTTCGCCTTTTGAAGGGAACACGCCGCATTGTGTGAGAAGGTCCGTTACCGAAGCCATCGCTTCATAGTCACCTTTCGATATAGTCGATTGTGGTACGCCGTCGAACACGGCCAGGAATGTTTCCTCATCCAGTGCCTTCAGGTCATCTGTCGTGGAGTTGCCGAAGAGTATGTTCGAAGCCTTCACCGCCGCCTGGTAATCTTCTTCCGAATGTACCCGTGTGGTGATATCCTTCGCCAGGGCCGACTGCAGCTGACGCAGGTGAGGGGCCTTCGCATGTTCGGCCGCGATAGCTTCAACCTCCTGCTTCGTAAGTAATGTAAAGATCTTGATAAATGTCAGCGCATCTTCGTCCGACGCATTGAGCCAGTACTGGTAGAATTTGTATGGCGAAGTCCGCTTGCTATCGAGCCAGATGTTGCCCTGCTCGGTCTTGCCGAACTTGGTACCGTCCGCTTTTTTGATCAATGGAGTTGTAAGAGCGAAAGCATCGCCGTTGTCTTTCCTTCGAATGAGCTCCGTGCCGGTAACAATATTGCCCCACTGGTCGGATCCCCCCATCTGCAGCTTGCAGTTCTTGTTTTTGTACAGCCAGTAGAAGTCGTAGCCCTGCACGAGCTGGTAGGTGAATTCCGTGAATGACAATCCCGACTCGAGCCTGTTCTTCACCGAGTCTTTTGACATCATATAGTTCACCGTAATGTGCTTGCCCACGTCGCGGATAAACTCCAGGAACTTGAAGTCTTTAAACCAGTCGTAGTTGTTCACCATCTCCGCGGCATTACGGCCGGTGGAGAAGTCGAGGAAACGCTGGAGCTGTGCGTGTACGCATGCCTGGTTATGTCGGAGGACCTCTTCGGACAGCAGGTTGCGTTCGGCCGATTTACCGGAAGGGTCGCCCACCATGCCTGTGGCGCCGCCAACCAGGGCGAAAGGCTTGTGCCCGCTCTGCTGGAAATGTACCAGGGTCATGATCTGAACCAGGTTCCCGATATGTAACGAGTCCGCTGTAGGATCAAAGCCGATGTAGCCCGACGTGATCTCTTTCTTCAGCTGCTCCTCTGTGCCCGGCATCATGTCGTGGATCATACCGCGCCAGCGAAGCTCGTCTACGAAGTTTTTTTGCATCAGTAATCAAAAATTGGCTGGCAATATAAGAAGTAGTAAGTAGTAAGTTGTAAGGAGTCAGGTTTCGATATTTCTTGGTCCTACCATGGTCGCTTAGTACTGGCTTCTTACTACTGTCTACTTGCCACTTACTACTTGCTACTTGCTACTTGCTACTTACTACTTTCTTCACATCTTGCGAAGCAAACAGACCACGCCAATCTATGGATCAACCGGAGTCCTTAAACCTCGTCGCCGAATTTCATAAAACGTTCAAGCACCCGATCCAACCTGTTCCGGTAATTCCCGATGAGAACCGGTGCAAGCTGCGGGTAGCGCTTATCGCCGAAGAATTGAAGGAGCTCGAGGTAGCGATACTGGAAAAGGACATCACCGGCATTGCCGACGCCTTGTGCGATATTCAGTATGTGTTATCCGGCGCGGTGCTGGAATTTGGGCTGGGGGATAAGTTCAAAGCGCTCTTTGAAGAGGTTCAACGCTCCAACATGAGCAAGGCCTGCACCTCCGAAGCCGAGGCTGTCAAGACCGTACAATATTATAAGGAGAAGGACGGGACAGAATGCTATTACACCAAGGAAGAAGGGAAGTGGCTGGTGTACCGGAAGGCAGATAATAAAACGATCAAGTCGATCAATTACTCACCTGCTGATTTGGATAGTGTACTGAGGAACAGTTAGATATAGAACTCCAGTTGAAATACTGAATCAACTCCCTGAGTCTGAAGAGGCCTCACGGCCAGGATCTCAGAATCGTTATAAGCCCTTATAAACTCACCACGGGTAATGCGAAGCTTCGTAGTGCCGAGCCGGACCTTATGGTATTGCATACGCCCCGACCGGTTTGCCGTAGCGGTAAACATCATCGAAAAATGAAGCGGAATAGGGGAGGGGATGTATTTCACGCGGCTTTGGTCGACGGAGCTTTAGCGAAGTTGACCGGGTAGCTGGTCACAAACTCCACGTGAAGCATGCGGTTTTGCACCAGGTTGTACTGGGCCAGCAGCGAATATGCCCAGGAGGGCACGTATTTGAAGCGTATCTCATACTCCTCGATCTTGCAGCAAAGCTCCTTCACGTAGTAGCGGGTCTGGTCCAGATTGCGGCAGTCCGAGGGCCTTTCGAAGTTCCGGGAGGTGAAATTCTTCAGCTCCATTTCCAGTCTTTTCTTTTCGTAGTCGCTCATATCATTGTGCGTTATTACACAATGATACATTTAAATTGACATTCCAGTCAAGTATTTGCGTGAAAAATTGCACTTAAATTTGAAAAATACCTCAATTCCAGCGTTTTATGCGTGCAATAGTGCACAATTGCTCTGGTCAATCGAGAGCGTTGGACGTCACCCAATACCGCCATGCGACGATAGCCTTCTGTGCCTTAGAGAGTTTGGTAAGGTCCTTTTTGCTCATCCGGGGCAAGAGCATCTTGTTGATAGACGCAAGGATTTGGAACACGGATCGTTTCATTGGTCACGCTGTTTTTTTGGTGATCTGTAATTGATGAATATCTTTACCTTTATCAAATACTTCTAACCTATTAACCCCCACTGATCGCGGAGATTTATGCAAGCTAATATTCAGGACACGCCGTTTCTAGATGCCTGGCATCAAAGTATGATCACGGGAGCCATAATAATGGCGATTGTGGGAATAATCATATTCATCATCTACCACGTCAGATTAGCAGCGGTCAAAGATTATAAAGAAAAGCACGATTTCATCAACACCCACGAGATCCAGTGGTACAAGTACGTATTTTTTGCGTTCGGTATCGGCGTTGCGATGATCGTCAACCTCTATGCAGCCGGTAAGGTACACGAAGTGGGGGTTTGGTTCTTCGTCAGGCTATTCATCAGCGGCGCCGCAGCAACCCTCGTAGGTTACGTGGCAGCGCTGGTTCTCGAATACTACTATCCTACACGTGTAAGCTCCAAGCTCCGCAAATGGCGGTATATGCCCAGGATAAACCCGGCTACCGGTAACAAGATGAGACTGCTTCGTGAAGACGAGGAAGACATTCACCTCAACGAAGGAATGCAGGCTGAAGAGAACGTGTTCTCCATCGACTACGACGTTTGGGTTGATGAGAAGACCAACGAGGTCAAGATCGAAAAATACCTGGGTCACCTCATCGCGCTTCAGTGCAAGAACTGCGGCTTCTATACGATGAAGGTAACACGCGAGGAGATCGTCGTTACCAACGACGACGGCACGCCCAAGGAACTTGTTAAGCACTATCAGTGTACTTATTGTAAGAACGTTCGCGCCACTCAGTTCAGAATATCACGCAAAGAGAGTGACGACTTTAAGAATCAGAAACCGCATTTTGCCCGTAATACTAAAAACGTGGAGCTGGTGAAGGTTGAGATCCATTCCAGCATACGTGGCCGGCAGTCGTTCGAATTCCAGACCGTAGAGGAAGCGCAGAAGTTCCTCGATGAGTTCGACGCAGACAAGGTGGCTTAAAGAAGGCTTAAAGTGGCCTGATTTTCGCAGCCTCCGGTTGAGTTTTTCCGTTAATGAGGGAATAGAATCGCAGATAGTATGAAAAGAACCATTTTGCTCGCTTCCTGTCTCATCTTTGTCGCGGCAGCAATTGCACAGACGGCACCTAAGCAAGACACAACCACACTTAAAGCCAAGCCTATATATGGCAAAGAAGCCCTGGTGGTTTCTTACATCCTCGACAACAACCATTACCGGAAGATCAAGCTAAACGACTCTCTTTCCTCCAAGATCCTCGACGCATACATTAAGGGCCTCGACAACAACAAGACCTATTTCCTGGCCTCCGATATCAAGTCTTTTGAAAAGTATCGCTTCACGATCGACGACATGACCCGCAAGGAGGATGTGTCGGCCGCATACGCCATTTACGCAGTGTTTGCCAAGCGGACCAAGGAGCGCCTCGACTACGTGATCAGCGACCTTGTCAAACGCGATCACGATTACACGACCGACGAGTATTATGAAACCGAACGCGAGAATGAGCCGTGGGCCAAAAACCCAGAAGAGCTCAACGATGTCTGGAGGAAGATCATCAAAAGCCAGGCGCTCAGCCTGAAGCTCGCCAACAAGAGTAAGGAAGACATCACCAACACGCTGAAGACCCGTTATGAACGCCTCGTAAAGACGTTCTCTCAGTTCAACAACGAGGATATCTTCGGTATTTACATGAATGCCATCACCGAAGCCTACGATCCTCATACCAACTATCTGTCTCCACGCGCGAGCGACGCCTTTAACCAGAGCATGAGCCTTTCACTGGAAGGTATCGGTGCACAACTTCAGACGGAAAACGATTATACCAAGATCGTGAAGATCCTTCCCGCCGGACCTGCAGAGAAATCCAATAAGATTCATGTGAACGATCTCATCACCGGCGTAGGCCAGGGTGACAAAGGCGAGATCGTGGACATCGTTGGATGGCGCGTCGATGACGTGGTCAAGCTCATCAAAGGCCCCAAAGGAACTACGGTGCGCCTCCAATTCATTCCCGCCACTACCGGCGTTGGAGGCCCGACGCAGGAGCTCACGCTGATCCGCGACAAGATCAAGCTCGAAGAACAGGCTGCCAAAAAGAGTGTGATCAACTACCAGTCGAACGGGAGAACGATAAAGCTCGGGGTTATCACACTGCCCATGTTCTACATGGACTTCGAAGCATATCAGAAGGGCGATCCCGATTACAGGAGCACCACACGCGACGTCCGGAATCTCATTTCTGAACTACAGAAGGAAGGCATCGACGGTGTCGTGATGGACCTTCGCAATAACGGCGGCGGTTCGTTGGAAGAGGCTATTCAATTGACCGGCTTGTTCATCAAGGACGGTCCTGTGGTACAAGTAAAAAGCTCCAATAACCAGGTTGTCGTATATGACGATGAAGATCAGAAGGTCCTCTATGGAGGCCCGCTGGTGGTACTCACGAATCGCTTCAGCGCCTCGGCATCGGAGATATTCGCGGGTGCTATACAGGATTACCAGCGTGGCGTGATCGTTGGTGAAAGCACATTCGGCAAAGGCACCGTTCAGAAAGTACTCGACCTGGGAAGATTTATCGACAGCTCCGAACCCGTCGGTGAGCTTAAGCTGACGTTCCAGAAATTTTATCGCGTAGCCGGTAGCAGCACACAGCACAAGGGTGTTACTCCCGATGTGAAGCTTCCGTCGGCGCTCGGTCCCGATCAGTTTGGCGAAAGCTCGAACCCCAGTGCATTGCCGTGGGATGTGATCAAGTCTACCAACTTCCAGAAGGCCACGAATATCAACGGCAAGGTGATCGCCGATCTCAACAAGACCTACCAGGAGAGAGTGAAGCTCGACCCTTCGTTGAAGAAGTATATACTCGAAACCGAAGAGCTGAAACACAATCTTGCCCAAACCCGGGTTTCGTTGAATGAATCCAAGCGGAAAGAAGAGCTCGAAGAGCAGAAGAAACGCGATGCCAGCGAAAAGCTCGATACCAAGATCAACAACAAAGACGGTTTGCCAGCCGATGTGTTGAAGCTGGACGATGAGTTTTTGAGAGAGGGAGCGTTGATACTTTCCGAGCTGATCAACAAGAAGATCGGATAAGACTAGATAAGATTAAAAGCTTAAAAGCTTAAAACTTAAAAGCTTACGGTCCTATTTAAGGGCCGTAAGTGTATATCCTTTCTGTTCCAGCAACTTTAAGATCCCCCGCTCACCTTCCAGGTGTGATATTCCCAATGCGATAAAGCTCGCATCTTCGCTCATCATCTTCTCGATCTTCGGGAGCCATTCTTCGTTTCTTTTGTAATAGAATTCTTCCACGAAGCGAGGATTATTTTCGAGCGGGTGGAGTGTGTAGTCGAAGATCTCCTGAAGATCGGCGGTGCGATAGTCGGCCATGAGCTTTTTGAACTCTGCCTTTTGAGATGAGAAGTTATTCACGCTGTGGACGAGCGCTTTGACCTGTTCTTCCATGCTGAAGGTGTTCAGCGCTTCGGCTTCACGCTCGATGGCCTCGAGGCTGTAAGCGGTCACGTCGTGTTTTTTGGCAATAAGCAACAGCTCGATGTCGTAGAACTTTACTTTTTCCCCCAATGACAGCCGGGTCATGATGATCGACAGCGGAAGGGGTTTGATATGAGAATATTTTTTGTCGAACGTCGCGGAGTTGATCTTGAATTCTTTTTGAAAAAGGTCTTTCACTTTTTGATATTCTGCAGCGGGCACGACATCGGCCAGGCTTTGTCCTTTCGGAAAGTGAAGGGCGGTGTTGAGCTCATGCTGAGCGTGGTGGTCGACTTCGTCTTCGATAGCGAATATCTCCGCCTGTTTGATGAGCTCCGCCGCTTTCGGAGGCATATAGAATTCCTTTTCCCCGATGAATTTCAGCGTGCCCATCAGATATGATTTTTTCGTCAGGCCGTTACCGGAAATTTCCCAAATGAGCGAGTGCTGAGCCTTGCTTTCAATGAAGGCGAGTACAAGTACGAACAGGATTATTTTTTTCATAACCAGGAGGGATCGGCAATTGATTTTATATGAAACAAAGAAACGCAAAACGTGTTTATTTTTTGTCTATTTTATCGTGTATAATTACCGCAAATAGCGTTAAATGAGCGAGGAGTTACTACGGGCAATTATCCAGTTGTTCGCCATCGTAGCCAAGGAACGGATCACCGAAGACGAGCGGCAGAAGATCAAGGAATTCCTGTCGCTCCACCTCAACCAGGAGGCGATCCGGTACTACCTCGGCCTCTTCGACGATTTTTGTAAGGAGAACAAACGTCTGGCCTCCAGTGATTTAACTAACGTTGATGAAGAGACACTGCAGTTCGTCGACGACTGGGCGCAGATCATGCAGATCGCCAAGAAGGTAAACCAGGCACTAACGACCCAGCAGAAGGCCGTTCTCGTCATCAAAATCATCGAGCTCGTATTTGCCAACGGCCAACTGTCGGAACGACAGAGCAACCTGATCTTCTACATCGGCGAGGCGCTCAAGATCCCGGGCAAAGACCTCCGGGCTATGCAGGCTTTCGTCATCGGTCAGGACATCGAGGAGCTCTCCTCGAAGAACATCCTGGTCATCGATGAAGGCTCCGACGAACATACGCATCCCGGCCCGAGGATCATATCGAAAAACCTCACGGGCCTCATCGCCATTCTCCGGTTACAAGATATCAACGCGTACTTCATCAAGTACCTCGGCATTACTTCACTGTTCCTCAACAGCATTCCCCTCAAGAGCCGGAAGATCGACGTCTTTCCCACCGGAAGTACCATCCGCGGCAGCAAGGTAGACCCGATCTACTACAGCGACGTTGTCAGCAAGTTTTTGACCGAAGCGGATACGTCGAACATAACCCTCGTCGCCGAGCACATCTTTTATCACTTCAAGAGCGGGAGGGCGGGACTTCAGAATATTAACATTGCCGAACAGGGTGGTAAGCTGATCGGGATCATGGGCGCCAGCGGTTCCGGAAAGTCGACGATGCTCAGTGTATTGAACGGATCGGAGCGGCCCTCCAGCGGGCGGGTCGTTATCAATGGCATCGACATTTACGAACATCCGCATAAGGTCGAGGGTGTGATGGGATTCATCCCGCAGGACGACCTGCTCATGGAAGACCTGACCGTTTTTCAGAACCTGTACTTCGCGGCTGAGCTATGCTTCGGCCATTACACGGAGCGAGAGCTGTCGGTGCTGGTGGAACGCGTATTGTTGAACGTCGGATTATCGGAGATACGGAATATTAAAGTAGGCTCGCCGTTGAATAAGACCATCAGTGGTGGTCAGCGCAAGCGGCTTAACATTGCACTGGAGCTTTTGCGTGAACCCGCTATCCTGTTTGTCGATGAACCTACTTCGGGGCTGTCGTCGAGAGATTCGGAAAACATCATGGACCTGCTGAAGGAGTTGTCGCTCCGGGGCAAGATGATCTTTGTGGTGATACATCAGCCTTCGTCGGATATCTTCAAGATGTTCGATACGCTTCTAATATTGGACGTGGGTGGGTTTCAGATCTACTATGGCAACCCGCTGGAGTCGGTGAACTACTTCGCGGACACCGTCAACGCAGCCAACAAGAATCCGGGTGCATGCCCGGAATGCGGTAATATCAATCCCGAACAGGTCTTCAACATCATCGAGACGCGGGTAGTGAACGAGTTCGGAAGATTTACGCATACGCGAAAGATCTCGCCCGGACAATGGTATCAGTATTTCAAAGCAAAGGTGAAGATACCGCGGGTTCCGAAGGTGACAGACTCGCTGGTGATCACGCAAAAGATACCGACACGGTTCAAGCAACTAAGAGTGTTTACCAAGCGCGATGTTCTTTCGAAGCTTTCGAACGAGCAGTATGTGATCGTGAATATGGTGCTGGCCCCGATCCTGGCGCTGTTCATTGCCTACTTCGTGAAATACTACGATGTGGCTGGGGTTGCCGTGCCGAAGTATACTTTCTTTCACAACAATAACATACCGGTATACTTCTTCATGAGTGTGGTGGTGGCCCTTTTTGTGGGATTGATCGTCAGCGCGGAAGAGATATTCAGGGACCGGAAGATACTGAAACGGGAACAATACCTGAATCTCAGCAAAGGCAGCTACCTGATGTCGAAGGTGGTGATCTTGTTCACGCTGTCGGCTGTGCAGACGGTAACGTTCGTGCTGGTGGGTAACGCGATACTCGAGATACCGTTGACTGAAATGCGGTACTGGCTGATCCTGTATTCGTGCTCGTGTTTTGCGAATATGCTCGGCTTGAACATTTCATCTGCGTTCGATTCGGCGGTAACGATCTATATCCTGATACCCATTCTGATCATTCCCCAACTGTTGTTGAGCGGCGTAGTGATCAGTTTCGATAAGTTCAACCCGAAGGTTGCCTCGCAGAAAGGCATTCCGTGGCTGGGAGAGACCATGACCTCACGGTGGGCATTCGAGGCGTACATGGTCACGCAGTTCCGCGACAACCAGCTCGAAAGACTGTATTATCCGATCGATCAAAAGCAGGCGATAGCGGAGTATAAAAAGCTGTATTACATTCCTACGTTGAGCAGCAAGCTTGCCGAAGTAGTGAACAACCGGAACCAGTGGCGTAACAGGAACGAAAACAATCCGATACGCAAGTCGCTGGAGCTGTTGCAATCCGAGCTGAAGCGTGAGCTGGCCCAGTTCCCGGATAACAAGTTTCCGGAGATCGACCGCCTGGTGGTTGGTAAGTTCGACTCTGCCACATATGTGAAGACAAATCAGTTCCTCAACCTGCTGAAGGAATATTATAATGTGAAATCCGGCAGGGCCAATCGTGAGCGCGAAGCGATGGTTGCGGAAGCCACCAATACGCCGGAGAAGCTTGCCATGTATAACGAAGCCAAAGTACGTTACCAGAACGACGCGGTGACGAACCTGGTGGAGAACACCGCCAATTCCGTGAGGATCGTGGAGTGGAACGGCGAGCTGATCCAAAAGGTGTACCCGATCTATTGCGAGGACCAAAGACCGAGCGGCATGTTCGATTTCAGGGCGCAGTTCTATTCACCTGTCAAGCATTTTATGGGTACGAGCTTCAACACGTTGTATTTCAATATAGCCGTTATATGGATAATGACGATTCTGTTGTATATAGCGCTGTACTTCGAAGCGTTGAAAAAGCTTGTAAACAGTGTCGAGATGTGGAAAAAATACAGACGACGGCTGATTAAGATTGAATGATAATTATAACCTTCTAAATATGAAATACGGATTTGTTATACTCCTGGCTATTATCGTTAGCGCTTGCGGAAGCAAGCAGGTTGCCGAAGATGATGATGTCGAGTGGAAAGAAATGGACGAGTTTCATACGATCATGGCGGATGTCTATCACCCGCTGAAGGATTCAAACAACCTGGCACCGATCAAATCCGGCGCGCGAGATCTCGCGGCAGCAGCAACGAAGTGGGCGCAATCGCCTCTTCCGAAAAAAGTTGATAACGATGAGACGCGAGGCCTCCTGTCTGCGCTTGAAGAAGGGTCCGGGGAGCTTGCGGAAAATGTAGGCACTGCGACAGACGACGAGATCGCCGCGCAGCTCACTGCCCTTCACAGTACATTTCATTCCATCATGGAAAAATGGCATACGTCGGGTAAAGAGGAACATCATGATCACTAAACATGACTGATAAGAAAAAACTCTGGTCCGTTATCACGGCTTCCAGTGTCGGTACCCTCATCGAGTGGTATGACTTTTATATTTTCGGAAGTCTGGCCACTATAATTTCATTACAGTTCTTCCCGACAAAGAATCCATTGATTGGATTTCTTGCAGCGCTTGCTACGTTCGCTATAGGATTTATTGTGCGACCGTTCGGTGCGCTGGTCTTCGGCCGGCTTGGAGACATTGTAGGAAGGAAGTACACTTTCCTGGTCACTTTGGTTTTGATGGGCGGGTCTACGTTTGCCATTGGCCTTGTTCCATCGTTTGATACAATTGGCGTCGCCGCTCCGATCATTGTCGCACTCCTCCGGATCGTACAAGGCTTGGCACTTGGCGGCGAGTATGGTGGTGCAGCAACATACGTAGCCGAACACTCGCCACCCGGAAAGAGGGGGTTCTACACTAGTTTCATCCAGACAACCGCGACCCTTGGACTATTTGTATCTCTTGGCGTGATCGTGGTCGTCCGTCAATCGATGGGCGTGGAACAATTCAGCGAATGGGGCTGGCGGATACCGTTCTTGCTTTCGTCCGTATTGGTTGCAATATCGATCTATATCCGGCTGCAGATGCAGGAGTCGCCGCTGTTCTCGAAACTAAAAGCGGAAGGAAGGACCTCTACTAACCCGATCAAAGAGAGCTTTGGTAAAAAGGAAAACCTAAAGCTGGTGTTGCTGGCGTTGTTCGGAGCCGCGATGGGGCAGGGAGTGGTTTGGTACACGGGTCAGTTCTATGCCCTGTCGTTTCTTCAAAAAACCTGTAACGTCGAGTTCATACAATCAAATTATATCATTGCGACCGCGCTTGTGATCGGAACACCGCTATTTATCTTTTGGGGATGGCTGTCGGACCGGGTAGGCCGGAAGTACATCATGATGGGAGGAATGTTGCTGGCGGTGCTGTTATATCGGCCGATCTATAAACAGATCTATTCCACTACAGATGTTGCAGGAAAAGTCGAGGCACAAGGTTCCAAAAGTATAACCCGGAGCACTTCGTTCACAGCAGAACGAGATACCGTCAAGAGCGTCAAAACATCCTACGTCTTTACAGACGGAACGAGCGTAACTGAAACAATAAAGACCACCTCGAAAGCCGATGCTTCGAACCCGGTTGAAGAGAAGAAGAAGGATATCGTGCTCAACAACGGCGGTTTCTGGTTCGTGGTGGGCCTCATCCTGGTGCAGGTGATACTGGTGACGATGGTTTACGGGCCAATTGCAGCTTTCCTTGTCGAGCTCTTCCCCACGAGGATCCGATATACTTCAATGTCATTACCTTATCACATCGGCAACGGTGTTTTTGGTGGCCTGACTCCTTTCATTGCGACAGCGCTGGTGGGTACAGGAAGTGATTACCTGAAGGGCTTGTGGTACCCGATCGGTGTCGCTGCCGTTTGTTTCGTTATCGGCATGATATTCCTGAGTAACAAGATCCCCGCTGGTGATAACGACTGATGCCTTTCACGCTTTGTCATAGCGCTGCCGTCCTCCCAATACTCCGGTCGAAATATTTTTCCGCCACGGGCCTGATCATCGGTACCATGGCCCCTGATTTCGAATATTTTTTCCGAATGAACGTATACGGCATCTATGGCCATACGTGGTGGGGTATTTTATACTTTGACATACCCGTTGCCTTTCTCCTGGCCTTCCTTTTTCATGGTGTCGCGAAGAAAAATCTGATCGATCAGTTTCCTGTTTTCCTACAAGCAAGATTCCAGGAGGTGAGGAATTTCGATTTTCCGGCATACCTCAAGCAGCATAAGGTCATCTTTTTGATCTCGGTAGTTTTAGGAACGGCGACACATATTCTATGGGACGGATTTACACACGAGAGACAATACTTTGTGAAGGCCTTGCCGGAGGTATACGATGGCCGCGTCGTTCCGTTCATGGGAGCGGAGTATCCGTTGTGGTACGCTCTGCAGCAACTAAGTACCGCTGTCGGCGGATTGATCATCCTGGTTTACGTGTTTCTGCAAAAACCCGCCGTCGGGATCTTCAACAAACCACGTATCATCTATTGGGTTTTGCTGACGCTGATCATCGTCGGTATCGTTTACATACGAATGCAATACAAATTCGAGAACCTCAGGTATGTTGTGGCCATCATCACTGCCTGTTCTGCTTTTTGCATCGGTATCACGATATTGGGACTGGTTCCCTTTAAAAGGAGAGAAACGAGGTAATGGCCAAAAAATCACAGTGGGTACAGATCGGAAAGAGGCAGGTGGAACTGTCGAACCTGGATAAGGTCCTCTTTCCTGAAGACGGCGTGCTCAAAGCCGAGATCATTGAATATTACCTCAAGCTCGCACCGACATTACTCAATCACGTGAAAGGCCGCGCGCTTACACTGATCCGTTTTCCTGACGGCATTCACGGAGAGATGTTCTACCAGAAGAATCGCCCGGAATGGGCGCCGGACTGGATAGAATTCGAGACACTCGGCAAGGAGGTGAAAGACTATATCATCGCTACCGAAGCGGCGTCGTTTGTCTGGCTGGCGAACCTGGCTTCGCTGGAGCTTCATCAGCTTCACGGCCGCCGCCCCAACTTCGAGTATCCCGACTACATGGTATTCGATCTCGACCCGCCGGAAGGTTATGACTTCAAGAAGGTGATCGATATTGCCTTCGATCTGAAAGAGTATATCGAAACATTCGGATATACGCCCTTCGCGAAAACTACCGGAGGCAAAGGTATCCACATCTGTTGTCCCATCGAGCCCAAGTTCTCTTTTCACGACGTCTTCGAAGCCGCGCAGGCTATCGCTAAACCATTCACCGAGGAGCGGCCAAACACTGTTACACTTCAAATAAAAAAAGAAGCGCGGAAGGGCCGTGTGCTTGTCGACATCTACCGGATCCGATCGGGTCAGAGTATCGTGTCCCCATACAGTCTTCGCGGGCGGGTGGGTGCGCCGGTATCGATGCCCCTGAAATGGGAAGAGCTGAAACATCTCACCGACCCGAAAGAATACAACATCCGCAATGCTGCCGAAAAAGTACTTACGGACGGAGATGCATGGGAGGGTATCGACGCCTCGGCCGTCGAAATTCATACTCAAAGAACGTCCGTCGCTCCCAAGAGACTTCCAAAGAATGCAAAACACAAACAGCCGGAACAGCTCGAGACCTATTCGAAGAAACGCGACTTCGAAAAAACACCGGAGCCTACAGGAAGACTGACCGAAGCCGGTGGGAGTAATTTCGTTGTACATCGTCATCATGCTTCGCACCTGCATTACGACCTTCGATTGGAGAAAGACGGTGTTCTCAAATCGTGGGCGGTGCCACGGGGCCTGCCGCCACACCCGGGTGTCAAAAGACTCGCCGTGCAGACGGAAGATCACCCCATGCAATACCTCACCTTTGATGGAGCGATCCCCAAAGGACAATACGGAGCCGGGGAGATGTGGATCTACGCAACGGGTAAATACCAGATCACGAAAGACAAGAAGGACGGGTTTTACTTCAGACTGAGCAGCAAGGAAGTCACGGGTGAATACCGCATTCACAACATGAAGAACAAAGAGTGGTTGCTCGAGCGTGTAGACGAACCGCAAGTGAACTATCTCAGGCAGGAGATCGAGCCGATGCTTTCAGATTCCGTCGACACGCCGCCGAAAGGAGAGAAGTACATCTACGAAGTGAAGTGGGACGGCATTCGGGCTATGATATCGCTCGAAGAAGGCCAGCTGAAAATACGGACCAGGAACCAGCACGACGTCACTGCACAGTTTCCCGAGCTCCAGATCCCCGACAAGGCGTTTCGCGCTAACACTGCCTTGTTCGATGCAGAGATCGTTTGCCTTGACAAAGCCGGCAGACCTTCGTTCAAGACAGTCATCAGCAGGCTCATGGCCACTGGTGAGACGAATATTCAAAAGCTGTCGAAGACAAATCCTGTGAACTGTTACGTGTTCGATTGCCTTTACCTTGACGGACGTCCGCTGGTGAACGACCCGTTGATGCGGCGGAAGGAATGGTTGAAAGATGCGATTCGTCACGAGACGCCATATCGCGTCAGTGAATTTATCGAGGACGGGGAGTCGCTCTTCGAAGCAGCCCGTGAACATTCGCTGGAAGGCATTATGGCCAAGATCAAAGACAGCAAATATTACCCGGGCCGGCGGAATGATTGTTGGGTAAAAGTTAAGATCCGGAATTCCCGTGATTGTGTGATCATCGGGTACACAACGGGAATATCGGAGCGCAGCCAGACATTCGGCGGGCTGCATGTCGCAGAGAAGATCGACGGTGGGATTGTCTACCGTGGTAAGGTCGGGACTGGTTTCGACGACGCGCTGCTCAAACAGATCTACAAACAGATCAAGGCATTGCCGGGGACAAAAAAGCCCATACCAAACAAGGTGATGGATGAGAAAACCAGTACGTGGATCGAGCCGAAGATCATGGCGGAGATCAGTTATGCGTCACTGACAACGGATAAGATGTTCAGGGAGCCGGTGTTTGTAAGGCTCAGGCCTGATCTTGAATAGTTCGATCTCAGTACTTCGATGTTCGGTGTTGGGTGTTCGATGTTAAACCATGAATACGACGAGAATTTTTACAAAGATATTTCTCTCCAATGCGGTCATTGGAACGTTCGCGGTCATTACGATCTCGGTAATCTTCTATTTCCTGATAAGAAACTCACTCATCGACCGCACCGTCGACCAGCTTGCTTCCGTGAACACGCTGAAGGCCGAACAGATCGATAGTTACCTGAATCAGCACAAGAAAGACCTGACATTCCTGTTTACCCATGAGTTCTTTCTCGAACATTTCGACAAGGCAAAAGGCCCGTTGACGATCGCTAATTTTCCGGAGGAAGTAAGCGCTGAGATCGTCACCATAAGATCCATCTATAGCTTCATCGGCATCAGCTTTGTCGATCCGCAGATGAACATGATCGTATCTACGTCAATGGATGCGATCGATTTGCAAAAAATATTCGGCGACAGCGTTAGAGCGGACGGGTTTCACTGGATCGACGCATCGGGGATACTCGGCTCCGACAGTACCGTCCTGTTGTATGTGATCCCGATCATCCGGTTTGAAAAGCATCTCGGTTTCATAGTCGTTACCGAGAATTTCGGTAAAGTGGAGCAGCTGCTTCTCGAGAATGCGGGCATGGGCGCTACGGGTGAGAGCTATCTCGTAGGACAGGACAATAGCTTGCGGTCGGCGTCGAGGTTCTTGCCGGGCCGCGAACCGCTGACGATAAAAATAACAACAGCCCGCTCCGACGCCGATCACATCCGGGTCGATTACCGGGGGCAACGAGTGATCAGTTTTTCGCGTGAGTTGAATAACCCCGAATTGAAATGGAGGCTCTTTTCGGAGATCGATGTGAAGGAAGCGATGGAGCCGGTGGACAGATTCCGGGATTATCTCTTCGTGATCACGCTGGTTGGCGCACTGCTCATCCTGCTCGTCTCTGTTTTTATTTCAAGTGAGATATCGAAGCCGGTGCTATATCTGCGTGGCGTGATCCTGCAGTTGGCGAAAGGGATACTTCCGCAAGCGCCGGCCGTTGTACGAAGCGCGGATGAGATCGGTCAGATCACCACCGCAGTAAATCAACTCGTAGTGGGTTTGAGGCAGACGACGGAATTTGCATACCAGATCGGTCAGGGCAATTTCGAAACCAGGTATCAGTCATTAAGCGAGAACGACACGCTCGGTCTTGCATTGATCCACATGAGGGATCAGTTGAAGGAATTCAACGAACGCGAGATTAAGCTTGCCCGCGAACGGGCTGCGGCATTGCTCGAAGGCCAGGAGAACGAAAGAAAGCGGATCATCCAGGACCTTCACGATGGCGTCGGACAGCTACTCACCGCGATACGCCTTCGTGTGGATATCATTCCACTGGACATGACGCACCGGAAGGAGGTCGTCGACCTGATCAACGACACCATTGCAGAGGTGAAACGGATCTCGTACAACGTGATGCCGGGAGCGCTCGTAGACTTTGGACTGGAGGCTGCCCTGAAGGGGCTGTGTGACAACACTGCGAGGTATTCGAAGCTGAAATTTGATTTCCGGTACATCCGCGAATCGTCGCATCAACTCAACTTCGATGTAACCGTCGCCGTGTTCAGGATCGTGCAAGAAGGCATCAACAATATACTTAAACATGCATCCGCCCACGACGTGGAGCTTCATATACTCGACAAGGACGATGAGATTTATGTCTTGCTCAAAGACGATGGAAAGGGCTTCGACGAGAAATCGCACAGCCATACCGGCATGGGGTTGAGAAGTATGAAGGAAAGAGCTAAGTTGTTAAGCGGAAGCGTTGATATTCATTCTGAGCCAAACGGAGGGACAACTGTTGAAGCGCACATACCGTTAACTTCAGAAAAGAAATCATGACCAGGATCAGACTTGTTCTTGCCGACGACCACCCGATGATAAGGGCGGGTTTCAAGACCCTGCTCGCGCAAAGCGATGCCTTCGAAGTTGCAGGTGAGGCGGACAACGGCGAGGAACTGATCAAAGTAGTAACCTCTGTAAAACCCGACGTAGCGCTGGTGGATCTGCACATGCCAGGCACGAACGGACTGGAAGCGCTGGAAAAACTTCATGGATCTTTCCCTGCAATCAAGTTCATCGTTCTGACAATGCATGAAGAACGTGAATATGTTCATAAGGCCCTCAAAGCCGGCGCCGATGGCTATCTCCTCAAGAACATCGATCGCGAAGAGCTCGAGAATGCTATTCACACGGTATTTAAAGGAGGTAAATATTTCAGCCCGGAGATCACAGCAGTGCTGGCCGACTCGGTAGCGCGACCTTCTGCCGCCGAAGTTTCCGAGATCACACCCCGCGAAAAGGAAGTGCTCGTGCTTGTTGCAGCCGGACATAGCACCAAACAAATAGCCGATCAACTCGGCATCAGCATTCGCACCGTCGAGACCCATCGCATTAACATGCTGAAGAAGATGGAAGTAAGCAACTCTGCGGAGCTCGTCAGGAAAGCTTTCGAAACAGGCATGTTGAAATAGTCACCGTTGCTATCGGGGAAAACCCCTAGTCAACTTTGCTGTAAATCCCGATTTACAACCCCTGTCGTTACCCGTTAATATTGGTGTAATTAAAACGCCATGAAACAGGTAATCACTTTCGCCTTCGCTCTTATGATTGCAACCGTTGCATTCGGTCAGAAGAAGGCAGCAAACAATCCACTGGTATCAGAACAAAACTATAAGCATCCTTTTGCAGCTACGACTGCGAAAAATAACAAACTCGGTAAGTCGGAGACGCTGGCTACGGAGAATGTCGTCGATGCACAGGACTATAAACATATGCACAACCGTAAATCCGTCAGGAGGGTACGTCTGCCACAAGGAGACGGCTCCAGTCCTGCAGCATCACAAAAGCACCCTTTGGGTTTGTAAATTGGGTTAGGTAAGAACAGGATTTCATTGGGTGACTTTGGGCTCGTCCGCCATCGGTGGACGGGCTCTTTTTTTTATATTTATCCTTATGACTTCCAGAAGAGAGTTTCTGTCCAGGCTATCCAAAGCTTCGGTCATCGCCTCGTTGCCCCTCGCGACGCAGGATCTGTTCGCGCAACGTCCACGCCAGGATACTATCATCGACTCGGTCGAGATCGTGCGGGTCAGCGGACCATGGACCAACACCCCGGGCATAAACAAGCAATACCAGGTACAGCCCAATTTCATTTATCCCGAGCTTCGTCCCGCGCCGTACAGTGACAAATCCGGAATTAATCCGACAACCGGAACGATCACCCACGACTATATCCGGATAAAGACCAAAGGAGGCCTCGAAGGATTTTATGGTCACCTCGATCCGGAAACTGTCACACCGATCCTGCAGCAGCTCCGTCCTTTTCTCATTGGAAAAGATGCTCTCGCGATCGAAGCGCTCTGGGATCAGATGTACCGGAATAACCGGCATGCACGCGCTGGTCATTACATGATGGCCATCAGCGCTGTCGACAATTGCTTGTGGGACATTCGCGGTAAATATTTCCAGGCGCCTGTTTACGAATTGCTCGGCGGCGCGACAAGGAAGGAAGTTCGCGTTTACGGAAGTTGCCTCGGTTACAGCATCGAAAAAGGCAAAGCCGGTCCGCAGGCAAAGAAACTTTACGACCAGGGGTTCATTCAGCAGAAGTGGTTCCTTGCATACGGACCCGGTGATGGCACCGCCGGTCTAAAGAAAAGTGTAGAGCTCGTTCAGGAGCTGCGTGAAGCCGTGCCCGATCTGCAGCTGATGTTTGATGCCTTCATGGGTTGGGATCTTCCCTTTGCCACAGCATGGTGTAAAGAGGTTGAAAAATTTAAGCCATACTGGATCGAAGAAGCATTCGCGCCCGACAGGCCAGAGATGTTCGCGCAACTGGCGGCTGAAACGTCGATACCCATAGCGACAGGCGAACACTTCTATAGCAGGTGGGAGGTATTGAACTTCTTGAAGTTAAACGCGATACAGATCGTGCAGGCGGACCCTGAATGGTGCGGCGGCGTTAGTGAGCTCGTGAAGATATGTCACCTGGCTTCGACCTACGGTGCGAAAGTGTTTCCTCACGGTCACAACATTCATTCGCAGCTGCACGTGGTCGCCAGCCAGTCGCCTGAAGTTTGTCCGTTGGTCGAATACCTGATCCTTCACGTTCCGAACAAGCTCAACTTCCAGAAAGATCCGTTGTTGACGAGTAACGGGATCGTTCCGCTGCCAACGAAGCCCGGGTTTGGTATCGAGCTGGATGAAACGAAAGTCACGAAGAATGAAGTGCTGACTTCGGTCCAGTAGCACTTCACGGGATTCCTCCGGCTTCGCGGGGGAATGACATTCCATAGCTATTGGACCTGCCGAAAGGTCCTATTTCCTCTCGAGTCGTTTGAGCTCGCTCGTAATGAAGTCCTTCGACAACCATTTATTCCCGATCATAACTCCTTCGATCGATTTCGACTGGTTGATATCTTTAAGCGGGTTGCCATTAAGCAGTACAAGGTCCGATACATACCCGGTTTTAACAGCACCGGCGTTCGACTTGCCGAGGTACGTTGCAACGTTGACCGTTCCTGCCCTTAACGCTTCGTAAGGCGTAAGTCCCGCATCCACCAGGTACTTCATCTCATGATGTGCCGAGAATCCAGGCACGTTGAAGATCTGCGGAGCGTCGGAACCTAGGAGTAATCCCACGCCGCCCTTTTGACATTGGCGCAGCATGTTGCGACGGACCCTGACGAGCGCCTCGGCCTTTTCTTTCGAATAATTCGGATTGTTGAGATAACTATTCTTCGCGTTCTCCCAGCCCTTGAGATCTTCGGGTTTCATGTATTTCATTTCAGATGCACTCAGGAACGCCGAGGCAGGTTGCGGCGACTGCCAGCGTTCGGCTAGCGCTTGCGTGGGCACAACCCATATTTTTTTCTCTGCAAGCTTCGATACGAGGTTCGGTATCTTCGACTCGTCGGCATGAATCGCGATCCAAGATCCGAAGAGCCCGGCTTCCTGTTCCGCCAATGTATCGATACCGGGCGTGATGGCTTCAATGAATCCGTCCATGTGATCGATCGAAGAGTAGCCTGCGTCGATCGCCCTCCAGACCCCGACCCCAAACGAAACGTGTCCGACGAAGGGGATACCCACTTCTTTAGCTGTCGATGCGATGACGGGGAATGTTTCTTTCGTAAGTCCAGGGTGAAGCTTCAGATAATCGTAACCGGCGGCTTTCTGTTCCCTCACCATTTCGGCACCACGCTCGGGTGTCTTCACACTCTGACCATTGAAAGACGGGCCGGTGGTATAGAAATGCGGACCAGTGACTTCGCCTTTGTTGATCATCTCCCGGAGCTTGAGGTGATTGGGATGGCCGAGCATGCCACGGATGGTCGTGATGCCATTCGCAAGGAACAATGCCAGCACGTCCTTCGCCTGATCGATGTCACCATTCGGGGGAACGTGGGCGTGCATTTCGGCCAGGCCGGGAATGAGGTACTTGCCCTTGCCGTCGACCTTAACAGCATCCTTCGATGGCTTCGCGTTCTTCGCGTCACCGACGTAAGTGATCACTCCGTTCTTTACGATCACCGACTGGTTTTCGAGCACCCGTTCGGTATCCATAGGGATCACATTGACCGAAGTGATGATGATCTCGCGCGTGGTGTTGTCTACCGGTTGTGCCAGCAGTGGTGTTGCAATCAGGCTAAAGAGAAGTGTCAGAAGGGTGAGGAGCCTCATATTTCTACAGGTTTGTTATCAGTAAAATACCACGAAACATCAGTTGCCGCAAATACTCTTCCATGCCCTGGGCTCTACTTTAACACCCAGGCGTTCGGCGGTCTGGAGGTCGGCACAGGCAAGGTCTCTTTTTTTAAGACGATTGAGCACCATCGCCCGGTTGAAGAATGCGGAAGCGTACTCAGGTGAATGAGTGATCGCTGCCGTGTAATCTTCTACTGCTTCGTTCAACCGGCCCAACCGGGCCAACAGGTTTCCGCGGTTCAGCCATGCTTTCTCGAAATTGTTCTGCAGCCGGATCGCCGTGGTGTAATCAGTGTACGCGGCGTTGGTGTGCTTCAACTTCTCCAGGGCCAGTCCACGATTCAGAAAATACTCCGGCTGCGCCGGGTCGAGCTTGATCGCTTTATTGTAGTCATCTACCGCCGCAGAGAAGTTCTCTTTCTGGAAATTCATGTACGCGCGCTCGGCGTAAACAAAGGGGAGATTGGGATTGTCTTCGATTGCTTCATCGAGAAGCCTGGGGTCTCTTTCCGCTATGTTCTTTCCTTTGGAGATTGCACTCAGGTTATGCTTGGCGACAGCATGCAGGGGATTATACATCAATGCTCTCTGAAAGTCGAGTACGGCCTCGGTTGTATCTGTCTTTTTTTCTTTCGCGGTACCGCGATTGACAAACAGATCGGGATCGTTCGGTGAGATCGCCAGGGCGGAGTCGAAATAACCGATGGCTCCTTCGAAGTCGCTGAGTTTCATCGCCACCAGCCCCAGTGCGTTGTAGAGGTACGACTTGTTGGCGCCCCTGGCAGTGAATACCTGGTCGACCTGGCCCGAGTATACATCCTGCCGGAAGAACACCGCCGTGGTCTCGCCCGGAGGCAGGGCGAGAAGTTTCACGAAGTCTGTTCTCGCGAGCTCGTTCTGATCGAGGCGCATCCGCACCTGCGCCCTTCCGAAAAGGGCCTCGTGGTGCTCGGGCCTGTACTCGAGGTAAATGTTGTAGTCGGTGAGAGCCTGGTTCAGGCTGTCGAAATGCTCGTTGACGATCGCCCTGGAATAGTACGCATCCCAGTAAGTAGGGTCTTCGCGAAGGCAGGCGTTCAGGGACTCACGTGCGGCAGGCCAGTTGTGTTTTTCCACCTGGACCTCGCTGACACGGTAATAATAGCCGGCCGAATGTCGTTTTTCTTCCTGGGCAAGACAGTCGACGGCACTGAGGGTCGCAAAAAAGACGCCCCACAATAAAATCCCGCAAAAACGAAACTTCGTCACTGGCTTTTTGTTAAAGTTACTATATGGAAACCACAAAAAAACGGGCCCGGACCCGAACCACCCGTGGGAGTAAGACCACATCGGCCTCAACGGACAAGATTCGTTCAGCGTATACCGACTACCTCCTAACAGAGGGCAAACAACCGCCGTCGGTCTATAAGTTCTGCCTCGACCTCGGAATTAAAGAAGAAGCGTTCTACAACCAGTTCGGTTCCTTCGACGCTGTCGAAAGAGACATCTGGGCCGGTTTCATCAACACGGCGATCAGCCGCCTTCAGTCCGACAAGACCTGGTCTACATTTACAAGCCGCGAAAAGATCCTCAGTTTCTACTTCGGGCTTTTCGAAGAGCTGAAGAACAACCGGAGCTTTGCAATACAACAGCTTGGTACCTTCCGGAAACCAGAGCTGACTCCCACATACCTGAAAGATTTCAAAAAAGCATTCGTTGAATTCATCGAGTCGGCCCTGAACCAGGGTAAGTCGAACGGTGAGGTCAGCCCACGGCCATACCTCGATAGGTTGTATCCGAATTTATTCTGGATGCACACAGGTTTCCTGCTGTTGTACTGGCGTGAGGACGAATCTGCCGGTTTCGAAAAGACAGACGCAGCCATCGAGAAATCGGTGAACCTTGCGTTCGACCTGATCGGCAAAGGCGCAATCGATTCGGCATTTGACTTCGCGAAGTTTCTTTACCAAAGCAGAAAGTGAAGAAAAACGAGAAGGAGTTCGATAAGATACCTGTAACGCGAATTCAAAGGGCCTCGAAGTTCATAGCGACCGGCGCCAGGATCGGGACAAACTATCTCAAACATTACAGCAAGCGTCTCATCAACCAGGATGCATCGCGCGAAGAGCTGCACGAAGAAAACGCACGCGACATATATGCGTCACTCAGCGAGCTGAAAGGCAGCGCACTGAAGGTCGCCCAGATGCTGAGTATGGACAAGAACCTTCTGCCGACGGCATACCAGCAGAAGTTTGCCATGGCGCAGTACAGCGCCCCGCCATTGTCATATCCACTTGTCGTAAAAACATTCCAGAAAAATTTTGGCAAAGGGCCCGACGAGGTCTTTGATTCATTTACACGCAGCGCCATGAATGCCGCCTCGATGGGACAGGTACACTTGGCCACATTGGGCGACAAGAAGCTCGCCGTTAAAATACAGTACCCCGGCGTTGCCGACAGTGTGAAATCTGATTTGGCCATGGTGAAACCCATCGCGCTCACCATGTTCAATCTGAACGCGGCAGAGTACGATGAGTTTATCGGCGAAGTGGAGCTGAGGATGACCGAAGAAACCGACTACAAGCTCGAGCTCAAAAGGAGCCGTGAGCTGTCGTCGAAGTGCAAGCATATACCGAACATTGTGTTCCCCGAATATTATCCCGAGTATTCGTCCGATAAAATACTGACTATGGATTGGATCGACGGCCGTGTGCTGGGCGACACAGATATGGAAAAGATCCCGGCAGGCATTGGCAGCAAGCTTGGACAGGCGATGTGGGATTTCTATCATTACCAGATGCACAGGCTGAAAGCCGTTCATGCCGATCCGCATCCCGGTAACTTTATCGTTACACCGGATTACAAGCTGGGCATTATCGACTTCGGATGTGTGAAGGTAATACCACCGAAGTTCCACGATACTTATTTCCAGCTGATGCACCCGGACTTCCTGAAAGACGAAGCGAAGATGGAGAAGGTCTTTTATGATCTTCACTTCATTTATCCCGATGACAGCGCCAAGGACAGGAAGTTCTTCGGGGAACTGTTCTATAAACTGGTGGAGCTGCTGGGCCGGCCTTTCCGCGGCAAGGAATTCGATTTTTCACAAAAGGAATACTTTGAAACACTGTATGGCTTTGGCGAGGAACTGACGAACATGAAAGAGCTTCGACAGTCGAAGAAGGCAAGAGGAGTGAGGGACGCGATTTATTTGAACAGGACGTATTTCGGGTTGTATAATATCTTACATGATCTGAAGGCAAAGATTAAAATAGGGGAATGGCATTAGGAGGGCTATCCATTTGAACATCCAATAACAATACCAATATCCAATTACCAATGGGATTAGAGAAAAAGACAGCACTCGTTACAGGCGGAACAAAAGGTATCGGCTACGGCATTGCGGAAGCGTTGTTGAAAGAAGGCGTTAACGTCGCCATTACCGGCCGGGACGAAGCATCCGGTAAAACAGCCGTTGCCGGACTTGCGAAGCCTGGAAGCGCAAGAGCGCTGTTTATAAAAGCGGACGTTCGTGATCTTAAGTCACAACAGGATGCAGTCAGCAAAGTCATAGCGGAGTTTGGAGGCCTCGACGTTCTCGTGGCCAACGCGGGTGTGGGACATTTCGCGCCGATCGAAGACCTGACAGTAGAAAAATGGAAAGAGACGATCGATACGAATCTTACCGGTGTGTTCTATAGCATCAAGTCTTCTCTCGATGCTTTGAAGAAATCCAAAGGTTACATTATCACCATCTCCAGCCTGGCAGGAACGAATTTCTTCGCCGGCGCCGGCGCTTACAACGCCAGCAAGTTCGGGCTTACCGGCTTCACACAGGCCGTCATGCTAGACCTTCGCAAAGATGGTATCAAGGTGACCACGATCATGCCGGGCTCCGTGGCCACCGAGTTCAACAATCACGACCCCGGACCGGAAGACGCCTGGAAGATCCAGATCGAAGACCTCGGACAGATGGTCGTCGACCTTTTGAAGATGCATCCCAGAACATTGCCCAGCAAGATCGAGGTGCGTCCAAGCATTCCGAAGTAGGCTCTCTCCGACTTTGATCGGGGATATTTGTTTCGTATTTGTCAATAATTTACCTTAAGGCTGCGATAAGCGCCCGTTATGGAGAAGGAGCAGGTCAACCGGAATATTTTTTCCGTTGCAATTAAGTCGATACGTTTTGCCTGGGAGACCAACAAGCAGGTCTTCGCAACGCTCATTGTGTTGAATATCTTCCTGGGATCGATCGTCTATCTCCAGTTTACAAGTTTCTCCGCCATCGTCGACGAGATCATACTCATCAAGCAGGGACAGAGCACGTTCGCCCGCCTGGTGCCGCATGCGGCGCTTCTTGCATTGTCGTTCCTGATACCCACTGTTGCTCAGAACATTGTATCGTATTACCGTTCCAAGTTTCGTCTTGACCTCGATCTCAGGCTGGACCTGTATAAGATCGACAAGCAGGGGGATCTCGACATCGGTACGATCGAAAGCAACTCTTATCAGACATTGCTTAGGAGCGCACAGGAATGGGGTTCGGGAAGCATGTTGAACCTCCAGGACTTTATCCTCACCTCTGCAACGAGCTTCTCGGGTATCATTACTTCGATGATCATACTTTGGTCGCTGAGCGGCTGGCTGGTGCTGTTTGCCGTTCTAGCAGCCGCGCCGGTGTATTTCTTTTACAAGAAGTACAGCATGGAGGTGTACCGGATCCGGTATTTCTCGATCGACGATCACCGCATCATCAGCAACCGGATATCGCATTTCGAACAACTGCAAAAGGCAGTCGATGTGATCCTTCTGAAATTAAAAGGATGGCTCAAAGGGCAGGTCGGCGACAGGATGACGGCATACAACAAAAAAATATCCGGGGCGGAGAGGAGGAAGGCGATCTCGTACAGCTTCCTGAGTCTTTGGTACCTGCTGTTCCTTTTTGCCGCTATTGCGCTGATGACTTACTACACGCTCGAAGGCGTTATGGCTGTCGGGGCATTGCTCCTGGCATTCAATACCTACACACGTTTTTACCAGACGGTAAACGGCTACGTGGAATCAATTTCGTGGACGGAGGAAGCATCTCGTTACGCGGCCCGCTGGTTTGAGCTTTTCGATGTGCAACCGAAGATTACATCCCGCACGGATGCCATCCCGTTCGATTATGCGAAGCCCCCGCTGGTCGAGTTCAGGAATGTGTCGTTCCGGTATCCGAAAGAGGAATCGGAGAACCCGTTCGTTCTTCAGGACCTGAGCTTCACGTTTAGTCCCGGCGAGAAGATCGCGATCGTAGGAGTGAACGGCGCCGGCAAGACGACGCTCATCAAGCTGCTGTGCCGGATCTATGATCCTACCGAAGGCAGCATCCTGGTGAATGGTACTGATCTTCGTGACCTTAAGCTCGACGACTGGCAGAGTGCGATCGGCATTCTGTTCCAGGACTTCCCTATCTACAACCTAACCATCCGCGAATCGATCGGGGTCGGCAGGATATCGGAAACACCACAGAAGGAACAGCTCGAACGGGCTGCGAAATATTCGGGCGCCGACGAATTTATCGGTGATAACTATGAGCAGCTGATCTGGAAGGAATTCAGAGATGGCATCGACCTTTCAAAAGGACAACACCAGCGGTTGGCCGTAGCGCGTATGTTCTATCGAAATGCAGCCATTACCATTCTCGATGAGCCCACCGCTTCTATCGATGCGGTCACCGAGGAGAAGATCTTCCGGGCCCTGGAAAAACACATGGAGGGAAAGTCGGTTATTCTCATCACACACCGTTTCAGTACGGTAAAGAATGCCGACAAGATCCTGATGATGGAGCACGGCAGGATCATCGAGAAGGGAAGCCACCGGGAACTGATGGCGATCAACGGCAAATATGCCGACCTGTTTACCATGCAGGCCAAACGGTACCTGGAAGAGACTGAAAAGACGGAAAAGTCCGAAGCTTAAAAAAGTATTTCCCGAACTGTCACCTTTTGACAAATAGCAGGTAACAAAAAAAACCTGCGCCTTATGTTGTCAAACTACCTTCGCATCGCCCTCCGTACCCTGGGCAAAAACAAAGTCTACTCTTTAATCAACATTTCCGGTTTTGCGATCGGCATCACGTGCAGCCTCCTGATCCTTCTTTGGGTTAAAGATGAGCTGACTTTCGACGCTTATCTGCCAAAATACGACCGGATCTTCAGGCTGATGGTACGGGCCGAGTATGACGGCAGTGTGAATGTGTGGAACGCAAATCCGGCGCCGTCGGCCTTAGCCGTGAAAGAAGATCACTCGAATGTCTTGAACACTGTGATCACCGACTGGGGCAGCGCCCACTTGCTGGCGGATGCTTCGAAGACCGACCGGGCCGGCATCAGTAAGAAAGGTTATTACGCGGGCGAAGCGTTTCTCGAGGTCTTCGGGCATTCCATGATACACGGCGATCGTGCGACGGCGCTGAACGACATGACCTCCATTGTACTCACAAAGTCGCTGGCACGACTGCTGTTCGGAGATGCGAACCCGATCGATAAAACAGTTCGCATGGACGATCGTCATGAATTGAAAGTTACCGGTGTGATCGCCGACGTGCCCGACAACAGCAACATGAAATTCGATTTCCTGGTGGCCTGGAAGCTCTATGAGCAGGTGCCCTGGGTGCGGGAAATGACCGAGAGTTGGTCGCACTATTCTTTTCCCGTGTACGTGGAGCTGAAGGACAAAGTAGATGCGTCGTCGGTTGAAGCTAAAATAAGTGACCTGCTGGCAAGGCACGGCGAGACGGACTTTAAGAAAGAGTTCTTCCTTCATCCGATTTCACGGTGGAGACTGCATTCGGATTTTCAGAACGGCGTGGAGTCGGGTGGTATGATCACTTACGTCCGGCTTTTCTCCATCATCGGGGGACTCATACTCTTTATCGCATGTGTGAACTTCATGAACCTTGCGACGGCGAGATCTGAAAAACGGGCTGTAGAAGTCGGGGTACGTAAGAGCATCGGTTCGGGAAGATTCGAGCTCATCAGTCAGTTCATGAGCGAGTCTATCATAACAACGGCAATCGCTTTCGTTGTCGGGTTGGTGCTCGCGCAGCTGGCTCTGCCATTCTACAATCAGCTCGTTTCGAAACAGCTGTCGATACCGTACGATTCCTGGCAGGTCGTGGCCGCTTCTGTGGCAATGATACTTTTCACGGGAGCGATCGCAGGCAGTTATCCTGCGTTTTATCTGTCGGCGTTCAAGCCGGTAAAAGTGCTGAAGGGCGCCAGGATCGCGGGAAGTGGAGTGATGCCGAGAAAGGTACTGGTGACGATACAATTCGGCTTCTCGATGTTGTTGATGATCGGCACGATTGTCATTTACCAGCAGATACAGCATGTACGGGACCGGGACATGGGCTTTACGGCGGCTAATCTCCTGTCGGTATCGTTTACCGACGATATCCGTAAGAATTACGCAGCCATTAAAGCAGAGCTGATAGCGACCGGCACTGTAGAAGCCGTAACGAAATCGAACTCGTCCATCAGCCAGATCAGCTCCTGGAGCGGTGTCGACTGGCCCGGGAACACCTCAGGTAAAAAACACTTTTTCTCGATGATGGCCACCGAGTATGACTTTGTGAAGACGATTGGTGTAAAATTGCTCGACGGGCGCGATTTCTCCGAGGAGTTTAGGAGCGACACCGCAGCAGTTATTGTTAACCGCGCCGCCGTTGAGCTGATGGGCTTAAAAGAACCCATCGGAACCAGGGTGACCGGGAATGGCAGTCAGCTCGAGATTGTCGGCGTTGTAGAGAACACGTTGAGCGACTCACCATACGAACCTGTCGGCCCGATGATCATTTTGTTTCAGCCGTATTGGGTGGGAACAATGATGGTCCGCCTATCGCCCGGCGTTTCCCTTCCGGAGTCTTTGAAAAAAATCGAATCTGTCTTCAGAAAATTCAGTCCGGCCTACCCGTTCGAGTACACCTTTGTCGACGACGCGTTCCAGGCTAAATTCACCAACATCAACCTCACCAGCAGGCTGGCTTCGATATTCGCCGTACTCACCCTGGTCATCACCGGCCTGGGCTTGTTTGGACTTGCCGCATTTATGGCAGAGCAACGGACAAAGGAAATGGGGATACGGAAAGTGATGGGCGCTTCCGTTCAACAGCTAGTGAGACTGGTGACGACGGACTTCACAATACTGGTTGTTGTCGCATTCGTCCTGTCGTCACCGCTGGCCTGGTGGCTAATGAATCAATATTTGCAGCAATACAATTACCGGGTAGCTGTTCAGTGGTGGATCTTTCCGCTGACGGCCGTAGTGGCGTTGACGTTTACTGTTTTAATCGTGAGCACACAGGCGTTGAGGGCGGCGAGCAGGAACCCGGCGAGGTCGTTGCGGTCTGAATAATTTCGTTGGGTCATTATTCGTTGTTCGTTGTTCGCGGCAGAGCTGAATTTCTTTCAGAGTCGCGATGTGGAATATCAGGTAGCGAGATGCTCCTCATGGCTTCACAACAAGATATCGAAACCGCGAACAACGAATAACGAATAACGAATAATGACCTTCACGCGAGACCACCACTTCAAAACTATCCGAGTGGAACTCCGTAACCCGGCTTTCGCTTCTTCCTCAAGTGATAAGTGAGCGCCAACCAGATTGTCACGAAATGGAGGTCGTTTCATGAATTCAAAGCTACAACTCCCGGTGACAAGGGTGTGTCAGCAGGAGTTGCGAAGCTTATTGGGCGGATGTCAATGCTCTTTTGATCTCGACTACGGTCTGCAGGTCCCGGAGCTCTTTTCTGATGCCGGTCCGGATAAGTAAGGCCATGACGATTGCGCCAACCAGGAAGCCCACGTCCATTACAATCATACCGGTGGTCGATATGTACCGGCTGAATTCTGGCGACAGCATGTAAAAGCCCGCTATGTAGGTCATAACGATCGAGAGTGTGACGGGGCCATGTATCTTTTTACGGAACTCATAGAAGGCCAGGATATCTTCTGTTGCCTGAGAGGTGGTATCCGATACCTTCACTTTATTGGATTTGCTGATGCTGAAGATCTCGATTGCGATCCTGACGAGTAGTCCGCCGATCATAAAGCCGATCCCTGTTCTTGACAGTGTGTCGCGAAAAGGAAAGAAGAAGTAGAACGTCAGGGCCAGCATGATTGCCAGGGCCAGCAATATCCCGATGTTCCAAAAGTGTGTTACCACCGCGTTCTTCTTTTTCGTTTCAGCCTGGCTGATGAGCGCAGCGGCAGTAACCGCTGACTTCTCCGTATTTCCTTTAGCCGATTTCCAGATCGACTTCAGGTCATCCATTTCATTCTCCATATTTCATTAGTGTTTTAAGCCTGAGCTTTATTCTGTGGATCTTAACCCGCAGATTGTTTTCACTGATGCCCATGACGCGGGCGATCTCTTCGTATTCCAGTTCGTCGAGCACCATCATGATGATGAGCCGGTCGATATTTTCAAGTTGCCCGATGGCCTTCATCAGGTTGGTTGCGCGGTCTTCGTTAGCGTTAGCCGTTTCGGTGACGCCGCCTGCATGTTCGAGCGACAGCCGGTTTTTGTCATTCGATTTTCTGAGGTGCTGCAGGCAGGTGTTTACCGTTATCCGGTAGATCCACGTTTTGTGCGACGACTCGCTCCTGAAACCGGGCAATGCATTCCATACGTTGATGAACACATCTTGCGAGAGGTCGGCGGCCAGATCGCGATCGCCTTTCATGAAGCCCGTGCACATCTGCAACACCATTGGGTGATACGAGACGTGCAGGGATTCAAAGACAGATCGCGAATCGTTCATTCGGCCAGGAAGTTGTTCACCTTGCTGTAAAACCAGTCAGGCTGGTCGAACATAATAAAGTGCCGGCTGTTCTCCGCCACTACGATGGTTTTAGTTTTCAGATTGGCATACTGCTTCTCGAAAGTGGCGGTAACGACCGTCGCGTCGGGGAACGGGGCTCCAAGTACCAATGTCTTCGCCTTTACCTTTGTCAACGCGTCACGAAGGTCGATCTTCAACAGATCGGTGTAGCCATACACGTAAGTCTCGCGATCGGCATTCAACATCCATTTCACAACAGAGTCGGCTTTCTGCTTGTTCAACGTCATTCCGGACGCCATCATCGTGGCAGTCTGTTTCATTGCTTCAGGGGTTGCCGCAAGCTGTTGCTTGTTGTAGGGGCTTTCATACTTCAGTGAGCTGGCAGGTACACCCGGCATCCAAAGCTCACGTAAGCACGGAAGCGCATCGACGGCCACCACACTTCGAATATTGTCGGGCAGCTCGGACGCAAGATCGAGAGCGAGCATGCCGCCCATGCTATGCCCGACGATACGCACATTCGACAGCTTTTGTGACTTGATGTAGTCGATCATTTCTTTTTTGATCGTCTCGTACCAGGGCATTTTGATGGGAGTGAGGCCGTTGAAGCCCGCGTAAGAGATCACGTGACACTCGTATTGTTTATTGAGATGGGCGATGGTTTCATCCCAGACGGCACCGGGGCACGTGAATCCCGGAAGGAAGATGACAGGATCGCCTTTACCGGATTTTTTTATCTGAAACGATGGCTGCGCATAGGCCGCCGCTATTGCTACAATTATACCGAGAACCAGGAGACAAAACTTTTTCATAATCTTTTTTTGCCCCTTTGATGTAGGAAGCGGACGATTATTACACCCCTTTCGAAAAAAATCGAACTTCTTTTAGCATACATGGGAAACGGCCTATTTTTGAAGCATGAGGGCTCTTGTCATCCTGTTGCTGATCGTCACTGCCTGCAGGCCTTCGTTAAAGTATCATTTCAACTCAGTCGAAGAGATCAATCAAACTACGTTTCACCCGGGTGATTCCGTTTTTCTTTCCGGTTTGTACAAAGGCGAGATCCGTCTCGATGGCGCCGATAGTGGCACAAAAGAAAATCCGGTGGTAATAAGAGGTACCGCACTGATAGACGCTGGTAATGGAACCGGCCTGTCGATCACCAATGCCCGGCACATACACGTCATTAACCTTCGTATTAAAGGAAGCGGCAGGAAAGACGGCAACACGTCGAGTGGGGTGGTCTCGCTCAATTCATCCGACCTGCTGTTCGATAGCCTGTCGGTGGAAGGGTTTCAGAAATCGGGACTGTTGATCGAGAAGTCGAAAAGAATTGAGGTCACTCGCGTGCGGGCATTGAACAACGGTTTTGCCGGAATATCCGCACAAGGAGAGAACATATCGATCACGGCCTGTCTGGCGGAGAACAATCCCGGTGACCCGACCAACTTCACCAATCACAGTGGTAACGGCATCATCGTCGGTTATTCGAAGAACGTCCTGATCGATGATTGCACGGCTACAAATAACGGCTGGGATATGCCCCGGATCGGCAACGGACCGGTCGGCATCTGGGCTTACGAAAGCGACAGTGTGACGATCCAACGCTGTGTATCGTATCGCAATCATACTTCGAAGGGTGGGGAAGATGGCGGCGGGTTCGACCTCGACGGCGGTGTGACGAATTCGGTGATCCAGTACTGCATTTCTTACGAGAACGATGGGAGTGGGATCGGACTTTTTCAGTACGATGGCGCAAGTCCCTGGAAGAATAATATTATACGATACAATGTGAGCCTGAACGACGGACTTGTATCGACAGCTCATGCGGGGATTTATATATGGAATTCATCCGGCGATTCCAGCCAGTTGTCGGAAGCTTATCTATTCGGAAATATGATCTATAACAAGAACGGCGGCATTGTACGGTTTGCGACAGACAGCGAGCACACTAAATTTTATTACTTGAACAATTTTTTTTCCTCTGGTGTTACGTTCAAAGCCCCTGTTCCCGGTGACGACGTCTTTCAATTAAACTTCTGGTGGCGTTTATGAGGGCCTAAAAAGCCTTACATTTGCCCGAAATATAAGGGGCAATTAATGATCAACGAGACAGAGGCAGACGAACGGGAATACCTGGAGGAGATCAAAGAAAAACTCGACTTGAATCTCAAGCGGGTCGACGAAAGGGTAAAACAAGTCTCAACCGAGCTTAGGCAGAACAAGGAATACATCCACGAGCACCAGTCGGGCATGGACGAAGCCGACATGGTTGCTGCCGAGCAATCCATAAACCGTATAGCATCCACTGGCGAGAACGCGGTCGAAACGAGAACGAAGATCTATAAGCTTCTGTCTTCGCCATACTTCGGCCGCATCGACTTCACTTCCGGTCGTGTCGATCCGATGCCGCTCTACATCGGCATCCGTTCGTTTTCAGATGACGTCACCCGTAAGGGCGTGATCTTCGATTGGCGCGCGCCGGTGTCATCGATGTTTTACGATTACGAGCTCGGGCCTGCCGAATACAAGACCCCATCGGGAGTAGTGAAAGGACAGATCACGCTGAAGAGACAATACAAGATCCGGGATGGAAGAATGGAGTTCATGATCGAGAACTCACTCAACATCCACGATGAAGTTCTTCAAAAAGAGCTCAGCAAGTCGTCCGACGACCGGATGAAGAACATTGTGGCAACGATCCAGCGCGACCAGAATGCCGTGATCCGCAACGAGACTGCAACGGTGATGATCATCCAGGGCGTGGCGGGATCGGGAAAGACCTCGATAGCGCTTCACCGCGTGGCGTTCCTGCTATATCGTTTCAGGGATACGATCCGCTCGAAAGACATACTGATCATTTCTCCGAACAAGGTCTTTGCGGATTACATCTCGAACGTGTTGCCCGAGTTGGGTGAAGAGCACATTCCCGAAGTGGGTATGGACGAGCTTGCGGCCGAGCTCCTGGAAAACAAATACAGGTTTCAGACTTTCTTCCAGCAGGTCTATACATTGCTCGAGAAACCCGACGACCGTTTCGTGGAACGCATCCGCTTCAAGTCATCGTTCGAATTTTTGGCGAAGCTGAACCAGTATCTCATTCATGTCGAGAACAATTACTTCCAGGCCGAAGAGATCCGCGTAGCCGGAACTGTGATCCCGTACCCGTTCATCATGGAGCGTTTCAAAGCTTACCACCGGATGCCGATGCTGAAGCGGTTCCCGGAAATGAGCCAGGATCTCCTTCAGCACCTGCGGGGACTGGTGAACAGAAAACTTACAGGCCGGGAGAAGACGAAAGTGTGGGAAGCTGTACCTCGCATGTTCCGCATCGGAAACGTGTCAGAGCTGTACCGTGACTTTTATAACTGGCTCGGTAGAAAAGACCTCCTGGTTTCGTACAATGAAGATGGCCTGGAGTACGCCGACGTGTTCCCGCTGATCTATTGCAAGATCCGCCTGGAAGGCACCGGTTCATACGACAAGGTGAAGCATTTGCTGGTTGACGAAATGCAGGACTACACTCCGATCCACTACGCGGTATTGTCGCGGGTGTTCCAGTGCAGGAAGACCATTCTCGGCGACATAAGTCAAACGGTAAATCCTTACAGCGCGTCATCGGCCGCAACGATTGAAGAAGTATTTCCGCAAGGGGAGATGGTGAAGCTCCTGAGAAGCTACCGTTCCACGTGGGAGATCGCGCAGTTCTCGTTGAGCATTAAGCCCAACCCCGATATGATCCCCATGGAAAGACATGGCGAGGAACCGCTTGTGAAGGGCTTCGAAAAATCCGAAGATGAAGTAGAGGAGATCAGGCGCATGGTCTCGCAATTCCTGGCTTCGGGCAACCAGTCGATGGGCATCATCTGCAAGACGCAACGTCAGGCATCGATGCTTGACGACGAGCTTCGGTCGGCAGATGTGCATCTGCTTACGTCCGACAGTACGGCGTTCGCGCAAGGAGTTGCGATCACGACGGTTCATATGGCGAAGGGTCTGGAATTCGACGAGGTGATCATTCCGATGGTGTCGGATAAGAATTACAACACGGAGGTGGACAGGAGTCTTTTATATATCGCCTGCACGAGGGCGATGCATCGGCTGACTTTGACTCACACCTCGGAACAAAGTCCGTTCATTGTCAGGAAAACCTGACATCGCGATCATTCTCCATTCTGATTATTCCTCTTAAACAAGTGTCTTTGCCATGTTGATTTACAACATCAGCCTGGCAGAGAGTGGGTGTAAGTCCCATGCACTTGAGCCCTTGGTGCCAAACGCACTGTCAGGCATTTTTTTACGTTAAAAACTACATAGGAAGAGTTAAAAACTAAAAGTTAAAAGTTTTTGAACCCGGTGACTTTCAACTTTTAGTTTTTAACTATTAACTTATTAACTAATATTTGTTTTTCTTCCTGTAATTCTTCGCTTCCTTCGTCATCTTTCCAAACTGCTTATTCAGCCTCTTCTTATCCTCGGCCCGCACGCTGAACCTTTTCTGTTCCCGTACCAGCTTCGTGTAGCTTTCGTAGATCATCACGTCCAGCTCACCGGTGGTCAGCGCCGAGAGCACCATGCAGCCTTCTTCCACCATATGCGTGCAGTCGGCATACCGGCAGCCCTTCGCCAGCTCCTCGATGACGGGGAACAACGCGTCTTCCTCTGCACCATCCTCGCTCGTCATACCGAACTCGCGCATACCGGGCGTATCCATCAGCAGGCTTCCGTTCGGCAGCATGAACAGCTCGCGCGCTGTGGTCGTGTGACGGCCACGGTTGTTAAAGTCACTGATCGCCTTCGTCGCCTGGAGCTCTGAAGCCATCAGCACGTTGAGCAGTGAGCTCTTACCCACACCCGATGAACCTATCATGACGTATGTCTTTCCTGGCAAAAGAGCGTTCTTCAGTTCATCCAAACCAATGCCCGTCACCGTGCTGCATGTGAATACCTCGCAGTTTCTGTTTAGCTCATAAACCTTTTGAATATATGAAACCGCTTCATCCACAAGGTCGCACTTGTTCAGTATCACAATCGGTGTAATGCTACATGCTGCAATCTGCGTAACGTAGCGTTCGAGTCGCATCAGGTTAAAATCGCGATCCAGACCCTGAACCACGCAGGCGTAATCGATGTTTGTGCCGATCACCTGGCGGTCTGTCGTCTTTCCCGCTTTCTTCCTCGATAGCACATTCTGGCGCGGCAAACGTTCGATGATGTAACCCGATTCTCCATAGCCCAGGAAGCAGACCCAGTCGCCCACTTTAGGCAGGTCTTCCGATTCCACTCCGTACAACATCCGGCCGGCAAGCTCTGCTTCCACTTCGCCCGCTTCGGTGGCCAGATGATATTTGAATCCTTGTACTGACACAACGCGTCCCACGAGCTCTTTATAGTTACCCGATTCGCTATACTTCTGTTGATGGAAATCATTCCATCCATAGTCTTTTAATTCGACCATTTGATATAAGTTTTGATCGCATGCGAATGGCATAAAAGCCAATACGACGCTGATCTTGTTAGTAAGAAATTTTAAGAGATTGAACTGTTTCCGCAGACATGCGAAAAGAAGCGGCTATAACTATTGTAAAAAAACAGTCGGCCGCTTAAGCAGCAATTCTAAAACAATATGTGTTAACTGTTGTGTTCATAGCGATGCAAATGTATAAAAACTGTCCCCGGATTTGCAAGTCAGTGTGCTTATCAGCGTGATCTGTGTGATCCGTGAGAGGTTGCATTTAATGTTCATTTTGCTGAAATTCACGTTATTAATTGATCCTTCATCATGAAAAATATTTCTGAAAGCGCGCCCCTGAAGAACCTCGAAGTGTGGGAAGAAGACCTGCTGTTGCGCTATCCCGATCCCGATAACATCGCCCAGGACAAATCGAAAGAGGACTATCGCAACTACGATAGCCCCGAACGCGACACCGTTCGCGAATTCTATCGCCTCAACCATAAATACCAGACTTACGACTTCGTTCTGGACAAGGAAAAGGAGTTCCTCAAGTTCGACAAGAAGGAAATGCCGGTTTGGGACGCCTTCCAGTTCCTTAACCAGTTGGTCGACGATTCGGACCCCGATACCGACCTGGACCAGTTCCAGCACCTGCTCCAGACCTCCGAAGCAATCCGCCGAGACGGCCACCCGGACTGGTTTGTGGCAGTCGGACTGCTCCACGACATGGGTAAGGTCCTTTGCCTGTTCGGCGAGCCCCAGTGGGCTGTGGTAGGAGATACCTTTCCCGTAGGCTGTGGCTATTCGGATAAGGTCGTCTACTCGGAGTATTTCAAGGCCAATCCCGATTTCACAAACGAAAAGTATAACACCAAATACGGAGTGTACGCTCCGAACTGCGGACTTCGCAACGTCCATATGTCATGGGGACACGACGAATATGTATACCAGATGGTGAAGAACCACCTGCCCGAATCGGGCTTATACATGCTGCGTTATCACTCATTCTACTCACAACATCGTGAGAATGCTTACGATCACCTGATGGATGATCACGACCGTGAGATGTTCAAGTGGGTGAAGCTGTTCAATCCTTACGATCTGTATTCCAAGAATCCCAATCCTCCCGATTGGAAAGAGTTGAAGCCTTACTATGAAGACCTTGTGGCCAAGTATCTTCCGGCCACTTTGAAATTCTGATCGTAGGTGCCGGGGCTCGTCGCGAAAGATTACGCGGTCTTCCTTCTATACTTCCTGGTAGTAGGCTCTTATGGCATTTACATTTATTTCAGAAAGAAAAAAGCTACAACCGATTCGAAAGATTTCTTTCTAGCGGAGGGATCATTGACATGGTGGGCGATCGGGGCTTCACTGATCGCTTCGAACATTTCCGCTGAACACTTTATCGGCATGTCGGGCTCGGGCTTCGCTCTTGGCCTGGCGATATCGACCTACGAATGGATGGCTGCTGCGACGCTGATCATTGTCGCCGTTGTTTTCATACCATACTACCTCAAGAATAAGATCTACACCATGCCGCAGTTCCTCGCCATCCGGTACAACGATGGTGTGGCGACTACGATGGCCGTATTCTGGCTGTTCGTATATGTGCTGGTCAATCTTACGTCGATACTCTACCTGGGTGCATTGGCAATCAGTGCGATCTCGGGCTTTCCGTTCGTTTACTGTATCCGGGGTCTTGTCCTGTTTGCGATCATACTGACGATCGGAGGCATGAAGGTCATAGGGTACACCGACGTGATCCAGGTGGCAGTGCTGATCTTCGGCGGGCTGGTTACAACATGGCTGGCGCTCAACTTGCTGTCGGACAGGATGGGCACCGGCGAAGGTATATTCGAGGGACTGTCGCTGCTTAAGACGAAAGCCGACTCGCACTTTCACATGATATTCGACAAAGGTCATCCGTACTATATGGATCTGCCGGGACTTTCGGTGCTCGTAGGAGGGATGTGGATCAACAACCTGAACTACTGGGGATGTAATCAATACATCATTCAAAGGGCTCTTGGAGCAGACCTTAAGACTGCGCGTAACGGGATACTTTTCGCGGCTTTTTTGAAACTGTTGATCCCTGTGATAGCAGTGTTGCCGGGCATCGCAATGTTTGTAATGTACCAGGAGGGAATGTTCAGCTCGGAGATGGCTGACTCGATGGGCAACGTGAGACCCGATCATGCATACCCTACGTTGATGAACCTGCTTGCACCGGGTCTGAAGGGACTGGCGTTTGCAGCGTTGACGGCGGCGATCGTGGCATCGCTTGCAGGGAAGGCAAATAGCATCGCGACCATATTCTCTCTTGATATCTATAAGAAGTTCATCGACAAAAAGGCCAGTGAACGAAAACAGGTTATCGCGGGGAGGATCGTGATCATTGTGACATTGGTTTTTGCCGGAAGGCTTGCGCCGAAGCTTGCCGCGCTTGACCAGGCATACCAGTTCATTCAGGAATATGTCGGTTTTATTTCACCGGGTGTTCTTGCGATATTCCTCATGGGATTTTTCTGGAAGAGAACGACTTCAATGGCGGCCCTTGCAGGAACATTGTTGACGATACCCGTTTCTGCGATATTAAAATTCCTTCCCGCATGGACCGATGGGGCCTTTCCAGACTATCCATTCCTGGACCGGATGACGATCACGTTTCTGTTCATCATCGTGGTGATGGTGATCATAAGCCTGATGAAGCCGGCTACCAACGAGCCGTCTAAGCTGTTCCCCCTGGATCGAAGCATGCTGAGCGTGTCGCCGGCATTTAAGGTCGGGTCGGTGGTGATCGTTGTGATATTGATCGTGTTGTATGCTGTGTTCTGGTAGCAGTCATCGCGTAGCAGTCGCCGTAAGGAGCAGTCCAATCATCACTTTCATAGAAAGTGGCTCATTTTTCAGCTAAAATTATTAGTAATTACATACTAAATAATTTAGCTTTAATGTTACCTTTGATCTCAATAAAAGGTGGCATTGTTAACTGCTAAGTCACATATTATCAATGAATTACAAGCGAATATTTTACGCCTGCAGGGCTTTCGCTCTGTTAATAGCCCGACGCTGGATATTGGCTTAGGACCTATCAAGGAGGCTTTCCCAAATGCCTCATTTCCTCTTGGATGTGTTCATGAATTCCTCTCGGCTCAGGCCGAAGACGGCGCCGCTACGGATGGTTTCATCGCTGCACTGGTCAACGCGCTTGGCAACGGCGGTCCGGTGCTTTGGATCAGTCAGGCACGGAAGATCTTCCCACCGGCGCTGAAGAGCTTCGGCATCGAGCCCGATCGTTTCATCTTCGTCGATCTGCAAAAGGAAAAGGATGTTATCTGGGCGATGGATGAGGCGCTGAAATGTGCAGCGCTCACGGCGGTTGTGGGGGAGGTGAAAGACATCAGCTTCACGGCTTCGCGACGGCTTCAACTGGCAGTGGAGCAAAGCCATGTGACCGGCTTTATCATCCGGAACAACAAAAGTAAGCCGGGTACCACAGCGTGCGTATCGCGATGGAAGATCACTTCGCTGCCCAGTGAATCATTCGATGATCTTCCCGGCATCGGGTTTCCGAAATGGAGGGTGGAGTTGATGAGGGTGAGGAATGGAAGGCCCGGGGTGTGGAATGTTTATTTGAAAGAGAATGCTTTTCAATTTCTCACGGAAAACACGGAAAACACGGAAGGTAGAGGACAAAAGGAATACACGGAAAGGGTATATAAAGTCGGATGATGTGGATAAGCGCTTTGTGTCGATATGGTTCCGGCATCTTGCAACGGATTGGTTCTCTCTCCGGGAACCCGGGCTGAAAAAGATCCCCTTTGTTCTTCGGGCTCCTTCACATGGAAGGATGATCATCACTGCTGCGAATGCAGTTGCTGAAGCGAGGGGCATCTCCGTTGGAATGGCTGTGGCGGACGCAAGGGCATTGGTTCCTGAGATCGAGGTAAGAGATGATAAACAGGATCTGACCGGTAAGCTGCTTCGACGCCTGGCCGAGTGGTGTATCCGGTTTACGCCGGTTGTCGCTATAGATCTGCCCGACGGGCTCTTGCTCGATGTTACCGGATGTTCCCACCTGTGGGGTGGCGATGAAATTTATCTTACGGATATCATTAAAAAACTGAAGGCACGCGGCTACGATGTACGTGCGGCTATTGCCGATACTGCCGGGCTTGCATGGGGAGTGGCGCGTTACAGCGAAGGCCCTTTTGTCATTACACGCAATAATCATTTCGAAGCGTTGATGGCATTGCCTCCGGAAGGGTTGCGTTTGGAGATGGAAACCACGGAGCGCTTACATAAGCTCGGACTTCATAAGGCATCGCAGTTCATACGGATGCCGCGAACGGCATTGAGAAAGCGTTTCGGTCCCCATATACTTTTACAGATAGATAAAGCGGTAGGGCAGGAGATCGAACCCATCGAGCCGGTAATGCCGGTGGAGCCGTACCAGGAGCGGTTGCCTTGCATGGAGCCGATCGTTACGGCGACGGGTATCGGGATAGCGCTGAAAGAACTGTTGAATGTCTTATGTCTTCGCCTGCAGCAGGAACAGAAAGGACTTCGCCAGGCAGTGTTCAAGGGCTATCGAATGGATGGAAAAACGGAGCAGATATCCATCGGCACGAATCGTCCATCACATCATGTGGAGCATCTCTTCAAATTATTCGAGCTCAAGATTTCTACGATAGAGCCTGATCTGGGTATCGAGCTGTTCGTGCTCGAGGCTCCTAAGGTTGACGACCATTTTTCGAAGCAGGAAAAGATGTGGGAGGGAGCGGGTGGACTGGAAGACGAAAGATTATCGGAGCTGATAGACCGGTTGGCGAGTAAGGTTGGCATGGATTCTATTCACCGGTATCTGCCGGATGAACATTACTGGCCGGAGCGATCTATCACCATGACTTCGTCGCTCGTGGAAAAACCGGCTACGGGATGGAGATCCGATAAGCTGAGGCCTGTACACATGTTGATGAAGCCGGAGCCGATCGATGTCACGGCCCCGATACCGGATTATCCGCCGATGTTGTTCAGGCATAAGGGCCAATTGCACCAGGTGATAAAGGCGGATGGACCTGAAAGGATCGAGCAGGAGTGGTGGCTGCAGCAGGGTCAGCATAGGGATTATTATAGGGTTGAAGATGAGAATGGGAGTAGGTATTGGTTGTTCAGGTTGGGACATTATCATGATGAGACGTATCAGTGGTTTTTGCATGGGTATTTCGCATAGGTCTCACACGGATCACACGGAATGAATTATACAGAACTTCAAGTGCGAGTGTTCGGTGGTACCGGCGTTCTACGAAGCTGTCATTCCCCGGTTTAACCGGGGAATCCCGTGAAAGTTCACTGGCACGTTGCTTTCTCGGGATTCCCCGGCCAAGCCGGGGAATGACAGCTTCGTAGCACGGTGCATCATGTGGGAAAGTGTGCAATTGAATTGCGTCAAACTGCAGTCGAACTAAGAATCAATGTTATTATGAGCTATACAGAACTTCAGGTCACGAGCAATTTCACCTTTCTTCGGGGGGCATCGCATCCACAGGAGCTGGTTAACCAGGCTCATGAATACGGATATAGCAAGATTGCTATCACGGACAGGAATACGTTTGCCGGTATTGTTCGGGCGCATGTTGCTGCGAAGAGTAATGGCATGAAGATCATTCCTGCGTGCCGGTTGGATCTGCTCGATGGACCAAGCCTGCTGGCGTTGCCAACAGATATTCAGGCGTACTCACAGATATCGAACTTACTGACCGTTGGTAATCTCCGGACGGAGAAAGGTAAGTGCGATCTGTACAAAGCAGATTTGTATGATCATGCGAAGGGATCGAAGTTCATTGTGATCCCGCCACCGTCGTTGAACGAGACTTTCGATTTCGACGACTCATTTAAAAAACAGCTGGAAGAATATCGTGATGCTCTTGGAGATCGGTTATACATCGCTGCCTCGCGTTCGTATACAGGTGATGATTCGAAGCAGTTGTATCGAATCGCACAACTGGCTAAAAATTTTGCAGTACCGATGGTGGCTACGAACGATGTACACTACCACAATGCGGAGCGGAGAGAGCTACAGGATATCGTGACGTGTGTTCGTGAGAAGTGTACGATCCACAATGCAGGGTTCCGGCTTCATCCGAATGCCGAAAGATACCTGAAGCCCGTGGATGAAATGCTTCGTTTGTTCCGTCAGTATCCCGATGCGATCAGGCAGACGGAAGTGATCTCCGAAGCATGTACGTTTTCATTGGATCAATTGAAATACAATTACCCGAAAGAGGTCATCATAGAAGGTCAAACGCCAATGGAGACGCTCAAGGATCTTACGTGGAGTGGAGCGACAGAAATTTACAAAGGAAACATTCCCGATAAAGTCAAGGCCAATATCGCCCACGAAATGGGTTTCATCGAAGAAATGAATTATGCCGAATACTTCCTCACGGTTTATGATATTGTTCGTTATGCCCGTAGTCTGAATATTCTTTGCCAGGGTAGGGGATCGGCAGCGAACTCAACAATATGTTATTGTCTCGGCATCACGTCGGTGGATCCTTCGAAGTTCGAATTGTTGTTTGAACGTTTCATTTCTTCGGCGCGCAATGAGCCGCCGGACATCGATGTCGACTTCGAGCACGAACGGCGCGAAGAGGTCATGCAGTACATCTACAATAAATACGGACGCCACCGGGCGGCGGTGGTGGCGACGGTAACGCAGCTTCATCATAAGGGTGCGATCCGTGATGTGGGCAAGGCGATGGGCTTGTCGGTGGATACCATCAACCGTATGTCGGCGCTGATCTGGGATTTTGCCGACGAGGGTTTCGACCGTAAGCGCATCACGGACCAGGGACTAAATCCCGATGATCCCACCATCATGAAAGTATTGAATCTCACGGCACAATACATGGGCTTCCCGCGACAGCTTGGTCAGCATACCGGTGGCTTTGTGATCACGGAGGGCAGGCTTTCGGATCTCTGCCCGATATTGAATGCGAGGATGGAGGACAGGACGAATATTGAATGGAACAAGGATGATATCGATGCGCTAAAGTTCCTTAAGATCGACGTGCTGGCCTTGGGAATGCTGACTTGTATCCGTAAGGCATTCGATATGGCGAAGAAACATTACGGTAAGGAGGTGACGCTGGCGAATATACCGCAGGATGATCCGGCGGTGTACGAAATGGTGAGTCATGCCGATACGATCGGTGTATTCCAGATAGAGAGTCGTGCGCAGATGTCGATGCTGCCCAGGCTGAGGCCGAATTGTTTTTATGATCTTGTGATAGAGGTTGCGATCGTACGTCCGGGGCCGATCCAGGGCGACATGGTTCACCCATATTTACGAAGGAGGAATGGTGAAGAACCGGTGGTATATCCTTCGAAGGAGCTGGAGGAAATTCTCGGGCGGACATTGGGTGTGCCGTTGTTTCAGGAGCAGGCGATGAAGATCGCGATAGTAGCAGCGAAGTTTACGCCGGCTGAGGCTGATGAGCTGCGAAGGAGTATGGCTACGTTCAAGGCGGTGGGGAAGATCGCATACTTCGAACAGAAGCTGATCAAGGGAATGACGGACAATGGTTACACGGTGGAGTATGCGAAGCGTGTGTTCCGGCAACTCGAAGGTTTTGGGAGCTATGGTTTTCCGGAGAGTCATGCGGTGAGCTTTGCGTTGCTGGTTTACATCTCGTCGTGGCTGAAATGTTATTACCCGGATGTGTTTGCGTGTGCGTTGTTGAATAGTATGCCGATGGGGTTTTATCAGCCTGCGCAGATAATAATTGATGCGAAGAAACATGGGGTGGAGGTTTTACCGGTTGATGTTAATTATTCGGAGTGGGATAATACGCTGGAAAAATCTCTCACGGAAAGCACGGAAAGGCACGGAAATAAATACGAAGGGTGTGCAGTGCGGCTGGGTTTTAGGCAGGTGAAGGGTTTACGCGAAGAGGAATTGCGCGTAATAACTGAAAGCAGAACGAATGAGTCCCTTTCGGCGTCCTCTATGAATGAGCAAGTCACTGAAAAGTCCCTGTCAACGCCTTCTATGAACGAGCACGTCACTGGAAAGTCCCTGTCAGCGCCTTCTATGAATGAGCACGTCACTGGAAAGTCCCTGTCAACGCCTTCTATGAACGAGGACGTCACTGAAAAGTCCCTGTCAGCGTCCTCTATGAATGAGCACGTCACTGAAAAGTCTCTGTCAGCGCCCTCTATGAGTGAGCACGGCTATGGAAAGTCCCTGTCAGTGCCTTCTGTGAACGAGCACGTCACTGGAAAGTCCCTGTCAACGCCTTCTATGAACGAGCACGTCACTGAAAAGTCCCTGTCAACGCCTTCTATGAACGAGGACGTCACTGGAAAGTCCCTGTCAACGCCTTCTATGAACGAGGACGTCACTGGAAAGTCCCTATCAGCGCCTTCTATGAATGAGCAAGTCACTGAAAAGTCCCTGTCAACGCCTTCTATGAACGAGGACGTCACTGGAAAGTCCCTGTCAGCGCCCTCTATGAGTGAGCACGGCTGTGGAAAGTCCCTGTCATTCCCCGCCATGAGCGGGGAATCCCGAAGTAAAAGGTTCCGCACCCTCGCCCAACTTCGCGACACCGGACTTTCCGAATCAATTTTAGAAAAACTCGCCGATGCCGACGCTTTCCGTTCTCTCGACCACGACAGAAGAGAGGCATTGTGGGAGGTATCGACAAAGGATCACCCGAAGGCATTGTTCAAAGGCGTAAACTTATCGGAGGGTCAGATAGAGCTTCCTAAAATGACATTGTCGGAGCACGTGGTGCAAGACTATGCAACGACGTCGTTATCGCTTAAGGGGCACCCGGTGAGCTTTGTGAGGCAGGAGTTGGATAGGTTTAACGTGCGAACATTGGAAAGTCTGAAAGATTGTAAGGACGGCGATATGGTTCGTGTTGCGGGACTGATACTTGTTCGTCAGCGGCCGGGTACGGCAAGCGGGATATGTTTTATTACGATCGAAGACGAGACGGCGAGTGGTAACCTGGTGGTGTGGCAGAGCTTGTTTGATAAGTACAGGCCGGAGATTATACAATCGAGGTTGTTGATGGTGGAAGGGAAATTACAAATTGAAGGGGAAGTTGTTCACGTGATTGTGCAGAGGTGTTTTAATTTTAATGGGTTGTTGAAAAAACTGACACCGTGGAAGGAGGAGTTGGAGGTGAAGAAGATGAAGGGAGATGAGGTAACGACGCCGTTTTTGAAGGAAGATGTGAAGGGAGAGTGGAATAGTGAGGGAGGGATGCAGAAGAAGGATGGAAGTGAGACGGGGTGGCTGTGGGAGGGGAGGAATTTTAGGTGAGGAAATTCTTAGCTTGATTAACGTCACCCGAATTCTATTCAAAGTTTCATATCATCAAAGGCTTAACCACTCGGCAGCTTTTTACTAAATTGGATCGGAATCTCTCGGTTAAGATGTTTGAACCAAATCCTACATACCAAACTAAATTTTTATCGATCATTTTCAAAAAATTCCCATGCATGGGACAACGGTGGCGTTAGTTTTGTACATATTGAACCAAGCACTATGACAACTCTTGCTAAGATGTATTTAGTAACAACACAACAGCTTGAAGATATTGCGAAACAAGAAACAAATTCAGAGAACCGTCTGACCATTAATTTTGATGCAATGGACTCTTCCTTATCCTACCTTGGTGAATAAACTTTAATGCAACAAATAAATCGCCAGGCCCAAGAACATACGAAGCTCAACTCGATGTTATATAATTTATATTATGTTAAATACCGTGAGGACTTGTGACTCCTTTGATTCCTAAGTTGTTCTTTCCCCCATCCGCCGCGGGCAATTCGATCCTACCCCACCATCCTCCCAGCATATCCCCTATGCAACCCCAAACACGAAAACACCACGCCAACCATCACCAGCACCGACCGCACCCAATTCATCGTACTCCATTCAGACCACGCCTGCCTTACCATTTCCATGTCCATTGAATTTCTACCCATAATAATCGCATTCCTCGGATAGAAATATCCAAACGTCAGCGCATCACCCGCCGCATAGATCAGGAACGCTACTATCAACGCCACCCTCACCGACCGCCCACTTTTCCAAAACAATATCAGCGCAAGTAACGCCAACACCTGAGTCACCGGTGAAAACACGCGGTAGAACGTTCCCGGATTCACAGTTTGGTAGTATTTACGCGCCGTCTCAATCGATTCAGGAAGATTACTTCCCCACGACCTCGCGTCGACTACAGAGTTGTAAACATTCGCCGTCATCACACCACTCGCGCAGATGATCGACAAGTAAAGGACAATAATCTTGATCATGACTTTTTTTGATCAAAACTAGAGCCGTACCTGATTGCTTAATTGTATTTAACGGACATCGTGAAATATGTGCCCTGGAGGAAGGTGCTGACTTTTCTTTTGCCTGTATTCGCCCGGAGTGATATCCGTAAAAGACCGGAAGGCCTTTATGAAATGAGACTGGTCCGTAAAATGACTTTGATGCGCAATCGCCGTCAGCGAAAGACCCGGGTCGTGCATCAGCGCAAGCGAATAAGTGTATTTCTTCAGCAGCAGGACTTCTTCCGTATTCATCCCCGTGAGATCCATGAACTTCCGTGACAAGTGACGCGGTGAATAGCATAGCGCCGACGCAAGGACCGGAACCGAAATATTACCCGCCTGCCGGTTACTCAGAAAAGTATTCAGCATCAGCTCACGCCCATCCTGCGGCCTCATTCGTCTAAGGATCCATTTTGACAAGACAGCCAACCTCGATGAAAATGCCGGGCTTTCAGCAAGCTGATTCCACAATGAACGAATGTCTGCATCGACCTCCGTCAAGTCCACGAACTGGTTCGCAAACTCACTGGCCGGAATTCCAAATACACTACCGATCGCTCCGGGATAAATCGCTACTCCGAAGTATGTTTGTCGCGTCGGCAGCTCAAGGTGCGAGGGACGAATACTATAACTGGTGATAAAACACTTTGGGACTTTTCTTTCCTTACCACCGAACACCACCGTCGTGGAATTACTCTCTCCAAGATCGAAGATTATCTCCGTGATGCCCTTTGGAAATATGATCTCCTTACTGAATCGCGTGAGACCATGTGTTTGAAAAACATGCTGCACCAGGTTCTTCAAAGGCGGCTTCTTTGGAAGATAGAAATTGGCTGTCATGTGTACACTAAATTAAACAAATCGCCCTGGGGGAAGTCAAATGGGCATCGATATTGCTGCCGGATTTGAAGCAAACAAGTTATGATATGAGTAAACACGTTGCAACCAGCTTCCCACTCGCTTTCATTGTGGCAGTAATGGTATCCTGCCAACCGAATCAAAAGGATGCGCAAAATTCTTCAACTCCAATAAAGGACACGGTCGCCAGCCATAACATACAGCCAGCTGAAAGCGGCTATGCAGACGTAAACGGATTAAAAATGTACTATGAGGTGCACGGCAAAGGCAAACCCATCGTACTCCTACATGGCTCTTTAATGACCATACCCCTGAATTGGTCGCACATCTTACCAATGTTGGCCAAAGACCGGAAAGTAATCGTAGCCGAAATGCAAGGCCACGGTCGCACAAGAGACATCCCCAGGACGTTTAGCTACGAAGGCATGGCAGACGATGTATCAGCGCTGCTTAAGCATCTCAAGATAGATAGCGCAGACATATTGGGATATAGCATGGGAGGCGGGATCGCCTTTCAAGTAGCCGTGCGTCACCCCGGCCAGGTTCGTAGACTCGTGATATTGTCAGCTGCTTACAAGCATGACGGGTGGTGGCCCGAAGCCGAGGAAAGTTTTGCCACTTTCAATCCGGATGCATTCAAAGGCACTCCGATTCTGAAGCAATACGATAGCCTTGGAAACGATCCGGCCCATTTTCCTGAATTTGTGAAAAATGTTATCAGTATAGACCTGAAGCCTTACGATTGGTCTAAGGACGTAAAGAGTATTCGAGCCCCGATATTCATGGCCATCGGCGATGCCGACGGTGTGCGGTATGAACATGCACTGGAGCTGTTTAGGGCTAAAGGCGGTGGAAAAATGGGTGATCTAAATGGACTACCGAAGTCCAGGCTCGCCATCATTCCAGGCACTACCCACGTAGGTATGGTGATGAAGAGAACGGATTGGCTGATACCCATGATAACTGATTTTTTGGATTCAGATCTAAGTGAAGAACCACCCACGTTTTAGAGTCTGACCCTCTGCATCAATACATAACCGTGATCCTAACCGGCGTTTCCCTGCCAGTGTTCGTCCCGTCTCCCAATTGGCCGCTCGCGTTTTCGCCCCACGACCAAAGTGATCCGTCTCCTTTCAACGCCAGGATGTGTCCATCAGACACGGATACCTGTGTGAAACCGTCTTGATCTAGATTCACAGGCGTTCTCATCTCGCCCGTGCCATTTCCAAACGGACTGTTGCCGGAACCCCACGTCCACATCGACCCGTCTGCCTTGATAGCAATCGTGTTCAGCGCGAAACTTCCCGAGGCGATTTTTGCAAACCCCTCTCCGATCTTCACGGGCGCTAGCTGGTCTTGCTCTGTGCCATCCCCCACCTCGCCGGTTTCATTACTCCCCCACCCCCACAACGTACCATCCGTACGAAGCGCTACACCGAACGAAGATCCGGCAGAGATCGCCGAGAAGCCGCTTCCGATTTGTTGCGGCGCGTCATTGGATTCCATTGTCCCGTTGCCAAGCCTGCCGCGAAAGTTTTGTCCCCAGGACCACATCGTTCCATCGGCTTTAAGTCCCAGACTGTAAGCAAGGCCACCGCTTACCTCTTTGAAACCCGTCGTGATCTGAACGGGTTTGCGCGATCCGATTATGCCCCAACCCCATATACTGCCATCATTCTTTATAGCAAGGGAATGAAACAACGCAGCATCGACCTTGACAAAGTTCTCGCCAACCTTTACAGGCGTAGTCCGGTCGACTCCCGTGTCGTCTCCGATCTGACCGTTAACGTTTTCACCCCACGCCCACATCGTACCATCATCTTTAATCGCAAGAATGAAGTTGAGACCCGCCGACGCATCTTTATAAGTCCCACTCAGTCGCTTCGGCGTAAGAATATCATCGAACGACCCATCGCCCCTCAAACCGTTTGAATTCTCGCCCCAGACCCAAAGACCTCCATCGGTATCCAGCGCTATGCTAAATGCTGCTCCGGCTTCGACCTTTGTAAACACGGCGTTTTTCTTTGGATCGTCCTCGTTGCACGTAAACATTGAGAACGACAAAAGGAACCCGAATGCGAGCGTAAGGAAGCGGAAGCGCAAAGGCGCCTCTACGTATCCCCTATGCTCACAAGAGTCGGTATTGAAACCCGCTAGTTTCTTCATCTTTGAATATCAAAAAACGGCTTATGAAAACCAACCTGATCGCGTTGGCTATTGCTTCAGGGTATTTTCTGATATTTTAAAAAGTACTTTTAATTTCAAAGTGATTCTATACCTTTGCGTACCAAGGGTAAAATCACCATGAAATTCCTCGAGATCTTTCGCTTCGAGCTCGCCTACCAACTCCGCCGCGCCTGGCCGTGGCTCATCATCACCGTCCTCATGGCGCTCGTATTCCTCTTCATGCGAGACGGCTCTTTCGAAGAAGCCCTTTATACCGAGTTCTTTATCAACTCCCCTTTCAAGATCGCCATGGCCACCGTATTCGGCGGACTGCTCTGGCTCCTCATCGCCCCGTTTATCGCCGGCGAAGCCGCCGCACGCGATGTGGCCACCGGCATGCATCCCCTCACCTACACCCTCGCCATCACCAAAGCCGAATATCTCGGAGGACGATTCCTGGCAGCCTTGGTGCTGAACGCACTGATCCTCTTAACCGTCCAGCTGACCATCGTGCTTGCGGTCTACCTTCCTGGCGTCCATCCAGATTCCATCGGTCCATTCCGGCCAGCTGCATTTCTCACCGCTTACTTCTTTATCGCTCTGCCCAACGCCTTCGCCACGACTGCCATCCAGTTCGCAGCCGCATCGCAAACCGGTCGACCCATTACCGCGTACATCGGAAGCCTGCTGCTCTTCTTTATCTCATTCTTCATCGCCGCCCTCGTGCTTTTCCGGCAAGGCCTCGGCACATTGCTGGATCCGATTGGTGTCCGCTTCGTCTGGGATGATCTCTCACACCTGTGGACAACCGTTGAAAAAAACTCACGTCTGCTCGAGTTCAGAGGCACACTACTTCAGAACCGGCTCATATGGATCGGAACCGGTTTGGTGCTAAGTGTTCTAACCTATATACGTTTTGGCTTCGTTCACCGAACAGCGAACTCCAGCTGGTGGAGATTGATCATCGGTCAAAGAAATTCCAAGGTGAGGGTTAACGACAATGTCGACCTCAACCTATCGTCTGACCGGCAAAGGCTCGACTTGATTACGCATCAGGCCGTAAAACGAAACTTCGGCTTCAGATTTCTCGCACGCCAAACGACACATATAGCGTGGACATCGTTCCAAACTCTTTCCACAAGCCTGCCGGGTCTCGCTTTACTGATATTCATCCCGCTTCTCGCAATTCCGGTCGTCATCGATCAAATGGTCGCCCTCGGCCTTCCCCTTGTTCCAACCACAGCACGTGTGATCAAAGAATTAACGGGACCGCTATCGGCTGACATGAGCCGGTGGATGGTGATACCGGGCTTCATCATTTATTTCGCCGGTGAGCTGGTATGGCGTGAACGCGACAACGGCCTCGGTGAGATCACCGATACGATGCCCGGATCGGAATGGCCTTCAGTGCTCGGCAAGTTCCTCGGGATCTCACTCATACTCGTCGTGTTCACGGTAGCGTTGATCATCGCCGGCCTGTCTGCACAGATGCTGATGAGCTACGACAACTTTGAGATCGTACTGTACATTAAGATCATGTTCGGCCTTCAGCTTCCGGAATACATTCTCTTTACAGCGCTCGCGCTCTTCTTGCATGCGGTGATGAATCAAAAGTATGTCGGTCACCTGGTGGCCATAATCGCTTACGCATTCATCGCCGCGATCGCAACCGTGCTCGGCATCGAGCACAACCTGCTGATCTATGGAGCCGGACCCGGATGGTCTTACACGGAGATCCGGGAATTCGGACCCTTCATAGAAGTGTGGTTGTGGTTCAAGCTGTACTGGGCGGCGTGGGCTTTGCTTCTCATGGTCGTGGCAATGCTATTCTGGGCGCGCGGTAAAGACTTCGGATTTGCCGTCAGGCTTAAGCTGGCAAAACAGCGATTCACACGGCAGACAGCTTTGGTCGCAGGCGCTGCCGCGCTTCTCATCTTATCGTTTGGTGGTTTTATTTTCTACAACACCAACATCCTGAACGAATATGTCAATAGCTCTGATGTTGGCGAGCTCCGCGCTGATTACGAACGGCATTATGGGCGGTACGAGAATATTCCAGAACCCGAGCTCACCCAAACGAAGGTGCATGTCGAGATCTATCCGGAAAGGACCGCCGTTGATATTCGCGGCTCGTATCATTTAAAGAACAATAGTAAAGTCGCCATCGACTCGATCCACGTGTCGACGTCGATGGGCAGTGCCGTCACCAAAGAAATGACCTTCGACCGGAATGCCGCACTGGCAATCGAAGACAATCACCACCACTACAGGATCTACGTTCTCGAAAGCGCACTCCAGCCCGGCGATTCACTGCAGCTCGACTTCGAAGTGACCGTCGGGTCGAACGGTTTCAGGAATCGTGGCATCGACCCCTCGTTAGTAACAAGTGGTAGCTACTTCAACAACCAAACGTGGTTCCCATTCATCGGCTATCAACGACAGCGCGGACTCATCAACCCGTCGGAAAGACGAAAGTATGGGCTTGAACCGCGTCCCGTGATCGCTTCCCTGTACGAGGCTCACGAAGGCGACCCTGTGTCCTTCGGCGGAGGAGCGGCATTCGATGCTGTGATCGGGACAAGTGACGACCAGGTCGCCGTGGCACCGGGTGCTTTGCTTGGCACCTGGAACGAAAATGGACGTCGGTATTTTCATTATGCAACCAGCGGTCCGATCGGGAACGAGTGGGGCTTCTTCTCTGCTAACTATGGGATGTATGAAAAAGAGTGGATTTCCAAAGGCACAGGTAAGTCTGTCACGGTGCGGATCTTTCATCATCCAAAACACACCGCTCACCTCGGGCACATGATGCGCGGCGTCCTTTCGTCGCTCGAGTACTACAGCGCGGAGTTCGGTCCCTATCCGTACACGCATCTCAATGTTGTCGAGCATCCTTTCGCGCCCGGAACCGGGATGCACGCCGAAGCGAGCTTGATCTATTACGGACAGGGATATGCATACTGGCTTCCCAAAAAAGAAAGCAAGCTGGATTTTCCTTACGCAGTCATGGGACACGAGATGGGACATCAATGGACACTTCCCTACGCTCTTGCCGAAGGTCTGCCATTTTTGGGTGAAGGCATCGCGTGGTATTACGGCATCATGCTCGTGAAAGAGACACTCGGTCCCGACCAAACGCGGCGACTGATGTCCTTCATGCGTCAACCCTTTCCGTACCAGCCCATCCGTCGCGGCGAGCCCTTACTCCGCGCGGTCGATCCTTATTTGGCGTATAGACGTGGTCCGTTAGCGATGTATGCATTAAGCGAGTACGCCGGGTCTGATCGCGTCAACCGGGCGATCCGGACATTGGTAAAAAAGAGCGACTCGGTTAATGCGGCGCCCGTGACAACACTGGATCTTTATCGTGAGCTGAAGGCCGCGACGCCCGATTCGCTGCAGAATATGCTCCACGATTTCTTCGAGGTGAATACATTGTGGTTCTTCGAGACCAATAAAGTAACGGCGATCAAAACAGACACCGGTAAATGGGAGGTCACCCTCAACGTCAAAGCCAGGAAGATCGTTTACGACAGTGCCGGCGTCGAGACCGACATGCCGATGGATGGTTGGATCCCTATCGGGGTATTCGCCGAACCCAAGCCCGGCCACGACGAATTAAGCGCCCCACTTTATCTTGAGAAACATTTTATCCGCGCCGGCGACCAGACCATCACTGTGACCGTGTCGCGCAAGCCCGTGTTGGCCGGCATCGACCCTCATCATTTGCTGGATTGGGAGGAAAAAGAGGACGATGATAATATTCAGGAGGTGCTCTTTAGACCGTAACTTTTTACCCTGTGGCTGGATCCCCCTCGAACGTATAGAAAAAATGCGGTTTTTTCTATTAACAGGATCGTTTTGCTAAAGGACGAGCTGCCCGGCATAAGAGTTATCGTAGCGACGCATGGCGGTGGCATCCGGATCCTGAACGCAACCTCGATGGAGATCAACAAAAATTGATATCGATTACTGTATCCTTTGTGAATTAGTGGAGTATCCACTGGGACCAAAGACTGAAACCATGAAACAGACGCTTACTTTCTTCCTGTGCCTGATCGCTGCTGCGGCTGTTGCACAAACAAAGGTGAAGGCCAGTGATATCATCAGGCAAATCAATGAGGGTCGTCCCGTGCAGTACAGCAATGTGATAATCGAAGGCGACCTCGACCTGACCGATCTCGAAACCCGTAAGCCTGAAACTCCGGCGCCAAAGTGGTTCGGTGACGAAGACGCGACGTTCGAGAGCACGGTGGAAGTATCTGTAAATTTCACCAACTGCACTTTCCTGGGCGACGTCCTCGCCTACTACAACCTCGAACGCAGTAACGAAACATACATCGCCCATTTTGAGAAAGACGCCATCTTCAAGAATTGCATTTTCAAGCACGATAGTGAATTCAAGTACTCCGAATTTTATGGCGTGGCAAACTTCGCCGGGAGCACATTCAATAATGAAGCTAACTTCAAATATGCAGAGTTTTCCAGCGGACCTTCGTTCAGCGGCGTACAGTTTGAAGGGGGCGCCGACTTCAAATACTCCGAGTTCCCCCGTGAAACGTCTTTTGAGAAAGCCACATTCCGCGGCATGGCCAATTTCAAATACACCAGGTTCAGATCGCCGGTAAACCTGAATGACGTTGCCTTTAAGGGAAGCGAAGACTTCAAGTACACCAAGATCGATGGAAGGGACTTTACCTCTTACCTGCTGGAAAAATAGAGAGTACCTTTTTCACCTTCACTTACCTCCTCCTTTTATCTTTTCGAGAGCCTTTCACCCTTCCGGTGAAACAAATTTGCCCCTGCGTCGTCTTCCCACCGTCAACCAGGGCCAAACCGCATTCCTATGCTCAAAAACTACTTCAAGACGGCTATCCGTAACCTCGCCAAAAACAGATTCTTTACAATATTGAACGTCTTCACCCTGGCTCTGGGAATGTCTATCAGTTTGATGTTCATCGCCCTGCTGTCGTTCATTTATTCGTACGATGAATTCCATACGAATATGGATCGTATCTACCGGGTCACCACTCAAATACATGACAAAGAAGAAAACCCGGTGTATGCATCCGCTCCCGTCGGCCTGGCAGAAAAGTTAAAGGAAGAGTTTGCCGGAGTAGATCAGGTAGTCCGCGTCCAGGCGATACCCCTCGCCGACGCGCTCTATGGTGAAAAGAAGATCTCTTTGGACGGTTGCTTTACCGATCCTGACTTCCTGAAGATGTTCAGCTTTCCCCTGACCCAGGGAGATATTTCTTCAGCGTTGACAAACCCCAACAGTATTCTTTTAACAGAAACCGAAGCTGCGAAGATCTTCGGCACTCAAGCTCCACTCGGTGAAACAATCACGATCGAACCTTACGGCGAGTTTCTGGTCACCGGGATTTTGAAAGACATTCCTAAAAACTCCCACATACAGTTTGACGCATTGGCCTCCTATTCGACGCTGATATCCCATCACGGAAGGTCCGTTGTCGAACGGGAAGAAGCCTGGGAAGACTTCAGGAATTCGTATGTCTACATTCTTAAACCGGAGCAATCTGAAATATCAGGACTTCAACAATTTCTCGATCAGGTAGCCAAAGAGAAATATGCGAAGGCGGATCACGTGAAGTCGTTCCACCTCCAGTCGCTCGAAGCTATTATTCCTGGCCCCATCTTATATAATTCGATTGGAGCTACTTGGGACATTCTTAACATGATACTGATCGGATCGATGACGTTGATCGTACTCGTACCGGCCTGTTCGAATTACGTTCATCTTGCAATTTCTCAGTCCCTGAATCGCATGAAGGAAATCGGCGTACGAAAAGTGATGGGGGGCCAAAAGAAACAACTGTTCTTCCAGTTCGTAACGGAGACAACGCTGATGATGTTTCTGGCACTAATCCTCTCCTACATGATGTATGAGACAATACGTGTTGAATTTCTCGAAATGATGGCAGAGACCGACCATATAGATCTGACCCCGGAATGGTCGACCTATGTTGGGTTCATCCTGTTCGCAGTGTTCTTAGGTATTGTCACCGGCGTCACGCCTGCGATCTACTTTTCCAAAGTCAGTCCGGTGCATGCATTGAAAGGCAAATTAGTTAAAGCCGGAAGCCGAACCGGATTCACTTTTCGCAAGTTGATGATAACGACACAATTTATTTTGTCCCTCGGCTTCATTATGGCTGTCGTCATCGTGATGCAGCAGTATCGTCATTCGGTAAATTATGATCTCGGATTCGAACGCGAGAACCTTCTTAATGTAGAATTGCAGAATGTTGATCCGCAGGTTTTCAAAAATGAATTTGCAAAGATTTCTTCAGTCGAAGCTATATCGATGTCGTCGGATGTCCTGGGCATAGCCACGCCCCGGAAGAAGTACATTAAAAGATCCCAGGATAATGCCGATTCTGTCAAAGTGGCGACGATATCGATCGATGATACCTTCATCCCGAATTTGAAATTGCAGTTGCTGGCCGGAAGAAACTTCAGCGATCACGCACCGGAAAACGCAAGGATGATAATCGTCAACGAAGAGTTTGTTAAAAAGCTGAACTTTTCAGGCGCGTCGACGGCGCTCGGCGCAGCGGTAACACTTACCGACGGAAGTCAGGTGCAAATCATGGGCGTCGTGAAGAACTTTCATTATACAGACCTGTTTACGCCAATCCAAAGTTTCTATTTCGAATACCGACCCGATCAATTCGAGTACGTGAATCTTAAAGTCCGCTCGTCTGACCTCACGCAGGACATGGCTCGGATGGAAGCATTATGGAAAACTATTGGAGGAGTGGATAAATTAAAGATGCATTTCTTCGATGATGAGATCAAAGAAGCATATAGTTTCTACCTTATGCTTATTAAGTTCTGGACCTTCCTGGGCGTATTAGCAATTACTGTGTCGTGCCTCGGGTTGCTCGGCACTGTTGTTTTTACGATAAGAAATCGCGTGAAAGAAGTAAGTATCAGAAAAGTGATGGGGGCATCTTCCGAAGGCCTTATTTTCCTTTTGTCGAAAGACTTCCTGGTGTTGATGGCCATTGCAACCGTCATCACCATTCCGGCAATTTACTTTTTGTTCGACTACCTGCTGGTTAGCATACAGCGCTATAGCATCGAAATCGGATTCGTCGAAATATTCACAAGCGTCCTAATTATGACTGTCCTGTGCCTGTCCACCATTTTGTCGCAAACCCTGAAGGCGGCCAATGCAAACCCTGCAGAAAACTTGCGGATCGAATAAATGATATCTTCCTGAACGCGATGAAAGCCATTCTCTGTACGAAATACGGTTCACCGGAAGTCCTGCAACTTGTCGAAATCGACAAGCCGGCGCCGAAGCCGAACGAGATATTGGCGAAAATCAAAGTGTCGACTGTAACCTTCGGCGATTGTGAGCTCCGCAATCTTTCTCTTCCTCCCTGGACCAAATTCCCGTTACGGCTGATCTTCGGGTACAATAAACCGAGGCGGCTCATTCCCGGTATGGAGTTCGCCGGGGTGATCGAGGCAGTGGGCAGCGAAGTCTCCGGTTTCAAACCCGGCGACGCCGTATTCGGATCGACCGGCATGGCGATGGGCGGTAACGCAGAGTATGTATGCCGGCCTGTGAAAGCGCTCGGCACCAAACCCGACAACGTCAGTTTCGAAGATGTGGCCACAATTCCAGTCGGCGGCATCAACGCATTACACTTTCTCCGGATGGCAAATATTCAACCGGGACAAAAAGTGCTCGTCATCGGTGCGGGTGGAAGTATCGGAACCTGGGGTGTGATTCTCGCCAAATACTACGGAGCCGAGGTTACTGCAGTAGATCACACCAACAAGCTGTCCATGCTCCGCGAGATCGGCGCCGATCACGTGATCGATTATACACAAGAAGATTTTTCCACCAATGGCATCAGGTACGACGTGATATTCGACATCGTGTACAAGAGCTCGTTCTCCAAGTGTGTCGGCGCTCTTACCGACACCGGTTGCTATCTGATGGCCAACAGCGGGCCACGCCGGATGATAAAAGCATTGTTCGTGGAGATGAGGACCAATAAGAAAATAAGATTCGCGTTTGCCGGAGAGACGCAGCGTGACCTCAATCATTTGGCCGGCCTCATCGCTTCGAAAAAAGTAAAACCCGTGATCGACCGGCACTACCCGCTGGAACAGACCCGCGAGGCCCACCGGTATGTAGAGCAAAGCCTGAAAAAAGGAGCCGTCATCATCGGCATTTCTTGATGACATTCCATAGAAGGCGCAGTCATCGCGTCCTTGGTTATGAAACAGCAGGCGTAGAGAAAGAGATGCGATCCCGAACCTCTGCCGGAATATTTTCCTAGATTGTGGGCGATGATCAATCATCCGCATGCTCGTCGAACCCGAACTCCTCATACATTGGCTTGCTCACTTCTACGGCTACGGGACTTTCGAAGCTCCTGTCTGGTTCGTGTCCCATGAAGAAAACGGCGGCGACCTTCCGGAAGAAGTCTCCGAAAAACTAAGCTACTTTTCTGATCAGCACCGTTCAGCGACACAACCCACTCTCTGTGACATACGTGAGATGTACAAGCGCGTGGCGTTCCGTTTCGACGGACCGAAAGCCGATCTGTTCACCACCATGCACGACTACCGCTTCGGAAGCAATGCCGCGCAGGATACGATCTTCGGGAACCTGATCTCATTCGCGCACGGTTTCAGGAACAAGAAGCTCCCCGGCGTCCTGACCTACCAGAAAAACGCCTTCGTCTCTTCCGTGACACCCAACGAAGCGCTCATCAGGTTGTATCCCCTACCCGCGCCGCACAGTCACTCGTGGTATTACAGCTGGCTCGAGCTTCCATCGCCATTCGGTTTTCTAAAAACACGCGACCAGTATCAGCGACAGGTCTATCCCGACCGGATCGGCAACATTCTTAACAAGATTAGTGCGCACAAGCCAGAAGTGGTTGTGATGTATGGGATGAGTAATATCAACTCATTAAAAAGGTCAGTGCAAGACTTCTTTCCAGCGGCAAAGTTTAAGACGGTGCAATCCACGAAGCTCCAGATCCCACAACATCATTGTGCCGATTTAAACGGAACCAGGTTGATCATCACGACACAAATCCCCGCGCTCCGTCACAACCGCATCGAAACGGGTTTCGACTGGTTCGAGTTTGGGAAATCCGTGCGATCCGTGTGATCCGTGAGAGCCAGCCTGGTTAAAGCCAGTTTCGTTAAATCCCTATTCCGATCTCAACGCCTTCACCGGGTCTGCCCATGCAGCTCTGATGGCCTGAACACTAACGGTCAATGCCGCGATCCCTACCGCGCACAAGCCCGTCACCATAAACGTTACCCACGTGAGCTCGATCCTGAATGCAAACTGTGCGAGCCATTCATCCATGATATACCACGCGACGGGTGAAGCTATCGCAACAGCCACCACCACGAGAAGAATGAAATCCCTGCACAGCAAGCGGACCAGGCCGGCGACCGATGCACCTAAGGTTTTTCGAATGCCGATTTCTTTCGTGCGGTTGACCGCAGCAACAGAGGCCAGTCCGAACAAACCAAGACAAGCGAGGAAAATGCAGATGTTGCCAGCCCATCCGACAATGCTTGCCCATCGTTCTTCGGACTTGTAAAAGGCGTCGAACTTCTCGTCGACGAAACTGTATCTGAAAGGAAGGTCATTGACCAGCGTTTTCCAGGTCGACTCCAGTTCCTTCATCGTCTCCGGATCTGCGGTCTTCAATCGCACGAAAAATGACGACGCATTAAGGTCTGCCGGCTGTAGAAACAACTGCGGACGTACATTACGCGTGAGCGGTTCAAAGTTGAAGTCTTTAACGACACCGATGATCGTTTTTGGTTCCTGGCCTTCCCTCGCTGCACGAAGCTGCATGCCGATCGCCTTCTCCGGCGTTGTGTTCATCGCGGTCGAAACAAGCGATTCATTGACGATCACAGACGTAAGCGTGTCGGACGTAAGATCGCGGTCGAAGTTGCGGCCCGCGATCAATTGCATGCCCATCACATCGAGAAAGTTCGCGTCCACCGGGTATTCGATCACTCCCTGTTTTTTTCCATCGAACTCATAAGCTCGACCCATTTGCCCTTCGTCTGCGCCGATACCAATCTCAGAACCCGTGATGCCCGCGGTCGTCGAACGGGATTCGAGCATCTTCCGGAATTGAGGGTATACATCGGTTTCCTGGGCGTGGATCATCACCACTTGCTCCTTTTGGAACCCAAGATCTTTTGTGTGCATGAACGACAGTTGCTGAAGTACAATAATCATCACGATGATCAATGTAACAGAGATCGAAAACTGGAACGTGACCAGGGATTTCGTGAAGAAGTTTGAGCCCGACAGACGGATCCTGCTCTTCATGACTTCTAACGGCTTAAGTTTTGAAAGAACGAACGCCGGGTAACTGCCCGCCAGCAATCCAACGACAACTATGGTAGATATGATCAGTGCGACCAGCTCAGGATATAGTTGGAAAGAAAATGCCAGCGACCGACCCGAGAGCTCATTGAAAAATGGCAGCAGCACCTGGGCCGTCCCCAATCCGATCAGAGCCGAGAGAAGAGTGAGCAACATAGACTCCGACAGAAATTGAAAGATCAATTGCTTCCTTTTGCCGCCGGATATCTTCCTCACCCCGACTTCCTTTGACCTGTTCGCAGAACGTCCGATCGACAGGATTATAAAGTTGATGCACGCAATAACCAGAACACCACCCGCAATCGCGATCAGCGTCCATGTATTTTTAGGATCGGACGCACCCATATCGATCGAAACATTGCTATGGACACCGGCCAATGGCTGAAGACCGTAACCTGTCGGGATCTGGCCCTCGCCATCCCACGCTCGTTCCTTGATGAGGTTCGCCGATTCATCCGGAAAATACTTCTGGCGGAAAGAAGCAAGCCGGACCGCGTCGTCGGTAAGGCCGCTGCCGGGCTGGAGTAAAACATAGACCGAGATGCCCAATGTCATCGTAAAGCTGCTGCTGCTTCGTTGCCCTGCTGGAGTATTCAGCGTGCGGTCGAAACTTCCCAGCATCTCAAACCGGATTGTCGAATTCACAGGCACGTCTTTCGCCACACCCGACACGATGAAAGGTCTAAACTGTCCGTCTTCGCGGATCTCTATTTGTTTTCCGACTACATCGGTAGCCCCGAAGAATTGTAACGCCTTCGATTCAGTAAGAACAATGTTGTTGGGATCTTTAAGGGCACTCGAGGCGTCGCCGTGAATGAGGGGAAATGTGAATACGGAAAGGATCTGTGGATCCGCCAGTGTAAACCCTGCTGACTGACTCTTGCCCTCTACGCGAACGAGATGTTCTCTCCCACCCTGGACGCGGACGAAGTCAACGACATCGGCGAGGTCGTTTTTCATCGCTGGGCCGATCGGTGTTGCCGCAGCCGGTTCCACACCTTGCCTGTTAGTAAACTTCCACCATTCATATACACGATAGATGTTCGGACCCTGCGCATGAATGCGGTCATAACTGAATTCATTCACTGCATACAAGAGAAACAGGCTGAAGCAAGCGAGTCCGACCGAAAGTCCAATTACATTGATGAATGCAGATAACTTCTGACGTTCCAGAACGCGAAGAGCGATGGTAAGGTAGTGCCGGATCATAGGTACAGGTTCAAGCTTGCCGCCATTGCAATTAGGCTGCCATAGTAATGGGGCTGTGTGCTGCTAATTCGAGGCTGCATAGCATCTCACAGGTCGCATGCGGACATGACTGTTCGAAAACAGACGGATTCATTGACTTCTGCCGGACAAAATTATATGTAATAATTTGTAACGCCCAATATCGAAAAGGCGCAGTCGGTTAATAATTTTCCTACTTTATACAAAGTTAAAAAGAATGTCATGTTTAGAAATTACCTGCTGGTCACACTCCGCAACATTCGCAATAACAAGCTCTTCTCGTTTATAAATATCGCTGGACTCGCGATTGGCCTGAGCGCCTGTTTCATGATCTGGCAATACGTACGATTCGAATCCAGTTATGATACATTTCACGGGAATCGCAACCGGCTTTACCGTGTTACCCTGGAAGGCAGGGATAATGGAGAATTGGTTTCAGCGAACGCTCCCGCTTTCTCTGCGCTTGGGTATGCCATGAAATCCGTGATGCCTGAGGTGAAAGAATACTGCCGCATAGTAAAGACATCTTTGTTCACTTCCGATCTCGGAAAGTACTTCGCGAATGCCGTCGAGTTCTCGCGCGTGGATCGGTCTGGCAATGTGGTATCATTCATCGAAGAAAGCGTCTGGTTTTCGGATGCGCCACTTCTCAAGATGTTTTCGTTCAAGATGCTGGAAGGAACCAGCGATGCGTTGACCGAACCGAATTCCATCGTTATTACCCATAAGATTGCCAGGAAGTACTTTGGCGACGAATCGGCACTTGGACAAGAATTGCGCCTCAACAGTGATGTGGTGTATAAGGTCACCGGTGTTATCGAAGATATTCCGGCAAACTCACATCTTCAGTTCGAAATCCTGTTGTCGTTCGCTACTATGAAGTCCCGCATCGGCGACATGAACGACTTTTGGGGGTGGACGGTCTTCTATACTTACGTTCTTCTCGAAGACGGATCAGATGCTGGCGGAGTTCAATCCAAGTTAGACGACCTGGCTGTGAAACAATTCCCCAATGAAGCCACTGCAACCTATAAGACCTCCTTTAAGCTTCAACCGATAACCGACATCCACCTGCGATCGCAGCTCAATATGGAACAAAGCACGAACGGCAGCGAGCGTAGCGTTTATTTTCTGTCGATACTCGCGGTATTCATCCTGGTTGTGGCGTGGATCAATTACATCAATCTTTCCACGTCGAAGGCACTACAGCGATCGAAGGAAGTCGGGCTGCGGAAGACGGTCGGCGCCACGCGCATGCAACTCATCACCCAGTTCTTATTCGACACGATACTGATCAACTTGTTCGCGCTGATTCTTTCGGCGGGTATTGTGCTTACCTCCTGGTCTGCATTCGAACAACTGGTGGGCAAGGAGATCGGCGGCATCCTGTTCTATGGCGGGGTAGCTCCGTGGTTGATTGCGATTGCAGTGTTTATCGCCGGAGTGATTATCTGTGGCGTCTATCCCGCGCTCACGCTATCGTCGTTCAATCCCGCGATTGTTCTCAAGGGGAAGTTCTCTAAATCATCTTCAGGCATCTTCCTTCGTAAACTGATGGTGACATTCCAGTATGTGCTTGCGGTGCTGCTGATCGCCGGCACGGTGACGATCTATTTGCAGTTGTCCTACATGCGCTCGCTCGACACGGGGTTTACAAAAGACCAGGTGATCGTCACCGAAGCGCCGGCAGTATACGACTCAACAGCTGGTGACAGGATCTCGTTCTTTCGCAACGAGGTATTGAAATTACAGGGAGTGAAAAATATCACTGCACCCGCCGATGTACCCGGCAAACATATTGTTGAACAGTCGCCGGTCCGCTCACTGAAAGCCGTCAACGAGAACCAATACTTCGGGACATACATTTCCGGCATCGACACGAGCTTCCTCACCACTTTCGACATCCCGATCCTCGAAGGACGGATGTTTGAAACCCACGAGAGAATGACGTTCAGACGCAAAACGCCCAAAGAGCTTATTCCATTACTGGTGAACGAGCAGTTTGTGAAACAACTGGGCATCACCAATCTGGCGGATGCGATCGAACATCCTGTTACATTCTTTTGGGGTCCCGATCAGCGTTATGCAAAGATCATCGGTGTAGTTGCCGATCATCACCAGGTGTCGTTCAAGGAAGTCGTCGAGCCGGTCGCCTACATGCAGCCCGAATGGCAGGCATCGAAGTACTTCGCCACACGCATTACAAACGCTAACAACTCTGCCATTGAAGATGTCAAGTCTGCGTATTCGGAGGCCTTTCCCGGTCACCCGTTCAACTACTTCTTCCTGGATGAATTCTTTGACAAACAGTATCGCGACGATCAGCAGTTCGGAAGGATATTCAACACCTTCACCGTTCTGGCAATCATCGTAACTTGTATGGGCTTACTGGGACTCTCCATCTTTTCTGTCATGCAAAAGGCCAAGGAGGTCAGCATTCGCAAGGTGTTAGGTGCACCTGCTTCCGCCATCCTGTTTTTATTTTCTACTGATTTCATCCGCGCATTGCTCATCTCGTATGCGATAGCCTTACCCGTGATCTATTGGGCCGGAGGTAACTGGCTTCAGAATTTTTCGACCCGGATACCACTCCGGTGGGAGATATTCGTCACGCCGCTCATTCTGCTTCTGGCCATTACGATGACGACCGTAGTGGGCGTCAGTGTCCGGGCAATGTTCGAAGCGCCGGTGAGAGCCTTGAGGCAGGACTGATTGAGTGTCAGGAATGGTTGAGTGTATAGAATGATTGAGTGTATAGAATATAGTCGCGCTTTCTGCCGCGGACGCGATGACTGCGCCTCGCCCTGCAACCTCCTGCCTTCTATTTACGTCTAAACACAAACCTGCCGCCGATGTTCCGAAATTACCTAACGCTCGCTTTCCGGAATCTGTCCCGTCAGAAAGCATTCTCCATCATCAACATCTCTGGCCTCGCTATTGGCCTCGCCAGCAGCCTCACGATCCTGCTTTGGGTACGGGATGAACTGGACTACGACCGGTTTCACATGAAAGCGGACAGAACGTACCGGTTGATCGGTTATGTGAGCGACATCAAGGCCGCCATCACACCCGCTCCGGTTGTCCCCACACTGCAGGAAACGTTTCCCGAGATAGAGCACAACACGCGCTTGTGGCCCCTGAAATCTGTAATGTTTCAAAACGGCGACAAGCGGTTTGAAGAGAAAAGCGGTTACTATGCAGAGCCCTCCTTTTTCGAGATCTTTGATTTTAAGCTGGAACAAGGCGATAAAAAAACTGCCCTTATTCAACCCAACGGAGCCGTGATCTCGAAGGAGGTCGCTATTAAGTACTTTGGAACAACCGACGCGCTGGGTAAAATTCTCAAGAAGGATAACGCTGATGATTTTATCGTCACCGGTATCCTGGCAGAGCCGGCGGGCAACTCACATCTCAGATTCGACATCCTGTTGCCGTGGGCTTACCTCCCTTCGCGCAATAGAGACATCAGAGAGAACAACTGGGGTAATTTTGATTTTTATTGCTACATCACCTTCCGGCAAAATCCGGATGGAGCAACGCTCAAGGAATTCGAAGGTAAGATCGACAAAGTCTACGCAGGAAAGGCGGTGATCGCCGCGAGGTTCCTGCTGCAGCCTCTAAACGACATTCACTTAAGATCCAACTTCATGGCCGATGTTGCCGGACATGGCAATTTCCGGCACGTCGCTGTGTTTGCGCTCATCGCCGTATTTATTGTACTGATCGGCTGTATCAATTTCATGAACCTTTCTACCGCACGGTCTGCGCGAAGAGCGAAGGAAGTCGGCCTGCGGAAGGTGGCCGGCGCATTCAGGGCTCAACTCGTCCGGCAGTTCCTCGGCGAATCGTTCCTGGTCAGCATGATCTCCCTCACGATCGCAATGATCATCACCGCGCTCTCACTTCCAACCATAAACGAGATCACGGGCAAGAGCTTATTTATTGATTTCACCGATCCGATGATCGTCGGTGCAGTGCTGGCCGTCACCGTGATCACCGGCATTCTTTCGGGCCTCTATCCTGCTTTCATCCTCTCCGGTTTTACACCCATCAAAGTGCTGAAGAAGGAAATCAAAGGCGGAGCAGGCGGTATCGTATTCAGGAACGTATTGGTCGTGTCGCAGTTTGTGATCTCGATCTTCCTGCTGGTGGGGACCACAGTCGTTTACAAGCAGCTTCAATACATTCGTAGTAAAGACCTCGGCTACGACAAAGAAAATCTTTTGACCGTCTCGATCCACGGTGATGTCAGTCCTGTATTGAACAAATGGCAGGCTGCGTTCCGGTCGGACCTTGCGACTGCGAATGCCACGATCGCCTCCGCGCTGCCGACGGACCTTGTCTCCGGTACAGCCTACGTTAAATGGCAGGGAAAACCGCCTGACAAGCAAATAGTATTCGCTACCCTGTTCATCGATGACAATTTCGTCCCGGTGTACGGCATGGAAATGGCATCCGGACGGAACTTCAATAAGGAAATGCGTGGTGACTCCTCCAGCTTCCTCATCAACCAGAAAGCAGCGGAAGTCATGGGCTTTACCGATGAGTCGGCGATCGGTCAGCCGGTGGACTTATGGGGAATGAAAGGAAATGTTATCGGTGTGATCAAAGACTTCAACTTCAAGCCACTCAGCTCTGCTGTCGAGCCAATGCTGCTCCGCGCGAACCAATGGGGTGGAACTGTTGTGATCAAGGCTGAAGCCGGCCGGACGGAAGAAACGATAGCCGCCATGCAAAGGGTGTGGAGTAGCCTTGAAACGCTCTATCCATTCTCATACAGTTTCGTGGACCAGGATCTCGAGAACTTATACAAAGGTGAACGACAGATTGGGACTTTGTTCTCGGTCTTTGCCGCCCTGGCAATTTTTATCTCATGCCTCGGGCTATACGGCCTTTCGATCTACATCGCCGAACAGCGTACCCGCGAGATCGGGATACGTAAAGCGCTGGGAGCTTCCGTCGGCAGTATTGTTTATTTACTAAATACGCGATTTGCGACACCGGTCCTGATTGCGATGATCCTCGCTTCACCCCTGGCGTGGTTTGCTATGAACAAATGGCTCGAAGGATTTGCTTACCGCGTCGACTTCAGCTGGATCGTCGTGGTGATTGCCGGGATGGCCGCTTTGCTGGTGAGTCTTCTCACCGTAAGCTATGAAACTGTTAAGGCCGCCACGGTCAACCCCGTCAAATCGTTGCGCCAGGAATAACCGTCCTCCTATGAAACACCGGATCCCGCCCCGCCCTATGAAATACAGCCCCACCAATAGTCTCGGCGGGACCCCCGGGAAATCAAAGAGCGCACTTCCCTATGAAATACGCTCCTGCGTCTAACCTCGGGATAGCGTCTCTTCCTTCCCAGCGTTCACTATTTCATAGCCAGAGACGCGATGACTGCGCCTTAGGCGATGACTGCCCTACCTCACTCTCCTGTATTTCTCGATGATCACCCGGTCGATATCGGTGCCCTCTACTTTCTCCTGCCCTTGTTGGTTCAGCATGTCTCCGTCGACCGACACGGTAAAGTGAAACGTGTTGTTCTCCCACTCGCGGGCACTGCAGTATTCGAGATACTCGGTGTACTGACCGTCCTTCAGCTCGTACCGGCCACCTCCTGCGGAGAACATCGCCGTTGAGTCCTTGCCCTTCTGAAGATCGTGTCGCAAAAATGTAAAGTGAGAGTTGTTGATAATCTTAATCATCGGTATCAGCTTGCTGGCTTCCGTAAAAGTCGTGTCGCCCTTTTCGATTTTGGTTTCCGAAAGCAACTCCCACGTTCCTTCGATGGAAGAAGGCGTTGGCGTGGTACAAGAAATTAACAACAGAAAGCTTAAGCCGGTAAATAATTTGTTCATGAACAAATATATCTATTTATCGGCTCTCGCTTCTTTCACCAGCCTTACACCATAAACCGGTCCTGCGCTGTTCTTTTCTTTTGGTTGAAACCGGACGGTGATCTTCGACTTTCCGTTTGTCAGCTCGACCGGTATCCGGTAAGTGAGATCATGGAACCGGCTCTCTTTGTATTTATTGAGATCTTCGGAAGCTATCTTTTGCCCATCAACCAGGATGTCGAACTGGCGGCCACGATTGTCCATGCCCCAGTAAGTCGCAATAAGCGTGTATGAGAAACCGGGCACCACTTTCATCGTAAACGAAAAGAACCCATCCTCGTTCGCCACACGGTACTTGTGTGTATGCGACTCGCCTGCTTCGGTATTCTCTCCGGTAAATTCATGGTCGCGTTCCGGCTGCATCTCTCCCAGCCTGACGATATCGGTGGTGCTTTGTTCTCTTTCGTACTCGAGTTTCCGGCGCGACTCGTAAACCAGCTGTTGTTCTTTCCATGCTTGCGGGCTGAACACATCCCAGTACACCGAGTAGTGATCGTCTCGGATGGAATAGAATGGCTGAAACCTGACATTGTCCTGAAGACCGACATCCTCCGAATGAAATGTCAGTGCCCCCGGACCATCCGCTTTAACGAGCTCCTTCGGATCGGTGTTACCAGTCACAAACACCGGAATGCCCTTCATCGGATCCGGCTCTTTGGTTCCGAGATTTCCCGCGAGCAACACCGGCCCATAGAAGAATGCCTGCCGCGAAGGATTGTCGGGCATCGCCATCGCGTGGATGTCAGAGGGAAGTGTAAGTTCGATCTTGTCTCCGTTTTTCCATTTCCTGGTGATCACCAGGTAGCCGTCCTTCCCTTGGTCCGTTTTCTGGGTTGTCCCGTTCACTTTCAGCTCCACCGGACCTTCAGCCCATGAGGGCACCCGGATGTGGATCGGCAGTGAAGTTGTTTTGATTGCCGCGATATCGATAACGACATTCCCCTTTTGTGGCAGCTGCGATCTCATGACGACGGTAACACCCTTTTCTTTCCAGTTGAGCTTCGAAGGGATAAAGAGATTCACATACAGGCCACCATCGGCTGACTTTGAATAGATGCTTTCGCCGTACTTCACGTGGTTCTCGATACCCGATCCCACGCAACAGGTGAACGTATCGAACTCGTCACTGAACTCTTTCCGGGTGCCCATCCTCAACGGAACGAAATAGCACATCATTCCATTTGACCGGTTTTGCGAAGCCAGGATGTGATTGTACAAAGCCCTTTCGTAGAAGTCCATATATACCGCCGAAGGATTCATGGCAAACAGGTGACGTGTGAGCTTCAGCATGTTGTAAGTGTTGCACGTCTCCATCGTATTGTCCGTCAGCTTTTCGTTGAACGAATCCTGCTTACTCAGGTATTCGTAATTGCTATTGCCGCCCGGTGCGTATGTATGATGCTGAACCACAGTGGTCCAGAAGTAATCACTGATCGCGAAATCACTCTGTCTGCCTGTTACCTCGAAGCGCCGTGCAGTACCAATTACTTTTGGGACCTGGGTGTTCGAATGTTTGCCTGGTAGTACGTCCACTCCCATCGCGAGCGAGTCGAGTATTTTCTTGTCGTGAAATTTGTACGACAGATCGAGATATTTCTTGTCGCCGGTGAATGCATAGGTGTTCACCAGCGCTTCATTCATCCCACCGTATTCGCATAGCAGCATTTTTTGCAGCTGGTCATCTGTAAGGTCCTTCAGCACGGTGCCGGCCCAATCGGCCATCCCTTTTTCGACAGCAAGCGCTTTGTCGTTATTGCAATACAGGTACGCATCCAGCAGGCCGGCCATAACTTTGTGTACGGTATACCAGGGCGACCACGCGCCATTCAGATCGAACCCGCGCGACCGGATGTTGCCCTTCGACACTTCACGGAACACACTGTCTTCTTTAGGAATCGCACCCACGTAGCCGGTCTTCCGCGCGCGCTGGCATTCGTCGAGCTGATCGACGATATATTCGACCCGGTTAAGGAACTCTTTTTCTCCCGTAGCTGCATATTGTAATGCGCATGCGGATAAATAATGACCGAGTGTATGTCCGGCCAGTCCCGAATTTTCCCACCCGCCATAGATCGGCGCCTTTGGCTGTAGTCCTGCGTGCGACCGGAACTGTGAAAGCAACCGGTCGGGCTCGATCTTCAACAGGTATGCCACGTCGGCCTTCATCGCCTCCTTGAATTCGCTGTCCAGCAGCTCTACATCCGCGGGATGAAACGAGTATGCTTTGATGGCGACAACAGGTTTGACCTTGACGCGGGCGTTGTGCTCTTCTGGTACGTATGACTGAGCTCCGAGGTAGCCTGACCATGCGAGCAACACGGCGGTTAACAGAGTAAGTTTCAATAATTTCATCCGTGCGATCCGTGTGATCCGTGAGAGATTTTTATACTCTTCGTGATTCTAAAATACCACTTTGATCCCGAAGTTTTACCATTCAAAGAGTCCCCCTTGAATTCCAACCCTCGATTACCTAGATTGATGTTAGCTATAAAAATCGCGAAGGTTTGGACTTACAGATCAACGGCCAAAAATACACTGTCGACGCACAAGCCGACGATAGCTTGTTGTCGGTGCTTCGTGAGCAGCTCGACCTAACCGGCAGTAAATATGGTTGTGGGGAAGGTGCGTGCGGAGCCTGTACTGTGCTGGTGAATGGCGTTGCCGTGCGTTCTTGTATCACCAGGACCGGAACCCTTGCGGGGAAAACAATCACCACCATCGAAGGGTTGGAAAGCAACGGTCAGCTCCATCCCGTGCAGAAGGCTTTTTTGAAAGTCGACGTGTTCCAGTGCTCTTACTGTGCTTCGGGAATGATCATGTCGGCCGTTTCGCTCCTGCAAAAGAATCCCAAACCCGACAGCAACGAGATCGCAAAGGCCATGCAGGGAAATGTATGCCGTTGTGGAACTCACGTGCGGATCGCGAAGGCAATTGAAGAAGCAACAAATGTTTAGTGAGTCAACCATAAACAGACGTCAGTTCATCCAGGTTCTTGGTAGCGGGATCGCTATTACGTTCTCGCTCGAACAGGCACTGGCCGCACCGGCAATAGAGGGAGTGCCCGAAGACCAGCTGTCCTCCTGGATACACGTCGGCCCGAACGGCAACATCACTATCTTCAGCGGAAAGGCGGAAGTCGGTCAGAATATCCGGACATCGCTGGCACAGGTCGTAGCGGAGGAGCTGAACGTTGACGTAGAAAAGATCACGATGGTACTGGGCGACACCGACCTCACGCCTTATGATCGCGGTACATTCGGCAGCCGGTCCATTCCATACATGGGCCCTTCGCTCCGAAAGGCTGCCGCTACGGCAAGAGAGGTGTTGATCGACATGGCGAATGCAACGTGGAAGACAGATCGCAACACATTGTCTGTCGATAACGGATTTGTGAAGGACCGCGGCGGGAGGTCCGTAAGCTTCGGCGAGCTCACAAAAGGTGAGACCTTCGTCAAACCGGTGAACGACAATGTGAAGGTGAAACCTATAGAAGAATGGAAGATCGCCGGAACATCCGTCCCCAAAGTCAACGGTGTCTCGTTCGTAACCGGCAAGCACAAATACACGTCCGACATGAAACTGGACGGTATGTTGTACGGCAAGATTCTTCGGGCTCCATCGTATGGCTCCAGGCTCCTAACGGCCGACGTTTCGAAAGCACAACAGCTTGCAGGTGTGACGGTTGTTAAAGACGGCGACTTCATCGGCGTTACCGCTCCCGATAGAAAGACTGCAGAGAAAGCGCTGAAGGCGATCGATGCAAAGTGGGAGTCCACTCCTCAACCATCGCGAGCGGAGATCTTCGACTATATCAAAAAGAATTCAAAGAACGGAAAAGAACCCAATGTCAAAGGCGACATCGGCCAGGCTTATGCGCAGTCCGACCTCAGGATCGAACAGACTTTCCGGATCGATTATATCGCACACGTGCCTCTCGAGCCGCGCGCCGGATTGGCGAAGTGGGAAGGCGATAAGGTAACGGTGTGGACAGGTACACAAGTGCCGTTCGGTGTACAAGAGGACATCGCTGAGGTCTTCAAGATGCCAAAGGAAAAAGTTAGAGTGATCCAACCCGACACCGGCTCGGGTTATGGCGGCAAGCACACAGGTGAAGCCGGCGTCGAAGCGGCCCGTCTTTCAAAGGCAGCAGGCAAGCCCGTGAAGGTGACATGGTCGCGCGAAGAAGAGTTTATGTGGGCATACTTCCGCCCTGCCGGCGTAATCGACATCAAAGCCGGCGTCGGTAAAGACGGACTATTGAAATCATGGGATTTTCACAATCACAACTCCGGCGCATCCGGTATTGCGAACCCGTACGAGACACCCGCCAACAGGACCGAGTTTCACCCAATGGACTCTCCTCTTCGTCAGGGTTCTTATCGCGGGCTCGCGGCCACAGCGAATACATTTGCAAGAGAGGCGCTCATCAACGACCTGGCCGATGCGATCAAGATGGATCCGCTTGAGTTCCGTCTGAAGAACCTCGGTGAACCGAGAATGAAAGCGGTCCTTGAAGCTGCCGCAAAGAAATTCGGATGGACCGGTAAAGCATCGCAGCCTAATCACGGCGTCGGCATTGCGTGTGGTACCGAGAAGGCGAGCTACATCGCAACCTGCGCCGAAGTGGCCGTCGACAACAATGGAGGAGTGAAAGTGATCCGCGTGGTGGCGGCATTCGAATGTGGCGGTATCATTAACCCCGGTCACCTGGAGAACCAGGTACAAGGTTCCGTTGTCCAGGGACTCGGTGGAGCGCTGTTCGAGCTGATCGATTTCAAAGACGGAAAACTGCTGAACGGACAGATGTCGAAATACCGTGTGCCGCGATTCAGCGACATACCAGCGTTGGAGGTCGTACTGATCAATCGCAAGGACATACCTTCTGCCGGTGCCGGCGAAACTGCTATCCTCGGAATCGCGCCCGCGATCCGCAATGCCGTCGTAAACGCGACCGGAAAACACCTGTATTCACTTCCCCTGGCGCCCCGGTCCTAACTAGGCGCAGTTCCCAACTTTTAACTTTTAACTATTACATTTTAACTATTACCTTTTAACTCTCCTTATACCTCTTTAGGAGTATTGACCATCTTTCGGCTGTTTGGTATTTTTGTAATACCCCAATCCCCATGAGAAACACCCTCTGCCTGCTTTTCTGCACGCTACTGTTGTGTGCATCCGGTCTCGCTCAAAAAGCTCCCATCAAATTCGGAGACATCCCGATGGAAGACATGAAGATGAAAGTCTACCCGCTCGACTCCGGGGCTTCCGCTGTCGTGTTGGCCGACTATGGCACGTCGAATCTTGTCTACACCCAGACTTCCGGGTTCCAGATCGACTTCGAACGGATCCGCCGCGTGAAGATATTGACCAAGGAAGGGCTTAACCATGCGGAGTTCACGATCGCATTATGGCGCGATGCCGGCAATGGCGCCGAAGAAAAACTCTCGGGACTTAAACTCGTCACCTACAATCTGGAGAATGGAAAGATCGTGGAGACTAAGGTTAAGAACGACTCATTTTTTAAAGAGAAGTACGATAAGAATCTGTCTTTTACAAAGTGCGCGTGGACCAACGTAAAAGAGGGTTCTGTCATAGAGATCACCTACAAAGTGAAATCAGACTTTTTGTTCAACTTTCAGGATTGGGAGTTTCAATCGGACATACCCGCACGATGGAGCGAGTACCGCGCAAGGATCCCCGAATATTTTAACTACCAGAAATACATGCAGGGCTACGTTGGTCTCGTCATAAGCGACAATACCACGCGCGCAGGTTCACTGTCAATTCAATCGATTCAACGGCAGCAAGCATCTTTTTCCGGCGTCAGCCCGGCACAAACAAGCCAGCAGACGGTAGAGTACCAGGAAGAAAACTTCCGTTGGGCTGCCAAAGACGTTCCGGCCTTCAAAAAGGAACCGTATATCACCACCTCGAGTAATTACATCTCCAAGATCAATTTCGAGCTCGCCTTTACGAGGTTCCCCAACGAGGGTACTAAAAATTATATGGGTACCTGGGAAGATATCAACGTGTCGTATTGGGGTGTAGTGAAGCCCGACATCAACAGCAACGCCGGGTTGAAAGACGATGTGGAACGTGTAACCGCCGGCGCAACAACAGATGAACAGAAAGCGGCAATGATATTCGATCATGTGAGGTCGAGCGTATTGTGGGATGGAAACCAACGACGATATCCGGAGCTGAGCCCGAGAAAAGCTATGGACGTAAAAAAGGGATCGTCTGCCGATATCAACATCCTCCTTGCTTGTATGCTCGATAAGGCTGGCATCGATGTCAGCCCTGTCCTTCTTAGCACCCGCGATCACGGTTGGGTTCGCGAGTCGGTACCGATCTCGACTCAATTCAACTATGTCGTTTGTTTAGCAAAATTCGGAGACAAAAGGGTGCTCCTCGATGCCACAGACCGTGTGCTGCCGATCGGCGTTTTGCCGGAACGATGCCTGAACGGGAAAGGGCTTGTAGTATCGGGTGGCGAACCCTCCTGGATCAGCCTTCAGCCCACCGTCAAATCACGCACGGTATACAGCGCCGACGTCATTCTTGCAGAGACCGGTGTGGTAAAGGGCACCCTGAAGATCGATAAGACCGGGTATGCCTCCGCCAGCGCCCGGAGAAAGTATTACGCTCAAGGCGAGGACGAATACCTGAAGGAGATCACACAAGACCCGGTATGGACGTTCTCAAACAGCGTTTTCGAAAATGTGAATGACATAAACCTTCCCTTTAAGGAACGACACGAAATCGTTGCAACTGAGGTCGGTATGGCTGCGGCTACTACTATTTATTTCAGCCCCTTTGTCGCCGCGCGGGAGGACGAAAACCCTTTCAAATCGGAGACGCGCGAGTATCCGGTTGACTTCGGAAACCACTTCGAGCAATTGTACGTGGCGAAGATCGCGCTCCCGGAAGGTTATGTGGTGGACGAGCTTCCTCCCAGCAAGATGCTCGCGTTGCCCGACGGCGACGGCAAGTATGCATACAGCCTGAGCCAGCAAGGCAACATTCGCCACTTCACCAGCTCACTGACGATCAATCGCAGCATCTTTACGCAAGACATCTATCCCAGTCTTCGTGAATTCTACAACCTTGTGGTGGCAAAGCAGGCGGAGCAAATAGTGTTGAAGAAAAAGTAGATATATTTTTTAGCTTGCGGCCTTTTCGCCGTACCTGTCTATTTCATGAATAAGAGAAGGGAGACATTACTCGTGATCATCATGGGTCTCATGGTCGCCGTGGGACCATTTTCCATCGACATGTACCTGCCTGCATTCCAGGTAATTGCAGACGAGTTCCACACTACGATATCCAAAGTTGCCCTCTCCATGGCCAGCTACTTTATCGGGATGGCTGCCGGACAGTTGCTCTATGGGCCATTGCTCGATCGCTTTGGCCGCAAGCCGCCGCTGTATGCCGGGCTTTTCATTTACCTCGTCGCCACGGTTGCCTGCATTCTGTCGACCAGTATCGAGCAGATGATCGCATTCCGGTTCATACAGGCTATCGGCGGGTGTGCCGCAAGCGTGGCGGCTAACGCCATGGTCCGGGACATGTTTCCTGTTGAAGACAACGCGAAAATATTCTCGTCATTTATACTGGTCATCAGCGCATCGCCACTGGTGGCGCCGTCACTCGGCGGGTTCGTCAGTGTGGCCTGGGGATGGCAGTCCCTGTTCCTTATCCTGATCATCATCACCCTTCTGATACTCGTGCTGGTGTTCCTGTTCATTCCGGAAAGCAAGGGACCCGACCCTTCATTCTCCCTGCGGCCGGGCGATATCCTCCGGAGCTTCGCAGAAGTATTGCGTGTGCCGCAATTCTCTACCTATGCCCTTTCCGGCGGCATCGCGTTCGCGGGATTGTTCGTGTTTGTTTCGTCGTCGCCATTTATCTACATGACGCTCTATGATTTCACTGAAAAGGAGTACGGGATTATGTTCGCCGTTCTATTGGCAGGGCTGATCGGCGCAAGCCAGCTGAATCGCTTATTGCTCAAAAAGTTTTCCAGTGAAACGCTCGTCAGCTGGTCCATCACCATTCAGCTTGTGGTTGCCGCGCTTCTGCTGCTGGTCACCTTCCTGGGTATGACGGGGATCTTTTATATACAGACAGCCTTGATATTTTTATTCCTGGCAACGTTGGGAATTGTGTTGCCTAACTCAACCGCGCTTGCATTGGCGCCGTTTTCGTCCAATGCCGGAACAGCAGCATCTGTGCTCGGAACGCTGCAATTCGGATTCGGAGCGCTGGCCAGTTTTGTCGTGAGTTTCCTGACCGCCGATTCGAGCCTACCGATCGTGTTGACAATGCTTATTTGTTCTTCGATAGCGCTGACCAGCCTGCTGATAGGGAAACCCTACGTCAAGGTCACGCATTCTTCGTCAGCCACGACTTCGTCACTTCATTGAGTATCTTCACCTTCTCACCAAGATCGCCCTTCACTTTTTCGCGGATACCATTCATGTTATCGAGAAGTTGATCCGTGTCTTCAGGAATCGCTTCCTCCAGGAACTCCCTGAACCTTTTGGCAATCGTCGGCGACTTTCCGTTGGTCGAAATCCCCACCTTTAATTCGCCCTTCGTTACCACCGAGCCGAGATAGAAATCGCAAAGGTCCGGCGTATCGGCAACATTCACCAAAAGCCCTTTTGTCTTTGCAAATTTCAGTATTGACTGATTGGTCTCGCGGTTGTTGGTGGCCAGCAGTACGATGTCGGCGCTCCACAGATCCCACAGCCTGAAGTTTCGTTCAATGAGCTCAACGTTGGGACGGGCGCTTGCAAGTTTTTTGATTTCCGGATGAACTGTCCTGGATACGAGGATCACCGGCGCATCAGGACTGTTTTTCAGTATGGCCGAAAGCTTTTCCAGTCCCACATGCCCACCACCGACGATAAGGATCTTAAGTGATTCAAGCTTTAAGAATATCGGAAATAGATTATTCATTGCCGGCTGCCGAATGTGGCGATACTTGGATCTCCGCGGCACAGTCCACAACCCGCCCCACAACGATAACCGCCGGCGATGAAATGTTCTTTTCAGCCACCAGGTCTTCGATGGTAGACACCGTACCCGTCGCCGAACGGACGGACGGAAGCGTACCGTTTTCAATAACCGCCACAGGCACGTCTGACTTGCCCGCCTTTTTGAACTGTTCCATGATCAGACCAATTTGCGAGAGGCCCATGAGAATGACCACCGTCGCCGTCGACTGCGCAGCAAGGTATATGTCTTCGGAAATGTCGCCCGACCTGGTTGTGCCGGTGATCACAAAGAAGCTCTCGCTGATGCCCCTTGCCGTAAGCGGCACATTCACGCTGGCGGGAACAGCCAAAGCGCTGGATATACCGGGGACGACCGCCACTGTCAGACCATGCTTTGCTGCATAAAGCATCTCTTCATAACCCCTCCCGAAAACAAACGGGTCGCCGCCTTTCAGCCGCACTACGTGTCCGTGCTTGTGGGCGAGATTAACGATAATGCTGTTTATATCTTCCTGCAGATGTGAATGAGATCCAGCCCTCTTACCGACGCTCCATGCCGGAATACCTGAGGGGATCAAAGCCAGGATGTCTTCGGAAACCAGCGCGTCGTAGAGAACAACGTCGGCGGAACGAATGACTTTCATCGCCTTGATGGTCAGCAACTCGGGATCACCCGGTCCTGCTCCAACCAGCGTAAGGGATGGTTTCTGTGAAAGAATCTGTCCCGATGAAGTCGGGAATGTTTCGTCCGTAGGCATCCTGTAAAGTTATCGGTCAGACTGCAACTTTGTTCAGCTTGCGCCAGTCGAAGGCCTGTTCCAGGAACGCGCTCGAATCGGCCGAAAACCGGCGCGCAAATTCCTCCGACGGCTCGTTCTTGTTGATCCTGAGCACGTGCTCCCTGAAGCTGTTCGATCCGATGTCCATCAGTCCGCCTTCGACAAATACCTTCTGGAAATCCGTCATCACCTGGTGTTGAGTTGAGGGCTTAACATCCTGGGTAAGCAGCATCGCCTTGGCGGTATTGATAAATGCGCTGTAGCTATGATAGATCGAATCGGCGTATTGTCCGCTGAGCAATGTTGACTGGCTCAGATCGAGCTTCTCCTGCGAATCGTAGAAGAGTGTCGAGATCAGGTCGATGATCACACCGGCGCACTCGCCAACGGCAGTTTGTAATTTGAACTTATGCTCTTCACCCCAGTCGATGTAGTCCTCTTGTCCCAGTGTACTAAGCTCACCAAGGGGTTTAAGCAACGCATAGAAGTGGTTTCGTCCCATGCGCTTGAAGTAGTCGTGGTAATATTCGCCTTCGCCGGCATTCAGTTGATAGTCATTCAGCAGAAAGCGTAACGAATCCGGTCCGCGCTTGCTCGGTATCTTGACGATCTTGTCGGAGATGATGCCCTCCCCGTCCCGAAGCTTTCCGCCACCGAGCAACACAACCAGCGCCGGAAGTACATTCCCCGACTTGTCTTTGATCGTGCTTCCGTAATATCCGATGCTGGCAAGACCATGTTGCCCGCACGAGTTCGGGCAACCGCTGATCTTGATCTTGATGTCTGAATTGAAGATGAGATCCGGGTATTCATCCTCCAATACTTTTTCCAAAGCCAGTGCGATGCCGGTGCTGCTGGAAATACCCAGGTTGCACGACTCGGTGCCGGGGCATGCCGTAACATCGGCCACACTATCGAAGCCGGGCTCGGCAATGCCAAGCTGGTCGAGCGCGTTGTAAAGATGTCTCAGCGCTTCCGGGCGAACGAAACGGATCAGGTATCCCTGGTTGATCGTGATGCGAAGCTCGTTGCTTGCGAACATGTCCACCACATCGGCAAACTTGCGGGCTTTGTCCGATGAAAGATTTCCCAGCGGCAGCCTCACGTAAACAGCGAAGTATCCCTCTTGTTTCTGTGTGATAACATTGCTCTTATGCCAGCGCGTATACTTCGTTTCGTTAGGCAACGCGAGCGCGTATTGGGGAAGGAATTCCGGCAGCTCGGGATCGGGCAGTATGTCCTGGTTGATTTTGTAGGTATGATCTTTTAACGCGAGCTTCTCTTCTTCCACCAGCTCCATAAACTTCGGGAACCCGATGTCGTCGATCAGGAACTTCAGTCGTGCCTTCATGCGTCGTGTCCTTTCGCCATAGCGGTCGAACACCCTCAACACCGCTTCAGAGAACGGAATGATCTTGTCTTCTTCTAAAAATTCGTAAGCGACGAACGCAAGGAACGGCGTAGCCCCGAGGCCGCCGCCGACCAGCACTTTAAATCCCCTCTTGCCATCGACGATCCTCGGAATGAAACCGATGTCGTGAATGAAGGTATATGCGGTATCTGATTCGTTGTTTGAAAATGCAAACTTCATCTTCCGCCCCATCTCCTGGCAAACAGGATTGCGGAGGAAGTAGGTATACATCTCGTATGCATATGGCGATACGTCGAAGAGCTCATCCGGGTCGATGCCCGCCGTTGCGGAAGCGGTGATGTTCCTTACGGTGTTACCGCAGGCTTCGCGCGTGGTAATATCATCCTGTTCCAGCTTCGCCCACAGCTCCGGCGTCCTGTCGAGGCTTACAAAGTGTATCTGGATATCCTGCCTGGTGGTTGCGTGGAGATTGCTGCTTGCATACTCATCCGAGATATCGGCGATGCGTCTGATCTGCTTGGTCGTGATCCGTCCGAACGGCAGCTTGATGCGTACCATTTGGACGCCCTGCTGTCTCTGTCCATAAATTCCCCTCGCCAGGCGAAGACTCCTGAACTTGTCGTCGTCTATCTTTCCCGCCCTGAACAGCCTGATCTTCTTTTCAAGATCAATAATGTCCTGTGCTACTACCGGGTTCTCGATGTTCTCCAACTCTGTCCTGAAACTTTCCATGCTGCTTAAATCTTTGGGTCACATAGATACATAGAGCGTTACTGGTTCTATGTATTTGATTGATGACTATGCGTTATATCCTATCACTCCAGGTTATCAGGGGAACACTCATCCCCTATGTAAATATATTCTCTAAACGAGGCAAAACCAATTTAATCTATCGAATTGGTAGATTTTTAACAAAAACCCCCTGTGTGGGGTGAATTGACCGAACAAGCATTAGTTATTGCAAACGTGTGTTATGAGTACAGTGTACAGTGTACAGGGTACAATGTACAGGGTCCGGGGCTCATCGATCCGCGCACATCTCTGTACGCTGTACCCTGTACTTTTAGACTATCCGCAATTCCCAGTGGGTACAAAGTAAGATATAACCGTGTCCTCGAATCGTGAACCCTTATACACGTCTTCGATAACAAAACGGATACGTGTCCCCTTCTTGAAATTTGGCGTGTTACGCATCCACGACGGAGCTATGTTGAACGACTGGTATGTCGATATATTTCCAAGCATTACATATCCGACGATTTGATCATCGACGAGTACCTTGAATTTTTTCACGCGGTTGTTCTGCTCCCACACCGCCTTCGTCTTCGTGTATCCATTGGAGAGTTGCCAACTGCGGCCGATCACGAAGTCCTCGGTGATCTTGAACTCGATCCACTCTCCCACGCCATCGCCACTCACTCCTTCCGACCACGCAGTCTGCTCGTCTGGATCCAGCATATTCGCCGGACTGTATATGTTCGTGCCCTGGTCTTTCAGCGAAGAGGACGTCGTTATAATAACACCGTGAGGACAATCGAACTCATGCGGTCCCGGTCCGCCGGGTGATGGCTCAACGACATTCGTGGTGAATGTCATCGTCTCTTCATATCCAGCCTCAGTGATTTTCTTTTCGACGAAGTCCCGCCCATCCCAGGTCAGTGTGTATTTGTACTTGATGTTTGCCGGGTCGAGCGGCCCTTCGATCTCGATGGAATTGCTTTCAAGGTCGCGCATGAAAGTCCACTTGTTCAAAGACACCGTCACGCCCTTCGGTGAAAACTGGTAATCCAGGTATGACGATGCTGGATCGCCTCGAAACATCTCCGGGAGGATAATTTTTTCGGTGAAAAAACTGTCGATCTTATAGTCTGAAAAGAGATATTGATTCCATCGTTCGGGATGATCGCCGTCAACATCATTACGGTATTCCCAGATCTCACTGACCGACACCTGGGCATTCTGTTGCTGAACACCGACCATCGCACGGGAACCCGACTTGTATACGGTGAACTTCACGGAGTTGTCACTGGCCAGCTTGTTCCTGAGGACCACTTGGTCCTTGTCTGCATCTTCTCCTGTCCTTTTCCATTCTTTCGACTCACCCTCAGTCATCACCTGGATGAGCTCCTCCTGGGAAATACTCTCGACCAGTTCGTCGAGCTCAAAAACAGGAAACTCTGAAATAATAGTACGCACCTCAGGCCCACCGTCTACAGTTGACTTCGGTTCATTTTTGCCTGCCTGATCATTTCCTGAAGGTCGGCAGGCCACGAAAAGTATGGGCAGAAAAACGATGTTCTTGAGGACGCGATTCAAGGGGGAAGGTTGACGCTGGTAATATTAAAGAAATTATCGTACGGAGGCCGCCCGGTCGAATAAATCTTTTGCCTTGGAGGAAAGAGGGATTTCACTTGCAGCGTTGACGGCAGCCGGAGTCATTTTGCGGAATGTCTTTGCAAGGATGTCGATCACCTTGGCATCGTCGTGTTTTCCTGCGAAGTCATCCAGGTAAAACTCGACAAACACCAGGCACACCACATCTTCCAGTAGCTTGGTGTCGGGATTGTTTCTCAGGTCTTTCTTCTCGAGAAGGTCCTGAACCTGCCCGATCATTTCATGATCGTAACCACATTCTGTCATGATGCGTCCAGCGATCTCAGCATGGTGATCCTTCAGCTTATTCCTCCAGGCTATGTAACCCTTCTTTCCTTCGGGATAAGTGTTGCGGGGTATCTGCCACCGCCCGATATGCTGGCAACGGATCGCCAGCTGTATGTGCTCCGGGGCGCCGGGTTGGAATTTATTAAGCCTGTCACTCATTCGTTGGGCATACAATACTTCGCTGCCTTTCGGATCGGCGGTGTTGTACTCGTCGAACTTTGCTATGGCCTTATTGAAATGTTCTGAAGTCATTGCGTCGCGGAATAGGTGGCTTCCTCCCCAGTGTACACAAACGGTTTTGAAGTTTTTGTTGCGCCGTCTTTGCTAATCCATATTATGATGATGGTGCGCTCTTTTTTCATCCCCTCAAATTCGCCAAACCGGTGGTCGATGTGCAGCGTCGTACCATCGTTCAGCGTGTTGAGCGGAATGATGCTGAACGAATTATTCTCATAATTGTAATTCACACTTTCGTCTTCATACAAGTTGAAGTTCCCGTCTTTGCCTGCGTAGATCTGAATAGTCAACGGGTCTGTCTTCTCGGTGGTGTATTGCATGTCGGGGCCAGTTGGAACAACAGATCCCTCCCTGACAAACACAGGGATCCTGTCAAGCGGGGCGTCCACCGTGATTGTCTGTCCGCCTTCATAATATTTCGAAGACTCCATATCATACCATCCCGCTCCCGCCGGCAGATACACCTCGCGTTTCCGGGCTTTGTATTCATAGAGCGGACATACCATGAGCGAGGGACCGAACATGTACTGATCGCCGATGTCCCTGACCTTTGGATCGTCATTGAAATCCATCACCAGGCCCCGCATGATCGTATAGTCGTCGAAGTATGCCTTGCCAGCCAGTGTGTAGATGTAGGGCATGAGCCTGTACCGCATCTTATCGTAATACACCATGCTGTTGTAATGCTCACTGCCGGCTTCGGCGATATTATAGATCTCGCGAAACGGGTATTGGCCATGCGACCGGAACACCGGGCAGAAGGCTCCGTACTGGAACCATCGCGTATTCAGCTCCCGCCATTCGTCGAGGGTCTCGCCGGTTGCTTTCTCATAGCGTCTCTCGACGGCAAAACCGCCGATATCCATCGTCCAGTACGGTATCCCCGAAAGAGAGAAGTTGATGCCGGTGGCGATCTGGTCCTTGAAGTCACTCCAGCGCGAAACGATGTCGCCGCTCCAGGTCACAGCCCCGTAACGTTGCTGGCCGGCGTAGGCGGACCGGGTAAGTATGAACACTCTTTTTTCCGGGCTCGAAGCACGCTGCCCTTCGTAGAGGTTCTTCGAGTTGGCGAGTGAATAGGCATTGAAATATTTGGCGCCTGGGCCGATCGCTGTCGGCGTCATGTTCAGCTTTCGCTCTTCGATCGAGAGATTGGAGTGCATGTCCGGCTCGGTAGCATCCAGCCACCAGGCATCCATACCGATCGAGTTCAGGCGCTCGTCGATACGTTGCCAAAAGAGTTTCCCGGCCTCAGGGTTGAACGGATCATAGAAAGTATTCTGATACCCGACGCCAACCCAGTCTTTACGGCCCTTCTCGATGTTCCGTTTGAACAGGAAGCCTTTGTCGTTCATCTCGTCATAGCTCGCAGTTCCTTTATTGAACTTGGGCCACACCGAGATCATAATGTTGGCATGCAGATCATGTATCTGGTTCACCATTCCCTTGGGGTCGGGGAACCTGCTGGCGTCGAACGTGTGTGTTCCCCAGTCGGGGTCTTTCCAGTATTGCCAGTCGAGCACAATGTTATCGAGAGGGATTTGCCTTTTGCGATACTCTTTCACCACCTCCACGAGCTCATTCTGGTTGCGATATCTTTCGCGGCTCTGCCAGTATCCCATGGCCCACTTGGGTGGTATCGGAGCTTTGCCGGTCAGTTTCCGGTAGCCGGCAATCACTTCATCTGCATTCGACCCCCGGACAAAATAATAGTTGATGTTGTCGCCCGCCTCCGACCATAACGAGAGATTCGATTGCTCTTGCGGTGGCAGTGGATCGAGATGTTTCACCGCCATATAACCGCCGTCGGGAAGCCATTCCACCTTCAGGTTATGCTTCTCTCCTTTCTTTAGTGCTACGCTGAACTTGTTAGTCCAGGGATTCCAGTTCTGCCGCCATTTGTCGAGCAACAGGTTGCCGTCCACCCAGACTTTAAAGTAGTTGGAAGAATATACGAGGAACTTGTGATCGCCTTCAACCTCGGAAGAGAATGATCCCTCCCATATTACTTTTCCTTTCCTGGATACATCCTGGGGGAACGTATCGTAGGCGGGAGTTTCTAAATACTCGATACCGATATCATTCTGCACGAGGGACTTCACTACTTTATCTTCCACGTAATAATCGGCCGTTAGTCCGCCGGCCCGGCCATCGCGTGTGAACAATTGAAGTGATGACAGCGGTTGATAATCGCGTGGGTCGCCGAACTTGCTGATCGAATAGTTATCCCACAACAATCCGTAATTCTTGCTGGAGTAGAGAAAAGGGACGACGTCGACGATGTTGTGCTGGGCGAGCTCTACGTCTTCTCCTTTATAATTCATCTGACCATTTTGATGTCCGCCGAGTCCGTAGAACGCCTCGTCATCGGGCGACTCGAAGACCTGACGTATGTGGTAGCTGGTCGTTCCTTCAAGCTGATAAGGCTCGAGCGACCGTCCGCCGATTGTTTCCTTAAGGAGGACAGCACCCGAGGCGGCGTCCTTAAACGTGAGCAACCCGCCATTCGAAATTGTGACGGTCACGTTGGATGTTTTTAATTCAAAGCCATCCTGTATCTCTGCAAGATCCCACGCGGCCGGAGTGATGGCTTGGGGCACCACCATCATGCTATTGTCGGTATTCGCACTGTCGGGTGAAGCAAGGACCTGGATAATGTTCTCATCGATCACGCGAAGCTTGATATGATCGACGACATTACCGGACAGTTTAATGATGACGCCATCGGACGTTTTTCGATATGTCGGTTTTTGCTGGCATGACAGGACCGTCAATGCCGTCAACAACAGGAAGAGGTTTTTCATGGGTATTTAAAAATAGCAATAAAAAAAGCCGCCCCGCAAATACGGAACGGCTTTTAAACGGTTGGCTATTATTACCAGCTCTTAATCGAGCAGGCCGAGAGATTTCATTTTCTTGGAGACGCGAGTCACCTGGGCATCGTTACCAAGGTCCTGGTAGATAGCGAGCAAGTTGTCGAGAACCTTGGGTTCATCGGGGCTCATCTTCTCGCAGGCTTCAAAGTACGGGAGCGCTATTTTCAGCTTTTCCACATAATCTTTATCGAGCTCGAATCTCTTTTTCTTGTCTTCGGCGGTGATACCAAGCTGGTTCATGTGGTTCTTCACTTCCTTCGCGTCGAGATACACCAGGTCGGCGATGGCAAGCTGGGCATCGAAGTATTTGGGATCGAGCTTAACGGCTTCTTCGTACCACCTACGTGCTTCCTTAAAGTCTTTCAGCTCCTGGTTGATCACACCAAGGTAGTACCTGGATTCTTTATCGTTTGGATCTGCCTGAACCTGTTTGGCCATCGATTCCCTTGCTTCCGGCAGCTTGTTGGTCTTGATAAATATATCAAGCTCGTACTTGGGGAAGTCAGCGTTATTCGGGAATTTTTTGATCGCAGCCTGGGCTATTTCCAGGGCTGCATCCATATCCTTCTTCCTGTCGCGATAGATACCAAAAAGCATGATGTAAGGGTCCTGCGATTTTCCGCCATTCGCGATGTACTGTTTCATGTACTCGATCGACTTCTCGTATTCTTCAGCCGCAGGGCCGAAGTAAACGCCGGCGTTCAAAAGTACCGATGTGTCTCCGGGAATGAAGTACAGGGTCTCTTCTGTGATCTTGAATGCTTTCTTGTAGTCTTTGTTGTCCTGGTATTCGGTGATGGCTTTGTTGAAGTAAGCCTGGGCCAGGTTCATCTTTACGTTTTGATTGTCGAGCGGAATTCCTATGGCATCGGTTATGTACCCTTTGGCGTCCGCGCCACCGATCTCTTTGGATTTGTCGAAGGAAGTCTTCACGGTTTCGAAGGCATTCGGATCGAGCTCGTTCCAAGCCTGGTTCTTCGTGGTATCGATAGCCGCGTAGATGACGGCTTTCAGGAACCAGGCCTTGGCCGCGTTCTTTGAAGGCTCACCTTTTTTGTTCACCATGAACTCCTGGCTTGCGGTAGTGGCGTCGATAATACCTTTTGCTTCGTCAAGCTTGTTTTCCTTGAGGGCCTTCTCAGCCTTCGGAAGACTTGGCTTGTACTCCTTCTGCGCCAGCACCGCGAACGGCGACAGAACGAGCAGCAATACAACTAGTTTTTTCATCTTTAGGTTAGTTTTTTTGAATTCTGCGTCAAAAATAGTTTTTTTCGTCAAATCGTTGGTTCCGGATCGCCCATCTTTTCGATTTTTGCCACCGACGATATGGAATCGTCTTCGTTTAGCTTTATCAGGCGGACGCCCTGCGTGGCCCGGCCCATTACTCTCAGCTCCGATACGTTCATCCGGATGCTGATCCCAGACTTATTAATGATCATCAGGTCGTCCTTATCAGTGACCTCCTTTATCGCAACAAGCTTGCCAGTTTTTTCCGTGACGTTGATGGTCTTCACACCTTTCCCGCCCCTGCGGGTGATTCGATAATCTCCCATGTCGGAGCGTTTCCCATATCCTTTTTCAGAAACCACCAACAGGTTGGTGTCGCTCGAAGTGATGCACACCATGCCGATCACCTTGTCCTGATCGGACTCGAGTGTGACGCCCCGGACGCCGGCCGCGGTACGTCCCATAGGCCTTACATCCTCTTCGTTGAAGTGTACGGCCTTGCCTTCGCTCTTCGCGATCACAATGTGATTTTTACCGTTCGTCAAAGCAACTTCCAGAAGCCGGTCGCCTTCATGTACCGTGATGGCCGTAATGCCATTGGCACGCGGCCTGGAGTATGCTTCCAGCGACGTCTTCTTGATCACGCCTTTCTCGGTGCAGAGGATAACGAAATTGTTGTTGAGGTATTCTTCGCTCTCCAGCTCTTTCACGTTCAATACCGCGCGAACTGCATCGCCTGGCTGAATGTTGAGAAGGTTCTGTATGGCCCTGCCCTTCGAAACTTTGTTTCCCTCCGGAATCTCGTAAGCCTTTTTCCAATATACCTGTCCCTTGTCGGTGAAGATGAGCAGGTAGTTGTGAGCTTTTGCAATAAAGAGCTGTTCGGTGAAGTCATCTTCCTTCGTGGAAGCGCCTTTCGAACCGATGCCGCCCCGGCCCTGTATCCGGTACTCCGAAAGCAAAGTGCGTTTGATATATCCCTGGTTTGAAATGGTGATCACCATCTCTTCGTTGGGGATCATGTCTTCGACGGTAATGTCGTCGTCGCTGTGAATAACCTGGGTCCGTCTTTCGTCGCCGTACCGTTCTTTTATTTCCAGCAGCTCGCCCTTGATGATACTCATTCTGAGCGGCTCACTGGCGAGGATCTCATTGAGCTTCGCGATCAGATCCTTAACTTCTTTGTATTCGTTGATGATCTTATCGCGTTCCAGGCCGGTGAGGCGTTGGAGACGCATTTCGAGAATGGCTTTTGCCTGTATCTCCGAAAGCGCGAATTGCTGCATCAAGCCGGTCTTCGCTACATCCGGGTCTTTCGAGTTCCGGATCAGGGTGATCACCTCGTCGAGGTGGTCGAGGGCGATAAGATATCCTTCCAGGATGTGTGCACGCTTCTCGGCTTCCGCAAGATCGAATTTGGTGCGGCGGATCACCACCTCATGGCGATGATCTACGAAATGAACGATCAGGTCCTTGAGGTTGAGCGTCATCGGCCTGCCCTTCACCAACGCGACATTGTTTATACCGAACGTCGACTGCAGCTGGGTGTATTTGTACAGGTTGTTTAGAACGATATTCGGGATGGCATCCCGTTTCAGGTCGTATACCACCCGGTATCCATCGCGGTCCGACTCATCGCGGAGTCCGGAGATACCTTCTATCTTCTTTTCGTTGATCAGGGCCGCAGTCTTCTCTACCATCATGGCCTTGTTCACCATGTACGGTATCTCGGTAACGATGATCTGCTCCTTGTTGCCGGTCGTTACGATCTCTGCCTTCGCACGGATAAGTACTTTTCCGCGTCCCGTAAGGTATGCCTGCTGAACTCCGGAATAGCCATAGATGGACGCACCCGTGGGAAAGTCGGGCGCGGTGATGAACTTCATCAGCTCAGGTATGGTGATTTCCCTGTTGTCGATGTAAGCGGTGATGCCGTCGACAACTTCGGAGAGGTTGTGAGGCGCCATGTTGGTAGCCATACCGACTGCTATACCCGACGATCCATTGATGAGCAGGTTAGGAATCTTCCCCGGCAGTACCGTCGGCTCGGTCAGTGAGTCGTCGAAGTTGGGCTGAAAGTCAACGGTTTCCTTGTTGATATCGGCAAGCAACTCTTCGGCAATCCTGCGAAGACGGGCTTCCGTGTATCGCATTGCAGCGGGAAAGTCGCCATCCACGGTACCGAAGTTACCCTGGCCATCGACCAGCATGTAACGCAGCGACCAGTCCTGGGCCATACGCACCATGGTGTCGTACACCGAGGCATCGCCGTGCGGATGGTATTTACCGAGTACTTCACCGACAATCCTTGCCGACTTCTTATGGGCCTTGTTGTAGCTCACGCCCATGTCCTGCATTCCGAAAAGAACGCGTCTGTGAACGGGCTTTAGTCCGTCGCGCACATCGGGCAACGCACGTGAAATGATGACGGACATCGAGTAATCGATGTACGCGCCACGCATTTCATCTTCAATATTTATCGGGATGATGTTCTGCGGTACAGAACCTGAATCTTCGGCCACTTATGTTACAGAATTTGAGGGTTAGAACTCGTTGAGTTTCAAGGCGGCAAGGTAAGTAAAATATGCCCAATAAGATTAGAAAAAGTGGGGAAAATCCGGTGTTTTGAATAGAAAAACCGCAGTTTTCTATACCCTTAATATGGGTTAAGTTTTCTCTTGTTTTTACCCTTGTACTTGAGCAGCCTCGGGTAGTTTTCGCCGTACGCCGGGTTCTGTTTTTTCCAGATCTTATGCATGCGGCTCCGGTACTCCCGGTCGCCGTGCGTATGGTTCATCTGGGCATTGCAGTCTTTGTGAAAACAGCGCGGCAAGTCCGGTATGGCGTAGGTCAGACCGACGTTTATATAGAACGCATTGATGTAATGCGGGATAGACTTTGCTGCGTAGGGTACACTCAGCGTGTAGTTCTTGATCTCGAACGATGGCCGGATGAACGCCTTCAGGTATTCCGAAAACTCATGCTCTATCGTAACGCCGGCATTCACATAAACCCCCTTTTTGATCTGCGACAGGTTGAAATTCTTTCCGGGCTTGTATCCACCGACGTGCACGTCGCCTGTAAACAGGAAGTTCTGGATCCGGTAGAATGATATACCAACCATTCCGTAGTACTTCTGCATAAAGCCACCCCTGGGAGTTGGCTGGAAGGGTTTGATGTCGTTCTTGAAAGTGATGGGATTGAGCGGACCGAGGTTCATGTACTCGTAAGAGTAACCGCCGCCTATCCGGTAACGCTCCAGGAATTCGTAATGAATGGTGGCATTCAACGGTATGTTCCATCCGCCGCCCTTAAAGCCAAGCTTCGCTGTGTCCGAGCTCACGGTAAAGGCGTCTAAAGCGGGGGAAAGTGTACCGGGGACGGCTGCGTTCACCCAGTTCATATAGCGGAACGTCGGGTCGTTCGTGGGAAACACCTGGGGCTGATAACCGGTAGGTTGAACGATACCGTAGCCGTCGAGCTTATGATTGACGAAGGTATGGCCGTAGCCTGTGCTCAGGCTGAACCGGAAGTTCCGGAGGATCTTGCGTGTGCCCCACGGCTTGCGTTTCGCGTAGATGGTCTCCAGCGGGAAGGTCGGTTTTTCCTCGTCTTGCCCCCACCCGGCAAGCGGAAAGAGGACGATAAGGCATAAAGCGAGCGATATGGAGGGAATGGGCTTCAGCCGGCGTTGCGTAAAGAAGTAAATTTAATGAATTTTCGGGGGTCTTTTAATACGTCGGGTACTTGCTCTCCAGCGAGGTGAATGTGTGGAACAACGTCTGTCCCTCCCTGGCATTATATTCAAAATCAAAGGTTTCTGCATCTGCCTTTCCAGGCATCCCGACACGGAGTGTTACTTTGTTCGGCCCTGTTTTTAACGGCACCCGGCAGTAGAATATTTCATGGGGAAGCGTTTGCCAATTACGCGTGTCTGCCTTCTCGGTAAAGGCGTTGATCATGCCGACGACGGAACCTAGCGTCTTGTCGGTCTTCTTCACTTCGGCTTCGGTAGCTTTCTTCAGAGCGAGCCTGATCAGAGCTTTGCTTAATTCGAGATTCATTCGCTCCTGCAGACACTTGAACGCGATCGCATTGACATCTTCAGCTTTCTCAAGGGCGATGTGGTTGCCGGCGACGACGAGCTCTGCTTGGTCGAAATACACGGGCCGTTCGAGGTACTTGGGAAATGCGACCCGGATGATCTCGAGATCCGACAGGCGTCGTTTTTCGTTATCGTTATAATCTCTGATGTGGAACGGGAAGGCCATCGACATATTTTCATTGTTGAAGTATAGCCAATCATCGCGACGGTTTACAACAAAGTTCAATCCCCACTCGGCTTTAATTGGGCTCAGTCCATTGTGCCAGAAGAAAACAAGCCCGGGGTCATTGTTGATCTCATATTTATAATCCAGCATTTCGAATTCATCCTTGTATGCATTGAACTCCTGGATCATTCCGCTGAGCCAGGCGCTGCGGAGTATATCGATCTTCAATTGTGGTGGCGGACTGAGATTGAACATTAGTCCGTATGAACCGGTATAGGCGTTATACGCATTTCGGTAAGCGATAAATGCATTGTTGTAATCCTTTCCTGCTTCGTAAATAATACCCATCATCAGGTGTATGAAGGCATCTTCGCGATACTTGTTCTCACTGGTGTAGCGATCACTCAACTGCTGAAGCCTTATATTCAACCGTCTGCATTCTACAAGAGCGTCTTCGAAGTTGTTTTGCTTTACGTAGTTGATCGCTTTGTAGTACAACAGCATCAAGTGTTCATGGTCTTCACCCTTGTAGGTGGTGAATGTCGGGTTGGTGAGATACGATGCGGCTTCGTACAGGTAGTTGTTCTGAAGGTCTTCGCGGAACAGGTATGCCTTTTCGAGGAAATCGTTGCTCTCTTTATATTTTCCAAGCATCGATAACACCAGGCCGTTGTTTACATCGTACAGGAATTCCTTTCGTCCCGTTGCCTCCGACGATTTGGCCTGTAGTGTCTTCAGGGCTCCTTCGAGGTCACCCTGCTCGAACTCCTGGTTGAATGAAGCGTTGGATTGGTAATAGGTGCCGGTTGTGCAGGCTGTGATCAGAAGTGCGATGTGCAAGGTGCGAAGTGCAATGAAAGTTGGGGACCTCATCGCACCTCGCACATAGTACATCGCACTTTTTTTTCAATTCCGGATATGTTTTTTGATCTCCTGTTGTCCATACCAGACCCGCTGGTTGGTTTCCATGTCGGTGAGGAATAGCGTTGTGATGTAGTTGACGACGCGCTCCTTGTTATACACGTCTGTTTCCGACGTCATCTCTCCGAACAGCATCAGGTCGGCACCTGTTTCCATTCCCCATTGTTTGACGGTCTTCGGGTCGGCAAATTCCTGTTGCTGTGCCCGTTCGACCCGCATCTTGTCGCGGAACGCGTCGGATTCTACCAGTGTGGCAATGTTTGCGTTGAAGATCGCGGCCTCGAGCTTCTTGATGTAGTTGTCGGCGTCGATATGCTCGCTGGTCTTGTTACTCACCATCCCGATGATGATGGCGGGCTTGGATCCTTTCGTCTTTACGTATTCTTTGAAACGTTCGCTGGTGGTGAGGTCGGCGATCATCTTATCGGCTACCATTCGCGAGTCGGAATCATTCCATCGGCCGCTCAGGTTGATCTCGGTGGATGGATCGACGCGAGTGACGCTCCGGGAACATGAGACCAGCAGCAATACTATGAGCAGGGTGACAAAGCGGACCATGGTCAAATTTACGATTTACGAGGTACGATGTACGATGTACGATTTAACCCTTCGATCAATCGACAGACCAAAATCGTAAATCGTATATTGTAAATCGTACATCCTACCGAATGGCCTTAAGTTTACTGATCGTCTGCATGGGATCAACGGAGCTAAAAACAAAATTCCCGGCAACGAGAACAGTCGCACCGGCTTCTATCAACGATTTCGCGTTTTCTTCGTTGACTCCGCCGTCGATCTCGATATCGACCTTTGCATTCCTCTTCAGGATCATGGCCGACAGTTCGTGGATCTTATTGTAGGTATTGCTGATAAACTTCTGTCCGCCGAAGCCGGGGTTCACCGACATCACGCAAACCAGGTCGATATCTGAAATGACCTCCGAAAGGACCGAGACGGGCGTGTGAGGATTGAGGGCAACACCGGCCTTCGCTCCTGTCGCTTTGATCTGCTCGATCGTGCGATGGAGGTGTGTACAGGCTTCGGCATGCACCGAAATGATCGATGCGCCGGCTTCACGAAAGGCTTCGATATAACGTTCGGGGTGTACGATCATCAAGTGTACATCCAACGGCTTACGGGCATGTTTCTTAACAGCATGAACTACCGGAAGGCCCATGGAAATGTTCGGCACGAACACGCCGTCCATGATATCTACATGTATCCAATCGGCGACGCTATCGTTGATCATCGTCACCTCCTTCTGGAGGTTGGCGAAATCGGAGGCAAGAATGGAAGGCGCTACGATGGGAAGGTTCACGGATGGCTTAAAGTTTTACAAGCTTGAAGGTCTTAAAATTATCGCTTGTTTTCACCTTTACCAAATAGCTGCTCGCGGGCAGGTCGGCGACGTTGATCTCCAACGGATTATTGTCGGACTTGATATCGACGACGTGAGTGCTGAGTATCCTTCCCATAAGGTCATACACGATGATGGTCGCTTGTACACCGGATGTTTTGAAGCGTATCGAGAACCTGCCGGTGTCGGTAGGATTGGGATACACCGATATCGCTTCGAGGGGAAGCAAGCTTTCGAGTTCCGCTTTCACCGCACCGTAACTCGGTATGCCGTAGCCCAGCGAATTGTCGGGATGGTCTGATTGACTTGCCGTGGACACGATCTTCTGTGCGATGATACCCGGATCGATATCCGGAAAACGTTGGATAAGGCCCGTGATCAGGCTGGTAACGATTGGCGCCGCGAGCGATGTGCCGCTGGCAAAGCCATTGGATCCGCTGGGCTCGATCACGGACACGCCGCTGCCCATCGCGACCACGTCGGGTTTGATACGACTGTCTGCCGTAGGCCCTTTGGAACTGAATACGCTTCGGGCGCCGGCGGAGGTCACGGAACCTACGGCGAGGATGCCATTCACATCGGCGGGAGGCGTTACAGTGCCCCAGGAATTATTGCCTTCATTACCGGCGCTGCAAACAACGACGATGCCTCTTGCCAGCGCACCGATGGCAGCTTTCGAAATGATCGCCGTTGTGCCGTTGAGATCGGACTTGCTGTAGTTCATCGACGCGTCGTCGAATGTGTTGTACCCGAGTGATGAGCTGATGACATCGACGCCGGCGCTGTCTGCACGCTCGACAGCAAAAAGCCAGTTATATTCTTCGACACGATATTCGGTAGGCACGTCTTCGGTGACATATAAATAGAACGAAGCTTCATGAGCGCCGCCGGTATACGTGTCGGAGCTTGCCGCGATCACGGAAAACACTTCCGTGCCGTGATCGTCGTAGCGATAAACATCTTTTGTGTTCTGAACAAAATCGTGGACCTGGATCACTCTCTTGCCGTCGAACAGATGCTTGAAGGGTACGCCGGTATCGACGCCATCGAAACCTGCGTCGAGGATGGCTACGTGAACACCTTCTCCGTAGATGTCGTCGGCCTGCATGTCATCGATACCCACCATCTGGAGCTGGGCTTTGGTCGCTTCGGCACCGCCGGTTTGTTTTCGGGTCTTATGCGCCTTTACTCTTCCGGGTATCAATCTCGCTCCCGGCGCGACGAACTCAACCTCTTTGACGAACGTAAGCAGGTTCAATGAGCTGGCCACGTTAGTTGTTGCCTGTATCAATGCGCAGTTAAGCCATCGCGATGTATAGAAGACCTTCGCTCCTGCGGAGCTCAGTTGTTGAACATATGCCGGGTTCACCGGGAAGTCTTCGGCGGTCGGCAGTATCTCTTGTTTGATGCGTCGCGAGATAGCGCGGGCGGAAAGATATTTCTCAGGCGCCGCTACGCTGTAAGGTGATGAGTTCTTGTCGGTGAAATGAACGATATAGCGATTCTGCGCGGCGGCTATTCCGGCAGAACAAAGAAGCAACAGTATGACGATCGTTTTAAAGCGTTCCACTTTCCAACATCTCTTGTTTATAGACTACCCCGTCGTTCACAAACCCGGTGCCGAAGCATTCCTCGTCACAATATTCGAGGACTGACGATTCTTTGTAGACCAGCCCCACGTCCTTGCGATACGTCTCGACCCTTACGTCCGCCTTCAGGGGGTCGTCGGGGGTATTGGCCTGGGTAACGATCACATCCGGGTCTGTTTGTGTGACTTCATACCGGTCGCATTCGATACCATTACAACGGTCGTCGCCTCCCTTTGCATTCAACGCATTTCCATCCCATTGGATGCCGTTCGAAAGGGGGAACTGCAATTTGATATAACTCGTGTTGCCTTCCGATACCACAGCTTGCCGTATACTTTTCCAGGCGGTCCATGTTCCCGCGGGTTTCCAGGGCTGCGAAGCATTGGCTCGCTTCTCCCTTTGGATGATGTAGCTCGTGTTGGCTTCACCGTTTACAAATGACGCGCCGACGGATATTTTCATTTCAAACGAATAAGATGTCGACACATTGAGTATGGTCCGCGATGAGTCAACTTTGTAAATGATATACCGGCCGGTTTCAAGAGGGAAGTATTCAGGCCCGGGAATGACGACGGGCGTTTCCTCTACCCTGTCGCAGGCTGACATCAAAAAAAGCAATATGGCAAATACCGGCGCTGTCCTCATTATCCACACACGAAGGCGAATAGCAAAGTTATTTTTTCTTTTTGATATTTGGCGCATGTCACTGAAAACCAAGGTCAAGGTAGGACGGGTTACTAATTTGAGCGAGGCGAGGTATTGCGCAGGCATGGGCGTCGACCTTTTGGGATTTCCTGTGGGCGACGAGGGACTGAAGCCGGAACAATACCGCCAGATGATCGAATGGGTGGCTGGGCCGGAGCTGGTACTGGAAGCACATCATTCGCGTACGTTGGATCTGAAATATATAACGGATAATTACCCCGGACATTATATCGAAATAGGGCGCGACCAGCTGGACTGGCTTTCCGACGGAAAGGTCAACTTCATCCTGGCGATCGAAGCCAAGGACTGGGTTAGTCTGTACGGCAACCTGATGGGTCTTGAGAATATAAAGTACATCGAGCTTCTCAATGCCACACAATACGATGCGTCGACGGTGCAGGCGATCGGGTCGCTCTTCCCGGTCCTGCTTGGTGTAAACGATCCTGGCAGGCTTGCCGACGTTTTGAAACTTAACTCAGCAGGCATCTCGCTGGTTGGCAGCGATGAGGAAAAGCCGGGGATTAAGGACTATGGTAGTGTTGCGGAGATACTCGAGGCTCTGGAGACGGAGTGAGCTTCGTCACTTCCCGTACTTGCTGATCATCTTCTCCACAGCCTTCCCGGCGATGTCGGGGAAACTGATGTCGAGCTTGTTCTTCTCGTCCAGCCATTCCTCTATTTTCTTCAGTGATTTCTTCTTCATTTTTTTCAGAATGGGAACACCGAGCTGCTTCAACGCCGCGGCATTGCACTGCTGCTCGTACTGGCCCTTCATCGGCACAACCATAAGCTTCTTGTTCATATGAAGAACCTCTGCGGGCGTTTCAAACCCTGCTCCGCATAGTACGCCGGTGCTCGACACAATGCTGTCTACGAAGTCGGTACCGCTGACCGGGAATACGGATATCTTTCCAACATGGTAAGCCGCCTTCGCGTGCTTGGAGAATATCCGCCAATGAACTTTCGGGAACTTGAGTAGCAGCTTCACCAGCTTCTTGTCATCGTAGGCCGGGAGATACACCGTGTAGTGGCCTTCATCGCTCGTTCTCGCCTCCCGTATTGCCCGCCGGATCACGGGCGTGTATATGTTCTTGTCGTATTCCTCAAAATGAAAACCGACGTACTTCTTAACAGGCGCATAATTCTGAAGTATCCATTCACCAAACGGATCGATGATCTTTGGCCGCGGCGATTTCTTTGAAAGCAATGCCGACTGGTGACTGAGACCCACACAATTGATATCCTTCTTCCGGCACGCCCACGACGTGATCGGCTCGAAATCATTCACCACCAGGTCGTATTTCTCCACAGGAAAATTCTTCACCTCCCGGACGACGTCCTTCGAACTGTTCTGCATGAAGGTCTTGTAGAAATTGATACCGCCCGTCTTTCCGAAATAGAAGCTCAATCCTTTGGATTTATACTTGACTGGAAACGGCAACGATATTTCCGCCTGCGCGCCGCTGACGAACAGATCCAGTTTTCCGTATTTGCGCAGCTCGGGAGCAATGTCCACAGCACGGCTCAGGTGTCCGTTACCCGTCCCCTGGATTGCATATAAGATCTTCATTTTTTAATGATCATGAACTCGCTGACAAGGTCTTTAAATATCTCGTCATTATCCAATTCATTGCGAAACCGTTTGGGGATCTTTATCGACTGTGCGACCGGATCTTCCGTATAGCGATAGATACGCCAGGCGCCTTTGTCGTACTCCAGTGCCGTGAGGTTCTCGATCCAGTCGCCCGAATTCAGATAAACGACTTCACCCTTGTCGGTCGTGATAGTTTTCATTTCAGGTTGATGAATGTGCCCACAGATCACGTAGTTGTAACCGTTGGATATGGCGATGTCGGCAGCCGTCTTTTCGAAATCATTGATGAACTTGACTGCCTGCTTGACGCTGTCTTTGATCCTCTTCGACAACGATATCTTTCCCCTGCCGAAGACACGCAGGATGAAGTTGACGAACGTGTTCAAGACGATGAGCGTATCGTAACCGATAGCTCCCAGCTTGGCCAGCCACTTGGAGTATTGCATGGTCACGTCGAACACATCGCCGTGGAAGATCCATGCGGAGCGACCCCCGAGCTGAATCACTTTCTTGTTCGCGATCTGGAAATTGCCGAGCCTGAACCCGGCAAACTTCCGGAGCATTTCGTCGTGGTTGCCGGTGAGGTAAGTCACCCTGGTTCCTTTCGACAGCAAGCCGGTGATGTGTTTCACGATCTGCATGTGTGATTGCGGCCAGTAACGTTTACTGAACTGCCACATGTCGATGATGTCGCCGTTGAGAATCAGTCTTTTGGGTCGTATCGATTTGAGGTACCTGAGGAGCTCCTCTGAGTGGCAGCCGTATGTGCCGAGATGAATATCGGAAAGAATTACAAGCTCTACTTCGCGCTTTCTCTTTTTGCCCATCGAAAGGGTTTCACAAAGGTATAAGAAAGAAACCTCCGGAATATTACCTAAATGTTATGTTTGAACCGGAAGCGCAGATATTTGATCTTTTCCCCCTGCTCCGTGAACATTTCCTCGTAACGGGTCTTGATATCAAAGCATTCTTCCCGCAGGTCGGAGCTGTAGAGGTCGTCGGTATACCGGAAATCCTCGAGATCATTCCGCATACCGAGTTGCGCCAGGGTATATTCGAAAAGTGGAGTGTTGTCTGTCTTGAGCCTGAAGTACTGTCCGGGTTTCAGGACCTTTTTGTACATGTCCATAAACCGCGGACTGGTAAGCCTGCGTTTCACATCGCGCTTGCGGGGCCGGGGGTCGGGAAAGGTCAGCCAGATCTCGTCGACCTCGCCGTCTTTGAAGAAACTCTCGATGTCGAGGATCTGGGTCCGGAGAAATCCGACGTTGGTCAGGGATTGTTCGACAGCCAGCGTGCTTCCCTTCCAAAGCCGGTCTCCTTTCATGTCTATGCCGATGAAGTTGCGTTCGGGGAACCGGCAGGCAAGTCCTACGGAATACTCTCCCCGGCCGCACGCCAGCTCGATGGTGATGGGCTTGTCGTTCTGGAAATACAAGTCATTCCAGTGGCCCTTGATCCTGTCGAACATGTCCTTGCCGCGTTGCAGCACGTTGTCGCGGGAAGCAATGACGTCGAAACGATGTAGTTTTGATTTCACGCTATAAGTTTTCGATTTCGGCGACGACAAAAGTACTGCCGCCAACAAAAACCAGGTCGCCTGGTGACGCATTTTTTCTGGCAACTTCAATTGCCGCGTTGACATCGGGGATCACGGTGCCGTTCAAACCGAATGATAATGCCTGCGCTGCAAGATCGGCGGCGGGAAGGGCGCGCGGGATGCGGGCTTCGCAAAAAAAGTAGGTCGCTCCTTTCGGAAGTTGTTTGAGAACACCGCTGATGTCCTTGTCCTTTACCATACCGATGATCATGAAGAGCTTGTCGAACTTTTCCCGCGCGATCTGTTGAAGGATCTGGGCGATGCCGGCCTCGTTGTGGCCTGTGTCGCATATTGTGAGCGGGTTGCGCGCGATCGTCTGCCAACGCCCTTTCAAGCCCGTGGCCGACACCACGTCACGAAGGCCGGAGATAACGGCTTCCTGATCGATTGCAAGACCATGTTGATTGAGCAATTCGATGGTCGTGATGACACCCGGAACATTCTTCTCCTGGTAAATGCCCCTCAATGGAAATGGCTTCACGCTGAAAGCGCTGCCGTTGTGTGTCACCGTCAGGTCATCGTCATCGAGCCTTGCCGAAACGGATTCGCCGGCAAATACAACCGGCGATTTCTGCTGACGCGCTTTTTCAACGAACACCGCATAGGTATCAGACTGGGTTTCACTGATCACCACCGGTATACCTTTCTTGATGATACCCGCCTTTTCGAAGGCGATCTTCTGCAATGTATTGCCCAGCAGATCTTTATGGTCGAAGCTGATATTGGTGATCAAAGAGACGAGCGGCGTAATGACGTTGGTTGCATCGAGCCTACCTCCCAGCCCGACTTCGATCACGGCAATGTCAACTTTTTTCAGCGCAAAGTATTCGAAGGCCATGGCCACGGTGATCTCGAAGAACGAAGGCTGGATCTTTTCGATCGCAGGGCGAATGCGATTCACGAAATCGATAACGAACGGCTGCTCCATTTCCCGGCCATCGATCCTGATACGTTCCGTAAATTCTTTCAAGTGAGGAGATGTGTACAGCCCCGTCTTATAGCCGGCGCACTTGAATATCGACGCCAGCATGTGGGAGCTGCTGCCTTTGCCGTTCGTGCCCGCGATATGAACAGATTTGAATTTCTTTTCCGGGTTGCCGAGGATCTCCAGCAGTGCGATGGTATTATGAAGGTCGGGTTTATAAGCGGCGGCGCCGATGCGCTGAAAGACGGGAAGATTGGCGTATAGGTAATCGAGTGCCTGGCGGTAGTCGGAGAACATGCGGCAAAAATAAAAAAGCCCCTCGATTAAAGGGGCTTTTGATGATCCGTGATTCTGTGATTATTTGCCGAGCTTGATCAGCTTGTAACCAACCGACACCTGCAGAACTTTATTCTTCAGTGCGATAGGTTGCCCGCTGCTGGGCTGGACTTTAATATCCGATAACCCAAAGTTGTAGCGCGCGTCGATCGTGAGGCCGAAAGGAAGGTCCCATCCGGCGCCGACCGCAATTGCATAATCCTGTTTCTTTAACTTCTTGGGATCGTCAGCACTGGCTTGTGCAGCGGCTTTCAAATCGGCGACTGAGAGAAAGCTGAACTGGGGACCGAGCTGGAAGTTCAATCCCAGCGGGAGATACAATTTGGCAATGATCGGAACGCTGATATAGTCGAAGTTTGCTTCGTAGTTTTTCGAATCGAAAGTGAACGTACTGCCCTGCCTGGAGAACAACACTTCCGGCTGGATACCGAATGCAGTTATCTTGACGAGAGCAAAGGCTCCGGCGTTGAAGCCAGTCCTGTTTTCTATGTTCGTTGCACCGTTCTTGATGTCGAACTTCGACAGATTCACTCCACCCTTCAAACCGATCGCGAACTGAGCCTGGCTCAATCCCTTAAATGAGATCCCCGAAAGAATCAGTACTACTAAGATGATCTTTGATTTCATAAAAGTTAGTTAGCTTCTGTTAAAGGTACTAAGAATTAATTTCTTGGACCAAGGTAGATCTGGAAGCCGACGTTTATAAAGATCCCGCCGTTAAGGTACTTCACATCGGCATCACTATCCTTAAGTGAGTTTGATCTGAATCCTACCATCGGTTCGATCGCTACAAAGTCATTAAGGAAATATGCATATCCGGCGGCGAGTGACCAATTGAACACACCATACTTGGTTGTTACCGTAGTGTTGCTGCCGGTTGCCTTTCTCTTTTCTGATTCACTTCCGAAACCGACCTGGCCCTGGAAGAAGACCCCCGGATCGAGATAATACCGGACGAACGGAGATAAAGTGAAAGTGGTACTGGTAGTCTTTGAATTATCGTTGCCATCACCTTTAGTTGATCCAACGGAAAGTCCCAAGCCTGCACCGACCGCCAGGTTATCGATAACAAAATATCCGATATCCGGCGACACAAAAAGGTCTGTGTGATGTGACAGCGTATTCGTGGCGTTGTCACTCTTAGCTTTAGTTGTAGTAGCGCTAAAGCCGAGGCTTCCACCAACAAGATACCTTCCTTGATTGAACTGTGCGAACGCACCGGAGCAGATCAGTGCGAAAGCGATAATAGTAACGATTTTTTTCATAAGTGATTTTAAAAGTTGTCTAAAGTAAAGAAACATTTCCGGGTGCCGGACATGCTTGTCCGATCCGCCCGTTAAATGGCCTTATACGTGGCCAAAATGCGTTTTGTTCGCAAATTTACTCAATTCCGGACCTTTGTTATACGACCGGCCATTTGAACGAGGACACCAGCTCTACCTTCTTTCCGGTAGCTGCGGACTCGCGCGTCGCTTCGATAACTTCCAGCACGTGTAGCGCATGTTCGGCAGCGATCAAAGGCTCGGTCTTTTCTACCAGTGCCTGCGATATCACACTTGCTCCCTGCTGCCACACATATTCTTCAGGATCGGGCACGAACCGCTCCGGCTTTTCATGATCGTGGGTCGCAAGATCGACACCGAACGGCGCCCAATCGTAACCCACCAGTCCCATGTTGCCATGTGTGCCCCAGATACTTACCGTGTGACTCTGTTGACCCGTCCCGTCGTGACCATAAGGATCGAAGTAGTTGAAACCACATTGAACATGGGAGATCACTCCTTGTCCGTGATCCATGAGGACCATCGCGTTGTCTTCCGCTTCGACTTTGATCGTTCCTTTGTTGTCGACTTTCCTCGTCGGGGTCACGATGCTTGTCATTGCCATGATTGATTTCGCCGGGCCAAGAAGGCCTGTCAGTGTTGCGAGATTGTACACACCTAGATCGGGTAAGCTTCCGCCGCCTTTTTCATAAAAGAATGCGGACCACGTAGGCCCGAGATGCCCGTAGTGCGCATGGGCACTCGATACCTTGCCGAGCTTACCTTCGCGTATCGCCTTCGACATGAATGCAAATTGCGGGCTGTTCACTACGGCCGGCGCTCCCCAGATGCGAAGGTTCTTACTTTTCGCCAGGTCGAGCAATGCCTTACCTGCTTTGTATGAGTTCGCCATCGGCTTCTCGCTCCACACATGTTTACCTGCATCCAGTGCCTGCCGGTTGAGAAGTTCATGCTCCTGCATGTCTGTCGTGGTCACGAGCAGATCGAACGGCGCGCCGGCAAGCATCTTTCCGATATCCGGATAGTGATTGGGAATTTTAAATTCTTCAGCGCGTTTTTTTGCTCTTTCATAAATGATGTCGCATGCGCTGACGAGCTCTACGAAAGGCGATTTCGACAAGTGCGGGAGGTATACGCCCGATACGCTGCCGCACCCAATGATCCCGATCCTGATCTTTCCGGCCGGGGCTTGTGTGGCGAATGCTTCCAACGACGTAAGCATGTAGGCAGCGCCTGCCGCTGCCGTCGCTTTTAAAAAGTCTTGGCGTGTAACGCTCATTTTGAATGTGGGATTTACGATGTACAATGTACGATTTCGCTCTCCGAATGATCGACAGCCAAAAATCGTACATCGTAAATTGTAAATCGTAAATAATTTAGTGATTATATTCCTAATTCCGGATTCTTTCCGTGGATACCCTTATAGAATTCTATCAGCGTATCCATATCCTTGTCGAGCTCTGTTGGATAAAGCAGCGGGCCTACTACAACTTCCTTTTTTTTAAAATCAAAACCGACGGGAACGATCGGAATGTTTACGGCTTTCGCGATGTACCAGAAACCCGTCTTGAGCTTGGTGACTTTTCTTCGGGTTCCTTCGGGCGCGATAGCCAGTAAGAAGTCGTCGGACTTCCTGGCGATGGAGGTAACTTGTTCCACCATGTCGTGACTTTTGTCGCGGTATACAGGAATGCCGCCGATAGATCTGAACAGCCAGCCGTATGGTTTCCTGAAGAGCTGACTCTTACCGAGGAATTTCGTCCTGCGAATGCGGAGTATACTGCGGGCAGCGACACCCACCACGAAGTCCCAGTTGCTGGTATGTGGCGCGACGGCAAAGATGTATTTATTCAGATCGGGAAGTCGTCCGTTTACTTTCCATCCGGAGATCTTAAAACATAAAAGGTAGAATGGTCTTAACACTTCAGAACAAACTGTCGATCAATCCGTCGTCTGCCAAGTTAGGCATTGTGATGCGGAGTCGTGAATCGTCTTTCATTGCCCGCTTTGCTGCCGACACTGCTCCTTCGTTACGAGCCCATGAGCGCCGTGCAATGCCGTTGTTGACATCGAAGTGGAGCATGCTTCGAAGGCGGGTATCCGCTTCATCCGAGCCATCGAGCAGCATACCGAAGCCGCCGTTGATCACTTCGCCCCACCCTACTCCACCGCCGTTGTGTATCGATACCCAGGTGGCGCCCCGGAACGAATCACCGATCACGTTGTGGATGGCCATGTCGGCCGTGTAGCGGGAACCATCGTAAATGTTGGATGTTTCGCGGTAAGGGCTGTCGGTTCCTGAAACGTCATGATGGTCGCGGCCAAGGACGATGGGTCCCAGCCTGCCTTCTTTGATCGCTTTGTTGAATGCCGATGCGATACCGATCCGTCCCCGCGCATCGGCGTACAGTATCCTTGCTTTCGAACCCACCACGAGCTTGTTCGCTTTCGCGGCCCGGATCCAGTTGATGTTATCTGTTAGTTGAAATTGTATGTCGGCAGATGCGGTCTTTTGCATCTCCTGGAGAATATCCAATGCGATCTGATCGGTGATATCGAGATCCTCTTGTCGTCCGGAAGTACAAACCCAGCGAAACGGACCGAAGCCGTAGTCGAAGCACATCGGGCCCATGATGTCCTGCACGTACGACGAGTACCGGAAATTGATACCGTCGGCTGCCATGATGTCGGCGCCGGCGCGGGATGCTTCCAGAAGGAATGCATTTCCATAATCGAAAAAGTAAGTCCCCTTCTTTGTGTGATTGTTGATCGCAGCCACATGTCTTCGCAACGACTGCTGAACAAGCTCCTTGAACTTCCCCGGATCTTCAGACATCATGACCTTGCCTTCTTCAAATGAAATTCCTGCCGGGTAATAACCGCCCGCCCAGGGATTGTGCAAGGACGTCTGATCCGATCCGAGGTCGACAATAATGTTCTCCTTGTCGAAATGTTCCCACACGTCGACGATGTTTCCGTTGTAGCCGATAGAGACTATCTCTTTGTTAGCCTTGGCAGTGCGTACGCGATCGCCAAGTGTTTTAAGATCATCGACGACTTCATCGACCCATCCTTGCTCGTGGCGCTTGCGTGTGGCGAAGGGGTTAACCTCGGCGATCACCGAAATACAGCCGGCGATGGTCCCGGCTTTCGGTTGTGCGCCGCTCATTCCACCGAGCCCGGAGCTCAGGAAAAGCCTGCCGCCCAAGCCTTTCTGCATGTCGGAGGACGCAGCCTGGTCATCGGATATCTTCCTGCCGGCATTCAAAATGGTGATGGTCGTTCCGTGGACGATGCCTTGAGGACCGATGTACATGTAAGACCCTGCCGTCATCTGGCCATATTGTGTTACGCCGAGCGTGTTGTATTTCTCCCAATCGTCCTGGGCGGAATAGTTGGGGATCATCATTCCGTTTGTTATAACAACTCTCGGAGCATCTTTCGACGACGGGAACAATCCCATGGGGTGGCCGGAGTACATGTGCAAAGTCTGCTCGTCGGTCATCTGCGAGAGATACTTCATCGTCAGAAGATATTGCGCCCAGTTCTGGAAGACGGCTCCGTTCCCGCCGTAGGTAATCAGCTCATGCGGATGCTGGGCGACAGCAGGGTCGAGGTTATTCTGGATCATCAGCATGATCGCGCCGGCCTGCTTGCTCTGATGGGGATAGTCGTTCAGCGGCCGGGCATGCATGGGATATGCCGGTCTGAAGCGATGCATATAGATGCGTCCGAATTTTTTTAGCTCCTCTGCAAACTCTTTCGCAAGTATGGTGTGATGTTTCTGATCGAAGTAACGAAGCGCGTTTCTTATAGCGAGCTTCTTTTCATCGAGGGTAAGGATGTCTTTGCGTTTCGGGGCGTGATTGATTGAAGGGTCCCCGCTACCAGAGCGGGGCAGGCTATACGGTGGCGCAGGCGGAAGCTCACCCGGAATGCCCTGTTCGATCTCCTCGGCAAAGCTCTTACTCATGCAACGCGGTTTTTCTCGAAATGATGAGGCAGAAAATTTTTCTTGGTGTACTGATAGCCGGCATCGTAGATCTCCCTGGCCTTCCCGATCTCGAAGACGGTGAACCGGGCCATGTGCGGGGGCTCTATCACCAGGTCACAGATCCTGCGACTAGCCGTAGAGTTGGAAGATATCGTGATCAGCATGCTGCGTTCGATAACGGCGCGCAAACTACGTTCATCGTACTCCGGGGTGAGATGGTTGCAGTGTGAGCCTACCAGGAAGTCGCATTTGCTGCGGATCGGCGTTGCGGGAAGGTTGTCCAGCAGCCCTCCGTCGACATACAGGTGGCCTTCGAAGCTTACGGGATTGAAAATGCCGGGGATACTGCACGAGCTGATGATCGCAGGGGCCAGCAGGCCCGAAGAAAAATAGCGGACCTCTCCCAGCCTGATCTCGGTGGCTGCAACGGCCAATGGCATCTTCAATGACTCGAAGGTATTTTGCGGGCAGTGTTTGGCAAGCAACGCCTGAAGACCTTCCATCTTCAGCAAGCCGCTCCATGCCCACGCCATCTTCACTGATCTGAAAAGACTGAGATGATTGACGACTTCGAAGATGTCGTCGGGTTTCATGCCGTTGGCATAAAGGACGGCAATGATCGCACCGGCGCTTGTACCGGAAATTACATCGGGTTTTGCACCCAGCTCCTCCATCGCTTTGATCACGCCAATGTGTGTGATACCTCGCGCGCCGCCACCAGACAAGGCCAAGCCGATTTTCATGGTGTTAATGTAGAAGGTTTAAAGGAAAGGCGCAAAGTCGATCCGTGTGATCCGGTGTGATCTGTGAGCGTTTGCATTTATACCGGGAAAGTCTCTCACCTCACTCTGCCGAAGCGGCTACGTGAGGCGAAGCGGATCGCACGGATCGCGCGGATACTTATAGGTTGGATAGCGGGAATGCTTGGTCCAAGCGTACGCCTTTTTCAGTTCGCTTAACCGTGCAGCATTCGTTCACGGGGTCATGCTCGAAAAACAAAACATAATTATTCGCTGCGGCTTCTTTGAGAAACTTCTCCTTCTCTTCCATGCTGACGAGTGGGCGCGTATCGTATCCCATTACATATGAAACAGGAATATGGGATGCGGACGGAATAAGGTCGGCCGCGTAACAGATCGTTTTGCCGTTGTACCGGATCACCGGCACCATCATCTGCTCGGTGTGCCCGTCGACGCATAAGATATCAAACTGTGGAAACGGCGAAGCGGCGTTGGCATCGATCAGCTTCAGGTGGCCACTGTCCTGCATCGGCATTATGTTCTCGCGCAGGAAGCTCGCTTTCTCCCTAGCGTTGGGTTTCATAGCCAACTCCCAATGCGACTTGTTCGACCAGTATGTCGCGTTGGGAAATACCAGTGATGTCTTTTCACCTTCTTTCTTCACGCCGCCCCCGCAGTGGTCGAAGTGAAGGTGTGTCAGGAACATGTCGGTCACCTCGGATGGATCGTAGCCTGCATTTTTTATGGAGCCGAGCAGTGTATCGTTGCCGCTGAGATAGTAATGCTTGAAGAACTCGGGGCTTTGCTTGTCGCCCAGGCCGTTGTCGATCAGTATCAAACGGTTCCCGTCCTCTATCAGCAGGCAGCGCATTGCCCAGGTACACAGATTCCTGTCGTCGGCGGGATTGGTTTTGCTCCAGAGTGATTTGGGCACAACGCCGAACATCGCTCCCCCGTCGAGTTTGAAGAAGCCGGTGTTGATGACTGAAAGTTTCATTATTCTTTTACAACTCCCATCGACGTAAACTTGTCGATCCGTTTACTGATGAGGTCGTCGACCGGAATGCTTTTCAGCGCTGCGTAATTTTCAAGGATAGCTTTCCTCACTTCACCAGCCATCCACTTGACGTCGATGTGGGCACCACCGAGAGGTTCCCGGATGATACCGTCGATGAGACGAAGCTCTTTCATGTCTTTGGCGGTGAGCTTCAATACTTCCGCGGCCTGTTCTTTGAAGTCCCAGCTTCTCCACAAGATGGATGAGCACGACTCGGGTGATATCACCGAGTACCATGTATTCTCGAGCATGAACACTTTGTCGCCGATAGCGATTCCCAATGCTCCGCCACTTGCTCCTTCGCCGATGATGATACAGATCACGGGTACCTTGAGCATGAACATCTCTTTCAGGTTGCGTGCGATCGCTTCACCCTGTCCGCGCTCTTCGGCTTCCAGCCCAGGGAATGCGCCCGGTGTATCGATAAAGGTAATGATGGGCTTATTGTACTTCTCGGCGATCTTCATCAGTCGCAGAGCTTTTCTGTAGCCTTCGGGGTTTGCCATACCGAAGTTCCTCATCTGGCGTTGTTTGGTGTTGCGGCCCTTCTGCTGGCCGAGCATCATGAACGTCTGGCCGTCGATGGTGCCAAAGCCGCCGACCATCGCCTTGTCGTCGCCCACGTTACGATCGCCGTGAAGCTCGATGAAGTCTGAAGTGATCTCGTAAATATAATCCAGTGTGTAAGGCCGGTCGGGATGACGCGAGAGCTGAACACGTTGCCAGCCAGTGAGGTTCTCAAAGGTTTCTTTCTTCAATTCCACAATCTTGTTCTCGAGGGCCTGAATGGCACGCGTCACAGAGTCGTCACTATCATCAGCCAGCGTTTTCATGTCAGCTAGCTTTGTTTCAAGTTCGGCAATAGGTTTTTCAAAATCCAGCAGCATTATTTCGTCTTTCTTATCCGTTGTGCCACAAAAGTAATGATTTCGGTTTTTGTTGAAAGTGGCGTGCCTGGCTGTGGCCGGGAGGTGTCATAATAAGATATTGATTGTCAATAAGTTATGTACTAGTGTCGAAGGAAATTAGAAAGGGCGCACTTTGATTGGGGCGGGGTACTGCGGAGGCATTTGGAAGGTTGCAGGCTATAGGGCGGAGCGGGACGCCGCACCGGAGACTTTGTAAATCTTGCCGTCGGGCTTGGTGAGAATGTACATCTCCCCGGTGTGGTCTCTTCCAAAGCGCACGTCGACTTTGTCGTCGCCGGTCAGCTCGACCAGAGTCTTCTTAACGCCATTCAGCGTGAACTGGAACTCACGGATGGTGGCCTGGCTGCCGATCCTGAGATCCTTCATCTCGACATAAAACAATCGCCCTTTAACGATGTCACCGAAGATGTATTTACCCTTCAGCGCCTCCAATGACTTGCCCCAGTATTCCAGTCCGCCTGAAATGGCATTGCCTTCGTCGTGATCGTATTGGGCAACAGGATACGTGAAGTTGTGACTCGCATCGTCGGCGGGAAGCGGATAAACCACGTTCATGTTTTCGGTATATCGCATCACGAATGTTCCCTCCCGCTCCGGCCATCCGTAGTCGCGGCCGGATTCGACGATGTTCAGCGTCTCGACATTGTGATGACCTATGTTCGACGACAGTATCTGTCCGTTCTTGCTCCACGATATCCTGTGTGGATTGCGGAAGCCGTAGGCGAAGATCTCTTTCACTACTTCGGGATCGGAGTCGTTTGCAAAAGGATTGGTCTTCGGAATTCCATACTTGCCGTTCTTGCTGTTATTGCCGCGCGGGTCGATGCGATGAATACTTCCCCAGAATTTTTTCTTGCTGTGCGCCAGGAACGGGTAGCCCATCTCGACCGACGAGCCATCGCCGACACCTATATATAACAGTCCGTAATCTTCGTCACCAGACTTTGCAAGGGGATTGAACGTGATCTCTTGTACTCCGTGAAACGAATGGATCATGTTTGCGCGAAACATCTCGCGGCTCGTTCCTTCGAAAGGGAATGCATTCGGCTTGTCAGTTTTCCATTCCGACAGCACCCACTGCAACATGACCTTAATGGTATCGGCGTAAGCGAAATCCGCCACACCGGAGCCCGGACTCTCCACGTGCGTTGTATAAAGAAGCCCGTTCTTCGCAAAATCAGGATGAAACGCAAAGCTTCCGAAACCTGTAGCGAGTCCTGGTTTGTGAATGAACATCGGCTTCTCTTTCGCCATGTCGAGGTACAGCTGCGGAACGTTATCCTTAAGCTCGTACAGCTTGCCGCGCAGGTCGACCACAAACACGCCTTTGGTGTCGGGGCGATAGTCGAGCTTACAAATGCGGGTCTTCTGCCCTTCGTTGCTCGACGTGGGAATGGTCGTGAACTCGGTCAGGTCGATCACCAGGTCCGACATTTCGATCTTCGAAGGGATAGGATCCTTCAGCTCCGTTCCATCTGTTTTGAACTCTTTCTTCGGCGGGGCCTCTTTTGTTTTCAACAGGGCAACGATGGCATCCATATCTCCTTCATTCAGGTGCGCGAACGAAGGCATAAAAGTGTTGTAACGCCCGAAGAGCACACCGGCACGTTCGTCGGCACCGTCGATCATTCCTTTGGGGTCTTTGATGAACTTACGGATCCATTCGTCAGCAACCTGTTCAGTCAGGCCGCCAAGCTGCGGGCCGATCCCGTTTGAACGAAAGTTGTGACAAGAGCTGCAGTTCTGATCGAAGACTTCCTGTCCGTGCGAAACCAGTTTGTCGTTGGCAGGACTACACGCTACCATGCATAATGCAGGAACGAGTATGCATCGTATATGATACATCACTCGTCGCACATTGTACATTGAACATCGCACAGCTTAGGCAGTTTGAATTCAAAAATTACGATTTTTTGAATTTATTTTTTAAAGCTGCAAGCTTTTGTTCCATGGTTTGTCCGGTGTCCTGCGCTTGCCTGCTCTGCGGCTTGGTTTTTTCTTTTTCCTTTTCCCGTCCCTTTCCCCTGTCCTGTTTGGTTCCCCTCTCTTGTTTGACGGGCGATTCTCCGAACGGATTGCTTTTCAACGATAGCGCGATCCGCTTTCTTGGAATATCGACTTCCACCACTGTTACCTTCACTTTCTGCTGAACGCTGACAACCTCGTTGGGGTCTTTCACAAACTTGTCGGCCAGGTGGCTGATGTGTACGAGCCCGTCCTGGTGAACACCTACGTCGACGAATGCGCCGAAGGCGGTAACGTTGGTAACGATGCCAGGAAGTGTCATTCCAACTTTCAGGTCGGCGATGGCGTGGACCTTCTCGTCGAAGGCGAACAGCTCGAACTTATCACGGGGATCGCGGCCGGGCTTTTCGAGTTCGGAAAGAATATCGGTCAGCGTCGGCAGTCCGACTTTATCTGAAATGTATTTCTTGAGGTCCAGCTTTTGGCGAAGCTCTTTGCCGGTCATGAGGTCCTGGATACCGCAGCCGAGGTCGTTCGCAAACTTGCTGACGATCGGGTAGCTCTCGGGATGAACTGCACTGGAGTCGAGAGGATTTTCGGAATCCCTGATCCGGAGGAAGCCTGCACATTGCTCGAAGGCTTTGCCACCGAGTCGAGGCACGTTCTGTAACTCGTCGCGGCTTTTGAAAGCTCCGTTCTTGTTGCGATACTCGACGATGTTCTTAGCCAGTTGCGGACCGAGGCCGGAAACATAGGACAACAATTCTTTGCTGGCCGTGTTCACTTCCACTCCGACCGAGTTCACACAGCTCATGACGACATCATCGAGACCCGCTTTCAGTTTCGCTTGATCGACGTCGTGCTGGTACTGACCGATGCCGATAGATTTCGGGTCGATCTTCACGAGCTCGGCCAGGGGATCGGTCAGTCTTCGCCCGATCGAGACGGCGCCGCGAACAGTAACGTCTTCTTTAGGGAACTCTTCCCTGGCAACTTCGGACGCAGAGTACACCGACGCGCCGCTTTCGTTCACAGTTACGATCATGACGGACGATGGAAGACCGACACCGCGCACGAAAGCTTCCGTCTCGCGGCTGGCTGTACCGTTTCCAATGGCAATTGCTTCGATCTTGAACCGGTCGCAAAGTCCGAGGACGATCGTCGCCGACTTCGTAATTTCTCTCTGTGGCTCGTTCTGGTAGATCACCGTGTTAAACAGGAGATCCCCCTGCTCGCTGAGACAAACCAGTTTAGTTCCGCTCCGGAAGCCGGGGTCGAGCGCCAACACACGCTTACTGCCGAGCGGGGCGGCGAGTAATAATTCCTTCAGGTTGGATGAGAACACTTTGATCGCGTCCAGGTCAGCTTTCACTTTCGATTCCAACCGGACTTCGGTTTCCATCGTAGGTTTAAGGAGACGCTTGTAGCTGTCTTTGACCGCTTCGGTGACGAGCAGTCCCGCAGGGCCCGATGATCTTATAAACTGATCGGTGAGAATACGGTGTGCCTGTACTTCTTCGGGAGCGATGTCAAGCGTAATAAAACCTTCGTTCTCAGCTCTTCGCATAGCCAGCATCCGGTGCGACGGAACTTTGCGGACAGGCTCTTTCCAGTCGAAATAGTCTTTGAACTTCTGTGCTTCTTCGGACTCTGCCTTCGACTTGATGACCTTGGTTTCGATGACGCCTTCTTTCCAGAACAGGTCGCGTATCTTTTGACGGGCCTCCTGGTTTTCGCTGACCCACTCGGCAATGATGTCGGTTGCACCGGCGATGGCTTCCTGGGCGGACGCGACACCTTTCTCGGCGCTGATGAATGTAGCGGCGAGCGCGTCGACGTTTTTTTCTTTCTGGTCGAAGATAGCGACGGCTAGCGGCTCGAGTCCCTTCTCACGAGCGGCGGTAGCACGGGTCTTTCTCTTGGGTTTGTAGGGCAGGTAAATATCTTCGAGCTCTGCGAGGGTCGTTGCGGCTTCGATGGCTTTGGTCAGCTCGGGCGTGAGCTTCTCCTGCTTCTCGATTGATTTCAGGATGGCGTCCTTTCGTTCGGCCAGTGCAACAAGCTGTTCGTTGCGGTCGCGTATCGCCATTAGCTGCACTTCGTCCATGCCGCCGGTTAATTCTTTGCGGTATCGTGCGATAAACGGGATCGTAGAGCCTTCGGCCAGGAGGTCGATCACTGCCTTCACGTTTTTGTGATTTAGCTTGAGCTCTAAGGCAATTGTCGTGTCGTTGTTCTGCATAATTTCTCACGGAATTCACGGAAAACACGGAAAAATGCAGGAGCCTTTTATATAACGCTTCCGTGCTTTCCGTGTTTTCCGTGAGAAACATTTTACGGGTGGCAAAAATAAAACCATTCCCGACATTCATATAAATGTTTAAGAGTTATTTGAGAATTTGTACTAGTTTACCATAACCTTACAGAAGATAACCAGCATCCATGCTTCTTCGTAGCTGCATCATCTTTCTCGCTCTGTTATTCGCGACAAGCTGCAGCCGACCGCCCTCCGAAGATAACCCCTCTCCTCCGAAATCTCCTGAAGAAGAACTCCTGACTTTCCAGTTGCCCCCGGACCTCCAGATCCAGCTCGTGGCCAGTGAACCGATGATCGAAGACCCGGTCGTGATGCAATTTGACGAAGACGGACGGCTGTGGGTTGTCGAGATGCGTGGATTTATGCCGGATATCGACGGCACGGGAGAGAATGACCGGACTGGAAGGATTTCCATACTGGAAGATGAAGATGGGGATGGGATGATGGACAAGAGCACGGTTTATATCGACAGCCTGATATTGCCGAGATCACTGGCTGTCGTGAAAGGCGGGGCATTGATCGTAGAGGATTATAAGTTGTGGATGACGCAAGACACGAATGGTGACCTGGTAGCAGATACAAAAGAGCTGGTTGACTCGACGTATGGAGGTACGCGGCTACCCGAGCATTCGGGAAATGGATTATGGCGTGGTATGGACAACTGGTATTATAATGCGAGGTCGTCGTTGCGGTATAAGTTTGAGAACGGAAAGGTGATCCGCGACAGCACCGAGTTTCGCGGACAGTGGGGAATGTCGCATGATGACTGGGGACGGCTCCATTATAACTACAATTGGTCGCAACTTCACGCCGATCTGGTTCCGCCAAATTATTTGTACGCGAACAAGCATCATACTCCGACCAGTGGGATCGATCACGGCCTTACACTCGACCGGAGAGTTTATCCTATTCGCCCTAATCCAGCAGTGAACCGCGGATACATTCCCGGAACGTTGGATGAAGAAGGAAGACTATTGGAATTTACTGCCGCCTGTTCGCCCTACGTGTACCGTGGTAGTCCGCTACCTATCGATAACTACAACGGCAATGTATTTGTTTGCGAGCCCTCCGGAAATCTCGTTAAGAGAAATGTGATTGAATATGTTGGCTATAATTTAAAAGCGAAAGACCCTGATCCGGGTCGTGAATTTCTGGCGTCAAGCGATGAACGATTCAGACCGGTCTACATCACAAGCGGACCGGACGGATACCTGTATGTTGCCGATATGTACCGCGGCCTCGTACAGCATGGTGAGTATGTAACGCTCTATCTCAGAGATCAGACGCTCAAACGAAAACTCGACGCTCCGATCCATTACGGACGCATCTGGAGGATCGTGCCTTCGGATCCCGAGGAGCCCGTAACTGTAAAGAAGCTTTCCAAACTTTCTTCACTAGATCTTGTGGGGCTATTATATGAAGACAACGGATGGACACGCGATATGGCCCAAAGATTATTGGTCGAAAGGAAAGACACAACCATTGTTGATGCGCTCAAAGAAGTGGCTGGTACTGGTTTCCCCGGTGGCGCGCTTCATGCCCTATGGACACTGGACGGAATTCATGCCAATGACCGCAACCTGCTCCTGGGGGCGTTGCACTGGTCTGATTTCGCGGGCGAGCCGGCAACCGCACTAAGACTTCTTGAAACGTTCGCGACAAATGATCCGGTCTTTCGGACAAAACTTGGAAAAGAGTTACTGGCTGTGCTTGATAGCGCGGGCGCTCCCTTGTTACTACAAGCTGCCCTCTCCGCACGTTACCTCGATCCGGAACAGTCTTTCCCCATCTATAAATACGTTCTTGAAAAACGAGACACTCCTATTGCCCTCATGCCCGATGCAGTACTGAGTGGACTCAGTGGCAAAGAGCTCGCTTTCACAAAAACATTACTGGCCGACGAAAACTGGAAGACCGGCGATGGCTTCCGTCAGATCTTCCTCGAAAATCTGGCAACCACTATCGTCAAAAGAAGACGACCCAACGAAATCGCCGAGCTCTTCTCCATCATCTCGAAAGAAGATCCCTCCTCCTATCGCAAGGCCGCGTTCGTCGGCGCTGTCACTGTCCAGGGCCGCGGCAAGTGGAAGGCATTGAAGTTAAGGTCAGAGCCCGTCGTTCTAAAGAGAACAGAAATGATCGGTGACCAGCAAAGGACGATCATCAACAACATGTTCGAATGGCCCGGTCATACTGTCGACACCGAAGCCATCAAAAGCACCATCAACCTCACGGAAGCCCAGCAAAAACTTTTCGCCGACGGACGTCAGCAATATCTCGGGGTCTGTGCCGGTTGTCATGGCAACGATGGTGAAGGCATTCGCCGTCTCGCACCGCCCCTCGCCGGCTCCGAATGGGTACTCGGTGACGAACGCCGGTTGGCATTACTCGTACTTCATGGCATCGAAGGAGAAATGGAAGTGGCAGGCAAGCGCTACGGTGTGCCCGACATCCTTCCCGTCATGCCTTCACATTCTCCTCTCGACGATGGCGCCATTACCTCGATTTTGATATATATTAGGAATGAATGGGGTAACAACGCAGGAGGGGTCAACCGTCGAACGGTGGGACGGCTCCGTCATACCACCCAGGGTCGCGTCGTTCCCTGGACAGTACGTGGACTCAATGAGCACATGGTGAAGATCGATACAATTAAAACCGAGTGACCTATGGATGACATCACATTACCGGATCAACCCATCAATCGCCGATCGTTCATGCACATGGCTGCCGCAGGCACCGCCGGTCTTGCATTGCCATCGCTGGCTGCGAACGGTGAAGGCGTTGGGTCCCCGCAAGGTTCGCACGCGCCACGTCACCACGTCAGCACATCACCACGTCACGTCGCCACCTCGTCACCACTGCACGCAGTGCAAACGAAGATGGGCATCGTGGTCCACTCCTATGCCTTCCGTTGGAATTCAAAAACACCCAGCGCAAAGTATCCCGGCTTCGCTTCTGCAGTCGACCTGCTCGAACATACCTACGAGATCGGCGGAGCAGGAATACAGGTCGTGGTCAACGGATGGACAACGGACTTCGCAAAGAAGGTCAGGGAGCGACGAGAGAAGCTTGGGTTGTACCTCGAAGGATCCGTCGGAATTCCCGGTAAACAGGAAGACGTCGCCGGCTTCGAACAGACCGTCATCAATGCAAAGGAAGCAGGCGCTACGATACTCAGAACGGTTACATCGACCGGGCGCCGTTACGAAGCGTATCACTCTTCTTCGGAAGTCGAGGACTTCAAAAAGAAAGCGCTTGATTCGCTTCACTGGATAGAACCGATACTGAAGAAGCATAAGGTGAAGCTTGCTGTCGAAAATCATAAAGACTGGAAAGCGCCGGAGCTCGCGGCAGCCATGAAACAAATGTCGAGCGAATGGATCGGTGTAACGCTCGACTTCGGTAACAGCATCGCGTTGCTGGAAGAACCGATGGAGGTGATCGAGCAGTTGGTGCCCTACGTGGTCTCCACACACGTAAAGGATATGGCTGTTGAAGAATACAAAGATGGATTCCTGCTTTCTGAAGTGCCGTTGGGTAAGGGCTTTCTGGACCTTGAGAAGATATTCGCTCTTTGCATCAAGAACAATTCGCAAGTGAAGTTCAATCTCGAGATGATAACTAGAGACCCGCTGCAGATACCTTGTTTGACGAATGATTATTGGAGCGTGTTCCCGGAATCTAAGGCAACTGACCTGGCGAAGTCGTTAAGATTGATCAAAGATAAACAGGTCAAGGCGCTGCCGCGCGTGTCTCAACTGGATGGTGAAGGAAAGCTCGCGGTGGAGGAACAGAATATTATTGAATGTTTGGATTATTCGAAGAGTAAGTTAGGAAAGTAGAAATAGCTCTCACCTCCCTCCGCCGAAACGGCCTACGGGAAGGCGAAGCAGATCGCACGGATCACACAGATCAAAAATAGATTATCCGTGCGATCCGTGTGATCCGTGAGAACCAATACCATATGATACAAGAGAAACTTCCTGGTGTAAAATTGTTCAACCTCGGCGGTCGTGCCGCGATCATTACTGGCGGTTCCAAAGGTCTCGGTCTGGCGATGGCCGCGGGACTGGCCTCAGCCGGCGCCAACCTCCTTATTGTAAACCGCAATGCCGACGAAGGCGCGAAAGCCGCTGAGGATCTCGCGACCGAATTTGGCGTGAAGGCCTTCGCATTCAGCGCCGACATCAGCAGCCCGGGGCATGCCGAAGCGATGGCGAAGGAAGCCGTGAACAAATTCGGAAGGCTGGACATACTCATCAACAGTGCCGGCATCAACATCCGCGGTGCGATCGATGAAGTGACACCGGAGGATTTCAGCAAAGTCATGGACGTGAATGTGAAAGGCACCTGGCTGGCTTGTCGCGCCGTGACACCATACATGAAGAAAGCCACCGGCGGAAAGATCATCAACCTGGCCAGCACATTGGGTTTGGTGGGCCTGGCGAACCGTACTCCCTACACATCCAGTAAAGGAGCCGTCGTGCAAATGACACGTGCGCTGGGAGTCGAGCTCGCACCGTTCAACATCAACGTCAATGCGATCTGCCCCGGTCCTTTTCTTACGGAAATGAATCTCCCGATCGCCGATACGGAAGACGGGAAGAAATTTGTAGTGGGTGCAACGGTGCTTGGACGCTGGGCGCGAATGGAAGAGATACAAGGCGCGGCGATATTTCTAGCTAGTGACGCGGCAAGTTATATGGTTGGGTCGATGGTAACTGTGGATGGCGGATGGACCGCTAGATAAAAGTTAAAAGGTAATTGTGAAAAACTAAAAGTTTGCAGTGGGTAACGAGCTGAAGAAGACCAATGTAAGATATGCCATGCTCTCGCTGGTGTTCGTTAATGTGATGATCAATTATCTCGATCGAAGTAATCTTGCCGTGGCTGGTTCATCGATCAGTGCCGAGTATCAATTGAGCGACAAGCAGATGGGTTTGATATTTTCTGCATTCAGCTGGGCGTATGCATTTCTGCAAATACCCGGCGGTATACTCGCCGATAAATTCAGGCCTCGCTTATTGTATGCGTTCTGCCTCGTGATGTGGTCGACGGCAACTATGGTTCTTGGATTGGCCAGGGGTTTCACATCGTTCTTTGGAATACGGTTAGCCATTGGCGCCCTGGAGGCGCCTTCCTACCCTATCAACAATCGTGTGGTGACTAGTTGGTTTCCAGACAATGAAAGAGCAACCGCGATTGCGATCTACGTCTCGGCCCAGTTCATCGGGCTCGCATTCTTGTCGCCGGTGCTCGTCCTGATCCAACATACGTTTGGTTTCCATTGGATGTTTGTAATTACAGGCGCCATCGGTTTGATATGGGGGTTTGTGTGGTATTTCTTCTATCGCGACCCGGCCGATCATCCAAAGGTCAATCAAGCAGAGCTGGATTATATCGAGCAAGGCGGCGGACTACTGAAGGGCAGGGTCGACGATCTCGGGAAGTCACAGCCCTGGCAATGGTCGAATGCGAAGATCATCTTTTCTAATTCGACCTTATGGGGTGTTTATATCGCACAATTCTGTGTGAACGCGATGTTGTGGTTCTTCCTGACGTGGTTCCCTACTTACCTGGTAAAGTTCCGCGGACTTGATTTTGTTAAATCGGGATACTTACAATCTATACCCTTCCTGGCAGCATGTGCGGGATTGCTATTGTCCGGTTTCATCTCCGATGCGCTTGCGAAAAAAGGCTGGTCGGTTGCCATGGCGCGTAAGGTGCCTATCATTATCGGGTTACTGATATCCGTTAGCATCATCGGCCCTAACTATACCTCAGACACAACGTGGGTCATTTTCTTCCTTTCACTTGCATTCTTCGGAGCCGGGATGGCGCTGATATCCTGGGTATTCGTCTCCATACTTTCGCCCAAGCACCTGGTCGGACTCACGGGCGGTGTGTTTAACTTCATGGGCAACCTTGCGGGGATCGCCGTACCGATCATCATAGGATTCCTGGTAAGCGACGGAAACTTCGACAATGCCCTGGTGTTCATCGGGGTACTTGGGTTTATCGGCGCGATGTCATATATATTTCTCGTTAGAAAAGTTGAAAGGATAAAGAGTTAAACCTATCCGTGTGATCCGTGAGAGATTTTTTGATCAGTATTAATACAGCTCTCACGGATCACACAGATCAAATACACAGATTATGAAAGACCGTCGTTCGTTTCTCAAACAATCGCTCGCCGCAACTGCCGGCCTGGTGTCATTGTCAGCCTTCGCAAAAAGCGAAAGACCTGTTTTTGAAAATTCCCGTGGAGGCCTGCACGCCAAGCCTTCGCGCACATTGGCCACGGCAAAATTCTCCGTGATCGGACTCAACCACGGCCATATTTACTCCCAAACCGAGGCCATGATCCGTGGCGGAGGACAGCTCGTTGCCTTCTATGCGAAGGAGAACGACCTGGCTGAAGCCTTTGCGAAGCGATACCCCGATGCCAAACGGGCTGCATCGGAGCAAGAGATACTCGAGGACAGTAACATCCAGCTCATCGTCAGCGCCAGCATTCCTGCCGACCGCGCGCCGCTGGGCATAGAGGTGATGAAACACGGAAAGGACTTCCTGGTCGACAAGCCGGGGATCACCACCCTGAAGCAGCTGGCCGACGTAAGAAAAGTACAGAAGGAAACGAAACGCATCTACGCCATCATGTACAGCGAGCGTTTCGAGAACCGCGCCACCGTGAAGGCAGGCGAGCTCGTGAAATCAGGCGCGATCGGTCAGGTCATCCAGACCATCGGCATGGGCCCTCACCGGATCAATCTCAATTCGCGACCTCAATGGTTCTTCGACAAGAAGTATTTCGGAGGTATTATTTGTGATATAGGATCGCACCAGTGTGATCAGTTCCTTTTCTTCACCGGCTCCACGAAAGGAGAAGTGGTGGCTTCGCAAACGGGAAATGTGCATTACCCTCAATACCCAAACTTCGAAGACTTTGGAGATATGATGGTCCGGGGCGATGGCGGCACTGGCTATATCCGCGTGGACTGGTTTACGCCCGATGGACTGAATACGTGGGGCGATGGGAGACTGACGATCCTCGGTACCGATGGATATATCGAGCTTCGAAAAAATGTAGATATAGCGGGGCATGAGGGTGGCAATCATTTGTTCCTGGTGGATAAAAAAGAAACGCGTTACATCGATTGTAAGGAGATTGCCTTGACGTTTGGCGAACAGTTTATCAGTGATGTGGCTAACCGTACGAATACTGCGATGACGCAGGAGCATTGTTTCCTGGCGACGGAGTTGGCGCTGAAGGCGCAAGAGAAGGCGGAGAAGCTGGTGTTGAAGAAGTAGCGCTCTACGAAGTGGGTCCTCCCTGCCCTAGGGCCGGGGAATCCCGTGGAAAGGCGCGCAGCACGTTGCGTTGAACGGGATTGCCCGATCAAGTCGGGCAATGACAGCGCTGTAGGATGGGTCATCACACTACCACACGCGTAGCCCGCGGTATTCGTACTCCGAACGCCTTTCCCGCCGCTTCGATCATAAGTTTGGTATTACCCGTTGTGAGAAACTCCGTAACGCCCCGCTGCGATTTGCCGGCGGACTTCAAATATCCATGAACAGAACTGTATAGCTCCTTCGCCGGATCAATAAGCTTCGTCCCCGGCGTGGCATGTTGAAGGATCACATCCGAAAGCACCGGGTAATGCGTGCAGGCAAGCAATATTGTTTTACACCCCGCCAGCGGCCGGACGATCTTCGAGACCGCGGCATGCACCGCAGGCGTATCCACTTCTCCTCTTTCGACGAGTATCGAGAGCTGTTGTGCTATTCTCTGACTGGTTTTTATTCCCGCCTTGTTCAGCTCAGTCCGGTAATACCCGCTCCGTATCGTTCTTCCGCCTCCAATGATACCAACGAATGACGGCTTACGCTTTGTAACTGCTCTTACTGTTTGTTTTCGCAACCCCGTCACATTCTTATGACCCGGAAGCACCACCGAGCTTGCCGAATGACACGCCACAATGATATGCCCCACTCCTCGCCCTTCCAGGTATGCGAATACTTTCTCCAGCCTCGACCGGAGCACGGTCTTCGAAAGCTTTCCATAAGGGATCTCACCGCTGTCTGAAAAATAGAGGACCGGAAGGTCGTGAAACTCTTCACGGATCATCTTGTATAAACCCAGGCCTCCAATACCATAATCGATAATAGCAACCGGGTACTTCACGGGTACGTGAGATTGATGTTGGCGATGTTCTCCATGTTCCCGGAATCGAAAGCCAATATGCGTGAGTTGTAACCCGTGTTGATCACCTTCACTTTCCTTCCGGGGAAACGGCTTTCGAGATACCACTTCATTTCATGCTCCGCCCGGATGGGATTGAACTGGAGCATCTGCGCCCAGGCCGGGTGCGTGACCAGTCTTTGCAGACTTGCATACCATTCCGGATTGCGACGCCTGTTGATGTACTCTTTCACCTTGTCGAGAAGGAACTGCGGTATCTCTTTCCATTTTACCGGCGCCGTAACCATGTCGACTACGATCAGCTTTCCGTCCTTCCTCAACACCCGCTCTATCTCTTTCATGATCGGGTCCCAGTCCAGGTAACGGAACGACAGCATGGATATCACCACGTCGACGGACTGGTCGGCGAGGGGAATGACGGGTCCGTTGACGGCGTGGTAGGTGACGTTGCTGGCGGGGCTGCCCCACCGGGTGGCCAACTCTACCAGGCGGGTGGAAGCATCGATACCGATACCGGCCTTTATTTGTGGGCTTAACTCCCTGAGTAGCGCCCCATTACCACAACCAATATCCAGCACTACATTATCTGTTTTTCCAGACAGACTTTTATAGATCCACCGCAGTTCGTCGCGCCGAACACGGATGTCGCTGAAGGTTTCGTCATACAGTTCCGCGACGGGGTTGTAGGACGTATCGACGGCATCGGATCTGTCTTCGAACTTGCGGAACTGCTCAGCTTTCATGGCGCCGGTATACTTCTTCACGGAGGCGAGCAGGCCGTGTGACTTCTTACCAGGGCAGCCGAAGCAATATACCTCGTCGAGCTTTTCGTGAGCCCATACGGCGGTGTACCGGTCGCGGGTCTTTGAGAACGCCGTGTACCAATGATACCCGTATGCAGTCACGTGCTGGACCCTCGAGAAATACGGGGCGAACCAGCGGGCGGACCGGCAGCAATGAAAGTAAGCTTCGGCATTTTCGCGGAACGGTATGCGAAGGATCTTGACCTCGTGCGGACTGAATTGTTCGGGGTACTGGATGCTTCCGAACATCGGGCCGTACATTCCGGAATGTCCGACGAAATGAAACTCGTCGATGAGTCTGTTCTCCCCGGCCAGCCGGTTGAAGACCGCCTTCACGTCTGCTTTTGTTTCAGTGGGCTCGAGTATGACGTCAGCGCCGGCGGCGGCTTTCTCTTTGGCGAGGGTGTGCGCCACGTGCCGGAACAGGTCACCACCTTTCTTGTACTGTGTTGTGTATATGATCAGCGCGCGTCGCATCAGCGGATCTTGCCCTTGTTGAGATAATACGGTCGTTTGTTCATTGGATTCGATTGGCTGAAAATACTGGCCATGACACGCGGGTCGTTTTCTCTGGTTGCTGCGGCCACGAACCTTTGCCAGCCGTCTTCCGGCAGCGCGAAATAGCCGGAGGCAATTGGACGAAGGTTCGCGCTATCATGGGCATCCAGATATTTACGAAGGTCCGCGTAGTTCACGCCCTGGATGAGCCGAAGAATGTGCTGTGGCTGCATGTCTTCGGGTGGTAGCCAATTCAAGGCATCGAAATCAGTCCTAAAGATAATCATTTCGGCAAGTGAATTATGCGCGATGACCAGCGGGTATTCCTGGGGATCGTAACGGGTTATCAATTTGCCAACGATATAGCTGTAACGGTCATTGGGTGGATCGAAGCTGCGCGGCCTGTAAGAGTGGAATGAGATCACGGAAGCCGAGAGGACGATTACAGCTGCGATCCATACCACCCTGGGGCGCCAGTTCCCGTATGGCAACATCATAAAAAGTACGATCGGTGCGACGAGAAAAAACCTGTACCCCAGGTCGCCTGCAGAAAATTTAAAAAAAGGAAATATGGAGATTGCAGCTATGGGCAGCCACATCCACGAGCTGAAAGAGATATTCTTCCTGTGTCTGATTACCAGAAAAAAAGAAACCGGGATCAATACACTGATCAGCACGAGATCCAGTTGATAGGCCCATGACAGGCTGTCGGGGAATAATCGGTAGAACGAGAACGGTGGCCAATGAGGGATAAAGGTCAGCTGGCCTTTCAATCGTTCCACGTCGCTGAAGTGAAGAACCCCGGGAAGGAAACTTATGGCGACAACGATCACGGCTCCGATAGAGATCCACTTCCATGAAACGTGCCTTAGTGCAAACAGGCCACCTGATATCAGCGCGAATGCACCCGTCATGCGGTGCGTCATGATCGTTGCCACAAAGAAAAGAACCATTACAACTCTGTTGGATGAGCTCAGGCAAATGACCAGGAAGATCAATCCGAGTGCATTCTTGGGGAACTGTAATACGAAGTAAGTCGTCAGTGGACTGAACACGATATAAGCACACACGATGCATATCCATGAAAGCGGTACGGCTCTTTTATTGAGAGAATAGAAAACCGCTCCTACGAGCAGTCCGCTCAGCAACGCAACTCCTGTTTTGAAACCGAGTATAACGTCACCGGCGATAATAGTGACCATTGTTAAGTACGGATAGATCAACGAGAAGTCGGGTGATTGTAAATACCCGTAGTTGATCCACGAATGCACTTGCATCACATAGTAGTATCCATCCCAACCGGTTGGATGCTGAGTTTGATCAGCTGCGAGAAAGCGAAGCACTGCCGACAAAATTGCCAGGGCAATGCCGGCAACAGCTACTTTATTTTTCGAGAACCACTCCATCGGCTTCAAGCCTCTTCCGAAGTTTTTTCATGAACCAATCACCCGGATCGATCTTTCCGTAAGGTTTGTAGGCCGGATTCAACGACCGGAAGAGCTTGTAATGCGGGAGGTCTTTGTTATTGTATTCATGGTGACCGATCATGTATTGAATGGTCGGATACTTGCCGGCCAGGAAGCGTATCAGCTGTGCGTTGCTTTCCAGTTGAGCCGTCGTAAGTCCGGTGGAATCGGCTGCGATATTCTCGATGCCCAGCGAGACGTAGTTGAAGCCGATCAGGTGCCGCGCCACGACGGTGTCGGGCGTCAGGTGGTAGATGCTGCCGTCTTTATCGATGACATACTGTATACCGACGTTCAGGCTGCTGAAGTCCTTGATGTAATCGCGGGACTGATTGATGTTGTCTTGCCGGAAAAGATTGAGCGTAGCTTTGAGATCATCGATAGCGGTATAATGTACGACGATGATCCTGGGAGTATCGAGGCGATAGCTGTCGTAGCCGTAGTGTTCTTTGTTGTAGGCGGCGGTGAGCGTTAATTTTTTCTCCGAAAGCACCGGAAAGGTGTCGACCTTTGGAGGCTGAATTTTATTTACGACAGGCTCAAGCCCGGATGTCTTGATCGTCTCCGTAACAGCCTTCTTTTGATCGCATGAGTAGATCAATGCACATGCAATCAGGATGGCAGCGCTACCCCTCTTTCTTCTTGATGAATTCCACATTCTTTCTTTCGAAATTATTAAGAAGTGATGCCGCGTCGTCGATCAGCGAATGATACCACTTCATCTGTGAGAAGTGTGATATCATCTTGTCGGTCTTGAATGTGTGACCGTGCCTTGCGAATATCTCGTTCCTTAAATAAGATAATTCATCCTTGTCGAGGCCCGCCAGATCCCGGTCTGTAAGCTCGGTTACTTTAGCTTTCAGGTAAAGGTCATCGTAAGTAAGTATTCTTGGAGTGCTTAATTCGATGAACTGCTCAGCGATCCTGTACTCGTCTTCAAAGGTTGATACTTGTCCATACCTTACGTTGAAAGAATTCAGGTGCTTCTGACTGCCGGCGAACACACAACGAATGGTCATCACCTTCGATTCCTGAACCGATTCGGGATAGACAATATAATTTCCATCGATCCTTATGGTGTCGATCTCGTTGTTGTTAATGTCGCCTTCGACCTCTGACTTGTCTGTTAACGAGCCTTGCCCCAGCAACGCAGTTCCATTATGACGAAGCAAAGTGTAATGAAATTCAGTGCCGTTGGTATTAAAATCTTCCTTGTAGGCCATCACCTCCGGATTGCCATGAAGTAGCCAGTCATAACGAAAGGTCAGGAACACCTCGAAGTTTACTCTTTCGATTTGCTCAGGAGTGAGAGAGATTGGCTGTGTTGTGGGGGTCGTGGGTACTGCGGCCAGCGCTACCGAATCTGCGGCGACAAATTCATCAGAGGATTGATCCGTCGCTGGTTTCGAACATGCCAGCAGCATGAGGAAGATCGCAGGGAGGAATCTTTTCATTGGTCAGGTGATACCACCAAGATACTACTTTTCTGCAGCCCAAAGCAGGGCATTCCTGAGCAGTCTTTTATAATTCTTGTTCTGGAAAAGTACCGGGTCGTGCCCCATAAATATATAAACATTGCGCGCCATCATCTTCGGGTTGGTCCAAATCACCGGGTGGTCGCCCATCACTTTGTCGGATTTAGGCGTGTACGTCGATTCATCTACGCTTGCAAGTACGGTAACATTCGGCCGGGGGCTTTTATCGTAGGTGTACCATTCGTCTTTCGTGATCACGAACATTCCGGGCAGTCCCTTCATCACCGGGTGACTCCCCTGCTCGACTTTAACCGTACCGGCTGCAAAGGTGGCGATGTAACTTTTGAATTTTATTCCCCCCATGAACTGGGAGAACCAATCCCACATCTTATACCCATCGAATTCACCAAGCAAAGTAGCATGATGAACGCCGACCCAGCCGCCTTTTCCTTCCATGATGTATTTTTCAAACGCAGCCTTCGCCGTATCGCTCCACATATAAGGAGGATAGTTCATTTGAAAGATCACTTTGTATTTCGAAAGGAACTCGTCGTTGATGTCTTTGGGGTTATCGAAATAATCTACCGCAAAATCATTCTCTTTGGCAAGCTCATCGAGCCACGGTTTGGCCGCCTCGACATATGGTGTATGATTCTTGTCGCGCTCCGCAAGGACAAGCATACGGAACTTCTGTCCAAAGGCCAGTGTCGTTGCGGTTGCCAGAATAAAAATAAATACAGCTCTCACGGATCGCACGGATCACACGGATTTATTTGTCTTCTTTTAAAGTGGAAAGGAATGCAACGACATCGCGAATCTCTCTCTTGGAGAGCACATAGCGCATTGCGGGCATACTCGATGCTGCGTTTGTGCGAGTCGCAATGTCGGTACCCGTTACAGTTGTATCGGGCTTGTCGCCGACCTTCACCTTCAATGTCTTGTCAGTTTCCTCTTGTAAGATGCCACTCACTGTCTTGCCGTTCTTAAGATCGAGCTTCACGGTGCCGAAGCCAGGGGCCAGCCGCGCGTCGGGATTGACCAGCGCTTCCAGTATCTGCTGGCGCGTGATCCGTCCGGCGACGCCGCTGAGTCGCGGGCCTGCACTTCCACCGTAGTCGCCCACAGCATGACAACGGATACACTGTGCAGCCTGGTGCTGGTAGAATATCCTCGCACCACGACGCTCATCGCCACCGAGGAGACTTCCCGCGTAAGCGCCCATCAAGGAGTCGGGTGATGTCCTCTTGCTGATCTCTTTGTACCGGGCGATCAATGGCTGTGACTTCGTGCTGTCGAGCGCTTCGGACAATTCGAGACTGAGCTCGGAAGGCAGCGAGCCTTTCTCAAACTTCGTCAGTAAACCTTCGAAAGTTGTCTGTGTGCTTTCGACCGGCAATGAACCGAGTGTAGTCAATGCAGCCTGTCTCTCTTCCGTGGTCCGGGTATTGATCACTTCGGTGAGTAATTGCACCATGACATCCTTCGCCATGCCGGCGGTTGCAAGAAGGTCGAGCGCCGTTACACGCACCGACTTCTCATTATCACGCAAGGCGGCCTTAATGGCTTCGTCCATCTTGTCGTACTTCAATACAGACAATGATTTCAACGACTGCACTCTGACTTCGGGAGACTTATCTGTCTTCAGATGTGCGAAGAGCTCTTTCTGTCCGTTGACCTGTAGCTTGCCGATCGCTTTTGCGGCAGCGAGACGTACGGAGGCATCTTTGTTCGACAGCAAAGCGATAAATGAAGGGCCTGCTTTGGTCTGAGCGCTTGCAAGATCACGCGTAACTTCACCGCGGTATCTGCCATCGACACGATCCACGACAGAAGGCTTCGCCCATGTACTCAGAGCCGCCACAGCTTCTGCTCTCATCTCGACCGGCGACCCTTCGTGCAACGAATAGTCAATTAGATTCTGCATCGCCTTGTCGCTGCCGACCCGAAGGTTGGCGCTGATCGCACGGCGCACGAATGCCTGGTTCGTAAACTTATAATTCAGCAATGCATCTCCCAGAGCCGGCAATGCATCCGGTATGGAGAGGTCGTCGTTGATAGCGCGCGCGGCTTCGGTCACCACGAATTCGTCGGCGTCATTCAGGAACGCCGATATGCCCGGATTCGCCATCCGGCGTAAGGCAACAACTGCCGCAGTCCTAACTGCTTTCGAAGGGTTTGTCGATAGCGCGACAACCGGGTCTGCTTTGCCGATCCTGGCAAGCGCAAGGCTTGCGGCGTGTCGCATGTACACATCCTGGTCGTTGTTGGTTTGTAATAATTCAATGAGCCCATTGATCGCATTCTCGTTTGCTGTTCTTCCCAATGCTTCCGCTGCAAAGAACTGTGCACGGGGATACGGGTCTTTCAACAATGCGATCAGCTGGTCGCCGGCGTCTTTATAACGAACATCTCCGAGCCATTTGGCAGCCTGTGCCTTGATCTCGGGGTCGGAGTCGTTCAGCAACGGAACAAGCAACGCCCCGTTCTTAATGTCTCTCCGGGCATACTGGCTGATGCCCCAGATGGCATGGACCCGGGCAAGCTGATGCTCGGTCTGTGCAATGGCTTGTTTGAATACTTCCAGTCCATCGCCGCCGCGGGTTGCGAGCTCGAACTGTGCCTTTTGGCGAACACGCATATCGGCGTGTCGTAGCAGGCCGCTGAGCTTGTCGTTATCCGCCTTGGTGAAATCTTCTCCGATCAAACTCTTGGTTTCGGTCCGTAGAGGGTTGGGTGAGCCGACATCCATTCTCCATACACGCCCGATGTCTTTTGTTCCCCAGCCGTCGATCCAGTCTGCAACCATCATGGATCCGTCTGGTGCCCAGTCGATGCCGGTGGCCAATACGCCGCCGAGCACTTTCTTGAACTTGCCAAGCTCGAACGTCGCTCCTTTAGGGTCCAGCTTGAATGCATGAATGCCGGATCTCGCCGGGTTGCCGACGAATTCAACGACAAAGAAATTCTTGTTCCATTCTTCGCTCAGCGCAGTACCGGGATTGTACAAAAAGCCGGTGGGTCCATTCACGAAATTGGCGATCGGCGGAGTGATGTACGCAGGTTGTCCATCCCATTTAGGCACGTACATCTTTTCTTCCATCCATACTTTGTAACTGTTGTTATCCGGGTCCCGGTACTTTCCGTATTGCCAGTTGGATCTCCATCCGATGTCGGCGCCATTCACGATGTAGACAATGCGCTCGCTTTCGCCGGCATGGTCTCCGTCGTTGTCTTCACTGATCATGTTCCCGTATTCGTCGAACACGAACTCGTGTGTGTTGCGATTTCCGTAAGCGAAAACTTCGAAGTCACTTCCATCGCGATTGGATCTGACAACCACGCCGCTGTTGGGGTGCTCCCACTTCGTTCCATCGGCGCCGGTTCCATTGAAACCGATGTCGCCGATCTGCCAGTATATTTTTCCCTCGGGTCCGACTTCGATGCCTGACATGCCGTGACCGCTGAAGCCGATGTGTATACCGTAGCCATGAGAGATGGAAGTCTTCTCATCGATAAGTCCGTCGCCATTCTTGTCGTTGAGCCGCCACATGTCGGGTCCGACGTTGAAGAACAGATCGTCGCCATGTTTCATGACGCCGCCTGCTGCGTCGGCCACCTCGTCATTGAAGTCTTCGACCACGAGCTGTGCCTGGTCCGCCACCCCGTCACCATCGGTGTCTTCCACACAATAGACCGCTTCTTTTTCGACAGCCATGTCTTTCCAGTCGTGCGAGCCGTCCTTGTTGACATCACCCAGCCATGTATTCCGTGCGCTGTTCCCGGGTGCGAGCTCCTTGTGAAGGAACGCGCGCTTCTCTTCGATGGTCTGGAGGGCGATCGAGCGCAGCTCCCAGTCCTGGTGGCCGCGGATATCGTGCTCTGAATTCTTCTGGCGGTTGGTGCGTGTATAGTATAGTTTTCCGTAATCGTCTACGTCGATCGAGACCGGGTCGGCTACCAGCGAGTCCACGCCCCAAAGCTTGAGCGTCAAGCCTTCGGCTAGCGTGGGGGTCACCTGGGCCTCGATGGTCTTCTTCATTTCGGCCAGTTTTTCCGGCGCGACCTTCCTGATCTTTTTATCCGACGGCCCGGTAGAGCAGGCCGGGATAAAGATCAAAGCGACACAGACAAGTGTACCAAATACAGTTTTCATTTTCATGCCATGAAGATAGTATAGACTGATCATTTTTTAGGGCGTTCCTTCTCGATTTCCTTGAGTGTGTAATAACCTTTTTTCTCTTTAGTGCGCTCACGGATCCCTCTGATCCGTCCGCGCCATACCGTGCCCGCACCGTTCAGCTCTTCGCGAACGTAACTGATGATGTCGGCGATGTACTCATCGTTTTCCTGCGCGACGGGAACCATCGGGCCGTTGTACGTCTTTCCATCTATGGGCCCTTCGAGGCCATGAAGAAGTATCTTTGCCATTACTTCCACGTCATCTTTGACGCGCGCCGAGCCAACGAGCGGCGGTCCTAATTGTGAAATCCCCATGGCATCCTTGCCGTGACAGGTCGAGCAATATTCCTGGAAGATCTTATACCCGTGAACGATCTGGCCCGCAGCATCGCCACCGCGAAACTTATATTTTTCCCGGAGCCCCTGGATCACGTCGAACGAAGGGTTGAGGTTCTCTCCTGCTGTAACCCGGATCACTTCGTTGTCAGGATACTTATCGGCTATCGTCTTTACGATCGCTTTTGTAGTGTTGTTCTGAATGCGGAATGTAAGGATCAGCTGTTGCAGTACTTCGAAGTCCGGGTCGCTGGCCAATGGCTTCAGCGATTCGACTATATCGTTGTCGCCGGCTTTCACATAACGGTCGCTGATCCGTATCGCGGCGGCGCGTACACGGGCGTCCTTGTCTTTGAGCGCTGTCTTTACAATGTCTTTACTGATCGCATCAAGGCCTTCGAGAGTCCACAGTGCATGAAGGCGTTCGAGTGCGGGTCCGTTGCCTTCGATCATATCGACAAGGCCGGGCGCAACCGAGGGATCGTTCTTCAACACGATCAGCTTCTGCGCCGTATTGCGCCACCACCCGTTAGGATGACCGAGATATTCCGTAAGCTCTTTGGCCGACTTACTTAACAAGTCGGGGTTCGGCCCGGGAGACTCCTCTTCGTGGATGATCTTGTAGATCCGTCCTCTCGAAGTGAACTTGTCGTATCCTTTTTCCTGAACCACGCCGCGCAGGTAGCTTCCTTCCCCTACCCATGTTCCTTCCTGGATGATACCGCGATACATATCGACGACGTACAAACATCCGTCGGGGCCGGTCGTGGCATGTACCGGCCTGAACAGCGGATCGGTCGATGCGAGGAACTCGGCGGAGTCGTATGCGTTCTCTAAAAAGATCTTACCTGCATTGTGACGGACCTTTGCTCTCCGGACCAGGCGGCCGACGGGCTCGGGTATGAACAAGTCTCCCAACGCCGGCTGCATCTTGTCTCCCAGGTATATCTCCTGCCCTGCGACACCGGTAAAACGATTGAGGGTGTTCTCTCCTTCTCTGATCCGGCGCGGACCACCTTGTGCATCGGGTGTCCCTACAATCGGCCAGGGTTCCATAAAGACCTCATCCCATTGGCCGGGAAGGTCAACGTTCCCATACGCGGGATGTTGTTGAAAACCATTGGCTGGTATTTCCGCTCCGGCCCTGGAGAAGAACAGCCGTCCGGTTTCATCCTGAGTAAGACCCCACTGCCCGACACAAGGCTCGGGAAGCGTGTCCCTCACGAATTTGTTTTGTGTAAACCTGTAGCGGAATGTCTTGTTGGTGACATACAGCCAGTTGTCGATGCTCCAAAGCATGTTGGCATCCTGGTGTTCGAGGTTACGGTTATCCCTGACGGTATCTTCGAGGAGAAGTATTTTCTCGTCTGCTATGTTATCGCCATTCGTGTCGCGGTAGGAGTATAAGTTCCTTTCAAAAGTCTCGCCGATGATCACGCGGTCGTCGAGGGGAAGTATGATGCGGGGCAAAACCAGGCTGTCGACGAAGGTCGTTGACTTGTCCATAACGCCGTCGTTGTTCGTATCCTCCAGTACCGACACGCGGCTCCATGGTGCGTTCTCATCACCGGCGTCGATGTCCTGCATGTAGGTCATCATTTGCGCCACGTACATCTTTCCATTTCCGTCCCAGGCAACTGTTACAGGTTCGTTGATCAGCGGCTCGCTTGCAACCAGCTGGATCTTATAGCCCTTCGGAACATACATGGTCTTGAGACTTTCCTCAGGACTCAGGTCCTTGATCACCGGGTTGGCAACGATCTCCGGCTTGGTATAGATCTCGTCGCGGTAGGTTTTTTCGCAGGCAAAAAGGATGGCGACAATTAAGATGAAAGAAGATTTACGCATGCGATAAATATAAAGAAAAAGCCCTGCCGTGGGGCAGAGCTTTTATATGAGGATGCGTCAGTATTTATTGATTGGACGCCGCGGCGCCAGAACCATAAGAGATCTTAAAGATCCCTCCTCCCGCGTCGTCTGACACGTACAAAGAGCCATCGGGACCTTGCGCAAGGCCGCATGGACGACGGGCTGCTTTCGCGCCAGCTGTCTGTTCTGCGCCTCCGGAAAATCCATCGGCAAATACTTCCCAGTCGCCTTCAGCTTTTCCGTTCACGAAAGGCTGAAACACCACGAAGAAACCGGCCTGGGGTTCGGGAGCCCGGTTCCATGAGCCATGGAATGCGATGAACGCGCCGTTCTTATATTTCTCTGGAAATTGAGTTCCCGTGTAAAATAGCAAGCCGTTCGGCGCCAGGTGACCGGGAAATGCTGCGGCAGGCTCGATGAAATTACCTGTCGCTTCTTTCTTGCCGTCGCCACCAAACTCAGGGTTCTGCATTTTCTTCTTCTGAATATGATCGTAGTACATATATGGCCATCCGGCGTTGTCGCCCTCTTTAAGAGCATACAGGCACTCGGCGGGGAGCTCCGCTGATTGCTTAGCGTCGAAAAATTCCGGGAAATGTGCAAAGAGCATATCGCGGCCATGTTGCATCACGAAGAGCTGGTTCAACTCCTGGTTCCAATCGAGGCCTACAACGTTGCGAAGACCAGTGGCATAGCGGGTGCCATCGTTAAATGTCTGACCGGCGACGTCGGCTTTGAACCTCCAGATACCACCGGCGGAGTCGAGGATCGGGCAGGGCTGCATGCCCTTCGAGCCTTTCTCACGGTCTTTTATCTGGCATACATTCGATGGAGCACCGATGTTAACATAGATGTTACCGGCGTTGTCGAGGACGATCGATTTCGAATTGTGTTGGTCCTTATCCGTGAGGCCCGATACGATTGTCTCAGGATTGTTGGGATCGATAACTTCGCCAGTCTCATTGAGTTTATACCGGAAGACTGAAGTAGTAGATGATGTGTATAAGTATCCGTCCTTCACATAAACACCTGTTCCTCCGAAGTCTCCGAAGCCGGTCTTAACTATAGCTTGAGCTCCCGAAGGTGCAAGCATCACGGTACCCCTGCCATCTTTGGGTCCGCCGAGTTTCACGTAGATATTGCCTTCCTTGGTGATAGCGATGTGACGGGCCGGTCCGAGGCTATCGGCCACGATCGACGCTTTGAAACCATCGGGTACTTTTATACCGGTTGCCGGTATAGCCGGGAGGCCGGTATCTTCTTTTGCGACGTTCGAGCACGACGTTGCCCACAGTCCGGCGACTATGGCGGCAGTGAGTGCTGCGACTTTAAACCTCTGATTGCGCTTCATATTTTTTTCGATTGGGATTTTAGTTTACCACACAGGCCCACAAAATTACTATAAATCTTAAATTGCCACATGTCTCTCTTCGTCGCATCATTAAACTCCGGCAGCAACGGCAATTGCTATTATTTAGCCAGCCAGGAGTCGGCCGTGATCGTCGATACCGGGCTGTCGTGCAGGGAGACGGAGAAGCGGCTCAAAAGGCTTGGCCGTTCACTGAAATATGTGAAAGGAGTCTTCATCACGCACGAGCATGGGGATCACATCCATGGGCTTCCCGCCATCTCGAAGAAATTCAGGATACCGATCTATATTTCGCCAGCAACGATCGGCGAGAGCCGGATGGAGATCGACCGGTCGCTGATACGGGGCATACCTTCGCATGAGCCGATAAGCGTTGGCGATATACAGGTCACGTCTTTTTTGAAGTCACATGACGCCCGCGATCCGCATAGCTTTATTGTATCGAGGAACGGTGTACGCGTCGGCGTGTTTACGGATATCGGTCATGCGTGCGAGAATGTGATCCATTACTTCAGTCAGTGTCACGCCGCGTTTCTCGAATCCAATTACGATGAAGATCTCCTGGAGCAGGGAAGATATCCCTATCATCTGAAGCAACGCATCAGGGGCGACAAAGGACACCTGTCGAATAAACAGGCGCTGGAACTGTTCGTCAATCACCGGGCTCCGTACCTGAGCCACCTGTTCCTCTCGCACCTTTCGGAAGACAACAATCATCCCCGCCTGGCTCAGAATTTCTTTTCGAAGGATGCCGGTAACACGGAGATCATTGTGGCGGGAAGAAAGAAAGAAACAAGGTTGTATCATATTCGCGATGTAATGCATGTTAAGAAACGGTCTGTTCCGGCAGAGACCAAGCAGTTGACGTTATTCTGAAAAAATCGCTCACGGACCGCACGGATAATTATTATGGAGCTGGGCATTTATACGTTCGCAGATCTTTCCCACGAACAATTAAAGGATAAAGGCAAGGGCGGTCATCAACGAATGACAGAGCTGATGGAAGAGATCAAGCTCGCTGACGAAGTTGGTCTCGATGTTTTCGCTATCGGCGAGCATCACCGCCCCGACTATGCAGTGTCGGCTCCGGCTGTTGTCCTGGGTGCGGCAGCGGCGGTTACTAAGAAGATAAGGCTCTCCAGCGCCGTTACGGTACTGAGCTCCGACGACCCCGTCCGGGTTTACCAGCAATTTTCGACAGTCGACCTTCTCTCGGGTGGCCGCGCCGAGATCATGGCGGGACGAGGCTCATTCATTGAGTCGTTTCCGTTGTTCGGGTATAATCTCAAAGACTATGACGAGCTCTTCGCGGAGAAGATCGATCTGCTGATCAAGCTCAACGAAGGCGAAAAGATAACGTGGCAGGGAAAGCTGCGTCCTTCGATCGCCAACCTGGGCATCTATCCCCGCCCCTTGCAAGACAAGCTGCCGCTATGGATCGCGATCGGTGGAACACCTGAATCGGTGGCACGCGCCGGCCGCCTGGGCATACCCATGGCGTTGGCGATCATCGGCGGAATGCCCGACCGGTTTGCTCCGCTTGTTCAATACTATCGCGACAACTACGCGCAGGCGGGGCATGATCCCAAATCGATCCAGATAGGCATCAACTCGTTCACCTGGGTGTCGGACAGCTCTCAGCAGGCGGTCAAAGAGTTCTATCCCGGCTACGCCGATGTAATGACGCGCATTGGACGGGAGCGCGGCTGGTCGCCGATGACGATGGATCAATTTGAAATGTCGCGCTCGAAACACGGGTCGTTGCTGGTGGGCAGCCCGCAGGAGGTTATCGATAAGATCCTGTATGAACATGAGCTCTTTGGCCACACTCGCTACATGGCACAAATGGGCGTCGGGTCGGTCGATCACAAACACACGATGCATGCCATCGAGCTGTATGGGAACGTTGTGGCTCCGGCCGTCAGGAAAGCCCTTGCCTGATACTTGGTTTACCCCTATTTTAGGTCGTACTTAACCAGGCATACTTAACTCAGGCAGAACACCTAAAACATAACATCATGAAAGACTTCAACATCAACCGCCGTCTGTTCCTGAAGGGCTCTACTGCTGCGCTGGCCCTTTCGGCTTTTGGTGCGCAGGGCATGGATCTCGTCAATCCCCAAAAAACGTATCGTGTTGGACTGATCGGTACAGGCTGGTATGGAAAGAGCGACCTGTTCCGCCTGATACAGGTAGCGCCGGTTGATGTCGTTGCCCTGTGTGATGTCGATAAGAATTTGCTTAAAGCTGCCGGCGACCTGGTGGCCACACGTCAGAAGTCGCGAAAGATCCCCAAGCTATATGGAGACTACCGCAAGATGCTCGCCGACAACCAGATGGATATCGTGCTGATCGGCACGCCCGACCATTGGCATGCATTGCAGTGTATCGAAGCATTGAAGTCCGGCGCGAATGTCTACGTTCAGAAGCCTATCAGTGTAGATGTTATAGAAGGCGAGGCGATGGTGGCTGCCGCCAGAAAATATAAAAAAGTAGTACAGGTGGGAACTCAACGCAAGAGCACGCCGCACTTGATCGAGGCAAAGAAGAACATTGTCGATGCCGGCCTTCTTGGCAAGATCAAGCATGTAGAGATGTGCTGCTACTTTCACATGCGCAACAACGAGAACCCGCCGACCCAACCCGTCCCCGATTTCCTCGACTACGAAATGTGGACGGGGCCCGCGCCGATGCGTCCATACGATGGCATCCCCCACATCCGCTGGTGGAGAACATTCATGGAGTACGGCAACGGCATCATGGGTGACATGTGCGTTCATATGTTCGACACCGTTCGCTGGATGATGAAGCTCGGGTATCCGAACAAGATCATTTCTAACGGAGGTATCTACGTACAAAAAGAAGGCAAATCCAACATTGCAGATACTCAAACAGCGATCTTCGAATATGAGAACCTCAACGCAGTGTGGACGCACCGCACCTGGGGCACTCCTGCCGACCCGCAATATCCCTGGTCGTTCAAGCTCTTTGGTGATAAAGGAACGCTGTCGGCAAGCACCATGCAGTACGACTTTGTGCCTGAGGCTGAAGGCGGAAAGCCCATTCACATGGATGTGGTCTATGAAAAAGAAAAGTACCCCGAAGACCTCACCGAAGAACGCATCGAGCTGAATGCCGCTCCGGCAACACGCCTGCACATGCTTGACTTCCTGAAAGCTATGCAGGACGGTGGAAGACCTGTCGCTGATATCGAAGAAGGTCACATCTCGACCGCCTCATGTATCATTGCTAATCTTTCAATGCAGTTGGGCAGGCCACTGACGTATGACCCGAAGACGATGACAATACCGGGTGATAAGGAAGCGACGGCGTTGTTGCAGAGGAAGTATCGGGGACCGTGGGTGCATCCCGATCCTAAAACAGTTTGATCTTTGGTGGATAGGGCGTAGGCGTCTATTCGTTGTTCGTCGTTCGTTGTTCGAGGCTACGCAATTTCACGTTTTTGAAGTCGATCGGTTGGCCTTCGCTCTGGAGGGCGACGTAGCCATCTTTTAAGGGCGTACCTGGTTTCCAGAAGGCGCTGTCGTATCCCTGAACTACTCCGCCTCCCATGGTGGGCTTGCTGTAGCGGAGGACCGTATCGCCATTGATGAGGTGGGTGATGAGCGAGTCGCCGTAGACGATGAGGTCGGCGTGGACCCATTCTTCGCGCGGATAACTTTTCGAAGAGGAGTTGAGACAGTGGCTCGGGTAGAGGTCGCCGTTGTAGACGATGTCTGTGCCGGGAGAACACATGTTGCCGGTAGAGCGCGGTGTGCCGTCGTCCAGTGTGGCCAGGAATTGCATTTCGACTGATATCGGCCAGTTCTGTTCTTTGGGCATCGTGCGGGGATCCTGTGAGTGAAACATGACACCACTATTGAGTATTGTGTACTCCGGCGCACCGGCCTGAAGCTGTCCGGTGAAGCGATAGTCGAGCGAAAGATGGAAGCGTGAGAAGGGAGTCTTATAATAGAGGTGCGCGAACTGGTCGTTGTAGTCGCCGTATTGATCGTAACGCACTTTGATCATACCGTCATCGACGCGGAATGTTTCGCCGAAGTTTACCCCGGTGTCGTGGTGGTGGATCTTGACGATCCAATCGTTGAGATCTTTGCCGTTGAAAAGAGTGGTCCACTCACTTGCCTTTTCTTTCGGTGTGGCACAGGAGAATGCGATTAGTACGAAAATGAATACGTATTTCATGCAATGAAGGTACGTATAAAAGTCAAACGCTCCAGCGCACCCCCATGATTCCAGATGCAGCCGGAGCGTGTTGAACACTTCCGGTTTAGGTAAAAACTAAAAACTAAACTAAAATCTAAAAGTTAATAGTTAAAAGTTAGAGAACTTCTGTCCATTGTTTACTCTCACGCTTCATAACCAACCTTCAGTTTTTCACTTTTCACTATTAACTTTTCACTATTAACTTTCTTTTACTTCCAACGAAGGTATTTCGTGAAATCCGCTTGTTTCATAATACCAACCGGTCCCTCATATATCCCGCCGTTTCCCTGCGGGTCGTCGACGAAGACCATCAGTGTATTCACCTCCCCGGCTTTGAGCTGTGACGCGGTGATGTGGTAGTACCTTATCGATTGCCACGAGTCGGTCATCGTTCCTACAAGCTTTCCGTTAAGGAATGCCTTGTCGCTGTCGTCGATCTTACCGAGCACAAGCACGACATCTTCGCCGGCCATGGTCTTGGGTATTGTGAATTTCTTCCGGTACCATGCGCCACCATCGTAATCTTCGAAGCCCTGACTCTCCCAGGTGGCCGGCACGAGGATCTCTGTCCATCCGTCGGGGGTGCTGGCAAGTGTGTTCACGGATTTCTCGTCGAGGCCCGCGGATCGTATCGACTTCCATTCGATCCTGAAGTCCCACATGCCGCGCATGTTAACGGCCATGCCTGCGTCGTTCCGGCTGCTGTATATGCCTACCTCGCCCGACACGATCCCTCCTTCTATCTCGGCATCGTATACACGGACTGCGATCACGTTCTTGCCTGTCAGGTTTAGAAATTCGCGGGGGATGAAATATGCTCTGAACGCACTGTAAGCTGTGTGATAACGTGGCGGGAATGATCCGGATGATCCGATCTTATGGCCATTGAGGAATACTTCATCCACGTCGTCAATGTATCCCAGGAAAAGTGAATAGCTGCCCTGTTTGTCTTCGAGCTCTGCTCCTTCGAACGAAGTGCGATACCAGGCGAAGCCATTGTATCCGTTAAAACCTTCTTCTTCCCACTTCGCCGGTACGTAGATCGTCTCCCAGGTTTTATCATTGAAGTAAGGATCGGCCCACAGGCTCTTATCGCCTATGTTGAACTTCCATTTTCCGTGCAGGCTCAAAACCCGGTCGTACTTATCCTGGGCGAGACCTGGTATCCCAGCAAGCATCCCGGCGATCGTGAGGAACACGATGAAGAACCAGTAGTTTGTTTTGTCGCCTTTCATGCCTGGGAAGCCTGCGCTTGTCTGTATTGTTGGTGTGTTCAAGATCAAAGTCTTTCTTTAAAATACTGCCTAGCGATCGTCATCGTCCCATCCGAGTATGGACCACCAGCTGAAATCTTCTTCCTTATACTTCTTCCAGAACGACCTGTATTCAGACCTCCTGATGATGGTCACGGGGCCTTCGTAAATACCGCCCCGTCCTTCCTGGTCGTAGACGCGAACGGCTACGGTATTCGTTGCACCGGGCCGGAGGAGATCATTGGGAATAAAGTAAGTGCGCGACATATTGCATTCGTTGTTATGGGCCCAGCGGCGCTCGATATTCCCTGTTCCGCCGATCTGCGTGCCGTTGAGGAATGCCTGATCCATATCGTCGATGCGGCCCAGGAGCAGCACCATGTCTTTTGCTTCGAAGTCTTTCGGGAGTGTGAATGTTTTGCGGTACCAGGCGTAGCCGTCGTAGTCGCGGAAGCCCTGGTTTTCCCATGTGGCAGGAACGGCGATGGTCTCCCATTTCGAATCGTCTATGCCTTCTTTGGACCACGCGGGATCGTCGCCGAGATTGATCTTCCAGTTGCCCATGAGTGTATATCCATTGGCAAACACATCGTCGTAGCTGAAGATGCCGGGGTTGCGGCCGATGATACCACCTTCGCCGCCTTCATCGAACACTCTTACCGCAACAACATTGCCTTTGCCCTGAACGAGGAACTCGGTAGGAATAAGATAAGCGCGGTTAACGTTGACGGCTGTGTAATACGAGGGAGGAAAACCGCCGGAGGATCCGACGAGGTTGCCATTGATGTATACTTCATCTACGTCGTCGATGCGGCCGAGCTCGATGAATAACGGCTCATTGGGTTTGAATGTGATCTCGAAGGTATAACGATACCATGCATAGCCGCGATATTCTCTGAATCCTTCCTGGTGCCAATCGGCGGGAACATACATTTCCTCCCATTTGGAGTCGTCGTACTTCTGCTTGGCGAAGCCCAGGTTGTCGCCCAGGGAAAATTTCCAGTTGCCGCGGAGGTTTACTTTGCGTTCACCGGCAGAGCAGATCGATACGATCAACATCATAAGGACGATGACCGGGAAGGTTGTTGTAGCTATACCTGGTTTCATATTTCTCAGAGGTTTAGGTAAGGTCAGGGTTGTCTTACAAATCATGAGTAAATATAACGGCAAGCAAAAAAATAGATGTCACAGGGGGGTAAGGAGATGTAAAAAGATGTCACTGAGGAATTTACGATGTACGATGTACGATTGATGCCACTGAACGCTTGTGCGGATCCCAAATCGTACATCGCACATCCTAAATCGTACATTAAAATATCAGTTTATAGCCCGTGCCATGGACCGTGAGGATGATGCGAGGATCGTTCGGGTCGGCTTCCACCTTCTGGCGAAGCTTTACAATGAAGTTATCGACGGTACGGGTCGTGGGCGATTCTTCGTAGCCCCAGACTTTTTCCAGCAGGTCGTACCGCGATACCGTTTCGTTCTTGCGGCCCAGGAGATATTGTAAGATAGCGTATTCCTTGTGCGACATGCGGACCGGGACCTGGTTGTCGTTCGCCGTGTATGTGTCGAAGTTCACCGTGAGGCGTCCCACCTTTGTCTCGTTGTTTTTCGAAGCAGGCTCCTTCCTCAGAGATGCACGGCGAAGGATCGCTTTGATGCGGGCAAGAAGCTCGCGAAGGCTGAAAGGCTTCGTGACGTAGTCATCGGCGCCGAGCTCCAGCCCGATCACCTTATCGACCTCTTCGCTCTTCGCTGTCAGGAGGAGAATGGGAGCTTCGATCCCTCCTTCTCTTGCCTTGCGGCATGCGTCCAGACCCGACATACGTGGCATCATGACATCCATGATGATGAGGTCATAGGTTTTCTTAAGGATCTTGTCGAGTCCTTCGGCGCCGTCTTCCGCGAGGTCGACGGTATACCCTTCGAACTCGAGGTTGTCTTTAAGGCCCAGCCTCATGTTTGGCTCGTCTTCAACAATAAGAATAGAATAGCTCATGTTCCCGTGTTTATGAATGGAAGGTAAACGATAAAAGTGCTGCCTTTATCCGGAATGCTTTCGACTTTGATCTCGCCATTGTGCGCCTCGACGATCTTCTTCACCAGGGTGAGGCCGAGACCCGATCCTTTTGTGGTGTGCACGTCGCCGGTCGGGGCGCGGTAAAACTGGTCGAATATGTCCCGTTGATGATTCTTTGCGATGCCGATCCCCTGGTCTTTCACGGCAATAAACGAGTATCTGTCTTTTACACCGGTAGTGATCGTGATATGCTTGTTGTCGCGGCTGTATTTGATCGCATTGTCGAGAAGGTTGACCACCACCTCCGATATCGATTCTTTGTCGCCCCGGACAGGAAGGACTTTTTCGTCGGGATTGAATTCGAAAGTGTAGCCTTTCTCCTGCATGGGATAGAAATACATCTTGAGGATATCCGCAGAAAGGTCGTTGATATAAACCGGTTGGAAGTTGAATGTCTTCTTATTGGCTTCCAATTGAGAGAAGTTCAGTATGCGGTTGACGATGCGCGAGAGTCTTGCTGTTTCCTTGCTGATGATGCCGTAGTATTCTTTCTTCTTTTCTTCGGTTGTAACCCGGCCGGTTTCGAGCGTTTCGGCAAACATGCCGATGAGCGACAACGGAGTCCGTATCTCATGCGACACGTTTGAGACAAATTCCGATTTAGCCTGCGACAGATAGATCTCCCGTTTGATGTTGCTGTACAGAAAATAGATTCCGCCGGCGAAGATCAGCGCAAGCACGCCGAGAATAATGATCGCCGTCTTTGTCCTTTCCCGGACGAGGTCTTCCAAAGTGACGCCCACGACGTTGATGCCCACATAGTATCCGGGAAGTATCCAGAAGTCCTTCTTGTGCATGAGGTCTTTGAACTGCTGTGCGTCGGCGCGGGCTTCGGCATCCAGGCGGTTGGGTTCCGTGGAATAGATCAGGGAGTCATCGGCCAGCCGGAAGGCAGAGATCACCAGCTTGCCTTGCGATATGGCCTGCATCTTCGGGGCGAGGTTATTCTTGATCAGCATCGGCAGGTCGACCACGAGCACACCGATCTGGTAATCACCCTCGTTTCCGTCGAGCGCGAAGAGTATGGGTATGGACTCGCCATAGACCGGTGTTTCGAGAGCCTGCATTTTCCGGAAGCCGGCCTCGGCGTACTCGTTGAGACGGCGGCACTGGTCGAAGTTGGACAGGATCATTGCGTCGAGCTTCGCCTTGACCTCTTCGGAAGGCGGGTCGGTTTCAAAAAGCTTGTGGGCCACCGACCGGCCCTCGAGGTCGGACAGGTACACATATCGTACAACGCTAACCTGGTTGACGATAGCAGTCAGCTGCGATTCGAAGTCCTGCTCCGGCCCTTCCCGCCGTGCCTGGCGGATGCGGTTAGCCCAGTTGCTGATCACGTCATCGGAATACTGATTGACGGAGTACAGGATTGCGTCGAGTTGATTAGAATAGGTTTCCCTGACAATGCTCTCGTTCTTGTTGAGCTCTGCCAACTCATACACCAGGAAAATGACCGGCAGCATGGCGATGAGGATGAAAACGAGAAAGATCTTGCGAAGCGGACTTTGCATGAGAGGTCGAAGTTCTAAAAAATGATGTAAGAAGATGTCACAGAGTGACTGTATTCGCAATAAAAAGCCCTGTAAGGGAACACCTTACAGGGCTTGCTTGCGGTCCGGACGGGATTCGAACCCGCGACCTCCTGCGTGACAGGCAGGCATTCTAACCAGCTGAACTACCGGACCTCGTTTTAAGAGGCTGCAAAGATATGTTTTGGTGTTCGGAAACCAAAAAAACATTGAAATTTCTTTGAAACGGCACCTTATTTAAACTTCGCCTCCGCTTCCATCGTCTGCTTCATGCCATCCACCGGCTTATCTGAATACAGGATCGCTTCCACTCCCCGCAGATTTATGTCCTTCGAAGGATTGAGGATCTTCAGCTTCACCGAATGCTTTCCCTTAGGCAACTGGTACTTCCATGCAAGCTCATAGCGACGTGTCGTGAAGTTTACCGGAAGCCGCGGCTTCTCTACAACTTTGCCGTCGACATACAGCTCTGTTTCGAATACATAATCTGTCTTAGCTTCCGGAGCCGACGCCTGCGCTGCCCCCTGAGGCGACGCGGATCCGCGGATCACAAAACCTATTCCCTCGAAATCGAACGAGATCTCGTCCTTGTTGGCCGACCACGTGACGGGCATCTTCAGCACCGGGTAATGACCGTCGAAGCTTTTCTCGAAACGAACCGTCTGGATCTTTTGTGAAGGCAGCGTGATCGTATTGCCGTTCACCTTGGCACCGTTACGCTCCAGGTTTGCCAACGCATGCTTGTAACCGGTCTCATAAACTTTATTCAGCGACATGGTCGTGTACTTGAAGTCGATCGACTCGGCTTCGGTAAGACCCTGCTTCCAGTAAGGCGGTATTTTGTCGTAGCCAACAATGGTTCCCAACACACCGCCGACCGTCGAAGGATTGCAGTCGGCATCCTGGCCGCAGCGTGTCGTGATCTCGAGTGACTTTGTGAAATCGCCGTCACCGTACAACAAGCCGATCACACAATAAGCGGAGTTCACGGTGGCATCGATGTTGAACGGAACAAAAACACCCTCGGGGCACCCGATGTCGTCGGCCCATTTCTTCTGGACTTCGAGCCATGTCTGCTTCCAGTCGTTGGGATACTTCTTGTGCCAGTCGATTACATCGCGAATACATTTGTAGAACAAGCTTTGTTTGGGGACAGTCTCCAACGCGGTCTCCACGATCCAGTTGATATCGTTGGAAGTAAATGCCAATGAATACATCGCGCCGACGTAGATACCGCCGTACCATCCGTCGCCGTAGTTCATGATGTGACCGATCTTGTCGCTGATGGCCGATGCGGTGTTGGGCATACCAGGGCTCATCAGACCGGCGAAGTCAGATTCGATCTGGTAGTCGATGCAATCTGCGTGAGGGTTATTCAGCCAGTGACCCGATTGTGGCGCCTTGATGCCGTTGAGAATGTTGTACCGGCCGGCCTGATTGGCGTGCCATAGCATGTAGCCGGCATTCGCATAGGCGTTGGCGAAAGATTCCAGCGGGGCGTCGAGGCCCTCCTTTTCGAAGATGTCCACGAACGTAATGTCCATGTACAGATCATCGTACAACCCGGGGTTGTTTACCATGGTCTTCTTCAGATATCCATCGTACCAGAGGAGCGGTTGATAGTCGCCGATGAATGTCCCGTTGAAACGAAACTCATATGGTCCGCCGAAAGTAACGCCGATGGTCTGTCCGGCCCATCCGCCTTTGATCTTGTTCTTTAATGACTCTTTAGTGATCGTAGTTGCCTGCTGCGATACGGCAGCCTGCGAGATCAGAAGACAGATGATAATTAAATAGTGCTTCATTGTTCGTATTAGTTCTCCCTTGTTATTTACTTCCTGGTTGATGATGCATTAACTCTTCGATGCCTTTCGCGACTTGCTCAGGTGTTTGTTTGAATTCCAGCCATAGGTATTTCTCGCCGGCTACCGGTACGGACTTGCCGTCATCTTTAATATCGAATGCGATCTTGCGCGATTTGAAATAAGGTTCCATTCCCCGCACGCCTACGTAAACGGCCGTCTGGTCCCAGCTGCACCGCCCCTGTGGTTGCTTATTGAATTTCAGCGCCACATCAAATGCATCCTTAACGGGACTGTTGGTGATCTTTTCGTCGTTCACCAGTGGGATGCCGGTCATCACCTTTTCGCCGATGTGGAAACCACTGAGGATGATCGGGGTCGGCCACTCGTTAAAAACAACTTGCGATGCTTTGGCGTCGACATTCACATTAAATTCATCGCCACCTTTTCCATCTTTGCCAATCGATGCTGCCATCGACACCAGATGTTTCACTTTTTTCTTAACGAGGTCTTTACCGCTCAATGAGGAATAGCTGTCTGGAGGGGATTTGAGGAGATTGGCGAGATTTGTAAAGAACCCAACGCTGATGATAGTCACACTGTTGTCCGGCTGACTCATCAGGATCTTACGATACAACACCAATGCATCCTGTGCTTCGGCGTTGCTCTTTACGTTGTGAGGATACTTTGCATTGATAAACTCCGCCCATTTTTCACGGCAGTCTTTATTGGGAAAATCTCCCTGAGTTATGCCGATCGGCAATTCGGGGCGACGGAAGTATGTGTTCAACACGCTGAGCGTGGGCACGGTTGTATTGAAGGTGTTGCAAGATATCGTTGCAAGGATCTTCGCTTCGCCTTTGTCTGCAAATGCATGCAGCAAGGCCATGGCGCCAACATCGTCGAAGTCGGGGGCAATATCGGTATCGAAGATCACGGGCACTTGTGCGAATGAGATCGTTGAAACGAAGAGTAGGGTGAATATAAAACTGTTCCTCATAATGTTTTTTGATTATTCAATTCGAAGTTTAGCTGTGCGATATCCCACCGGTTGTATCGATGGCAGGTCGTTCCCGGGCTTGTCAAGATAAAAGTAAGCTGTCGCGCTGACGTCGTCGCTGCGATAGAAATTGGTCCAGCCATCGGGAAGCCCGGCGCTGTCCAGCTTAACGGTGTGTCCTTTCCGGTACAGCTGATGGAGCTTGCCGTTTTCATCGATCGTGACCGGTGACAGCTTCGCTCCTGCTTTCTGCATCGCGAGGACGTCGGCCTTGCCGCTTCCGCCGATCTGTTGAAGAGCGACTTTACACATCGATCCGAAGAAGACCGGGTCGGGAACATGAAGCCGGTAGAACGACCACTGCTTTCGCTGGTCGTCGGCGATCAGACAACCGGCATAAGGATTAGCGTACGCGCCCTGGCCCCACCCGGTACCGATATAGTCTTCCGTGCCCGTACCGTTCAAGGTCGGGTATTCTGTGTCGTTATCGAGATAGATCTTCACTTCTCCCTCACCCCACCATGAGGTGCCGTAAGATAGATTGGAGTTTACGCCGACCGTAACCCCTAAATATCTTCCTTTACCCCTAACGGCAGGAAGCATTTCGAAGTCGGTGCCGACCGTCGTGGCTGTGTCGCGACTCCAGTAAGCGTGAAAGTACATGTTGTCGGAGTCCCATTGTTTATCGAGCTGGTAGTCGACATCGAAGAAAAGATGTGTGAGGTCTTTATTGGATTCGTTGGTGACAGTGATCCTTGCACCTTCCCTGAACGGCATGGGAATGAAACACTGGAATGACCGGCCTTCGGGGTTGGCGAAGAATGCGTTGTGAAATGCCGTCGTCCTGCCCAGGCCGACACTAAAGAAGTCGCCGAACGGCACGGACACCGCGGGCTTGGTGCTTCCATCCCAGTACATTTCGATTTTGAGCGACCGGAGCATTAGGGCAGACCGATCGACCACGGTGATCCACATCCGGGTGATCATCCCGGCGCCTTTCACGTCGAGTAAGGTGAGTGTCTGTCCGGCTTTTACCGGGTCGAATGGATGTCCTTTTCCTCCGTCGTTCTCTTTGCCGCCCTCACCGGGAACTCCATTGATGTTCTCCGGGCTGCTCCATCGCGTGGAAACACTTTCGTCAAACTTGTATATCGCAGGCTCCGCGGGAACAGATCTTTTCTCAGTGCAGGCGATCAGCAGCGCGAAACAAACTGGAATATATCTCTTCATAAGGCTTTTTAAATCTAACAATATTATTTTAGCACATACAGACAAATTCCTCGAGCAATGAAAAAACCCATCACACTCCTTGTCGTCCTGTTCATGATCACAGGTTCCATCGTATCCGGGCAGGGGTATCTTCGTGTGGACGGCAAACGTATTGTCGACGAGAAAGGAAATAACGTCTTGCTGCGCGGTATGGGATTGGGCGGATGGATGCTTCAGGAGGGATACATGCTCGGAGTCGAAAAGATCGGCCAGCAGCAGAATGTGATCAAAAAAAATATTGCAGACCTGATCGGCACTCAAAAGGCCGAAGTATTTTACGATACATGGCTTGCGAACCATACTCGCAAGATCGATATCGACTCTATGGCGAGCTGGGGATTCAATTCTATACGGCTGGCCATGCACTACAACCTGTATACACTCCCGGTTGAAAAAGAACCAGTGGCCGGTCAAAATACATGGGTCGAAAAAGGCTTTACGATGACCGACAGTCTGCTAAGCTGGTGTAAGGCCAACAAAGTCTATCTTATCCTGGATCTTCATGCTGCTCCGGGAGGTCAGGGAAACGACCTGAACATAGCCGACCGCGACCCCTCCGTGCCATCGTTGTGGCAAAGCGAAGCGAACAAGGAAAAGATGATCGCGTTGTGGAAGAAGCTGGCGGAGCGTTACGTCAACGAACCATGGATCGCAGCTTACGACATTATCAATGAACCCAACTATGGTTTTACAAAGGAAGACGACAAGAACGGGTGCAACGAAGAGAAGAACGAGCCGTTGCGCCAGCTGATGGTGGACATCACGAAGACCATCCGTGAGATCGACAAGAAACACATTATTATTATCGAGGGCAATTGCTGGGGGAATAATTACAGGGGCGTGTTTCCTTTGTGGGATAACAACATCGTCGTGAGCTTTCACAAGTACTGGAGCTTCAATGATGAGGCGACGATCAAAGGAACACTCGACATCCGTGAAGAACAGAATGTTCCGATCTGGCTCGGTGAATCGGGCGAAAACTCCAATCTCTGGTTCCGCGACGCCATTCAACTGATAGAACAAAGGAACATCGGATGGGCATGGTGGCCATTGAAGAAGCTCGGGAACAACAATCCCTTGCAGGTGAAGATGCCTGCAGCCTACCAGAAGGTACTCGATTACTGGGCCGGGAAAGGACCCCGCCCCTCGCCTGCCGAAGCAGAAAAAGGTTTAATGGAGTTTGCCAACAATCTGAAACTGGAGAATTGTATCTATCACAAAGATGTCGTCGACGCGATGTTCCGCCAGGTGCAGACCAATGATACCAAGCCGTTTGCATCGCACGCTACCGGCAAGGTCATCAACGCTGTGGACTACGACATGGGAAGAAATCTTTATGCCTATGCGGACAAGGATACCGGCAACTATTGGGTCTCGGGCAAGCCAGGCACAGGAAATCACGGGTACAAGTATCGTAACGACGGTGTGGACATCAGCGGAGACGCCGGCAACTATTATGTCGATCATTTTGAAACCGGCGAGTGGCTGAAGTATACCATCAAAGCGGCGAAGGCGGGAACTTATAACGTGGTGTTGACAGTAACATCCGAATCCGCAACGAAGGTGGGAGTCAGTGTCAATAATGGAAAGGTTTCAGAGGCTGTGGTACCCGACACGAAAGGGCAATGGCAAAAGGTGGTGGTTGGGAAAGTGAGTTTGAAAAAAGGCGCCAATGTGGTAAGAGTGTCGGCTGTCGAAGGTGGGTTTAATTTTCAAGCGCTGGAGGTAGGCAGGAAGTAGTAAGTAACAAGTAGTAAATAGTAAGTAGTAAGTAGTAAGTAGTAAGGAGAAAGCATATGAGTTCCGATATTTACAAGGTTCCGGGACAGACCCGGATCGGTCATGTTCACCTGAAGGTGGGTGACCTCGAACGCTCGCTGGGTTTTTATCGCGATCTGCTCGGCTTCGAGGTGACCATGATGTACGGCGATCAGGCTGCGTTTGTGTCAGCGGGTGGCTATCACCACCACATTGGTTTGAACACCTGGCACAGTAAGGGAATGCCCCCGGCTCCGGTTCGAGCGACAGGCTTATATCATACGGCAATCGTATATCCGACGCGGAAGGATCTGGCGGTGATCCTCGACAGACTGATGGAAGCAAGGTATCCGCTGACGGGCGCGTCGGATCATGGAGTTTCAGAAGCGTTATATATGAATGACCCCGATCAGAACGGGGTTGAGCTGTACTGGGATAGACCGAAAGAATTGTGGCCGGTTGATGATGAGGGTAAGTTGGTAATGTTTACAAAACCGTTGGATCTGGAAGATATGCTAAAGACTATTCATACCTAAGCGCCTTTACCGGATTCGCCCGTGCAGACCTGATCGTATGAAAACTAATCGTCGCCATGGCGATCGTCAGTGCAATAAATCCTCCGAGCAAAAACATCAAGGGGTTTACGCCAATCCTGTACGCGAAGCTCTCCAGCCATTTGCTTAACAACATCCACGTCAGCGGGCTCACGATCACAAACGACACCAGGATGAGCACCGCAAAGTTCCTCGACAACAGCACTGTTATCTGACCTTCAGTGGCTCCCAAAGCCTTCCGGATACCGATCTCCTTCGTTTTCTTTTCGGTGGTGATCGCCGCCAGCCCAAACAATCCCATACACGAGATGAGTATCGCCAATCCAGCCATGATCGTTACCACGGAGCCCATCTGCTCATCGGAGCGATAGAGTACTTCGAAGTGCTCGTCCAGGAAAGTGTAGTCGAACGGATAAGTCGGAACAAGCTTCTCCCATGTTTCTTTTACAAAAGCGATCCCTTCCTGCACGTGTGCTCTATCGACCTTCACCGACATCTCGTCGTATCCCCAGTCGGGATGTACCACCAACTGCAGGGTGTTCACTTTGTAATGCAGTGAATTGAAGTTGAAATCTTTCACCACCCCGATGATCGATCCGAGCGAGTCATTGTGATACCAGCCGTGACCCGCGGGGGTGCCCACGATGTCTTTGATGCCGAGCTCTTTGGCAAACGTTTCGTTGATCACGAACGCCATCCCGTTGTCGGTAGGCACATCTTTCGAGAATCCGCGACCGTCGACCACGTCGATGCCGTATACTTTCAGGTAATCGTAATCCACGTTGACGTTCGAGGGCGTAATGTTTCGAATCGAGTCGTACTTGATCTTAAAGCCCCACTGGTGAAAGTTGTTGCCCAGACGTTGGCCGCTGGCCGTGACACCAAGCACATAAGGACTCCGCGACAGCTCCTGTTTGAGGGTTTCGAAATTCTTGTTGGCATCGCCGTTCATGTCGACGAGCAGCATCTGGTCTTTATCGAAACCGATATCGGCCGTGCGCATGTACGACAGCTGTTGCACGACGACGAGCGTGCTGACGATCATCGCCAGGGCCAGCCCGAACTGGACGACCACGAGGCTGCTTCGGAATAGGGACTTGCCCTCCGCCTTCCCTCCTTTCAGCGCCTTCGACATGCTGAACGATGTAAGGTAGAACGACGGGTAAATGCCAGTCAACAACCCCAGTGCGATCGTACCGGTGAACACGAGGGCGACATACTGGTATTGCATGAAAAAGTTGACGATCGAAAGCTGACGTCCGATGAGGCTGTCGAGTAGTGGTAAAAAGCCGATGTCGAACAGGACGGCCAATACAAGCGCCATCAACGCCATCATGATCGATTCGAAAATGAACTGTCCGAACAACTGGATACGTTTAGCGCCAACTGTTTTCCGGACGCCGATCTCCTTCCAGCGATGGGACGCTCTCGCGGTCGTAAGGTTCATGAAGTTTACCGCAGCGATCAGCAAAATAAAAGCGCCCACCATATAAAACACGTCGAGGTATTCGCCATTGAATTTCCGGTAGTTGTTGTAATCGTGTTCGATATCCATCGATGCGAGGTGAACATCCTCAAGACGTTGGAGGAAGACCTTGTAGAACTCGTTGATCCTCGGCTCGTCCGGCATGTGGCGGCTCAGGAACTCGGGAAACTTCGCTTCCATGTCTGCTGTGTTCGAATTTGGGTAAAGCAGCATGTACGTATTCAGGAAGTTGCCGCCCCAGCGGTCGTTGAAGTCTGGCGACTGGGAAAGGGCTGTAGCTGTCGAGATCAAACCATCGAACTGCAAGTGGGATTGTTCCGGCACATCTTTAAGAATGCCTGTGATCTTGTATTCCCGATCGCCGATCGTCAGGGTATTACCCATCGCTTCGGCGGTGGTCTTGAAGAAACGAAGAGCCATGCTCTCCGTCGCCATGATCGTGAAAGGCTCATCGAGCGCTGTGTTCCGATCACCAAGCAAAACAGGGTAATCGAATATATCCAGGAACGTGCTGTCGACCGTGGCCAGGCTGGGGATCAGGAACCGGCTGTCACCTTTAACTACGAGTTGTTTTTGGCGATTCCAGAAGCGCGTAATTTTCTCGACCTGTGCGAAGTCGGTTTTGAATGCCGGCGCCATCCCGGACATTGTCAGGGCGACCTTCTGTACATTGGTACCGGGAAACGACTGGACTTCATCGACGCGGTATATCCTGTCGCGTTTGGCATTGAACGCATCGAAGCTCTTTTCGTCCGCAATAAAGAGATAGATCACCATGCAGGCAGCCAGGCCGATGGCCAGACTGAAGATGTTGATGAAAGAATACAGAGGGTTCTGACGAACGTTGCGGAGGGCGATGGTGAAGTAATTTCTGAACATAGGTTGCGGCGGTAATACCTAAGGATACCCGCGAAGTTAAAAAAGGTGTCCAGTTCGCTAATTTTTTTTTCCGCCGGGCGTTGATTTTGCGAAATTGACCCCGAATGAACCTTCACCTAAACGACATTTTTGCCGCAAAAACGCCTGTCCCGGAGACAAAACCGGCTTCTGACGTGGAAGTTCTGCCTGAAACAAAGACGGATGTGCAGCAGGAGTCGCACGTGTACGTGCACTGCTATTTCAACAACACCTTTAAAGATATGCTGATCCGGATCTGGCGGACCACCGTCCTGGTCGACAACGCCTCGGGCAGCCGCTCGGAAATGATCCATGTGGAGAACATCTCGTACGCCCCCGAATGGACCATGATACCGGATAATAAGTTATATCACTTTTTGCTGATCTTCGAAGCACTTCCGAGGAGCTGCACGTCGTTTGATCTGCTGGAAGACATTCCTCAGCCGGGAGGATTTCATGTGGAAGGGATCTCGAGAAATAATACCGACGTGTATCACATAAACATAAGTTAAAAGTTAAAAACTAATAGCTAAAAGTTTGTAGGGCTTAAAACTTGTACGCAGGCCGGACGTGCGTAAGCCAAGCGTGCGTAAGCCAACTTTTCACTTTTAGTTTTTGACTTTTAGTTTAAACGGTTGATCCTCTCGCAACGAACGCCTTGTTGAGGCCTTCGATGATCTGGCGAATGTATTCGCGCTGCCTGCTCACCACGACGTCGCTCTCTCCTTCCGCCGTAGCGATACGAACCGCATACTTCGGTCTCACAAGCATCGCGATCAGCAATCCCGCCAAGGCGATAACGCCCCCGGTTACGATCGCCCAATCGTTGACCGTTACCCAGCGGTCCATAATAAGTACGTTGGCGACGAAGCCGGGTGGTATCAGCTGGTAGGCTCCAACTACCACGATCAGCATCCCGATTATAAATAGGAACAGACCGGGCGCACGTTGTGGCTTCAATGTAGAAAGTCCGTGGCGTGTTATCCCTGGCAGCAAATATTCCCTGTTGTGTACTTTGAGTGTCGACTGGGTCACCGTAACATCGTGACCGTCGGTATAGTAAACTTTATCAGTGTTCATAGCCCGCAATTGATCATAGTTTGTAAATGTATTTACGTCTCATTTCCCCCGCGGGTTGGGGTTTTTCATAAAAGAAATCGTCTATAGTTTAGTGAACATTTTCCCCGCTGTAAATGATATACCAATCATTCCACAGTAAGTCCCCGTCGCGGGGTACTTTTTACCCAGACATTCTTACAGACATTCTTACAGATACTCTTGATGAGTGAGGGTAGTTAGAGTTTCTTCTCGTCCCCGGTATTGATAAGTGCTTTCAGCTTTTCCTGAATTTTGGAAAAAACCGGGCGGTCCTTTGACACTCCTTCAAATCTGAAAGTCCTGTTGACTGCGAGATCGCTTGCGGGAAACACGGAGAAAACTTCCTTGTCAACAACGAGAGCGAACGTCGCTTCCGGCAAGTTGGCCTTAAGCTGTTGGAAGGTCTTAAAGGCTTTTGCAGACAGACCGATATCGAAGTGGATCTTCTCGTTGTTCTGTCTCAGGTCGGTTATGGACTCGAAGTCGGAAGCGATGATGATGGGGCTTGAGGCAAGGCAGACCTGTTTAAAGGTGACCATTTCGGTATGCCTTGGTATTTTCTTACTGCACTTGATGGTCAGAAATACTCCCGAGTCGTTTTGAGAGCTTGCCTCGGTGCATAGCAGCGCCACCAGGGCAACGAGCAGGATATATTTCATTTCAGAAGATAGACAGAATAAGTCCAATTATAAAGAATCGGCCATTACCAAAATTGGAAATTACACACTCAGCGCTGACGATCTTTTACAATACAATCAACGCGTGGTCAGTTGACCACAATCAGGGCCATGCCGTCGTGTTCCTTGGCGCCGACATTTTGGATAATGGTCGCTGTGACGCCTGGTGTTTGCGAGAGTACTTTGTTGAACCGCTGAACGCCTTTCACCATGTCATCGTCAGACTGTGCGTCGAGGACCTTGCCGCCCCTGATGACATTGTCGGCAATGATCAGTGTTCCGGGTTTGGACAGCTTAAGTGCCCACTGGAAGTATTCGGCGTAAGGTGGCTTGTCGGCATCGATGAAGATCATATCGAAGGGGCCTTCGTTCGAAGCTTTCAAAGCGGGCATAATATCGATGGCCTTGCCCAGGCGGATATCGATCACGCTTCCGAGGCCGGCGCGCTCGAAGTTAGCGCGGGCTACTTCGGCATGCCTGGGCTCGATCTCGAGTGTGATCAGCTTTCCGCCGGGCGGTAGCGCGCGAGCCATCCAGATGGTGCTGTAGCCGCCCAGTGTCCCGACCTCGAGTATCTTCTTTGCTCCGCACAATTTCGCCATTACCTGCAGGAATTTTCCCTGGTTGGCTGAGACGCTTATCTGCGGGATACCGGATTCGTGGATAGCCCGTTCGGCGGCAGCCAGTACGTCGTCGTGTGGTGCGAGAAGTGCGTTGATATAATTATCAACCGATCCGAACAGCTCCAGTGACATCAGGCTTCTTCTTCTTTGATAACGACCTTCTCCATCACGTCGCCCTGGCGTATCTGGTCGATCACATCCAGTCCTTCATACACTTTACCAAACACGGTGTGGTTACGATCGAGGTGTGCGGTGTTGTTGCGACTGTGACAAATGAAGAACTGGGAACCCCCGGTATCGCGGCCGGCATGTGCCATCGAGAGCACGCCGCGGTCGTGGTACTGATTTTCACCGGTAAGCTCACACTTGATCTTATACCCCGGACCGCCATCGCCACGTCCGTTGGGACATCCGCCCTGGATCATGAAGTTGGGTATCACGCGGTGAAATGTGAGCCCGTCGTAGAAGTTATGTTCGATCAGGTCTATGAAATTCTTTACCGTGTTGGGAGCGTCTTTGTCGAAGAACTTGACTTTCATGACGCCTTTGTTTGTGTGGATCTCTGCGATCTTCATCTTAAAGAGTTAAAAGTTAAAAGTGAATAGTTAAAGTGAATAGTTAAAAGTTAAAGCTAGCGGGTGAGTACGACATAGTCGTTTAGCACAGTCTGCAAAAATTGTATGTCTGTCTGGGCGGCGGGAACAACACCAAGCCGGGACTTTACTTTGTCTGCCAGAGCACGAACAGCCCGTTCGTGTGCAAGGTTCCTGAATTCACGAAAACGTTCGAGCGTTGTTTTGATCAGCAGGACATCGACTTCTTCGAGCTGGCGGGCCTGGTGAAACATGACTTTATAGGACTCCTGGGAGCGGATTGCAAGGACGTCGGTGAGCTTAAGGTCCATCCGTGGAACCAGCTTAATGACTGCCGTGTTGGCGACGATGTCACCGATCCTTTGAGCCTTCACCGACGATGCAACGAGCAAAGAGGCGATCCCGCCCAGTGAAAACCAGATGTCGATCATACGAAACACCCAACGAGCCGCATAGTCGGAAAACGTTGCCTGGCCGCCGACAGTCTTGATGACTTGTATCTTCATCACCAACTTCCCGACGCTCTGACCATTATTGAGTAGTTCCATGACGAGCGAATAGAAGAAGAAAATGCACAACAGGAAGATTGTAAAGACTATAGCTCCGGTTCCTGAAAGGCCGAGGCCGGCAAAACCCAGCATCGAAAGGATTGCGAGCCCAATCCCCAAAACGGCCATGTCGATCAGGAAAGCAACGGCGCGGTCCCTGAGGTCGGCGAGCTCATATTCCAGGATTACATTTTGGGTCGTTTTGATTTCTATGCTCTTCATTTTATCGACCTAAACCCATATTTTTCCAGTAATGAAGGAAACCCGTTTCATCGCTCAAAATAAGGAAAAGTGGCTCGAATCGGAAAATCTTCTGACGCAAGAAAGAAAGGAACCTGAGAAGCTCAGCAACCTGTTCACGCAGGTTATCGACGACCTCTCTTACTCGAGAACGTACTATCCAAACCGGTCGATAAGGGTTTACCTGAACAAGATTGCACGTGAGTACTTCTCCATTATCTATAGCCGGCCACGCGACCGCAAAAATGCATTCCGGTTGTTCTGGTTCGATGAGCTTCCGCAGATCGTTATCCATTGCCGCAGAGAGCTGATCGTTTCATTCCTCTTCTTTTCCCTTTCTATGGCCATTGGTGTTTTTTCTTCCATGAAAGATCCCCAGTTCACCAGCTCCATTCTCGGAGATGGTTACGTGGCTATGACGAAAGCCAACATCGAGAAAGGCGATCCGATGGCGGTGTATAAAAGCGGGAACGAGGTCAACATGTTCCTGGGTATCACATTGAACAACCTGATGGTCGCGTTCAGGACATATGTCTTCGGAATATTCCTTTCGATCGGGAGCCTGGCGATCCTGATGTACAACGGGATCATGGTGGGTTGCTTCCAATACTTCTTTATAGAACGCGGACTGTTCGCCGAATCGGCCCTGACGATATGGCTTCATGGAACACTGGAGATCTCATCAGTGATCCTCGCCGGCGGTGCGGGCATTACGCTCGGCAGCGGGTTGGTGTTCCCGGGAACGTATTCACGATTACAGGCATTCCAGTTAAGCGGCATACGATCGCTCAAGCTCATGCTGGGGATAAGTCCCATCTTCGTTTTTGCAGCGATCATCGAGAGCTTCCTTACGCGATATACGGAAGTGCCGGACTTCATCAGGTTGTTACTGATACTGATATCGCTTTCATTTATCGTCGGTTATTTTGTTATCTATCCCTGGTGGAAATCCCGCAAAGGGTTTGAGGTGCCGATCAAAGAAGTGCGGCTTGCGCCGTCGGTGGATGAGCCCGTGAATTACCAGGCTATCAAGAACAACGCCGACCTGCTGAAGGACGCGTTCGTGTTTTACAAGAATAATTTCAGCAAGATATTCCCGTGGATACTCGGAGCGGCCATGGTTGTCACTACGGGACGCTGGCTGCTGCTGCGCGACCTTGTTCAATTCAGATCAGCAGGACAATGGTGGGTGAATCTTTTCGGCGAATTGCTCTTTGGGATGGGTACGCCCAATGTGTTCTTCATCGGTATCAATGCACTGGCTAATTCAGTTGTGTTGTACGCGGTATACAGGATGGTCGCAGGCGATGCCATGAAAGGCAAGCAGCCCTTCCATCTTGTGTCATTCTTAAGCGTATTCCTGGTGATGGCAGTTGTTTATGGACTCCTGTATGCCCTCGGAGCCTGGGGTGTGCTGATATTGCTATTCACGTTTGTATGTTTCCTGCTGGGCGCCTTTGCTCCTTTCGCACAGCCGGGAGGTTTCGCCGGCGGAATCGGAAAAGCGTGGAACCTGTTGGGCGCGAATTACAGCCAGGTCTTTCTTCTTCATCTCATCCTGTTGCTGATCACATTTTCGTTTTTGATCATTCTCTCTGCGCCATTGGTGTACATGTACCTGAGTGTCTTCAAATGGAACTTTGCGAAGACCGATACTTGGATCAACGATGTATTATATTTCTTCGAGCTGTTTATTAAAGTTTTGTCGTTCTATATGACATTGCCCATTCTCGCGGCCTGCTCGGCTTATCTCTATTATTCTCTTTCGGAGATCATGGATGCACCGTACCTCAGGCAATCGATAGAAGTGTTCGGCGCCGAGAAGCAGAAATACGGCAGGAGATGAAACATCTGACCGCATTACTTTTTGGCCTCATCGTGAGCACGGCACTTTTTGCCCAGGATGAAGCCGTTACTGAAACCGATACGACTGCGGTCGAAGAATCTGAGAGTGACGCAAGCTACAACGAGGTCGACCCGAAGGATTCGGAGTCTGTAGCCGGATACATCAAGGAAGATCACAGCGCCAGGAAATTCGATAAGGACGAATGGAAGAGCATCGTCGGCGATGAGACATTTCAGGAAAAGGCCAGGCCCGAGCCGAAGCCATGGAAGCCCTGGTTCAAGATGCCTGGGATCTCGCCTGGTGTTATCCAGTTGATAGCCTACACCCTGGTATTTATCGGGGTAGGCTTCCTTCTCTACTATGTGTTGCGAAACGCCAGCTTTAGCCTTAACCCCAGAATCAAAAAGGCGAAGATCACCGACATTACGGTGCCTGTGGAGAACATCGAGGAAGTCGATATAGAGGGGCTCCTCAAACAAGCATTGGCTAACGGCGACTTCCGGCTTGCGGTCCGGGTGCACTACCTCCTGCTGCTGAAGAAGCTAAACCAGGCGGAGTTTATCATCTGGAAGAAGGACAAAACCAACCGCGACTATCTCTCCGAGCTATATGGACGCGACACGGTATATGACGACGTGCGAAAACTGACGCTGGCCTATGAGCTGGTGTGGTATGGCGAACGCGGTGTTTCGCATGACTCGTTCCAGCGGATCTCCGGGGAGTTTGAATCGGTAAACAGGCAAGTGGTCAAAGAAAACACCAAAGCATGAAAGGCAAGCCTATCATCATAGGAGTTGTCGTCGGTGGTGGAATACTGTTCCTGCTTTATTGGTTCTATATGAACAACACCGCCAACAGATACCAATGGGGCCCTACCCTCGAGTCAACCAGTAAGCAACCGTATGGAACGCTGTTCATCCGCAAGATGCTGGAGTCGTATCGCAGCGAGGCGGAGTTCGTCGTCAATGACAAACAGCCGTTCCACAAACTGTACGAAGATGAAGACTATAGCGACGGTAATACCGATTACGTGCTGATCGGTCAGAGTATATACCTCGATTCGACCGACCTCGACGCCATGATGAATTTCATGCGTGAAGGCAACGACGTGTTCATCGCCACAGAAGACATTCCGCGCGATCTTCTCAAGCGCGTGTACGAGGGCGACTGTGATAGCACGTTGAGCTACGATTACACGGAGGATTCTATTCTCTCGGCGAATTTCTATCATCCGGAGTTCAGCAGGCCCGCAGGATTTAAATTCATTTATCGCTCCGGCACGGAGAACATGCCATACTTCTGGAGGTCGCTCGATCCAAATGACGTCTGCGATTCGTGGAGAGGCCTTTCGCCCCTGGGATACCAGCAAAGAGATCGCGTAAACTTTTTCCGGATCGGTGAGGGCCAAGGCCACCTCTATGTCCACACTATGCCCCTTATGTTCACGAATTATTTCCTGACCCAACCGGACAAGATGGAGTATGCTTCGGCCGTCTTCTCACATTTGTCGGGCAACAACATGATATGGGATGAAGTCAGCAAGATGCCGTTCTTCGACAAGAAGAACCCATACAACAGTCCGTTGTACTACATCCTGCAGCAACCGGCATTGAAATATGCCTGGTGGATGCTGCTCGCCGGCGCGATCCTGTACATCATTTTTGCGTCGAAGAGAACACAGCGGATCATACCCGTGCTGGAAGTCAAATCGAACACCTCGCTGGAATTCCTGAATGTGATCTCGTCTCTTCACTACCAGAATCCAAACCACCTGGACATGGCCCGCAAGAAAATGAAGTACTTCCTGTATTTCATCAGGGCCCGGTATGGCATCAATACGCAGTCGTTCGCAGAAGAACATGTGAGACGGGTTGCAGAGAAATCGAAAGTGGACATAGCCGATATCCAGATCATCCACGATCGCTACAAGGTGATCGAGAGTTACTCGATCTCCAACGACGAATCCGATAGGCTGGTCGGTCTGTACCAGGCAATAGACAAATTTTACAAAAACTGTAAGTAATTTATGGAACCCCTTAACCCTGACAATTCAAGCGCTCTTCAAGCCGATATCGATCTGCTCAATCAGCGTGTCGTCAAGATACGTCACGAGATCGGCAAGGTCGTCATAGGCCAGGAGAAGATCATCGACCTGTTGCTGGCCGGCATATTTACCGGTGGCCACATACTGCTTGAAGGTGTTCCCGGCATCGCAAAAACACTGACGGCCAAGCTCATTGCGCGGTCACTGTCCATCGGATTTTCGCGGATACAGTTCACGCCTGACCTGATGCCTACCGACGTCATGGGGACGACGGTGTTCAATCTGAAGACTTCTGAATTTACATTCAATAAAGGTCCTGTTTTTTCCAACCTCGTGCTGATCGATGAGATCAACCGCGCTCCCGCAAAAACTCAGTCGTCGCTTTTCGAAGTGATGGAGGAACGGCAGATCACGATCGACGGTGTGACCTACCCGATGGATTTCCCTTTCCTGGTGATCGCCACGCAAAACCCGATAGAGCAGGAAGGAACCTATAAGCTGCCGGAGGCACAGCTCGACCGCTTCCTGTTCCGTCTGAAGCTACAATATCCTACCGCACAACAGGAGCTATTGATTCTCAAGCGTTTCCGGGAAGACTTCACCATGAAAGTTATGGAGACCGTGAGGCCGGTTCTCGGTAAGGACGAGCTCCTGCATTGCAGGGAACTGATCGAAAAGATTCACATCAAGGACGAGATACTGGAGTATATCGCGCGGTTGATCGACAATACGCGGAACAACGGGGACCTGGCGCTGGGAGCTTCTCCGCGTGCGTCGCTGGCTATCATGCGCGCTTCGAAAGCAGTCGCTGCCATGAACGGCCGCGACTTCGTAACGCCCGACGACGTGAAGTTCGTGGCATATCCTGTTCTCAACCACCGGATCATTCTCACCGCCGAGCGTGAAATGGAGGGTATGGAAGCAGAGGATATCATTAAAGAGATCGCAGAAAGAGTTGAAGTTCCCCGGTAGATGAACGTCCTCCGGAATCTATATCTCAATAACAGGTTCTACCTCGTTCTCGCGTTGCTGACCGGCGCGATGATGTTTTCCTATGCGGTGCCTTTCCTGATGCCGATCGTTCAAACGGCGATTGTGCTGCTCGCATTGGCGGTATGGGTCGATATGCTGATGCTCTTCAACAAGCGTGTCGATGTCGATATCGAGCGTGAGACTCCGGGCGTCCTTTCGCTGGGTGATGAGAATTCAATCAAGCTTACGATGCGCAACAAGGCACGGATCGCATTGCATGTCCAGGTGATCGACGAGCTGCCGGAACAATTCCAGGAGCGCAGCTTCTCGATGTCGGTGGATATGCCTGCAGGCAAGACATACGCACAAACTTACCAGCTCCGCCCTTTGTCGCGGGGTGAATATCACTTCGGCAGGACCAACCTCTACGTGTCGAGCGGTATGGGATTGGTACGACGGCGGTTGCGGAAGCCGCTCGAAACGATGGTGGCGGTGTACCCGTCTATCATCCAGATGAAAAAATACGAGCTGAAGACATTTGCGCGGACGGCGATCGAATACGGTGTGAAAAAGGTCCGGCGCATCGGACATAGCTACGAGTTCGAGCACATCAAGCAATACAACCGCGGCGACGATTACCGGAGCATCAACTGGAAGGCGACGGGCCGAAGGGCGCAACTGATGGTGAACGTGTACGAAGACGAAAAATCCCAGGCAGTCTATACCATCATCGACAAGAGTCGCATCATGCACATGCCGTTTCACGGGCTCAGCCTGTTCGACTATGCTGTGAATGCCTCGCTGGTGATCGCCAACATCGTACTGGGCAAACAGGACAAAGCCGGTCTGCTGACATTTGCCGAGCAACCGAAGGCGAGGATCCGCGCCGATCGCGGCAAGCACCAACTGAAGAAGATACTGGAAGCGCTTTACAACGAAAGTGAAGGATCGGTGGAAGCCAATTACGAGAGCATGTATATGTCGGTTCGCGACCTGGTGAACGGAAGGGCGTTGCTGTTCCTGTACACTAACTTCGAAAGCACGTATGCGCTGCACCGCGCACTGCCGCAATTGCGGAAGCTGAACGATCAGCATTTGCTGGTGGTGGTGTTCTTCGAAAATACAGAAGTGTCGTCGAACACATCGGCGAAGGTCGATACTGTCGAGGACATCTACAGGCAGGTGACTGCAGAGCATTATTTGCTCACGAAGGTGCAGCTTGTACAGCAGCTGAGGCAATTCGGGATCATGAGTATACTTACGAAGCCGGAGAACCTGACCGTTGCTTCGATCAACAAGTACCTCGAATTGAAATCAAGAGGAATGATATGAAGGGCCGCTTACGCGACCCATGAAATTTTAGTCGCGCTTCAGCATGAACTGTTGTCGCCGGATGTCGTTGTAGTCCTGGGGAAACAGGAAATATGTTCCATCGATGTTGACGAAAATACCGGTGATGTTGAGTGTCCCCTCGGGAACCAGCTCATTGCGAAATGCTGCGAACGTGTTGGTACGGACGATGATGGTCCTGATGCCGTCGGTTGCTGCGCGATCACCGAGCATGGGCAGCGAGCCGTTGGCGTCGGGGAAGGTAACGCCAGTTAATTGTACCGTCTGCAGCTCAAGGTTTCCGCCTCTTTCATACAATGCTTCGAGGGTCATTTTATCCGCGCGCCAATCTCCGTCGCCGAGCCTTTCGAAGACCGACACCTGGCTGACTTCCACGGCGCCCTGGAATTCATGAAGCAACCCATAGTTGAGATTCATGATCACGAGGTCTCCCCTGGTCAACGCATGTGTCGTGATGATCTGTACTTGCAAGGCGCCGGTACCGTCTTCAATAACCACGCGGCCGGGAGACACGTTGTCGATCGAGGTCACGGTACCTTCGATATACGTGTCGCCGTGAATGATCGTGTTGTCCCCTTCGTACATCGACAGGATGGACGAGATCGTGGACAGCTGGTATCCGTCGTCTTCGGTGATGGTGAACCACAACGAGCTATTTTCTCCAACGAGCAGGCTGCCGGTGGCATCGATGATCCTGAAGTCGAGGTTACGATCGGCCCTGAATGTGGCGTCGTTTACCGGGAATACTTTGATGGCGGCTTTGGTTGCCCCTGCTTCGACGTGAAGAAATATCTTGTTTCCGACGGCAGCCGGCTCGGTAGTAAAATCGACGCCATACTTGCTGACTGACTGCAATCTTATAATGAGGATACCTTCCGCGGGTGCAGCGTGATTGAGTTGAATGTTGATACTGGCTGCCGTCGGATCATTTTCACGAAAGCGTTGGTCTTCCAGTTCAAAGGAAGCTTCTACCGGCGCCTCGTCGTCGTTTACCGACACCACCATATCGCGGAGTGAACCGGGCTGTATGCCTGCGGTCGTCGAGGCAATGGAGAACTTGACAATCTTGCATCCATCCAGGGTGGGATTATCGGATGGAGTCATCCTGAATTCGGCTTTCACCTGCCCTTTCGACACAGGCAACACGAGTTGTCCCTGTTGCGCCAATGGAATTGTCGAGAACGACTGTGGCACAAGAGTATTTACTTTTAAAACGATCTGGCCGTCGCCGGTTGCAGGCTTATCAAAAGTAAGAGAGATCACCTTTTCCCCTTCATTCTCGAGGAAGGCAAGTGTCGATTCAGAAAACTGCGCAGTGGTACCTGGCGGTGTGGGTTCCTGTTCCTGTTTACAACTTACGGTGAAGGCAAAAAGAGATAGAACTACGGAGATGCGGATAAAATGTTCCGCACTGATTAAAGATTTCATTTGGGGTGGTGGTGGCTTTCATATCCGGCTTATGCCTGATAGAGGTACGTGAACGAAAGCGGTCGAACAAGGTTACGGACGGTAAAAAATATCCTGAGTACAGGAATTTACTATCGCGACTACTTGATGGTGAACCCCACGATGTAGAAAGGTTTACTTGGCGACACACCGTTTGGATCGGTTGCATCCGATTCAAATAAACGATTGAGATTATTTCCCGCGAGATCTTCCAACCGTGATTCGATAACCAGGCGGTATGCGCCTGCAGGCCACGGGTCGGCAGGCATAAAACGAAAGCTCTGTTCGCAATCACCCGCTGCAATCGTTCCCGGTACCACCTTATCATTATCCACAACAGAAATGGCATAGCTCAACAGGGCCCAATCGATCGGCTCGGCGCTTCTCACCAGGAGCGTGTCGGAGGAACCGGCTTTCGGTGTGGTGACACTCCACGTGGCGACATCGGGTTTTCCCGAATCTCTCGGACCTGTGAAGAAATACCGCTGATAGCCGGAGCCGGCTGCTTGCCCGGACTTGCTTTTCCACCCCGATGAGACAAGAAAGACGTAACGATGATCTTTAACCAGGACGGCTCCGAGCTCTTTGTTTGGGATAAGATCCCGTTTGACCCGGCCGGGATCGAACCACAAGGTCAGAACCGTCTGGTCTTCGTTCCATAGCTCCGGCTGAAGGTCGAGAAACGCTCCTTCGACGGTATCGCCTGTTGTGGCGTCGAATAGTGATACAAACTGTTTCGATCTTCCCTCCATCATAGGCTGATCGAACGCGAGATACATCTTCAGGATATTCTCGGGTACGGTGTCGCACGATGGGTACGAGCCGACGATCTTTGGTGGTGTGGCGTTTGTATCCAAAGGAATGGTAAACGAATGGATCTTGTCGTTGCCGTAGAAGATATCATAGGTCTGTCCCCGCTGGAGCTGAACGGATGGGGTAAACCGGATGACATCGTGATCGACTTCGACGGTACCGAGCACACCGTACTCCGACCCTTGCACCGAGACCTTGAGCTTCGCTGAAATGCTATCGGCGTTCGCATACGGGAACAACGACTGATCTATTGAAACACCGGCTGCTTTGTTGTTATCCCAGGTTATTAATAATAATTCCCTGGACTCTTTCTTGTCTCCGCAACCAGGAACGGCGAGAGCGATCAACAACAGGTATATCGATCGCATACTAACCTCCGATCACGTCCAGTACGATATTCCACTTGCCGTCTACGTTTTTCCAGACGCGCATGTAACACGCGGATGTGACGACTTCTTTTCCGTCCTTCACCGAGGTGATCTTCACCAGGCCATAACTGAATGCCATGTCGTTGGAGGAAGCTGTTTCGCTGCCTCCATATTGAAAGTGATACTTCTGTGGCTCGGTGAGCTTTTCTATGGAGGCTTTCGATATCACCGGGGGAATACCGCGACGATGTATCCGGCCTTCGTTCGAAAAATAAGCCGGGTCGAATGATGTTCGCTTCTCATTTAATTTTACTTCGAGCTCTCTTTCCAGGTCGCGAAGAGCGAGACCCCCGGAGCTACCTTTTTTCTTTGACGCTTTCGAAGGCTTGGCCGTTGTGCTGAAAGCAGTCAGGTTCTCCGCAGGATCATAAGTAGACGATCCCATATCGGCCAGCACTCTCCATTGGCCGTTAGCATTCTTCTTCCACACGGAAGCGTAATAGATCCCACCCTTTACTTCTTTAGTCGACTTATCGGGACCGAAGACCGCGGGGCCGGTGGTGTAACCGAAATTACCGGCGGCGGCGATGTCGGCATAGACGGGCCACCAGAACAGGTAGTTGTTGTTGGCTTCGCGTTTCTCCCAGTCCGGGCGGCCATACCGGGGCTCACCGTTGGCGAATGCCAGCGTGCTGTCGTTAAAGAAATCCAGGAAAGCGGCTCGTGTGTTTTTGTCAACCGACGTTTGCGCGAATGCTTTCTCGGCATTGACGAGGCTTTTAAGTGCCTGTGCCTGCGAGACGAAAGATGGAATGACCAGCAAAAGAAGAAAGACACCCGATCGGGTGCCTTTCGTTATGTTTTTCAACATGTTTTTCAACGTGTTAAAGATATCGTTCACCGGCGGTCCAAAGATCGAGGTCACCGTTTGCCCTGCGCTGAAGAACGACGAACTGAGTGTCGTCGAGCTTATCGAGCTGAAGGACGTTTGTAACGGGTAAGGATACGAAGTCGACACCTGCGGTCGCATAGTTCTCTTCGACGGGTGTTGTGAGCGAGCCCTGGAAGGCTTCGATGGTCTTATACTTCACTTTGAATACTGGGCGGCTCGAGTTCGACATGAAGAGGAAGCTCTCGCCGGCTTTGTTCGTCATCGTGATCATATCGATCGGTGAGTTACCGCTTCCCATCTCGGCAACGGTGCGGCCTTTTACGTGAACGCCGGGCTTGAGATCTTCCAGGGGAAAGAGAACGAGCGGTGTACAAGTATAGCTGGCCACCAGGTATTTTTTACCGGCAATGGTTGCTGTGGTAAATGTGCGGATGGGCGCAAATGTTTCGTATTGCTGATGTGCCGCGTGATAGATCTCGAGCGACGACTGATCCTGTTGTTTGGTGAAAGGGAACGGTATGCTGCGGAATGTCGATTTGAATTCCTGGTTCGACAGGCCGGTAACCAAAAGCTTACCATCTGCAAAAGCGACGTCGGAGATTGCCGATACACGAAGGGAGCGGCCGCGATCATCTTTTGCATCTTCAGCGGGTGCGTTGTTCATCGCTACGACAGAATAGCTTACGTCTTTCATCGGAACGGTGCTGATCTTTTCACCGGCGATTTTCAAAAGCACGGGTGTACCGTCGGCGAGTTGAACGCCGCAGTAGATCGTTTTCGAAACAGGGTTCACCACGAGATCCTGGATGGTGATATTCTCTACGGTTGTTCCAAGAGCCCCGGCGATCTTCTGATCGAATTTCTTCAGTTCGACTGCAGTGGCTTTGTCTACTTTCTGATTGTCTTTGGTGTCGAGTGCGAAAACAGAAGCGCTCTTCGAGTCACCGATGAACAGCACTCCATCCGGACCGAAGGCCAGGGCGCTGATCGATCTTACGTCGGCAGTACCGTTAACAAATCCTTCACGAAGCGCATCGTGACGATTCGTTCCGGCGATCATCGCTACAACTGCAGCGAGTATTGCAAGGGCATAGTATAGCTTTTTCATAATTAGAAATTTATGGATTCGAAGTGATCCATCAAACAAACTTTCTACGACTTTCTGCGAGTCAGGCGATGGTCTTCGTCACCCATTCTGCGACAGTCTTTGCCAGGTCGGGCAGCAGATTCGCTTTTCCGGCCTTGAAACTGTGGTCGGCGCCTTCGAATTTTACCAGCGTCGCACCGGGCAGTTTTCCCGTAACGGACGCGATCAGGTCCCATTGAGCCAGGGAATCCCGTGTGCCTTGAAGGAATAACAGGGGTACTTTGATGTCCTTGAGGTGGTCGGCCCTGTCGACAGACGGCTGACCGGGCGCATGCAACGGAAATCCGAAGAAGGCCAGACCTTTAACAAATCCGGGTGCACTTTTGGACATATACTGCGACGACATCCGCCCGCCGAATGACTTCCCTGAAAGGAAAATCGGCGTCTTCGGAAACTCATTATATAAGTGATTGGCCGCGGCTTCGATCGCGGCGTGGGCTACCACCGGCACATCGGGGCGGCCCTTCTTTGCTTCCATGTACGGAAAGTTGAATCGAAGCGTGCCGATCCCGAGCTGTTCCAGCTCCTTCGACATGGTCTTCATGAACGGATGATCCATCGGCGCACCTGCTCCGTGAGCGAGTGTGAAGACTGCCTTCATTTTCTTCGGCTCCGTGAGTTCTGCTGTGACCGAGCCGATCTTGTCGGATATGTTGATCTTCATAAGATTTTGATTGCTCTTATTTTGAAACCAGTTTTTTGATCATGGTAGAAAAGTATTCACCGTAATACGGCCCGACCCAGTTCAATGCGTTGATCTCTTCCTTGCTACTCGTCTCGTAATGCCCGTCGTATGTGATGTACCCGTCGTAATCACCGTTGAAGCTCGTGATGATCAAATGCTTTCCATGTTGTGCTGCAAAACTCTCCAGTGAGTCGATCGCATAGATCTCACCGGAAAAATCGCATGGAGTTCCGATAAATACAACGTCACCGAGCTCAAGGTACGTCAACTCGCCTTTAAGCTCGCGGAACAGGAATTTGAACGCCCAGTTGTTGATTTTCCAGTCCTTGTCGATCCGCAGCTGGGCGGGGCCAAACTCGATGGGCACATGGGCGCTGCGGATCAACGGGGCACTCATGGCCGGATCGTACCTGCCGGTATCGATACGGGCTGCGACCACCGGCGCGATGTTGCCGATGAAGTCATAGCTGTTCTCGGGTGTGAATGTAAACCGATGACTTCCGACCATGCCGGACATAAACATGCCGAAGTCGTTCTTCTTTTCGAGCTCTTTGATCGTGCTCCCGGGATAATCGGCGGAGAGCTCCAGTACGTCTTTCTGAATAGACGTGGCGTGAGCGCTGAATGTGAACAGGATGGCGCGCGTGCTGTCGGACCGGAGTACCTTGAGGCCCCTTAGCTTGCCATCTACCTTTCCGGAATCTACGTCGACGCGATTCTCCACGAGATCGGCAGCGTCGGCTTCCCAGTATTGAATGGTTGCGTCTTTGACTGTGATGTTCTTCAGTGCGATGTCGATCTTCGCGGAGATGTCGTTCACCCAGTCTTCCGAAAAACTACCGGTGATCAACCGGCCTCCTAAAGAAGAGTCCCACCCTCCTACGCCGTTGTGTGTGTGCGTAGCGGAGAGGTAAAGAAATGTGTTGTGGTCATTCAGCTCTTTGATCCTTTCGCTTAACATCGGCGGAAAGATCAACAGGTCGACATTCACCATCGCGCTGCGGAACGACCCGTTGTCGATCACGAGAATTCGTGCGTACAGGGAATCGTGTACTGACTCGAAATGATCGCGTGGCAAGTACCCGGCCATGGGCATGTTCGTGGCCGGCGTGATGTTCACCTTCGCCCAACCCACCTTCAACGGACTATTGCCGCGATCGACAAGCCGGGTTGTGTCGAGCCGGCCCATCATGGTCTTGTAAAAATCCTGCTGCCGGGCCGGAGCGCGGTCTATTGTCCCAATAGTCGCTGCTGCCAGCGTCAACAATACTGCAACAAAGATCAGGAGGCCGCCGAATATCTTTGTAACTATTCTGCGCATCAGCTATTCATGATCTCATCGAGCTCCACCCATCGATTTGTCTTCACGTCCAACTCCTGCCCGATCTCTTCCAGACGCCGGCCCAGTTCGGTAAGCTGATGATGGCTCATTGTGCTATCGTTCAGCTTTTCTGTCGTTGCGCGCTTTTCTGATTCCAGCCGTTCGATCTCCTTCTGAATTTCGTCGTATTCCTTTTTCTCCTTGAAGGTCGGCTTCTTCGATGAGCCGTTCTCTTTTTGTACTGGAGGTATGGCCTTTTCCTCTTTTTCTTCTTTTTCTTCCTCTACAGTTTCAAAATCTTCACGCTCGTCCAGCCAGGTGCGATAGTCTGAATAGTTGCCGTTGAAGACACGGACCTTGCCCTCGCCTTCGAAGACGAACAGCTGCTCGACCAGGTGATCCATAAAGTACCGGTCGTGAGATACCAGCACGAGACATCCGCCGAATTTCTCCAGAAACTCCTCGAGCACGTTCAGGGTATCGATATCGAAATCATTCGTGGGCTCATCGAGGATCAGGAAGTTTGGATTCGTGATGAGGATCTTCAACAACTGAAGCCTCTTTCGCTCTCCGCCACTCAGCTTATCGATAAACGTATATTGCTTCTCCGGGGGAAACAGGAAAATGTCCAGGAACTTGGACGCCGACACTGTCGACCCGTCAGCCAGGGTGATGAACTCCGCGATCTCCTTCACTTCTTCGATCACGCGGTGCGATGGGTTGAGGTCTTCGGTCTCCTGTGTGAAGTAACCCATCTTCGTGGTCACGCCGGGAATGAGCTCGCCTTTGTCGGGCCTGATCTTGTTGGTGATGAGATTCAGAAAGGTACTCTTTCCAACGCCGTTCTTTCCCACCACGCCTATGCGGTCTTTCTTTTTGAAAACGTAAGAGAAATTATCGACCATCGGCACGCCGTTATATGACTTCGAGACGCCGTGAAGCTCGAGCACCTTGGTGCCCTGCCTGGTCTCCTGTATGTCGAGCTCCAGTCTGTCTTTCTTCAGGTTCTGGCTAGCTACTTCCTTGAGGTCATAATAGGCGTCGATGCGATACTTAGCCTTTGTTCCGCGGGCCCTGGGCTGCTTGCGCATCCATTCCAGCTCTTTGCGGAGAAGGTTTTTCGCCTTATCCACTTCTGTGCGCAGCATGGCTTCACGTTCCGATTTCTTTTCAAGAAAGTAAGCATAGTTGCCCCGGTAGGTGAACAGCTTGCCGCGATCGATCTCGAATATCTCGTTGGCCACGGCGTCGAGGAAGTAACGGTCGTGAGTCACCATGATCAAGGTGACGTTGACGGCGGAGAGATAGTTCTCCAGCCATTCGATGGCTTCCAGGTCAAGGTGGTTGGTAGGCTCATCGAGAACGATCAGGTCGGGTTCCGCGAGAAGAAGCTGGGCGAGAAAGATCCGTTTCCGCTGCCCGCCGGAGAGCTCTCCGAATGTCATGTCGAGGGAAGGAACACCGAGCTTCGTGGTGATCTCCTGGACTTTGGCATCGTAGTCCCATGCTTTCATATCCTCCATCTGTTCGAGGAGGGTTTGCATTTTTTCCGGTGAGGTGTCGGGATTGTGGATGGCTTCCTCGTATTGCTTGACCACCATCGCCACCTTGTTGTTCTTGTCGAACAATAGGCTTTTCACAGGCGTGTCGCCCGGGACGTTAGGCGTCTGGGTGAGGTAGCCCGTGCGAACACCGTCGCGGAGGACAACCTTACCAGAGTCAGACTTGAGCTGGCCGGTTAGTATTTTTAATAAAGTAGACTTCCCTACTCCGTTTGCTCCGACCAGGGCGATTTTGTCGCCACGGGAAACACCCAGGGTAATGTCTTTGAACAGCCAGTGTTCATGAAATGATTTCGATAACGACTCAGCAGAAAGGTAGTTCACGCGTAATAATAAAAATTGCGCGCAAAGTTAGTCGTTGTCTTCGTAATTAAAGCTGAAATTTTGCTACGCGCAGATCTTCACGAACGGCTTTCATACTTTGCTTCTGAAAGCAATAGATTGTGAGTCCGATTTGAAGGGCCAGGATAGCAATGACGGCAAAAAATATGGTCATAAAGCACACATCATTAGTTAAATGTAAAGTTAATATACCTGTGTTAAATATCCTAACGGTCAGATAGTTATGGATTTATACCTAAAGGTAAATGCCTGATTATGAATTTAGTAGCTGAGCTACGGAAAAGGCATTCAAAGGCAATAAAGGAAAGCATCGTCCGCTATATCGGCAGCGATGCAAAACGGTTTGCCGAGCTGGTGAAGATCTTCCTGGGCGACGATGATCTACTGACGCGATGGGCAGGATGGCCCTTGAGCGACGTGGTGAAAAAGCACCCGGAGTTGATCGTGCCACACCTCAAGCAGGTGTTGAAATCAGTCGACCGGCCGAAGGTAAATGAAGCTGTAAAGAGAGACGTGATGAGATTACTGCAGTTTATAGACATACCCGGCAAGCTGGCGGGCCTTGCCTTCGATAAGGCATTCACCCTGTTTTCAGATACCGGCGAGGCGATAGCAGTCAGGGTATTCGCCATGCAAGTGATGGCCGACGTGGCCATGAAGGAACCCGGACTGAAGAACGAGGTGATCCTGGCGATCAAGGAAGATCTGCCATACGGCTCCCCTGCCTACCGCAGCCGTGCACGACGGTTGCTTAAAACGCTGAAGAGCTGATGGCGGACGAGACCGTTCATACCTGCAAGAGCTGCAATCACCAGTTCACCGGGATCTACTGCAACAACTGTGGTGAGAAGATACGGGTGGCGGCCGACCGCACCTTCAAGTCGTTCCTTAACGACTTCGTCCGGGCGGTAACGCTTGCCGACAACAAGTTTGCCCGTACGCTGTGGCTGATCCTTTCGAAGCCCGGGTTTGTGTCGCGCGAGGTAGCAGATGGCCGGACGGTACGATATCTCGGCCTGGTGCAGGTGTTCTTCGTGTTGAACCTGGTCTACTTTCTCTTTCCGATCGTACAGCTCTTCAGCGCGTCGCTCACCACGCAGATGATGGCACCGCTCGGCTTCCTGCTGAAGCAACCGATTGCCAGGAAGATGGCTTCGATGCACCTAAACCTGGAGTCGTTCGCGCTGGTATATAACTTCAAGTCGGTAACGCTTGCCAAGCTGCTGGTGATGGTGTTCGTGGTGTTTGCGTCGATGCCGTTGAATTTCCTTTATCGTAAGCGAAACCGCTTCTTTACCGATCACTTCGGGTATGCGGTAGAGCTGGCGTGCTTCAACCTGTTTGTGAATGCGATAGCGGTGGATGTGATCACGTCGGTGATACCGATCGGGCATTACATCGGCGAAGGTGTGGTGACGGGTCTGTTTATAGCGACCAACTTGTATTTCCTGCTGCGGTCGTCAGGCACGTTTTACAACGAACATGGATGGCGGCTGGTGGTGAAGTCGGCGATGATGATATTGTTTTTGAAGGTAGCGCTGGAGTTGTACAGGATAGTGTTGTTTTTTGTGACGTTATGGAGTTTGTGAAATGCATTTCTCACGGAAAGCACGGAAGAATGCAGGAGCCTTTTTTATAGCGCTTCCGTGCTTTCCGTGTTTTCCGTGAGAGATTTTCTAATGCATTGTCCGGGTCAGCATCTTTACCAGGTCCTCTGCTTGTTTCCTTTCCTCCGGCGCTGCGATATTCCGATAGTTTAAAAGCGCCTGTATGGCTTCATCGATCTCCCTATTCATCGCCAGGGTAAGTCCCAGGTTGAAATAACTGTTGGGGAACTCCGGGGCGATCTCGATCGAAAGTTGGTAGTGGACTTTGGCCAGGGGCAGGTTGCCGATCTCGGCGTACTGGTTGGCCAGGTTATAATGCGCTTCGAAGTGGCGCGGGTCTTCTTTCAAACAAAGGGTAAAACAGTCGATGGCCTTGGTGAAATTCCGGGCTTCGGACTCGATGATACCCAGGTTGCAATAAGCGTCGGCGGTGGAATCTTTCACGCTGATCGCCTTGAGATAATACTCGCGGGCTTTCGCGGCATCGCCCAAGTCGTCGAGGATCAGGGCTTCTTCGAACGGTGTGAGTTGGTTGAGCTTTACGACCTTGCCTCCCACAAACAGGTTAAGCTGTCCCTTCTTGTCGGGGACGTCTGTCTTCTTCTTCCGGACCGGCTTGAAGCCGAACTTTTCCGTAGAGGAGATTGGAAACTGGACCACTTTTCCCATCCTGCAAAGTTAAGTTAAATCAGCTTGCTTTGCGCTTGAGCGTCTTGGTCTCCTTGGTGACCTTCTTCGTTTCCTTTTCGCCATCCCCTTTCGCTTTCTCCATAGGCTTTTTCTTGGCCTGGTCGATACTTGCTTTGAGGGCGGTCATGATATCGATGACCTTCGGTTCTTCTTCCTGGACGGTGACGATCTCCTTGCCCGCGACCTTCGCGTCGATGATCTCTTTCAGCGCTTCGTAGTAATGGTCTTCCATTTCGATCTGCGAGAACTTCTTCGACATGGAGTCGACGAGTGTTTTGGCCATCTTGAGCTGGTCTTTGTCGACCTTGACGTCGATGAGCTGCGGTACCTCGTTGATGCTGCGTATTTCGTGCGGGTAGCGGAGGCGATACATCATAATCCCCTTCTCGTAGGGTGTCAGCAGTATCGGTGTTTCGCGGTCGCGAAGGACGACTTTGCCCACGCCGATCTTCCCGCTCTCCTTGAGGGTATGCATCAGCAGGCCATACGTCTTGGCGGCGACTTCGCCGTCGGGCCCCACAAAATATGGGGTTTCGAATAGTGTCGGGTGGACCTCCTGGGCGTCAACGAACCCTTCGATCTCGATGACCCGGGTGCTTTTGAGGCGGACCTTGGCGAGGTCGTCGTCTTCCATGATGACATACTGCCCGGGCTCGTACTGGTAGCCTTTGACGATGTCCTCCTGGCGTAGGGTTTCGCCGGTGACCTTGTCCTTTTTCTCGTAGGAGACGGGGTTGTGCTTGTCTTTGGACAACAGGTTAAAGCTGATGCTTTGGCCGGTGTCGAGGGCGTTGTAGATCCTTATGGGAATCGTGACAAGGGAAAATTGAATGTGACCTTTCCAGATGGCTCGCATAGGCGTTAGTTTAAAAAATTGGAAATAGACAGAACGAAGATAGGGAGTGTGGGGAGGATTTCAAAATGGGGATGGCGGGGGAATGCGGTATTGAATGCAGGGTTGCGATTGATTATCAATTAGCTGCGCGGAGAAGTTGGAGAATAGGCTACGTTGGTACATTACAGACCGCGACCACCCTTTCTATGTAGTCGATAATATTTTACAGAATGTAAAAGCCAAAAAAGCGTTCGCCGCTTAACTGATATTCTCCTTTAATTATATATCTTCTTAAAAAGAAATTTTACAATCTCATCGTGTTCTCCATTAACAGCCAGGGCCAGAGGAAAATTACCTTTTTTTGTTTTAACCCGCAGGTTTGCTCCTTTGCCAACTAATTTCGATACGAGGTAAAATTTTCCCAAGTGGCAAGCTATATGCACCGGTGCGTTCCCATCATTGTCTGAAATATTTATATCCGCACCATTCTCCATTAATGATTGAGCGATCTCGTCTTTTTCCAACGCAATGGCTAATAATAACGGCGTGGTTCCATCCTTAGATTGATGATTAATGTTTCCATCATTCAAAAGGCCATTCAATCGTTTAGCTTCGCCAGAATAAACGATACTATGGATCACATTCTCGCCTTCACCATTGAGCAATGATATATCTGCCTTGTTCTTCAGAAAATATTGGTACGTATTACTATTGGCGTCACTCAGAGAATATAAAAGTAAAGTATCATTATTCTCGTCCTCAAGTCGATCATCCATTGAATACTTTTCCCTATTCTCTTCAAGGAAAGCTAAATCTCCCGCGCATATTGCGTCTTTTAGAGCTTCCTTAAAATCATTCGTGTTATTTATTGTTTGCATCGTAATCTTAATTCAATTGTTTTTTCGATCGGTCATTGTCTCCATTCTCTTTTTATCATGCGCGTCCGTAAGCTTCCCTCAAGTAGTAACGGTTGAAAGTAACGAATTTTCTTTTTTGAGGTCCTCCCAGTTTCAGGACAACTCTAAAGTAGAGTTTCGGGCTTCTTTTCCGTAGGCTTCTTCAAACTGTTCAGGTGTCATGTCATCCAAAGAACTATGTGGTCTGAAGGTGTTGTATTCGTTTCTCCAGGCATCAATTTTATCTTGCGCATCTTCCATTGACATGAACCAATGTACATTCAAACATTCATCTCTGAAGCTACCGTTGAATGATTCAATGTACGGATTATCTGTTGGTTTTCCGGGTCTGGAGTAGTCGAGAGTAACCCCGTGATCATAAGCCCACTTATCCAGATCCTTTGAAATAAACTCACTACCATTGTCAACTTGTATTCGCACAGGCAAGCAATCTCTTTCTTTTACGATTTGATTCATGGTACCACTACATCTGTTCCTCGAAGCGATTGTCCAGCACGAATAGCCAGGCATTTTCGACTAAAGTTATCCACTACAGTTAACGAACGAAATTTACTCCCGTTGAAGAGCTGATCGGCTACAAAGTCCATGCTCCAACTTTGATTCATACCAAGCAATTCGAGACGATCCAGGCGGTGGGCTGATGCCCTGCTTCTTCGTGGTCTTTTGCTTCTGAGGTTCAATCCTTCATTGCAATAGATCCTGTGCATGCGCTTATGGTTATCTTCAAAGCCTTCGCGTCGAAGCAACGTAAAGATCCGCCAGAAACCATATCGAACTCTAACATCGGCTATCTCTCTCATTCTCCTTCGCAATACTGAATCATCTCGCTTGTTTGGTATATAATACCACACTGATGTGCTGATCATGATCAACGAACAAGCTCGATGGATCGAAATCTTATAGTCCTTCATCCCTTTGAAGCCAGTTCCCTCCTTATCGGAGCTCTCAAGGCTTTTTTTTAAGAACGTCTTGGAGAATTTGTTTGTCGAGACTCAGATCGGCAACCAATTTGCGGAGTTGATTGTTCTCATCCTCTAACTGCCTAAGGCGTCGCAGATCTGAAACGCCTAATCCCCCATACTTTTTTTCCAATTGAAAAACGTCGCGTGGCGAATTCCAAGCTTGCGACAAACTTCTTCTACCGATGTCCCGGTCTCTGCTTGTCGTAATGCAAATACGATTTGTGCTTCTGTGAACTTCGATTTCTTCATAAGCAATTACTGTTTTTAAGTTATCAATAATTGCCCGATTCATCTACTTTTGAACTATCCGGTTTTTAGGGGGGACGTCAATTGTAAGGAGTGTAGTTCGCGTATTTCTCTGACTTAGGGTCCATTACTCCCCATCTTCCAATATCAGGTTGATACATTCTGGCACCATAATCAAGCCATCCAAGACTCAAAGCACTCTGCATCTCTTTACCATTATACTGATACTGATTCGAGAGAGAGTTCTCTCTTTGATAACTATTGAATGTAAGTCCGAATGGAAAATAATCCTGCGATGAAATTACAGGGCTTTTGATGTGTTCAACTTTAAAATCATCAAAGTAAACCTCCATTAGCGTTTCTTGACTATTCTAAATACTCGGCAAGTCCTGTAGAATACTAGCCATAAACCATAAACCCAAAATGATACTGGAAAGTCCGACAATCCATTGCCTGTAATATTTTACTAAAAGAAATCCAGAAAGGAGCAGTAATGGGACACTCAAAAAAACCCTCATCGTTATAAAAACGACAGACTCTTGCGTATATCTATCAAAGAAAAGAAAGTAGTAATATCTGACTATTGGGTAGGCCGCAAGAGCCACAATCATAAATAATGTATACAATAAATATTTCTTCATGACTTACTTCTTAAGAAAATTATTTATGCTCGTCAATATTTCATCAAAAGTCGCCTCGTCGATGTTGCTGTGAGTAACCGTCTTTTTCTTTCCATCTCCGCCGGTGTATGTAATTCTAATCTTATTGTTTACTTTTTGTTTTGGTCTACCTTCATCGCCATGAGATCCTAGGATATTCGATCTGTCGGGTGTATAATAATTATCAACACGATCTGCACTCTCCCCGTAATTACGATCAATATTGTCAGATTGAGTACCGTTTGCCGCATCAACTACAATCAGAAACTCCGGATCAGCAATTTTTTCGTCTTTCAATCTCTTCGCCAAGTGGTTTGCCAACACGCCTCCCTCGCTATTACCTCTAAACTATTTGAGCTCGTTAACATCATCGCAGGTAAAATGATCACTGAGCCAAAAGAGATCGATAAATTCTTCGACGGCCTGTCCCCAGGAAAAAAAAGCCATTCAAAAAAGGGATGGCCAATAATTGATAATCAACTAAAGATTTGTGATCTCAGAAACTTTGATCAGTTCAACCTCATCGGGTGACTTTATCTTAAACATAAAAACAACACTCGTCCCAAACGGCGACAAGTCCTTGTAAGGACCTACTGTTTTCTTCCTGGTACAAGTGGCTTCGGCAAAGAATATCCCATCCTTCTGCTCACTAAAAATAACTTTCATCTTACTCCTCTTTTTTCCGATGCTCAATGATTTGTACAAAAGAACACTCGACCCCAAAACGATTTCTGATTTCTTTAAACTGTCAATTCGATTCTGAAACAGATAAGACATCTTATCAAAAGGTATCACTTCTTCCAATATCACAAAATCGCCCTTTCGATAACATGACTGGGATTTATAAGCGTCAGATGAAGAGATAAACCGTTCAAACGCGATTTGATAGTATGTGTAGTCTTGAGCGACTAGATCGACGGAGATTATCACTAAGATAATGACAAGCAGCTTCTTCATTCAACAACTATTCTTGAGGTTCTTGTTCTCGCACGGCCTCGCCTGTCAGTACCATTGTAATTAAAATTAAGGTGGGCACCGGATGATGACTGTCTCGCATTGTAGAGTTCTCGCGCGAATAGTTATTGTATGTCAGACCGAAGGGATAATAGTCCTGCGATGAAATTACTGGGCTTTTCACATGCTCCACTTTAAAATCATCAAAATACACCTCCCTTAGCTATTAAAGGTTCTCCCATGCAATCTCATTTATATCGGTGGCAACAACCAGTCCACCTTGCGAATTTGAGCCTATCATCAATCGCTTAGTAGTGCTTGGAGATATATAAAACACGGTGTCCACGTCATTTAATGAAAAAACTACTCTACATGAATCCGAAACGCAGCAAAATCTTCCGATCAGTTTATAGTCAATTACCTTATATCTGCCTTTGAAATCATCGTGAATTTGGAATTCCCCATTATCAAATTCAACTTTCATCGTCGTTCCGGCGTTGAAATAAATACCTCTGAAAATCTCAATGTTTGGACTGTCGCAATTCGAAGGAACAGCGCAACTGTGTAGGAATACTCCTATAATTATAAGCGATGCTACGTTATTTCTTCTTCGACTTATTATCTCTGTTTTCATAAATGATTCTCGCTTGATTTCCATTTATTTTGTACCCTTTACCATTATTGTTTCTGGTGTCACTGCCAGATTCAGCGTATTGGTATTTACCGGAGAACATGACATTATCAGGATCGTTTTTATACTCCATTCGTTGATCATCCGGTGTATGTTTGAACCACGACCAAACATTGGTCCACTCAAATCCCTCATCCGGATGAAGAAGGCCCGCAGAGTGACCAGCCTCATGAGGTGCTGTGTATGTGTCATTGCTTGAGGAAGTATCAAAAATCTGACTTGAGCTAAGCTTCATGACACGAGAATTATCTGGATCAACTTCACCAGCAGTTCCCTTATCCAAGTTATCGACGACTTCAAAGATGTGGTCACCATCGCGTGCCTTTCCATCTTTAGAAAATGCTATGTCAACTGACACAGATGTTGATACATTATCTTCATCAATCGTGAATACATCCTCTATCTGCGTTTTAATTGAATAGACCAGATTTAGCAAGTCTTCTGTCTTAATATTTGTGTTAGTACTTTTATTTATGAGGGTGGCAGTAAATTTGATATCGTAATTGGTCTTGCCATCTTTTTCGGACTTGTTTATTGTCCAATCTCTTCCATCTGGATCTATGAGCAAGACAGGATTGTTAGCAACATAATTATATGGGGTCCAATTGCTATATCCTTCGGCATGAGGGTCAAGATTGAAAAATCTCCCCAGATCAGATTGATACATTCTCCAGCCGTAGTTAAGCCATCCAAGATTTAACTCATCCTGAAATTCTTTGCCATTGTACTGATACTGATTGGCGAGAGAATTCTCTCTTGAATAATCATTGAACGACAAACCAAACGGATAATAGTCCTGTGATGAAATTACCGGGCTTTTTATGTGCTTCACTTTAAAATCATCAAAATACACCTCCCTCATTTGTTAGTTGTCCTTGACGTCATCATCGTCGGAATAATCTATGTCAACAATCTGCCACCCCCGATCAGTAAGTTCCAGGTCATATACATCCATTTTTACGGGTTGCTTTTTTGATCTCAATATTACTGTGGATTCAGTGCTGCTACTTATGATTTCTTCAATATCGAAATCATAAAAAGAGGGGCAACTATTAATTTTCTTTGTACTAGATACCTGCCTTCTAAAACTCATTTGTTCTTCCCAAATTTTTTCATAGTCAACGTTCTTGTCGGGAATATGCTTTGAGTAAACCTTCTTTACGTCGATATATGGTCTCGCATCGGTGATCAATCCCTTCATTTCCGCTGTAATGTATTTCACAACGACCGCTAGCGGAGGTTCATGTTTGATCTCAGGTTTGCAAGAGCCCATTACTTCAAGAATGATAATGATTATGGGGAGAAGGTATAATTTCATGGCGTTCTATTTCGCTTACCAAAATATTCTAAATATGGTTTAGCAGTAACACTGCTCGGCCCTTTAATACTTTTTGCTCCTTTGATCTTTAAAGCTTCGTTGTAAAGATTATTCGGTGCGACCACGCTCGCATCCTTATAACTAAATGGCCAATGCTGTAACGCTCCACCAGGTTTTATTGTCTGGCTAGCATTGAAACCCGCAAATACTGACTTAAGAGCATTTTGAACGAATGATGAACAATTATTATAGCAAGCATTGTAGTCGGCCGCAGAACTTAGGCTAGTGTCCAAAGCTGTTTTCGCTTTTGTGTCTTGCGCATGGTCAGTAGAAATTTGAACGATACCATCCGCCGCTCTGCCTTCCCCAAACTCGCTAACCTTTCCTGACTCACCACTTTTACTTACATCCGTGCCCATTAGGTCACTCAAACTGCTGATTACCTTTGGTCCATTATAATCCGACGTGACATTATCTTGAAGGTTCGTTTCACCCACAGGCTGATCCGGCCATAAATCATAGTAAGTCATGGTGCCATCTTTCACTGTTTCCATTACAGGTTTTCCGCTTGAATCCAACACGGTATTACCCCTTGAATCCTTCTTTTCCACTCTCTTATAATTGTCAATTGCAATCCCTGCATGTCCTGTCTCATCGTGCTTGGAGAACCATGTGAGCAGATAAATATCATTGCCATCTGGATCAATAACATTTATGGGATTATTAACAGCATAATTGTAAGGAGAGTACATGTCATAGCTATCAGCATGTGGGTCAATTGCTCCCCACCTTCCAATCTCAGGCATGTACATTCGAGCTCCATAATCCAACCAATCCAATCCTAACTCGTCCTGCTTTTCTTTTCCGTTGTATTGATACTGATTGTTGAGAGAGTTCTCTCTTTGATAACTATTGAATGAAAGTCCGAAGGGATAGAAGTCTTCTGATTGAATAACAGGGCTTTTAACATGTTCAACTTTAAAATCATCAAAGTAGACCTCTACCAGCGTCTCATTTTCATTCGATATCCAAATATACGCATACCCTGCTTCCTTTATCACTATGTCAGCCGGCGGAGCCAACCGTTCGTGCGAAATATTCGTCGTGTCTTCTTTCGCAGCTGTCGTAATCCGGTCGAACGAGCTCTGTGAAGCAATCACGTTAAAATCTCTATCGAAAATCAGCCAGTTCAAATACGCTTTCGGCGCCGATGACGGTGCCGACTTGTCGAGCCAGCCACTCTCGGGTATGGGCGTCGGGCTGTTCACCGCGTATCCTGCGCCGTTCTCAAATGTGCCCGAGGGTGGCGTACCTGCTATGATATTCGCCATCAACGTTGCAAAAATACCCATAGAACCTCCTGGCGGCGGCTCGTAATACTTCGCAAACACTTCTATCTTAAGTGTGTCGCCCGGCATGACCGAAAGACTTTTAGCCAGGCCCATTGTTTCATGCTCGGATCCGTTCAACCGGATTGCGTAGGCCGTTCCATCCGGCGGCGTCTGATCGTCGTACGTGTGATCGTACACAACGTGGTTGATCAGGCGCATGTTGTCATAGTCAATGAACTTCCCGTATTCCTCCCCTGCGTTCGGTTCCTCCATTGTCGCGGTTGACTCATCCACCCGCTCCTTCGAGGTAAACGTTACCCTCACGTTACCCAAATGATCCTTCAGGTGATATTGATACTCAGGATCAACCAATGTGTTTATCTCAATTACGAACTCGTAAAGATACAACCAGTCATCCGACTCAGTATCCTGCCGAACCAAACCGATCGTCATGTCGCCCGCTTGTTCGGCCCTGACCGAATATTCGTGCCATGTAAGCATATCCGAGGATACCGAGCCATAAGCGTCCAGCTCGACCGGTATGTACGTTACATTGTTCCCTATTTTCGTTCGTAGCGAGAACGCACTGCCGTTGTTGATACCCCGGAATTTTACGGTATACCATTCACCTTCTTCAACAGGCAGAACGTAACCGATCCGGGTCAAGCCGCTCTCGTAACCAATGGCACCAGCACTTGGCGTGACCGCAATCCCTCCGCCGTTATCACTCAAAGTGTAGGTAGTCGCATTTAGAGTTTCGAACGATGCCGACTCCTCCCACGATTTTGAAAATATCTCTTCCGTGCCGCCTAAGACAATTCTTCCTTCTTCATGGTTAGCGAAACGAACTTTGCCATTTTCATAAATAAACTCCCCCATATAGTCCGTCACTTTCAATAAGTGGTCGTCGTCAGCGTCCGGGCCACCGGATGAATGCGCCACAACCTGCTGCCATTTCCTGCCGGTCGCATCGTAGACGTAGCGAATATAGTCTCCCTTTGTGGTGGCGACGATCTCCGGCAAGTTCAAATGATTATACGTGATAGAAGAAATTCCTTTATTCCGGTCGACAATCATATTGCCGTTTTTATCGTACTCGTAATCTGCGCCATCCTGGTTGCCGTCTTTGAAGCCCTGCGGCGAGGACGACTCATCGGTGACCGACCGAAGCTGGTTGGTTGTAAGGCCTTCTTCACCGTAGTTGTATGAAAGTACGTCCATATCATCACCGTTCCGTGCAGTACGTGCAAGATGTTTAATATTACCATTAAGATCGTACTCGAACTCATGCTCGGCGAAGCCCGGCGTGTCGGCCCACCCCTCTGTGAATAGTTTCCCGTTGGCAGACAACAACCTGTTCATGTCATCGTACTCGAACTTGTAAGCGCTTTGCGTTGATCCGTCTGAAAAGCTGCTCCACTTCATCCCGGAAATGTTGCCGTTGTAAGCCGGTGAGTTCCCAATGTCAGCGCCGAGGTTGTAAAACAGATTCATTCCAAAGAGATCGGGCAGGAATGCATAGTCATCCGGGGCGGACAACTCCGAATTATTCATCGCTGTCAACCAGCCGCGAATATTGTAACTGTAGTCAACCTTCTGCCTGAACATCCTGGTATTATCGGCTGCGCCCATTGTCGCCGTGTTATGAAGCCCCTTTTCAGTTAATTGACCGAGCTCATTGTAAGTGTTCATCGCGATCAATACCGCATTGCCTGTATCGAGCTTGTGCCATACCTTTTTAAGCCGCCCCGCATGATCATATTGGAAAGTGCGCACAACAGCGTGTTCGTCAAGGCCGTTCTGTCGTGTTTTTGCTGCCATGACTTTTCCCGTAAAATCATATACGCTCGTGGAGACATCGTAGGTATTATGAATATTCAGCGATATAGACTGCACTGGACGATACCGATCGTCGTAATATGTGACAGCATGGATAAATCTGCCGGTATCCGGTAATTCATACAAGCCTTGCTGAAGCACGGCTGTTACAGAACCTGTGACCTGGCCTTTCACAAAAGGAAAGTGGCCCGTCGCATTCACGGAGTACTCATACTGACCATCCACCTCTTCGGATCTGTACTCCAGGCTCTCCGGGTCAAACAGTCCAATGAAACCATAGTCATCGTAGTAGATTGCCGTAAGCACGGAAAAGTTATTCTGTACAAGCGATGGAAACGCATTCCTGGAGTATCCAAAGTGGTCCTCCTGTTCAACAGCAAAATCCTCGTTCAAAACAGTTGTACCTATAAGCGAGGTCATCGCTTCCTGGCTTATGGTCGCCGAGTGGGTATAGATCCCAGTTATCACCGGACGGTTAAGCTCATCGTAACGGGTGTATGTCCACTGGTTTGCAAGTCGTTGCTGACCATCTTGAGTCATCACAAGGCGATCGCGGTTATCATAAACCATATGTATCCAGTCGGCGCCCGGTACTTTTTTTCCAATCATCCGTTTACGGCCATCATAACGATACATAAAACCCATGTTTTGAATCGCCCAGGTGAGTTTGGTTTGAAAGGTAACCTCGATGGGCTCACTTTCTAAGGTCACTCCCGTCACTACGGAGTTGGTCATTCTCCACCGGTAAATCCCAGTGTCGGAAACGACAGGTGTGTTCCTGGTAAAAGTTTCGTCACTAGAGTCTTCGTTCAGGGAAAGAATATTGGTCCAGGTTCCACTGACAAGTTTATCCCAAAAAATGGTAGAGTAGTTGCCGGGCGGACGGGATGGAATGATAAGAGGGTGGCCCTCGACAGCTGTGATCTCATGAACGTCACGTATCTTCTTTTGACGAAGCGGGTAACCATCGTCTATCACCTGGTCATACACCTGTTCGAGTACCGAGAAATCAAGATAATTAGAGTCCACGCGAATCTTAATGTTGGAGTTCGAGAGGATACTTTCCGGCAGGGTCGTCAGTTCGTTGTCGTACAGGGAAAGTCTCGGGCTGTAATATGGCCCACCAACACCAACAAACTCGGGGAGCGACTTGATCCTGTTATGGTCAAGTCTCAGGTCAAGAATACCCGACAGGAAGCCGAACCCTGTTGGGATGCTTTCAATTTCATTTGACGCGAAGTCCAGCTCATATACCTCCTTGCCCAGAGCGATGTCAGCGCCAAAGTCTTCGAAGGCTTTGATGTGGTTCCCTGACATATAGATGCCGCGATAATGCCTCGTTTTCCAAAATGACTGCGGTATAACACCGCTCAGATTCATGTCTGCGAGGGCCACGTAGTGAAGGAAGCCATCATTATCATGTGCACCAGATATGTGGCTTTGCGTGATCGGCCAATACTCTGTCGGTGGCCAATTTAGCAGAGGATAAAGATCCCTTCTCCAATTGGGCCCATTTACCTGATTGTATAGATCCGTTAGGGCGGTAAATTCGGGCGTTGGCGGAACAACACCAGGGTTGACGGACGGCGCAATAAAAGAGCATTTTGCATTGTATACTGTTGCGCCGCTTGTGCCGAGAGCAACATCAGCGATCATACCACCGCGATAGGTTTGTGCGATAAAGTAGAATGTAAAACCATTTCGTTGCCAGTAGATCGCATCTCCCAGGCGGGTTATTCGAAAGCGATCGCCGAGGGCTGCACTTGGAATGTTCCCATGACTTACGCCGTTCTCATACACGTAAATATTTGTCCCTGATATGACAAAAGCAAAGTCGATTGTATTTTCACTGTTGTTTGAGTTGATGTCCGAAAACCCAAAAGCACGGTTGTTGTTCCATGAGTCCAGTGTAAACTCGATCCACCCATCCTGTTCATAACCCAGGACGTTCATCGATGAGGCACCTGCATTGCCATAACCACTGCTGGCAGTTTTCGTCAGTGTCTGTGAATTGGTTTGAGTCACTCCAACCAGACTGCCCCATGTTATCAAGTCGACCGGTGCGGGGGCGAATCCAACTTTAAGGTTGGTGATGCTGCTACCGTTGCTGTACAAGGCAGCATCTACGATCAGGGAATTTATTTGCACATTATTGGCTGTATAAAGCGTGGTACTGTTTTTCTTAAAGATCATATTGGTGCCACTACGTTCCATGGTCAACTGATCATTAACTGCCACGAAAAATGAGACCACCATCGTACCGCTCAATCTTACATAAGTAAGACCACTGTTAGTCCGGTGAAACGCGTATTCGACTGTATAGAAATTGTTGTCTACGTTCAGGTCGGAAAATCCATAAGTGAATTCTCCAGCGGTCAAAGTTGTTACCGTATAGGCGATGTAACCGTCGTTAGCAGTAGGCAACACGTTTAATGATTCCGCACCGGCGTTGCCCCAGCCGTTGGATGCGGTTTTGGTAAGAGACGTGCCGCTTGCTGTGGCCCCTACAGTGTTGGTCCACGTAACATCCATTTGACTTTGACCGATGCACCCAAGCGCGACAAGAAGGAGCAGTGAAAGAAGCCAGGTTTTTTTCATTTCAAAAGTGCGGTCAGGCGTTTGGTAAATCGTTCAGTTTTCGTTAATAATGAATTTAACGGCCTCCGGAGGCAGAACTACGGCAAGGTTGCCAAAGTCGTCATAGATGTAGTAGGTGGACGCGTATACTGCTGTGGCCGCTTTAACCTTTTTGCAGATCACGCGTCCCTGGGTGTCCACGTATTCGAGGACATCGTTTTGATGCTCGTCCGTGGTTTTATTACAAAACAGTGTGTTTGGTTGATAATACGGGGTAGGCGTTGTTAATGAAACGTTTCCCGTATTGACGTCGTAGTTGAAATCCAGTATGTCGTTTTCAGCGTTAAGCAAATACTCTTTCTTTACAGTGTGGGTTGTTCCAGGTTGCCAGGCTGTTCCCACGGCCCCCACCTCGCTTGCCCTGTTCAGCGGCGACGACTCGAAGACCGTAAGGGCATATGGCTTGAGGTCTGATGCGATTGTTGAAGGGGCATTCAAATAAAACTGGGACTGCTCACTGTTAGTATAATTTTCGTTCTTAATTGCCTTCCTCCGAAGCCAACTATTCGTTTGATCGACTACGTAAGGCAGATATTTCTTTGCCTCTCTTCCTATGTCATCGTACTCCATCGGTTGAACGAGGTCCTTTTGATCCGGGCTTACCATCCAATTAACAGTTTGAAGTGATCGACCCAGGCCGTCGATGTAGCTAGTAACCATCGACTTTTCCTCATTGCTGAGGCTTTCGATACTTAACGTAGTCTTGACGTTTTCGATCAGCATAACCTCTTCCCTCACATAATTGTGATTGTTAGGTGGAAGCGGATCAATTGTTATCGTACCACGAATCGTTCCTTCGCATGAAGGGAGGTCAGGGCGGACCGTGGCGATGTATAACTTCTTTTGCGTCGTAAATGGGATCGTCGTCTGGTAGCTTGTTCCTGTGGTGACAAGGGATCCCGCCGACGGGCTATCATACCATTTGAATATTTCGGAGTAGCTAGGAGGCAATTGCACAGTATATGCTTCGTCATATTCCGCAGCAACGGTCTGATCAGCTGTTGGTTCCGGGTTTACGATAGATATTCCCCTCGTGTTTTTGTTGGTACAGCCGTACTCATCGGTATAACTGTACCCGATATTCTGACTACCCGTCGAATAGCTGGACGACTGAAAGGTAGAACTCGGCGAATTGTTAACATCCCATGATCCACCCGCAGGCGACGCCCCTGTAAGACTAAATGACGGTGTACTCGAGCAAACGAAGGCAGGAATTGAGCTGTCGAAGGTGATTACTGGAGGTGTTCTATAAACAAGAGTCACCGGGGTATAATCAGAATTACATCCCGATATCAGTGTGCTTGTTAATCTTACATGCAACGTGTGATTCTCTGTTCCTGCAACTCCACTGATCGCAAGCGTACTTTGGCCAGTGCCGGATAACAGGTAAGTAACAGCTCCGCCTGTCGTTCCATTCTCGATCGGGGTGTTGTTGGAATCCTTCCACTGATAAGTGACATTGGATACAACAGGATTGACTGACATTAAACCCTCACCGTCTGCGCAATTGTAAACGTTTGCAATAGAAGGTGGTGTAATATCTACGATTGTCGCTGTTCCGTATTTTGGACTCCCGCAACCATCGTGTCCGACCGCTACTACTGTATAAGTTTTCGCAGATGTTAAGAATGGAGTGTCAATGAAATTCGTACGTATGACCGCGCCACTCAATCGCTGCACAACATTGTTTTCATCGAGCCAGAGATAGTGGCTGATATTTTCATCGAAATTAGGTCCGGTCACCACGTTAATTCGCACACTCGCTCCGCCACACGAATACGGGTTGGTAATATCATAAGGGAACGCGGGGGGATTTGCGCTACCGACCACCACAGTGCCCGCCTTGCTTGCGGTGCATCCCGCAGACGTAACAGTGTAAGTAACCGAATGATTGCCCTGACCCGCTGCATTGGCGTAGAAGAATCCGTCGGCACTAACATTGCTGCCCGACCACGTTCCACCTACGGGCGAACCTGTAAGTTCAAACACGGGGCTGGCAACACATGCTCCTTGTGTTGGTACAGAAATGTTCGGACTGACGGTTATCTGTTTCGTCGCATAGGCGGAGCAACCAGTTGTTCCATCCGTATAACTGTATTTCACGACATGTGTGCCCCCGCCGGCGGCGGAAGGTGCAAATTGATATATACCCGAGGATTCTTGAACACCATCACCATTACCATCACTAACATCGTCCCATTCGCCGCCTGATGGTGTTGCGGTAAGAGATACGTTTGAACCATTGAGACAAGCAGATTCATTCGATCCGATTGAGAGTGAGGGAATTGGGTGTACGATTACTTCGAGAGCGATCGGTCCCGACGACCAGTTGCATGCTGCAATAGTGCGACTAACGACCACTGAAAGTCCGAAGATGGATGCACTCACGCTCTCGAGGGTCATTACGTTGGACCCATTGCTTATGATAACTGTCGGTGATCCGGGGTCGCCGATGTCCTCACCATTATGGAGCAAGGTGGAGTTGTAGTACCAGCTATACGTCGCACCCGACACAGCGCTCACCGAAACCTGCGCACCGCCAGGGCCACAGATAACTCCATGGGTGGGGGCTGGCGTTGATGGATTTGAAACAACATCTGCTTGAAAATACTCCGTACCGGAACAATTCGGCCCATCGTCCAGGAGGTAAACAACGCGGTACCTGATATTTGGAATAATCGACGATGCCGGATAAGAATTACTTCTTCCATCGTCGACGACTGTCCAAACGTCCTCGCCTGATTCCTTTTCCCACCTGAAATTGCCCGGAAGGCCTAATGCTATCACGAAATTCTGAGTCGGTGACTGATTACAATAGACAGTGTTTCCAGACGTCGTTAATGTGGGACAATCAGCAAACGCATTCTGCGAGACCAGCATAATCGCCAGGCTGGTTGCCGTCATAGCAGAGCACATTCTCAGAAAATCTATGATCTGTTTCATGGCTGATTATTGTTTGTAGTTATAGGTATACCTCTTGAGAATGTCATTATTGTAGTCCCGAATAACCGACAGCCTGTTCAGGTTATCATACTCATAGTAACTTATCCTCGAATTAGGATCTGTCATGCATCGCACACCAATGCCCGGTTGATGGGTGTAGGTTGTCATGATCGATTGAGCGGGATGAAGTCTCAATTCGTCGACAAGACCCGTGCCTTGGATAGTTACTGACGTCGCGCCAGTCACCGTATAAATTTTATTTGTCCAAAGCCCATTCGACAGAGCATTCACAGGGCCGGATACCGCGCCCCCGGTAATATTCACCGTCCCTCCGGTTTTCACCCAAAGACTGATAGCATACGTGCCGGTTGAGGTAAGGCCCCCTTTGCTGATCGTACGAGTCTGCAGGTTCAGGCACCGGTCTCCTGTCACACCATCGCCATTCACCCTTCCGGCGCTTACGGTCCATCCACCGTCCGATTCGCTTTCGAACGAGGTAAAGGCAATATCTTGAACGGCAGCATTTGCAGCCTCCGCCACGATCAATTCGGCATTGTAACCCCAGACGAGTGCCTTGGTAATTCCTGTCTTATCCGAATACTCAATGACATTGTTGTGGCTATCAAATTGGTGGTACTTAACCTCATCTGCATATCGGCTGTCGGCTGTAGTGCCATCGAATGGAGTTAAGTTCGATAGAGGGATTGGCGTCAGTATCTTCAGGTTCTTATGCTTTTCTGCTACAATTGCATTGTTGCTGTTTTTGTAGACGATCAAATCCGATGAGGTGACATTGGTCGAGCCGCCCCTGATTATCGCAGTTGTATTCTCGATAACCGAACTCACCATATTCCTGGCCTGCATTTCAGCGATCACAGCGCTGCTGCCCTGGTCGAGGTCATGTGGATAAGTCATTTTGGACAAAAGAACCTCGCCACTACTCGTAGTCTTCGTGATTTCTGTTACCTGGGTATGGTCCGGGTTGTCTCTCTTATAAGTTGTAACGGTCAAGTTATCTTCGCCATCATCATTGTATATAGTTTCCTCCGTCGAGGTTAAATAGTGCCACGAAGAAATAAACTTATACCCGGCGATTCCAAACCCAAGGTTGGACAGAATAGCTTGATCGGGACTGCACGGAGCAGGCAGTACAAAGGGATAAGTTTCTATGCCAATCTTCGCCCCATATGCGTAAAACTGGTTGGGATTTTCTTCTGGCCTGTTGAGAATATTGTCGTAAGAGTAGTGATTTTTTACCCTTCTAACCTTTTTGAACGTACCTCCTGAGTAGCCATATTCTGTCACCTCATCCGGAAGTCCGTTCAACCAATCGTAGGTCATAGCGGGGGCAAAAGGGAAGCCTGCAGAAATAATGTTTTGGGATTGGTCGATTAGGAATTTATTGACCGTTTTACCCGATGTGGTCGCGTCATGGTCAAAAAAAGTAACATGGCTGTAAGCCACATGGGCACCGCTGTTGTTGGCTAGCGGGAGGACCGACGAAGTACTCTGAGTATTAATAGGGCATACAACCGATTGGTAGCTACAGAAACCATTTGGCGGTCCGTTAAAAAGTTTTTCTGCAGTGGATACGTAAATTGGATTTTGAAATATCAGCCCGCTGGATTCAATGCCATCGTCGAGTGTATATTGAAACTCTCGTTCGATGCAGGGATTCCCGGCCGCGCAATTCTTGACTTTCTTTATTCTAAAGCCTCCCACGGTCATATTCTGGGCGGGCACGATCACAGGATCCAGCCAGTGAACGGCGACGTCACCATAGTACGATGTACCGATGGTTTCTATTCGAATAGTGTAGGTTCCTGGTGAAAGAATAACGGGAAGCCCATATGGGTCACTGTTGCCCATACAGAGGCGGTAATAGCCATTGGGGCCTGTGATCTCTATCAGACATTTGTCATTATGAGTGGTAGTTCCATCGTCTGCATTGTTCCAGACAATTTTGACATTGGTGTAGTCGGAGTTGATCGTAAAATCAGTTGTCTTGACCATATCGGTTGTAGAACTCAGGAATGCGCCACCCGGAACGTTTTGCGTTGTTGGAGGAGAAGAGTATTGATTAGGTTCATATTCAAAGTCCAGTGTTCCACCCGTTGGATATTTGATCTTTAATAACATACCCGCGATAGCGTATTCATGCCGTTGTGTCCTGTTGGCGCCGGTAGTAAAATTGTTTATTTCGTCTATGGGAAGGAGGGTTGCGTTATCGTAATTGTTGAAATAACCCCAATGATCTTGTTGAAAACCGTGTCGTGCGGGAAGTGCCGTTTGATTGTAAGTGAACTTATAAGGAGGTTTCCCCACGTGCCCCGCACTGTTCAGCATTAGTCGGTAGGCCATTGGGTTATTGCCAGTCCCTGGTCCGATATAAGACTGTGAAAGGTTAAACTTATTTATCTCGTAATAAATGCCGTTGAGTTTTTTGTACATAGTGATATACTGAAGCTGCGTCTTAACATTCGCTGCGATGTCTTGCCTGCCTTGGTTAGAGTACTCAAAAATTACCCGCTCACCTGTACTCGTAACCAAAGAATCGAGGCGTTTCGCACCAACACCCGTGTTTGATGCCAGAGAATCAACTCTTTCATGAGGAAGAAATAAGGCACACGACACATTTGAAAAGGCGGCGCGGGTAGATCTTGTTACTACTGTCCTGTTGTCGGCATACCCATAGTCTGAATAGTAATAGGTGGCAACATCTCCCAATTGAGTTGTCACACTTGTTAAATAATATGTGTTGTAATTTGTGTTCGGCGGATAAACGTTTGCCTGGCCACCGGTATTATAAGGCCACGTCGTTGTCCCGGAAATGGTTATACCATGATAGGTATAAATGGTGCCGCGCTCATCTGTGATTCGGAACCCTGCCCCTGACGACTCGATCTTGATTTTCTGAAACGGCACCGATCTCCATTGCTCAGACTCATCCAGGAAAAATTGTCCTGACAATCCAGGCCCGCTGAAATTGTAGAAATCCGGCTCGGAATCTTTCTCGCCCCTTATTACGCCCTTAAGAAACTCGGTATCGCCGTTAGAGAATTGATCCAGTGGATCCTCCAGCGCTTCTGCCTGGATTGCTGTGATGAGTCCTCCGGGATAGAATGCCAGAAATTGTGAAATGTCTTTTATCTTTTCCGGGTATTCACCGGGCGGAGGCCAGTGACCAGCTTGATCGGGTATACCATGAACATTTGTTGAAACGACACCGCCGGCCTCGAGCCCCCATCCCAATCCAACTTCACTGGCGATCTCGTCGACCTTGATCCCACTCGAATGATAGTTCAATGAAATCGGGATTTCTGCTCCTCTCAAACTAATGACATGGATGGGGATCGAAACCGCATGCAACCCAGTGTGCAAGCTGACCGGGTTCTGAATGAACTTTTCAAATGTCGCCACCTCAGGCGCCTTGGGTAAATTGATGTTAACAGGTGTTGAATTACGGTCCTGATGCGGTGCCTGGCCATATCCAAACATTCCTATGCCACAGAAGAAGAGGCAAAGAGCAGTACGGACGATACTTCTTTTTGCACCAGACGCAATTGAAAAACTATGTGCCAGAACGATAGTATGGACAATCATACACTGCTTGATTTTCATAAATACTTTTATTGAAAAAAGGGGGCCATTCGCGGTGCCCACGGCGGGGGTAGTTGAGCCTGGCCAAAAGTCGTGGTAATTGCTGCGACTAAAATAGAGACTATAGTCGTCAACTCCCGGCACATCAAATTGCAGGCAAAAGATTTCCTATCCATCTTGTTTAAAACAGATCGTGTATGTTATGTTTTGAAAAGGGGTGGGATCCGTCCGATGAAAAATTTTCTCTTTCAAAAAAATTCTGCGTCCGACAGAAACCTTACATCAATATGACATAAACTTTTTCTCTTCTACAATAGCTTCACACCTCACAAGTCACTTAAATGATTTGATGTTAGTGGGCGACATACCCCAAAAGAGGTATAGTGAAAACACGATAGGGAAAACCGGATGCCATTGGCCAGCAGCAACTTGCCTTCAACTCAGGTCTGTCAATAAATTCTCGGGATATATTTTTAACGAGGGAAAAAAATACCAGATCGCGACAAAAAAAACTACACTCGGTCGTCGCCTCAGCAAATAAACTCACAACATCCCCACCAGCGCCACCACCAAACTCGCGCTATTCTGCGCCGCCAGTTTATAAAATTGCTTCACCTCTCCCACACTCGAGTCCCCCGCATTATCACTCAAGCTCCGCACCACCACAAACGGCTGCTTCACCTGCAGGCACACCTGCGCCACCGCCGCCCCTTCCATCTCCGTGGCATCAGCATTCAGCTTGCTCCGAAGATCTTTCACCGCGGCATTCGACGACACAAACACATCGCCCGTCACGATCGTCCCCCGTATCACTTTCGGATATCGTTCTCCTTCCGACGTCTTCAGCTTCTCGAACTTCGCCTCCGTCGCCGCCAGCACCGCCTTCTCTACCAGCTTCGGATCGCATTCGTAGAACACAGGATTGTCCCCCTGAGTAAACGGGTTGCGCGTAGGCCGGCGCATCAGACTGTCACGCGTAAGCGTACCGTAATCGTGATACGCAACCCGAGTGCCTATCACAATATCACCCGGCGACAAACCCGGGTTCGTCCCACCCGCAATACCGGTGAACACAATCTCCTTCGGCATGAAATGTTCTATCATGAGCGTCGTGACAATCGCCGCATTCACTTTACCAATACCCGTCTGCGCAATGACAACCTTCTTCCCGTTGAGCTCCCCTTCCGTGAACGAGATCCGTTGGATGATGCTCTCATTCTTATTAGTGACTATCGACAGCAAGTACTTTATCTCCTGATCGAATGCCCCAAGGATACCCGTGATGGGACGATACTCGCGATTGTACGCGGGCTCCGGATATACCGGGACAACGACCTGGCTTTGTGCGTGTGTCGCCAGCGAGATGACTAGAAAAATGAAGGGGAGAATTCTCATAGTATTGTTTAATGCAAATATCGAACATCGAACACCCAACACCGAATGTTGAAGTAACTGTACCGACAACTTGGATATTGGGTGTTGGATATTGGGTGTTGGATATTCAATTTAATCATTCAGTGCTAACGCAACGACCGCACAAACATCAATGATCCACAAAGTAATACTAACCTCTTTCCATTTCCCCAACGACACCTTGATCACCGTCCAGCTCAGAAACCCCCACACAATCCCCTGTGTGATCGAATAAGAAAACGGTATCAATATCATCGCAATAAATGCCGGGATCGCATCGTCCAGCTTGCTCCACGGAATGTTCACAACAGGCGAGATCATAAACACTCCCACCAGCACCAACGCCGGCGCTGTCGCAATCGACGGGATCGCCGAAAGCAGCGGCGACAAAAACAGGAACGGCAGGAACAACAGTCCACCCACGATGGCCGTGAGCCCTGTCCTTCCTCCCGCTTCGATACCCACCGCCGACTCGATGTAGGCTGTACCCGGACTCGATCCGGACAATCCCGCCAGCATCGTCGACACCGCATCCGTCGCAAGCGACCGTTTGATGTTGCGCGGCTCTCCATGCTCGTCCAGCAGTCCCGCCGCTTCCGACAGCCCCAGGAACGTCGACAGTCCATCGAACATACCCGTGAACACAAACGAGAAGATCACCGGCACCATCGCCAGCGACAACGAGTTCACCAGATCGAGCTTGAACAACAGACTGAAGTCCGGCGCCGCGAAGATCGAGCTCATCGTCACCCACTCCTTCGCTCCCACCGTGTAGGTCAATATTGTCGTGATCACGATGCCGATGAGCACCGCACCGAGGATCTTTCGTATGACCAGCACCGCCGTGATCAGTAAGCCCACGATGAACACGATAGCCGCTGTATTCATCTCGCCAATCCCAACCACCGTCGCCTCGTTGTGTACGATAAACCCCGCATTCACAAAACCGATCAGTGAAATAAACAAGCCAATGCCCGCCGCGATCGCATGACGGAGCGCTTTCGGGATTGCCTTCACGATATGAGCTCTTACGTTGAACAACGCCAGCAGCATGAATACGAGTCCCGCCCAAAACACAGCGCCCAGCGCCACTTCCCACGGTACCTTCATTCCCAGTACCACCGAAAACGTAAAGAATGCATTGATGCCCATCCCCGGCGCCACCAGGATCGGGTTGCGGGCATACCAGCCCATCGTGATGCTGCTGAAACTGGATACAATGATCGTAGCTGTGAGGATCGCCGGAAATGGCATTCCCGTGTTCGACAAGATCGACGGGTTAACGACGATGATGTATGCTGTCGCCATGAAGGAGCTCGCGCCGGCGATCAGTTCTGTTACAAAAGAACTTTTGCTCTTGGGGAGATTTTCGGACATGAGAACATTTTAATGCAAACCGCAGAATATCGAACACCGAACACCGAACCGCAGAAGTGGCAGAAGGCTACCGAATGATCTTGCTGGTTGAGTGATGAAACTACCCGCACCTTCTGCGGTTCGACATTCAATGTTCGATATTCTGCGGTTTAATTTTATCCCCTTAGTTGGTAGGACTTAATTTTCGCAAACGCCCGCAGCCCGGCATACGACAACGTCGCCCCGAATCCCGAGTGTTTTCTTCCGCTCCACGGCACCGCCGCACTCACGCGATCACAACAGTTCCAATAGCCCGTTCCCGCGTCGACCTTCGAGAGGATCAGCTCCGCCCTGCTCTTGCTGGCACTGTAGACCGCCGCCGTCAGTCCGTATTCCGTATCGGACATGAGCCTGATCGCTTCGTCGTCGTTCTTCACCTTCATAATGCCGATCACAGGGCCGAACGACTCTTCGCGCATGATGCTCATGTCGTGGTTGACATTCTTTAGAACCGTCGGTTCGAAGTAGTAGCCTTTTCCCGGTCCTTTCTTTCCGCCCGTGAGCACCGTCGCTCCTTTCATGACCGCTTCGCTTACTTGCGCCATCAGCACATCTGCCTGCGACGGCCTGGTGAGCGGACCAACGTAAACACCTGCTTCCGTCGGCGCCCCGGTCTTGTATGTCTTGACTTCCTTAACAAACTCGTCGATGTAGCTGTCGTAAACTTTTTCATGAACATAGATGCGTTCCACCGCACAACAGCTTTGCCCATTGTTATAAAAAGCTCCGTCTGCTGTCGCTGCTGCTACAGATTTCACATCGGCAACATCGTCGGCAACGTACAGCGGATCCTTACCCCCCAGCTCGCACTGACACGGCACCATCTTACGGGCCACACGTTCGTAAATGTATTTTCCTGTTTTATATGACCCCGTAAAAAAGTATCCATCGAGATCCAGATCCAGCATCCCCTCGCCCGCTTCCCTTCCGCCAATCGCCACCTGGAAAGCATTCTCCGGTACGCCCGACATGTGAAGCGCCTTTGCGATCCCGATACCGGTCAGTGTCGCGAACTCTGACGGTTTATATAATACCGTATTGCCCGCCAGTAACGCCGGCACAAAAACATTCACGCCGACCAGGTAGGGATAATTCCATGCGGAGATGTTGCCGACAACACCCAGCGGTTCGTAAGCGATCCTTTCTTCGAGCCCTTGCTCACTCGTCATCACTTCATCGGAAAGGTACTTCACTGCATTTTCCGTCAGCCATTTGATCCGCGCCCGTGCGCCGTTGAGCTCGTTCTTCGATTGTTGCAGCGGCTTGCCAACTTCGGAGGTGAGAGTGACGGCCAATTGCTCTGCATTCTTCTCCAGGTAGTCAGAAAATTTCTTGATGATCCCGATGCGTTCGCTCAACGGAACGCCAGCCCACAAAGCTTGTCCCGACCTTAGTTTCTGGTACTTCGATTGAATGGACGCAGCCGTGTCTTCGGCGACCTCCTGGAAAAGCTCTCCGGTAGCTGGGTTGACGATCTTCATTTTGAAAACGACCGGATTGCGGAAAGGAACGCTTTCTTGAGACCCTTGGATAAAAGGCTCGTCTCCTTGTCGGTCATCCTTTCCGGATGCCATTGAACGCCCACCATAAAACCCTTATTGGCTTTGTTCTTGAATTCAAGACCTTCGATCACATCATCCTTCGATACAGCGCTGACCATGAGATCGTTTCCAACCAGGTCGATTGCCTGGTGATGGGCGCTATTCACCTTCTCGGTCATCGCTCCCGTAACTTCGCCCAGCAACGTCCGTGAATCGACCGTCACCGGATGCTCTTTGTCCGTTTCTTCCTTTTTGTGAATAACATTGCCCTCGCCGAGGTCCTGGATCAGCGTTCCACCCTCGATCACATTGACAAGCTGCATCCCGCGGCAGATCGCAAGGACCGGCAGCTTGTTATACTTCGCGTATTTGTAAACTTTCTCTTCGTAAACGTCGCGCTCTTCGTCCCAGCTCTCGGGCTTCAAAGGATAATCTGTGCTGCCGTCGTATTGATCGGGATGAACGTCCGTTCCGCCCGTCAGCACGATGCCCGAACAACCATTGTATTCATGAGAGCCGACTTCAAGCTTCACGATCTCTATGTCTCCCCCTATGTCTTCCTGTGTAAACCAACTCAGGTACTTCTCCATGCTCGCACTCCGCGAATCTGTAACTCCTACTTTCTTTTTCATCTATTTATAGTGCTCTCTTGTATAACATTTTAAAATCTTCCCGCTTCACCGGCTTTGGGTTATTGGGATGTGCAAAGTCCGCGAAAGCGAGATCCGCCAGCGTCTCGACATGTTCCTCCTTTACCCCGATGTCTCTTAAACGGCGTGGAATGGCGATCCTATCGTTCAGCTCAAACAAATATCTCACCACACCTTCGCCCGATTCATCCTTCAGCTCCAATGTCCGGGCAATTTTACGGAACCGGTCCTCGAATCCCCCAACGTTGAACTCCATCCCGTAAGGAATATTGACCGCATTGGCCAACCCATGGTGGGTGTCGAGCAGCGACGACAGCGGGTGCGCCAAAGAGTGGACCACACCGAGTCCCTTCTGGAACGCGATAGCGCCCATCATCGACGCAGCCAGCATCTTGCTCCGCGATTCGATGTCGGGTTTGTTGACGGCCTTCTCCAGCGACTGGCTGATGAGCGCCATTCCCTCCATCGCGATCCCTTCGCAGATCGGGTGAGGCATTTTGGCAATGTATGCCTCCATATTGTGTGTCAGCGCATCCATACCGGTAGCTGCCGTAACGGGCGCGGGCAATCCCATCGTGAGCTCCGGGTCGGCGAAAACGATCTTCGCGAGAAGCTTCGGTGAAAAGAGTATTTTCTTCTGGTGCGTTACGTCATCGGCGATGATCGCGCTCCTTCCTACTTCGCTTCCGGTCCCCGACGTGGTTGGAACGGTAATGAAATGAGGAACGTCGTTGGTCACGAAAACGTCGCCGCCGACGAGGTCGTCGTATTTGAAAAGATCCTCGCGGTGGTTGATGCGCAGCACGATGGCCCTCGCCACGTCGAGCGCAGCCCCGCCGCCGATGCCGATGATGCAATCGCGATCGTGTCCGTCGTATGCATCGGAGCCTTTGTACACGTCAGACTTGACGGGATTCTTATGGATGTCGAAAAAGACCTCTACGGATTTCTTTTGCTTCTTGAGATCGTCGACGATGCTCTTGAAGAAACCCAGCTGCGCCACCAGCGGATCGGTGACGATCAGTGGTTTCGACAGGCCGTTCTTTGTGAGATAATCGCCGATCTCGTTACTCGAGCCGGAGCCAAACCGGATCGTTGTTGGAAAGTTGAACTGATAGACTTTATCGAAGGTCATTTTTTACTATCTCAAATTATTTCAAAATATCTTCTGTATTCCCAATCCGTTACGCTCTTCAAATGCTGACGCCACTCCCAATCTCTTGTCTGTGTGAAATGATCGACGAACTCATCTCCGAAGATCTCCCTCGCCACGTCCGATTCCTTCATCCTTCTCGTCGCTTCTTCCAACGTTCGGGGCAACACACCGTTCGAAAGGTCGGAGTATCCGTTTCCCGTTGTCGGCTTTTGCTTGAGCTTTAACTTCTTTTTAATTCCATACAGACCAGCGCCCAAGGCTCCTGCCATCGCCAGGTATGGATTTACATCCGAACCGATCACACGCGTCTCCAGCCTGCACGACTTGTCGCCGCCGGAGAGAACGCGCAATGCCACCGTGCGGTTGTCGACACCCCATGTCAGTGTCGTCGGAGCCCACGCCCCTTCCACCAGCCGCTTGTAGCTATTGACCGTCGGTGCAAACAATGGAAGAATGTGCGGCAGGCAAAACAACTGCCCCGCCAGGTACTGACGGAAAGTTTCACTCATCTTCAGCTTATCGTTCGCATCGTGGAAGACATTTCGTTTCATCGACCGGTCCCACAAGCTTTGATGCACGTGGCCGCCGCAACCGGCTAGCGTTTCGGATATCTTGGCCATGAAAGTCGCCATGATGCCGTGCTTGTAGGCGATCTCTTTCACCGCGGTTTTGAACAACGTCGCACGATCACCCGCCTCGATCACACCGGAGTATTTTATCGCAGCTTCGAGCACGCCGGGACCCGTTTCGGTATGAAGCCCTTCGAGCGGAACACCGAACCTGCCCAGCAGATCGTACAGGTCGTTGAAGAAAGGCTGAACCAGTGCAGTTCTTAACACAGAGTAACCGAAGCTGCCCGGACTGATCGGCGTCAGCTGATGATAATTCTTATCGCGAGCGCTTTGCGGCGTCTCGGCAAAATTGAACCACTCGAACTCCTGAGAGAACACTGCCGTGAATCCCATCTTTTCCGCCTCGTTGTTCAGCGTTTTCAAAAGTTGTCTTGGGCAAACAGTCAAAGGGCCTCCTTTTTTATCGAGCAGCTCACCGAGGAAAAACGCTACGTCGTTTTCCCAGGGGATCTTCCGGAAGGTCTGGAGGTCAAGCCTTGCCGCGGCATCGGGGAATCCGGTGTTCCACCCGGTATACGTGGAGTTGTCATACACTACATCCGCGGCGTCCCATCCGAAGATGACGTCGCAAATGCTGGTGTTGTCTTTTAGAGCAGAGAGGAATTTGTCCACGGCGATGTACTTGCCGCGCAGGATGCCGTCGATATCCGCGTAAGCGATCTTTACCTTTCCCGACGGGTGGCTCTGAACGTATTTCAGGATCTCTTTTTGAGATACCGGCATGTTACTCTTCTTAACGGTTTCTTACAAGCCTGTAGATGACCAGCGAGGTGATCATCAAACCCAGGTACAAGAAGGCCAATTTAAGATTATAAACGGCAACTGCAATGAGCGATAACGTGGAGATAACAAGCGCCGTGGCAGGAAACAACGGGTACAACGGCACCTTGAACGGACGCTCCATATCGGGGTGAGTTTTCCGAAGACGGATGAGCGACAACATGGAGATGATGTAGATCGTCAGCGCTCCGAATACGGCGATGGTGATCACCTCTCCGGTCTTTCCCGAAAGCAGCGCAATGATGCCGATGAACATATTGACGATCAGGGCATTTACCGGCGTTTTGAACCGGGAATGGACGCGACCGAGAACCGCCGGCCCGTAGCCTGCTTTACAAAATTCATACGCCGAGCGGCCGGCCGCCAGCATGAGCCCGTGAAATGAGGCAACCAGTCCAAACAATCCCACGCTCGTGATCAAGGTGTACCACAACGACGGATTTCCCGGTATCTGTTGGATGGCCATCGGCAATGGCGAGTCGGAGATCGCCCCACCTTGAGTAAACACGATGGACTTCCACCCGCCGATGCCGATGGAACTCAGGAACGTCAGTATACAAAGTACAACAAGCGTCGTGATGGCCGACCCGAAGCCGATCAGCAGCGTGCGCCGGGGTTGTAAAGTCTCTTCGGCCAGGTTGGCCACTCCCTCGATGCCGAGAAAGAACCAGATCGCGAACGGGGTTGCGGCAAGCGCTCCTTCCCACCCATTCGGAAATGCGTCGAGCCGGATGTTGGAAGAATCGAAGTGAGGAAACACCAGCATACAGAACACCAGTATGGCCATGACGGCAATCGCGGTGATGACGAGCTCAAACACTGCAGCTATCTTGATCCCGGATATATTGAGCATCAGGAAAATAAAATATGAAACGATGGCGATCACTACCACCGGCACGCCGGGAAAGTAGGTGCCTGCATAAGCGCCGATACCCAACGCGATGGCCGGCGGCGCAAAGATGAACTCTATGTTCTGCGCCATGCCTGCGATGAAGCCCGCGTCGTCTCCGAATGCCTTGCGGGCGTAGTCGAACGCGCCACCTGATTTAGGAATGGCACATGCCAGCTCCGAGTAGCTGAGCGTGAACGTTACATACATGATAATGATGAAGAACAGGGCGATGGCGAGTCCATACGTTCCGCCTTTCTCCAGGCCGAGGTTCCACCCGAAATAGTTGCCGGAGATCACGTAGCCAACACCGAGTCCCCACACCATGGCCGGTGTAAGCGATCGCCTGAGCTCCGAAGGTTGTGCCGGGGCTGACATCAGTCGCGCTCCCGCTTCACTTGCCCGTTGTCATAAACCCGCCGCATCACAAGGTCGCCGTCTTCGTTGTACAACCGCCAGTGACCGTCTCTCTTGTCGCCCTTGAATTTACCCGTCATCTTTTCTTCGCCGTTCTGATAATACTCGGTGAAGGAGCCATCCTTGAAGCCATTCCTGATCTCTACTTTGAAATGAACGGTGCTGTCTTCATAATAGTCGGTGAACGATCTGGCATTTAGATTCTTAACATAGATGTATGGCAGCGCCATGGGATCGGTTTCGGTCTCTATGACTTCAATATCGACGGTATCCTCCGTGATCGGCACCTCGTCATCGACAGCTTCGACGGCTTCGATCGTGGCAACCTTCGGCAAAGAGTCCATCACTTCGAATTGTTCAACCATCAGCGTAATGAACTTCCCTCCGTCCGGTACCATTTGAAATCCAATATGACGAAAGCAGGTGATGTATGGCTTGTTGTTCTGCATGGAGGTCCGCGTTTCCACGTCGGCCATGCCCTTCATCGTATTAAACAACGCGGGCGTGCTGATATACATGAACACCGCGCTCTCGTCTTCGAACTTTCTCCGGAACTGCTTAAACTCTGCGGACCGGTCGAGTGTATTGTGATCCAGGTAGTCATCGATCATACTTTCAAGTGTCTGCGGGTGATTACTGAACACCACGAAGTTATTGATGATCGTATAATACGGTTTGTCATACCTCGCGAAGAACTTTCCCAGCAGCACCTTGAAAACACCTTTCATACCGAGGTAGTTGATCGGGAAGCCGCGATGATCGATCGACTTGAATTTCACCGGCGTCCTCTTTCTCACCTGCCGTTCGATGTCCGCGAGGTCTTTGCGCGCCTTCTCGATGTTATTTGCTTTCAGGATCACCGCCATCTCCGTATCCGTTCCCTTCCCGGAAGATTGTAATTCCAGGAACGCGACTTCTTCGCCGATCCAGTCTATCAGTTGTTTCTGCAAGTCGATCTTGAGATAGCTCTCGACGGCTGTCATGTTATCGCGATACTCTTTGTATTCCTTGACGTCTTTGCTGATGTTGTCCTGAAACTTTTGAAAGAACGTGGAGAAAGATCCGAAGCCCATAGCCATGCAGAAGCCCGTTCGCTGCGGCGCGATCTCAAAGAACTCGGTCGGCCCCTTGCCCGATACTTCGAGCGTACGGATGTAAGACTCCGTGGAATCATTCACATACGTAAATCCTTTCGCAGTGAGAAGGTTCCCGTCAATCTGAATATCCAGGTTGGTCGATATGAGCGACTCCGAAAGGTTGTTGACATACTCGTTCTCCCCGTCGGAATAAGACCTGACCAGCTCCGGAAGCCTGTAATAGTTCAAGTATAGCTTGCCGATGCTATTAGATCCGTCACCCACAGGCATCAGCCTGTCTTTCGACAATGTCGCGCCGCTGGCCTGGGCATCGAGTGCGTTGAGCAGAACTTTCTTCGTGTACGACATCACCAAAAACGTCCCGGGTATGGAAATGTACAGGTTGGTATTGTCGGAAGGATCGTGAAGGATGACAATGTCGTGATCGAAATACTTCTCCTTCTTTACGGTAAACCCGCCGGTTGTAAAAGTGGTGACGTATTCATTGAGGAACTTGATGCCCGATGCGCCCTGGAGATCGACCAGGAAAAGGAAATCATAATCCTTCGTGCCGATCATGTGGGCTGAAACGATCAGCGACCTCGAGCCGATCAGGTCGAAGAGCATTTCGTTGTCACGGATCAAAGAGTCGAGGCTGTTAGCCGAAGAAGTCAGGGAAGCGAAATATGCGTTGTGTGCCAGGTGCGACCAGGCCTCGGTGCCTGCGATCTGTTTCCAGGTCTCGATCGGGTCGTCGGTGATAATGGCATAGACGGCATCGTCGGGAATAAGTTGAAGAGCTTCACCCGCAACACCTTTGGAGCTGTAAAACTTCCAGGCGACCCATCCGCCGCCACCCAGTACTGCCAGTACAATGATCCACTTAAACAGTCTCATCTATTTGACCACGCCGGTTACGACGATGTTCTTGCGGGAATAATACCGAGAAGCTTCGAAACCCTCTTCGATATTACCATCGTACTCGACAAACACGGCGATCCGGTCGCCGAGTACATAAGCTTTATTGAGCCTGCATCTCCGGACGACGCCCCTGGACGCAGGAACCTTGCTGTCTTTCTGAAGAAGGATATCCTTGCCCTGACCTTTCACACGAAGATCGATCATGCCATTGTTAGACTTGAAATCCAGGACATAACGCTGTTCGTTGATCAACACAACATTGTTGGGATTGACGCCGATAAACCGGTATTCGTAACCAATGCTTGGCGGGTGTGCGAAGCCGTATTTCTTAAGGACCTTATCGCGGGTTTCGTTCAGCTTTGTGTCGAAGTCTTCATCCAGCCCGTCACCCCCGTACGTAACGGGACGTGTAGCCCATTCATTTTTTTCAACATCGATCACGTATACTTTACCGGACGGATCAGTATAGCCATCGCCTCGTTCTACCTGCACAAATGCAAAGTACTTTCCATCCGCGCTGAAGCCGCGTATTTCGGCGAGGCTCTCGCTGGGACCGACCCTTTCTTCGAGCTCCTCTTTTTCTTCTGTGCCGTATTCTGAAACGGTGTCGGGTTGTTCCGTCTCGCCGCTGATCGCGTTCTTGAGTCCATCCGTAACAAAGATGTCCCCATCCGGATCTCCTTCTTCCTGCGTCGAATCAGGTGGCGTTGCAACACCGGCGGTGTCGGCGTTTGCCGTTGACTCGGAAGTCTGCTGACTTCCGCATGATACTAATAAGCCTGATAGTATAAAGACCGGGAGAATTCTTTTATACATTATTAAACGTTATGGTTTTCGATTGACTGTATCATTTGTGGAATCGAGTTGTTGCGGTGTTCCTTGTGGCTGCAGATCGTTCTGGTATTCATTTTCACCTGAAGGAGGAACAGAGTCATTGATCACAGAATCCGCCGAATCCCTGTCCGACCGTGCCTGTTCGCCCCGGCCGCACGATACCAACAAGAACGCTGACGAAAAAACCGCCACTGTCATCAAAGCCCTGAATTTGTTTGTTTTCATGATTGTAAGTTTGACGAGCACCTGCAAATACTGTGCGCACGCCACCCTGTACTCTGTACCCTGTACCTGTACTATTCCTTCGTCCAGATCCTCGTATTAAGGTTCAGATCTTCCACGATCCCTATAAACAAAACCAAATACTTATTAAAGCTCTCAATCCGCTCGTATTTCACCATGGAGCTGAAGAAAGGGGCTTCGAACAGGTTCTCGCGAAGCGGAACGCCGATAAACACCTCGTTGGCAATGAACGACATACTCATGTTGGAACGTGTCTTCTGTTTGAACTGTAGAATTCTTTGCATCAATGATGTGGAAAGAATGTACCTCGCTTCGACCTGGTCGGTGCCGTAGACGGCAAAGGCTTTCTCGAACTCGGGATCTTCCATCTTCACCAGCTGGTCGCGCTGGACGTTCCATTTCTGGAGCATCGTGCCGAGACTTCCGAAGAGGTTTTCGGCCGTGTCAGGCAACACAATGGTTTCACCAATGAACTTCTTGTTGAAGTCGCCTACGAAGAAGAGGCCTTTGAATATCGTTGTGACCGACTTCGACTTATTGCCCTTGCTGTCGGTGGTTTCTTTTTCCATTTGTGTCAATAGCTCGGAAAAACGTATAGCCGTCTTTCCAACGGTACCCGTGACCAGGTCATCACCTTTGTACTTGTTGATTTGCGACAGGTAGAGCTTACTCTTATGGTAATCGTAATCGGATATCTTTCCATTGGCCTGGTATGACAGGCTGGGGTCGATGGCCTTTACCATTTTGGCGATCACCTCGCTCTTGAAGCGTGACTGTATCTCGCCGATCTTCTTGTAGTTAAGAAAAAAGAAAACGATTGCCGATAGGACTATACCCACGGCCAGCGCGATCCAGGAAGCATCAAGGACGTTGCCCCCGGCCAGGACCACCGAGATCGCGAAAGGTATCAGGCCGATAGCGATATACTTATAGCTTCCATTGATAAGTTTCTTCCGATCGCCCTCCAGATTTTGAAGAGACGGAAGTAGCTCACGGTCGTAGAACGACTTGAATTCTGCTGCGTTGATCATAATGGCTTGGATCTAGTTGCTGAACATCGCCTTCGCGCTGATGTTCTGACGCTCCACTTCGGGGATCACGAACACCTGCTTGCGCTTGTGGCCGAACATAGAAGCAAAGATGCTTGACGGAAATTTCTCGACGGCGTTGTTATAGTCGGTAACGGAAGCATTGTAAGAGCGTCTCGCCGCCGAGATCTGCTCTTCCGCTTCGTTCCAGCTGCGTTGAAGCATCGTAAACTGCGTGTCGGCTTTCAGCTCCGGGTAGTTTTCGACTGCTACCATCACACTGCGCATCATTCCAGAAAGTTTGTTCTCGACATCCACCCGTTCTTCAGTCGATAGATTTCCCGAAACCGCCCTGGTGCGCAGTTCGGTGATCGAAGTGAATGTGTCTTTTTCGTGCTTCATGTATGCCTTTACCGTCTCGAGGAGATTGGGGATCAGGTCATACCGTTTTTTTAGCATCACATCGATGCTGCCGAAGGCATTTTCAACCTGGTTTCGTGCGCCGACCAGGTTGTTGTATATCCCGATAATTATAATGACCAGGAGTACAACGCCTCCAATTACAATGTACATGGGTGCCATCTATGAGAATAGTTATGGGTGACGTAGGGTTACCCTAAATATAACAGGCTAGAGTTTCATTTCCCACCCCTTCTCGTATTCCCTTGCCCACAACTTTTTCGCATCGGCATCGTCGCTATGTCCGTTGGCAGTATTGCATTTAAGAACCTTGCCCGTCCGCTGCGAGATGTTGCCAAGGTGCGGGAGAAGCGTAGACTTGTACGCTTCGGAGATCGGCGAGTGGAGCTTCGCTTTACCGCGTATCGTATCCACGAAATTGGTAAGGTGTGCGCCATCGAGCTTATCACCCATTCCCTGCGTAGTGGCCTCGACCTGTCCCAGCGGGCTCTTCACATCACGGAGAAGCTTGTTGTCGAGGTCGTAGATCTTGTAATCGTCTCCGGCAAGCATGACCAGGGTGCCCTTGTCACCATAGAATATAGTACCCCTGCCGCCGTTGGTCTCGTCAAACGAATTGCAGCTTCTGCCTTCCCAGGAGATTGAAGTGTTGTTATCAAATTCGTAGGTTATTATCTGTGTATCAGGTGTTTCCCAATCATCCTTATAGGCAAGACGGCCCCCGCCGGATGTGACCCGGTTCGGCAACCCTGCGCCCAATCCCCACCGCATGACGTCGATCTCGTGCGTGCCGTTGTTGCAGGCTTCGCCCGAGCCCCAGTTCCAGAACCAGTGCCAGTTGTAATGGATGAGGTTGTCCTTGTATGGCATTCTCGGAGCCGGGCCCTGCCATAGCTCGTAGTCGAGGTTTGCCGGAGGGGCGATTGCCTTCCCGACACCGATCGGTTTCCTAGCATTGCTATACCAGCCCTTCGCATAATACGCGCGGCCGATCACACCATTATGTATTTCATTCATTGCCTCGACGACTCCCGGCCATGAGCGGCGCTGGTTGCCCATCTGGATAAGCTTGTTGTACTTGGTGGCGGCTTCGACGAGCATCTCTCCTTCGGCAGGAGAATGACAACATGGTTTTTCAACATAGACGTGCTTGCCGGCTTTGACCGCCATCAGCGTTGCAGGCGCATGCCAATGATCGGGCGCGGCAACAACAAGTGCATCGAGATCTTTCTCCTCGAGCAGCTTGCGGACGTCCTTATAACCTTTCGGAGCTTTGCCGGTACGGTCCTTTATCTTGGCAATCGTGCGTTGAAGAACATTCTCGTCCACCTCGCAGATATATCCAACCTCTACATCGGGAAGCGATGCATACAGCTGCGCCAGGTATTCACCGCGGCCATTAGACCCCATCACGCCAACGATCACCTTCTCACCCGGCGATCCTTTGAAAGCGAAAACGTTTGATGTCATTAGGGCACTGCCAACTAATGCTGACTTATGGATAAAAGATCTGCGTTTCATACTCTATTTTTTGTGCGAGGTACTATGTGCGGGGTGCGGTGAGACTACAGACACGCGATGAGGTTCCGGTCTTCGCACATCGCACGTCGCACATCGCACTGGAACACCTCCGAGGGCTACCAGCCCCGGAGGTGTTCCAATAACCACGCGTTGAATTTATCTCTTTGTTCCGGATAAGTCCAGTGTCCTGTTTCCTGGGCCAGATAAAGTTCTTTAGGCGCGGTGATCACGTTATAGGAGGCATAGAGCGAGGTAGGCGGACAGGTTTCGTCGTTATAGCCCCACGAATACATTCCCGGCACTTTCAGGAGCCGCGCAAAATTCACCACATCGTAATACTTGACGGTTTCTTTCTTCTCTTTGAGATCATTGAAAGGAAGGTTGTCTTTGTTGAACATGTGAGGCCATCCGCCTGCCCGTTCATCCAGGTATCCCGTGACGTCGCTGATCGCGGGATAATAAGCAGCAAGGAATTTCACGCGCTCGTCGAGCGCCGCAGTAACGATCGACAACGCGCCGCCCTGGCTTCCACCGGTCACAGCGAGATTCATCCCATCGTACTGTGGAAGACTTACCAGGAAATCGTTGGCACGTACGCAGCCGAGATAAACACGCTTGAAGTAATAACGGTCTCTGTTGTCCATGTTGTAATTCGGATAGCCGTTCAATGCGCCATTGGCCAGATCGGTGTACACCTGCGGATCGAGTGTAACGGGTATGCCATGAATGCCTATCTGCAACGTGATGATCCCTTTTTCTGCAGTCGCGATATCGCCCGGGTAAGCCCTGACGCCGGCGCCAGGCACCTGTAACAGTGCGGGATACTTGCCTTCCTTCTTTGGAACGCAGAGAATTCCATAGAGTCTTGTATTGACCCGGAAGTTCTGAATGTTGACGTGGTAGACATTCACCGTTTCGGTACATCGTTCCGGCAACAACGTCATCCTGGCATCCAGGGGGATCTTGGCCAGGTCGGCTTTCGCCTGGTTCCAGAACGAAACGAAGTCATTGGGATTTTCCACGGATGGTTTGATCGACAGCGGGTCGAACCCGGCGGTGCCGAGACCACGATACTCCTTGCCGTCGACTTTCGCCCATGCCGTACAACGCAGGAAGCCGGGACCTTTCATGCCGCCGGCATCGACGGAACGCGTGCCGTTTTGTAATACGCTCGAGTCCATTTTGGATGGCGTCATCTTCTCGGGACCGTACTCCCACCGCACCTTTACGTTCTTGAGGGGGTTGCCATCCTGGAGAACCGTAATGGTAAACTTCACCTTCTCATTCTGCTTGTACGTCCAGTCGGAATGGTCGGGCGCCACGACTACTTTTATCCGTTGCTCGATGGGCTGAGCATAAGCGCAGGCGAACAAAAAGGCAGCAATTAGTATTAATAAATATCTCATTATCAATTATTTAATGGCGTGTATTTAAAGTATAACTACAAACGTTCTTTTTTTACAATTTCATATTAAAATATTGCTCACACATTTCATACATGAAATTCCTTTACTTTAAAAAATGAAAAGACTTCTGTGGCTGGCTGCCATCATAATTCTTGCCGCCGCGTGCAACGCTCCTTCCGACCCGCGGGTACTCGTATTCTCAAAGACAAAAGGCTGGAAGCATTCCTCCATCCCATTCGCTGATGCGGCGATACAGAAGCTTGGGCTTGAGAACAGCTTCAAGGTCGATACCACAAAAGATGCTTCCGTCTTTACCGACAACTCACTTAAAAAATACCACGCGGTTGTATTCAACAACACGACGCGCAACGTTCTGAATGCCGAACAGCAGGCGGCCTTCGAGAGATACATCCAGGCCGGCGGTGGATATGTGGGCATACACTCGGCTGCCGATACGGAATACGAATGGCCGTGGTATGGCCAGTTGATGGGCGCACACTTCTCGAGTCATCCTCACAACTCCAACATTCGTAAGGCAACGGTAAACGTGACGGACAAATCACATATATCCACTCAACATCTTCCCGACAAATGGGAGCGCACGGACGAATGGTACAACTATCGTTCTTTCTATTCCGGTCTGAAAATACTCGCGTACCTGGATGAAAATACCTATGAGGGCGGAACGAACGGAGGCAATCATGCGATCGCATGGTACCATGAGTTCGACGGTGGGCGTGCGTTTTATACCGGCGGAGGACACCAGGATTCGAGCTACTCCGAGCCCTTGTTCATCAAACACCTGATGGGTGGAATTAAGTATGCGATGGGAGACGGCAAGCTCGACTACAGCAAGTCGCATTCCGTGGCAATGCCCGAAGAAAACCGTTTTGTGAAGACTATCCTTGTAAACGATCTCAATACGCCCATGGAGCTTGCAGTCTCCGACGATGGAAGGGTGTTCTTCACCGAGCTCCGCACCGCCAACCTGTCGATGTACGATACAAAGACCGGCAAGTACACCCTGGTGCACCGGTTTGATGTAGCCACGAAAGGCGGCACGGGTATGATCGGTGTATCACTCGATCCGGGTTTCAACACCAATCATTTCATTTACCTCTACTATTCTCCGCCCAGCGAAACGGAACCAGTGCCTTTCAATCTTTCACGGTTCACCCTGAAAGACGACAACACACTCGATATGTCTTCGGAAAAGGTACTGCTGCAAGTGCCGGTGCAATTCAACAGCGGTGCACATCATGGTGGTTCTATCGCATGGGACAAAGACGGCAACCTCTATCTCTCGACGGGTGACAGCTCGTCGCCGTTCCCGGCCAACGGATACGCCCCGCTCGATGAGCGTCCCGGCGACGAATTCTATGCGCTCGATGCGCAACGTGGCGCTTCGAATACCAACGACTTCAAAGGAAAGGTCCTGAGGATACATCCGGAGCCCGATGGAACCTACACGATACCCGAAGGCAATCTCTTTCCGGCCGGCACTGAAAAAACGAAGCCGGAGATCTATGCGATGGGCTGCCGCAATCCATACAGGATCGCCGTGAATCCAAAGACCTCCGTATTGTATTGGGGTGAGATCGGTCCCGACGCAGGCAAAGACAGCACACAGGGCCCGCGTGGGTACGATGAATTCAACCAGGCAAAGAAAGCCGGCTTCTTCGGATGGCCGTATTTCGTGGGCAACAACTTTGCGTATCATAAATGGGACTTTTCTTCGAATACAGCCGGGCCGCTGTTCGATGCTTCCGAGCCTCTCAACAATTCACCCAACAACACGGGACTTAACAACCTTCCTCCTGCTCAACCGCCCATGATCTGGTATCCCTACGCGGCTTCGAAAGAGTTTCCGGAGCTGGGCCAGGGCGGCCGGAGCGCTATGGCCGGTGCATTCTATACTTACGACGGATCGTCGGATTCGAAATACAAATTCCCCGAGTACTACAGCGGGTCGTTGTTCGTCTTCGAATGGATGCGTAACTGGGTACGCGTGGTTAGTTTCGATCAGGATGAGAACTACGTGAAGAGCGAGCCTTTCATGACCGCGAATGGTGACTTCCGGAGGCCGATCGATCTCGCATTCGGCAAAGACGGAGTGATGTACATGCTTGAATACGGTTCAGTGTACGGCGCAGACAACGACGACTCACGACTGGTGAAGATCGAGTACAACGCCGGCAATCGTGCACCGGTTGCGAAAGCCAGTGTGACGGACTCGGCTGCGATGGCAAAGCTCGACAAGACCGTGTTCCTTACTTCGGAACGCCGTCTCCCCTACACGCTCACGGAGAAGTCGGGCGCAGTACCGCTTCGCGTGCTCTTCAGCGCACAAGGAACAGCGGATCCCGACGATGATGATGAGATCAAATATGAATGGTTGTTCGATGGTAAGACCGTAGGCGCAACGAAATCCAATACAGCTTACACATACACGCAGCCAGGGAAGTACTACGCGATCCTGAGGGTGACCGACAAGGCCGGCCTTGTTGGGTCGGATACGGTAATGATCCGTGCAGGCAACGATGCTCCGAAAGTTGTCATCGAAAGTACAGCCAACAAGTCGTTCTACTGGCCGGGTAAGAATTTCAAATACGATGTGAAGATATCCGACACCGAAGACAAGTCGGTCGATGTAAAGAATACGCGCGTTACTTTCGAATACACGCCCGAGCCTGCCAACATGATGATCGGCGTAGCACTGATCGCAGCCAGCGACTGCAAGGCTTGTCACACCGTCGACCGGAAGTCGGTCGGTCCTTCGTATCTCCAGGTATCCGAACGATACAAAGGCCAGCAGGACGCCATCACCAGGCTTGCTTCGAAGATCATCGCCGGTGGCGGCGGTGCATGGGGCACGGAAAGCGTGATGAGCGCACATCCGCAGATCAGCGAACAGGAAGCGGAAGAGATGGTGAAGTACATCCTCTCGATAGCGGAAAAGAGCAGGCCCAACCTGGATATGGCAATGCAGGGAACGGCTTCGCTCAACCAGCATAAGCCGGAAGACTTCCAGGGACGATACACCCTCCGCGCGACCTACACCGACAAGGGCGCCAATGGTATCGAACCCTTGACGGCAACGGACGAGATCGTGCTCCGGAATTCCAAAGTGAGAGCAGTATACTCCGATGTCCAGTCGGGCTTCGGAAGGTTCGGCAGCAATCTTACCGGGGGCGGGCACAAAGCCTTCGTGATGCTGAAGAATGTAGACATGACCGGCATCAGGAAATTCGTCTTCGAATATGCGGCAGAAAAGCGCGACGGTGAGATCGAAGTCAGGATCGATTCGCAGGCGGGACCGGTCATCTCAACGACGCCCTACCAGCAGACGGGTGATTGGGATAAACTGAAGCTTGTGACCGGAGAAGTGAAGAGCCCTGTCGAAGGACGTCACGACGTATACTTCTTTGCGATCAAACGCGACAAACCGGATAATGATATCCTGAAGTTTATCTCGATCGAGTTTGGGAGATGAAATGCAATCTCTCACGGATCACACGGATATTGGTTTTTGCTAATCTGTGTGATCCGTGAGAGCTGTATTTATTCAATCACCGGATTCAATTCACTCGCTGCCAATTCCCCCGGAGGGATACTCATCAGCCACACCTCATGATCTTTCTTTCTATGATCATGGTCCGGTTTCAGCACCTTCGTGTTGTCGGCGAAATAGATAATGGTCATCACTTCTCTCATCTTCGGCGAGTTGTTACCCGGCGCGCTGTGAAGCGTCCACCCGGCGTGGAATGTTGCGTCTCCGGCACTGAGTGAGGTCGCGCCTGTGACATTGAATTGGTTGCTCTTCACAAATTCGTTGAAGAAGTTTTCCGAGGAATCCGATATCTCTTTCGCGTCGATCGATCCTATTTTGTGCGTGCCCGAGGCGAAGTTCATGATCCCCATCTCCTGGGTGATGTCGATCAACGGCATCCACATTGTAATCGTGTTGTTGGTATCAAGCGGCCAGTAGAACTGATCCTGGTGCCACGGCGTATGGCCGCCGCCGGGTTCTTTGAACAAAGCCTGATCGTGATACAAACGCACGCGCTCCACGCCCATCAGCTGTGCTGCGACCTGGCCGAAACGCTTCGCCAGCACGAACTTCTTCAGCACTTCATTCTGTCGCCACAGGTTGAATATCTGCAGGAAGGCCTTACCGTAGGTGTCGCGCTCTTCCATCTTTCTCCTTTCGGTATTGAGTTTGTTCACCCCGTCGAGGATGGCCTTGCGGTAGAATTCGATCTCGTCTTTCGAAGCGAGGCCCCTGCAAAGAGCGTGGCCGTTTTCCTGGTATTGGCGCACCATTTCCTTTGTGACCGGATAGGGCGTGGTCAGGTCCGGAGCTGTGATAGCGGTTGTGTTCATGAAATAAAGATCACTACAAAATGCGGGTTTGGCAATCAACTATTTTGATAAAACAGCGCCTATTTTGAAAGGCGGTCCATAAACTCGCCCCGGTACGTTTGCCCGATGGGTATTTTCTGGCCTGCGACGATGGCCATGTTGCCTTCCACATACTCGAGCCTGTTCATGGAAATAATGAACGACTTATGGATACGCCTGAATTGTTCTGCCGGTAATTGATCGCCGAGTTTTTGTAGAGTCTGGTGGACAACCAGTGTTTTGTCCTTCATTTTAACCTTCGCATAGTCCCCCATTGCCTCGATGTGGTCGATGTCGCTGAAGTTAACCTTGTGCGTTTTCTTGTCTGCCTGTAAGGCGATGTACGAAGGTGTTTGTTCGCCCGGCTGGCGCTGATCCAGGAATTTGCCGACAGCCTTCACGAAGCGTTCGAACGGGAAAGGCTTCACCAGGTAGTCGACTGCATTCAATTCGAAGCCGGCTACCGCAAACTCCGGGTAAGCAGTCGTAAAAATAACAGCCGGTGGATTGACCAGCGTCGAATAAAACTCGGTTCCCGACAAGCGCGGCATGTTGATGTCGAGGAACAGCAGGTCGACCTTTTGCTTTCTCAATTCGCTGCCCGCGTCGATCGCATTGCTGCAAACCGATACGAGGTCGAGCTGTGGCAGCTCCGAAATGTATCTGCGAAGCAATTCCTGCGACACCGGTTCGTCTTCAACGATCATGCACGTGGCCTTATTCATGCTCCGATCTGCATCTCTATGCTGAATGTATTTTCCGTTTCCGTGACTGTGAACTTATGACGTTCGGGGTAGATGAGCAAGAGGCGGTCTTTAAGGTTTTTTAAACCGATACCCTCCCTGCTCTCAACCTTCTCTCCTGTCGGTTTATTGTTTGAAATCTTAAAATAGATGATTGCATCTCTCTCCTCCATGCTAATGTCAACAAACGCATTCTCAATTTCTGCATGAACACCGTGCTTGAAGCTGTTTTCCACCAATGGCAGGAAAAGCATCGGAGCTACCATGGTATTCCCGTCCGATATGGTTTCGATATAGCCGATCTTCGTGCTCGGATGGATCCTGTACCGCTGGAGATCGATGTAGTCGCGGATGATCGTGGCTTCGGAAGCCAATGCCACAGTCGCCTGCGATGACTGATAGATGACGTAACGAAGGATGTCGGAAAGCTTAATGATGGCCGACGGCGTGGCCTTGGAATCTTGTAGAGCCAATGTGTACAACACCGTGAGGCTGTTGAAAAGAAAATGAGGATTTACCTGGCTGGCCAATGCTTTGAACTCAGCGCTCAGCTTTTCTTTTTCCAGTAACACGACCCTCCGTTGTGTTTCCTGCAGCTGAAACCACTCGCCCGATAAGCCGATCAAAGTAGTGAGTCCGACGAATGCCACGAAGAACTTTACGATATCGATATAGTCGTAGTATGATATAAAGTAATACCCCGGAAGAATATAGTCGATGAACTTGTCGAACAATTTCTGGTTCACGAACGCCCCTGCAAGAACGAGTGGTATCAACAAAAGAAAGTATTGCCAGTAACGGCCCCGGTTGAGCATGCGTGGCCGCAGGTACCAGTCGTTCACAGCCACAGGGATCAGCAGGGTGACAACAAAGACAGACGTGTAGATATAGTCGATCGTTTGCCACTCTGCCGAGCCAGCGAATATGCTGATGAGGACGAACCAGGAGGTGATCCAGAATGCTATTGGTACGAGATATCTCATTACGGGCCGGTCCTCCTGAGATCGAGCTTCATTTCACTATCGCCTTTCTTGAACGCCTCTTCCGATCCGCCATACTTGGCGATGAATTTCTGAAGCTCATCCGTAGTAGCGGTCAGCAGATACATGCCGTCTTCGTTGGACTTCGGTCGTGCGTCCATGATCATTTCATGGGAGATACGGATCTTGTTTTGAACGAACATTTCCCGGAGCCATTCCTCGTTGAACCAGCGGATGTTGATCTCGTCGTTGCCGCGAAGCTCGACTTTGGCGATAGAGTGTGTTGGCACCATGTGGAGGTCGAACACCAACAGCTCCTCGCTATTGTCCGCAATGGGCATGATATCCAGGTAGAGGCTTCCATTGATTGTGAAAAGGTGCCCGAGCAGCGCCGCCTCTCTCCCGTTCTTCGCACAATGGAGCTCATAGGAGTTAAGCTTGTAAACATTCTGGTGTATTTCCCACCGGTTTTTGTCTTCATCCAACCAGCTTCCGACGAACTCTTTCCGGTAGACCACGTCTTCTTCTTTGAAAAATGGGTATACGGACTTGACGATACAGCCCTGGAGGCACACGGCAACGAGGGCGATCGCGATGATTAATATCTTTCTCATATCAAATGTGTTTAATGATACGGAAAGATGTCGTGAGTGCTCGCCACGGCGAAATTTTTTCGATGAACGAGGGCTGGCGATAGCCCAACACAGAAAATTCCTAAAAAACTCTAACTTTGCCCAGGCTTTATGAAGAAAGTCAAGCAAACAAGGCTGTTCTCCGTGGCGTTGGTCATCGTCTTCCTGGCCACCTCTACCCTCACACGGGTGGTGGCAGGCAACAACGCCGGCGACTCTCATTCTTCCTGTTCCATCCAAACACAGCCGGAAGCTCCATACGGCGCCGACCAGCAGTTCCCCTTCGAAGAAAAAGAGAAAGAGTTCGAAGACAAGTCCGAAGCCGCCGGCGACACACTCGTTTCCAACTTATTCTTCATCTGCTTCATATCATCACCCTCGCCCGACATCTCCGATGATTTCAAGGGCATTTGCTATTATAATTCCAGTTCGGCCATTCCCGGCCCGCGTGTTCCGCTGTTCCTCAGCAACCGCACAATACTGATCTGAATAGTTGCCGACCTCGACAGCGTCATAGCTGTTGAAAATCGACCGTTGCCCCAGGACGGATCGGTTGACGTTTGTCCTTTTTATCAGTCTCAACTCATATCATGAAATCAAATCACGTGGCCATCGACGAGGCCATACGCAATAACGGCCAGACCGGTACACCCCTGGCTGGCTTCGATGAAGCCCAGGTCCTTCACGACCTGAAGCATTACCTGCCGGAACAGGCTGCTCTTAAGGACTTCATCCACCAGAATACACTCCAGGCTTTCCAGAAGATGAAGTTCTACGATGGACTTCGTCATGCCTCGCAAATACTTGGGCACAAGGTCTCCTTCTCTATAGAGGAATACCGGGCACTATATAAGCAGGGCAAGATCAACGAAATGGTGCTCGATCGCGTCGTCCGTGAGCGTAAAGGGGATGCCCTTGCGGCTAAATGGAAAAAAATGGCGCTCGAAGGCTCGTTCGATGCGCTATTGCTGCCTCGTATCGGTTCCCTCCGTTCGAACTGGAAACGTCAGTATAAAGTGGACCTCGATTCGCAGACCCACCCGATCCTGTTCCGGGTACTGTGCAGCTATCTCGACCAGGGGATCTCTATCTGGACCTTCCCGATCCGTGATATGGGCTTCCTGGAGTCGGTGAAGGAGATGGAGCAGAACAGCTTCACCAGTTTCTTCAGAGGTAAGCGTGCAAAGAAGCTCCTGCTGGAAAACAATTGCGGTATCGCCGACCTTCTCCGGATCGTCGTAGGTGATGAAACACTGTATCAACAATATCTCTTCGACCAGCAATTCGCCCATCAGGGATGGTCTGGTATCGTCTCGATCATCGAGACCATGCCGCAAACGCTGCTCGACACCCGCAAGATCTCCATACATGATCTGGTCGTATTTGAGCTCTTACTGGAGATCGATGCACTGGACGCCAACCTGGGCAAGGAATGGCTTCCGTTATGCTTCATGATCAAGTCACGGCCGGTGGAACTGTTTGCCGAAGTGCCGAAGACCGACTATCACGACATCATGATCATCTGGCAGGATGCGTTCGAGTGGACGTATTACGACCAGGTCCTGGAAGGGATCCGTGAGGTTAGGATCCACGAGACCCCGAAAGGACAGGCAAGCTTCCAGGCGATGTTCTGCATCGATGACCGCGAGACCTCACTCCGCCGGTACCTGGAGAAGATCGATCCAATGGCCGATACTTATGCGACACCCGGTTTCTTTAGCTCCGAGTTTTTCTTTCAGCCGGAAGGCGGGAAGTTCTATACGAAGGTCTGCCCCGCGCCGATGAACCCGAAGTATCTCATCAAAGAGTACGAGACCAAAGAGAAACGTGAGACTGACTTTCACTTCAGCAAACATTCACATTCGTTTTACGGCGGCTGGCTGATCTCGCAGACCATCGGGTTTTGGTCCGCACTGAAGCTCGCCCTCAATATATTCCGTCCGACCATCAGTCCGGCTACCGCGCTGTCGTTCCGGCACATGGAAAACTCTTCCCAGCTTACGATCGAGAACACAAGCCCCGACCAGGTTGAGAACGGCTTGCAGATCGGGTTCACCATCGACGAAATGGCTGCCCGTGTAGAGGGGTTGCTGATGAGCATCGGACTGGTGGACAACTTCGCACCGATTGTGTACGTGGTCGGTCACGGAGCAAGCAGCGTGAACAACCCTCACTTCGCCGCGTATGATTGTGGTGCGTGCTCGGGCCGGCCCGGCTCGGTGAATGCCCGCGTGTTTTGCTACATGGCCAATCACACTACTGTGCGAAAGATGCTGGCTGAGAAAGGTATCAACATTCCGGCGACCACCAGGTTTGTGGGCGGCCTTCATGATACCACCCGCGACGAGATCGACTTCTACGATGTCAACGCGCTGTCACCGGACAACCGTCAGAAACATCTTTATAACCTGATCACCTTCGACAATGCGTTGGATCTGAATTCAAAGGAAAGATCACGCCGGTTTGAATCGATCGATTCACGTGGCACGCCTAAGCATATTCACGAGGAAGTGCGTCGCAGGTCTGTATCGTTGTTCGAGCCTCGTCCCGAGTTGAACCATGCTGCGAATGCCCTTTGCATTGTCGGGCGGCGTTCACTCACCCGCGAGTTGTTCATGGACCGTCGCGCTTTCATGAACTCGTACGACTATCGCATCGACCCGACCGGCAAGTACCTGTTGAACATTCTTCGTCCTGCCGCGCCGGTCTGCGGCGGTATCAATCTCGAGTATTTCTTCTCGCGTGTTGATAACAACAAGCTCGGGGCGGGCACAAAGCTGCCGCACAATGTCATGGGCCTGTTCGGTGTCGCTAACGGGATCGACGGCGACTTGCGTCCCGGCCTTCCAAGCCAGATGATCGAAGTACACGATCCGATCAGGCTGCTGATTATCGTCGAACAGTTCCCGGACCTGTTGCTGGAAACCATTCAACGCTCTCCGGAGACATACGAATGGTTCATCAACGAATGGGTTCATCTCATTGCCGTGGAACCCGAAACCAGGGTGCTTCATTACTTCAAAGAGGGGAAGTTTATTCCTTATCAGACGCTCACCAAAAAGATCGATGTGCTCGACGACATTAACCGGGTCGTGGAAGAGGGCAACAGTATAGACTATCTCCCGGTTTACAAACTTTCCTGATTCAATTGTAATGAATACGATACTTCATACCCTCGTCATACTCCCCATCGCGGGGTTTCTTATCAGCTTGCTGATACCGCGCAACAAGGAGACTCTGCTTTCGCAAGTGGCCTTCCTCACGGTTGGCCTTCACCTGGCTCTCTCGATCGGTTTTGTGATCTACTGGATGTACAACGGTCATCCGATCCTCAACCAGAAAGACATGGCGCTGTTCGAGACCGGCAGCTATCAATTCTTCCTGGATTTCAGTTTCGATAAGATCGCCGCCACCTACTTGCTGGTGGGCGCCTTCCTGACGTTCCTCGTAACGGTGTACAGCCGGTACTACATGCATCGTGAGGCGGGCTATAAGCGGTTCTTCAACACCATGTTGTTCTTCTACTTCGGCTACGTCATCGTGATCCTTTCCGGAAATCTCGAAACGATGTTCGTCGGATGGGAAATGCTTGGTATCTCTTCGTTCCTGCTGATCGCATTCTACCGTGACCGGTATCTGCCCGTGAAAAACGCCGTCAAGGTTTTTTCGATCTATCGCATCGGCGATGTTGGGCTGATACTCACCATGTGGCTTACACACCATTTGTTTCACGAGAACATCACGTTTGTAAAGTTGAACAACTACCAGCTGGTACACGAACACCTCGCGACGCATTCATGGGTAGGCGTGCTCATTTCGTTGATGATACTGATCACTGCTGCCGCGAAGTCGGCGCAGCTCCCCTTCTCTTCGTGGCTGCCGCGCGCCATGGAAGGCCCTACTCCTTCGAGCGCGATCTTCTACGGATCATTGGCAGTTCACGTCGGCGTGTTCCTGCTGCTGAGAACTTTTCCGTTTTGGGAACAACAGTTGTCGGTACGAATACTGATCGGTCTGGTCGGATTGGTCACGACAGTGATCACGACCGGTATCGCGAGGGTGCAGTCATCGATCAAAGCACAGATAGCGTACGCTTCGTCGGCTCAGATCGGGTTGATCTTTATTGAAGTGGCTGCAGGTTTCGAAAACCTTGCGCTATTCCATTTCGCCGGTAATGCCTTTCTGAGAACCTACCAGTTGCTGGTGTCGCCTTCGGTGGTGAGCTACCTGATACGCGAACAGTTCTACAACTTTGTGCCGCGCTTACGGTCTGTCGAAGATTCATTCCCGAAAAAGCTCCGGTACTCCCTTTATATACTTTGCCTCAAAGAGTGGAACATCGACTCGTTTATGTATCGCTACCTCTGGAATCCTATGAAGTGGCTGGGGCGCCGCCTCGACTTCCTGACATTGCAGCGGGCGTTTGTTTTCTTTATCCCGATGTACCTGTTAGGCTTGTGGTCGCTTTACCGCGAAGATCTCATACCGGCAAGTATTCACGAATCATTGCCGCTCGTGTTTTCCATCATTGCGCTGATCGCCGTGCTGAAATCATTCACGGAACGAAGACAGGCACGACTAAGCTGGACACTGGTGATCATGAACCATTTCTGGATCGCATTGGCGATATCGTTCAACGAACATTTCGGCATCGAGGAAACCATCCTCTACCTCAGCGGCATTGTGGCCGCGGGTATCCTGGGTTTCATCGTGCTCCGAAGGCTCAAGGGCGTGGAAGGAAATATAGATCTCGATCAGTTTCACGGTCACTCCTACCGGCATCCAAAGCTGGCGTTCGTGTTCCTGGTGGCATGTCTCGCAGCAACCGGCTTCCCCATCACTCCGACTTTCGTGGGCGAAGACTTGATCTTCACTCACATTCATGAGGATCAGGCATTGCTGGCATTCTTCGTATCGCTGAGCTTCATCATCGACGGACTGGCGATCATCCGGATCTATGCACGTGTGTTCCTCGGACCTCATGTAAAATCGGTGTACGAGATGGCGTACCGCTCTTCGTAACGTTTTAAGAAGCGTTTAAAGATAGGTGAGACCGTGCTTTCTCTTCAAGTGATCATACCATTTGCAGATTGGGTACAACGCCAGCACGATCAGCACCCATGCTACATAAACCCAGACTAATGATACTCCCCCTTCGGCGGTGATCCCGCCGAAGGTTGTGGGGTAGTGAAGGTCGATTTCCGACCACGACTTTCCTGTTTTCCACATGTAGTGAATAAGTGCTGCAGCATGTATCAGGTAAAAGTGAAGTAGAAAATAGAACAGCGGCACCCTTCCGAACACAGCTGCCGGCGAAAGCCACCGCGTGTTGTCCGTTTCCAATAGCGACAGCAGTACAAGTAGCGGACCTACCGTCATCAAGGTAAAGAGCAAAGACACCGCGTACTTCGTGACGTTGAAAAAACTTATGATCGTGTAGATCGTTCCCCGATCGCTCACACTCCACGGCGAGGGGTCGCCGTAAACGTTTGCCCATCGCAGCAGTACGAACAGTACGATCGACAGAATACCAAGTTGCAGCAGCAGTCTCCTCCGAAGAACAGGATCATACTTGTCTCCATATAAACGGCCGGTAACGAAACCGAACATCATGATCGCAAGCCAGGGTATGATCGCGTACGAAGAGATAAATGCCGGAGGGACAAAGCCTCGCGACATGAGTATGGTCCACAACGAGGCCATTGGCGTACCGGGTGTGACCGCAATGCCATTCAATGCGTCGTGGCCTGCAATGATCACGATAGCAATTACCAGGATAGCGCGGTAAGGAAGAAATATAACCACAGCCATGAGCACCATGCACCAGCCGAGCATCCAAAGAATGCTGAAGAAGGTCATGTCGTAATAGAACTGGAAAAAGAAACCGAAGCGGAGCACGACAAGGTCGAGGATCACAAGCCAGAGTCCACGCGTGAGCAAGTATTTTACCAGCTCGGGTCTCCCCCGCTTACGAAGATTGATGTTGATCGAAATACCCGACAACAACGCGAAGGCAGGTGCACAAAAGTGTGTGATCCAGCGAGTGGCAAATAGCACAGGCGTGGTCTTCTCTAGATTAGTGGGATCGAACAACAGAGCCTCCGAATGAAAATAATCGCGCGTATGATCGAGCACCATCACGACCATGATCAATCCACGCAGCAGGTCGATCGAGCTGACGCGTTGTTTTTCTCCGATAGACATCCGTAAATGTTAACACAAACAACTCCCCGATCTTTTGTTGGCAAAACTACCTATCTTTCTATCCTATGAAATCTTTCGGATACCTCGCGACAGCGCTCATGATGTTCATTATTTTCAACTCCCTCGGCCAGGCGCCGAAGAAGTTTCGGATCGGAGTAGCCGGCCTTACACATGGTCACGTCGGCTGGATCCTCGATCGCGCCGATGATGATGATCTCGACGTAGTAGGTATCGCAGAACCCGACAAAGCGCTGGCAGAAAAGTATTTCGCCAAGTACAAGCTCCCGATGTCATTGTGGTACCCCTCGGTCAAAGAGATGCTCGAGAAGGCAAAGCCTGAAGCCGTGACGACATTCACCAGCACCTACGATCATCTGGAAGTCATTAAAGAGTGCGCGAAGCAAAAAGTACACGTCATGGTCGAGAAGCCTCTCGCCGTCAGCGTAGATCACGCAAAGCAAATACAGGCGCTGGCAAAAGCTAATAACATCTACGTGCTTACGAACTACGAGACGACATGGTATGGCACCAACCGGATGATCGAAGAAGTGAAGTCGAAAGGCCAGATCGGCCCGATGAGAAAGATCGTGGTACACGACGGGCACGAGGGGCCTAAGGAGATCAACGTTCAGCCTGAATTCTTCGCGTGGCTGACCGACCCGGTCAAGAACGGCGGCGGTGCGCTGATGGACTTCGGTTGCTACGGCGCCAACCTCATTACCTGGCTGATGGATGGAAAGCGGCCTGTTTCCGTAACAGCCGTCACGCAAACCTTCAAGCCCGAGATCTATCCAAAGGTCGACGACGAGGCTACGATCATCGTGACCTATCCGGGGACCCAAGGTATCATCCAGGCGTCCTGGAACTGGCCTTTTGGCCGGAAAGACATCGAGATCTACGGAAAAACAGGGTATATCATGGCCGACCGGAGCCAGTCGAAGCTGAAGACCGGTGCCAAAACACCGGAGGTCGTCACACCCGGTGTTACCCTCGAACGGCCCTTTAATGACCCTTTTGCCTACCTGGCCGCCGTTGTCCGGGGTGAGGTAAAGCTTACGCCCACCGATCTATCGTCGCTGGAGAATAATGTAATCGTCGTGGAGATCCTGGAAGCTGCAAAGCAATCTGCAAAAGATGGAAAGGCAGTTTTCCTTAAATAAGTGCGTTTCCAGGCCGTTTAACGTTCCACGTGAATCTCATAAATAGTTGATTTTAAACCCATTAAGGGCCATTTCTGAAAGCTAATAAAATTAGTAGACCCATCAGGTATTACTAACATTTTTAGCTTAATTGCAGAATGGACAGGGCAATTATTCATCTCGATCTGGATGCGTTCTTTGTGCAGGTGGAGCGCAGGCTGAACAGCAAGCTCAACGGAATTCCACTGATCGTTGGCGGGCAGAGCCGCCGCGGTGTAGTGACCTCCTGCAGCTACGAGGCGCGTCGCTTCGGGGTGCACGCCGCGATGCCCATGTACCTCGCCCTCCAGCTGTGTCCCGACGCAAAAGTTATCTCGGGCGACATGGAAGCATACAGCAGGTTCTCTCACGAGGTAACTCAGATCATTGCGGAGCGCGCACCGTCATTCGAGAAAGCTTCTATCGACGAGTTCTATGTCGACGCCAGCGGCATGGATCGTTTCTTCGGAGCATTCCAATGGGCGGTTGAATTACAAAAGAGGATCATAAAAGAGAGCGGGCTGCCGATATCGCTCGGTATGTCGGTCAATAAAACGGTGTCGAAGATCGCGACGGGTGAATTCAAGCCCCTTGCTACGAAGCTCATCGAGCAGGGAACAGAACAGACCTTTCTCGATCCGTTGGCGGTGGAGAAGATCCCGATGATCGGCAAACAGACTGCCTCGTTCCTTCACGACATGGGTGTGCGCACAGTGGGAACGCTTCGCGAGATGCCGATAAAATTCCTGACCAGTGCGTTGGGCAAGAACGGGATATCGCTATGGAGCAAGGCGCACGGCATCGATCCCGCGCCGGTGGTGCCATACAACGAACAGAAATCAATCTCAACAGAGTCAACTTTCGAGACCGACACGATCGACGTCAAGAAGCTCAAGTCGATACTGATCGCCATGGTGGAGAAGATCGCGTTCCAGCTTCGCGAGCAGCGCAAGCTCACTTCGTGTGTGACGGTCAAGATTCGCTACACGAATTTTGATACGGAGTCGAAGCAAATGCATATACCCTACACGTCGTCGGATCACATCCTGCTGAAGACCACGCTCGAGCTCTTCGAAAAATTGTACAACCGCCGGATGTTGCTGCGCCTGGTAGGCGTCCGGCTCAGCGGAATGGTGGAGGGAAATCACCAGATCGACCTGTTCAACGATACCGAGGAGAATATCAATCTCTACCAGAGAATGGATATCATCAAGCACCGGTTTGGGCCGGAGGCGCTGATGAGGGCGGTGACGATCGATGTGAATAAGAGGGTGAGGATGACGATGAATGCGTTTAAGGGATGAAACGTGCGGAGTGCGATGTGCGAAGTGCGATGACAGAGTTACGACGTGGGATGTGCTATTTACGGAGATGGTCGTTTTGGAGTTGATCGGAGGTACTTCATGAGTCCACGCGTTAAATACCTGGCTTCGTCGGCTTTTTCCATGATCAAGATGATTTGTTCCGGCGATATGTATTTAAGGTCCTCCAGGACATATGCGATGCTCTTGACTTCCATCGCCGAACTCTGGGAGATGTCGAGGAACCGAATAAATTCTTTGTGGCTTTCTCTACCAAAGCCCTCTGCAATGTTACTCATGACTGATAGCACAGCTCGTCTTATTTGGGATGACATCTCAAAGTCTTTTGACAGTAACCCTCCGCGACAAACGGAATACGTCAGTGCAACCAGTTGTCTTGCCGCCTGCCAGCACATCAGCTTTTCGAATCCATCGACTTTTCCCATAGCTTTTAATTTTACACCAATGTTATATGGATTGGTAACAAGGAAGCCGAAATTTTCCTTACAATTTTTTGGAATCGATGGGTCTTGCGCCCCCGCACATCGCACCCCGCACCTCGCACATCCATGTATTTAAACACCCACACCTGGTATAGTTTCAAATACGGCACGCTTTCGCCCGCGAAGATCTTCGAGGCTTGCCGGGAATGCGGCGTGCACAAGATCATTCTCACCGAGATCAACAATACCACATCATACGTCGAGATGTTACGGATCGCGGCGGAGCATAAGGACGAATATGCGCTGGAGGTAGCCTTGGGTATGGAGTTTCGCCAGGATCATCAGCTCCGGTTCGTGGCGTTGGCAAAGAACAACAAGGGCTTCGAAGAGATCAATCGCTATCGTTCGCATCTCAATAACGAATCGCTGCTTGTTCCCCTTCGTGCTCCGCAATTCGATCACGTGTTCGTTGTTTATCCGTACAGTCCCGAGTCGGACTTCGCGATCCTTCGTGAGAACGAATTTCTGGGGATACGAGCTTCGCAGCTAACGAAGTTCCGCCTCTCTCCTGTTCAGCGGCAAGAAAAGATGGTGATCTTTCACCCGGTGACGTTCCGCGACAAGCGGACACATAACATCCACCGGCTGCTTCGGGCAATCGACCACAATACGTTACTCAGCAAGCTCGCTCCGCATCAACAGGCCCATGGCGACGAGACGATGATTCCGGAGGGACATCTCGAAAAACTGTTCAACGTTTTTCCTGCCATCGTGGAAAACACGAAACGGATCATGAGTGAATGTACCTTCGAGGCCGCACTCGGTGCGGATAAGAACAAGCGCAGCATTTTCGGAACGGAGGAACATGACTGGAGCTTCTTAAAACAGAAAGCGGAAGAAGGCTTTGCAAAGCTTTATGATGTAACGGATCCGGTCGCCTGTGAGCGTCTCGAACGCGAGCTGAATGTGATCAAGATAAAAAACTTCTGCCCGTACTATCTCCTTGCCTATGATCTCGTGAAGTTCGCCGACAGCCGTGGCTTCGATCACGTCGGGCGCGGCAGCGGAGCGAACAGCCTGGTGGCGTATTGTTTGGGGATAACGGATGTCGATCCGCTCGAGCTCGATTTGTACTTTGAAAGATTCCTGAACACCGAACGGACTTCACCTCCCGACTTCGATCTGGACTTTTCATGGAAGGACCGCGATGCGATCTACGAGTATATTTTTCAACGGTATTCGACCACACATGCATGCCTGCTCGGTACCCACGTGACCTTACAAAAGCGGTCGGTCCTTCGTGAGCTTGGAAAAGTTTTCGGTCTGCCGAAAGATGAGATCGACAACATCGTCGAGTTTCCCGAAGAGCACCGGAAACGTGATGAGATCACGGAGCTCGTCTTCCGTTATGCGGATTACATGAAGGAGATGCCCTCCAACCTGTCGATCCATTCCGGTGGTGTGCTGATATCGGAGCAGTCGATCTATTTATACACTTCGACCGACCTTCCGCAGAAGGGTTACCCGGTCGCTCACCTCGACATGCACATGGCTGAAGACATCGGTCTCCACAAGCTCGACGTGCTGAGCCAGCGGGGTCTGGGTCATATCAAGGAAACGGTTGCGTTGGTGAAATTCAATAAAGGCGAAGAAGTGGATGTCTATCGCTTTAAGGATTTCAAGAAAGATGAAAAAGTAAAAGACCTGCTTCGAAGCAGCCGTGCGATCGGTTGTTTTTACGTGGAGTCGCCGGCGATGCGGATGCTATTGGGCAAGCTGCGCTGCGAAGACTATCTCACGTTGGTAGCGGCGAGCTCGATCATCCGGCCGGGTGTGGCAAGCTCGGGCATGATGCGCGCGTATATCGAAAGATTTCACGCGGTCCGAAGCGGGAAGCGGTACGAATCGGTACACCCGATGATGGATGAGCTGATGAAGGAGACATACGGTGTGATGGTCTATCAAGAAGATGTGATCAAGGTTGCCCATCACTTTGCGGGTCTGACGCTTACGGAAGCGGATGTGCTGCGTCGTGGTATGTCGGGCAAGTATCGCTCGAGAAAGGAATTCGAAAGAGTTCGCGAGCAGTTCTTCGTCAACTGCAAGGCGCGTGGTTACACGCAGGTGGTGACAGACCGGGTGTGGTACGAGATCGAGAGCTTTGCGGGATATTCGTTTGCGAAAGGCCACTCGGCGAGCTATGCGGTGGAGAGTTATCAAAGCCTGTTTCTTAAAGCGTACTACCCGCTGGAGTTCATGGTCGGCGTGATCAACAACTTCGGAGGCTTTTACCAGACTGAGTTTTATTTTCACGAGGCACGCATGAGTGGCGCTGTGATCGAGCCGCCGTGTGTGAACCGGAGCGGGTATCATACGAGTATCGCCGGCAGTACGATCTACATGGGGTTTATTCATTTGAAAAGTCTGGAGGCGAAGGTCGCCCGGGAGATCGATGGCGAACGGACGCGGAATGGCCCGTACACGACTTTGAATAACTTTCTTCGAAGGATAGAGTTGGGCTTGGAGCAGGTGCGCATATTGATACGCGTCGGCGCGTTTCGTTTTACGGGGAAGAACAAACAGAAGCTGCTGTGGGAGGCTATGTTGTACTACAGCGAGGCGAAGGTGCGCAAGCCGTCTACGGCGGATCTGTTCGATACGGAGCCGAAGGAATATCCGTTGCCTCACTTCGAGATCAATCCGATCGAAGCGGCGTTCGATGAGATCGAGCTGATAGGGTTTCCGTTAGGTGATCCGTTTCAACTTTTGCCGGATAAGAACTATGGGGATACAACAGCTCGTGAGCTTGAGTCGAAGCTAAACCGTCTGGTTTCCATTACCGGCTACCTGGTCACGACGAAAGATACCCGCACACGCGGTGGTCATCTGATGCATTTTGGAACGTTCTTCGATTCTAACGGGGAGGTTTTTGATACGGTACACTTTCCGAACCTGGTGAAGAAATATTCTTTCAGAGGGCGGGGATTTTATGCGATCAAGGGAAAGGTGGTGGAGGATTTTGGGGTGTATGTGATCGAAGTGGCGGAGATGGAGAAGGTGCCGATGGTGAATAAGTGGGAGTTGCCGCAGCAGATAGAAAGGGCGGCGGGGGTGAGGGTGGTGGTTTAAGGGAAGGATGGTTTTGGGGAGGTGCGGACCTTCCCGGGGGTCCCGCTGCGCATTTATTTAGATGATGTACTTCGTGGGTGGGGGCGGGACTGGTGCGTCGTCGCTATGAAATGCCAGTCCCGCCCCCAACCACGAAGCGCAAACCCTCATTATCTCCTCAGCGGGACCCCCTCCCAATCGCACGAGCCCGCCCCAACACCCCCCATAAACTCCCCCATCCATCCAATAAACCTGACAACGCCCCCATCATCCCCATCATCACCAATATCTCTCATGCAACTTTGCCTGATGACCTTCTATGTCTACATAATCTCCAACCAACATCACACGGTCTTTTATACCGGCATCACCAACGATATAAAACGGCGGATAATCGAACACAAGACTGGATTCTATCGTCGAGCATTTTCGCGCATGTACAATTGCGACAAGCTGTTATACTTTGAAGAGTATGAAAACAGACATCAGGCAGCCAATCGGGAAGTGGAGTTGAAGAGGTTTAGAAGAGAATGGAAAATGCAGTTGATACAAAAAATGAATATGGGGTTGAGGGATTTGAGTGAGGACTGGTGAGGGGGCTTGGTTTGCCGGGCCATGCGATCTTTCAGGGGTCCCGCGGCGCACTATTTGGATGAGGCGCTTCGTAGGGCGGGGCGGGACTGGTGCTAATTAATTTGTACATGGAGATGGTCGTCATGGCGCACGGCCCGACAACCATGAAACCTGATCTTTTCGCTAGTAAGTTGGAGTCTCTGCCGAAGATGCGGTTCGATAAACATCCGTGAGACGGATGGCTGCTGGGCAAATGATCTGACAAGTGCGGCCGTGCGTTCCCCATCAAATTGTAACGATGACTTCTTACGCTGGGGCACGATCGATTCCAGGATTCCATATTTCCAATATCCTTGACTTGCACACGCGGCGGGCATGTTCTCTTCGCCATCTACAGGGCCTTCGCAAACACCGTAGCCCATGAAGGATGGGGATTCGTTTGACGGAAGGCCCGATTGACTGTCCGTATAATAAAAAGCAATATCAAGCTTTCTGCCATTGTTATGCCCTAAATGTGGCGGCAGTGGAAATCTATCAATGAGAGGGAAGTTTGCATCGAGATACCGAACAACGGTACCTGGATATTTCTCACTCATCTTCCTGGCAACTTCAATGACGACATCACGAAGCTCAGGCTTTACGTAATGCCGATTTAGCAAACATGTCCAGATATTGAGAGGGCGGATGTTATTACTTTGAAATATGGGAAGCGGTACGCGATCGAATGCCCGGGCGGCGGTCGGCACGACTATAAAAGTTGAAAGTGAATACAGCGCAACAAACAGTGAAACGCTAACAATCACCCGAACAAGACGGTTGGCTTTCTTACGAATTGGGATCCAAATCAATAAGGACATCAACAACACAACCCCACCAACCTGAGTAAGGGCAGTAAGGATACAAAAGACAAGGATAATAAGTGCTATTCGAAAAATCACCGCTTTGCCGTCATTCCAACACTACCTTCTTCAAATAATACCCCTTCGGATCTATCCCCGGGTACCCCTTCTGCGATTGTATCACAACCCCCGTTCCATTCACATCCTTTCTTTCAACCTTCCCATCCACTTCAACATCCATCGGCAACGTTCCTTCGTAATTCAAAAACCTCACCGTATAGTTCGTCTCCGACGTCTGCTTCACATCGATCTCCAGTTTATTGATCGTCCTCAAATAGAAATCAAACAACGGCTTCAAATCCTTTCCCGATTCCGATGAAAACAACCGCTCCACATCGTCCGTCACCACCGTATTATCGTACGTGTACTTCGGATCTGTCGCGAGCTTCTTCAACGTCGGAAAGAAAATGCTATCCCCAAGAACATAACGCAGGGTATGCATAAAGAACGCACCCTTCCCGTAGATATCCGCCGTGTACGCCTGATCGGAATCCATAACTTCTCCTTGCACGATCGGTTTCAGGTTCTGTGTATTCCTTCCCGTCTGCCGCATCTTGCGCAGAAACGACTCCTCTCCTTCCATCTCCAGGGTAAACAGAGCATCGCCGAAGCTGCAGATACCTTCCTGTATCCACATATGCGCCCAGTCGCGGTTGGTGACTTTGTTTGCCCACCATTCGTGACCGAATTCATGGTGCATCAACCAATCGAAATCCTTACCGCCCAGTTGAGTGAAATTGAACTTGTTGCCGTAGGCGATCATGGTCTGATGTTCCATCCCGAGGTGCGGGGTCTCAGCTACACCGATCTTCTCCTTCACCCATGGGTATTCACCGAAGTATTTTTCGAGTACGCCACAGGAACGCTCTACGAAGTCGAGCAGCCTGTCGGCATTGGCTGCATGCTCTTCGAGGATGTAAAGATCCAGTGGCACCTTGTGCTTATCGACTGTGGTGTAGTTGCGGCTCACTTTACGATACTTGCCGGCATTGAACACCAGGCAGTAATTACTGATCGTGTATTGAGTGCTCCAGTGAAACGTCGTCGTTCCTTTGGCAACCTCGTTGTCCTTCACCTTCTTCAGTAAACCCGGCGCCGCGACGGTGAGGCCCTTGGGTACTGTGATGATCATGTCGGCGCCTTCGTTCGGCTCGTCGCTCGGGTGATCCTTGCAGGGGAAATATATCTTTCCCCCTTCGCCCTGACATGTGATCGCTATCCACGGGTTGCCCTGGCTGTCGGCGCTCCACTGAAATCCACCGGTCCACGGGGGGCGTGACGCCACACTCGGCTTTCCACCGTAAAACACCTTGACATCGTAAGTACCCACTGCAAAATCCTTTTTCCCTTTAATGGTGAGGATGTCATTGTCGCCGTGATCGAACGTTGCGGCTTTATTGTTAACCGTCACCTTTTCAGTCGTCAGTCCATGCCAGAAGTCGAGCACAATGACCGGTGAGGGCGAAGTAAGCTTCATCGTGACCGTCGTGTATCCTTTGATCGATTGCTGGACCGGGTCGACGTTGAGCGCAATGGTATAATGGCGGATGTCCATGATCGCCTGTTCCGGCTTAAGCGCTCCGCCCGAGTGGAGGTTCTGGGCAAAAGAGGAAAGAGTTGTGATCAGTAAAAGCGCAGACAGCAGACGCATGTAGTTGGATATTTTCAACAAGGTAAGAAATGCATCTCTCACGGATCGCGCGAATAGCACGGATCAAAAAAGGCCCAATCCGTGTGATCTGTGCGATCTGTGAGAGGCAAGTATTTCATCAAGTGAGATGGTCATTATGACCATATATGTAAGCGATTTCATTATAGATCGGTTGCATTGATTTTATGGCAAATTAGACTCCATTAGGCACTTCACTGAAATATTTATTGCAATCGGTTGCATAATTGTTTTCAAAAAGTGACATTAGTCACGCGGTAGCCAAACGCCGTCTCAAAAGTCCCAAATCAAAAATCAAATCACCCGCTATGAAAAACGTAATTCTACGAAGCAATCAATGGCCAGGGAACAGCCCGCATCCGCCGCAAGAGCGACGGAAGTTCTCTTGGTCCGAACACACTCGCGGCTGGTACCTCGCACTCATCGTCGGTATCATCCTCTCCTCTCCCGCCCTCGCACAAAGCCCCGTCAAAGGGACTGTGAAGGACGAGACCGGAGCCGCCATGCCCGGCGTCAACATCATCGTCAAAGGAACTTCCTCCGGCACCACGACCGATGCCGGCGGACTGTTCAACATCTCCGTCGATGACAATAATGCGATCCTCGTATTCTCCTTCATCGGCTATTCCTCACAGGAAGTTGCCGTCGGCGGCCGCTCTACCATCGATGTTTCAATGGCCCTCAGCGCCGAACAGCTCGGTGAGGTCGTTGTCGTCGGTTACGGAGTGCAGAAGAAAAGCGACATCACCGGCGCTATGGTACAGCTCAACGAACAGTCGATTCGCGAAGTGCCCGTAGCCAACATAAGCCAGGCGCTTCAAGGACGTGTTGCAGGTGTCGATATACAGACAACTTCGTCAAGACCCGGCAGCTCCCCGGTTATTCGCATTCGCGGAAGCCGTTCGCTGGGCAGCACACTCGATCCCAACAACCCGAACCCTCCGAACAATGACCCGCTCATCGTCGTCGATGGAATTCCATTCAACGGATCCATCAATGATCTCAACCCGAGCGACATCACGTCGATGGATATTCTGAAAGATGCTTCTGCTACAGCCATCTACGGTTCACGCGGCTCGAACGGCGTTATCCTCATTACTACCCGGCAGGGTAAAAAGGGACGGACCGTATTGAATTACGACGGTTATTACGGAAGCGCTTCCGTAGTCGGTAAATACGACTTATATAATGGTCAGGAGTTCAATGAATTCAGAACTCAGGCAATCGCGGCCGGAGCTGCATACGCTCCCACTGCCGACGAGGCTGCTAACCTCGCGGCCGGTAACCAAACCGACTGGCAGGACGAGATGTACAAGAAAGGCTACATCACCAATCATTCCATCAGCGCTGCAGGCGGTACCGACGACACACAGTATTCGTTGTCAGCAGGCTACTTCAAGCAGACTACCGTAATGCCCGGCCAGGCTTATTCACGTTATTCATTGACCGGCCGCATCGATCAGTCGATCGGCAGCCGGGTGAAGGTCGGGCTCAGCACACAGAACTCGATCAACGTCAACGATGGTGAAAACGCCAACCCGATGTTCCAGCTACTGACACTCAGTCCGCTCTATAATGCTTACAATGCCGACGGCTCTGTCTACAACCTCCCTGCTACAGGAAGCATCGACGCTACCACGCGCAACCCGTTGCTTCTCCGCAAGGATAACACCTGGCAGCAGCAACGTCGCCGCTTAAGGACCTTCAATTCATTTTACGGTGAGCTGAAGATCCTGGAGTCGCTGAAATACAGGGCTAACATCGGTCTCGACTTCTTTGCGGATAACTACGGCCACTACTATGGATCGGAAACTCCCTTCCAGAACGGCGCGGCCAATACCGCACAGGTTCAGAATACAAACAGTGCCAGCTATACCATCGAGAACTTACTGATCTATGACAAGACTTTTGCAGCCAAGCATCGCGTGAATTTCACGGGACTGTTCAGCACGCAGATGGTCGAAACTTACGGCAGCACAATCCAGGCGCAAGACCTTCCTGCAGACTTTACCTTGTATTACAACCTCGGTCTCGCGAATACCACCGTGGTTCCCAACGGAAGTTATGCGAAGTCCGGCCTGATCTCTTACATGGGTCGTTTGAATTACTCATACATGGATAAGTACTTATTGACCCTCACATTACGTCGCGATGGATCTTCGCGGCTTGCACAGGGACACCAGTACTTCAACTATCCTGCGGCAGCTGTTGCATGGAACATCCAGAAGGAAGATTTCATGAGCAACCTGGACGTCGTGTCGACCCTGAAGCTTCGCATTGGTGCGGGACAAACCTCAAACCAGGCGATTGCCCCTTACGCTTCGCTCGGTTCATTGGGTAAAGTGCCTTACAACTTCGGCCCGTCTGCAGGTATATTCGGATACAACGTTACTTCCCTGCCCAATCCCGACCTGTCGTGGGAATTCACGACCACCTACAATGCAGGTATCGATTTCGGCTTGTTCACCAACCGGATCTCAGGTTCGTTGGAATTCTATAAGTCGATCACTACCGACATCTTACAGCCGCGCGCACTCCCTCCGACCTCCGGTGTATCAACAGTAACCCAGAATATCGGTGAGACCGAGAACAAGGGTATCGAGCTTACATTGAGCGGTGTCATCATGGAAAGCAAAACGCCTGGCGGCTTCAACTGGTCTGCCGATGTAAACTGGTTCATGAATCGCAGTGAGATCACTGAGCTCGGAAGCGGGGTAACGATTGATGCTACCAACGGATGGTATGTCGGTTATCCCATCGATGCCATCTACGACTACAAGAAGATCGGTATCTGGCAGCTTGGCGAAGAAACGACGGCAACACAAATGGGTGGATTCAGGCCCGGCAATGTCAGGGTCGAGGATATCAACCCCGATGGAAAGATCGATGCAACAGACCGCACAGTTCTGGGCTCGCTCCAACCCAAGTGGCAAGGTGGTTTCACAAGCCGCTTTTCGTTAAAAGGCGTTAGCCTCGATGTGGTGATGTTTGCAAAGATGGGTGGCATGCTGGTCAGCACACTGTACCAGGCCAACTCGAATAGTCCATACAACACACTGGAAGGAAGAAGGAACGGACCGAAAGTCGACTACTGGACTCCGGATAATCCCACCAACGCTTATCCCCGTCCCGGTCAGGCACAACAGCCGGTATATGGATCGACCCTTGGGTACTTCGATGCCAGCTACATAAAGGTTCGTGCAATCAATCTTTCCTACACTCTGCCTGCGGCATTGCTGACGAAAACAGGACTTAATAACGTGAGAATTTACGTTCAGGCTATTAATCCTTTCAAGGCGTTTGCTTCTTCTTACGTGAAAGAAGGCGGTGTCGATCCTGAAACAACAGGTTATGGCGGATCGAACTCTCCGGGGTGGAACAACCGTGTAACAGTTCAACCTAACACGCCTCCCGTGAAGCAATTCATTGTAGGCCTTAACATCCGGTATTAATCGGTTGAATCATTAAAGATGAATACACTTATGAAAATCACATATAGAAAATCTTTCGCTTACGCAGCCGCATTGCTGATGTTCGCAGTGTCGGGTTGCAAGGATCTGCTCGAAGAGCAACCGCGAGCCGGTTTAACCCCGGGATATTACGCGACGGGCGTAGGTATCAATGCCGGTCTTACTTCTGTCTACTCCTCATTCAAGTTCTATTACGGCACTGAGGGTGGCATGAACCTATCCGTTTACGGAACCGACGAGTTTACGCATGGACAGCAGGTGACAAATCCGCCGCTCAACACTTATGGATCTGTGCTGAATCCGGCAGTCGGTGACCTTCAAACTCCCTGGAACCGTTCTTACGGAGCGATCAACACGTGTAACGCAGTGATCGAGCTCGGAGCAGAGGCTCCGGACCTGTCGGCCGCGCAAAAGACCGCGTTGCTTGCCGAGGCCAAATACCTTCGTGCGCACTGGTATTTTATTCTCGTGACCACATTCGGTGGTGTCACTCTTGATCTCGGATCGGGTCCGTTGAAGTTCAACACCTCGCCTACCAATATTGCAAAGCGTGAGCCGCTTGCAGATTGCTGGGCTGCGATTATCAAGGACCTTGAAGAAGCGTCGGTTGAATTACCCGATCGCCCTTCGGCACAGGGACGTGTATGGAAAGCGAGTGCAATACACCTGCTTGCCAAGGCATATCTTACACGCGGATGGTCGTCTGCCGCTCAGTCTTCCGATTTCCAGAAGTCCTATGACGCCGCAAAGAAGCTGATCGATACCAAGGCTACGTACGGCGTGTCGTTGTTGCCCAACTATGCAAGCGTACACCAGGAAGGAAACGAGTACAATGCGGAGGTGCTCTTCCAGGTAGACTGGATAGACAACAACCAGACATTTAACAACAACAATGGATTCGCCGGCGGTGAAGACGGGCTAAGACAAAACCGGAGTAACTACCTCTTCCGGATGCTTTATGTTACCAACATGCCCGGTATGATCCGCGATGCGGCTAACGGACGTCCCTTCGTTCGTTACAAGCCTACGGATTGGTTAATGAACACGGCTTTCAACGACAAGGTCAGCGATTCCCGTTACGACAAGTCGTTCCAGACTGTATGGAAATGCAATTCCGCGACGACACTGAATCCTAACTGGACGGCGGCTGATGTTACCGCAGGTGCAGTCACGCAGAAGAATAACAATGGTACGCTGATACCGGCAGTTGCAGGACAGCCGAAACTTTCCGTTGGTGATACGGCGATCTTCATGGTGCCCAATCACCTGGTGGCGAAGTTCCTGCCCTGGAAGAACAAGAAATCCTATGTCATGTTCTTCCCGAACGATGCCACTTCTCCTAAGGCTTATTTCGGAGCATCGAACAATTACACATCGTATGGCGGTTACAACATACAGAACCAATACTACCCGACGCTGAAGAAGTATGATGCAACACAGTTTCGTGCAGGCTCACCTGCCGGTGGCGATCCGAACGTCACGTCGGTCAGGCCGTTCATCGTTCACCGCTTTGCCGAAACATACCTGATCGCTGCCGAAGCATTGCTTCGCTTAGGCAACGCTGCCGAAGCTGTCAACATGATAAATGTTGTGAGGACAAGGGCTGCCGCATCGGCCGGCGCTGTTGGCGCAATGACAGCTACTACAGCCGCCGATCTTGCGGCAGGAGGAATCGACTACATCCTGGACGAACGTACGAGAGAGCTCGCCGGCGAAGAAATGCGCTGGTTTGATCTGGTGCGCACCGGCAAGCTGATCGAGCGCGTGAATACCTTTAACAACAAGCCAGCAATGCCCGGTACCATCAATGCCGATGGGACGATCACCGGCACAGCACAGCTTGTTCCCAATCCACAGCCTCACAACGTGCTGCGGCCGATACCGCAGATACAGATCGACGGCGCGGTGGATCCGACGAGTGATAATGGTAAGTATCCACAGAATCCAAACTATTGATTGTCAAAAAAAGCAGCCCGGCTATGTCGGGCTGCTTTTTACATAAAAACTCTTGTGGCGAACGAATAAAGTGAGGAAGTTCAGGGAATGATGACCAGCTACATGAAACGGATCTTCTATGCAACTGCAATTGTTGCATACTCAGTCCCGTGCGCCGCTCAAACAACAGGCGCGGCCCGTCCCGATAACGTCGGGATCGACTCTTCTAAATACACTCCCGTTGTAAAGCTGACCACGCAGGAAGACCATCAACGGATGATGGGCTTGCTCAACATTACATCCATCCGGCAAGGCGCCAATGGCAGAGATACCGCGGCATCCAATGCCGCTAACTACGACGAATCGAAAGTGCTTCCGCTTGGTCCGCTACCCGACCCTCTCGTGTTGAAGAATGGAAAGAAAGTAACGAACGAAAAAGGCTGGTGGAATGAAAGACGTCCGGAGATCGTAGAAGAATTTGACCGTGAAATTTATGGACGCGTGCCTGCGAATGTGCCCGGCGTAAAATGGGAAGTCGTAAGCAGCAATGAAGAAACCGATGGCGATCACAAAGTACTCGTTAGAAAACTGATCGGTCACGTCGACAACTCCGGATACCCGTTGGTGAAAGTCGACATCGACCTTACACTTGCAACTCCTGCCGGCGCAAAGGGCCCCGTGCCCGTGATCATGGAGCTGGCGTGGGTGTGGCCTCCTGGTACACGGCCGCAAGCCAATCCGCCGCCGCCCGGTCCAACGTGGCAACAACAAGTCCTCGCAAAAGGCTGGGGTTATGCACAGATCATTCCCGTCAGCATACAGGCTGACAATGGCGCTGGACTTACGCAGGGAATCATCGGTCTGGTGAATAAAGGTCAGCCACGTAAGCTCGATGATTGGGGTGCGCTTCGTGCGTGGGCATGGGGTGCCAGCAGAGCGCTCGACTATTTTGAAACCGACAAGACGGTCGATGCCAAACAAGTCGGCCTCGAAGGTCACTCGCGATATGGGAAGGCTGTTGCTGTGGCGATGGCGTATGATCCCAGGTTCGTTATTGCTTTTGTGAGCTCATCCGGCGAAAGTGGACTGAGCCTTTACAGAAGGAATTTCGGTGAGCTCCTGGAGAACGTTGCGGGGTCGGGTGAATATCACTGGATGGCTGGCAATTTTATCAAGTATGCCGGTCCGTTGCAGTGGAATGATCTTCCGGTAGATGCGCACTCGCTCGTAGCGTTATGTGCACCGCGGCCGGTGTTCATCAGCTCCGGAGATAACGGCGACCAGTGGGTGGATGCGAAAGGCATGTTCCTTGCAGGCGTGTACGCCGGCCCGGTCTATAAACTGCTCGGCAGGAAAGATCTCGGTACAAATGAGTTTCCGGCGCGCGAGACCGGCTTGATGGACGGAGAAATTTCATATCGCCAGCACAGCGGCGGACACACTCCTGGTCCAAACTGGCCAACTTTCCTGGCGTGGGCAAATAAATATGTTAAGACCAAAAAATGAGATTAGTAGTCCTGTTTTGTTTCAGTAGTGTTATCGCTTTCGGACAAACGATCGCCACGTATAAAGTGTCGGTCCCTGTCTCGGGTACCGATGTTGTTCCGGTGAGCGTGAACCTGGACCCGAAAATAGATTTAGCCGATTCGTTGCTGTTCGCTCTTTATGAGAAATCATCGCCGGTACCATTCCAACTCGGAAAAAACGGCGAAGCACGAACGCTATCGTGGATAGTAAAGGCTGGTGAAACAAGCACGTATACCTTAAGGAAAGCAAAGCACAAAGCAACTGCTCCCCGCGTTACCGCTACTGCAAAGGATGGTGAAATGATCATCCGGTCGGGTGATAAAAATCTGCTGAGCTATGTTTACAAGACCGTCTATCCGCCAGCCGGTGTGGATTCGGCATACAGGCGCAGTGGCTTCATCCATCCCCTATGGTCGCCAAGCGGAAAGGTTTTGACAAGAACACAGCCGAAAGATCATTATCATCACTACGGTATCTGGAACCCGTGGACCCACACATTATATAAAGGTGATACGATCGATTTCTGGAATATCGGGAATGGGAAAGCAACTGTTCGTTTTTCGAAGTTCATGTCCCAAACCAGTGGAGATATCTTTGCCGAATACGTGTCTGTTCATGAGCACGTGGTGACAAAAAAGGGAACAAAGCCTGACGTCGCGATGGAGGAAACCCAGGTGGTGAGGGTATACAATCCCGGTCCCGACTATTATATCATGGACTTCACATCATATCTTCAGTGTGCATCGGACGCGCCGATCACGCTTTTAGAATACAGGTACGGTGGGTTCGGATGGAGGACAACCGAGAAGTGGGACAACAAGAACAGTGAGGTGATCACCTCCGAAGGGAAGAACCGGAAGGAAGCCGACGGTTCCCTGGCACGCTGGTGTATCATTCAGGGAGCGATCGACGACGCCTATGCAGGCGCTGTTATGATGTCGCACCCGGAGAACTACAATCACCCGGAGCCATTGAGGATATGGCCGGAGAATCAGTACAATCGCGGGGATATGTTTGCTAACTTCTCTCCCACTAAAAATAAAGATTGGGCGTTGGAGCCTGGAAAAACATATGTACTTCGTTACAGGATGCTGGTCTTCGACAACAAGATGACAAAGGAACGGGCGGAAGCGGCATGGGAGGCATTTGCCCAACCACCGACTGTGGTCGGCGCCGTGTCATCAAAGAAGTAGAGATGTAGGTTCCATGTACGATGTACGATTTACGATGTACGATTTAACTAACGATGATCGACAGACCCAATCGTACTTCGTAAATCGTAAATTCTTAACTTGACAAGATGAGAAAACGTAGAGTTACCGTTTTAATTACCGCCGGACTGGTTACCGGTATCCTTCTATTCTTTTCCTCCTATGCTCAGAATAAATTAGACGCTCAGAATAAAGTCAATTGGAAAAAGGTAAAGGTCCTGGTCTATACGAAAAACGGAAAGGGCTATGTTCACGATAATATTCCCTTTGCAGTGACGGCCATACAGAAGCTTGCTAAGGAAAACGGTTTCAGTGTCGACGTGAGCGACAACCCCTCGAAGTTCACGGATCAGAACCTGGCCAACTATAATTTCCTCATGTTCCCAAGCACCAACCAGGATGTTTTCGATACCGACGACCAGCGGGTCGCTTTCCGTAGATATATCGAGGCAGGTGGTGGTTTCGTCGGACTGCATTCGGTAGTTGGTACCGAACGAAGCTGGGACTGGTTCAAGAAGATGCTCGGAGGCACGTTCGCCTGGCATCCGACATTTCAAAAATACACAGTACGCGTGATCGACACCGATCATCCTTCGATGGCGGGTATCCCCACCGTATGGGAGCGCAGCGACGAATGCTACTTTGTCAAAGAAATGTATCCCGGCATCCGCCCAATCATGGCGCAGGACCTCACCACCCTCGATAAGAAAGATAGTGTCCGCATCAAGTCATCATCAGGACCCTATGCCCAACTTTATCCCGCAGCCTGGTATCAAACCTACGATGGCGGCACGATCTGGATCACGGCCCTAGGGCACGACAAGACCGACTACTCAGAGCCTATGTATTTAAAACACATTTTCAACGGTATGACCTGGGTAGCATCCACCGCGAAGAAGCCAGACTACTCCAAATCATACGCCCAAACCCGCGACGAAGCCTTACAGTAAATCACCGAGCCGCGACTAACGAATAACGATTAACGATTAACGAACAACACCAGAGCCACGAACAACGAACAACAAACAACGAACCATGAGCAAGCAAAAACCAATCACCCGGCGGTCCTTCCTCGAAAAATCCGCCAAAGCCTCCGTCCTCGCATCGCTAGCTGTCACCGGCTTTCCGACTATCGTGCCTGCCTCGGTGTTCGGAAAAAATTCGCCCGCTAACCGCATCAACGTTGGAATGATCGGCAACGGTCGCATTTCACGTGTACACGATATGCCCGGCGTGTGGAATACAGATATCGGCCAGATCGTCGCCGTCAGTGACCTGGACACCAAGCGCGCGGAAGAAGGCAAGAAGCTGGTGAATGAATTCTATACCAAGAAGACTGGTAAGACTTACGATGGTGTGAAGGCCTACTATGATTACCAGGAAATGCTGCTGAACAAAGACATCGATGCAGTGGTGATCTCCACGCCCGATCATCAGCATGCCCGCATCGCCGTAGAAGCAGCCCGGGCTAAGAAAGACATCTATCTTCAGAAGCCCACGTCGCTGACGATCGCTGAAGGCCGCACGATGGCCGACGAGATCACAAAGTCAGGTCGTGTCTTCCAGATCGGCAGTCAACAAAGGTCGTCACAGCAGTTCAGATATGCCGCTGAGCTCGTTCGCAATGGACGGATCGGTAAGTTGCACACTGTGTCTGTCGGTTTGCCCGGCGATCCATCCGGTGAAGAGGAGTCCGAGATGCCGATACCGAAAAATCTCAACTACGACGCGTGGCTTGGCTCGACGCCTTATGTGTATTACACCGAAAAGAGAGTGCATCCGCAGGAAGGCTACGACAGGCCGGGATGGCTTCGTTGCGAACAGTTCGGAGCGGGGATGATAACCGGGTGGGGCTCTCACCACGTCGACTCTGCGCACTGGGGAATGGATACAGAGTACACCAGCCCAATTGAGATCTGGGGCGAGGCTGCGTTTCCCACGAAAGGTCTTTGGGATGTTCACGGGATATTCCGCACCGAAGCATTGTATGCCAACGGTGTGAAGATGATCGTCAGCAATGAGCTTCCGAACGGCATCAAGTTCGAAGGATCGGACGGATGGATCTTCGTGACGCGCGGCAACTACAATGTCACAGGAAGCGATCCCGTAGCCGACAGAGATGGAGTGAAACCATTGGATTCCAGCGACCCGAAGATCATCAAGTCTGTGATCGGTCCCAAGGAGATCCATCTGTACGAGAGCAAGAACCATCACCTCAACTGGCTGGAGTCGATCAGGGACAAAAAGAAGCCGATCACCAATGTCGAGATTGCTCACCGGGTCTGCAGCACTTGCCTGTTGCATCATATTGCGATGAAGGTTAAGAGAAAGATTTACTGGGATCCGAAGACGGAAAGGTTTAAGAATGATGATGAGGCGAATAAGATGTTATCGAGACCGCAGCGGGAGGCGTATGCGTTAGCTAAATAGTTGTTATTCGTTAATCGTTAATCGTTATTCGCGGCAAAGTCGAGTTCATTAGAGTCGCGATTTGGAGTATCCGTTTACGAAATGTTTCTCGGATATCGGAACCGCGAATAACGAATAACGAATAACGAGTAACGATGTATATTTGATTCAAAAAACCGATCATGCGTCTTCTACCGATCACCTTCATCATAGCCCTACTAATCACTTCTTGTCAACCTAAATCTACCACGCAAGAAGAAACCCCGAGTAAACCCGTGCGCCTAATTACCGTGGACCCCGGTCACTTCCATGCGGCCCTGATCCAGAAAGTGATGTACAGCGACGTCGATTCGACCGTACACGTGTATGCTCCGGAAGGACCGGACTTGAGAATGTATCTCGACCGGATTACCTCCTATAATACGAGAGCGGAAGAGCCGACCCATTGGAACGAGGAGCTATTCGCCGGTGAGCATTTCTTCGAAAGGATGCTGGAGGAGAAACGGGGTAATGTCGTTGTACTTTCAGGCACCAACCAGCGGAAGGCCGAATACATCCTCAAGTCACTCGAAGCAGGACTGAACGTGTTTGCCGATAAGCCGATGGTGATCGACTCCAAAGGATTCAATGACCTCCGGAAGGCATTCGACGTAGCGGAGAAGAAAAAATTGCTCCTATACGATATCATGACCGAACGTTTCGAGATCACCACGATCCTTCAGCGGGAGCTTTCGATGATCCCCGAGATCTTCGGCGAGCTCGAAAAAGGCACGCCGGAGAACCCTGCAATCACAAAGGAAAGCATTCATCACTTTTATAAGTACGTCTCCGGTAGCGTGCTCACCAGGCCGGCCTGGTTCCTCGACACCCAACAGCAGGGCGAAGGTATCGTCGATGTAATGACACACCTGGTGGATCTCGTACAGTGGGAAGCGTTCCCCGAACAGACATTAGACTACACGAAGGACATCGAGATCACGTCAGCCAAAAGATGGACCACCGACATTCCGCTAAGCAAGTTCAAGACCATCACCAAGCTCGATAACTTCCCTGAATTTCTAAAGAAGAACGTCACCGACACAGTCCTGAAAGTCTCGAGCAACGGCGAAGTGAACTACAAGCTTCGTGGCGTCAATGCAAAGACATCGGTGACCTGGAACTACGAATCGAAAGACGGGTCGGGTGATACTCATTCTTCTGTCATGAGAGGAACGAAGGCCAACCTGATCATCCGGCAAGGTTCCGACGAACAATACAAAGTGACGTTGTACGTCGAGGCAGTAAAACCCGGTAAAGACTACGAGCAGGCGGTTGTAGATAAGTTCAAAGCTCTGCAGGGAACATACCCGGGCATCGAGCTGTCGAAAAATGCCAAAGGCTGGGTTGTAACGATACCCGACAAGTACAAGGAAGGGCATGAAGCGCATTTCGGAATGGTGACAGAGAAGTTTATCGAGTATTTGAAAAATGGAAGTATACCCGCGTGGGAAGTACCGAATATGATTGCGAAGTATTACACGACTACGCAAGCTCTGGAAAAATCAAAGAAGTAAATTTCACACGGAAAGCACGGAATATGAGATTAATAGGATTTGTGCTGCTTATCGCGGTCTTTACTAATGGCGTCGCGCAAAATGATAGCAAGGGTCTCAAAGACTATTACGAATCCTTTTTTCCGGTTGGGGTCGCGATCTCGCCAAGGGACCTTACCGGACCGGAGGCTGAGCTGATCAAGAAACATTTCAACAGCATTACAGCCGAGAACGTGATGAAGATGGGCCCGATCCATCCCGAAGAAAACCGTTTCAACTGGGAGCCGGCCGATCAGATTGTGGCATTCGCACAAGCCAATGGCATGAAAATGCGCGGGCACACACTCTGCTGGCATAATCAAACACCCGACTGGCTGTTCAAGGACGCCGCCGGCAATCAAGTCTCGAAGGATGTGCTACTTCAACGGCTGAAAGATCATATCACAGCGGTTGTCTCCCGCTACAAGGGCAAGATCTATGCATGGGATGTTGTCAACGAAGTGATCGACGACAAGGACGATGTATTCTATCGCCCGTCGCCATGGTTTAACATCATCGGAGAAGAGTTCATCGCGAAAGCATTCGAGTACGCGCACGCTGCAGACCCCGACGCATTGCTGTTCTACAACGACTACAACACCGAGTCGCCCGTAAAACGCGCCAAGATCATCAAGCTGGTGAAGTCATTGATCGATGCGGGTGTTCCGATACACGGCATCGGCTTGCAAGGACACTGGTCGATCTACGGACCCGGTTACAAGGAGGTCGATGAATCGATCAAAGCGTATTCTTCGCTGGGATTGCCGTTGCAGGTGACGGAGCTCGATATCTCAGTATACAAATCCGAACAAGGACGTCGCGAGAAGAGAGCGGATGAAAACGATACTTTTACGCCGGAGATGGAACTGAGGCAGGTTGAACAGTATCAATCGATCTTTAACGTTCTTCGCGAGAATAAAAGGGTTATCACCACAGTGACGTTTTGGAATGTGACGGATAAGAGAAGTTGGTTGGATAATTTTCCGGTGAGGGGAAGAAAGAATTATCCACTGTTGTTCGATCAGGAATTGAAACCGAAGAAAGCGTATTGGGAGGTTGTTAAATTTCCGGTTCGGGGTTCGGGGTTCTGAAATCTGATCTGTTATTGAAGTTGGATCGTTGAGGAGAGGGTCTTGGAGAGACGAGGCTGCCCGCCTCCGGCTGAAATTTGATACGCTCCGGTATTAAATACTTTCAACCCGCGCTCATCATAAGACACAAATGCGTCTGGGCGTAATGTGAGCTCTACTTGCTCTTGATGACCTGCTTTTATGTTGATTCTTTTGAATGCTGCAAGGGATCGCATCGGTCCATCGTTTCCGGATACGTAGACTTGCACAACTTCATCGCCGTCAATCTTTCCGGTGTTCTTTACAATGACACTCAGTTTCAGACTGTCACCTTCTTTCAAGGTCTTTTCCACTTTCAGGTCGGAGTAGTCGAAGGTCGTGTAGCTCAGGCCGAAGCCAAACGGATATAACGGTTTGCCCTCGAAATACCGGTAGGTGTGTCCTTTCATGTGATAGTCGTCGAAGGGAGGAAGGTCGTCTGCGGACTGGTAGAAAGTAACAGGAAGCTTACCGCCGGGATTGTAATCGCCAAACAGCACGTCGGCGATCGCGGCTCCGGCGGCCTGTCCAGGATACCAGGCTTCGACGATGGCGGGAATGTTTTTGGATGCCCAGTTGATCGAGAGCGCACTGCCGTTGAGCAACACCAGCACAACCGGTTTTCCGAGCGCTTGAATTTCCTTGATGAGGTCTTCCTGTGCTTTCGGCAGATCGAGACTTGTACGATCACCGCCACGGAAACCTTCGATAGCCACGTCCATCTCCTCGCCTTCCAGTCGTGCCGTAAGTCCCATGAACATCACCACGGCGTCGGCCTTCTTCGCTGTTTCGATAGCTTCCTTTTTCAAACGGCTCTTCTCCCCTTCGCTGATCTGATCCCAAACCAGCTGCACCTGCGCGTCGGCATAGGTCTCTCCTGCTTCGACCCTGAACTTGTACGATTTACCGGCTTCGAGACGTATCGGCACCGACTTTCTCAGTCGTGGATCGCCATACTCGTCACGGAAATGGTATACCGTTTTTGCGATCACAGTGTCGGCCCAATACACGTTCACTTTACAGGTCGATATCACTCCGACCTGGTACATGCCCGACTCCTTCGGGGTGATCTCTCCCGTCCAGCGGACTCCGAAATTGTCGTCATCCATTCCTTCGCGCGGGGCCTTATTCTTCCAGTTGGCATCGAGTGTCCTGACTGTCTCTGAATACAGTGATGTTTTTACTTTTAACTCATGATCTTCGAAATACTCCGCCTTCAGCCCTTGCTTGCCTTCCGAAGTCAGGACGTCGGCGGGAACAATTTCAAACAACGGCATACCGTCAGCCAAAGCGCTTCCCTGCGCATAAAGCACCTTCGTGCTCTTCGATACCTTTTCGCGAATGCCTCTCAGTGGAGTGATGGGATCGGCAGGAACACCGTTGTAGTTGCCGAGCAGCATCAGCCACTGGTCCGCATTCGGTCCGATGACGGCGATAGTGCCGATGTCCTTCTTCAACGGCAAGGTGTTCTTATCATTCTTCAGCAAGACGATCGACTTACGGGCTGCGTTAAGGGCCAGGTCGCGGTGTTCTTTGCTGTCGACTACACTGTATGGTATCTGTGCATATTTCACCTGGCTGTCGAGGTCGAACATCCCGAGCTTGAACCTCGCCATGAATAATCTTTTTACCGCAATGTCTATCTGGTCTTCGGATATCAGCGAGTCGGCCACAGCTTTCTTCAACGCAGCGAACACTTTACCGCACTCGAGGTCACATCCCGATTTCACTGCCATGGCCGCGGCCTCTTCGGGCGTAGCAACGACTTTATGAAACTTATAGATATCGGTGATAGCTTCGCAGTCAGAAACAATGTAACCTTCAAAGCCCCACTCTTCCCGGAGGATCTTTGTGAGCAGGTGATCGCTTCCGCAACAAACATCACCATTGACGCGATTGTAAGCGCACATCACCGAGTAAGCTTTGCCTTCCTTTACACCCATTTCAAATTGCGGCAGGTAAGTCTCGCGAAAGTCGCGCTCGCCGGCCTTCGCATCAAACAGATGGCGCTCGGGCTCCGGCCCACTGTGCACGGCGAAATGTTTTACGGTAGCGACGGTCTTGAAATACTTCGGGTCATCGCCCTGGAGCCCTTTCACAAACTGAACGGCAAGTCGCCCGGTGAGATACGGATCTTCTCCATACGTCTCCTGCCCTCTTCCCCATCTCGGGTCGCGGAAGATGTTGATGTTCGGCGACCACAACGTTAATCCCTGGTACAGAAAGCGTTTATCGTTGCGAACAAAGTCATGATGCTTTGCGCGGGCTTCGTCGGCAATAGCGGTGGCAACCTCAAACATCATCGGTTCGTCCCACGTGGCGCCCAATCCGATAGCTTGTGGATAAACCGTTGCCAGTCCGGCTCGCGCTACACCATGCAGTCCTTCGCTCCACCAGTTGTATTCCGGAACGCCGAGACGATCGATGGCGGGTGCGGCGTTCATCATTTGGGTGATTTTTTCGTCGAGGGTCATTTGACTGACGAGATCGTTGACGCGTTGGTCGAATGAGACGGTGGTGTCTTGAAACCGGAAGGTTGGGGAGGAGGGCTTCGAACAGCTGAGGGATAATAGTAGGAAGAGAAGGGATATGAATCGGGTCATGGTCAGGGTTCAAGGTTCGAGGTTCTGAAATCAGTCAGGTTTTCTGGGAGGACCGCTAATTCCATTGAAACGCAAAATACGTCGCCTGCTCCGATCCAACATTCGTCAGATTATGTGATATCCCACTATCCAAAACCACCACCCCCCCATCCTTCGCTTTATACTTCCCGTCCCCGACAATCATCTCAACATTACCAGACTTTAAAAGTATAATCTCCTCCGGCATATGCGTATGCGGAGCATGACTCGCTAATCCCGCATTTAACGTCGTGATATGCATCTCGAATCTTTCAAACATCGCCGTCGGCCTGTCCACAACGTTTCGCCTGCCTCCTTTATCGTGGGGCACAAATTTCATCTCATTCCAGTCGACCATAAACGAGCCGCCTGATTTCTTACCGCGGTCGGCATTGATCGGCGTGCGGTTCTTCAATTTGATGATGTAGTATGTACACGGCGTAGCTCCTGCATTCCTGAAACCATGCTCATCGCCGGGAAGAATATAGACCACACTTCCAGGTCCTAGCGTTTTGGATTCGCTACCGATCGTCGCCGTCAGCGTTCCGTCTTTTATGATCACCAGCTCTTCCTGGTTTGTATGGGCGTGACTCGGGTGCGGAGCCTCGCCTCCTTCAACGGTGCTGGTATGGATCTCCAGGTTATCGAGTAATGTCGTGCTGCCGTCAACGAACTGTCGTCGCATGCGGTTTTCGTCTTTAACAGACTTCAGGTCGTCCCAGTTGTAGGCCTTCGATTCAATTTTACCCTGTGCGATCGACAGGACAGGAATAAGTAGTGCAATGGTGAGCAGGCGAAGCTGGTGCATGACAGTTCAGGTATGAAGTTCGATGATTCGCTGGCCCTGGTAGGTGACGATGCCTTTCAGCTTTTGTATGCGCGACCTTGCTTTGCTGAGACGCTCCCGGGCCCGGGTCAGGTCCTGTCCTTTCTTCTTGAGCTTCTCTTTCAGATCGGTCACCATGGCGATCAGTTCATCCTGGCTTGCCTTCGCGAGGCGCTTCTGCGATGCAAGGCCGACGTCGTCTGGTTTGTGTTGTGTCATAAGGGCTTGTTTCCGCGGTTAAGCCGATTACGAGATCAAAAATAACAGTCTTGTGAAATATTGCAACCGATTGCAAAGAATTTTTGAAAACTAGAGGAATTCTAAACTAAATCACATTAATTTGCCATGCAAGCGATTGAAATGAGCCAGACCAAAGACGTCACTATTTACGACATCGCAGAAGTCCTTAACGTATCTCCCGCTACCGTCAGTCGCGGGCTCAAAGACCACCCCGGCCTCCGAAAAGATACAAAAAAGCGCATCGTGGAAACAGCCCGCAAAATGGGCTACCAGCACAACACCTTCGCCTCAAACCTGAGACGCAAACGTACCAACACCATCGGCGTCATCGTCCCGCGACTCAACTCCTATTTCATGTCTACCGTCATCGCCGGCATGGAGAAGGTCGCCAACAACGCAGGCTACAACCTCATCATCGGACAGTCACAGGAGCTCTTCAAAAAAGAGATCGCCGGCGTGAACACGATGTTCAATAGCCGCGTCGACGGACTGATGATCTCTCTCTCCTACGATACCAAGAACACCGATCACTTCAATGTGCTCCTGAAAAAGCAGATACCGCTGATCTTCTTCGACCGCGTGATCGAACACCCGAATTGCACGAGTATCGTCATCGATAACGTGAAGGCAGGCTACGATGCCACCATGCACCTCATCGAACAAGGCTGTCGCCGCATTGCACACGTCGGTGGAAGTATGAACCGGAACGTGTATGCCGACCGCCTGAAAGGACAAGTCATGGCTTTGAAAGACAAGGGCATCGAGCACGATCCTTCACTCGTGATCAGCAACAACCTCTCCGACCAGGAAGGCGCTGAAGCCGCACAGCAATTGATCAAGCTCGACAAACGCCCGGACGGCATCTTTACGGCCAACGATACTTCCGGCGTCGCTATCGTCCGCGAGCTGAAACAAGTAGGCCTGAGTGTTCCAAACGATATTGCCGTCGTGGGCTTTAATAACGATCCGATCTCCAGGGTGATCGAGCCCAACCTCACTACGATCAATTATCCCGGAACGGAAATGGGCGAAGTCGCGGCTACAACCATGATCAACAAGCTGAAAGACGTGCCGCCTCCCAATCTCAACACCGTCGTGCTTCGTCATGAGCTGATCATTCGGGGATCGTCGCTCAGAAAAAAATAAAACACTTACCGACCATGAGAAACCTGCTGACTGGTTTACTCTTCCTTTGCCTTGCGCTGAATGCGTTTGCCGAAGATGGGTACAGGCTTTGGCTACGATATGATAAGGTCAAGGATGAGAAACTACTGACGCAGTATCAAAGCCGCATCAAGAACATTTACCTGCCGGGCAGTTCGGCAACCGTTGCGGTAATGAAGACCGAGCTGAGCATGGCGCTGAAAGGGCTTCTTGGTAAAGAAGTTCCTTTTACCGATAAGATCTCAAGCGGCACATTGGTTATTAAGATTGCGGTCATTGGTATTGCAGTTCCCGAAAGCTTTTCGATCTCAACTGGTAAAGATCAAAATATCACGATCAGCAGCCCGGATGACGCGGGTCTTCTATATGGAATGTTTCATTTCCTGCGATTGCTTCAAACTCATACCGATATCAGCAAAATCAGTATCGCAGAAAGCCCGAAGATCAAAACACGCATACTCAATCATTGGGACAATCTCGATCGCACCGTAGAACGCGGCTACGCCGGCTTTTCGATATGGGACTGGCATCGGCTTCCGGAGTATGTCGATCCCCGTTACACAGATTATGCAAGAGCCAACGCGTCTATTGGGATCAATGCAGTGTCACTGACCAATGTGAATGCCAATGCTCTTTTGATCACACCGGCTTACCTCGAAAAAGTAAAAGTCCTGGCCGACCTGTTTCGTCCATACAACATCAAAGTATTTCTCACGGCCCGTTTCAGTGCTCCGATGGAAATCGGTGGATTTAAGACCGCCGACCCGCTCGATGCCGACGTCAGGCAATGGTGGAAAACGAAAACCGACGAGATATACAAATATGTTCCCGACTTCGGAGGATTCCTGGTGAAAGCAAACTCCGAAGGACAGCCTGGTCCGCAGAACTACAACCGTACTCACGCCGATGGCGCCAACATGCTTGCCGAAGCAGTAAAACCACATGGGGGCATCGTCATGTGGCGGGCATTTGTGTACGACAGCAACGTTCCCGACGATCGTGCGAAGCAGGCATATTCGGAGTTTAAACCGCTCGACGGAAAGTTCAACGATAACGTGATCATACAGGTGAAGAACGGCCCGATCGATTTTCAACCCAGAGAACCTTATCATCCGTTGTTCGGAGCCATGAAGTCGACTCCGTTAATGATGGAGCTACAGATAACGCAGGAATATTTAGGACAAGCAACGCATCTCGTATTCCTTCCCGTGCTGTGGAAAGAAAATATATTGCAAGCTGATCTTAAAGAAAGCAATGCGCTCACAGCAATTGCAGGCGTGGCCAACATCGGCAACGACAGGAACTGGACCGGGCATTTATTCGGCCAGGCAAATTGGTATGGGTTCGGAAGGCTGGCTTGGAATTATGAAATATCACCCGAACAGATCTCTTCCGAGTGGATTGGCATGACTTTATCCACCAAACCAGACTTCGTCAAATCCTGGAGTAAGACCATGAATAGCTCACATGAAATGGCCGTGAAATACATGACTCCATTGGGACTTCACCACATCATGGGCGCGAATCATCACTATGGACCCGGCCCGTGGGTAAGCAAGATGTCTCGCGCCGACTGGACCTCTACTTACTACCATAAGGCAGATTCCATTGGAATAGGCTTCGACCGTACAGCAACCGGCAGCAACGCGCTCGCACAATATCCTCAGGCATATCAGGACCGTTGGAAAAAAATTGATACTTGTCCCGAAGAGCTTCTCCTATGGTTTCATCATGTCAGTTGGGATCACAAAATGAGTTCCAACCTTACCCTGTGGGAGGAACTATGCCGACAATACGACTTAGGATTAACAATGGTGGGCATCACGGGCAAAATGTGGGACATGTCCAAGCCGGAGGTCGATGAGGAGCGCTTCAACCATGTGAGAATGTTGCTTGACCGACAGGAGAAAGAAGCCGAGCTCTGGCACCACTCGTGTATCCTGTACTTTCAGACTTTTTCAAAGAGACCAATCCCTGATGGAATAAACGTTGGCGACAAACCTCTTGAATATTATATCAACCTTCAGTATCCTTATGCCCCGGGAATAAGACCGAGGTGGTAATATCCAATATCCAATAACCAATATCCAATAACCAGTATCCAATGAGCAGTCCGATGATGGAACAAACCATGAGATGGTTTGGACCGAATGACCCCGTAAGTCTTACCGACATCAGGCAAGCCGGATGTACCGGAGTCGTCACCGCCCTTCACCACATCGCCGTCGGTGAGATCTGGACCAAAGACGAGATCAGCAAACGGGTAAAAGAGATCGAAGCCGCAGGCTTGACCTGGACCGTTATCGAAAGCCTCCCGGTACACGAAGACATCAAGAAACAAGCGCCGGGATTCGAAAAGTGGATCGCCAACTACAAGGTAAGTCTCGAAAACGTTGCAGGTTGCGGACTGAAGGTCGTCACCTACAACTTCATGCCCATCCTCGATTGGATGAGAACCGATCCGTTCTTCACACTGGATGACGGCAGCAAGGCGCTCAGGTTCGAGAAGTCGGCCTTCATGGCATTCGACTTATTCCTCCTGAAACGACCCGGCGCCGATAAAGAATATACGGCGGTGGAGATCCGGAAAGCAACGGAACGTTTTCAAACCCTGACCGATGTCGAAAAGGAAACACTGTACAGGAATGCATTGCTGGGTCTGCCGGGTAGCGACGAACGTTTCACGGAGGAACAGATCCTGAAGGCATTGAGAACATACGAGCACATCGATGCGCGTAAGCTGAAAGAACACCTGTTTCATTTTCTCCGGCAGGTGGTCCCGACGGCTGCAGCCCACGGATTGAAGATGGCCATCCATCCCGACGATCCCCCCTTCCCTATTCTAGGGCTGCCCCGTGTGGTGAGCACGGAAAAAGATGCAAAGGAAATTCTCGAATGTGCTCCATCGCCGGCGAACGGTCTGTGTTTCTGTACCGGATCTTACGGCGTTCGCGAGGACAACGACCTGGTTGGAATGGTGAAACGTTTGGGCGACCACATACACTTCCTTCATCTCCGGAATACCAAGCGCGATAAGGACGGAAACTTCTTCGAAGCCGATCATCTCGGAGGCGATGCGGATATGCCGGCAGTGGTGAGAGAGATCGTGTTGCTGATGCGCCGTACCGGCAAGGCGATACCGATGCGTCCCGACCATGGACACCTGATGCTGGATGATTTGAAAAAGAAAACCTATCCCGGGTATTCGGCAATAGGAAGACTTCGCGGACTGGCTGAGCTCCGAGGACTCGAGCTCGGCATCGCAAGGTCTATCTGATCTCAGACTCCGGAAAACACATTGAACCCGCCGTCAACCGGCACGTTGATGCCGGTTACAAACGCGGATGCGTCAGAGCACAACCATACCAGCGTACCGCTCAGCTCTTCCGGACGGCCGAAGCGGCCATAAGGCGTCTGCGAGATAACTTTTTGTCCGCGTGCTGTATAGGAACCATCCGGGTTTGTGAGAAGACTCCTGTTTTGTTCTGTCAGGAAGAATCCCGGTGAGATCGCGTTCACACGAATGCCTTCACCATATTTATGAGCCATCTCCACGGCGAGCCATGAGGTGAAGTTCGTGATCGCCGCCTTCGCTGCCGAATAGCCGGCGACGCGCGTGATCGTGACCATGGCGGCCATCGACGCGATATTGATGATCACACCTTTCTTTCTCCTGGCCATGTCTTCTGAAAACACTTGTGTGGGAAGCACCGACCCGAGCAGGTTCAGGTCAACGACTTTCTGAAAGTCGCCGATCTGCATATCGAAGAATGTCTTTTCAGGAGCTACCACTGCTCCCGGCATGTTACCCCCGGCTGCATTGATCAGGATATCGATGGCGCCAAATTGTTTCAGCACTGTTGCTTTCGCTGCTTCCAGCTGATCTCGTTCCAGGACGTCTGCATTCACGGAGATCGCCTTGCCTCCTGCTGCGATCAGTTCGGCAACCAATGCATCACCCGCCTCTTTCCGTCGTCCGAGGACAGCGACATTCGCGCCGGCACTACTGATCGCTTTGACCATCGATTGGCCAAGCACACCAGTGCCTCCGGTAATGACGGCCGTTTTATTCTGAAGAGAGAAGAGGGACAAAGAATCGGGTAAGTTCATTTCGAAAGTTAAAAATTAGAAATTAGTATGTTATCTGGACCTTCGTACCTGGCTTGGGCATTACAAAAAAGTCCTTCTTTTTACCGAGCTCATCGAACCGTTTTCTTGCTTTCCGCGGATTCGTCCTTCGCACCAGTTTCACATGATCATCCGATGTGGTTTCGCGAAAAAAATCCTCCCAATGCACCACAATGAGCTTCGCCGGGTCGATGTCTTTGACGATAGCTTTCGGATAGTCTTTGACATTCAATGTCGATGCATAACACAGCACTGCCACGTCTACTTTCTTTTTCTTCAACTCAGCCTCGGGAGGCTTTCCATAAGGGAACTGGCTGGCCGACGTTTGTATGAACATTCGAAGCGTGTCATTATCCTGTGCGATGAAGTCCACCAGGAAAGAATACGTCGTTCCGACAGTCCATTTCCTTGCCTTGATCTTGTCAGCCGGCCAGATCAGGTGTTCTTTGAAATACTCCGGGTCGAGCGGCTTGCTCATGTACAACTTGCGCTTCGTGTGAGGCGCGTGATTCGATTCGATCGCCATGAACCGGATCCTGGGTGTGACGTTGATCCATTCGTAAGCCTGGTCGTTGCTGATCGTGGGCTGGAATATCTGCTCGTTCGACAATCCTTCCAGCCTCACTCCTTCCTTGATGAAATTGACCATCATCTGCGGGAGGTAGCTGTTGCCGTAAACAACATCCATCTTAGTGAAGTAATGTGCCTGCACCAATGTCGGCAGATCCATAACGTGATCGTAATGAGTGTGCGACACCAGACCTGCTCGCACCGATCCGCGTGAGGCCGATGCCTGGACCCTGCTCTTCCAAACTTCATACAGCTCCGGTTTGGTCTGGACTTTACCCAACATCCTGGTGAACTTCTGGTTCGAGAAGAACGGATCGGTAACGACGGCATCCCCATCCTGTTCGATGATCATGTTGCCACAACCCAGGTAGGTAAGATTGACGACGTGCTTACCGTCTTTATTCAGCGGCAGCGTGACGTTGGCTTTATTGGGAATGATCTCCGGGTAGAATTTCGAGACGCTTTGCGCACAAGACGCGAGCAGGAGTACCGATGCGATCGCGATAACTATCCTCATACGTTCAGGTAAAGCGCTAACAATCCTGCGATCACCGCCAGGCAAAAGCTTAGCAGCGTCCCGACCATGATATATTCCGTGAGGTAAATGTCTTTGCTGCTGGTAAGGTCTCCAAACCTGAAGATGGACTTGGCAGCGAGAAGAAACCCGATGCCTTCCCAATGGCCGGTGACGATGAACACGTAGATCAGTATCCGTTCGAGTATCCCGATCCAAAGGCCCGCGCTCACCATTCCCTTCAGCTTTTCCGACGACCGCGCGGGCGGCCATTGAGAAAGAAACACGCTAATAAATTTAGCGGCAGGAAATGTTACAGCAACAAAACCAGCTACTATGATCCAGGAGATGTTGTACGACAAAGCATCCGTTAGCTGTATGCCGGTGGCGAGCGACACCACGACGGCGATGATCGACAGGTGAAACAGCTGATCTGCTACGAACCACAGCTGCGGCCGGCGGTACGACATCGTTCCATAGGCGAGATCGCCGACGTATTGGGAAAGTCCGATCACCAGCGCATAAGGCCAGTGCCCGATATCCCAAAGCGCGACCCAGGCACACAGGAAATGAACGAGCGACTGAAGGAGCAACCATTTCGATCTCCAGAGCTTTATCCCTTTCTCTTTCAGCCGGTCTCTCCGGAAGAATACAAAGTCACCGAGCAGGTGGGCGATGAGAAGCTTGGAAAAAAGTACGAGCATTTATTTCCCTGGTTTCATGACCGCCTCGGAGACAGTCGATTCAAAATACGAGATCAGTGCCGATAATTCATTGTAATGGGAGCTGGCGTAACGCTTATGTACGGCAGGTTGGGATATCTTCAGTTTCTTCGCCATCTGGTCCTGGGTTTTTCCTTCCGACAATTTCAGCCAGACCACCTCGGCTTCGGCGAATGTCCAGTCGTCGATAATGGCGCTGGCAAGCTTAAGGGCGACATTGACCGGTTGATCGATCGTTGGCCACGGCGTATTGACCTGGAGGCGATGGTTCTCGTGCATGAGTGAATCGAGCAGGGAGCCGGACCAGAGATACGCTTGCCCGTCGGATTCATTGACCGACTTTCCGGTGTATCCTTTTTCGCCGATGCCGATGGCGATCCGTGCGTCGAGCTTCAGTTTGGAGAAGGCGGGCATGGATCGGAGGCCGGCGCGGATGAGAACGGCCAGGCGGAGGGCGTCGGAGGGCTGCGGAAGCTCTACCTGGAACCCGTCGCCGCGGAAGACGCTCCATTTGGGTGTCTTGGTGAGGCCGGACCTCTTTTCGATGATCTCCTGCAGTTGTCGCAGCCAACGGCTTTTGTTGGGAATGCTCCTGGAGGAAACCATATCACCTGTAAGGACTGCAATCATGACTTGTTATACTTCAACATTATAACCTATCTTGGTTATAATCTATAAATATAACCTCTGTGGGTTATAATTCCAAGATATAACTTCAAGAGGTTATAATGGCATCTTAGCACTAAACGACCATATTCCCGATCCTAGATCCACCACCGTGTACTTTCCCTCCTGCCCACGCACCTTCAGCTCCTTCGAACCGCTCAACGCCACACCCTTCTCCGTCACCCCCTCCACGTCCCCCGACGGTACATACACCGTGGCCGTCGTGTTAGCCGGGATCTCTACATCCACCTGCAGCCTGTCTCCCACAACCTTCCACGACGAACGTATCTTCCCGTAGTACGTCGTATACTCCGCCGACGCCATCGTCAACCCTCCCCCAATCGTCGGCTTTATCACTATCCCCTTATAACCAGGAGCTTCATCCTTTGTATCAATACCCGTCACCACCCTGTACATCCAGTCACCAATCGCACCATACGCATAGTGATTGAACGAGTTCATCCCCGGCGTCTGAAACGTACTGTCAGGCTTAATGCCATCCCAACGTTCCCATATCGTCGTCGCTCCCATCTTCACCGGGTACAACCACGACGGATACGTCTCCTGCATCAACAGCTTGTAAGCAACATCATTATAACCAAACCTGCTCAGCACATGACACAAATACGGCGTGCCCAGGAAGCCAGTCGTCAGGTGATTGTTGTACGACGCAATGTTATCCGCCAGTCTCTTCGCAGTCTCCGCCCGCATGCTCTCCGGCAGCATATCGAAATGTAACGCGAGCACGAAAGCCGTCTGAGTTCCCGATACCAGCCGCCCATTCGGAGTCACATACTCCTTCACGAAAGCATCTTTTACGTTCTTCAATAACGCGGTGTACTTCGCCACATCATCCGCCTTGCCAAGGACCTTCGCTGTCTTTATGATCAGTTCCGTAGAGTGCGCAAAGAAACATTGTGCAATCAGGTATTTGTCAGTCACCGCCGAGCGACCATCATTGTCATCGAACGGACGGTAGAACAACCAGTCACCAAAGTGGAAGCCCTTGTTCCACAAATTGTCGGTGCTCCTGCGTTCAATCCAACCCACCCAGGCCTTCATGCTCTCGTATTGATCCTCCAGTATTCGTTTATCTCCATACGCCGTATACATCTCCCATGGTATGATCGTCGCCGCATCCGCCCAACCCGCCGAACCGCTTGCATTCGGTCCAAGAACATTAGGCACCACGAACGGAACGCTGCCGTCCACCTGGTCGAGCGCGACATCTTTTAACCATTTGGAGAAGAAGTCATTCACATTAAAATTGTACGACGCCGTCCGCGCAAATGCCTGGGCATCGCCCGTCCAACCCAGGCGCTCGTCGCGTTGCGGGCAGTCAGTGGGAACATCCAGGAAGTTTCCTCGCTGACCCCATTGTATGTTGTGCTGCAATTGATTGATCAACGCATTCGAAGACGTGAACGAACCGGTCGGTTTCATGTCCGAATAAAGAGTGATCGCCGTGAAATTCTCCGGCTTTATCGTTCCGGGATAGCCTTCCACCCGGATATACCGGAAGCCCTGGAATGTAAAATGAGGCTCGAAGGTTTCTTCTCCGCTACCCTTCAGCGTGTACTCGTTCTTCTGCTTCGCCGGACGAAGGTTCTCCGTATAAAAGTTGCCTTTCTTGTCCAGTACTTCAGCATGATACAGCGTAATCTTATCACCCGCCTTACCCGTCGCCTTCACCTGCACCCAGCCTACCAGGTTCTGACCGAAGTCGATGACGTTCTCACCCTTCGGAGTCACAAACACCTTCACGGCTTTGAAAGTCTCCTTCTTCCGGATCGGCTCATTATACGTCGCGATGAGGTTCACGTTATTGTTCTGTTTGATCTTCACGCTCGTCCACTTCGAGTCATCGAAGCCGGTCTTGTTCCAACCAGGCTGATCCTTCCGGTTATCGATCGTCTCGCCATGATAGATCTCGGAGCTGATAATACTACCTGTTGAATTCTTCCATGACTCATCCGAAACAACAACATCCGATGTTCCGTCGGTGTATTTGATCTGCAGCTGGAACAACACCGCGATCTCCTTACCATAGAAATTATGCTGACCGGAGAAACCGATAAAGCCACGGTACCAACCGCTTCCCGACGAGATCCCGATAGCATTGTTACCGGATGTGATCATCTTGGTCACATCATATTGCTGGTACTGAAGTCTTTTGTTGTAGCTCGTCCAGCCGGGTGTCAGGTAAGAGTCCCCTACCCGGTTGCCGTTGATAAACGCTTCATACAATCCTTGCGCAGTGATGAATGCCGTCGCCGACGCAACCTTCTTGCTTGCCCCGAATTCTTTCCGGAAGATAGGGCCCGTACGCACCACGGTATCTTCAGCCAACCCTGTCATCATCCACTTTGCCTTCCAGTCGGATGTATTGAACAACGCAGTCTGCCACCAGCCTTCACTCCAGTTCGAAGCCTTCTTGTTGTTGTCCCAAACTCTGACTAGCACGTTGTACGTCGTCGCCGAAGCGAGCGCCGGTCCGCCGTAAGGCACAAATACAGATTGATCGGAGTCTACTTTACCCGAAGTCCATACTTGTTTCTTGCTTTCATCGGTAACCTTGATCTCGTAAGCGGATTGCATCACGTTCCGCTTATCAGATACCAACTGCCACGAGAAGCGCGGCTGTTTGGTATCGAGCCCCACGGGATTGGTCCGGTTCTCAATAAGGACATTCTGAAGTTTTACCTGTGCTGCCGCTACGACAGACATCAACATCAGTATTGATAGAAACGATATTGTTCGCATAACTCTTAGCTCAACTTTTAGTTATTAACTTTTAACTATTATCTTAAATTAACGTCAATGGTATTTTTTCCGGAGTTCAAAGGATAAGTCTTACCATGCCACACCAGGTTACCAGTAACGGTTCCCGGCAGGTCGGCCGACACCGCCCACTTACCCTTCTTGTCTTTCACATACGATACAGCGATGTCACCCTGAGGATGTGGAATGGTCCCTTTGATGTCGGTGATATCTCCCAGGCGCGGTTCGATCTTCACCTTGCCGAAGCCAGGCTCGGCGCTGTCGATGCCCATCACGATGCGATATAATTCGACATTCGGGCTCGAGCCCCACGCATGACAATCGGAACGTGACTCGGCCACGTCCGACATCTCCGCCCAGGTCGTCAGCCCCATCGCTATGTTCTCATTCCATTTGTCAAGCCACTTGACATAGTCGTTGCCCAGACCTGCTTTTGTCGCTGCCTGGTGAACATAGTATTTGAAGTAAATGGATGCGGGAGCAAGTGTAGCATCGTTGAGTATTTTTCCTGCGAGTATCTTTGCTTCTTCACCCGCCACCAATTCAGCGAGAATAGCCAGCGAATTGGCATGCTGCGAGTACACATCTTTCTCCGGTGTGTCGGCGTACATATTCTTCGAAGCATCCCAGTATTTTTCACGGACGGTCGTCGTGAGCTGTTCCGCACTCTTCCGGTAAGAAGCCGCCAGGTCTTTAAACCCGAGATTGTCTTCGAGCTCTGCCGCAATCTTGTATGTCCACAACAGCTGGATATCGAGTATCGAAGAGTTGCCATTGGCACCCAGCGGCGCCACACCGTCCTTCCATCCCTTGCTATCCACCCAATCTGAAAAGATCCAGTAAGGTAGTCCCCTCAACGATCCGTCGGCCTGTTGGTACTTCTGAAAAAACGACAACACCTGTCGCGATCCGGGCAAACGATCCTTCACGAAAGCGACATCGCTGCGGTACATCCAGTAATCATGCACCATGCCGATCCACCAAAGTGAGAAGCCTGGAATGATCTGGGTTTGAGCCGTCGGGTACCGGCTCATCGTCACGCCTTCCGCCAGCCTCGACTGGTCGCCCTGGAGAATGGCATTGCGTACCAAACGATCATCCCTGGAATTATATAAAGTCACCAGCGCCTGTATACGCGTGTCACCGAAGTATTGAAGCTGCTCGTAGTACGGGCAGTCCATGTATGTTTCGGTAGCGCAGAGTCGTGCTGTCCTCCATCCTATCTCCAGGTTCTTTTGGAGCGATGGGTTGGGCGTGGTCATCGATGCGGCTAACTGAAACGGGTAACCGGTGAACACGCCGTACATATCGTCGATCACGAGCGGCTGATCTGCTGTCTTTATTTTCAACAATACATACCGGTAGGTCCGGTACCAAAGTGATGTAAACTGTTGTGACTTACTTCCGTCCGAGATCAGACTGTCGCTTCGACCCACGAATACTTTACCTTCGACCTCATTGCGGTTTCCTTTCGGCATTTGAGGAAGGCTGTAACCGGTCAGGTTTTCATTCTTGTTCCGTATGTATAATGCTTCCGCATATGCGATCGAAATACCTGCATCCTTCCCATCGCTAAAGATCAACGTGGCATAGGAGTTCGTGAGGGCGTCGTTATCGATCAGCAAAGTCGCCGATGTTTTTGCGGGAATGGTGACAGCGACTTTATTCTTCGGAAATCCGGCTGGTGGCTTTATCCCTTCCGCCTTTCGAACCGAGCCCATACGCTGAGCAGTAAGCTCCATTTGCGGAAGCGCAGAAGGCACGAGCATCCATGTTACCGGGGCGAATGTAAATACACCCTTGGGAACCCCCTGGTGCATCGTTCTCGGTTGTTTCCAATGACCGTCGTTATAGCCCGGGGCTTCGAAGCCTTTTACGGTCTTGCTCATTGTAACGAGCTCACCCTGTCCCGCGACATAGTATCCGTGGGTCCGCGGCCTCAATGCCTGATATCCTTCATCCCGTATGACCTTCCATGACTTGTCGGTGTTCACCATGCTTTCAGCCTCCGTATTTCCCTGCAGGATAAAGCCCGTCATGACCGACACTTGTGCCTCTGGTTTCATCGGGCCTTCGTTCCAGACAATTGCCGAGAGAGCGTTCTTCCCTGCAACCAGGTACTGAGCAATGTCGACGGTTTCGAAATTCCAGTTGTTCACATCGCCTCTCGCCGGCCCGAGCGATACGAGGCTGCCGTTCACAAAGAGCTTATAGCGATTGTCCGCCGACACGTGCAGGATAAATGAACCGGGTCTCGAAGGGAGATCAAACGTCTTTCGGAATTTCAGGACTTCGTGTTGTTTCAATGACTCGGGAATGCCTGAGGCTGCAGACCAGATGTTGAAATCCTCACCGGCGCTCGTTATCCACACGGCCTTCCACGGTCTCTCCAGGATGTTCTTATCGATCGTTTGTGCAAGTCCCGCGAATGGTATTACTGCCACTATGAACAATAACAGCTTTCGAATCATAACGACGATCTGAGGGTAAGTGAAAAAGGTATCTCAATATGTTCGGTCTTCTTGCACAGGATAACTTCGGCCACCCTGCGGCCCATCATCTCGAAGTCGGTGGATATGGTCGTGATGCCGTCGAGGATGATCTTCTTCATCGGCGTCTCGTTGTAGGATATCACGCCGACATCTTTACCCACCGCCAGATCGCCTTCCATGATCTTTTCGATCAGCGTCACCAGGTCGTTCTCCATCAGATTAATGTAGACCTCCCCCCGAAGGATCGGCTCGTCGGCGATGGAGTTGACAACCTTGCGGTTGAACGCATACTGATCGCAGAACCGTTCAAAGCCTTTCAATATCTCTTTCGGATGATAGCTGTTCGACGGGAAGATGATCTTCAGCGTTTGGTATTTGCTTAGCTGCGGTAATGCCTGTTCGAGCGCATTGTAAATGTCGCTCTCAAAGTTTTCGTACACGGCGCTGTAATAACCGGAGACACCCGGCACCAGCTTATCCAGTATGATCAGCTTATCTTTATCGATGGTATTGATCACCTCGAATGCCTTCTCTCCGCCTTCGATAAAATGAGGTATGATCACAAAGTGAGTATACTCGTCCTGCCGCGTGGAAAGAAGTTTCTTAAAGAACGAGAAGTCGTTGTTGTAAATATAGAAATCAATAAACGCCACGTCGTTCAACGCCTTTACAAACGAGTCGTAGATCATCTGCTTATGGACGCTGAGCTTATTGAATAACAGGAATACTTTGATCGACTGGCTTACGGAAACATTCTTGATAAAAAAGCCCTTGCCCGGCACCGACCCCAGGACACCGATCTTCTTGAGATACTTATATCCCTTCTCCGCCGTATCGCGCGATATTTCAAACTCGAAGCTGAGCTCATTGATGGACGGCAGCACGGCATTCTTCGCGAGCTCTCCCGACTGTACGGCGCGAATGATCGAATTCGCCAGCTGCTGATATTTCGGCGTAGCCGAGTGATCGTCGAGTTGAATGTAGGTGTAGGTCGAAGTCCGCGTCACAGTGACAATATAGTCGAAAACTTCGATTCAGATAGTCGAAAACTTCGATTCAAATCATCGCAACGGGTTCAAGGTTCAAGGTTCTGATATTCACCAGTTGACGAATGTCGTAGAGTATGGACAGATCACTTATGAATCGAAACTTTAGGATGTCTCCATGGTCGAAAGAAAGGATCAACCCACACTACATCTGAACTTTGAACCTTGAACCAGCGGCCATGACAGAGCATGACGCCAGGAGAGGGTTCGGTGTTTATTTTCACGCGTTTAAGGTCCCGAAATCTGTGCCATGAAATACTCACGTTCAGCTAGTCTCCTTACCACTGGTTCCTTACTACTTACTCCTTAGTTATGGGTGTCATTCTAGGCGTTCTCTTTCATTTCATCGGAGGCTTCGCATCAGGCAGTTTTTACATGCCGTTCAAAAAGGTTAAGAGCTGGGCATGGGAAAGTTACTGGATCATCGGCGGGCTATTCTCATGGCTCATCGTTCCTCCCCTCGCCGCCTGGCTTACTCTTCCCGGTTTCTCCGACATCATCAGCTCCGCCGCTCCCGAAACGCTTCAGTACACCGTGCTCTTCGGTCTGCTATGGGGTATCGGTGGTCTCACGTATGGATTAGGTGTTCGTTATCTCGGGATGTCACTCGGCAACTCCGTCATCCTCGGTTTCTGTTCTGCATTCGGAGCGCTCGTGCCTTCCATCTATTATAATATAGTCCCCACACCCGGCAAGACAAGCTTCTCCGAACTGATCTCCACCACCTGGGGTCTCATCGTACTCGCCGGTGTCGGCATCTGCCTCCTCGGTATCTACATCTGCGGCATGGCCGGAATGATGAAAGAAAAAGAGCTCCCTGATGAAGTGAAGAAACAAAGCGTGTCCGAGTTCAATCTTGTCAAAGGCCTGTTCGTAGCAGTAGCATCCGGTATCCTAAGCTCATGCTTCAATTTCGGTATCGAAGCCGGAAAGCCCATGGCCGAGGTCGCCGTCGCAAGTGGGCTCAACCCGTTATACCAAAACAACGTGACCTATGTCGTTCTTCTCTGGGGCGGACTGACCACCAACTTCATCTGGTGCATGATCCTCAACAGCCGCAACAAGACATTCTCCAATTACACCGACACCAAAACGCCCCTGGGGAACAACTATTTTTATTCAGCGATGGCCGGAACTATCTGGTTCCTCCAGTTCTTCTTCTATGGCATGGGCGAAAGCAAGCTCGGCAACGGCGCCAGCTCCTGGATCCTCCACATGGCGTTTATCATACTGATCGCGAACGGCTGGGGAATCGTCCTTAAAGAGTGGTCGGCCGTCAGCAAAAAGACCAGGAATACGTTCATCGTGGGTATCGTGGCGATCATTTTATCTGTTTTAGTAGTAGGTTACGGAAATTCAATTAAGTAATTATATATCAACGAGTTATGGTTCATTCAAAAACCAGCTTTAAGCACGTTAGCTATCTTTGGGACGATAAAAAGGCTGCAGAGCTCGCCGGTGACGAAGTCGGCCTTTTGATATATCGCTCCAACCTCCTCGGCGCCGATCTCCGCCTCACCAATTTCGGCGGCGGGAACACCTCGTGTAAGGCGATGGCCAAAGATCCTCTTACCGGCCAACAGACCGAGGTCATGTGGGTGAAAGGCTCCGGTGGCGACATCGGTACATTAAAAAAGAGCGGGCTCGCGGCATTGTACGTCGACCGCCTGCTGGCATTGAAAAATGTCTATCGCGGACTGGCCCATGAAGATGAAATGGTAGAGCTCTTCAATCATTGCATCTATGACCTGGCATCCAAAGCACCGTCGATCGACACTCCCCTCCATGGATTTCTTCCATTCAAACACATCGACCATTTGCATCCCGATGCGGCTATCGCGATCGCTGCTGCGAAAGACGGTAAGAAGATCACCCAGGAGTTGTTCAACGGAACCATCGGCTGGGTGGAATGGCAGCGGCCGGGCTTCGACCTGGGCCTCAAGCTTCGTAAGTGTCTCGACGAAAATCCAGGCATACGCGGTATCATGCTCGGCTCGCATGGACTTTTCACCTGGGGCAACACTGCCTACGAAAGCTATGTGAACACTCTTGAAGTCATCGAGCGTTGCGCAGAATATCTCGAAGAGAACTACGGCAAGAAACGTCCTGTGTTCGGAGGACAAAACATAAAAGGACTACCCAAAGAGCAGCGGCTCGAACAAGCCTCGGCATTGTCGCCCGTGTTGCGTGGCTTCTGTTCGGGCTTTAACCGGATGATCGGCCACTTCACAGACGATGATCGTGTTCTTGAATTCATTAACTCCAAGGATCTCCCTAAGCTCGCGCCGATGGGCACAAGCTGCCCCGATCATTTCCTGAGAACGAAGATCAGTCCTCTGGTGCTTCAGCTTTCTCCTTCGGACGATCTCAGTGATTCGAAAGCGATCAAGGAAAAGCTCTCGCCTGCGTTCGAACAATACCGGACTTCCTATAAAGCGTATTACGAAAAGTGCAAACAGCCCAATAGTCCCGCCGTCCGCGACCCCAATCCCGTGGTCGTACTGTATCCCGGCGTCGGTATGTTTACTTATGCCAAAGACAAGCAGACGGCACGCGTCGCCGCAGAGTTCTATATCAACGCCATCAATGTAATGAAGGGGGCCGAGGCCGTCTCGGAGTACACTTCGCTCCCGCACCAGGAGGCTTTCAATATAGAGTACTGGTTGCTGGAGGAAGCCAAGCTGCAGCGCATGCCTAAGCCCAAACCGTTGACGGGCAAGATCGCCCTCGTCACAGGTAGTGGTGGCGGCATCGGGAAAGCCGTCGCCAGGAGGTTTGCCTCCGAAGGGGCCGTTGTAGTATTGAGTGATAACGACGCCGAACGACTGAAAGGCGCTGAAGAAGATTTTAAAAAGTGGTTTGGCAAAGATACCTACACATCGGTGGTCATGGATGTCACGAAGGGCGCCGATATCACGTCAGCCATGAAGGCAGCCGCGAGAGAATTCGGCGGAGTCGACATTGTGGTGAACAACGCGGGTATCTCCATCTCCAAATCGATCGAAGACCACACCGAGAAAGATTGGGATATGCTGTACGATATCCTCGTCAAAGGACAGTTCCTGACTTCACAGGCCGCCGTGCGCATCATGCGCCAGCAAGGGCTTGGCGGAGATATCATCAACATCGTCAGTAAGAACGCCGTAGTATCGGGTCCGAACAACGCCGGTTATGGTTCCGCGAAAGCTGCGCAAGCCCATCTCAGCAGACTGAATGCCGCAGAGCTTGGCGCCGATAAGATCCGTGTGAATATCGTCAACCCCGACGCAGTAATCGCCGACAGTAAGATATGGGCGGGCGCATGGGCCGAAGGACGTGCGAAAGCGTATGGTGTGAAAGTCGAAGAGCTCCCTGCGTTCTATGCGAAACGTACACTGCTAAACGAGATCATCGTCCCCGACGATATTGCGAATGCATGCTTTGCATTTGTAGGCGGACTGCTAAATAAGTCTACAGGGAATGTATTGAATGTGGATGGCGGCGTGGCTATGGGGTTTGTTAGATAAAAAAATGCAATCTCTCACGGATCGCACAGATAAAGACAAAAAGCGATTCCTGTGATCCGTGTGATCCGTGAGCAAAAAAAAATATGAGAGTCGCCTTCAGAATGCAACTAATCAAAGGCAAAGAAGCCGAGTACAAACGCCGTCACGACGAGCTTTGGCCCGAGCTCCGGGCCCTTCTGAAAGCCAACGGCATTCGCGACTACTACATCTTTCTGCAGGAAGAGACCGCCGGCCTTTTCGGAGTTTTGGATATCGACGATCCCAAAGCCCTCGACAACCTCCCCGAACACGCCGTCATGAAAAAATGGTGGGATCACATGAGCGACATCATGGATACCAATCCCGATAAGTCTCCCGTGAGTGTACCTTTGAAAGAAGTGTTCTATCTTCCGTAATCATGCGAGCAGACAAAAACCAGATCGCCCTCCACAACGACCAGTTGACAAAACTCCATCAGAAGAAGCTCGAGTTTATCGTTTCGGGCATACCCGCCGCCGACAAGGTCATCAATAAGCTCTCTGCATTTCAAATTGCCATCCCCAGTTGGGCATTGGGCACCGGCGGTACGCGCTTCGGTCGCTTTCCCGGTGGCGGAGAACCGCGTAACCTCGAAGAAAAGATAGAAGACATAGGCCTCCTCCATTCGTTGAATAAATCAAGCGGAGCGATCTCTCTCCACATCCCCTGGGACATTCCCACAGACGCAGCTAAGATCCGTTCCCTTGCGAAATCTTTCGACCTGCAGTTCGACGCCATGAACTCGAACACCTTCCAGGACCAGCCCGGTCAGTCCCTCAGTTACAAGTTCGGATCCATGCAACACGTGAATAAAGCCGTGCGGCAACAGGCCATCCGCCATAACCTCGACGTCATCAGGCACGGCGTGGAGCTCGGCTCGAAATCCATCACCGTCTGGCTGTCGGACGGGTCCAGCTTTCCCGGCCAGCTCAATTTCCGCCAAGCATTCCAAAACACCCTCGATAGTCTCCGCGAGGTTTACGCCAAGCTGCCCCCCGACTGGAAGATGTTCGTAGAGTACAAGGCCTTCGAGCCCAACTTCTATTCGATGAGCGTCGGCGACTGGGGTCAAAGCCACTTATACGCGCAAAAGCTTGGCGCGCAGGCCTTCGCGCTGGTCGACCTGGGTCATCACCTGCCCAACGCTAACATCGAACAGATCGTTTCCCTGCTCCTGATGGAGGGCAAGCTCGGCGGCTTTCACTTCAACGATTCCAAATACGGCGACGACGACCTGACCGTGGGCAGCATTCGCCCCTACCAGCTATTCCTGATCTTCAATGAGCTCATCGACGGTATGGACGACCGCCAGATGAACCACGCCACAGACCTCGCCTGGATGATCGATGCGTCGCACAACGTCAAAGACCCCCTCGAAGACCTGCTGCAATCCGTAGAGGCGATCATGATCGCTTATGCCCAGGCCCTTCTTGTTGATAGAAGACAATTGAACGATGCCCGCCAGCAAAACGACGTAGTCCGGTGCCAGGAGATCTTACAATCTGCTTTCCGTACCGATGTTCGTCCGCTGGTTGCCGAAGTGCGATTGAAGAACGGGGCTGCACTCGATCCTCTCAGGTTCTTCCGCGATCAAAAGGTGAGAGAGAAACTTATCAGCGAACGCGGCTCGACAACATTCGCGACCGGACTTTAATCACATGCCTCGCATTCCTGTCATCGCGGTATTCGATATAGGTAAAACCAACAAGAAGCTTTTTTTATTTGACGAGGATTACAAGGTTGTTCATGAAACATCCACGCACCTGGATGAGACTATTGACGACGATGGAGATCCATGCGAGGATATCAACGTACTAACGGCATGGGTCAGGACGACATTCGATCATGTGAATTCCCTTCCCGAATTCGACATTCGGGCTATCAACTTCTCCACCTATGGGGCCAGCTTCGTACACTTGGGAAATGACGGTCTTCCGGCCGCCCCTTTGTACAATTACCTCAAGCCATTTCCCGACGATCTGCTCAGCCGGTTTTATGAAACTTACGGAGGCAAAAAAGACTTCCCCAAGCTGACTGCCTCGCCGGTCCTGGGCAACCTGAATTCGGGCATGCAGATCTACTTTCTGAAGCACGGAAAACCATCGGTTTTCAAAGACGTCCGGGTGAGCCTGCACCTGCCCCAGTACGTGTCATCCCTCTTCACATCGGCCTATTGCTCCGACCTCACCAGTATCGGTTGTCACACGAACCTGTGGGACTTTTCGACCCGGAATTATCACCGGTGGGTGATCGAGGAAGGTGTCGAACCAAAGCTCGCTCCGATACGCCACTCCGATTCAACCGTCGAAATCACGGCTGGTGCTAAATTATTGTACTCAGGTATAGGTTTACACGATAGTTCTGCGGCTCTCATCCCCTACATCACCCACGCCCGGGAGCCCTTCATCTTGCTGTCGACCGGCACGTGGTGTATCAGCCTGAACCCATCCAACGGCAGCGCACTGACCGACACCGACCTGGAGCGGGACTGCCTCTGTTATCTCACGTCTGAAGGCAAACCGGTGAAGGCGTCCCGGCTCTTTTCCGGGCACGTACACGAGGTGAAGTGCAAGGGTCTCTCCGACCACTTTAACGAACCATCCGACGCCTACAAACACGTCGCCTCGGGTGACCGGTGGAAGGAGCTCAGGGACCGTCTAAAGCCGGCGGAACGAAGGCAGGTTTTCGACACGGATCAGTATTCCCGGTTCAAGTCATTTGAAGAAGGTTATACTGCCCTCGTAGAGTACCTGGTAGAGGTGCAGATCGCCTCGACCGACCTCGTTATTCAACCCAACATCAAAACGATTTTTGTTGACGGCGGCTTCAGTCAAAACAAGATCTTCATGACGTTGCTCTCGGAAGCCTACCCCGGTCTTAAAGTCTTCGCCGCCTCCGTAGTGCAGGCCTCCGCTCTGGGAGCAGCCTTGATCATTCACAAAGACTGGAACAGCAAACCCGTTAAAAGCGACCTTCTAAAATTGAACCAGTATTAATCTCAGTTCTGATACTAATCTCAGTATTGATATTCCTCGCAGCATCGATCTGTCTTCCAAACCAATCCCCACTTACTACTTACTACTTCCTGCCGTAATAGTGCCGGTGAGCGATATACGACAACGGTATCCCAATCGCCACACAAAGTATCCCCGCATTAATAACCGCACCCGATAAACTAAACGGGCCTTTCGGAGTACTGCTCAGTTTCACAACGATCTGACTCATCATCGTCCATATAAATATCCCATACCCGATTCCCGTGAGAAGCCTGTTCTTTGAAAGGAACGGCAACCTTGGATAGATGGTGAAAAAAATGAACGTCCAGCAAAAAGCGATGAAGTAGTGAAGGGCCAGACCGAGAATTGCCATCGATGTCCGGTCCATCTGGAATGCATCGGCCCCGAAAATGCCGCTGGAGATATACACAAATACGTTGACCGGGGTTTTGCCTCCGCCGATCATATAGTTGATCGATGCGCTGGTAATGTCCAGTGTGCCGACAAGCAGCCAGGCCAGGAAAATTGCTTTTTTGGTGTTTTTAGACGGAAAATTGACAGCTTGTTCCATGAGTGCCGGTTGGTTGAATGACGAAAGTTATTGAACAGTCCGTCAATCTTGTTGTAAAAAACCGAGTTTATCGCGCCTCTACGATCCAGTCCCACGGATACGGTTCTTTCATCCATTTCGGCGGGGAAGTGAATTCGGTGGTCCAGTCATATTCCAGCCTGTTGATGGTAACTTTTGTAAAATCAGAATCCCTGAACAGGACCTCGAGCTCCGGTTGCGAATAGTGTTTGGTCTTGACGCCGTCGATCCTAACAATTCCCTGGATAAGGTCGGCTTTGGTCCCTTTGAAACCGGCAAGCTCCGACGCGTCGATATCTTCGGGAGAAGTTCCTTCTTTTTTACACCATTCGATCAACTGCCAGGCAGAATAGAAAAATGAATCCAGAGAAGGGAGAACCATAACGACGTTGCCGCCGGATTTGATGCTCTTGCGGATGTTTCGAAGCATGATACGGTTCTTACCGACTTCCGGAAGCATGACCACGTTACAACAGAAACCGAAATCGGCCGTCGCTTTTAGGGGCTTCGTCAGATCATGTTGTTTGAACGTGATGTTCTTATACGTAGTCTTTCTTGCGATGTCGAGCAGGTTATCGGAAATGTCCAGGGCGAGGACGGAACGGAAAGAGGGCGAAAGGTATTCGAACGCCCGACCTACTCCGCAGCCGAAGTCGATCGCGGTGTGGTCGGGGTTGGCGTAGTTCTTCAGGATCTTTGAAAGGAGCTGGAGACGGTCGCTGCGGAAGACGTCGAAGATCTCTGCCTGGTAGGAAGAGCCGATCTTGTTCCAGTGGGATCGTTGTTCCATGTTTCTAAATATCAGCATTTCCTCTGAAATACAATGGCGCCCTGCGAAAGAAGCAACTGCGGGGAATGCTTTCCCGACCGCAAACAATCATCTCCCCAACTTCAAGTTCAAAATCTGTTTAATCAGACAACAAGCCGCTGGCACGATTTTGACAACTGAGGGTACAAAGCACTTACTAAATTCACTATTATGACGTCTTTGAAAATGAAGGGAACCTGGAATGAGCTGAAAGGAAAATTGAAACAGAAGTACGGTCAACTTACAGATGACGATCTAACATTTGCTGAAGGTAAAGACGACGAATTGCTCGGAAGGCTGCAAAAGCGTTTGGGCAAAACAAAAGAAGAGATAAGGAAAGAGCTCGAAGAGCTTTAAGCGCTCGTGCCTGGTCCTGGAGACTGTAATCTGTAAGATCAGGCAAATCATCGGATCGCGTTTAACCACGATTCGTAGACAGGGACGAGATCACTCACGTGATCGCCGTCCCTGTTGTTTTTTATATCATCCGATCCAGTGGCCGCGTCAAACAGGTCGGGCCCCCACCGCCCTTCACACTAATCTCCGATCCATCATATTCGATAACAGTACATCCCGCCTTCTCCATTCTTGCCTTCGTCTCCGGATTGCCTCTCACCATCACACATTTTCTCGGCTCTATCGCAAGTACATTACAGCCCATGGAATCAAATTCCGAGTCGGGCACTTCGACGAACCGGTAGTTCCTTCGGAGCAGCGCGTCACGGAACGAGATGGGCATCAGGGGCGAATACACTACTGCGAGGTCTTTGTCGACCGGGCTGAATACCGACATCAAATGAAACACATCCGATGGGCCGCGGTAGTGAGGCATCTGTGCAACTAGAACTTCAATACCATGCGGTTCCAGGAATGAACGCAGCTGGCGGATACCTTCTTCATTGGTGCGATACGTGTGCCCGACCGCGAAGGTCTTTTCATCGATCCACGCACAGTCGCCGCCTTCGAGGGTACCGGGCGACTTTATGATGCCGAGGATCTTAACGCCATGTTTCCCGAACGCTACACCTTCTGCCGCCGGCTCTTCAGCGCGGTTGGCCTTACTCATGTTGCACAATACAACCCCGAAATCACTGACGATCGAAGCGTCACGGCAATAGATGGAGTCGATGGACTGTGCCTTGTCCGCAGGAAGGAATAAAGGCTTCGCTCCTGCCGAAGTCAGTATGTTTTCAAACGTCGCATACTGTGAAGCGGAGGCCCTCAAGTCGGGTTTCGAAAGGAAATTCAAAGGCTTCCACTGGTCCGACAAGGTACGCTCGTCTATAAAAGCATCGCCGGCTTTCTTGAGCATCACTGTTACGAGGCGTCCGTATTCCGAATGACAGGTTGTTTTCATGGTATCACTGCTCGTCTGCGTAATTTCATCACGGCATAAAAAGGAACTCCGGCCATCAGCAGTATGAATCCCCAGTACACGATCACTTCACCCGATCCGATGATGGCCCAAAAGGAAAAGATAAAACCTATGATCGTCACAACGATCCTGATCCAGCCTGTTTTGTCGAGCGACCGGTCTTTGGCCAGCAGTATCACATACGATGGCATTGAGAGGCTGTATGAAAGCAAGGAGGTCATGGTCGACAGGAGGATCATATATTTATAAGTGTCGCCAAGGCTGCGGCTGAAGTTCATGCCCATCAGTACCGATACCAGCAGGCTAGATACAATGATGCCCAACACCGGTGTTCCTCTTTTATTTTCTCTTTTGAACAGCACCGGGAAGAGGTTATCACGGGCGGCTGCCATAGGCATCTGGCCCTGTATCAGGATCCAGCCATTCAGCGCTCCGAAAGTAGCGATTACGGCGCCGGCGGCCACCAGGTATTTCGCAGGCTGACCCCAGATCAATTCGGCGGCATCGGAAAAGGGAGCTCTCGAAGTCTTGAGGACTTCGGGCGGCAGTATGCCCATCACAGCCACGGTACCGAGAACGTACACGATCAATGTGAGCAACGTACCGATGACGGTAGCACGGGAGATGGTGCGCTCGGGATCTTTAATGTTTTCAGATGGAATCGTAGCGCACTCCAATCCCAGGAATGCAAACAAGGTAAGCGTCGTCGTTGCCGTAATGGCTGAAAGATCCGACTCGCCACTGGTATTGAATGGTACGAAGTGATCTGTGTTCAGATAAAACAAACCGCCGATCGAAAGTATCAGCAACGGTGCGATCTTCAGCACGGTGGTGACTACTTGTACGATGCCTGCCTCACTAATACCCATCGAGTTGACGAACGTGAGGAGCCAGATAGCGGCCAGTCCCGTGGTAATACCCGCGAAACTGTTTTGCGATACCACCGGGATGAATTCGCCGAGGTAGCTTACGAATGCAACGGCAATAGCTGCGTTGGTCGCCCACACCGATATCCAGTATCCCCATGCAACCAGGAATCCTGGAAAGTCGCCCATCCCGTCCCGGACGTAGGCATAAGGGCCGCCGGTGGCGTTGGGGCGAAGCTTACTAAGCCATCCGAAGACCAGGGCCAGAGACATTGCGCCCACACAGGAGATCACCCACCCCACCAGGCTGATGCCGCCGTAACCTGCAAGGGTCGCAGGCAGCATAAAAACTCCCGAAGCGATCATATTACCGACTACCAGAGACGTTGCCGTGAGCAGTCCAACTTTTCTTTCGGGCGGAGAGGTCATATTAGCCGTAAGCAAGTACTAAATAATTTGTGTACTACCAAATTGATTGTTTCATTACTTTTGATCCGCCAAAAACTATAAAAACCATGAAGCAACTGATAGCCATTGCGGCAGCGATTACTGTGATCGCAGCCTGCTCGCCGACAAAAGAAACCATGCAGGAATTGAAAGCTCCTACCCTGACCTTGAAGTGGGAGACAGACACCGTGCTCACTACTTGTGAGTCGGTTCTTTACGACAAGGCCAAAGATGTATTGTATGTTGCCAACATCATGGGCAAGCCCGACTCCGTAGACGGTGTTGGATCGATCGGCAAAGTAGGCCTCGACGGCAAAGTGATCGATGCTCAGTGGGTGAAGGGACTCAATGCGCCGAAAGGAATGGGTATCGCCAACGGTAAACTGTACGTTGCCGATATCACCAACCTGGTTGAGATCGACCGCGAGACCGGTACCGTCACGAAAACATACCCGGTCGAAGGAGCAGTATTCCTCAACGATGTGACAGTCGACGGAGCGGGAAAAGTTTACGTAAGCGATTCGAACTCGGGTGCCGTGAGCATGCTCGACAATGGTACGATCGTACCCTTCCTGAGCGGTCAGCATGGTCCCAATGGACTTCTGTCTGATGGAGAAACATTCCTGGTAGCTCTCTGGGCCGACAAGACTCTGAACACCGTGAATGATTTGAAAGAGGTTGTTTTGCTGGCCGACAGTATCGAGAACCCGGATGGTATCGAAGCGGTCGGTGATGGCGGATACCTGGTATCGAGCTGGAACGGTAAGGTGACGTATGTCTCTGCCGACGGCAGGACGAAAGAGATCCTGAACACGACTGCCGACGGCGTGAGCGCTGCGGATATCGAATACATCGCCGATAAGAAGCTGCTGCTCATCCCCACGTTCTTCAAGAACAAAGTGGTAGCCTACGAATTGGCCTATTAACTTGATCCGTGCGATCCGCGTGATCCGTGAGAGGCAAAACCTACGAATAATACATCTCTCACGGATCGCACGGATCACACGGATAAATGCAACCCACCATTCTCATTCTTCCTTTTCATGGCATAGGTCATTTCAACGGCCTGTTCGGGATTGCGCGGGCACTTCAAAAAACACACAACGTTGTATTTGCCGGGACGGCATATTTTAACAGCCACGTCACATCGCAGGGCTTTCCGTTCAGGATACTTAACTCCTATCCTTTTGGACTTGGTCTGGAGGGCTGGATCCACCAAATCCGGAAATCGGAATCGCCGATATTCAAGAACATCATCGACCGCTGGCGCGACACTTTGTATCATGAGCGGGTAGCAGAGCTGACGAACGTCCTTGCCGAGCTCAGGCCGGTTCACATCCTGGTAGATGCCCAACAGGCTACAGACGTGATCGTGTTGAAAGCTATCGATCCTTCCTTGAGGGTCTCGGTGCTGAACGTTGCTCCACCCTACTTGTTAATGCCGGGCCATCCGCCTGCCAATTCGCTCGCATTGCCTGGCGACGAGAAATCGGTCAACGAAGCCTACAAACGTGCCATGGGAAAGATCCGCGATAAGCAATGGCGTCAGAGGATCAAATACTTTATCGGACTCGACGACCGGGCGATCGTGCAGCGACGGCTTCGAAGGAACAAGATGCTTCATTTGAAGTCCGACTATATCTCGCTCATCACTTACGCCGTGAAGAACATAGATCAGTATGTGCTCACATATCGCGAGTTCGATTTCATGGACGATCGTTTGAAAGATCTCCGGTATGTTGGTCCGCATGCCGATACGCAAGCTGCCATCCCACCGTCAGATGGGCTCCTGAAGCTGGTTCGGGACGTAAGAGAGAAGGGTCACAAGCTGGCCTACTGCTCATTCGGAACTGTTCCTTCCGGCAAAGATATAAGGAGCTTCGTGGTAAAATTGTCGGAAGCCGTCAGCCGGCTGGACTGTACCGTGATCGTTTCCGCAAAGGTTGTCGGTATTCCTGCTTCCGAAAAGATCCACGTGTTCGACTGGGTGCCGCAGTCCGTTGTATTGCCGGGCTGCGACCTGTTCATCACTCATGGCGGGATGAACTCGGTGCATGATGGCATCCGGTTTACCGTTCCAATGTTGGTTTACCCCATCGACAACACCTACGACCAGAATGGAAATTCCAGCCGGGTTGTGTATCGTGGACTGGGCTTGCGCGGAGATTTTGACAACGATACCGCTGATGAAATTCAACGCAAGATGATCGAAATTTTTAGTGATATTAAGTTCCGGAAGAACCTCGGGGATCTTAGGAATAAAACGTCTCACTACACGACCGACCAATTTGTAAAAATGCTCCTATCATGAGATCAACCAGACTGATTGCACTCGCACTGTTATGTTCGTTCCAGCTCGCCGCCCAGATCACTCCCGAATATCCATTAAGAGGCTTTTGCATCGAGGCGCCGAGAAATGAAGGTGTGGACGCGTTCGTGAAGTTCATCAACGAAGAGCTCGGACCCCGTAAGATCAATACCCTGATCCTTCGTGTTGACTTCAACTATGAATTTAACACACACCCCGAGCTGCGGGCCACGAACTCACTGACGAAAGCCTCGCTGGCGAAATTGGTCGATGCCTGTGCAAAGAATAATATCGAGATCATCCCGCAGATCAACCTGCTCGGACATCAGTCGTGGGCAGGAAGTATCGGTAACCTATTGAAAGTATATCCGCAATTCGATGAGACTCCCCACGTGAAAATGCCGGAGAAATATGAATGGCCGAATGCCGACGGACTGTATTGCAAGAGCTACTGCCCTCTTCACCCGGACGTTCACAAGATCGTGTTCGACATGGTCGACGAAGTCTGCGATGGTTTCAAAAGCAAAGCATTTCATGCAGGAATGGACGAAGTATTCTATATCGGTGACGACAAATGCCCGCGTTGCGGAGGTCGCGACAAGGCCGAGCTGTTTGCGGGGGAAGTGCGGACCATACGCGATCACCTGGCGCTGAAAGGCCGGAAGCTATGGATCTGGGGCGACCGGCTCCTCGACGGAAAGACGACGGGTATGGGCATGTGGGAAGCGAGCTTCAACAACACCCACCGCGCAATCGATATGATCCCGAAAGATGTGATGATCTGCGACTGGCACTACGAAAGACCCGATAAGACTGCGGTATATTTCGCGATAAATGGATTTCAGGTGGCCACCTGCCCCTGGAGAAATCCGCCCGTCGCCGTACAGCAATCAATCGACATGATGACATTCAGAAAAGACGCTACCGATGCGATGAGAGAAAACTACCGCGGCATTGTTCAAACCGTTTGGTCGGGCGCCGGGAATTTCCTGGATGGGTTCTATGGAAAAACGGACGAGAAAGGAAACACGCCGTGGGAGTGTTTCAACGCGGTGTTCCCTAAGAAGTGATCTAACGATACAGGAAATAGAAGAAGAGAAATACAATCACGATGACCATGATGGCAGCCAGCCACCGCCACGGTGCGGGATAGCTCCTGGTGAATTCGTATCCGCAGATCGGGCAGACTTTGCTGTCGGCGTCGACTTCCATGGCGCAGGCGGGGCATTCCTTTTTCATTCAACTAAACGTTTTGTCTCCTCTTACGGCGCCAACGAATAAAGAGCCAGATCAGAACGCCGGTAACTAATATGAAAGGCCATGCTTCGAACACACCGATAACAAATCCCAGGAAGTTATCCCAACCCGCTCCAAACGTGCGGGAGAATCGATAACCAAACCCGGTGTTGCCGCTGACCGGCTGATAATATGTGAGAGTTACTGTACTGAACGCTACCTGGTTGGTTAAATACTTCAACCGCCCTTCCATCGATTCGATCTCACCGCGAACATTGGCGAGCTGAGTTTCGACTTCAATGAGATCCTTGACAGTCTTTGATTGCTTGAGGAGCTCGAGATACCGGGCCTCCAGTTCTTTCTTTGTTTTCAGGCGGGTTTCGACGTCAATAAATTGTTCAGTAACGTCCTGGACCGAAATGTTTTTAGAATCCACATTCCGTGCAAGGGCTTCGACCTTCGCGATGAACTCATCTAGCTTCTCTGCGGGAACTCTGACTGTTTGTTCGTAGCGCGGAGTCCCGGAATAGTTGTTCTGATTATCGGAGGACACGTAGCCGCCAAACTCTGCCGTTAATTGTAAGATTGATTTTTTTGTTTCACCGATGTCACTCACCTCAAACTCCATCGAGCCATTTTTGATGAGCTTGCGTTCGACCGCGACAGGTGCCGATTGACCCTCATCATTGCTGGCAAAAGTTGCTTGTGGATTTTCAACGTCAGCATACCCGGCACGACCCATCTTCATGGACTGCATGCGCAGATCACCGCCGTTCTGACACGAGCCCAATACGCAACAAAGACCAATAATCAGAATACCTCTCATAACGAAATTACTTTTCCCTCCTTCGCGCTTTTATAAACCGCGTCAACCACTCTCATCACCTTCACGCCATCATCTGCCGTCACCGGCATGTCCTTGTTATTTGCAATCGCCTCGTAAACCCCATCATAATAAGCATAATAATTTCCCGGTAACGTCGGCACTTTTTCTCGTATCACCTTTCCGGCTTTCTCTGTATGTAATAACCCGCTCTCAGTATCCGGCTCCGCCCATCCTTCTTTCGTAGGCTTCTCTCCTGCCTGCAACTTGGTCTCCTGCACGTCGGCCCTCGTCTTTAAGAACGAACCGACACGGCCATAAATTACATACGACGGCACCGGTTCTCTCACGTAATATCCCGAATGCAGACGAACCCGGTGTTTTTTGTAGTACAATAATATCTCCAGATAATCATCCACCTGCGAATCCGGCCTGGTGATCATCACATCTGCAAAAACACGTTCGGGCATCCCAAACAAAAACAACGCCTGATCTATCAAATGCGGACTAAGGTCCTTCACAATTCCCGAACCCGCGCTCGGCGTTTCCTTATGGGCTTTATAGCTCAAGGCACCATTGAACCTGTCGTAAGCAAACGTAGCCTCAACAACCTCGCCAACCAGTCCCTCTTCCACTACCTTCTTCACTGTCTTGTAGTCGCTATCCCACCTGCGGTTCTGAAACACGGACAATTTCACGCCCTTCTTTTGCGCAAGGGCCTTCAACTCTTCCGCTTCAGCCGCGTTTGCCGTAAATGCTTTCTCGACCACGGCATGTTTCCCCGCTTCGAGAACTTTCTTCGCATATTCAAAGTGAGTGTATGTCGGTGTATTGACAATAACGAGGTCTACCGTCTTGTCATTTAGCACATCCTCCATCGTGGCATAGCTCGTCACACCCGGATAGTCGGCGGCTATCAGCTTCTTGCTCCGCTCCCACGCCCCGGCTAATTCAAACCCGGGATGTAGAGAGATGAATGGGGCATGGAAGACCTTACCGGACATTCCATACGATAAGAGAGCGGCTCGAATAGTCTTACTCATCATTGTTCGTTAATCGTTATTCGTTATTCGTTATTTGCTGTAACGAGTGACTGTCGGCGTAGCCCCGAATAACGAATAACGAGTAACGAATAACGACTCATTTTAGCTCTAATACAACTACCGAATGCGCCGGCAATTTGACTTTCAAACTTCCCCCCGATAGCGATGCATCTTTAAACGCCACAGGCTTTATTTTGGCCGGCTGTTCGAACGTGTTGAAGTCCTGAAGCTTGTCTGATGTCAGCAACCTGCCCGTCACACCCGAGAACTTTGCGCCACGAACATCGATACTCACTTCCTGGGTTTTAGTCGCATCGATGTTCACCAGGGAAACATGCGTAAGCCCTTGCTGGTCCCTCGAAGCCGAAACAGAAACCGCCGCGAGCTTGTCGTTACCGAAAGTATAGTCACCGGTCTTGACCTCGAGTGGCAGCAAAGTGGCATCGTGGTGTACGGTGTACATTTCAAGCACATGATAGGTAGGGGTCAGCAGCATTTTTTCTTCATTAGTAAGGATCACCGCCTGTAACACATTTACGGTCTGCGCCAGGTTAGCCATCCTTACCCTGTCTGCATGGTTGTTGAAAATATTCAGTGTAGCTCCGGCCAGCACCGCATCACGAATGGTATTCTGCTGATACAGGAATCCCGGATTGGTGTTGGGCTCCACATCGTACCATCCACCCCACTCGTCCACCACCAGGGCAACTTTTTTTGCTTTGTCGTACTTGTCCATGATCGTCGAGTGCCGACTGACGAGCTCTTCCATAAACAGCGCCTTTTTCATGATCGTGAAGTACTGCTCTTCACTGAAGTTGGTTGCGGAGCCCTTCTTCGACCAGTCGATCACCGAATAATGGTGCAAGGCCACTCCCTCCAGCATGTTGAGAGGGATATCGCGCATCAATACTTCGGTCCAGTGGTAGTCGCTCGAGTTGGCACCCGATGCAATCCTGAATATCTTCTCGTTGTTATTCCACCCGGTCATGAATGTCGAATATTGCCGGTAAATACTGGCGTAGTATTCAGCGGTCATGTTGCCGCCACAGCCCCATGCCTCGTTGCCGATACCCCAGTACTTCACATTCCAGGGTTTCTCACGGCCGTTCTCTGCACGCAGCTTCGACATCGGGCTTACCCCTCCGAAGTTGGTGTACTGGACCCACTCCGAAAGCTCTTGCACTGTTCCGCTTCCCACGTTGCCTGAGATGTACGGTTCCGTTCCTAGCAGCTCGCACATGTTGAGGAAGTCGTGTGTTCCAAAGCTGTTGTCTTCCGTGACCCCGCCCCACCAGGTGTTAACGATGGTCGGACGTTTGTCCTTGGGGCCGATGCCATCCTTCCAGTGATAGGTATCTGCAAAACAGCCACCGGGCCACCGCAGGTTGGGTATCTTCATTTTCTTGAGGGCATCGACCACGTCGTTGCGAACGCCCTTGGTGTTGGGAATAAGCTTGTTGTCCTCGCCAACATAGAAACCACCGTAGATACAATGGCCCAGGTGCTCTGAGAAGTGACCGTAAATGTGTTTGCTGATCTTATCCTTACCTGCGTCGGCATTCAGGATAATCGTGGTTTGAGAGAACGCCGCGATAGGCAGAACAAGGAGGAGAAAAAGTAGTTTTGTCATGGAATTGGTGGATTCTGAAAAATAAATGTACAGAATACGTTTAATTCCTCAAACTACGTAAGCGAAAGGAGGCGTGCAGCCTTGTACATACTAGCGCCGCACGCCTCCGGGATTGTATTATCGTTTCGCTATCGTCCTGGGAGCATCGACAACGTCTTTGATCTGCTCCAGTTCTTTGGTGATGGCCCCTCTTTTTATGAGCGTATACTCCTTCACTCCCATCCCTTCGAACCATTCCTGCCAGGTGAGCATCATCCTGTCCCATTCCATATCTTTCTCCCGGGGAGCGGCTTCCACCAGGGCGATCTTCAGGTCGGGGAACTCATTCTTCACTTCCAGGAGCTTATTGCGGTTATGGCCCACGATCGGGTAACCGTCGGTTATAATGATCAGGAAGTTTTCCGTGAGCGTATCCCGCGAGTAATCCACCTTCAAATCCTCATGGAAATACTTCCAGATGTCGGCGCCGTGGTATTCTTCAGGAGTACTGCTAAACACGGCATTGTTATATAGGGTGTCCAGGTTGGCTTCGAAAGCCGTCCGTCGGTCTTCCTCATTCAGTTTCCTGTACACATTGCTGATGTTCTTCATGTTCACATACAACCGGTCTTCGAAATCGTCGCGGCGTACGCCTGTGCCAAGCTGCGGGGCGATCACCACTCTGAACTCGTCACGCGACTTGATGTACAGGTCCTTCCTCACCTTGCGCTCGAACGCGCCGTAAAGACTCTTGATGATCTGCTTGTCTCGCTGTGGCTGGTTCTGCTGAACGATCAAACGGTCGGACAGGTCGAGGAGAACAATGTAGTTGTGTTTGGTGCGCGCGGTGGCCTTCTTCTTTTCAGGTGCGGGGAGAGTGCAATTCGAGAGGACGAAGGCTGTCGCAAGGAATATGAGTGTTATGTTTTTCATAGTGTTTCTTTAGTTGTTTTGGGAATTCGTTGTTCGTTGTTCGTTAGTCGTTATTCGCGGTTTCGACGTTTGTCGGTGTGCTGCGAGAATTAAATCGTAAACTTAATTCTACAATCGCAACACAAGAGAAACTAAACTCTGCCGCGATTAACGAATAACAAATAACGATTAACGATTAACGAGTACTTACCACCTTCACCGTCCCCGACTTAATCTCATGCTTATCCTCGAAATCCCGTTTAATATGCAAACACTTCTCCTTCATATCTTTCATATTCGAAGGCGACAGATACGTGATCCAGCCCGACGAGAACTGATCGATGTATCTCTTCAGGTTGCCGTACATCACTGTGCTGATATCTTCACGGTATTCGGAGATCTGCTTCCTGATCGAAACAACGTCGGCGAGCTTTGCCTTCAGCGCTTTTATATCGCCATTCAGGTGAGCAATGATCCTCTTGAGATTGTTGACGGACTCCCTTTTGTCCCACTCACGAAGGATAGCGTCGAGCAGAATGCTCCAGATGATGTACACCAGGAATCCGAGGAACAGGATGATGTAAAACGACGGGCTGATATACCACGGCGACGTGGGAAGACCCATCAGCGACTTCGCGCTCTCCACATTAGTGTTGATGATCATCGCCAGGAGGAAGTCGACCACGAAGGTCACTCCTACCAGCGCCGACAGGTACATGGTCTTCATCTTGTGCTTCGATTCCAGGATGACGTGGAACGCCCAACCGAACGCGAAGAAAACGAAGGGCACTACGAACAACAGGTAATTGAACTGCAACGCTGCCGAAAGCTCGGCAGGTCCTGGCATAATGCTGCCGGTTCCTTCTCCGGCGGCAAGGGCTTCAGCTATCCCCTCAAAATCAACATACAAAGCCTTGTAAGTTGCCGACACGTAGAAGAAAAACAAATACACCGACAGCATTGCCAGAATGAACAGGTTCAGCGAAAACTTCACGATACTGAAGTTCTCGCCTTTCAGCTTCTCTTTATCTTTAGCGCGTGACTCGCGTATCTGCAACAGGTCTTTGCGATACTTTTCCACGCTCTTCTCTTTTTCTTTGATCTCGGAGTCGATCTTCGCATTATTCTCTTCCTTCTCCTTCACCTTTTTCTCGAGATCTTTGATCTGCTTCAGACGCTCTTTCTTCTCGTCGTCTGTATAACCTTTGAAAGGCTCCTCAACAAGATCGCCATTGATGATCCGGTTGAGATAAGATGCATACACATCGGGATCACCTTTAACGTTTCCCGATTTCTCGTAACCATAATCATATAGGTTCACACGATCGGCTTGGTGGTGGACCTTAACCACGTTCTCTTCATTTATCATAGTCTCCATGGATTGGTTATTGGTTAATGGATTTGGTTATTGGGTATTTCATTCTCAAAAAACGATAACCTACATACGGGCATCCCCGACCACCCGGCCCACTAACGCCAACGAGCAGCATTTATCAACGCTGAGTTCAATTCCTGGCGGGGCAGACGGCGTTACTTAAAGGATAGCTTTAAAAGCGGCCAAATTGAGCTGGAAATGGGGTTATTTAACCCGAAATAAGCTTCGAACCGACGATAAACAACGGCGAATGGCCTCTGTGGCCGTTGCTATGCGAAACCCTTTGTAAGAATCGTGTATGATAGCCATTGTGATTACATCCGGTAATGCTATTTGGTAAGGAGATGCAGTCTATATTCGTATCATGGCTATAGTAGGCAAGCGGGCAATCATTGCATTGCTGTGTTTTCAATTGAGCAATTCTATCGCTCAACATACAGATCCTGTCGACTTCGTAAACGTCATGACAGGAACACAATCCAAGTTCAGTTTCAGCACGGGAAATACTTACCCGGCAATCACTTTGCCGTACGCGATGAACTGCTGGGTGCCCCAAACCGGCGAGATGGGAAACGGGTGGGTGTATACGTACGATGCCGAGAAGATCATGGGACTGAAACAAACTCATCAGCCGAGCCCATGGATCAACGACTACGGTAACTTTTCGCTGATGCCGGTTACGGGAAGACCTAAGATCCTCGAGAAAGATCGCGCCAGTGTGTTCTCCCACAAAGCCGAAGTCGCGAAGCCATATTACTACAGCGTTTACCTGGCCGATTACAATGTGACGGCAGAAGTGGCGCCCACCGAACACGCCGCCTCTATGCGATTTACATTCCCTGAATCGGACAGCTCTCATGTTGTCATCGACGCGTTCGATAAGGGCTCGTTCATCAAGATCATTCACGCGAAGAACGAGATCATCGGGTATTCGAGCAGGAACAGCGGCGGAGTGCCCGAAAATTTCAAGAACTATTTCGTCATCAAATTCGACAAACCGTTTCTCAGCGCATCGGTCTGGCACGAAGCGAAGAACGTGGCCAAAGTCGAGAAGGCCCTCTTCGAATACAAAGACAAGCACGTTGGCGCGCTGATCCGGTTCAGAACGAAGAAAGGCGAAAAGGTGAATGTCACAATAGCTTCATCGTTTATCAGCGCGGAGCAGGCGGAGCTCAACCTGAATGAAGTGGGACGCAAGTCGCTGGAAACAATAAAAGAAGAAGGCCGTGCCGTATGGAACAAATCCCTGTCGAAGGTCCAGGTCGAAGGCGGTTCGGTCGACCAGCTGCGGACGTTCTATTCATGCCTCTACCGGACTATGTTGTTCCCTCGCAAACTTCATGAGATCAACAAAGAAGGCAAGCCGGTACATTACAGTCCGTACAACGGCGAGACGAAGGATGGTTATATGTTTACCGACAATGGCTTTTGGGATACGTTCCGTGCCGCGGCGCCGTTGATCAACCTCATCGAGCCGTCGATGAGCGCACAGATACAGGAAGGACTCGTGAATGCATACAAGGAAAGCGGCTGGCTGCCGGAGTGGGCAAGCCCGGGCCATCGCGATTGTATGATCGGCTCCAATTCCGCTTCGATCATCGCGGACGCCTATATAAAAGGCATTCGAAACAACGACATCCAGGTGTTGTACGAAGCAATGCTGAAAAATACCGAGGCGGAAGGGCCTGTAAGCTCCGTTGGACGCAAGGGCGCGGCCGATTATAACAAGTACGGATACGTTCCGTACGATGTCAAGATCAATGAAAACGTAGCGAGAACGCTGGAGTATGCGTATGCTGACTTCACGATCTGGCAGCTTGCGAAAGCGCTCGGTCGTCCCCAGGAAGAGATCGACCGGTTCGCGCAACGATGCCAGAATTACCGCAACGTATTCGACCCCGAAACCAAATTGATGCGCGGAAGGAACAAGGATGGGAAGTTCCAGTCGCCCTTCAATCCATTCAAGTGGGGCGATGCATTCACGGAGGGCAACAGCTGGCACTATACCTGGTCTGTGTTCCACGACGTGGAGGGATTGATAGAGCTCATGGGCGGACGGGAACCGTTTGTGGGTATGCTCGACTCTGTCTTTAACCTCCCTCCTGTTTATGACGACAGCTATTATGGACAAACCATCCATGAGATCCGCGAGATGCAGACCATGAACATGGGCAACTATGCTCATGGAAATCAGCCGATACAGCACATGATCTACCTGTACAACTACGCGGGCGAACCCTGGAAGGCGCAGCATTGGCTCCGTGAAGTCATGAACAGATTGTATTCACCGAATGCCGATGGCTACTGTGGCGATGAAGACAACGGACAAACGTCGGCCTGGTATATTTTTACAGCACTTGGATTCTATCCTGTATGTCCAGGCACGGATCAGTATGTGTTGGGTGCACCGTTGTTCAAGAAAGCTGTCATTCATCTCGAGAATGGCAAGCAGATCACCATCAATGCGCCGGCTAACAGTGATTCCCATCGCTTCGTGAAATCGGTACAAATCGATGGCAAGCCTCACAGCGCCGTATGGATCACACACGAGCAATTGTTGCAAGGCGCGACGATCGACTTTGAGATGGTCGAAACGCCTGACAAGTCGCGCGGTACAAATCCTGCTGACGTACCTTATTCATTCTCAAAGAAATAGGCCCCTGAAAATTGTAAGGGAAACTGTTGGACGGTCTTAGCTGATCTGTCATACCCGGTTCTCAACTTTGCACAAGCGGAATGAGAAGCTTGTGTATGAAGTTATTGTTCATTTTGATATTGATCGCGGCCGACGCATGGTCACAGCCAATTCCAATTGCTCAAGCCAGAAAGCTTAAGGCAGGGACGATCGTCACCGTTGCCGGGAACGTCACGGTTTCGAAAGAGCTCGGAGACCTTTCATTCATCCAGGATCGGACAGGCGGTATAGCCATTTATAGCGAAGCCATCGCTGTGTCCGTGGTGCGTGGTGATTCCATTGTCGTAACCGGCAAGCTTTCGAAGTTCAACGGGTTACTGGAAATACTGTCAGATTCTGTCAGGAAGATCGCAGGTGCGACAAGATTGATGGCCCCGAAAGACATTAACCTAAAACAGGCTGCAGACTATGAAGGACAGTTGGTTCGCGTCAGCAGTGTGCTGCTCAAGCCTCCCGAACATTTCTTCTACCCACAGAGAGCCGGCATCATGGTGAAAGGGCCGGACACATTGAATTACTGGATCGATGGCGACACGAACATTCCCGGTTACTCGATACCAACCTCACCAGTCTCCATCACCGGGGTTGTCGGCAGGTTTAAGGATCATTGCCAGCTGATCCCGCGGTCTGTCGACGACCTTCCCGGCGCCGGTCCACCCATGGTTGCCCGCAACGACAACCGCGTGGCGATCATGAACTGGAACCTGGAGTTCCTCGGAGCATCGTCAAAGAAATACGGCGCCGAATACGGTCCGCCCAACGAAACCCTGCAAGTGGCCAATGCCGGCAGGCTGTTGACTGCGCTTCATCCGGATATCATTGCTTTGCAAGAGATATCGGACGACGCAGCATTCAGGGATCTGGTCAGGACGTTGTCCGGGTACGAGGGACGATGCTCGAGTCGCTACTCGTATTCGTTCGATGCATCGGACAACTTTCCTCCCCAAAAGCTATGCTTCGTGTATAAGATGAATACTGTAAAGCTTATCCGGGAAAAGATCCTATTCAGAAAAGAATATGACGAGGCACTTCCACCGGCCACATTTGCCAGCGGACGTCTGCCCTATCTGCTGGAGGCTGAGGTCACGAGCAACGGACAGACGAAGCGCATCTTTATTATAAACATCCATGGCAAGTCAGGAGCAAGTCCCGACGATCGCACCCGGCGCGCATTCGATGCCCGGTTATTGAAAGACACGCTGGATGAATATTACAGGGACAGAAATGTCATTATTCTTGGGGATCTCAATGATGACCTGGATGTTTCGATCGCCGGGGGTCGCGAAAGTCCGTATGCTCCGTTCGTGAACGACATGAGCTACCGGTGCATATCGAAACAACTAAGTGACAACGGATGGCACTCGACGATCTCGTATGACGATGTGATCGATCACCAGATATTATCATCTGCGTTAGCCACAGGTTATGTGGACGGGTCGGCAAAGATCGTTAACCCGTTCGGCCTCATCGAACGATACGGAGAATCGACATCGGACCACCTGCCGGTGATGTCAGAGTTTGATTTCGGGAGTGAGGTGATCACTGAAATTGTCACACCTCCACCGGGGCTATGTGTATTCCCGAATCCCAACGGCGGAGAGTTTCAATTAGTTTGTCCGGGGAATTTCGAATACCGGCTGATCGGCTCGACGAGGGCCTGTCTGGAAAATGGATCCGGGTTCGATCATATAACGTCCGGCATGCTGACGAATCATCCCTCCGGTGTCTACACGCTGCTTATTACCAAAGGCACAAGGACTCATGTTGTTCGTTTAGTGAAACAATAGAAAAAGGGCCCGATTTCTCAGGCCCTTCTGTTATTAACCATTCGAGCGTTTAACTAACCCTCTTCTTCGGCGGTACTTCTATGGTTTCCCTCGACGGGTCAACCGCTCCGGGATACTTCTTCATGATAGCTTTCACGCCTTTGGCGATCGACTTCTGAAGAGCCTTGACGTCACTTACATTCCCTTTCACCAGCCCGCGCCAGATGTGCTCTTTGGTTTTGGCGTCGGTTATGTCGATGATAAGAGTGCCTTCCGTATAGTAAAACATCCGACCAGGGTACCCGCCGCCGTAAGGCATATACGGATAACCCCACATGTAAGGGTAGAAACCACGGTACATACCAGGCATCATGTACGGATATGCGCCGTAGCCACCTGCGCTCATTTGCTCCTTCTCTTTGGTAAATGTCTCATAGCTCACCAAAAGATCCGGATCCTTCTTGTCGTACATAAGCCCGTGTCTCTCAAATTCCGCCTTCACTCCTTTCCTGATTTTTGAGCTGATCAGGCCGCTCTTGTAAGCGGGACTACTGACGCTGACCTCAGCCTTTCCCCAACCGAAAGTTTTGTACTGACTGAAATCAACATCCTCACCTATATCCGTCACAGCACAACTTCCCAGCAGCAGCATTCCCGCTACTGCCAGGCATATACTTAATCTATTGATCATATTTGTTGTCACCTCCATGACACTTTAACGAAATCATGGCGCGCATCGTTCGTAGGTTTCATGGGTGGCATTACTACCACAAGCCGTGTAGAGTTTCGGAGAATGAACAGGTTAAAATAAAAAAGCCCCGTAAAAAACGGGGCTTTCATGTACACGGGTAAAGCATTCGTTACAATGCTCTGACCTTGATGTTGCGGAAATATACGGGCGCTCCGTGGTCCTGCAGTGAGATGGATCCCACTTTGAACTTGTTCCAACCGGGATAATCAACCCACTTTGATTTTTTATAAGCTGCCTGGTATGCAGGACTGCCTTCTTCGAACTCAACAACCTTCTCACCATTCAACCAATGTTCAACGTGACCATTGAGATAAACGACACGGGTTGTGTTCCAGTCGCCAACGGGGTTCACTACTTTTTTGGTAGAGTCCGCGGGGAACATATCGTAATTGCTGCCTACTTTTTGTGCGGCAGTCAATGGTCCACCTGTCCAGCCGGCATCGTCGATGATCTGTGCTTCAGGACCGGTAGCGTAATCTGTTTTGTATTCGGGTTTCTCGACCACGTGATAGATGATACCGCTATTTCCTCCCGGAGCTGAGATCTTCCAGTCGACGGTAAGCTCGAAGTTGCCGAACTGTTTTATCGTCATCAATGAACCGCCATGTTTGCCGGAGCCTTCACCGAGTCCTGTACCATCAACAACAATAGAGCTGTCTCTGACACTCCAAAGTGGTCCGATGGTGTCGTGATTGTAGCGTTTCCAGCCATCGAGGTCTTTTCCATTAAAGAGTAGCTCCCAGCCTGCTTCCTGTTCTTGCTGGGTTAGGTTGTTCTGTGGCGGTGCTAAGTCCGCGACGGGCGTAGTGTCGGCCGTTTCAGCGGTGGGCTTGGAACAGGACTGGAGCCATACCGATGCTGCAAGGATTGCGATAGCACCCATGCCCAAAGAGCTTTTTATTTTCACGTGAGTAGGAATTTTGGTTATGGTCGTAAGATAATACAGCTTCCTGCAATTTGAAAGCTTTGGTGAGGAGCGGTTATTTCCGCCTGCCGGAAGCGGGTTCAGAGCTTCCTGGCCATAGGCAGGTTTGTGGGCATGTTTTTGAGACTAATACCCGGCACTTCGCAGCTGTATTTGAGGTTAGGCAGAACGAAGCCCGTCCATGCCTTTTCAAAGTAGTTGAACACTTCGTCCCACTCCTTTCCACTTCCGAAGCCCATGTGAGTGATCGTTACGTTTGTCTTTCCTTCAAGCTCGTTGAATCGAACAATGACGACCGTCCTTTGCTTCCTCACTTCCGGAAACATCGGGGGAGCATCCCAGGTAAACGACAGCAGCTTATTTTTCTGCCAGGCCAATATCCGGTTGTTCTCTGCTCCTCGTTGTCCCTCGGGCGCAGAAGGATTCATATAGAGATCGAGCCGGCCCAGTGTTTCAAACTCGATGCGCGCGTCGGCGACAAAGAACTTGCGAAGTCCGGCAGGTGATGTCCAACGGCTCCAGACGGAATCGACGGGTGCGTTGATATCGATGGTGCCTCCGATGTAACGTTCGGGTGTTTGAGCGAATCCCGTGGCCGTTGCAAACAGTAATGCGAGGGTGAGTAGGTTTTTCATAAAATTAAAGCTACTGCTTAATAGCATACAGTGCCGATCGGCGATACCGATCCGCCAAAATCGGTCCCTGAAAACGATAAAAGGTGTATCGAAACGCTTATTTTTATACACCCTCAAATTCCCTGAAATCATGCTTGGCACACCTCAAACACAGTCGAATCCCAACCTGTTGGTATTCCTTCCGGTCTTTTACACAGTATGGTCCGATTCGGTCCTCACACCTACCGAGCTCAAGTCGCTCCGCGATGTGATCGAAGGCCAGGACTGGCTTACCGGCGATGAACGTCAGTTCCTTTACAAGCAGGTCGACCCGACTGTTCCCCCGACGCCGGATGCGCTGAAGGAATGGCTTGAAGAGATCCGGAAAGTGCAAGCCGAAAGCGGGACCAATCTGGTGGATATCGGCATCCGGCTGGCAGGAATGCATTCGAAGAACGATGCGGCAGCGGTGTTGCAGAAAGCAAGGCCGTCGTTACTTCCGATAGAAGGCGCGTTGGGTGTGATCAGTCGCGAGTCGGTCTTTACTTTCTACCCTGAAAACAGGAAGACCATCACGTCTCAGCAAAGCACCCAGGCAACGTTTGATGTGGATGCTCTGGCTAAGTTGCTCGATGGAAGCTCTGAACAGATCAATAAACGGGTGAAGACTATTATCTCCGATCCCGCTTTCAAAATAAAAGATACCAGCGACCTCGGAGAAAAAAGAGAACAGGTGTTGCATTGGACTAAGCTCCTCGCCCAGCAGGGAATGGGATCTATGGGTTACCCAAAAGAATTTGGAGGACAGGGAGACATGGCTTCGTATTTCTCGGTGATGGAGATGATCAGCTACCTCGACCTGAGCCTCGTGGTGAAATTCGGAGTGCAGTTCGGACTGTGGGGAATGAGTGTTTACTTCCTGGGAACCGAGAAGCATCACAAGAAATACCTGAAGGATATCGGAACGCTGGAGCTACCCGGCTGCTTCGCAATGACGGAAACGGGACACGGCTCGAACGTGCGTGGTATCGAAACCACGGCGACCTACGATCATTCAAATAAAACATTTGTTATTAATACGCCGGATGAACTGGCGCGGAAAGAGTATATCGGGAACGCAGCTGCGCATGGTCAGATGGCGACGGTCTTCGCCAAGATCATCGTAGAAGGAAAAGACTATGGTGTGGGAGCATTTGTGGTGCCGTTGAGAGAAAAGAACGGAACGATGAAAGCCGGGGTGCAGATCAAGGACTGCGGAAGGAAGCTGGGACTTAATGGCGTCGACAATGGAGTAATCTATTTCAAGAATGTCGTGATACCGAAAGACGACATGCTCGATAAGTTTGCAGGTGTGAGCGAAGACGGCAAGTTCACAAGTCCGATCAGCAGCGATAATCGCCGGTTCTTTACTATGCTTGGAACGTTGGTAGGCGGACGGATCGGTATACCGAGATCCGGCAACGCTGCTTCGAAGCTCGGACTGGCGATCGCGATCAAGTACGGCGACCAGCGCCGTCAGTTCGGGCCCGAGGGCGCTGCCGAAGTTCCAATCCTCAACTATCGCACTCACCAGCGCAGGCTGATGCCGTTGCTTGCCAATGCTTACGCACTGCACTTCTCGTTACAATATCTTACGGAACGTTTCCTGGCAAGGACCGACGCGCAGATGCAGGAGATCGAAGCGCTGGCAGCAGGACTGAAATCCTTCGCTACCTGGAATACTACGGCTACGTTGCAGGAGTGCCGCGAATGCTGTGGCGGCAAGGGATATCTTTCAGAGAACCGTATCGGAGATTTGAAGAGCGATTCCGACATCTACACGACTTTCGAAGGAGACAATACGGTGCTGATGCAGCTGGTGGCGAAGTCGAGGCTTACCGAGTTCAAACAGGAATTCAGTAACATGAATGCTTTCGGGTTACTCGGATATGTCGCGCAGCAGGCGGCCACGTCGATCAGTGAAATGAATCCGATCACGATCCGTAAGACCGATGAAGATCACCTTCTCGATCCCGAATTCCATAAGAGTGCATTCATCTACCGGGAGCGCGACATCCTCACGTCGGCCGGCAAACGGCTGCGACGCCACATCAGCGAAGGCATGGACTCTTTCGATGCCTTCAACGTCGCGCAACATCACCTGGTGCAGGTGGGCTTCGCTTACATTGAAAGGATCATACTGGAAAAATTCCAGGAAGCGGTTGGTAATACGAAGGACAAGGGTTGCCAGCAGGCGCTTCGCAAGCTGTGTAATCTTTTTGCGCTTTCACAGATCGATAAGAACAAGGCGTGGTACCTCGAACAGGGATATATGGATGGGTCGAAGACGAAGGCGATTCGTAAGCTGATGAATCAATTGTGCTGGGAGATAAGACAGGAGGCGGTGCCTCTCGTAGAAGCATTCAAGATTCCCGAAAGCTGTATGGCGCCGATTGCGCGTTAAGGACTACGAACGTTCCTATGGAATGTCATTGCACGGCTTGACTGGGCAATCAGTGGAAGGTCATGCGTGCCGCCATCTTCGGGATTCCCCGGTCCCGGTCAAGGCCGTGGGACGGCCGTCGAATGACACGTCGTAGTAGGGCGGCTGACGATTATTCCCCCGGGTGGTATGTCTTCTCTGCGTGTTTTACAACATCCTCTTTATAAAACAGCACGTCTTTAAATTTCCCTTGCGTATACATCAATGCCTGGTCTTTGAAATGAGGTGACGCCGGATCGGATGAGCTCCCGCCCGTGACTACCGACTTTGCTATAATGCGTGGTCCGAATTCCACCACCGCTACGAAACTGTTGCCCACACCGCCGTAAAACTTCCTGGTGCCCGGATATGTCCTGCTGCCGTAAGCAGCCAGCGAACCGAAAAATGACGGCGCCGAAGGGACCGGCAGGCTGGGTTGCGAATCATCGAAGGCCTCTTCGACTTTTCCCGTGAGGCGCTGATAACGGTTGATGTCGCCCCAGGTAACATTCCATGTTCCAAAGTCACGGGTGAGGTCATCGATCGCATCCGACAGCGCCTTTAGTTTCTCTTCACCCGATGTGGTGGCGATCATCATGTCGATCAAAAACACTTGCCCCCCTTTGTTGTTGGCCATATCTGTTGCATTGAGCCGTGAGCCCATCATGTTCTGAAGTTTTCTCGCCCAGGAGATCGACAGTGCACAGCCGACCGAGCCGGTACCGTATTGCTTATTCCACGAGGAGATGATTTGCATCGGCTCCTTCACCTTTTCCCTGATCTGCGTGTCGGTCGATGACTCATAGGCAGTGGTGAGCGCGGGTATCATCTTTTCGAATGCAGTCAGGGCAGGATCATACGCGGCGGCGATGAGCTTATCGAGTGTGAACTTACTCTCACGGCGAAGGACGCGCTCTGCGTTGACGGCGCGATAATTCTGTCCGTCCGGAGCCATGTACGCCGGAAAAGATGATTTTTTCGGACTGTTCTCCGCCGCAGCCGTGAATGGTGTAGAGTTACAGTTCTGCAGCCATCCGGTAGCCGGGTTCTTTAATTGGACGATGTCGTTGATGCCATGAAGACCTTTCCAGTCATTCGATGCCAGGCTGCCGTCGACGGGAAGATTCCAGTTGACGGACGGATCGCGCTTCGGAACGAAGTTCCCGTGCCAGTAAGCTATGTTGCCTTTGTTATCGGCAAACACGGTGTTATTCGAAGAGTTGCCATTGAGCTCCATGATCTTCTTGTAGCTGTCGTACCCGGTGGCTTTCGTTCGCATGTACGATTGCCGGAGCGCGTGAATGGGGTCATCCATCATGGAGATCGTCTTCCATTTTCCGTCTGATTCCCCCACCACCGGCCCATGATGTGATTCGTAGACGACAAAGTCTTTGCGTTTGATTCCTCCGTCGGTCTTGTAGTCAATGGAGATCGAACGCTTTCTGAGCGGCTTCCACTTGTTGTCATGTTTGTAATAGAACCCGTCGCCTTTTTTTGCGACAGTTTCCAGATACTCATCCACTCCATCGGCATACGTAGATGTGTGCATCCATCCGCAGTTGGTGTTGAAACCCTGGTAGATGAAGAACTGTCCCCAGGTGACGGCGCCGTACGCATGAAGGCCTTCTTCGCTCACCATCTGTACTTCGGAGCGGAAGTAGAATGACGTGTGTGGATTGATCAGCAATAATGCATTTCCATTCTCTGTCTTCGAGGGCGCTATAGCGAAGCCGTTGGAACCTTTGGGCTCGACGGGGCCGCTGATCTCGGTCTCCGGAACTTTTACGTTCTCGTAGAAGCCCTGCATTTGATTAACATTAATGTTGGTGAGGTCGCCGCCAATGGATCCTTCGCTAAACAACAGCGGATACCACGGTTGAAATTTCTTCAACAGCTGGGGCTTGCGTTCGGGGTGTGTGGCTATAAAGTAATTTACGCCGTCGGCGAAAGCATCCATCAGTTTTGTCATTTCCGGGCTGCTTTTCGAGTAGAGTGTCTTGGCACGCGTGGTATCGTTGTACAGCCTGGCGCGAAGGTCGAAGTACAGTGCTGATTCACCTTCGATCTCGGCGGTGCGTCCCAGGGCGTCGATGTAATTCCATTCGACGCGCCCGAAGTCGTCTTCGCATTGGGCGTACAGGAGTCCAAAGACTACGTCGGCGTCGGTTTTAGCGTAGATGTGGGGAATGCCCCAGTTGTCGCGTATGATGGTGACCTTCTGTGCGCGGTCTTTAAGGCGCTTCAAATCGCCTGCCTGCCCCCAGCTAACGGAGTGACAAAGCAGGAGAAGTGCAATCAGGCAATATTTCATTGAGGGTTATCCGGTGAAACTGGTCATAACATAGATCACAATGCCGATAACTCCAAGTGATAATATGATGTCCCACATATTGTAGCTGTTACGATTGGCCTGGATCTGTTCCTGGGTAAGGGAACCGTACGTGAGGCCCTGTATCTTTTCCGCGGACGGTGCCGGTGTCGCCAGGCTGACCGCTACGCAGAAGATCACACAGGCCAGGAAGAACCATGCTGCGAATGTGAGGAAGTTGACCGTAGCTATTAAATAGAGGATGCCGCTGTGATCGAGCATCTCGGCGCCAGCCGCCAACTCGAGGCCGATCCGGATAACGCCGACGACCAGTCCCATGATGAGTGTACCAAGAGCACCTGATGCATTGATCCGTTTCGAGAAGATACCGAGAATAAATACGGCTGTGATCGGCGGAGCTATGTATGATTGCACCGATTGCAAATATTCATACAACACACCGGAGATGTTCTGCATGATGGGTATCCAGAGAATACCGAGGACAACCACGATGACAGTTGCCCAACGACCGATGCCTATCAATTTTTTATCAGGCGTATCGGGTCTGAGTTTTTTGTATACGTCGACGGTGAATAAGGTCGAGCATGAATTGAATACCGAAGCCAATGAGCTCATGAGCGCTGCGAGCAAACCGGCGGCAACCAATCCTTTCAAACCAGCCGGCATCTTGTTCATCAGCAATGCTGCGAAAGCCTGATCGGGTGAATCCCATGAAAGCTCACCACGGTTCTTTAACGCAAGGGCAACGACGCCAGGGATCAGGAAAAGAAATACAGGCAGCAACTTGAGCAATCCTCCGAAGATCGTACCTCTTCTGCCCTGCTGGATGTTCTTTGCAGCGAGGACCCGCTGTACGATGTACTGATCGGTACACCAATACCAGATCCCTACGATCGTACTGGAGATCACCAGGCTGGGCCAGGGGAAATCCGGATCGGATGCCGGACGCCACATGTTAAGATAGCCGGGCTCCAACGATGATTTTAACCCTTCCCATCCGCCGACCTCCATGAGGCCGACAGCTGTGAGCGTGCCCGCGCCAAGCACGAGCACAACAGTTTGAAGGGCTTCGGTATACACTACGGCACGCATACCTCCGAGAACGGTGTATGCTCCTGTAAGCACGACGGTGATCAGGGCTCCAAACCAGAAGTCAATACCCAACAACTGGGAGATCACGATGCCGCCTGCATATACGGTTACGGAAACCTTGGTAAGAACATACGCTAACAGAGAGAAAACGCTGAGGAACCAACGGGTGTTGGCGTTGAACCGGCGTTCCAGGAACTCGGGTGTGGTGAATACCCCGCTCCTCAAATAGAACGGAAGGAAGACCCAGCCGAGTGTGATCACAAGCCACGCATGAAGCTCGTAAATGAGCATCGGAATTTTACCACCGGCCCCTGCGCCGGCGAGACCGACGACGTGCTCGGATCCAATGTTGGATGCAAAGATGGAGGCACCAACCACGAACCAACCCATGTTACGGCCGGCAAGGAAATAGTCTTCGGTTGTCTCCTGCTTGCGGGTCATTACCCAGATGGCGAGGCCCGCGATAAGCGCAAAGTAAAAGCCTATAACGAGCCAGTCTAGTGTTGCAAATCCTTGCATGTCCGTAGTTTTTTGGGGTTAGGTATTTAACAAGTGTAATGATAACAATTCCAGTTGAGAATCGAATTCCCCAACGGCCTATTAGTATGTAGAATTAAATGCAACCGCTGGTGTTGTTGCATGCGTTGTTGCATACACGGGCGCCGTCAGTCAACGTGGATTACGTCGGTTCGCCGTTGTAGTGGCATGATTTTGAACACTTGTTAGGCATCAACCGTTACAGAGACGGTAATGAAACATATAAACCACAAAATGAAAAAGAGAAGTAATGTGATAGTGAAGCTGGGGATTGCAATGGGGTTTCTTCTATTGTCGTTTGGCGTGGGTCATGCACAATACAGCCCGATATATAAAACTCCATACACGACCGCACTGGGCATCAGGGTCGGCGGAACGAGCGGCGCAACAGTGAAACACTTTTTCCGTCCGGCAACAGCCGTCGAAGGTATCCTCGGAACGTTCGGAAATGGTTTCAGCCTCACCGGTCTTATCGAAAAGAATGCGCAGGCATTCGACGTGATCGGTCTTAGCTGGTATTACGGTGGAGGTGCACATATCGCATTCTACAACGGCAACCGATACTACAATGTATATGGCCGCGATGTTACGTATCGCGACAACCATGACGTAGGGATCGGTGTGAACGGTATCATTGGCCTCGAATATATTTTGCCCGATGATATACCGGTTGCATTCAGCCTCGACCTTAAACCATTCATCGAGATCGATAGCGATGGCGACGTGGGCGTGGCGCCGGATCTGGCGTTGGGGATCAAATTCCTGATACGTTAAGATTCTTAAAATACAGGCTCTCACGGATCGCACAGATAGCACGGATCAAAGGCATTACTTATCCGTGTGATTCGTGCGATCCGTGAGAGATTTTTTATATTGGGATTATCAAATATCTCAATATGCATCGCGCACTTTCCTTCTGTTTTGCAATTGTTTCCATCCCGGCTGCGGCACAGCTACAGACCCGTATGGAACCCGTTAATTTTTCCCAGGTCACCATCACCGACTCCTTCTGGAAACCCGCCATGGAAAAAGTGGCGACCACGACCATCCAGGCGTGCATCTTCCAGACCGAAGTAAAGACACCGCGCATACGAAACTTCGAGAAAGTCGCCCGCAATAAGCTTGCCCCGCACTCGTTGTCCGGGAACGAGAAACACGAAGGCATTTTTTATGACGACTCCGATGTCTTCAAAGCACTCGAAGCCATCGCCTACTCGCTAAAGAACCACCCCGATCCGAAGCTGGAAGCAAAAGCCGACGAGTGGATCGATAAGATTGCCGCCGCCCAGCTCGAAGACGGATACCTGAATACATATTACACACTCGGCAAGCTCGACCAGCGATGGACCGACATGAGCATGCACGAAGACTACAACGGCGGCCACATGATCGAAGCCGCGGTCGCCTACTACAACGCCACGGGAAAACGAAAACTGCTCGACGTGTCCGTGAAATGGGCGAACCACTTCGACTCCCTGTTCGGACCCAACAAGAGACATTGGGTCACTGGACACCAGGAGCTGGAGCTGGCGCTGGTAAAGCTCTACAAGGCCACCAACGATAAAACGTATCTCGACCTGGCCCGCTGGCTGCTCGAGGAACGCGGCCATAAGCTCGCGAAAGGCTACACGTGGACCGAGTGGAAGGACACCGCCTACGCACAGGATCTTGTCCCGGTGAAAGAGCAGAAAGAGATCACGGGTCACGCCGTTAGGGCCATGTACATGTACACCGGCGCCGCCGACGTAGCCGCCCTCACAGGGGATGTCGGGTATCTGAATGCCATGAACACCGTGTGGGAAGACGTCGTCTACCGCAACATGTACCTGACCGGCGGCATCGGATCCTCCGGAAACAACGAGGGCTTCAGCGTCGATTATGACCTGCCCAACGAACAGGCATATTGTGAAACCTGCGCTTCGGTAGGGATGGTCTTCTGGAACCAACGAATGAACATGCTCACCGGTGACGGCAAGTTTATCGACGTGCTCGAACGAAGTCTGTACAACGGTGCCCGCGACGGACTGTCACTGAGTGGCGACCGGTTCTTCTACGGAAACCCGCTGGCTTCCAACGGTCGTCATTTCCGCAGAGAATGGTTTGGCACCGCATGTTGCCCGGCCAACATCGCCAGGCTGATCGCATCGTTGGGTGATTATGTTTACGCAAGGTCCGACAATGCAATCCGGGTGAATTTGTTCGTGTCCAGTGATACCCGGATCAAGCTCGGGAAGAAAGACGTCGCTGTTTCGATGAACACCAATTACCCGTGGGACGGAAATGTGTCGATGAACGTCGACCCATCATCGAAGACTAAGTTCGCATTGCAATTACGGATACCAGGATGGGCTAGCGGGGAAGCAGTCCCGGGTGGACTGTATGTTTTCGAGGATACCAAGCCCACTGCATTTACGATCACGGTGAATGGCAAACCCGCCACGTATACGATGAACAAAGGTTACGCGGTGATCGATCGCGACTGGAAGAAGGGCGATAAAGTAACGCTGAATATTCCCATGGACGTCAAGCGCATCGTTTCCCGCAAAGAAGTAAAACAAGACGAGGAGAGGGTTGCGCTGCAACGCGGGCCTTTGGTGTACTGTGTCGAAGGAGCCGACAACAACGGTCAGGCATGGAATATTATTCTGCCCGACAATGCTGCCTTCGAGGCATCGTTTCAGAAAGACCTGTTGGAAGGTGTGACGACGATAAAATTCAATGCGCCGACTTTACAGATCGCCTCCGATGGACAGTCGGTGAAGAGCGAGACCAAACAAGTTATCGCTATCCCCTACTACGCATGGTGCAACCGGGGCCAGAACCCGATGCAGGTCTGGTTGCCACGGAAGATCAAGGATATAAAAGTTAACTATTGAGGACTGGGAACAGCGGGTTGGTTCGTCCAATCGATCTTCGGAGACTTGTAATAATTGATTCCCCATTCATCCATAAACTTCGCGTGCTTCGCCAGGCGGCCCTTGTATTCGTTCCAGTCGCGTCCGTCGTAGTGCCATCCAATCTCCGCGATACCGGGTAGTCGCGGGAACAGCATGAACTCGATGTCTTTCATTGACTTCAGTGTTTCCGACCAAAGCGGAGCTTCGACACCAACTACGTTTTCGAGAGTAACACCAGGGATCATATCTTCGATGTTCCAGAGGTATGAGTCGTCTACTTCGATCAGTGCTGCCCAATCGTAACCTATGTGCTTTATCGTGCTGTCGTATTTCATGTCGAGGTAGACTTTCGTTGAAGGCGACATGATCAGCTTAGCACCTTTTCTTACTGCCGTGTCGGCATGCTTTGCGTTGTGCCAGTACTGTACGAGGTCGCCAGGGCCGATGTCGGATTGAGCAACCTCCTCCCATCCTATCAGGTATTTTTTGTTGGCCTGAACGATCTGCTTAAAATTCTTGATGAACCTGATGTAGTCATCTTTCTTAACAGCCTTCGAAGCTTCGTCGCCACCAATGTGAAAATAAGGACCAGGCGTAATACTTGTGATCTCTCTTATCACATCACCGACAAACTGGTTGATCAGCTTGTCATTCTTGGGACAAAAGCTGTTGAATCCAACTTCAGTTCCCTCGTAGAGTGCAGGCTTTCTGCCGTCACAGCTCAACTCCGGATATGAAGCCAGTGCGGCTTCCGTATGGCTGGGCATGTCGATCTCAGGAATGATGTTCACGTATCTGCTTTGAGCGTAAGCAACTATATCTTTATACTGCTCTTGTGTATAGAAGCCACCGCCGCCACCACCAACCTGGGTCTTGCTGCCAATCTCCGTAAGCTTTGGCCAGGACTTTATCTCGATCCGCCATCCCTGGTCGTTACTCAGACCGAGGTGGAGCACGTTCATCTTGTAAGCTGCGATCATGTCGATGTAACGCTTAACGTCTTCAACACTGAAGAAGTGACGGGCCACGTCGAGCATAGAACCGCGCCAGCCGAACGTTGGGTAATCCCGGATCTTGCCTGTCGCGAATGACAGCGCTTCCGTAGATGGATCTTTTACAGAGATTTGATCGAGTGTGGTCAGTCCATAGAAAATGCCGGCTGGTTTGTTAGCGGCTATCGTGATCTTTTTCTCTTCGATGGTGAGTTCATAACCTTCATCGCCAAGTTCGCTGTCGTTAACGATCCTGAGGTCGATCTGGTTGAGGTTCTTAGGGTCGTCCGACACCTTCGTTACGCGCGTCAGGTCAGTAGTGTGTCGTGCGACAACTTCGAGGTCTTCTCCCTCGACATACAACATGGTCGCGTTATCGACTGTAAAAGCACCGCTTTCTGCGAGCTCAGCTTTTACAGGCTTCGGGATGACATTCAGGAATGCGTCCTTTAAAGCTGGTGACGTCTCCTGCTTGCAAGCGGTTAACGACATAGCAACTACTATGAGAACAAGTACCGAGCGGAGAATTAGGTTCATGAGCCTTGGTTTTATAAGCCCACGAAACTACCGACTTTTATTCAGTTCTCAAAGATTTCACCGGGTTGGCGAGCGATGCCTTCAATGCCTGGTACGAGATCGTAACCGAAGTTATGGTCACCACCAGGAGCAGGCTCACGATGAACGTCCATACATCGATCACCGTGTGATAGGAGAAGTTCGACAACCACTGATCCATCAAGTACCACGCGATGGGCGTGGCGAACACGAAGGCGATCACGATCAGTAACGCAAAGTCGCGATAGATGAGGTTGAGGATACTGCCCACACTCGCGCCCAGCACTTTCCGAACCCCGATCTCCTTCACCTTGCGCTGAACGACGAACAGCACGAGCCCATACACGCCGAGACAGGAGATAAGAATGGCGATGAATGTGAATGTCTGTATGATCGTTCCGAAGTTCTGGAAGTTGCTGTATTGCTGGTCCAGTTGTTGATCGAGGAAATTGAACTGGAAAGACTTTTCGGGGAACATCGAGTTCCAGGTAGCCTGGATCTTATCGATGGTGCTCTGTACGTTGTTGTTCTCGAACCGGATCGAGAGCTGGTTCATCTGATCCGGGTTGTATTCCATGACCAATGGAGATATGGCGCTTGTCAGCGAAGTGAAATTGATGTCTTTGATAACACCGACCACCTTGCCGATCTTTCCTTCGCGGTTGATCGTCTTGCCGATGGCCTTTTCGGGAGTCTCCCACTTGAAGCTGCGGACCGCAGTCTCGTTCACGATGAATGCTTCTGCAGCATCGGTCGTGAATTCGCGTGAGAAAACCCGGCCTGCCACCACTTCGATCTCATACATGGTGAAGAAATCATAGTCCGCCGAAAGATTGGCGATGAACATGTTGTCTTCCTGGGAAAACCCTTCGGGGATCGTTCCGCGGAACACCACGCCGACGCCCGGGACGTTGGACGATAGCGTTGTTCCCATGACACCGGTCTCACTTTCGATACCATCCCGGAAGCTCTTCAACCGGATCCGGAACGTCGAGTCGGGACGGCCGAAAATACCGTTCAGGTTCTGACTGAAGATCGGGACGGTAACGATATGATCTCTCTTGAAACCCAAGGGGCGTGAGCCGAGGAAGTCGAGCTGCTTCATGATCAGCAACGATCCCGACAAAAGCATACATGCAATGCACAGTTGGAACACAATGAGTGTTTTACGGAGCCATTGACCGCCGATGGCCGCAGAGCCATTGCCTTTTAGTGTGTTCACCGACTCGAACCTCGTGACGAAATACGAAGGATATCCCCCAGCCAGCAGCGTTATCACAAAAAGGAGTGCAACGCTGGCAGCTACAAGCTGAAGATCGACCACCTGGTCGAAGACCAGCCTTTTACCCGTGAGCTCGTTGAGCAATGGCAAGGTGAGATAGAACACCACGTACGACAAAGCAAATGCGATCACACAGAACAGGAAGCTTTCGGCAAGGAACTGGAAGATAATCTGGTATTTGAATGAGCCGAGTATTTTCCGGATGCCGATCTCTTTGATGCGCGTGAATGATTGCGCGGTACTGAGGTTGATATAGTTGATACAGGCAATGATGATCGTGAGTAAGCCCACGCCCGCGAAGATCAGGATGTTCGACCACGAATTCGTGCTGTTCGGTTCGGCGAGCATCGTGGAATTCATATGTATGTTGCGCAGCGGAAACAGGGTGAACACCTGCCCTACCAGCAGGTTAGCCGGAGCGTACTTCTTCATGAATGCATCCATGTTCTTATCGACGTTCGCGGGGTCGGCGCCTTCTTTCAGCTGCACATACGTGTAGCCATGACTGATCACAAAGTTCTGCTGCAGGTTGGCCTTCAAACGTTGAGCGGTCTCGTCGCTCTCCATATCGAACATGTTCTCGTACGGGACGAGCATATTGAAGTTGATGTGGGAATTGTCAGGGAAATCTTTTACAACGGCAGTGACCCTGAACGAATGCTTCCCGGAGAACAGCAATGTCTCCCCGATCGGATCTTTGTCACCGAAATACTTGTTGGCCATCTCCTGGTTAATGATGACGGTGAATTCCTCCTGTAAAGCATTTTCAGAGCTTCCCTTCAAATACTCGAACGTCATCATTTTCATGATCGACGAATCGGCAAAGAATATCCCCGATTCTTCGAAAGCGTCGGGGGTATCGGGTCGCTTCACGCTGACGTTCCGTCCGTACATGCGGCCGGTCAATTCCACCTCGGGAAAATATTCAGGCATGTAGACGGCCAAAGGAGGCGGGCTGCTGGCGAGCTCCAGGCCATTGGGCGCCACATATTTGATGCGATAAAGGCGGTCGCCCTTTTCATGGAACGTGTCGAAGCTTATCTCCGACCGTACATAAACCATGATGAGCAGCGCAAGTGTAACACCGCACGTAAGCCCGACAAAATTGATGATGGAATATGCCTTGTGGCGAACGATGTTTCGCACGGCAGTCTTGAAGAAGTTTCTAAACATAAATTGAATCTACTTGAATCTACTCCGAAAATGGGTCCAGGGTTTCATAAAGATTGAATTTCACCCAACATGAGGGATGTGCGGGGTGCGCCAAGGTGCGATGTGCTATGTGCTAGGTGCGAAGATCTTTCGAAGGTCACTCGTCGCACATAGCACATCGCACCTCGCACATCAATCAAGGCCTTCATCGTTGCTCTGGAATGATTCGAACTGATCGCTTTTTTCGATAGACTCGGTGATGGTGCGTACCACTTCGTCCAGTCTTTCGGCCGATACCTTTATGTGGTCCACGACCTCTTTCGTATCTTTTTCGTGCCGGATGTGCGACAATAGGTTGACCAAACCGAGTATGCTGGCTACCGGGCTTCGCAGATTGTGCGCATTGATGAATGCATAATCATTTAAAGCCTTGTTTTTCCGTTCGAGCTCGAATGTTCTTTCAACCACGCGCTTTTCAAGACTTTCGTTGATCGCTTTTATTTCTTCGGCCTGGGCCTGAATCTCTTCGTTCTTCTTCAAGATCTCTGCTGTGCGCTCGGCAACTTTCTGCTCCAGCTCCACCTTGTCTCTCAGCAGTTTCTTTTCCCGCCGTTGAACAACCGTGTATGTCGCGAATGCCAAGGCGATCGCCACCAAAAGATAAAACGCCGCCGTGCGCCAAAACGGAGGCTTAATGACGAAACTCACTGAATCTTCCGATGCTCCGTCGAACGTTCCATTCGCCGAGGCCCGGAGCCTGAAGGTGTACGATCCCGGCGCCAGACTGCTGAAGACCGCCGAACGGTCAACAGTCGATATCCAGTCGACATCGTAATTCTCGAGCTTGTACTGAAATCCCACACCCTGCGGATCCTGGTACCAGAAGCCATGGAAGGTGATGGTCACGTTGTTCTCATCGTATGCAAGGGCTAGCTCCTTCGATCTGTCCTTGTACTTATTGAATATTCTGAACTTATCGATCGTGGCCACCGGCTTTGCTTCGGGCAGCGTACTGTTGCTGTAAATGACGATCCCCTGGTCGGTACCGAAATAGATCTTTCCATGTTTATCGCGGGCGGTGGCATTCAAGCTCGGCTGACGGTCGGCGAAACCGATCTCGTTATCAAAATGATGAACGGCCGACGTAGAAGGATCGTACACGTCGATACCCAGCTCGTGTACCGCTACCAGGTTGCCCGAAAGATCGGACGACAGGCAGTTGATATTAATGTTGCGGAGCACAGGCCCGGCCTGAAATTGCTGCCCATCGAATTTATACAAACCGTCGTCCTGCACGTTAGCCCATATCGTCCCCGCTGCGTCCTCAACGAAACCATACACGGCTTTCGCAGTTAGACTTCCGAGCATTTTGTGGAAACCACCCTGGTCGAGCATGGCCACCCCTTCCCTGTCGCTTGCGAACCACGTTCTTTGCTTGCTGTCGACAAAAACCTGGTAGACATAATCGCAGTCGAGTCCTTTTGAACGGTCATAGTTTGTAACCGACAGTTTGTTTCCAAGGTCGATCATCGATGCTCCGCTGAGTGTCGACAGCCAGACTTTATCTCCGGCACCTGAGATACTGAGGACATTGCCGTTCGTGAGCTGTTTGTCAAACACGGTTACGGCACCCGTGCCGGGGTCCAACCTCACGGCGCCCTGTCCGTAAAATCCGCCCCATAAAAAACCCTTGCTGTCGGTAAACAGACTGATCACCTTATACCGGTTGTATGGAGCCGACGCGAGATATTGCCGGACGGTGGCGTTCCCTTCCTTATCGATGCTCCTCCGGAATAAGCCCTCATCGGTTGCGAACCAGATGTTGCTCTCGCTATCGACCGTTATTGCCGAAACGATCTGATCCTCGAGCGGTGAAGGGTGGTCGATAAATGTGATATCACGTCCCTGTGAACGAAATACACCGTTGCGGGAGCCCTGCCATACGCTTCCCTCTTCATCGGCATACAATGTCGACGACACGATGGAACTGTAAATGCTTAGTCGCTGATCGGACTGATCGAAGGCGAGGATACCCGAGCTGGCGGTCGCTATCCAGAACTCATCGTCCAGTTTGAGGAAGTCGTTCACGCCGCCGGCGGTCCACCCGGCCTTGATCAGGGTTTCTGTTTTTCCAGACGACACATCGTATGAGAACACGCCGGCATCCTCGGTAGCGAGCCACATCTTGTGATCACCGCCGCTGGCGATCTTCCGGATGATATTATCGGGGAACCCGGTCTTATAGTCGAGTACTTTGATCGAAGCCTTCCGGTCGGTCAGTGTGCATACGGCTACACCGCGGTCGGTCCCGGCCCACACCGATCCGTCTTCCGATTCTTCGAGGTCGTATACGAATATGTCGGGCATACCGTCCGCTTCGTCCAGGCGATAGAGATGCTCGTTGAAGTAATACAGTCCATCGTTGAGTGTAGAGAACCACATGGTGCCATCGCGGGCAAACAGGATGTCGGATATTTCCTGCGTGGCGTCTCCTTCGGGGAACTCCATCGTCCTGATGACTTCGTTCTCCATGACTGAAAGCTGTCCGTTCTTATGACCTATCCACAGACGGCCGGTGGAATCTTCCGCCAATGCCGTGACGTGATCTACAGCAAGCTTATCCCCCTTAGTGAAACGCCGTGTGTTGATACCATCGAAACGGAATAGTCCTTTGTTAGTACCAAACCACATGAACCCGGTGCGATCCTTGAGAATGGATTCGACCTGTACAGGCTCGTTTTTCTTTAGAAGAGGATAATGTTCAAAGTATGGAGATTGGCCAAAGGCGTCCGGTAGCCGAAATAGCAATATCAGGAGGATCAGCCTCTTTATCATCGTTCACTGTTGCACCAGGGTCACCCGGAACCTGACGTCAATTTCCGTAGCAATTTTCTGACTTACAATCCTGGGGATTGAAATGTTATGGTCGGCAAGCGGCACGTTGAAATCGGCGTCGATCTGAACATCGTTCTTCCGGACAGTGAGCTTTGCCTTGATGATCCGGGTTTGCTTCTGACCGTGAATGTCGAGCTCGCCTTTCGCTCTCACCGTATAAATGCTATCGCGGGAATAGTTGACTTGTTCGATGATCTTCCCGGTAAAGGAAGCCTTGTTAAACTTACTGCTCTCCATGTAGTTGTCATTGAAATGCTGCCGTTGCAGATCTGAATTGAATCCTTTGAAGGATTGAATGAGTACGGAGAATGCGAATTGGTTGGTAGCGGGATCGAGAAGCCCCTGAGTTTCGGTGGATTGCGCTTTAATTAATTCAAGTTCAGCGTTAGATGCAAAGCTCATCTCGCCCTTTTGCACAGTATATTTTGACTGCGCAAAAGACGTCGCACCACCACAAAGAAGGAAAAATACGAGCGTTACCCGATTTAAACTCAAGCCAACAGGTTTTGATTAAATTTAGTGAAATAATTCTAATAGACCTCTATTCCCGAGATCACAGGACAGGCCTTCGAATCGCTGATTACCAAGCGGATAGCCTCGGCTTCGGCCGATACTTTCAGTATTCTCTCATGTCCTATCGTGGTTCCCGACACCAGCTTGCTCCATGAGCCCTTTGAAAGGTATTCGACATCGAACGACTTCACCCGCTGACCGAGCTTGATATATTCTTTCAATACAACATACTTCACTTCCTTAGATCCACCCAATCGGATCTCGAGCGTTCCTGTGTTCGTCCCATCGTTCGTGGCCCAATAACTTTCAGGATCATTGTCGGTTACATTCGAAGCCTGGTAACGGTCATCATCTCCCCTGGTGTTCGAAGCCGACACTTCTGCATTTGCTGCAAGGTCCGTTTTGAATTCCGTGTCGAGCAGTTCCTTGAATCCTTTCAATGCGTTTACGTCCTCTTCGTGGAACAACCCTCGCCGGTCAGGAGGAATGTTGAGCAGTAACACTGATCCTCGCCCCACCGAGCTGAGGTAGATATCGAACAGGCGCCCGGGTGACTTGACCATCGTGTCTTCCTTCGCATGATAAAACCATCCGGGACGTATCGACACATCGGTCTCCGCAGGCACCCAGTTGGCGCCGTTCTCATGTCCGGTGTTCAGCAACGACTCGATACCGGCCTTACCTGCATGCAGCGTATCAGTCGATATCGTGTTCCAGTTCGTTTCTCCGGCTATTCCCTTTTCGTTACCGACCCATCTCACACCGGGACCCGCGTCGCTGAAGAATATGATATCGGGGTTCTTCTTACGTACCAGGTCCAGTGTCGCCGGCCAGTCGTAATATTCCGATCCGTCGATCCTGCGCTTCTCGTTCGCGCCACCGTAATATCCGTCCCCGCCATTGGCTCCGTCAAACCACATTTCGAACACAGGGCCGTAATGGTCGAACAACTCATTCAGCTGGTTCCGGTAATAGGTTACATACTCCGGCTTGCCATAATCTTTATGATTTCTATCCCATGGCGACAAGTAGACGCCGAACTTTAGTCCATTCTTCTTGCAGGCATCCGATACCAGCTTCACGATATCTCCCTTGCCATCCATGAAAGGGCTGTTTGCTATGTCGTGGTCGGTGAACTCACTGGGCCATAAGCAAAATCCGTCGTGATGCTTGCAGGTGAGAATGACACCTTTGAACCCCGTTTCTTTCAACACCGATATCCACTGCTCGACATTGATGTCAGTTGGATTGAACTCTTTCGGTGACTCGCTGCCCATACCCCACTCACGATCTGTAAAGGTGTTGATGGTGAAATGAATGAAGGCATTCATCTTCATGTCGTGCCAGTCGAGTTGAGATTGAGAAGGAACAGGATGAATAGGTTCTGGAGGATTGACCGGAGCTTTACAGGAGATCAGGATACAGGTAAAGGCAATGGGAAGGATCTTGTTCATAACATCCAATATCCAATACTAACAACCAATTACCAATACCAATGACCAATAACCAATGGCGGTCAGGTTTTTTGTTTCTTCTTTTTGGCTGAAGGGAACAACACGTTATTAAGGATCAGTCTGTATCCGGGTGAATGAGGAAACAGGTTAAGATTCGTTGCCTTGTCACGTCCACGGCCAGGAACGCCTTCGGGATCGTGCCCGCTGTAGAATGTCCAGTGACCGAGGCCGTGTTCGCCATAGACATACCTGACGTTATCAGCCTTGCGGTTCTCACCAAGCACGGTAACCGATGGCTTCACCAGGAACTTATTGAAAGCCGTAGTCTGCCCGAAGAACTCACGGATCGCATTCTCGTGATTCTGGTTGAGCATCGTGGGTATGATGTCCCATTTTGCAGAGTAGTTGAACAAGATGAAGAAGTCGGGGCTTTGCTCGAAGAAATTGGAGCGGCCATTCACATTGATGTCTGAGAATCTTCTGGAGTCGCCCATTTCCAGGGTAAAGTTCTCGAACGCGAAACTCTTGTTGAAGTCCAGCTTGTCCTGGGCGGCGGGATCGGCTTCATCGCCGTCGTAGCTCATCGCCACGATGTCGATGCCTTCGGCTGCCAGGGCAATGTCGAATGTCTCGGCGCCGGAACACATGGCGAAAAGGTAGCCGCCTCCTGCGCAAAATGCTTTGAGCTTCTTGGCTACAGCAAGCTTCATCTCCGAGACTTTCGAATAACCGAGATGATGTGCGGTAACTTCCTGCACCTTGCCTTCGATCACATTCGATTGGCGCCAGGCGAACCGGCCGACCTGTCCCGTAAAATCTTCATGGTGAAGATGGACCCAGTCGAACTTTGCCAGGTCGTCGCGAAGGATCTCTTCGTCGTATATGATCTGGTAAGGGATCTCGGCGTAATCCAGGACGAGTATCACAGCATCGGTCTCGTCGAGGATGAGGTCGTTTTTCGGAGAGTACACCGCGATCCTCGGAGAGCGCTCCAGCTTCACGACGTTCATGTTCACCTCGGGGTTGGCGATCTCGGTGAGAATACCGTTCACCCGCTCGGCGGAAACCACTTCGAAGCTGACGCCTCTTACGGTACACTCATTCTTTACAGCGTCGGAATAATCGAAGAGAAAGCTTCCTCCCCGGTAGTTCAACAGCCAGTCAACTGTTTTGTCCTGCTGAAGGGCATGGAACGCGAGGCCATATGCTTTGAGATGGTTTGCCTGAGCCTCGTCCATCGGAACAAGTATAGAAGTAGAAAAAGATCTCGTTACAATGAGAAATGCAGATAGAAAAAGTATTGTAAAGATCTTTCTCATTTGGCTCGTCACACCTTAGGAACATTGAAGCCGTTATTGTACTTCGCCGCAGCCAATGAGTTTGCAGCGTTCTCATTGAACTTCGATGCCTTTTCATCCCAGCTTACTTTCGAGCCGGTCTTGTACGAGATGTTACCCATCTGGCAGACCGTCGCTACGTGTGCGCCGTCCTGTATGGGGCAGGTGAGGTCAGCCATCTTTCTCGATTTCACCACGTCGATGAAATTCTTAGTATGGAAATCGAGTCCCGATCCTTTGTTGGGCTGCCACGTCACCGCTTCCATCCTCTTCTCGTCGGGAATCACTTCCCATCCGCCGCGGGTAAGGAGCAATGTGCCGTTGTTACCGATGTAGCTCATGCCATGGTCTTTCCCATGATTGCCATTGCTTATACTTTGAGCTTGTTCCCAGATCATATTGTAGCCGTCGAATTCATAAACGGCTGCGAGTGTGTCCGGTGTTTCATGAGCTCCATCCGGGTACGCGTACTTGCCGCCAATCGCCACAACAGATTTCGGGAATTTTGCATCCATACCCAGCAACGCATAGTCGATCAGGTGAACACCCCAGTCCGTCATCAGTCCTCCGGCATAATCCCAATACCAACGGAAGTTGAAGTGGAACCTGTTCGGATTGAATGGCCGCTTCGGAGCAGGTCCGAGCCACATGTTATAGTCCACACCGTCGGGCACAGGTCCGTCGGGTTTTACTTCGATATTCTTCATCCATCCCTGGTAGGCCCATGCTTTCACGGTACGGATCTTACCGAGCTTACCGGATTTCAAAAAGTTAAGGGCATCGACGAAATGGGGAACACTGCGTTGCCACTGACCGCATTGCACGGCGCGGTTGTGCTTTTGCTGTGCCGCCACCATCACCTGGCACTCCTGTATAGAGTTGCCCACCGGCTTTTCGACATACACATCCTTACCGGCGGAGCATGCCTCGGTCATCTGCAAACAATGCCAGTGGTCGGGAGTGCCGATCACCACCACATCTATGTCTTTATTTTCCAGCAGCTTCCGGTAGTCGCGGTAAGTGGCCACCTTGATTCCTGCTTTCGCGAGCTCAAACTTGCGGAAATTCAGAACGTTGTCGTCCACATCGCAAAGGGCAACGGGATTCACTTCCGGCAGTCGCATCAGGGACGAGAAGTCTGCCCATCCCATTCCATTGATACCGATCGCTGCGACATTGATCTTCTCGTTTGCGGAGAACAATCTCTTTTGCTTCGCGAGCGCTTCGAGCGGAATAATGGATGACAACCCGGCGCCGGCAACGGCAGCGGATGTGGCTTTTATGAATTCTCTCCTGGTTTTCATTTGCTTCTGATTTGAGTGATACCACTAAGATCAGTAAAATCCGTCTAGTTGTCCACTGAAATTATTTCTAAAGGAGTCCCGTCCAAGGCTATGGTATGCAAACTTCCTACTTTTGCGTCGGGACCCCGCTCCCCAGGATATCCCCTACACACCGAAACCCGACTGTGGCGTTCCTCTCAAAGCCTGCGGACACCCTCAGCAGGAACTGGCGATAATGCAGTTCCCTCGGGCCGCCCTGCACGTACCACCAGCTCGACGACGGCTTGAAGCAGCTCCCGCCTTTCATCATAATATACGTGTAGCTGCCGCTTTCGTAGACGTCATTGGTAAGCTGCCACACGCAGCCTGTGAGGTCCAGCAGTCCGTAGGGATTAACACCCTTCCTGTATTTGCCCACCGGATAAAGGTTGCCGTCGCCCAGGTTGCACATTCCTTTGTCGATCCCTTGCAGCGTCGATACCGTGAGGGTTTCGTTAACGACCTCTTCTTTCCGGGTCACGGGTTTGCTCTGTTTCCACGGCCATTCGTTGCCGGAAGGAGTTTGCGCGGCATACTGCCATTCGAGCTCCGTGGGCAGTCGCTTGCCGGCCCATTTGGCGAACGCCCGCGCATCTTCGAGCGATATGTACACCACGGGATATCGCTCCTGCCCTTTCACCGGCCCATTGTTCTTCCAATGCTTGAGAAAATTAGCCGTATCGGTTGGTTGGTACGAAGTAGCTCTCATGAATTCGAGAAACTGTTCATTGGTTACGGGAGTTTCATCCATCATAAAAGCATTCATATGGAATGTGCTGTCGATCCCGTCTTTCGGATAAGGGATAAACTCGTCGCCGTTGGTTGCCTTGAAAGTGAATGTGCCGGCGGGCACTGGTTTCATTCCTTTTGCCCTTCCGCTGACATTGGAAGGATTGGATTCCGAAACAAGCCTGGGTACTCCGGCCTGCAGATAGATGACGTTCTCGTCGAGCAGTTCCTTATCATCCAAAAGCTGGACCACAATCTTGCCCTCGTACCGGCCGAACTTCTCACGGATATCGATCATCGTGTTAAGGTCATTGAGTGAAAGAAAATCTTTTCCGTACGCGGGATCACCGGCCCAGACCCGGATGGCTTTGCCCCGGCTGGCTTTTACAGAAAGTTTCCATCCGCTTAACGTTACATTCAGCAAGGTGGGCAAGTCAGCTATACACGTTACCTCTCCCTCGTTGTTCGTGCCCACGTATTCACGATTAAATGCATCGACATTGACGGCAACGAAAGGACGGTGATGCCAAAGGTCCACCAAATGATATCCGGGTCTTCTTTCGTGATTGAACAGTGTACCGTTAAACCCCTCCGGTTTCAAACTAAAGACCGTGTACAATGTTTTGTTCGCTCCCTCCCATTTATTCACCCAAATGCTATCATGCGTGGTCTCGATTACCGGCGTCAGCTTGCCCGTTGTGAAAACCGAGGAGCTCTCTCTCAGTATTCGCGAAGTCTTTCCCAGGTAACGGTATTGTTCCCTCTCCCACTCCGGGTGCCCCGGTGCGAACTGGTTGACCTCGGTTCCATATCCATTGAAGAATGCAACGGCATACTCGCGTTGTACCGGTTCTTTATTGACTTCAGCGACGCGGAAAATTGAAAACTGCGGATTGATCAGCTTGTTGAGATTGAGCATCGGCGGATAATACAGTGCATTGTGAACACGTCCTGCCACGATGCCGTCCATGTCTTTGGGCACCGCCATGCCTTCGCTATACATGACCACGCCGGTTTTCACCTGATCTGCCGCCTGCTGAAGCTCCTTGCTCGATTCGCCTTTGGTGTCGAGGACCACACCGTCGGCGCCGGTCTCCCGGATGAGGGTTGCAAGTCCCTTCAGGTGCTCTTCCTTGCGTGTACTTTCATCCCACGGATTGTAAGCGATGAAGAATTTAGTACCGAGTGTATGCAATGAATCCGACAACTTCTTCAAACCGATTAGTCCGCCCGGGAGATCGCGATACATGTCAAACTGATTTCGTTGGTCGATGCCTAAGGTTGGCCACGTGGGCCAGAGACAGATCACATCGTCTCCGCCGTACAGATCTTTACCACGCTTGACGAAATCGACCAGGTTAGGATATTCTTTATCCCATGCCATGACGAGATGCATGACGTAGGCGTTACGGATCCATTGAAGGTCTTGTCGATTATAGAGTGTGCTATCAAACGAAGTTTTATCGAAGAGTTTTCTCTTTTGAAAAGTTAGGATGAGTCCATCGCGCCAGTCGCCACCGAACTCTTCTATGTAGAAATCGTACTTCACACTGCCACCGGGGTATAATACGGTCTCGAACCTTCGTCGCAGTCCTTTCACGATCGAAAAGACATCTCTTCTTGATAATCCGACAGTCTCAGGGCGAAAAGCCCAGCCCAGCTCCCATGCATTATCGGGTACGATCACGTTGACTGGCTTTCTTCCGGGAAGAAATAAATGGGTTCGTGATAAGGAGTGATCACCTAGTCCGGTGATGTATGGATATTTTGGGTCGCGGCCGAACGGAAGGACGTTCGATAGCCGCAGCGTATCATTTGATTTGTTCGTAAAAACAACATCGAAGCCGTTGCTATTCCGCCTCGAGGTGATGGTGAGACCGGTCTTTTCATCATGCCGGTGTTGTTTGCCATTGAGCTCATATTCAAACGAAAGATCAACAGTCTGCGCATACGTACCATGCGCTATAAAAAAAATCAGCAGAAACGACCAAAACCATTTCATCGGAAGGTTAAGATAAACGATTTTTGATTGTGAAACTTTTGATCACACTATCAATCCTGGCGTTCCTTTCGGTAAGCCAAAACCCGGTTAACATCGACAAGGTGAGGAAGGAGGTGCAGTCATTAAAGACTTCTCAGGAAGCGCAAGCATACCTCTCCAAATCCGGCCTCAAAGGCAACATACTCGAGTTGGATGAGATCCAGGACTCCAGCGTCGCGGCCATGAAGTTATTCAAGGCCAAACCCGGCGAACTGATCGAACAAACGTCGACAGACAAGTCAACCACCTTCCTCTACAAGCAAGTGACCGTGAATGTATCGGAGGCAGACCGCGTTCAATATATCTTCTTCGACAACACGAAGCTTACCAGGAAGCAAATCGACTCGCTTCGTTCTGTTGTCATGAAAAAGCTTAAAGCGGGCGAAACGTTTACTGCCTTGGCAAAGCAGTATTCAATGGACCCCAGCGGCAAGCGCGGCGGCGACACCGGATGGTATGACCGGGAGATGTATGTAGCGGGATTTGTTTCTGTTGTGCGCGCCCACGCGAAAGGCGATGTCTTCCTGGTCGACCTTCCTGCAGAAAAGTGGTACTATGTTGTCCGCAAGTCGCACGATCCGTTGAAACGAAAGAAGATCACGGCGCTGTATGTTGCCGTGCCTTCGAAATAACCCGGCGCCACGGCCGTTATTCATTCATTTACTATCTTTCATGTTACGTGAAGCGGACTACCACAATATGGCTTCTTATTGCCTTTTTGCTGTTTGGAACAGCCAGCTGCGGTATTATCGGCGGAGATACGGTAGACGTCAGAAAGCCAAGGCTTCATAAGACCTGGCCGAAGAAGCACCGGTGGCACAAAAAGCTGAAAGTCTGGAGATACACTGTCCAGATGCCGGAGCGCGGCGGGCTGAAGAAGGTGAAAATGGGGAACTGAGTTCTACTGAAGTCCCTTCAAAACCAATTCAAGATTTTTCCGGAAGAACAGCTTCAATGGCGTAAGCTGGTTGATATGACCGGTTACTGCCGACCCATGAAACAGGGTGGTGAACAGGTTACAGATGTCTCTGGTCGAAGTTGTCGTTGTGATCTCTTTTTTGAAGATCGCCTCGAGTGCGAATTTCTCGAACATCTGCTCGACGGATTGTATTTCAATATTCTGAATATCGGCAACGGTCGGGAACAGCAGTTTCTTCTCTTCGACTTTTACCGGGAACGGTTTGGGCGCGCGTTTCAGGTCGGCCAGGTACGCAAACAAGGCGAGGATGATGCCGGGATGATCTTCGCAGTCGTCGCTGAGCTTATCAAACAAGTAGAAGACGGCAGTCATGCCCTCTTTAGGTTTGTCGCGAAGCTCGACTGCGCGACGTAAACACCACGTCCTGTAATAATAGAGTAAGATATCTTCCTTCTGAGGAAAGTATTTAAAAAGTGTTACTTTCGAAATCTTTACCTTGTCACAGATCTCCTCAACATACAGGTCGTCGAAAGACTTCTTCCCTATAAGTTTCACTGTGAAATCGAGTACGCTTAATTTTAGCCGCGCTGCTTTTTCCTTCCTTAGACTCATGGTTTACTTCCGGTCAAATAATACATTTAGGATAAAAAATCAAAAGCTATTTCCATGAAACTTGCCCTTGCCATTCTATCGGCAACAACCTTACTCGCTTTAACATCGTGCCAGCCTGAGAAAAAGCGAGAAGAAAATTTAACTACCTCAACGTCAGCAGGTCCTCATGGTATGGTCGTGTCTGCGCATCCAATCGCATCGAGGGTTGGAAAAGAGATCATGCAGAAGGGTGGCAACGCAATCGATGCCGCGATAGCCGTGCAGTTTACTCTCGCTGTTGTTTTCCCTGCCGCGGGTAACATCGGTGGCGGTGGATTTATGATGTACCGGACAAAGGACGGTCAGTATCATGCGTTGGATTTTCGCGAGAAAGCTCCGGGTAAAGCCACCACCGCGATGTTTTTGGACAGGTCGGGGCAGGTCGTACCCAACCTGAGTACAGAAGGGCATTTAGCATCGGGAGTTCCGGGTTCGGTTGATGGCATGGTGGAAGCTCACACCAAATTCGGATCGCTTCCATGGAAGGATCTTTTGCAGCCGGCGATCGACCTGGCGCTAAATGGATTCGCGCTTACACAACGGGAAGCAGGTTGGATGAACGACTACCGGCCGACATTCGAAAAATACAACACCGTTCAACCACAGTTCCTCTACCGGCCGCTCTGGAAAGCCGGCGATACCATCCGGTGGGCGGACCTCGGTCACACACTCGAACGTATTCGTGACAATGGACGCGCAGGATTCTATGAAGGAAAGACCGCCGATGACATCGTTGCCGAAATGAAGAGAGGAAAGGGCCTTATCTCCAAAGAAGATCTTACAAATTATAAATCATCCTGGAGAACACCGATCACTTCAGACTACAAAGAGTACAAGATCATCTCCATGCCCCCTTCATCGAGCGGCGGCGTGTGCCTCATACAATTGCTGAAATCCGTTGAGCCATATCCCATGAAAGAGTGGGGATTCAATTCGGCGAAGTCCGTTCACCTGATGGTCGAGGCGGAACGAAGGGTTTATGCCGACCGCTCCAAGTTCCTCGGCGATCCCGAGTTCTATAAGGTACCGCTGACTGAAATGATAGCCCCGGACTACAACAAGAACAGGATGTCGTCATTTAACGAAAGCAAAGCGACGCCGAGCTCCGACGTGGCGCCCGGTACCATCACCGGTTATGAATCGGAAGAGACAACCCACTACTCGATCGTCGACCCTCAAGGCAACGCGGTAGCCATCACCACAACCATCAATGGTTGGTTCGGCTCATACGTCGTTGTAAGCGGGTCTGGATTTTTCCTGAACAACGAGATGGATGATTTCAGCTCCAAGCCCGGTGTGCCGAATATGTTCGGCGTCCTGGGAGGCGAAGCCAACAAGATCGAGCCCGGCAAACGTATGCTCAGCGCTATGACGCCGACCATTGTGGAGAAGAATGGAAAGCTGCACATGGTCCTCGGATCACCGGGAGGATCTACCATCATCACAGCCGTATTCCAGGTTATCCTCAACGTCACCGAGTTCGGGATGGGTATGCAGGATGCAGTAGATGCCAAGCGCGTTCACAGCCAATGGCAACCAGACGTCATCGCACCGGAGTATAAGGCGATCAGCAAGGACGACAGTCTCACGCTGGTTAAAATGGGTCATCAGTTCAAATCCCGCAGATCTATCGGCCGCGTCGATGCCATCCTTATTCACGATGATGGTACTCTCGAAGGCGGAGCCGACAAAACACGCGGCGATGATACAGTGGAGAGCTTTTGATCGGGAATAACGAGCCAGAGGGAAGGTGTAAGCTGTCGTCTATGGCCAAATAGCTGTTCAGCGGCCTATTCGAGTTACCTTTGCTCAACCCATGAACAGGCTCCTGCACAACCGCATTTTTCAGCATACGATCTTCTGGATTTCGCAGTTGGTATGCTATGCAGTCGTGTATGGCAGCTATGCCGATAACTACGGACAGACGTTCTACCAGGAGGCGATCTACCTCCCCGTAAAGATCATTTTCACCTACTTTGTGATGTACTACCTGCTGCCGTTCATCCTGGCCGGTAAGTATGTTCAATTCTTCACGCTGTTCGTCCTCGGATCATTGATCAGCGGAGTGGCTCAGCGTTACGTTTCGTTCAATTTCGAGTATCCACTTTATTACCCCGAAGCGTTGCGCGATCCGTTCTTCTGGTTCCCGAAGATCTCCAAGATGATCGTTTCCATTTATCCGTATACATTCTTCGCCGTAGCTATCAAGCTTTTGAAGTTCTGGTATGCCAACAAACAGGCACAGCAGATACTCCTACAAGATAAGCTCCAGGCGGAGCTGAAGTTCCTCAAGACCCAGATACATCCTCACTTCCTGTTCAATACACTCAATAATCTTTATGCGTTGACGCTGAAGAAGTCGGATCTGGCTCCTGCGATAGTCCTCAAGCTGTCGGAGCTGATCAACTACATGTTGTACGAATGCCGGGAAGACGAAGTCTTGCTGGAACGTGAGATCAAGTTCATTCATAATTACGTCGACATCGAACGGCTTCGTTATGGCGACAAGCTCGACGTCGACATCCGGGTTCATGGAAACGTCAACGGCCGAAAGATCGCTCCACTCCTGTTGTTGCCCTTTGCAGAGAATTGCTTCAAGCACGGAGCAAGCCTGGAGCTCGATCAGTCATGGGTGAAGGTCGACATTGATGTCCTGCCGGACCGCACGTTATTCAAAGTCGAGAACAACAAAGGCGTGAGCAACGGCCGCTCCGAGCCCGCGGGCATCGGTATCGCCAATGTCAAACGCAGGCTGGAGCTACTCTATCCCAACAATCACGAATTGAAGATCATCAGCGGCCAGGAAACCTTTCTCGTCATTTTGACGATTAACCAGAAACCAAGAGATCCAAAATAAGTTATGGAACTAAAAGCTGCGATATGAAATGCATCATTATAGACGATGAGCCGCTCGCCATCGAGATACTCGAATCGTACGTTGCGAGAATAGACGAGCTCGAGCTGACCGGCACGTTCCGGAATGCCATTGCCGCATTCTCCTTCATCCAGCAAAATCCGGTCGACCTCATCTTCCTCGATATAGAAATGCCCAAGCTTTCGGGTATCGAATTCCTGAAGACGCTGAAGAATCCGCCAAAGGTCATCATCACCACAGCCTATCGCGATTATGCGATCGAGGGCTTCGAGCTGGAAGTAATCGATTATCTCCTGAAACCCATACCATTCGAACGTTTCCTTAAGTCTGTTGGCAAAGTACTGGCCCGGATTGAAACTCCCGCCCAACCGCAAGTGTCGGCACAAGACAGCTTCATCTATTTCAAAGTCGATAAGAAAATGGTAAAGACCAGGATCGCGGACATCCTGTACATCGAAAGCATTAAAGACTACGTGAAAGTCCGCACCGCGGAGAAAGAGATCATTACACAACAAAAGATCAGTTACCTCGACGAGAGCCTTCCCCGCCAGCAGTTCCTCCGGATACACCGGTCATTCATTGTAAACCTCGATCGTATCGATGCCTACACGGCAACCGATGTCGAGATCAACAAGTTCAAGGTGCCTATCGGCCGCAACTACAAAGCCGATGTGATGAAGGTTCTTTCGAAGCAGGTGTTCTCTTAAATGTGCGAGGTGCGAGGTGCTATGTGCGACGTGCGATGACCCTCGCACAGTCAGCATGTTTCTTCGCACATCGCACCCCGCACATCGCACGTTTTAGTCCTTCACGATCGTAAATTCCACCCTGCGGTTCAAGGCACGGGTTTCATCCGCATCGTTATCGGCGATCGGCTTGGATCCCCCGAAGCCCTTGCCGGTAATACGATTTTCAGAGATGCCTTTTTCAACCAGGTATCCTTTGACGGTAGCTACCCGTTCACGCGACAGCTTCATGTTCGCGTCGTGACGCCCCTGGTTGTCGGTATGGCCGGAAAGGAGTATCTCTACCTTGGGGTTCTGTTTCATGAAGTCAATCACCATGTCGAGCTCATCGTATGACGAGGTGAGCAATATGGGCTTGCTGCGTTCGAACAATACACTCTTAAGATTGATCGTCATGCCGATTTCGACAGGCAACAGGCGGAAGTTCATTTCGAGCTCTTTCATCACCTGGGTCTTCAGGTCGAGACGTTCGAACTCGCCGATATAACCGGGCGCTTCGACTTTAACCGAATAGTTTTCGACACCGGGCAGATTGATCGAGAAACTTCCGTCTGCCGATGCGTTAGCGTGATTGGCTTTATCACCTGAGAAAATGATCATTGCGCCTGTGATTGGTGCACCGGACTTCGCGTTGAGCACCTTTCCCCAAATGCGGGTGGTGCCGTTGGCCAGCTGTTTCTCGTAAACCACCTCGTCGATCTTCGTCGAGTCGGCTGTTGCTATTTTGACATCTTCGGTGGGGCTGATCATCACAGGCAGCTGCACGCTGTCTTTCGAAGGGATGTATCGCATGTCGGAGTATTCGTCGCTGTTCTGAGTGGTGGTGTAGATCGCTCCCGCGGGTGTCGGGCGATAGAACAATTCGCGTCCCGCACTGTTCACGTCAGGACCGAGGTTGACAGGCTCCAACCATGACTGCCAGGCGTCGTCCAGCCGGTCGACGTAGTAGATATCGAAGCTTACATCTTGTTTATACCCGTTGGTCGCAAAATACAACCGCTTTCCGTCGGGGCTGAGTGATGGACTAACGTCCTGCCCCAGCGTGTTGACCTTCGCTCCTATATTCCTGGGTTCCGACCATTTGCCGTCGACCTTAAATGAAACGTAAATGTCCTCCGCTCCTTCACTCCGTGTTTCCAGTCCCACTGCCGAGTATACAAGTGTCTTTCCGTCGGCCGACAAGAATCCGCTGTTGTACGACGACCGGTTTTTGAAATATGGGATGTTGATATTGACGGGTGCGGACCATTCTTCACCGGTCTTCACGGATACTGACACTCCTTGTGAAGTCAATGGTTTGCCATTCTGCGGGTAGTGCCCCATAAGAAACATCTGTGTGCCGTCGGGCGAGAAGCCGGCCACGGTGTTGTGATTTGAGTTGTTGATCCGCTTCCCTCCATGAAATGGCTTGCTCCAGCCCGTCTCTGTTTTTACAGAAAACCAGATGTCACCGTGATCCTGCACGCCGCCAACGTTGGACGGATGGTCGTCGACGGTGAAGGCAAGTAGCTTCCCGTCGGGAGACATTACCGGGGCCTGTTCATCATATTGTGAGTTGAGAAGAGAGATAGCGGCAGCTTCATCCTGGGCGATCGCCAGGGATGGAAAAATAATTAGAGCGGCCAAAAAAGTATCACGCATCCGCAAAAATAACCAATGTCTAAATGAATTTTTAATGTTCGATATCAATACCCAATACCCAATACCCAATACCCAATCTCAATATCCAATACCCAAACCCAATGTCCGATGACCATTACAGAGAGCTAGCGGCTAACCCAGGGGTTGCCGGCGAGGCTGTACCGCCAAGGCAATTCCGCGTCCTTGCCCGCATAATCGATGCCAACGCGGGGTGATGCCACGATCTGCTGTTTTTTTACGGATATTCCTTCGTCGCTGATCCAAATTTCCGAACCGGTAAGGTGTTTACCATTGAAGGTCCGGTCTATACCCAATGCTTTCGTTAGTTTACCCGGTCCGGAGGTTATCCGCCGGCTATGATCGGCCTTCATCCTTTCCTGCATGATCGATATTCCGTCGACCGGCTCGAGGGCACGGATGAGGACGGCGTCGCCGGTATCTGGTGATCCGGTGACTACGTTGAACAGGTTATGAATTCCATAGCACAAGTAGACATAGGAATAACCACCTGCATTGAACATCACTTCGTTTCGTTTTGTCTTGCGGTTGAGGTATGCGTGGCAACCTTTTTCAACATGTGAATAGGCCTCGGTTTCGACAATGATCCCGGATGTGACGCGGCGCCCGACTGCTGTATGCAACACCTTGCCGAGAAGCTCTTTTGCTACGCGTGTTACATCGTTACGCTGGTAAAATGATTCGTCAAGCTTCAAATCACAACAAGTTGCGAGCATGTTAAACAGTTGTTAAACGTTAAGGTGTCGGTTAAGGTGTCGCGCCCGACATGCAACTTAAAATTTAATTCGCTTACTTTCGCGCCAAGTTCACAAACTCAAACCTCATGAAGAAATCTATTATCCTTCTTTTTCTGGCTTTGAACATTTGCGCCTACGCGCAGATCGAAAGCCCCTCACCCAGCCCGTCGGTTACACTTACGACGAAGATTGGCATTACCGACGTAAAGATTGCTTACTCACGCCCCCGCATTAAAGGCCGTAAGGTCTTCGGAGCAGGCACCGACTTCCTCACTCCTTATGGCGCAATATGGAGAACGGCTGCCAACAACGGCTCCGTGATCACATTCGGCGACGACGTAGAAGTGGAAGGCAAGAAAGTCGCGAAAGGCGATTACTTATTGCTCACCATTCCCGGCGCTTCGGATTGGACTATTATCCTGTACAAGGACGTTGCCTTGGGTGGGAACACCGAGGGGTACAAGCAGGAAAACGATGCTGCAAGGTTCACTGTGAAGTCTGAAAAGCTCACGGAGAAAGTTGAGATGTTCACCATGGAGGTCACTGATCTTACAGACGACAACACAACTGCAAAGATCCAGCTCGCCTGGGAAAACACGTCAATTAAATTTGCGGTGAAGACCGACCTCGACTCAAAAATGATGAAGTCGATCGAGACAGCTACAACCAATAGTATCCCCAATATGTACGCTACCTCTGCACGGTACTATTTGACCAACAAGAAGGACTTGAAACAGGCTTTGGAATGGGTAGACAAATCTATTGCTGCCGATCCTAAGGCATTCTGGAACATTAACCTGAAGGCGCAGATCCAGAAAGCTGCGGGTGACAAAGCTGGCGCGATTGCGACAGCAAAGAAATCAATAGAGATCGCAAAAGCATCCCCCAATGATTTCGGTTATGTAAAACAGAACGAAGACCTGATAGCAAGCCTTAAATAAAAAGAGGTGCTTAAATAAAAAAAGGCGGCCAAATGGCCGCCTTTTTTTTATTTTATGATATCAGACTACTGAGGTTGTACCTGACCTGAACCGTAGCTCACATCGTTGATATACTTCACGCCTGGTTTCACTTGCATTGAACTGGTAGCCGAGAACGCGATACCAGTACCGTTAGGCGTGTTGCCCAGGAGATATCCCGAACCACCGGCTGTTACGTTTACGCCGGTTACTTGTTCGTTAGCGATAGTCGCTGTTCCAGTAGCACCGTCACCCCGGCCAGCGCCGGCGGTAGTGAACGTTACAGTGGGAGCTCCAACGTAGCCGGAGCCATTGGTCGTGATCCTTACATTGGTGATCGCACCGTTTGCACCGATCTGGATAACACCAGTTGCGCCTGAACCAGCGATGAAGCTCACGGCAGGAATAGTAGTGTAACCAGCACCAGGTGTTACGATATTGATCGCAACTACGCGGCCGTTGTTAACAACTGCTGTGGCAGTTGCGCCTGTTCCACCGCCACCGGTGAATACTACTTTAGGAGCGCCCACGTAGCCGGTTCCCTGGTTGGTGAGGTTAAGGCCGGTTACACCGCTACCAGTAAGGAATGCAGTTGCAGCAGGAGTACCGCCCAATTGTGTGTAGATGGTAAGACCAGGTGTGCTGGTATATCCGCTACCTGCGTTGGTAACCTGGATCGCTGTTACTTGTCCGCTTACCGGGTCGAAGCTAACTGTACCCGTTGCCCTTGTGCCACCGGCGGTGGTAGGAGCATCGAAGAGTACAGCAGGTGCGAAAGAATATCCTGAACCGGGGTTCGTCAAAGAGACCGGTCCGATTGAAAGTCCTGAAAACAAAGACGCAGCTTGTACAGTAGCGGCTGTTCCTGTGGTAGTACCGCCGGTCAGCGAAGCTGTAGGCGGGCTGGTATATCCTGCGCCTGGGTTTGTAACCGTGATCGAAGTCACGCGGCCACCGGAGATGTTAGCCGTAGCAGCTGCGGGGGTTGTGGGAGTACCACCACCGCTGAAAGTTACTGTAGGGGCTACTGTATAACCTGAACCTGTGTTGGTCAGAACGACACCGGTTACGGTACCGTTTGTGTTAAGGCCACCTACTGCACCAGCCGCACCGCTACCGGAGTGAATTTCAACTGTCGGTTGTGAAGTGTAGCCTGTTCCCTTGTTTGTGACGGTAATGCCGGTGAGGACACCGTTTGTTATTGTCGCCGTTGCAAGTGCACCTGTACCACCACCGCCGGTGAGGGCGATTGTAGGAGTACCTGTCCAGTTGCTTCCACCCTCGGTAACTGTTACATTTTCTACAGTACCTGCGGGAGAGATCTCAGCCGTTGCGATAGCGCCGGAACCTGCGTTGAAATTAACCAGTGTTGCCGAGGAAGGGTTCGGAATAACGGTAGCGCCGAGACCGGGAGCATAAATCGTTCTTTCACTGATCGTCCTGTTGCTGCTGTTGACGTCGTTCACGTCATCGAAACGGAGGCGATTCACAGCGATAGAAGAGTATTCGAGAACGATCGGAAGACCGTCGATGGCAGCAGGAATAATTACGCTGTAAGTTCCATCGGCAGCAGTTGTTCCGATCACACCTGTTGAGTAAGCGGCTTCAAGAATGACACCATTCAGAACAACAACGTCGGCGCCTGTGTCATCCACAAGGGGCTCTGCTGAAAGGAAGCGGTCGATGAAGTTACCATCGGTGACATCCACGTGAGCCATAAGAGTTGTTCCGGCAGGAACAGGCTCCATGGTAGTATTGGTAAGATCCGACTGTATCCTGGCAACACCGGAGATCGTTGCAGTGTTTGCGCCGGTTGTTTCGAAGATCGGAATGAGGTTACCAACGAAGTTAATAGTTCCGTTCTCGGTGTCATCCTGAAATTTCACCGCAGTTACGAAGCTGGCGGTAGTGAAGTTCTCCTTGCGAACAGTTACGTTAACTGCACCGCGGAAGAAACCATTCAGTACAACCATGCCGGAAGCGTCGGTAGTGTCTGTAACAACCTTTCCAAACTGGCTGATTGTCACAAGGGCCGCCGCAACAACATCTGCCGCGCCATCGGTGCGGCTGCTGTTCTTGAATAAGCTTGAGGTTGAACCTGACACGACAGTGATCGCATAATTCACAACGCCAGCCTGATTCAGTCTCCGGAGAGAGTCGCTAACGCGAAGTGAATCAGCGAGGTATTGGATTTTGTCATCACGAAGTTCTGCCAACGAAGGATCATCGTCCTTACAGGAAAGCATGACGGCGGACGAAACCATCGCCATCATCAAACCCATGAGGAGATAACGGTAATTGTTTTTGTGTTTCATAAAGTTTAGAAAAATTAATTATAGGGTATTATAGATATTGCAACGTAACAGCGATATTGAAACTTACCGTTCCCAACCTCAGGTTATCATCTCCCCACTCCTTGAACGTCTCCTTCAGATTATACCTGGTGGTCATTCCCGACTTAGTAATATTGGTAAGGTTGTGAGTATACCGGAACTCGAGGTAAACCGGCATATTAATATTTTCAGGTCGGCGCCTAGTGCACCGATAAGTCCATACTGGCTACGCTTGTACTGGGAAGTGACATTGTCATGACCATTGTAATAGATCTTCTCATAACCGGGGACTTTCGCGACGTTTGTGTATCTCTCACGCGCGTAGATATTATAAGCATAAAAGCCACCGATAGATAATTTCGGTTGTAACGCCTCATCTGCCAGTGCAGGCAGTCCAAACTCGGCGATAATGGGTAGTTGAACCTGGTGAAACACGACCTCTGCATCGTTACGAAAGAGGTCTCCGGGAAGGACCTGGTAATCTACCAGGTTGGCGCCTTGCTGAAAATACAGAAGTTCGGCTTTAGCGGTCAAAAAGGGCAGTACGGGGTACCTTGCAAATGCGCCGACCGATAGCCCCGGGATCACATCGAAGGCCTTGTTTCCACGAAAAGAATTCCAATTTATGCCTGCTTTGGCGCCTATGGATGTCTGCGCACTGGCCTGATATACAAAAACGAATAAAATGAATAACAGAAGAAGTAGGGGTTTCTTCATCCCAGGGGTTTTTGGTGGCACAATGTGTCTATATACGGGGCGACACGAAAAAGTGAGCGACAAAGTTAGAAATCCTTTCACACTATGAAAATACCCACAAGGAGGTATTTACTATTTTACTGTTTAAGGAATAAATTTCACCCTTAGATTTGATGCATTATATACTACATCCCATCTCTTCTTACGATCAAATCGTTGATATTTGCAATCACTTAACACCCAGGTAATCCAATAACCCATGAAAAAAGTCTACGCGTTGATCCTGTCGTTGGCATCCCTTACGGCTTACGCACAACAACAGGCAGGCGACTTATCGATCCAGTTCTCAGGTAACTTCAATACCTCGAAGTATAAGATCGGCAGCTATACTAACAAGAACTTCAACGGCAACATCTATGTGAAGATCGGTAAGTTCTTCACCCAGAACATCGAGCTTGGCCTCAAGCCCAATATCTTCTTCTTCACGGAACAGAAAGCGAACCCCAACGACTCCAAGGATGTCAAGTATTCACTCAAGTCCAACTTCGGCCTGGGTTTGTACGGTACCTATTCATTCCTCACTCCCGGTGCCAAATTCCTTCCGTATGCCGGCGCTGAAGTCAACTACTTGCCGCTCGGCGAGGACGCTGCCGTCAACCTTGGCCCATACGCAGGCTGCAAATATTTTCTCACTGAAAAGATCAACATCGACGCCAACTTGAACTGCCTCGTAACCCTGGCAAGTACATTCGGGAATGACCTTCAGTCGGTTCATTTCAGTCCCACGTGGCAATTCAACGTCGGTATTGGTGTGATCATCTCGAAAGACAACCCATAAAAGCAATCCATGAAGCGTTGTCTTACCCTAATCATTTCGATCGCAGCCCTCACGGCGCTGCACGCGCAGAACGTATATCTCTCTCCATATAAAAAGATCAGCACAGGATCTAAAGGGATCTCGACGATAGCATTCTCGTCAACCTCGAAGTGGTTTGCTACTGCCAACGGACAGGGTGAGATATACATATCCGGTATCGATGACAACACACCGCTCGCCCGGATCGCAGGTTCAAGCGAAACGGTCACACTTGACTTCATCGACCAGGACCAAACCCTGCTCGCGCTCGACAAGAACGGTAAGCTGACTCGTTTCAACATGTCGAGCAAAGAGTCGCAGGTACAAGCCACCACCAAGTCTGTTAAGCTCGCCACGCTCGATCCCAATCACCAATATCTTTCAATACTCAATAAAGAGTCCGTCGTCGAGATCGTCGACCTGAAAGCAAACATGACCTTTGGAAGGATCCCGGCATTGCCCGCCTCACAGAAAGGAATGTTCATGGGCTTTGACCGCTTCGGTCAGCAACTTGCCGTTATCAACAACACCGGCGAAACAGTAACATGGAATGTCGTCAACCAGCAACTGCTTCGTCAACTTAAGCTTCAGAGCGGCGAATTTTCGGGCTCGCGTTCGGTTATCAACTCTGCCTCCACCAATGCAGGCGGAGATCATTTCATCATCGGCCTGCAAGAGGTCTTTATCCCCGCCGGTGGAATGCAGGGAAGAAGTCAGCCCGAACGACGTAACATGCTTATCTCCTACGACTGGCTTTCGGGACAGGAATACAAACGCGTCCCACTTCGTTTTCGCAGCGACGGGATGGCAATGGGCCAGGGATATGCGGCGCTCTACAGCACCGACAGCAAAACGATCTCCATGCTCAACATCGAACGGGGTGAGATCAGCAGCAGCGTTGCCGTCGATGAAAAACCGAGCGCCATTTCTCTTTCCGACGATAATACTTTCCTCGCCGTAGGTACGGTGACCGGGAATATCTACCTGTATGAAGTCGTCCGGAACAACCCGGCTGAGATCAAGATCACACAGCCCGTCATGAGCCGCAACCTCGGCGACCACGTTGTTACAGAAACGAAGATCAACATCGAAGGGACCATCGAAGGCACAGGCAGCACCGTGTCGAGGATCATGGTCAATGGCCAACCCGTGCAGGGAAATATCGGTAAACAGTTCTCGCATGAGGTCAACCTGGTGAGAGGAAAGAACCGGATCAAGATCGAAGTCGAGAATACCGACCGGAGCATCACCGAAAAAGATATCTACCTCACCTGCGAGCCCAATGCGGCATCGAAGGACGCTCCACATAAATTCCAGGGACGCCGCCTGGCTTTGATCATCGGTAACTCCAACTATTCTCAGGCAGCAAAGCTCACCAACACCGCCAATGATGCGAAGAGCATGGAGAAAGTGCTGAAAGAAATGAACTTCGAAGTCACGACGGTTGTCGACGGCACTTATGAGGCGATGAAAGAAGCTATTTATACTTTCGGTGATCGCATACAGGACGTCGACGTGTCCATCTTTTATTATGCAGGCCACGGCCTGGAAGTCGACGGAACCAACTATCTCGTTCCGGTGGATGCCAACATACAGTCGGCTCTCGATGTAAAGCTGAAGACTATCCCGCTCACAGGTGTCATTCGCACGATGGAGTTCGCCAACGATGAAGGCCTCAACATGATCATCCTGGACGCATGCCGTAACAACCCCTTCCCTACCGGTAAGAGAAGCAGCGGCTCCGGACTTGCCCGCGTGCAAGCGCCCAGCGGAACACTCATCGCCTATGCCACCGATCCTGGCTCTACAGCTTCAGATGGCGACAAGGCAAACGGCCTGTACACCGGTGAGCTCGTTAAGCAGATGAGGATTTCACAACGCATCGAAGATATCTTTATGAATACGCGAAACCAGGTGGAACATCTTTCCAGTGGAGCTCAGCGTCCCTGGGAAGAAGCACGGTTGAAGGGAGTATTTTTTCTGAAATGAGATCTCTGAAATAAGAGATTATTTCTTTGCCGTGGCGTTCATGACAAACTGGATGGCGATGGCAAAGAACATCACCGCTGCACAGCCCGCGAAATTATAGTACAGGAACGCCAGGTCTGTTCCGGCCCACAGGTAGATCACGATCGCCTCACCGATAATGGCGGATATGAACACCGCCGTGGAGCTCACGTACTTCACATAAAACGCCGACAGGAAGATCCCCAGCAAAGTGCCGTAGAATAATGATCCGACAATATTCACCAGTTGGATAAGATTCTCGGCGTGCGATGCCAGCATCGCGAATGCCATGGCAAATACAGCCCAACCGGCGGTGATCCACTTCGATGCCCGTACGTAATGCCTGTCATCGGCGTTCTTGACGATCGAACGCTTATAGATATCGACGGTGGTAGTCGACGTGAGCGCATTTAATTCGGAAGCCGTCGACGACATAGCCGCCGAGAAAACGACGGCCAGCAATAAACCGATGAGTCCATGCGGCAGCCACGACATGACGAAGTTGATGAACACATAATCGGCGTCGTTCCCTCCCTCTCCCGTCGTTCTCAGGATCTGTGCCTTTGCCATGGTGCGCAGTGAATCCTGTCTTACACCTAGCAGGTTGATCATGGTCGTGCTTTGTTCTATCTGCTGACTGTCGTCGGCGCGAATGGCGCTTGCAAGGGTCTTCGACTGTTCTTTTTTCAGGTCGAACGTCTCATTGTATTGCGACTCGATGTTTTTTATTGTGCCCGATTGATCGGCTCGCACAGCCCTTTCGTAAAGCGTCTTGTTGTGTACCAGCGGGGGCTGATTGAACTGGTAGAACATGAACACCAGGATACCGATATACAGGATGATGAACTGCATCGGTACTTTCAGCAGTCCGTTAAAGATAAGGCCCAGCCTGCTTTCTGTGAGCGAGCTGCCGGCGAGGTAACGCCCTACCTGTGACTGGTCTGCTCCGAAATAAGAAAGGAACAGGAACAACCCGCCGAACAAACCGGACCAGATGTTGTACCGGTCGTTCGGGTCGAAGTTGAAGTTTACAAGGTTCATCTTACCCAGCGTGCCGGCGTAAGTGAACGTCTCTCCGAAGCTCATTTCGGGAATGTTGTAAAATGCAATAGCGCCCGCCACAATCATCCCTCCCATGATGATCATGAGCTGGTATCTCTGTGTCAAGCTTACGGCCTTCGATCCACCGGTAATCGTGTAGAGCATGACCAGCGAACCGATCATGATCGTGGTGAGCTCTAGCTTCCAGCCGAGTATGGTCGACAAGATCAGTGATGGGGCGAATACCGTTATCCCCACCGAAAATCCCCGAAGTATCAAAAAGTAAAATGCTGCCAGCGACCGCACTTTCACGTCGAACCTCGTCTCGAGGTATTCGTACGCGGTATACACCTTAAGCTTCCGATAAAGCGGTACTGCTGTGATGCACAGGATCACCATCGCCAAAGGCAACCCGAAATAGAATTGGAGGAAACGCATGCCGTCGTTGTATGCCTGGCCGGGTGTGGACAGGAATGTAACGGCGCTGGCCTGCGTTGCCATGATCGAAAGGCAGACGGTCCACCAGGGCATGCTGCGATTGCCCACGAGGTAGCCTTCCATGCTCGTTGTGTTCCGCGTCTTCAGCACACCATAAAGCACGATCACACCCAGTACCCCGAACAGTACAAACCAGTCCAATAAATTCATTTGAAAGAATTAGTGATCAGGGTGTAGACAATGATCTGTACGAGAAGTACGGAGATAACGAGCCAGTACCAACCTTTCCAGCGACTGAACACGGGCGGGCGATCCTGTTCCGATTCGCTCATTTCTTAAGCTGTTTAACTTTTTGATCGGCCGGCCTCGCCATCTTTCCAAGCGACACCATATTGGCAAACAATTTATACGCGCCCGGAACACCCTCGGGCAATTCCCGGAAGAATGAAAGTCCGGTGTACACATAATGGCCTTTGCCATATTTCGCTACCAGCAATCCGCCGTTTTTTGGGTCCTCGCCCTTGTCATTCGAAGATATCAGCGCTTCGAAATGTTCATCCCACTTGTTAGGATAGTAAAGTCCCCGCTCCTGCACCCAGCCCGTGAAGTCGGATGCGGTGATCTTGTTGGGATAATTCAACGCGGGATGATCGGGTTTTAGAATTCTCACCTCGCTGTTCTCGTCGGTGACGCGGTCGCGGGAGATGGTAAGAGGATACGGAGAGAACTTGTCAGGGTCGATCTCGATCTCGAAGTTGGTGTTGTACTGAACGATCAACGTTCCTCCGTTCTCTGTAAACTTCAGCAGGTCGGGCATAAAGTAGCGGACACGTTCATTGGTATTGAGCGCCCTTACGCCCAGGACAACCGCATCGACTTTCGCAAGGTTGGCAGGGGTCACTTCCTCGTTCTTCATCTCCCATACTTCGTAACCGAGGTTCCGTAATGCGCCCGGTACTTCATCGCCGGCGCCCTTGATATAGGCAACTACGCTGCCTGCCTTCGAGATGTTGGTTCTTACAAGTCGAGAATAAGCAGGAGGCACAAGAGTTTGCACGGGGATGTGATCGTAGCCGATCATCTGAACAGAACGATCAAACACTTTCCCGTTGACGGTTGCCGCAGCTCCGATCTTACCCGTCATCTCCTCTTTTGAAGGTGTTACGGTAAATACGACGCTCTGTTCTTCACCGCGTTTGTTCAGCGTGAACGGCTGCTGTGCAGGGTCCGCCTTCCATCCCTTCGGAAGCGTGAGCGACAATGTGCCGTCCAGTTTACTGTTCGATGAAGACCGCGCCAGCATGACGACATGTTGCGGTGAAGCGTCGGGAAAAACATACACGGAAGAAGACAGCGATACGGCTACCGGTGGAACGATCTCGAAGGGTCGTGAGAGTTCTCCTTTGACCGGGTCGGTCCACTTGTATACTAAAGGAACACTAATTGTAATATCCTGATTGTCAATTGTATACACGAAGTCGATCATGACTGCCGGAGGATTCTCGGGGCGGCCGATAAGCTCCGGGTCCGCCACTTTGAACAAGCCCGGCGAATGTTCTTCGCGAAGCCAGTACGGTCCCGAGTAAGGTGCGCCGGCGCCTAATGTCTTTTGTGATTTCAGTGTGATCAGTTTATTAAAACCTGCTTCGAGGTTGGCGACAGAATCGAAGCCCAGGATGTCGCTTTTGATCGACTTCAGTTTTACGTTGGCCTTCGAGCGGTTCACGATCTCCATCTGGAGTTTCACCAATTCCCCCGGCGCCATGTGGTATTCGGCGGCAGTAACTTCGGTATAAAGGCCAGCGCTTGCCTGGATGAGCTGTTCGGTTTCGCGGAGCTTCCGGTCGCGCCAGACACCGGGCTCCAGTGACATGATCTCTTTGCGTATCTGCAACAACACCGGGATGACATCATAAGGCTTTTCATCGGAGAAAGTTGCGATCGCTTTATCTACAAGGACCTGGACCTTCGCCCCGCCTTTTACGCGAGTCCAGGTTGTGTTCACGCCGTCGAGTATATCGACTTTGGCAGAGTCGCCTTTTGCAAATTCGAAGAAGTCCATGGCGTCTCCTCTCCTTCCTTGCGACCCGAAGCCCTGACTCTTGTGCTGGGTGCGGCTGTCGGCGGCTATTTCGGAGTACGACTTTCCGAGAAGCGGGTTGAATGCTCCGACGTTGAGCGCAACGACACCGGGAGATTTTTCATTGATGGTCTGGTTCCACCATCTGCCGGTGTTGGTAAACAGACGCTTGGGTTTCCAGGGTGTGAATTTTTTCAGTTGATCAGGGTACGCAGATGTCGTTCCGGAAAGATCGAATGCCTCCTGTGCAAGAACTGCCGAGCCGGTATGGTGTCCGTGGCCTGCACGTTCATCGGGGGGAAAGCGGGTGATGACAACATCGGGTTGGAATTCGCGATACACTCTCACCACATCCGACAGCACTTCATTCTTATTCCAGATCTCGAAAGCTTCGGTGACATTCTTCGAGAACCCGAAATCATTTGCCCTTGTGAAAAACTGTTGACCACCGTCGATCCTTCGCGCGGACAGAAGCTCCTGAGTCCGGATGAGTCCCAGCAGGTCACGTATCTCGGGACCGATCAGGTTTTGTCCACCATCACCTCGCGTCATCGAGAGATATGCCGTTGCCGCCAGACGCTCACTGGCGAGATAAGCGATCACACGCGTGTTCTCGTCATCAGGATGAGCCGCAACGTAAAGAACCGATCCAAGGAAATTCAACTTCTTGAGGCGAAGCCGTATTTCTGAAGCGCTAAGTTGTTTTTGAGAATAGGAAAGTAAAGGGAGGAGTAGAAATAGGCAGACCAAACGTCGCATGCATACCGATTTGATTGGTGCAATTAACAACTAAATACCAGAATCGAGGGCGATAACGTGGGGTAATTTGACGCTGTTAACGACGAATTAACAATTGAACGCAACTTCGTCGGTTCTACTAGCCCTATAGATAAAATACTAGAATTTTCCGCGTTTCTCTCCGTTCACCATGAAGGTGCCGTCTTCCATTACCAGGAACTCTATCTTGTTGAGACTCACTCTGTCGTCGGCTATTGCAAACAGAGTATAGCCATGGGGTGAAACGTGGTCTTTCAGGTCGTCGATATATCCCATGTCGATAACGTAGCGGAGTGTTCTGTCTGCTTTCTTGTTGAAGACTGACTTGCCTAAATTATTCTCGCACCTGAACCGGATCTCTTCGACTTTTGGGTTGAGGATCGTTACGTTCACCGTGAGGTATGGAAGAGCTCCTGAGCTATTGGTGCTCACCCGTCCCCCTTCGAAGGTCACCGCGTTAGGATCCTTTGCAGGGCGCGTTTTGAGATCGTACTTCAGCTCAACCTGGAAATCTTCCTTCGCGCGGAACGGGATCTCGGCGGTCTGCCACAGAAACAAAAAGGAAATGAGGTAGAGTGTCATGGTGAAATCGGGAACCCGACCTAAGTTAGCAAATTCCCGATCTCAATCCTTGTAAGAATTCGTCATTCCCGGCCCGATTGCGCGACAATGGCTAATTGATGTCCTTTCCTTCCTCCAGTTTGGTGATCATTAACTCCACATTCCGCTTTGCACCGTCGTCCGGCGTAACAGGCAATGCGACTTTCAGGTATCCAAGTGCCTTCTTATAATCGCCTTTTGCCGAGTACGCCCGTGCCATGCCGATGTTCGTGGTGTACTCTTTCGGCGACTTGTCGTAATTCATCTTGAATACCTTGAAGGCGTCGTCGATCAGCTTCTGATTTACCAGCGACCGGCCGTAGAAGTGTACATCCTGTATTGTGCCCATCGGCAACGCTTCGTCCATTGTCTTTTTGGCTTCGTCCTTGCGGCCGAGCGCCGTGAGGATATTCGCGCGCGTGCTTAGTGTGCGGAAATTCTTTTCTCCCATGATCCTGAAATAGACTCCACGATCGATCCATGCCAGCGCCTGTTCCAATTCCACGTTGTTCTCAAGACACCAGTTAGCCGCTTGTATGAAATCGTAGTAAGGACGCGTGGTCCGGAGATCTTTACGGAAAGCAGCCATCTGCAGCGCTTCACGCTCGATGGTGACCTTAAATGGGATCATCCGTTTCTCCCACGACATGGCAACGACGGCTGAGTTGGGCGTCTGATCCCCGAATTCATACTTAAGCCACTCTACGTTATGATCCAGCGACTGGTTCTTGACATTCACACGTAATGCATCTTCGGCGGGATCGTAATAGAAGCTGCCCCATGAGGTGGAGATCTTGTTAAAGATCAGGGTGCTTTCGTTTTCACCGAGAGCGATAAAGAAACCATAGGTTCCGGCAGGAAGGTCTTTGCCTTCGATCTGTACCGGGTGGGAAAAAGAGATTGTCGTGTTTTCGTTAGCGCCGGCTCTCCATGGAGCGGAGTAGCTTGTGCCGTGACCCTGATCGACGAAGCCGTAATGAGCGACGTTGGTTCCCCAGATCTTTCCTTCGCGGCCTTTAACGCCTGGACGGCTATAGTTGATGGCGATCTTTACGATGCCGATCTGTTCGGCAACGGATGCTTTCTTATTGCCACCATCGGGTTCGGAAGTAAGCGGCATGATCTGCGCCGAAGCCGAGGTGATGACGAGGATAAGCAGAATGATTGGTAGGAGTTTTTTCATACTTGTCTGAGATTTTAGACAAGTAAAAGGAAATGGCCGGGGATGGTTGTGGCGGGGCTAATTCAAGGGAGAAACAAGTTTGTTCAAGGGTGTTCAGAAGGGGTTTTGGGTTTTTCACGAGGTTTATTGAGTGTGAAAAACTCGCCGACGTTCTCGAATAGACGAATCTTATAGAAGAACCACAGAAGCGGACAATAGGTCACAATATAGAAGATAGTCTACCCAATAAAATCACCAGGAAAATCTGATTATAGGCGCGCCCGGTTTCGATCGATACCGTCCGTAATCGCACAAAATATATGCGATTCTGGGCTGAATCCAGTACCATTACCAAATTCAGGCGGCCCGGCACGATTGTTACTCAAATGCGACGATGGCAGGGCAAAAGAGATCAGCTAACCAGTAACCACCAAAGCACGACGGCATGTTCAAAAGCTATTTTACTATCGGATGGAGAAACCTCCTGAGGAGCAAAACTCACTCATTCATCAACATCGGTGGACTGGCAGTGGGCATCGCCAGCTGTTTCCTGATCGCATTGTACATAACCGATGAGCTGAATTATGATCGTTACCATAGCAACGGCGACCGCATCCAGCGGGTGGTAATGGAGGATTGGGCAAAAATGCCAGCTGCCCTTGCGCCGGCATTGAGTACAAAATATCCCCACCTGGTAGAACAAGTTGTACGATTCTGGCCGGTCTTCTCGCCCGCCAAGGTGCGACACGACGATGTTGTGTTTGTCGAATCCGGAATTGTCTTCGCAGACCCTTCGGTATTTTCCGTTTTTTCCTGGCCTCTTATTACCGGCAATCCGTCAAAGGCGCTGACTGAAAAGAACTCCATTGTGCTGACACGGTCTATGGCGACCAAATATTTTGGAACCGAAGATCCACTGGATAAGAGCGTGAAATTTTGGGGAGAAGACCTTACCGTCACAGGGGTTATGGAAGATGTGCCTTACAACTCCCACTTAAAGTTCGATTTCCTGATTTCCTTTTCCACACTGCAGCTGGTGATGGGCAACGAGCTGGATGAAAACTGGGGGATGCCCGTGTTTTACACGTATATCCTTCCCGCTGAAGGCGTGTCGAATGATCAATTGAAAAGCGCGATAGAGGAGCTTGTCAATGTAAACTTCTCCGATCCTGAGAATCCCTCACTAAGCTCATCGCGCGGACATCTTTCCCCCTCGATAGCACTACAACCACTGACAAGTATTCATCTGCGCTCGGACCTGAAGGCAGAGTTCAAACCAGGAGGCAATATTTCATACCTGTATATCCTGGGAACAGCAGCGTTGTTTATCCTGGTGTTAGCATGTATAAATTTTACCAACCTCAATACCGCACGCGCGACAACGCGGGCGAGAGAAGTAGGAATGAGGAAAACACTAGGCGCGTTAAAACGTCAACTGGTGGAACAGTTCTTCGGCGAAGCGCTTCTCACATGCGTGATGGCGCTGCTGATTGCATTAGCGCTTGTCACAATGATATTGCCGGCATTCAACCAGTTTGCAGGCAAGGCCATTCAACTGCAGGCGGCGCTGACTCCCGAATTCATCGGTGGTTCCATCTTCATTATTCTTCTGATCGGTTTTTGTGCAGGTTCTTATCCCGCACTTTTCCTGTCACGGTTAAAGCCGGTGAGCTCATTAAAAGGTTCGAGTGGCGCTCGCGCCTCTCATCCACTCGTTAGAAAAGGGTTGATCGTATTTCAGTTCATGGTCTCCAGTTTTTTCCTGGCAGGAATGTTTATCGTGCTGCTTCAACTCAATTACTTACAGGACAAAGACCTCGGCTTCGACAGGGACCAGATCATCGTTTTGGATGGAGACGGTTTTCCGACGTTGCGCACAGAGTTACGTTCGATAGCCGGTGTGGAGCAAGTGGCAGGCGTTCCCCAGGTTCTCCCGGGGCTTCTTCCGATTAGTCGCTACCGTTCGGAGGGAGTAGTTACGGACTCTACCAGTCAGATGACTCACTATGGCGTGACGCCTGGGTTTATCGAAACTATGGGAATTAAGTTGATCGCCGGAAGAAGCTTCGCTGAGGCTTCTCAAAAGGATGAGCAAGAGGCCTTCGTTTTAAACGAGTCGGCGGTGAGGGAGCTCGGTTGGGATCCGAGTGAAGCCATTGGAAAGCCTTTTTCTATGTTTGTGCCGCCTCTCAACGGTGGTTCGGAGGTATGGCGCGACGGCTACATCACAGGCGTTGTACAGGATTTTCATCATGATGCGCTCTACAAGAAGGTAAGTCCAATCGTACTGTACCCGAGCTATGATATGAACCTCACGCTGGTACGCATCCAGGTTAGTCCCGCTGTTATTTCTTCCGTTCAGAAGGCGTGGACGAAGGTTAATCCTGACGCACCTTTCAACTATTATTTTCTGGACGACCGGATCCGGCAGCAATACGAGTCTGAGTTTAAACTGGGCACCATCATGACTTCTGCTACTGCGATTGCGGTGATCATCGCCTGCCTTGGACTCCTCGGTCTGGTGTCATTTACTGCCAATCAACGGACAAAAGAAATTGGCATCCGCAAAGTATTGGGGGCTTCGAGCTCCCAGGTGGTCGCCCTGCTGTCGGGCGATTTCATTAAAATGGTGGGGCTTGCTGCTGTACTTTCCCTTCCTATCGCCTACTACGTGCTGACTGCCTGGATAAGTAATTTCGCTTATCACATCGAAGTCTCATGGGTCATTTTTGCATCGGCCGGCCTATTCACGCTTATTGTCGCAATGCTAACTGTGGTGCTACAGTCTTTAAAAGCTGCAGTGGCACCGCCGACTGAATCGTTGAGGTCAGAGTGAGTCTTTCAAGGATTTTCAGGGGGATGCTTGGGTTTTGGCCTGGGTTTATTTAGAGAGAAAAATTCCTTGATGGCTTCCCAATTCCAGGTTAATTCTCCGGCTTTGTACAACATCCAAAGTGGAACGACGCCAAGTGTTATTAAAAGAAAAATACCGAAAAAATCGATCCAAATGTCTCTGGCCATAGTGTTAATAGTTTGATGTCTTCTATTAAATAACTTAACCAACCCCGAACTCATGCTGGCTCGCGGCCTTTTTTCATCGCATAGTATGCAATCGCGAAACAAAGGCTGCAAGAAATACCAGCGTTAACGCAACTCCGACCAGGTAATTCAAAGTCGATGAGCTCTTTCAACCTCAGTTTTCAAAAGCTCGGTGAATAATGCGCCAACCACCCCATAAAACGCGATCATGATCGTGCTTCCGAGCGTTAAATAAAAAGTCATCCTGTTTTGCACGATGCAAAATACAGTGTCAATCAAGACACCAGCTCGATTTTTAACAATGCCCTATAAAATCATCAGGAAAACCAGATAGCAGAAACGCCACAGTTTTACTTACGCTTCCAATTCACCAATGCCGTCGCTGCGAAGCATACGATCAGAAGCACGCTATATTCCATTCCATTACGCCCTCCTCCTACTACAAACCATCCTTCGTGACGGTGAAGAAGGAATATTCCCATGCCGATCTCCACGATAAACACAATACACAGCGGCGATACCCACTTGTTCAAAAGGATCATCACTGCCGCGACGATCTCAAAAACCGTGATGAGCCATGCACTGAATGGAGGAAAACCCGACGATGTCAAGTAGCCATCGAACGGGGTAACGCCTCCGACACTGAGACGATAGATACCGTGGATGAGCATGTTGCCGGCAACGGCGAAGCGAATAAGGGCGAGGGCGGTTGATTGGTTTGACATGTTGGGGCTTTGGCGAAAATAGAAAAATCCGCTCATAAAAAAACATGCAGTTGATCTTCGGCAGGAAGTGCCTGAAGTGACCTGAAAAAACTCAAGGTTAACTTCCGTTGCGTCATCTCCATGTCAGCGTGATGATAACGGACCTGATGTGATCGCAACAATACTGGTAAATTGTCGAGATATATTGTATCGGGGAAGTAATTGTCGAAACCCTCTAAACTGGCTAACACATTGTAAGTTGAGTGATTATCTAGTCAACGAGGTCATGAAATCCTTTATGGCTTTACCGGTTAAAAGTTTCTGATCCTTCCACGTAAAAACACCAGAACTCTCCACGTCGTGAATTTTAATAAGCGGATTACTGTTTGCGACCCTATCCCACGCATCGACAAACTGCGGCTTTATATAATTCGTTGCGGCATTTTCTTTTTGTGAAAGCATTTCTTCTTTGAATCGCGCTCTGATAATTAAGACAGGGCATTTAATGTTACCTGTCTCCAGGGTTATGTCAGAGGCGAAAAATTCGCATAGATACTGGATCATTACAGGCACCGCTACATTCGAGGATTGCACCCAAAGCTTCCGTGCATTGGCAGGATTTAGTGAATATAGTTCCGGTAAATAATTTCCATCGTCAAAAGTTATTTTGCTCATTACTTTAAAAAATTGTGGCGCCGTGTATTTATCAACATACGCGATTGAACCTTTTAGGGGAAATTCTTTTGGTTCACCATTCTGCACCTGCACAAATTTGGCAGCACCTCCAATCAAAATTACGCCCCTATTTTTTCGGGGAAATCAATAGCCATCCGCAAAGCAAGCTGACTGCCTTGGACAAAATGGCCAACAATGACTGGTTTCTGAAGTCCTTCACCCTCTATTAATTTTAGCAAGCCTCCAATCACGCCCTTATTCCAATATTGGTCTCCGTAGCTCGTGCCAATTGGCGGCAACGGTGGTGCGCCTGTTTTCCCGAAACCAGGAATTGTTATAGTAAACATTGTATAGCGCTTTCTATTCAGCCGCGTAAAATCATCAAACACCGCTTCGTCGAAGCCCCACCCAGGAATAATGATCATTGTCTGCTTTCCCTTGCCTGCCTTAGCGAAGTGAGGAATCGACCCATACACACACGTTTGATACCCTTCCGGAAGCTTCAGATTATCGACAATAGTATTCGAATCCTGTACGTTCTGTGAAAATGCTCCACTTGCCACAGACAAAAGAAAGGGAACGCACAGTGTCACTATTTTCATAGCGCTTTGATATTTTTTGATAAAATTAAGAGTCAGGATCTTGTTAGACGTGACCGATTCAAACCCAAAAATTATGGTTCGGTCGAAGATATTGACTCTGTACTCATCCGTTGGAATGCAGCCTAATCTCGTTCCCTTCAGAATCTTCAATCACCGCATAATAGCCCATGTCAGGAGCAACCAGCGTTTTCGACTGGATAACCTTACCACCAGCCGGAGTCACACGTTCCAAAACTACATTGAGGTTTGCACCAGCATTCAAATAGGCTTTAGCACCCTGCTTTGAAGGTGTGTACTCTTCGCCGGAAACAATCGCTGCACCGATACCCGCTTTTTCCTGATCGAATAATAGAAATCCCATACGGTTATTTCCCATCTTCATTTCAGGCATATCGAAATCGTAAATATGACTATAGAATTTTTTTGCCCTTTCAAAATTAGCAACAGGAATTTCAATCCAGTTGACTGCATGATGAAGCATTTCCATGTGTTATTTTAGTTTATTAAGTGTATCATCTGGGTCAATGAGCTGAATGATTTCTCAAAGTTTTCATGTTGCGGCACCCGCTTTAAGCATGCCACAAGTTTTTGTCCAAAAAAGAAATAAAAGCAAATATTGAATGTGGTTTTTATTTTTCATTGTTAACCCGCACATATTGATTTAATCATTTTTTGAACATCAATGCCAGTAAACTTAATTCGAATTCATTGACGCGCAGTCCATTCCTATTCAAAAAGATTCCGAGACGGAAAAAATCAAGCTTGAACCGGCTCAAATTAAATACTCACACACGTGGGACCGTGTTTGCTCCTTTACCAATCACCATCGCTTTGGGATCTTTCGCAGCCGCCGCCATATCCCTGTATATATCCATCTCACCCGACCCTGGTGTTGTTCGAGCTCTTTTATTTCAACTTTTAAATCGAAATACACATTTCTTTAAGTGTGGAAACAAAAAAATATCACTGAACCAACTTCAATCATTGGAATGACCATCGAAGAAATCGCAGCGATTTGTGATTGCAAGCCACAAACCGTTATGAACGCGAGGCAAATTCTTAAAAAGAAAAAATAGCCCGTTGAAGACTCAATCTTGTCCGCGGGAAACTTCTGCTTCAAGAAATCAATCTCCTCACGTTTTACAAAAAATCGCTTGATGCAATTTGAATTCCGAATACATATTTGAATGTGACTCTTCGCCGAAAAACTCGATCCCGGGTATGCTTCGCCGCCTTCCGGGAAAACGCCTCTCACCGAATCAAAAAGCTTTAAGGATGTATGGCGGTCAGACTTGATCTGCCTTCCCGCCTCCTTTCGAATCAATTCATGCATGAACTCAATTGTGGTGCAATCAAGGAATCGCATCAACTTATCTTTATGCTCGTCACTTTTAGCGTCCTTGTTAGCCGGCAAAGATTTGCCAAGGGACTTATAACTCCAACGCCATAATTACCGTCGGATCTTTGATCCCGTCTCCCCTACCTCTGTTTTCCTCAGCCCATTGCAACGCACGGTCATAGTTATTTTCCCAGAAGTACATACCGTGGCCTAACCAGTCATATGGTTTATCAGATGTGGGGATGGTCGCTGAGTTCTGCAGCAACTCTTGCTGACGCGAACGATCACACCCGTGAAATCCGATCAGTAGACCGGGCCTGGTGTTATACATTAGCTAAAAATTATTAGGCGTCTATACCTGCTTGGTCAAGCAAGTCTTTGTAAGGCTCTGTGTATTCTCCATTCTCATCTACGATACCAGCACCAACGAGCGTCTCTAAAACCTCTTCCTTAGTTACACCCGCCTGGATCTTTGACTCAGCCAGTTCGATTAGATTTTGAATGTCTTTCTCGCTCATCGCAATTGATTACTTCAAGGATACGAAAAATCAGCAAGCATGTTTCATCCTTATGTTCTGAGCCCTACCGAGGACTCCGACTAATCGTGTATAAACGCATAAATGAACGTACCCTGAACAGATAAAAACACACTTCGATCGTTAAAATTTTTCGCGACCCACTTTTGACAAACTTTCGATTTCATCACCCTTCAAATTCAACTCAACGCATTTTTCAAGAATTGTACGGGCACAAAAAAAACGCGTTTCCACGCGGTTTTCGACTATCAAGAGCCCCCTGTCGGGCTTTGAATTTTGTGGAAATTTAGGACTATTTCGAGGCTTTTTAAGAGGTTCGATTCCGTCGCGGGCTTTTGGTTGCCCGTCCAGTTGCGGCGAAAGTAGAAATTCCATTATGGTTCCTAGCTTTCAAATCGCACATGGCTTTTTAATCCAAACAGTGGCTCTTGCGGAAGAGCTGTTGAAATATGGAGTAGTACAGCGATCGTCCATTCAAAACATTCTAAATGCACGGATTGTTTCAGGTAAAGGATGAGGCAATAGCGATCGTTTTGCAACTAAGAAGAGTTTCGGTAAATTTACATGAGCCCTTTCCACATTTGAAGAGATGTGGGAGGGCTTTATTTTTTAAAAATTGTGGCACTTCGCTCACCACCAACTCCCAAAATAAATGGATGAACGACTAAAGTTTGATGAATATAGATTCCACTTTCGACCTTTAGTCACACCCGATTTATTCAATTCAGTTGAGTCGGTAGATGACTTGATGTCTAATAAAACCGTAATCCTTCGGGAAATTCTCCAATCACAAATTACATTCACACATCGAAACCGACAACTGAATTATCTTTATACCGATTTAGGTGACGACTTGCACCAATTTAGAATTGCCAATGTCAGAACTACCAAAATTGAACAGGATTTTGAGGAGGTTGTCATAGAAAATGAACCCAGTGCAACCTTGTTTTTGTGGAATAATCCGAATGAACAGAAAATTCTAATAGAATCGGATAAAACTTCTTTTCAGGAAAGCAAAGTGGTAGGCAGGCTATTAGAACGAACGTTAAATGAAAGACTGAAGCCCCACAAGCTTGCTTTAAGCATTAAACTTGAAATAGAACAGTCTGAATTTTGGCAACTTGTAAAGAAGTACGAAGGAAAGATAACAGAAATTGAATTTAACCTCCTGTATCCTAACCTACCCAAGTCGCATTCTGTAATTAGCGAGGAACTCGAAGCAGTATTTAAAAGCATAAACTCACCAGAAGGATCTGTCAAATTCAAGTCTGAAAATGGGCAGGCGCTTACTAATCTTGTTGAATCAAATCAACAAATAAACAGCCTGAACACAGCGGCAAGTCTTCAGGGCATGCCTATAGTGATTAAAGTGAAGCAAGAAAAAGGTAAAAAGAAAACTGGAAAATCACGAAAAAGCTTCACCATAACGTTACCCACCGATACACCTGCTTTGGCAGAGATAATAAAATCCATTATGGAATGATCACATACTTAAAAGATACAGCATTTTGTATCGTTTGCTCGATGATTCTTATCTTCATTGGCGAATTATTAGGCTCGTCTTTTTTTGATTTAGTTCTTCAATCGTTGCTTGAAGTGATTTTTGCAGTCTTTGCGATAAATATTGCGAGCGCTGCGCTAATCGCTCAACTCTTAAATTCAGTTGCCGACAAGACCGGGCAACCGTTGACCAAGTCCAGGGAAGTCCTAATGACCGAATTAAAGTTGCAAGCTTGCATGCTGCTAATTTCGATATTGTTACTGATTTTGTACAGCAGTAAGCCTCCTCCTGGTTCGGCCATAATATCTCAGCATGAAAGAATCCTTTACTGGTCAAAGGTTGGCCTTCTGTCGATTTACCTGTACTTCATTTGGCTCACCTATGATCTGGGAAAAAGTTTGTTCGAAGTACTCAAAAGTAGATTCCGCTAGCTCTGGGGAAAATTCTTAAAGCAGTACACGAAGCGAACAAAAGTATACTAATAAATTGTATGGTTTTGCAAGGTGAATATTTCAACCAGAGATGTAAATCAGTTACGTTTAATCTCACGCGTGTGTCTTCCTTAAATACGAACTAATCTCAATCGTCGACTAAATGAGCGTAACAGAATGGCTTGATAAGTTTCTTGTGATTGACTACAATCTCGGAATAAAATTCTTTGCATCCGCAACAACAGTTTTAATTGCGTTTAAGAATCTTCGGCGGTACTTTATAAATTCTTCACGAAGGAATCATTTAAAGTCTGACTTAGAAATCTATAAACAATTACAAGAGAGCAATCTAGAGATAACGGCCATAAAGCACGAAATAGATCGTACGGTTAACCTTCTATATAAAAATAAGGCGCGACTATTTTCAAGTTCGCCAGCAGAAGTCGTCGGAGGGTTACTACTTTTTTTTGGATTCGGGTTCTGGACTCTAGCTCTCTACAATGAGAACAACGGATTCTCGCCTTGGGCTATCTTGACATCATTACTATGTATTGCGGGACTCTCAAACATCTTTCAGGAAAGGGAGGCAAAATCGAAAAAGAAAAAATCAGATCCGAGTTTTACACTGTCGTTATACAGTTGGCGATCTTTCATAATGGGAATTTCAATTGTTATTCTATCGGTCGGAGCGATTTTTTGGATATATGTTAGTAGCGGTTTTTCGTTCTGGCAATTAATCCCGGGTGTAGTTATTATGGCCGGGATAGCCATGATTTTTGACGAGATCGAGATAACATCAGGAAAAAAAGCAGAAACTGTCAATGTCTAGATGCCGGATTAAGAAAGTATCATGCTGTTGCAACTAACGTGGAATAAATACATAATGTATCCGGTGACAAGGACTATTATTCCTTACTATCATCCAAGAATTTTGCTCGCCGTCCCCCCTTTCGTATCTTTACCGCCACCCTGATACTCACGATGGATAAAATTTCTGACATTCTTAGGAATGCCAAAGACCGACTATCCAGTCCGTTGTTTTTTTCCTTTCTCCTTTCTTGGATTATTTGCAATTGGCGCGTTACCGTTGCCTTGCTTTGGTACGACCCAGAACAAATTGCAAAAGATGGCTCAAAATCAATATTTGATTTCATTTATAATAATACCTACCCCTTGGAATCTTTTTGGTATCCGCTTTCAATGGCGATTTTATACACTCTTTTTAACCCCCTCATCAGGATTGGAATTAAGCTGTTCTATGCCTGGATAAATGTTTGGACACAGAATAGAGAACTAAGTATCCTTAAGGAAGGTAGCATTCCCACGAAAAAATTTCTGGCCCTCCGTAAAAACTACAAGGATCAGGAGCAAAGTCTTCAAGATATAATCCGAGACGAAAGCAAGACTATCGAAAATTTAGCCAATGAACGTACTGAACACTTAAAGTCCAAGACGGATGTTGCACGCTTGACTAAAGAGGTAAATGATCTGACACAAACTACGAACGAACTCAATCTGAAACATTCAATACTTGAGACGTCACACGCGAACTACGAAAAAACTGAATCTACGCAAGCACAAAAGCTTATAGACCTCGAGAACAGAGTAGCAGCTCTTCAAGAGTTCAAAAATCAAGCAACAAACACAAACAGGCTGGATGGAAACTGGGACTATGTTGCGCATGATGCTGAAACAAAGATACGGCACAAGCACAGACTTGTAATTGTAAATGGAAAAGTGAGCATCGTCAAAGACTACAAACAACTTGCGACCTATAAGATCAAAAATTTCTTCTGCGACATTTCGAAGAAGCGCATTTTCTTCATCCGTGAGGCCGCAACAGTATTGGTTGGTGAATCCGTCGAAGTAGCCAAAGGCATCGAGGTGGACGGAGCCTTGATCTATATAACTGAATTGGTTGAGGAAAGTGAACATCTCTTAAGAGGTACAGAAAACGGGACAATCAACGTTACTTATACTTGGATACCGGCGTCCTGAAATGCTGACTAAAATCTGCTGATATTGCTAGTTAAGCCAATTTTACAAACTGGTCCCTCGATGAATTTATATTCAATCATCGCCCTCCTGGGCAATTACTGTTTAGCCTGCCGTCAAGTTGCCCTATTCGCGATAACGCCTGCTAGTCAAGCTAAAAACATGAACCAACTACCCTATCGTCTGGTGTCGTAAACTTTTCTCCAAGTAGTTGATACCCTCTAACCTCCGAAAATGCGAAACTTTTCGAGTCATCAATATCAAGTCATGGGCAATTGCCGACCCACCGATCAATAAATCAATATCGTCAGTACGTATTCCAGACTACTTAACTCGTTTTCTCTCTGGCATAACCCGTAAGGCATAAATCGCTTTCCGATTCTAAAACTACGTTATCCTTTCCCATGATTTCAGCAGCCAAGAAACTCATCTTTTTTAAAGTCATAAACTCTGCAGTCATGACCATTCATGTAGTTAACTTTCCATTGACTGATGTAAAACTCTGTATCCACCCTATCATGAAATGTATCGATAGAGTACTTATTATGTCCATGTGCATCAACTGAATCATTGTAGTGTAGTGGCAGTTCAATGCTGGTTACCGGTAAACTGACCTCCGCTTTAAATTTGCTCATCAATCCGGCCAATTTCTGAAATATTGCCCCGATGACCGAAATAAAGTTTCCATTTATGCCCCCCACATAGACGTAAGTGTCATCAAACTGAAATTTAAGTTTTTTAACTCTAAGCCCTGCGGCACTTGCATTGGCTTTCTCTAGCGCACTCAAAGCAGCGATCAATGGTCTAAGGAACATCTTTTTTACGCCATACTTGAATACATCCCAAAGCATGTTTCCAACCAAAAATTCTACGATTGGCGAGTTGATAAAAACGGTCAACCACACTTCTCCACCTTCACTTGCTGCTGCGATAAATCTCGATCGGCACTGAACAAAATGATAGCTGTCCTCAAGTTTCTTTCGAAATTCGTCGATACCAACGATCTCTCTACCGTTGTATTCAAATTCTATAAACACAAAGTTTTTATCGGGCGACTGAACCTCTTCCTTCATACTGCCAATTTTTTGTCTATGTCTTTTTAGTTAGCAGATAACATAGCTTATTCCGGTTTGACACCGGCCGGTTTGCTCTTTCCTAAACCAAAATTCATCAGTAAATCTGAGCCAGGTATAGGCGGCTTCTCGTCATGTGATTTATGCTCAAGGGTTAAACTTGGATTATATCCACACATTTCAACCATCGCGGCAATTAATTTTTCTTGCAATTGGACCTTGACATCACTTTCCATTAATTTGTCAATTTCACGCTTGTACGCTTCATAGGACTTGGCAAGAGTCTCCTTATAAACATATTCCTGTTGAAGTCTTTTATATTGACTTTGCTGTCTGGAGGCAAATATTGCTAGCCACACCGCAGGGATAAAAAAAGGAAGCCTAGCCAAGATGTGTTTTAGTGAGTCCTGCAAGTCTTTTACGTCACTATAAAAATACCAACCGAAAATCATCATTCCACCAACGGTTGAGCCAAACACAATCGACCACATTATGACTGGCCATTTATAATTTAGCTTCTGATCTCCATATGCCTTTGATAACCCGGTTGCTGTCGCTCCAGGTAACAACCCTTCAATTTTATCGTAGAGCGTACTATACTTGCCACCCCAGTCCTTCTCCAAGTCCTCATTCGATTTTCTATTTTTTTCAAATAATGTCTCAAGGTCCTTCTTGAACCCTACAGTCTTTAAATTTTCATTACCATAAATGAAATCTTTAAATTCATTCAACTGATCTCTAGCTTCAGTTGCAGATTTTAGAAATTGTTCCGAGGTCTTGTAGTGACCGTTCACCGTTTCAAATTTCGAACTTGAAATAAAGTCGTCCGTAGCAAAGTAGTCTTTGTAGTGCTCGTTAATTTTGCTTAACTGCTCAGTGTGCGTTACTAACTGTTTTCTTAATTCGTCTACCTGGTCGGAAAAGGAGTTAACCTGCTCTGGAAGTGCGTTGACTCGTTCTTCCATTTTGACGATTTCATTCCAAGAATGTTTTATCCTGTCCTCGAGTTTTTGCAATTCTTCGTCATCCATAATCTAAAAATTATTGATCTAGCTTGATAGTCTTGGTGCGCCGATTCAGAAAGGCCGCCCCACAGTATGAAATATTACAATGAAATTTTCGAATCATCCAGGGTAAGTCGCTTCATAACAAAAAAAGCCCACTCACTGCAACTCTTGTCACAGCAATGGGCTCATTTAAAATTATATAAAATTCCTAAGAACAAAAAGGACGTCAGCTCTGAAGCCCTCCCACCGCACATTGGAGTTTTGAATATGGAACTTTTTCTTGGTAGACGTGGAAGATTTAAGGGTTTGGACGTTCGGAAAATCCGGGTTAGTCAAATTCAACTATTTGTCTAAAACTCTGAAATCGTTAGTTTCCGTCAAGGTATCAAGTCCATCTACTCTTCGACCCAATTCTCGATCTTAATTCCCTCTAACCTCTGAAAATGCGAAACATTTCGAGTCACCAATATCAAATCATTGGCAATGGCGGACGCCCCAATCAATAAATCAAAATCATCGATAAGAATTCCAGACCTGCTTAACCTTGCTTTCGCTTTGGCGTAAACGCGTAACGAGCTTACAATAGGAAGTATCGTGAACTTCTCAATGAATTCTTGTGCAGTAGCGAGGTTCTTTTCTCTCCTTTCACTCTTCTCTGCTCCGTACATCATTTCCGCAACAGTAATCTCCGAGATATAGCGATCGTCCGCTGGAATGCTTTCAATCTTTTGAGCAAGATTATAACGGCCCTTCAAAAAATAGATGCAAATATTTGTATCGAACAGATACTTCAAAACTCTTCCGATTTCCTCGTGAATGTTCTGCTTTTCTCGATATCAGCGATAATTTCCTCCGCTGACTCCTTCGAGTCAAACGCACCGAACAGATCTGACAGACTCTTCGCGCCTGGTTTATTTGGCCCCTTGAGAGTTTCAGAAAGCCTTGCGATCAATTCACGCTTGCTATCCGGATTTAAACTCTTCAAGAGTTCGAGATAGGTTTCGACCAGGTTGAAATTGATGTTTGCTGCTTTCATGTTTGCTCGTAAAGATACGTAATTGCTTCAATAGAGGTTCCAAATCATTGAATTTTTCAAAATTTCGCAAAAAAGGAATAGTAACGGCTGGTCACAAACCTCGCCCCCCTCATACTCAGCTACCTGATTTAGCCCTTATCACAATATCGTTCTCTGTCCCCCTCTCTGAGTAGTAACTGAGCGACTTGACCGCTATCCTACTCACCTAGACCCGGATTTTCATTAAATTTCAAATTTGAAGGCTCTAATTTTCACGAAATGAAACTGTTAATCTTACCCCTTTTCTCTCTATTATTTTTTGAGGTTCTGGGTCAGAATTCAAAATTAGGAACAACCAATCCAATACCGAGACAAGGTGACGACATCCAAATTGAATTCAGTGTTGAGAAAAAGGATTTGACTGATTTAAAGAACAAGCAAAAAAAGATCAAGGAGGATTACAACAGAATTTGGAACAATAGCGTGGGCAAAGGCAGTTTCAAGATCAATCAGATCGCTTCCGATACCGGTAAGTTAAAGATCGGACCATTCTCTTTTAATCTAAATGATACCACGTATCTCACTAACACATTGACATTAAGAGTCCTTCCAAAATTACCCAGTAATGTCAGAGATGGAATTTGGATTAGATCTACCGAAATCGACAACCTAGGATATCTCATAGTTGAACAACGAGTATCTAAGGGACCGCAGGCAAAATCGGATCCACAAGGCGCGACTATAGCACTGAACAACGACGGAATAATCTTTGCAGAACTTGTTAAAGAGAAGTTTGAAAAGTTGGGCCTGAAAATCATCTCTACATCATCTAATTCAACCTCTCAAGTTGTAGACAAGGTTGGTAATGAGTTGTTGTCGCAATTCGTAAACTATTACCAGTCGACATATACTTTTGAAAAGCTGGCCGATTTCAAGGGCGTGTTAAAAATCGATCAAAGTCTGTTTATGAATTTTCCACAGAACGGGTTTATAGAGATCCTGACCTTGAAGAATTAACCAGAAGGAAAAAAGCTGTGATAATCTTGCCATTTTCGAGCCAATTGACCCAATTGCGAAACCTCGCGATCAAAATGCACCCACGTTTCAATCACGGTCTATCAATTGATTCGCCCTCATCACAATATCATTCTCCGTCGCCCTCTCATAGTAATAACTCATAATCGTTTCCAGCGACTTCCCCACTATCCTGCTCACCTGGTCTGGCGTGTAGCCGCGTGAAAAGAAGTATTTGATCGCCGTCCGGCTGCAACAATGATTCGTAAATACTTCATAAAGAAATTTATTGCGATATAATTTATTCCCCTTGAGATCATAAGCCTGCCATTCGAACGCAGTTGTAACACCTGCATCGCGAATGAGTGTCTTAATCTCTTTGTTGTAGTATTGCTCGGTGAGATATGGAAGAGCAAAGTCATGCTTACGAAGTATATCAAGAGCGATCTTACTGAGCGGAATCATCACGGCTTGTTAGTTTTATATGCAGTCATCTGAATGAAATAGCCCTCTCCTATCTGTTTAATATGAAGCCTTGAAAGCCTGGTGAGATCACTGATCCGTAGAGCTGTGTGACATTGAAATATCAAGAGATCTTTAACATTCTTCAATCCTTCACTCAATGGCTCGAAGTCAATAATTTTTCGAAGATCTTTTAAATCAAGAAATATCTTTTTGACCTCTTCCTTCGGTAATGGAAATGTACGTATCGGGATTTCAACTCCCGATTTTTTCATGTGCTTCAGCATTGCCTTGAGTTTCTTCATACGAATGCATGCTGTGTTACTCGACAGTCCATGCTCCTCCTGCAGAAATCTCCTGAAGTGCGCCCAGGCATTCACATCAAACTTTTCAATATCGAGATCCGGGAAGCATTCCATCAACCTCGAATACGTTGCCTTGTATAGCTTCAGCGTCGCTGCCGTAAAGTTCTTCTCATCGAGAAAAATCTGAAACAATTTATCAAACGGGGTTGACTTTAGCGGCTTCAGTACTACCCGTGTCTTATCGTGGTGAAGTCTGCTTACCACATCCGCCGTCGGGATCTTATCCTCTCTTCGAAGGGTCGAGATGATCTGTTGAAGTTCATGAAACAACAGTGAGACATTCTGATTCAGATAATCGGCATTGGGGTTCGACTTCGCTACCGGTTTCTCAACATTTCCTGGTCGAAAGTCTTGCAGTGGAATGATAACTCCGGTCCAAACAAGACACGTGTCTGACACGTGTACGAGATAAGTAGTCGAACATTTCCATTGCTCACCTTCTTCGTTACAATTTTCAGTTTCATAGTTTGTTATGTATCATAGTTTTGGTGTCCAACAAGGACTTTTGATAACCCCTGGCTCGCGTGCGACTCAGTTTTTTGGTGCACGCGAACGTTCAGCGTCGTTCACCGTGTTTGGATCAAACTATGAGTAACCTTCCAAAAAGACCTGATTTGAACCTTTCTGAACATCTATGAACATAAAAAAACCGCTTGAATAAGCGGTTTGAGAGCCCCCTGTCGGAATCGAACCAACGACCTACTGATTACAAGTCAGTTGCTCTACCAGCTGAGCTAAGGAGGCGTTATGCCTTAAAGAAGGCTGCAAAAATAGGTGTAGAATCGGGATTTACAAAAGATTTGCCGAACAGTTTACCCAACTGTTTTCAACAGTTTCAGCTGCCCTTTCAATGCAGTGAGCTGCACTGTAGCGGCATCGATCTGCTGGGCAAATTCCGCCTTGTAGGCCTCGGCGTTCTTCGAACGGCCGAAGAACTCCATGTTATTCTTCAGCGTCGCAATGTCGTTCTCGATCTTGGAAATACGCTTGCGGATCGTCTGCTCCCGCTGGTATAGTTTGCGTTCGCCCTGCGGATCGTTTCTCAGGTTGCCGAGCGTCACTTCAAGTGTCAGCCTGTCCTTTTCGTCAGCAGGAAGATCGAGCTTCGCGATGAACTGATCGACAGCCGTCTTGAACCTGTTCTTCGAATCGTTGATCGACTTTTTGGGCACGAAGCCAAGAGCGTTAAAGCGCTCAACGATATCCTGGAGTTGATCGGGCGTGCCTGCCTTGTTCGACGTCAATGTCTCGAGCTCCAGGCACAATGCATCCTTCTGCTGAAGGTTAACTTCCTGCTCGCCTTCGAGTTTATCGAATTCGTTACGACGCTGGCCGAAGAAAAAGTCGCATGCCTCCTTGAATTCCTGGAAAACTTTTTCGCGCATCTTCTCAGGCACGGGACCAAGGTCCTTCCATCTTTTCTGGAGATCTTTTAGCGCGTTGGCTGTCTTATCCCAATCCTTGCTCTCTTTGAGCTCGTGAGCCTGACGTATGATATCTTTCTTCGCTTGCAGATTTTTTTCCCGCTCTTCATCGAGTTTGCGGAAGAAGACATTCTTCTTGCTGAAGAATGCTTTGAATGCAGACCAGAACTTCTTGTTGACTTCCTTCGCCTTCGATCTCGTAACGGCTCCGATCCCCTCCCACTTTTTCTGTATCGCAAGGATCTCCTGCGTCTTCTGATTCCACTCTTTGATGCGATCTGTTTCGAAGCTGGCGAAGGCCGCTACTTCTTCTGCGATCCTGAGCTTTTCATCCAGGTTCTTTACCTGCTCTTTGTTGATCTGATCGAGGAACGCATCACGCTTGGCGTAGATGGCATCTGACGCAGCTTTGAAACGCTGCCATACAGCATCCTTCTCGTCTTTGGGAACAGGGCCGATGTGCTTGAACTCGTTGTGAAGCTCATTCAGCTCACGAACGGCATCCTTCAGCTTCTCCACCTCCATCAGTTTCTCCGCGCGCACGCATAGCTCGACTTTCGATTCGAGATTCTTCTTTCTGTCGAGCTCTTTTAACTCGAAGTAGATGCTGCGGTTGTCATAGAAACGATCGACCAAAGCTGTGTAGCTTGCCCACAAAGGTTTTATCTGTGTGTTGGGTACCGGACCGACATTCTTCCAGTTCTTCTGTATCTCTTTGAATGTATTGAAGCTCTGATCGGAATCTTCCGCATCGGTCAGCACGCGTAACTGCTCGAGCAGCTCGTTCTTGCGACGGAGATTCTCGTTCTTCTGGTCTTCCTGGCTCTTGTGGAATTGATTCCTCCTGTCACGGATCAAACGAAAGTTCGCATCGAAAGAACTGTCCAGATCGCTTTGGCGATATTCGAAGTCGTCGGCGTTACCACCGGACTCCACAAATACTTTTAGTGCTTCTTCTTTTTCTTTTTCCCGAAGCTCGTCGTAAAGAGGCTTTACTTCGCGTAAGATGAACTCGACCTTTCTGAAATCATTGTCGGTGGCAAGGGTCTTGAGGAGCTCGACGAAATCTTTCTTGCTGAATGTCGAATAGTCGGGATGTTCTTCGTGTTCGGGTTCTTCGCCGGAGACATCGTGATCTTCCCCCACAATGCGTGAGGATTCGTCGGGAGTTGCTTCCGATGGTACTTCAACGAAACCCGCCTCCTGTTTTGCTAAAACTTCTTTACCGTCTTCCATACGCCCTGCGACTATTTCCATTGGGGTTCAACGCAGCCGAGGATACTTCGTTGAACGAGGTTGTAAAAATAAGAAAATCTCAATTTAATCGCGGGTCTTGCGGATAATTAGAATAGACGGAAAACCGTCCGCCCATGCGTTTCAGGGCATATTGCCACATCGCTTCCGCTTTAATGTCGAACAACAGCTCCTCATTCACCTTATCACTCACAATCCACGAATCATCCTTCAGCTCTTCCTCGATCTGGCCTACAGACCAACCGCTATATCCTAAAAAGAACTTAATATCACTTGCAGCAACTTGCTTTGTCTCAATTAACGAGATAAGCTGGTCGAAATTGCCTCCCCAATAGATCCCCTCCATCACCTCGATCGACTCCTCCAGGTGGGACAGCCTGTGGATATAATGCAGCGTGTCCTGCTGAACCGGACCCCCGATAAACACCGGAGAATCAATATCCTTCAGGTCCAGCATGATATCGCCAAGCTTTGCCAGACTGGGTTTGTTCATGATGAAACCGAATGAACCTTCATCATTATGCTCGCAAAGTAATATGATCGTGCGTTCGAAGTTTGGATCCGGGAGATACGGCTCCGATACGAGTATTCTCCCTTTACCCGGTGGTACCTTGTTGTTATAGCTAAAGAATTCCATTTACTTCATTTACACACACTTTAGTCAACAAAAACGGGTCCGTTTAACGATGGTCACCCGGCGTTACCCCCCGCGTTACCTATGCCAATAAAATACAGTCTCCAGATAGTTGCAAATTAACCGTTTTATTATTTTTCTTAACGGCTCGTAATAAATCGTAACATGGACAAAATCGCCACGATCCGCAAAGAATACACGCAAGCCTCTCTCGACATACCTAATGTGAACAAAGATCCGTTACTCCAATTTGGGAAATGGTTCGATGAAGCATTGTTATCGAATGCATTGGAGCCCAGCGCGATGACCCTGGCAACGATCTCAGAAGCCGGAAAGCCGTCGGCGCGCATCGTCCTGCTGAAAGGTCTCACCAACGGGCAGTTTTATTTCTACACAAATTACCAAAGCCAGAAAGGACGCGAGCTGGATCAAAATCCCGCTTGTGCACTCACCTTCTTCTGGCCCGAGCTCGAACGCCAGATAAGAGTCTCCGGCATGGCGCAACGTGCAACTGCAGAGGAATCCGACCAATACTTTCAAAGCCGGCCGCGCGGAAGCCAGCTCGGCGCATGGGCATCACCTCAAAGCATCGTGATCAAAGACCGTGACATACTGGAAACAAGAGTGAAAGAGCTGGAAGAAAAATTCCGCAACGACCAGGTGTTGCCCCGTCCCAAACAGTGGGGTGGCTACGCGATCACTCCATTCGAGATAGAATTCTGGCAAGGACGCCCGAGCAGGCTGCACGATAGAATTGCTTATACCCTGATAGACAAAAAGTGGAAAATAAACCGGCTCGCGCCTTAACGAAGGTCGTACAACGAGTTCACCCCGATAAATCTTCTCACCGTAAAGCCCTCGCCGTACTTCGCTCCGATCGCATGACCCAACTCATTCCCACGGGACTCGAGTAGTTTCATAAATCCAGGATTGGATATATACGTGTCAGGCTCCTTGTTGCTTGGATCGTAGAACTGCGTCCGGAATGCCCGGATGGACTCCATTTTTTTCTCCCAATGATCAGTGACATCAACAACGAAATCGGGCGCGATGAACTGACTTTGTATATAATGATACAGCACCTTGGGACGCCAGAGCTGTTGCTCTTTACCGTCCGATGTCGTTGATACTTTCAAAAGGCCGGCAAGAAAACATGCTTCGAACGCGAGTTCCGACCCGCGACCATGGTCCGGGTGCCGGTCGTAACGGGCATTGGCCAGCACAACATCCGGCTGAAACTTACGGATGGCCTTCACTACTTCAAGCTGGTGCTCATGCTCGTTCTTGAAAAATCCGTCTGGCAGGCCCAGGTTTTCGCGTACCGACAAGCCCAGGATCTTCGCGCTGTCGGCAGCTTCCTTTGCCCTGATCTCCGGCGTTCCACGCGTACCGAGCTCGCCTTTGGTCAGGTCGACAACACCGACCTTCAGTCCCATCGCTACATGTTTCAGGATGGTGCCGCCGCAACCCAGCTCCGCGTCGTCGGGATGTGCTGCGAGAACTAGAATATCGAGCTTCATGAGAGTGGGGGTTCGAGTTCCTTTGCAACCAGGAACCTCTCAGCATCCAACGCTCCCATACACCCGGTTCCTGCCGCTGTTACAGCCTGGCGATAAACCCTGTCGGCAACATCGCCCACCGCAAACACACCTTCAATATTCGTTTGGGTCGAGCCTGGGATCACCTTCACATACCCGGCATCGTCCATCGTCAGTTGTCCTTTAAAAACATCCGTGTTGGGTGTGTGACCGATGGCCAGGAAGAATCCCTCGATCTTCAGGACGGTCTTCACACCTGTCGTGGTGTTTACGATCCGTACGCCATTAACGCCGGCTTTATCTCCAAGGATCTCGTCCGTTTCCGAATTCCAATGGATCTCGATGTTGTGAGTGTTCTTGACTCGTTGCTGCATGATCTTCGACGCACGCATCTCACCGCGGCGAACGATCAGGTGAACTTTGCTCACCAGCTTCGAAAGATAAGTCGCTTCCTCCGCTGCCGAGTCACCCGCACCTACCACAGCTACTTCCTTACCGCGATAAAAATATCCGTCGCACACCGCACAGGCCGACACGCCATTGTTGGCGAATGCAAGCTCCGAAGGAATGCCGAGGTATTTGGCGCTCGCACCGGTGGCTACAATAACTGCTTCGGCAATTACTTCGTCCTTGTTATCTACGGTCACTTTCAATGGATATCCTGAGAAGTCCACCGATGTCGCCATGCTGTAATAAACCTTGGTGCCGAATCGCTCCGCCTGTTTCTGCAGGTCCATCATCATAGCCGGACCATTCACTCCGTCGGGGTATCCCGGGAAGTTCTCGACATCGTTCGTGATTGTTAGTTGTCCACCCGGCTGTCCGCCGGTATAAAGGACGGGGTTGAGACCTGCCCGGGCGGCGTAAATGGCGGCGGTGTAGCCGGCCGGTCCCGAGCCAATTATTAAAACCTTTACTTTAGTGGATGTCATATGGTTGAGAGTGAAAAAACTAAAAGTTAATAGTGAAAAGTGAAACACAGAGGGTTTAGGGCACTTTCCGACCTCCAACTTTTACCTTTAGCTTTTAACTTTTAACTTAATTAAAACCCAATTCTATAAAAAAAAGGTCTCATTGCTGAGACCTGTTTCTTATCAATTTCAAATAATATTAACCGAGGTAAGGTTTTAAAGCCTTACTCCTGGACGTATGACGCAGGCGGCGAATGGCTTTTTCCTTGATCTGGCGCACGCGCTCGCGGGTAAGGTTGAATTTCTCACCGATCTCTTCCAGGGTCATGGCATGCTCGCCGTTCAATCCGAAGTACAGTGTGATCACATCCGATTCCCGTTGGGTGAGGGTCGACAGTGCGCGTTGAACTTCGCGGCGCAGCGAGTCGGTCATCAGCCCCTGGTCGGGAGTTTCTTCGCTGTCGTTTTCGAGTACGTCGAGAAGACTATTCTCTTCACCTTGCACGAAGGGGGCATCCATTGAAACATGGCGGCCGGATATCTTCATGGTATCGACCACTTCAGCGGTCGTTACTTCAAGTACTTCTGCAAGCTCTTCGGGTGAGGGCTCGCGTTCGTATTTCTGTTCGAGCTCGGAGAATGTCTTGGATATTTTATTCAGCGACCCCACCCTGTTGAGGGGAAGGCGCACGATACGTGATTGTTCTGCGAGAGCCTGAAGGATCGACTGACGGATCCACCATACGGCATAGGATATAAACTTGAACCCACGTGTTTCATCGAAACGCTGAGCTGCTTTGATAAGACCGAGATTCCCTTCGTTGATAAGATCACCCAGTGACAAGCCCTGGTTCTGATACTGCTTTGCTACTGAAACTACGAAGCGCAGGTTCGCCTTTGTTAGTTTCTCCAGTGCAATTTGATCTCCTTCCTTGATCCTCTTCGCCAACTCCACCTCCTCATCGGGGGTCAGCAGATCCACTTTGCCAATCTCCTGGAGGTATTTGTCCAGTGATTGGCTTTCGCGGTTCGTGATTTGTTTGCTGATCTTTAGCTGTCTCATCCTGGCTGTCCGTTAAGCTACCACGTAAAAATCAAAATTTAGTTCCAAAATAGGAAGCGCGCAAGCGCGCATTTTGTAGCTCACGGAAAGCACGGAAAACACGGAAGGCTGGAAAGTTATTTAAGTGCAACTGCATTTTTCCGTGTTTTCCGTGAGAAATGCATTACTGTGCCGCCGTGGCCTCCTCTTTCTTTGGAGGCTTAGGCAATATCGCCTTTCTCGACAACCTGAACTTACCAGTTTTCTTATCTACTTCTATCAGCTTCACTTTGATCTCTTCACCTACTTCAAGGACACCTTCCATGTTCTCGAGGCGTTCCCACTTGATCTCCGAGATGTGGAGCAGGCCGTCTTTGCCCGCCATGAACTCAACAAATGCACCGAAAGGCATGATGGACTTAACGACCCCATCATAAACCGTTCCAACTTCAGGTATCGCTACGATAGCCTTGATGCGTTTCACCGCAGCGTCCATAACGGACTGGTTGGTAGCAAATGTGTTCACGATACCTTTACCGTTCACTTCTTCGATAACGATAGTGGCGCCGGTTGTTTTCTGTATTTCCTGTACGACTTTACCGCCGGGGCCGATCAGCGCGCCGATCATTTCCTTCTCGATAACGATGGTGAATGCCCGTGGCGTATGAGGCTTCAGGTCGGCATTGGATTTAGAGATGGTCTTGCTCATCTCGTTGAGAATGTGCAACCTTCCCTCCTTCGCCTGATCCAAAGCTTCTTTCAATACATCGTATGTGAGGCCGTCAACTTTAAGGTCCATCTGGCAGGCGGTGATTCCTTTCGAAGTACCGACAACCTTGAAGTCCATATCGCCCAGGTGGTCTTCGTCTCCAAGGATATCAGACAGGATCGCATACCTTTTGGTTGCACTGTCGGAGATCATACCCATAGCGATACCAGACACCGGAGCCTTTACAGGAATACCGGCATCCATCAGCGCAAGCGAGCCGGCGCATACGGTAGCCATCGAAGACGAACCGTTTGATTCGAGAATATCAGACACAATACGAATAGTGTAAGGATTGTCGACATCGGCAGGCAATATTTGCTTGAGGCCACGCATCGCCAGGTTGCCGTGTCCGACTTCCCGGCGACCGGGACCGCGGTTAGGCTTCACTTCACCGGTAGAGAAACCGGGGAAGTTATAATGAAGGATGAATTTCGATGAACCCTCGAACATCGCGCCGTCGATCATTTGTTCGTCGAGCTTTGTTCCGAGTGTTACGGTGGTAAGAGATTGTGTTTCTCCCCTTGTGAAGACTGCTGAGCCGTGAGCGGAAGGAATGTAATTCACTTCACTCCAGATCGCGCGTACTTCGCGCGGTGTGCGGCCGTCGAGGCGCTTGCCTTGTTCGAGGGCAAGGTTACGGCAGGCTTTCTTATTGATCTCTTTGTAGTATTTCTTGATAAGATCTTTCTTCTCGGCAAGGACCTCAGCGGGAATGGTCAATATATAATCATCGATGATTTTGCTGAACAGATCCGAACGCTTGTGTTTGTCCGGTATCTGTTGTGCAGCGGCCTCGTACACTTTCTGGTACAACTGGTTGTTGATCTCCTGGCGTAAGGCTTCGTCTTTCTTTTCATGTTCGTAAACACGTTTCACGGTTTTGCCTACGGCCTTGGTGAGCTCGATCTGAACCTGGCACTGGACCTTGATAGCTTCGTGAGCTTTCTTCAGCGCTTCGAGCATATCGTCTTCGCTTACTTCCTTACACTCACCTTCGACCATAAGGATGTTGTCGAGCGACGCTGCGACAATGAGGTCGATATCGGCCTGGAGCTTTTGTTCGAGTGTGGGGTTGATCACGAATTGTCCATTCACGCGTGCCACCCTCACTTCGGAGATAGGACCGTTGAAAGGAATGTCGGACACCGAAAGTGCGGACGAAGCAGCGAAGGCGGCTAGTCCATCGGGAAGCGCATTCTCGTCACCCGAGATGAGAGAAAGGGCAACCTGTATTTCGGCGTGATAATCGTCGTTGAACATGGGGCGGATCGCACGGTCGACCAGGCGGCTGATGAGTATCTCATAGTCCGACAGGCGGCTTTCGCGTTTCAGGAAGCCTCCGGGTATCTTACCGCGGGATGCGAACTTCTCCTGGTAGTCGACAGACAACGGGAGGAAGTCGGCCCCTTCTTTGGGTTCCTGGCTGCCTACCACGGTAGCCAATATCATTGTGTTGCCCATACGCACGACGACTGCGCCGTCGGCCTGGCGGGCGAGTTTGCCTGTTTCAATGGTGATCTCCCGTCCATCGGGGAGTGTACAGGACTTAGTTATAGCTGTAGGTTTCATAAAATACTAGGATGGGTAAAAAAGAGAAAGGGGAACCGTAGGTTCCCCGTCTTAATAAATCTAAAATATTACTTTCTCAGTTCGAGCTCTGCTATGAGCGACCTGTAGCGGTTGATGTCGGTCTTCTGGAGGTAGTTCAACAGCTTTTTGCGCTGGCCCACAAGCCTCAGAAGGCCTTGCTGGGTTGAATAATCCTTCTTCTGGCCTTTCAGGTGCTCCGTAAGGTGATTGATACGGAAGGTGAACAGGGCGACCTGGGATTCAGGAGAACCCGTGTCTGTCTTAGTCTTGCCAAATCCGTGTTTGCTGAACAATTCTTGTTTCTTTTCTGCGGTCAAATACATCGCTTTTTGCTTTATGCCTTTTATAATTGGCGCAAAGGTAAATAAGTGAAGGAAATTTGCAAAATGCAGTTTCTCAGGGAAAGGACGGAAACACGGAAATTTGATACGCGGGATAGGGTGAAGGAACCTTTTGGAGGCCTCGAAGGCCCTCCCGGCTCAGAGACGCCCGCTGGAAACGACCAGCTCCTGCTTTTTGCTAAATCGGCGCCTGATGCGGTCGATGATGACCATGTAAAAGTCGGATTCGAAAAGGCGTGCATCCCTCCTCGCCTGCATCATGAACACGAAGCCTATCAGGAACAGGATAGCGTTGGCCATCCAGATGCCGAAGGGTACCGAAACAGTTCCGGCCTTCGCCCATTTTTCACCGAGCAGGCTCAGCACGTAGAAAAGGATGAAGAAGATGATCGAGGCGAGTACAGGTATGCCCAAGCCACCTTTCTTTATGATTGCTCCGAGCGGCGCTCCGATGAGGAACATGGCCATACAGGCGATAGCGCTGGCGATGATCTTATGCCACTGGACCTGGAAGACTTTGGAGTCGTCGGAATATTGCCGGAGTTTCTCGTTGATGTTGAGCAATTGGCCGCTGGCATTACGCGCAGAAGAAACAGCCTGGGTCAGGTCGCTGGAGTTGGCACCGTTGACCGAGAGCACGCTGGCAGCTTTCTGAATATCGGCTTCGGTGCTATGATACTTGATCAGGAAACGGCGGACCGACGCTTCAGGAACCATACCCGGGTTCTGTATTTTCGTTACGGAGTCTCTCCTTTGCTTGGCTTCTTTCAGCTCGGGCGAAAGCGTGGTGCTGTCGGATTTGCGATGGTACCGGAAGAAACTCTCCTTCACATCGATGAGACTGAGAAGCTGTTTGTTCTTTTCATACTTGAGTGAATCGATGTCACTGTCGAGCTCCTTCAGATTGCGCATGATCCGATGGCCCTGGAACCACTTCTTGTCGGTGCGCATGAGACCGAACGACGACAGGTCGAATACCATCACACTCTTTGCGAATCGTGTCTTGCTCATGGTCTCGTCGGTGCTTGCTGCCTGTGCCACATCCGTTTCAGAGGCTCCTTCGCGGTAGTTGTAACCGTTGAATAATTCGAGCCTGAGATATTGGTCGCCCATGATGGAAAACATCCGACCGGAGTCGGCAACGATGACTTCCTTGTTGCCGGTCTTCCCGCGGTGGTCGTAGATGAGGACGCCCTTGATCGTCCGTGCGTCGGGAAACTTTTTGGCCACCTTGATACTGATGTCGGGAATGGAGCTTGTGAAAGCACCCTCTTTAAGATCGAGGGCGGGCTTCTTTTGTTTGATGTCGTACAGCAGGCTGTAGGCTTCGAGCGCGGCTTTGGGAACCAGGTAGTTTCCGGTATAAAATGCGAAGGCTGTAATGAAGAGCACGAAGATGAAGATGGGCAGCAGTGCTCGCGTCAGGGAGATGCCGAGGCTTTTGATGGCCGTAAGTTCGAAATGTTCACCCAGGTTGCCGAAAGTTATCAGCGCTGAAAGCAGCACGGCAAGTGGCAGTGCGTTGGGTGTATTGAAGATCGCGAAGTAGAAGAAGAGCTGGCTGATGACGCTCCAGCCGAGGTCCTTGCCGATGATATCATCGAAATACTTGAGCATGTGGATGTTCAAAAGGATGAACACGACCACAAGAAAAGTCATGATGAAGGGGCCGAGGAACGAACCCAGAATGAGCTTGTCGATTTTCTTCATCGGGTTTCCAAAGGTAGCAAAAACGGAGCCATTGTGTGGTGTAGGTACACAATGGCGTTGTGGTGTGGGTACATAGATTCAGAAAAGTTTGTAAGTTTGCGCTCCCAAACAGCGAAATGGCGCGGTAGCTCAGTTGGTGAGAGCGCAGGATTCATAACCCTGAGGTCGGGAGTTCAAATCTCCCTCGCGCTACTTTAAAAGCATAGGCTGCCTTCATCGGCGGCCTTTTTTATTTTCAGATAAACCCTCATTCTACTACACACACGTCACTTGCTCACCTCGTTCTCCCATCTTCATTGGAGTTCACTAAAAATTCTCTATATTAAAAAAAGCGATGGCGAACGCATCCAAAACAACTAACAAGAAGCTATTCACTGCTGATTTCGAAGTACATGCTTCGGTGAAGATGCTGTACCCCTACATTCAGACTGCCGGAGGTTTGTCCGAGTGGTTCGCCGAGAATGTTACCATCAGCCCCGAGAAGATCTTCACCTTCGAGTGGGACAATGAATCGCATCCAGCAAGAATGGCGGGCTACCGTATGAACCATTTCTGCAAGTTCGAGTTTCGACCCGTGTCGGACGAAGACAAAGCAGATCCCTCCTGGTTCGAGCTTCGACTGGAGACCAACGAGCTCACCCAAACAACCTTTATCCGGGTATTCGATTACTCCGACTTCGACGACGTGGACGAGCTGCAGGGCATGTGGGAAGGACTCATCGAAAATCTGAGAAAGGTCGTAGGTGGTTGAACGATTTAGGGTTTTTTACAAAAATCCTATTTTTACCCTTTATCAAACGACCACTATGTTCCCCACAAACAAGCCTGTTGAAACAGTCGCATGGAGATTGCTTACCAGCCACTTTCTTGAAATGCAGGCTACCCAGCTGCGCGAACTCTTCGAATCCGACCCGCAGCGTTTCGAAAAATATCACTTGAAGCTCGACGACATCCTTGTCGACTTCTCCAAGACCCATATCAACGAGGACACCATCAAGCTGTTCAAAAAGCTGACTGAAGAATGTGAGCTCACAGATGCTATCGAAGCCATGTTCCAGGGCGTGCCGATCAACGTGACCGAGAAACGCCCCGTGCTGCATGTCGCTCTCAGGAACCGGTCGAATAGGCCCGTCACCATCGCCGGCAACGACGTGATGCCCGACGTGAACCGGGTGCTCCAACAAATGAAAGTCTTCTCCGACAATCTTCTCGGGGGTAAATGGAAAGGATATACCGGAAAACCCATCAATACAATTGTCAACATCGGCATCGGCGGATCAGACCTGGGACCGCTGATGGTGACCGAAGCGCTGAAGCCGTATCACAAAAATATCAAACCATACTTCGTGTCGAACGTCGACGGTACACACATGGCCGAGACCTTGAAGAATGTCGATCACGAAACGACGTTGTTCATTGTTGCTTCGAAGACTTTCACAACACAGGAAACAATGACCAATGCGGAAACTGCAAAGGCATGGTATCTTGAAAAATCCGGTGGCAAAGGCGACGTCGCAAAACATTTCGTGGCAGTGTCGAGCAATGCGAAGGCCGTTGGTGAATTCGGCATCGCCACCGAGAACATGTTCGTGTTCTGGGATTGGGTCGGTGGACGATATTCGCTTTGGTCTTCGATAGGCTTGAGCATCGTTTGCACGATCGGCTACGACAACTTTGTGAAGCTTCTCGAAGGAGCTCATGCGATGGACAATCATTTCCGGGCAACGCCCGTCGAGCAGAACATACCGGTCATGCTTGCGCTGATCGGTATCTGGTATGTCAACTTCTTCGATGCACATACCGAAGCCATACTCCCCTACGACCAGTACATGCATCGCTTCGCCGCATATTTTCAGCAAGGGAATATGGAAAGCAACGGGAAGTCGACCGACCGTGAGGGCGACAGGATATTGTACCAGACAGGTCCGGTTATCTGGGGCGAGCCAGGTACCAACGGGCAACATGCTTTTTACCAGCTCATACATCAGGGAACACGGGTGATCCCGTGTGATTTCCTGGCGCCTGCGATCAGTCACAATCCCATCGGCGATCATCACGCGAAGCTGCTGTCGAATTACTTTGCGCAGACGGAAGCGTTGATGGTAGGAAAGTCGGAAGAACAGGTGGAGTCGGAACTTGCGGCAGCGGGAATGGGTACGGAAGACATCGCCTTTCAGAAATCATTCAGAGTATTCGATGGCAACAAGCCAACCAATTCGATATTGTTTCGTCAGCTCGATCCGAAAACACTCGGTGTGTTGATCGCCATGTATGAACACAAGATCTTCGTACAGGGGGTGATTTGGAACATATTCAGCTTCGATCAATGGGGGGTCGAATTGGGTAAAATTCTCGCTAAGAAAATACTGCCTGAATTGACCTCTCCCGACGAAATCTCGTCACACGATCCGTCCACGAACGGGCTAATCAATTATTTCAAACGGTTGAAAACGGGTGCTTGAAGATGACTCTTGGAATGTGTCTTCTAAGCCTTATTTTTGACATCCAGTAATAATGAACGAGAAAATTTCGAAGATCGGTGTCTTCACCTCTGGCGGTGATGCGCCGGGCATGAATGCCGCCCTGAGAGCCGTTGTCCGCGCGGCCATTTACTACAACAAGGAGGTATTCGGCATCATGCAGGGATACCAGGGAATGATCGACGGCGAGATCGTAAAGCTCGGCGCACGTTCGGTCGGTAACATCATTCAACGAGGCGGAACGATACTCAAGTCGGCCCGTAGCGAAGAGTTCAAAACAAAAGAAGGACGAGAGAAGGCATTTCAGAGCCTGAAGAAATACGGCATCGACAGTCTCATTGCGATCGGCGGCGACGGTACATTCACGGGGCTTCACAAATTCTACCAGGAATTCAATGTACCATCGGTGTGCATTCCCGGTACGATCGACAACGACCTCTCCGGCACCGACTATACCATCGGCTACGACACTGCTACCAACACGGCAGTTGAAGCCATCGACAAGATACGCGACACCGCACTATCGCACGATCGGTTGTTCTTTGTTGAAGTAATGGGAAGGAACTCGGGATACATCGCGATCAACAGTGGTATTGCCGGAGGAGCAGTTGCAACGATCATACCCGAAGAAAGCATATCGTTCGACGAGCTATATGCCATATTGGAACAGGGAGGCAAGACAAACCGCAAGTCGAGCCTGGTCGTGGTGGCCGAAGGCTCGAAGATCGGGGGAGCCAATGAGCTCGCCGCGAAAGTTGCAGCACGTTCAAGTTATTTCGATATCAAGGTTACGATACTCGGTCACCTCCAGCGCGGAGGGGCTCCAACGTATTTCGACAGGGTCCTCGCCAGCCGTATGGGTGTATCCGCGGTGGAAGGTCTCATTGCCGGCGAAAATGATGTTATGGTCGGTATCCGCAACAACGTTACCGTATTCAATAAATTCGATTCGGTCATGAGCTCTCATCATGTGATCGATCCGGAGTCGCTAAGAATAGCAAAAATTCTGTCCATCTAATTAAACTTAAATGAAAGAGCTAACCGTAGGCATCGATATCGGAGGAACCAATACCAAGTTCGGTATTGTCGACCGACAGGGTAACGTGCATCACCAGGGCAGCATCGCCACTACAGATTACGAGGACTTCAAAGATTTTTTCGACGCGATGGCCGACGCACTTCGCGAAGCCATTCACAACGCAGGCTCCGATGTAAAAGTAGTCGGCATCGGTGTGGGCGCAGCCAACGGAAATTATTACACCGGAACGATCGACAAGGCAACGAATCTGAAATGGAAAGAAGAGCTGCCGCTTGCCAGGATGTTCACCGAAGAATTCGGAATACCATGTGTTCTGACCAATGATGCGAACGCAGCGGCAGTTGGCGAAATGGTATATGGTAATGCGAAGGGAATGAAGGATTTCGTTGTGATCACACTCGGTACCGGACTCGGAAGCGGTTTTGTATGCAATGGGATCCTCTTGAACGGTAAGCATGGTATCGCGGGCGAAGTAGGACATACCTCGGTGAATCCCACAGGCCGCTATTGCAATTGCGGCAAACGCGGTTGTCTCGAAACATACGTCTCCGCAACCGGCATCAAACGTACGGTGTATAAGCTCCTCGCCGACCATCTCGAGCCCAGTGAGCTCAGAGGCATCAGCTTCGATAACCTCAACACCAAAATGATCACCGAAGCAGCCATGCGCGGCGACATTGTTGCGAAGGCTGCCTTTGAATACACTGGCCGTATACTTGGCATGAAACTTTCAGAAACCGTTGTACACACCGACCCCGAAGCGATCTTCCTGTTCGGCGGACTATCGCAGGCCGGTGACCTGATCTTCAAACCCACCATCAAACACATGGAGGCCAACCTGATGCCGTTGTTCAGAGGCAAGGTCAAGATCCTCCCATCGGCCTTACAAAACCAGGCGGCGCCTATTCTCGGAGCAAGCAGTTTGGTATGGGACTATCTGGACAAAAAGAAACATCACCTAACGCCAGCATAATTCGGTGTTCAGTGTTGGGTGTTCGATGTTCGATATTTACAATTGCGAGCAATAACTGAGTAATTGGGTAAGGTCGCGTTCAGAATTGAAGTTCAGCGTATGCTGACTTAGATAATCTCCAATTTCCTTCTTGTGTTTCGGCAACAACGAGATCAACATCTTCGGTGTGGCGCGAAAGGCTTTGTTTTTCCTGATAAAGAAATAAGAGCGCTCTATCTCGTACACACTCTCGTACGGCAGCTGAAAGGACTCCGCAGCAGACTTTGAGACGAATTCTCTTTTCGTTATTTGTTTCTTAAATCCGAGGCTTATACGTCCTTGTTGTACCACCTCCAGTATCCCATGCAGCGGGTCGTTTGTAAACACCGCATCATCAGTGACAACAGTTGTTATCCTGTCTGCCATAGATACCCGGATCGTGTCACCTTTTTTATTCAGCGTGTAGAACGATCCAGAAGAATAGTCGAGGTTGACGAGCATGCTCTCACTTTTGCGGCCGTCCGCATACTTGATGATCCCCTCATTGAACTGATTGAATCGATAAATACTGTCCTTCCACACTGACTGCTCAAGATTTGAATCTACCGGCAGCCTGAGTGTCACCGGATCGCGGGTATAATCATCCATGGCGATGTAGTTGTCGTTACAGAACTTTACCATCTTCAATAGATCTTCCTTGCTCTTGTAGTTGATCTTGTTTGACCTGGCAAATTTCCTGATCTGGTCTCTCATGTGCGGGAGCATGGATGGTAATACATTCGGGCCAAACATATGTGTTTCGTAGTCCGGGCCAACGATGTGGTAAGCTTCTGCGGACCAATAAATGCGTTCGATGTCCGATGCATCCCTCCGATCGTCCGATGTTCTATGAAAATAGCTTCCACTGGCACCTCCAAGGGAACTGGCACTAAAACTGGGACCGAAACCGACATGGGAAGCGGCCGCCTTCATGTAGGATCTCCTGGCAACGGTTATGGGCCCATCAACAATGATCTCGACGAAACCGCCCCTTGGATCACGTAAAAATTTATGATCCCCGATCCAGACGAACCTGATGTCTTCGAATTTCGTCAATGCGAATATCTTTCCATCAGCATCGTTCACGTCGATCGACTCCAGGAAAATGTTGTAGTTCATCGTCACTCTCGTCGAAGGAGAAAAACCATTAGCTAAGACGAACCTGCCTTCCATGAATTCCGGGAACATATAAACACTATCTCTCCAGGGTTGATCGTCCCATGTTTGGTTGATTGGAAGCGTGAACAGTTTAGGCGCGGCGCCAGGGGAAATCATAGAGGTATTCTGGTGGCCATTCGTCTGGGCGAAGGAACCACTAGCTGCCAGGATTGCCAGTGAAATAATCACGCATCTCATATCAGGAGAATTATATCTGAATATAGACTCCTGCAATCAAATTACTGGACGCTGGCAGAACTACCCTACTCCCTTCACTCCACTTTTACCCGGAGGTTATCACCCAACAACGAAAACTGATCAAACCAGTCTTTGTCTTCCTCGTTGCGCGGAATGGACTTGTGCTGGAGTGATATCTCGAAGTAAGCGTTCTGTGACTTATGGATATTAGGATTCAGCCTGAACTTCGTCAGCAGGGGAAACAAACGGTTTAAGCGCGTGATGCGGCGGATGTTTGTCCTGTCGTGGCCGATTTTTCTGAGCTCTTTAAAGATCGCATCGCCGGCAAGTCGCGAGATGTTGTCCGGATCGTCGATCTTCATGCTCCACTTTTCAATCTCACCGAGGATACGCTCGACGGATTTCACGTTGATCTTCTCCGCCTGAAAACTGTCGATCAGGTCGGCGTTCAGGATATACTCGAACGTGGTACGATAGGCCGTTGGGATTGGTATCTCATTGTTAGCCAGCGCGTTAACAAGCGGGTAATCGCGATTGTAAGTTCGTCGCAGCGACTGTTCGAGCTCCTCGAGACTCTTGCGCGCGATCATGTCGAGTATCTTTCTCTTCTCGTCTTTGAACAACTGCCAGATGGTGTACTTATCGGGACCGAAGTAGGTCTGCATAATACCGATCACGTCGCCCAGTCGGCCTTCATCGAACGCATGGGTCGCGCGATACTGCATGCTCGCAAACTTATCGGGCTCCATATCGAGCGAGATATTGCCGATAATGTTGTGCACCCCGATACACACGACTGAAAATGCGAAGCGTTTCTCCGATTGTGTCACCAGTGACTTGACCTTGGTGATACCGAGAACCAGCTTCTGTTCTCCGGCTTCTTTCTTCAGGAAGAAATCGTTCGTAGCCGTGTAGTTGAACAACGGCAGAGATTCAGGTTCTTCTTCGAAGATCGACGATACGGCGTAGTGCATCCCCACCCGCTGCAGGTTGGTCTTCGAAGGGATCACATATTTGCGATAAACGGTCGCGGCATTCTCCAGCGACGGCACATTGCTCGGCGCTTTTTCGAGACGTTGCATGAACTCGTTCTCCAGGTCCACGTCGCCGTTCTGGTTCGCGAGCTGGATCACCCTGGCGGCGTATTGCATCACCTGCATGGTCTCGATACCTGACACTTCATCGAAGAACCAGCCACAACTCGTGTACATCAGCATTGCGTGCCTCTGCATCTCCATGAGCCGGAAAACCCGGGTGGGTTCGACATCGGGAAGGACATGGTCCTTAAAAAACTTTTTGATAACCTTATCGCTCCGGTTCAGGATCACATCGATGTATCCGTTCCTGGCCTCCCAGGGATCTTTGAGATACTTCCTTCCCTCCTGCTCGAATACAGTCATCACCGTATCGCGAAGCCAGTCGAGCGCATTGCGCAACGGGCCTCGCCATGCCTGGTGCCAGCCCGGATTTGATCCGGAATTACATCCGCAGTCGCTTCTCCAGCGCTCCACCCCATGAACACAGCTCCACGAACTGTTCTCGATGACCTGCGCTTCGTACAAGGGCGGGAACTTCGCCGCGAACTCTGCGTAATTTGTAATGGTCGCCTTGCCAAACTTCTCAATGTAGTTGAGGCAAAAAGCAAGGGCCATTTCGCCATGCCGGTGATGGTGGCCATAGGTTTCTCCGTCGGTGGCAACGTTTACGAGTTGAGGGCCTTCATCTCCGTTGAATGAATCGAGCAGGCTGTGAGCGAACCGGTGGCCATCGTTCAACAAGCCTGTAAACGCGATGCCTTGCGAAACAGATCCATCGTAAAAGAACACGACAATAGACTTACCAGATGGTAACTCCACGCGATAGGCATGCCGTGTCACGAGGTTACCTTCATTCACCTCGATCCATTCCTTTTCTCCTGTTTTACGAATCGCTTTCGCCTGGCGGGGAGCGAGTATCGTAAACTTGATGTCGTGCCGGGCCAGTATCTCCAGCGACTCCGTGTCGACGGCCGTTTCCGCGAGCCACATGCCTTCGGGCTTGCGCTGAAAACGCTTCTCGAAGTCCCGGATACCCCATATGACCTGCGTTTCCTTGTCGCGACTGTTGGCTAACGGGAGGATGATATGATTATAAACCTGTGCTATCGCGGAACCATGTCCCGAGAAGTTGGCAATACTTTCGGTGTCGGCTTCCAGGATCGCTTTATAGGTTTCCGGGTCGTTGTTCTCCATCCACGACAACAGCGTGGGCCCGAAGTTGAAACTGATCTTCGAATAGTTATTGACGATGTTTTTGATAACGCCTTTCTGATCCAGGATGCGTGACGCCGCATTCGGGGCGTAACATTCCGCACTGATGCGCTCGTTCCAATCGTGATAAGGGTGTGAAGAATCCTGTACTTCGATCACTTCCAGCCATGCGTTTTCGCGCGGGGGCTGATAGAAATGACCATGGATGCAGATGAATTTGTCGCTCGCTTTTGCCATGTCGTCATGAGGCGAGCTCGAAGCCGCCTTCCTCCTCGTTCAACTTGATTACGGTTACTCCCAACGGGGGTAGTGTTAATGTAAAAGAATAATCTTTTCCATGATATTTCACCGGCTTGGTCACCAGCAATCCATGGTTGATAATTCCGGACCCGGCATACTTTATATTATCGGAATTGAATATCTCCTTCCACGTTCCTTTCACCGGCACTCCTACCCTGTAGTCGTAGCGTACCGCAGGAGTAAAGTTACAGGCGATCACCAATGTATCTTCCTTCCTCCATCCTTTCCTTACGTACAACATCACGCTGTTTTCCCGGTCGGCATAGTCGAGCCACTCGAACCCTCTGACATCAAAAGAAAATTCGTAAAGAGCCGGTTCGTGCCTGTATAAAGCATTCAGGTCTTTAATGATCTTATAAATGCCCTGGTGAAAGTTGAATTCCAACAGGTGCCAGTCCAGGCTTTTGTCGTGATTCCACTCAGAAGACTGAGCGAACTCGCCGCCCATGAATAAAAGCTTGCTGCCGGGATGGGTGAACATGTAGGAGTACATGGTCCGCAGGTTAGCGAACTTGTTCCACTCGTCGCCGGGCATCCTTCCGAGCAATGACCCCTTGCCATGTACCACTTCGTCGTGCGAAAGTGGAAGCATGAAGTTTTCGGTGAACGCATACATGATGCTGAACGTGATGTCGTTCTGGTGGTACTTCCGGTGGATGGGATCTTTCTTGAAGTACTCAAGCGTGTCGTGCATCCAACCCATCATCCATTTTTGGCCGAAGCCGAGGCCACCGAGGTAGGTGGGCCGTGATACGCCCGGCCATGCGGTGGATTCTTCCGCTATCGTAGCTACCTCGGGAAAATTACTATAAACGACTTCGTTAAATTCTTTCAGGAATATGATCGACTCCAGGTTCTCACGGCCGCCATATTCGTTGGGGATCCATTCACCGGTCTTGCGCGAATAGTCCAGGTACAGCATCGAGGCAACGGCGTCCACCCGGAGGCCGTCGATGTGATACCGGTCTATCCAAAACATCGCATTGCTGATGAGGAACGAACGGACCTCGTTGCGACCGTAGTTGAAAATGTAACTGCTCCAGTCGGGGTGAAAGCCCTTGCGGGGGTCCGCATGTTCGTACAAGTGAGTTCCGTCGAACCTGAACAGTCCGTGGGCATCGCCCGGAAAATGCGATGGCACCCAGTCGAGGATCACGCCGATATCTTCTGCGTGGAAGGCATCTATGAGCTCCATGAATTGCTCCGGCGCACCGTAACGGCTCGTAGGCGCGAAAAATCCCGTAAGCTGGTAGCCCCACGATCCGTAAAACGGATGTTCCATGATAGGAAGGAACTCGACGTGGGTGAACCCGAGATCTTTTACATAGCTAACGAGCTCTGTTTTCATCTCCGTGTAGGTAAGAGAACGATTGTCTTCCTCGACTTTTCTTCTCCAGCTGCCGAAGTGGCATTCGTAAACGGAATATGGTTGCGCGGTAGCTGTGCTGCTGCGTTTTTTCGATTGCCATTCCTCGTCCGCCCAGGTGTGACTGGGTTCCCAAACGATCGAAGCAGTTTTCGGAGCTGTCTCGGCATAGAAGGCGAAAGGGTCGGCCTTGTCGAGATGTTCGCCGGAATCTGAAACGAGTGCGTACTTGTAAGCTTCACCTTTTTTGATGCTAGGGAAGAAGCCTTCCCAAATACCCGACTCATCCCAGCGGGGATGAAGCTTATCCTGACCCTTTTGCCAGTGATTGAAGTTACCGATAACAGAAACCTCTTTGGCATTCGGCGCCCACACTGCGAAGAACGTACCGGTCTTCCCCTTATGTGAAGCCGTGTGCGCTCCCATCTTTTCGTAAAGCTTGAAATGCTTTCCCGTCTTGAACAAATGGATGTCGAAATCGGTAAGCAGAGAGAAACCCTCCTGTGACTCATCCTCTTTTTTACCTGCCTTCTTCGTCATGGTCCAAGGGTTTAGTTTAAAGTATCAGTTTTTCTTCTTTTTCTCTTCTTTTTCCTGGAAGTACCTGTTCATGAGGTAGTAAATTCCCCGGAGCGGAATGATCACCCAGTCGGGACGCCCATTGAGCTCATAGCCGAGCTCATAGACCGCTTTCTCGATCAGGTAGGTTCGGATCAGCACATCGTCTTCGTAAGACAACTTCTGGCCGTGTCCCATCTTTTCGAGATAAGCGCCCAGGAAGAACCGGCTGATGTAGTGCTGCCACTGCTCCCCCCACTGTTCGAGGAACTCCAGGTCTTGCTGACGATAGTTCTCATTCAAAAGTATCTTTCCGAATGCTGCATAGTGGAACGATCGCATCATTCCTGCCACATCTTTGTAGGGGTTCTTTTTAAGCCTCCGTTCGCTGAAACTGAATCCCGGTTCGCCTTCAAAGTCGATGATGATGAAATCCTTCCCGGTAAATAACACCTGACCGAGGTGATAATCCCCATGAATCCGCGTCCGGACCGCATCGATCTTCTGCTGGTAGATATCGGTAAAGGAATCCAGGATCTTGTCTTCCAGCGCCAGCACCTTTTTAGCAAACTCGCGCGTGTCATTCGAGAGCTTTGGCAGCGATTGCTGTAGAAGCTTGAACCGGTCGCGGAGCAGCTTACGAAGACCGCTGTACACCGACCGCTGGTAGTTTGTGGTAAACGCCTCGGGGGCAAAGGCCGGGTTAGATTTATCCGACGACAGCGCGATATGCATTTCAGCCGTACGTTGGCCCAACCTCACCACGCGCTCGTAAAATCCTCTTCCGATAAACTCCTGGATCATCTCCGGGGCTTCCTCGAATGTGAGTACATTCTTGTTGACCAATTTGGGCAACTTCTCTTTCTTGGCCTTGACCATCACGCGTTCGTAGAAACGACCCACCGAGTCGATGGTCATCACCCACGCATCACCCTGGTTCTCGACTTTTTCCTGGAGCAATCCGAGCACATAACAGCTGCTGTCGGTATCGACCAGCTGAACGGCTCCTGCATAACGGGGTGCGTTGCGAAAGCTGGTTCCTTCGGAAAGGTACCGGACAATCTCGAGGTCGGGATTGATCTCCTTTTCGAGCTTGCGATAAAACTTAAAGAAATACGCGTCATTGTAAATGATCGACGTGTTGCTCTGCTCCGCTTTCAGGATCTTGGACTCGATTTTTTCAGGATCGAGTTTCGTATAAACACTGGAATTGAACTCCAGCACTCCTTCATCTTCGCGGATCCGCTGATTCCGGGCCATGCTCGAGAACAGGTAATCACGGAAGCTGCGGTCGTAACTGCTGTCGATCACGAAGCCTGTGGCTCCTTGTATCTCTGCGCGGCATACAACACTCTGCGCGGTATATTCCACCCTGTCGAAAACATTGTCGGCGGGAACGAATACCATCGGCAGGAAGTAGAGCTCGGGCAACCGCTGCACATAATGCACTTCGATGATGCAGAGGAAGTGCGTGCTTCCCTCGACCTTGAGGGGGAATGATTTTTTTATCGACAGCTTGCTGACTGCACGCGCTTTTCCTCCGAACCAACGGCACTTGCGCATAAATGGCTGGAGGATCTTTCTCTCGAGAACGCGGATCTCATTATAGTTATTGAAGTATTTCTCCCACGAAATACCTGTCTTGATGAGAGGCAGCTCGCCGCTGCCTCCGATCGATTCTTTCTTCTCGCTGGCATCGGCCTGGAACCAGAAATAACCATATGGCCCGATGGTAATATTATATTCTCCGTCGCCGGTGTCGACCGACTTGAAGCGATTCTGGCTGAATACCTCTGTGATGTCGCAATCTTTGAAGTCCGAGAGGTCGAGCGTGGTGGCCTGGCTGAATTGCGAGAGATTTGCTACTACGATGATCCTCTGGCTCTCATCGAACCGGACGAAGCTGAGTATTTTGGCATTGGAGCTCTCGATGAACTTCATGTCACCATTGCCGAAGACGTTCAACCTGCGACGCATAGCGATCACATTCTTGAACCACCACATCATCGAAGAAGGATTCTCCTCTTGCGTGGCGACGTTCACCGATTCATAACGGTAAACCGGGTCTGTGATCACCGGAAGATAAAGCTTCTGGGGGTTGGCGACCGAAAAGCCGGCGTTCAGATTCATGTTCCACTGCATGGGCGTGCGAACACCGAACCGGTCGCCCAGATAAATATTGTCTCCCATGCCGATCTCGTCGCCATAGTATATCACCGGTGAACCGGGAAGCGACAGCAGGATAGTGTGCAGCAGCTCTATCTTCCGACGGTCGTTGTTGAGCAGTGGGGCAAGCCTTCGGCGAATACCCAGGTTGTGTTTGGTATTCGGGTCGGTGGCGTAAGCTTTGAAGAGGTAGTCCTTCTCTTCTTCCGTCACCATTTCAAGGCCGATCTCGTCGTGGTTCCGAAGGAAGAGTGCCCATTGCGAGGTGTTCGGGGTCTTTGGTGTCTGATCGATAATATCGATAATCGGATAACTGTCTTCCGTCCTCAAGCCGAGGAACAAACGCGGCATGAGCGGATAGTTGAAGTTCATGTGACACTCGTCGCCATCGCCAAAATACGCGGCGGCATCTTCGGGCCACAAGTTCGCTTCGGCGATCAATATCCGGTCCTTATAATTCTTATCAATGTGGGCTCTCAGCTTCTTTACAAATGCATGTGTTTGTGGAAGGTTCTCGCAAGGAGTTCCCTCCTGCTCGAAAAGGAACGGCACGGACGAGAGACGGAAGCCGTCGACACCGAGCTTCATCCAGAAGTCGGTGATGCGAATGATCTCCAGCTGCACTTCGGGATTGTCGAAGTTGAGGTCAGGTTGATGGCGGTAATAACGATGCCAGTAATATGCTCTTGCTTCGTTATCCCATGTCCAGTTGGTCGATTCCCCGTCGGCGATGATGATGCGGGCCTCTTTATATTTTTCCTGTGTATCGCTCCAAACGTAATAATCTTTGTAACGCGACCCGGCCCTGGCCTTCCTCGACTTCTGGAACCACGGATGCTGATCGGAGGTGTGATTGAGAATGAGCTCGGTGACGACACGAAGGCCGCGACGATGGGCCTCTTTCAAAAATAACTTGAAGTCGGCGAGTGTCCCGTAGTCGGGATGGATGTCGCAGTATTCGGTTACGTCGTAGCCATCGTCTTTCAAGGGCGAAGGATAGAATGGCAGCAGCCAGATGGTATCGATACCGAGGTCTTCGAGGTAGTCGAGCTTTTGTATCAGCCCCTGGAAGTCACCGATGCCGTCGCCATTGCTGTCGAAGAATGCACGAACACTGATCTCGTAGATGATGGCGTCCTTAAACCATTGCGGGTCGTTATTTTTAATCGGAGCTGCCATTTACATGTTTGAATGGTGTATGCTTACGTGGAACAAATGGAACGGCATTTTATGAGGGTTAAGCGACACGTAATTCCATTCTTGTGTCCACATGTATTGTTCGTCGGTTATCAGGTCCTTCAGCTTGAGATTGATCTTGTCGCCGAGCTTTAAAACTCCCTTCGGAACCTGGACGTAGCCGCTCTGCTCAGTGTGCTGGTCGAGATTCACGATGACTAGAATGATATTCGACAGGTCGTCTGTGGCTTTCACGTATGCCAGCAACTGGCCGTTCTCGATCGGACAGAACACCGTATTCCAGGTGGTCTGGAGTGCGGGATTCTCTTTTCGAAAACGGTTCACCATCGAGATAATATCAGTCATTCGATTGGTCTTCTTCCAATCGTGCAATTTAACCTCGTATTTCTCCGAATTGAAGTATTCCTCCTTGCCTTCCATCGGCACGTTGTCGTAGAACTCATATGCCGGCCCGTACACGCCGTAATTCGACGACAAAGTGGCTGCCAGCGCATACCGGATTATGAAAATATTCTCACCCTGGTGTTGGAGGTGTTGCGCGAGGATGTCGGGCGTGTTTGGCCAGAAGTTCGGCCGGAAGTAGTTACGCGACGGCGTGTGTACGAGCTCGTTCACGTAATCGACGATCTCCTGCTTGCTCGTGCGCCATGTGAAGTATGTGTATGACTGGTTGAATCCGATCTTCCCAAGTGACGCCATCACTTTGGGTTTGGTGAACGCCTCGGCGAGAAAAATAGTGTCCGGATATTGTTTCTGAACGTCGTCAATCGCCCACTCCCAGAAGGGTATCGGTTTGGTGTGCGGATTGTCGACCCGGAAGATGGTTACACCCTGCTCGATCCAATACACGATCACTGACTTCAGCTCGTCCCACAGCTCTTTCCACTTGTCGGTTTCGAAGTTGAATGGGTATATGTCCTGATATTTCTTCGGAGGGTTCTCGGCATATTGTATGGTCCCATCCGGCCGTTGGCGGAACCATTCGGGATGTTCCTTCACATACGGGTGATCGGGAGCACATTGAAATGCCACGTCGAGGGCGATGTCGATACCGAGCTTCTTCGCCTGGCGGATCAGCTCTTTGTACTCTTCCAGTGTACCGAGCTCCGCATGTATGGCCTTATGACCTCCCTCATCACTGCCGATAGCCCAGGGTGAACCGGGCTCGCCGGCCTCTGCACGTACGGCGTTGTTCTTGCCTTTGCGATTGAGCTTGCCAATGGGGTGTATCGGCGGGAAATACAGCACGTCGAAACCCATAGCGGCAACACGCGGCAGCACCTTGATGCAATCCTTAAACGTGCCGTGACGGCCTTTCGCCAGCGATGCAGAACGTGGAAAGAATTCATACCACGTGCTGAACAACACTTTCTTGTATTCGACCCGGATAACATATTCTATCCCGGTCGAAGTTTCATTCTCGATCAGCGGGTGACGATGAACGATGCCTGCGAAATCTTCCGTAAGCACGGCGTCGACGGCGGCGTCGTAGTTGGAACGGTCGTTGAGCTTGTTGATGACGGGTGTGAGCGACGGATCGGAGGCTGCGAACCTTCGCAGGAAATTCACTCCTTCGAGGAGCTCGGTGTGCACGTCGACTTTTGCGGCAGCCTTCTTTTTAAAGCCATCGAACCAGGTATCGAAGTGATCGATCCATGCCTCTATCTTGAACAGGTATTTACCTTTTTCAGTCACGTAAAATGGCGCCCACCATTCGTCGTTCCAGCGAGGTGCCATTTCAACTTCAGACCATTTGCTGTCACTTTCTTTTTTGTAAAGAACGCGTGCACGAAGGTGATCATGCCCGTCGGCAAATATGGTGGCTGTAACGTCGACGCGTTCATCTACTGCACGGCGCGCAGCGTACTGACCTCCGTCGATCACGGGCTGTACGTTCTCTATGATGACCCTTTGCTTTCCTTTCATTGTCAGTTCTTCAGAATGGCGCTGGAGTACGCCGGCATTACGATCTCTGTTTCACGAAGCTCGACAGAGGGATTGGTGGAATAGTCGAGCCTGTAAAGCTCATCGAGATCGACGGGCACGGTGACTTCCACGTCGGAAATGTTATGCAGCACAAAAAGCTTATCTCCATCTTTTATTCTGAAGAACGTCACGACCTCGTGCATCTCGGTGGGGGCCAGTTCCACCGATCCATAAGTCAGTGCCTCACTATCGTTGCGATATTCGATCCAGTCATGATAGAAATTGTACATCGACTTGGGATCCACTTTCTGAACAGCAAGCGGTACCACGGTCTTCTCGGTCGAGAACCGAGGCTCTTCCCAGGTTGTTTGCATGGGGTCTTTCTCATCCTTGTCCCAGATGAAAGGCTCGCGAATGTATTCGTCGGGCTTCAAGCCCTTCATGCCGATCTCTTCGCCGTAATAGACGTAAGGTGTGCCGGGCAGTGTCATCAGTATCGCAGCAGCCATCCTCGCCTTCTGTTCATCGTCTCCGAGCTCACTCAGTATGCGATTCTGGTCGTGGTTCCTCAGGAACGTGGCGTCGATGTAATTCGAAGTCGACGAGGTATAGAAGTCGATGATCTTTTTGTACTCGCTGATCAATCCGGTCGTATCGAGACCTGATGACACAGCCGATGTGATCGCATAACCCAGATCGAAGTTGAACAGCGCAGGAAGACCTTTCAGGTACGGCGCAACGTCTTCGGCTTTAGACCACACCTCACCTACCAGGTACACATCGGGTTTTATCTTTTGCATCTCGTCCCTGAACCATTCCCAGAATGCGTGATTGTCCCTGGCACGATCCGTAGGAAAAATGTGCTTCGCGGCATCGAGGCGAAAGCCGTCGACTTTCATATCAGACAACCAGAACTTGCCGATATCGACGAACTCGGCTTTAACAGCAGGGTTATCGAAATTAAGATCCGGCATTCCTGCCCAAAAGAATCCATAGTAGTGCTCTGCCAGTGTGTCGCCATTGACCGCATGCCACTGGGTGATATTATCGGAGTCGAACGATATCTGCTTCTTGGCGATCTGATCCCTGATAGAATCCTTCTTCGCCCACACATAGTAGTCGCGGTATTTATTGTCTTTGCTTTTGATCGCCTCCTGGAACCAGGGATGGTCTGCGCCGGTGTGGTTAAGGATCAGATCTACAATTACCCGGATGTTCTTCTTGTGCGCTTCCTCGACAAACTTTTTGAAGTCGTCGATTGTACCGTAATCAGGATGAATAGATTTGTAATCGGTAACGTCGTACTTGTGATACGTCGGTGAGTTCATGATCGGCATCAGCCAGATCCCTCCTACTCCCAGCTCCGAAAGGTACCCGAGCTTGGAAGTCAGTCCTTTGAAGTCGCCCTTACCGTCGCCGTTGCCGTCGGCATACGACAATACAAAGACTTCATAATTGACTCCATTAGGCCAGTGATTGACGGGCTCGGGTGTACACGACACCAGGAGGATCGTTGCAAGGGCAGCGATTGATGTAAAGATCTTTCTCATTACTTTACTTTAAGTATAAATACAGAATACGGAGGCATGTCGATCTCGAACTGGAATTGTGCATCGAAACCCACATCTGTTCCGCTTCGCAACAAGTCGCGCGCAATGTACTGGCCGTTCGGCTCCAGTCCCATCTTTTGTATGGCCTCATCGGTAAGTTTCACCTTGATGCGTTCAGTCTTGGTGCCGAAACCTGCAACGATGATCAGCTTCTCGGTACCGTCGCTCCTGCCGAACACCACATGATGATCGGTACAATTGTTTGAATCTACGTTGGCTTGTGTCAGGTCGAAATAATCGCCGTTGGTAATGGCAGTATTCGTGCTGCACAATGTCATCAGGTCGCCGTAGAACTGACGGAGGGCTTGTAGGTCGGGGGACAGCTGACCGCCATCGTAAAGCTTGTTGTTTACCCATTTCTGGTGCTCTGTCACGCCCCAGTAATCGTAAATCGTTGTGCGGCCATCGTCACCGCTGAAACCTTCAATGGCGCTACCGGGCTCTCCCACTTCCTGGCCGAAATAGATCATCACGGGGCCTTTGTCGATCAATGCACTGACAGCCATTCCGGGCACTGCCTTCCACGGATCACCGGCAAAGAACTTCGAAGCAATCCGCTGTTCATCATGGTTCTCGAGAAAATGCAACATGTGGTGATTGATGCCTTCGAGGCTTCGTTGTATGCCGGGCACGTCGGTCGATCTTGCTTTTTGGTTGATCAGCAACCGGAGCGTATCGTACAGTTGCACTTTGTCGTACAGGTAATCGAAACGACCCTGCTCGATGTAGGCACGATAAACATGTGGGTTGTATACCTCGGCTACGAATATAATGTCGGGATTGATCGCCTTGATCTGGGGAATGGCCCATTGCCAGAATTCCACTGGGACCATTTCGGCCATGTCGCAACGAAAGCCATCGATGTTCTTTCGTGTCCAGTAAGCAAGTATGTCCAGCATTTTCGTCCATGTCGATGGAACAGGATCGAAGTGTTTTTGCCGGTTGTTCTGGATGTCGACGCCGTAATTGAGCTTGACCGTTTCGAACCAATCATTGATGTTAGGAGTAGCGGAGAATACGTCGTTACCGGTTGCCTTTGCAGGCGATTCGGTGAACTTGTGGTCCTTATTTGGAAATGCTTCTCCACCCAAAGGCACATAATCACGCGGCGGTTGGAAATCCTGGCCGGGTAAATAATAAAAGTTGTTGTCCCGGCTGAAGCCCACGGTCATATCATCGCCTTCGCCGAGATCTTTCACACCCTCCGGCCTTACATCGGAATGATACGAACGTGCAACGTGATTGGGAACGAAGTCGATGATCACCTTCATCCCGGCCTTATGCGTCCGGTCGACTAATTGTTCAAATTCGCCCACACGGTTCTTTACCTCAACCGCCAGGTCGGGATTGACATCGTAATAGTCCTTGATCGCATACGGTGAACCGGCACGCCCTTTCACCACGTTTGCATCATCGAGCGGTATGCCTTCACCAGAATAGTCGGTGAGCACAGCATGCTCGAGTACACCTGTGTACCATACATGGGAAACCCCGAGTTGTTTGATGCTGGCAAGCGCCGCATCGTTGATGTCGTTGAACTTGCCGACCCCATTTTCCTGGATTGTTCCGAATTTCTTATTGGTAGCGTTCGTATTCCCAAAGAGGCGCGTAAGCACCTGGTAGATCACAACCTTGGACGAAGAGCTTTGCGTGACGGGCATGGTATCCGGAATTCTTTCTTTTGGTGCCGCACACGAGCCAAGTAATACTACGATGACAAGGAGTACGAGCTTCTTCATAAACTATTTCTGTTCCTCTCTCCTGCTAAGGTAAAAGTAGAATATCAACACGGCCAGGCAGATTAGGAGCCCGAGGAACTCCCTTGCCTCCTCGATATACGGGTATTGCATTTTTGCAAGGTCATCGAACAACAGGTTCCTGTCGGGCGACAGCAGCCAATATTTGAAGCCGTCGAAATACAAAACGGACATGATCAGAAAGCCCGAGGCCATCACGATCATGAAACGCGTTGGATAACGATGAAAAACGGACATGATGGAAACAGCCACCATCGAACCATAGATAAGTATCCATAAGAGCGGGTCGGGGTCGTTGATCTGGAGGAGGGCGAATAGAGCGAACTGTACCGCGAAAAAGATCTTCAGTATTTTCATTGTTACAATGTCGCCAAAGATCGCTAACAATGGCCTTTTTCGGTCCCTGAATTATTCAAAAAATTGCCCCTGCAATCGTTCCCGTCATCATCGTTGCCAGGAATGCCGCCAGCATTGACTTGAATCCAAGCTTCGAAAGGTCGGTCTGACGATTGGGAGCCATGCCGCCGATACCGCCGATCTGTATGGCGATGGAGCTGAAGTTGGCAAAGCCACAAAGCGCATAGGTCGAAATGATGATCGATTTCTCGCTGAGATAGCCTCCGTTTTTGAAGGCCGTAAGATCACTGTATGCGAGAAACTCATTGAGGACCATTTTCTTCCCCAGAAGGCTGCCGACCTGCAAAGATTCGGACCAGTTAACACCCATCGCAAAGGCAAAGAAGCGGAAGATCTGACCCAGCAGGTATTCGAGACTGAGACCGCTATAGGCATTGTCGGTGCTTTCACGGATCAGCCCGTTTATCCCGACCAGATCGCCGAGACCTTCAAGCCCCCAGTTGATGGCAAGGATAATAGCAATGAACGCAAGAAGCATCCCGCCGATATTGAGCGCCAGCTTCAAACCATCGGCGGCGCCGGTTGCAAGAGCGTCGACCAGGTTCGAACCGATGGCTTCTTTATTTACTTTCAATGACTTGTCGATCTTCTCCGGATGCATTTCAGGAAATACGATCTTCGACATCACGATTGCCGCGGGCGCGTTCATGATCGATGCACACAACAAATAAGTTGCAAACGTAGCCCTGCTTTGTTCGTCGGCTCCACCCAGCATACCGACGTACACGGCGAGTACACTGCCGGCGATGGTCGCCATCCCCCCGGTCATCAGGCAGAACAGCTCCGAGTCGGTCATGTTCTTGATGAAAGGTTTGACGAGGAGCGGCGCTTCGGTTTGTCCCATGAATATGTTTGCGGCAGCCGAGAGACTTTCGGCCCCGGATAGTCTCATGGTGCGTGTCATCACCCATGCAAATACATACACGATCTTCTGCAGTATGCCGAGGTAATACAGCCCGGTTGTTACGGCAGAGAAAAAGATAACAGTAGGCAACGCCTGGAAGGCGAAGAGGAATCCGAGACTATGGCCGGCGGTGGGGTCTTTGGTGCTGTCTTTGGCCAGTCCTCCGAAGAGGAACATTGCGCCCTGACGTGCGAAGTCGAGGAAGGCAACAAACTTTTCACTGATCCATTCGAAGCCGGAGTGAACGAATCCGATCTTGAAGATAGCAAGCCCGAAGAGGATCTGAAGGGTGACGCCGATAGCAACAGTGGACCATGGGATAGACTTCTTGTTTGATGAAAGCAAGTAGGCGACGGCGGTCAGGAAGATGAGGCCGCCAAATCCCCGGAGGATATCCATCAGGTATGGTTTAGAGGTTAGTTTAGGGTAGTGCAGGCTCTCACGGATCGCACGGATCACACGGATAAAAACGCAAAAAAAAAGATCCGCGCGATCCGTGCGATCCGTGAGAGATATTAATTCCGTTTACTTAGCTCGTCCCTGATCTTTGCCGCTCTTTCGTAATCTTCTTTGTCGATGGCGTCTTTCAGCAACTCATTCAGCTTTTCTACGGAATAATTCTTATAGTCTTCCGATTTCTTTGAAGAAACCTCTTTCTTGACCTTGGCTTTTGTCTCTTTGGTCTCCGACTTTTCTCTTTCCTCCTCCTCTTCCTCGTCGGTGAGCACAATACCGGCTTCGGCCAGTATGTTTTCGTACGTGTAAATGGGTGAATCGAACCTCAGGCCGATCGCGATGGCATCCGAAGGCCGTGCGTCGATTTCTGTTTTCTTAAGGCCGTCGGTACAAACGATCTTGGCGAAGAATACACCCTCTTTAAGGTCGGAGATAACGATCTCTTCCACATGAAAATGGAAGGTGCTGGCAAATGATTTGAACAGGTCGTGGGTCATGGGCCTGTTGGGGATGATCTTCTCGATCTCTATGGCAATAGCCTGCGCCTCGAACATGCCGATAATGATCGGCAGCCGCCTGTTCCCTTCGGTCTCACCAAGCACCAGGGCAAATGATCCCGTTGTCGACTGGCTGGATGAGAGACCTAATATTTCAAGCTTGATTTTCCTTTGTGCCACGCGCTGAAGTCCCCTGTCTTGTTTACGATATTAGAAAAAAACGGATAAAAACGTTTCGCCTGAGTGAATTAATAATTTTTATTTCTTCTATTTCGCCGCTTTTATGGCAGCAGTCAATTTAGGCACGACATCGAATGCATCGCCGACAATTCCATAATCTGCTGCTTTGAAGAAAGGCGCTTCGGGGTCTTTATTGATCACAACGATACATTTCGATGAGTTGACGCCCGCAAGGTGCTGGATGGCGCCTGAAATTCCGATGGCGATGTACAACTGCGGCGCGACTTTAACACCGGTCTGTCCAACGTGCTCATGGTGTGGTCGCCAATTCATATCAGATACTGGTTTACTGCAGCCGGTAGCGGCGTGCAATTCTTTTGCCAGTTCCTCCAGTATTCCCCAGTGCTCGGGCCCTTTCATACCACGTCCGCCCGACACGACAATGTTTGCTTCGGGCAACAATACTTCACCTGTCGCCTTTTCTGTCGATGTTATTTTTGCGTTAAAATCCGTGTCCTGCAACTCAACGGGATATTCAACCACGGGCGCGTTTGCTCCCACTTCCTTCAGCTCGGCCGCATTCTTTTTTATCGTGATAACTTTTTTATCCGCCGCTACATCCACCACCGAAAAAGCCTTGCCGGTGTAGATACTTCTCTTCACGGAAAAGCCGCCGCCCGTCTCGGGAAGTTCCACCACATTCGAAACCAATCCTGCCCCGGTACGGATCGCCACCTTTGCAGCAACCGGTGTTCCGAGAGATGAGTTTGCAAGCACAAGCACGTCGGCATTCTCATCCTTCATAGCTTTGACGATCACAGTCGCGTACGCCTCGCTGATAGCCTGGTCCAGCTTCGCATTCGATGCATGAAGTACTTTCTTCGCACCGTACTTACCCAGCGACTCGAGCGACGACTTCTCGGCGCTGCCCAACACAATGGCAGTCACGTTACCACCCATCGCATGGGCATAGGCCACGGCCTCAAGTGACGTGGACCGTATTTTTCCTTCGGAGACTTCTGCAAACACTAGTATATTCATATCATACTTTAGATGTACGATTTACGATTTACAATGTACGATTTGGGCTGTCGTCCCTTCCTGGTCTAAATCGTACATCGCACATTGCAGATCATAAATTTTCTATAAGACTTTTGCTTCGTTCTTTAATAATTTCACCAACTCGGCGACATTGTCCGCCGGTATCATCTTCACCGCTCCCTTCGGAGCCGGCAGTTCGAATTTCTTAAGCTTAACTGTCGCGTTTACCGCCTTGGGTTCTGCAACTTTCAACGGTTTAGTTCGCGCACTCATGATCCCCCGCATATTCGGGATCTTCCAATCGGCGATCGGTTCCTGGCAGCCCGCTATCAGTGGTAACTTTGCTTCCAGGTATTCCTTACCCCCTTCGATCTCACGGGCCATCTTAACAGTGGTACCCTCAATATCGAGCTTCATCACCGGAGAGAACGACGGCAAACCGAGGATCTCTCCCACCATGGCGTGTACTACGCCGCTGTTAAAGTCGATAGACTCCCTGCCCATCAGTATCAGGTCGAAACCTTTTGCATGTTCGGCGATCTGTGAAGCGACAAAGAACGAGTCCGTCGGATCGGCATTGACGCGAATAGCGTCGTCCGCGCCGATAGCAAGGGCTTTACGAATGATCGGCTCGGTTTCGGCGAGACCTACGTTGAGAACGGTGACAGTAGAGCCAGCATTCGCTTCCTTGAGCTCCACGGCCCGCGCGAGCGCATAGTCATCGTACGGTCCGATAATATATTGAACACCATTGGTGTCGAACTTCGTATCGTTTTCGATAAAGTTGATCCGCGAAGTAGTATCGGGAACGCAAGAGATACAGACTAAAATCTTCATGCTCAAATGATTGGAAAAGCGTGAAATTAAGGGGAGCAAGATAAGAAAAAATGCAATCTCTCACGGAAAGCACGGAAAACACGGAAGCTAACTGTAGAGCCAATCGTTGTATGCTGCGCTTAACTCTCTTAACGTTTTAGGATCGTTAACCCGTCGGGCTATATCGAGGCCTTGTTTGAAGACGGCGTCTGCTCGTTCCGGTTGTTGCATCTCTATGAGAAGGTGAGCAAACGGATAATAAGTAGGAAGATAATTCGGCTGACTGTTCAGCAAGGAGTCAAAAAGAATGTATGACTCCCGTGGATTTGATTTTAAGTATTCAAGAGCAAGTGCATAGCTATTAAATGCATCGTCGGGATCTTCTCGTAAGAACTCCTTGAGTTGTTCAATCCTGTCCACCCTTTTCGTGTTTTCCGTGTTTTCCGTGAGAGACATTATTGATTCACCAGAAACACAATCTTCCCCACCTTGTTCGGCCTCGTTATATCCGAGAACGACTCCACAATTCGCGAGAACGGCCGTATCGAATCCACCATCGGGCGTATCTGGTTTTTGCTTACGAACTCGAGCATCTCCATGAACTCGTTGTCGTTGCCCATGGTCGTGCCCTGCAGTGTGAGATGATGCCAGAACATCCGGTACAGGTCCACCTTCGAAGGATTGCCGTTGGTAGCCCCATAGAATACGATCCTTCCGTGCGGACGAAGGACCTTAATGAAGTTATTGATCTGGTCGCCGCCGGCGCTGTCGATCACGATATCGAATCCGCCTTTTGTCTTCCACAGATCCGTGTAGTTGTTTTGCTTCTTGTAGTTGTATGCTCCCTTCGCCCCCATCTTCAACGCCTTCTCCACTTTTTCGTCACTGCCCGATGTCACGTAGACATTTGCGCCTGCCGCCTGTGCAAAGAGGAACGCAAACTGCGCAACACCTCCACCGAATCCGGAGATCAGTACGTTGTTACCAGGTTTCAGTCCACCGCGGCGGAACAAAGCTCTGAAAGCCGTCAATCCGCCGAGCGGCAGCGTGGCCGCCTGGAGGAAGTCGAGATGAAACGGTTTATGCTGAAGCCTGTCGGTGTTCACCAGGATGTACTCAGCAAACGTACCGTCGACCGGCATGCCGAGGATGGTGTATTTGATCGACTGCACTTCGGGGTCCGGCCCCCAGTCGATGTTCGGGTTAATGACGACAGCCTTGCCAATCCATTCGTGATCCTTCTCGTCGCCGACTTTCTCGACAACACCGGCGCCGTCGGTACCCATCGTGACGCCGAATCGGATGTTGGGATACTTTCCTTCGCGGATCCATTCGTCCCGGCGATTGAGCGATGCCGCTTTGATCTTCACCAATGCCTTACCTGGAGTAACCAGCGGTACCGGTACCTCCTTGAGCTCGATCGTTCCTGTCCCCGTTAAAACAAGCGCCTTCATAAATACAATATAAGCTACTTCTGCTTTACAACAATCCCACCCTTCCTGCTGTCGACTTTTATACTGTACTTCCCGGCGCTGGTAACTATCCACCGTACCGTAACAGCGCTCATGCCGGGAATATTATCCACTTCGATCGTAGCCGGGTCGTTCTTTTGTTCGGTGGTCAGGTTAAGATCGCGGTTCTCGACGACCATAGCGGCTATAACCTTCGGACCGGTAATGGTAACGTAGTCCGGCCGTTCGATCTTGAACTTCAGGTCCTGGCTGGCGTGTGTGGGCATCATGCGCGTATTGCTGATAACAGCTGTGATCTCCGTGAGCCCTCCTCCCAATGACTTCTCCGTCATCTCGATGATCTCCAGCTTGGGAGTGCTCCAGGCGTGGTACACGCAAAAAGCCATGTTCCGATGGGCATCTGTTTCGAGCAGGAAGCCCGGGTTGGCCCGTGTGAAGTTCTTCTTCGGCCCGCCAATCTCGATCTTGCCGAACTGAGGGTGATTGAACTCCTTCCAGTCCACCACGGCATCGCCGAACAAAAGATCTTTGTTGAAATCAAAGGCTTCGCCCGAAGCGAAGTCGTCGTCATCGCGGGTCTTATGGAAATACTGGTATGAGTTGAACAGCTCATTGGAGAAAGTGTAGACACCACGACTGCCGTAAAACCAGTCGAGCTCGCCGCCCCAAACCGTATAAAGGTCGCGGTACACAACCATGTACTTGTAACCCGGTATCAATGTCTCGCCCTTCTTCCCGATTGCGTCGTAGATGCGTGAATCCTCGGCGTTGTACGTCGCCGCATCCTCTTCGGCGCCGGGACCTCTCAGGATCATACCGCCGGAGTTGTGAAAGCTTTGCGCGCCGGCAATGTTCGGGTGAGCCAGTACAAAGTCGCGGATGTTCCTGTTCTCCGGAAGACTGAACGGATATTTGTAGGCGCCGTTCTGAATGTAATTCGGTTGCCACTTCCATCCCCAGTCGCGGTTGGGATCGTAATAGCCTGTTCCGTCTTCGTTCACACGGCCATCGCCGTCGTTATCGATACCTTCCTGCCCCAGGATCTCGTATTCCCCGATCTCATCGGCTTTCACCGGAAGGAGCTTACGCGGGTCGGTCGGGTCTTTCTTATATCTTCCTTTGGGACTTTTACGGATCATGTTTGTGATGTTGCCATCCTTGTCGAGATCATCCATCGCGTCTTCGTTGATCTGACCATCGCGGTCGTTGTCAACCGGGACCATACCCGAACGCGGACTGTGGGGAGTGTTTGGCTCCTTCATGAAGTTATCGCGCGCATCGGGATTGATGGTGGGAACGATGTAAAATACTTTGTCCGCCAAAAGCTCCTTGATGAAAGCAACGTTGTTGAAGCTCTCCGCGAGATACCACGCAGTGTACAATGCGAATTCAGCTCCCTGTATTTCGTTGGAGTGAATATTCCCGTCTATATATAGAGCGGGCTTCTCTTCGGGTTTGCCTTTTTTGAAATCAGTAATGGTAAGTACCCACATGTCGCGGCCCTGGAAGCTTTTACCCATCGACGACAATTGGACAATCTCCGGGTGTGCTGCCGCAAGCTTCCGGCAGATGTCGGTGATACCTGCGTGGTTGTTATACCTGTTCCACGAAATGGGAACTTTCGGATTTTCCGGACTTCCTGCAGCGCGGAATACTCCGTCGGCATTTTGAGCTTCTACACGAATGATTATTATAAGTAATAATAATGTTATTACACTTCTCATAAGTTTGCGTTCAATGTTTTGATACCCGTTTGCGGAGCGCCTGCTTCGATCGTCACCTTTCCCTTGCCTTTCACCAGCCAGCTGACCGTCTTCGACTCACCTGCTTCTACGTTCGGGAACAACGTCACCTTCTTCCCGCCCACGATCGACTGGTCACCCGTCGTGTTCAGTGTCAGCTTCACAAGCTTTATCCAATTGTTGTTCTTACCGATATCGGTCACAGCTGGAAACAATCCGGGGTTTTGAACAGTCACCGTTACCCTCGTTACGCCGCCATCCAACGGCTCGGTCTTCAGGTTCAGCAGTTCGATCTGTGGTCTCTTCGCCGCAATAGCCACCAGGAACTTTGTGTGTTCCGTTGCCAGCTTATCCACATAGCTGAAAGGCGGATTGGTTTTCACAAATGGTTTAAACCCGCCGACCTCGGCATTCATGTTCGGATAGTCGGGGTAACTGATCTTCTGCCAGTTGACGAACACCTCCACTTTCTCTTTGTCTGCCCAGCGAACAAAATCGATGTCTGTGTTCTTATCGTCGTTGGCCTTGAATTTCTTCGCGGCGACCGTGTCTTTCGGCACTTCAAATTTCGGTACCCACCAGCCGGGTGTGCTGAAGCTCTGGCGGCCATAATGAAAGTAAGCCCATTGTGAAAAGTCACCCTTCTGAGGTCCGGCGGCCGGAGCGTCTTTGAGCGTGACGGCTTTCTTATAGATGTCGCTGGCGAACTTGTTCTGTTTGGCATCCGGCTCCGTGATCGCACCCGGTATGCGTCCGGCGTTCTTCGTCTTGTCGAATTTCCAGGGTTCGGAAAGATTGTTCGTTGGCCCGAACGTTACAACTGCGAAGACATTGAACCGTTCGTACAAATAATCGAGCACCGCACGGTTCTCGATCTCCGACACCGGGTGTTCGCCTGCGCCTGGAGTGAAATGCGGGGGGTCGAACGTCAGACTCTTGTTGAAGTGGACCCCACCTTCGCCGTCTTCATTGAACTTACCGTCTTTGTCATTGTCCGTTCCCTCCTGGACAAGGTTGTATTTTCCCGACTCGCCTTTCTCCGCATTGGCCATCACCATCACCCGCGGGTCGGCAGGATGTTCTTTCCATTTGCCGGTCTGGTCTTCGATACGGATCCATGTTATCTGTCCGTCATTGTTGAGGTCTTCGAAAGGATCTTCGTTCAGCTTACCATCGCGATCGTCGTCTGTTGCCGTAGCATTGGCACTGCGCTCGTATTTTACTTTGGCAAAGTACTGTTCCGTCGCATCCGGGCTCACGTTCGGCAGCACGTAGAATGTTGTGTTTGCCAGCAATGTCTTGATGCTGTCTGTATTCGCCGAAGCCATCAGTTTTTCAGCAAAACCCACAGCCAGCTCAGTTCCCAGCAGATGCGATCCCTCCACTCCGCCGATGACCACGATGCCCGGGTGGTTGTTACGGTCCCCGGAACCGATCTCCAGCAGCCAGATGTCTTTGCCTCCGGCCGTCTTTGCAAGTGACGTTAGTTTGGTTGTTTGTGAATTGGCGGTCTCGATGGTCTTTAGACGCTGCGACACCTTGGTATGGTCGCTATACGTCTGGGCCGTCGCCGACCCGACGATCAGCAACAGGTAGAAGGGCAGGAATTTCATGCACGAAATGTAAAGAAAGATGTGCGATGTGCGAAGTGCGATGTGCTATGGGGACCACAACTTCGTCCGAAGCCTCATTGCACGTCGCACCCCGCACCCCGCACAATTTAAAACGGCGTATCGTCGCCCGGTGGAATCGGCGGCAGCTTTGGAGGGCTATCGTTAAATGAATTCAACCGGCTCTCTTTGGTGATCATCCCCGAGAATGGATTCTCATTACCAACCGGTCCGTCGAAGTCTGCAAACTTGGTGTACTTGCCTATGAACTTGAGCTTCACGTTCTCGAGCGAACCATTCCTGTGCTTGGCGACGATGACCTCAGCGAGTCCTTGGGTGGGCATACCTTCTTCATCCACCGTGATCTTATAGTACTCAGGGCGATAGAGGAACATAACGATATCTGCGTCCTGTTCGATGGAACCCGATTCGCGAAGATCCGAGAGCTGAGGGCGCTTGTCGCCACCCCGTGTCTCAACACCACGACTCAACTGCGAAAGGGCTATGACAGGGATGTTCAGTTCTTTTGCGACACCTTTCAGTGCACGCGAGATCGAAGCGATCTCCTGTTCACGGTTCCCTCCCATTTCGCCCTTCATCAACTGGAGGTAGTCGACGACGACCATCTGTATATTGTGCTCGGCTTTCAGGCGCCGGCATTTTGCACGGAGCTCCAGGATGGAGAGCGCCGGGGTGTCGTCTATAAATATAGGTGCGCTGGAAAGACGGTTGGTCCTCGTTACCAGCTGCGTCCATTCGAATTCCGCCAGGTTTCCTTTCTTGATCTTTTCAGATTCCAATTCCGCTTCGGCCGAGATGAGTCGATTCACCAGCTGCAGCGACGCCATTTCCAATGAGAAGATGGCAACGGGGTAGTTGAAATCAACAGCTGCATTTCTGAGCGCTGACACAATGAAGGCAGTCTTACCCATACCGGGGCGGGCAGCGATGATGACCAGATCCGACTTCTGCCATCCCGATGTGACGCGGTCGAGCTTCGAGAACCCACTGGGTATACCGGTGAGTCCGTCCTTATGATTCTTCTTTTCCTGCAGTTCCTGGATCGCCTGGAACATCAACGACTTCATGGTGTCGTAGTTCTTGCGAAGGTTGGTATCCGATATCTGGAAAATTACTTGTTCGGTCTTGTCGAGCAGCTCGAACACATCGGTGGTGTCTTCGTAGGCGTCGTGATGTATCTGTGAGGCGATCTCGATCAGGCTGCGCTTGATCGCCATTTCGATAACGATCCTGGCGTGGTATTCTATGTTCGCCGCAGAACTGACCTTCGACGTCAGCTCGGCGATCTTATAAGCGCCTTCTACCAGTTCGAGCTTTCCGTTCTTGCGAAGCTGGGCAACAACGGTACGCATATCGACCGGCTCCGAGTTCTTGAACAGGTCGATAATGGCTTCGTATATAAGTTTGTGTGCTTCAACGTAGAAATGTTCGGGCCGGAGGAATTCAATGACCGAAGTGAGCGCGTTCTTCTCGAGCATCAGCGCACCGAGGACCGCTTCTTCCAGATCGGGCGCCTGAGGTGGCAGCTTGCCCAGGCTTTCGGAGATGTCTCTCGCTAAAAGCTTGGTTCTGTTGCCTGCACCGGCGGATGCCGATGCCCTCAGTGACGTCGATCTTTGCTCCATACATTCGTGGTTGTTGTACGAGGTTTCTTTTAGGGGGAGACAAACGTAGTTCTACTCACAATCACGGTATCCCCAAAAAATCAAACTTGTCAACATTCAATAAACACAATAATTTGTGTATAAAGTTTTTCTGATATGCTATGTGCGTATCAGAAATTTTCAATACACTCCGATCGACGTTTACTAACACGTTGATTATAACTGTTTTTTAAACAGAACATTTTTCTTTTACTTTAAGCTGGAATATTTGCCACGTGGATCAAAAGAAGAAGTATCATTTCATAGCGATCGGCAGCAGCGCCACCTACCATCTCGCCGTGGCACTCAGGCAATTAGGTCATACCATCACAACCTCCGACGAACAGATCTCCCCCGACGTACACTCGAAGCTTGTTGAGCTCAACCTGCTGCCCCAGGCCAGCGGATGGCAGCCCGACAAGATGGATAAGTCCCTCGATGGAGTCATTATCGGCATCCAGGCTAATAGAAGTAATCCTGAACTGCTCAAGGCTCAACAGCTTGGTTTAAAGGTACATACCGTCCCCGAGTTCATTTATGAGTTTGCCCGCAACAAGCAGCGTCTCGTCGTCGTGGGAACCAGCGGCCGCACCGAGATCGCATCGATGATCGTGCACGTGCTCAAATCGATGACCCGGCCGGTCGACTACGTCCTCTCCGACGAGCGACAGGATTCCATCCACCTCAGCGATGCTCCCCTGATCGTCATCGACGGAAGCGAAAGCCGCTCCTCGGCGGTCTATCACACGCCACAGTTCATCCGCTATAAGCATCACATCGGCGTCATGTCCGAAGTGGAATACGACCCCAAAGGAGCGTTGTCGGAAAACGACTTCATAAGGCAGTTCGACCTCTTCGCCGACGGCACGCCGAAGGGTGGTATCCTCATTTACTGGGAACAGGACAAGATCGCGTCCGTGATCTCCAACAAAGAGAGAGCCGATGTCCTTTATATTCCTTACAAAGCACACCCAAGCGCTGCCGAAGGGACCAAAGAGTTCATGGTCAATCACAAAAAGGAGCACATCGCCGTTAGCTTTTCAGGAAAGAAAGCGTTCATCCATGTAAGCGCAGCCTTCGAAGCATTGAAGAAAATAGGCGTACTGCCGGAGCAATTCTATAAAGCAATAGCGACATACGATGGGATTAAGTAATGAAGCTTAACTTAAAGATCCCCATTTGTTTTTTTGACCTCGAGACCACCGGCACCAACATCCAGCACGATCGGATCATCGAGATAGCCGTTACCAAGGTCACCCCTTCCGGTGAAATCATCCGGAAAACGAATCTCATCAACCCCACCATACCCATTCCGGCCGAGTCGATTGTCTTTCACGGCATTACCGACGAAGACGTGAAGGGAAAACCTACGTTCAAAGAAGTCGCCCGCGAATATGCAAAGCTCTTCGAAGGAAGTGACCTTTCCGGTTTCAATGTCATGAAGTTCGACGTGCCCGTGCTGGTCGAGGAGTTCCTCCGCGCCGACGTGGAGTTCGACTACACACGCAAGAAGGTCATCGATTCCCAGAAGATCTTTCACATGATGGAGAAACGGACCTTGAAAGCCGCCTACCAGTTCTATTGCGGCAAAGACCTCGACAACTCACATTCCGCCGAGGCTGACACCGACGCCAGCATGGAAGTTCTACTGGCTCAGATCGTTCGTTATGAAAACCAGGACGTGACGGACACCACCGGCAATAAGGTCGGCGAGATCCGTAACGACATGGAAGTCCTTTCGAAGCTCACGTCCCAGGGAATGGTCGATCTCGCCGGACGGATGATCCTCAACGCAAAAGGAGACACCATCTTCAACTTTGGAAAGCACAAAGGCAAAGAGGTGAAGTCGGTGCTGAAAGACGAACCGGCGTTCTACGATTGGATCATGAACGGCGACTTTTCCCTCGATACCAAACGGAAGCTGACGGAGATAAAATTGAGCATGCTTCGCAAGTAAACGTTTGCAAAACCCCCTATTCGTTAAAATTTCGCAAATTCTATTTAAACCATAGGAATTCAGTATTTTTGCAGATGACCCTCAATGAAGTCAAGGCTGCAGTGGCTGGACTTGGTCCCGCCGAAGGACTCCAGTGGATCGCCGGGCGATTCGGGAGCACGGCACGCTTCTCTACATCGTTGGGTCTCGAAGACCAGGTGATCTCCTACTGGATCGGATCAAAGCAACTGCCGATTGAAGTGTTCAGCCTCGACACCGGCCGCCTCTTCCAGGAAACTTACGACGTACTTCAGCTTACACGCATCAAATACAATCTACCGGTAAAAGTCTACTATCCCGATGCTACCCAGGTTGAACAAATGGTGCTTGCCAAGGGACCTAACAGCTTCTACGATTCTGTAGACAACCGTAAGGAATGCTGTGCCGTTCGTAAGGTCGGTCCGTTGAAGCGGGCATTGACCGGCGCGAAGGTTTGGATCACCGGCATCCGTGCCGATCAGTCGGCCAACCGCCAGTCGATGGAAATTGTAGAATGGGACGATGCACATCAGCTGCTCAAATACAATCCCATCCTCCAATGGAGCTTCGAGGATGTTGAGAAGTTTATTAAAGACAATAATATTCCCGTGAACTCATTGCATAAGAAAGGGTTCCCCAGTATCGGTTGTGCTCCCTGCACGAGAGCCATTGCTCCCGGCGAAGACATCAGGGCAGGAAGATGGTGGTGGGAAACATCGGCAAAGGAGTGCGGGTTGCATACAGTGGAACCGACGAAGAACAGAGTGTAAACATGGCGATTGACAGAAAGAAATTCCCGGAAGACCTGGAGCATGAGGCAATCAGTATCATGCGCGAAGCCGCGGCGCAGTTTGACCGCCCGGCGATACTATTTTCCGGCGGCAAAGATTCGATCACCCTGGTGAGACTTGCCGAGAAGGCATTTTATCCCGGCAAAATCCCCTTCCCGCTCATACACATCGATACGGGACATAACTTCCCGGAGACCGTAGAGTTCCGCGACTGGCTGGTGAAGAAGATCAACATCGAATTGATTGTCGGATACGTGCAGGATGACATTAATGCCGGCCGCGCTACCGAAGAAAAAGGAAAGTATGCGAGCCGTAACACGCTCCAGACCACTACCCTTCTGCGTGTGATCGAGGAGAATAAGCTTGACGCCTGCTTGGGCGGAGCGCGTCGCGATGAGGAGAAAGCCCGCGCCAAGGAACGGATCTTTTCGGTTCGCGACGAGTTCGGTCAATGGGATGCAAAGAACCAACGGCCGGAGCTGTTCGATTACCTCAACGGCAGGATCAAGCCGGGTGAGAACGTCCGTGTGTTCCCGATCTCCAACTGGACGGAGCTCGACGTATGGAACTACATCCGTGAAGAAGATTTGGCTATCCCTTCGATCTATTTTGCTCACGAACGCGAAGTGATCGAACGCGACAATGTGCTATGGCCTGTTTCCGATTTCATCTACCGTGATGCCAACGAGGTTGTAGTTAAAAAGAGAGTAAGGTTCCGTACGGTGGGCGATATGTCGTGTACAGCTGCGTTGCCTTCCGAAGCGGATAAGCTCGACTCTGTGATCGACGAGATCCTGGCCTCAGTGATTTCGGAGAGAGGGACGAGGTTGGATGATAAGAGAGCTGAGGCGGCGATGGAGTTGAGGAAGGTGAGTGGGTATTTTTAGGGTCGTTATTCGTTAATCGTTATTCGTTATTCGGGGCGAAGTCGAGTTTCTCGCCGGTCGCGATTTTGGAATATAGGTTAACGAAATCTCCCTCGCGGCTTCACGATAAAACCTCGTCACCGCGATTAACGATTAACGATTAACAAATAACGAAAAGCGAAAAATGGAAGTCCTACGAATTTCAACAGCCGGCAGCGTCGACGACGGCAAGAGCACCCTCATCGGCAGGCTCCTCTACGAAACAAACTCGATCACCGTCGACAAGCTGGAAGCCATCGAACGAGCCAGCCAGCGAAAAGGCATTGGGTTCGTGGATCTCTCCCTGCTGACGGATGGTCTCATCGCCGAACGCGAACAGGGTATCACGATCGACGTAGCGCACATCTACTTTCACACCAGTCATCGCAAGTTCATTATCACCGACGCACCTGGGCACGTGGAATACACCCGCAATATGATCACCGGGGCAAGCAAGGCCGACGTCAGCCTGATCCTGATCGATGCACGCAAGGGAGTTCTCGAACAAACACACCGTCATTACTTCATATCGAATCTCCTCCGCATCAGCCGCGTCATTGTTTGTGTCAACAAGATGGACCTCGTTGGCTTCGACGAAGCTCCGTTCCGCGAGATCGAAAAGTCGTTCCTCGACTTCGCCAAACAGATCCAGTTCCCTGGTCAGGAAATCACCGTTATGCCTGTCAGCTCACTCCTGGGCGACAACATCACCCGCAAATCCGAGTCTATGGGTTGGTTCGACGGAGAGCCGCTCCTCAAACAGCTTGAAACCATCCAGGTGAACGCCGATCTCGACAAGAAGCCGGCAAGGTTTCCGGTACAGTATGTTGTTCGTCCCCGCAACGAATCGCACCGTGATTTCCGTGGTTATGCAGGGAGACTTCTCAGCGGAACGCTCAGCGTTGGTGACGAGGTTGTTATCCAACCTTCCGGAAGAAAAAGTAAAGTAAGCCGCATCAGCATGTTCGATGAGGAGCTCCGCGAAGCTTCGGCAAAAGAATCGGTTGTAGTGGAGCTTGAAGATAATGTCGACGTCAGTCGCGGAGACTGGTTGGTGCCCGAATCGCAGCCTGCCGTCCTTCGCACGGAGATCGAAGCCAACATATGCTGGCTCAATGCCGAGCCGTTCAATTCAGGCAAAGTGTATTTGCTTCAGCACGGCGCTTCGCTCACGAAGGCCAAGGTAACTCAGATCAACTACGTCCAGATACCTTCAACCCTGGAGAAGACGACACCCGCTCAGCTAAAGATGAACGACATCGCCAGCGTAAAGATCAAGACGGCAAAACCTCTCCTCATCGACAGCTTCTCCGAAAACAAAGCCAACGGAGCCTTCATCCTGATCGATGAGCACTCCAACAATACCGTCGCAGTCGGTGTCTCCTCCTAACCTACAGCCTCCTGACTCCTGTCTACTTCCTCTTATAAGACATCGCTTCCGGTATCCATTTCTTCAAATCCCTGATCCTCGTCGAATGCGACGGGTGAGTCGAAAGGAACTCCGGAGGTGCCCCTCCGCTTGACTGTGCTTCCATGCGTTCCCAGAACTTGGGAGCTTCGTTAGGATCGTAGCCTGCCATTGCCATGAAGATCAAGCCAATGTGGTCAGCTTCCGATTCATGATCGCGGGAAAACTTCAACATGCCGACGTTGGCGCCGACACCGAGTGACTGAAGGAGGAGCGATTGTGCAACGGTAGGATTCTGTCCCATCGCTGCGCTCAGCCCGCTCAACAGACCGTTCGCCAGCATCGCTTCACTCATACGTTCGCGGCCGTGGTTGGCGATAGCGTGGGCAACTTCGTGGCCCATGACGATCGCAACACCGGCTTCGTCTTTACAGATCGGGAGGATGCCCGTGTAGAAGGCCACTTTGCCGCCGGGCATACACCAGGCGTTGGCCGTCTTGTCGTCCTGGATAAGGTTGAATTCCCAATTAAATCCCGCAAGCTGGTCGGAGGTGCCTTTTTGTGACATATAGTCTTCAACCGCTTTCTCGATCTTCGATCCTACGCGCTTGATCATAGCAACCTGTTCCTGGTTGTTAGACAGCCTGCTTGTATCAAGTACTTTTTTGTACTCCGCAGCCGAGGCCTGGATGATCTCATCCTGGGCTACGAGGTTCAATTGTTTTCGACCGGTAAGAGGTACCGTGGCGCATGAATATATAAGAGAGGCGGATAGTAAGACGATAAAAGTTCTTCTCAACATATTAAAATGTTTAGTCGTGTAAAGTTAGGAATCGCATATCAAAATTTGTTCTATTTTTACGGAAAGCTTAAGAAGTGATCCATGAGAATATTTGCTATCGGTCGTAACTACGCCGAGCACATCAAGGAACTCAACAACGAACGTCCGGACGAGCCTGTCATTTTCACTAAGCCTGATACGGCCGTCATCAAAAACAATGCCCCCTTCTATTATCCTGAGTTCAGCAAGGATATACACCATGAAGTAGAGTTGATTCTGCGAATTTCGAAGGATGGAAAGAACATTGAACCTAAGTTCGCGGGGAATTATTTCGACGCTATTGGTGTGGGGATAGACTTTACTGCTCGTGATCTGCAACAAAAAGCCAAGGAGAAAGGCCTGCCCTGGGACATCGCCAAAGGCTTCAACGGCTCGGCACCTCTTTCGGACCGCTTTTTGCCCGTCAGTTCGTTCAAAGATCTGGCGAATATCAACTTCAAGCTCGAGATCGACGGACAATTAAAACAGCAAGGCAATACGAGCCTGATGCTTTTCCCGTTTGATATAATCATAAGCTACCTGTCCAGATTTTTTACACTACGAACCGGCGACCTGATATTCACCGGCACCCCAAAAGGCGTGGGACCCGTAGTAGTCGGCAATAAATTATCCGCTTATATAGAAGATGAGAAATTGTTGGAGTTCGAAGTTAAGTAGCGTCGTATTTTTCATTCTTGTAACCACAATTGTATTGGCGCAGTCGGTGCCGCCCGACAGTAGCGCTATCTCTTTCGCGTCACTCAAGGACGTTAAGCTTCCCGACGGGTACATCTTCCCGCTTCATGCAGGCCGCCGCGCCATGCTCACCGGAACGATGGGCGAGCTTCGGTCAACGCACTTTCACGCCGGGCTGGACATCGACACCGAAGGCATCGGACAGCCGGTGGTGGCCTCTAATGAAGGGTATATCTATCGCGCTACGGTTGCCACCGGCGGTTACGGCACAGTTCTTTATGTCCGTCACAATGATGGACGCGGCACCGTGTATGCCCACCTCAATGAGCTCGTTGGCCCGATCGCGGAGTACGTACTGCAGGAACGCTACCGGAGAAAGCAATCGGAAGTCGACCTGTTCTTCAAACCCGGCGAGTTCCCAGTGTCCAGGGGCGAAATCATAGCACGGTCTGGAAATACCGGTGGCTCCGGCGGACCACACCTTCACTTCGAGCTCAGGGGCCCCAGGGAAGAAGCCCTCAACCCGATGACGCTCGGGTTTACCGAGATCATCGATAACACGCCACCTGTGCCGCAGAAGATCGCATTCCGTACCATGGACATCAACTCACGTGTCAACGACCAGTTCGGAAGATTTGAATATCATCTCCAGAGAAAAGGCAAAGACTACGTGCTGAACCAGTCGTTACTGGCGCACGGACGGATAGGCCTCGAGATCCTGGCTCACGACAAACAGGAGAATTCCAGGTTCCGGTTCGGCATCAACCTCATTGAAGTGTTTGCCAACAAGCAAAAGGTATTCACCCAAAAGATCGATAAGGTAATGTTCTCCGAAACCAGGAACATCCTTGCGCTGCTGGACTTCCGCACAATGGAAACAAAAGGCTATCGCTTCAACAAACTGTACGTAGACGATGGGAACAAGCTCCCCTACTACGCCGGCACCGTCGAGAAGAACGGCATCGAAGTGATGGGCGAAGACATTGAGGTTGAAATAAAGCTCATCGACTTCGATGGCAACAGCTCTTCGGTATTCACTACCTTGAAAGCCGCGCCGGTATCGAAGAATGCCGATTTCAACGAAACGACAATCAAATCACTCAGCACCGATATTTCCGGAAGCGTTCTTACCCTTAACGTGAACATGTGCGAGCCCGCCGATGAGAGCAGTCTTTCGAGCGGCATACAGGTTTATTCGAACGGGGCGATGCAACTGATCAGTCCGTCGTATTCTGCGCGGGCACGCAATGTCTTCCTGGTCGACCTCAACAAGATGCAACCCGACTCGGTGGTCACCTGTTCGGGCACCTGGGTATCGAACTTCCGCGACCGGGTGCCTTCGGGAACACCGTACCGGTATTACAGCGACCTGATCGATGTCGACTTCCAGGCTACGTCGTTATACGACACACTGTTCCTTGCAACAAGCTACGATTCCACATTCCGTGAGACATTTACAGTAGGCAGCAGGCTCAGCCCCCTCCGTCATCCGGTTCGCATACAGCTCAAACCGCTGAAGCAATACGAGCAAATGAAATCCGTCGGGGTGTACAGGATCGACGGCAACGGCTATACGTTCATGAACAGCGCCTGGAAGAACGATAAAGTAAGCTTCAACTCTCTCGCGCTCGGTCAGTACACCATCATGTACGACACTGTCACCCCTTCCGTCAGGGCTTTGAATATATCGGGGTCTGTTGCACGTTTAAGGATCAGGGATGAACTCTCGGGAATTTCGTACTTTGAAGCCAGCATCAACGGTCAATGGCTGCTGATGACGTACGATTACAAGACCGGCATTGTATACTCGGAACGCCTCGACCGAAAGATACCTCTCAAAGGGGATTTCGAGTTGAAGGTTGTAGATAATGCCGGCAACGAGTCTATCTTTAAACACAGAATTCCCTGACGCATGAAGCTTAAGGTTGGAGATCCCGCACCACAGTTCACATCAAAAGACCAGAACGGAAAACCGGTAAGTCTTTCCGACTTCAAAGGAATGAAGGTAGTACTGTACTTCTATCCCAACGACATGACGCCCGGCTGTACGGCTGAAGCATGCAGCCTGCGCGATAACTACAATGTTTTATTGAAGCAAGGTTACGCCGTGCTTGGAGTGAGCTCCAACGACGAGAAATCGCATCAGAAATTCATCGCGAAAGAAAAGCTGCCGTTCAGCCTGCTGGCCGATACCGATAAGACCGTCCACGGAAAGTATGGTACGTGGGGAGAGAAATCAATGTACGGACGGAAGTACATGGGAACGTTTCGCGTCACCTTTGTGATAGATGAAAAAGGTGTTATCCGCGAGATCATCGAGAAGGTCGACACAAAGAACCACGCAAGCCAGATCCTCGACAACGCAACACCCGCGAAAGTTGTCAAGCCGCCTGTTAGAGACCGGCCGGCGAAGAAAGCAATCAAGAAGAAAAAATAGAGGCCCGCAAGGCCTCTTGTATTATATTCGCAGCCAATATCCCTATCCTTCGATAATGGCTGAAACCTACGACCTTCCGCAACTAAAAAAGATCGCTTCACAAATCAGGCGCGACATAGTCCGCATGGTGCACGCTTGCCAGTCTGGCCACCCCGGCGGCTCACTCGGTTGCACAGAGTTCTTTGTTTCTCTGTATTTTAAAGTGCTCCGTCACAACAATCACTTTAACTTCGACGCGAAAGATGAAGACCTCTTCTTCCTTTCCAACGGGCACATCTCCCCGGTCTGGTATTCCACCCTCGCCCGCTCCGGTTACTTCGATGTAAAAGAGCTCGCCACATTCCGCCAGATGAACTCAAGGCTGCAGGGACATCCCGCCACCCACGAGCATCTGCCCGGCATTCGCATCGCGTCCGGGTCTCTCGGCCAGGGACTCTCGGTTTCCATCGGGGCCGCGCTCACCAAGAAGCTCAACAACGACGACAAGCTCGTGTATGTGCTCATGGGCGATGGCGAACAGCAGGAAGGACAGGTATGGGAGGCATGCATGTTCGCTGCACACAACAAAGTCGATAACCTAATCGCCACCATCGATTACAACGGCCAGCAGATCGACGGACCGGTAAAAGATATTCTTGACCTTCAGGACCTTAAAGGCAAGTGGCTGGCATTCGGATGGGAAGTCATCACCACCAACGGGAACAATCTCGAAGAGATCATTGCCACACTCGAAAAAGCGAAGTCGATGACCGGTAAAGGTAAGCCCATCCTCATCCTCATGACTACCGTGATGGGCTATGGTGTCGACTACATGATGGGATCACACAAGTGGCATGGCGTGGCGCCGAATGACGAAGAGCTGAAAAAAGCTCTCGCACAACTGGAAGAAACTCTCGGAGATTATTAAATCTGACGCATGATCAAATTCAATTTCACGGAAAAAAAAGATACGAGGTCCGGGTTTGGTATCGGACTACATGAGCTAGGTAAATCCAATCCGAATGTAGTCGCCCTTTGTGCCGACCTCACGGGCTCGCTCAAGATGGATGCATTCAAGAAGGAATTCCCCAAAAGGTTTTTCCAGATCGGTATCGCAGAAGCAAACATGATCGGCATTGCAGCCGGTATGACCATCGGCGGCAAGATCCCGTTCACGGGAACGTTCGCCAACTTCTCTACCGGACGTGTCTACGACCAGATCCGTCAATCGGTGGCCTACTCCGGAAAGAACGTAAAGATATGCGCGTCACATGCGGGCCTAACATTGGGCGAAGACGGCGCGACGCACCAGATACTCGAAGACATCGGTATGATGAAAATGCTGCCCGGTATGACTGTCATCGTACCCGCAGATCACGAACAGACGAAAATGGCAACCTTAGCCCTTGGTGAGCACACCGGCCCGGTGTACTTGCGCTTCGGCAGGCCAAGCTGGCCTATATTCACTTCAGGCCGGCCCTTCACCATCGGTAAGGCCGACAGGATGATCGAAGGTAAGGACGTCACCATCATCGCCTGCGGCCACCTGGTATGGCACGCGATCGAAGCCGAGGCGACCCTCGCCGACAAAGGCATCAGCGCCGAGGTCATTAACATGCACACCATTAAACCGCTGGATGTCGAAGCCATTCTTTCTTCTGTCGGGAAAACGGGATGTGTTGTGACGTGCGAAGAACATCAGATCAACGGGGGCCTGGGGGACAGTGTGGCACAAGTGCTTTCGCGTTTCAACCCGTCTCCGCTGGAGATGGTTGCTGTCAATGATTCCTTTGGCGAAAGCGGCCCGCCTACGGCATTGCTCAAGAAGTACGGACTCAGCCCTGAAAATATCGTAGCTGCCGCAGAGAAAGCCCTCTCCCGAAAACCTAAGTCCAAATCCTAGCACCAACTTTTAACTTTACCTATTAACTATTATCATTTAAACTCCCTCCCATGCCTTTTGTTGAGATCAACCAGATCAATGAGAAAGAACCGTTTCCCGGTTTCAAGGGAAAGTTCTTTCATTCGGCAACGATGACCGTTGCCCATTGGAACATTAAGGCCGGCAGCGCAGCGCCTGTTCACACTCACGTTCACGAGCAAACGGTGGATGTCATCTCCGGTCAGCTCGAATTCACACTGAACGGTGAAACACGGGTACTCGGTCCCGGCCAGGGCGCCGTTGTTCCATCGATGATACCGCACGGAGCAAAAGCAGTCACCGATTGTTTTGTTATCGATACTTTCTCCCCTGTTCGAGAAGATTATAAAAGCATGTAGCATCATTTTATAGAAAATGAAATATTATTTAACTCTCCTTGTTTGCGCCGTTTCGTTGATCACATTCGCACAAACGAAAACCATCACCGGCTTTACGAAAGAAAACGCCGACACTGAAATCAAAGCCGAAGAGAAATTCGACAGTTATCTCAAAGCGTCGAACCTCGACGAGTGGATGAAGAAGCTGACCGCAAAACCCCACCATCTCGGCTCCGCGACAGGCAAACAATACGCAGAGTTCATACGCGACCAGTTCAAGAGCTGGGGCTACGATGCACAGATAGAAACTTATAAGGTCCTCTTCCCTACACCTAAGGTCAGGGTACTTGAACTCACTGGTCCGACAAAATACACCGCCACACTCGAAGAACCGGCACTGAAAGAAGATGCAACGTCTGGCAAAACTCCTGAGCAACTTCCCGTTTACAATGCATGGTCGGCCGATGGCGACGTTAACGGCGACCTGGTGTTCGTCAACTATGGCGTTCCCGCCGACTACGAGCAGCTTGAAAGGCTCGGTATCGACGTGAAGGGAAAGATCGTGATCGCCAAGTATGGCGGATCGTGGCGCGGCATCAAGCCCAAGGTCGCACAGGAACACGGCGCTGTCGGATGTATCATTTACTCCGATCCTATGCAGGACGGTTACTTCCAGGGCGACGTTTATCCAAAGGGGCCTTTCAGAAATCAGAACGGCGCGCAACGTGGTTCCGTGCTCGATATGCCGATCTATCCCGGCGATCCGCTTACACCGAATATCGGCGCCACCGCCGATGCCCAACGGCTGGAGAAATCCGCCGCCGGAAACCTGATCAAGATCCCCGTTATCGCGATCTCATACAAAGATGCAGAGCCGCTGCTTCGCGCACTGTCGGGGCCCGTTGCCCCGGAACGGTGGAGAGGCGCCTTGCCCTTCACATACCACATCGGACCCGGTCCCGCCAAGGTTCATTTGAAACTCTCATTCGACTGGAAGATGGTGGATTGTCATAATGTTATTGCCAAGATCGCAGGTAGCGAGTTGCCCGACGAGTGGATCGTTCGCGGCAACCACCACGACGGTTGGGTGAACGGCGCCGCCGACCCCATCAGTGGAATGGTTTCCGTAATGGAAGAAGCCCGCGCATTGAGCGAACTCATGAAGACCGGTTGGAAGCCCAAGCGTACGATCGTCTACTGCGGATGGGACGGAGAAGAGCCCGGGCTCATCGGCTCGACAGAATGGGCGGAGCACCACGCGCAGGAATTACAACAGAAAGCTGTCGCATACATCAACACCGACGGCAATGGACGCGGGTTCTTCGGAGCCGGCGGCTCACATACGTTGGAAAAGCTGATCAACGAAGCGGGCCGTGATGTGATCGATCCGCAGACAGGGGTCAATGTGATCGAGCGCCGTAAGTCTGTTGACGCTTCGAATGCCGCAACGACCAAAGCGAAGAAAGACATTCTTTCGAAGCCTGGCCTTACCATCAGTGCATTGGGCTCCGGCAGCGACTACACTCCCTTCATACAGCATCTCGGTGTGCCTTCTATGAATATCGGTTTCGGCGGCGAAGATGATGGCGGTGAGTACCACTCCGTCTATGATTCGTATGACCTCTACAAGCGATTTAAAGACCCTAAGTTTGAATACGGGGTAACGCTCGCGAAGACTGCCGGCCGTATCACCATGCGCCTCGCAAACGCCGACGTGCTTCCATTCGACTTCAAGTCATTCTACCGGACCGTGAACGGCTACATGACCGAAGTGATGACATTGCTCGAAAGCACGCGCGAGACGACTGAAGTCGAGAACCAGATGATCAGCGAGAAGCGCTATGTGCTTTCAGCAGACCCTACCCAGAAGTACATCCCTCCTGTTAAGAAAGATGAGGTGCCATTCCTGAATTTCTCGAGCTTGCAAAATGCTGTCGCAGGATTGGAGAAAGCCGCCGACCAGTATGCGGATCTGGCCGCTGCCAATACCAAGCCCAACACCAACCTCGCCAGTCTCAACAAGCTTCTCTTCCAGGCAGAACAAAAGCTTCTTATCAGTGATGGACTTCCCGGTCGCCCGTGGTTCAAACACTCCATCTACGCTCCCGGGCTCTACACGGGTTATGGTGTTAAGACGTTGCCGGGTATCCGCGAAGCTATCGAGCAACGCGACTGGAAGCAGGCACAGAGTCAGATCGAGAATGCGGCGAAAGCGATCAACGCTTACGCTGAACAAATTAACGCAGCCTCGAAAATACTGATGCTCCGATAGCGTAACGCATTGGAGTAAGACAAGCTCAAAATCCCGAACTTCAAATTCTATTACTCTACTTATCCTCTGGATTTTGTTAGAGTAGCGTACAAAAAGTACATTTGCGTCCTTCAAGCACCCCATGAAGCCGAATAAGTACTTCGTAATCGATTTCGATAGCACTTTTACAAAGGTGGAGGCATTCGATGTGCTTGCCGAGATCTCGCTCGATAGTCATCCCGACCGGGAAAACCTGACGCAGCAGATCAAAGACATCACCAATAAGGGCATGGATGGAACACTTTCGTTCCGCGAATCACTCGAGCAACGGCTTAAGATCCTCTCACCCAACAAGCGTCACCTGCAACAGCTCGTAACCGCCCTTAAAGACAAAGTGTCGGTTTCGTTCATACGCAATAAGGAGTTCTTCGGACTTTACGCAGAACAGATCTATATCATCTCCAATGGGTTCGATACGTTTATCGAACCGATCGTGACAGAGTACGGGATCAAGCCGCAGAACATCATTGCCAATACATTCACTTTCGACGAACAGGGTAATGTAACGGGATTCGACAGGAACAACCCGCTGTCGGCGAACAACGGCAAGGTAGAGCAGCTGAAAAAGCTGAACCTGCCGGGCGATGTGTATGTGATTGGCGACGGTTATACCGATTACGAAATAAAAAAATCCGGCCTGGCCAACAAGTTCTATGCATTCACCGAGAACATCGAAAGGGAGAACGTGCTTGCCAATGCCGATCATATTGCACCCAGTCTCGATGAATTCCTCTACCTGAACAAAATGAATACTGCGATATCGTATCCTAAGAACCGCATCAATGTGCTACTGCTGGAGAATGTCCACCAGGTGGCAGTGGATGCTTTGCGTGCAGAGGGCTTCAATGTGGAGATCTACCCTGCCGCGATGACCGAAGATGAGCTCGTCGAAAAGATCAAGAATGTGTCGGTGCTTGGTATTCGTTCGAAGACACAGGTAACCGCAAGGGTGCTGGAAAATGCCAGCAGGTTGATGGCCATCGGCGCATTCTGTATCGGCACGAACCAGATCGACCTTGTTGCAGCGACGAAGAAGGGCATAGCAGTGTTCAATGCGCCGTTCAGCAACACACGCTCGGTGGTAGAGCTTGCCATTGCAGAAATGATCATGCTGATCCGCGGCATCACCGATAAGTCGGCAAAGATGCACAAAGGTCAATGGGACAAGTCGGCCAAAGGCAGCTTTGAAATACGGGGAAAGAAACTTGGATTGATCGGCTACGGCAACATCGGGACACAACTGTCCGTGATCGCCGAATCTCTCGGTATGACCGTGCTGTATTACGATGCCGAAGAAAAGCTCTCGCTCGGCAACGCGATCAAGTGCAAGTCTATGAAGGAAGTACTGGAGGTCGCCGACGTCGTGTCGCTTCACATCGATGGCCGCGAATCGAACACCAACCTGTTCGGTGATCGGGAGTTCGCCCAGATGAAGAAAGGCGTAATCTTCATCAACCTTTGCCGGGGACACGTCGTGGATATTCGTGCGCTAAAAGACAACATCCTGAACGGAAAGATCGCAGGTTGTTCGATCGACGTATTCCCTTACGAGCCTGTGAGTAACAATGAAGAGTTTGTATCGGAGCTTCGCGGCCTTCCGAATACTATACTCACTCCGCACATCGGGGGCAGCACGGCAGAAGCACAGGAGAACATCGGTAACTTCGTTGGAGGAAAATTCTTCGACTATATCAACACCGGAGGCACTTCGAATAGCGTAAACTTCCCCAACCTGGCATTACCAATATTGAAGAACGCCCACCGGTTGATCCACATTCACAACAACGTCCCTGGTATTTTGGCGAAGATCAATCAGGTGCTTGCTGAAGGCGGGATCAATATTGTCGGTCAGTACTTAAAGACAACAGAGGATATCGGTTATGTGATCACCGACATCAATAAAGAATACGATAAGGAAGTGATCAAGAAGCTTCGCGAGATTGAACAGACGATCAAATTCCGTGTCCTCTATTAAAGAGAAACGGGGCGCATGGCGTCCCGTTTCTTTTAAAAATACCCACTGGATCTGGAGAGGTGCTGAACCCCGAAAAGACAAGTTTTGGGTCGTCTACAGCCGCAACCTTCCACTGTTAACCTGCTTTTTGGGCGAGGTCCTGAAGCGAGTTACCTGCTTCAGGATGAGGCCTGGTTTTGTCCGTCTACACTACCCGGTATTGGTTTTAATGTTCGGTTCAGCGACATGTCCCAAAATCCGAGTGGGATTTCTAATTCAAACGTACACAAATCTTCAATAGATACACCTCTTGATTTCTTTCTCTTTTTTTATTACTTGTACTCTACGAACTCCAGATGAAAGTCAGCTTTACTCCCGGCCCATCACAGCTTTACGTCACTACTGAAAGCCATGTAAAGACTGCTTTCAAGACTGGTATTCCGTCGATCTCACACCGGAGTAAAGAATTCGAAGCGATTTATAAAGAAGCGGTGAGTGGCTTGACCGAATTATTGCACATACCCTCCGGCTTTCACATCGTGTTCACGGGATCGGCCACCGAGATATGGGAGCGCTCGCTACAATCACTGGTCGCCGATCAATCACTCCACCTTGTCAACGGCGCTTTTTCAACCAAGTACTTCGAGATCGCACAGCAACTCGGCAAGCATCCGCTGAAGGTCGAGGTAAAAGACGGATCGGGATTCAATGATGTAACGATGCCGTCTGCCGATCCGGAGCTCGTGGGCCTCACGCACAACGAAACAAGCACCGGAGTTTCATTGCCGATAGAATTCATCAACTCATTCAGGGATAAATATCCAAAGTCGATTATCGCTGTCGATGCAGTGTCATCACTCCCCTACCCGAAGTTCGACTTCAGTAAGATCGACATGCTGTTCTTCTCGGTGCAGAAGGGCTTCGGATTACCCGCTGGCCTCGGCGTCTGGATCGTTAATGATAAGTGTGTCGGTAAAGCGGATGATCTCCTTTCGAAAGGAATGTCCGTGGGCTCGTATCACTCGCTGCCTTCATTGATCTCAATGTCTTCGAAGAACCAGACTCCCGAAACACCCAACGTGCTCGGTATTTTCCTGCTGGCTCAAGTCACGACCGACTTCGTTCGACGCGGCATCACAGCCATTCGCCACGAGACAAACTACAAAGCAGCATTGTTATATCAAGCCTTGGAAAAAGTCAGCTTCGCAAAACCATTCGTCGCCGATCCATCTTTCCGTTCCCAAACAGTCATCGTCGCCGACACCGGCCCGCACACCGAACGGATCAACAAAGCGCTTCAGCCATTTGGGCTTTATCCGGGAGATGGATATGGGAAGGCAAAGGCGAGTCAGTTGCGGTTCGCTAATTTTCCGGCACATTCGAAGGAGCAGTATGAGTTGCTGGCGGATAGTTTGTTGAAGATGTAGGGGAAAGCTTTCGCAAGGTCATCGGAAATCGTTCAAGGTTCAGGGATTAGCTGGTTTAATGCTTCCATCATGTCTGGATATCTCTCCCGGTTGCGAGGATAACTTAACCTACACGTGACGGGACTTTGAACCTTGAACATGCATCCGAAAGATTTTTTTAACCTACCGGTTAAACCCTACCCCCCCATTCCCTATCTAACCCTAAATTATTTAAACCGTAAATTCCCCCCTTGGGAGATAGCGACCTACTAACGAAGATCCGTAATCCCGAAACCCGTAGTTACGGCATAAACCTGTTGGTACGAGCCTATCAGCAACGGGTGTACTGGCATGTTCGCAAAATGGTGATCGACCACGACGATGCCGATGACCTCACCCAGGAGGTTTTCATAAAGGTGAATAACGCCATAGACCGGTTCCGCGAAGACTCACAGCTGTTCACCTGGATCTACCGGATCGCTACCAACGAATGCCTTAGCTTCCTCAACAAAAAACGAAAACGCTTCTTCTTTTCCTTCGAAGACATCGGCCCGGAGCTGAGCGCCAAAGTCGACTCCTCTCCCGATATAGACGGGGACGAGATCCAGAAAAAGCTACAGAAGGCGCTTTTGAAACTTCCTGATAAACAGAGACTTGTGTTCAATATGAAGTATTTTGATGACCTGCCCTATGAGCAGATCTCCGCGATAACCAACACCAGCGTCGGTGCCCTGAAAGCCAGCTATCACCACGCCGTTAAAAAAATTGAAGCATTTATAACTGAATGAATTAAACCCTGGTACCCGTAAACAGTCAAAAGGAAGAGTCATGAAGAAGCTCGAAGACATCCCTAAAAAGAACATCTATGAGGTACCCGATGGGTATTTCGACCAGCTGCCTACGGTCATCCAGGCACGCATGGCCAAAGAAACCGGACGTACTCCCCTGGCGGTCGCACTCCGTTTCTCATTGAAATACGCTCTTCCTGTGATCGTCCTGGTCATTACCGGCATCCTCTGGTTCCGGCCGGCACCTTCCGTTCAAATGCAGTTGAGTGAGATCGACGCCAGCCAGGTCGCACTGTACCTCGACAACTCCTACGCCGCCGATATAGACCAAACCGATAATCACGACAACGACTGGACCGAAGCGGAGCTCGATGAGCTTGCTGACGACGTTTATTCGAACATGGAATATTCAAATGAAACAGATATCACCGAAGATATTTTAGACGACATAGACCTGTAAATGAGAAGTGCTATGAAAAAAGTATTTACCACAACCTTCCTCCTTTTGCTGTTTGGCTTTAGTGTAATGGCCCAGCAGGAAGAACCGGAGCCTCCACAAATCGATCCCAAGGCACAGGAGAAGATCAACAACTTAAGGATCGCTTATCTTACCGATAAGTTAAGTCTCACCACCGATCAGGCCGAGAAGTTCTGGCCCATTTACCGGGAGTTTGCACAAGAGCGCCGCCGGATCACGACCGAGCTGCGCGTTGCACAGGGTGGTATCGACAAGAACAATTCCGACCCGAAGAAACAGCAGGCGCTCATGGACCTTTCGTTGAACGTAAAGCAACGGCTGCTCGACCTGGAGAAAGATTACTCGGGCCGCATGCTGAAAGTGATCACCGCACAACAGATCCTGAACTTACGAAGGGCAGAGGGGGAGTTCAGGGACCTTCTGCAGCAACGAAGGCTCAACCAGCAACGGAGAGAAAACTTCAGGGAGAGAAATCAACGCCTGCAACAAAGGAACTAAGAACAACATTTGAAAAAGGTCGTCCTCTGCCTCTTCGCGACCTGGCTATCCTACACCGACGCCCAAAGCCAGACACCTGATTCGCTTCTTCTGCGAAACGATCCGCTCATTGCGGAAATGGATTCCATTCTGAATTCACCGGACTCACTATCTATTCTCGACCTCATCGATAGCGTGTTGCTCGCAGCCGACCCGGTTGGATCTCAGCTCGCCTTGCGTGCGGGTTACAATAACAACATCGTCGGCAATGGCGCTTCCAGCGTAAGCCAGTTCGGTCTCAATACCGGGCTATCGTATTATCACAAGAGCGGTCTTTACCTCGATGCTACCGGCTACTACAGCAATCAATATAAACCTTCGTACTACCTGACTGTAGGCGCAGTAGGCTACCTCACTCCTATTAACAAGTACTGGTCCTTGTTGGTCGAGTACGATCATTATTTTTATACGCCGCCAAAGGGTGATGAAGAGATCTATACACCCTACACGAACAACCTTTACATCTCGAATTATTTTAAAGTCAAGAAGTTTGTCTTCCGCTTCGACTACAACTTCTATTTCGGAGAGCTGCTGGCCCATCGTTTTGCACCGGCTGCCGGTCTCAACCTGACGAAGCGAAGCTGGCTGGGTCTCGATCGCGTGACCTTCCTGCCGACCGTAGGTTTGTGGTATGGAAGCGATACCATCGAGGAGTACGTTCCCAACTTCTCGACACGCCTTCAGCAACTTCAGCTGCTGGCACAACACAAGCCGCTGTTCAGCCTGAAAGACCGCACTGTATGGGGTATCATGAATTACACGATCTCCATCCCTGTTTCCATCCTATACAAGAACTGGTCGCTCATGGTCAGTTATAATTTCAATTTTCAAAAAGGACTGCCGGGCGAGAGTGCCGAGAACTATCGCACGGGCTACGCAGGGGTAAGCCTGATACGGTACTTTGACTTGTGATCGGCTGTATAATTCCGATTTGAAACCAGCACACGATTTGATACTTTTCGTCGAATCGTTTGAAAAATGAAGTTTCACGTCCTTTCAGCCCTTCTCCTCCTTTCCTGTTACTCCATTGCTCAGGATTATCGCTGGCAGCAGAAAGTCGAGTACACCATGAACGTCGCGCTCGACGACAAGACACACCGTTTAAGCGGAGATCAGAAGGTGGTCTATTACAACAACTCCGGCGATACGCTCACCAAAGTTTATTATCACTTGTTCTTCAACGCATTTCAGCCCGGCAGCATGATGGATGTACGCTCCCTGAATATTACAGACCCGGACAAACGTGTTGGCTCCCGTATTTCAAAGCTGCAGGAGAACGAGATCGGATACCAGAATGTGACCAACATGAAACAGGATGGAAAACCCGTCAAGACCCGTGTGAACGGCACCATCCTGGAAGTAGACCTGGCGAAGCCGATCATGCCTCGTTCCAGGACCACATTCGAGCTCAGATTCGAAGCGCAGGTGCCGATACAGGTACGCCGCAGTGGCCGCGACAACGCCGAAGGCATCGCCTATTCGATGACCCAATGGTATCCCAAAATATCCGAATATGATTTTCAGGGATGGCACGCGTACCAGTACGTGGCTCGCGAATTCCATGGCGTCTGGGGTGACTTCGATGTTACGATCGCCATCGACTCGTCCTTTGTGGTTGCCGCCACCGGCATCCTCCAGGATCCGGATAGGATCGGTCACGGCTATGGAAAACCCGGAAGCGCTCCGCAGCGAAAGGATAAAAACCTCAAGTGGCATTTCGTAGCGAAGAATGTGATTGACTTTGCATGGGCCGCCGATCCCGATTATACACACGAAAAGATAAAAGTACCGGATGGGCCGGATGTTCATTTCTTCTACCAGAAAAACGAAAAGACAATCCATACATGGAAGGCACTTCAGCCTATCGTTGGCGAGACGTTCAAGTTCATGAGCAGTCACTACGGTAAGTACCCGTACGAAACATACTCGGTGATACAGGGCGGCGACGGTGGTATGGAGTATCCGATGTGTACCCTTGTGTTGGGTGAAGGTAAGCTCGAAGGCCTTGCTGGCACTACATTGCACGAGATAGCACACAGCTGGTACCAGGCCATTCTCGCATCGAATGAAGCCTTGTATGCCTGGATGGACGAAGGTTTCGCGGACTTTACCAGCGATGAGGTGGTTGCTCACGTCACCAACACCGAGAACGATCACGCCGGCAGCTATAAGAATTATTTCACGTTAGTCAGCAATGGCCTGCTCGAAGTGCCCAACCAGCATTCAGACCATTTCATGACCAACAAGGGATACAAGGCAGGCTCGTACACTACCGGCGCTGTGTTCCTTCATCAATTGCGTTACGTCATTGGCGAGAAGAATTTCGACAAGGGAATGAAGCGGTATTTCAATACCTGGAAGTTCAGGCACCCCGAACCGAATGATTTCATCAGGGTGATGGAAAAGACTTCGGGTATCCAATTGCACTGGTACATGAGATACTGGATCAACAGCAACAAGAAGATCGACTACGAGGTCAAAGAAGTAACCGACAACGGACAGACCACCGAAGTGCTGTTGGGCCGCACGGGTGAAATGCCGATGCCGATCGACCTGATGATAACGTTCAAGGACGGAACGAAAGAGCTGCTTTATATTCCACTCAACGAAATGATGGGCGCAAAGCCTGCCGATGATCCTTCGTTAAAAACTGAAACGCTTCGTGATTGGGCGTGGGTGAATCCGACGTACCGGACAACCATAAAGAAGCCAATCTCGGAGATCGCTTCCATCGAGATCGACCCGAGCAAACGAATGGCCGACGTAAACAGGTCGGATAATATGTGGACCGGCGACGGGCCGAAGGACAGCAATTAATCATTTACGATTTTCGATGTACGATTTAGACCAATGATCGACCGACAGCCCAAATCGTACATCGTACATTGTACATCGTAAATCGTAAATCGCACATTCAAAGTTGTTTTCCGTTCTTGTCCAGGACAATCAACTTACTCTCTCCTCCGGGCGAAGTTATCTTGACCGACAGCCCGCCGGTATCGGGGGAAAAGATGAGCTCCGAAGGAAGAAAATCGAACTTGTAATTGGAGGTCCAAGCCAGGCCTTCGGGCTTGTTGATCCGGGCAATGGTCACCGGGAATTTATCGCCTGTTTTTGTCTCACTATAGATCATTGAGTAATACACATTACCCGCATCGTTGCTGGTGACGATCCCTTTCAGAACCGGAAGATTTCGTTTACCAAAACTGACCTTATCCACTGTAAATGAGACCTTTACATCAGGCACACGGTTAGGGGTTATCGTGTAAAAAAAACCGGTCGCCACCGAGTCGGCACCGTACTTCACGCCCGAGGTAAACTTTTCCGGCAACGTGGCCAGCGGGAAGTGACTGGGCCGTTTTTGCTTCACCGTTCCGAGCGACACCGAATCGGAATCGACCAGCAGCCAGTTGAGTGAATTACTGAGGGAAGCGACGATGTCCTCGCGCTTGTGTTTTTCGTGTTCGGCGAATTCTTTCGTGGCGCTGATCAGGTTCTTCAATGTCGTTGTGCTGCCGTAAGAATTCGTAACGAAGTGCTGGTAATTAATAGTCTCTTTTTCGATGTCTTTCGCTGCGAGCATACCGGCGATACTGTCGAGTTTTTTGAGTGTCGTCAACTCCGACTTGATTGCGTTCAGGCGAACAACAAGGCTCGCCGAATCGCGTTGCCTCCTGTTGTCGATATGGGTCGAAGCAAACCGAAGCTCTTCGAGTTTCATACGGAATATCAGCAATGGCATCGGCGAGGCGTCGAACCGTGCGACAGGGTTAGTGCGTATTTTCTCCTCCACCCCGCGCAGCTCGGTGGTAACCGATGTGGAGTCTTTCTTGACCTTATCGACAAGCTTGTTGATCTCTACATCGTAGGCAACTAGCTTATCGCGAAACGGCTGGACTTCATTGTGAATTTCATTGAGCGCGGCACTAGCCCACTCGTCGTAGTTCCATGTCTTCAAGTCATCTGCGTAAAAATCAGGCAGGCCCTTCCCCTCTTCCTTGAACTTTACGATCTTCTTCGCGTCGAACATCTGATTGTAGGCGGTCTTACCAAGATGCGACAGCGTGGTCTTGTAGGCCGCAAACATCAGCGTACAGGAGTCGAAGTTGACTTTTATCGCCTTCAGGTCGTCGATGACCTTTGGATCGGACTGAAGCAGTAATTCCTTTTCGCCCGGGAATGCTTCCTGGATAGCTTTGAAACCGACGGCGCTGGCCTGGTACAATCGCTCCCAGGCAACGAACTGTCCGCGGAGTGCCTTCACATTGTCTTTGCGGGACTTGAGCTCCAGTACTCTCCTCTCGATGTCGAGATGAACATCGGACATCTTGATGCCGTACTCGCCCGTGCGCTGGTCGCGGCGGCTGTATGACTGGTAGTACTCATCGTTGCGCTTTATCTCCTTCTCAGTGATCCCCTTGTGAGCAAGGTCCATGTAGATAACTGCGGAATCGGCGTTCTGAGCAACCTTTTCCGTCTCTTTAAGGACGTCGGCTCTCAGGCATTTCTCCTGGAGGATGAAGCCCATGAAAAGCTGTGCATTGGGGTTATCATCGTTCTCTTTGAGGTATTTACGGAGGAAGGGCTCCGCGTCGTCATACCGCTTTGAATCGAGTAAAACGAAGAGGTCCTTGTATTTGATCTTTTGCCCGAAAACACTTGCCGATGCCAAAACAAGTAGGGTGAGAAGCGAAGCGGCTCGTTTCATTGATACTTTTTATTGCCCGAATTTATCAATTTACGGACATTTGCTGAAACAATCTAAAACCGGGCCATATGTCGGCCCACTTTGTGAAGATGCTTAAAACCGTATTTGGTTGGCTCAAACCGGTTGCTGCGGCGATCATCATCCTGGCCGTGCTGCAGGCGACAGGTCTTTTGAGCAGTGTCTCCGTGTTCACGCAAACGGCAATGCTGAAAATAGGGATCCGGAATGCCGACGCCATCGTCATGCGCAAACCGGAGCCGTTCGATTACAAGTTTGTGCTCCGAAACACTGCCGGGGAACGGTTGAATTTCGACCAGTACAAGGGCAAAGTCATCTTCCTGAACCTGTGGGCAACCTGGTGCGGGCCGTGCCGCGCGGAAATGCCAACCATCCAGAGCCTGTATGAGAAAATGGATACGACCGGCGTCGTGTTCGTAATACTTTCGGTTGATAAAGACAGCGACGAGCCTAAGATCGCAAGCTACCTCGGCAAGTATAAATACACCTTCCCGGTTTACAGGCCTTCGGGCTACCTGACCTCTCAGCTAAATGTCCCCGGTATACCGACCACATTCATCATCAATAAAGAAGGAAAGATCGTGAGCAAGGAAGTGGGCGCGACGAATTTCGATACGGCAAAATTCCGAAAGTTCCTGTTGTCTCTCGACGGTCAGTAATCGGTCAGTAATATTTTTTTTACCTTCTCCATCCCAGTACTGGCTTTCTCGGTGAGAAACTGAATGTCCGGCCCTGCAGATATTTGCGGCTTGTTGGGATCGACGATAAACTTGGGGACCTCACGGCGAACGTACCCGATCAGGCCCGCAGCCGGATAAACCACCATCGATGTACCGGCGACGATAAACACATCGGCGTCACCGGCGATCTCCGCAGCTACTTCCATCATTGGCACCATTTCTCCGAACCACACAATGTTGGGTCGTAGTTGAGAGCCTTTCTCGCAAACGTCACCCACATTCAACTCCCAGCCTTCGATAGAATAAACCAGGAGCTCATCCTGGGTGCTACGCGATTCGAATAAACTTCCGTGAAGGTGAATGACCTTACTGGACCCGGCGCGTTCATGAAGGTTGTCGACGTTCTGTGTGACGATCGTGACATCGAAATATTCCTCGAGCTCTGCAAAAACAAAGTGACCGCGATTGGGCTCCACTTCGAGCGCACGTTTTCTTCGTTGGTTATAGAAGTCCAGGACGAGCTCGGGGTTCCTCATCCATCCCTCCGGTGTTGCAACGTCCTCCACGCGATGGCCTTCCCACAATCCGCCCGAATCGCGAAAGGTCGGTATACCGCTCTCTGCGCTAATGCCGGCGCCCGTCAATGCAACAAGTTTTCTTTTCATTCCGCTGATCTCGCTTATCTCGTTAACTCACCTGGTGTTCTTTAATTGACGGTCAAAGAAATCTTTCGCCGAGTCGAAAACATTCGCCCAGCTATCGTACCTCAGGAAGCCGTGAACTTCGTCCGGCAGGACGAGTATCTCCACGGGCACGTTCTTCTCACGGAGCTTGGTAGCTAAGTCGGTGGTTTCCTGAAAGGCTACGTTCCTGTCGTCGTCGCCGTGGATCATCAGCACGGGCGCTGTCCACTTCGAGATGTCGGACGAAGGGGACGATTTGAATGCGAGATCCATGTCGTTCTTACCGATACCCCAACCACCACCGGGCGAGAAATCGCGGGCACGGAATGCCCAGTCATGCACACCATGAATGTCGACGCCGGCTTTGAATAGCTCGGGGTTGCGCGCCAGTCCCATCGCCGTAAGGTATCCTCCGTAAGAGCCGCCCCAAAGGCCGACCTTCGCACCATCCACCTCAGGCAGGGTCTGCAGATACTTTCCGGCAGCGACAACGTCCTGGTATTCTCCGGCGCCACGCGGTCCCTGGTTCCCGGTGCGTCGGAATTCTTTACCATAACCGGTACCACAACGGAAGTTGATCGCGATAACCGCATAACCTTGCTTGGCGAGATACTGATTGAACGCATAGCAGTTGATGTAATAATCGCTATAGTGATATCCTAACAACATCTGGCGAACCGGGCCGCCATGCATGAACACGACGGCGGGACGTTTGCCCTGCAACGATCGATCGATAAACAACTGACCGTGAATGCTGGTGCCGTCGGCAGCTTTGATGATCACTGCTTCGGGTTTCACGAATGCCGCCGGTTGGTAGACCGTCAGCTTTTGCGGGAAAGCCTGTACGGTAGTTTTTGCATTTTCATCGACACGGACCAGTGTCTTTGAAGTATTCCAGGTGGAACGGAAACAGTACACCACGTTGCCTGCTAACGCCGGTGCAGTCTCGATCCCTTCGCCCGAAGTCACTGCCACCAGGGAACCTTTTGTTACGTCCGATTTCCAGATGTGTCTGCGGTCGATGTCTTCCCGGTTGCCGTCGAAGTAGATGTTCGCGCCGGTGTTGTCGAGAACCATGTTCTCTACTTCACCATCGCCTGGCGTGAGATCCTTCACGTCACCACCGACGGGCGTCATGGAGAACACGTGGTTCCAGCCTGTGTGTTCGGAGAAGAAAAGTATACGGCCGGTCTTGGTCCATGCGAGCGGCGTGTTGGTGTAATATTGCGAGAAGCCTCCATCGTCGGATGGCGAGGTCCAGATCACGTTTGCTTTACCGGTCTTCGCATCGGCAACGAGAATGGAGAACTTCGTTCCGCTGGTGATGTTGGGCAGCTCATCGACTTTCGTTCCAGGTGTGCGTATGAATGCAACCTGGTCGCCGGCAGGAGACCATACGACCTCGTCGTCGCTGCTTACTTCCGGCGCCATCCACTTGATCAGCTTTGTATCGATGTTGTACACGCCGACGAATGAATGATCGCCGCGGGCGCTGGTAAATGCTACGCTCCGTCCGTCGGGAGAAAATGAGGGGCCACCGTTGGTTCCGCGGGCGATGAATAACTGCTTGGGAGTCGCATTGATGTCGAGTGGCGATTCGAATATCTGTCCGTCCCTGCTGAAGAGGAACTTCAATCCGTCTTTGAAGAAGACAGGACTATTGCCTTTGGTGATTTTGGCGGGCACGCTGCTTTTTGAAGTCAGGTCTTTGAACCAAATAGCCTGCTCCGCTCCTTCTGCGAGGCTGGCCGGATTGGCTCCGCTGCCTCTCACAAACAGGATGATGGTACCGTTAGGACTGAATGTGATCTGTGAGATCTCCTGTCCGTCGTCCTGGGTATAGGCTGTAAGCTGCTTGGGCAACTCGTTGCCCATTTTGACAATGATGTTCCTTTTGCCGTGATCGTTGAGGACCCATGCGATGTTGCGTCCGTCGCCGGATGAAGCGAAGGAAGATTCGATCGGGTGGCTCAGGAATTTTTCGAGCTCGGGTGATTGGGCAAACGCGGAGAAGCTGAACAGGGTCAGCAGAAGCATCGAGAATCTTTTCATGACGGAGCGGTTAAGGACGGGTAATTTAAGTATTTTAACATACAGAAATCACGAACAGTATGACGACAATAAACCGGAGAGATTTTTTGAAACGCAGCGCCGCATTGACGGCAGGCAGTTTTGTTGTTCCACAACTGTTGAATGGAAATCCTTACAAAGGCGAAATTAAAAAAATCGGAGTTCAGCTGTTTTCTATTCCACACCTGGTTGAAAAGGATTTCGCCGGGACAATGTCAAGCCTTGCGAAGACGGGCTACAAAGAGATCGAATTCTATGGTCCTTATGATTTCAGCGCAAAGGCCGACATCGACGGATGGAAGTCGGTCACCCCTTCCCTGGGATTCAGCGGAAGCGGCTTCTATGGCCTTAGTGTAAAAGAGGTTAAAAAGATACTGAGTGACAACGGACTGTCGGCCTCATCGCTGCATACCGGTATGGCGACTCTCCACGACACCAATGCACTCGGCCGGCTTGCCGATGCTGCGAACGAGCTCGGCGCTAAATATGTGGTATTGCCTTCGGCGCCCACACAGCCTGATATCGACAGTTATAAAAAACAAGCCGACGACTTCACCGGGATCGGCAAGAACGCGAAGAGATCCGGTACCCGATTCGCCTATCACAATCATGGGAACGGACTGAAGGCGATCAATAACATTGTTCCGTTGGAGCTCATTCTCGAGTCAACCGATGCCGATACTGTGTTCTTCCAGATGGATATCTACTGGATGACTGCCGGTGGAGTCGATGTGGTGAAGTATCTCGAAAAATACAAAGGCCGTTTCAGGCTCATGCACATCAAAGACATGTCGAAGGCGGTTCGTTTTGCGGGGGATGGCGGTGATTCGAAGCAGTGGATCGACTTATTCCCTTACCTTTCTAATGCAGGCAGTGGTGTCCTCGACCTGAAGAGCATCCTATCTGCCGCGAAGAAATCCGGAATGGAGCATTTCATCGTGGAACGCGATCTTGCTCCCGACGGTATTGAAGACCTCGCGAAGAGTTATGAGTACCTGTCGAAGTTGAACGTAACCGACTAGCTTACTACGAAGTCTTTTTCTGGTTGTACTGAGTGGCTAATTACGAAGCCTTCTTCTTAAAGAACCTTCCCTTCCTTTCGGGCGCCTTCTCCGCAAGCTCAACACATTCTTCAAGCGTGAGCTCTGCCGGCGTTCTGCCCTTGGGGATCTTCACATTCTTCTTACCCGCTTTGATGTAGGGACCGAAACGTCCGTTGAGAATAAGGATGTCCGGGTTCTCATCGAAAGCCTTAATGGTCTTGTTAGCATCTGCTATTCGCTTCTGCTGGATCAACTCCACCGCACGCTCGGGTGCGATCGTATAGGGATCTTCTTCTTTCGGTATCGAAACGAACTTCTTGTCGTGCATCACGTACGGACCGAACCGTCCGATGTTTACTACGACCGGTTTCTCTTCGAACATACCCATGTCGCGCGGCATCTTGAAAAGCTCCAGTGCACTTTCGAGCGTAATGTTTTCGATGAACTGGCCGGCACGAAGACTTGCGAACTTCGGCTTGCCTTCCTTACCATCTTCAGGATTCTCCCCTAACTGAACGTACGCGCCGAATTTGCCAAGCTTCGCATAGATCTTCAGACCCAGCTTGGGGTGCAACCCTAGCTCACGGTTCTTGTTGGCCACCGACGACCGCTCCACTTTCTCGGTTTTCGCAACCACAATGTGGAAGGGCTTATAGAAGGTGTCGATCATCTTGTGCCACTCCAGCTTTCCGCTTGCGATCTCATCGAACTCCTGCTCGATCTCGGCGGTAAACGAATAGTTGGTGATGTCCGGGAAATGTTCCACCAGGAAGTCGTTTACGACCATCGCAATGTTGGTGGGGAACAGCTTGTTCTTTTCAGCGCCGGTAATCTCCTTTTCCGAGCGATTTGTCACCTTTTCCTCTTTCAGCTGTAGGACCTTGTAGGGGCGTTCTGTACCCTCGCGGCTCTCTTTAATTATATAGCCACGCTTCTGAACGGTGGAGATCGTCGGAGCATAGGTAGAAGGACGGCCGATGCCCAACTCTTCCAGTTTTTTCACCAGGCTGGCCTCGGTATATCTCGGCGGGTGACGTGTGAACGTTTCGGTTGCGGTAAGCTCGTCGAGCTTGAGGTCCTGCCCTACTTTAAGCGGCGGCAACACCTTCCCGCCCTGCTCTTCGTCATCGCTGTCGTCGTCGTGCGATTCCATGTAGACTTTCAGGAAGCCGTCGAACTTGATGACTTCGCCGGTAGCCTGAAGCTGACGGGGGTTGGTGGAAATACTGATAGTCGCTGTGGTCTTCTCAAGTTCCGCGTCGGCCATTTGAGAGGCGATCGCACGTTTCCAGATCAATTCATATAAACGGGTGCCGTTGCGGTCGGCGCCTGGTTCCGTCAAGGAAAAGTCTGTTGGCCTGATGGCTTCGTGGGCTTCCTGTGCACCGCTGGTCTTGGTCTTGAAGCGGCGGTTGAAAACATATTCTTTCCCGAAGGCCGACTCGATCTGTCTGGTCGCACCTCCGATGGCTTCTTCCGAAAGGTTAACAGAGTCGGTACGCATGTAGCTGATCTTACCGGCTTCATAGAGCTTTTGCGCTACAACCATCGTCTGCGATACGGAGAATCCGAGCTTGCGTCCGGCTTCCTGCTGCAGTGTCGATGTGGTGAACGGAGGTGCCGGTGATTTCTTACCGGGTTTCTTTTGAAGATCTCCGATGGTGAACGCTGCTCCTACGCATGATTCGAGGAACCCGAGCGCTTCGGCTTCAGACTCGAACTTGCTGGGCAGGTCGGCATACAGTTGCTTGCCTTTGCCCAGATCGAAGATAGCTGTAACCTTGAATGAAGACTTTGTATCGAACTTATCGATCTCGCGTTCGCGTTCAACAACAATCCGAACGGCAACGGATTGAACGCGCCCGGCAGACAGACCGGTCTTAATTTTTTTCCAGAGTATCGGCGACAACTCGAAACCGACGAGACGATCGAGGATACGACGGGCCTGTTGCGCGTTGACCAGATCGATATCAATACCGCGCGGTGACTTCAATGCATTCTGAACTGCATTCTTGGTGATCTCAGTGAAAACGATCCTCCTGGTGTTCTTATCATTCAGGTCGAGCACTTCCTTGAGGTGCCATGCGATGGCTTCTCCTTCACGGTCATCGTCACTCGCCAGGTAAACCATCTCGGCTTCCGCACTTAGTTTCTTCAACTTCGCGATAACTTCCTTTTTATCGGGACTTACTTCGTAGGTCGGTTCGTAGTTGTTTTCCAGATCGATCGAGCCATTTCCTTTGGGCAGATCACGCACGTGTCCCATGCTGGAAGCCACGGTAAAATCCTTACCCAGGTAGCCTTCAATGGTTTTAGCTTTAGCAGGAGACTCAACAATAACAAGATTCTTAGACATGCTCAGTTTTTTGGAACAAGGGCTTCAAATATCCGATTTTTTTCACAATCGCAAATTTCAGGTGTATTTCAACAAAGAATGCCGATTCGGAATTCATCACATATTCTTCGCGAATAACGGTCAACATTCAAATGATTTTCAGGTAGTTACTTAATTAAATTGACTTCGAATTATCTTTGTGCCTGTACAATGAAGCACTTGATCCTTATACGTCATGCAGAATCCGGGGAAAAGGTAACCGGTCAATCCGATAAAGACCGCGAATTAACGACTTCCGGTATTAGCCAGGCTGCATCGGCCGGAGCTTATTTGCGAGATCAACCGGTGCATATCGATATGATCTTGTCGAGTGGCGCTTCGCGTGCTGAGACCACCGCTCAGCTCATTGCCGAACAACTGAAGTCGGGTGATCTTATCACAGTCGAAGACGAGCTTTACCAGGGATCAGTCGGTACCTTATTTAATATACTTCGAGGCGCGGATCAGCATCAGAGTATCGCCATCGTAGGCCACAATCCTACCGTCAGTTATTTTTCTGAATTCATTACCGGCACGGTAGTAGAAGAACTTCGTCCCGCCACCGTCATCGTCTTCAAAGTTCCAATCGGTAACTGGAAGGATCTTTCGAAGGGATGCGCCACACTACTCGATCGTTTTGACGCGTAGCCTTAATTCGCTTTATTTGGCTACCTAAAAATAATCCATGAGTGAGCCTACGTTCTTTCAGTCTCTCAGCCAGGGCATTGCCGATACTGCATCTTCTGTCTGGGTTTTCGTACTCTTTCTGCTCATTCTTGGTGGTGTCTTTTTCCTCTGCTATTCACGTTTCGTCATCTACCGTTATTTCTCACACGCCATTTCGATCCTTCGCGGTAAATATCATAACCCCAACGATCCCGGACAGATAAGTCCTTACGAAGCACTCTCTACGGCGCTTGCATCGACCGTCGGTATGGGTAATATCGCCGGCGTGGCTGCAGCCATTTCAATCGGCGGCCCCGGCGCGTTGTTCTGGATGTGGGTGACTGCATTCGTCGGCATGTCCACTAACTTCTTCACCAGTACCGCTTCGGTGATGTACCGTGGAAAAGATTCGGCCGGTGTTATCCAGGGCGGACCGATGTACGTTATTCGCGAGGCTTTCAGCCCTGCCTGGCAGCCCCTCGCGATACTCTTCAGCGTATGTTGCCTCGTCGGGTGTTTGCCGATATTCCAGGCCAACCAATTGACGCAAGTAATTATCGATATCGGGATCCGTTCCGAATCTGCGAAGTCGCATTCATTTTTAATCGGCGGCTTTGAGATCAACACCGCGAAATTTATCATCGGAACCGTACTGATGGTGATCTCTGCCACTGTGATCATCGGGGGTATTCAACGGATCGGTCAGTGGGCAGGAAAGATGGTCCCTCTGATGATCATTATCTATTTCGGAACTGTACTGTTGATACTGATCGTCAACATATCCGCAGTGCCTCACTATTTTATGCTGGTGATCACCGATGCATTCGGTGCCAATCATTATCGCGGCGAGCCTGCTTTGGGTGGTGTGATCGGTGGATTGATCGTGACAGGCGTACGACGCGCCGCCGTCTCGAATGAAGCCGGGATCGGTACCGCGCCAATGGCCCTTGCCGCATCGCAGACAAGCGAACCCGTGCGCGAAGGCCTCGTGTCGATGCTCAGTCCCGCTATCGATACACTCCTGGTTTGTACACTGACTGCTCTCGCTATCCTTGTAACCGGCGTTTGGGAAATGCCCGGAGCACCGAGCGGCGTTACACTCACCGTTGCTGCGTTCGAAAGCTCATTGGGTGAGGTGGGCAAGATCCTTTTGCTGATCTCAGCCTTCTTCTTTGCGATCACTTCCTTGTTCTCATACAGCTATTACGGCAACAAGGCTATCTCATTCATGTTCGGCGTAAAGGCCGGCAAATGGTACGACTACTTCTATCTTTCAACGATCGTTATAGGCGCGATCGTCTCCATGAACGACGTCATGAATCTCATCGATATCGCTTACGCGCTGATGGCCGTGCCTACGATGTTATCGGGATTCGTTATGGCTCCGAGAGTGATGAGGGAAGCGAAATCGTATTTCGAAAGGATGAAAGCGAAAGGAGATCTGAAATGATCTACGAAGCCTTTAATGTTATGGGCTGGTAGTCGAACAAATTGTGATCCTTGATCGCCTCCTGAACTTTCCTGGGAACAAACTTCTCCCATCCTTCATCTCCCTTTTTGATCATCGCCAGCACGTTGTCTGAAATGATGTGGAGATTATTGACGTTGGCATCCTGGATGTCTTCCAGCTTGTTGTTCTCAACCAGATAACGGAACAGGCTTCGCACGTTCACAGGAATCGTCTCCTCGAAGTCTTTCAGCGTAAACAAGTCCCTCGAATCCCTCTTCCAAGCCGGGTAGATGTACAGCTTTACATTGGTGCCGAACAGCGACCCAAAGCTCTCCATGATACCCCCTCTAAGGTTTTCGTAGGTCTTCTCTTCGAAGATCTTCTGCAGCGCATAGATACCAAGGATGATCCCTATCTTCTTACCCTTCGTAATCTTCGACAGGTAATCGACCAACCGGTAGTATTCAAAGTAATTGGATACGATCACAGTCTGACCCAGTGAGCAAATAATATCGGCCCTGTGTAAAAAATCTTTCTCGTCGATGTTGCCGTCCGGACTCAGGTCGTTCAACGTAAGTTCGGTGAGCACCACCATCTTCGAGCGGTCCACGTCGGGCTCGTTCTTGAAATGCCTCCGCGAAGTGAGAAGCATGTCGACATTAACGTGTGTTACCGGACGGAAACGTCCGCGCAACACGAGAACGTTCTTCTTATACAAGACCTCCGACGGCTGCATCACAGTTCCATCGGGGCCAAACATCGCTGCCTTCGTGAGCCCGTTCTTCACGAGCTTCAGTGCCATCAAACGGTTATCGACCTGCTTGAAATCGGGACCCGATAGCGTGAAGGTATCGATCTCTATACGCCGTGAACTCAACCCGTCGAGCAGCGACATCATGATCGTCTCGGGGTCCGACACGAACATACATCCGTAGATCATGTTCACACCTACGATACCGAGCGCATATTGCTGCTGAAGCGGGTCGTTGTCGTGCATTTTGAGATGCACGATGCAGTCGTTAGGCTCTTTTCCGGGCGCGAGCTGGAAACGAAGCCCGATCCATCCGTGACCCTGGTTGGTCCGGTCGTAGTTGAGTACCTCCACGGTATCGGCGAAAGCAAAAAACTGAGTCCGGCTGATCCGCTCCGAAAGCCGTTCGGGAAGGAGCGCATATTCTTTATCGAGCATCGACTGAAGCCTGTCGTCGCACACGTAACGGTCGCAATGGCCGTAGATGGCGTCGCTGAACTTCATGTCGTAAGCGGAGATGGTCTTGGCGATGGTTCCCGAAGCTCCGCCCACCTTGAAGAAGTTGGCGGCCACTTCCTGCCCTGCCCCGATCTCGGCAAACGAACCATACACTGCTTTCGACAGGTTGATCCTCAGTGCTTTTTCCTGGGTCGAAAGTTTCTTAGCATCTTCCATGGCCACTCAACGTGAAAATTTTGCTCTTAATTTAGGCTTTTACATAAGCTGGTCAAACTACCAACTATACTAGTAATTATCCGGAGCGCGTTTGAGTAACCCGCTTTTGACAATTTTAGTTTATCGACCTATTTTGCCGACTGTCCCGATAGAGCTCCGGGACGACGTAACATCTAACCCCTAACCTACAAACGCGATGTCAGACAACAGAGGTAACTTCTCCGGGCGCATAGGCTTTATCCTTGCTGCAGCCGGTTCGGCTGTCGGTCTGGGGAACATCTGGAAGTTCCCCTACCTGGCTGGACAGAACGGAGGAGCGGTTTTCCTGGTGGTCTACCTCGCTTGTGTGTTCTTGCTGTGTTATCCTGTAATGGTCGGTGAAATCGCTATCGGCCGGGCCGCCAAGTCCGACGCCAACGGCTCGTATACCAAACTGGGCGGCAAGCGATGGGGTGCCCTCGGTACATTCGGTATCCTTGCCGGAATTTTCATTCTGTCGTTCTACAATGTGGTTGCCGGATGGGCCTTCGGTTACTTCCTTCATACTTCGTTCGGAGACCTGCTCAACGAAACAGACTTCGGGGGATTCTTCGGAGCGTTCGTGAACGATATCATCGATGTTTCCACCGCCAAAGGGTTCGCCAGCTCCAACCTCATCTTCTCGCTCATCTTCATGGTATTGACTGCAGTGATCGTATCCCAGGGAGTTCAGAAAGGAATCGAGGCAGCCAACAAGATCATGATGCCTGCCTTGTACGTAATATTGATCGGGATTATTATTTATAGTCTTACACTTCCCAATGCCATGTCGGGCGTAAAATTCTACCTCGTACCCGACTTCGGAGAGTTGAGGATCCAAACAGTATTCGATGGACTCAAACAGGCGTTCTTCTCATTGTCACTTGGCATGGGCTGCCTGATCACATATGGATCTTATTTAAAGAAGACCGACAACATCACAAAATCGGCAGCGATCATTTCTTTCGCCGATACGTCGGTAGCATTCCTGGCAGGACTCATGGTATTCCCGCTCGTTCACTTCCTTCAATGGAAACTGCAGGTGGACAACGTTGCCACCGCCGGACCTCCGTTGATCTTCATCGTATTGCCGCAGATCTTTAGCGAGATGGGACCATTTCTCGGAAGGGTCGTAGGGGGTGCATTTTTTCTGCTGGTCTGTTTCGCCGCGCTTACATCCACGATATCGCTTCTCGAAGTGCCCGTTGCCTACTTCGTGGATTCCAGAAAAATGCCACGCAAGACAATGGTGTGGGTGTTGGCCGGAGTGATCTTCGTGCTCGGCATACCCAGTATGATCAGCCAGGGCATGGTGCCATTGCTCAACAAGCTTCCATTCTATCCGTTCATCGGGGAGAACAAACAGGACTGGCTTACTTTCGTTGCAGACATGTGCGACATAAGCCTGGTGATCGGCGGATGTCTGATGTCCATCTTCATTTCCAGGAGATGGAAGATCAAGAATATGCACGCAGAGATCGAGCTTAGCGACGTAGGGTACTCCACTTCATTCCTGAAGAAGTACCTGACGTTTACGATCACTTACATCGCACCGACGTTGCTCGGAGTGTTGTCGGTGCTGGTGATCCTGGAGAAGTTCTTCGGACTTTCGAATTTGATTTAGTCGACCCAGTCGGCTACAAACAAATTCGTATTCCTCGTTCCACCGTTGTTACGGTTCGAAGAGAATATGATCTTCTTGCCGTCCGGTGAGAACATCGGGAATGAATCGAACACTTTGTCGTAGGTGATCTGCTCGAGGCCCGTGCCGTCAACATTGATCATGAACAAGTTGAATTCGAAGCCGCGGGTTCCTTTGTGATTCGAGCTGAAGATGATCTTCTTGCCCGAGGGGTGATAGAACGGAGCCCAGTTTGCCTTTCCAAGACTGGTAAGTTGTTTGAGATCCGAGCCGTCGATGTTGCAGGTGAATATCTCCATCGCAGTCGGCGCTACAAGACCCTGCTTGAGGTACCCCATGTACTCTTTCTTTTCTTCATCGGTCTTAGGACGTGAAGCGCGGAAGACAAGTTTCTTTCCATCGGGTGAAAAGAACGCACCGCCGTCGTAACCGGTCTCGTTCGTGATTTGTGTGATCTTCTTCGACTTTACATCCATGACATAAAGATCGAGGTCGCCATTACGGGTTGAAGTGAACACGATCTTATCGCCTTTCGGTGATATGGTTGCCTCCGCGTCGTAGCCGGGCGTATTCGTTAGTTGTTCTTTGATCTTACCGTTAAGGTCGGCCACGAAGATGTCGTAGGTATCATAGATGGGCCACAGGTATTTTCCGCCGGGAACGCGTTCAGGTTCGGCAGGACATTCCTTTCCCCCAAGGTGTGTCGAAGCATAAAGAACGGTCTTGTTGCCCTTCATGAAGTAAGAGCACGTGGTCCTTCCCTCCCCTGTGCTGATCATATGCGGCTTGTGGCCATCGCGAAGGTTCTCGCCCGTAACGGGCATGTAAAAGATCTGATCGCAGCCGACACCCCAGCTCTTGTTGTTCGACTGAAACGTGATCATTTTGCTATCGAAGCTCCAATAGGCTTCTGCGTTGTCGGCGCCGAACGTCAGCTGACGCAGATCCTTGAAGTGTTTCTCTTCAGGGTAACGAAGGGAATCCTGCGCATACGCGCTGTTTGAAATTGCTATGGCGACCAACAGGCCTGCGAGGTGGGCATTTAATTTCATGCCGCGAAAATAGATCAAAACACACTCAGGCAATATCGCCGGAAGTATATTTTATGCCGCTTTTGCCTTCGAAGCAGCCTCCTCTTCCTTTAAAACACGGCGGATGATCTTTCCTACGTTCGACTTGGGGAGCTCAGTACGGAACACGACGTACTTCGGGACCTTGTAGTTCGTCAGGTTCTTATGACAGTATGCGAGGAGCTCTTCTTCCGTCAGACTCTGGTCGCGTTTTACGATGAACACTTTGATAACCTCTCCTGATTTCGCGTCGGGTACACCGATGGCCGCAACCTCCAGGACTTTGGGGTGACTGGCAAGAACATTCTCGATCTCGTTGGGAAACACGTTGAACCCGGAAACTTTGATCATGTCTTTCTTACGATCGACGATCTTGAAAAAACCTTTTTCATCCATCACGCCGATGTCGCCGGTGCGGAACCAGTTGCCTGGGAAGAACACGCCTTCGTTATCTTTTTGCCAATAGCCCCGCATCACCTGAGGACCGCGGGCACAGATCTCGCCCGACTCGCCGACACCAACCTTGTTGCCGTTGTCGTCGAACAAAGCGACCTCGGTGCTGGGCATGGGCAGTCCGATCGTACCGAGCCTGTGTGTTCCGTCGAGTGGATTGCAGCAAAGCACCGGAGATGTTTCACTCAGCCCGTAGCCTTCGACAAGCGCCTTGCCGGTGACCTCCTGCCATTTTTTTGCAACGACATCCTGTACGGCCATCCCGCCTCCTACCGCGCCGGCAAGATGACTGAAGTCGAGCGTCTTGAAGTCGGGGTTATTGAGGAGACCGTTGAATAATGTATTGACACCGGTAACGATCGTGAACTTATGCTTATGAAGCTCCTTGCAGAATCCGGGGATATCTCGCGGATTGGTGATGAGTACGTTCTTTACACCTGACGAATACATCAGGATGCCGTTCACGCTGAGTGCAAAGATGTGATACATCGGGATTGCGGTAATGATCACATCGCTGCCGTCCTTCGTCATGTATGGCTTGAACCATTCGGTGATCATCTCGTTGTGCGCGACCAGGTTCCGGTGCGACAGTTGTGCGCCTTTCGAAATGCCGGTAGTGCCGCCGGTATACTGAAGCACCGCGACATCTTCAATGTCGATCTTCGGCCGGTCGAGCTTGAGTGATTTACCCTTGCTCAACGCCGATTTGAAAGAGAGTGCATTTGGCAAGTTGAAGTCGGGTACCATCTTTTTGACGCTCTTCACCACGAAGTTCACCAAGGCTCCTTTCAGTAGTCCCAGCATGTCGCCCATGTGTGTGACGATCACATGCTTTGCATTGGGCAGCTTGTCTATGATCTCTTCGAGGTTCTTGGCGAAGTTGGCTACGATGATGATCGTAGAAGCGCCGGAGTCTTTGAACTGGTGCTCCATCTCGCGCGGTGTATACAACGGGTTGGTATTCACGACGATCAGCCCGGCCTTCAGCGCGCCGATAAATGCCACGGGGAACTGCAGAAGGTTAGGCATCTGGATCGCGATGCGCTCGCCCTGCTTCAGTCCAAGGTCTTTTTGTAGATAGGCTCCGAATGCTGTGGAAAGCTCATCGACCTCACGAAAAGTAAGCTGCACGCCCATGTTCTCGAACGCCACCTTGTCCGCGAATTTCTTCGACGCAGTCTCAAACAGATCCACCAAAGAGGAATAAGGAAGCGGGCCGATCTCCTTTGCGACCACGGAAGGGTATGAGGAGAGCCAGGGATAGTCTGTCATAAACTGAGAGAAGTTGATTTGCTCTACAATTTATGGGAAAAAATAGTAGTAAGCAGCCAGTCGCCGTAGTCGGTAATACTGATCCCGAGGTTTGCCGTATGCCCGAAGTGACCCGGGCCTTACTATTTACTATTGGCTACTTACTACCGATAAAAAGAAAAAACCTACCCCGATTTCTCAGGATAGGCCCCTTCTTCTTTCAAAATACTATTCCTACACTTCCAAAGCTGTAGAGGGAGGGGTCGAACCTCCACGAGGCAGTTAGCTACAGGGCACGAAGAAAACTTTTTAGTGGTCAACCCATTACCCTGTGTTTATCCCGTTTATCCTCACCCCCGAGACAGGAGGGCTTGTCTGCCAATTTCAACACCCTACAATGTGTGTTGTCCGTGTGACAACAATACAAATGAACGGCGATCCAGGTGTTTTTTCAATGAAACATCTGTTTTTATGTATTATTTTTAAAAAAATATTCTCATTTTTGAGTTGTATACAACAAATTGGGTGATTTATGGCCAAAAATTACGAAATCGATAATACTGATCTCAAGATCCTTGAGATTCTGACACAGGACGCCAAGAAGCCGTACACCGAAGTCGCCAAGAAGGTGTTTGTTTCGCAGGGAACAGTGCACGTTCGCATGAACAAGATGGAGGAAGCCGGGATCGTAGAGCGAACCACCCTCCGGCTGAACTACTCGAAGCTGGGGTACGACATCACCGCCTTCATCGGTATTTACCTGCAAAAGAGCGACTTATACGAGAAAGTACTAGGCGAGCTCAAGAAGATCCAGGAGATCACCAATATCCACTACACCACCGGCAACTACTCCATGTTCGTCAAGATCCATTGCCGCGACACCAACCACCTCAAGGAGGTCCTCCACGATAAGATGCAGCAGGTCGAGGGGATCGAACGAACGGAAACAATGATTTCTCTGGAGGAAAGCCTGGACCGGAATCTAAAACTCGCCGAATAGGCCGATTCCCATTAATAATTGGGACCCGCCGAACCTTAAAAGCCGATTTTTGTTAGTAATTTTGAGGTTTATTATTTAAAATCAGTCTAAATAGGTTCAATGAGCAAGGACAACCAGTTACTGGAGGAATTCACATCGAAGGAATACGAGCACGGCTGGACGGTGAATTTCGAGACTGACTCAGCCCCCAAAGGGTTGAGTGAGGATACTGTCCGTTTCATTTCCAATCGTAAAGGAGAGCCCGACTGGCTTCTGCAATGGAGGCTGGAAGCTTACCGGAAATGGCTGAAGATGACGGAGCCCCGCTGGGCGAACGTGACCTACACCCCCATCAACTACCAGGACATTATTTACTACTCCGCCCCCAAACAAAAGGGGAATAAAAAGCTTGAAGAGGTTGATCCCGAGTTGCTCCGCACATTCGAGAAACTGGGTATCAGTCTGACCGAACAAAAGCGATTGACAGGAGTAGCGGTGGACGCCGTGATCGACAGCGTGTCGGTGGCAACCACCTTCAAGGATAAGCTTGCGGAACTGGGCATTATCTTTTGCTCGTTCAGCGACGCAGTGAAAGAACACCCGGACCTTGTGAAAAAATACCTGGGCAGTGTTGTGCCCATGAATGATAATTATTTCGCGGCCCTCAACTCGGCCGTGTTCTCCGACGGCTCATTTGTATATATCCCGAAGGGTGTTCGTTGCCCGATGGAGCTTTCGACATACTTCCGCATCAACGCTGCAAACACCGGGCAGTTCGAAAGGACGCTGGTTGTCGCAGACGAGGGATCTTATGTTAGCTACCTCGAAGGATGTACCGCTCCTATGCGCGACGAGAACCAGCTTCATGCTGCCGTCGTGGAATTGTATGCGATGAAAGATGCGGAGATCAAATACTCGACCGTACAGAACTGGTATCCCGGTGATAAGGAAGGCAAGGGTGGCATCTACAACTTCGTGACCAAGCGCGGCCTTTGTGCAGGCGATCATTCGAAGATTTCGTGGACGCAGGTAGAGACAGGCTCGGCGATCACCTGGAAGTATCCGTCGTGTATATTGAAAGGCGACTATTCTTCAGGCGAGTTTTACTCGGTGGCGGTGACCAACAATTACCAGCAGGCCGACACCGGCACCAAGATGGTGCATATCGGTAAGAACACAAGGTCGCGTATCGTATCGAAAGGCATTTCAGCAGGTAAATCACAGAACAGCTATCGCGGACAGGTGCAAATCATGAAGCGTGCGCAGAACGCGAGGAATTTCTCGCAGTGCGATTCGTTGTTGCTGGGCGACCAGTGCGGTGCACATACATTTCCGTATATAGATGTTGAAAACAACACCGCCCGGATCGAACACGAGGCAACGACATCGAAGATCGGTGAGGACCAGATCTTCTATTGTTTGCAACGCGGTATCGATGAAGAATCCGCTGTAGCCCTGATCGTCAACGGGTATGCGAAAGAAGTATTGAACCAGTTACCAATGGAGTTTGCCGTTGAGGCGCAGAAGTTACTCGCGCTTACACTCGAAGGCTCGGTTGGATAATACACATAGAAATACACATAGGTTAAACACATAGAAAACATAGGCATAGTGAAATACCCGCATTTAAAGTAACCCGCCTATGTGCCCTCGGAATGCGCCCCGATTAGAAGGCGTATCACGAGGACACATAGAAGGTTCCGATGAGGGACAGAGTTATTGACTATGTGCTCTCTGTGTTAAAGTGTATTACGTGTTAAAGTGAATTTATGATAATGCTCAAAATAGAAAATTTACAGGCGCGTGTAGCGGAGAAACAGATCCTCAACGGGATCAATCTCGAAGTGAAGGCAGGAGAAGTGCATGCGATCATGGGACCCAACGGCTCCGGAAAGAGTACACTTGCTTCCGTGCTGTCGGGACGTGAAGATTATGAAGTGACCAGCGGATCGGTGTCGTTCCAGGGAAAAGATCTTCTCGCAATGTCCCCGGAGGACCGTGCACGCGAAGGCGTCTTCATGGCATTCCAATACCCGGTGGAAATACCCGGTGTGAGCACGATCAACTTCATGAAGACCGCGCTCAATAAGATACGCGAGCACCGCGGCCAACCCTCCGTCGACGCTGTCTCTTTCCTCAACCTGATGAAAGAGAAAGTTAAGCTGGTGGAGATCGATCAGTCGCTCCTGAATCGTTCGCTCAACGAAGGATTTTCGGGTGGTGAAAAGAAACGCAACGAGATCTTCCAGATGGCGATGCTCGAACCGCGTCTGGCCATTCTCGATGAAACGGATTCAGGCCTCGATATCGATGCCCTGCGGGTTGTTTCGAACGGGGTGAACAAACTGCGTACGAAGAACAACGCTATCATCGTGGTAACACACTACCAGCGCCTTCTCGATTATATCGTTCCTGATTTCGTTCACGTGTTGTACAAAGGACGTATCGTGAAGTCGGGAAACAAGGACCTTGCGATCGAGCTCGAAGCCAAAGGCTACGATTGGATCAAGAACGAAATGGCCTCCGTTTAACTAATGAACATCACCACAGATAAAAGAGATTTCGTTGCTGAAATGATCGCAGCGGGCGCAGCCAAAAGAGCGCCGGGGCTTTCCGAGATCTCTCTGCCCACGAATAAGACAGAAGAATATCGCTTCACTCCTATTACCAGGGTTCTTGAAAAGGCATTCCCGAAGTGGCCTTCACCAGCAGTGCAAGGTTCAATCACAGACATCAAAGATCATTTGATACCCGGATTGGACTCGGATGTTGCCGTGATCCTGAATGGATATTATTCGGAGCTACTCTCGAAATTATCGGGCGGGTATACTGTTTCATCGCTGGCGAAATCAAACCCGGAACCCATAAGCTCATCTGACCCGTTTGGCGCCATTAATGCGGCCCTGTGGAACGATGGCATCTCGGTAACGGCGAAAAAACCATCGGACCGTCCCCTGCTTGTGATCAACATCAACGACGGATCGCAGCCTCAAGCCATTCACAGCCGCCTCGTGGTCACCGTTGCCGATCACGCTTCGGTATCGATCATACAAAAGACTGTCACGATCGGTACGCAGCCCGTATTCCAGACACTCACCGAAGAAGTAAGAGTCGGCGAAAATGCCCGCCTCGAATTCTGCAAGATCCAGAACACTTCGAATGTGATCGAGGTCTGTAATACTTCGATCAGCCAGGCCAACTCGAGCCATGTGAATACTTTTACATTGACGCTCGAAGGAAAACTTATCAGGAACAATCTTTCCATCTCTATCGAAGGTGAACGTTGCGAGTCGCATTTTCATGGGCTCAGCCTGCTGAAGGGTGACACCGTAGGCGATCATCACACCGTTGTTGATCACAGGAAACCGAATTCATTCAGCAACGAGCTCTACAAAGGTGTGATGGATGACCGGTCGAAGGGCATCTTCAACGGGAAGATATTCGTCAGGCCGCATGCACAGAAGACTAACGCGTTCCAGTCGAACCGTAACATACTGCTCACCGATCAGTCTACGATCAATACCAAACCTCAGCTGGAGATCTGGGCCGACGACGTGAAGTGCTCGCATGGTTGTACCACCGGCCAGCTGGACGATGAAGCGTTATTTTACCTGCAGTCGAGAGGTATCGGCAAAGAAGACGCACGCGCCATGCTGCTGTATGCGTTTGCCATGCAGACAACCGAGCTCATAACCAACAGCTCACTGAAGGCACACGTCGACTCGTTGATCTCGAAACGACTTTATGAAGGCCAATGACCTCCGTTTCAACCATACCGGCAATTGACGTTGTAAAGCTTCGCGAAGAATTCCCGATCCTTCATCAGAAGGTGAATGGCCGCGATCTTGTTTATTTCGACAACGCAGCGACCACACAAAAACCAAAGCAGGTCATCCAGTCGCTGGTAGATTACTACCAGGGATATAATGCCAACATACATCGCGGCATTCATACGCTCGCCGAAAAGGCTACACGCGCTTTCGAAGAGACACGGGATGCTGCATGCGCATTCCTGAATGCCGGCTCCAGAGAAGAGATCATTTTCCTTTCGAGGGGCGTGACGGAGGGAGTTAACCTCGTCGCTCACTCATACGGAAGAGTTTTTATAAAATCAGGTGACGAGATTATCGTCTCGGCCATCGAACACCATTCCAACATCGTGCCCTGGCAGATGGTTTGTGAAGAGAAAGGCGCGAAGCTTCGCGTCATTCCCGTGACGGACAGTGGCGAGCTGGTGATCGAAGAATACCTGAAGCTGTTATCGCCCCGGACAAAGATGGTCGCGTTGAATCACGTATCGAACAGTCTCGGTACGATCAACCCGATCAAAGAGATCATCGCCGCGGCCCACGACGCCGGCGCAGTCGTACTGATTGACGGTGCACAGGCTGCAGCCCATCTGAAGATCGACGTGCAGGACCTGGACGTAGACTTTTACTGTATCTCGTCACACAAGATGTACGGCCCTACCGGCGCCGGCATCCTGTACGGAAAACGCGAGCTTCTCGAAAAGATGCCGCCCTTCTTTGGCGGTGGCGAGATGATCAAACAGGTGACATTCGAAAAGACAACTTATAACGATCTGCCATACAAGTTCGAAGCAGGCACTCCGAACATCGCCGATACCATTGCATTGAAACCCGCCATTGATTTCATCAACAGACTCACGAAAGATGCGATCGCTGCCCATGAACATGAGTTGCTGACGTACGCCACAAGCGCCATCGGTAGCATGAAGGGTGTGAAGCTCATCGGCACCGCGAAGAACAAAGTGGCGATACTCTCCTTTGTGGTGGACGGCATTCACCATTTCGATGTCGGGCAAATGCTCGATGCACGTGGAATAGCCGTCAGAACAGGGCATCACTGCACACAACCTCTCATGGACAGGCTGAAAATCGAGGGAACGGTTAGGGCATCTTTTGCTGTTTATAATACGAAGCGGGAAATCGACTCATTGGTGGAAGGGCTTGACAGGGTCATTAATTTGATAGGATGAGCATTGATGAGATACAAGATGAAATAATCTCCGAATTCGCAGTGCTCGACGGGGACAGGGATATGTCTAACGAGTATATCATTGACCTAGGCAAGAGATTAAGCCCCATCCTGGAATCGGATCGTAACGAAGGAAATGAAGTGAAAGGCTGTCAGTCAAAAGTGTGGTTGGTTGCTCATTCAGAGGACGACAAAGTCTTTTTTGAAGCGGACAGCAACAGCATGATCACGAAAGGCCTGGTTAGTTTGCTCGTACGGATCTTTTCCGGCCAGGCGATATCGGATATTCTCAATTCGAATCTCTATTTCATAGAGAAGATCGGTATGGATAGGTTTATAGGAACTCAGAGGTCGAACGGGTTTGCCGCGATGATCAAACAGATGAAGATATACGCGCTGGCCTTCAAGACAAAAGCAGAAGTTAAGTCCTGATATGATGAATGAAGTAACGGAACCGGTAACAGCAACGACGGAAAACCTCCGCGATAAGATCGTAGCCGCTATAAAGACGGTTTACGATCCGGAAATACCCGTTGACGTGTATGAGCTCGGGCTCATCTACGAGATCAATGTATTTCCCGTGAACAATGTGTATATCCGGATGACGTTGACGTCTCCCTCCTGCCCTTCGGCCGAGGTGATCCCGGGTGAGGTAGAGCAGAAAGTGAAAGGCGTGGAAGGCGTGAATGATGTAAAAGTGGAGCTGACGTTCGATCCCCCCTACTCGCAGGACATGATGAGTGAGGTCGCCAAACTTGAACTAGGATTCATGTAACTTTGTTGTAATAAGTTGAACTAAACGATCAAATCGAAAATAACTATGTATCCCGAACAATTGGTTGCCCCAATGCGCCAGGACCTTACTTCGGCAGGCTTTGAAGAGCTGAAGACAGCTGAAGAGGTTGTAAAAAAAGTAAAGGACGAAAAAGGCACTACCCTTTTAGTCATTAACTCAGTTTGCGGTTGTGCAGCAGGGGCTGCAAGGCCGGGTGTAAAATGGGCGCTGGAACACAGCGAAAAGAAACCCAATCACCTGACGACGGTTTTCGCGGGTGTAGACAAGGAAGCGGTTTCAAAAGCGAGAGAGCTGACGTTGCCTTATCCGCCATCGTCCCCGTCGATCGCATTGTTCAAAGACGGTGAGTTGCTTCACTTCGTGGAGCGTCATCACATTGAAGGAAGAAATGCGCAGATGATCGGGGAGCACCTCGTTGAGGTATTTGATGAATTCTGTTAGACTATAAAGTAGGCTGATCCCTTTCCAGGGACAGCCTTTCTTCTTCCAGGTCAAGCTCATATTCAAGCTTGCGATGAACCTCGTCGCCGATGACCCGGCTTTTTCTCAGGTCGAGCACAAACTTCCGCTCGGCGCTCAAAAGGTCATTTTGGATCCTCACGTATTCGTCGACCTGTTCGTTGGTCATCTTACGAACACTTTCCTGCCTCATTTTCTCGATCCGTATCTCATATTTCGCTTTGATCTGCGAGAGCACCGTGTCGCTGAGCGACAGCGCGTAATTCTCTTCGATGTGTTCGATGATGGATGCAGCGACGCGCAGCCTTGCATCAAATTCCTGTTTCTCTTCTTTGCCGTCGGGCTTGATGCCGAGCCACTGGATCAGCTTCGGCAGTGTCAATCCCTGTAACACGAGTGTCGAGAAAATGACAGCGAACGTGATGAACAGAATGATATCGCGATTGGGAAACGGGTTGTTGTTGATCGTAAGCGGCAATGCCAGCGCGGCCGCAAGAGAGACCACGCCACGCATACCCGACCACGCGATGACGGTAATGGACTTGGAGTTAAGCTCGGTGTCCTGCTTCCGGGCTTTTGCCAAAAACCACTTGGGAATATAATGCGATGGAAACACCCAGATGATGCGAAGAATAATAGTAGCTCCAGAGATCAGTGCGCCATAGCCGATTGCCTCCCACAGTGTAAATTTTCCCAGCTGGCTCATGATGACGGGCAACTGCAATCCTATGAGAATAAAGATCAATCCATTCAGAATAAACATCACAGTGTCCCAGACATTGTACGCCTGCAGACGCGCCTGGTGGTTAAAGACTATCGAAGCGCGCGGACTGAGGAACACACCCATTACTACAACTGCCAGCACGCCCGAAGCGTGAAAATGTTCGGCGGTCAGATAGGAAGCATATGGTGCGATGAATGTGAGTACTGTGTCGTTGGTAGGATTATCGGGAGTGATCTTGTGTATCCAATAAAACACGAACCCCATGCCCAGGCCGATAGCAATTCCCAGTATCGCCACGTAGAAGAAGTTCGCTCCGGCCAGCCAGAACACGAAGGTGCCGGTGCCGGCGGCGGCGACAGCATAACGGTATGCGATCAGGCCCGTCGCGTCGTTCACCAGGCTTTCGCCCTCGAGAATGGTAATGATCCTCTTGGGAACACCGAGGCCTTTTGTTGCCGCACTGGCAGCCACGGCATCTGGAGGAGAAATGATGGCGCCCAGGATGAAGGACTCGGCCCAGCCGAAGCCGGGGATCAATGTATGAGCGATAAGGGCTATCATCGTGGTGGTGAACAACACGCAACCGATCGCCAGCAGCGAGATCGGCCGGAGATCGGCCTTAAAGTCGGGCCAGGAAGTCTGCCATGCTGCCGAATACAGAACCGGCGGCAGGAATATCAGGAACACCAGGTCGGGATCGAGCGACACCGTCGGAAGGCCTGGTATCAACCCGATCACAATACCAACCAATACCAACAGGATCGGGTATGGTATTTTGATCCGGTGGGTCAGCTCCGAAAGGGCCGTGATCACGGTCAGCAACAGTATAACAATGGTGATGTTATTCATGAAACTATTCCTGCCACAATATGCTAAGAATGATGTTAATTTTAGATTTTAGATTCAAGATTTAAGCACCTCCATGACCCGCGAAGAACTCCTTCGTTTCATAAAAAAAGAAATCGCCACGGAAACGGGGACGCAGGTGGAAACGATCGACGAAAATGCATCGTTCCATTCCCTGGGTCTCGACTCCCTTAGCGCTGTTCTCATCCTTTATAATATCGAAAAGGAATTCGGTATCGAATTGAACCCCATTCACTTCTGGGATTACCCCACTCCCGCTTCATTCGCGGATTTCGCAGCTAATGCACAAAGCCGGTAATCATGGCCGCCGAACAACTTTGGTCTCCCTTCGATCCCGCGCACCTCAGCAATCCATACTCGATGTACAAACGGCTTCGCGACAATGATCCCGTTCACAGGTCACAGACCGGCGAGTATATTATCACAAGGTACAATGACATAAAAAGCATACTAAAAAGTTCCGAATACCGGAGTGGTAACAGGCTCGAATGGTTCTCGCGCGGCATAAAATACTTTCAGAACCACGACGAAGATCTGAGTAACATCTACAAGGCGATCAATTCATTCATACTTTTTTTGAACCCACCCGATCATCAGCAGATACGCACCTTTGTATCCAAAAACTGGGACCGCAATGGAGTGGCTGAAACAATTTCCGGCGTTGCAGACCAGCTGCTCACCGGTCTTTCCGGTTCCTTCGATCTTGTGAAACAGTTCGCACAACCGATGCCCGCTATGGTGATCAGTAAGATCATGGGCATTGCGATCGGTGATTACGAACACCTCCGAAAGCTTGGCGTTACGATGACCAACTCCCTCAACCTGTACAACTCATGGAAAGAGCTCGTCGAGCTTAACAACGCCTCCGGTGAGTTCGTGAAGTATTTCGGGCAACTGATCGAAGAGAAACGAAAGAACCCGGACGACGGGCTCGTCAGCCGGCTTGTCGAGGCGAACGACCGGGAGCCGGTGATCGATGAAAAGCAATTGATCTCCGTGCTGATATTCATGTTCGTTTCGGGAGAAGAGACAACGTCGCACAGTATCGGAACCGCGCTGCACAACCTCGTGCAGACTGGAAAGTACTCGCACTTCGGTTCGAATCAAGACATCGCCCGCATCGCTATCGAAGAACTTTTCCGGTTCGACTCGCCTGTGCAGCTGCTCGGCAGGATAAGCACGCGTGAAACACAGATCGGTGGTATTACTATTCCAGTGGAAAGTCCACTGACGCTTGTGACCGCCAGCGCAAACCGCGATGAAAATATATTCGACAGGCCCGATGAGCTCGATCTCGAACGATCTCCCAATCCTCACCTGGCGTTCGGTTACGGAACTCATTTTTGTCTTGGTGAATGGCTTGGTAAATTACAGGTCGGCATCGCTATCGACCGTTTCGTGAGAAAATTTCCATCGGCCCATATACCTACTCAGAATATAGTCTGGAATAGAAATCTTTCCGTGAGGGGAATGTCATCACTAATTGTCAACACCGGAGAATGACGAACACCCCTCCACCTTTCTCTTGTACAGTTTCACCGGGTTTCGCTCAGTTGCTTCATCAATTGAAATGCAGCATTGCGATCAGCACCTACCAGGCCGGCAAGCTGATATTCATCAGTCCGAAGAATGATCAGGAGCTCATCCAGTTTCCCCGGACATTCACAAAACCGATGGGCATTGCCGTAAGCGACGACAAGCTCGCTGTCGCCACGCAGAATGAAGTCGTTGTTTATTCCGACAGTCCGGGCCAGGCGAAAAATTATCCAAAGAGACCCGGTGTATTCGATGCGCTATACATTCCACGTGCTACGTATTACACCGGCGAGCTCGACATCCACGACATCCATTTTGTAAATGACGGATTGCTGGCCGTTAACACGCGCTTCTCCTGCGTGTCGCGAATAAACGATGACTACAGTTTTACAAAGGTCTGGCAACCATCCTTCATAGACCAGCTTGAACCGGCAGATTGCTGTCATCTCAACGGCATGGTTGTGTCCAACGGCATTTTAAAATACGTCACCGCGCTGGGCGAGACCAACACGGCGAAAGGCTGGCGGCCGGGCAAGGCGAATGGCGGGGTACTGATCGATGCTCAAACAAACAACACATTGGTTCGGGGCCTGCCCATGCCCCACTCGCCAAGGCTGTATCGCGAAGGACTTTTTATTTTACTTTCGGCCACGGGCGAGCTTGCTCGTGTCGACATCGAGCGAGGCACTTACGAAGTCATTTATAGTTTCGACGGGTTTGTGCGGGGAATGGACCGCATCGGTGACTTCCTGTTCATCGGGCTTTCGAAGCTGCGGACGACCAGCACGGCTTTCGGCGATCTGCCCATCGCATCGAAATCGCCGATCTGTGGTGTCGCTGTATTCCACCTTCCTTCCGGAAAAATGGCAGGGTACCTGAAATACGAAACGACGGTCGAAGAAATCTATGAGGTACGCGTTCTCCGCGCGACACGGCCCGCTATTTTAAGTATAGAGAAGAACGAGCACGAAGGTGTGATCACCGTCCCCGAAGGAGTGTACTGGCCCACTCCTGCCGATACTAAACCCTGACCCCTTTAAAATAGTACACCCGGATGTGCCGGCCCTGTTTATCGGAGCCGATGAAAACCATTTTCGAGGCAGGCCATACAGCTTCATTGCGACTGGCGATTAGCTTTGGACTTTCAACAAACGTGAGCAAGCCGATACATTTGTTTTCGGTTTGCGTCGCGGCATACGTTTCGAGCGTGTCACGCGTGTCTACGAGGAGCTTCGATTCGATCCCCGGGATCCGGAAGGCCGGCAACACCGCCATCCGAAAGAGGTAGAAGAGGTTACTGTTTAGCTGCTTGAAACGGACAAGGCCGGCTGTCGTGATGCCCACGATCTTACCCTGGCTGCGGACGGTGTAAACTGCCTCCAGTGCGCGGTCCGGAGCGTCGACTTTGGGGCTCAGCAGGTCGTTGGATTTCCAGAAATCTACGATTTCATTCTGGAGAGCCTTAGTCACGCCCATCCACACATTATTGGCAATCAGGCCGTGACGTTCCGATACTTCCATTGTTGGTAGAAATGTAAATATTCTCCTATTTCCCCGGTAACCAATATATGTCAAAATGTATTAAGTTTATCGTTCGTCTACACCCGCTTTAACGTGCTCAAATGAGTAGTTCGCTCCTCTTATCCTTCAACTCTGCGACCGCAAAGTATTCAAGGCTTAACAAGAAAATCCGCAAGAGCATCAACAGCGGGGAATTCTGGAGATATACGAGCAGAAAGCGGCATCACCTCCTTCACAAAATAGAACGGCTTCGGCTACGACTGGCGGAACTGAAACTCGCGGTCAGGCTGGCCGGCGCCGGTCTCGCAGCCGGGTTGATGATGATGGGTGGAGAATCGCAGGCGCAGACGCTCGGTCCTTTTGTCAACAACCCCCTCGAGAACCCGCTGCCCCAGCCCGCGTTCCAACGGATGGATTACCCGACTGTCACCTATTGGGATTTGGACAATGACGGCGACCTGGATGCATCGGTGGCCGGATCATACGATCGGTATCTAAAACACTACAGGAACGTTGGCCCCCCCGAACGTCCTCATTTTGAAGAATACAATCCTTCAGGTACGTTCGTCAATTGGTATGGTAGCTACTCAAATAAAGGTAGGGCTGCCTTCGGAGATGTGGATGATGATGGGGATCTGGATTTACTCATCGGGCAAAACCGGACGGACGACGGTTATGGCGTCGACGACTACTTGTATTTCTACCGGAACATTGGAACGCCCGAAGCGCCGAATTTTGAATTTGTCGATAATGAAATAAGTCCCTACAAAGATTTTAAAGTCACACGTGATGGTTGGCCCGCATTTACAGATTTCGATAAGGATGGGGACCTGGACCTTGTTATAGCCGGCGAGTATTTCGATGAGGATGCGGACGAGAATGCATGGCTGCAGTTCTTCCGCAACGACAAGGTTGGGCACGAAGCGGGAGTTCCGGCGGAGTACCACCCATTACCCAACACAGAAAATCCTCTGTACATTGGTAACATTGGCGATGGAGCATTAGCGATCGCCTTTGCTGATCTGGACGGAGACGGTGATGAGGATTTCTTTTACGGTTTCGAGAATGGAATAATAGGCTACCGGCGCAATGATGGCGGCACATTCGTAGAACAAACCGGGCCGTATGTCTATAACCAGGCAAACCCAGGCGCGTCAACCGGTAATCCGTTGGAAATTCCGAATCTTGAACCGGACGGCTACGATCAATTTATATCATTCGGTTTTGCAGACCTGGACAACGACGGGGACACCGACCTGACCATAGGAAGGTATAACCGCGGGACTATGAACTCGCCCTATGTATATGTGAGGAACACGGGCAATGGCGTTATGGTAGCCGACCGGACTTATACAAATAACATTTCCGGTTTCTCCGTAGGGCAAAACTCAAACAGTTCGCTCATTGATTACGACCGTGACGGCGACCTTGACCTCATTACGTCAGGCTCGGCAAGGATCCCTACGGGTGAAACAACGCATGACCGGGTGGGTCATGCCCTGTTCAAAAACGAGAATAACACATTTGTAATACAAACGTTTCTGAACGATCCATTCAACCTGCTGGAGCATCCCGAGGCAGGAAAAATGAAAGTTGCCGATGTCGACGGCGACTCGGATTTCGATGTGCTCATGATCGGACGCGAGTATGACTACGGCACTTATGGCTACTACAATTACATCACCTACTTCCGTAACGACGGTGGCACATACACAAAAATCGACCAGGCAAGCGCAGACAATCCTTTTCTTTTCATAAATCAGCAAGAGCCTGATCCGGTGGACATGGACTTTGTCGATATCGATAATGACCAACTGCCTGACATGGCACTGGGGATTTCGTACAACCACGTGCAGATGTACAAAAACACCGGCACCGCCCAAAGCCCTGAATACACAAGAAGGACGGACTGGGAAACCGGTATGGAAAGCCCCGGTAACTTCAGCCCTAAATTCATTGACCTCGATGTTGATGGCGATACCGATCTGATAATCGGAAAATACAACTCATTCTGGTATTTCGAGAACATAGGGACCAAGGAAGCTCCGGCCTGGAAGGAATATCACGGTCCAGGTAATGATAATTCCGAAAACAAGGAAAATCCATTCCGCGACGTAAGCCTGATCGGTAAGCTCGTTCCCGAGCTTGCGGATATTGACGGCGATGGAGACCGGGACCTCCTCTTTTCCGTTAATGAAATTGGTCAGGATGGGTACTTTACTTACTACGAAAATCAGAACCCCGCGCCAACCGTCACGCCGACCCGTACGGAAATTCCATTTACTCCGGGTTCTCCCATGATCCTCGATCCGAATATCACACTGTCTGATTCTGACAGCGACAGGATCGTGGAGATCAGGGTAAAGATCGGATCATACCAGCAGGGCAAAGAAAAGCTGACCCTTACCAGCGCACCCGCAGGCATCGGAAGTAATTGGGACGATGCTACAGGCATACTTACCATCTTCGGAGGAGATGGCACCGTTGCAACTTACCAGGCCGCGCTCAGAGTAGTGGCATATGTGTATATAGATTCAGGATCATTCTTCCGAAAGGGACAGAAATCCGACCGGACGAGCGCACGTTCCATATCGAAGAATATTACCATCACCACACTCGACGCCGATCTCACAATCGCACCTTCGAACACGAACACGTTCAATATCACGCACGCCAACGATGAGCCCGTGGTTACGCCCGGTACATTCAACGCCGCTTACAACAACGCACCTGTACAACTTATCCCGGCCATCACGGTGACCGATCCCGACGACGGCACATTGTCCGCTGCGGAAATCAGTTTCACCTCAGGTACTTACAGGTCAGGACAAGACCAACTCTCATTACCTACTACTATTGGAAGTATCACCGCCACGTACGATGGAACCACGGGGGTTCTGCACCTGACCGGTACGGGTTCGGTAGCCGAATACCAGACAGCGCTCCGGTCGGTCCTGTATAATAACCAGGCTGGCGCCGGCGTTGATCCCACCCCGAGAACGCTTAGCATTAAAGTCAACGACGGCGAAAACGACAGCAACCCCGGTACGATCAGCCTGTCGGTCTTCTCCGTCAATGCTTCCGCGGTATTAGCTCCTGTGAATGCCAACGGAGTTACATATACCTCCGGTAATCTGATAATAAATCCGGGCGTGACCGTCACTGACGATGGAAGCACGATTACATCGGCAACCGTTAGTTTTATCAACGGCTTTATGATGGGTGAAGACAAGCTGCTCTTCACAACCCAGAATGGTATTACAGGGACGTTCACAGATACCACTGCGGTGCTGACGCTCAGCGGCAGTGCAACGCTGGCCAACTACGAGGCGGCGCTACGTTCCGTTCAGTATACAAATGTTGCCACTACGAAAACCGGTGGAGCTCGTCAGGTAGCATTCATCGTTAACGATGGTTTATCCAACAGCAACGCATCCTCCGTGATCGTTACCGTTGCCAACACTCCTCCTACCATCACCGGTACGGCCAGCTCGTTCTGGGCTGCCGGCGAAGTTGTGATCAATAACAGCATCGTGTTAAATGATGCGGACAATGCCACACTTCAGGGTGCGACAGTAGCAATCACAAACGGCTTCAATCCGGCCGAAGACCAGCTGGTGTTCACCGATCAAAACGGTATTACCGGCGCGACCGCCCCTGGATCCAGTGTGCTGACGCTCTCCGGAACAAGCTCCGTGGCTAATTACCAGGCCGCATTGAGGTCTGTCCGATACAAGAACGCATCGGGAGCTCCCTCGACTACTGACCGGGCATTTACGATCACAGTTACCGACGGCGGGACAACAACGACACTCACCGGTACGGTCATCGTTATCAATAAACCGCCCGCTATCGATGTGCTATCCAGGAAGACCAGCGCCGGCGGAAACGTTGCTTTCAGTGTCGCGCAGAACTTCACCGACCCCGACGACAACCTGGACCTGTCGACCCTTTCGGTTACTTCGGCTCATGGAGCCCAAATAATCATTTCCGGTGGTTTCATTACGGTCAGCTATCGTAATATCGACACGTACGAGGGCACCGACGAGGTCACGATGACCATATGCGATACCGGTGGCCGGTGCGCAACCACAGTCGTCAACATCGAGGTCAGCGATGTACCCTACATCTACAGCGGTATGTCACCGAACGGCGATGGTATCAATGACTGGTTCCATATCGAGTTTCTACCGGAGAAAACACAAGTAGCCATTTACAACAGATGGGGTGACGCAATATTCGAGACGGATGACTACGATACGACCGATCCCGCCAGAAGATTCGAAGGAAAGAACAAGAACGGTACGGAGCTCATCGCGGGATCTTATTACTATAAGGTGAGATTACCAGACAAAAGAGTACTGACAGGCTACATATTGCTTAACAGGTAACTATGAGAAAACTCTACATCATTATCGTTGCAGCCCTTTTCTCAGGTTACTGTTATGGACAGCAAGATCCGCTATACGCACAATATCTCACCAACCCGATGATATTCAATCCCGCGTATGCCGGATTGAATAACTCATTCAACGCTGCAGTAAGCTTTCGAAACCAATGGTCCGGATTTGAAGGAGCGCCGTCTACGGTGAACTTCAGCGCTCATTCTTCCCTGGTCGATAATAAAGTCGGCGTTGGCGTAATGTTCATCCGCGACAGGGCCGGATTGTTGAAGAATAACGAGCTTGAATTGCTGAGTGCCTACAAGCTGCACTTCGATAAGTATACAGTCAGCTTCGGTATGCAGCTCGGCTTCATGAACTCAACTTACCGGTATACCGATGTGACCCTTGCGAATCCCAATGACCCCGCCTTCCCGACAAATGATATTCGTTTCTCATGGCCGAGTATTGGTGTGGGGGCCATACTTCAAGGAGAGCAATTTATAGTAGGCTTGTCGGTGCCACGGATGAGCAAGGTGAAGGGTGGCGACACCAACTTTCTTCTGCAGAGTCAGCATTTATATCTCTATGGCGCGTATGTGTATTACGTCGGCACAAGGCTTCGCCTGAAACCGGCAGTGTTGTTTCGGGGTGTGAAGGGTGCTCCTGTGGCGACTGACCTTAACTTCAATATTAATGTAGACACGAAATATTCGGCCGGTGTATTCATGCGCAACTTCAAATCGTATGGTGTGCTGGTGCAGGCATGGGTGCTCAATAATAAAGTGAGGTTCGGTTATGCATTCGAGCTGCCGGGTGGTTCATCGGTTGGAACGCAGTTCACATCGCATGAGGTTACATTGGCGGTACGGATGGCGCTGCTGAAGTTCCAGGATCCTTCGTTCGCTGAATTCTGAATTTGTCTCTCACGGAAAGCACGGAAAACACGGAAAAATGCAGCTCGTCTTATGAAGCGTACGTACAAATTATCTCTCAAGACAGTGAACGCACGTACTTAAAATAAAAGCGGTTCCGTGTATTCCGTGTTTTCCGTGAGAAATAACTTCCGTGAGAAACAGCAATTTTTTAAACCTGTTTTTGTCCCCCAATCCCTCTATTTGCATCTAATGGAGGACAGCTTTTGAACTATTCACCAAAATAGCTGTTCTTGCTTTTAATGAAAGTGGCTGTTTCCAGAAAGGAGCATTTCAACGCTGCGCACAGGCTTCATAACCCGAACTGGTCGGATGAAAAGAACCAGCGTGTGTTCGGTAAGTGTAACAACCCGAACTATCACGGCCACAACTACGAGGTCATCGTCACTCTGATTGGTGAACCCGATCCCGAAACAGGGTATGTTTTCGACATGAAAGAGTTGAGTGATATTATCCGTGACAACGTAACAGGAAAATTTGATCACAAAAACCTTAATTTAGATACTGAATATTTCAAAGATCTTAATCCCACAGCCGAGAACATTGCGATCGTTATCTGGCGGATTCTTCGTCAACGAATTGACAACAAGTATGAGATCAAGGTGAGGCTTTTTGAAACTGAAAGGAATATCGTTGATTACCCTGCCTGATTCGGCGGGCGAGGCCGGCTACTAACTAACAAGAAGGCTACTAACAGACAAGCGGTTATGACAAACAAAGATGGCAACCTGAAGATCCGTTCTATTCAATCGGTCGATCACGACCCCGACACTGATGATGAACATCCCGTTTCGTCCTATGAGACTCCGTTGCGTGCCGACGCATTCGAGGTGGACGATGACACTAAGATCGAACGTATCGAAGGCCACTTTCGTGAGATCATGAACATCCTCGGACTGGACCTGACCGACGACAGTCTGAAAGGTACTCCCCGTCGCGTAGCCAAAATGTATGTGAAGGAAGTGTTCTCCGGATTGAATCCCAAGAACCAACCCACACCGCGACTGTTCGAGAACAAGTATCACTACGACCAGATGCTGGTTGAAAAAGACATCACCTTTTACTCACACTGCGAGCATCATTTTGTGCCGATCTACGGGAAAGTTCACGTTGCCTATTTCTCTTCCGGTAAAGTGATCGGACTGTCGAAGATCAACCGTATCGTTCAATATTACGCGAAACGTCCCCAGGTGCAGGAAAGGCTTACCGTGCAGATTGGGAAATCGATCGAACGCGTGCTGAAGACCGACCATGTTGGCGTGGTTGTCGACGCAAACCACATGTGTGTAGCGTCCCGCGGCGTCGGAGATACCAACAGCAAGACGGGAACCGCCTATTTTTCAGGGAATTTCAGAGAAGAAACTTACAAAAGGGAGTTCCTCAACTACATCAACTCGAAATAATTTACGAAGTACGATGTACGATGTACGATTTGGGCTGTCGGGCATTCGGCATGGAAATCGTAAATCGTACTTCGTAAGTCGTACTTCGTAAATCGTACATTCGAAAATCGTCCATAATTTCCTAATTTAGGGCCATATACTCCTACTAAACTATGGCATTCGATTTAGACATGATCAAGGCGCTGTACTCGGCCATGCCCGGCAGGATTGCTGCAGCCCGCAAAGTGGTTAACAAGCCGCTTACCCTTTCGGAAAAGATCCTCTATTCACATCTCTTCGCAGACCAGAAGCTCGAGAATTTCGGTCGCGGTAAAACGTACGTCGATTTCAAGCCGGACCGCGTAGCGATGCAGGATGCGACAGCCCAGATGGCGCTGTTACAGTTCATGTCGGCAGGACGGCCCACAGTCGCCGTGCCCTCCACCGTGCATTGCGACCACCTGATCGTTGCAAAAACCGGGGCGAAAGAAGACTTGCAGGTAGCCAACGCCGAAAGCCGCGAAGTGTTCGACTTCCTTTCGTCGGTGTCGAACAAATACGGCATCGGATTCTGGAAGCCAGGCGCCGGTATCATTCACCAGGTAGTCCTCGAAAATTATGCATTTCCCGGCGGTCTGATGATCGGTACCGACTCACATACTGTGAACGCTGGTGGTCTCGGAATGGTAGCCATCGGTGTTGGTGGCGCCGACGCCGTCGACGTGATGGCAGGCATGGCGTGGGAGCTCAAGTTCCCTAAACTCATTGGTATAAAGCTCACAGGCAGACTCAACGGCTGGACCGCCGCCAAGGACGTGATCCTGAAAGTTGCCGGCATCCTCACCGTGAAAGGTGGGACCGGCGCTATCGTGGAATATTTCGGCGAAGGGGCCGAGGCGCTCAGCTGTACCGGTAAAGGAACCATCTGTAACATGGGTGCAGAGGTCGGTGCAACGACATCAACCTTCGGTTACGACGAGTCGATGGAACGATATCTCAACTCAACCGGCCGCGCGGAGATCGCCAAGCTGGCCAACGGTGTCAAACAACATCTCACTGCCGATCCCGAGGTATATCAAAATCCTGAAAAGTATTTCGATCAGCTGGTCGAGATCAACCTTTCGGAGCTCGAACCACACCTCAATGGCCCGTTTACACCCGACCTCGCCACGCCTATTTCCAAGATGAAGGCTGAAGCCGAAAAGAACGGCTGGCCCACCAAGATCGAAGTCGGCCTGATCGGCTCATGTACCAACTCCTCTTACGAAGACATCTCTCGCGCCGCCAGTCTCGCCCGCCAGGTTTCCGATAAAAAACTGAAGACCAAAGCTGAGTTCAGCATCACACCCGGTTCCGAAACAGTAAGATACACCATCGACCGCGACGGATTTATCGCTGCGTTCGAGAAGATCGGCGCGAAAGTATTCGCCAACGCCTGCGGCCCCTGCATCGGCATGTGGAGCCGGTTCGGCTCGGAGAAGAAAGAAAAGAACACCATCGTTCACTCATTCAACAGGAACTTCCAGTCGCGTAACGACGGTAACCCAAACACATTCGCGTTCGTGGGATCGCCGGAGCTCGTTACTGCACTGGCCATCGCCGGCGATCTAACATTCAATCCCGCGACCGATTACCTGATCAACGACGAAGGCCAGAAAGTGAAGCTCGACCCTCCTACCGGCGACGAGCTGCCAAAGAAAGGCTTCGACGTGAAAGATCCCGGTTACGTTGCGCCGGCTCCCGACGGCAGTAAAGTGACCGTTAAAGTCAATCCCAACTCCGACAGGCTCCAGTTGCTGGAACCTTTCAAGGCCTGGGATGGCAAGAATATCACCGGCTTAAGGGTGCTGATCAAGGCTAAAGGCAAGTGTACGACCGACCACATCTCGATGGCCGGGAAGTGGCTGAAATACAGAGGTCACCTGGATAACATCTCGAACAACCTGCTGATCGGCGCTACGAACTTCTTCAATGAAAGGATCAATAGTGTAAAAAATACTCTTAACGGTACCTACGATGAAGTGCCCAAGGTTCAGCGCGACTATAAGCTTCACGGCATCGGGTCGATCGTAGTGGGTGACGAAAACTATGGTGAAGGTTCGTCGCGCGAGCACGCAGCAATGGAACCCAGGCATCTTGGTGTCAGGGCGATCCTGGTGAAGTCATTCGCACGTATCCACGAGACCAACCTGAAGAAACAGGGAATGCTCGGCCTGACGTTTGCCAACAAGGACGATTACAACAAGATCCAGGAAGACGATACGATCGATATGATCGACCTTACTTCGTTCTCGCCCGATGTTCCTCTCACGCTGCAGCTCAATCACAAGGACGGAACAAAAGAAACGATCAAGGTTACTCATACCTACAACGCCAACCAGATACTCTGGTTCAAAGCAGGGTCGGCTCTTAACCAGATGGGTGTAAATGCAAAGGCCAAAGCTGCCGCTATCGTTGTCTCAAAAGCTAAGACTAGAGCTAAGGCCAAGGCAAAGGTGAAAACGGCAGCAAAGAAGATCGTAAAGAAGGTCACCAGGAAACTTAAGGCAGCAGCTAAGAGGATAGTGAAGAAATTGAAGAGGGTGCAGAAACCAAAAGCTGCGGCGAAAAAGAAGAAGGTTGTTGTCAGGAAAATGAGGTCAGCAAAAAAGAAGTAGCGGATAGAAGGAATATGCGAAGGGCCACTCAAAAGAGTAGCCCTTTCTTTTTGCTCATCCAGTCAAAAAAAAATGACCTTATTTGTACGTTGCACCATCATTTTCCCAGAAGTAATCATAGCCATAGCCAGAGTTTTCGTACTGGAGATCGACGCAAACACGGTAAGGGCCATCAATGTCCCAATCTTCATACTCGGCATACTGTGTCCAAATGATCCAAGTACCGCCCCAGCAGCAATCGATAGTCGAATTCTTTTTCTTTAGCTTATAGTGAACATAGTAATCTTCATCCCAATACTGCTTGTTTTGGATATGAAGCCACTCTGGCCAATTCCCGCTCGCATGCTGTATCCAAACCCTGCTCTTCGTCCGGCCACTATCGTCGATCTTAAGCTCCCTGGCGTTCTCGACGTGGGTCATAAAACCGACCATTCCGGGTTCGAGAGATTGTTCTAGGACCTCGGTGACAATCTTAAAGGAATAGTCATCACTGGAATTGTCGTAATCCACGGGAGCTTCACCGCTATTTAGCAGGTCTTGTGGCCTTCGTGGATTCGGGGCAACTCGCCGGGGTGATTCTGTCAGGGCGGTTATAGAATACTTTGTGTTTTGCATGTAATCCGCCAAAAGATCCTGATCCAGGGATGCGAAACGCATTTTTACGAAGTTCTTCCCTGACCGATCCGTAACGATCAAGTCATGTACAAAAAAACTGATACCAATCTGCTTCTCCAGATCCGGAATCTGCGATTCGAAAGTTCTGACTAGGTTGGCATTATCAACCTTTTCATCCCCGGCACACCGCGAAAGAATAGCCGCCATCATAAAAAGACCAAAGACATGGATGTACTTTACTTTTTTCATATTTTTTATTGGTTACGTGAAAGAAATGTGAATTGAAGTTCATCAATTCGTTTCGTCGGTCACAGTTTAGAGTTTGGTATAAAATTACAATACCACTTAAGCAGTAGCCTGATGCTGTATCATAGAGCGTGGCGTTGGGACGCAATCACAATTTAAGGATCGCATTGTGTTTTGTATTACGCCGCTATTTTATTACACACACAGCAAATCGTAGAACTACGAACACATACTTTTCCTGTTTCGATTCTTATCGGAGGATCGTAATATCGAGTTGGTGTTATTATTCTATTTACCCGTTAATTTATAGGCATATGAAATTTGTACCCTTCTTATTGTTACTGTTTTTTGCCCCATCGGTGTTGCTCTGCCAGCGAATGTCGATAGCGCGACAATGGAATGAAGTACTATTGCACGCAATCGAGCGTGATTATGCCAGGCCTACATTACATGCCAGGAATCTTTATCATGTTTCCGCAGCCATGTATGATTCGTGGGCTCTTTTCGATCCAACAGCATGCCCTGTTTTTGTGCATGATTCCATTAAAACCATTTTGGTACGACCGGCCATCGCCGATGTTGAATCGTGCCAGGCTGAAGCAATAAGCTTTGCAGCGTATAGGGTAATAAGACACAGATTCAAAAATTCACCGGGGCGTGCAAAAACGTTCAAGGAAGCGAACGAAACAATGTACCGGCTGGGATTTGATACGACCTATACATCAACCGACTACCGAAGCGATCAATGTCCGGCTTTGGGCAACATGGTCGCCGACTTAATAATAAGAAGCGGGTTACAGGATGGGGCGAATGAGCTGGAAAATTATGCATTTCGTCACTATGCCGCATCCAATCCGTCCTTCAAACCTTTATTTCACGGTAACCTCACTATCAAAAACCCTAATCGATGGCAGCCTCTCGACTTGAACGAATTTGTCGACCAAAGTGGGCAGGTGGTTAAAGACGGTGCCTCCAGGTTTATTGGTCCGGAGTGGGGACTGGTGACGCCATTTGCGATTGATCAATCTCGCAAAAAGGTTTATCAGCGTGATAGCATAAATTGGACTGTGTACCATGACCCGGGCCTGCCTCCGAATATTCGGCCCGATGGTGGCGACGAATCTGAAGAATACGCGTGGAACTTTGCCCTGGTGGCCATTTGGTCTTCCCACTTAGATCCTGCCGATAGCGCCCTCATTGATATTTCGCCAGCGAGTCGTGGCAACGTCACCGCCTATCCCACTAACCTCATTGAGTATAGAAAATTCTATGATCTCTATAATGGTGGAAGCATGGATAATGGCCATAAGATAAATCCTGCTATCGGCCTTCCCTATCGGCGACAAATGGTAAAACGAGGTGATTTCGTCCGGGTTCTTGCTGAGTTTTGGGCCGATGGCCCGAACTCCCTGACCCCGCCCGGACACTGGTTCCAGATACTAAACTATGTAACCGATCACCCGGCGTTCAGCAGACCTTATGAAACGGTAAAAGCCAAAAGTGATCTCGAGTGGGATGTGAAGGCCTATCTGACACTTGGTGGTGCGATGCATGATGCAGCAGTTACAGCATGGAGTATTAAGGGATATTATGATTACGTCCGGCCAGTTTCAGCATTCCGGTATATGGTACTAAAGGGGCAGCGTTCTGATGAATCCCTCACTAACTATCACCCGGAAGGCATTCCATTGTTTCTCGGCTACATTGAAGTGGTTCGACACGGCGATCATTTAGCCGGTTTCAGAGACATTAACGTTGGAAAGATCAAGGTAAAGTCGTGGAGAGGGCCTAAACATATCATTGATCCAAGAGCGGACCAAGCGGGAGTAGGTTGGATACTTGCCGAAAACTGGCTTCCGTATCAACGACCTACATTTGTCACACCTCCCTTCGCGGGATATGTTTCAGGTCATTCGACTTTTTCCAGCGCCGCTGCGGATGTTCTCACGGCCCTTACAGGCAGTGAATATTTTCCCGGAGGGTTGGCTGAATTCACTGCAAAAAAAAATGAATTTCTGGTATTCGAAGAGGGCCCCTCGACCGATATAGTACTCCAATGGGCTACGTTCAGAGACGCGTCAGATCAGTGTAGCTTATCACGGATTTGGGGTGGCATCCATCCCCCTTCTGATGATATTCCCGGACGAATCATTGGCAGGCGTATTGCCGCCGATGCGCTAACATTCGCTTCACGACTTTTCAATGGCCGCGTAACTGAATCTTCGAAAGCCAGCATACACAACAGCTCTACCGATTCTAAAGGCTACATAACTATAATTATTGCGATATTCGGAATACTTACCTCATTATCAATTTTACTGGTATTTTTAAGCAAAAGAGCAAGCCTCGGAGGGCACAAAGAGAGCTGAAGGGCAATGCGAACTATATAAGTTCGTTATTATCAATGACCCGTTCACCTATGATGAAATGGATAATAGCGGTGCTGTTGTTGCTCGGCCATGAAACCCTGGCGCAAGCGGTACTGTCGGGAACAGTCAAAGAAATCAACACTGGCGAACACATCCCCTATTGCCACGTTCTTGTCAACAACTCTGCCGGCGCTGCCGCAAATAGTTACGGTTTTTTTTCCGTCGAAATCCCAAAAAATACTACAGTTGAATTACGGTTCACAGCAATCGGGTACAATCCATTTATCACGTCATTATCGACAGAAGCCGACACTGTGTTGTCGATCCGGCTTTCGCCAAAAACCCAGACATTAGATGAAGTTGTTGTCAACTCAGTGACAGATGAATCCATCATGCGTGCTGATGGAGAGATCCAACTGCCGATAGCGGTAGTAAAGACAGCACCGTTGTTACTAGGCGAAAAAGATGCGATGAAGGTATTGCAAACCCTGCCGGGCGTTTTACGTGGTGCCGAAGGCTCAACAGCCCTCTATGTCCGGGGAGGCACGCCGGGCCAAAATCTGATCATGCTGGACGGAGCGCCGGTGTATAATGCAAACCACCTGTTCGGATTTTTTTCTGTCTTTAATGCAGATGCGCTTAAGAGTGTCAGTTTTTGGAAATCAGGGATGCCGGCCCGGTACGGCGGACGTTTATCGTCGGTCGTGGATATTCAAATTAAAGAAGGCAATAAGGAAAAGTTCACCGGGGCCGGAGGGATTGGTCTTCTCTCAAGCAGACTTACGGTAGAAGGTCCAATTCATAAAGGCAAGGGCTCATTCATCGCATCCGCACGAAGAAGCTACCTCGATCTGGTCACCGCCCCTTTCATGACAGGTGGAAATAAGCAGGCGTACAACTTTATCGATCTTAACTTGAAAGCGAACTATGAAATTAACAGTAAGAATAAAATATTTATAAGCAGCTACTTCGGGTCCGATCATCTGATTATCGCAGAGAAAGAGGTCGCCGGAAATACCACGGGCTCCACCTCACAATCAAGGGCCGATCTTAGTTGGGGCAATGCGACAGTTACAGCGCGCTGGAATCACCTAGTCAATCAAAAAATGTTTCTTAACTCATCGCTCATATACAGTGGATTTAACTTCAAACTCGAAAACAAATTCCAGAGAGACGGTCTCACGCCGCGTAATGAGTTTCAATCTTACAGGTCCCTGGTCAAAGACCTATCTGCCAAGGTGGCCCTGAATTACTTTCTCAATAGCAAGCACACAATCGAATCCGGTCTGGAAATGACCAGCCACTTCTTCACTCCTATCATGCACAGGAAGGCCGACTTCGTGAAAGAACAATTCTCCGATCGTACGGAGCGCACTACTGCCCTTGAGGGCGTAATACACATCGGCGACACCTGGGCCGTCTCACCGAATGCCATTCTCCAATATGGAGTGCGGGGAACTATATTCAATTCAATGGGAAAAACGTTTATGCGGGCCGAACCGCGCGTGCGTGCGACGTACTCACTCAAGCATTCGGTATCAATATTCGGGTCTTATTCAAGGATCAACCAGTTTATTCATCTTCTATCCAACACTGGAATTGGCCTGTCGACCGACCTTTGGGTGCCTGCGACACCTCTTATAAAACCCCAGCAATCCGATCAGTTCGCCATTGGCATTTTGAAATCATTCCAAGAACCTGCACTGACCATCTCTTTTGAAACATATCGGAAATACATGCGCCATATCATCTCATACTCGGAAAACGCAACATTTCTGTCCATATCCGACAGCGAATCGGAGTATGATTGGCAAAATAACATCGTAGCAGGGAATGGAAAATCGTATGGGTCTGAAATTCTGATTGAAAAGAAGACCAATAAATTTACCGGGTGGATTGCATACACATTATCGTGGACAGTTCACCAGTTCAACGAGTTGAATCAGGGAAAGTCATTTTTTCCACGCCACGATGCACGGCATGCGATCAATACAGTGCTCTCGTACAAGATCTCCCCACGAATTCATCTCAGTGCAAACTGGGTCTTCACGAGCGGAAATGCCCTTACCGTGCCGCAGGGATACTATCCAACGATCACAACGAATTTCCTTCAGCCGCAACTTTTAGCTTCAACTGTTCCATATTTTGGCTTACGCAACAGCTATCGATCCGAACCTTCCCATCGGCTGGATGTCGGTATCCAGTTTCACAAGACCAGGAAACATTTTAAACGCTACTGGGAAATCGGTGTCTTCAATGTTTATAATCGTAAAAATCCCTTTTACTATTACCTGGAACGAACCTACTATCCCGGTCCTGACGTCAATATTATCGACCTGAAAAAGCGGTCACTTTTGCCTATCATTCCGTCCGTAAGCTACAATTTTGAGTTCTAGCTATGCGAAAATTACTTCCATTTATCATTTCCGCGTTGTTGATTAACTGTGATCCGGGTGTAGACCTCGACAGCATCCGCATTGATAATCTCCTGGCCGTGAGTTCGTTTATTTCTCCGCAGGATTCAACACACAAGGTTTTTCTATTTCGGGCATCTGAAGTCGGCGACGTCGAAAATTATAAAAGCGCGGTGGTGCAAGGTGCCCTCGTTATACTTTCCGACGGGGTTACGGCCGATACCCTTCATCTCAACAATGACCTGGCATACTACGCGACAAATACTTCGAACGTGAATGTTAAGGAATTCGGAACATACCATCTTTCAATAAAAGTGGGAGAAGATCCCATTCTTAACGCCTCGTGCACAATACCTCCTGATCCCGGCACACCATCCGTTAACGGCACCCGGGAAGGTGACGACTTTCGTTTCCAAGTCATATGGGAGAATGTCGATCAGCATCCTTACTACGTTCTCTCAGCCTTTGCAGAAGGACAGTATGAGCGCGAATCACCCTTTGGCCCGGTGACCTCAAACCTTAGAGCAGACATGGAACAGACACCCATACCGGCAAATGACCAACAATCGAGCAACACCGGCTCGGGAAAAGTTGCAAATGCGTTTCTCCCCGAAGAGGCAAGCCTCACAGCCACGGTGTGGAACGTAGACGAGGATATGTATACATACTATAAAACCTATGATGATTATTTCATCTGGATTGTCAATAGTACCGGTTCAATTCCCAATTTTAATGAACCCTACCCGATCTATTCCAACATAACGAATGGCGTAGGCATTTTCGCGGGGTTTAATACATCGTCGACAACGAGGAAAATCAAATGAGAACTCGAGACGATCACCAAACGAGTTTCGACACCAGGAGGGGTTCAATCGCAATAGCCGATGATCACCGGCTTTTTCGATATGGCATTTGCCACGCACTCAGGCAATCGAATCATTTTGATCATATCTATGAAGCCGATGACGGAATGCAATTGCTCGAACTCCTTTCGGGTCACAAAGTGAATGTAGCACTGCTCGACTATCGGATGCCCAACCTAGACGGCTATACAACTGCCGAAAAAATTCTTTGCACTTATCCTGACACAAAAGTAATTGTCCTAACGATGTATTCTGAGCCAGCGATCGTCTCAGGGTTTATGAGGCTGGGCGTCCATGGCTACCTAAATAAAAACACTGATATCGATCGACTATTAATGGCAATCCATGAAGTTGAGACACACGGTTTTTTCAGGCTAGACTCCGCCATGTCATACTCCAAATATCAGCCATCAATACACCTGACGCTCCACGAAAGGCAATTGATCTCATTGCTGGCCAAGGGCTTGAGCAGTGAAGAAATCGGTCAAAGACTCAATACAAACTCCAGAACGATTGAAAGCCAGAGAGCGAGGCTTCAACACAAGTTCTCTGTAAAAAACACAACTGAATTAACGGACTTTGCACATCGCCTCGGAATTCTATAGTCATCGCTATACTATATTGGTTCCATCATATCCTTCAGTATATATCTAAATTCATTCAGCATCATCGCTGTCGCTCCCCACACAATTTCGTTGTCGATGAGAAAATGCGGAGCCATCAGCTTATAAGTCTTCTGCACAACGATCTCACTGACCGTTATAGCTTCGTCGGGCATCAGCCTGCGAATATCCCCTTCGAGAACACGAACCACCTCGATCTTGTCGGGAATAAAATCCGGGCGCCTGTTCATGTACCCTACTACCGGCGTGACCATAAAGTTACTGGGCATCACAAAGAACTCGCTCAGCACGCCGATCACGTTTACGTCTTCGGGGTTCACACCGATCTCTTCCTGCGCTTCTCTCAGGGCTGTCTGAATGATCGTCTCGCCGGGCTCGGCCTTTCCTCCGGGAAAACTTACCTGCCCTGAATGTGTGCCCGCGTAGTCGGGTCTTTTGATCAATGGAAAATTGATAGCGCCGTCCGGGCCGGGATAGATCAGCAGCAATACCGCGCCGGGCCGTGGCGGCGCCGAGTGATTGAATTGGATCGGACTCAGATCCGACCGCGTAGCGCGCATGCCTTCGTGGGCAAGCGCCGCCGGCAGATCCTCCCCCAACCTCACCTCCAGCTTCCCGATAAGTTGCTCGAAGATCATCTTAACTTTTTTTCCGGGATCTGAGACAGGTACTCGTCAACGTTTTCCACGTCCGAGTCCATCTGCTTTGCCTTGGTCAGAAGCCGTTCGGCTACATCGTAGTCTTTCTTTTTCAAATAAAGCACACCCTTGTTTCGATAGGCCCACGCGTTGTAGGGGTCGATCGTGATGCTCTCGTTGATGTCGTTTTCCGCTTCCGTTAATTTATCCAGGTTGATGTAGATAAACCCCCGGTTGTTTATAAAATACGGCTGCTTCGGGCTCAGCTCTATCGCTTTATTGACCTGCTTAAGCGCCTCGTTGAAATCCTTCTTTTCGATCGCAATCAATGCAAGCGAATTGTAGATGTTGGACTCTTGCGGAGCCAGCTTTATACACGCTTCCAGCTCTGTCTTCGCTTCGTCATATCTCTTCATGAATATCTTCACGGAAGCAAGATTGACGCGGGCCGCCGATTCGTCGGCGGGTCCGAGCTCCAGGGCCCGCTGGAATGCCGTCAGTGCCGCCGGGTAGTCCCGCTGCTTGGTCAGCACGAGGCCTTTCAGAAAGTAAACAGCCGACGTGTCTCCCTTCGTTTTGGCAATATGGTCAATGTCTGAAAGCGCACTGAAATACTCACCCGATTCGTAATAAGAGTTCGCCCGGTTGAACCAGGCATCCAGAAAACCGGGATTGCATTCGATTGCTTTGGTATACCGCGCGACAGCCTCGTCGTAGTTGCCAGACTTGTGGTTGATAGTGCCCGAATTGTTCAACGCTTCGGTAAAACAGGGATCGACCTTCAGCGCTTCGTTGTAATAGTATAAAGCCTTATCGGCATCGCCCTCATCGAGGGACGTATTACCCTTCAAAAGAAAGCTCTGAAGGCGGGTTTCCTTGCTTCCACAGCCCGCCATCGCCAGGGTCACAAGGATCAGTATTGCCGTTTTTTGCATTGGGGCAAATTTACGACAGAGCCCCTTGTTTATTCGATCCACGTTCCTTTTCTTTGTCACCGACAATGAAACAATTCACGTCAGTAACAGTTCACCACCACCATCATTCAACAATGATGCGTGGCAGCGTTTTGTCCTGACGGATAAAAATATTAACCTTGAAAGGCTTGCCACTAAAACGGCGAGCCTTTTTTATTTAAATGCAGATGAGTACACTGTTAAGAATTGCTATCCAGAAATCAGGTCGTCTCCAGGAGGGGTCGCTCGATCTTTTACACGAAAGCGGACTGGCGTTCAGTCACGGCAAGGATCAATTGAAATCGTTGGCCCGCAACTTCCCGGTAGAGATCCTCTTCCTGCGCGACGACGACATTCCGCAATACATTGAAGATGGCGTTGCCGATGTCGGCATCGTAGGTGAGAATGTGTTTGTGGAAAAGCAAAAACAGAACCGGCTCATCAAACGACTTGACTTCGCCAAGTGCAGGCTGTCGATCGCCGTACCCCGCAATGAAAACTACGGAGATATCACGTTTCTCGAAGGAAAAAACGTTGCCACATCCTACCCTTTCATTGTCAGTCAATATCTCGCGAAGAAAGGTGTGAGGGCGGGCATTCACGAGATCAGCGGATCGGTAGAGATCGCCCCCGGTATCGGTTTGGCCGACGCCATTTGTGACCTGGTGAGCAGCGGAAGCACGCTGTTGAGCAATGGCTTAAAAGAAGTCGAGGTCGTAATGCAATCGGAAGCTGTATTGATCGGCAATCCAAAACTGTCTTCAGAAAAAGAGACAATCCTGGGAAAACTACTCTTCCGCGTCGACGCTGTTCAATCGGCAAAGAATTCCAAGTACATTCTCCTCAACTGCCCCAACTCGTCGATCGAAAGTATCACCCGGTTATTGCCTGGCGCGAAAAGTCCAACCATCCTTCCGTTGCGGGAGCCCGGTTGGTCGTCGATACACTCTGTAGTGAACGAGAACGACTTCTGGGAGAAGATCGATATACTCAAGTCACTGGGCGCGGAAGGCATCCTTGTAATTCCTATCGAAAAAATGATCGCCTGAAATATGCGCACCGTTATTGATCCCCCGAAAAAAGACTGGCCGTCCTTATGCGGAAGGCCGTCGCTCGAGCTCGAGTTCCTCGACAGCACTGTGAAGAACATTATCAACCGGGTAAAGACGTCGGGCGATGATGCACTAAAAGAGCTTGCCCTGAGATATGAGAATGTGAAGCTTGAAAGCCTCGAAGTTTCGAAAGCAGAGATCGAGGCAGCGACGGCCGCGGTTCCCGAAGATCTTAAACAAGCCATCGGGATTGCCGCCTCCAACATCCGGACGTTTCATGAATCACAGCGCCGCGACTTCCAAAAAGTGGAGACAACGCCCGGTGTTACCTGCTGGCGAAAGGCGGTGGCCATCGATCGCGCCGGCATCTACATACCCGGTGGCACCGCACCGCTGTTCTCGACAGTCCTCATGCTCGCCGTACCCGCGATGATCGCCGGTTGCCGGGAGGTTATCCTTTGCTCTCCGCCCGACAAGTCGGGGAACATTTCGTCGGCCATCATTTATGCGGCTTCCCGCGTGGGGATCACAAAAATGTTCAAGGCTGGTGGTGCACAGGCGATAGCGGCAATGGCTTACGGAACGCAAACAATCCCTACAGTCAATAAGATATTCGGGCCTGGAAATCAATACGTTACGAAGGCAAAGCAGATCGTCAGCCAGAATGGTATTTCCATCGACATGCCCGCCGGCCCTTCCGAGGTGCTGATCGTGGCCGACGATCAGGCCAACCCTTCTTATGTAGCCGCCGACCTCCTCTCGCAAGCCGAACATGGCAAAGACAGCCAGGTGGTATTGGTGGCATTTTCGGAGGAAATGGTAAAAAAAGTCCGAACGGCGATCGATGAGCAGATGGTTTTGCTTCCGCGGCAGGAAATCGCAAAGGCAGCGTTGAACAACAGCCTTTCGATAGTCGTCCGGTCAGATGCCGACGCGATGGATTTCGTGAACGAATATGCTCCCGAACACCTCATACTTAACTCGAAGAACGCCGTACAACTCTCTGATCTGGTGAGAAATACCGGTTCTGTCTTCATCGGTCCCTGGTCGCCTGAATCAGTTGGTGACTATGCCTCGGGCACGAATCACACCCTTCCCACCAATGGGTTCGCCAAGGCGTACAGCGGCGTGTCGCTTGAAAGCTTCCAGAAATACATCACGTTCCAGTCCCTTACACCCGAAGGGCTAAAGAAGCTCGGCCCGGTGGTGGAGACCATGGCTGTCGCCGAAGATCTCGTGGGACATAAGCAATCGATCAGCATTCGACTTAAGGATCTCCGGTAATGACTTTACAAGAAACATTGGCCCTGGTACGGCCTCACCTGCTCAATCTCCAGCCCTACTCTTCGGCCAGGGACGAGTTCGATCAGTCACAGGTGGAGCAAGGCAAGTTTGTGTATCTCGATGCAAACGAGAACCCGTTCAACACCGGGCATAATCGTTACCCCGACCCCCATCAGCGTGAGCTGAAAAAGAGAATATCGGCGATCAAGGGCGTGAATGCCGGACAGATCTTCCTTGGAAACGGCAGCGACGAGGCGATCGATCTAGTGATCCGGCTCTTCTGCGGCAACGAAGACAACATCCTCATACCCGCGCCAACATACGGTATGTATAAAGTATCGGCCGAGATCAATAACGTGAAGATAAAGGCTGCTGCTCTTACGGAAGATTTCGCGTTGCCGTTGAGCTTTCTCTCAAATGCCGATGAGCGGACGCGGGTCATTTTCCTGTGCAGTCCCAATAATCCGTCCGGTAACCGGGTGGATGTAATGCCAGTGCTGAAAGACTTTCAAGGGATTGTCGTAGTCGACGAAGCGTACATCGATTTCACCTCCGGCAAAAGTCTGCTGACGGAGCTCGATCATTTCCCGAATCTCATCGTTCTCCAAACATTCTCCAAGGCATGGGGATTGGCGGGCTTGCGATTGGGAATGGCGTTTGCACAACCGGAGATCATCTCTCTTCTCAACAGGATCAAGCCTCCGTATAACATCAGCTCTTCGACACAAACACTGGCGCTTGAAGCCATCCAGAAAAGGGAACAGACAACGGAATGGGTGGAGCTCATCATCGCCGAAAGACAACGCGTTGCGGAGGAATTGAGTAAATTAAGCAGCGTAAAAAAAGTATTTCCGTCCGATGCCAACTTCCTGCTGGTGAGGATGGACCGCGCGGCTGACGTGTACAACAAACTTATTGCCGATCACATTGTTGTTCGTGATCGCTCGCAGGTGAAGCGATGCGAGGACTGCCTTCGGATCACCATCGGAACAAAAAATGAGAACGACCACCTGCTAAACGCTTTGAAGATCATTCAATGAAAAAAGTACTTTTCATAGACCGCGACGGTACCCTGATCCACGAGCCATCCGATACGCATCAGATCGACTCACTGGAGAAGCTGGAATTCATACCGGGTGTGTTCACGGCGCTGGGAAACATTGCGTCGGCCGGACACTACGAGCTGGTGATCGTCACCAACCAGGATGGCTTGGGTACTGACAGCTTTCCGGAACGCGACTTTTGGCCGGCGCAGAACAAGATGCTGCAGGCATTCGCAAATGAAGGCATCCGTTTTTCGGCGATCCATATCGATAAGTCTCTGCCTTACGAGAACAAGCAGACACGCAAACCGGGTACAGGTATGCTTACCTCCTACTTTGGAAGTGAATACGACCTGAAGAACTCATACGTGATCGGCGATCGCCTGACGGACATTGCCCTTGCAAAGAACCTCGGAGCCAAAGGCATCTTGCTGGCCAACAAGGAGCTCGGTGACCAGCTCCCTGCCTACGGCCTCGATGAATATTGTGCGTTGTGTACAAGCTCCTGGGGCGACATCGCGCGGTTATTGTCATCGGCTGGCCGCAGCGTGACGGTGAACAGGAAGACCAAAGAGACCGACATTACCGTGTTGATCGCGCTGGAAGGACAAGGCCGGTCGAAGATCAACACGGGTCTGGGTTTCTTCGATCATATGCTCGATCAGCTTGCAAAGCACGGATTGATGGATATCGAGATCACGACAAAAGGCGATCTGCATATCGATGAACACCATACAATTGAAGACACTGCGCTGACACTGGGAGAAGCGTTTGCAAAGGCATTGGGTGACAAGAGAGGTATCGAGCGGTATGGATTTTGTTTGCCGATGGATGACTGCCTGGCGCAAGCCGCGATCGACTTCGGCGGGCGTCCGTGGCTGGTTTGGGAGGCGGAGTTCAAAAGGGAGAAGGTCGGTGAGATGCCTACGGAGATGTTCCACCACTTTTTCAAATCGTTCACAGATGCGGCGCGATGCAATCTCAACATCAAGGCAGAGGGTACCAATGAACATCACAAGGTCGAGGCGATATTCAAGGCTTTCGCAAAAGCAATTAAGATGGCGGTAAGGAAAGACCCTTTCTCGAATTCCTTGCCGTCGACCAAAGGAACGTTATGAAGGTGGCCGTAGTGAAATACAATGCAGGCAATATCCAGTCGGTGTCTTACGCGCTGGAGCGGATGGGTATCGACTTCGAGGTAACGCCCGATCCGGAAAAGATAATGGGCGCCGATAAGGTAATTTTTCCCGGTGTTGGCGAAGCCAGTACCACCATGAACTACCTGCGGGCGAGCAACCTCGATAAGTTGATCACCGATCTGAAACAACCGGTGTTGGGAATATGCCTGGGCATGCAGCTTCTTTGTAAGCACTCGGATGAGAATAACACGAAGTGCCTTGGCATATTTGATGAGGTGGTGAAACGATTCGAACCGGCTCCCGAGTTTAAAGTGCCGCACATGGGCTGGAACTCGCTGAGCGGAGTGCGGGATTGGATCGATGGCGATTTGAATGAAAAGTACGTTTACTTTGTCCACAGTTATTACGTGCCCGTGAACAGCAATACGGTGGCGCAAACGAACTATGTGGTACCGTTCAGCGCAGCGATGCGGAAGAATAACTTTCACGCCGTGCAATTTCACCCGGAGAAGTCTGCTGAAGCAGGAGAGCAAATTCTAAAGGCGTTTTTGAAATTATGAAGATCATAGCAGCGATTGACATCATGGAGGGCAAGTGCGTAAGGCTCACGCAAGGCAACTTCGGCAGCGTAAAGGTTTACGACGAAGACCCTGTCGATATGGCCAAGAAGTTTGAAGACGCCGATCTTGAAAACATTCACGTGGTCGACCTCGAAGGTGCACAGACCGGGTCGGTAACCAACTGGCAGACGCTGGAAGACATACGGGCGAACACTGCATTACATATCGATTTTGGCGGCGGCGTGAAGACCACGGAAGATGTCGAATCATTGCTGGAGCTGAACATCGACCGAATCAACGTGGGCAGCGTGGCCGTGCGGGAACCCAAGAAATTTCTCGGGTGGATTGAAAAATTCGGAGCCGATAATTTCATCCTGAGCACCGACGTGAAGGGGGATGAGATCAAGGTAAACGGATGGCAGGAAAAGACCGGTATCACAATCTACGACCTCATCGAACAATACAAGCCAAGTGGGATAACTCACATCACATGCACCGATATCAGCGCCGACGGTACGTTGAAGGGTCCTAACATTGCGTTGTATAAAAAGCTACTAAAGCACTTTCCGGAGATGAAGATCACGGCTAGTGGCGGCGTGGGATCTATGGAGGACCTCGAAAGCCTGAAGTACATCGGGGTACACGGTGTAATCATCGGCAAAGCGATCTATGAAGGAAGGATCACCCTCGAGCAACTGGCCGCCTTCAACCGCTAACGCCACATGCTGACAAAACGCATCATCCCATGTCTGGACATTAAAGACGGGCGTACCGTGAAGGGTGTGAACTTCGTCGACCTGCAGGATGCCGGCGATCCTGTTGCTCTCGCGGAAGCGTACTCCCACGAGGGGGCCGACGAGATCGTATTCCTCGACATCTCCGCCACCGTAGAAAAACGAAAGACACTGACCGACCTCATCCGCAAAGTTGCCAAAACGGTAACGATCCCATTCACCGTCGGTGGCGGTATCGGGAGCGTGGAAGACGTCGGTCCCCTGCTCGACGCCGGAGCCGACAAGGTCAGCATCAACTCCGCAGCCGTCAACAACCCCGGCCTGATCGACGAGCTGTCGAAGGCATTCGGGTCTCAGTGCATCGTGCTCGCCATCGACGCACGAAAAGTCGACAACCAGTGGATCGTACACACGCACGGCGGAAGAAAGGCTACGGAACGCAAGCTGTTCTCGTGGGCCAAGGAAGGCCAGGAGCGCGGGGCGGGCGAGATACTGTTCACCAGCATGGACCACGACGGAACCAAGGCAGGGTTCGCCATCGATCCGCTTCAGAAACTGAACGCCCTGCTTTCCATTCCTGTGATCGCATCGGGCGGAGCCGGCAAAGTCGAGGACTTTTCGGAAGTATTCATTACGGGAAAGGCGGATGCCGCACTCGCTGCCAGCGTCTTCCACTACAGTCAGATCCGCATCAACGAGCTCAAGGCTTATCTTTCAAAAGTACGAATCCCCATGAGGGGTTAAACATCAGTTTATGGTAGACGTTCAGAAGATCCAATTCGACAAGCTTAACGGCATCGTCCCCGCCGTGGTGCAAGACTCCTATACGCGCACGGTGCTCATGGTCGGTTTCATGAACCCCGAAGCCTTGCAAAGGACCATCGATGAAAAGCGTGTTACCTTCTACAGCCGTTCAAAGAAACGCTTGTGGACCAAAGGTGAAACGTCAGGCAATTTCCTGGCACTCGACGACATCAAGCTGGATTGTGACAATGATACTTTGCTGGTCATGGTACGCCCGGGTGGACCTACCTGTCATACGGGGGCAGACACGTGTTTTAATACATCGAACCTCGCCACGGGACCCGCGTTCCTGGAGAGGATAATCTCGGACCGGAAGAAGAATCCAAAACAAGGGTCGTACACCAACACCTTGTTGAGCTCAGGGATCAACAAGATCGCCCAGAAAGTCGGAGAAGAAGCGGTGGAGCTCGTGATCGAAGCCAAGGACAACAACCGCGACCTGTTCGTGGGAGAAGCCGCCGACCTGATGTATCATTTCATGGTATTGCTGGCAGCGAAGGAAGTTTCGATGGAGGATGTAACTAAGGTTTTACACCAGCGACATCAGCCAAAACCGTCTTAACGTTGTGCCCAAATCATTTTTAAGACATCCCAAACGCAATGCATCTTGATACGCATTGTTAAATCTTGATACGCATTGTTAAAATGGATTACTTCGATGACGACTGCAAAGCCGGCACTTTCGGTGATATCTTGATGTAGGTAAGCTTGTAGGTGATCGTCTTGTTGTTCGAGTTATCGGTCCTCACTCCTTCCAATACATCCTTTATTTTATCGTAAGTGAAAGTGAACGAAGAGTTCCTCCCCTTCGAGTCGAAATGCTTGTACAACAGCAGGTTGCTTTCGGCCATGGCACTGAACTCGCCATAAACAGGATAAGACGTCTGGAAATCCTTGTCGATCACGATCTCGATATATTCACGGCCTGCCTCGCTGTTGTCTTTAATGATGGCCACCTTCGAATAGTTCTCCTTCCGGTCGGTAACTTTTTCTCTCTCACGGCTCGTGAACACCGTTTTCCCTTTCTTGGTCACCACGCTCGATACGGTATAAATGCCTTCAATGCTTCCGATGCTGGTCTGGTCCTTGGCCATATACCGCTCCACCATCTCCTGCAGATCGACCTGCTCGAGGGATGATGATTTGGAGCTCTGTTTCATGGTCACAAGGTTGGTGAATGAACATCCCGTCAGCGATGTCATCAACATAAGAAAAATCATTATCCTCATACCCGTCTTATTTAGTTATCCTAAAAAAGAATATTCTGATAGTCTCCACCGGTGAAACTGCGACACGACAACCTGCCGTGCAGGGCAGTAGGCTTGAACATGGACTTACCCATGAGCATGCGAACACACTCCTGGATACCTTCCGTTATAGATGGGTGCGGATGTACACATTCGGCCAGCTCCTCGATCCCTTTGTCCATCGATATCAGCACAGCCACAGCCTGTATCGCGCTTGACGCGTGATGACCGACTACCTTCATACCGAGTATCTTCATCGCATCGTCGTTGGTGACCAGCAGCTTGATGAAACCCTGCGTGTTCCTCTTTGCAATGGCACGGGGAATACAAGCGTAGTCCAGTGTTACCACCTTATACTCCATCCCCTTTTCTTTTGCCTGGATCTCATTAAGCCCCACGCCCGCTACCTCGGGGCTCAGGAACATGATGTTGCTTATGTTCTCGTAAACCAGCTTCCGCTGCGGTTTACCAAATATCCTTTCCACTGCGTAACGTCCTTCCAACTCGCCGACATTCACCAGCGAGATATCTGCTGTAAGGTCTCCCACCGCATACACGTTGGCGATATTGGTCTGGGTATCGTCGCCCTCGATGCCGCGTTTCGAGATGGCGATGTTCACCTTGTCGTCCCAAAGATCTTCGAGATTTGGAACACGCCCCACCGACACGAGCGCTTTTTCGACATTGAATATCTCCTTGCCCCCATCGGTATATTCGAGCTCGTATTCAACGCGATTGTTCTTGATCTCCATGCGGATAAGCCGTGAGTTACGGTGTATCAGCACGCCGTTGTTCTCCATGTTCCGTTCGATGATCTTCACCACATCGTCGTCTTCGAAAGGAAGAATACGGTCGCCTTTATCTATCAGGTGTACTTTGGTTGAGCCGAAGCCCGAGAAGATAGTCGCATACTCGCAGCCGATCACCCCCGCCCCGACGATCACCATGCTCTCCGGAAAGTCCTCCATGTTCTCGATCCCCTCGCTGGTCATTACGATCTTTTCGTCGATGGGAAGCTCGGGCAGATACCTGGGGCGGCTGCCTGTAGCGAGGATGATATGATCGGCCTGCACGATCTCCTTCTGAGCGCCCGTGGTGATCTCCACGTCGTGCTGGCTCACCAGGCGCGCCGTACCTGTTTTGAACTCGAGAAGGTTGGAGTAATTGGAGTGTTTCAACAGCTCCATGTGCTCTTCCAGCATGTCTTTTCTTTCCTGGACCGCTTTCCGTACCTCGGCCTGTATTTCTTTGTAGTCAGCTGCCGGCGCTTTGATGTTGAAGCGCTTAAGGCCCTTTCGGAAGGCCGAGTTCTCTCTTGACAATTCCCACCAGGTTTTCGAGGATAAAGCGCCGTTCGTAACCCCGGCTCCGCCGACCTTACCCCGCTCTACCAGCAACACCCTTTTCCTGAAATCGAGTGCACGCATGGCCGCGGCATAACCCGACGGTCCCGCACCGATAATAACTAGGTCGAACTTACTCATCTACAGCTACTTATGATGTTTTGATTACCTGGGGCTTAAAGTAAAAATACCGCTCCTAATATATACAGATTTACCTAGATTCGCCCCTGTATGATCATCGCTGTCCTTCAGCAACTTATGGACTGGGACCGCCGTCTGCTGGTGTGGCTTAACGGCTTTCATGCCGACTGGCTGGACCCGGTGATGTACTATACTTCCCAGACTTTATTCTGGCTTCCGCTCTACCTCTTTTTGATCGGGCTGATCATCAAGGATTTCAAAAAAGAATCGTGGATCCCTCTTATCGGCATTGGGCTCACGATCCTTCTCGCCGACCAGGTTACCGCCTCACTGATGAAGCCGTTCTTCGCACGACTCCGGCCCTCGCAGGAACCGGCGCTGGCGGGGATCGTTCATCTTGTTCGTGACCGTAATGGCGAGATCTACACCGGCGGACTTTACGGCTTCGCTTCGAGCCATGCAGCCAACACGTTCGCAACCGCCGCCTACTTTACCCTGCTGTTCAGGCCAAAGCATCGCTGGATCACATGGTTGTTCTTATGGGCTGCGGCGATGACATACACTCGCATTTACCTTGGAGCTCACTACCCAGGGGATATCCTTGCCGGCTCGCTGGTGGGAATCGCCAGCGCTTTCGCGGGTTTTAAGGTGTACGAATGGATCACGAAGAAGAGAGGATCTTCTTTACATACTTCCCGATAATATCGAATTCCAGGTTCACCTTGTCTCCAACCGAAAGCCGGCCGATGTTGGTAACCTCGAACGTGTACGGGATGATGGCCACCGTGAACGAATCCTCACGGGAATTAAAACAGGTGAGGCTTACTCCGTTCACGGTAATGGATCCTTTATCCACGGTCAGATTTCCAACCTTGGGATCGTACCCGATTTCGATAAGCCAGCTTCCTTGCTTATTGGTCATTGAAATCACGGTGCCTGTCTGGTCTACATGGCCTTGCACGATGTGACCGTCGAAACGGCCGTCGGCTTTCATACACCGTTCGATGTTCAACTTGTGGCCTGGCTTGATCCTGCCCAGGTGGGAACGCCTGAGCGTTTCCTCGATGGCCGTCACCCAATAGCCACCGGGAGCCAGTTGGGTAACGGTAAGGCAAACGCCGTTGTGTGAAACACTTTGATCTACCTTCAGCTCTTGTGCGATCGAAGCAGATATCCTGAAGTGCTTGTTAAGACCTTCAATTCTGATTTCTTCGACAGTCCCTAACGCTTCAATAATTCCGGTGAACATTCTTTATGCGCACTTCTAATTCCGGGAACTCCGCATGCGCCGGGTAAATTTACTTCTTTCCTTGCGATAATTTCTCGATTGCTTCACGCTGGTCGGGTCGTATCGTAGGATAAACTATACCAAGTTGTTCCAGGTATGTCTTATACTTCGCCGGGTTGTAGTACAAGGGCTTCAGCTTCGGCGCAAACTCGGACATGGTCTTCTGATTGAGATATATTGCCGGTCGATCCTTGTCGCCTACCAGCGGAGTGTACTTGATCTCTTTCGTCTGTTCGTTACGGTAGTATTCCCATGCATTCTTGAGCAGCTCGGGTTTCAAAAGCATATCGAGTATCGTCATCACTTCGGCTTTCGCACCTGCCACGATACCTTTGTGGGCGATGGGTGTTGCCATGGAAATGGCATTACTCCAATGGTGGCCGGGAAGGCCGGGGATGTTCGAGGGATAGTGAAGCACAACGGTTGGCAACGACCACGAGATATCTGCAATGTCGTCGGAGCCTCCGCCCATGGCCATGAGCTGGCGGCCCATCACGTTGATGGTCCCGGTAGGACTGGGTAGCCCGAGTGTGTCAATCTTCACCGCAAGGCCCTCTATCTTCTTGGATTTCATTTCGATCTGGGTGGCCTTCGCGAGCAGCTGGTCTTCATCGCTCCATTTCGGGAGACCGACGACCTTCATATTTGAATACATCGCCTCGGCGATCGGTTTATTGAAATGCCCGGGCCAGGCGCTTCCCAGTATCTCATAAGAGTAATTCGTGTCCGTCATCATGGAAGCGGCCTCCGCGATCTTCACGCCTATGTCAAACAGTTTTTTGATATCGGGATAAGACCGTTCGCGGAAGTAATACCATACCGAAGCCTTGGACGGAACGACGTTGGGTTGGTCGCCGCCGTCACTGATCACATAATGAGACCGTTGTGAAAGCTCCAGGTGCTCACGACGGAAGTTCCAGCCTATGTTCATGAGCTCTACTGCGTCGAGTGCGCTTCGACCACGCCACGGAGCACCGGCAGCATGTGCTGCAGCTCCTTCGAACGAGAATCGTACGGATATCATACCTGTTCCTCCCCCATCTCCATACCCGACGCCGAGGTTGTTGCCAACGTGGGTGAAGATACAGGCGTCAACATCTTTGAAATATCCGTCGCGTACGTAGTAGGCTTTTGTTCCCAGCAGCTCTTCCGCGATCCCGGGCCACAACATGAGCGTGCCCTGGATCTTTTCCTTCTCCATGATCTTCTTTATTGCGAGGGCCGAGATGATGTTCAGTGCCTGACCGGAATTATGTCCTTCACCGTGGCCAGGAGCTCCTTCGATCATCGGGTCGTGGTAAGCGACGCCCGGCTTTTGCGAAGCCTTTGGTATGCAGTCCACATCGGAGCCTAACGCAATGACCGGTTTGCCGCTTCCCCATGTGGCGATCCAGGCCGTGGGAACATTGGCGATACCCTTTTGTATTTTGAAACCATTCTTCTCGAGGATGCCGGTGAGGTAGTTTTGTGTTTCAACTTCCTGAAAGCCAAGCTCAGCGAAGCTGAAGAGCATGTCGTTTATCTGCTGACCGAGCTGTGCATTTTTTTCGACTTCCTTGGCCGCATCGGCCTTAAGTTTCTCAGCGAGCTGCAACTCGGGCTGGGCTTGCGCCGCTGCGAGCACGATGCACGAGAGCAAAAGGATAAAGATCTTTTTCATGGAAGGGTTAGGTTTCTTGTAAGTTAATGATTTGAGCAGAGCCGCCAAGAGGGTTTTACAGTCATTAAAAAGGGCATTTCTGAAGCCTGAAGTCTATTTTTATTAGATTTTGGTTTATAACATAAACTAGTTTACATTTATGTAATCAGCAAGTATAAACCCTAACCCCTTAGGAAATGGAATCGGAAAAAGAAAATCTCACGGCGCAGCAGAGCCTCGACATTATCACCTCGATGATCAGGCAAGTGAAGGGCAACTTCTCAAGCAACAGCTTTTATTTCCTGTTGTGGGGATGGACGATCACGATTGCCAACCTGGGCGTGTTCTTTATGATGCGTTACACGACGGTGAAAGAGCCTAATATGATATTCGGTATCACCATTATATCCGCGGTCATCTCGCTCATTCACGGAGCGAGGCAAAGTAAAAGGGCACAAACTAAGACTGTGCTGGATAGCGTGAACATGTGGCTGTGGATCGGTTATGGAATTCTGTGCTTCACCTTTGTGGCATTCGGCAGCAAGACCAACTGGCAGATCAACCCGATCGTGATCACGATGGCATCTGTACCTACTTTTGTAACGGGAATACTGCTCCGTTTCAGACCGTTGATGTATGGTGGCGCCGCGTTGTGGGCGTTCGGGATCGTACTGTTTATGTTACCGGCTGATCTGCAGCCCCTGGGCGCCGCAATTGCCATTGCGACAGGCTACCTGATCCCCGGATATCTTCTTAGAAAGTCCGACGCCTGATGTTCAGAGAACTTGATCCTTTGCTGCATTCGCAACTGCGGCTCGCCGTGACCTCTTTGTTGATCAGTGTGGACTCCGCAGAGTTCACATATATCAAAGAGAAAACGAACGCGACCGCGGGAAACCTGAGCGTACAGATCGATAAGCTTTCGGAAGCAGGATATATTTCCGTTGAGAAATCATTTAAAGGAAAGAAACCTGTAACGACATGCCGCATCACAAAAACGGGCATGAAAGCATTCGAAGAATACGTTAATAATCTTAAAGATTACATTAAGAAGTAGCCCAACTTGAGCCCTACTTGAGCTCTACCACCTCGATCTCGTAAGAAACATTTGAATTGGCCGGTACCGGGCTCGTGGTACTTTCATTTGGACCAAATGCGAGATCTGCGGGCACATAGATGGTGATCTTCCCCCCCGCACCTACCTTGGACAGTCCCACCTTAAGGCCGTTGATAAAGTCAATCATACGACTGTCGAACCCGACGTTAGGCTCGGAAGATCCGTTAAAGAACTGGGCATTTGTTGCCAGGACCCTGCCGCTATAGTTGAACTTGATCTTCGTGTACCAGGTGGGCAGCGGTCCGGTTCCGGGATTCGTGATCACGTAACGTACACCTGTTGTATCTTTAACAGCATCGATCGCCTTCGAGGCGAGGTATTCATCGATGGTTTTTATGTCGGCAGCAAGCCTCACCTTTTCGGCACCCGACGTGACGACTTCCTTGAGATGTACATCGAACACAAGAATGGTATTCGGAGGGATGCTACCGACTGCCTGATTTCCATACGCGAGCGGCGAAGGGATGTAAATCGTTCCCTTTGTCCCCGCCGGCCACACCGATAAAGCCAGCTGCCAGCCGGCTATATAGCCTTTCAAGACACCGGTTTCGTCGACACCATCGTCGAAGACACTGCCGCTAAGGAACTTCCCGGTATAATCTACTTTAACAGTCTGATCGTATCGTGGGGGAAATCCGGTACCGACGGTCTCGATATGAAAACGTAGTCCGCTCAAATCCACAATTGCATCGATATTGTTTTTGGCCAGAAACTGATCGATGGTTTCTATATCCGCCGCCATCTGCACGTTTGGATCAAAACTATCGCTAGGGTCGATACAGCCCGACATACCAAACCCAAACAACCCGACCAAAACAATAAAACTCCATCTTAAACTTTTCATTCACGCTTCTATTTATTGTTAGCAAATCAAATAATTTCCTTTGTGTTTTTGTAAAAAAGTCGACGTTCCGATCTGGCGACGCGATCAATTAAGTGGCTTTGTTCCGTTTTTCAGTGTATGCACCGTGACCGCGGCGTTATCGGGGAAAAAGACAGCTGATCCGGACTGCGAGAGATACCCGGAGCCTTTGTAAAATTCCAGGCGTTGCTTCCGGCCGTTGGACAATTGGATCTCTGCCCACCGGTCATCGGCAGAAGGACGATACAGCGTTCCGTTTCCGCCGGACGTAGTGAAAGCACGCAAGGGTCCACGATTCTGTGTCGCGAGGTAGACATTACCACCGGGTGTAGAAAGGCGGGCCAGGGCCTTTGCATCACCGTCGACAACAAAGCCAGATTCGAGTGCTGAGACAACGCGGAAACTTCCATTGCCGTTGCCGGCCAACAGAAGTCCGATAAAAGCATCGTACCGTCCTGCAAAGACTTCATTCCCGTAATCATTGCCGATCATCATTATATCAATATTCCCATCATTGTTAAAATCGTCGGTGACCATACCGTTCACGGGCGCCGTTTGCGCCTCTATCGGCAGTGGTGACATTTTGAACTTTCCATTTCCTATGTTTTCGATATAAGATGTCGCCATTTGGTTTGCCGTCAGCGTCACGGCGTCCTTACTTTCCTCTGCGGTCAACAGTTCGGCCATCGTTATTTTGCTGAACTGCCTGTATCGCGAGAACTTCCTCCTGAACTTGGGGCTTTGTGAGTTCAACTCATCCCAAAAGTGAACGGGATACAGGTTGCGTTTCGTGCCCTGCATCGATTCTCTCATGTAACATGCAATGACAGGATCAATGCTGCCGTTGGCGTCAAAATCTTTCGCTACACAAACCACCGGGTACTCGGGCGTAACCTGAAATGCGTTGTTCAGTCCGAGGTTTCCGGCAACGTAGTCGATGTCGCCATCGCTGTCGAAGTCGGCGGCCGTAAGACTGTTCCACCAGCCTGATTGGTCGTCGATACCGGTGTCTTTAAGCTTCGTGAGCTTTTGTCCATCGTTGACAAAGATGGTAACAGGCATGAACTCGCCCACGACGATAAGGTCGAAATTGTCATCGTTGTTTATGTCCGACCAGAGGGCATCGGTGACCATGCCGACCCGTTGAACATCGGCTGACCAATCGGCGGTTTTATCGAGAAACTTACCGTTGTCGTTGATTAAGATGTAGCTCGCGGCCGGCATCGGGTACGCGTGTGGCATCGTACGTCCGCCTACAAACAAGTCGAGGTCTCCATCGTTATCGATATCTGCAGCCCGTACGCAGGATCCAGCCGCGTTTGTATCCGGCAGCGACGACGGCTGTTGCTTATAGTTGCCCTTGCCGTCGTTCACGTAAAGCCTGTCGCGATAATAGCTTGCAGAGTCCGCTTCGTACCCGCCGCCTACGATATACAGATCCTGGTCGCCATCGTTGTCCGCATCGAATAAAAGCAGGCCTTCATCCTCTTCTGTCTTTGGAGCTTTCAGGGTCGCACTAATAAGTTGTTTTCTCGCGAACTTTCCGTTCTTATTCCCGAAAAAGATCGTTGCATCGTGGCCCACAGATCCGCCAACGACGAAATCATCCATGTTATCGCCGTTGATATCCCCTACCGCTATTCCCGGCCCCGCCTGTGAAAACTTATGAGGGAGTGTTCGTTGCCTGTTATAGTCGATGAAGTCCTCTTCCGGGTGTACAAAATCGATCCCGAGGTCGGCCGACTTCTCCTGGAACCATTTCGCAGGAAGCTCAGGCCGCGTAGCGCCTCCGGTCCTAGATCCTGAATAGCTGATCTTCAACGACTGGTCGATGGCGGGCTTTACAGTAACCGACCTCGAGTTGTCGGGCCACTGAACCACGACAGAATCCACCGTGGTGTTTTGCCCAAGTCCAAAATGCATTTGTGGGTCGACTGAAGAAAGGAATCCACGATAAAGCGATTCTTCTCCGAACTGTATACCGCCGCCTGAATGAATTGTTACTTTACTCCCGATCGCCATCTTGTTTCCCGGTGTTCCTTCAAGTTGAACGCCGATCCAGTGTTTGGGAGTAGTCGTTATCTTCTCGAGGTTATTACGAAAGACAAATGCAGGTTGGTTGATGTTGTTGGTGACATAGTCGAGATCGCCATCCTTGTCGAAGTCGGCGAAGACAGCTCCATTTGAGAAAGAAGGCTGATCGAGCCCCCACTCTGCCGATACATCGGTGAACACCAATGACCCGTTGTTCCTGAACGCATAGTTCGGGATCTTGATGACCGGGATGGAATCGATCAGGTACTCTGGTGTGGCTATGTTTCCTACATCTGCGCGATAGTTGGCAAAGTCCTTGTCGGTTATGTCTTTCGGAAATCCATTTGTGATCAGGATGTCTTTGTAGCCATCGTTGTCCATGTCGATGAACAGAGGCGCCCAGCTCCACTCGGTCTGGTACACTCCGGCGAGCTGGCCGATCTCGCTGAACTTCATGCCATACTCCATACCGTTGTTGAGATGGAGCATGTTGCGCATGTATTGGTATTCGTAGCCGAACTGTTCGTTGTTGATGTAATTCTGATAGCTCTTACCGGATACCGTCGTTTTCTTCCGGGCGTTTGTTTCAGCGAGCATGTCGGTCGTGACGATGTCGGGGCGTCCGTCGTTGTTTACGTCAGCAACATCGCTGCCCATAGAAAACTGACTTTGGTGGCCGATATAGCGCCCGATCTGGTTGGTGAATGTGCCGTTCCCGTTGTTTATGTACAGGATGTCGTTCGACAAGTAGTCATTCGACACGTAAATGTCCGGCCGGCCATCGAGGTTAAAGTCGGCTATGGCCAATCCCAGGCCGTAGCCTTCGATCGTGATGCCGGCTTCTTTGGTAGCGTTCGTAAATGTGCCGTCGCCGTTGTTCCGGTAAAACCGGTCGTTGTTCAGTGCGGTGCCGTCGACAATCTTAGGCCTGTAATTGGTGGGTACGTTGGTCATCCGCGCGTTCGTGAGCACATACAGGTCCAGGTCGTCATCGTTGTCGTAGTCGAAGAAAGCGGCCATTTGACTGTATCCTTTGTCATCTATGCCATAAGACCCGGCCATTTCGGAAAAGGTTGGAATGCCTTCCGGGTTCAGGCCATTATTAACAAACAGCATATTTCTTCTGTTGGCAGAGTCGGCGAGCATGGTAGCAGTCACGTAGACGTCCATCCACCCGTCGTTGTTGATGTCCACTATTGATACGCCTGAGTTCCATCGTCCCTGGACGTTGATAAGGGCAGTTTCGGTTACGTCGTTGAATTTGAAATCACCTTGATTGAGATACATCCGGTTGGGCACCATGTTGCCGGCGAAGAAAAGGTCGGAAAGTCCGTTGTTGTCGAAGTCGGCCACGCCGACGCCGCCGCCATTATAGATATACTCGGTAGTGAGAATGTTAAAATCACCGGTCTCCTTGATGGTATTTTCGAAGTGTACGCCGGTTCGGTCTCCATCGAGGGATTCGAACATCTTCTTGGGCGTTGTTTCGCATGAAAGCAAGGTCCCTGCCAATAACAGCATGCAAAAAAATGAGGAGCGCAGCATAAAATCAGTCAATTCGGAGCCGCAAGTTATGACATTTTTGAGACAGGATAGGCAAAAAAAAAGGCCGCATGAAGCGGCCTTTTCTGAATTCAAAACCTAACTATTAATAGTTGGGGTTTTGCTTAAGTACTTCGGCAGTTTGCAAGTCAATCTGACGTTGAGGTATGGGCAGAAGCTCATCCTTGCCTACAGTGAACTGTGCATCCAGGAAGTGCGAAGGTATTTTAGCACCATCGTATGCCAGGTATGCGTTCAATTCGGCTGCGGCAGTACCCCACCTAATGAGGTCATAGAACCTGTGTCCTTCCAGACCGAGCTCGAGTTTTCTTTCGAAGCGCAGTTTGGTTAACGCATCGGCTTCGCTCGCGAACGGTACGAGGTAAGTTCCGATCATGTAGTTGGCTGCATTAGCAACACCACCTGCATCCTTTACCCATGATGCGGTGTTGCCAGCGCGGGTGCGGATCATGTTGATGTAAGTACGTGCAGTTTCGAAATCACCAGTCATGATATGAGCTTCACCGTCCATAAGGAGGACGTCAGAGAAGCGGATGATCATGAAGTTGATCGCAGTATAACCAGGTGTCCAGCCGCTACCATCGTTGGAAGTAGCTTCTGCCTTAGCATAAGTGTACTTCTTAGGTGAGTAAGGACCAGCATATGTTTGATCGCGGATCCAGCTGAATCCTGCGTGCGGACCCCAATCGAGGAAAGGGATACCCCTGCGACCGATAGTGAGGTCGAGGCGGGGATCGATAAGGCCTGCATCGGGTGTGAAAGCTGTAGCTGAGGTAATTCCCTCGTCATTCTTCAACTCGTTTGCCGGGCTCCTGAAAGAGTTGTCCAGCAAAGGAAGTCCGGTAGCGTCAACCCTGTAAGAGCTCGCGAGCTCAAACGTGGGCTGGAAGAATCCGCAGCAGTTACCAGGAAGTGTGTTGTAAGGGAATGCCATTGCATATTCCTGGTTCGAGTTGTTCACGTTCGAAGCTCCACCTGTTGCCTGGAAAGCGAAAACCGACTCAGCTGAGTTCTCACCGCTAAGGCGGAACAATTGAGCAAAGTTAGGGTGCAACGCATACTTAACGCCTGTCGATGTAACGCCATTGGCAACTACATCGTCGAGAACAGTCTTAGCGTCAGCCCACTTCTTTTGGTACAAATATGCTTTTCCGAGCAATGCACCTGCAGCGTATTTGTTAGCCCTACCGATAGCGCTCATGGTAGGCGTTAACGTCGCGTAAGCGAACTTCAGATCCTCTTCGATCTTAGGCCATACGTCGGTGTCATTCTTGATCACATATGCAGCGGTACCGTCTACCGATTCATCGATATAAGGAACCATACCGAAGTTTTTCCTCAGCTCGAAGTAGTAAAAACCGCGAAGGAATCTCGATTCCGCGAGAATACGGCTCTTCACTGCATCAGACACATCGGTTGAAGCGGTTGCAGTCTTGATCAGGATGTTCGCTCTCACGACACCTTCATAAGACTTCGCCCACTTAGCAGCAACTTCACTGTTGGTCGGCTCAATGGCGTAGTTCTCAACAGGGTTCATCGAGTTAAAGTCACCCGAGTTAGTGCCCTTGTTGGCCTCGCCTCCGCGAATGCTTCCCCACAGCCAGTTGGTAGCACCACCGTGCCACGCATCACGACCGTTAAGGTTTGCATATACTCCGATCAAAAGCTTCTCTAATCCCGCCTGGGTACCTAATTGCGTTTCCGTGAGGTTCCCTGTAATAGGCACCTCAAGAAAAGTCTCCTTACATGCTATCGGACCCACAACAAGGGCTCCGATCAGCAATGCAGCGATTTTGTTTCTATTATTAAGTATGTTCATATATCTGTTTAAAAATTTAGAATCCAAGGCTTATACCGAGGTTGAATCCCTTGTTTACAGGAGGAGTACCGAAGTCAAGACCAAGGGTCGTGTCTGCGTTACCACCTACCCCAGGATCCAGACCTGAATACTTGGAGAATGTGAACAGGTTTGTACCCTGCACATAAATTTTTGCACGCTCTACACCCCATCTGCTTAACACAGAAACAGGAAGTTTGTACGCAAGCTGAAGGTTGGTCAGACGCGCGTAGTTTCCTTTCTCGATGTAATAAGTGCTGTGGCCGTTGTTTGTGCTGGTGTTCGAAATGTTTTCGAAAATAGGTGTTGTACTACCACCATTTTCGAAAGTGAACGACTCTTTTACACGTTCGCCATAAGCAGCACCGGTGAATGACGGATAGAAGTCAGTAAACCAGCGTGAGAAGTTGTAGTTCTCGAAGCCAAGGGATGTGTAAAGGAATGCTACCAGTTCGAATTGTTTGTAGTTCAACTGGAGGTTAATACCACCTGTGAACGCAGGAACCGGGTCACCGATATAAGTGCGATCGTCAACGTCGATCTTGCCGTCGGGTACGCCAGTGAGCTTACCGTCTGCGCCACGACCGTTCGTATCTGCATAACGGAAACGACCTACGCCCTTACCATCTTGCGCAGGAGCCGCCGCTACTTCAGCTGCGTTTTGGAACAAGCCCAGCACTTTGTATCCGAAGAACGAAGAGATAGGTCCGCCAACCTGGTTACGGATAGCGTTACCAATCCGGGTACCGCCTGATTCGAAATATGGAACATCAGGAGCGATCGACACGATCTCGTTCTTCAGGAACGAGCCTGTGAACGTTGCTTCGTATTTCAGGTCCGAAGTGATATCACCGCGGTTGATCAACATGATGTCGAGACCTTTGTTAGACATCTTGGCGATGTTCACAGAAGGGTCGTTCGCAACAGGTCCTACGACGGCAGGAGTTTCAAGTTGGTACAAGAGGTCCTTTGTGTCCTTCTTCCAGAAGTCAAACACTAATTCAATTTTGCCATCCATGAAAATCGCATCGATACCTATGTTAGAGGTGATCGATGTTTCCCACTTAGCATTGGGGTTTCCAAGCTGGCTCCTGAAGAAACCTTCCTGGGGCGCACCATTCGTGCCACCGAGGTCGTAGAAGGCCTGTCCAAGATTGGATTGATAAAGGCTGTAGTTGTTGGTAGGGGTTACGTTGTTTGAGTTACCCATTTGTCCCCAACCACCGCGGATCTTCAAATCAGAAATGAAGGGAACAGACTGCATGAATGCCTCATCGCTGATTCTCCATGATGCTGATACCGCAGGGAACACACCGTAACGGTTGTTAGCACCGAACTTGGAAGAACCATCACGACGCAACACGCCGCTGATCGTATACTTATCCATGAGAGTGTAACGAGCCGTTCCAAATACCGAAGCCATCTTGAATCCAGGGTTAAACCCGCTGTTTACCACACGGCTCGAAGTTGTGCTCAGTGAGATATAGTTAGGATCTGGAGAGAACGGATTTTGACCTGAACCCGAAATGCCTCTGCCAGCATTGATCTTTAAAGACTCATAACCGGCAAGGATGTCAAGCGCATGAATTCCGAACTTCTTCTGATACCTGGCTGTATTTGTAAAGTTCCACTGGTGTGAAGCGTTCGAGTTTTCATTATAGGTAATGAAGTTATTACCGTTTTCAGAGTTTTCGTACGAAGGCTTGCTATAGCTTACGTAGTAGCTCGATGCCAGGGTTCCACCGATGGTGGAACGCAAAGTAAGGCCGGGCATAACTTCAAGTTCTGCAAATATGTTTCCAAACATACCCATAGCATAACCACCATTGTCGGCGCTTCTTTCACGCTCGGCAACCGGGTTGCGGGGGTTGTTAAGTCCCTTCGCTGCAGTTCCTGAGTAACCACCAAATGCATCGCGAACAGGAATGATCGCAGGCATACGGAAGGCAGACAAGAACACGTTTTCTTCGTTCGAAGCACCGCGACCGCCGTTACCACCAACGATACCCTTGTTGGAGAGGAAAGTGGCCTGTAAGTTCTGTCCGATCTTCAGCTTTTTGAAAATTGTGTGATCGGAATTAAGGCGCATGGTGTAACGCTTGGCGTTCTGCTCCAGCAGCGTTCCATCCTGATCCTGCATACCAAGGCTCATGTAGTATGTACTGGTTTCGTTTCCGCCAGAGAAACCAAGAGTGTGCCTGTGGAGGGGAGCAGTCTGGGTGATCTCGTCATACCAGTTGGTACCCGCCTTGTTCGCAGGCATCACCAGGTAATAACTTCCTTTCGTGGGATCCGTGTTGTACTTAGCACGCTCTGCGTTAAGGTCAATGTTGCCTACAACGCCAGTTTGCGCACCTACAAGGAGCCAATCCGGGAGGACCGGGTTAGCACCGGTGCCATACTGATCGTGGAGAAAAACCGGGGGAGTGCCAGTCTGTGCACCTGTGTTCCTCAGCGCATTCCATGTCCAATCGGCCTGTTCCTGGGGGTTAAGGATGTTATCCACCTTGCCAGGAACTGTAACACCGTAAAGACCATCATAGCTTACGCTCATTTTGCCGCTCTTCTTGCCGCGCTTGGTAGTGTAAACAATCACACCGCCGGCAGCACGAGCACCATATACCGATGCCGAAGCAGCGTCTTTCAGAACTGTGGTAGTCTCAACATCCAACGGGTTGAGGAAGTCGACCGAAGTTACCGGCACGCCATCCACAACGTAAAGTGGTTCGTTACCACCTACCGATCCGAAGCCGCGAAGGCGAACAACGCTAGTAGTACCAGGCTGACCGTTCGTGATCACCGTAACACCCGCAACACGACCTTGGAGGGCCTGTTCGACGTTTCCAGTAGGCACTGCAATAAGTTGCGCTGTTTTCACCGTCGAAACCGCACCGGTAACATCACGTCGGTTTTCCACCGCGTAACCCGTTACGATAATCTCGTCCAGTGAGGTGACATCTGCTGCCAGAGTCACATTAATAGTCGACTGCGAGCCAACCGTCACTTCCGAAGACTGGTATCCAATGAAGGAAATGACCAGTACGGTTTGATCGGAGCTCACTGACAACCTGAATTGTCCATTGGCATCTGTTGCTGTACCGACGTTCGTGCCCTTAATAAGCACGTTCACGCCCGGCATTGAGGCCCCATCTTCGTCTGTCACTGTACCCGAAACTACGCGTTCCTGGCCCAATGCAATCGATGCAACTAACAACGCCATAAGCGCTGTCAAACTCAGTTTTTTGTAGAGTTTTCTCATCGTCATAAGGTTTAGAAATTTGGTTTTAATTGGTTTGAAATGAATAAAAGTGAGTTACTGTCTGCAAAACCTTGCACAGGTTTGCGCAAACGTTCTAAAATAGGAGGATTTTTCCCATCAAGCCTTAAAAACGGGATAAAAATTTTTGGAATCGATTGCGCAAACGATTGATAGAAACGAAAAGTGCATTTTCCTTATGACCGTTAGGGAACATCTTTAACATACTTCACGTGAACGAGATGGCCAAAAAGCTTCATTTTTGACGTATTTTGCACTCGATTTTCTAAATTTTTCATGCTCTACAACACGTACCCAATCCATCTCACAAACTCACTCACCGGAAACCGGCAAAAGTTTACACCACAGGTCGAAGGAAGGGTTGGGATGTATGTCTGCGGTCCAACCGTATACAATAATGTCCATTTGGGCAACGTCCGCACGTTCCTCACCTTCGACATCCTTTCCCGGTATCTGAGGTTCCTGGGCTACAAGGTCCGCTATGTTCGCAATATCACCGACGTGGGTCACCTGGAAAACGATGCCGACGAAGGCGAGGACAAGATTGCCAAGAAAGCCCGGCTCGAACAACTGGAGCCAATGGAAGTCGTGAAACGGTATACCGAAGACTTCCACTCGGTCATGAGAGAGTTTAACATCCTGCCGCCCAGCATCGAACCGACAGCCACGGGGCATGTCATTGAACAGATCGAGATCGTAAAGAAGCTGATCGCCAACGGACTCGCCTACGAAGTCAACGGCTCGGTGTACTTCGACGTGAAGAAGTACAATCAACATAATCATTACGGAATACTTTCGGGACGCAACATCGAAGAGCTGCTGGAAAGCGGCCGCGACCTCGACAGTCAGGATGAGAAGAGAGAGAAGATAGACTTCGCATTATGGAAGAAGGCCTCCCCTGCTCACATCATGAGGTGGCCTTCGCCATGGGGTGACGGCTTTCCCGGCTGGCACATCGAATGTACCGTGATGAGCACTAAATATCTCGGAGAGACATTCGATCTGCACGGCGGCGGAATGGATCTTAAGTTTCCCCACCACGAATGTGAGATCGCCCAGGCGAAAGGCGCCACCGGCAAAGATCCTGTCAACTACTGGGTGCATTCCAACATGCTCACCGTGAACGGACAGAAGATGAGTAAGTCACTTGGCAACTCCTTCCTTCCGTCCGAGCTCTTCTCCGGAAGTCACAAACTGCTCGACAGAGGATACACTCCGATGACCGTCAGGTTCTTCATGCTTCAGTCGCATTACAGCAGCACGTTGGATTTTTCGAATGAAGCACTGACTGCAGCAGAGAAAGGTTTCCGGAAACTCGCGGCCTCCCTTGCATCCATAAAGGCCATGACGCCGGTCGGTAATGCCAAAGGCGATGCAGAGACCGTTGAGACACTCAATCAACTGATAGATTCGTGCTACAATTCCATGAGCGATGATTTCAACACGGCAAAAACACTCGCCGTGCTTTTCGAAATGTCGTCGCGTATCAACGACATGAAATCGGGTAACATAGCGTTGGATAAGATCGACGCCGCAACATTTGAGAATTTCAGGAATGCCTATACCGGTTTCATCGAAGACGTGCTGGGGCTCAAAGAAGAAGAGAGCAGTAACAATGCGCTCCTCGATGGAACGATCAAGGTACTGATCGAGTTAAGGGAGAAGGCCCGGCTCGACCGGAACTATGCGTTGTCCGACAGGATCAGGGACGATCTTAAGAACATCGGCGTTCAACTGAAAGACGGGAAAGACGGTGATATTACATATAGCATAGAATGACGCCTTGCTGAAAAAGCTCTTTATACTGCCCATTCGCATCTACCAGGTAACGCTGTCGCCCATGCTAGGCGCGCATTGCCGTCATACTCCCACCTGTTCGCAATATACGATCGAAGCGATCAGCGAATGGGGCGTTGCCAAAGGCACCTGGCTCGGTGTGAAACGGATTGCCCGGTGTCATCCGTGGGGCACAAGCGGGTACGATCCAGTGCCCCGAAAAGGAAAATAAAAGCGTCTCTTCCGACTCATAATACGTCTCCGTCCGGGGATCAAATTCTCTTTTTAATATCATTTAAAACAATATACATTTAGAAAAACTTACACTTTTCTCATGGCCGAATTCCAGATCAAGAAAAATCCAAAGACCTACGACGTGTGTATTGTTGGCTCGGGAGCTGGCGGCGGTATGGCCGCATACATGCTGGCACAGGCCGGCGTCAAGGTTGTATTGCTGGAAGCTGGACCGATGTACGACCCACGGAAAAATACGACGCAGCTGAAATGGCCTTATGAATCTCCTCGCCGTGGCGCATCCACCCAGTTTAGAAATTTCGGCGACTTCGATGCAGCATACGGAGGATGGGAACTGGAAGGAGAGCCTTACACACGTAAAGACAATACAGAGTTCGACTGGTTCCGTTCGCGCATGCTCGGCGGAAGGACCAATCACTGGGGCCGCATCTCTCTTCGCTTCGGCCCGAAAGATTTCAAAAGGAAAGACCACGATGGAATGGGCGACAACTGGCCGATCGGCTACGATGAGGTTGCTCCATATTACGATCGTGTCGATCAATTGATCGGTGTATTCGGATCGAAGGAAAATCTTCCGAACGATCCGGATAGTATCTTCCTCCCTCCTCCCAAGCCGCGGCTTCATGAAATAATGATCCAGAATGCCGGTAAAGATCTCGGTATTCCCGTGATCCCTTCAAGGCTTTCTATATTGACCAAATCGCTGCCTAACAACACCGATCGCGCTGCATGTTTCTACTGTGCACAGTGTAATCGCGGATGTACAGTGTATGGTGACTTCTCTTCTTCATCAGTGCTCGTAAATCCTGCATTGAAATCCGGTAACGTAGACCTCATCACCAATGCGATGGCACGCGAGGTGATCACCGGCGAAGACGGACTTGCAAAAGGAATATCGTATGTCGACAAGAACGACATGCAGGAATATACAGTGAGCGCAAAGGTTGTTGTACTTGCAGCAAGTGCATGCGAGTCGGCACGATTGCTGCTTAACTCGAAGTCGGCCCGTCACCCCAATGGGTTAGCAAACTCAAGTAACGTCGTTGGTAAATATCTGCACGACTCAACCGGCGCTTCGATGAGTGCCATACTCCCCCACCTTGTTGGCCGGAAGAGATACAATGAAGATGGCGTAGGCGGTATGCACGTGTATACACCCTGGTGGCTCGATGGAAAAAAAGACAAGCTCGATTTCACACGTGGCTATCATATTGAATACGGCGGCGGCATGGGCATGCCCGGTTACGGATTTGGCTTCGGCATGCAGAAAACCAATGGCAAGTATCCCGGACGCGACGGAAAAACAAAAACAGCAGGCGGTTACGGCGCTTCATTGAAAGATGATTACCGGTATTTCTACGGCGCATCGGTCGGAATGGCCGGCCGCGGCGAATCCATTGCAATGGAAAGTAATTATTGCGAGATAGATCCTAACACAGTCGACAGGTTTGGTATTCCCGTGCTTCGTTTCAGATATGAGTGGAGCGACATGGAGGTCAAACAAGCGAAACACATGAAGGAAACCTTCCGTGAGCTCATTCATAAAATGAAAGGTGTGATCACCGGTGGAGACGAGGGCGCGGAGAGCAACTATGGTCTTGCAGCTCCTGGCCGCATCATTCACGAAGTCGGTACGGTTCGTATGGGTAACGACAAGAAAAAGTCTGCATTGAACAAAAACAGCCAGGCTCACGATTGCAAGAATTTATTTGTAGTGGATGGCGGTTCGTTTGTATCGCAGGCCGACAAGAATCCTACATGGACGATCTTGGCGCTTTCGATGAGAGCTTCGGACTTCATTGTCGATGAAATGAAAAAACAGAATTTGTAATGGATAGACGAAAGTATTTGAAATCCATGGCGCTTGGCGCCGTAACCACCGGTGTATTACTGGAGGGTTGTACTCCCGGACCCGGCGAGAAGAAAGAGCTCACGGCCAAGATCCCCGGTCTTAATTACGACCGAACGCCGGAGGAAGTAGCTTATCACAACAAGCTCATGAATGAGCAGTTCTTTGATAAGCACGAGATGAAAACCATCGCGATACTGTCCGACATCATCATTCCCAAAGACGAAGCTTCGGGCAGCGCTACAGACGCCGGTGTTCCTGATTTCATCGAGTTCATCGCCAAAGACATGCCCCATTACCAGGTGCCGCTCCGAGGCGGACTGAAGTGGCTGGACATACAGTGTATGAAGAAATTCGAGAAGCCGTTCTCCGACTGCTCGGAGCAGCAACAGATAGAGATGGTTGACCAGATCGCTTTCCCCGATCAGGCAAAACCCGACATGCAACAAGGTGTCGCCTTCTTCAACCGCATGCGCGACCTTACAGCTTGTGGCTTCTTCACCAGCAAGATCGGCATTGCAGATCTCGGCTACACCGGCAATCAACCCAACAAGTGGGATGGCGTGCCGCAGGAAGTACTAGACCAATACGGAGTGAAGTACGACGAACGGACTCTTAACGAAGCCGTCAAGCACGAAGCCTGATAAAATATCGAAACCGCGATTAACGAATAACGATTAACGAATAACGACATGAAAAGAAGAAACTTTATAAAGCAGGCAGGTTTGGCCGCAGCAGTTGTGACCATCGTCCCCCGTCACGTTTTAGGCAAAGGATTCAGAGCGCCCAGCGATACACTTTACGTAGCCGGCATTGGCGCCGGTGGTAAAGGTGAAAGCGATATCGCCAACTTCGCGAAAAGCGGAAAGGCAACCATATCGTTCCTGTGTGATGTGGACGACAGAAGAGCTGCTAAGAGTGTAGCCTCCTTCCCTAAAGCAAAGTATTATAAAGATTATCGCGAACTGCTCGATAAGGAAGCCAAGAGTTTCGATGCTGTATCGGTTTCAACACCCGACCACATGCATGCTATACAGGCCCTTGCAGCGATGCAGCTCGGCAAGCACGTTTATGTTCAGAAGCCGCTCACGCACGATATTGCTGAAGCGCGTCAGCTGACAGAGGCTGCCAAGAAGTATAAAGTCGTCACCCAGATGGGCAACCAGGGCGCATCGGGAGATGGTGTAAGACAAATGCGTGAATGGTACGATGCCGGCACGATCGGCGACGTCACCACAGTGTATTGTTGGACCAACAGGCCCGTGTGGCCGCAAGGCATTGCATGGCCCGCCACAAAAAGTGACGTTCCAAAGGAGCTCGACTGGAACCTTTGGCTCGGAACTGCTCCTCAAAAGGATTATGTCGAGAAGCTTATTCCGTTCAACTGGCGCGGCTGGTGGGATTATGGAACGGGTGCATTAGGTGATATGGCATGTCATATCATCGAGCCTCCTTTCCGCGTTCTCGGCCTTGGCTATCCTACAGAAGTTGAAGCAAGCGTTGGAAGCGTATACGTAGACGAATTCAAGCAAGGATATTTTCCGGAAAGCTGCCCTCCTTCTTCACACATCATCATGACATTCCCGGGCAAATCGGGAAAACCCAATGTGAAATTCCATTGGATGGACGGAGGTATACAACCCGAGCGTCCCGAAGAGCTCGGAGCGAACGAAAAAATGGGTGATGGTGGAAACGGTGTCATCATGGTCGGAACAAAAGGTAAGATGATGTGCAGCACATATGGTCTCGACCCCAAGTTGCTGCCCACCAGTCGTACTGCTGAAGTGAAAGTGCCACAGAAGATCGCACGTGTTCCGAACGGGGCTGAAGGTCACTATGCACAGTGGGTAGAAGGTGCTCTAGCAGGTTATGGTAAAACGGAATTGTCGTCGCCGTTCGATATCGCCGGCCCCCTTACTGAAAGCGTGTTGATGGGTAACCTCGCGATCAGGTCCAACTACATCCGCACTCAACGTGCCGGAGGCCGCGAAGATCAATTCGATTATCCAGGCAGGTTTATCAAGCTGATGTGGGATGGTCCTAACATGAAGATCACCAACTTCGACGCAGCCAACCAGTTTGTTAAACGTGAATACAGAAAGTTTTAAGAAAATGAACAGGATCAACAGGAGAAAATTCATCCAACAAGGCGCTACCGCTGCGGCGGCCTTCACAATCATCCCAAGGTTTGTAATGGGTGGCAAAGGGTTCACTGCCCCGAGCGACACCTTATATATAGCAGGTGTGGGCGCGGGCGGTAAAGGCGAAAGCGACTTGACCGGCTTTGCCGGCAGCCCCGATAAGAAAACGAAGGGCAATCCGAAAGCGCGCATCGCCTTTTTGTGCGACGTCGATGACCGCCAGGCCGCAAAGTCGCGTGCGAATTTCCCTAATGCGAAATACTATAAAGATTTCAGGGAACTGTTCGATAAGGAATCCAAGTCGTTCGATGCCGTATCGGTATCGACACCCGACCATACACACGCTGTGGTCGCCATGGCCGCCATGCAACGCGGTAAACACGTCTATGTTCAGAAACCACTGACCCACGACATCTACGAGGCACGTATGCTTACAGAAGCAGCGAAGAAGTATAAGGTCGTTACTCAAATGGGCAACCAATTTGGTTCGGCCGATCACGTGAGGACAGCAAAAGAATACGTAGACGCAGGATTGATCGGTGATGTAGATCGCGTGATTACATGGACCAACAGGCCCGTATGGCCGCAGGGTCTTCCCACACCAACAGGTAAGCACGAAGTTCCTTCAGAATTGAACTGGGACCTCTGGCTAGGCCCTGCAAAGTACGTCGACTACAACCCCGTCTATCTTCCGTTTAACTGGCGCGGCTGGTGGCCCTATGGTACAGGTGCTCTTGGTGACATGGCTTGTCACATCATGGACGCAGCTTTCCGTATCCTGCCTATCGACTTCCCCACGGAAGTAGAATGCAGCACGACAACGGAGTGGGCTGGCTTCTTCGAGATGGCCAAATATCCGGACAGTTGCCCAGCGTCATCTATCATTCACCTGAAGTTCCCAAGAAAGGATGGCAAAGGCGATATCCGTTTCACATGGATGGACGGAGGACTGTTGCCACAGAGACCCGATGAACTTCTCCCTGACGAAATGCTTGGAGACAACAACGGCGGATACATCTTCGAAGGATCGAAAGGTAAATTGATGGGCAACTATGCAATTCCTCCGGTGCTTCTTCCAACCAAGAGAATGAAAGAAGTGAAGCTGCCTTCACCTAGCATTCCGCGCATCGAAGGCGCTGAGGCAGGGCATTACACCACATGGGTGGATGCATGCCTTGCGGGTTATGGCAAGATGCAGTTGAGCTCACCGTTTGAATTCTCCGGTCCGGTTACCGAAGCCGTATTGATGGGCAACCTCGCATTGCGCAGTTTTGCTATGGTTGAAGGAAACAAGTTCCCCGGAAGGAAGAAACTCCTGTGGGATGCGAAGAATATGAAGATCACCAACTTCGACGCGGCCAACCAGTTCGTGAAGCGTGATTACCGCGATGGATGGTCCTTGTGACTTGTGAAAAACAAACGAAAGGGAGCTCTGCTCCCTTTTTTTATGCCTTTAGTTGACCCATAAGTTAACCCATAGTTTAACCCAAATTGGGTCACGCACGGGCATTGGAAATTGTGGTACTTCCATCCGCTAAACCCATCAACATGAAAAAGACTTTCATTGCGTGTACACTCGCGTTGTTATGCGTGGCCACACTTTCATTCGACGCCCGTTCGCAAGGCGTTATCACTCAGCCCCGCACGGCAAGTCCCGGTGCGACGGTCAGTCAAATCATCGGCATCTCTACCGTTTCCATCAACTACTCGCGTCCTTCGGTGAAAGAAAGAAAAGTATGGGGCGGGCTCGTTCCTTACGGCTGGACGAAAGCTCCGAACGGCGATCAGCCCTGGCGTTCGGGTGCGAATGAAAATACTGTGATAAAGCTTTCACACGACGCCACCATCGAAGGCAAGAAGGTCCCCGCCGGCTCTTATGGTCTCTTTTTCATCATCAATGAAGACAATAGCGGTGAAGTCATTCTCTCCAAAGATTATCGTTCATGGGGCGCGTTTCACTACAACGCCGCCAACGATCAGATGAGGGCTCCCATCAAGATCAGGGATAACCAGAACACCGAGACATTGACTTATGATTTCATCAACGCAACAAAGACCAATGCAGAGCTCGTGTTGAACTGGGAGAAGAAGCAATTCCCCGTCAAGGTGGAATTCGATGTCGACGGTATCGTGGTGGCCAACGCCACACAGGAACTGAAGGGACCCATCGGTTTCACATGGCAGGGATACAACAGCGCGGCCAACTATGCGCAGGCCAACCGCGTGAATCTCGAGCAGGCGGAGAAATGGTCGGACCAGGCGGTTAACATCAACAGGTCGTTCGCCACTTTACAGACGAAAGCGGCCATTCTTCGTCAAACCAACCGGAGCGCAGATGCTGATAAGCTGATGAAAGACGCCGTTACGCTGGGTAACGAGAACGACCTTAATAACTACGGATACACGCTTATGAATAATGGCCAGGTCGATCAGGCGATCGAAGTGTTTGTGCTTAACACGACGAAATACCCGGCCAGCGCCAACGCGTTCGACAGCCTGGGCGAGGCATTCGTGACCAAAGGCGATAACAAGAATGCGATCAAGAATTTCAAGAAGTCCCTTACCCTGAGTCCGGCCCCCAATACGAAGGCGAACTCTGAAAAGTTTCTTAAGCAACTAGGGGCAATTTAATTGTGCGAAGTGCGGGGTGCGATGTGCGGTGATCGGTCTCATCGCACATCGCACTTCGCACATTGCACTGACCTGCGAGACGTCCGGAGATGCTCTTTTTTCTTAACTTGGGGCTTTTATAAGGTCTTTTTATAAGGTCTCGTGTTAAAGATCGATTCGCATACTCACATTCTTCCGAAGAAACTTCCCAACTGGTCTACCAAATTCGGATACGGCGACTTCATCTACCTCCAGCATCACAAAAAGGGATTCGCCAAAATGATGCGCGGAAACCAGTTTTTCCGCGAGATCAAAGACAACTGCTGGGATCCCGACGTCAGGATCGAAGAGTACCGGCAATTCAACACTCAGATACAGGTCATCTGCACGATCCCCGTCATGTTTTCGTATTGGGCCAAGCCCATGGACTGTCTCGATGTCTCCCGTTATCTCAACGATCATATCGTCAAGGTCATTGAAAAGCATCCGAAGAACTACATCGGGCTAGGGACGTTACCCATGCAAGACACTTCGCTCGCCGTGAAGGAGCTCGAACGTTGTAAGAAGATCGGGCTGAAAGGAATACAGATCGCCTCGAATATCAATAATGAGAATCTGAATGAACCGAGGTTCTTCCCTGTGTTCGAAGCCTGTGAGAGGCTCGGCATGGCGGTGCTCGTACATCCCTGGGAGATGATGGGCGAAAAACACATGCAACGCTACTGGTTGCCATGGCTCGTAGGCATGCCCGCGGAAACTTCGAGAGCGATATGTTCGATGATCTTCGGAGGGATATTCGAAAGGCTGCCGGCCCTGAGGGTGAACTTCGCTCACGCTGGCGGTTCATTCCTGTCTACTATCGGCCGGATACAGCATGGCTTCAATTGCCGTCCCGACCTGGTTGCGATCGACAACCCCATACCGCCCGTAAATTATCTCGGAAAATTCTGGGTCGATAGTGTGACGCATGATCCCATGATGTTGGAATATGTCGTTAAATTAGTGGGCTCGAAACGTGTCACGCTGGGTTCCGACTACCCCTTTCCGCTCGGAGACCTTGAGATTGGCAGGTTTATTGAGGAAACGACTTTAACTCACCCACAGAAAGAAGATATTTTTCACAATGCAGCGCTGGAATGGCTGGCGTTACGGGACGAAGAATTAACAGCATGAGAAAGAGTATTGTCCATTACTTCAACTTTATCATTCTATTGATTGCACTGTTTGGCTTGAGCATGAATGCTTCGGGACAAAGTGAGCAGGAAAAAATAAGGCAGATGGAAGAAGACCGTCAGCGGCAACGCAACCGTTCGGTCCGTGACGAGCTCGACTCGGCTATCGCTCTTACAGACGCCGGTGAATATGAAGCTGCCAACGAAAAATACCGATACGTCCTTCAGAACATGAAGAGCGTTCCCTCCGACCTCACTTTTCATTTCGGCAAGAACTCATACATGATGGGTCTGTTTTCTCAAAGCGTCGATTGGCTGAATAAATACATACAACTTAAAGGCACCGGTGGACAGTACTCCGAAGAAGCAGTGACCTGGTTGAAAAAAGCCGAACAGGATTTGCTGAAAGAACGCGAGCAGCAATCCAAGGATGCATCCGTGGTCCTGTCGAAGAATTACAATATCGACTGCGGGCCATCCGGTAAAGTGACATGCCCGGTATGCGGCGGTTCAACGGTGGTGATCAAAAAAACTTATCTCGGAGATACATACAAGACATGTAAGTTCTGCAAGCAGCTCGGTTATCTCACCTGCGAAGACTACAACAAGATGTTGCGGGGCGAGCTGAAGACCAACCAGTGAGGATAAATGATTAAATTTGCGGTTTGTTCCTGCAAATGAGTCTCCGCAATCGTATTAACGGAAAGGTATTGAAGGAAAAGATGCGCTCCAGCGATGAGCCGCGCACCACCCTTTCGTTCTATAAATACCACCACATCGACGACCCCGCCGGTTTACGCGACGGCCTTTTCAACGAATGGTCGGGACTCGATATACTGGGACGGATCTACCTGGCTACCGAAGGCATTAATGCGCAACTGAGTGTGCCCAGCGCCTCGTTCGAAAAGTTCAAAGGACTCATCTATTCCATCCCGTTCCTCAACGGCATTCGTCTGAACACTGCCGTTGACGACAATGGTAAATCATTTTTCAAATTAAAGATCCTTGTTCGCAGCAAGATCGTTGCCGACGGGATCACCGATCCCAATTTCGATGTAACGAACAGCGGGAAGCACGTGAACGCTGAAGAGTTCAACAAGCTCGCAGACCGGCCGGAGACGATCATTGTCGACATGCGCAATCATTATGAAAGCGAGGTCGGTCACTTCCGTAACGCTATCTGTCCCGATGCCGACACATTCCGCGAGGAGCTTCATATTGTCGACGACATGCTCGAAGGAAAGGAAGACCGTAATGTGATCATGTATTGCACCGGCGGCATCCGTTGCGAGAAAGCCAGCGCGTGGATGAAACACAAAGGTTTCAAGAACATCTTTCAGCTCGACGGCGGCATCATCGAATACACACGACAGGTAAACGAAAAAGGGCTCGAGAATAAATTCATCGGTAAGAATTTCGTGTTCGATGAAAGACTGGGCGAAAGAATTTCACCCGACGTCGTCAGCAATTGTCACCAGTGCGGCAACCCTTGCGACGATCACACCAATTGCAAGAACGACGGTTGTCATTTGCTCTTCATTCAATGCGAAGAGTGCGCGCAGAAATACGATAGTTGTTGTTCACAGGAATGTAAAGATATCGTACAGCTGCCGGCCGAAGCACAGAAAGAGATACGCAAAGGAATCAACAAGGGACGTCAGGTTTTCCGCAAAGGGAGGACTTCACATCTACACGGACGTCAGGACAACCAGGCTCCGCACGTATGATACGGATTGGCATAATTAATGTGTCGGACCGCGCGAGCCAGGGCATCTACGAAGACATTCCCGGCAAAGCGATCCTGGCGACATTGAAAGAATATATCAAAAGCGAATGGGAACATGTATATGCCGTTATTCCCGATGAACAGAAGCTTATTGAAGACACGCTGATACGTATGTCAGATCTCGAAAAATGTTGTCTTGTTATCACTTCCGGCGGCACGGGGCCATCCGTGCGAGATGTTACACCCGAGGCAACAGAGGCAGTTTGTGACAAAATGATGCCGGGTTTCGGGGAGCTGATGCGTACGGAAAGCCTTAAACACGTGCCGACGGCAATCCTCTCGCGGCAGACCGCCGGAGTAAGAAATCAAACTTTAATTGTAAATTTACCAGGTAAACCGAAAGCGATACGCCAATGCCTGGATGCGGTTTTTCCGGCCATTCCTTATTGTATAGATCTTCTGGATGGGCCATTTATAGAGTGCAACGAAGCGGTGATGAAGCCTTTCAGACCTGCCTGACTTCCAAATCGTAAATAATTATGGCGAAAATAAAGTATTACTACGACACGGAAACCTGTAAGTACGAACGCGTCCGGTCAACCACAGGTGACATTGTTCTTAACATCCTCGGCATTTTTTCGATCACCTTGGGCCTCGCAGTAGGCATGGTGATCCTTTACTACAGCTACTTCGAATCTCCCAAAGAGCTCATGCTTCGCAACGAGGTTACGGAGATGGAATACTATTACGACAACCTTAAGCGTGAAGTCGACAAGCTGAATGTGATCCTCGCCGACATGGAACATCGCGATGACAACATCTACCGTGTTGTGCTCGGCGCTGAACCCATCGAGAGTGCGATACGCGAAGCAGGTGTGGGTGGCATGGACCGTTACGCCGAGATCAAAGACAAATCCGTATTACACAAAGACCTTATTATCTCTCTTCACGAATCGGTCGATAAGCTGAGGAGAAAAGTTTATATCGAATCGAAATCGCACGACGAGATCGTTCAACTGGCCGAGAACAAAGCCAAGCTATACGCCGCCATCCCTGCGATACAGCCTATCGCCAACAAGGAGCTCCTCGCCCTCGCATCGGGTTTCGGTCTGCGCATTCACCCGGTTTATAAAGTGAAGAAGATGCACGCCGGTATCGACTTCGCGGCCGTCATCGGAACACCGATCTACGCAACAGCCGATGGTGTGGTCGACGTGGTACAGGTCAGTTTCAGCGGTTACGGAAAAATGGTGGAGCTCGATCACGGGTTCGGCTATCGTACACGTTACGCACACATGCACGGCTTCGCTGTTCACCAGGGCCAGCGTGTAAAACGCGGCGAGCTCATCGGCTACGTGGGCGACACCGGTCTTTCGACAGCGCCTCACCTCCACTACGAGGTAATGATCAACCGCCAACAGGTAAACCCGGTACACTACTTCTTTAACGACCTGAACGCTACTGAATACGAGAAGATCATCGAGCTGGCGTCAATAGAGAACCAGGCGCTTGGAATGTAACGACCAGTTGTTTCCTCTACTTCTTTTTCTTCGGAGGCTTACACGATTTACAAAAGTCTTTAAGGGTCGCAAGCTCAACCAGCACCTCGTCGTGATGAAACTGGAGAACGGCGGCGTTCCGTCCCAGGTCCGTTTCTTTTGCAACCCTGATTTGCGTTTCGGTGAACTCCTTTAGGACATCGTCATAAACCGGTTGAAAAAATGAGAGACTGGAGAACGCCTTCTTGTTTTCCCAAAAGCCGTGGCGAAGTTTTCTTGCATGTAACTCAGCGAGGTCGAATTCGTATCGCGCATAATTGACCAGGGCTTGTGCAATAGTATCATTCGGTGCAAGAATGTATGATGCGTCGCGCGTGAACGTACACTTAACTTTCGGATTCCAGTTTTTGGTCGTCATGAATTCCGCATTGGTCATAAAAAACGAAAAATCGATTCTCGTAGCACCCTGGACACCATACATCGCACCGTCGCCGATCTGGGTCTCTTTGGACTGAAAGTCGGTCAGCAAGATTTGGTAATTGGGGTTCCACTCTAAAACATTTTGCGAAAACGATGAAAATGTTAACAGAAAAAAGCCGGTTAATAGCCCGATCCTCATGGTCTGAATGTCTTTAAAACGTGTACTTTTAAGACCGAAAAGATACGGAATGAAGTACGTTTTTTTGCTGTCCCTCACGCTGCTTATACCCCTGAAATCAATTTCACAAGGGTGCTCCGATGCAGGCTTTTGTACCATGGGCGCCATGAAACCGGACCAGCCTTATAGCAAGAAGATTGCGGTACGGCTTCAATCCGCCGAACTAAGCTTCTACCGCGGCACCACTACCCTCACTCCCATCATCTACGTCGCCACCGCGGACCTGAATTTTTCTATCAAGCGGAAAAACACATTCCAGCTGAAGCTTCCATTCCAGGCAATCACCGGCCGGCTGGCCAACACACAGGGTATGGGCGATATCTCTCTTTGCTTTACGCGTAATATCTATTCTTCCGACAAGTTCAGCCTCAACCTTTCGTTCGGAGGAAAAATACCCACCAACCACTCGGACAAAGCGACGGACACAGGGCTGCCTTTGCCAATGTATTACCAGACAAGTCTCGGAACCTATGATGTGATATCCGGCATATCATTGATCAACCGGAAGTGGTTGCTTGCCACAGGTATTCAGGTGCCCCTCAATAGCAACAAAAACCAGTTCGTGTGGACTTCGTGGGCGGGCGTTGAACCGGGCCTGAGGGCGTATGCCGACCGCTACAATCAGGCGAAGGAGCTCAAACGCGGCACCGATATCATGCTGCGCATCGAGCGCAACTTCCGCTTCTCGAAATTGAATCTCACCGTGGGAATACTCCCCATCTATCGCATAACCAAAGACGAATTTGTCAGGTCGGGCTCTGAAGCGAACTCACCGCAAACAAGGATCAGCCCGGATGCAGCCAAAGGCCTCGCCTGCTCGTTGCTCATGACCACAGGCTATAACTTCAATGTCCGTTCGGGTGTAAGATTATTGTTAGGCCACAAGATCGTTCAGCGTGAAACCAATCCCGACGGCCTGACGCGCGAGTTCGTATCTTCACTCACCTACGTCTACCGGTTCTGATCTGCCAATGAAGTTTATCCTCTATTTCGTTTTCCTGATCCCGTTTTGTGCTTACTCGCAGACATTCGACGAGCTGCTAGCCGCAGGCGATTACGCGAAGGCCGAGACACTGCTCAAAGCTCAGGACTCGGGCCGGTGGAAATCACAAAAGAATAAAGCGCTCTTCCTCACCAACACAGGCGCACTGCATCTCAACAAAGGCCGCCAGGATATTGCCCTTGAAAAGCTCCAGGAAGCGTACGCCATCTTTCAGCAATCGAACACCGATCATTCCAAAGATGCAGCCAAGTGCCTTTCATTGTTAAGCCTAACCTACAACGCGTCCGGCAAATACAACCAGGCGGAAACCAATGGACTGATGGCCCTTCAGTTGCGCCAGGAATTATCCGGCGAGCAAAGCGAAGAGGTAGCGGCTTCCTACAACGACCTGGGTTTGGTATACAGCCAGATAGACCCCGACAAGGCGTTGGAATACTACGAGAAAGCCCTCGTCGTATACAAGAAACTTCACGGCAACGAACATCCGAAGATTGCCATTGCCAACACCAACATCGGTGGGCTCTATACGCAGATCGAGCTGTACGGTGATGCGATCAATAATCTCGAAGCCGCATCGAAGATCTGGCTGAACCTTTATCCCAACGGACATCCTAACCTTGGTTTCGTTTACCGTAATCTCGGTCAGACCTACATGAAGATGGAGAACAGCAAGCTGGCTCTCACCTACTTTGAAAAAGCTCTGGAGCAGTACCGCAAATCCTTCGGAGAAAAACACCCCGACATCGCCTCCACCCTCAACCAGATCGGCGCGGTACATCTCAACCAGCAATTGTTCGATGAGGCATTGCACGACTTCCAGCAGGCGATGTGTGCCAACATACCCGCGTTCAATCAAAAAAATATCGACGTCAATCCTTCCGTCAGCGAGTTCTACAACGCCAACGTGCTTCTCTACAGTCTCATGCTCAAAGCACAAGGCCTCGAGGCGAAACACTTCGGCAAAACACTTGATCTCTCCGACCTGAAGCTTGCCCTCGCTTGCCTTTACCTCTGCGATTCGCTGATCGATGACATACGCCACCACAGCGCCGACGAAAGCGACAAGATCTCGTTGGGTGCACTCGCCAATGACGTCTACGAAGACGGTGTGCGCCTTGCATCGGCGATCAGTGACATTACAGCCGCTCCCCGGAGGTATCATGAGATTGCATTTTACTTTGCCGAAAAGAGTAAGTCTGCCGTCCTGCAGGAGTCCATCGCGGATGCGCAGGCAAAATCGTTCGCCGGCATTCCACAGGATCTCGTCGATGAGGAAAAGAATTTGAAGTCGGGGATTGCCTTCCTCGCACAGAAGCTCAGCCTTGGTCCGCCTGCTGAAGAGGAGAAGTACCTCCGCGAGTCATTGTTTGTCCTTAACAATGAATACTCCACGTTTACGAAGAAACTCGAAAAGGATTTTCCCAACTACTATAACCTTAAGTTCAACAACGCGTTCCCCACGGTTGAAGAGCTAAAGGCGATGCTGGGTCCCGACGAGGCTATCGTTAGCTATTTCGTTGCAGAGAAGTCGGGAAAGATGTTCCAATTCGTTATTACACATAAGAACTTCAAGTCATTTGAAAAAAGTATGCCGGCTGATTTCGACCGGCTGACAAAGGGACTCATCAATGGCATCTACTACCGGGACTACGCGACTTACGCCAAGAGTGCATCGGAGCTGAAATACGTATTGTGGCCTGAAACGGGTAAAGAAAATGTTATCGTTATTCCGTCCGGCAGGATGAGCACGCTGCCGCTCGAGGCATTGGCGAAAGAAAGCAACAGTCAGGGTTTTGCAAACACATCCTACCTCGCGCAAACCAAAGCCATCAGCTACGAATTCTCCGCGGCGTTATTCGCGCAAAAGAGAAAACAAAGATCCGCGAATGGCTCGACGGCACAGTCTATCTTCCTGTGTGCACCGGTCCGGTTCCCTCAAAAAGATCACCTGAACGAACTGCCCGCCAGCGAATCGGAGATCAATACCATCGCCAGCCTGTTCCCCGAAGCGTCGAGAGAGATAATGTTGTTCGACAAGGCTAACGAAGCCACGGTTAAATCAAACTCTATCGCGAACTACAACTACCTCCACTTCGCCACACACGGCGTAGTAGACGAAACCGATCCCGAGCTATCGAAGATCTTCCTCAGCGAAAGCACCGGCGACGACGGACATCTCTATTCGGGCGAGATCTATAATCTCAACCTCAATGCCGACCTCGCCGTGCTCTCGGCCTGCCAGACCGGCCTCGGAAAATATTCAAAAGGCGAAGGAGTGATCGGCCTCTCCCGTGCACTCGTCTACGCCGGCGCGAAAAACCTGATCGTTTCATTCTGGAGTGTCGCCGACGAATCGACAGCACAGCTGATGACGGATTTTTACTCTGAGCTATTGAAGAATCCCGGCCGGGGATTTAGCTATTCCCTCCAACGATCAAAGGTCAAAATGATCGGTTCCAAAAAGTTTTCCGAGCCTTATTATTGGGCGCCGTTTGTGCTGATAGGGTTTTGACTATGAAATGCCGGTTAAGATAGAACCCGCCGCACATTTCTTTAGGTCCGTGCTTCGTAGTCTGGGGCGGGACGACACACTTCGCAGGAGCACACGCCCCGCCTTACTACTTACCACTTACTACTTAATTCTATACCTAAACCCCCCATACACCATCCTTCCAAACACCGGTCCCCACACCATCGAGCTGTCGAAAAACGGACCGAAGGGATCATTCGCACCGATGATCGGGTTGTCGAGTCTGAAGTTGGTGAAGTTCTCCACGCCCAGGTAGACACTCCACGCAGCCGCGTCGGCTTTACGGGGAATGAAATCCTTCGTAACCTGTACATTCATCATCCAGTACGGAGCCGAATATGCCGGCAGCTGATATTCATCCGGGTTGGCTGAGGTCCCCGGTATTCGCTGCGGCCCAATGCGTTGCACGGTATAGTCGAAACCCCAATTGGATTTTGTCTTGTACGCAAGGTTCACAAAAGAACGATCCTTGGGGATCAACGGCCTGCTCAGTCGCCCGTCGAGATAGTCGGTCTGCACATCGATCCGCCTGTATGCCACACGAAGGTCGAGGCGGCGGACCAACTGATAATCTATCTGTGCCTGAAAGCTGTGCGAAAACGACTTTCCCTGCAACCCGGTAAAGTTCATCTCGTGCAGATCCCTGTCGTAGTCTGCAACCACCTGGTTCTTGAACGTGGTGTAGAAGTAGTCAACGCTGATGACGCCGGGCCGGTAGTCCAGCTCGAAGTCCTGTGAGAGGTTGACTCCCGCGTTCCATGCATCGTCGGGTCTGAAACCGTATCCTTTGGATGAGGTAAGGTTCGACAGCAAGAGTCTTCTCGATGAAACCAGGAAATTGCTGTTCTCGGCGATGATGTTGGCCACGCGAATGCCTCTTCCGGCCGATGCACGAATGGAAGTGGTATTGGTGAGGTCATACTTGACATGCAATCTGGGAACAAAGAAAAAACCGAACAGGTTGTGACGATCTACACGTGCTCCCGCGATCAACGAGAATTTCTTCAGGTCGTCATAATTGTATTCAATGAAAGCACCAGGCACAAGCTCAACACGAGAAAAACCATTAATACCGGGCGTTTCACGAAGCGTGAGGTTGTCATACAATTTGTCATACAGAAAACTGATACCGGTCTTGAACTTATGAATAGTGCTGCCGATGATCGACTGGTAGATCAGGTTGGTATACACCGAACTTTCCCTGGCATCATAGACATTGAAACCAAAGTAGCTGTCCTGGTTGTGAATAAGGCCGCTCACCTGTAATCCAAAGCTCTTGTACGGATGCATCGGGAACTGGTAGCCCAATTTACCGGTGAACTCATACCGGTCGGTGTTGATCTCCAGGCCGTAGCGATTGGAGGTGAACTTATCCATATCGGCATTGTAACCAGTCTGACCGCCTTGCTTCTCGTCCTTCAGCACTTTGAAGTTCAATTGTCCAAGCCATCCATTTGAATGAAAAACCCACCGATTGACGAAGTTCATCTGCGTACCTGTTGGAAAATCCAGGAACGAGTCTTTGTTCTGATCCATTTCGACAGGCCGCGCGCTTCCATGCAGCAACACGGTGGTTGCCCATTTCTTGCTCGTCTGTCCGCTCCAGATCGCATTGAGTTCCGAACGGCCGGAGGCATTCAAATAACCGTTGAGATAAACCTTGTCGCTCTCCTGGGGCTTCTTCAGCTCCACGTTGATCTGACCCGCGATACTTTCATACCCGTTGATGACAGACCCCACTCCTTTCGTCACCTGGATCGAATTGATCCACGTCCCGGGAATGAATTGTATTCCCTGGGTCGAAGCCAGTCCCCGAACACCTGGCATGTTCTCGATGGAGATCATTGTGTTGGGACCGGAGAGGCCGAGCATCTGTATTTGCTTGGTGCCTGTAACGGCATCAGTAAAGGCGACATCAACCGAGGGATTGGTTTCGAAGCTTTCCGAGAGGTTACAACAGGCGGCCTTGAACAGCTCTTTCTCGTCCATCACCTGTATGTTGATCCCGGAAGAATGATCGATACCTGTCGTTGACTTCCATCCTTCGACGGTGACCTCTTGAAGCATCTGGTCTGAGCGAAGCTCGACCTTCACGTTGGTCTCTCCGGCAACCGTCAGTGTGTCGGCGGTATAGCCGACATAACTAACGATAAGTTTGTCGACACCCGGAACCCGGTCGATCATGAACACACCGTTACTGCGTGTCGTCGTGCCTTTGTTGGTTCCCTGCCAATATACGTTCGCTCCGGGAAGAGGCTGATCCTGGCCCTGGCTTTTCTCCACCACGATGCCCATCAGTTTTTGCGCCTGCGTCTGCAACACATTCATAAAAATGAATATGCAGAATGCCGTGGCAATCCACTTGTATCTCATGACTGAGAAGATTAATGATGGTCGGTATCGGAAGACTCTTTGACGCCCGAGTGATCGTGATCACGATAGAGGCAGCAGAAAGGCAGGTCCGCATAGATCTCGTCCTTAGCCTTCACCTTGTCGGTGTCGTGCCCGACGGATGCCACGAGCTGGTGGATCTCGATCTCGGTGATTTTGGAAGCATTGTAGACGACCTGGAGCTCTTTTGTTTTCGAGTCCCAGCTCGCCAGCTTGATACCTTTGGTGTCGAGGACGGTTTCGATGCGCTTCTTGCACATCGCACAGTTGCCGTAAACCTTGATGGTGGACTGTACAGTTTTTGTCTGCGCAGAAGCAACGTTACAAACCAGGATAAGAGAAATAATTGTAATGAGAGTTTTCATGATGTTCTTGATTGATGATTGAAAGATTAAACACACGCGTAGCGTGATCATTATCCAATCATATCAGCTTCATAGAAAACGAGAGAGCAGTATTTGGTAAATAAGGGGATGTCGCTCGGAGGCGGTGGGCTTTCTTCCACCGGTTGGTTGATGTGAGCGACGGGGTTGTCAGTTAACTCAAAGTTTTCGAAAAGCAGTCCGATCTGAAAAAAGTCGGGCACCATAGACACCACAGTTGATGCGGCGTGATCGTCTTCGATCTTGATGATGTCGTGCTCATCGGCACAGCACTTCTTATTGCTCACCGAACGGGCAAAAAGATAACACGGGCACTTGGTTGTCTCGAACGAAAAAAGGGAGGCGGATTTGACCCGGCCCATACAGTAGTGGGTGGTGCGAACCACTCCTACTGCTAGGGTCAGGTACACACATGTGAACGCTATGGCAAAAAGCTTTTTCACTGTGCTTGTGAACCCCAAAGTAGGCCTTTAGGTTTCACTTTTCCTAAAGATTAACTAAAACTTTGCAAAGGGGTGGAAAATGCCGTTTTTAGCGTCCCAAAGCAGAAAATCATCCACAAAATATCCACAAAAAGACAGGTAAATTACGGTAGCTGAAGGGCCATGGAAGACGACTACAAACATCGCGGGTTGAGGAACAAACTGGTCAAGAAACTGGCTCAAAAAGGCATCAAGGATGAGAAGGTTTTGGCCGCTATCGGACGGGTTCCCAGGCATATTTTCTTCGACCAGGCGTTGCTGTCACACGCCTATGAAGACAAGGCTTTTCCGATCGGCGAAGGGCAGACCATCTCGCAGCCATATACAGTTGCATTTCAGACTGAAAAGCTCGAAGTAAAACCCAACCACAAGATACTCGAGATCGGCACCGGCTCCGGATACCAGGCGTGTGTGTTAATGGAGATGGGTGTCGTCGTTTACAGCATCGAGTACAACAAGACCCTGTACGAGAAGACGAAGAAGCTGCTGCCGCAACTTGGATACAGGAATGCGTTCCTCTCGTATGGCGACGGTTCGAAAGGTCTTCCGGCGAAGGCGCCGTTTGACCGAATACTGGTAACGGCCGGAGCGCCTGTCGTTCCCAAAGCTCTGACGGATCAGTTGAATGAAGGCGGGATCCTGATCATACCGGTTGGCGGCCGTGAGTTTCAGAGAATGCTGAGGATACGAAAGGTGAACGGTCAACTGATCGAAGAGAAGTTTGCGGACTTTGCGTTTGTGCCTTTGCTTGGTGAAGGCGGTTGGGATTCTAAATAAGCTTATTTCATAATACCCGCCAGAGCCGTTTTTGCATCTTCAACCTTATTGCTCATCAGGAGACTATCCTTCTTCTTACTCTTCAATGATTCCAGCGCGAGCGGAAGCTGAAGCTTCATCTCCAGCGTCTCCTCCACTACCTCACTGAATTTGCCGGGATGCGCTGTCTCCAGGAATAGTCCGTTGGCGTCGCTACCCGATTCACTGAGATACTTTTTCAAGCCGAGGTATCCCACTGCGCCGTGGGGATCGAGCATATAAGAATGATTTCTGAAGACGGTCCTCATGATGTCGCGCGTTTGATCATCGGTGAACGAATAGCCGATAATATCTTTTTTTACCGAGGCATGAACGTTCTCATACAGGTCCATCAGTCGTGCGAAGTTACTCGGATCTCCTACATCCATCGCGTTACTGATCGTCTGCTTCGAAGGCTGTGGATTGAACACCTTACTGGCGAGGTATGCCGGCACCACATCGTTGACATTCGTCGATGCAATGAATCGACTCACGGGCAGACCCAGCCGGCGCGCCAGAATACCCGCCGTGAGATTGCCGAAGTTGCCGCTCGGAACCGATACAACCACCGGTTTATTGAAACCACTCAGCTGTCCCCAGCCGTGGAAGTAATAGAACGACTGCGGGATCAATCGCGCGAGATTGATCGAGTTGGCCGACGTAAGAAGGTACTTTTTTCTGAGGTCTGCATCCATGAAGAGTTGCTTCACCATGCGCTGGCAGTCATCGAAAGTTCCTTGCACTTCCCACGCCGTGATGTTGCCTCCCAGTGTCGTCAGCTGCTTTTCCTGTAGCGGGCTTACTTTGCCCGACGGATACAGTATGATGACGCGTACGCCCGGTACGTTCAAAAAACCGTTAGCGACCGCACTGCCGGTGTCACCCGATGTTGCCACCAGCACGACGATCTCACGGCCCTGACTTTCTGCAAAGTGCCCCATCAATCCCGCCAGGAACCTCGCGCCGAAATCTTTGAAAGCAAGAGTTGGCCCGTGGTACAGCTCCATTGCCCATACCGCGGGCTCTAATTTCACCACGGGAGCATCGAAGCTTACGGTGCGGTCGACGATACCTTTCAAAACGTCCGAAGGCAACGCGTCGCCCAGCAATTGCTTCGCTATGTCGAATGATAATTCGGAGAATGACTTCTGACGAAGTGCATCGAAATATTCTTTCGGGAACGGGTCGATCCTTTCAGGCATGAATAGTCCGCCATCCGGTGCGAGACCCTGGATCACCGCATCGCGGAATGACCATTTTTCCGATTTGTTTTTTGTGCTGTAAAAATTCATCCCTTGGATATTACTCGTGCTCCTTCCGAATTAACCGGAGAGATAATGACATCACTCTTCAGGTGACTTAATGAAAAATGTTCTACCATGTTTTGTCCAACGTTCTTTGCGATATTGATATCGTTACACAATGCAAAAACGGTGGGACCCGAACCGGAGATACCCGCGCCCAACGCACCGGCATCCTTCGCCACCTGTTTTAATTGATCGAAGCCCGGTATAAAAACAGATCTTACCGGCTCTGCGATCGCATCTTTTAAAGATTTGCCGATCAGGACGAAGTCCGACGTCATCAGGCCGATCATCAGGCCGGCCGCGTTGGCGCTTTGAGAAACCGCGTCCCGGATCGTTACCGAGTTGCGGAGTATGCGACGGCTGTCTTCAGTCTTCACCTCCAGATGCGGATGGACCAGCACACAGCACAGCTCCTTGGGAAACCTGACTTCCAGCAGGTCGAGCGGATGATAATCGCGGATCAAAACAAAGCCTCCGAGTATCGACGGCGCAACATTATCGGCGTGACCGGTACCGCAGGCGATCCGCTCCGCCTCCATGGCATGGGGCACAAGCTCCTTCCTGTTCATCGGCTCGCCCATCAGCGTGTTGACGGCTATGAGCGCTGCGGCCGCGCTGGCGGCGCTGGAGCCCATTCCACTTCCAAGGGGAAGGTTCTTGTAAAGCTCCACCTCCACACCGGTATCCTTTCCCAACGCATTAAGGTACGATTGAACCGCAACACTGCTCGTGTTCCGGTTGGTTTCCATCGGCAGCTTCCCGTCATCGCCGGTGATCTTTGTCATCCTCACTCCCGGCGTATCAGAAAGCCGTACTTCGACCTCATCTCCGTGCCCGTCGATGGCGAAGCCAAGTATATCGAATCCACAACAGACGTTGGCAACAGTGGCCGGTGCAAATGCTCTTACCCATTTCATAATGAAGCATAGTTAGCGATACGAATGATATCGGCAAACACCCCCGCCGCAGTTACTTCCGCTCCCGCCCCGGGGCCGCGTATCACCATCGGCCTTTCGTTATACCGTTCCGTCGTGATCAGGATAATGTTGTCGCTACCGGCCAATGAATAAAACGGATGCTGGTTATTGACACCGGCAAGTTGTGTTTTCACGCCCGACTCATCGAGCACGGCCATGTAGCGAAGCTTCTCGTTCCTGGTGGCAGCATCGGAGCGCAGGTTTTCGAAGTGGCTGTCGAACTTCGGCAGCATGGTCATGAACTCATCCACACTCTTTACTTTCATCAGGTCGCCGGGCACCAGGTTTTCGATCTCCACATGGTCGATGTCGATCTTCACGCCGGCTTCACGGGCCAGTATCAATGCCTTCCGTCCTACGTCCATTCCGTTGAGGTCGTCCCGGGGGTCGGGTTCGGTATAACCTTTAGTGCGGGCTTCACCTACGATGGCACTGAACGATTTCCCAAGTACAAACGAGCTGAAGATATAATTGAGCGTCCCGCTGAGTACCGCTTCGATCCGTATCACCTTGTCGCCGCTAAGCAACAGGTCGTTCAACGTATTGATCACGGGAAGCCCTGCACCGACGTTGGTCTCGTACAGGAACTTCACACCGCGTTTCTGGGCTGCGGCCTTTAGTGCGATGTACCTTGAATAGTCTCCGGAGTTCGCCTTCTTGTTCGGTGTTACAATGGAGATATTGGAATTGAGTAATTCTATATAATAGTCCGCTACCGATTCGCTCGAAGTGCAGTCCACGAATATACTGTTGGAAAGGTTCAGTGTTTTGATGTTGTCCAGGAATGCCCTTGCGTCCAGCGAAGTTCCGTCGGCGAGCAACCGGTCCAGCCCTTGTACCGGATCGATGCCATGTTCGTCGAACAACATCTTCCTGCTGTTCGACAACCCGACGACGTTGATCTCGATCGCATTCTGTGTGCTCAGTTGTTCTTTCTGCCTTCCGATCATCTTGAGCAATGTGTTGCCGATCAGTCCCGTTCCGGCGAGGAACAGGTTGAGCACCTTCCTGTCTGAAAGGAAAAATGCTTCATGGAGAACATTGAGCGCTTTCGATGTGTCCTCCTCGCGGATCACTGCGGAGATATTCAGCTCCGACGAGCCCTGCGCGATCGCATGGATATTGATACCGCTCTTGCCCAACGAATTGAACATACGTCCGCTTGTTCCGGGATTGTGTTTCATACCTTCTCCGACTATTGCTATGATCGATAAACCGTCTTCTGCATAAACTTCGTCCATCTCCCCCCCTTTGATCTCGTATTGAAACTCCTGCTCGATCATCGCCTTTGCTCTAGCCGCGTGCCCGGTCTCGACGGCAAGACAAATGGAGTGTTCCGAAGACGCCTGGCTGATGAGGATCACATTGATCTTTTCGGATGCCAACACTCCGAACAATCGCTTCGAAGTTCCCACCACACCCAGCAACCCGCTGCCTTCCACACTCAACAGGCTCACGCCGGCCATCGACGATATTCCCTTGATGGCAAGATCCCTCCCGTTTGCCTTTCCGTGAATACACGTTCCCGCGAATGACGGATTGAAGGTGTTCTTGATCCAGATCGGTATTGCGCGCGTCATCACGGGCTGCATGGTGGCGGGGAATATCACTTTGGCTCCGAAGTGTGAAAGCTCCATCGCTTCAGAGTAAGTCATTTCGGGCACCGTAAATGCCTTTCTCACCTTCCTCGGGTCGGCGGTCATCATTCCGTCCACGTCGGTCCAGATCTCCAGGCTGTCGGCTTTCAAGGCCGCGGCAAAGATCGCAGCCGTGTAGTCCGAGCCGCTCCGTCCAAGCGTTGTGGTCTCGCCGGTTTCGGAGCTCCCGATGAAACCCGTCACTACCTGGAGCGACTTGCTTGTACCGAAGTAGTCCTGTATCAGCCGGTGTGTGGTGGCGAAGTCCACCTTCGCGCTGCCGAAATGGGTATCGGTACGGACAACCTTGCGTGCATCGAGAAAGTCCGCAGCGATACCTTTGTCGCGAAAGGCTTCGGCAATGATATATGCGCTCAGGCGCTCGCCGAAGCTCATGATAAAGTCCAACGTCCGGGTCGTTCGTTCACGTACCAGGTAGATCCCATGGAGGACATCCTCCAGCTCATTGATCACTACTCTGACCTGTGCGAGGATGCCGCTTTGCCGCTGCATGCTGATCAGACCCCGAACGGCGTCGAGATGGCGTTGATCGATCTTGGCGAGGTGGTTCTTGAATTCGTCTTTACCCGAAAGGGCAGCCGTACTGGCTTCTATGAGGTGATCGGTTATCCCGCCAAATGCCGATACGACCAGGGCGTTGATCTCCCCTCTTTCCAGATAGGGTTTGACTATTTCTATGACAGACAATATTCTTTCGGGGTTCGCCACCGACGAACCGCCGAATTTGAGGACTTTCATGTTCAATGATTTATTCCAACTTTCGAGTTGGCGTGGGGAATAAGACAGCGATGTATGAGGGCTACTGGTGATATCGGGCGCTACCCCGTAATAGTGGTGGTGATGATCGTGGTAATCGTGGAGATGTAGCGCATGACCCCACTAAATAAATCCAAGACGTCCTGTATTCCAACGTTTTTCTAAACATTATCTTCGCAACCGATTCCAATACACTCAATGGCCAGAAAGAAAAAGACACCGAAAGAGTCATTCGTCAGCATGACGGAGCTCGTATTACCAAACGACACCAATACACTCAACAACCTCATGGGAGGCCGGTTGATGCACTGGATGGACATCGTATCGGCGATCGCGGCACAGAAGCACTGTAACCGTATCGTCGTCACCGCCTCTGTCGATAATATTTCTTTTCGCGAACCCATTCGCCTGGGCGACGTGGTGACGCTGAAGGCAAAGGTCACCCGCGCATTCAGCTCGTCAGTCGAAGTGAGGATCGACGTGTTTGCCGAGAATATTCCTTCCGGTAGCATCGTGGAAAGCAACAGCGCATACTTTACCTTCGTGGCCGTCGACCAGAGCGGCAGACCTATCGATGTTCCCGAAGTCGAGCCCGAAACGGATCAGGAGAAAGACCTCTACAACGGCGCCTTGAGAAGACGACAGCTCAGGCTGATACTCAGCGGGAGAATGAAACCACATGAGGCGAATGAATTGAAGTCGATCTTCGATATAAACCAACAGTAATAGGTACGATTTACGAAATACGATGTACGATGTATCCTGTCGAACATCGGTAGACTAAATCGTACTTCGTAAATCGTAAATCGTAAATAGCGTTCAAAATGATCGATCAGCAGACTGCCTACAGCGAAGAGATCTATAGCATCAAAGAAAAGACTACCGTCATCCTTTCGAAGCCATGGGGTGAGATCACTGAAGGTGACAAGCAACAGCTTCAAAAGATCCTTCAAGCCGTACGTTTGAGCATCGCTTCGGTTCGTATCGCCCATCAATCTGTACTCGACCTTACTCGTCTGAAACCGGTTCCCGCCCGGGTCATTTATTTCGGCGACCCCGTTCCGGGGCTCGCTCAGTTTGAATGTATTCAAGCTACAGGAACAGTGGTACTAGCCCCCCACCTCGATCTTCTGCCCGCCGACGACGCAGGCAGAAAAAAGCTCTGGATCGCCCTAAAACAAATGTTTGGCCTGTAATCGCCCTTCTTATATCTTTGCGGGACTTTTAAAAAACCTATAGAATCTAACCTTAAATAACGTATGCAAAATTTAGTCTACGCCCTCCCGGTTTTCGGCTTGTTAGGGCTCCTGTACGTAGCCTGGAAAAGCGCCTGGGTTGCCAAGCAAGATGCGGGCACAGACAAGATGAAAAAGATCGCGGGTCACATCGCAGAGGGAGCCATGGCTTTCCTCAAGGCAGAGTATAAAGTCCTGGTCATTTTCGTTGCGTGCGTTGCAGTCCTGCTGGCCGTTACTGCCGACAGCGAAACGTCATCTCCTCTGGTAGGTGTGTCGTTCATACTGGGTTCGTTCTGTTCCGCCCTCGCCGGCTTCATCGGTATGCGCGTTGCCACCAAGGCGAACGTCAGGACCACCGCAGCGGCTCGTACCAGCCTGGGTAAGGCCCTCGAGGTTGCCTTCACAGGCGGATCGGTCATGGGTATGGGCGTTGTCGGCATCGGTGTACTGGGACTTAGCCTTCTGTTTATTGTATACTCGGCCATGTTCGGTGTCGACTCGTTCGATAATGTCAACAAAGTCATTACAGTTATTACAGGTTTTTCATTCGGTGCTTCGTCCATCGCTCTGTTCGCCCGCGTGGGTGGCGGTATTTATACAAAGGCTGCCGATGTAGGCGCCGATCTCGTAGGTAAAGTTGAAGCAGGTATCCCTGAAGACCATCCTCTGAACCCCGCCACGATCGCCGATAACGTCGGTGATAACGTAGGTGACGTTGCTGGTATGGGCGCCGATCTTTTCGAATCGTATGTCGGTGCGATCGTCGGTACTATGGTATTGGGCGCAGCCTTCATGGGCATTAGCGAATTTGCCGGCGAGAAGTATATGAACGGGCTGTCACCGGTCCTCCTTCCCCTCGCGCTCTCCGCGGTGGGTATCATCATGTCATTCCTCGGCACTTTCTTCGTGAAAGTGAAAGAAGGCGGCGATCCTCAGAAAGCGCTGAATATGGGTGAGATCGTTTCATCGGTTATCATGATCGCGGCTTCGTGGTTCATTATCAAGGCTATGCTTCCCGAAACATGGCAGTACGCAGATCCGCTTTACAACGTAGCGGGTGAATCCACAACTTATACTTCAACCGGCATTTTCGTTGCCACTGTGATCGGTCTGGTAGCCGGTGTTGTCATCGGTCTTATTACAGAATATTATACAGGTATGGGCAAGAAGCCCGTCCTCTCGATTGTTCGACAGTCGTCTACCGGCGCTGCAACGAACATCATCGCAGGACTCGGTGTTGGTATGATGTCGACCCTTTGGCCGACGATCATCATCGCCTTCTCTATCATTGGTGCATTTGAATTCGGTGGCTTGTACGGTATCGCGATCGCGGCTGTAGGTATGCTTTCGAATCTTGGTATTCAACTCGCGGTTGATGCTTACGGACCTATCTCCGATAACGCAGGTGGTATCGCCGAAATGGCGGAGCTTCCTAAAGAGGTTCGTTCACGTACCGATAAGCTGGATGCTGTAGGTAACACTACCGCTGCTATCGGAAAAGGCTTTGCCATTGCTTCGGCAGCTCTTACTGCCCTGGCGCTCTTCGGAGCATTCATGACTACAGCACACCTCACCGCCATCGATGTATCCAAGGCCAACGTAATCGCCGGTCTGTTCATCGGCGGGATGCTTCCCTTTGTGTTCTCAGCCCTCGCTATGGGTGCGGTAGGCCGTGCAGCGATGTCTATGATCGAAGAAGTGAGAAGGCAATTCGCCAATATCCCGGAACTGAAGGCTGCTCTTGCTCTCATGAAAAAGCATGGCGACAAACCTGTAGAAGAATGGAGCGCCGAAGAACAGAAAGTGTTCCACGCTGCCGATGGTAAAGCCGAATACGGAAAGTGCGTCGAGATCTCTACCAACGCCGCTATCAAGCAGATGGTCGTTCCCGGTCTGATGGCCGTTGTTGTGCCGGTCGTCATCGCATTCCTTCCCGGTTTCGGAGCTGAATCACTGGGTGGTTTGCTCGCAGGTGTTACCGTATGCGGCGTTCTCATGGCTATCTTCCAGTCGAATGCAGGTGGTGCATGGGACAATGCCAAGAAGAGCTTCGAAGAAGGCGTGGAGATCAACGGCCAGATGTACTATAAGAAATCGGATCCCCACAAGGCTGCCGTTGTCGGCGACACCGTGGGCGACCCTTTCAAGGACACTTCCGGACCTTCACTGAATATCCTGATGAAACTGATGTCGGTGGTTGCGCTGGTGATCGCGCCGATGCTGGTAGACAAGACTGACAAAACTTCGGCCGACAAAGCGCCTGTAAAACCCAAGACAGAAGTGGTAAAAGCAGCCACGACTTCTCTCCAGGTGAAGTAATCGTAAAGAGTTTCAAACTTTAAGGAGTCCTGCAGCATGTGCTACAGGACTCTTTTTGTTATTTTAAGGAGAAAATAGAGGGTCTTACCAATGGATAATCCAGCCACACGGATTTTCGCTGTCATCCTGGCGGCGGCGATCGCTGGCCCGTCAGCTGCGTCTGCACAGGATGTCACTGGTAAATGGCAAACGATCGATGACGAAACCGACAAGCCCCGGTCGATCGTCGAGATATTCGAAAAGAGCGGCAAGTTGTACGGCAAAGTTATAAAGCTCTTCCGGGAGTCCGACGAAGAACCCGACCCCGTTTGCAAGGACTGTGACGAGGACGACAATCGCTATAACAAGAAGGTCATCGGGATGGAGATCATGAGGGATATGGTAAAGACCGGCGATGCGTGGGAAGAAGGGACCATCCTCGACCCCAAGAACGGCAAGGTATACCGCTGCCGGATATGGCTCGAAGGGACTGATATGAAGGTCAGGGGATACTGGGGCCCCTTTTACCGTACTCAAACATGGCATCGACCCCAGTAGCCCATTTTATGACGTTTCGGCGTAAGAATATGGCGTTTTGCCCAGATATATTGCAGCTTGTCTTAAACTAAAGGTTACCAGAAGTGGCGTTCAGGGTATTTAAATCCGGCATTCAAGTAGACGAAAAGGAGCTTTTTGAGAGGATCTGTAAGGGTGATGAGAAGGCCTTAGAGTTCATTTACAAAAAGTACTATCGGATGATGACCAAATTGGTCATCACCAATAGCGGTACAGAAGACGAGGCGAGAGACGTCTACCAGGATGCGCTGGTAGTGTTTTGGCAGAAGGCACGGTCCGGAAACCTGGTGTTGACCTCAAAGATCAGCACCTACGTTTACAGCATCTGTCAGAATTTGTGGAGAAAGGAGCTGGACCGAAAGAAGAGGTTGTCGAATGAAGAGAAAGACTCAGCGGAGTCTCTCGACATGGACGGACCCGAGCGCGAGAAGATAATTGCCAAATGCATGGAACAACTTGGCGATACTTGTCGTAAAGTACTGATGTACTACTACTTCGATGAGATGTCGATGCAGGAAATAGCGGACAAACTAGGTTTCGCCAATACCGACACCGCCAAAACAAAGAAGTATAAGTGCAAGCAGAAATTGGATGAACTTATTAAGACTCAGTATACTGAGCAGGATTTTCTAGACTAAGAGAGAAATGAGCAACTTTGAATTAATTGATGACTACTTGTCTAATCGGCTGGGAGGGGCAGAGAAAGAGGCGTTTGATAAACAGCTGCAGAATGATCCTGCACTCAAGTCTGAACTCGATCTTCAAAAACAAATCATAGAAGGTATTCGTAGCGCACGTGCGAAAGAACTGAAGAACATGTTGAGTAAGGTGCCTGTGGCAGAGACTGTGAATATGGACTTCTCGGTATTAAGAATGGCAGCTGGATTGATCGCAGCCGGTATTATTGGTGCGGCGGTCTATTTCGCCATGCGCGGTGAAATGCCCCCTTTCAAAAAGGCGGCCTCCGATCTGAACGATAAAACAGAAGAAGTACAAAAACAGGAGCCCATTGAACAGGATAAGACGCAAGTCGCTCCCGATTCAAATGCAAATCCTAAAGCAAACGAGACGACCCCAGCCGTGAAAGAGGACGATTCCAAAAAGGAAGAATCCAAAAAGCCGGGCAAACAGTCTCCGAAACAATCCGAAGAGGTAAAGCCCGCCGAGAAACCGAAGCTGGACGTTGCCAATCCGAGCGACGAGCTCGACAACAGCAGCGCAACCAAGAACGAACCGCTGGCCGGTCACCGTAGCGACATCTCCCCTTCTCACATCCAGGTTGAGATGGACTCTTCGAATAAAAAGTACGACTTTCATTACCACTTCGTCGGCAGCAAGCTGATGTTGTATGGTTCATTCGACAGAAGCCTTTATGAAGTACTCGAGATCAACGGCGACAACCACGCAGTTTTTCTCTTTTACAAAGAAGTATATTATTTGCTGGATGAAAATCAGACAAAGATCACCAAGCTCGAGCCCATTAAAGATGCCAGCCTCGTGAATAAACTTCGCGAATACAGGAAGCGCTGATCTTCAAAAAATATCATGTAAAAAAAACCCGGTAAAGCCTACCGGGTTTTTTTATTGACCATATTGTGCCGTCTGTTGCCTTTACCCGGGGTCCTGAAACAACGGCAGGGTTTGTCACGTTTATAGATCGTCCCAACCTGTCGCCTATGCTCCGCAACAACCTGAAGATGATGCTACGCAACATGCGCAAGCACTCCCTGCATTCGTTTATAAACATCGCCGGCCTTTCTGTGGGCCTTTCGTGTTTTATAGTGATTGCACTTTATGTGCGACACGAGCTCAGCTTCGATCGGATGTTCGCCAACCCGGGGTCGATCTACAGGATCACCATGTCGTCGATTGTTGGAGGTACCAACAACCACATACCGACTACCTACCCGGTCATCGCTCCGGGAATTGCCGAGCGATTTCCTTCCATCGCCAAATACACCAGGATCTACAATTACAAATACTCACGACTCGAACCCACATTCCGGTACGGTGACAAAGTGCACTACGAACAAAAGGTGATCTTCGGTGACTCTACTTTCTTCGATTTATTCAATTTCAAGTTCGTCGCTGGTGATGCAGCCAAGGCACTCAGTCACCCGAACTCGGTTGTGATCACCGAATCCATTGCCCGCAAATACTTCGGTGACGAAGATGCTATAGGAAAACTACTTCAGTTCAACGGCCGGACGGACGTGGAAGTGACCGGCGTTCTGAAAGACCTTCCGTCAACCACACATATTCAGTTCGACTTCCTCGTACCCCTCGCCTACTTTTCGGGCAAAGCCGAATTCCTGGACAGCTGGGACATGGACTGGTTCTGGACATATCTCAGTATCCCCGATCCTGCGCAGGTCACCGTCGTCGAGGCCGGCATCAACCAGTACGCATCCGAAAAAATAAAAGACCGTCAAAAGGATTTCGACGTCCGGTTCTTCCTTCAGCCACTCGAAGAAGTTCATCTATATTCTAAATTCGACTACAACACCGACCTCGTTCAGAACGGTGACATCGGCAACCTCTATATCTTCATATCGGTAGGTGTGCTCGTGCTGCTCATTTCCGCGATCAACTTCATCAATATCTCCATGGCAATGGCCTCGGGGCGATTCAAGGAGATCGGGATCAGCAAAGTACTCGGCGCGATGAAGTCGCAGCTCCGTTGGCAATTCCTCATGGAGTCGATCATCATCTGCCTGTTGTCGCTGGTAATTGCATTCGGCTTGCTGAAACTTTCGCTACCGTTATTCGGTGCGCTTCTCGATGCGCCGCTGGACATCATTATCGGACGGGACGTCTGGTTGCTTGCCGGCATCGTATTCTTTACCATCACCACGGGTATTCTGTCGGGCATATTTCCAGCGTTATTCATTTCCGCACTGGAGCCGCAACGCGTGCTGAAGGGCATCTGGAAACAAGGCCAGGGCGGAGCCACATTCAGAAAGACGCTGGTCGGAATGCAGATTGCGATCGCCATCTTCCTGGTGATCGGCACGGTGGTGATCTTCGAGCAGCTGAGATACATCCAGGAGCGGCCGTTGGGTTATGAAAAAGATCGTGTCGTGTTGCTTACTGTTCGCGATACCAAACTGGTGAAGTCATACCATGCTTTCAAGAATGCCATGCTCGCCGAGACTTCTGTGCGCAACGTATCATCGGTGTCGGAACCGATCGGCCGCGAGGTGCAGTTCATGACGTTCGATATTGAAGGCCACGATAAATCGCAGTTCATCAAGATCCTCAACGTCACCCACGACTTTGTAAATACGATGGGTCTCGAGATGGTGAAGGGCCGTGACTTTTCCCGGGAGCTCGTTACGGATTCTACTTCGGGTTTCATCATCAACGAAGCGGCTGCAAAAGCCTTCGGCTGGACCGATCCCATCGATAAAGCGATCGATCACTCCTTCAAGAAGGTAAAGAAGGGCAGTGTGATCGGCGTCGTGAAAGACTTCAACTTCGAGCCGCTCCAGAAACAGATCGATCCTATCGTTATATGGTTCGGCGGACCGTACTGGTATGTCGCCGTGAATGTGGAGCAGGGCAAGACCGCAGAGGCGCTGGCGGCCATGGAGCGTGAATGGAAAAAGATCGAGCCCGATAAGCCCTTCTCGTTCCAGTTCCTTGACCAGTCCATCCAGCATGTGTATGAAAAAGAGCAACGGCTTGGCAAGGTCTTCTTTGTATTCTCCATCTTATCGATTGCCACCGCGGTGATCGGACTATACGGACTTATTTCATTCGTCGCCGGCCAGCGGCTGAGCGAGATCGGCATTCGCAAGGTGCTCGGCGCTTCGATCAGCAATATCCTTTACCTCCTTTCGAAAGAGTACCTGGTGCTTGTGATCGTCGCCTTTGTCGTTTCTGCACCGCTGACGTGGCTGATCATCAATCAATGGCTGGAAGGGTTTGCGTTCCGGATCGACTGGCAGGCTCTCTACTTCGTCGTTGGACTTGTCGTTACATTGGTGATCGTGTTGTCGACCGTGGCGTCGAAGGCCTTGGGTGCGGCACGTACAAACCCTGTGAATGTTTTGAGATCGGAATAATGGCCTTATCTTTGAACCTTGATGGCAGAAGCAATTCCAAAGTTCAAGGTCAGGAAGAAGAAGTTGGGAAGTTATCCGTTCGTCAGCACCGTATTCAGTATCACGCTGGCATTGCTTGTGACGGGAGTTTTTGGGATCCTCCTCATTTATTCCAAAGAACTTGAAAGGATCGTCAGGGAAAACGTACGGATACAGGTTTACCTGAAGAGCAATGTGAACGAAGCCCAGCGTCTTCAGATCGCCAAAAACCTTTCGGCACAACACTTCATTCCCAAAGACAAAAAAGAATCCAATATCCGGTTCGAATCGAAAGAACAGGCCGCCGAGCGTTTCATCAAAGACACCGGCGAGGACTTCCTGCAGTTCCTGGGTGAAAACCCGCTCCGCGATTCGTTCGTGGTCCTGATCGACCCCGAGTACCAGACCAAAGAACGGCTGTCAAAGATCAAGACCGATGTCGAACAGATCAACGGCGTGTTCCAGGTCGACTACCCCGAAAGCACGATATCTTCCGTGAACGAGAATATGGCGACCATAGGCCTTGTCCTGATCGGCGCGGCTACCCTGTTGCTGATTGCCGTGGTGGTCCTGATCAACAATACGCTCCGCCTGGCGCTGTTCTCGCAGCGCTTCCTGATCCGCAGCATGCAGCTGGTTGGGGCCAAAAGCTGGTTCATTCAGCGTCCTTTCCTCTTCCGGGCGGCCATTCATGGCCTGGCGGCTGGTCTGCTGGCCTGCGGGGTGATCGCCGGACTGGTCTATTTCGCCAATAAAAACATCGAAGCCCTGCAGCTCATTCAAAATAAGTCCAGGATGACGACTCTTCTTGGCAGTCTGATTCTTATGGGTATTTTTGTGGCCGTTCTGAGCACCTACCGTGCCGTGAACAAGTATTTGAAACTTTCCCTGGACGAGCTGTACTAGACATGAGTAAACTCCCTTTCGGCAAAAAGAACTATCAGTTAATGGTAGCCGGACTGATCATAATTACCCTTGGATTCATTGTGATGATGCTGGATAAGGAACCACATGGCTTTGGCTTTCTCGGGATAACCCTCAGTCCCGTTATCGTTCTCACGGGTTTCATCGTAGAGGTGTTTGCCATTCTCCACACTCCCAAAGATAAATAGTGATGTCGTATCTCGATGCCATCATACTGGCAATCGTGGAAGGTCTCACCGAGTTCCTGCCGGTGTCGTCGACGGGTCACATGATCATTACTACGGCACTGTTGGGTATTAAACCCGACGATTTCACGAAGACATTTACCGTTGCAATACAACTGGGCGCTATCGTTTCGGTAGTCATCCTTTATTGGAAAAGGTTTTTCAAAACGTTTGATTTTTATATCAAGCTGTTGATCGCGTTTATCCCGGCAGCTGTTGTTGGATTTCTATTAGGCGATACGATCGATGCCATGCTCGAACGTGTTGATGTGGTAGCGTACGCTTTGATCGCGGGCGGGATATTCTTCTTATTCGTGGATGACTTGTTCAAACACGCCGAAGAAACGGGAAGCGCGGAAGTAACTAACCGGAATGCATTCGTGGTGGGACTGTTCCAGATCCTTGCCATGGTGATACCGGGCATTTCGAGATCGGCAGCAACGATCATCGGAGGGCTTTCACAAAAACTGAATAAGACTACAGCTGCGGAGTTCTCATTTTTCCTGGCGGTACCGACGATGGCTGCCGCAACGGGATATAAGCTTCTCAAATTCTATCTGAAAGGCGGTGAGTTCACCGCGAACCAGGTAAGTCTGCTGGCTGTCGGGAACGTATTTGCCTTCATCGTTGCTCTGATCGCTATCCGTTCTTTTATCTCATTCCTGACTAAACACGGGTTTAAATGGTTCGGGTATTACAGGATCATCGTTGGTGTCGCGATCCTGCTGATGTACTACCTGGGCGGTGGGCTTTCAATCGTCTGAAAATTATCTGAAAAATGGAAGCGGGGGAATCCAGTGACCGTGTGATACTCGTAAATAAGCCCCTTGAGTGGACTTCATTCGATGTGGTGAGAAAGCTCAAATACAAGCTCAAGGTCAGTAAGATCGGGCATGCAGGCACGCTTGACCCGCTCGCTACCGGCCTGCTGATCCTCTGCACCGGGAAATTGACCAAGAAGATCGACGAATACCAGGCACAGGAGAAAGAGTACACCGGCAGGTTCGTCATCGGCCAGACGACCCCTTCTCACGACCTGGAGACGGAAGTGAACGAAACCTTCGACATCAGTCACGTCACCGTTGAAAAAATACACGACACCGCCCGGGCTTTCCTCGGTGTTATCGAACAGCTTCCTCCCATGTATTCCGCAATCAAAATAAACGGACAGAGAGCCTATGAGCTTGCCCGAAAAGGCGAGACGGCAGAGTTGAAGAAACGGCCGGTGACGATCTCTGAGTTCGAGATCACGGCAATAGAACTGCCTTCCGTGAGCTTTCGGGTTGTATGCACAAAAGGAACGTATATAAGAAGTCTCGCACGCGACTATGGACTGGCATTGGGAGCAGGCGCCTACCTGGCCGAGCTATGCCGTACACGGATCGGATCGTTTCGCTTAGAAGATGCTCAGGAGATTGAAGATATTGTAGCCGCATGAATATCTACTACAGCACCGACGACTTCCACCCGATCCGCAACGCAGTTGTCACCAGCGGCACATTCGACGGCGTCCACGTCGGTCACCAGAAGATACTCAACAGGCTTAAAGAGATCGCAGCACGCATCGATGGCGAGACCATCGTGATCACGTTCTGGCCGCATCCCCGTTTTGTCCTGAAACCCGGCGAGACCACTCACCTGCTTCTCAACACGTTCGAAGAAAAAGCAGAGCTATTGAAAGAACAGGGCATACAACATCTGCTACGCATACCTTTCACCAAAGAATTCTCGCAGATCACCTCGCAAGAGTTCATCGAAAACATTCTCGTGAAAAGGATCGGCACAAAAAAACTCGTCATCGGTTACGACCACCGGTTCGGTAAAAACCGCGAGGGAAGTTTCGAACAGCTCAGCATGAATTCCGCGAGCTATGGCTTCGATGTCGAAGAGATCCCGCGACAGGATGTCGACAACATTGGCGTGAGCTCATCGCGTATACGCAAGGCCCTGGAAGAAGGAGATCTCGACACAGCCACTCATTTCCTGGGCCGCCCCTATTCCCTGATCGGGCGCGTCGTGAAGGGCGATAAGCTCGGTCGTGTATTGGGATACCCTACTGCCAATATCGACGTCGACTCCAACGACAAGCTGATCCCCGCATATGGAATTTACGCGGTGACTGTGGAGCACGGTCCGGATAAGCTCAAGGGCATGTTGTACATTGGCAACCGTCCAACTGTCGACGGCAGCAGGATGGCCATCGAGGTGAACATCTTTGACTTCGACAAAGACATATACGGAGAGAACCTGAAAGTGAACCTGGTTGCTACGATCCGGAAAGACGCCAAGTTCGACGACCTCGAAACACTTAAGAAACAAATGAAAGCCGATAAGGAACAAGCAGTCTTAATCTTGAACAACATTGTTTAATGTACGATTTACGATGTACGATGTACGATTTGGGCTGTCGTTCCTTCCTGGGGCTAAATCGTACATCGTACATCGTAAATCGTAAATCCCCCTCATGAGCACGGAGCGAAAACATTTATGGGAACCTTCTGTTAAAACGATTAGCGATGCCAACCTGACCCGCTACATGCAGTGGCTGTCGCACCAGGGGATCCATCACGCCGGCTATTCCTCGCTGTGGAAATGGTCTGTCGATGCGCCTCAGGAGTTCTGGCCCACCATCCTCTCCTACTTCAATGTTGTGTATGATGGAGTTTATACTCAGCCCATTGAAGGAAATATGCCGCACGTCAAGTGGTTCGATGGGATCAAATTGAATTTTGCAGAGCACGTTTTTCGCAAGAGGAATGAACAATACCCGGCAGTCGTATGCGGTTCGGAGACAACAGAGCCTCACGAGATCACATGGAAGGAGCTGAAAGATAACGTGGCTGCGTTCGCCAACTTCCTAAGACAGAAGGGCATCAAACCGGGCGACCGCGTCGCGGCGTATGTTTCGTGCATACCCGAAGCGACTATTGCTTTTCTTGCCGCCAATTCGATTGGCGCCGTATGGTCAAGCTGCTCTCCTGATTTCGGGACACAGTCGGTGGTCGATCGTTTTCAACAGATAGAGCCGAAGCTCTTCATCGCCGTAGACAGCTACGACTACGGTGGCAAATCGTTTGAAAAGCTCTCGGTAGTTTCAGAGGTCGTTCACCAGATACCGTCCATCAAGACCGTCGTTATTATTTCGAAGACCTCACAGCACGCCGATGCAAAGTATGTAAGCTGGAGCGAAGCAACACGGAGCACGAACGCCGAGCTGACGTTTGAACGCGTGCCCTTCGCCCACCCGATATGGATCGTATTTTCCTCGGGAACCACCGGTTTGCCGAAAGCCATCACGCACTCGCATGGTGGAATACTGCTTGAACATCTGAAATATCTTACGTTCCACAACGACCTTCACGAAAACGAAAGGCTGTTCTGGTACACGACCACCGGGTGGATGATGTGGAATTATGTACAAGGTGCATTGGTATGCGGCGCTACCGCAGTTCTTTACGACGGCCATCCCGGTCATCCGGACCTTTCCCGGCTTTGGGAGTTTTGTGAAAAGACGCGCATCAATCACTTCGGTACCAGTGCAGGATTTATCCTAGCCTGTCGCAAGGCCGGGATCGAGCCCGGCAAGCAATATGGATTGAAAGACCTGAGGTCGATCGGCTCGACCGGGAGCACGTTGCCGGAAGAAGGGTTCGAATATGTTTACGAGAAGGTGAAGAAAGACGTATGGCTCGCTTCCATGAGCGGTGGTACCGATGTGGCCAGCGCTTTCGTCGGCGGCAACCCATTATGGCCTGTCTATTCCGGGGAGATCCAATGCCGTGCGCTCGGCTGCAGCCTGGAAGCATGGGACGAAGAGGGAAAGCCCGTCGTGAACGAAGTGGGTGAAATGGTGATCACCAAACCTATGCCTTCGATGCCGGTGTATTTGTGGAACGATAAAGACTTTTCTAAATACGAAGACAGCTACTTCAGTACCTATCCCGGAATCTGGCGACACGGCGACTGGATCGAAGTAACGTCTCACGAAGGAGTTGTGATCTACGGCCGAAGTGATGCCACCCTCAACCGGGGCGGCGTGCGTATCGGCACCAGCGAAGTCTATCGCGCTGTCGATAAAGTGACCGAAGTACAGGACAGCATGATCATTTGCATCGAGAGCGAGGGCGGCAAATTTTATATGCCCCTGTTTGTTATCCTCAAAGAAGGACAGAAGCTTTCGGAAGCTCTCAAAAAGAAGATCAACTCGGTGATCCGCGATGACTACAGTCCCAGGCACGTTCCCGACGATATCATCGAAGTTACCGACATACCATACACGATCAGCGGCAAGAAGACAGAAACACCCGTCAAGAAGATCCTCATGGGGAAAGATCCCGCGAAGGTTATCAATACCGGCGCGTTGCGAAATCCGGAGTCGATGAATTTCTTTGTGAACTTTTACAGAACAACCATCAAAAAATGAAAACCTCTACCATCAAGTTCAATATCAACCTCGACGATAACGACGTTCCGGAAAAGATCGAATGGGATGCCAACGAAAAACCGGAAGGCGGACTTACCGAAACCAAAGCGATCAGCATATCGGTATGGGATCAGGAACAGAAGAACACGTTGCGTATCGATCTGTGGACGAAGGACATGCCGGTTGAAGAAATGAAAAGATTTTACATCGAGTCGATCGGTGGAATGGCCCAAAGTGTATTGCGGGCAACGGGCGATGAGTTTATGGCCAGAGAGATGGATGCCCTCTGCGACAAGCTCGTGGAATACGTCCGGAAAAACTCCTGAGAATCGCCAGCAATCGTTTGTTTCTCCCTATTTTCTCGTAATTTGTAAGTATCCGTAACTACAAATTATACCGCATGAGGAGTTTATACCAACGCTCTTTTTTCATTTTACTTTTCTGTTTTTCTGCTGCCTCCGTCCTCGCTCAGACTACTATCACCGGCCAGGTGAAAGATGAGAATAACGAAGGCCTCGCCGGTGTGAATATCATCGTGAAGGGCCGTGTGATCGGAACGGTAACAGACGTCAACGGCAATTTCAATCTGAATGTAAATGATAACCCGCCCTTCACCCTTGTGATCTCGTTTGTCGGATATGCGACACAGGAAATACAGATCGCCAATGCAAGCACTACCGGGCTCTCCATCAAAATGGAAGAAGCTTTGTTGCTCGGACAAGAGATCGTCATATCCGCATCGCGTGTGGAAGAGAAGATCATGGAGTCACCGGTGTCGATCGAAAAGATGGACATCCTCGCTGTACAAAATACCTCCGCCGACAACTACTACAAGGGCCTGGCGAACCTCAAAGGTGTCGACATCACCACCAGCAGCATCAATTTCCAGATCATCAATACACGCGGCTTCAACTCTACAGGCAATACGCGCTTTGTTCAATTGACGGACGGGATGGACACGCAGGCTCCCGCGCTGAATTTCCCGATCGGTAACCTGAACGGTCCTTCGGAGCTCGATGTTGAGAGCGTGGAACTCATACCCGGCGCATCGTCAGCTCTCTATGGTCCGAATGCATTCAACGGAATACTCCTGGTCAACAGCAAGAACCCGTTTGACTACCAGGGACTGAGCGCATTTGCGAAGGCAGGCGTTAACCACATCGGCAGCAATGCCGATGCAAACCCCCACCCCGTTTGGGAAGGCGCCATCCGTTATGCAAGGTCATTCAACAACAGGTTTGCATTCAAGGTGAACGCTGCTTACATGAAAGCCCTCGACTGGCATGGCACCGACGGCACCGATCGCGAGAGTGCACGCACCCCGGTGGATGCCAATGGCAATCCGCTGTTCAATCTTTCTGATGCGAACTTCTCCACTGTCAACAATCCCGGTGCCGACCGCCTTCACTATATGGGGGACGAAGCTTCCATCAACCTTGCGATCTTTCCACTGAGTGCAAGCTGGAGGACTTTTGCAAGCACGAACTCACCGTATTACAACAACATTTATCAACCCGGTCTGTCTGCAATTGATTATGCAAACGCAGGCGATCTTCCGAGTACAGTCGTGTCGGTTACTCCGTATCCGGAAAAAGACCTGATCAGTTACAACGCGAAGAACATTAAGGCAAATCTAGGGTTGTATTACCGCGTCAATGACAGAATGGAATTGAGCTATTTGTTCAACGCCGGCTTCGGCACCAGTATTTACACCGGCGCCCAACGGTATTCACTGAAAAATTTCAGTATTCAGCAGCATCGCGTGCAGCTTCGTGGCGACAACTTCTTTTTGAGGGCATACACGACGATCGAAAACTCCGGTGACTCCTACATCACGGAATTCCTTGCAAAACGTGTCAACGATCTTGCAGTAAACGCGTCGAACCCGTTGTTCAACGATGTATCGGGGTACCTCGCAACGTACGGCACTGAATATCTCAGGTACCTGTACGACTCGGGTCTCGATCCCGGTGAGATCAATACCCTGCCGGCTGCAGAACGGCTAGCAATACAACAGGGAGCCCACACACATGCGCGTGAGGTCGTAGACGGCCGGTTCCACCTGGATCCAAATTCAGCTGCTTTCAAAGCCCTGAAAGACAAGGCGATGAATGGAACGATACCCCAAGGCCCGAAATTCAGCGACGCCACCCGTCTCTATCATGCCGAAGGACAGTATGATTTCAAAAACGAGATCAAGTTCATGGAGCTTCAGGCCGGAGCCAGCTACAAGGTGTACGACCTTCGCTCGAACGGAACCATCTTCGACGACAAAGACGCCCCTATCACCATCAGCGAATTCGGCGGGTATGCCCAGGCCGGGAAATGGCTGGGCGACCGGAAAGTGAAACTTACGGCATCCGGACGCTACGACAAGAACATCAACTTCAAAGGACGTTTCAATCCCAGGCTCGGGGTGTTGTATAAATTTAGTGAGAACACCAACGTGCGTGTTTCATACCAGACAGGTTTCAGGATACCGAGTACACAAGGACAACACATCGACCTCAGTATTCTAACCGCGCGCCTATTGGGTGGATTGCCCCGGTATTACGAAAAATATGACCTCGGAAGAGTGTCCAGCAGCGGCCAGAACCTGGCATTCGAAGGATTCTCCGTTGAAAAATACGCAAAGGCGGTATTCGACGGCGGTTCGACACCTACGGCATTTGCTGCTAATGTTGGATTACTAAAGCCTTTTGTATGGAATGCTGTTAAACCCGAACGTGTTCAGAATATCGAGATCGGATTCAAAAGCCTTATCAACAACGAGCTCCTGATCGATGCCGCTTATTACTACAACATCTACAATGATTTTATCACTCAAACCCGCGTAAGGATTGCCAGCGAAAACCCGGATGGGTCTCCCAACTACGCAACCATCCTGAACGGTACGGCGCTGGACAAGCGCGCCGACGGAACTATAGGCGGCAACACGGCACAGATCTACACCAACTTCACCGAACAGGTTACATCACAAGGCGCCGTGCTTGGCCTTACCTACAGCCTGGCACGCGGTTACACGTTGGGTGGTAACTACAATTGGAATGTACTTCAGCACACACCTCCGCCCGACCAATTCCTTTCGGAGTTCAACACACCTGAGCACAAGGCTAATCTCTCTTTTGGAAACCGCAAGGTTACCGACAACGTGGGTTTCAACGTAACATGGCGCTGGCAATCGGAATTCCTGTGGCAATCGTCGTTCACCATCCCGGCCAACGGAATGGTTCCTGCGTACAACACACTCGACGCGCAGGTCACCTACCGAATCAGCAGCCTGAAATCGGTATTGAAACTAGGCGGGTCGAACCTCCTCAACAAAAAGTATATCCAGAGTCTGGGAGGACCGAACATCGGCGCGATGTATTATGTGTCCCTCACCTTCGATGAACTTTTCAGGTAGAAACACGATTTACGATTTACAAAGTACGATGTACGATTTGGTCTACGAATATTCGTCACACTAAAATCGTACATCGTAAATCGTACATCGTACATTGCACTTGTTAATTGTCCCATTCCGATGAATCTATTCAGATACACGAAGGTCTATGCTTCCACGTTATTCCTTTCTCTTTTTGTTGTCTCTTGTGGAGAGGACGATCCGAAACCCGAACGGGTCCTTGTAACGGCCGACTACGCCCTGAGCCGCTCGGCCAGCGAGCTCCGGCTGTTCCTTTCCCGGGCTTCTGACCTGGATCTCGACCTCGACGTGCTCAAGTACGACATAGACATCTATAAGATCACCTACAAGACCACATATAACGGCCAGGAGATCAATGCTTCGGCGCTGGTTGCTTTGCCTTTGAGAGCCCCGGCAGCCCCGATCATAAGCTTCCAGCACGGAACGATCGCCGCTTACACACAGGCCCCCACGGTATTGGAGGCTTTTGATCCGGAAGCAATCCTATACTCGGCCCTCGCCGCACCGGGGATGATCTCCGTCGCTCCGGACCTGCTCGGCTTCGGCAGCTCCAAAAGTGTCCTTCACCCCTACTACGTCGAAGAGCTGACTGCTTCTGCGGTGCGGGATGCCGTTCGTGCTGCGAGAGATCTCGCTGCCGACAAAGGCATCGCGTTCAACGGTAAGCTCTTCCTGGCAGGGTATTCACAGGGCGGCTATGCAACGATGGCAACCCATAAGTCGATCGAAGCCGAGGGCCTCGAAGGCATCGAGCTGGTATCCTCGTTTCCCTCATCCGGTGGATATGACATCAAGAACATGCAGGAATATTTTTTTGACCTGAATGAATACAGCCAGCCGTTCTACATCGCCTATGTGGCGCAGGCGTACAAAACAACCTTCGGCTGGTCACAGTCCCTCAGCGACTTCTTCAACGATCCATACGCGGCCAGGATCCCGGCGCTGGTCAACGGTTCCAAAACCAACAACCAGATCAATGACGAGCTGACTTACAGCATCCCCGCCCTCGTGAAGGCAGACCTGATCGCCAATATCGATACCGACCCGAAGTTCAAATACATCGTGGATGCCTTTAACGATAACAGCCTCACCGACTGGACACCAACCATTCCTATGCACATGTTCCACGGCGATGTGGACACAACGGTCCCCTATAGCAATTCGGTCATTACCTACAATAAGTTGATTGCCAATGGCGCCTCCTCGTCGACGGTAACTCTTACAGCTCTCCCCGGAGCCGATCACAACTCGGGAATATTTCCATACATCGAATTGTTCCTCCCGGCCGTGCTGGCCTTAAATGAATAAAAAAAGGCTGTCGAATGACAGCCTTTTTTTAAAGACCTTAAAGCTCGTTACGGCAGGAAGATACCGCCTACAACTTGCAGGATACCATTAGAGATACCTACTTGTGTTGAGATATCAGGCTTCACAATGGGTGCCTGTGATACCCCACCTGTCTTCGTGGCGGAAATCACTATGCCGGTAGGGCACTGACAAGTACCAGCCGGTACGCCCGTCGTTACGGTCAGGACCTTGCCTGACATTGAATTCAGATTTCCGTTTGCAAACGTAGTCGAACCACTAGAGGCTGTTACAACATACTTACCATTCAATACGTGGCTGCGAAGGATTGATCTCGCTGCAGCAGCTGGAAACGTCGTTGTGATGAAAGTCTTAACCTCGGCAGCTGTCGGCACATTTGTAGCCGGCTTTGCGTTGAATGCGTTATATACACCTATAAACACAGGGTTCGGGATCGCGAGCAGCGTAAGGTTTGTGCCTTTCGCGAGGATGCCCGTGTAGGTCTCGGCTGCGGCAACACCTGCATCAGCGTAACCGATCATATATGCCATGTATGTGAAATCCTTTCCGAGCAGCACGGTAGAAGCCAGTGATCCGAGGATCGCAGCAAGCTGACCGCCTGTTGTGGGAGGAATAAGTACCGTAGCTGTAGTGTGTACCACACCGTTCTTTGCTTGCTTATCATATTCGCTGACAACGATGTTGGTCGTTGAAGAGCCTGTGAGCAACGTGCCATCGGTGTTGACCTTGATCACTTGCGGAGCTGAGGGAGCTCCAGGATCGGTGTACAAGGTATTGATGCTTGCACCTGCGGTCAGGTCGCTTTGCATTTTCTTGCCGGCTACGAAGTGATACGTCAACACACCCTTAATGATATCGGGATTAACCTGGTCGGGATCTTTCAAGCCCGGAAGTGCAGTAAGGCTCACGAATGCCTTGTTGCTCGGTGCAAAGAAAGTGTACTCGGTACTCCCCTGCAGGTATGCTTTCAAGTCGGGGAATTTTTCGATGTACATCACGATAGAATCGTACGAATTGTCGGGAGATCCGGTGTTCGCTTGCTTGAACTGATCGGATATAAGGTAGTCGTACATGGTGCCGTCGAAAATTGTGGGACCATCGTCGTCGTCGCATCCGCTGAGGACGAAAATACTCGCCACCAGCGCAACGGCCGTTGTATAGCGGAGAAGTGCAAACAATCTCTTAGTCATGGTCAATTTTGAATTTGGTTTATGGATCAATATTAGCCAAAAAAGGCCAGAAAATTGTATGCAAGCCGAGTAATAAGTGCCTTTTCAGGCCAATTAAATCGTATGCAGGTGAAAAGCTGTTTTCGGGGGTTGGTTCTCACGGAAAACACGGAAAGCACAGAAACCCCTTGAAAAAAGCTCCTGCATATTTTCCGTGCTTTACGTGCTTTCCGTGAGAAAATTCAAAACAGGGCCTTGGCAATCCTGTAAATCGGGTCGGATTTTCCCATCGAATAAAAATGCAAGGTTGGAACACCCTTTTTCATCAATTCCCGCGACTGCTCGATGGCCCACTGGATGCCTACCTCTTTTACGGCGGCGTTGTCGCTGCACTTCTCTGCCTCCTCCGAAAGCGCCTCGGGGATGTCGATATTGAACGTCTTCGGGAGCACCGTCAGCTGAGCTTTACCGGTCAGTGGTTTTATACCTGGAATGATGGGCACGTTGATCCCACTCTCCCGGCAGAGATCGACAAACTCGAAATACTTCCGGTTGTCGAAGAACATTTGCGTCACGACGTAGTCCGCACCCATGTCGACTTTCAACTTGAGATACTTCAGGTCTGACTTGAGATTGGGAGCGTTGTAATGTTTCTCGGGATAACCGGCCACGCCGACACAGAAATTGGTGGGATCCGCGATCTGCAATTCATCGTCGAGATACTTTCCTTTGTTCATCAGAACGACCTGTTCCAAAAGCTCGGAAGCATACTTGTGCCCATCGGGCTCCGCGACAAACTTCGATTCGCTTTTTATCGCGTCACCCTGCAACAGCAGAACGTTGTCGACGCCAAGGAAGTGAAGGTCGATCAGCGCATTCTCCGTTTCTTCTTTACTGAATCCTCCGCAAATGATGTGAGGGACGGTGTCGATCTTGTAGTGGTTTTGAATCGCGGCGCAAATGCCTACGGTGCCGGGTCTCTTGCGTGTGGATATCTTTTCGAGAAGCCCGCCCGGCATTTTACGATACACATATTCTTCACGGTGGTAGGTAACGTCAATGAACGGAGGCTTGAACTCCATCAGGGGATCGATGTTGTTGAACAGGTTCCTGATGTTGTCTCCCTTCAACGGCGGTAATATCTCGATGGTGAAGAGAGTTTTGCCGTTAGCGTTTTTGAGGTGATCGGTTACTTTCATTTTAAATACATTTCACGCAAAGGCGCAAAGGAATGCACGCAAAGGCGCAAGGGTTATAAGTTGTTTACTATTCGATGGATACCGGTCTTCAAGAAAGGTTCGTTGAAATTTATCAATAGCGCTAATTTCTTGAATGATAATTTCAAGTAGGTCAACGTTTGCGCATAGTGAACTGGCGCCAGCGTTTCGACGGCTTTCAGCTCAACTATCACTTTCTCATTTACCAATAAATCGATTCGATACGCGGATTCCATCTTCATACCTTTATACACAAAAGAGACCGGCAGCTGCCTTCTGACGTCCAGTCCGGACTGCTTAAGATCGTGCTCGAGTGCTGCCTCATATATTGACTCAAGCATACCAGGACCTAAACTTGAATGAAGTTTAAGGGCGATTCCGACGATCTTGTACGACAACTCATTCTCGCTCATGGGGGTATGACCTATAATCACACCCAACTTATAGTTTAATTCGCTCCAATACCTTCAGAAAACCTTACGCTTTCCATCATTCTGCATTCTTTACCCCTTTGCGTTGGATTCCCCTTCGCGTCTTTGCGTGAACTGCATTGCACTCAATACGCCAGCACCGGAGAGAGCCATCGCTCAATGTCTTTCAAATCCATCTTCTTTCTCTCTGCATACTCCGTCACCTGGTCTTTTTCGATCTTCCCGAGACCATAATACTTCGATTCGGGACTGGCAAAATAATAACCACTCACAGACGAAGCCGGGTACATGGCGTACGACTCTGTTAGTTTGATACCTGCTTTCGCTTCTGCATCCAGCAAGTCGAAGATGGTTTGCTTCTCGGTATGATCCGGGCAGGCTGGGTAGCCCGGCGCAGGCCGTATTCCCTGGTACTCTTCCTTGATCAACTGCTCTTCGGTGAGGTTCTCCTCCTTTACGTAGCCCCAATATTCCTTTCTTACCCTTGCGTGCAACATTTCCGCAAACGCTTCGGCCAAACGGTCGGCCAGGGCTTTGGTCATGATATCCGAATAGTCGTCGTGGTCGGCCTGGTATTTTGCAAGCAGCTTTTCGATGCCAACTCCTGCTGTTACCGCAAACATTCCCACGTAGTCATTCTTGCCGGAGCTCGCAGGTGCGATGAAATCCCCAAGACAGAAGTTGGGAAGGTTCTGTGCCTTCTTGTTCTGCTGTCGCAGGAAATGCAACGTGGTCAGTTCTTTCGTTCGTGTGTCGTCGGTGAACAGTGTGACATCGTCGGTCGGTGTGGCCGACGCAGCATAGAACCCGATGACGCCATTTGCTTTCAATGACTTCTCCTTTACGATCTGGTCGAGCAATGCCTGTGCATCGTCGAAAAGCTTCTTCGCTTCGACACCTACATGAGCGTCGTTGAAGATCCCTGGATAACGACCGGCGAGCATCCATGTCTGGAAGAATGGTGTCCAATCGATATACTTCCTGATCTCGTCGAGGGGATACTCGATAAACACTTTCGTTCCAAGGAATGAAGGCTTCGTGATCAGCTGAGCGTCCCAGTCGATCGACACGCGGTTCTTGCGCGCGTCCGCGAGCTTGATGTAGTTCTTCTCCTGTTGGCGGCTCTCGTGGTCTTTGCGAAGAGCGATGTACTCCTTTTTGATCTTGTCTTTGAAAGCGCCCCTTGTTTCAAGACTGATGAGCTCGCTCGCAACGGGCACCGAGCGGGAGGCATCGAGCACGTGCACCACGGCGCCATCGTATACCGGGTCGATCTTCACGGCAGTGTGAATGCGTGACGTGGTCGCTCCGCCGATCAGCAAGGGCAAATCCATCTTCTCCCGCTGCATTTCCTTTGCAACATGGACCATCTCGTCGAGCGACGGTGTGATCAGTCCGCTCAGACCGACGATGTCGACCTTTTCTCTCTTCGCTGCCTCGATGATCTTCTCGGGTGGCACCATCACGCCCAGGTCGATGATCTCGTAGTTGTTACACGCCAGCACAACGCCGACGATATTCTTACCGATGTCGTGAACATCGCCCTTCACGGTGGCCATGAGTACTCTTGCGGCCGGCTTCCCTGCTGTCCCTGTCCTTCGCTTCTCTTCTTCCAGGAATGGCGTGAGGAAGGCGACGGACTTTTTCATCACACGCGCGCTCTTCACCACCTGTGGAAGGAACATCTTACCGGCTCCGAACAGATCGCCAACCACATTCATACCCGCCATCAGAGGGCCTTCAATGACAAACAACGGACGGCCGTACTTCAGACGGGCCTCCTCAGTATCCTGGTCGATGAAATCAATAATGCCCTTTACCAAAGCGTGCTTCAGACGTTCTTCGACAGATCCCTGTCTCCACGCGTCGTCCGCTTCTTTCTTCTTGGTCGAGCCCTTGAAGGTTTCAGCAAACTCCAACAGTCTTTCGGTAGCGTCCTCTCTCTTATTCAAAAGAACATCCTCCACTCTCTCGAGAAGGTCCTTCGGGATCTCATCGTAGACCTCGAGCATAGCGGGGTTCACAATGCCCATGTCCATGCCGTATTTGATAGCATGAAAGAGAAAGACGGAGTGCATGGCTTCGCGTACCTTCTGGTTTCCGCGAAAGCTGAACGACACGTTGCTCACACCACCACTGACGTGAGCATGTGGAAGGTTCTCCCTGATCCACTTCGTCGCACGGAAGTAATCGTTAGCGTAGTTCCTGTGCTCGTCGATCCCTGTTGCAACGGGAAAGATATTGGGATCGAAAATGATATCGGAAGGAGGAAAATGTATTTTGTCGACCAGGAGATCGTAAGCGCGCTTGCAGATAGATATCCTCCGCTCGTACGTGTCGGCTTGTCCTTGTTCGTCGAACGCCATCACGACGGTGGCTGCTCCGTAACGCCGTACCAGCTTTGCCTGTCGAAGGAACTCTTCTTCGCCGCCCTTGAGGCTGATAGAATTCACGATGCCTTTGCCCTGGATACATTTCAGTCCGGCTTCAATGACCTCCCATTTGGAAGAGTCAATCATGACCGGCAGCACGGCTATCTCAGGCTCGGAAGCCATCAGGTTGAGGAAGCGAACCATCGCGGACTTGGAATCGAGCATGCCTTCATCCATGTTCACGTCGATCACCTGTGCGCCGCCGCGCACCTGGTCGAGCGCTACCTCCAGCGCTTCTTCGAACTTATCTTCTTTAATGAGCTTCAGGAAACGAGCCGATCCTGTCACGTTGGTTCGTTCTCCTATGTTAACGAAGTTCGATTGAGGTGTTATGGAAACGGCTTCGAGCCCGCTTAAGCGTAGTGGTTGGTGATTCATCAATAGGATTACTTAGATCGCAGCAGGTTCCTGTGCATGTATAGTTCTTGGTTTATACTTCGCTGCAACTTCAGCTATTTTCTTTATGTGTTCGGGTGTCGATCCGCAACAGCCTCCGATAATATTGATCAGGCCCTCTTTCAGGAACTCTTCTATCTCCGCTGCCATTTCATCGGGAGTCTGATCGTATTGACCGAACTCGTTCGGCAGGCCTGCGTTGGGATGCGCGCTCACGAAGAACGGCGCCTTTTCATTCAACACCTGCAGGTACGGACGCAATGCTGCCGCACCCAAAGCACAGTTCAATCCGATACTCAGCAATGGAACGTGCGACATCGATATCAGGAACGCCTCCGCAGTCTGACCCGAAAGGATCCTCCCGCTGGCATCGGTAATGGTACCGGAGATCATCACAGGTACTTCACGGCCGATTTCTTCAAACAACTCCTGGATGGCAAACAAGGCCGCCTTCGCGTTGAGTGTGTCTGTAATAGTTTCGGGGAGCAGCATGTCAGCGCCTCCATCAAGAAGTCCGCGCGCCTGTTCCTTGAAAGCGTTTACCAACTGGTCGAACGAGATCGCGCGATAGCCCGGATTGTTCACGTCGGGCGACATGGACGCGAGCTTGGTGGTCGGTCCCATCGACCCGGCTACGAACCTGGGCTTGTGTGGTTCTTTCGCCGTGAACTCATCAGCAACTTCCTTGGCAAGCTTTGCTGCTTCGAAGTTGATGCGATAAACATATGATTCAAGATGGTAGTCGGCCTGGGCAACCCACGTGCTGCCGAACGTGTTCGTCTCGGCGATATCGGCGCCGGCTTCGAAGTACTGACGGTGAATGTCCTTAATGATATCCGGACGGGTAATGCTCAGCAGGTCATTGTTTCCCTTCAGTGGATGCGGATGATCCTTCAGCTCTTCCCCGCGAAAATCATTCTCCTCCAGCTTATGCCGCTGGATCATTGTTCCCATGGCGCCGTCGAGCACCATGATCCGTTTCTTTAAAATGTCCTGGATGTTCACTCTTTCTGGTTTAATTGATCTGTACTTATTCAGAAAGAGGCTCTATGAGAGTGGCTGCCTATCTGCTCCCGACGAGTCGGGATGGGATTTAGCACAACGTTCCGGCACTGCTATACTTCTCGGAACAGGTTGCTAAGACGTCAATGGGCCCAAACCCTCGGTCTTTCTGAATAAGCTTTGCAAAGAAACATAAACAGACCTGCAATTGCAACAGTTCATTTCACTGTAATCGTTTGTGAAAACAGAAATTATCACTGTCATATTACCAAACCAAGAAGCTCTTGTTCTGCGCCTAGAACTCAGCGCTAAAAAGTTGATCTTTGCAAAAAATAAGTTTGAAGCTCGCTGCTGTCGATATCGGTTCCAACGCCATTCGTTTTCAGATCTCTACGGTCCTTGTCAACGGACCTAAGGTCATGTTCAAAAAGCTCGAATACGTGCGCTTCCCCCTCCGCCTTGGTCACGACGTGTTCTCCACCAACAGTATCAGCGAGAAGAGCATCCTGAAATTCATCAAGCTGATGAAGGTCTATAAGCTGCTCATCGAACTTTACGAAGCCGACGACTACATGTTCTGCGCTACATCGGCCATGCGCGAATCTGAGAACGGAGAAGAAGTTGCCAAACGCGTGCTCGATGAGCTTGGGATAACCATCAACATCATCAACGGCCAACAGGAAGCCGAGTTGGTGAACCGTGCCATCGCGTCCTACCTCGGCGACCAGTCGTATATCCACATCGACGTAGGCGGAGGAAGCACCGAGCTCAACATATATATCGACGGAAAGAAGACAAAGACCAGGTCGTTCAAGATCGGTTCGGTACGAGTGCTCGAGCACACCGATTCCCCGATCATGTGGCAGGACATGGAATCGTGGGTCAGGAAGAACATCGACAAGGGCTTCGGCAAGATCACCGCCGTGGGTACCGGCGGAAACATATCCAAGATCTTCGAGCTGGCGCGACTCAAGCCAGGCAAATCACTTACCCTGAAGAAGTTCAAGGCCATCAAGGAAATGATCGAAGGCAAAACGATCGAGCAGCGCATCTACGAGCTCCAGATGAATCCCGACCGCGCCGACGTGATCATCCCGGCAAGCGACATCTATATGAAGGTCATGCAGTGGGCAAAGGCGAGCGAGATGATTGTACCGGAGGTGGGGTTGAAGGACGGGATATTACTTCATCTGCTGGAAAAGGCGCAGCAGCAGAAGAAGATTGAATTTGGGGAGTAGCTTTTTCGTTATTCGTTATTCGTTGTTCGGGGCAAAGTCGATGATCATTCGTCGTAGCCGCGAACAACGAACAACGAAATCATTCAAAGCGAAGAGACTCAATCGGATCCAGCTTCGATGCCTTCCATGCCGGATACCATCCCGAGAGCAATCCGACAGCGACACAGACTACCATACCGAAGAACATCCAGAACCAGGGCATGACAAAGGTCGAGATGCCCATCACACCGGCGAGAAGATTTCCGATCAGGATACCGAGAATGATTCCAAGGATACCGCCGAGAACACATACTACGATCGCTTCAATCACAAATTGCTGACGGATCCGTAGTGGAGTGGCGCCCAGCGCTTTACGTACTCCCACTTCGCGGGTTCGTTCAGTGACCGACACCAGCATAATGTTCATTAAAGCGATCGCGCTTCCGAGCAGCGTAATGAAACCGATACCCAAGCCGGCTCCCTGGATGACACCCATAATGGTGTTCATCTCGGTCAGGGTGTCGCTCTTCTCTACCTGGAAGGACTCTGGCGTGCCGATACGGTCGTGACGGATGGCGCGCATCAATCCGGTGGCTTCGCCCATGGCCATATCCATCTTGGTGGGGTCGGCTATACCGATAGCAAGGGCGTAGTCGAGCCCCCGCCCGCTCGCCATTTGGTTGGCAACCAGTATCGGGAAGAGCACCATGCTGTCGTAGTTGTCCTGGGAGAGCTGTCCTTTTTCGGCCATCACTCCGATGACCCTGAATTGAACGCCTTTAAATGATATCTCTTTGCCCACGGCAAGCTCATTCTTCTCGAATAGCTGTGTGTATATCTTGTACCCGATCACGGCTACTTTTGTCCCGTAGTCTATCTCACGTTTCGAAAGGTTTCGCCCTTCGGAAAGGTTGAGCGAGTTGAGCGCCATGTATTCGTCATTGACACCCTGCAGTACTACGTTTGGATTGGATTTCTTGGAACGATATTTGACTTCCGCGTTCCATGAAAGCTCGGCGTTGAGGGCTACAATGGAAGAGACCTGGTAGCGGTCGATAAAATGCTGAACATCATTCAGTTGAAGCGGGGGGAATCGTTTTTCGTTGATACCGTTATTCTGGCGGTTCCTGTTACGCTTCGATTCGATATAAAATGAGTTGGCCCCAAGAGACGAAAGGCTTTCAGTAAGGGTGTACCCGATGCCGTCGACGGCGGTGAGTGCTCCCACAAGACAGGTGATACCGATGGCCACAATGAGGGCAGTGAGGACGGAACGGAGCAGGTTCGCATAAATTGACCTCAGTCCTTCCTTAATATTTTCGATTAAATTCATGAAATTATGGGCCTGAACTTGACAAATTTACCTTATAGAACGTTTACTCTGAGACTGGTAGGGAAATTAATTGTTACACCAGTTCCGGACTAATTGCTGAAACGATGCGGTTTTCGATTTTGTTTTGCCTGTTGCTGATCTGCCGGGTGGCCTCCGCCAACTATATTTTCGTCCCGATGGATGAAAAACAGACGGATCACCTGAAAGCATACGGGATTGCGTACTGGATACTGAAAAAAGACGCGGAGGTCGATTGGCTCCTGAACTACCGGGGAGGCAGCTTCATGGCCAAATACCATCCCACCATCCAGAACGAGCTAACGGTCCGTGGCGTCTCCTTCGAGATCATCAGCGACGCGCAGGCCAACCAGATCATCACGGAGATCGCCAGCCCCGCGACAAATACCGACATCATGAAGCTGGAAAAAACCCCACGCATCGCGGTGTATTCTCCCAAAAGCAAACAACCATGGGACGACGCCGTGACGCTGGTCCTCACCTACGCCGAAATCCCCTACGACATCATCTTCGACGACGAAGTATTGAATGGCGAGCTTCCAAAGTACGATTGGATTCACCTTCACCATGAAGACTTCACCGGCCAATACGGTAAGTTCTTTGGCTCCTATGGAAACATGCCCTGGTATATTGAAGCCCAGAAAGAAGCAGAAGACCTCGCACGCAAACACGGGTTCAGGAAAGTATCGCAGCTCAAGCTGACCGTTGTTAAACGTATAAAAGAGTTTGTCGCCGGCGGCGGATTTCTCTTCGCCATGTGTTCGGCCACCGACTCATACGATATCGCACTGGCCGCCGAAGGCGTCGACATCTGTGAACGTATGTACGATGGCGATGCAGCCGACCCAGCCGCCCAGGACAAGCTCAACTTCGAAACCACTTTCGCATTCACGGACTTCCGCCTTTCCAGAGATCCATATCAATACGAGTTCTCCGACATCGACAACAACCTGCAGGACCGCGGACTCCGCCAGGACAACGACTACTTCTCCATCTTCGAATTCTCCGCCAAGTGGGATCCTATTCCTACCATGCTCACGCAAAATCATACGAGAGTGATCAAGGGTTTCTACGGTCAGACCACCGGCTTCAAAAAACATCTCATCAAACCCGACGTCGTGATCATGGGTGAAAACAAAGAGATCAAGGAAGCCAAGTATATGCACGGTATCTTCGGCAAAGGATTCTGGACTTTCTACGGCGGTCACGATCCCGAAGACTATCAGCACACGGTCGGTGAAGAACCAACCGACCTCAACCTTCATCCGAACTCTCCCGGATTCCGGTTGATCCTGAACAACGTACTGTTCCCGGCGGCAAAGAAGAAGAAACAGAAGACGTGATCTATGCTACGCGTTGCTGTTGTTGCGATGGTGCTGTTGATCTCTTTCCGGGCTTCGGCTCAAACCGACGTCATAGAAGAAAAGCTTGGCAAAGATGCCAGCAAGTCGGTCAATAAAGACAATACTTTTACTCTTTACAAAGCAGAGAAACCGAACGCGTCGGGAGTTCCCGTGCTCCATTATGTCGTACAGCGCAACGGCGACAAGAAGATCGTACTGGAAGGGTCGATAACGATGGGCGTGATCGAGTGGTCGGCAGTCTATGAGCTGGAAGAGTCGAGGTCGCTGGGGTCGGAGGCTCAGCAAGCTGCAGGAAGTAAGAGGAGGATTGATTTAAGACCGTTTCTTAAGTAAGTCGGTGTTTGTTGTTTGTTGTTCGCGGTTAAGATTAATTGTAGTGTACCTGCAAGAAGGAGATCGTTAACCGCAACCCGCAATCGCAACACAAAAGAACCTAAACTCTGCCTCGAACAACGAACAACAAACAACGACCCACGCTCAGTGCATTCTATCTCCCCGCACTTCCAGCGTTTTCACAATCTCCCCCTCCTCCACCAATATCTCCCTCCACCTTTCCATCACACGTTCCGGCTCCATATATTCCTTCGCAAGGGCGAGAAAGCTTTTATAGTGAGCCGCTTCAGACACCATCAGCTCGTGGTAGAAATCACTCAGTTGTTCGTCCTTGATCTCTTTCCACAATAGCCGGAACCGCTCGCAGCTGCGTGCTTCGATCAGGGCGCTCATCAGCAGCCTTTCCACGAGCTGTTCTTCACGGCCCCCGCCCTTCTTCAGTATTTTCTGTATCCGCTCCACGTATTCGTCCTTGCGGTTGGGCCCTAATGCGAAGCCGCGTTTCCTAAGCTCGGCCACCACTCTTTCGAAGTGATTCCACTCTTCGGCAACAATGGGTATGAGCATATCAACAAGTTTCTCGTAACTGGGATACTGGATGATCAGTGAAATGCCGGTCGAGGCGGCCTTCTGTTCGCAGTAGGCATGATCGATGAGTATTTCCCGGATGTTCATTTCAGCAATGTTCACCCATCGCGGGTCGGTCGGGAGCTCGAGTCCAAGTACGTGCTTGTCCATGATCAGTCGAATAGCATGAGCTCAAAGCCGAAGTCGAGGATGCTGGGAACGCCTCGATAGTAGGGCGTCGGCATATAGCCCACTTTGTTTGGTCTGAAGCGTTGAAGGGCGTTGTGATACTTGATGAAGAAGCGACCGCGTTTGATCTTCCCGTTGAAGAATATGTCGGCGAGAGCGGCAGAAGGTGGTTTCACGGCGTGCTGGTTGTAGAACGTTTGTGTTACCGGATCGTATCCCATCGGTTTGTATGCGCTGTGCCAGTGTACGTCGACACCGACCTGGACTTGTATCGCATTCTTGAACAAGTTTCCTTCGAAGGCAAACTGCGTGTTCACAAACAACTCGGGTATCTGCAGCACGCTATCCCGGTCCGACAGGATCTTCGTGTACATAGCCTGGGGACGTAGATAAAGCTTCTTCAGAAATCGAAGTTCCAGATTCACCTGCGGGGTGGCGTAGGAAATCGGAGCTTCCGTCTGTTGTGGAAGCATCGTCTGTTTGGTGTTTTCGTAACTACCCTTCAGGAAGTATATGTAGTTGGCAAACGAAGTGAACGAAAGTCCGGGTGAAATGAACAACGGACCGACCTGGACTTTCGGGAAGGCTGACAGATAAAGCGATTCAACGCTCTTGAAGTTGTTACTCCACAGATCGAAATGACCTGCGTAAGCTGTTTGAAGAAAAGTCGGTTTCGACACGCGATGAACGGCGGTGAAGTCGAACCATCGCATGTGCCCCACGGATTCGATCCGCGAATATCCGCCGTCGAGCACTTCGATCAGTCCCGTGATGTGCTGGATCGAATCCAACGCATACTGTATTTCCCCGCCGATGTATTTTTCGACAGCACGGCCGGGTTGCGACAGCGTGTCGGACGACATGAACTTGTTCCATAGATCGTAGGTCCGGAACTTGATCCATCCGTTGTAAAACAGGTTGTTCTTTTTGCCGATCTGGCCTTTGATACCGAGCTGATGTTGCTGGGTCTTGAACCGGGTGCTGTCGCTCACTTTCGTCGCCGTATCGATCCTGTCGAAATCATAATAGTCGCGGGGATCGACATTAAGGTCATCGCGATACCAGTTGACTTGTGTCTCGAAGTCGGCGATGTGGTATGCCTGTATTTTGCCGAGATTGAACTGGTGGAAGACGTGGAACTTGTTGTGTTGCTCGTAGCTGCTCGCCCGGACCAGCCTAGGGCTGACGGAAGCAAAGAAGTCCTTGTAAGACGAATCAGCGGGATTGGTTGTAGTGAACGTAAGGCCGCCGTTCTCGATCACACGATGACGAATGCGCTGGTAGGCTGCGACAACTTTGTATTTGTCGTCTTTCGTGGTGTAATGTGTGGATAGATCGTAATAGTGACTAACGACATTGCGGTCGGCGCGGCCATTGCGTAGCACCTGCTTGTCTGTGAGGATCGGACGATAGTTGAATGCAATGTTCCACTTCGGATTAATGTTGCGTGCGTACTCGATCCGCGTGGCCGCCCGCCCCTCTCCTCCCCAAACAATGTACATCCTGGTGTAAGGCGATTTGGTATCGAACAACTTAAGCTCTTCATTCCAGTACGGTGCGAAGCCATTGAACCCTGCCGACGCGCCGATGGCAGACTGTAACACGGGATATATCGGGTTGAGGGCGGTACCGTTGTTACCCAGGTCGTGATACATGTTGTTCGACTTCTGGACGTATGTCCAGCGATGATAATTGTTAATGGTGGTGTCGATGGGCCGGAAGTTGGTTTTGGCGGTGAACATTTCCCGCTCGGTCGTCCAGCGGGTGCTGTGGGGACCGTAAACATTGCGTGTCGTATCGTCGACGATGGAAGAACCGGTGCGAGAGGATGAGCGGGGGGCTGTCGGGGCGACGGTCTTCGTGCGGACCGGCCGTCTCGTGGTGTCGGGCTTCACCTGCGAGAAAGCGTTGAACGCCAGCCCGATAAAGGCAATGATCAGTAAAGAATTTACGAGGTACGATTTACGATGTGCGATTTTGGGTCCGACAGCCCGTACCCCGCAAATCGCACATCGTAAATCGTAAATCGTACATTTCCTCACGGTGCAAAGATAAGACAGGGGCTCAATCACGCTTCAACTGACGGGCAACGAGCATATCAAATTCCGATCCATTTTCAAGAAACTCCATCTCCACAGGGATATAAAACCAGGAATGACCCGGCACCGAAGAAAAGGAACGAAGGCGCACCATGTCCTTCTCGGTGGTCACGACCGACACATCGGACATCTGCTGGGCTTCATAATGAATATCGTTCACCTCAGATTCTGTGAACAGGTGATGGTCGCCAAACTCGAGATGCTTCACGATCTCGAACCGGGTTTTCAGGTAGTCGATCAGCAGGTTCGGACGGGCAATACCGGTGACGACGATGATCTTGCCGGTAGGCGACGGTAGGTTTCCGAACGGAACTAGGTCGGAGTACCTGAGCTTTGAAAAGAAGATGGGCTTGTTGCCGGCGTACCTGCGGATGTCCGCGGTAAGTGATTCCATCTCTGTCTTCGGTCCCGGGCATTTGGTTACCACCACGACGTCGGCACGCGAGGCGCCCTTGCGCGCTTCGCGAAGATTACCGGCAGGCAAAACGTAATCCCTGGTAAAGGGACGTGTATACTCGGTGAGTAAGATCGAGAAGTGTGGATTGACGGTGCGATGTTGGAAGGCATCGTCGAGAAGTATCGCTTCGATGTCGTCGGATTCCTGTAGAATATTCGGGATGGCGAAGGCGCGATCTTCCCCTACCGTCACCATAACTTTATCGCGGAACTTGCGGAACATCTGCAAAGGCTCATCACCGATGGTTGCCGGGGTATCTTTCCCGTTGGCGATACGGAAGCCTTTGCTTCGTCTTCCATAGCCGCGGCTTAAAGTTGCCAGTTTGTGGTTCGTCGACAAGAGCCGGATCAGATATTCGGTCATGGGAGTCTTTCCCGAACCGCCGACATTTAGATTTCCGATAGAGATGACAGGTACTTCGAAACGAAATGACGGCTTGGACCCGATGTTGTATACATGATTTCTTGTGCGGGTGATTAAATCGTAGATTATGGAAAAGGGAAACAACAGCAGTCTAAGCATTCCAAGTAGATACTTTAGTACTTTTGAATTCAAAACTAACCGAAAAGGTCTTATGATCACCATTGGTGACGTGGTAAGGTATCTGGACGACCTTGCCCCTCCCGCTTACCAGGAAGACTACGACAATAGCGGCCTGCTGACTGGCGACCCGTTGCTGTCGGTGACCTCGGTGCTTGTTACGCTTGACTGCACCGAAGAAGTCGTACACGAAGCGATCGGCCTGGGCGCCAACATGATCATCGCGCACCATCCGATCATCTTCCGGGGTCTGAAGAAGCTCACCGGCAGGAATTACGTGGAGCGAACGGTGATCAAGGCGATTAAGCACGACATTGCCATCTTTGCCATACATACCAACCTGGATAATGTTTACTCGGGTGTGAACAGGAAGATCGCCGAGCAGATCGGTTTGAAGAATTTGAAGATCCTCCAGCCAAAGAAGGAGACGCTGGCAAAGCTGGTGACTTTCATTCCGAAAGAGAATGCCGAAGCGGTTCTGGCTGCGCTCCATGAAGCGGGCGCCGGAAATATCGGTAACTATAAGAACTGCAGTTTCACGGTTGAGGGTACCGGCACGTTCATGCCGACCGGCGACGCCGACCCACTGGTCGGTGAAACGGGCGTTCAGGAAAAAGTGAACGAGGTAAGGGCGGAGCTGATCTTTCCGGTGTACCGGAAGGACCGGGTGCTGGAAGCGTTGCGCGCGTCGCACCCATATGAAGAGGTTGCGTATTACATACAGGAGCTGGTGAACGAGAACCAGGATGCAGGGTCGGGTATGGTTGGCGATCTCGAAGTGGAAGAGGAACCAATTGAGTTTCTCCAGCGTTTGAAAATCAGCATGCATACAAACTGCGTGAGGCATACACCGGTCGTGAGGCCGGTGGTGAAGCGCGTGGCGGTATGCGGGGGTTCGGGAAGTTTTCTGTTGTCTGCTGCGATACGTTCGGGCGCCGACGTATTTGTTTCGGCTGACTTCAAGTATCACGAGTTCTTCGATTCTGACGGAAAGATCATCATCGCCGACATAGGGCATTATGAAAGCGAGCAGTTTACGAAGGAATTGATCTCGGAGATTTTGAGGGAAAAATTTCGTACCTTTGCGATCAATTTTTCAAAAACTGTTACTAATCCTATAAGATACCTGTAAATAATGGAAAATCAATCAGTTGCAGCGAAGCTGGAAGCGCTGGTCAAACTCCAATCCATCGACTCTAAACTTGACGAATTAAAGAAATTAAGGGGTGACCTGCCCGACGAGGTTCAGGACCTGGAGGATGAAATGGAGGGCTACAAGACACGCCTGACGAGGTTCGAAGCTGAGCTAAAAGAAGTAGAGGATATCATCAAGAAGAACAAGGAAGGAATCAAGGAAGCAGAAAAGCTGGTTAAGAAATACGCCGAGCAACAGAAAAACGTCAAGAATAATCGCGAATTCGACGCGATCACCAAAGAAGTAGAGCTTCAGGAGCTCGAAACCCAGATCTGCGAAAAACGCATCAAGGAAGCAAAGGAAAAGATCGAGCAGAAGAAGGACGAGATCACAAAGATTGAAACGCTGATCAAAGAGCGCACGGAAGACCTCGACAACAAGAAAGGCGAGCTCAACAACATACTGGGTGAAAGCCAGGAAGAAGAAAAGAGGCTCCTGACGGAACGGGAGAAGGCCGGCAAGAAGATCGAAGAGAAGCTACTGAAGTATTATGAGCGCCTCCGCGCTAACCTTTCGAACGGTTTGGCCGTTGTGAGGGTAGTTAGAGGCGCAGCCGAAGGCTGTAACATCATCATCCCTCCTCAAAAGATCGCGGAGATCAGGGAAAAGAAGAAGATTGTGATTGACGAACACTCTGGAAGGATCCTTGCCGATGTAGAAATGGATGTTATCGAGGAAGAAAAACCCAAGAAAGCCGCTCCCGTCAAAAGAGCAAAGAAAGTTGGGTAATATAAAGATCATAGGCACCAGAAAGGCAGGCGTTATCGCCTGCCTTTTTTTGCTTATAGGATTCTCAACGCGCGCCGACAATATCTGGACGTTCGATCCGGAGCTCCAGAAGATACACCAGTTGGTACTCAATCTCCAGACCGAGCAAGCCTACAAGCTTTTGCAGAAGGTCAAGGCCAACGAGTTTCATACAATGTATGTGCTCAGCTTTTGTGAAACACTTGATGTGCTGATCAGTGAAGACGAAGTGAAATTCCAGAAGATAGAATCCAACTTCCGCGACAGACTGAAATATCTCAGCTCCCTCCCCAACGGCGCCGAGATGTTGTTCCTTCAGGCAGAGCTTAACCTTCAGCGCGGATTCAACTTTCTGAACCTCGGCCAGGAATTCAACGCTGTGTGGGCGATCCGCAATGCTTACAACTTTACGCAAGAGTGCCTCAAGAAGTATCCTGAATTCATTCCGATCAAAAAGACCAGTGGTATGATCGAGGTCATGGTTGGATCGGTGCCCGACAAGTTTCACTTCTTCATCAGCCTGTTGGGGATGAAAGGGTCGGTTGTTAAAGGCCAAAAGCAACTCGAAGAACTGAAGACCTCGCAGTCGTCGCTGAGTGTAGAAGCCAACCTGGCCTACTACACGATCAAGGGATTGATCAATCAACAGATCGAGGTGGCAGTCCGGGGATTCAACGACATTCTCAAAGAAAGGCCCGACAATAAACTGGCGCTCTTCCTGGCCATCAACATGATGATGAAGAACTCACAGAGTGAAGAAGCCCTGAAGCTGATCCACACCCTGGATGCCAGCCCGGGCGGTCTTCCCATGTACTACATCGACTACCTGAGGGGTGAGATCCTTCTTCAGAAAGGCGACTACGCAAATTCCATCCAGGCGTACCAGAGATTTATCAACAACTACCGGAGTCAGAATTTCAAGAAGGACTCCTATTATAAGATAAGTCTCGCCTACTACTTACAGGGTAAAACCGACCTGGCAAAAACAAACTTCGAAAAGGCGAAGGCTACAGGACGTGACGTTGCCGAGCCAGATCATCATGCCGACGCCCAGTTAAAGGACGGCAACTTTCCCAATGCCAAGATCCTGAGGGTTCGTCTTTGTACAGATGGCGGCTATTATAAAGAAGCAAAGGATCTGTTCCATTCGATCACTCCCGCGGACCTGAAAACGAAAAAGGAAGAGGTTGAATACTACTACCGTAAAGCACGCCTTGCACACAAGACCAGTGACATGAGTGCAGCGAAGATATTCTATAAGCAAACGATCGACATGTCGGGAGAAAGTCAGTGGTATTTTGCGCCGAACTCCGCGCTTCAATTAGGTTACATCGCGCAAGCAAGCCACGAATATTCCCTGGCAAGGAAATACTTCCAGAAGGCGCTTACCTACAAGCGACACGAGTATAAGAATAGTATTGATGGAAAAGCGAAGTCGGCGCTGGAACAGTTACCTTCTTGATGTACGATTTACAATGTACGATTTTGACCTACGAATCGGGCGAGAGCACAAATCGTACCTCGTAAATCGCAAATCGTAAATTTTTAGTCAGCTGCCAACGTTGGCTTTCGGCCTCAGCCCAACAAGATGGCCGGTATAATTATACTTCTCGACGTTGAACATCGTACCGGTTCGATTCAACAGGTACAGGCAGAGGTTTTCATGCTCGAAGACATCCATCGACTTTAACGGGTAGTGCAACAGCTGGCATAGCAGGATACGAATAGCGCGGCCGTGCATGCAGATCAGCACGTTTTGTTCTTCCGTACGGGACAGAATATGGTCGATGACGGGCCGTTGACGTGCGGCAACATCATCCGGGCTCTCTCCACCTTCGATCTTGAGCGTCGTGTTTCCATCCTGCCACTGTTTCAACATCCAGTGATAGTAGGCATCTTCCTCGGGAGTTATCTTTTGTCCTTCTTTGTTTCCCCAGCTGATCTCGTTCAGTCCCGTCAACGGTTCGTATGGTATGCCTGCGTCGATGAATGACTGAACCGTTTGAACCGTGCGCTTCAGACCAGACGTGTATATCCTGTCGAAGGGAATGTCGCGATAGTGTTCGAAGAACGCTTTCGCCTGACTCCTGCCCTCGTCATTCAGCGACGAGTCGATACCACTTCCCTGCACGATGCCGCGCATGTTGAAATCGGTTTGACCGTGACGAATGAGATATATTTTTTTGGTGGTCAATTTGTTCTAATTTGGGCCGGTTGTAGGTTTTTTGGGTACCCGCTTCGCGGGATGCGCGCAAAAATAAACTAAATAGTCAATTGTCCAGTTCCCCTGCTGCTCCTTCACCGGCTTTTACCTCTAAGGGCGTAACCCTTCAGCAGCTCAATAAGCTATCGGCCAATACCATGGTCGAACACCTCGGTATCGAATACACTGAGATCGGCGAGAACTTCATCTCCGCTAAAATGCCGGTTGACAAGCGAACGCATCAGCCCCTGGGGTTGTTGCACGGAGGGGCGTCTGTAGCACTGGCTGAAACTCTCGGAAGTGTGGCAGCCAATTTTTGCGTTGACATCAAGACACAGTATTGTGTGGGGTTGGAGATCAACGCCAATCATGTGAAGAGCGCGACAACAGGCTACGTGTATGGAACGACGACCCCGATACACATTGGCAAGAGAACGCACATTTGGGAAATACGTATCACCAACGAACAAAAGGAACTCGTTTGTATAAGTAGGATAACCATCGCAGTTATTGACAGGAAGTAGTATGCAGGAAGCGAAAGTTGTGACAGGTACAGCCTTAAAAGAGCTCGAGCTGATCCGTTCGGTGCTATACACCTATCTCGAAGAAGGAAAATCTTTCTCGTTGTGGAGATTACCCGATCAGCAGGAAAGAAATGTTATTATCTGCAGTCATGTGATCGACATCGATCCTGAAACTTTCTCAGTCGAAGAGTCACATCCCGGGTTCCTTATATCGCCCTTCCGGAAGACCGAAAAGAAATTGTTCCTTCCCGCTGACATCCGCCTGAAGATATCCAATGGTGAGATCGTTCAGACCGCCGGCACCCCCCTTCCCGAAGTATTACCCGTTCCTGGCAAGCTCAATTTTCATCTGACCCCCGTTCCGAAGCCGGTGGTAGCGCAGACCGACAATCACTACCAGGGCCTGGTCGCTCAATGCGTCGTTGCGATCGAGAACGGAATGTTTGAGAAAGTAGTGCCGTCCAGGCGACAGTCGTTCCAGGTGCCGGACGACATCGACATCCTGGATGTATTCGAAAGATTATGCCAGCAACATCCGCAGGCGCTGATCACATTGGTATCCACACCGCAGACAGGTACGTGGATGGGCGCTTCGCCCGAACTGCTGGTGAACGTGAACAGCAAGTTCATCTTCAAGACGAGCTCGTTGGCCAGTACACAGGTGTACAAATCCGATACAAACCTGAAGACCGTGTTATGGAATCAAAAGGAGATCGAGGAACAGGCGCTCGTCAGCCGGTATATCATTAACAACTGTTTCAAAAAGATCAGGCTGAGAGAATATGAAGAGCATGGACCCAGAACGGTCAGGGCTGGGAATCTCCTTCACCTGAAGACAGATTTTTCGGTCGACATGGCGGCTACGGATTTCATGCAGCTCGGTACCATCATGCTACGATTGCTCCACCCTACTTCGGCGGTGTGCGGTATGCCGATGGAACCTGCATTAAAATTCCTGGAAGAAAGAGAGGGCTATGATCGTGAGCTATACACAGGCTATTGGGGCCCGGTGAATGTGGACCAGGAGACACACATCTATGTGAACCTGCGCTGTATGCGAGCCAGTCACGGTGAGGCGATCCTGTATGCAGGCGCCGGCGTTACGATCGACTCGAACCCGGCTCTCGAATGGGAAGAGACCGTTAATAAAATGAACACCATGCGACAGGTGATCTTGTCGTAACCACGGCCGATGCGACTGCAACCCATTTTTGATATCGCTGGGATCTGTTCCCGGAAGGGGATCAAAGATGCTATTGTATGTCCTGGCTCGCGATGTGCCCCGCTGACCCTTGCCTTCGCTCGTCATCCCGACATTCAAACACGAACCATCAGCGACGAACGAAGCGCGGGATTCATTGCTCTGGGGATCGCACAACAAACAAAGCGTACCGTTGTTCTGATATGTACTTCGGGTACTGCCGCATACAACTTCGCTCCCGCTGTTGCCGAAGCGTATTATCAACGAATTCCATTGCTGGTTCTGACTGCAGACAGGCCGACAGAATGGATCGGCCAATGGGACGGTCAGACTATTTCACAGCAGAATATTTACGGCAATCATGTGAAGAGATCGTATCACCTGCCGCAGGAGTATGATCATCCAGATTCGAAGTGGTGGATACAGCGCTCGATCAACGAAGCCGTTAACCTTACCCAGGAAGGCTTCCATGGTCCGGTTCATGTGAATGTTCCATTACGCGAGCCGTTGTATCCTCCGGCCGGCGAGGCAATCACGTACAGCGACGATATCAGGATCACGGAGCGACTGACCACCAGGGTAGCGTTGCCGCCCAAGTCCCTTCAGCAGCTATCGGTGCAGTTAGATCAAAGCAAGAGGGTTCTGGTAGTCGGTGGACAAGGCCCGTTGAGTGTGAACCTTGTGGCGGCCCTGAACTCGTTGGCGACGTTGGGTGATGTAGTTGTGGTCGGTGATGTGATCTCGAATCTCCACGCGCTACCATCCGTTATCCGTTACGCCGATATCTTCCTCACACCAATGGATGGCAAGGCGACAGACCTTCAACCCGACTTGTTGATAACGATAGGTCAGTCTGTTATATCAAAAAATCTAAAACTATTTCTGAGGGCGAATAAACCGGCTGCTCATTGGCACGTGGATGAATCCGCGGGACAAATCGTGGATCCGTTTCAATCGATCACCACTTTGATCCCACAGAACCCGGAAGATCTATTTGCAACGCTGGCGAAGTCGGCGAAAGGAAATCCGGAACGGAAACAGTATGTGGAACGGTGGAGCACGGTGGATCAGAAGACATCAGAAGCGGTAAAAGAATTTTTCGGGAATGAAACATCCGGCGAGCTTTCATTTGTGGACCAGGTGATGCATGAGCTGCCAGACCATACGAGCTTGCACGTGGCAAACAGCATGGCGGTTCGATATGCCAACTTCTGCGGTCTGGGCGATAATAAGAAAGGCGTGCAAGTGTACAGCAACCGCGGCACCAGCGGTATTGATGGCTGCACAAGCACCGCGATGGGGCACGCGTTGAGTTCCGACACGATCCACACCCTGATTACCGGCGATGTCGCTTTCTTTTACGACCGTAATGCGTTCTGGAATAACTATGATGCTCCGAACCTGCGAGTGATCGTTTTGAACAATCACGGCGGCGCTATCTTTGGGATGATTGACGGTCCCACGTCGCAGCCCGAGGTGGACGAGTATTTTGTAACGCGTCAACCACTGACGGCAAAACATCTTGCGGATGAGTTCGGCCTCACCTATCATCGCGTGACGAATAACGACAACGCGGCAGTCGTGCTCGAAGATTTCTTCAAACCCGGCAGCCGTTCAAAAATTCTTGAGTTCGAGTCAGGAAGCAAAGAAGCGAAGGAATTATTTTTACGCTTCAAGGAAAATGTAAAGAGGAAGATAGATCAAGTTTAAAGAAGTAAACAAAGTAATGTATGCAGCTAAAGAATCCGTGGACGCCTGTTAAAGAATACAAGGATATCTTGTTTCACAAATACAACGGCATTGCGCGCATCAGTATCAACAGGCCGCAAGTTCACAATGCGTTTACGCCCGATACCGTACAGGAAATGATCGATGCAATGAACCTGTGTCGCGAAGATGCCCAGGTGGGCGTGATCATTCTAACCGGCGAAGGTGGAAAGGCTTTTTGCAGCGGTGGTGATCAGAGTGTGCGAGGTCACGGCGGATACGTCGGCACCGACACTGTACCGAGACTGAACGTGCTCGATCTGCAGAGGATAATTCGTTCGATACCCAAGCCGGTGATTGCCGCAGTGGCGGGCTGGGCAATCGGCGGCGGGCATGTATTGCACGTGGTGTGCGACCTTACCATCGCGGCCGAGAATGCACGTTTCGGTCAAACAGGCCCGAAAGTCGGGAGCTTCGACGGAGGCTTCGGCGCTTCGTACCTGGCCAGGATCGTAGGACAGAAAAAAGCACGGGAGATCTGGTACCTGTGCGACCAGTACAACGCACAAGAGGCCCTGGACATGGGATTGGTGAATAAGGTTGTACCACTCGATAAGCTGGAAGACACTTATGTGGAGTGGGCAAACAAGATCCTCCAAAAAAGTCCGCTCGCGATACGCATGCTGAAGTCGTCTTTCAACGCAGAGCTCGATGGCCAGGCCGGGATACAGGAGCTTGCCGGTAATGCCACGCTGCTTTACTACCTCAGCGATGAAGCAAAAGAAGGAAAGGATGCCTTCATAGAGAGAAGAGATCCCGATTTCGCTAAGTTTCCCAAGTTCCCCTGACAGGAAATGCTCAGATATTTATTGGTCGGACTCATTATGGCAAGCTCATTCGATCTACTGGCCCAAGGCTCTTCGCAGGGTGTATATTATAGCTTTCGTGTGAAGCCGCACGAGGATTTGAAGAAGGCGATCACCGACTTTGCGGTGGCACATAAGATCAAAGCAGGCGCTATCGTGTCGTGCGCCGGAAGCCTCGAACAATTCAACATCCGTTTCGCCAACCAACCGGATGGCACCATACAGAAGGGGTTCTTCGAGATTGTTTCGTTGACAGGCACGATCTCCGATTCATCGTCGCACATCCATATTTCCGTATCGGATACAAAAGGCAATACCGTCGGCGGACATCTGATCGATAAAAATCTGATTTACACTACTGCAGAGATCGTAATCGTAGATCTTACCGATCTGGAGTTCACTCGTGAAAAAGATCCCACCTACGGATACCCTGAGCTGGTTGTAAAGAAAAAGCGCAATGAATGAAGTCGCTTCATGGATCGACCTGCAGGGAACGAGAGTCCCTCTGGCCAGGCTGCATGAAGTTGATATCCGTAACCTGACCGCCAATGAAAAGAAAGCTGTTGAGTTTTGTACAGCCTGGCTGGATGGGAAAGACGTTTTTGAGATAACAACATCAGGATCAACAGGCGTTCCGCAGAACATCAAAGTCAAACGACAGGCAATGATCGCCAGCGCCCGGGGCACTGCAAAGGCATTGGGCTTACGCTCCGGCATGACGTCCCTCGTTTGTCTCGACACCGGTTTCATTGCAGGCATGATGATGCTCGTTCGAAGCATGACAACCGGGATGAATATGATCGTCCGGGAACCATCGGCCAACCCTCTCAAAGACCTCCCCTCTTCCGGGATCGACTTCACCGCGCTGGTCCCTTATCAGATGGCATTCATACTAAAATCGGAACAACGCGAAAGACTCTCGCACGTCGGAATGATCATTCTCGGTGGAGCCTTCGTGAGCACGGAGCTCGTTCACGATCTCCGTGACCTGTCTGCTTCGTGTTACGCCACCTTCGGAATGACTGAAACCCTCTCGCACGTTGCGCTTCAAAGGTTGAATGGTCCTGCACGGCAGGAAAATTTTCAAACGCTGGATGGAGTGACGATCAGCATCGATGATCGCGGTTGCCTGATGATCGGTGCAGATTACCTCGGCGACATAATTATCACGAACGATCTTGTCGAGATCATCAATCCAAAAGAATTCAAATGGCTGGGTCGTTATGACAATGTCATCAATAGCGGAGGAATAAAAGTGATTCCTGAGCAGATCGAACAGGCCATTGGCGCCAGCATGCTTTCCAAAGGAATCTCAAGAAGGTTCTTTGTGACGGGCTTCGCGCATCCGCACCTTGGACAAGAAGTCGGTCTTGTGGTCGAAGGAACGCTTTCGACAGAAGACGAGCACTCGCTTCTGAGCTTGCTCAGGATTGCCCTGGGTAAATACGAGGTGCCGAGAAGGGTAGTCTACAAGGATCATTTCACAGAAACTAAAACGGGAAAAATAGACAGGCGAGCTTCGCTCGTCTAGTGTATATCGCGAAGCACAAACTCATTCCCGACGCTATGGACTTAGACGGGAGATGAGTTTGGCTTTCGCTTATCAAACCCAAATCAAACCACTAACCGGGCTTATTGCTTTCTCTTATCGGCCTTCAGCTCCAACAGTTCCTTCTGAAGGTCGAGGACGAGCGCTGCAAGCTGCTCGACAGACACGTCGGATTTATTATCTATGTCCGGAAATTGCACGCTCACGTATGCTTTCGCAGCCCATGCCTCCAATACTTCTTCGGCAGCGATCTGGAAAGGAGCATACTGACGGTTGTCCGATACAAGGAACAACTTCCCGTTCTCCGAGATATAATTGAAGACACGCTTGTAGACAATACCCTCGCGCTGTGTGATAAGAATATATGTTTTTCCATTACGGAGGTCATTCAGATCCTCCACAAACTCACCGACGACGATCGTTCCGGGCAATATCGGCAACATCGAGTCACCGCTGATCTCAAAGGCACGATAGGTACCCTGTTTCAGAAGCGGCAGACGGAATGACGTCAGCTCTTTCACATACTCGGCATCGGCGAACCCATTGAGATAGCCCGCCGCAGCCTTGTGAGGCACGAGCGTTATGTTGTCTTTGGCGTTGTCATCGACTGTAACGACCACCACTTCTTTTCCTCGTTTCAAGTCGGCTGATGGTGGCGTCTCGATCATGATGCCTTCCATAAAGGAATCGATAGATATACCGCCCAGCGCTGCCATCTTTTGGAGCAGCTCGAGCCGCGGCTCCGCCCTGCCCTCTTCATAAGCGCCGATCAGCGATCGCTTCACACCCAACTGGTTTGCAAACTGATCCTGCGTCAGCCCTAGCTTCTTGCGCAGAGTCCTGATTGATTCATTCAGTTTCATCCTCACTGTATTTTATAAAACCCTATAATAAAACCCTATACTAAATCCATAGTAAATCCATAGTAAATCCTTAGTAAACCCTCAGTAAAACCTTATAGACTTCAAATTAACTTTGACCTTCACTCGGTGCGCCTCTCCGGAATATCATTACCCTGCCGGAATTCACCTCACGCTTACCGAGCGAAAACAGGTTCCTCTGAAAATACTTGTCGGTACTCTGGGCCGCACCCAAATGCCGCTGGATCTTTTCAACTACCTCTCTCACCGACGTGGTCGGCTCTGTCAGCAGGTAACCATAATAGTCCATCACAAATCCTTCGGTCGAAAAATTCACCTGGAACCGGCCGGAGCCTAATTTTTTGCTCTTGAGTCGTAGTTTGAAATCCATATTCGCTAAAAATTTTAGCTAAGTAAACACCCCATTACTAAGAATGCAAGCATTTCAGCTAATTTTTTTAGTTATTCAGATCCACGATCCACTCTTCCTTAGGATTAAGCCCCAAATTCCCCGTTTTCAGCACCTGCAGGGGGCTTTGGAAGTTGTCATCATAAATGGCACCCGTGCCCAACCCCTGGTGTATTTCTATGGGATACTGGCCTGTAAACTGCGCGATCGCGTTCAGCCCGACGTTGGATTCGAGTGCCGATGTCATCCACCAGTCTATCTTATTCCGGCCTGCCGTGTCGATCCATGCTGCCGACCCGGATAGTCCGCCGTGGAGGGCTGGTTTCAGAATGATGAACCGCGGTTTAACCCTTGTCAGCAGCTCTTGCCGCCCCGTTTCGGTCGTGATGCCCAGCAACTCTTCATCGAGCGCGACGGGTATCGGGCTGCTGGCGCAAATTTCAGGCAGGAGCTCGGACCCCTTCTTGAGAGGCTGTTCAATGGAATGAATATTAAACTTCGAAAGCTCATTGAGCTTATATAAAACATCCTCTGGCTTGAAGGCGCCGTTGGCGTCCAGCCGGACGGTGATGTTCTCCCGGAAGTACTTCCGTCGCACGTACTGCAGGACGTCACACTCCTTTTCAAAATCCAATCCCCCCACCTTTAATTTGATGCACCGGAAACCGTCGCGGATCTTGATCTCGATCTGTTGCAGCATGAAATCCATTCCCCCCATCCATATCAGTCCATTGATGGGTATCGGTTTACCCTCGACAAACGAGCTGCGGAAGATCAGCCGGTCGCCGCCATTGAACAGATCCAGCATGGCCGTTTCGAATCCAAACACCACCGACGACATCGGGATGATGAATGAAAACCTGGTTTCGATCAGTTGCCGGATCGCATCAAGATTACCAGGTGGCGACTTGATATCCGCATGGTTGAATGCCTCGATGAACTCCTTCAATCGTTCCTCGAAGGTGTCCGTGAGCTCCGGGCTCAGTCCCGCAAGGGGTGCGCATTCGCCTATCCCGTACATCTCAGGACTTGATCCGTCGAACATCCTGATAAACCACGACGTGCGTTCCTTCATCACACCGCGGGACGTGCGGGCTTCGAAGTTGAAGTGAAAGTTTTTTTTGTGCAGGGTCGCCTGGAGCATACTTAGCTAAAGTAAGAAGGAGTTCCATAAGAAATAAACAACTTGCATCGTGAGCGAGCCTATCGACATCAACGGGTATACGTACGACCTGCCGGCAGACCGCATCGCCCTGCATCCATTGGAAAAACGGGATCAGGCGAAACTGCTGGTCTACAACGAGGGCGTCATATCTCATCTAAAGTTCACACAAATCGCTGATTTACTGGAGGATAACTCGGTGCTGGTGCTCAACAACACCCGTGTGATCCCTGCACGCCTGCACTTCAGAAAACCTTCCGGGGCGATCATCGAGATCTTCCTCCTTCAACCGGTCGCCCCCTCGTCACTGGTGCAACAGGCAATGCTTGCCCGCGGGGAAGCCACGTGGAAGTGTACCATCGGGAACGTCAGGCGTTGGAACGACGGGAGCCTCCTACGTCTTGAAATCCCGGGGGTGATCGTCAGTGCAGAGTTGACCGACCGATCCCAGGGGCTTGTGAGATTCACCTGGGAAGGGGATGCCTCGTTTGCCGAAGTCATTGAGGTGATTGGCGAGACGCCGCTCCCGCCATACATCCGGCGCAACGCGGACGCTCGGGATAAAACCAGGTATCAGACGGTCTATGCGCGTCATGAAGGAGCGGTTGCCGCGCCAACGGCAGGCCTTCACCTCACGGACGAGCTGCTGGAGAAGCTGAAGCGAAAGAACATCACACCCGCTTGGGTAACGCTGCACGTGGGTGCAGGAACGTTCATGCCGGTAAAGGTGCAGAACGCAGCGGAGCACACGATGCATGAAGAGCAGTTGATCGTTACACGCGAGCTGATCGAGCAGATCCAGGGCAACCGGAAGATCGTGGCGGTCGGCACAACATCCCTGCGCGTGCTTGAAAGCATTTACTGGTTCGGCTGTAAGCTCGCGACCGGCATCGACGCACCGTTTATGATAGGCCAGGAAGATCCTTACGGCCGGGTTAGCCCCCTACCTATAGAAGTCAGCTTGTCGAATGTGATGAGGAGATTAGAACAGCAGCCTGAGTTGGCCGGCATAACGTCGATCTATATCCGGCCGGGCTACCAGTTCCGCCTTTGCGACGCATTGATCACCAATTTTCATCAGCCGGGGTCGACCTTGATGCTCCTGGTGGCGGCCTTTATCGGACCGGGCTGGCGGGAAGTCTACCGGGAGGCCATGGACAATGGATACCGCTTTTTGAGTTACGGCGACGGCTCTCTGCTGATCCCGGGTAAACAATCAAGAAACTTAATATCTCGCCTCAACCCGGGTTAAAGATGGGGTGAAAAGCCCGATTTACGCCATAAAAACGGCCTGAAAAGAGGGATGCATCCTTGTGTAGAATTCTTCTAAAAAACAAATCAAAAACGCCCTCAGATAGGTTTTTTCCGCCATAATTCGGACATTGGGCGTTAGTCTTACCACCCCCTTTTATGAAGGAACGATTACGGAGGTTGTTAGGGGTAGAACCTAACGAGTTGGGTCCTGTCACTCTTCTGCTGTGTCTTAGCTTTTTGATGGGTACTTTCCTGGCGACGATCACGGTTGCCGCTCAGACGCTTTTCCTTCAATCCAATATCTTCAATGAGAAGACGCACTTGCCTGTAGCATTGGCTATCTCGGGTGTGTTCGGGCTGGTGGCAACCGGCATTTATAACTTTCTCCAGGGCCGTGTCTCGTTCAAGGTCCTTGCGATCTGCAGCCTTTCGGTCGTCATCTTAGTGACGGGCGGCATTGAGTTCGCCGAGATCTACATACACCGGGTGTTTACCGATTCTACGGCGCTCCAGGATGAGAGCTACATCGGATACCTCGCCTTTACGCAGATACTGCCGTTCACGTTCATCTGCCAACTTGTTTTCTGGGGCTCGTTCGGCCGGTTGTTCAACCTGAGACAGGCCAAGCGGATCATCGGTAGTGTCGACGTGGGTGTGGATATTGCCCAGATCATTGCTTTCTTCAGTATTCCTATCCTTATCCGAACCGTCAACCTCCAGATCGACTCTCTGTTCACGATCGCGCTCTTCAGTGCCATCGGGTACCTGGTGTTGTTCATTATCATGTCGAGCCGGTACCTGACCAAAGAGAAAGTTCTTCGAAGCGACGTAGGTGATGACTCCAAACTGGAAAAACTGGGATTTACAGACCTTATCAAGAACAAGTTCATCATGTCGATGACCGGTTTTGTGATTATCTCCATCGTTGCGCTTCGCTTCCTCGACTACTCGTTCTTCAACGCGACTGGCCAGGTGTTCACCAATAGCAAAGACCTTCCCACGTTCCTCTCCCTGTTCGAAGCGACGATTGTGATCTTCGGATTTCTATTTACAACATTTGCCACCGATCGTATCATGCAGGACTATGGCTTGCGTGTTGCCTTGATCATTAATCCGCTGCTTCTTCTATTGTTCACCGGTGGGGCGGCTATACTCGGAGTAACCTTTGGTTTCCAGGAAGGCGATGCGTTGATATACTTCTTCATCATGATGGCGATGAGTAAGCTCTTTGTGAACTCACTCAAAGGAGGTCTCGATGACCCCGTTTTCAAGATGTACTACATACCGATGGATAAAGCTCACAAGCTTGATGCCCAGACAAAGATCGAAGGTATGATCACGGCATCTGCCAGTATTATCGGCGGTGGTGCAATCGTGCTGATGAACCAGTTCGCGGTCTTCAATCTGCTCACCGTTACTTTCTTTACACTTCCAGTGCTCGCGGGCTGGTACTGGTTCACCAACCGGATGTACAAAGGTTACCGTGAAACACTTCAGTCTTCACTGCAAAAGAGCAGGAAGGTGGTAGAGGATCACGAACAAAAAGAATACACACTTGATCGCGTGCTTGAAAAAGAAGTGAAGAGCACTGCTGAAGATAAAGTGATCTACGGATTGAAGCTGATGGAGAAACTGGAGCCCGCGCTGTTCGAAAGCGCCGTGATCCAGTTGGTGAATAGCGACCTGAGGCGCGTGAAGAAATTTGCAGAAGAAAAAGCACAGGCAATTGGCGCCGGACAGGATGCACCGGAGACCAGGAGCCTGGCCGAGCTCGCAAAAGGTGGGGCCGAAGACAGCGACCTGCTTTCAATATCTGCCGAAAAGCTCATGAAGCTCAGCAAGTCGGTGAAGCAAGCCGACCGTGCCCTTGCCGCCAAGCTCCTGAGAAAACTTATCAGTCAGAAAACGATCTTCATCCTGCTAGAGCTCATGCGCGACCCGGATGCAAAGGTGCGTAACGAGGCGCTGCTGACCGCGCGACGTGTGAAACGTTCGGAGACATGGCCGGTGCTGATCGATATGCTCTCCTCTCCTGCTTATTCACACCAGGCGATCTCCGCATTGAAAGAAGCCGGCACTCCGGTGTTGCCCGTTCTCGAGACTGCATTCCACAAGTCAGGTCAGTCGGACGTCGTGATGCTGAAGGTCATACAGATCATCGGTCACATCGGCGGTACCGAAGGTATCGCCCTATTGTGGAAGAAAGTCGATTATCCCGATAAGCGTATTGTAAAACAGATCTTATACTCGCTGCGATTCATTGACTATCGCGCAAAGGGACGTGAGGCCAGCGCTGTGAAGGATCTTCTCGACACCGAGATGAGCAAGGCGCTCTGGAATTTGACGGCGCTCGATGAGCTTCCCGATGAACCGCACTTCCAGTATCTCAAACAGGCCATCCGCGAAGAGGTGCTGGAGAACTACGATCACATTACGTTGCTGCTATCGTTGTTGTACGATCCGACTTCCGTGCAGCTGGTTCGTGAAAACATTCTTGCCGGCACGCCCGACAGTATCCAGTATGCGCTCGAGCTACTCGACCTGTTCGTGGATATCGATCTCAAACCGAAGATCATTCCATTGCTCGACGACTCGAGGGTTTCCGATAAGCTCGAAAAACTTCAGACATACTTTCCCCGCGAAAACTACAACCCGGTACAGGTGATCAACTATGTGCTGAATCGGGACTTCAATTACAACAACAGGTGGTCGAAGGTATGTGCCGTTCACGCTGCAGCATTCCTTCCCTCGTTCAGGGTAAGCCGCGGTCTCATCAGCCAGATGTTCAACAACGACAAGCTGTTGCAGGAGACTGCCGCCTGGGTGATCTACAATAAGGACAAGGCCATGTACGAGACCATAACAGAACGTCTTCCCAACAAAGAGAAACGATTCCTCGATACTGCCATTCGCAACAACCAGCTTCTCGATGGTCTCGACGACGGTTTCTTCCTCCATATTGAAATGATCTTGTTCATGAAGGAGCTCCCGGTGTTCAAAGGCATCGCAGGCAATCTTCTAAGCGCGCTTGCAGATAAAATAGCGCCAATGGACATCAACGTTCGCGACAAGGTGACTTTCCCCGACGAGAATCCTATCCTGATCGTTGCCCATGGCCAGGTGACAATGAAGAACGACAACGAAGAGATCGGCACACTGAAGAAAGGCGACATTGTGGGCGACCTGTTCCAGGAAGGGCCGCCGATCAGGATCACAGGGTTGTCAGCGACGGAACGATCGGTGGTGTTCAAGATCACGCTACATGACTTCTATTTCGTAATGGCCAATCATCACGAGTTGGCTCAAGGTCTTATAAAGAATATTACCGGAAAGAGTGTAATACAAACAGAATAAAAGTAGAACGGAAACCAGCGCAGTATCGAAAACTAATCTACCACACCAATGGCATTCGAAGTAGATGTATTGATCACCTTTGCACAAAAGGATAACGAAACAGCATCCAAAGCAGATAACGGCTGGGTAACACACTTCAGGAAATTCCTGGAGCTGATGTTATTGCAAGTATTGGGCACCAAGCCCAACATCCTGATGAAGGATGAATTCGATACCGTGACGGCGTCGACCATGGATAATGTCGCAGTGATGGTCGCCATCCTCTCCAAAGATTTCGTTCAGTCCGGCAGATGTCTCGACACTGTGGAATCATTCAACAAGCTCGCGTCGTCTTCCAAGTCCAACCGGGTATTCAAGGTGATGAAATCACCATTGATGCTGCAGGAACAACCTCCGAAGCTCCGCGAGCTCCTCGGTTACGACATGTTCCAGATCGACACAGAGACCGGCCTGATGAAGGAATACTCCGACTTCTTCAGCCAGGAAGCTGAAAAGCAATATTGGATGAAGATGGTCGACCTGGCCTACGACATTCATGAGTCGCTTCTATTCCTGAAAGACGGGACGAAATCTGAAGTGAAGAACCTCTTCCGTCGCAAGACCATCTATCTGGCCGAGACCGGCCACGACATTTCCGTTCAACGTAACATTATTAAGCGTGAGCTGCAACGCCATGGGTATATGGTGTTGCCCCGTCAGACTCTTCCCAACAATGGCGTAGAGCTGGAGCGAATCGTAAAGAAGGATCTGGAAGAGTGCTCGCTGTCGATCCACCTGGTCGGTAGCGCCTATGGTGAGATCCCAGAAGGTGCGGACCGCTCGGTGGTTGACATCCAGAACCGGATTGCAGCCGAGCTCAGCGTAGTGAAGCGTCAGAATAAGGAAGATTTTTCGAGGCTCATCTGGATCTCGCCCAATCTTAAGAATGCCAGCGACCGTCAACGGTCTTTCATAGATAACATCCGCCGCGATATCGAAGCGCAGGAAGGCGCCGAGATCCTGCAAAACCCTCTTGAAGACTTTAAAAACATCATGCGGGAGGAGCTTTTGGAGGCCCAGGACAAGGAGTACGAAGACTACCATGGCAAGGCGATCTACCTGGTTCACGACCGCATCGACGAAGCGGAGGTAGCTCCGTTCAGGGAGGCAATCGAGAAATCAGGTTTCAAAGTTCTCACCCCGGCGTTCGAAGGCGACTTACTTGAGGTGCGTAAACAGCATATAGAGAATCTGAGGAACTTCGACGGTGCAATCATATTCAAGGGCAAGGTGAACGATCAGTGGGTAAGAATGAAAGTCCTCGACTTGTTGAAGGCGCCCGGATTCGGAAGGAAGAAGCCGATCAAAGGAAAGGCGATCCTTTCCAACTCTATTCCTACTACTGCGATGGAGAGCTTCAGAAGTCAGAACGTAACATTAATATCGGGTGAACAGCCGAAGTCGATAGAGTCGTTGAAAGTGTTCTTACAGGAGTTTTAACCCGGATTTAACCAACAGGTTATGAGCCAGCAGAATGAAAATGCAGTAGTGTCTACAGTGGATGTACACAATCCGTTTCCCGGGTTGCGGCCGTTCAAGATAGAGGAGAGTCACCTGTTCTTCGGCCGTGAGGGCCAGAGCGATGAGGTGCTTCTGAAACTATCGAAGAGCAGGTTTGTAGGCGTCATCGGTCCTTCAGGAAGTGGTAAGTCGTCGTTCATTTATTGCGGCGTCCTTCCCATTTTATACGGAGGTTTCCTTACCGATGCCAGCCCCAACTGGGAAGTGATCGTTACCCGCCCGGGCGCAGGCCCGGTCGATAACCTCTCCGAGTCGCTGCTTCGCAGCAACCGTGAATACCTGGAAGCCGATGCTGAAGACAAGAAGATCAAGCGTACCATCGTTTCGACGCTGCTTCGTTCGAGCTCGCTTGGTTTAGTGGAAGCCATCCAGCAATCGCGGCGTTCCGCCGACGTCAATTACCTGATCCTGGTCGACCAGTTCGAAGAATTGTTCCGCTTCAAGGACAGCACCGATTCCAACTCGGTAGACGAAACGCTCGCTTTTGTAAACTTATTGATGGAAGCTGTCAACTACGAAGACGCTCCCATTTACGTCGCTATCACCATGCGTTCGGACTTTATCGGTGATTGTGCGCAGTTCCCCGACCTAACAAGAAAGATCAACGATAGTCATTACCTGATCCCGCAAATGACGCGTGATCAGAAACGCCGCGCTGTAGAAGGACCCGTTGCGGTGGGTGGTGCGAGGATCGCTCCCAGGCTTGTGCAACAGCTGCTCAATGACCTTGGTGACAATCCCGACCAGCTGCCTATCCTTCAGCACGCGCTCATGCGTACGTGGAGCTATTGGTCGAGATATAAAGATTATGACGACGAAGCGGTCGACCTAAAGCATTACGAGGCGATCGGTACCATGTCGGAAGCGTTGTCGCAGCACGCGAACGAGGCATTCGATGAATTGGATGACGATCAGAAACGTATTTGTGAAGCGTTGTTCAAAGCCATCACTGAAAAACGTGGTGAGAACTTCGGTATCCGGCGTCCTACCCGGTTGAATGAAATTGCGGCCATTGCCGACGTATCGGAGGAAGATGTGATCTCGGTTCTCGAGAAGTTCCGTGAGCCCGGAAGGTCATTGCTGACGCCCGCTTATGGCACTCCCCTAACGTCGCGTTCGATGATCGATATCTCGCATGAAAGCTTGATGCGTATCTGGACGCGATTGAAGAACTGGGTCGATGATGAAGCGGAAGCCGTGCAGATGTACCTGCGCTTAGCCGAAGCGGCCGCGCAGTACCAGGTAGGCAAGGCTGGCCTTTGGAGGCCACCGGATCTTCAGCTCGCTTTGAACTGGCAGACCAAACACAAACCTACGTTGGTTTGGGGACAGCGCTATCATCCTGCATTCGAACGCACGCTCATATTCCTCGAATACTCCAAGAAGGAGTTCGAAACCGAGCAGCGTATCAAGGAACTTGAAGCGAAACGTAAGCTCCGCAATGCGCGGATCACGGCGATCGTACTTGGAACGGCTACAGTTATTTCCCTGATGTTCCTGGTGTACGCTCTTGTACAACGGACGCAGGCAATCAAAGCCCAGCAGTCTGCCATTGAAGCCCAGGTAAAGGCGGAGGAAAACGAAAAGAAAGCGTTGATCGCTCAGGCTGAAGCAACAAAACAGGCAGAGATCGCGAGGCAACAGGCAGAGATTGCACGTCAACAAAAAGCGATCGCTGAAGAAAACGAAAAGTTAGCAGACGCTGCCCGCGCTGATGCGGTAAAGAGCGCCGACGAAGCGAAACGCCAGGAAGGCATTGCGTTACGAAATGCTGACGTTGCGCGAAGGGCGCAGGCACTCGCTGAGACCAACGAGAAGAGGGCTAAAGACGAAGAAGCGAAAGCACAGGCAGAAAGATATCGAGCGATAGCAAAAGCGATGGCCATCAAGTCGAAGGAGCTTGGTAACAATCCCGAACAGGAGGCGCTGATTGCGCAACAGGCTCATAACTTCAACAACAAGTATGCTGGCTACGTGTTCGACAACGATATCTATAACGGACTGTTCAGGGCCCTTGCCAACAACAACGATCCGATGACAGTCAGTCTGGAAGGTCACTTGAAGGGTGCTGCACGTGCGCTGGAGACAAGGGTAAACAGCAATCACATCTACTCGGGTGGCAGCGACGGGCGTATCATTCGCTGGACGCAGGACGGAAGCAGGAAGTGGGGCGCAGAAACAATTGTAGGCGGACGTACCGACTACCTGGTGTTCACACTGGATATCAGCCCGGATGAAGGCTGGCTGGCAGCGGGCGGTTCCTATCCTATGAATCGCAATGCGAACTACGTAGAGCTCTATGATCTGAAGAACATCAACGCGGCTCCCAAAAAGATTGTGGGCTTCATGTCAGATATCGGAGATATCCACTTCACTAACGATAACAAAGGCTTCTACGCACGTGATAACTCCGGTCATAGCATCCGCTATTCCGACCTGAATACGGCGAAGGAAGTGATTGCGTCGAAAGAGAAGATCAACTACCTCGACATAAGCCCTGATGGTAAGGTGCTTGTGGGCGCGGGTAACGAAGGCAACCTGTACATGTGGGAAATCCAGAATAATTACGCCCAGACCGTTTATAAGATCGACAATGCCGGAAGAGGCCTGAGTGCCGCTTCGTTTACTCCTGATGGAAATCAACTCGTGGTCGGCAATACATACGGACTGTTGAGAATTGTGGCTAACGGTGTGGTGATACGCGAACTTTCAGGACACACGTCTGCGATCGAACACATCAAGTTCAATTTCAAAGGGAACTTTATGGCAACTGCCAGCAAAGACTTCTCGATCAGACTCTGGAACTACAAGGAGCTCACGCAACCTCCGATGGTGCTCAGCGATCACGACTGGGTATGGAGTGTTGCGTTTACGCCGAACGACGATCAGTTGATGGCCGGTATCAACAGTGTGAAGGAAGAAATTGGCAAGACCAATCAGACCATTCACGCATGGCCGACCAATATCAACAGCATGTCGGACAAGCTTTGCACGTATACTAAAAGAAATATGTCTCAGGAAGAATGGGCGTTGTATGTTGGGAAAGATCTTCCGTATCTGAAGACTTGTGAGAACTTACCCGAAAACAACAAGTAACCCAATGAGAAAACTTGCTGTAGTTGCAGCTTTAATCTTGCTCCTCGCCGTGCCCCGATTGTCTGAGGCACAGCAAAAAACCACCACGTGCGCACAGACGTTGCGCCTGGCCAGGTCCATCTATGAGAACGGGCGATTGCATGAATTGCCCGACTTGATGAAGGACTGTATCGGTAAAACGGAATGGAGCACACAGGAGCGTGTCGATGCTTATAAGCTTCTCACCCTCTCCTATATCTATCTCGAAGAGCCGGAGAAGGCCGACGAGATGATGTTGAACATTCTTAGGACCGATCCTGAATTCAAACCCAACGACAACATAGATCCGGCGGAGTTCGTGGCCCTGTGGCGCACGTTCCGTACCGAGCCTGTGTATCGTCTCGGTGTTAAAGCCGGTGGAAATGCAACTCAGCCGAATGTTCATTCCTATTCGCCTCTCAACGAAGGAACCGAGAACTACGATTACGGTGTCGGGTTCCAGGCAGGATTATCAAGTGAGATCGCGATCTTCAATGAAAAACTGTATTTAAATCCTGAGCTGTATTACAACGTCAAGTCATTCAAAGTAAACAACAGTTTCTTTGAAGGCGATCAGACCACGACAGGGACGATCAAGATGAGCTGGATCAGCCTTCCTGTGTCTGTTCAATATCCCCTGTCGGTTGGCCGTAACAAGATCGATCCGAAATGGGTGCCGTACGTGTCGGGCGGTATCTCCCTGGATTACCTGCTTGGTGTGAAGACCGATTTAACGACGAATATCAACGACCAGTCTGACGTGAAGACATCGACGGCCGGGAAAGAAGCAAAAGCACAGTATGCCTCATTCAATTTTGCGCCGATCATTTCGGCAGGCGTAAAAGGAAAAGTAAAAAAAGCGGAGATCGTTGCGGAGATCCGTTACAACTTCGGTGTAGCGACGATTTTCGACAAGCAGAAACTTTACGAAAGCCAGTCGGAAGTCTTTGGTAATAAGTTCGTCCACGGGCCATTTTCCCTGAACACCCTGTCGGTGTCCTTCGGATACCTGATGAACAAATACAGTCCCAGGAAAAAAACTACCCACTAACGAATGGCCCGCTCTCTACTGTTTTTATTGTTCCTCACGTTATTTGCCTGTAACAACCTCGAAGACGCCACGATACCCGAGAGGCAAACATTCATACGTTTCTTCGGAAGCGCCCGGAGCTATGTGTCTGTGGCCGTGGAGCCCGACCTCGACGGTGGGTTTATCATGGTTGGCAACGCAGCTCCTCTCGAGTCGGATCTGGCCACACCCGATCAGCAGATACCGGCAATCGTAATTGTTAAGACCGACGCCCAGGGCACGAAACTGTGGGAAAAAATCATTCCTAATGCGAATGTTCACTCGATAAAACCATTGGCCGACGGTTACCTGCTAACCGGTGAGGGTATTGAATTAAATCCAAGTTCATCCGAAAGCTCAGAATTCGTGAACACCCAATTTCTCCTGCTAAAACTCAGCGCCACGGGCGAACCGCAACTGTCGTTCTCCAAAGACAGCAGCGTTACTGTGACACGAGGCCTGGACCAGGTAAACCTCAAGGTGGACTTTAAAGCGAGCGCCAGCGTAGTACTTCCCGGGGGCACCGAAGTAGCAACCATCGGATCTTATAAAGTACCCGGCAGCCAGGAAAGAACCGTCACGATGGGCTTCAGCCTTTCCAACTTCAGCCAGCCGCTTTGGAGAAAGAACCTCGACCTTTTCAACTTCGATTATATCAATCCGAATTTCCTGGGCTTCAAATCGGGCAACCTCGTATGGGCCAGCACTGCGACACCACAGGACATCAACCAGTCGAAGTACGTTAGCGTGATCGCAGTTCCTCCGAATTATGCATCACCCTCTAACAACAGCCTGTTCGGCAAGACCGATGATACAGGTGGACACGATGTGAAAGACATAGAGACTTCGGCAACGGGTTTCGGAATCGTAGGAACATATACCAGCAAGGCCGGCAACAAGAACGTATTCTTTGTTAAAGTGGATCCTGCCGGCAACGTCATGGAATCGACGGTCAAGTATTTCGATGGTGTTGATCTCGCCATTGAAAAAACAAACTCCGGCAATAGTCAGGACGAGGGCACTGCGATAACATTTACAAAAGACGGGGGCTTCGTGCTTGCCTGCGCCATGGGGGAGAATCCGACCACTGGTCATGGTGGCACCGATATCGTTCTGATCAAGATAGACGCCTTCGGGAATTTTCTATGGCATAAGCTGATGGGCGGAAGCGGAGATGAAATTGCTTCTTCGATCCGCGAGCTTTCCGATGGAACATTAGTGATCGCCGGAACATCCACCATCAGTAACGTATCGTCCATGTTCATCATCCGCGCCGATGGCAGCGGTAATTTGAAGGACTGATTTGAGTTTGTAGTTAAGAAGTCGATTTAGATATAATACACCTCTACGGATTATGAAGAACTCTATAGTCAAGCTGGGCTTTTGTCTTCTGTTTTTCTGTGCCGGTCAGGCTGCGTTTGCGGCTGCCCCCACAGTAACAGTTACGCAAGCCGGTTCAGACCCAACTAATTCCAGTTCGATTGTCTTCAATGTAGTGTTCAGTGAATCGGTCACCGGCTTCGGAAATATTTCCGGTGACGTAGTGCTGACCGGACCAGGAGCGTCGGGAGCATCTGCCGTCGTTGCAGGAACCGGGTCAAACTATACGATTACCGTTACCGGCCATACGGTAAGCGGTGCAATTACTGCTACGGTACCCGCCGGCGCGGCACAAAACGGTACAGCCGAAAATAACGTTACCAGCGCTGGAGGAGATCCCACCGTCACCTATGATGGCACTAAGCCCAATGTCACCATCAACAAGAAGGGATCGCAAACAGACCCCACCGGTGTAAGTCCCATTAAATTTACTGTTGTTTTCAGCGAGCCCATCAACGCCTCAACGTTCGTCGCGGCCGATATCGATCTTTCAAGCAGCACAACCGGTGCAGGTACCTTTACGGTTTCGAATCTCTCCGTCGTAACTCCCAATACAGACTTCGAGATAGAGGTAACACTGTCCGGATCGGCTGTCGCCGGTGATGTAATTGCATCAATACCCGCCGGAAATGTAAACGATGTTGTCGGAAACTCGAACACTGTCAGCACCAGCACCGATAACACCGTACAATATATTACTGCACCCGTGATGGGAGCTCCTACTGTGAGTGGCCTTTTGGAAAACGAGGCGACGCTCGGGGGCTCGATCACTTCAAATGGCGGGACTGCCATTACCGGCCGGGGCATTTACTACGACACGAATCCGGGTGTTACTACCGGCGATACACAGGATTCGAATCCGAGTGCATCAAGCCCTTTTAGCGAAGCAATCACCGGCCTTACCGACGAGACGCACTATTATTTCAAAGCATACGCAACCAACTCGATCGGGACCACGCTTTCGGCCGAAGGGGAGTTCTGGACACTGTCGACCCAACCCGCCAGCGCACCGACACCGGTAGTGACTGCAACGGCTACCAACACGATGCATATCACGTTTCCGGCTGCCAGCACGATATCAGACACAGAAGGCTACGTGATCCTCCGGAAGGTGGGCAGTGAGCCTCCTGTAACCGATCTCCCCGATGGTATTCATCCCGACGACCTTGACGACAATTTGCTGCCGGCTAACAGCACGCTGGTTGCGATCATTACAGACCAAAGCAAAACTTTCTACGACGACGCGGGCCTGACTCCATGTACCAACTATTATTACGTCGCCGTACTCTACAACTGGGACCTCACGAATCCAGGAACAACAAACTATCGCTATGGCGGTGCCACATTCAATGACGCCAATGCGGCCACCTGGTGCAATACCTCGGATATCGCGATAAACGGACCTTCCTCCACACTGAACTTCGCTACAAAGACGGGTTCAACGATTACTACAGCCGCCGACGGACTACAGGTGTTTCCCCTGCGTTTACGCGACGGTGGTGCACCCGAGACCGATGCGGATGACAGGAAGACGGAGCTTGCATCGATAACCATCTCGATCGACCACCCGGAGCTGCTCCAAGCTGTGGCATATATCGACGGAGCTTACGTGCAGTCGCAGGCCGCAACCGCCTCGATGGTCTTTAATATCCCCAGTAATACCACCCTTGCCAGCGACAACAATCACAAAGATTTTGCATTTTATGCTACGTTCATACAGAGCCCCGTCGTCGACCAGACGCCGATCGTATTTACTGTAACGGCAGCAACCGTACGAACAGGTGTCAACCTGGCCGCATCAGGCTTTGCGAACGGTACGGCGGGTGCAGCAACTTCCGGTGCCAGCAACAACAAGCTGGATGTTATTGCGACGAAACTCGTGTACTCCGCGATCACCGATCCGATCAATCCTAACAACGACTTCACTCTGACCATCACTGCGAAAGACAACTTCGACAACGTCGATACCAACGTCGGCGGTTCTGTTACTCTTTCGAAGACGGCAGGAACCGGATCATTCACGTCTACCGACACACCGGGAGGCCTTACCCGCTCATTGGTAAGTGGCACCACAACATGGAGTCTGCTCCGGTTTACAACAGCAAGTACCGTGGGTGTTCCGAAGACCCTTAAAGCCGATCATAGCGGATCTGTTCCGGACGCATTCCAGGACTTCGATGTAGAAAGTCTCGGAGCGGCAATCACAGGGCCCACAACGACACTTTGTTTTAACAACGGGTCAACTACCCCAAATACGTTTGCTACTCTCGGACAGATCAAGGTAAAGGAAAGTGACGGCTCGGATTTTTCGACCGGCGCCAATCAGACTTTCTCCCTGCTCCTCCCCGATGGATTTATGTTCGACATCGCCGCGACACCAACAGTCGGAGCCGCGGGAACAGACATCAGCACACCGGCATTTGTCGGTTACACCGGAAACAATGTGGTTCGTGTTAAATACAACATAGGCGGCTCGGGCGGGGCAGTCCTCGACGAGCTTACGATCGATAACCTGAAGGTCAAGTACGCCGGCACCACCGTGGTAACGTCACAACCGATACTCCGCGTAGGTGGATCGGCCGTCCAGGAAGGTAATGCCGAGACCGACGCTAAGCCTCACGGCTTATTGTCGTCGGGAGGCAATCCCAACATTGTCCTCGACTTTGAGAACGTCAACGCACCGCCGACACAAACATCGTTTAGCAAGCTTAGCACTACGCCTATCGAGCTCAGAGGTCTTAAAACCAACGCTCCTACCGCAACGCTCACAGGTCCCACGGCGGTATTTTCCGGCAACGGAGTATCGCTCGATGGCGGCGTTTATGAATTCAACCCGTCGTCGGTAAGTAACGGAAATCATGACATCACATTTACATATGCCGATCCCGTTGCTCCCGGATGTGTTAGTAATGTAACGAAGACATACACAGTATTCTCCTCGATCATCAATGGTCTGCAAACCAGCTATTGCATCAATGACGCTCCAACAAATCTTACCACACCGGTGGGTTCTGCCCCGTTCATTTTACAGCCTTGTCCGACCTTCCCTGGCGTTGCTTTTAACAATGCGAATTACGTTTACAAATACTATGATTACACCTTCGGTTATCAAAACCTACCTGGATTTGTCCTGGGAGGGAACACGCCTTTTAATCCCAGCCACCCTGCGTTTGCCGAGGAGGTCCTGGACGGATACCTTGAAGTAAGTGTTTGGTATAATAGTGTGTGTAACCCCGGAAGTCAAATCTTTGCTGCGTACACATATGTCCTGATCAACCCGAAGCCTACTATTTCGTTTAGCCCCACGTTCGACTATGGTGTGTGTGCCTCGGATGCTGCATATAATATGTCGGGCCTTCCGTACACCCCCGCAAATAACTTTGATGAATTCTGGAGCTCATTGTCCGGAGCACCCGGTTCACCTGCACCCGGCATAACCGGCGACCGCGCGACTGGTTTCAAGTTCGAACCTCAGATCGCGAATGCAACGGGTTCGGATAAAATCGTTCAGATCAACTACACGCATAAAGACGCGTCAACGGGATGTATCAACGAGGTAGCTCTTCCGATCAATGTGTGGGCTAAACCCGGGCAGGTGCCGGCATCGAACATCTTTATAAGGGATCTGGTTACTCCCGATATCTCGGGCGAGTTCTGTTACGGCGAGGGACTTACACCGTTCACGGCAACAACGGTCCCCAGCGTAATACATAAGTGGAATCTCACTTCACTGGCACGTCCACCGGTCGAAGGCGATGAATTTGCGCTTAGCCCGAATGACTTCCCGAATACCGGCGGTGTACCCAATGTCGGTGCATTGGTCAACTACCAGGTTTCACAGATCGTCCATAGGCAATTCGGGCCCCACCCCATCTTCCCTTTCATCACGATACAGACATTCGCCGGATGTGAAAGTAACACCAGGAATCTGACCGTGGAGATCATGGAGCCTACGACTGTTGACGCCGGTGATGATGCGGTCATCTGCGAAGGAAACGACCTTGTATTAACAGCCCTCTTGGCGGAGATCGATTCTCCTACCGCTGGCCTCGATGGTACCTGGATCAGCACGACAGGAGGAGTAGATGGCTACTTCTACAAGGACACACCGGGTAACCTTCAAAGTAGCTTCCTTCTCGCAACACATTACCACCCGTCGCAGGTCGAAATCGATGCGAGATTGGCAATACTACGATTGACCACCAACGATCCAACCGGCCCGTGCGGACCGGTGACTGATGTTGTGTTTATTACCATCAACCCCGGTGTAACCGTCAGCTTCCCGGTTTCCCCGGTGAACGTTTGTTCCAGCACGCCGATATCGGTGGAAGGAAAAGTGTCTAATGCAGCGCTCATTTTTACGTGGACCGTGGATACCGGCGGTGGCTCGATTCCCGTCGGCGCCGAACACAATTTGACGACCACGTATGTGCCTTCACAGGGACTACTGGACTTTGGCGGGACGGTCACTCTCAAGCTTGCAACCGAGGATCCGGACGGCCCAGGACCTTGTGCTGTCGTCTCACAATTGCTGAATGTAAACATTAGCCAGAAACCGTTGATCAACGCAGGCTCGAACTTCGATATCTGCGCCGACCAGCCGATCCAGCTCAACGGTAGTATTAATGATCCGATCAGCTCGGCGAGCACTGGAACATGGTCGCACGATGGAGCCGGCGGCATTAACAATATAAATGCGCTCGTTACCCAATACGATCCCGACAATACGGAAGATCCGGGCGCTGTCTCTGATCCTAACTCAAAGAAGATCACTTTTACGCTGACGTCTAATCTGCCCGGCGGCGGAAATGTCTGCCCGGTCGAAACTAGCGTGGTGGTCATAACTATTCACGCCCGTCCGGATGCGCCGCAGCCGGGTTCGGCCACACCTCCCACTTATTGCGTTGGGCAGAATGTCGACCTCCTTCGCGCAACCGGTACAAGCCTTACCTGGTACGACAATACTCTTTCTCAGATCAGCACAGGCTCCAGCTTGTCGACAGGCGTCGTGGCTGATGGCGAAAAGAAGGTAACGTTCCACGTAAGTCAAACCTTCGATAAGCTCAACCCTTTCCCTGGCTGTGAAAGCGCAAAAACGCCGATCACTATTACTGTGAATCCGTTGCCCGTGCCTGCATTTGATTTTGCAGAACAATGTCTCGGCGAATTCATGAAATTCAAAGACCAGTCGACCATCGCACAACCCCCTGTCGGAACCCGTTCGATCGTAAGCTGGCAGTGGAATTTTGACGATGGTCTCGGATTTACCGACGCCGGTGCCGGACCTATCCCCGCCGGAACCCAAGACGACAGAACTCTTGGCGCGTACGACAGTCTTCGCCACCAATTCAGAAATACCGGTTTGTATAATATCAGATTGGCTGTCGTTACCTCCGATGGATGTACCGCCACTCTCACTCACGCACCGATAAAAGTTGGTCAAATTCCTGAGGCCAGGTTCGCATCCAGACTGGTGTGCGACCAGGATGATACGCAGTTTGCATTCACCGGTGCCGATCCCGGAGCTGGCTCTACGTTCAGCTATGCATGGGACTTCGGCGATCCCTCGAGCGGCTCAGGCAACATCTCTACGGCGAAAAATCCCGCGCACCAATTTAGCGGGGTGAATACTTATAATGTGACGTTAACGGTCACCACGGATCTCAATTGTGAGAATAGCATTACAACTAAAACCTCCATCCTACCCTACATCAGCTCGTTCCCTTACATTGAGCCCTTTCAATCAGCGAACCACGGATGGGTATCACAAGGGTTTCCTGAAACCAGCTGGAATCTCTCTACGGGCACGAACCACATCAAGCCCGACGCAGCCCCTGGTGCAGGATCTACATTCTGGGTAACCAATACCGACGTCAACGGTCAACCGACCTATACCAACAGTGAGCGCTCGGTGCTGTACGGACCTTGCGTCGACATGACGGCCCTTGACCGGCCTGTGCTTGCCATGGACTATTGGAGCGACACTGAACCCAAGGGCGACGGCGCTTATATTGAGATAATGGATGAATCACTGTCCAATCCACAGTGGGTAAGACTTGGCGACAGCGGCAGTGGCCTGAACTGGTACAATGAAAACTCCGTCGGTGGTCTCGCCAAAACAGGCAACGTCGGCCAGGACATCGGACAGTTTGGTTGGTCGGGCGTATCCAACGGCTGGAAGACCGGACGATTTAATCTTGATCAATTCGCAGATAGAACAAGACTCCGCTTCAGGATCGTGTTCGGATCAAACGGAAGTCAACCGCTCGACCTTCAAGAACCATTTGACGGGTTCGCGCTGGATTATTTCAAGCTCGAAACGAGGAACAGGCTTGTACTGGTTGAAAACTTTACAGCGAGGAGCACTTCTTCGGTTGTCCTGAACAACTCTTCTTCCTTCAAGACCTTCCCTTCCGTCGCAGCTTCAGGTGAAGTGGTGAAGATCGAATATCATACCGGTCTGCCTGCGGTAGCCGGCGACCCCGTTGACCCGATCTTCCAACAGAACCCGATGGACCCCAACGCACGCGCGTCATTCTACGGACTGAGCGCTGTGCCTCGTGGCTATATCGACGGGTATACCAATACGACCGGCGCCTCTATGTTCAACAGCACCAACAACTGGGCTGCGAATTATTACAGCACGGAATCTCTTGTTACAGCTCCCCTGGATATCGTCATCAACACACCTACGATCACTAACGGTATAATCAACATCACCGGTACCGTGACTTCCAAGGAGTTCGATCTGAAGGCCAACCAGTATTCGTTGTATGTAGCAGTTGTCGAGCAGACTGTCGGAAACGATTCTTACGTCCTCCGCAAGATGCTCCCTTCTGCCTCGGGCAGGAAAGTACCGGCTACGGCAATCGGCCAATCGTTCACATTCGACGAGTCGTGGAGCGTTGATAAGATTAATCTGACAGACAACCCCACGCTTGTTGCTGTCGCCTTCGTTCAATCCGATATTGTTACCGACCCTTCCAAGGGAACGAAACAGGTTTTACAAGCTGCGTACAACAACAATCTCCCCGTGGTGAATTTCACGACAGGTGTGGAGCTGCCCTTCCTGGAACAGACAGCCTTCTACCCTAATCCTGCCGATCGTAGCCTGAACATCGACCTGCCCCACGCGACAGCCACCGGGGTGGACGTGAAAGTGATCGACCAGCTCGGACGCCCGGTCATCCAGTCGGCCATCGGCATGGGCGAAAGGTCCACAACTATTGATACGGGCGGGCTGGCGGCAGCCGTCTACATCGTCCAGCTCAAAGAAAACGGGGTTTATACGAACCGCCGGTTGGTGATTACCCACAAGCACTAAAAGACTTACCGGGGGCTCAAAAAGCCCCCGGCCAGGTCAAAAAAGGCGGTCAAGTAATCGATTTTTCTTATATTTGAAATTGCATTGACTGACTGATGACGACATCGTTTCGATTTATTGTTGTTGCCGCGCTCCTACTGGCGGATGCCACAGTCGCTCTCTCCCAAAGCTTCTATGCTATCAGAAGGGAAAGATCTGTGATTGGATATGTTGGTGTTGGAAGCGCCAACTACTTCGGCGAATTAACGAATCCCAAAAGCTTAGGTACTGTCAAATACGGCCTCAACGTCGGGCTCGAACATTTCTTTACAAACAGGATCAGCGGACGCGCAGAAGTGAACTGGTTCCAGATCTCGGGATCGGATGCCAACGCGAACGACTCCCGCATTGTGAGAAAACTCTCTTTTATTTCCAATAATATAGAAGGCAATATCGTTGGCACGATCAACCTGTTGCCAAATGGCAGGAGGTTCTACCAAAGACAGGTCATCAATTTCTATGCGTTCGCAGGTATTGGATTGCTTTACATCAATCCGAAAACAGAATACAACGGAGAAATGGTTGCGTTGCAGCCGTTAAAGACCGAAGGAATTAAATACAGCAAGGTTCAGCCGGTCATACCGTTTGGCGGTGGTATAAAGGTCAAGGCAGGTCCTTTCTTCAATCTCACTTTCGAAGGTGGCATCCGGAAAACTTTTACAGACTATATCGACGATATCAGCGTACGTGAATATCCGGACCCAGCAACTTTAAGCAGCGACCTTTCCCGCGCCCTCTCGAATCGAAGTGGCGGCGAGGCTTTGGTGAGAGGCAATCCTGAAAAAGATGACTGGTACTTCATGATGAATGCCCGGATACAATACTATCTGCCTTACGATCTAAGTGCATTCCGCCGCAACAAGCTGTACACTCAGAAGAGGCGTAACTACAGAAGAAGATAGTAAATCGCGCTTCGCGCGTTGAGAATTCCCTGAGCCGGATTGACCGGCTAAATCGCCTGATCCTTGTCTAATACTTCGAATCTCGAGTAGTTGCTTTTATACTCCGGGACGATGTCTTTCATCAGGGCGACAACCTTCAGCTCATTCTTATCTTTGACGAGGTCGTCGAGCAGATCGAGGTAGTTGTTGATCTGGTTGTATTCATAAATGGCCACCTTGGCTTTCATGATCTTGTCGTGGTGCGTGGGGACTGTGTTCTCGCTGTCGTTGAGGAGCTCTTCGAATAGCTTCTCCCCTTCCCTGAGACCTGTGAATATGATGTCGATATCTTTACCAACCTCCAGGCCTGATAGCTTCACCATCTGGCGGGCGAGGTCATAGATCTTCACGGGCTTGCCCATGTCGAAGATGTAGATCTCACCGCCGTATCCCATCACGCCAGCTTCCAGGACGAGACGGCATGCTTCCGGGATAGTCATAAAATAACGAACGATCTCGGGATGTGTAACTGTTATCGGCCCTCCGGCTTCTATTTGTTTCCGGAAGATCGGTATCACGGAACCGTTCGAGCCGAGTACATTGCCGAAACGGGTTGTTACGAAGCTCGTGCAGCTGCCTTTCTTAAGTTGAAGGTGGTTATACAATGCCTGTACATATATCTCGGCGATGCGCTTGGTGCATCCCATGATGCTGGTCGGGCGCACAGCCTTATCCGTGGAGATCATTACGAATTTCTTCACGCCTGTCTTCACAGCGAGGTCTGCGAGTATCCTTGTTCCAAAGATGTTGCAAATCACGGCTTCTGTCGGGTTACGCTCCATGAGTGGAACGTGCTTATAAGCCGCAGCATGGAAGATCGTTTCGGGCCGCTCTTCCACGAGGATCTTTTCCAACTGCATCGCATTGGTGATGTCGCAGATGTAGACAGAAAGGTCTACGAGAAAACCCATCTTCTTCAGGTCGTACTCTGCATTGAACAAAGGCGACTCGGACTGGTCGATCAATACCAGGCGTTTTGGTGCGAAGTGGATGATCTGACGGCATAGCTCGCTTCCGATGGAACCGGCAGCGCCTGTCACGCATATCACTTTGCCTTTTATCTGCTTCTCGAGCTCATCCTGGCCAATGTCGATCACATCGCGACCGAGAAGATCCTCGATCCTGACTTCCTTGATCTGCTTGAGGCTCAACTGGCCTCTGATCCATTCACTTGCCGGCGGTACCGCGCGTACTTTAATCCCGAGGCGAAGGCAATCGTCGATTAGCTGATTTTTGCGTTCAGGGGTCAGGTTATTGACGGCAATGATGAGTTCCTGGACGCCGCGGTCCTGAACAAGGGCCTGAAGCTCGTCTGCGCGAAAGATCCTGTGGCCCTGTATCTTCTTGCCGGTCTTGTAGATGTCATCTTCAATAAGGGCGATCAGGCGAAGGCGGCTTTCGGGCGACGATTCGATCATCTGTTTTACAGAAATACCCAGGCTACCGGCACCAAAGACAGCTACGTTGGTGCGCTCACTCTTGTCGTCAACGCTTTTGATGTATGCGAAAAGCTCTTTAACAAAGAGACGGTAAAAGAAAAGTTGAAAAAAAGCGAACGGGAATGTGATCAACAGAACGGAATATGGTATGAGGTTGATACCGGTGTTGTAATAAGACAACAGGTTGGTGATCGAAAGCAGGAGCATGCTAAGGATCGTGTTCGAAGCGATACGCTTCCCGTCTTCGATGCCGGTGTAACGAACGATGCCTGCGTAACTTCTCGTCGCGAGATTGGATATCAATCCGGCAACTCCACTGACGGCCAGACCGAGTAAAAATGAATGCTCAATGATTGCCTCCCACTCAAAGTTGAAGCGAAGCATGTAAGCCACGGCGGTTGACTCCAGGATGATCATCAGGTCGATGATAATGATGATCCACCGCGGAAGGATTGTGAGATTCTGGAAGAATCGCTTAATCACCTAGTCGTTTTGGTTTTTCTTACGGCCTTTCAGTAGTGAGCGTATTCCGTAGAGTACACCACCCCCAAGAAGATATTCCAATCCTGTAATGGGAACGTCATCCGGATTCGGGGGGTCGCCAGGCTGGCCGAACACGACGGTTTGCCACAGTGACAGAACGATTGTGCAGATAAGCAGGAGGAAAATACGTCTGACGGCCATTCTAGTTCTTTACGATTTTTCTGATAACTGTTTGTCCACCGCTCTTGATAACGACCAGGTACATGCCACTTGCGTGCCCGGTGATATCAAGCTGGCCTTTCCTTATTGCTCCCTCCTGTTTCAATGCTCCTTTTGCCACTTCAACGCCCAATTGATTTTTCACGCTCACCTCTACCGAGTTAGTGGTCGCCACCTCGATGTAAATGATCCCCGTTGAAGCGTTAGGATACACCAGGTATCCCTTCTGCCCGGCAATATCTATATCACCCGTCACTGCAAACTCTTGCTCGATCTGCGTCGTGCAGGTTCCCTGTGTTACTACGAGTTTATAAGCACCCGATTCGTTGGCAGTGTAGGTCTTGCCTGTCGCACCGGGTATTGCCGTGCCGTTTAAGTACCACTGATTTCCTGTTTCAGAATTAGACGTCAGCATATTTCCTTCCACTGTGATCGTTGCGTCGCTGATTGGTGTAACATCTATGGTAACAGGAACCCGCGCGCTCTCACATCCCGCCGAGTTCACGGCTGTAACGTAATAAGTGGTTGTGGTTGCCAACTCACCCGTTGGAAAGGAGGCAGCGGACTGACCCGGAATGGGTTCCACACTCGCCTGGCTGAGATACCAGCGATAAGATCCATCCTCCGGCGCGCCTGTTGCAGAGATCGTCGAGGATTCGCCTCCGCAGATCTTTGCGCCTGTAACGCCGGCGATTTCATAAGCGTATGTCACTGTTGCTGTCACTGCCATCCTGCCTCCTTCACATCCAAGTGAGTTCACAGCCGAAACAAAATACGTCTTTGTCTTGTTCAGGCTCGGCGTAACGAAGGTCGAACCGGCTTCTCCGGCGATAGCATCGGTTGCATCTTCGGTGAGATACCATTTATATCCTCCACTGCCCGGCGCTCCGGCAGCTATCAATGTTAACGAACCCTCACCACAACGTGCTTCCCCGGTAACACTGGATATCGTGGGAATGCCCTTCACATTAACAACAACTGAATTGTTGAGTGGCAGTGCTACACATCCTGCAACCTTCGCCATCAAAACAATTGTATTGTCGGTGCCGGTTAGGTTTGACCTGGGAATAGAAAGTACTACATCTGATCCGTTGGTGGCTGCAACCTCGTCGCTGACAACGGTCCCGTGTAGTGTTGCATGGTAAACAACTCCTGCCTGGGGTGCCTGGATGTGAATAAGTGCATCGGTTCCTTCGCAAACGTCCTGCGCCTGAACCCCCAATGAAAGGTCCACATCCGGATAACCGATGACCACCTGGAAGCGATTATTACCGAAGCTGTTGGCGTCAGTCGTTACACTGAAGTGATACTTGCTATTAGCTTCCGTTACCAGGAATGTCTCGTTGGTGAACTTGTCAACCAAACGAATTTTAACGTCTTCAGGGAAAGATTCAAAATCGGAGAACGTGAAAACATGAGCGCCAGGGGTAACGGCCTTCAGGACGAGCGGGATTTCTTTTGCACAGCTTAATGCGCTGAACGCGTTGATCGCCATCTCCGTTCCGTCTGCTGCCAAAGATGAGAAGTTGATAAAATCATTCTTCAACTTAAAGGCATCGTATTTACTGTCGGTGACATCCAATGCATTGGCTTCGAACCGGATGATCAACTCATCCTGCCTGGTATTGCCTGCTACGTTGATGCGGAGGAGATCCTGGAAAGATTTCCTGATGAATGGAGGGTTCTCAACCGCCACCTTATCTGATTCCTCGAAAGTAATATTTGAAGTGCCCGATGTGAGTTTACGAACCCAGAAAGCCTGCCCCTGTGAAATGGTACCGTCATAAGCTCCTGGTATTGCAGGGCCACCTTGTGTGTAATAAGCATATGTTCCGACACCGAGGTTGTTTGTATTATCCTTGATGGCAATCTGCGCTTGTATAACGGCTGGATTAATTGTTACGTTATCCCAATGAATCGGCGACGCGTACGGATTGCCAAGGAGGTTCCAGCCATCAGGGTTGGTGGCAGGTACGGCAACGTTAGACTTGGATGTTACAGCCCTGACTACATCGCCGGTAGCAGGAATACCCAGGAGATCATACGTTATGGGGGCGTTTTGACGAACAAGGACAACATATCCACGTCCGTTTTCGAGTATTGATGCTGCGGCAGTTGAAGCCGTCCCCGCCAACGGGAATGCGGTGTAACGATCATCGACGGTAACACCACCCGGCTTATCTTCATCATAGCGATAAACTGAAGGGCCAGGGCCCATGTTGGGGAACTGTGGCCATTCAGCAATCGTCGACGGGTCGATAAACGAACCCGTGACAGGGAAATCCCGGTTGGGGTTGTTCTTCCAATCGGAAATTCTTGCACCTGTGTTGGTTCCAATGTTTGAGGTGAACGGAGACGCAAGGTATCTGAATGAGGCAGTGCCATTGGTATTTCTCAGGTAGCGCTGAACAATCATGTTGGAAATGATGGCCACACCAAGTGGTACGGGCGCAAGGCGTGCATCACGCGTTGCCGATGAGAGCATGGTGAAACGACTATTCGGGTGAAACACACCAGAGTTCAAAGTCAACACCCCTGCGACACTATTCATAACGAGCGGGTTCACCGTAACCTGCACTGCATTAGAAAGAGTGAGGTTGTTAAATACGGTCTGACTGTTGCCAGCAAGATTCTGTACACTACCGCCGTCGAGTATTACAGTTCCTGTTCTCGGTATGAAAGTCCCGCTATTGATGAAATTACCAGTGACATTGATCTGATAATTTCCGGTGGCGTCTACATCAAGGACCGCATTGGCGTTAATCGAAAGGCCTCCATTCACGTCCAGGTTGGCTCCGAGCGTCTTCGTTGCGCCCGGGGTAGCAGCCGCAAACGTAACGTTCGTGAAGGCTTGGGAGTTATTTTCGATAGTTTGGCTATTGCCATCGAAGATGACGGTGCCTGTTCCGGCCTGGAACACACCGTTGTTGTCCCACAGACCTGCAATATTGATGGTATTGCTACCTGCAGCCAGTGTTGATCCTATGATGATACTGCCATTGATGTCGAGCGAGCTTGTAAGGGTCTTTGTGCTTCCTGTAATGATAACATTCCAGAATGGTTGATTAGCACTATTGATGTTTTGTGGTGAAGCTCCATTGAAAGAGACTGTGCCGTTATGGGCAATGAAAGTTCCCTGTATATTCCATTGTGCTCCGATGCGTATCTCAAAATCCGGAAAGTCAACGGTGGTACCGCTCGAGATGACAAAATTACCAAACTGCGATTCGTTGATTGTTGTCCCGGTGAGTAATGTTGTTCCTGCTCTTGAGAAAGTGACTGTATTGGCCAGGTTGATATTGAACGTTCCGCCATTCACAGCAAATGATGGTCCGAGCATCGTAATGTTGTGCGCCCCGGCTATGAACTGTCCGCCATTGATATTCAGGTTACCATTAATGCTTATGTCTTTGTCTAGTGTCACGTCGCCAAGAGTGGTCAGGTTCTCCAGGAGGGTTGCGCTTGCCGGCAGCTCTGCTGTTGTTGACACTACCCCAATGTATGAAACACTGTATCGTGTGCTGGCATTTAGAGTTGACCCGCTAAACGTTGAACCCTGCCTTCTCTGGAAGGTGGAACCCGTGCCCATGGTTACACCTGACACGTGATTGAATGTTCCGGCGACCAGGTCGATCATACCGCTGATCGTTGTGCTGGAACTCCAGTTGTACACGGCAGTTGCACCCGTGCGGCTAAGGGTTACGTTGTTAAGTTGTATCGGGTTAGAAAGGGCAAAGTTCGTAATAGCATCCACCCCACCGATGTTCAGATTCGAAGTATTAACTGTGCTGGTAATTGTCCCGGGTCCCGTCTGCTGGATGTCACCATTTATTGTCAGCGTCTGGCCATTAATGATCAGATTCCCAGAACCGCTTCCAAACGTAAGCCTCCCGGCTGGCGCTATCGTTAACGAAGACCCCAGGGGGATATTTCCGGGCCGGCCGATATCCAACACTTCCAGATCCTGCAAACCGGGGGCAAAAATCAGGCTTCCGGAAAATAAACCAATGTTTGTGAACAAGAGCCTCGAGGTAGGTGACCCCCCAATCATTCCCGCGCCTGCTGAGAAATTGCTTCTGACATTCAACGTGTTTGACGCTCCGATATTCAGGATACCATTCGTAAGCACAAGGTTGCCGACCACGTTGGTCGATCCGCCAACATTGTTGGACACTCCCGTTAAGCTGGTGTTGTCGATCTCAAGATTAACAACCGCATTATTTAACGCACCTCCGGTAGCCCACTCATTTCCAAGAGCTTGCGCAGAACTGGAGCTGTAAACGATATTACTATTAGCGGCATATGTCCTGACACCCGTCGTTCTGATATTCCCTGAGTTGGAAGCTGGTACGGTCAAGCCTTGTGGTGAGCCAACCCGAAGCGTTGAGTTACCCGCAAGATTGAACGTACCCGTGCCTGTTATTGCACTCGTCCCCAGGTCAAGGGTTTTAGTAATGCCTACGGCAAAATTTACAGCATTCGTTATCGATGCGGTGTTTAGAAAAGTGCTGGTGGAAGGTCCAACGAAATTGATAGTTGCTGTACTCCCAGAACTGCTGCTCTTCGTAAGGCCTCCACCCGTGTGAGAAAAATTGCCTTCAATATTCACGGTAGTTGACCCCGCACTTCCGGAGATCAGTGTGATCGTCGAAACACCGGATTTTATGAAATTACCCGTTACACCCAAGGTCAGAACACCAATTGCATTTGCGGAAATCGCAGAACCTGTAGCGCTGGTAGATGAGATATCAAGGTCACCACCAACATTGATGGCAACCGGGTTTGCATTCACACCAAAAGTTACCCTCGAGTTGTTTTGGATCACAAAATGACGACTAATGTTCAGGGTATAGCTGGTAGCGGTGGAAAGCTGGACCGTGCTTCCGTTCGTAGAGGTGACGGTGAAGTCATTCAAAACTGTCCGTAAATTTCCGGCAAGGTTGATCGTGGCGGACTGACTGGCACCATTCCAAACGAAGTTATAAAATTGAATTCCTGAATCCATCGCCGGGGCTGCACCAGTGGTAGCATTGACCTGGCACGTAGAACCGGTCTGCCAGTCGGCAGACGGAATTGGAGCAACGCCCGCACCGGTTGTATGTATGTGAGTACCACCATTCAGGATCTTATATGTGTCGGAACTGACAGGAAGCACGAGACCACCGAGATTTCCGTAGTCGTCATCAACCATCGTTGCGGCATTGCTTAGTGTGAGCGTTCCAGCTACCTCCAGCACCGCGATGGCGGTAAAGTCATTCAGGAACCTGACGTCGTCGCCGGGTCCGTTAGCGATAGTGAGTGATCCGCCGGCGGCTACAGAAAGGATACCGGTGGTTCCGGTAATACCGTTGTTCTCGTACTCAATTTGATCGGCGGTAATTGACGCTCCGGCGGGAACTGTCACCGTAGTTAGGTCCATGATGGTAATAATACCACTTGCGTTGGTTGGAGTCGTGCCTTGATAAACGCCTGCGCCTGCTGTTTCAAGGTCGGCCCACGACCCCGCATTGAACACCTGCCATGTGGTTACGGTGTTCCAGTTGCCCGTTTGGCGCGACTGGTAATCGCCATTTGACTGGGCACTGAGTGAAGACGAAAAAACGACTATTAAGCCAACTACAAGGTATAGACTCCTCATGAGTTTCTGTTAGTTGCGAAAATAGGTAAAAATCTTACATTATTCGGTTTTTATACCGTTTTCACGGCAAATTGTAACCCTCGGAGGTAGAATTGCGCAGTAACCAAAATGGTGTCCTTCAACAGGCAGCGTTCAGCCCCGCAACTATTCGTCCAAGATCTACGTAGTCGAGGGCCGATCCGGATGGGAGGCATAAACCTTCGCTGAAAAGCTGCTCCGAAAGCCCGCTTCCATAGTAAGGTGCACCGCTAAAAACCGGTTGCAAGTGCATCGGTTTCCACAGTGGCCGGCTCTCAATATTCTGCTCCTCCAGTGCCAGCCGGACTTTTTCAGGGGCAAGACCTTTGAGTAGCACAGTTGTGAGCCACCGGTTGGAAAACACTCCTTCCGGCTCGGCCAAAAAATGGAATTTTGGGCTATTTTCGAGGTTTTTTACATAAAAATCATAATTGGACCGGCGACTTTTCACCCGGTCGCCGAGGACCTGAAGCTGGCCTCTGCCGATTCCTGCGCATACGTTGCTGAGCCGGTAGTTGTACCCTATTTCGGAGTGCTGGTAGTAGGGGGCTTTGTCACGGGCCTGGGTCGCCAGGAATCTGGCCTTCTCGATAAATGCCGGGTTTTTACTTACCAAGGCTCCGCCTCCACTTGTGGTAATGATCTTGTTGCCGTTGAACGAAAGGATACTGAACTCACCAAACGTGCCGAGCTTGCGTCCCTGGTACGTTGATCCGAGGCCTTCGGCGGCGTCTTCGATCAGCGGGATCTCGAATTCTTTCGAAATTTCTGTGATCTCATCGAGTCTTGCTGGCATACCGTACAGGTCGACGGCAATGATAGCCCTCGGCTTGCGGCCCGTCTTCGCGATGCGGTCTTTGATCGCCTCCCGGAGAAAGATGGGGTCTAAATTCCATGTGCCGTGCTCAGATTCCACAAACACCGGAGTTGCTCCCACGTAAACCACGGGGTTACAAGACCCTGAAAAAGTGAAGGTGGAGCAGATGACCTCGTCGCCGTGCTTTACACCGAGGATGATAAGCGCCAGGTGGATGGCAGCGGTACCCGAGCTCAACGCTGCTACATGAACACCTTCTCCCAGGTAAGATGCCAGCTCTTGCTCGAAGGCGGTGATATGGGGGCCGGCGGGCGAGATCCAGTTTGTGTCGAAAGCCTCCTGCACATATTGTTGTTCCAGTGTTCCTATATGGGGAGGCGATAAATAGATCCTATCCATGTGATGACTTGCTGTCCTGGTGAGTTATTCTTCGCTGGTAATATACTGCCGGGATCAATAAGACCATAAGCGTGGGATTAACAATAAGGCGATGAAACTGTGACAAAAGAGGTATCGAGATCTCCGCATCGCCTTCATAGCTGAGCTTGATGAAAAGGTACAAAGGCAGGAGGATGAGTGTATCGGCAAGCTGGATGTACCATGCAAGCTTTGTTACCGAAGGATCGCGGAACAACGCATGAATAAAGAGAAGCATGAACGAATCGTTGAGGAATACCCTGAGTGTTTTCTTTACGACGAAACGTGTGTAAGGATGGAAGGAGCAATCGCCGCAAAGGAGATCGAGCACGTCGGCATTCTGAAAAAGGAATACCATGGCCAGGCCGCCAATGGCTATGGCCATCAGGAACAGGGTGTTGCTTGAAAACGCAGGCTTGAGGTCTTTCAGGGTTTCTTCGGCCATATCTTCTTCACCCAAAAATACCAAAGGAAAAAGACAAGCACGTAGAGAAGGGCGGTGAATAAATACTTATGGAAGAAGTAGAGATTGTTCGGGTAGTACTTGGAGATATAGAACAATAAGCTAACCCTGAATAAATTGGAGATATAGATCAACGCGATGCCCGCCAGTCCGAAGAGAAGCGTTTTCTTCCATGTGCCTGTGAACGCTGCAATGAAGGAGACGAAGACAATCATAACATTGAGGCCATTGCAGCCCTCGAATACGCTTACAATTGTTTTTCCGTTTTGCTGAATGGGTACGTTGCCTGATCTCACTCCCACCCCTATCGTAATGTTATCTTCGGTGAGAGAAACCATGGCTGCGGCTTGATGGGCGACAATCCTTGTAAGAGGATCCGGTAATGGATCGTGTTCTGAGATCCAAAGCCCATAGATGGTATTGAGAACCAGGTATAGGCCAATGAACTTAAGAAGGAAAAATAATATAGCCTTTTGCTCCTTCATTTTTTCTTCATGGGCCGGGCGGGCACACCGACGACTGTTATCCCGGGCGGAACATCTTTGGTTACAACGGCGCCCGCGCCGACGATTGATCCTTTGCCTATGGAGAGGCCTTGCAAAATAGTCGCCCCCGAACCGATGAACACCTCGTCGCCGACGGTAACGTTACCGGAAATATTGACACCCGGCATTACAGATACAAAGTCACCAAGTTTCACGTCGTGACCGATCGTGGCGTTCAGATTGATGATAACAAAATCTCCTATCGAAATGTCGACAGTCAATCTTACACCTTCGCAGAGAATACAACCACGACCTATCCTAACCGATGGTCTTGGTTTCACGGAAGGATGGATCAATGATTGAAAGGGATAGGAAGACTTCTTGATTTTTTCAACAATTTTCCGGCGCGGCGTCAGGGCAATGGCAATCACGACATCATCGATCTTCTTGAGGTTGGCTTTTGGTTGTGGTGTGACATTATCATCAATATAACCTGCAAACTCCATGGAGATCAGCGACGCGTCCTCGAGCATTCCCCGGATCTCTTTGCCAAGGCCGCCGGCGCCGTACACAGCCACTCTTGAAACGCTCATATTCCTGGGTTCGTGGGAGGACTGTTACTGGTCCGGGCTTTGGAGGGGATACCGACAACAACAGCAAAGTCCGGGACATCGGTTGTTACAACACTCCCGGCGCCCACGATCGCCCACTTGCCGACAGAGACCCCGGGCAACAATGTTGCGCCCGCGCCGATCAACGCCCCCTCTCCTATACTGACTTCGCCACAAAGAATAACGCCGGGTGCGATATGAACGTAGTCGCCTACGTTGCAGTCATGATCGACACTCGCGCGCGTATTTAAGATCACATGTTTGCCAAGGACAGACTCGGCCTGAACGAGCGTCCCAGCCATGACCACGGTGCCTTCACCGATCTGTGCCGAAGTTGAAATAATAGCTGACGGATGTTTCACCAATCCGAAACGATTTTTAACAATACGTGAGACGTCCCTTCGGATATTATTACTACCGATAGAGATCACGATGTCCGCACCGGGAAAGGCTTCGGGCTGATACCGGCCACTTACAGTTCTGCCCATGATATCTTTAATCAACACGTTGTCGTCGTAAATGGCGGTGACTTTACTTCCCGAGGCAATCCAGGCCTCGATCACCACTTTTGCATGGCCTCCTGCTCCGTAAAAGATCATCAGTTAATGCCGTTAAATTTCTCGACCGTTGCCACCCCTTCTCCCGATATTCCTTCTGCTTTTAAGACTTTGACGATGGTGATGAATATTATCCTTAAATCTAACCAAAAGCTCTGATGATTTACGTACCAGACGTCGTAAGCAAACTTGTCTTTCCAGGAAATACTGTTGCGGCCATTTACCTGTGCCCAACCCGACACTCCCGGCATGACGCGATGGCGCAGGCGCTGCTCATCTGAATAAAGAGGCAGGTATTCGAGCAGTAATGGACGGGGGCCGACAAAGCTCATCTGGCCGAAAGCGATGTTGAGCAGTTGCGGCAATTCGTCGAGCGAAGTTTTACGGACGAATTTTCCCACGGCCGTCAGCCGATCGGCGTCGCTCAACAGTTGTCCATCCGGGCCACGGACATTGTTCATGGTCCGGAATTTTATCACGTGAAAGATGCGTTCACGATAACCGATGCGCGGTTGAGTAAAGAATGGGTTGCCGTTGTTAGCAACCAACAGTACAATAGTGATGATCAGCAGCAGCGGCGAGATCAGAACAAGCACCACGACGGCGACGAAAATATCGAGCGGGGCTTTGATGAACTGCCGGTAGAACATGGACTTAAAATTAACACTATGTTATCAGCCGCCAAGCACGGTATTGACATATGCGTTGGCATTGGCCGATGTAAACCCGGATGATGCCGCACGGGACCGTGTTTTGAATTGCTGCAGGATGTCAGGGGCGTCGGCTAATCCGCGGATCATCGAAGCAAGCTTCTGGCTCTCTCCGGGAGATACAACATAGCCGATCTCGTAATGGCTTATGATCCTGTTCAGCTCCGAGTCGGGGGGACTGATGGCGATGATTGCGAGGCCCGCGGCCATGTTGACATATGTTTTACTCGGGACTGAAATTCCCTCTCCGCCAGAGCCAAGGGTCACGATCCCGATGTCGCCCGCTGCCATCGCGAGGGGAAAATTATCACCCTCCTGGAAGGGTAACATCACGACATTGCTGAGCTGTTTCTTTTGCTTTATCTCTTCAAGTTTTTTTCGCTTTGCACCGTCGCCGATCAATACGAATGTGATCCTCTTGTCGGCTATCAGAAGCCCGGCGGCCTCCAGCAGTGATTCGAGGTCGTGTGTAAAGCCCATATTGCCGGCGTACATCACCACCAATTTATCCGTAAGCCGATGCTCCGATACAAAAGCGTTGGTTCGCTTGTCTATCGGACGGATATATTCCGTGTCTGCCCAGTTATTGATGACTTTGATCTTACCCGGTTCGGCATAGGCGGCGATGGCGTTCTTCATTGAATGACTGAGGGTGATGATCGTGTCGGGTTTCCTGAAGACCCACCGGTTGTTTTTTTGCCATGCGCGATAGATCGGGCTTTCACTGGACGAGATACCGGACTGCATTAAGGCGTCCGGGTAGAGATCAAATACAGTGATGTGGAACGGGATTTTGCGAATGCCTGCTACCAGGGCAGTGATAAATGGCGACAGTGGCGGATTGGTGACGGCAACGATCGCCGCGGGCTTTTTACAAAAGATGAGATAAAAGAAATAGTGTACTGAAAAGATCATCCATGAGAAGGCGCGAGTGGTCTTTGATCGCCGGTTATAGGCTATACTTTTAATTACTTTGACTTTTTTTGAAAGAGGTGTTCGTCCTGTTTCAACATAGCCTGTAAAGAGCCGTATCTCCTGATTCCTCTCCGTGAATGAATTTGCCACGTCGACAAAGAGAGGCACGGAATGTTGGTTGACCAGCAGGATCATTGGAGCTGTCTTACCGGCTTGTCGATCTTTTTGATGACACGCGCGGGGTTCCCGGCGGTCACCGTTCCTTGTTCCACATCTTTCACGACGACGGACCGTGCGGCTACAATCGAATTGTCGCCTACGTTAACACCGGGGGAGATAAACGCATCTGCTGCGATCCACACATTCCGGCCTACGGTGAGACCGGTTCGAAGCAGAGTGAACTGAGGAGAGAGATAATCGTGAGTGCCGCCGCAGAGATGAACGTTCTGTGATATCACCGTGTCGGCGCCGATGTCGATGAGTCCGAGATTGTAAACAGTGACTTCCCAGGAAATAACAACACGGTCGTCGACCTTCAGCATCCATGGAAACATGATCCGGGCGGATGGATATATTTTTACCTGTTTGCCGATTGTGGCTCCAAAGATCCGCAGTACCGTGTTTCTCCATCCGTAGAACGGTCTCGGCGACAGGCGAAACAGGATGAAGTCTGCCACAGCCCACAAGATCCTTAAGAAGTTTTCCCTGTTAGAATATGGGCTCATTACAATTCCCTGTAAAGTTCAAGTAATTGCATTCCAGTTCGCCGGTCGGAAAAATGATCACTGATATATTGATGGTTCCGTTTCGATTGTGCGTGGTCGAATGCCAGGTTGCGGGCCTGATTCAGTGCGCGGGAAATACCGGTAGTGTCTGTGCCGGTCCTGAACCCGAGGTCCTCGCTGAATACTTCAGGTAGGTTACATCCTTCCGACACGACCGGTATGAGACCATAGCTCATTCCTTCCAGTACGGCCGACGGTAAGCCTTCGCTGTAACTCGGCAGTACAAAATAGTGGCTCGACCTCAGTAATGATATTTTATCGTCGCCTGTCACCAGTCCTTTATATTCAATGTTACCATGAAGATAGGGATTGATCCGGGAAAGCTCTCCTTCGTCGGGTCCGCAGATAACGAGCCTGGCCGAACTATCGCGCATCGCGTTGTCCCACGCTTGCACGAGTGGCAAAATTCCCTTCTTAGCGTGAAGCCGTCCGATAAAGACATATTGAAGACTGCCGGTTTCTTTCGGCTGGTACGAGGGCACCGGTACTCCGTTTTCAACCAGGTATACTTTACGCCGGAAGAGACGTTCAAGGTTCCGTTGTTCATTTTTACTTACGGCACGGATGGCTGCCGATCGTTTCACAAGCGGACGCTCCCGGAGAAAATAGTATAACTTTTTCTTGAGCATCTTCTGACTCATACTCCAGGGCTCGAGCATTCCTTGCGGGACGTAAACCCATCGATAGCCGTTCCGGCTCAGGCGATTTCCGATGCGGGTCGGCGCCAGCCAGCTTCCATGAGAAACGACGATTGAATTTTCAGGTGAAAGATTTCTTTTCCGGAGAACATCATCGATGGCTTGTTGAGTCCCCTGATCCGGCACGTTCAATACTTCAACACCCGTTGAAGAACCGCCAGGGTTGTTTGGAGACGTGACGAGTAAAAACGAATTGACTCCTTGTGCCGCAAGGGCCTCATGTCCGACGGTGGCTGCCTTCCATACGCCCAGATTCACGCTGGTTGTGTCGTGTACGATATTAATTACGTTGCTAACTTTCATCTCACGGGACGAAAGTTCGGAAAGTAGTATTTTCTGGCAAATCGCAACGCCACGTAGATCGGAAAGACGGAGAAGAAGAAAAGGTTTACAACCTGCGGAAGGTAGCCGCGTGATATGATCACATACAGGTATGATACTGTTACGGCGTAAGCGGTCATCACAAATGCATTGGACGAATTGGCGAGATACCAATTCCACAATTTTCTGTAGACCCAACCAATCAACCCGCAACCAATAACAATTCCGGCCCATCCGAATGCGAGGTAGTATTCTCCGTAGGCCATAATGGCCGCCCCTTGACTGACTGTTTTTCCGTAAATGGCATCGAGAGCACTGAAGAGATACTCAGCAGAGTTCTTTTCCGGGTAGAATGCCCGTGGAATCGGGAAAACAATGGTTGACCAAATCGGCTGGAACCCTGCATGAGGATGTCGTTCGGGTACGATATCGATGATCGCTCCGGAAGTTTGGAAGATATAAGCTTCACGAAGGCCGCTTGCGTAGTAACCTTCCGAATCTTCGTCATCGAGTTTCGATACATTCAGACCCACGTTGTACTGTCTCGATATGTTTATAATCCCCATCAAGGAGATGAATACGAACACCGCCAGTGAAATAAAGATGACGTTCGGCCGGCGGCCCATGGCATAATAATACACGATCACCATCGATGCCAGCAAGAGTACAAGCCGGTACCTGAAACCAAGTGTGATAAAAATACCTAAGCATACAATGAAAGGTATGGCGAACCAAAGAAACCCCCGCCGGGTAGTGACGAAGTACAGGAACAACATGGTAATCGCGGGTATCACCATGTTCAATGACAAACCAAGGTAATTGGCAAAACCACCACCGACTTGTTCTACATACTGCGCATCGAGCGGGTTGATCATTTTGGCGAAATTTCCACCGGTAGAAATCGCGAACAACGTGAAACCTACAATGAACATTCGTTTACCGTATCTCGAAACAAGCTCCATGGAAAAATCAGGCAGCAATCTCGTCCGTTTGGCGTAACCGTGAAGCCAGAATCCAACGATGTAGGCGATCAGAGAAACCCACGCACCCCATAACGACGACTCGTAAAAACGCCTCATATTGATAAGCCTGTCGTAAGTCTCGTTTGTCGTTACCGCGTGATATGGGCCCAGGCAACAGTAGTAGGCATAAATGATCGATATGATCGTGAGCGGTGACCAGAACTCGCGACGGTTCTTGAAATAACTGAAGAGGAGTACCGTGATGATAGTGATCAGAATACCATAAAATGGGATCGCCTCCTCTATCGTAAATCCTCTATCCTGCATATGATTGCAGCAAAATTAACACTTTAAGATTCGCGGCAAAAAGGTCTACCGAGTGGTCCTTCACGAGGCTGAACGATTGCCTTCCCATTTCGGCCAATGCCTCGTCGCTTGTGTTGGCGACATTGTTGAATACGTTGGTCAGGGCGCCAGGAACAGTTGTGTCGAACGACCAGCCGTTGGAACCTTCGCGGAGAAAGTCGGGCAGGCAACCAACCTTGTCGCTAAGAATAAGGGGAAGCGAAGCGGCCATTGCCTCGTTCACCACAAGCCCCCACGGCTCGAAGAGGCTTGGAAGGACGAACACAGCCGCGCTTTGATAAACACCCGGAAGCTCGTTATACGACTGCCAGTTGGCCAGCGACACCGGTGTACCGGCAGAGCGATCTTCAAGAGTACGTTGCAATGGTCCTCCCCCAACGATTACTAATTCCCAGCCTTTCGATGGAAGGCTGCTGCTGTTGAAAGACTTGATGAGCTGTTCGAGGTTCTTTTCAGGGGCGAATCGTGCAACGCACAGGATCTTTCGCGAATGGGTCCGGCCCTGAGTGGCAAAATAGTTGTTATCAACCACACTGTAACCCGTCCTGATTTTTTCATCATCTATATTCAAACGACCTGCGAAGTGATCGCGGGCTCGCTTTCCCGAGACCAGAAAGCCATCACAAGTCCAACGAAGAAAAACAGATTTTACTTTTTCGAAAAGTGAAGATGACGGATACCAGCTCTCGGCAAACAATATGACCTTCCGGCCGGTAAGTCGTGCGTAGATGAGAAATAATACATACTCGGGTCTTCCATAGCCTGCGATGCACACGCATCCGATGCGGGATGATGATAACAGCTTTATAAACTTTATAACCCGGCCGATATCAAAACTGCCCGGTGGTTTGGACGAAAGTTGAAAATGTAATGACTCTTCTGTATTGCTCCATCCGTAGAGAGCGTCGCTGCTGCCAAGATCCGCGCTGAATACCTGCCGGTCGGGGAATGCGTAACGGACCGCCTGCACACGTGCCCTGTGGTAGTCGCCCATGCGATCCCAAACCGCCAGGATGTTGTTTCCTTTCATAGCGTCTCCATGATTATACGAAGTCGCTCCTTGTAAGACGCCCAGCTATAGTCCATTGCGCTTCTGTGCGCTGCCATACGCATCGCGCTTCGTTCGTCTGCTGCCTTGTTTGCCAGATCCGTTATACTCCGGACGATCGCGTTCACGTCGCGAACATTGACCAGGTACCCGTTCAGGCCATGCCGGATCAATTCGGGACCGATGGTGTGCGGCGTGGCAATGACAGGCAGACCGGCGGCCATCGCCTCGGGGATAACCAAACCGAATCCTTCGAAGACCGAGGGTAATACGAGCGCATCATAGTTACAATACATTGAAAACAGCTGGGCCTGTGAAACGGGCTTGTGTAACGTGTATGATCCCTCGTATGATCGGAGGCCCGCGCCGCTTCCCTGGACATGCCCGATGATATCCAGCTGAACTGAGTTTCGATCGAAGGCTTTCATTGCTTCGAGCAGGTACTTTATGCCTTTTCGTTGCGTAACTCTTCCAGCGTAAAGTAAACGAAGGGGTTTTTTCTCACCCGGAGTTTGGTTGCTGAACGCGATCTTGCTTGCATCGAAGCCGAGGGGAAGGTACCTGAGCTTACTTGCAGGTATACCCGATTGTTCGAGTGTTTGAATGGTGAATCGCGAAGCGCCGATGACGCGGTCGGCTTCTTCCGGCTCACGACAAAGCCGTTCGTAGTATGACGGTGGAAATTCGAGATTATCGAAACTGTCGGCCCATTCCGGGTGGAGCTGTTTTTCTTCACCAAGTATTCTGATGGCGGCGGGAGCATGCGCTGTTGACAGCTCACAAATTGCCAGCTTGCCGGCCTTCCTTGCCGCGCGAAGGCTTTCGAAGGAGCTGCCCTGGAATCCCCAATATATATCGCCGGAGAGCTTCGGCATCCGCCGGGCCATATACCGATCGAAAGCAACATCGCGCTCGTACACAGCGTCCAGTGCTTTACCGGATGTGCGGAAGAGTTTGTGGTAGATGATCTCCTTTACTTCAAATCGCCAGTTCGATTCGACCTTATCTCCGGCAAGGCCGGGTTCAAACCTTCGCGACCAGTATTGATTGTTGCTTTTTGTGATGCTGTCCTGCAGCCACTGCTGCGTGATGTAAGAGCTGGTGTAAAATCTTTCAAGATAGCCGAGGTCCAGCAGGGTCTTTGCGACATGGTAGGAATGCTGCTTACCCGAGTGGGCTAAAATTACCCTGTTACTCAAAGTACGGGTCGTATTTAAGAACGTACTTGAGATCGTTGACACGTTTGCGGATAAAACGTGCGGGATTGCCGGCCCATACTTCGCCAGACGGAATGTTTTTTGAAACCAGTGAGGCGGAACCGATGACGGCTCCGGCTCCGATGCTGACGGCAGGAAGTATAGTGACATTGGAAGCGATCCACACATGGTGTGAGATCACAACGTCACCCCCTACTGTCTCATGTGTCGCAGATTCGGGAGAATGACCCAGCGTCCACACGCGGGTATAAGGACCGATATCGGCGTCGTGGTCGATCCTGACTTTATACTTTCTGCAGTCGAGAAGAACATGCTGATTGATAACAGCCCGGTCGCCGATGTCGACATTCCAAAAATTCAGTATCCTGGTATGCATCAGGATCACGGCCGATCGCGATATGCGGCTATTGAATAACCTGAGGAAGCCTTTTCGTACAAACCTCACCGGAAAGTGAGTTACAAGGTCATTCCAGAGGAAATTCGCAAAACCGGCAACGAATATCTTAAACCGCATCGGTGTTTATTCTTTTGAAGGCACTGACCACAATATTAACATGATTTTCCCACGAGGAGTACTGAAGATATTCGTTCCATCCCTCTGAGCTGTTGTTGTCGTCCTGCAGCGCCTGACGTAACACACGCACGAAATCACCGGGATCATCGGGTTCAACAAAATGCCCAATGCCGAACTTTTTTGCCATGGCGGCAAGGCCGCTTTCGGTACGTGAAATTATCAACCGTTTTTTGTAAGGCGCGATCAGGTTAAAGATACCACTTTGGGAAGCGAAGGTATTCTTGTAATTCAGCAGTATCACGTCGGAAGACTCCACTACAGCATTCAGTTCCGATTGTGTGAGGAACTTCAGAATGAACACCACGCGCTCTTCCACTTGCAACGAAGCAGCCAGCGTACGAAGCTTTTCGACACTCACTGAAGAACTTGACGGAGACCCGGCTATTACCAGTTTTACACCAGGTATCTTCGACACAGCTTCGATCGCCATCTCATAGTTCTTTTCCATACGGATATTACCAATGATCGAGATGAATAATGAGTCTTTGCGTCCCCGGCGTAACATTTCGGTCATCGGATGATCGCTGTGCGCCTGTTCATATTGACCGTGTGGTATGCTTATGTATGTTGTCTTCTTGTTTGATACATAATAGGGTTTTTCCGGCAGGTGCTCATGGTATAAAGCGATACTCATCAGCGACATCATCCCCTTCATCGACATTCGGGAGATTGCTTTGGAGGGCGGGTATGCATCGCGATCGGGATCGTGAAGGACGACAGCGAACCAATGACGTTTCAGGAACGCCTTGTAAAAAGGAACCCAAAAAGGGGCCGTCAGCTGTTCGAAGTCATTGAGAATAACGAGCTGGCTATTTTTCTTTGATCGAAGGTGACGGAAAAGTCTAAGGGGGTTAGCAAATGACCGGTATACAAAATAAAACCTGTTAAGTATCGAAATCCTGAACTTCCTGTTGTCGTCGCACAAAATTTTGTAAACGCCCGGCGCTGATCCGACCGGGCTCGATGATGGGATAAGCCATTCTAGACTCTCTATCTCAAGGTGCTTTCCATATGAAGAAAACAGGTGTCGGGAATAATCGAAATTACCACCATGCGATGCTGATTCATACAAAATGACGTTCATCGATATGTCGATCCTATTTCACCTTTTGCAAATATATGCTTCCGCCAATAGACAGATCCGGCGCTAGCGCCTTCAGAGTTTCATCTTTACCGACGAAGCTATTAAACAAGACAATGCGATAATGGTCGTTGTGCATCAGGAATGCGCGAAGAAGGTACATCTCGTTCCAGGCTATCCCCTGCTCGATCCAGTCCCGGGGATATTCGAACGGGTAAAAGATATCGTGAAAATGAACGAGAACACCTTTGTTTAGCTTCGGAAGTATCTCGAACAACAAATAGTTTACATCGCTTCCGACCTTCGAGACGTGCGAGCTATCGATAAACAGCAGGTCATTCTCTTTCAACTCCATGAAATCGGAAGGAGAAACCTCCTGCACTTTCGTGATAAGGATGCGCGACTGAGAATGATCGGCTGCTGTAAGCAACGAATTGAGACGATCCGGGTAAGGCTCGACGAATGTGAGATGCAGGGACTGGTCTTTGTAATACCGATCGCGAACATCCAGCATGAGCGCTGACGAAAAACCGGAGCCTATTTCGATAACACGACCGGGCTTGAACGAACGGAGGACGGTGAACAACGCGCGTCCGTCGGAGATATTGAAAAACGTATTGTCTGTATAATATCTGAAACCCTCCGATTTATTTGAAGGAAAGGGAAACTCGTGCATGATCGAACGGTTGGCATTCAAAAAAGAAGCCATCGCATCCCGATCGATATCGATCGCGCCAATTTCAGTGGTTAATTTATTCGCAAATATCCGCGAGGCATTTGTCCGGACTTCCAAAAGGTCGGGAATGGTGCTGTAGTATGAACCCGGACGATAAGCCGATTTGAAAACTTTCTTTAGAATAGCGCCTTTAATTTTATTGATCAGGGACATGGCATCTATTGTATGAGTATGTTGATAAATCTTTCTCCGGAATAATAATCGCGCGCTAGCTGTGAACGCGCAGCCGCTTTCGATTTGAGGTCGTTTATATTCAAGGCACTTTTTTTTATAGATTCAACGAGATCCTCGATTGACTCGCCCTTCATGCCAACACCAGCCCCGTGTTCAGTCGCGATCTCGTCGAGCCAGCCCCCTTTCGTATAGACCATCGGTATTCCCATAAAAGCTGCTTCGATAGCAACACGCGAAAGGCGCGAATGATACGACGAATTCCGATAAGGCAAAAGCATACAGTCGGTATCCTTCAGCAATTCAAGATATTCATTTTCATCTAAAGCCCGGGTAATGACGGTAACCCGGTCGTTGTTCTTCAATTTGCCGGGACCACACTCCGTGCCATCCGGCATTCTGAAAGGATCGAGCCACTGGATCCGAAAATGAACCTGAGGTATCGAGCCCGACGATGTGATCCTTGCGATGGCTTCGGCTAAAAGGTCAGACCCTTTCTCGTGACGTGCGAAGCCATAACAACAAAAGTTAAGTATGCTCTTGTCTGAAATGGGTATTGGCGAAGAATCGAAGTCCACCGGGTGAGGAAACAAAGTGAATTTTAAGCCCGTTAAAGATTCATATTCTTTCAGAGCCGATTTAGTCTCTACGCCAAACCTAACATTGTTCTTATTGCGAAAAAGTCTCAGTAAAAATTTCATCAGCTGCGACGACTTCGGCATGACAGATCTACCCAGGCTTTCATTCCATACGCCGGGCGTTGCGACAAAGAACAGGGTAACTCTTTTGGGACGCTTCGGATGAAACGTCACGATAAACCACCAGGCAAGTAAATGTTGCACAAGCATCGTCGGCACCAATGCCTCATTGTACCTCTCTCGTTTTTTAAGCAAAGGCCACAAAACTTTTAATATCCTGAAGCTGTGAAGAATTAAACTATAAAATCGTTCGCCTGGCAGTTTACGACGATGCTGGTCGAGATAAACCGAATGACTGAAGATGGGAAATGTTCGAAATGAATTGAGAATCTCTGCATCGGCGTTCACGTTACCGGCAACATCAACGGTCACGTTGATAGCAACTCCTGCTCTGGCAATCGTTCTGATGTACGAAAACCAGTGAGCCTTTCGGTCGCGAAGAGCTTCTTCAACTATCAGGATACTCATTTACATTTCCGCGTTACAGTGACATAGCGCACCAGTCGGGGTGGGTCTCGGCGAATGCAGCAATCTCTTCCAAAACATCTTTTGTCGTCGTGGATGGTTGCCAATCCCAGGTTGCCTTTGCCAATGAAGAGTCAAGGATCATCCAGGGAATATCGAATGGCCTATGTGTATTGCTGACCTTGACATTTGTGCTTTCGAAGCGTTTTTGACACCAATCCGACAACTGCTTCAGAGACATGGCGCTACCGACGCCGCCGCTGACGTTTATTATCCTTTGCTTCTCGCTTCCGGCAGGCTCATTCATTTGTTTGACGAGCAGTGACACCAGATCGTTAGGATGAAGACAATCCCGTACCTGATGGCCAGTGCCTTCGAAACCGATATATTGTAACGGACGTTTCTCCCGGAAGCTATGAACCCAATACGCAAAAATTCCTTGCATCGGATGTCCGAACTGTCCAGCGCCAGCCATGACCCCGCAACGATTTATCCAAACCGGGAAATCGAATGTCGCCCCATACTCCAGAGCGAGCTGTTCTGATGCAACTTTTGAGCTACCGTACAACGACACCGGGGGCGCCGTAGAATATTTTTCAGATACACCGAGCGGCGAGATGCCCTCCGGAAACTTTTGGTTAACGTCAGGCTGAAATGCGTTATCAGCTACGTCCATCTTCAAAGAAACGAGGGGTGGAATTGAATATACGCGACTGGTCGAGAGCAGCATGAATCCCGCGCCATGCCGTTTGCAATACTCCAACAAGTTAATTGTACCGACAACATTATGCTGGATTAACTGTAAGCTACTTGACTTTCCGTCTATCCCGGCGAGAACACTTGGGTTGGCCGCAGCATCAATCACCCAGTCAGTCTTAGGAATGACCTCGAGATCACTTTCATTCCTGATGTCGCCATGAAAAAAGGAAGTGCATAGCCTTCTCGCATCATCCCTGTTGGTCCAACTCCCTGGGCGGATAAAATTATCTATACCGATGATCTCCCATTCGCTATGCCTGGCTTTTAATGCCCTGGCAATTGAAGAACCTACGAAACCACAGATACCTGTTATTAGGATTTTCATATTTTAATTAACTAACTCATAACCTGGGTCGATCATTTTCAGATAGGATCGAACCTTGTCCGCGTCGATCACCGGTCCGTGCCTTGGTTGCCAATGTGTGCCAGAGGTTACGCGCCCCCATTTCTCCGAGATGCGATACCATAAACGACTCCATGTGAATATCCAGCGCTCGTTGTCAAACTGAACTTCCCGCGCCCATGACTCGGCAGCATTCTTTTTCAGGACCCGGGCGATAAAGGTTTCGAAAATAAGAATGTCGGCCCGGGTGACGGAGTTATCATTTCGTAACGAAGCCAGAACATCCATGTAAACTGTAATCATGTCACGGTCGCGCTGTGAATCGTTCATGTGGTCTCCGGTCGACTGCTTACCGTGGAGCCTGTACAGAAACGCGCATTCATTGGAATGCACGGGAAACGGTTCATACGCACCAACCCTCCACAAATAATCCCAATCTTCGTACACGGTCAGCCCGGTTCGCCAGGGTCCGACCTTTTCAAGTAAGTCACGCCGGAACAATATTGCCTGGTGATTGATCAACAAGCCCCGGATCATATGGTGACGGATGGGAAATTGTGCGGGCATTGGCGAATAGTACAGGATAGCCGGATCGTATTGCCTCCATTGGTTATTTGAAATTTCCTGCACTTGAAAGTAGGATGCGTACGTGAACCCGCGTCCACTCTGGTCCAGAATTCCTGCCTGAACTTCCAGCATGTTTTCTGTCATAAGATCGTCGGAATCCATGAACTTAATATACTCCCCTTTTGCAAGTTGTAGTCCTCTGCTCCGGGCCGCACCAGGTCCTTTCCCGATATTTTCCACCCCCAATACGCGCCCACCGTACTCGTTTTTAACAAAGTCCAGAGTGCCATCAACGGAGTGATCATCGACTACGATCACTTCATATGGCGGCTTGGTCTGCGTCATGACATTTTTCAGTGTAGTCCGGAGCAAATCCTTGCGGTTGAATGTTGGAATAATAACCGAAATGCGGCTCACGTTCTATTTCTTTAATATATATCGACGATAAATGTTCGCCTTCGATACGTCGGCTGATCGGCGAAGAGAAAGGTAATATAATGTCTTGGCGAGATAATAGGAAAAAGTGTACAGCCGTCCCCGTGTCTGTGTCATCCAGGCGTGCTCATTGGGAAGCATCGAACTGAAATATTTCGCATCCCTGTCTTCAGCATTTTTATCGCTTTTGCCGAGGTAGTGAATGGCTTTGGGGCCCGGTGCGTATACCACTTTCTTTTTGAGGATAGTCTTGAAATGATAACACCACTGCACGTCCTCATAATACATAAAAAAAGTCTCATGGAGTTTATTGCCGGGGAACTCGTTTAAGGAAAGGCGACGAAACATGAAAAATGCGCCCCAGACCCAATCAACCTCCCCGGCCTGATCATAATTCCATTCTGTTCCGAGATAGAATTTAGATCGTTGCTCCCGGTCATAGAACCGTGAAACCCTAAAAAGATCCAAGAGGAGATTTTTCAATGATGGAAATTTGCCGGCGACCGGCTGCACAGATCCGTCGGGATTGAGCAATTGGCCCGACACGACCCCGATCGTTGTATCATTCTCCAAAACTTCCTTTGCTATCGTCACAGCATCATTCACCAGGATCGTGTCGGAATTCAACAATAAGACATAGATACCTCTTGCCCTTTTGATCCCGACATTGTTTGCCCTCGAAAAACCCATGTTCTCCGATGTGTTGATGTAGGTAATTCGTGGGAAGCGTTTGCCGAATTCCATCTCTTCCATCTTAGTCGAACCATTGTCAACGAGGATAATCTCGTATGAGGTTCCTTTCGTACGGTCTTCTACGGACTGAATGCAATTACAGGTCAGGTCAAACGTATGGTAGTTCACAATGATAACACTTACATCGACGTCTGCCATCTTGCAAATATCAACTGTTAGAAAGGTCCCGTACTCCCGACACTAGAATTTCATGAATAGAATTCGGATTGAGCACATCAACGGAAACCGCCTTCGCTCTATTCCCATACCTGTCCCAAGCCTCCTGATCGCCGTCTAACTGTATGATCGAACCCCGGAGGGATGCAGCATTCTCTTCTGAGACAACAATCCCGCATGCGTATTTACGTGCAAAGACGACAGCGCTACAATACTCAGGGCCCCAAACAAATATAGGTTTTCCGTAGGGAGCATAGTCGAGCCACTTGGTAGTAAAGCTTGTTTTCACAAACGGCACCTCGGCTGCCTCAAAACTCATTACAGTCAGAAAGGCGTCGGCCGCCTCCAACTCCTTTCGCAGCTCGGCAAAGGGTAGGAAATTTTGATAGATGCCCGCTGTACGCATCTCCGATACTTCCTCATCAGTCCACCCCCTGCCTACAGGAAAGATCTTCAATCGGATATCGGGAGAACCCTTGACCATTCGTGCAAAGGCCAACAACATCCTTCCGTAAGCACCATAGCAATTGCCGGCGTACACGATCACTAATGGAGGCTTACGCTGAGGTACCTGATGGCGTTCTGACAAAAGTTCAAAATCTCCTATTGGATAAAGGATGTGCCCGTTCTTATGCTTCCCGAAAAACTTCTGCATTCCCTCGCTGGTGTAGAAAACCAGATCGGAGTGATCATGCAGGAAATGAAACTTCTTCAACAGGAATTGTCTCATCCAGGAAAAAGGCTCCATGAAAAAAGGAATGAACGTTGAGATTGGAAAGAGATCCTGGAAATCCGTTATCAACGGAACACCAAGCCTTTTACTCAGTCCTTTTGCGAGCCCCGAGTGCATATTATCAGGTACCGTAAAAATAGCATCAGGTTTAAAGTTACGGGCATAACTTAACAAGTCAGACGGAACAACATACCAGTTCAACAGGTACTCAATGTTGTATGCAATTCTTGAAAAGCGGGTTCGCGTCAACCTTTCAAAGAAACGGGATCTCTGAATTGTAAATTTATTTTCGACCATGGCATTGCCGGAAACATATCCGGCAACCGCTACTTCAAAATCGTTTTTCACCACAAAATGCCGATAGATGGCAATGTGTGCTCCGCAACTTGTATCGGGAAGTATTGAGGAAATGTAAAGCAAGCGCGGACGCGGCGATATCATCTTACAATCGCCTTTGATTCGAGGAACATCCATTCTTGGTGAGGCCTATGTTCGTCTACGATGTGTTTGATGGTTTGCGGATTCAGGTCTTGCAGTTCGGGGTAATCGAAGTTCCTGATCTTCTGTGCATCGTTCCAGCTCGATACCAGCCGTTCGGTATGAGTGTCTTTAAATAGTTGATGCAACACCGGATAAATATTAGGGTCCGCGAAATCATGAAGCTCTATAAGCAAGTCACAGTTACTCACTTTCCGTACCACCTCAGGAGTGAACAAATCTTTTTCGAAGCCTTCACAATCAGAAAGTATCAGTCCGCGTTTCCTAAAACGAAAATTGATCAGTGTTTCGCTGGTGCAACGGCTATCTACTTCTATGCGGGCTTCCACGCCATTCAGAGCAGCAATCTGTTTACACATGTCGCGTGCATTGACATCGATATCAAATGCCACGTTACGGCTATTCGGAAAAATGCGCGCAAATCCCACAGAGTAATACCCCTCCGCGCTACCGATGTTCAATATCTCGGTGTATTCCTTTTTTAAGATGTCCTCCAGAAAACCATGGACTTCGCGTTCATAACAACCAACCATTTTGGCAAGGATCGGTCCGCGGATGTAATACCCGCTGAGCCGACTCAGCTGTGGATACTTCATGCCCTTGAACGGGCCATGCATTACCACCATATCTTTTGTAATGCGACTGATCGCCTTTTCATCAACCTGGTATTCAGCTGGATTTTGAGCGCTCTTCTTCTTGTCTTCAACTTCCTGTCGATAGTATTGAATGGAATTGGCCAGACGGCCGAAGTATCCGAACGCCTTGAACATTCGATCGCCGATGACTTTGTAGCCCGAGTCACTTGCCAGGTAATTCCAAAAAGATCGCTTGACTGAGCTCATCTGTTTCTTTTTTTCCACGACTCGACAATCTGGCGTATCGTTTCGTCGAGGGAAACGGTGATGTCCCAGTTTGGATAGTGCTCCTTCATTTTCCGGAGATCGCTATAGTAGCAGATATGATCACCTTCCCGGTTCTGCTCCGAGTAAGTGTACTTCATCTTCTTCCCGGTGAACCTCTCCGTAATTTGAAAAGCCTCGAGGATCGAACACGTATTGTTCTTACCCCCTCCGATGTTGTACACTTCCGCAACTCTCGGTTTATTGATAAACTCCTCGATGAAGCGGGATACGTCGTGGCTATGAATATTGTCGCGAACCTGCTTGCCTTTATACCCGAACACGGTGTACTCCTTTTCTTCCAGGTTGCATTTTACCAGGTAACTGAGAAAACCGTGCAGCTCCACGCCGGTATGATTGGGACCGGTCAGGCAACCACCTCTCAGCACACAACTCGGCATATTGAAGTAGCGGCCGTACTCCTGAACGGAAATATCGCCGGATACTTTCGATGCGCCGAATAGTGAATGCTTACTCTGATCGATGGTAAATGTTTCAGAAATGCCATGTTCATAGTTCGCATCGTCATAGTCCCATCGCGTCTCGAGTTCTTTGAGCTTGATGCGGTTGGGGGCATCTCCATACACCTTATTAGTCGAAAGATGAACGAACGGGATCTCAGTGCTGTATTGCCTGGTTGCTTCCAGCATATTGAAGGTTCCGACAGCATTCGTATCGAAATCGTCGAAGGGGATGGCAGCTGCCCGATCGTGACTGGGTTGCGCGGCCGTATGAACGATAGCGTCGGGCGCTACCTGTGGAATCGTCTCTAGCAGGGCAGCGCGGTCGCGGATATCCAGCTCGATGTGTTTAAAGTTCTTCAGCTCATCCTGGAGACGCTTCTGATTCCAGCGCGTATCTCCTTTTTCACCAAAAAAGACAGCACGAAGGTTAGCATCCATACCATACACCTCCCAGCCCAACTTATGGAAATGCTGACTTACTTCGGAACCGATCAGGCCGGAGGAACCTGTTACCAGTAATTTCTTCATTTGTACAACCCTTAGGATAGAAGGGGCTCTATCAGCTTTTTAAATTCCGGCAAATTTACTGAGAAATCAGAATTGTAGCGATCGACGCCAAGGTTTTTACACTCGAGATAATGATACCTCATGTTGAGCGCCTGGGCAAGGTACTGGTAGCAAAAATTGTCCTCGTTCTCCCGCCTGAGCTCCACCACTACCATAGCCGCGCTCATAAATAGCATATTCGTCAGACCGGCACCATGCAGGCCCACCATGATAGCCGATGTACTGCACAAATTGATCTGCTCCGTAAAGGTCATTTTCTCAAACTCCACGATCTCGAAACCGTGTGGTTTAAGAAAAATCACAACCTCGTCTTCGTTGTCGACCCGGCGTTTTGTAGAGCGCCGGCTGACGTAAATACGGCGGTTCGTTTTTGCGGGCCTCACCCCTGCCGATAACTGATCGCGAACTTTATTGATATAAAATGGATTCGTCGTACCGGCAATCGACACGTTAAGCGGAAGGTATAGTTCCTCGCAATTCAGCCTTTCGCTCACCACATCGAAGTAAGCCCACCGGACGCCCATCATCTTCAGACTCTCCTCATGAAAGAGCAGATCCTTGTAGGTCGAGGGCATCATCACTACAAATTCAGACTTATCGAGCCGTGTCGAGAGAATTTTCGGAAGGGCTTCGACAAACCAATGATAGTAGTTGCCAGCCCATTGGTCGATCACCCAGACAGTCTTCCCCTCTACCCTCTTCTTTTTTCTCCTGAAGTAATTGATTGCTATAAATCTCAGGTAATTCATAGACGACCGGTAAAAGTCAGTATCTACCAGGTTCAGCTTCGATTCGTTGAGTATCCTTCCATTCTTCCAGAGCAAAAGCTGCGAGTTCACATTGACATCCTTAAAGATCAGACTGTTCGTCGTGAGAAGAATGACATATTTGAAATCTCCGGTGTTGGAAGGCTGACCCATCAGTCTAAAGATAAGCGTTTCAACAATGCTGCTTCCAGCGATGGGCTACGGTCGTACTGATGAACGACAGGAATGACCTCGCCTGACGGACCGCGGAATAATCCGTCTGCCATTGGATACCGGGAAATGTTGGGCTCGAAGACTGTCAGGACATCGCCGCGTCCGTTCGGAATGATGTCGGCGTTGTGCTTTTGGGTCCGGAGAAGGTAGTTATGAAGCCCCTGATCCGATCCGCCGATGCCGATATCCTTCGAGTCGATCAGTAGACCCTCCATTTGGTCGATGTACGCGATCATTTCTTCGACAGGGCCCATGATGGTTCCGGAACAGACGATCCTGGAGCTTCTTAAACGGTCGGCTGCGTGATCGCCAAACAATGCCGATATCCAGGGCAGGTTGAAGTGGGTGTCTTCCGAAATGTCCCGGTCCTCTTCGTAACACTGCACCTTCGCAGCAGAGAATTTCACGAACGGGTCGCCCTGAAAAATGACGTCACGAACGTCGCTGATGAGCACGTTCTTATACTTTGTCCTGTTGCGACGCAGGAAGTCGTTGTAGTTGTAAAAGCGGGACGTTTGCAGCGGAGTGATGTTCTTCATGATAAGCCGGCCGATACCAGACTTTCCCAAAACGGTCATGACCGGTTTGATCAATTTCCAAAACCTGCTCCAGGAGTTTAAAGCCCCACCTCCACGATACTGCATGGGGACCAGGATAACATTGAGCTTCCGGAGCTCCTGCAAGGTGTCGCCGGAGAGGTCTCGGTATATCAGGCAAAGGTCACCATTGAACCCGGTTTTTTGTAAGGAAAGAACGAAAGCCCTTAGTTGAGGAAAGGTGTATCCCTTTACAGCTCCCATTACAAGATTCCTACCGCCGCGCGCTGACATGTTTCAATACAATGGAATTTGTTTGGCGACCCATTTCGTCTTGTACGTGGTTTCATCAAAAATGCCGTCGACAACCAGCGCCGTGTAATCGATCATCCTTCGCGTGGCTGCCCATAGGAGCCTGCTCCGGCGAACTGAAGTGATCCTGACATCCGGGTTCCAGTCGGCGGACGGATCTTTGCGCTTGTGAAGCGCTTTTAACGATTCAATACATTCGCTTTGATAAGATGACATGTTGTTGGAGCGCTGCCCGGAGTGACGGGTCATGGCGGCCAACGGTTGTGCAAGACAATACAAATTAGAATGATCCGTAAACTTCCCCCACAGGTCAAAATCAGCCGCGAGCTTATACTTCAGGTCGATCGAGCTGCCGGCTTTCTCCCAAAGGCTTCGGCGCCAGAAGGTTCCCTCCTGCACGATACATCCAAAATCGCTTTTGCCGGGAATATAGAATCCCTGCCGGAACCCTTTCGTCGAGATGGGCCGGATGTTGCCTGAGCGAAATATCGAACCGGTTTCGTCGATCATGGATGGATTGAGGCTCGTAAGCCATTCGACTTCTTTCAAAATCGAAAACACGGAACTCATCGTGTGTAAGGTCCAGGGCAGGTAAACATCGTCGGCATTGAGGAATGCCATGATCTCACCGGTACTTTTCGCGAAGCCCTTGTTGATAGCGTCGTACTGACCTTTGTCTTTTTCACTGCACCAAAACACAAGCCGGTCCTCGTACTTCCTGATGACCTCAGCCGATCCGTCGGTGCTGCCGCCGTCGATGACGATGTATTCGAGGTTGGGATAATTCTGTGACAGCACAGAAAGGATCGTGCGCTCGATGAATGCAGCGGAATTGTAAGAGACGGTAACGATGGATATCTTCGGATGCACGATAAGTTCGCTGTCAGGGCAGTAAAATTAACTTTTGTGTGTCCCAATCCCTCTCTACAATAGCCGGAACACTATGAATTCTTTTCTCGATCCTGTTCATGGTCCTGTCGAATATCCCAAGGTCAAGCACGATAGAGTACTTCAGCAATTTCCGGAGCCGCCTGATAATCGCTAAAGTCCGGATCTTATTTTTTTCCTTACCCGCCAGGTTCGTACGAGCGGTACGGATAAATGCATTTGCTTCGTCAACGTACTGTCTTGCGAATACAAACGACAATTGATCTTTTCGGCGACGAAATCCCCCGATCAGGAGATTGCACGTATATAGTTGTGTGAGATGGATGAATCGCAGCCACAACTCGAAGTCGGCGGCCAGGCGCGACGATGTCTCCAAACGTCCTCCTGCCCTCTCCCACAAGGATCGACGCCAGACGGTGGACTCCTGTTGTATATATTGAAAGTCGAACGTCAGGAAGTGATATTTTGAAAATCGGCGTGCCGGGTAAGCTCTTGACAATCTTCCCTGCTCGTCGATGATCGTGTTGAGTCCCGTGATCCAATCGATTTGCGGAAACGACGAAAATACCTCCACGATGGTTTCGAAAGCGCCGGCATGAAGGATATCATCAGAATTGATCCAAAGCATGATCTCCCCGGTGGTACCGGCAAAACCTTTTTGGAGCGCATCGTACATGCCGTTATCTTTTTCCGACACCCACCGTGTTAAATGCTTCTCGTACTTTTTGATAATATCCAGCGTACCATCCGAGCTCCCGCCGTCGATAATGACGTACTCGAGGTTTGGATATTTCTGGCCGATCACCGACAAGATCGTCTGTTCGAGGTATTGGACCTGATTGAATACAGGAGTTACAATGGATATGCGGGGCCATTCCATGTTAGCGATAGCTCGAATGATTGAAGACCGGGTGATCTTTCCGAATAAAAAAGATATCGAATTGCCAGAAGGAATTGTCGGCGGGACGATGAAGGATATCAACGACATCGAAGGTGCGGAATCCCAACCGGTCCATGTGCTGACACATCTCCCAGTAGAGAAGAGAGCCATCAGCTATCTGAAAACCATAACATTCAATAATGAAGGCATTGACTTCCGGAAGTATTTTAACACACCCCTCCAGGATTGGCAATTCGAAGCCGTGAGTATCGAGCTTGACCAGGTATGGGCCGGGCAGGTTGCGGTCGCGGATCTCATTGTCGAGGGAATTGACGGTCACTTGACGCAAACCGTTAGAGGTCGAGCTACTTTCAGCATTTCTCGCCACTCCTGCCCCGAAGAGATCGTCGTCCGAAACAGTAAAAGTAACCTGTCCTTTTTCTTTTCCGGCGGCGACAGATGCGTAATGAAACCCTGGGGTGCTCCGGGTGAGCTTTTCCAGGTCCTCTACCCGTTCACTCAACGGCTCAACCATGAGGAAAGAAGCATGCTGCCAGATACTCTTCGCAGTGACAGACCATGAACCGATAGCGGCGCCAACGTCGATGACCGTGTTAAACTTCAGACCTAAATGTGCGAGCCGGCGAAGGCCATCCGTCATCGGATCGACGTGCTGAACCGGTTTCGCGAAAGATACATCGAGACCAAAAACCTGAAAGAAACTTTTTACGAATCGTTTTACGGTAAGGCCGGCGCTCATCTGAAGGCTGTTAGGTTTCGCATCAGCAAGGGTTTTTTTGGGCTCGTCACGAGTCTGCAATCTAAGAATTTACATCTATATATGATTTCCAAAAATCAAAGTTGCCATCGTATTCGCCTGCGTTCCGGTACCAACCGTGTGTAGCGAAAGGCAACTTGCCCGCGTTCAAAGAGAGGCACACAGCAGGCTTGCTGTCGAAGCAAAAACTTACTGCGGTTTTTACATCCGCTATTCTGAAATCATCATGCGTGAGGGCTACGTACATCGACCAGAATACATCTTCGTTATACAATGGCTCGGGTTTTTCAGCAACTGACGCTATGTCGAAGAAGGTCTTCACTTTTCTCAGGCTTAAACCTCCGTTGCCAACGCGCAGGCTATCGCGACTGTCCAGGTTCTTCAGTTTCCATTTGATCTTCGTCAGTTGCCGTAAAAGGAAACTCTGCTTTTTAAAAATATCGACTTTAACCCTTCCGCGATATTCTTCGTGCCAGCTGATGTCTATCCATGGCGCACCGATGTAGTCTAAGCTCAATGCACACCAGTGTTCAAGCGTATCGTCAAATACGTATGCATCGAGCTGGTGGATCAATATGAAATCATACTTGAGAAAGCGCTCGTAAAATTTTGCAGATACCAGGAGGCGGTTGTAGCCTTCGATTCCGGTGAAATAGCCGGGGTCGAAAGATTCTACCGATATCGTTCCTTTCTCTTTACAGAATTCCCGGTACCACGAAACATCGAGCTTATCGGGGCACACGAAAATGATATCGTATTTCGAGAGCACCTGGCAACAGCGCGCGAGGGAAACGATTTCCAACGGCAACGGTTTTTCACGGTAGATCGGAATAACTACGGCTACCATCTATTACTTTCCGGATAAGACGCTTTTTATAACTCTGAACGGATATGTGATCAATCGTCCGATCTTGAAGGCATTTGAATTGAGCATTACCTGATTTTGAGTAAAGACCTGGTGATACTTTTCGTAAGTCTTGGTATAACGCTCGAACACATGCTGGTTGTGAAATATACTATTCATCGAGCCGACGTCTTTTGGAAGTGGTGACTGCGAAGCGATAATGATCGTGTAAACCGAACCTTCGATGGACGGGGCATGGCCTATGCCGTTATAATCACCGGAGTATTCCTCTATTCCGGCCCCTTTGTTGTTATCGGGCACTACGACCGATCCCATGATCGACTTTTGATTGAACACTACGTGGTTCGAAAAATGTTTTGAGATCAGTGCCGCAAACTCATCCTTGTACAGTTCCTTGACGTGAAAAGGGTTTTTGTACCCCGTAAGATCGGAGTAAAACTTGCGATCGGGACTGGAAATAATAAACAGTCCGTTCGGTTTCAAGACTCGTTTTATTTCCCGCATCATCTCTTCGTGCTGATCGTGGTGCTCGATGGTTTCAAAACTTGTAAGAATATCTACGGACGCGTCAGGCACTGGAATGCTCGTGGCGGAGCCATGCTTAAATACAAGATTAGGGCGTGTGTACCTCCGCGAAGCGTGATCGACCGCCTCCTGCGAAATGTCCACGCCGGTGATCGACCCTGCTTTTTCCGACATCAGGTACGTGCCATACCCTTCTCCCGAAGCAACATCGACTACGACAGAATTACTCTGAATAAAAGCCATGGCAAGGGCGTAGCGATGCAAGTGCTCTATCGACCAGTATTCTATTATTTCGGGAACCAGCCTCTCGCCCGTATAATCCAGGTGCAGATCTTTTTTCATTTTGGTAACAAGGTCAGTCGAACTCTCTTTAAAAAATTTATGCCTTTTGTCAGCAGTGAAGTATGTGGTATTCCCTTCGACGCGAACCATGCATAATGTTCGGCGAATGCCTTAAGGACGTCCGGCCGTTCCTGAATTTCGATCTTCTCCACTTTCACAGACTGTCTTAGCTCGGTGATCCTGTATGCTGTGTCTTTACCGGAGTTTTCTCCGGATCCATCAAACCCGATATTTTCGGTCAGCGAGCCACCGGGATGAAGACAGGCGCCGTTCATAAGATAGATCACCGTGTGCCATTTAACGGCCCATGTTCTCATCGAACCATCGGCATTAGCGGTTATTTGCTTGTAAAACTCCTGTCCGTAGCCACGGTTATAGGTCTCCTGGCTGAAGCCTTTGAAATTATGAAGTTTGTTCAACAACAGCTTTGCATCGTCTACAAAGTATCTCCAGGCGCGATCCCATGTTCCCCAGCCCCACGGGGTAACGACGTTAAGGAAAACAGTTTCGGGCATTGGTATATTCAGCCGGTACATGTGCCCCGATATATGCATCACTTGCTCTTCGTCTTTCCAGCATTCGAGCGCATCGTTCATATATTGAAGAAAACCCGGTGACGTAACGATGTCGTCTTCCAAAACAATGACCCTGCCATGCTTGCGAATGACTTCGGTGACCCCCTGGGTAATCGAAGCAGCGAGTCCTTTATTGAAATCCGATTCTTTAATGATGACCTCCTTACACCACGGACGGTCTCTGATGATCTGTCGCGTTTTTGCGATATTCTCTGCAAGCCCGGGTGAATCGTTCGCTGGTCCGTCGGAATAAATGTAAAGGATAGATTGAGAGGCCAATGTATTGGCAGACAGGGCGGTTAGAGTCTGGAGCGTGTGCCTTGGCCTGTTGTAAACGAATAAAACAATGGGACTGAGTGCGCTCATGGTTTTGTAGCCGTAAACTCAATCACGCAATATACGTTGAAACCCCCTGATCTTCCCTTCGTCCGAGAAAAGGCCGGTGATCAGCTTGCTATTTTCGTTAGCCTGTTCGATGGTGAGGGGGCGGCTGAACTCCTCGAAACTTTCCTGTTCCAACGCACTCACGCTAAACACCTGCATCCCTTTTTCTATCAACAAACTGTAGATGGTCGATTCCTCTTTCAGGTAGACTTTCTTGCCCATCTTCATGAAGGCAATGATGTTGCCCGAAGCCTGGGACCTGTTGTGGCCCATGATTGCTATGTCAACATCTTCCTGAAGGAGCAAATAATCATTCAGTGCCATCATCTTGCGTATACTGCGCCACCGCTCACCGAAAAAAACGGCACCGGTATTATCTATGAAATTCCCGTAACTCCCGTCGCCGATGCCATAACTAAGCGGGCACGCAATCATCATGTTGCGGCCGCGAAATTTCTTTAGCAAGCGAAAGACGTCGAGGTGGTTATTTGCCGGGGTATCTGAATTCCCGAGCCAGACCAGGATATCGGTACTCCTCTGCTTCGCGTGAACGGGCCCGGGAATCTGGTCGAGCCCTCCGCCATAATAGAATTGAAGGAACTTTGGACTGCCGCCAAACTCAGCCACTACTTTCTCCAAGTCCTTGTGATTCCAATGGCAGAAATAGTTGAGCCGGCTCATGAAACGTTTTCGCACGGCTACCTGCGCTTGTTCTGCAGCTTGCCGGGTGCGGGATTGTTGAAACTCATAGACCATACGCTTGGCATATCCGATCAAACCCTTTGAAACACGTAACCCCGAGTTCTTCCGGAGATATTCCCGCGTTAATGGATCATAATTGAAGTCTGAAGACTTTTTTGTTTGCGAAAGAAAATCGCCGCCCCAAAACACAAGGTAAAGCGGAACATCGGCGGGCATGCCGTCGATGTATGACATCACTGCGTCCTGGAACCAATGCACGAATACCCGGTCGCCGCTCTTGATCTTATGAAAGATGTCGTTAAGAGCTTGTGAACCGAAGGGAGCAAACACAGCCAGGCTGGATTTAACGTGGTGGGCCGGACCGTCGAGTGTAAGAATGAAAGTATTGTTTTTCGGATCGACCTGCTCCGCTGTGATAATAAAATCATCGACAAACCAGTGATCGATCAGGATGTGATAATTCATTGCTTCCGCTCGACACTTTTATAGAAAATGATGTTATAAAGGTCCGGTTCGTTCGGTACCTGGAATCTTTCCTTCTCGGCGAATCCACAGTTATTTAAGAGATCATGGATGGTCTTGAAGTTGGAGTCTCGAAGGTTCAGCTCAAAAATAATTCCGTTAAGCTGATCAGACATGAGTGTTTTCTTCGCCCCCGCGAGAAACGGCATCTCGGAGCCATCGATATCGATCTTGAGATAATCGGGTTTGGGACCGCCTTCTTCAACAAAACTATCGAGTGAGATGATCCTGATCTCCTGTTTGGATACGAAATTGAAATTAAGGTCGCTTCTTACCTCGCCGTGGTTCACGACTTTCTGATGCCCTCCTTCCCAGGGTTGACCGATGTCCATCGTTGCCTTACCATTCGCTGCACCGACACCGGCATTCATGGCCTTCACGCGATTCCCATCGAGCTCGTTCAATTCAAGGTTTTGGGAAAGCACCGAATAGTTCATCGACTCGGGTTCGAATGAAACCACACGGATGCCGCGCTTCGCAGCATAGATACTGAATCTGCCCTCGCAGGCGCCAAGGTCATAAAGGACTTTCCCCTTATCGATCCTGTCGATAAAATCAAGATTCTCTGTTTCGTAATTCATTCTCGCACACAGCTCCAGAGAACGGGTGTATGTCATGAGCTTGAGCTCCGTTCCCCGGACATCAACGGTAATATGTTTTTGGTCCTGGGTCATGCCTGAAATATCCTGTTAATATCGTCGTTAACGGGAAAGTTGGGTGTTATCAACTCTTCCGAAGGTTTATAGATATATGGGTGTGCAAATTTTCTTTCGATGAACGTGGCTTCGTCGAGGTCGTTGTACCGGAAATGGCAGCTCCAGCGGGGCCGATCGGTCACATTCTGGCCGCTTTGGTGTATGAGGAAACTGGAAAACAACAAGGCATCGCCAACATTCACTTCAACCGACAGCATCTTCTTATTCTCCTCGTCTGTCAGCTTCACCATACCGAAACCCTTCTCGATATGATCTGTGCGTAGACCGTGCAAATGGCTACCGGGTAATATCTCCAGTGCGCCGAGCTCCCTGGGAATATCGATAAGCGGAACCCAGATAACTACGGAGTTGAGCGATCCTTGCATGCTTCTCCAATCCTGGTGCGGGTCGACTGTATGAAACACTTTCTGTTTCGCCAGACGCGGGTGGTTGAAAAACATCACCGGACGTGTACTTACCGTCGGGGACGTAAGTCCAACGGCCAGCAATAGCTCCACGATCTCACTCTTCAATGACAGGGAATGAAGGCTGATAAGGTGCTGAACCTGTTTACCGCAATTCGAAAGACACTCGAAATCCTCTTCAAACAAACGGTACATATTCTCATTGAACTGAGGTTCATTCAACTTCCCATTCGTTGTCGACGGCGCATAGTCTCTCTCCTCAAACTGTCTCCTGAAGACATTCCTCGCTTCAGTAAGAACGGTGTCGACTTCTGATTTATCGAGGAAATTCTTCAGCAGCAGGTAGCCATTCTTTCTATAGAAGTCACCATTAACTCTCATATTCTAAATTTTTTAATCCTTCCAAATTGCGTAACCAAAACCAGATCTCCCAAATCCATTGCCATTATAAAACATCATCAGCTTACCACTCAGTTCAACGATATAAGGGTACGAGATCATTTCCGAATCCCAGCCTGAGGGGGAGACATCGATTCCGGCCAGGTCATCGCGCCGGGTCCAGTTCCTCCCGTCGGGTGACTCTGCGTAACCAATCCGGTACGTATTGCTCAAGTTGTTACGATAGTCGGATTTCTTTCTTTTGCCGTACCACATGCAATAAATGCCTTTTCGTTTTACTACGGAAGCGCTCACGAGTCCGCCTTCATCTCCTTCGAGGCCAATGGCAACATAGGCGTTCTGTTGCCAATTGATACCATCCGGCGATTCGGCATACTTGATGTTGTACAATGGTTCGTACTTTTCATCGAACAGTTCCCAGCCAACACACGACAGGTACCACATGCGAAACAGCGATGACTCCCGAATTACAAATGAGGTTCCGGAGAAATATGGTTCTTTGTGATTGACTGTAATGACAGGGCCTTCCGAATGTCTCGAAAACGTGATTCCTCCGTCGTCACTAACCGCAAGGCCTATGGCGTTCTGATAAGGGACGGTCTGCCGGGTAGTCCACCCGACATAATACAAATACTTCCGATCGCCAACCGTGATAATAGACGAAGGCATCATCCCCGAATCATCGAAAGTTCCCGGCTTACCGAACGACAGCAAAGCGTTGCTTGCGGCGAGTGATATCTTTGAAGGGTCGTCCTTCGCGGTCTCGATGAATGAAATGTTGGATTTACCTTCGGCGTTTCGTGTCGCGAAATATATGCGCAGCTTGTCATCGAGCACATCGACAACCGGAACCTGCGCATGTGTTTTATTCCACTCATGCGATCCAGGTGTAGTGTAGATCAAACCTCGTTTATCCCACATCCGTTTTTACTATTCGCGAGTAGACTTCTCCGACTTGACTGCGGGATTGCCCTTGTACATGCCCCACGCCTCCGTATTCCTGATGATACTAGCGCCCATTGCAACGAACGTCCCTTCTGCGATGGTAAGCCCGTCGCGAATAGTTGAGTTCACGCCAAATGTGCAGTAGTTCTCAACAACGCAATGGCCCGACAGCACCACGTGTGAGGTAAACATGATATGGTCTTTGATCGTGCCGTGGTGACCGATGTGATTGCCACTCCAGAGAATAACATTGTTACCGATATTCGTAAAGGGCTGCAGCGTGTTGTCCTCGAAGACGAAACAGTTGTCACCGATCTTGTTGTTAAAAACCGTCGCTTTGCTGCTAATGTAACTGATCAGCTCGTAGCCCTTTTCTTTTACGGCGTTGTATACTGTCTCGCGTGTCCTGTTCATACGCGCGGGCGCCAAGGGGGCGAAGAATTTGAAGTCCCCCGGATTATACCCGGACTCGATATCTTCGAAAGGAACGACCGGCAAGTCATGAAACTTTCGCTCGGCCGGCATGTATTTTTCATTGACCGAAAATGCTACAACCTCATGCGCTGAATCATTCGTGAGATAGTAGTGTGCCAGCTCGGCAAAATCCTGTATTCCAAAAATGATAACCTTAGCCATTATCTTTTGTAAACGTAAACAGTGTACTCATACAAACCATAGTCGTTACGGATCACGAAGTCGCGAGTGAGATTCTTGCATAAGAAGGCGCTCAGCAGGTCGATTGGAACATGGAACAGATCGTCTCTCTCCCACTCGACATTTTTCGACATCACATTGAAAGCGATTCCCTTGTTGCAAGTTTTGTATAGCCGGGTGATCACGGACGTGAAATAAGACCACATATCATCGAACGACAGCTCCCGTTTCTCCGTAAACACGCCGTTCAAAACAATGTAATCGGCGGCAGGCATTTCGAAATTGTTGTCCAAAGCGTCACCGGTGTAAAACGAAACATCAGGGAACTTACTTTTTGACAACGCTACAAATTTCGGAGAAATATCCAGACCTGAATAGTCGATGTTCCTGACTTGATTCTTCAGGATGTATTCCAGCAGGTGCGCCGCTCCGCAGCCGAAATCGAGCAGCGACACTTTTTCCGTGTCGTGATTAACATGGATGACATCGATCATCACGCGATATCTTTTATCGACATCTTCAGCCTTCGGCCAATCCACCCCAAGGTGACTATCGCCGTGCTTTTCCAGGCATGCTTCGTAGTGATTAACAATGTCTTTATAGGAAGGCTTCACTCCAACGTATATTTATCAAGCATCTCCCTGATCTTCAAGGGAGAATTAAACATCATTATATCAATTATAGACAAACCGGGCATGAACGTTGGCACCTTCTGATCATATTCCGGCAAAGACGATCGAAGAAAGCGCAGTTCGATACCGGCTGCCTTGAACGTATCCTGCGAATATAATTCTTTTCCACCGATCAAATTAATGTAACGGCTGGCCTTCTCCGCCTCGCAAATCGCCAGTATGCGTTGTTCTCCTTTCAAATGAGTGCGATCATAAACAGATGATGTCCGGACCAGCTCGGTCTCGATACCAATATACTCCATCACCACATCGAGACTGTATGCGATCACTTCCGATATTTTCCGGAATTCAGAGTTGATGACCCTCTCGATTTTCGGGTATACATCCGCAGCAAACGGCGCTTTTTTGTAAGACATCTCAACGGTTTTCAGAAACTTTCCCTTCCACTTGTCATCGCTAACGATATCAATGTCTTTGATCAGCTTGTTCTGACTCGCGTCGACCAGGGAAACAGTGAACGTATATTCCTTGCCGTTCACGAGTATCCTGTTGCGATTGATCCAACCCTTATTGATGAAATTTACATCATCGAGCAATACAAACTTATCGACAGCATGGATAAGCTGAAAATATCCCAGGTAAGGGAACAGGTACGGTTGCATAATACCCAACTTCACCGGGTCAATTGTTTAAAAACCTGAGAATGACACGACAAATGAAGTCGATCTCTTCCATGGTGAGATCATAATAAACCGGGAGACACAGAACCCGCTTCGCAACCTCTTCCGACACCTTGAGCACGGGACCTTTATAAATTCCTATCGTATTCAACGAAGGATAAAAATATCTCCTCGGCATTATCAGGTTGCCTTCCATCTGGTTGAACAACGCTACGGTTGTTTTCTCGTCGGGGCAAATGATGGGGTAATAAGCGTAATTGAAGTCCGCGTGTTCATTGAGAACGACTTTCCTTAAGACAGACTTGCCGAGCCATTTATCGTACCGGTCGTTCTGGTCCTTGCGCGATTTCAGGATCTTATCAATATAGGTAAGATTGCAAAGTCCCATGGCTGCATGGAACTCCGAGTTCTTTCCATTGATACCGATCTCCGCAAAATCCTCGGGGCCGAAGAAACCGAAGTTTCGCATGAACGCCATCTTCTTCAGTAAAGCGGGGTCGCTGGTAAATATCCCGCCACCTTCGATAGTATGATACAATTTGGTAGCGTGGAAACTTGTGATCGAAACATCGCCGTACGCAAACGCGGACTTGCCTTTGTACTTTGTTCCGAAACAATGCGCTGCGTCGTAGATGACTTTCAGGTTGTGCTTACGGGCGATGGCATCGATGGCGTCAATGTCGCAAGGGTTGCCATAAACATGCGTCGCAAGTATAGCCGATGTCTCGCTGGAAATGGCTGCTTCGATCTTCGCCGGATCGATGTTCAGGGTGGCCGGATCGATCTCTACAAACACGGGCCGGCAGCCCTCCCACACAATCGATGACGTTGTTGCAATGAAGCTGAACGGTGTGGTGATGATCTCTCCTTTCAAGCCCAATGCCTTGATCGCTATCTGCAAGGCGATAGTGCCGTTGGCAATGAAGAGCAAATGAGGGACATCAAGATATTCCTTCAGTTTCAATTCAAGGTCGTTCACCAACGGCCCGTTGTTGGTAAGCCATTGGCGCTTCCAGATACCTTCGAGATACTTTTCGTACTCTTCCCTGGGTGGCAAGAATGGTTTTGTAACTGGTATCACTATAGCTTACGGATTGCGAAGTTTCTGCATTGATGCGTTTCCGACGTAAGGTAGACCAATTCCCAGTCGTCTTTAACGCACAGTTCATGAACGGCCTCGATAACACCGTACCGGAAACCGCTGATCCAATTACCTAAAGTATAATCATGACCAGCGATAATACCACCCGGCTTCATCTTGGTTCGAAGAATACCGAGCTCAGCGGCGGTGGTCGTATATGTGTGATCCGTATCTACGTACACCCAATCGAAATACCGATCGGGGAATTTTGCGAGTACGTCGGTAGAAAACCCAACGTTTATTTCTACTTTGCCGGCGGCTATCTCAGCCTTGAACTTGTCTTTTACTTTTAATTTAAGGTCGTCCGTGTAACGCGTGGGATCACCCCATGCATCGACAAGATGCAACTTCGAAGGTTTTGTGGTTTTGAGTATCATCTCTGAAAACTCGCCTTCATTCACGCCGATCTCTGCAACAACGGCTCCGGCAGGCAAGGCATCCAATAAGCTCTGACGATCGAGAAGCACTTTTAAATGGTTAATGTGTTTCTGCTGAAGGTTAAGTTTCGGAATGGAGTCTTCGATGTCCTTACGCCGCTCATAGTATTCCGGCCCCGGTTCGGCAGGCTCACGCAAGCCAAGTTGGCTCTTCACATACTTGCGGAGCTTTTGTTTTAAACTTAACGGCAAGAGGGCTTTCAACATATCATTCCTTTGATATCGTCCAGGAATTTCCCGCAAGATGATTTATTCCCCACGAACGTTGAGGGAAGTGCGTCACATTATCCCGATTTTGCACAGAGAACAACGGGTAATAGCTGATCCCATCCCACGACAACGTTTGTGTCGATTGGTTGAGGCCAACTCCGACAAAATACTGACCCGGAGTGATCTTCAGACCCTTGATCTGGACCACCACGTTGTAAATACCTTGTTCTGCATCGAGATAAAATTCATCATCCCAACTGAAGGCCATACCGAGGTTGACCCCTTCCGAGTTCGAGATCGTTAGCGTTACATTGGCTCCGGAGATCTTGCGTCGGGAATTAAGCCGGAGAACTATTCTGGGTTCTTCACCGATGCCGAGCGTGGGAGAAATATCCTTATGGCCCTCGATAAAAATATCCTCTACAAAAACAGGCGCCTCATTCATGTTGTAGCCGACCCGGAATTCGCTCACCGGGGGTCTACCCGATCCTTCGTATCCGTGACGAAAATACTGATGAATTACTTCGTCGGCGGAGCCGGAAGCTTCGACCAAACCCTTGTTGATCAATAGGCCTGTCTTGCACAGTTGCCTGATCGCCCCCATGTTGTGGCTCACAAACAAAACTGTTCTTCCCTGTCCTGATACATCCTTCATTTTACCAAGGCATTTCTTTTGGAACTCGGCGTCGCCAACTGCAAGAACCTCGTCGACGATGAGAATCTCCGGTTCAAGATGGGCAGCGACCGCGAACGCGAGTCTAACATACATTCCGCTGCTGTAACGCTTCACAGGCGTGTCGATGTATCGTTCAACGCCGGAGAAGTCAACGATCTCGTCGAACCTTGACATGATCTCCTTCTTCTTCATTCCAAGGATTGCACCATTGAGAATGATATTCTCTCTCCCTGTGAGCTCGGGGTGAAAGCCTGTACCCACTTCCAGCAAGCTGGCGATGCGCCCGCGTGCCTTTACACTACCTGAAGTTGGTGCGGTCGTACGGCTCAATATCTTCAACAGCGTGCTCTTCCCGGCGCCGTTCCTGCCGATGATACCGAGTACATCGCCCTGTTGAACTTCGAAACTGATATCCCGCAAGGCCCAAACGTATTCACTGCCGCCTTTACGCTCTCTGTCATTCACTTCACTGATCCTCATGTAAGGATCCTCTTTTCCCCGAACCGTGTGCCACCAACGATTGAGATCATGGGCGAGCGTGCCGGTACCGATGGTACCGAGCCGGTATTGCTTGCCAAGATTTTCAACTTTGATAACTGCACTCATAACTTAAAAAAATCACACGGTATCCATAAAGGAGCGTTCCACGTTATTGAAAATTATGACGCCTGAGATCATAACAATAATCATGAACATCACACTGTACAAGAGGCCATCGGTAGCAATCGGCTGATTGAACAGGGCATGGCGAAAAGCTTCAACCAACGATGTAAGGGGATTCCAACCGATAAGCCACGCGTAGCTTCGGTTCTCCAGAAATGAGTATGGATACGCGATCGGTGTTGCATACATACCAAGCTGAACCACAAATGAAAGTAGTATAGACATATCGCGATACTTCGTGGTCAGAGATGAAATGATGATTCCCACACCGAGACCGATACCTGCCATGATAACTATAAATACAGGCAACAGTAACCAGGCTGCCGATGGTTGAATTGGAAACCCTTTGAAATGGTACCAGATCATGGCGGCAACGACGAGCAGGAATTGTACTCCCAGTTTGATCAATCCAGAGATTGTGATTGAAAGTGGAATTACGAGTCGAGGGAAGTATACCTTACCAAAAATACTTGCGTTAGTAACGAATGTCGAAGATGTGTTTACAACTGTTGTTGCGAAGTAGTTCCACATAGTGATGCCCGTTACATAGAACAAAACCGGTGGAACTCCATCTGTGGGGATTCCGGCAATCCTTCCGAAGACAAGCAAAAATATCGCAGTTGTAAAGATCGGCTGAAGAACATGCCATACCGGACCAAGGATCGTTTGTTTGTATTGTGCCACAAAGTCCCGCCGTACAAAGAGGCCAATCAGGAATCTATAGTTCCAGAGTTCCGCGAGGTTTATATCAAGAAGACTTTTTTTTGGCGTTATCTCAAGATCCCAGTTCTCGTTGTTCATGATCAATCGCGGCGATTACCAGGCTTCTTCTTTGACTTCGTTGGATCAGTATCCGAATCTGAATAATAACCGTAGCCGTTCTTGCCCTTTCCGTAGCTGCCGTAGCCATAACCGTAGCCATAGCCGTAGCCATAACCATAACCATATCCGTATCCGTATCCGGGACCAGAGCGAAAGATATCGTTGAAAACAATACTGATGTTTCGAAGCTTGCCTGACTGATGAAAGTCTTCCGCGGTACGCAAGAGATTTTTTGGAGTATAGTTCTGTCGGATAACAAACAACGTATGATCGGCAAACGGGGCAAGTGTAAATGCATCGGTGATCAGGCCGAGGGGCGGACTGTCCATGATGATGTATTCGTACTTACTCCTCGCCTCAGTGATAAATTCCTTCATCCGGTCGGTCAGCAGTAATTCAGATGGGTTGGGTGGCACGGGTCCGCCAGAAACCAGGTCGAGATTATCAAACTTCGTTTTTTGAACAACAGCTTTGAAATCGGCGATGTCAGCAAGGTAGCTGCTTAGTCCCGTCTCGTTGCTGAGATTGAAGTCCCCATACAACCTGGGCTTCCTCATATCTGCACCAACGATAAGTGTTGATTTCCCAGATAATGCCAGGACAGACGCGAGATTGATCGACGTGAATGTCTTTCCCTCTCCGCTAATCGAACTTGTGATAAGGAACAGACCGTTTGACCTTCCCCCCAAAAAGTAAGTTAGGTTGGACCTCAAGGCCCGGAAAGATTCTGCAATCGCCGACTTGGGAGAATCAAGCACTTCAAGATTCGATTCGAGACGCTTGTGACCTATACCGCCGATGAACGGCATCCCGGTAAGTTTCTCGATATCCTCGCGCGACTGAATGCGTGTGTTAAAAATTTCAAACAAGATGAAGATTACCAGGGGGAACGCCAGACCAACCACTCCGGCAATGGCATAGTTCTGACCGATCTTCGGGGTGATCGCACCGGATACCATCATCGGTGGATTCAGGATAATGATATCGGACGTGGTTGAAGCCTTTGAGATGCCGGCTTCCGCACGCTTTTGCAACAGGAAAACATAAAGACTCTCGAGCAACGAATAATTGCGCCTGATACCGATGAACTCACGCTCGACGCTGGGAAGGGTCCTCATGGTCTTTTCCACCTCCCGAATGCCCTTATCAAGGAAAGTGAGCTTGATCTTATCCATCTCGCGTTGGTTCTTCACCGCCTCAACTACATTCGCTTTAAGTTCATCGAGTTTCCTTTGTTTGTCGAGAACAAGGGGATTCGTACTTCTTTCCGCCCCTACAGTCCTCTTAAGAGTTGATTGAAGATCGAGCACCTTCTGTGTTAGTGCAACCAATATTCCGTCGCTGATACCAATAGAAGAGGGAAGAATCACCTGGTCCATGTCGCCATTTTTCGAAATGTACCCGGTGAGATAGGTATAATAGCTCTCGCGTATAATAAGGTCGGTCTTCTGCAATTCTAAAGTTTCGACACGCTGATAAAGGCGTGTCGCCTCTCCACTGAGATCGGTGATCACGTTGCGGAGCTTGAATCCCTCAACAGCTCTCTCCGCTCTTTGCAACGAGTCGCTGATATTGGTAAGCTGGTCGCCGATAAAATCGATTGTAAGCGTGGCAACCTGATTTTTCTTTTCGAGATCATGATATTCATACTCGTCGATCATGCCGTTAAGAAAATCTATCTCCTTTTGAGGGATCGGCCCGCTTGTCGAAAGGATGATTACACCCGCGCCTTCCTCAGCCCAGATTGCACGCAGCTTTGCCACATATCCGCCAGTGAGCCCGGCAGGATGTGTATATGAAAAAACATACGTTTTGTTGAGGTATGGCTCAACAGCCGCCGTCTTTTCAAACATGACCTTGAGACCGCCATAAGATACCGTGTCCCCGAACTTGAATTGAGAACCGGCAACAAGGTCGTCTGTCTGCGGACTCAAACTATACTCTCTTTCATTTAAAATCTCGAAGTTAAAACTACCGGCGCCAGCCGAATTCTTTTTGTCGACATAAGGTTTCACGGGCAACGTCCGGTATGCCTCCGAAGTCAGGAAGTTTCCCTCGAGGTAAAATGTGCTTTCGAAGTCGAGGTTGTCGACCACCTTTTCAATGAGGGGATAAGATTTGACGAGATAAAGTTCGTTGTAGTAATTCCGATGGTAGGTGACGAGTGGGTTGTTGTATAATAATTTTCCACTCGAAGTCTCCTGTTCCTCCTTAATGATGATCGAAGCCGACACCGGGTAAATCCTTAACGCGTAACGATTGACAAGGAAGGCATAGATCAAACAAATCACCAATGATACAACCACCAGATACCAGAACCGGAGCGCACGAAAGAGCACCCGCTTCAGATCGATCTCGAAGCCTCCGGCGTTTGGCTGATCCTTCAAATTTCTCAGTAGGGGTTTAACCGAATCGTCCAAGTAGTTGCTATTTTAATATGTTTAACGTAAACAACAGGACAGATACCGTTGAGACTACAAGGGCAAGGTTCGCTCCGAAATATCGTCTGAAAGGTTTCTGATTCAACGGCGGCACAACCAATACATCATTCTGATGTACATAGAAATACGGAGAGTTCGCAAAATTCTCATCCAGGACATTAATGTACTGTACCGTAAGTTTGTCGCCCACCTGCCGAAGTACCTTTACCTTCGATCTGTCAGCAAATTCACCAAATCCACCAGTAAGGCCGATGGCTTCAAGCATGGACACGCGATTGTTGTTCATAACGACCTGGCCTTCTCTAAACACTTCGCCCAGCACAGTAACCCTGAAGTTCATAATGCGAACGGATATCTTCGGCGATTCTAAAAATGGCATCGTCAGATCCCGAAGTTTATCCTGTATTTCGAAGATGTTAAGTCCTGCAACCTTCACTTTGCCAATAACCGGATATTCAATCTCACCGTTATCGTCGACCATTTCTCCAACCAAACTTGCTAAGGCAGGGCTGGCACCGATACCTTGCGCCGTTCTGCTACCCAGGAAGTCGAATTCCTGCTCGGTAAGACTTTCAAAACGCACCATGAGGATGTCCTGGGGCTGTACCTTATAGTCGTACTTTCCGAGATCGTACGAGCGAAGTACGGTATCAATCGGAATATCCTTTTTCTTAAGATCGTCCTTCTGCATGTACAGAAACCTTTTGTTAGGCACGCAAGCAGAGAGTATCAATAAGAGTGAGAGAATAACAAGGGAATACTTCATTAACCTTTATTCAAGTCCCAAAATTGCTTTATTTTTTTAACAAACTCCCTCATTTCTTTCAGGGGTATCATGTTCGGTCCATCACTCAATGCAGTTTCCGGTGTGGGGTGTGTTTCAATAAAAAAACCATCCACCCCTGCAGCAGCGGCAGCTCTTGCCAGTGTCCCTGCGTATTGCCTGTCGCCACCACTCTTCCCTCCCAGCCCGCCAGGTCTTTGAACACTATGAGTTACATCAAAAACAACCGGTGTATACTGACGCATGATGGGAAGTGACCGGAAGTCAACAACCAAATTGTGATAACCGAAACTCGAACCTCGCTCCGTAAGAAACACGTTGTTGTTGCCTTCCTCCCGTACCTTTTCGACCGCATACTTCATATCCTCCGGCGCCATAAACTGTCCTTTCTTGACCTTCACCGGTTTCCCCGTCTTACCAGCTGCTATCAACAGGTCGGTTTGACGACACAGGAACGCGGGGATCTGCAACACATCCACTACCGACGCCACTTCGGCGCACTGGCCGCTTTCGTGAACATCGGTAACGATGGGAACATTCAATTCTTTTCTAACCCTCCGCAAAATTTCAAGTCCCGACTCAACCGATGGACCACGGTATGACGACGACGACGTACGATTTGCTTTGTCGAATGACGACTTGAACACATAACCGATCCCGAGCTCCGCGCAGATCTCCTTCACGGCTGTGCCGGTCTCCATACAAATGTCGAAGCTCTCGGCAGCACAAGGACCGGCGAACAACACCATCTGGTCCCCCCCGAGCTCAACGCTATCGGAAATTCTTACTTTATCTTTGAAACGATCAGTCATCAAATACTTCTTAACATTTTTTCAAAATAACCTTTCGATGCGAGGATAAGGTCGGCAACTTCTCTCATCACCCCATTCCCTCCCTTCGCACCAGTGACGACTTCCACCCGCTTCCGGATATATACCGGCGCATCGACGGGGCATGCAGCCAGGCCGACCTGTCCGAGGATCGAAAGGTCGTTGATATCGTCGCCAATGTAGGCGACTTGCTTCTTTTTCAGCTCGTGATATGCGATGAGCTTCAGAAACACGGCAGACTTGTCGACAATACCCTGGTGACAAAAATCCAGTTTGAGCTCCGCCGCCCGCTGGCTCACCGCATTCGACTCCCGGCCGGAGATGGCGCCGACGAGAATTCCCGCCTTTCTAAGGTGGCTCACGATCAGGCCGTCTTTCACATTAAAGCTCTTAATTTCCTTACCCGAGTCGTCGTAAGTGATCTTGCCGTCGGTGAGCACCCCGTCGATATCAAAAATCAGCGCTTTGATCTGCGATGCTCTCTTAATAAGGTCTTTTGGATACTTTTCGAGGATTTCTTTCACAGACTGAGATCAGGGAGATTCAACAATATATCGGTGACACTCAAATTGGCCCGAAAATTAGGAAATCCTTTTAATTTTAAGGCAATAACCGCAATAAAGCTGTTTTCGGCGGTCACAACCCACCTCTCCCAAAGGACATGAAAGCACTCAAAGTAATTCTGTCGCTTGTTATCACGATCCTGCTGGTTTACGCGCTCAACCGCAGCTGGTCCGGCGTGCCTGCCATCGACAGCCTTCCGGCGCTCGGAAAATTCCTGGACCCGTTCCATGGATTCTGGGCCAATGCCGAAAAGGACGTCTCCATACCGGAGACGCTGGACATCGATGGACTGACCGGAGAAGTGAAAGTTGTTTACGACAGCGCACTGATCCCGCACATCTACGCGACCAATGAGGAGGATCTCTATTTTACACAGGGATACATCACGGCGTCGTTGAGGTTGTGGCAGATGGAAACCCAGATCCGGTCGGGCGCCGGGCGACTTGCGGAAGTTCTTGGTCCGCGATTGCTCGATCGCGACCGGTCGCAACGGCGACTGGGTATGGCGTATGCGGCTGACAATGCAATCAAGGCGATGGAATCGGACCCTGTGATGCTGACGGCGCTGACCAGTTACACGGCAGGTGTCAATGCATTCATAGAAACGTTGAATGCAGATAACCTTCCAATGGAATACAAGCTGCTGGACTATACGCCGGAGCAGTGGACCAATTTCAACAGTGCGATGCTTCTGAAGAACATGGCACAGACGCTCAACGTCGGCGAGAAAGATAAAGAGATGACTGCTGCGCTTGCGATGCTTGGAAAGGCTACGGTCGATCTGCTGTGGCCCGACAATGAGAACGCCGGCGACCCGATCGTGGACAGGACGGCGCAATGGAAATTCAACCCGATAAAATTCGATACGATTCCCCTGGCTGTGCCGGAGGGAATGATTGCGCGCGGTGATAAAGAGGATCGCAAAGAGACGGAAGAGGCGGAAGACCCCGGCAAGGATGTGGGCAGCAACAATTGGGCGGTGAGTGGCAGTAAAACGGCAACAGGCTCGCCTATTCTTTGCAACGATCCACACCTCAACCTGTCATTGCCGTCGCTTTGGTTTGCCGTTCATTTGAATGCACCCGGTATCAATGCGATGGGTAGCTCACTGCCGGGAGCGCCGGGGATCATTATCGGTTTCAACGACTCGGTGGCTTGGGGCGTCACGAATGCACAGCGCGACCTGGTGGACTATTTCAAGATCCGTTTCAAAGACGAATCAATGACTGAATACTTCAGTGATGGGGTGTGGAAGAATACCAGGAAGGTTGTCGAGAAGATCGAGGTCAAGGGCCAGGGAACATTTTACGACACCGTTACCTATACGCATCACGGTCCGGTGACGTACGACCGGAGCTATCATGGAACCGGTATTGAAAACCTGTATGCATTTCGTTGGATGTCGCACGACCCTTCGAACGAGCTCCGGACATTCTATCAGCTCAACCGGGCCAGTAATCATAGCGATTACATGAAGGCACTGGATGACTTCAAATGTCCCGCGCAGAATTTTGTATTTGCATCGGTCGCAGGCGATATCGCCATGCGTGTCCAGGGTAAATATCCTGTACGAAGAAAAGATGAAGGCAAATTCGTCCTCGACGGCACGAAGACCGCACAGGAATGGCAGGCTTACATCCCGTTCGATCAGAACGTGATGGATAAAAACCCGCTACGTGGCTTCGTCAGCAGTGCCAACCAATACCCGGTCGATGCCACGTATCCCTACTACGTAACGGCATCGAGCTACGAAGCTTATCGCAACCGGCGCATCAACCAGGTGCTCACCGGGCTGACGAAGGCAACGGTGCAAGACATGATGAACCTGCAGCTCGACAACTACAACCTCAAAGCTGCCGAAAGCCTCCCCTACTTCCTGAGCAACCTCGATTCCACGTCGCTCACCGATACCGAGAAAAAAGCGTGGCAGGTGTTGAAGTCATGGGACTACTATAATAACATCGAGTCGCAGGGCGCATCGTATTACGAAGCGTGGTGGGATGCACTGACGCCTCTTGCATGGGACGAGTTCAACAACGACGACAGCTTTATCGATTTCCCGACGACGTTCAATACCATCAAGCTGTTGAAAGAGCAGCCCGCGCTTCCTTTCTTCGATATCCAATCGACCCCGGAAAAAGAGTCGGCACAGGAACTTCTGAGGAAGTCGTTCAAGCTTGGTGTGGAAGCGATCGAGAAATGGAAAGTTGACAAGAAGAAAGATCCGGCATGGGCAGACTTCAAGGGCACGATCATCCGTCACCTGATGCAACTCGACCCGTTGAGTGTGCGGGTACAGCACGGAGGCAATCACGACATCGTAAATGCGACGACGCGGACGCATGGACCAAGCTGGCGCATGATCGTCAGCCTTGAGAAGTCGGGTGTGAAAGCATGGGGTGTTTACCCGGGAGGCCAGTCGGGAAATACGGGCAGTCGTTTTTACAGCAACATGATCCCCATGTGGGCGAAGGGCATCTACATTCCGCTGCAGTTCGGGGGACCCGAGTCAATCTCCGGCGCAATCGGTACTACCACACTTAAACCCGTCTCGAAATGAAATTCCTCGCACACCTCATAGCCGTATTGCTGCTCAGCTGGGTGCTACAGTCGTTCCTGCCCTGGTGGACGATGGCGGTCGGCGCTTTCGCAACGGGTTTGTTCTTCCGGCAGAGCGGATTCCAGTCGTTCCTTGCGGGACTATTGGGCGTTGGTTTGCTGTGGTTCCTGATGGCATGGTATAGCGATGCCTCGACGAGCTCGATATTGAGTGAAAAAGTCGCCGGTATCTTCCCTACGAAAACGGTGGGATTGCTGCGGCTTGTGACTGCCTTCATCGGCGGGCTGGTTGGTGGCCTGGCGAGCATGACGGGAGGAATTATCAGCTATCGCAGACGCGTGAAGTATTAGGTCGCTAAAAAAGATCTTGTATGAAGAAAGCACTGTTCATATTACCGGCATTGATCGCGCTCGTGATATTCTTCGCGGGGCGTGAGACCATGGATGCTGTTATTGTTGATGAAGACGTCGCTATGTGCTCGTCGCCTGCCGGCATCGGTGCGGCGGGGCCGGATGGAAAATTCATGACCGCTCTCGATGGGTGGGGAAACCTGAAATATAAGATCTCAACCAAGGTTGCGTTGGCGTCGTTCAGGGAGGCAACCCGTTTCGATCCGTCGTGTGCGATGACCTATTGGGGACAGGCGTTGGCCATGGGACCGTTTTACAACGTCTATGCTTACAGGATGCCGAAAGATGTGCCGGGCGTTGTAGAGACGATGGTGCGTTATTCTTCAACGGCAACTGAAAAAGAAAAAGGGTTGATCGATGCCTTGCAGAAAAGATATTCAAAAGACCTCACCAACTCCGACCGTAAACAGCTCGACAGGAACTATACGACTGCGCTGGCGTCGCTGGGAAAGAAATTTTCAGACGACAACAACATAAAGGCCTTGTATGTGGATGCTGTAATGCTGGAACACAAGTGGGACTTCTGGCAGCATAACGGGACGCCGCGTGCCTGGACGCCGGGGCTCATAAACATCTGCGAATCGGTACTGGAGAAAGAAAAACACCCGGCTATCATGCACTATTACATCCATGTGACAGAGGCGTCGAGGGAACCAAGCCGTGCGCTGATGGCTGCGGACATGTTGAAAGACCAGCTTCCCGGCGTGGGCCACATGGTTCATATGTCGTCGCACATGTACCAGCGGAACGGGTTGTATTCGAAGGGCGTGAAGGTGAATGAAGATGCGCACAAGGCAAACAACAATCTCGATTCGAAGGCGCCGTCGCTCAAGCTTGGTAAGGACAAGTCGATCCACTATTACGCAGTACAGTCGTATTGTGCGATGACAGCAGGACTCTACCAAAAGGGTTTACCGATCTATGACCGCGCGAGGAACCGCCAGGTGGCGATGGATCCCGACTTCAAAAAAGAAATGTATCCACAGTTTGTTTATATGATGCCGGTAATGGCGCGCGTGCGGTTGGGTAAGTGGAAAGAGATCCTGCAACAGCCGAAACCCGACGAGTCATGGACCTATGCGGTGGCGCTGGACAATTTTTCGAAGGGCGTAGCGCATGTGCGTAATAAGGATCTGACGGCAGCGAAGAAATGTCTCGATAATCTGAATGCGGCGATGAAGGACCCGTTGATGTCGGTGCGTTACATGCCGTTCAACAGTCCGTTGCAGTCGTGCAAAGTGGCTTCGGGAATCCTGAGTGGGGAGATCCTCTACGCGGAGGGCAAGACGGCAGAAGCGATAGCGGCGTTTGAGCTTGCGGTGGAAGAAGAAGATGCGTTGGTCTATCGGGAGCCGCAGGATTGGCTGGTGCCGGCGCGTCAATACCTGGGAGCATATCTTCTGAAAATGGATAATGCGGCGGAGGCGGAAAAAGTTTACCGTGAAGACCTGGTGTTGAGTCCGGGCAATGGATGGTCGCTGCTGGGATTGCATCAGGCCTTGAAATCACTTGGCGAGGCTGAGGCGGCTGAGTATGAAACAAAATACAGGAAGGCTTTCGCGGAGTCGGATGTTGTGGCGACCGCTTCGGTATTTTAACAATCTAATTGAGAAGCTGTGATCAAGCGAACTATCCATAAACTGAAACATTTTGCCGATCTCTCGCTAAGGAGCAAGAGGAAATTCAATGTAGGCTCGGCAGGGATCAATCCCGATCCCTCCTGGTATCCAACGGACATCAATACACTAAATCTTACCAGGGACAGGGATTGGTGGAAGCTGTTATTTTTTTTGCGACTCGACAACATCATGGCCGAGCATGTTTGGGAACATCTCTCTGACAACGACACTGCACTGGCGAATAAATATTGTTTCAAATACCTAAAGCGCGGCGGGCGTCTTCGTCTTGCCGTGCCTGACGGTTTTCATCCTGACCCGGCCTATATCGAATATGTCCGGCCCGGAGGAAACGGGATGGGCGCGGATGATCACAAGATATTATACAATTATCAGGTGATGAAGGATCGCCTCGAAGATGCCGGGTTTCGTGTGGAGCTGCTTGAATATTGGGATGAAAACGGGAAGTTTCATTACGTCGACTGGACGGATGAGGCCGGCAGGATCTCGCGCTCACGCCGTTACGATAAACGAAATGCAGGCGGAGAGTTGAAGTACACGTCCTTGATTGTTGATGCTATAAAACCATGAGCAAGAATTGCTGATTGTTTTGGTTGGACAGGTGTGTGCGGTTATATTTGCAGTCCTTTTGGGAAAATACCGGTCCCATTGGGTTGTTTTCGGGGTGTAGCGTAGCCCGGTATCGCGCTTGGTTTGGGACCAAGAGATCGTCAGTTCGAATCTGGCCACCCCGACTTCGTCCGCCATAGCTCGCCGTTTAGGCGAGCGACGGCGGACTTCACACGCAAACTGAGTTTATTCTAAAGCTGGTTACGCGGACTTCGTCGGGCGAAGCCCGACTGAGTGGAGAGTATCTCTACCCTTCTCAAAAATCATCAGGTTTTCCGACACTGCATTCTTTTCTTTCCCGATAGTTTCGTGCCATGTGGACAGTATACCTTCTTCGATGCGCGGATAACTCAATTTATGTCGGATGTACGTCTGATCTTCAGGATAGACTTCTGCGGCATAATGGAAAGGAAGTTCGTTGGACGAGGGACCGTCTGCCAGTAACGTTAGTGACGTATATTGTTTTTACTGATAAGTATAAGGCTTTTGAATTTGAGAGGTATTTGAAAGGAGGTTCTGGGAGGGCGTTTGCGAACAAGCGGCTGGTTTGACATCAAAGTTGATCCAACAGAACGCTTCAATCCAACTACAAGCGACATCGACCTTGTGGTAAAAGTCGACATTGCAGACCCCGCCGATCGTGGTGATGCTCTCCTTTCACTGTGGGACAAGCTTGAAGTCCTATTTAAACGGAAGGTCGACCTCCTTACCGACGACTCAATTAAGAATCCATACCTCCGAGCGAATATTGATCGGACAAAGAAGCTAATCTATGACAGAGAAGGAGAGAAAGTTCTTGTCTGACGTTTCCCAGGCGATCGAAATTGATCGAGAGCTTCACACAGGGTATAAAGTCCTTTTCTGAATATCAAAAAGATCTTAAGACGAAGAGCGCGGTTGAACGACAACTCGCAATCATTGGCGAAGCTGTTAACAAGTTTTTGAAAGAGGCAAGCGGAAACGCTCTCAACAATGCGACTCAAATCATTAGTCTTAGAAATCGACTAATCCATTCCTACGATAATGTCGATGACTCTATCATCTGGTCAATCCTAACGCGTCATCTTGCTCCCCTGAAAGACGAGGTCAATAAGAATCTTTCATAAAACACAACAGTCGGAATTTGACATACTTAGGGCACCTGGATGTTGAATTTTCCGTGACCTCAATCACCTTCGTTCTCACAAATATTTGAATAATAGAGGGTTATAAACCCAGACCATCATCTGGCCACCCCGACTTCGCGCGGTTCCAACTTCAAGAAAATCAATGACTTACATCAAGCATACAGCTTGATTAATCAATCAAAGTCAAAACCCTCCATACATTATATGTAGCGGGTTTTTTGTTTTTTAAACTCTCCGAGAACGCTTTATCTTTGGCCACCCAGACTCCCTCTTAACTGATCAATACTCCGGCGGAACTCCATGATCTTCAACTCGTATGAATATGTGGTTTTCTTCGTCCTCGTCTTTCTGATCTACTGGTTCGTAGTAAATAAAAATCTTCGTCTTCAGAACCTCTTCTTGCTCGCGGCCAGCTACCTGTTCTACGGGTGGTGGGACTGGCGATTTCTTTTTCTCCTGATCTTCTCCACGTTGCTGGATTTCTTCACCGGCCAGATGATCCATCAGTCGACGACACAATCGCGAAAAAAGATGTGGCTCGTGATCAGTGTCGGCGTGAACCTGGGATTTCTCGGTTTCTTCAAATATTATAATTTTTTCGCGCACTCATTCGCCGACATGCTCGGCTCGATGGGAATCCAGGCGAATCCCGCTTCGCTCAGTCTTATCCTGCCGATAGGCATCTCCTTCTACACGTTCCATGGCTTGTCTTACGTGCTTGACATCTATAACGGCCGGTGTAAGCCAACGAACAACCCCATCGACTACTCTGTGTTTGTTGGCTTCTTTCCACTGCTCGTCGCAGGTCCCATCGAACGGGCGTCGCACTTATTACCGCAGGTACAACAACCGCGGATATTCTCTCCGGCACAGGCGACCGATGGGCTGCGTCAAATACTCTGGGGTGTGTTCAAGAAGATTGCTATAGCAGATATCTGTGCGCCGCAGGTAAATGAAATTTTTGCTACGTATCAAAGTCAGCCCGCTTCCGTCTTGCTTCTTGGTGCGGTGTTGTTTGCGTTCCAGATCTATGGCGACTTCTCGGGTTACTCCGATATAGCGCTGGGTTCTGCCAGGCTGCTTGGCTTCGACCTGCTAAGGAACTTCGCGTTTCCCTATTTTTCCCGTGACATTGCGGAGTTCTGGAGGCGCTGGCACATCTCCCTGTCAAGCTGGTTCAAAGACTATCTATACATTCCTCTGGGAGGAAGCCGGGGTTCCAGGTGGGTGGCCGCGAGGAACACGATGATCATATTTGTGGTGAGCGGATTCTGGCATGGCGCCAACTGGACATTCATTGCGTGGGGATTTTTGAACGGACTGTATTTTCTCCCGTTACTCCTGGCAACGAGGAACCGCACCAATATCGGGATCGTTGCAGAAGGTCGGTTGCTTCCATCCCTGTCAGATCTGTTGCATATGGGTTTGACATTCCTGCTGGTACTGGTGGGCTGGATCTTTTTCCGTGCAACGAATATCAGTCATGCGTTGGGCTACCTCGGCGGCATGACACACTTTGATAATTTGTGGCCTATACCTATACAGTATCTGAGACCACTCCTATTCATATCTATCATGTTAGTAGTTGAATGGTTTCAGCGAACGAAACAACACGGCCTCGAGTTCGATCAGTTTGCCAGTCGTCCGGTACGATGGGCTATCTACTTTCTGATTATACTCTTAACGCTGAACTACTTCCAGCAAAATCAACAATTCATCTATTTCCAGTTCTGACGATGAGATCATTCACGATCAAGGCTGGTATTTTCTCTGTCGTGTTGCTGGCGATACTGGTGGGCTCACTGTTCCTCCTTCCGGATTATGTGGTAAAGACAAAATCCGTCGGCGCTGTTACTGATAAGCACGCGCTGCTGAGAGCAGCATCGTCGCCGAAGATTGTTTTCGTTGGGGGCTCGAATGTCAGCTTTGGTCTTGACAGTCGTCGCGTTCGTGACTCTTTGAAGATGGACGTTGTCAACGCCGGCGTTCATGCTGGTTTAGGTCTCCGATTCATGCTGAATGATATTAAACCATTCGTCAATAAGGGCGACATCATCGTGTTAATGCCTGAATACTGGCACTTCATCCACCAGGATTTTTATGACGGTAAGATCGAACTCGTGTCTGTATTGTTTGATGTTTATCCTGAAGCAAGACGTAACGTGAGCCTCGAGCAATGGATCACGTTGTCGGTATACCTGCCAACCTATTCAACCACGAAGTTGAAGAATGCGATCCTCCATGCGATCCGGGGAGAACGTGAGGCACCGAACGACATCTACGGCAGGCACTCTTTCAATGAATTTGGAGATACGAACGCACACTGGAATCTGCCGCCATTGCCTGTTGAAGCTGATCCAAAAGAAAGTGGTCATGAGACGGTGGTCCCGAAAGTAGTTCAAGACATTCATGCCCTGGCGGAATTCGTAACCGGCAAGGGAGCTACGCTGGTAATGATGCCACCTGTTTATCAACAGACGTCGTTCAACAATCGCATCAGGAGTATCGATAGGATAAGCAAAGCGCTGGAAAGCAATCAGTTGGGATGGATCGCCTCACCAGAACGTTATGCCTTACCCGACACGATGTTTTTCAATACACCTTTCCATCCACGGAAAACCGGCGTAGATGTACGTACGATACGGGTCATTGAAGATCTGCGGCGCGTGATCCCCTGAATGTAACTACAACCCTAGTCTACAAACCTAAAATTCAACCCCACCGTCGCATACGCATTGTCCTGCCGGAAATTCTCATTCGACAAATTGAAACTGTGCCCGATCTGTAGCTGAAACCTCAGCTTCTCTACCCCAGCCTTCAACGTCAGCGCCGGCTCGAACAAAAAGTTCGACTTATTGTCATTCAAATAAGCTCTTTGATTCGCTCCTTCGAAGACCAGGTCCCCATCGATGTTCGAGTAGTTCAGGTTAACAATGCGCGACGATACCGCCGCTGAGAAGTACTTCGACTTAAATCCAAAGTTGGGCTGAATGCCATAGCGGAACACATTCGCCGAGATTACACCGGTGGTTGGCGGATTGGTCGTTGCGCGCGACCGCAAGTCGTTCTCTACACTTCCTGTGCCTGCGAGACCGTATAATTCAAAGACAAATCGCTCCGACACGGGTGTAAAATATCCCGCTCCTACTTCAATGAATTTTCCCGAGCCGCCATCGCCGTTGTCAAGATCTTTCGGGATAAACAATCCCCCATTTGCCTGTAATGCAAAGTGTTCTCCTGCCGCATAGGCGCCCTGGAATTCCGCCTGGTTTGTATTGCCTGAAAGAGAGAGATTCACCTCGCCTTTTTCAGAAAGCAATGGTACGTTCTGCGTATTGGGTGAATAGTATTTCGGATTACATCCGATCGCGATCAAAGCCAGGACACATAATAAGAGACTGTTACGCATAAGCATTGTTTCCTAAGTCCGAAATCAGAAATTATGCCGATGCCAAACGTCACGAACTATAGGATTTTGGATAGTAGTGTTGGGGAAAATTGTCGCGTATTTACTCATCACAAACACAGCGCCGCCGGGCTAACCTGCCCTAGCTAATCCCCCACTCAATTCTTCAACTCCAAATACCCCGTCAGCGTCTCTTTCTCAAAAGATATCTTATAGAAATAAGTCCCGCTGGGAAGTTTATTGCCATTCTTATTATCTCCCTTAAACACCCGATCGCGATTATTGTAATCATCGACCTTAAACACCTCATCACCCCAGCGGTTGTATATCCGAACCTGGTTCTTCGCCGTAGCCGGTATCAAATCGATGTATTCCAGTAACAGATAATCGTTCTTATTGTCGCCGTTCGGCGATACAGCATTGTAGACAACAACTTTGCCCAATACCTCAATCGTGAACTGCTGACTCGTGCAAAGACCGGTAACATCGCAAACCTGTATTACAATTACATCAGTTCCCGCAAAAGACTGTCCGCTATAATCTATCGTTAACGTCAACCCTGACAACGTCGCCGTCGCGCCGCTCGAGGGTGGCGTCAGAATTTTCAGTGTCGTCAGGTCGAGATTGTTGTCGGAATCCGAAATCAAACTCGTCAGATCGATGGTAGCACTCCCGGCGATATGGGTTGTGGCGGATGCTGCGGCGATCGCAGGCGGGTTACAAGCTTTAATTCCCGCGATGACAGCGGTTCGCACGCTTTCACATGTCCCATCCGTCAGCGAAACAAAATAAGTTGTCGACACCGACACCTGCGGCGTTGTGTAGGAACTATTGACTTGCCCGCTGATCGCTGTACCCCCAACTGCCGTCGTGTACCACCTGTACTGACCATTCGTACCGCCCGATGCAGTCACAACCACCGAAGCAGGCGCGCATACCGCAACTGAGTTCACGGTCGACGGCGCCGGCGGAAGTGCACGGACCAATAGTCCCGCTTCATCCGATATTCGTTCGGTAGCCAGATCTCCATTGATACGGCAACGGTACAAACCCTGACCAAAAAGTCCCGTCGTGTTTACCGAGAGTGTCGACGTGGTAGCATTCGAATACCCTCCTCCATTAACAATATCTGCATACGCAATGCTGTCGGAAGAGTACTGCCATCGATAGGTAAGGTTTGCCGCTCCGGAAGCCGTGACCGAGAACGTTGCGACCTCACCGGCACAAACGGCTCCGTCTGTCGGCTGATTGGTAATGTTAATTCCCGGACCTGTCGACACGCAGGAGATGTTCGCCTCCCAGTCCGACGATGCGTCTTGCCAGTTTAAAAAGAAAGTCAGTTCCCCACCCGGTCCTGTAGCCGTGATATCGGCAGGAAGACTTTGACCTTGTAGCGTCGCCACTAAAGCGTACGAGGTGTCGGGGCCGTCGTACACTAATAAAAGGTCATCGACATCAAACGATGAGAATGAAACCATGACCTTGTCGGCAGGGTTGACCGGAACGAAGGTTTCGATCAAGTTGTCGGAGTCATTGGATGGCACAAAAGTTACGTTGCAATTCTGAACGGTGCCGTTGAACATGATCGCATCCGTTGCCACTATAAAATCATCGATGCTCGTGGCAGTACCGCCGCCAGCCGTTACCGCTACCGGTCCTGTTGTCGCGCCTGGAGGAACAACGACCGTAAGTTTGTTCAATGTTGCTGTCTTCACTACGCCAGTCGTACCGTTGAACTTGACGATGTTATTTGCTGCGACCGGATCGAACGCTGTTCCTTTTATGGTAACGGTGGTTCCAATGACGGATTCAGCAGGCTCAAAGCTGTTGATACTCACAAAAGGCGCAATGGAGTGTTTGAAAAAAGTACCAAGGCCATTTTTCCCTCCGCCGTTGGTAACGCCATAGACGAATGTCCCGTCGGACACCAGTGACCCGGGCGGCGCCTGGCCATCGTTGAAGTCGAACATTTTTTCATAGGCGGTACCGTCGGGATGTATCCTGAACATTGTACCCATATCCAAGGTCCCACCGTAGGCCGTCAATCCGTACAAATAGCCGCCGATAGAGATAAAAGAACCTTGTGCCTGGCTGCCATTCGTATCACGATCGAAGTCGAGCAGTGTAGCAAACCCTGTTCCATCCGTCCCGATCTTGAAGATGTCGCCGAAGCCGTTGGCGCCGGAGTTCGAGGTCATCCCATAGAGAAATGTTCCGTCCAAAAGAAGGGAACCCAATGGATTTGAGCCTTTGTCGAAATCGAACTCATGAAGTTTTGCAAAACCACTTCCATCCGTTTTTATCTTGAAGATCAGCCCCGCGCCTACAGCGCCGCCCTGGTACGTCAATGCATAAAGAAATGTTCCATCGAAGATCAACGATCCGTTCGGGTACGCCCCGCTGTTGACATAATCCAGGTCGAGCAATTTTACAAACCCGGTACCGTTGAGCTTGATCTTGAATACAACTCCGTATCCCATCGTTCCGCCGTGAGCGGTTATACCGTACAAAAATGTTCCATCCGAAATGAGTGACCCTGAAGGATAGCTCCCGCTGACCGGGTCGTCGAAGTCGTGAAGGGCAATGTAACCGGTGCCGTCGGTCTTGATCTTGAACATCGTCCCCTGGTCATTCGCGCCACCTTGTGATGTCATTCCATAGAGGAACGTTCCATCGGAAATAAGAGAGCCGTAAGGCTTGTCTCCATCCGCATCGCCGTCCATATCAAAAATCTTGGTGAAGCCGGTTCCGTCGGGCCTGATCTTATAGATGGTTCCCGCATCATATACACCGCCTGCCGATGTCATGCCGTAGAGGAATGTGCCATCGTAGATTGGCCGTCCTCCCGGTTTGTTTCCGGTTATCTCAAATGTGTATACCGCGGAAAATCCGCTGCCGCCCGTGGTGACCTTGAAAACTTCACCCAATCGTCCCAAGCCCCCGGAAGATCTTACGCCATACAATACGGAGCCATCGAGCGCCAACGTGCCCTCCGGTTGAGGCCCGGAAGTACTGCCGTTGTGATCAGCCAGTTTTGCGAAAAGTGTTCCGTCGGGTTTGATCCTGAAAATTGTCCCATTTAAACCGGTGCCTCCCTGGGTTGTCGTGCCGTAGAGGAATGTTCCATCCGATATCAGTGAAGCTCTTGGAAAGGATCCGGTAGCACTGTTGAAGTCGAGCAAGTTGAGAAACCCGGTTCCATCCGGTTTGATCTTAAAGAGGACTCCGGCATTACTTGCTCCCCCGCGAATGGTCATTCCATAAAGAAATGTTCCGTCGGAAAAGAATGATCCGTATGGATTGGCGCCCGTCGATGTGCCGACAAAATCCAGGAGCTTCGTATAACCGGTGCCGTCGGTCTTTACTTTGAAAGCGGTTCCACGATCGTTGGCGCCTCCATCGGTGGTCATCCCGTAGAGAAAAGTACCATCGGTAATAAGAGAACCCTGTGGATTGCTCCCGTTGTTGGTCCCGTCGAATTCCAGCAGTTTCAGATAACCGGAACCATCTGTCTTTACTTTGAAGACTGTTCCAACGAAACCCGTTCCTCCTTGTGTTGTAGTCCCGTACAAAAAATTGCCATCGTAGACCAGGGAACCGAACGGATAACCACCGCTCGGGAAATAGTTAAAGCTGAAGATGGTGATGAAACCGCTTCCATCGGGCATGATTTTAAAGACACTCCCCTGTCCGTTGTCGCCGCCGCCTATAGTCATTCCATACAGGAATGTCCCGTCGGAGATAAGACCACCGATCGGGTGAGTGCCTGTGGCTACGTCGAAATCGAAGATCGTTGTGAATCCGGTGCCGTTGGGTTTCACTTTATAGATGACACCCAGGGCGTTCTTCCCGCCGTCTTTCGTCATTCCATAAAGAAATGTTCCATCTGAAAAGACTTCGCCATAGGGACGCACTCCATTGTCGGTGCTTCCGAAGTCAAGTAGCTTTGAGTATTGCGCAAACGACAGAGCCGGCAAAAGCAACAGGCAGAAGAAAAGGAACGCGAAATTTCGGGTCATCGGAATTATTCTCCCAAAATTTACAGAAAATAGAATTGAAAAAAGGTTAGAATCTAACCCTGCGTTCAGCTACTCCATCTGAAATCTATATAAGATGTTATTATTCACTACCGGGAAATTCGTATGATACACAGACATCGCATAACCCTTCGTGCCCGACGAGAAGCCCGGGCCGGTCGCTGGCAGCGGTGAAGGCTGCCTTGTCACCCAAGTATTAAGGGCGGGATCGTACATCGAAAGCTGCGAGGCGCCGGCGTAGATCTTGCCTCCAATCTCAAAAGAGTAGTCCGCGCTGCCGGGGTAATTTGCTTTTTGTGTCCATATATCGGTTGCCATATCATATTCCCAGAATTCTCTCACAGTCGAGCCGCTCCTCGTCAAAGCAATGTATGCCTTATTGTTATAAACAACCTTTGTAGTTACCGTGAGCGGCGTACTGCCCGGCAACGAAGTCTTTGGCGTCCATGTGTCGGCAACGGGATCGTATTCCATCACAACGCCCTGCCTGCTTACAACGTAGCCTTTCTCACTATTGGCAAATCCATACTGGTCTTTGGACAACGTTTCGCTGAGCGGGTTCTTCTTAACCCACGCGTTTGCTGCAGGATCATATTCACAAAAATCTTTTGACGTGCCGGCACCAATATTATAACTATAGCCACCTCCTACATACCCCTTACCATCTATGGCAAAGGAAAACGTTCCCGAAGCAGCTGCAACAGCATCGCCGCTAGGTTGCAATACTACCGTGCCGATGTAGGGACTAACCGCGCTCCACAGCTCGGTCGTGATATTGAACTTCCAGAATTTAGCGTCGGGTGGCCCAACTGTTCCGCTTCCTGAATTTATAGTGCCGCCAATGCCATAGTAGAAGTTATCGCCAATCTTAAATGATGCCGGTGAAGTGTACATCAGGCCAGGGAAATCGATTCCGGAAAGCCAGTGACCACCTTCAGCCACCGTGATCACCTTATCAGAAGTTACCGAATACCCGTTCACGATGACTGTAAACTTGCCAGTATGAACACCGGCAGGAATTATCCCGGAATAGCAGTTATAACAGTTCAGGGATGCGTTATCTAACTCGAGCAGATCTTTCCCATCGAACTGGATAGTTTTCAGCACATTCGAAACTGCAAAGTTGGTGACCGTTACGATGACTTTCTGTCCAATGCCGACGGATGTAAACGTCGTCGATATCGTAGGGGGATTTGCTGCAAACAGATCGTTTGATGTAGCCGACCCGGCGAGGTTGCTTACTTTGATCTTAGACGGGAAAGCGCCGACCGGAACTTTTGCAATGATTGTCGTTTCAGTCTGACTGGTGACTGTTCCCTGTATATCGCCAAAAAACACCCCGGTGTCGGTCGAGAAATTCGTACCCGTGATCGTTACCTCCGTGTTACTGTTGCCAGTCGCAGGAGTAAAACTTGCAATGGTCGGTGCGGAGACCAGTACGAAGTTTTCACTGGTCGTGCTTTCAACGCCCTGGTTGGTTATAGTGATCTTCCCGGTCGTAGTCCCAGGCTGCACGGTAACCATGAGTTTATCGTCTGCTACAAGGTTCAGTCCCGCCTCGGTCCCATTGATGGTCACCACGGGAGCCTCGCCAAAGTTCCCCCCATGGATCGTCAGGAGAGTCCCGATCTTTCCACTCGTGGGCTCGAACGAACTGATAACCGCAGGTGTCGGCGGCTCGGGCTCGTTGTTACACGATGACCAAAAGACCAGTGTGAAGAGTGCGGCAACGGCAATGATCTTGTTCATAAGGCTGGTTTTCAACACAAAGATATAGCATTAAACGACACGAGGATGCCGCTCGTGTACACGGGGGTATCAGTAAATTCGCTTGAAAGCAACCTTTTTCAAAACCTGAAAAATAACTCTCCGCTCGCAGCAAAATTATCCATTGGAGTCTTCAGATTCTTGTCTAACCCATAAGGACACGCGTGAAGATTGATCCCAACTCCAATATGCCGGCTATAGGCTACCGGTGTCATCACCGCGATGCCGGCGAACGTATGTACAGTCTCCAGGTCGAAATAATTCCGGTTATTCGGATCACTGGCGTTCGCTTTGGTGCTTGCAGGCTCCCACAGCCCGGTGTCGACCGACTCGATGCCAACACCGAATCTCGATTGAACCAGCAATTTTTTTCTGTCATATAGTTTTACTCCGACAACCAGGCCGCCAAACAGGCCCACGTCGGAGTCAGCCTCATTCACTTTACCCATAGCGTAGTATTGAAAAGGCTGGTCGTTGTGATGTATCCTTACTTTAATTGCAAGCTCGGCGCTGACTTTACGCTCGACCGGCGAGCTGAAGCTAAACCCAAACATCGGGTTGGTACCGATGATATTTCGCGAGCCAAGCGGCACATAGATACCGGAATAAAAAACAAGAGCGCCCTTTTCCCTGCCCCAATTACGCTGACTGTTACGTCGGTATTCTGCCGCGTAAGAATCTCTATTCTCCTTCCCTTCCCAATCTTTATTGAATTTTTCAATGTCCCCGGAGAACAAGGCACATAACAGCCGCTCATCTTTCGAAAGGTCATTCGTCTCCATCAAATCGCGGGAGATCTTTGCGGCGATGCTATCCACCTGGTGACGAAGCGGAACAAATCCGAACTGACTTTCGCGATTCAAATAGCTATATCCGAAATCGGCCGCCCGTGCAGCTGTAATTCTGTAGTAGGTACGATCATAATATTCCTCCTCGAAGTACATCCGGATGTCGTCAACCGCAGATTGTCCCGTCATGATCTTCGAAAGTATCTTGGTCCGGATCGTCACCTCCGACATTCCGCAGGAGCGTGTGACGTCGGCGATCGCCAGCTCCACTCTTTCCATGTCCTGAACGGTAAGGCCAGCGGCTATTTCATTTGCTGCGTCCAAACTGAGGGCCTTACAATCCGGCTGGTCAGCGGGCGATACGGCACCGGCAGTAGTTTGTGCAGTGGCTACAATAGCAAACATGTAGAAAGCGATCGAAAGGATGTGACGTGTGTGCATGGGTGCGTGTTTTTCTGGCTCAAAAGTCGCACGCCAGCCCCTTCCGCGGGTGTTGTTCCCAGCAAACCAGGCCGGTTTGTATATGAGTAATCGTAAGTTTTGCCGGTAAACGACGGGGCAGTTGCGATTTTTGCGGTTGAGACCTTACCCAGGCGCAATTTCCGCAAAACAAAGGTGTCCAACCAGGTGAAACAACACCGATGATCCTCGAGGCACAAAAGACATATTGCCAGATACCATAATTTGTCGCGCCTGCTACTTCCCCATCACAAACGTATGCTTTCCTGCAATCGAGCTCGCCCTGCCCGGCCCTAGTGTCGTCTTCGTCCAGGTTAGCGATAACGTCAGGTTGTTCGCATCGATCGCATCTATACTGACCGGTGTTTGATCGCTTCTGCTGATCGTCTTCGCAGTGGCATCGCTGAGTGACCACGTACCAGACGAAGGCCATACCGGTTCGCCCTTCGTTGAAGTGTATGATCCATTCGTGAACGTGATCGTCATGCCGTCGAATGAGCTCTTCGCAACACCGTCGATTGTCAGCGAATTCAGTTTCCAGGTACCCGTGGTCAGCAACTTCGTCACCCGCTCCGATTCTGTCTCAGGTTCGGGGTCTCCTCCACCTTTGCATGCGTCCAATGCAATCATAACTGCGCAAAGCAAAGCGAACGACATCAGCGATCTTACTATTTTCATGGGGTTCTTTATTTAATGTTCGTTATTATTTCTTGATGAATTTCATTGCTGGATGTGATCCTTGTTCGTCCCGGATGTGAACCAGGTATAAGCCGGCGGCGTAGCTGCGAACATCGACTTCGAGGAACGGAGCAGAGGTGTCGTGCTCCGCCGCAATTCGTCCGTCGGTCTGCAGCAGTGTTACCTTCTTCAGATTGTTTCCGGGAAGAATGATGTACAACTTATCCTGGACGGGATTCGGATAAAGTGAGATAGAATGATTAGCCTCGATATCGCCCGTAACAATGACCGGCTTCGGATCTGATACTTCGCTGACACAACCGTCAATCGTTGTTATCAACGTGTACACTCCCGGTGTTGTCGCCTCATACGAACCATTCACAGCTCCGGAAATCGCAGTTCCGTCTTTATACCATTGATTACCGATAGGGCCGGCCGCAGACAACGACACCGTTCCATTCGAGGTGGTACTGAAGGCGATTGCAGGTTTCGCCGGATTCACACAGAAGATCACCTGCGCTTCCGGCGCGGCGCTATAAGATGCATTGCCGGCCTGGTTGGCTTTGAGTGTCGCCTTACCCGCTTGTGCCATCGTTACCTTACCGTCTGCTCCCACAGTGATGTTTGAGCTTCCTGCGGTGAAGACCACCGTCAATCCCGACGTGGCGGTAGCCGATGGCGTGAACGGTCCCTCGCCGAGAACTTTCGTTGCGACGGGTGTGATCGCAATGGTCTGTCCTTTCTTCGACGAGATCACGGTTTGAACAAGCCAGCCAAGCGGATCGAGGCCGGACCCGTAAAATGGCATCTCGGATTTCAGGGTGAGCTTGTTTGTTTCGAAATCATACTCGGAGATTGTACCGTTGGCGTGGGGGCCGCCGGTACCCGTCAGTCCATATAACTTCCCATTCGAGGCGAGCAAAAACTTACCTCCTGAATTTGCCCCGACGGATTCATACGCGGTCTTGGCTGTATACACACCGGTGGCAAGATCAAATTGAAAAACAACTCCATAAGAACCTGAACCCACACTTCCTTCCGACGTCGCGCCCCACAACTTACCGTCAACTTCGATCGGGATGCACTTGGGTTTTGTTCCGGTTCCCGCAGAGAAATTATGTTTTACCGTGTAGGTATTCGTAGAGAGATCGTACTCAAACAAAACGCCGCCCCCGAATGCGCCACCGGCCGGTGTTGTTCCATATATCTTTCCATTCGAAGCGATAATCGGTGCCATCATAGGGCCGCTTCCGATGGCTGTGGCAAAGTCGACCAGCCTCCGGTATACTCTCGTTACGGGATCAAGCTCGAATAACACGCCCGACCCATTGGCTCCGCCGTATGGCATTAGACCATATAGCTTACCGTCATTTGATTGGATCAATTGATGATTAATGCCGCTTCCTTCCGCCACACTGAGATACCAAAGTGTCTCATAGACGCCCGATACCGGATCAAATTGGAAAAGTGAGGGAGATCCATAAGCCGGACCGGTGCTTCCATAAAGCTTACCATCCAGCCCTGCAAGCAATGGCGCCTGTGGATTGCCGCCGGTTGTGCTGGTGAACTCGAACAGCGTATTGTATTCGTCGGTGACTGGATCTACTTCGAATATTGTGCCGCCATTGTCGGGTCCGCCAAACTTCGTTACGCCGTACATTTTTCCATTGCCCGACATGGCAAGAGCCATCATAGGACTATGGCCGTCTGCAGATCCTTTGAAGTTCACTTTAGTAGTGATAGTACGGGTGTTATACTCAAACTCGAACAGCGTACCCTGATTGCTGGTGCCTCCGCGAGCACACGTTCCGTATAGCTTGTCTCCTTTCACTCCGAGATTTCCACTCACAGCAAGACCCGTGTTTTTGTTAAACACGAAAAGCGTTCTCAACTGTAAAGTGATTGGATTAAACTCGAACAACGTACCACCAGCACCTCCACTATTGTCGGTTCCGTACAACATGCCATTCGAAGCTTCCGTCAACTTACCGGTGGGCACACCGACATAGATCTGGAACTCTACCAGGACTGTCATGGTGTTAACATCGGGTTTGTATTCGTAGATGTAACCGGTCTGGTTGCCGCCATAGCTTGCCATTCCATAGATCTTCCCGTTCGAAGCTTTCATCAGCCCCTGAGCCATCGTTGTGTTGAAGTTCGCCTTTGGAAAATCGAGTTTAATGGCTACCGTGCCGGCAGCGGGATCGAATTCATAGATCACCCCTTCGGCGTTGGCTCCTCCCACTTGTGTGGTTCCGTATACTTTGCCGTTCACTGCTTCAACCGGGCCCGACATCGTCGAACCGCCTGGCGTTGTGATCTGCGCTTTTTTTGTGAGCGTGTTTGCAGCAGGATCATACTGGGCAAAGACCCTGTATTCTTGCGCGGTGCCTGCCGATCCGGTGATATATATCTTTCCATCCGAGGTCATAAAAACATCCGAGATACTATTGATCAGATCAGAGACATTTTTCTTTTTGGTGAATGTGCCTGTATTGAGGTCGAACTCGAATATCAAAGGACCCAGCTCATCATCAATATTTCCACTCTTCGCGCCGTATATCTTTCCATTCGGCGTGGCAACGAAAGTTTTCACCGGGTAATCGGCCAGCGCGAAATTGTACTTTACCACGTTGGTTCCGGTCGCGGGGTCGTACTCAAATAATACGCCGCCACCTCTTGTACCTCCTTTTGACGTGCATCCGTAGAATTTGCCGTTCGATCCGAGCGTCAGACTGCCGCGAGGTTCGCCACCTCCGTCGTCGCTCTCTTTAAAAGCCTTGACGATGGCTATGTCTGTGCCGTCATTATTCGCTTTATAGATCGCACCGGCATTCCCGTTGCCGATGTTTCCCAGTATGCCATACAACTGCCCTTGTTGTGAGGTAGTTTGTGCGATATTCTTAACTGTCAATACTTGCGACACACTCTTCATCGCATACGTACCGTTGCCCCCGCTGGCAATGATCATCACCTGCCCGACAGCCTTGATCGTTATCGTGTTGCCTTCGACCATAGCCACGGATGGATCACTTGTGGCGAACGTAACAGGAACGCTCGCACTGGAGCTCGCGGTTACCTCAAACGGTGCGTCACCCAGTGTCTTTGTCGGTAACTGGGCAAACGTGATCGTATGATCTTCTTTCACAACGAGTGTCTGAAAGGTTGATGACGCCGTGAACGACTGGCTGACGTTAGTGGCAGCGTAAATATTCGTGCTCCCCTTGCCAACAATCAGTACACGGCCAGACGAAATTTGCGCTACGGCGGGGTTAGTGCTCGATAAAGTATACGGAATCGTATACCGGCCCGATTTCACAACGGGTGTGAATGCAGCAGCACCCACGACCTTTTCAGAGATAGGATCCATCGTCAGTGTCGCGTTAGCTTTCCCGATGACAATGTTGATGGCCTTGTCGGCAGGGAGGTAAAAGTCGTTGCCGGCTACACGAGCCGTGATCGTTCCGTTGAAAGAGGAAGACGCGCTAACGATGTTGTTGTTGATAGTGACGGCCGAATTGAGCGGCAGGGGGTCGAACGTAACCGGCAGTCCGCTCGAAGACGTGGCTACGATGGGAAAGAATCCGTCCAAATATTTTCTGGCCGGAATATCGTCGACAACGATTGTCTGTATTCCTTTTGATATCACCAGGCTGGCAGTTATCGTCGTTGCTTCGAAGTCCGCGTTGCCGGGATGCGTAGCGGTAAGTGTCGTGGTCCCGATGCCTTTAGGACTAATGACATGATTCGTTCCGTTGAATGCAACGGTGGCTATGTTCGGATCCGAGCTGGTAAGTGTGTATGGAAGTCCGCTTGAGATCAGAAGCGTTATTGTGATGTCGTTACCATAGCCACCGGCGGTCGGCAACGATCCAATCCAGGTTTGAGTGCCCTTTAGCACACTCAGGCCTTGATCAACACTCGTTGCAGCGTTGTAGGTTGTGTTGCCCGCCTGACTTGCCGTAATCGTTGTTGTCCCGCTACCAACGACCGTTACCGTCGATCCACTCACAGTGGCAACGGCAGTATTGGAGCTGATATACGACACGACAAGTCCCGAGCTCGCGATAGCAGTAAGAGCGAACGGTATGTCGCCTGCGTGCTTCGAAGACAATGTGCCAAAGGTGATCGTCTGGTTGAGCTTGCTCACCACCAGGGCCTGATCGACGCTCGTCGCCGCGTTGTAATTAGGGTTACCGGCCTGGCTTGCAGTAATGGTAGTGGTCCCGGCTCCTACGATCGTGACGGTCGATCCGACGATCGTTGCAACCGACGTGTTCGAGCTCGAGTATGAAACTCCAAGAGTCGACGACGCGGTGGCCGTGAGACCGAACGGAGCTTCGCCCATATTCTTCCCCACGAGTGTTCCGAAAGTAATAGTCTGACTGGCTTTGTTGACGGTCAGTGTTTGTTCCACTGGCAGCGCCGCGTCGAACGTTCCGTTGCCGGCCTGTTTAGCGGTAATGGTCGTTGTACCCGCTCCGACAATCGTGAGGGTCGATCCACTGACCGTCGCCACTGATGTATTCGAGCTCGTATATGTTACCGTAAGCGACGATGAGGCCGTTGCCGTTAATCCGAAAGGTGCGTTGCCGAAAGTCTTTGCCGTCAATGCTCCGAATGTGATCGACTGATCCGATCCCGGTGTGTAAACGTAGTAAGCCGGCGAAAAAGAAATCCCCTGCCCCAGACCCACGTAAGCCTTACCCCCGCTGAACGCACACGAGGCATTGATGTAAAAACCAGCGACCGGGTAATCTGCTTCTTTTATCCAAACGTTTTCAGTGGGATAGTACGAATACAGTTCGGTCGACTGAGCCAGTCCCATGTACCCTCTTGTTGAAGTAGCGAATCCAATTGCTCCCGCGATAGCCGAAGGATGATCAGCCTTCCGCGTCCATGTATTGGTTGCTGTGTTATATTCCCAGAAATCCGATAATGAATTATCATTCTCATCAACGCCGGTACCGACATAACCTTTGGTGCCGATAGCAAACGCGGCGGGATAGAGTCGCGGTGTAGACGGAAGCGACTCGAGCTCCATCCACGTGTAGCCCGACGGGTCGAATACCCATAGGTCATTCAACGCTACCCCGTTCTCATCCTGGCCTCCACCGATGTATGCCTTATTGTTTACAACAAACACGAATCCGCCGGCACGACCGAGGCCGGGGAAGTCCGTCTTCTTTTCCCATGTATCGCCGGCCGGGGTATATTCCCAGATGTCTTTGAAGCCGCTGCTCAGGTCGGTCCCGAACGCGACATAACCTTTGCCATTGATACTGAAGCTGATCGCCCCGATGCGCGCGCCGCCATCGAAGTTTCCTTTAGATGTCCACGCATTCGACGCGACATCGTATTCATAGAAATCGTCGGTAGGAATAGAGGCGCCTGTCATGCCGGTCCCGGCATAGACTTTTGCCCCGATGGAAAATGAGGTGCCGAGCGTCCGGCCACCGCCGGCGTAGTTCTGCCTGGCCGTCCACGTGTCGTTCTGGGCCATAGTAAGGCTCACGAACATTGTCAACAATACAGTCAATAGGTTTCTCATGGGATGGTAGAAGTGAAAAGTCAGTTTCTGCATTTCTAGTGTAGTAAAATTGCACGCTTGCCACGCGAAGAACCTGCCATCCGGTGTCAATAAACTGCCATTGTGCAGGGGGTGGTTTTCGGAAGGTGTTGATTTTGAATAACTTACATTCTATGCTCGAAAAATGCCGTCCTGAGGACCTGCACGATATTTACACCATAATTAATGACGCCGCCAGCGCGTACAAAGGGGTGATCCCGGGCGATCGCTGGCATGACCCGTACATGCCGCCCGAGGAGCTCACGCGGCAGGTGGAAGAAGGTGTCATATTCTGGGGATACAAGGAGGGCGACACCACCATTGGTGTGATGGGACTACAGGACCGCGGCGACGTTACGCTGATACGCCACGCGTACGTGCGCACGAGCCATCGGAATAAAGGCATTGGCGGAAAGCTTCTCCAGTACCTCACTACCCTCACCAGTAAGCCTGTGTTGATCGGAACCTGGGCAGACGCAACATGGGCCGTTGACTTCTACAAGAAGCACGGTTTCAGATTGATCACCGGCGCGGAAAAGGACCGGCTGCTCAAGAAGTACTGGAACATACCTCAGCGACAAGTTGAAACGTCCGTGGTACTGGCGAACGCAGACTGGAAGTAGCTGGACTTAGCGCGCGACTCTGTCGCATGTTAACCAACTCCTCCACGCGCCTTACTCATTCCTCAAAGAATCCACAGGATTAATCAATGCAGCCCTGACTGAACGATAGCCTACGGTTAGCACCGCTATCAGCAACCCGGCTACACCCGCTATGACAACCGAGAGAATATCAAAGTCGGTGCGATAGGCGAACGACTGAAGCCATTGATCCATCCCGTACCATGCGAGCGGTATCGATATCAAAAATGAAATAAGAAGGAGCCGCGTCATATTCGATAGCAATAGCAGGGTGAGCTGGACCGGCGATGCTCCGAGCACTTTCCTTATCCCGATCTCCTTTGTTCGTTGTGCCGTGGTGTATGTTATCAATCCAAAGAGGCCCAGGCAGGCAATGACAACGGCCATCACCGTAAGGGCGACGAACACTTTGCCGAGGCGCTGTTCGGCGCGGAACAACCGGTCATAGTCTTCGTCGATAAACGAGTACTGGAACGGATTCCCGTTCGCATACTTCTTCCAGATCGACTGCGCCAGCTCGATCTTTGGGCCTGGATCGCCGGGAGTCATCCGGACCACGAAGTTGTTGTCTGCACCTTTATTGAGGAACATGGCGATTGGCTGAATATTAGATTTGAGACTGGCGAAATTGAAATCTTTGACGATGCCGATCACATGGTACAAGGTATTGTCGCCCCCACCGAATCCCAGCTTTTTGCCTTCATGAGAATCGAAGTCCATCATTCGCGCGCACGCTTCGTTTATAACGACCGCGTTTGAATCCGAAATGAACTCCCTGGAAAAAAAACGACCGCTCTTCATCTCGTATCGCATGGTTTTCGCAAAGTCATAGTCGCTCGCGTTCAGATAGACACTAACAAGCTGATCGCTGTGATCGGCTTTGATGAAGCCGGTTGAAGAAACGTCGGGCGGAAGGGATTCGGAATAGCTCGCATCCACAAATTCGGAATGGCGAAGCATTTCTTCTTTGAATGCCGAATGGTTCCCTCCCAGCATAAAAGATTGTGGTATCCTGAGTACATTCTCCTTGTCGAAACCCAAGTCGTGGCTGCGGATGAATTGCACCTGTTTATAAATGATCAATGTTCCGATGATAAGCACGATGGAGATCGCAAACTGGAAAACGACCAACGAGCTCCTTATAAACGAACCACCGGCCCCTTGTTGTTTGCCTGATTTAAGAACATTGACAGGATTGAACGAGCTGAGATAAAATGCAGGATAAGCTCCGGCGAGGACGCCCACAACGAACAGGAACAGGAGGCTATAACCGATCACGCTGATGTTGCCGAAAAGATCGATGTGAAGGTCTTTTCCACTCAGGGAATTGAAAGTTCCAAGCGCTGCATAAGCCATCAGGATCGCAAGCAACGAAGACACGATCACATACAGGAACGACTCGGTCATGAACTGAGGAATAAGCCCACGCCAGGTGGCGCCCATCGTCTTACGGACACCGACTTCCCTGCCCCGGCTCATCGCCCGGGCTGTCGATAAATTCATGAAGTTGATGCAGGCGATGATGACCACGAAAAGACCGACCGCTCCGAAGATATAGACATAACGCAGGTCCCCGTTAGGCTCGAACTCGTTGTCGAGGCTTGACTGGAGGTGGATCGATAACAAAGGCTGAACGAAGAATTTCACGATGTCGCCGCTCTTCACAAACTGGTCGTGTGAAATATTGAGGCTCTTTTCGATGCCTGGAATGATCCGGTGTTGCGCGAAATCTTCGAGTTTCTCCTCGACTTCAGCAATGCCTGACTCATTCACCGTTTTGAAGTAAGTCTTCAAGCCATAGCAGCCCCAGCAATCCCCTTTGGAGAACGCAAGCGATTCGAGCGATATGATTACAGCGAATTTCATATGCGTGTTCTCCGGCGGGTCGTTGGCAATAGCCGTCACCTCGAATACTTCGGCTCTCCGCCCGACGATCAATTGTTTACCAACCGGTGAGCTTCCATTCGTGCCATCGTAATCGAAATATTTCTTCGCGGCGGACGACGTGAGTACGATCTTCCCGGGGCCCTTCAGGCATTCGCGCGGGTTACCTTCGATCAATTGATACCCGAAGAAGCTGAAGAAGTTCGAGTCGGCACCCATGAATCTCTTCTCCATGATCGCGCGGTCTTCATACCGCACGGGGGCGTTGTAAATGACTACGCGAACGGCATCTTCCACAGCCGGCATCTCCTGACGCATGGTTTCCGCCAGCGGCGCACCGGTGTCGGAATAAAGGATCTCGTCCCCCTTGAAAGTCTCGTTGATGCCAACGCGGAATATTCTTTCGGCGTCCGGGATATGACGGTCGTAGCTGAGCTCATCGGAAATATATATTCCGATCAGGAGTGTTACCGAGAGTCCGAGCGACAATCCAAGAACATTGATGAACGCATAAAGGCCCTGGCGTCGCGACACGCGCAGTGCGGTAACGATGTAATTGCGCAGCATGATAAAAGGGTTTGATTGAAACGAGAACCTGCTCCTCATGAAAATTCCCGGGCGAAGAAAGCGGAAGATATTCCAAAAGAGCTTCCGGCGAGCTCTGGAAAATCCGTACTGTTGAATGTCGAATTCGTATTTCTGAACGAGGTCACCCTCGATCTCTTCGAGAAAATGATCGGGACAAACAATCTTGAGAAATCCTCTCGCCCACCCCGGGAGTGTGTCATCCTCGTGGCGCATGTACTACATCTTGAGTTGCGGTACCATGTTCCACAAATAGAGGCGGGACTCTTTCATGGCTTTCAGCATGACGAGTCCCGCGGCTGTTATTGTAAATATTCGTTTGCGACGGCCTCCGCGTTCCTTGGTTGCTCCGCCCGTCTTGGAGCGCACGAGGCCTTTGTCTTCCAGACGATAGAGTGTTACGTGTACTGCGCTCAGTGTGATCTCACGTTTCAGCTCCGATTCGATCTTCAAGGCAATTACGGCGCCGTAAGCCTCTTCCCTGAGTGCGGCGACAAGCGTGAGGATCAGTTCTTCAAATTCCCCGAGAGTTTCCTTCCCCATTTGCTTCTATTTTGTGAAGCAAATATAATGGATTTCTCACGAAAAACACGAAAAGCACGGAAAACTGTCTTTCAGGATTTAGCGCGCGACTCCGTCGCGTGTTTGACCTAGACTCCGTCGCGCGTTTGACCTAATTAAGCGCTGTATTCGTTCCGGGTCCTATCACCAGCGAAGCCACATGTTGCCCCTCCGGAAAATCGTTCGAAGCATAATACACTTTCAGGTTACCCGACGTCTGTTTCAAGGCCACCAGGTCCTTCACGGAGCACGTCATCGGATCTTCGTATCCTTTCGTTGAGCCGTCGAACTTGAATTCCTTAAGGACCTTATCGTTCTCGTCTTTAATGATAATAACCCGCCCGGTTACGGTCCGTCCGCATTCATTGTACTTTAAAGTGAATTGCTTGTGATTTTCGGCAGGGTCAATGATGATCTTCCGGGCGATCGTTCGGTTCACCATATACTGGTCGACCAGGAGCTTGTCGTCGAGATACACCTGGCAACTGTGTGCCCCTGGCTTCAGAGCAAACGACGACAAGATCATACACAAGGCAGCCAAAACCGTTAGACCTTTGAATTGCATGTTCGTTTTCATTGGATTTGTTTTTTTATTGAATTAACGAACAAAATCAAAGCACGACTGGCTTGTTTGACCAACTGCAGGAGTTGCTTGATGAATAGCCTGACCTGGCGCGCGACTCCGGTCGCGTGCTAACCGAGTGCCCGACGCGTTTGGTGTCATGTCCTAAGTTTACGGCTTCACTACTTCACTCAGTTGTCTTAACAAATCCCTACCCTGACCTACCTCCCCGCTGAGCTTTGTTTCGCTGAAATCTTTTTCCACCGCAATCACGCCAAGAAGCTTGTCGAATTCCTGCATCAGCTTCTGAACCGACTTGTCCCTGGATTTGGAGGCCTTTTCGCGAATGATCCTGATCTTTTCGAAGTCGACAATTCCCTCGCGGAGCTTTTCGAGGCGGATGCAGCTGTTGGCGCCCGGATAGACAAGGAAACAATCACCGGCCGCCCACGAACCGTGACGCGCATCGCGCATCGGGTCGGCTGGCCACGCATCGTAAGCCCAGCGGAGAAAACCGTCGTAACCGAAGGCAAGCGAATACCATCCGAGAAAACGTCCTTCGATCGGCGGTGAGAAGACGAAGTTATTTGGCTTCGGGGGATTGCAACACACATAAAATGTCGACGAAGCACCTCTGGCAGACCGTGATTTCTGCTGGGCCATCGAGGGTTCCTTGCCGTGAAGAAATGAATAGTCGTCCAGCAGCATGTCCAGTTCCTGGTGCCAGTCGCCCGCATAGGTTATTCTCCACTGTGGTGAATGGTCTTTAATGACTTTGATCGCTGCCAGCGTTTGTTCAAGCGCATTTTCGTTGATACCGAGATAGGTTTTATCGAGCCAGCCTTTCTGTTGCAGGTGTGATCTCAGGTCTGTTAAAAAAATATTCCAATGGTCTTTGAATTCCGTCGTACCGAGAGCCCATGACTCGTAAACCAACGCTCCGGTAGACTCGTCCTTATAGCGGAACCTGTTTCCCCATGGTACGGGTGTGTAGATCGTGATGGCTTCGTCGATCCCGGCATCCATGCACAGCTGAACATATTCGTCGAAGATCTTGTAATCGAATTTCCACTTCCCGTTCGTGCTCTTCACCCAATCGATCATACCGCCTTCGATCATATATGAATTATCGGACCACGGCGAATGAACGGCATAAGTGGTTATGTACTTGCCGCCGGCGCCGGCATAGAGTTTAAGATGCTCTTTCAGCAATGACTTGTGTGCATCGGACCACGGTTCGAGATCATAATGCCAGGCTACAACCCAGGGATTCTGCCAGAGATCAAGCCGGAATTTCCAGTCTGACGGCTTTGGCAGCGTGTGAGATTGTACGGTGATCGCGACATCGAGCGTCGCATTCGAACCTGTTGCGCCGACGTCGATCTTACCTTTATAAACACCTGGTGATTGTGTTGTGGGGATATCGATCGTCATCCACACCGGCCTTACGGTGCGGCCGGGAACCTGGAATCTGTCGCGGTCGCCCGTCATCTTCGCGAAACGGTCGGGCATCAGGTACACATCCTTATATGGCGAAGGTCCGCAGTCGACATCCGATGCTCCGTAAGGAAAGTTCGACACGACATAATGGACGGTGTGAAGTGTAATGTTGTCGTGATTGAGTATTTGCCCATTCGCGCTTTTTAGATCGCTTACGGAAAATCGTACCTGGTCCAATGTATCGGGCGACCACACGACGATCTGAGCATTGAGACGTTCTCCCTTCCAGCCGGTTTCTTCCAGCAAAGTCTTCTGCTGCAGGTCGGGAACGTCCGTTCTGAAATACAACTTGTCGGCCGACCCGAACGACACGTGCATGCCGGTTTTCTCAATTGTCCATCGCGCGGGGTCCCGGGGTTGATCGAAGGTGTGTTCTTCCTGGTAGTGCGGGCTAAGCACAGGCGCCATCGACTGGCCAAACTGTCCCTGGTACGACTGCGAAACAGCCGATACAACACAGAAAAAGAATAAAAGAACGACAGCAGTTTTCTTCATTCAAGCGAGTTACTTTTTTTCGTACACAAAAGAAAACGATTTGATAGCAACGGCTTTAAATGATACATTGAGTATCGTTAATTGTTGTCTCGCACAGCCTGCCCCGCACTTGATGCGGGGCACGGATAAAAATTAAATCCCATGAAAAATAATTCCCGAAGGCAATTCCTGACCAGGGCGCTGGCTGGCATGGCGGCAACGACTGCTATTCCATCGCTCGCACTGGGAGAAACTAAGGCACCGGCGCCGGCGCCGAGGATAAAGCTCTCCGTCTCATCGTATTCATACTGGCATTTTAAAGGGGATAAGTTTCCAATCGAAAAAGTGATCGATGAAGCCGCAAAGGTTGGTGTTGAAGGGATCGATATACTTCACAGGCAAATGGACGGCGAAGACAATGCGTACATCCAAAAGCTGAAACGTCATGCGTTCGTCAATGGAATAACTTTCACTTGTTTGTCCATACACCAGAGTTTCGTATCACCGGACAAAGAATTTCTGAAAAAAGAGATCGAGCACACCAGGAAATGTATCCGGCTTGCCGCGAGTATGGGTATCCCCTGCCTACGCCTCAATTCCGGTCGATGGGGAACCATCAAGTCATTCGATGACCTCATGAAAAACCGGGGTGTTGAACCCGTTCTTCCCGGTCACACCGAAGACGACGGTTTCAAGTGGTGCATCGACAGCATACAACAATGCTTGCCGGCCGCCGAAGAATCCGGTGTTCTGCTGGCGCTCGAAAATCATTGGGGCCTTTGTTCGACTCCCGAAGGACAGCTTCGTATCAAAAAAGCGATCGACTCGCCCTGGCTTGGTATCATGATGGACACGGGCAACTTCCTCGAGGATCCTTACAGCAAGCTCGAGATGCTCGCTCCGTATACCAACTTCGTGCAGGCGAAGACCTATTACGGCGGCGGCGAATGGTACAGCCTCGACCTGGACTACAAGCGCATCTTCAACATTCTTAAAAAAGTGAACTACCAGGGATATGTGTCCCTGGAGTTCGAAGGAAAAGAAGATCCGTTTGTTGCCGTGCCTAAAAGCATCGAACTGTTACGGTCGTCGATGTAAGCATATAAAATTACGGCAATATTGTCTTACCGGCCTTGATATCGGCGATCAGCTTATCGACATACGATTTGGTATTCGCATCGTCGGCGAGTTCGTTGGCTTTGGCGCCAAATGCGAGGGCTTCCTTTGTGTTCCCCAAACCGACGTTTCCAAGGATCATTCCCAGTCGCGTATAAATATCGTTGGGATATTTGGTGTAGTTCGCTTTATAGATATCGAACGCCTCTTTGTACTTCTTTTGACGAAGCAATGTATACCCGTACTGGTGCATCTGCAGCATGGTGGCCATCGGCAGGGCTTTTTTCATCACCGAGTCTGCTTTTTGTTTCTGACTCTTCTTCTCCAGCAGTCCCGCATAAGTCGACAGCGTGAGGAAGTTGGTTTCTCCGAAGTAGGTATTGATGGAGCGTTCCGACCAAACGAGCGCTTCTTCGAGATTGACATTATTCATCAGGCAGTAGTTAGCCGCCTGCTGCATCTTCTGCCAGACGGAATAGAACTGTCCATTGTCAAATTCGCGCCGGTAAGCATCCACCTGTTCTTTCACTAGGTCCGTCGACACCCTGAACGGTATCTTTATTTTTTCCCATGACATCGTAATGAGAGCGGAGTTATCGTTCTGGTCGCTGAAGGCATACGTCAGCCTCTCGACACTTTCGGTTGTCTTTACCACCGGCACCTCGACGCGCAGCATATCGTGCTCGGGCTTATAATAAAAACTCCCCCACGCGTTATTGTCCTTTGAAAACACGAGTGTTGCTTTCTCCTGTCCCATGGCGATGAAGAATCCGTACTTGCCGGGCGGCAGGGTTTTTCCTTCAATCTGGACTTCGGTGCTCACCTCGATGGTCGTGTTCTCATCGGCGCCTGCCCGCCAAGGCGCTGCTTTACTGGTACCGTAATGCAGGTCTTCGAAGCCATAGTGAACTACTTCGCCCCAGATCTTCCCCTCACGGCCTTTTACAACGGGCCGGTTGTAGGTGATCCTGACGTCGGTGATCCCGATACGTTCGCTTACGGACGCCATTTTGTTCATCCGGAGCGTGGGAACATTACCATTTTGGGCTTGCAGCGATGCCGCCACGCCGAACAATAATAGGATCAGAATGATGTTTTTCATTGGAGAGATTGATTTTAGTCGGATCAAAAATACCAGCACCACGAGCAGGGATGTTTTCAAAAGGAATTCAAATCCTATCCAAGGCTGGCCAAGATCGGTGTATTACCTTTGGCGCTGGATTATGAACGATCAACCAGGGAATCATTAACATATCGCGACGAGTGGACTGTGTGAAGAGGGTTCGATTGACCATTGCCGCCTTACTGCTGGCGGGAGTCTGCGTGGGTCAAAACCAGGAAACGATCAAAGGCATCGTGGCCGACTCGGCCAACCATCGCCCGATCCCTTATGTGAACGTGATCATCAAACACACCTACCGGGGCACGACAACCGATGGGAAAGGGTACTTCAGCCTTCCGGCGCACCTGACAGACACGCTGGTATTTTCATTTGTGGGTTACAAGACCCTCGAATTTCCTTTGGATGAATGGGAACCGAGCGTGATCCTCATGGCCGAAGAGGTCCGGATGCTCAATACCATCACCGTCGAGGGCGCTCGCCTCCCCGATGGCTATGAACATCTTTTCGATGAGGAAAATATCCGGCTCAAGAACTCACAGCAGACCATCAAGTTCTGGTACCCGAAGGACAAAAGGGAACGGATGAAGATCGGTATGGCCAAGAACGAAGCCGTCAGGGTGAAGCACTACGTGGATCTCATGGTGAAAGATGACAAAGTGAAGAATTACCTCATGAAAAGGCATAGGCTGACCGAAGATCAGTATTATGCCATCCTTTCAAAATTCAATGAGAAGAATTACGCGATCATGTACTACCTCACCGACTCCGAGCTGTTGAGCTTGTTATACAGATATTACGAAGCGGAGACCAATTGACCTTCCGGATCAACAGTCGTTGATCAATCTCCCTGAAACAACTTTTCTTGTGAACGTCTCATGATACGAAGCCCCGGGTAAGAAGCGAGATGGTACTATTGGGGAGAGAAGTTTGTTTTTGTGTCTTGTTTGATTTTTGTTGTTCAGCAGGTGCCTAAGGGACAGGCGATAATCAAGAGGCGAATAGATGGGACAAGTAAGCGCATGCAATGTTGAGGTGGCAGAAGCGAAAGTGATCCGGCAGGGAATCGAACCCCGAACCGTCAGCTTAGAAGGCTGATGCTCTATCCAATTGAGCTACCGGACCCTTGCGCTCCCCGCGATCGGCCGTCTTCGCGGCGAAGATCACCTAAGCAATACGCTTCGGTGATCTGATGCGGAGAAGGGGGGATTCGAACCCCCGGTACGGTTTGACCCGTACGGCGGTTTAGCAAACCGCTGGTTTCAGCCACTCACCCACCTCTCCAGGTATGCCGCTTAAAAATGAAGTGCAAATATAATCGGCCGGCCGGTTTATCCGTCCGTAAAGAGGCCCTTTTTCTTAGAAATGAAGGAATTTTTACGCTTTCCGCAGGCGAGGCGCCCGGTTCTACAGCTTCGAAGTATCGCGGTGAGAAGCAAGCTCTTTGAGGCTTTCACTGATCGACAAAATGGCCTCGTATTGGTTTTGTTCTCTGAGTTTTTTCAGTCGTTTTCTCTCTCGCCTTTCAAGTTCCCACTACTGGACTTTTCCCTGGCCCTTGCGAAAGGAGTAATAAAGCCAGAGGCCGGCAATGGCGAGGGAAGCGACCAACCCAATGCAGAAGATTGTTACGTCATCCATATCTATTTCTGTTTTTCTTTTTGACGGTTGTGACTCTCAGGAATATCATGAGGTACATAGCCGTTGTGATGACTATCAACGTGGTGCAAATTATTCCTGCGAAATACAAAAGAAGCTTGTTCTGGCTCACGGCGATGAGCTCACCTATAACGTTCCACCAAACCCTAAGTATTAGTTGCGTGAACGCAATCAACGTTAACCACGTCAATAGCCTCTTCATTCTCATGCCCCAAAATAACGCATGAACATGCCGGCGACTAAAAACTCAGCCCCGGTTTCCTGACAAAGATTGGAGATTAATTTATGTGCGTACCGATCACCACAAGTTATTAGTCCTCTTACTCACTCCTCAACGAATTCACCGGATTCGCCAACGCCGATCGCAGCGCATGATAGCTCACCGTGAGCAAAGCAATCACAAGCGCCCCGCCAACCGATGCAGCAAATATGAACCAAGACAGAGGCACACGATATTCAAACTGGCTCAGCCAATCATCCGCTATAAAATACGCAGGCGGCAACGCAACCACTCCCGCAATCACTACCAGCAAAATAAAATCTCTCGACATCATCCGCCACAACCCTCCTATCGATGCACCCAACACCTTCCTGATCCCGATCTCCTTCGTGCGCTGCTCGGCCATGTAAGACGCCAGACCCAACAATCCCAAACAACAAATGAATACGCCCAGCCCCGCCAAACCCGAGCTCAGCTTAGCTACTCTTCTTTCATTACTGAACTTGTTGGCATACTTCTGGTCGGCAAACGAATACTCGAACGCATTTTCAGGATCATACTTTTTGAAAACAGCTTCGATCTTCGACAACGCATCGACAACATTCATTTCGGGGTCGAGCTTCATGTTCACCACATTCATCCAGTTCATAGTGCGTAGTTTCACAAATATCATCTGCGTGACAGGCGTGTAAGGTGAAATGGTGATCATATCTTTTACAACCCCGATGATCGTGAAATTTCCATTTCTCCCCCACGTCATCGTCGTCCCAACAGGCGACTTCATATCCATATGCCGTGCAGCGGTCTCGTTAATGATGAAACACGCAGTATCAGTCGGCAAGAAATCACGCCCGTCTATCAACTGCCAATTCAACAGCTTACCGAGCTCGGGCGTTGAGCGAACAGTCCAAAATTGATCCTGCATATCGGCGGGCTTTCCGGGCCAGGTGATCCCGCCGTTGGTTGTTCCGGTGTTTGTGATCTCAACATCGGTGAGTGCTACTTCCTTTATCGCTCCCGTCGCCCTTAAGTCATTGCTGAACGCATCATAATGATCCTTGATGTTGGCGTTCCTGATGGGGCTCGAGATCAGCCCAGTGTTGTCATATCCTAACGGCCTGTTCTGCGCAAAATCTATTTGCTGAATGATGACAAACGTACCGACAATCAGAATGACGGAAACCGAGAATTGAACAACCACCATGATCTTCCTGGGAAGAGAAGAAAAACGACTGGCCTTCACCGCGCCCTTCAGTGCTCTCACAGGTTTAAATGACGAGAGATACAGCGCCGGGTAGCTACCCGATACAAATCCGACGAATACGGAGAATCCGGCAATCGATAACCAGAACACCGGGCTGCTCCAGGGAATACTCAGGTTCCTTCCGGAGACCATGTTGAACCAGGGCATTACAATCTGTGCGAGAACGATCGATAGCACCAATGCCAGGCATACCACAATAAACGACTCGATATAGAACTGTTTCACAAGTTGCGGGCGACGGGACCCGACAGTTTTTCTTATACCAACTTCCTTGGCGCGACGCTCTGCCCGTGCGGTACTCAGGTTCATAAAGTTGATGCAAGCCAGCAACAAGACACACAACCCGATCGTGCCGAACATCCACACGTAACGCACGCCCTCTCCTGTTGAAACGCCGTTCTCGTAATCGGAGTGCAGATACCATCGTTCCATCGGGTGAAGGAAGATCACGGGGTTGAACCTTGTATCATCCGCATCCTGCCCGACCAACGCCTTGAGCTTCGACTCGCGGATGTTTTCCGATGCCGTTTTCATATCGACTCCGTCTTCCAGCTCTACAAAAACCTGGAACCAACTATTACCCCAACTCAGCCAGTCGGGAAGAAGCTCCTTCTCAGCGAGCTCAAAGGGACTGATGAAGCCAAGATCGGCGAAGCCGCAATTCACCGGAAGATCTTCATATACGGCCGTGACCTTCACTTCATTCTTGTCGTCGATCATCACCGTCTTGTCAATCGGATTTTCATCGCCGAACAATGCTTTCGCGGCCGATGCGCTCAGCATAATGGAATGTCGGTCCTGAAGACCGTTGCGAGTACCTTTCAACACGTTCAGGTCGAGGATCTCGGTGATCCCAGGGTCCATAAAGTTCCCGGTGAACCTGGTGCTTTTAGTGCCGTTGGTGAGCTTACGGCCGTTTGGAAACGTACCGACCACAACATGCTTGAAGTTCGCGCCGTAATTGTCGCGCAACTGCGGACCGAGCTGCTTCGCCTGACTGAACCATGTTTCAACTGTGCCGTTGATATCCTGGTTTTGTATGACGCGCGCAATGCGATCGTAGTTCTTAAAATTCTGATTGAATGTAAGCTCATAATGAAGCCACAGGCCGATAAGGATCGCAGCAGCCATGCCGATGGCGAGACCTCCGATGTTGATCAACGAGTATCCTTTCGTCTTCAAAAGGTTTCTCCAACCAATCTTAAAATAGCTTTTTAACATACCGTATTGATTTAATGTTTGATGTCCCTCCGCAGGACGAATGATCCCAGGTCTAAACAAGAGAATGACGTCGGCCAGGAAATTGAGGTCCGCTTTTCGTTTACCCGAAAGCCTTACGCGCTCCTGGTACAGCTCCACCAGGTCGCCTTCGATCGCCGGCAGCATGCTCGGATGGCAATACCACCGGAAGAACCGGAGGGCATACTTTGGTGGAGATGTTTCTGGCTGGCTCATGAATGTCAGGCTATCTTCACGTCCCACACGACTTTAGGGATTGCTTTCCAGAGGTCGTTGCGTGTGGTGCGGGTATATTCCATTGCCTTCTTTCCGTACGCAGTAATGCTGTAATATCTTTTGGGGCGGCCGGCGCGATCCTGGGTGGTCTCCCCTTCGCGTGATTTGAGGTAGCCCTTGTCTTCAAGGCGCTTTAGTGCGGTCTGCAGGGCGCCGACGCTAACTTTTCGTACGAGTCGCGTTTCGATCTCTTTTTTTATCGTTACCCCATAAGCGTCTTCATGAAGGATGCCGACAGTGAGCATGACGATCTCTTCGAATTCGCCGAGTTGGTATTTTTTCATGGACAAAAATTAATTCCTAAATGTAGTATTAATAATTGTGCCAAAGGTTAGATCATGTAAATTTTAAGATTTTAAAAGAATTTGGCTGAAGAAAGTATTAAGGGCGTGCGATTATGAACGATTGCCGGTCAGTCGTGAGCGTACTTTTTTTTCTTCTTCTTTTTCCTTTCATGTCTTGCTACCTCTTCATCAATACTCCTGAATGCAAGCCAAACGGTATAGCACAAGCCACCCATAATTACTCCGGCCATGATCCACAGATAAATCATTGGATACATATTATTTATTTTTTTGATGTTGCTGTGAAAACTTTAATATATAGGCCTAACCCACACGCGAAAGAAATCGCCAAAACAATAGAGAACATGAGCAGTCTTTCTCGTATTGGCGCAGGTGTAAGAAATTCGGCGATGAAACTCCCGCAGGATGCAAGAAAAATCCATTGGCATAATGCTGCTAATGACAAATAGACTTGCAACACCTTCATCTTCATACTACAAATCTACAGCACAAAGCTCCCGCCACCGAAAAAAACAGCCCCAGTTAACCTTACAAAAAATTAAGATTTATTTCTGTGTGTTAGACCAACAACACGTTACTATACTCATCCTACTCACTCCTCAACGTCTCCGCCGGATTGACGTTAGACGCGCGGACCGTATTCAGACTCACCGTAACAATCGTAATCAATAAGATCATCCCCGCCCCCACCACAAAATACCACCACGACAAGTCCGACCGGTATGCAAACGACCCCAGCCACGCCTTCCCCGCCAACCAGATCAACGGCACACCAATCACCATCGCCAGCACAACCAGCAACGTAAACTCGCCCGACAACAATCTCATAATACTCATCGACGAAGCCCCGAACACCTTCCTCACACTGATCTCTTTCATCCTCCGCTCCACCGTAAACGCCATCAACCCATACAACCCCAGGCACGAGATCAAGATCGCTAACCCCGCAAATATTTGCGACAGCACCGACACCCGTTGCTCACTCGCATAAAGCGCATTGTAATCGTCATCCAGGAAGCGGTAGGCGAAAGCCACGCCCTCATTGCGCTGCTCATAAAGTTTCCTGATCTGCTCAATGGTTTCATTCATGTGCAATCCATCAAGCTTGACCATGATCTTCGGTGACATCGAAACCAGTTGTATCAAACACGGTTTTACTTCCGTGTACAACGATTCATAGTTAAAATCCTTCACCACTCCGATGATCTCACGTTCCTGCCCCCACAACCGGATCGTGTGACCTATTGGGTCTTTCAATCCCATCTGTTTAATGGCCGTCTCATTGAAAATGATCTTGGACTTCTCATCGGCATATTCTCTCGAATAATTACGCCCCTGCGCCATCTCAACGCCCAGGATGGGGAGGAAGTCGTAGCCAACCTCCAGGTTGTTAAAGTCCATCCCTTCATCGCGGTCACCCGCCTCCCAGTCAACGCCACCAAGTCCGCCGTGCGTACCGGTTACATCATGATAGAAGTTAGCCACACTTACTACGTCCGGCAGCTTTTTGATCTCATTCATCGTGGTCTCTATGATCCCCTCGAACACACCGCCCGGTGCAAAATATTGCGGATCGGCATTTGGCTTTACTTCGATGCTGAAATGAATGATGTGATCGCGATTGTATCCAAGGTTCTTCGATTGCACAAATTCCACCTGGCGATAAATAACGATTACGCCTACGATCAGTATGAAAGAGATCGCATACTGGAAAACCACCAGTCCCTTCCGGGCGAGCAACTCGCCGAACGATTTCCGGAGCTTACCTTTAAGGACCTCTCCCGCCCTGAACCGCGAAAGATACAGCGCCGGATAACTTCCGGATATCAAACCGGTCACTGTCACTATTATAAATGCCGACACCAGGAACATCGGATCAGAAGTCAACGTAATATGCTTCCCCGTGAAATCATTAAACGCAGGTATCAGCAGCCACACCAATATGAAAGCAACAATGGCGCTGATCCAAGCAAGTGACATCGACTCCGCCAGGAACTGCATCGTCAGGCTGCCCCGCCTTGCGCCGATCGCTTTCTTTACGCCGATCTCTTTCAGCCGGCGTGTCGCCCGTGCTGTCGACAGGTTCATAAAGTTGATACAGGCTATTGAAAGAATTACAATCGCCACTATTACAAACAGCCTCACATATTCGATCCTTCCGCCCGTGATCTCTCCATCCTGGTAGCGGTTATACAAGTATGTCTCCGAGTATCGTTGAAGCAGCAGGGTTTTGTTCGTTTCCTTATGCTTGCTCTTAATGAAATCATGAATCTTTTCTTGTACCGTTGTCTCGCTCACACCTTCCTTCAACAAGATATACGTGTATGGATCGCTGCTTCCCCATTCCCGCAACCATGGGTGGCTGTCTAGAAAGGTCTCGTACCCGGTCAGCACATCATATTGCTCCGTTGCGTTTTCCGGCAGCCTGAAAACTCCGGTAACTTCATAGATATGTCCGGCTTCATCGTCCTGCCATTCGATACTCTTCCCGAGCACATCATCCGATCCTCCGAACAGTCTGAACGCAAGGTCTTCAGATATCATGAGTCCGTATTTCTTTTCTAAGGCGGTCTCTTTGTCGCCTCTCACCAGGTTTATATCGAATACCTTGAAGAAATCCTTTCCGGCGTGCTGTCGCGAAACCCTTATCTTTTTGTCGTTCAGTATAAGAGTTGATTCCGTGACAAACCACGACGGCGGCACAACCGGCACTGCGTATTCCACCTCCGGGATCTCGTTCGCCAGCACCTCGGCCAATATGCCCACCGTACCCAATCCCGTCGAAACACTTCCGTCGCTTTCGCGTAAATTCTGCAATACTTGATATAGCCGCTCGTCTTTCGAATTGAACTTATCCTTATTCCATTCGTCATTTACCCACAGGTAAACAATGAACACCGTCGCCAGGCCCGTCGACAGCCCCGCGATATTGATAAAGAATGTACTCTTGTACTTCATGAAGTTCCTCAGGGCGATCAACAGGTTGTGTCTCAGCATATCGGTAACGTTACTGGCAGGTAATATTTTGAATCGCCGGATAAATGCCAGCCTGAAATGTTTGATCACGTTGCGCGTGAAATTCCTCCGCGCCCTGGCAGGCGACTCCTCATATTCATTCTCAAAGACCTCTACCAGGTTGCCCTCGATCTCCTCGATGCAATCCCGACTGCAAAACCAACGAAGAAATCGGAGGGAATATCTGGGAGGGATCTTCACTTAGCTGTCCACTTAACTAAAAGATATCTTGGGGATCTGCGCATAAATGCTCGTGCGCAATGAATATTGATTATCGAGAACTTTCTTTCCCAGCGCCGTGATCACATAGTACTTCTTCCTCCTCCCTCCCCTGTCAGTCGTGATACCACCATACCGGGACTTCACAAAACCCTTGTCATCCAACCTCTTCAACGCCACATGCACAGCGCTGATGTTGAACTTCTTCTTGAGCTTTTCTTCCAGACTTCCCAATATCAACACACCATATGCCTGATCGTGCAATGCAGCCACCATCAGCAATACGAGTTCCTCGAATTCACCAAGTGAGTGTTCCTTCATAGTTAATAGTGTTGGTTAATGTCCGCCGGAACGCCGGCATTAAGCTCATTCGCTATAGACAAGATTGGTCAACGCCGGCCGAAGGCCAGCATTGAAATCACTCGCCGCAGGCGCATTTACTTAACAAACGTGAAAATAATACATTAGTTTCATATCTGTTAAGTAAATAGAGAAAAACTTAGAAGAAAGTGCAGGATGGTTGCAAAGCCCATATTTACATAGCTTTAAAAATGGTGACAAGAATTCTGTCCATCGTTGTTCTTCTGATTTGCACCACGTGCACCAACAGCCCGCGAATAGCGCGATGGCCTGACGCCACACGCGAAACCCGCCCCTGGACACGATGGTGGTGGCACGGAAGCTCACTGACAAAAGAAGGGATCACTGCCGAGCTCGAAGCCTATCGCAAAGCGGGACTGGGCGGCGTCGAGATCACACCTATATATGGAGTGCGGGGCCAGGAAGACAAATTCATCCCCTACTTATCGGATCAATGGATGGAATTGCTGACCTACACCCTGGCCGAAGCCGAACGGCTCGACATGGGTGTGGATATGGCCACCGGCACTGGATGGCCATTCGGAGGACCGTGGATTAATGATGAATTCGCTTGCCGGAATATTCTCAACCGGGTATATGAGCTATCGCAAGGACAGACATTAAAAGAAAAAATAGAATACATACAACCACCATTCATCCGGACTGTCAACCCCACGAAGATCGACGTGAAGCAACTGGTCCAGCCCGTTGAGAAAAACAACAACCTGCAGGAGCTTGCCATCGACCAGGTACAATTCGAACGGTCGTTGCCCCTGGTGGCGCTGATGGGCTACAGCGACCAGGGCGAAATAGTGAACCTCACCGATAAAGTAAGCTCCGAAGGTAAGCTGGGCTGGTCGCCCCCCTCGGGTAAGTGGAAACTGTTTGCCCTGTTCATGGGCTGGCATGGAAAGATGGTCGAGCGTGCAGGCCCGGGCGGCGAAGGCAATGTGATCGATCATTTCTCGGGTGATGCGTTGCAACATTATCTGAACCGCTTCGACAGCGCGCTCAGCAAACATGACATCACCTCTCTTCGCGCATTCTTCAACGACTCATACGAAGTTGACGACGCCCGCGGTGCTGCCGACTGGACACCCCGGCTGCTCTCCGAGTTCAAACAACGAAGGGGTTACGATCTCGCGACCCACCTGCCCTCTCTTTTCGGTTCACCGGATGAACCGGTCAACCGCCGGGTGCTGTACGACTACCGACTCACGATATCTGAGCTTGTATTGGATGAGTTCACTTCAAAGTGGACTACCTGGGCTTCGAAGAAGAATGCCATCACCAGGAACCAGGCGCACGGATCACCTGCAAACATCCTCGACCTCTATGCTGCCGTCGATATTCCGGAGATCGAGGGAACGGATCCGCTCCGTATCAGGATGGCTTCGTCGGCCGGAAATGTTACGGGCAAACCGCTGGTTTCGTCGGAATCGGCCACCTGGCTCGATGAACACTTCGAATCGGATCTTGGTGAGATCAAGTCGGCAGTCGATCTGTTTCTGCTCAACGGTGTCAACCACATTTTTTATCACGGTACATCTTACTCGCCGCCCGGCGAGCCATGGCCAGGTTGGCTATTCTATGCTGCCGTACATCTCAACCCGAGAAATCCGCAGTGGGCCGACTTCGATGTGCTCAATAGTTATGTTACAAGATGCCAGTCATTCCTTCAGACAACCAAAGCGAAGAATGATGTCCTGTTGTATTATCCCATTGCCGATCCGATGTCAACTTTCGGACCGGAGATGATAGAGCATTTCGACGGCGTGGGGAAACAATTCGCGGGAAGCGCATTCGAGCGCGCCGCCACCACGCTGCTCAAACGCGGTTATACTTTTGATTTCATTTCGGATAAACAGATCCGTGAGCTGAAATATGAGAACGGAAAGTTGATCACAAAAGGCAAGGCAGAATATAAAACCATTGTTATTCCTTATTGTGATTTCATCCCGGTTGAGACGCTTCAATACCTCATGTCGTTGGTTGAGTCCGGCGCCAGCGTCATAATGTACCGGGGCGTTCCCTACAGCTTCGCCGGTTTTGCGGATCTTGAAAGGAAAGAGGCAGCGTATCACACCGAGATATCGAAATTTGCCGAGCGCATCCTCGACGACAATGGTGTGATGACCAGGAGCATCGGAAAAGGACAGGTTGTGATCGGCGACAGCCTCGAGTTAAACCTGGACCACGCAGAAGTCAGTCGTGAAACAATGGCGGACAACAATCTCGAGTTTACGCGCCGCTCGTTCAGCGATGGACGGGTGATGTATCTCATCCGCAACACAGGCGATCCATTCGACGACTGGATAACCTTAAAAGAGTCAGCAGCTTCGATGATGCTTTATGATCCCATGACCGGCTCGATTGGAAAAGCTGTGCAAAAGGATGCGGGCGTGATAAGACTACAACTCTCACCCGGCCAGACGGTGATCGTCGTTGCGGGCGGTTCCGATACCGGTGAGCAGGTGTTTCCATACTTTTCAACCGCGGGCTCTCCTGTTTCGCTTCGGTCCGGTTGGAGTGTGACTTTTGAATCGGGCGGGCCGGTCCTTCCGCAGCCTTTTGAAACCGACACGTTGGGCTCGTGGACCTATTACAATAGTGATGACTACCGGGAGTTCTCCGGAACGGCGGTGTATAAGACCCGGTTCCGGCTACCGGAAGGTGGCCGTAGCGGGTGGATCCTCGACCTGGGAGACGTACGCGAAAGTGCGCGTGTTATATTGAACGGACAGGAGATCGGGGCTTTGATTTCACCCCCATTCTGGGTGAAAATTGAGCCATCGATGGCACAGGCTGAGAATGTTCTGGAGGTGCGGGTGACGAATCTGATGGCAAATCGCATTATCGGTTTGGATAAAAAGGGGGTTAAGTGGAAGAGGTTCTACAACGTCAATTTTCCCGCGCGGAAAGAGGAGAATCGGAGAGATGGCCTTTTCGATGCTTCAAAGTGGCTTTCCAGGCCATCGGGATTGCTTGGTCCTGTGCAACTTTTGCTCATCGAAAACGAAGCGGTTCGGTGATGAGCGGAAAAAAAATATTGGGCCTTCCTGCAATCGGTTAACTGCGAAATCAGCGAAATTAGGGCATTTCTCCATGCAACACAGCAAACGTTTCCGGCAACGGTATAGTGCAGGACAGTTGAGCCTTGGGATAGGTGTATTTTAGTACATGTGCGCAATCGATTGCGCATCAAACCTAACCAAACTGTTTTATGCTTAAACCTTTACCAAAGGCCAAAAGTCTGTGCTTTGGCAAAACGTTGGGCTTTCTGCTCTTGATCATCTGGTGCTGCAGTTCTTCACTAGCTGCCGACTTCCAGGATGACTTAGTTGTCAGAGGCCGGATCGTTGACAACACCGGCTCAGGTATGCCTGGTGTCAACGTACTCCTCAAGGGTTCCGCCACAGGAACCACTACTGACGCGGATGGAAAGTACGCTTTCTCTATCCCTTCCTCTGCAGCAACCAATGCTGTTCTCGTGTTCTCATTCATCGGCTATCAATCGCAGGAACTAACGGTCGGCTCCCGGAGCACGATCGACGTTACGCTGGAAGCAGACATCACTCAGCTCAGCGAAGTAGTTGTGGTTGGTTATGGTACGCAGGAAAAACGGGATGTGACTGCAGCCATTGCGTCTATTAACGGAGATGCCATCCAACGGATATCTACCGTGAACCCGATCGATGCTATGAAAGGACAGATCGCAGGTGTGGATGTGCTCCAGGCCAGCGGACGTCCGGGACAAGCGTCTAGTATCGCAATACGCGGCCGTCGTTCGATCAACGCCGGTAACGACCCCCTCATCGTGGTCGATGGCGTTCCAATGACATCGGGAACAAACCCGACTTATCGTTATGATGCGGGACAAGGCAAGAGTGTTGCCGACACCGATGTTCCCGCAACCGTCGGTCTGCAGGACTTCAATCCAGGCGATATCGAATCAATCGAAGTTCTTAAAGACGCAGCAGCAACCGCCATCTACGGATCACGCGGTGCCAACGGCGTTGTGCTCATAACTACAAAGCGCGGTAGAACCGGCAAGACAACAGTTTCATACAACGGTACGGTAGGTGTAACCCAACCCTTCCGCACGTTCCCGATGATGAATGGCGAGCAGTTCGCTGAATTCAAAAGGGAAGCATGGCGCGTCTACCCTGCCAGCACTAACGGTAGAGAAGCATGGCAAGGAACGATCCCCGGCGACAATATCGTATTTATCGATCCGGTTGAATTTAAATCCGTACAGGAAGGCCGTTCTACCGATTGGCAGGACCTCATCTTCCAAAACGGAAGCCAGACCAACCACCAGCTCGCTGTGAACGGCGGCTCCGAAAAAACCCAGTTCAATGTCTCCGTCGGATACTACAATGAAGAAGGTATGATCAAGACGATGGGCTTCAAGAAATTCACCGCCCGCGTCAACCTCGATCACCAGATAAATAAGGTATTCAAAATCGGTACATCCACTCTCTTATCTCACTCGCTCCAGGAAAGAGGTGGTGCAAACACCGCCCTTGATGAGGCTGTCAACCAGACACCGCTTGGTGTGCCTTACGATGCTGACGGGAACCTTCTATTCCTCCCTATTTCAGATGGTATCCGATCCAATCCTCTTAACGAGTTGGTTCCGAACAAACGTATTGACGACCGTGGGATTGACAGGATCTTCTCTTCGGTATATGCCGAGGCAAACATCCTGAAAGGCCTTAAGTACAAAGTCCTTTTTGGCGCCGACATATCGTACAATACGAGCGGAACGTTCGAAGGCCAGTTCACGAACGCCCGTAAAAACGGCACGCCTTCCGCTTCCTACACCAACGAGTCAAACCTCGGTTACACGCTTGAAAACCTGCTCACCTATAACAAGAAGATCAATGAAGTACACGACTTCGGTGTTACATTCTTGCAAAGTATCCAGGCCAACTCTTATCAACGTCATTACACTTCGGTAGCGGACCTTCCCTATGAAACCCAAAAATGGTATAACCTGTCGACAACCGCTACGCTGGTTGCGAAGGAGAGCTTGCTGAAGCAATGGCAACTGGCCTCATGGATGGGCCGGGTCAACTATTCTTACCGCGGCAAGTATCTCTTCCAGGCGTCCTTGCGGGCCGATGGCTCTTCACGCCTTGCTCCTGCTACGCGTTGGACGAACTTCCCCGGCGTGTCTCTCGGATGGCGCGTCAGCGATGAGAATTTCATGCAGGCTATCCCCGTGCTGAACGAATTGAAACTTAGAGCTTCGTACGGCGTCGTTGGAAATACCGCGGTAGATCCGAACTCGACGGTAGGAAAGCTTGGTATCACAAACTATTCATGGGATGAAGCGAGTGCGCTTGGTATCAGGTTGCTGGAATTGAAAAATGACAGACTGAGCTGGGAGAAATCGGCAACTGTTAACGTCGGTCTTGACTTTGGTTTGTTCGAAAGCCGCGTAAGCGGTTCATTGGAATACTATGTGACCAACACCACCGATCTCTTGCTGAAACAACAGCTCGTGAACTCCGGCGCGTATGAGTTCATCCTCAACAACGTGGGTGCAACAAAAACGAACGGCTTTGAGATCAACGTGAACGCAGCCATCCTCGACCTACCCAATGGGTTCAAATGGAATGCCGACTTCAACCTTGCCCACTACCAGGAACGCATTGTCGACCTCTCTCTGAGGGATGCCGAAGGCAACAAGACGGATGACACCGGCAACTCCTGGTTCATCGGTTACCCGATCAAGGTTTACTACCAATACAATAAGATCGGTATCTGGCAAACAAGTGAACTCGAACAAGCCAAGACGATGGATGGAGCCTTCCCCGGTGAGATCAAAGTGGAAGACTTCGATGGTGATGGAAAGATCACACCGTCAGACAGGCGCATATTGGGCAGCGATGTTCCCAGCGCTTATGGCGGTTTGACCAACCGGTTCTCATTCAAAGGCATCGACCTTTCTGCTTTCCTGTATTATCGTCTCGGATTTATGATCGACAGTCGCTTCGAGGACAGCCAGGCAACCATGCAGTCTCGCTACAACAACCTTGTTGTCGACTACTGGACGCCGACCAATCCAAGCAACGCATATCCACGTCCTAACAAGAACCAGGAGTTTCCGCAACGTCGCGAGACACTTCGTTACAGGGACGGTGGTTTCGTTAAGCTCCGCAACGTCACACTGGGATATAACTTTCCCAAGTCGATTACAGAACGTTTGGGCATGAGCGCACTTAGAATATACGTTACCGGTCAGAACCTCTTTGCCTGGTCTGACTACAAGGTGTGGGATCCGGAAACTGTCAACCAGGTTGAAACCGGCGATATCCCGCCGCCCAAACTCATGCTTGGCGGTTTAAACATCACCTTCTGATCTAAACCAATGATGATTATGAAAATCAAATCAATAGTTATAGCAATCGCATTGGTGGCATTCTCTGTTACCTCTTGCGACAAGTATCTCGATGAGAAGCTTGTGTCCGACGTTGCTCCTACCAGCTACTATTCGAATGCAGCTGGCATCGAGGATGCCGTCGAGGCCACTTACTCGTTCATGAAATACATCTGGACGAACGAGCGTTCTTTCAGTATGACAACGTTCGGTACCGATACTCACACCAATGGTGCCGACGGTGGATATAAGGCATTCAATTATTATGATGGAACGCTTGCATCGAACGTCGATATCCTTCAGCAGATTTGGGATAACCTTTACAGGGGTATCAACCAGGCCAATGCTGTGATCGAACGTGCGCCACTGGTTACGGATATGCCGGCAGCGACTATCACCATTCGTCAGGCGGAAGCGCGATTCCTGAGAGCTCTGTATTATTTCTACCTGGTGAGAACATGGGGTGCTGTACCTCTGCACCTGGAGGAAGTAACCGAGGCTTTGGTTAAAGACTCACCGTCGACTGAAGTAGCGATTTATGATGCTATCGTCGCCGACCTCGAATTCGCTATCGCCAATCTTCCCGCCACCGCTCCTGCACAATACGGACGCGCGTGGAAAGCGCCGGCAGAATTCCTGCTTGGCCAGGCACTTGCAACCAGGTCGTATAGGTCTTATGCCAAGACCGATGATGTCTCGCGCGCTGAAGGCCTTTTCACAAGCGTTATCACCAACTACGGTTTTGCGCTGGAGCCGGGACTGGACAAACTGTTCAACCAGGATAACCAGAAGAATAAGGAGGTCGTCTTCGCCATTCAGTATTCAACCGATGCAATCCTTAATGGCCCCGAGGGCAATCGCGGCCACTTGTATTTCCTTTTTGAGTATGACACTCAACCCGGGATGATTCGCGATATAGCCAATGGTCGTCCGTTCAAACGCTTCAGGCCTACCAAGTACCTTCTCGATCTGTATGCAGCCAACCGTCCGAACGACTTGCGTTACGAACAAACATACAAGCACATTTGGATCTCAAACAATGCGGGCACCATTCCCGCGTGGACGGCAGCAGATGTTACCGCCGGTGCAAAGAATGCAAATGGAACCGCTGCAGTTGCTGGGCAGAAGAAGTACGCTGTAGGCGACACCTGCATGTATATTCCCGGTCCTGGAAACGAAGCCAAGTGGACCGCTGCTCAAAAAGCAAAGACAAGATATCGCATTTGGACTACATCGGATTTTAACGAAAAGATCTTCCCGACACTGAACAAGCATATCGATCCCAAGAGGCCTACGATTCAGTGGGAGCCCGGGTCACGCGACATGTTCCTGATGCGCCTTGCCGATGCATACCTGTTGCGAGCCGAGATGCGACTCAAACAAGGTAATATCCCCGGCACAACCGCCGACGTGAATGTGTTACGGACACGATCGGCGCGACCTGGCCGTGTAGCGGAAAACCAGGTTACCGACGCACAGATGACCCTCGATTTCCTCCTCGATGAGCGAGCGATGGAGTTCGACGGTGAACAGTTCCGGTGGTTTGATCTTACGCGTACGAACAAACTTGTACAGCGTGCTAAATTGAATCCACAGGTGACTGGCATAAAAGACCACCACGTCAGGAGGCCCATACCTCAATCACAGATCGACCGGTCGCAGGGAGGTTATCCGCAAAACTGCGGTTATCCTAACGGCCCGGCAACCTGCGCTGGCGGATAACCTGATGATGAGTTCAGTTCTTTTCTAGTTTGGGACGGGGTCGGGCTTAATCGTCCGGCCCCTTTTTTTTAACTTGCGCCGATGATGCGATATTCTTTCTATCACCTGGTGATCATCATCCTCCTCAGCTCCTGTCGTACACCAGCTGGTGAAACGAGACTCGTTGAGCCTGCAGGTAAGGACAACATCGCGTACAAGTGGGGAAAGATCACATTGGAGTGTACAGCCAACGACACCGAACGGTTCAGGCCAAGGCCCACCGTTACATCCAGGATGCTTGCCCTCGTGTGGACCGCCGCCTTCGACGCCTGGACGCGTTACGATGACAAAGCCACTCCCCTCTACCTCGTTGATGTGCAACGGCAACCTGAGAGTGAACGAACACTGGCCAACAAGGAAAAGGCAATCAGCTTCGCCCTGTATCGGTCCATGCTCACGTATTACTTCTCCGATTCTGTTTTGCTCAAATCGCGGATGATCGAGCTCGGTTTCGATCCCGGTAACACCTCTACCGATCCCGCCACACCGGAAGGTATCGGGAACCTTGCGGCGTTGTCTGTCATCAATGCAAGAATGAACGACGGATCGAACCAAACCGGCAAGATGTCCGGATCGTCCGGAGATACTTATTCTGACTACACAGCTTATTCGCCGGTCAACACAGCCGATAAGCTCAATGCAATCGAAAGATGGCAGCCAAAATATTTCAGCGACGGTAAAGGCGGAAGGTTTGCACCGCAATGTCTCACACCGCATTGGGCGAAAGTAAAGCCCTTGGCACTCGACTCATCGTCACAGTTCAGATCGATACCCCCGCCCACGATCGGGTCGGCCCAGCTGATCAAAGAGATCAAGGAGGTTGTCATTCTGCAGGCGAATCTCACCGACCATGAAAAAGGACTTGTTGAATTCATGCGCGATGGACCGAAGTCCGTACAACAAGCCGGCCACTGGCTCATCTTCGCACAAGACGTATCCATTCGCGACAACCACACGCTCGATGAAGATGTAAAGATGTACTTCGCCGTCGAGGCTGCGGCGATGGATGCCTTCATTGCTTGCTGGGATACGAAGATGTACTACGACTTCGCGAGACCATATACCCTGGTTCACAATTATTATGGTGAACAAGTGATCAAGGCGTGGGCAGGCGCTGACGACGGCATGAAAAATATCAAAGGCAGCGAATGGCGTCCATACTCGCCCGAGACGTTCCTTTGTCCGCCGTTCCCATCGTATGTATCGGGCCATAGCAGTGTGAGCGGCGCATGTGCCGAGATACTCAGGCTGTTCACTGGAAATGACCTGTTCGGCGAAGAGGTCGACGTTATTCCCGGCAGCGCCACCGAACCGTTGCACTTAGGCGACACGGTTACATTGGTATTCCCTACCTTCACAGCAGCGGCCGATATGGCCGGACAATCGAGAGTGCTGGGTGGGTACCACATACAGTCCGATAATGTGGAAGGCCTGAAGCTCGGGCGCAATGTTGCCCAGGCAGTATGGAATAAATATACCCGGCACATCGAAGGTCAGCAACACACGGTTTACCACAACAACTAACGTATGTCGATCCTGAAACCCGTTGGATTTATCCTAGGCATAGTTCTATTGGCAGCCTGTGGCGCTCCGGTAGAGACTAAAGATGCCTCTCCGCTGTTTACCCGGCTTTCTTCCGACTCAACCGGCGTGTCGTTCCGTAACGACCTTCGGGAAGATTACGATACTTACTTCGACTTGTTTGCTTATGTGTACAACGGGGGTGGAGTCGGTATAGGCGACATCAACAACGACGGTCTGCCGGACATCTATTTTACCGGTAATGAGGTCGACAACAAGTTGTACCTGAACAAGGGCAACATGAAATTCGAAGACATTACGGCCTCGGCGGGTGTTCAGGGCAATGGCAAGTGGAACAACGGTGTTACGCTAGCCGACATCAACGGCGACGGCTTCCTCGATATCTACGTCTGCAAGGGCGGGTGGCACGATACGGAGAACCAGCGCACAAACCTGCTGTACATCAACGACGGCAATCTTCATTTCACGGAACAGGCCGCGCAATACGGCCTTGCGGAGCCCGGATATTCGATACACGCATCGTTCTTCGACATGGACAACGACAACGACCTGGATGTGTATATCACGAACCGCCCCGACTCGTTCGACCTTCCTCTTTCAGAAATGGTCCGCCAGAGAAAGCTCTCTCCCTCCAAGTCGCGTGATAAACTGTACATCAACGAAAACAACAAGTTTCATGAGGCCGGGCTTTCCGCCGGGATCACCAGCAACTTCGGCTATGCCCTGAGCGTGGTGACATCAGACCTGAACAACGATGGCCTCACGGACATCTTCGTGGCCAACGACTTTGCGGAAAGTGATTATATGTACATCAACCAGGGCAACGGGAAGTTCAAAGAACAGATCCGCGACGCAACTAACCACATCTCCATGTATTCCATGGGCGCCGATGTTGCAGATATCAATAACGACGGCCTCGAAGATATCATGGTCACCGAAATGCTTCCCGACGATTACAAGCGTTCGAGGGTCTCCATGCCTTCGATGGACGTTGAAGGTTTCGACGCACTCGTGAAGGCAGGCATGCACAAACAGTACATGCACAACGCACTTCATCTGAACCAGGGGAATCTTTTCTTCAGCGATGTCTCTCAGCTCTCGGGTGTTGCGAAGACCGAATGGAGCTGGTCCGTTCTCATGTCGGATTTCGATAACGATGGCCGGCGCGATATATTCGTAGCCAATGGTTACAAGCGCGACGTCTTCGACGGAGATATTGATCGGAGGATCGTCGCATTCTCCCGGGCGAACATGTACAAGTACGCGTCGGCTGACGAATTCCTGCAAAAGAACTTCAAGCGTTTTATTAATCTTTATGAGCCTATCAAGGTCACCAATTTTCTTTTTCATAACGAAGGCGATCTGAAATTCTCCAATGTCAGCGCTTCGTGGGGTTTCTCCGAACCTAGTTTTTCCAACGGGGCAGCAACGAGCGACCTCGACAATGACGGAGACCTCGACCTGGTGATCAACAACATTGATGCTGAAGCATTTATTTACGAAAACACTTCCGCCGCCGGCAACTATCTGAAAGTAAACCTGAAAGGACCGGCCGGCAACTCACTCGGCTTCGGCGCGAAAGTATCCGTGTTTACGCGGGGCCAGCTTCAGTTCTTTGAGAACAAAACGGTGCGCGGATATCTGTCATCCAACGATCCCATCGTGCATTTCGGATTGGGAAACAACACCACCGCAGACACCGTGCTGGTACGCTGGCCCGATGGAAAAGAGAACCTCGTGACGGGTGTAAAAAGCAATCAGACCCTGGCCATCAATTGGAGCGACAGCAAAGCGCCTGCTCTTCCAACCCGGAAGGCGATGATGTTCCGCGATGCATCGGCACTCGCGCAGCCGGAATTCCTTCACAAGGAAAACGATTTCAATGAATATAGTGAACAAATACTCCTTCCTCATGGATTTTCGAAAGCCGGGCCGTTCATGGCAACCGGAGACGTGGACGAAGATGGCAACGAAGATTTTTTTGTAGGGGGTGCGGCCGGTCAGCCGGGGGCGATCTATACACAGAACAACGGAAAATTCACGTTGAAGAACAATCCCGCCTTTGAAAAAGATAAGTCATTCGAAGATGCCGGCGCCGCTTTCCTGGATATCGACGGCGATAAAGACCTGGACCTCTACGTGGCCAGCGGTGGAAGCGAGTTTCCCGATGGATCTGAAAAGTATTCGGACCGGCTGTACATCAACGATGGTAAAGGAACCTTCGGACCTAGCGTTAAACTTCCCACCAAAAGCAGCGGCTCCTGTGTAACAGCATTCGATGCCGACGGCGATGGAGACACCGACATCTTCCGCGGGGGACAGGTGGTGTTCGGGCAGTATCCCCGCATCCCGAGAAGTTACCTGATGATCAACGACAACGGTACGTTATCCGATAAAACGAGCGACGTCGCTCCTATCCTTATTGAGCCTGGGCTCGTCCGGTCCGCTATTGTTACAGACCTCGATAACGACAAGAGTCCGGAGCTGATCGTTACCGGCGAGTGGATGCCTGTCCGGATCTTTTCGCGGCAGAATGGCAAGCTCGAAGAAGTGACCACCGACTACATCGACGTCCCGACCAACGGGTGGTGGAACAAGGTCGTGGCCGACGACATCGACCAGGACGGCGACATCGACCTGATCGGCGGAAACCTCGGTGAAAATTATAAGTTCAAAGCTTCGGCCGACAAACCGTTCATGGTTTATGCAAGAGACTTCGACGGCAACGGCACCAACGATGTGTTCCTCGCCAGGCATCTGAATGATTCTCTCGTGGTCCCGATCCGCGGACGCGAGTGCACTTCACAACAGATGCCGGTACTCGCCAGCCGCTTCCCGACCTTCGGCGCATTTGCCAGTTCCGACATCCGTGGCATTCTCGGACAGGACATCGAAAGGGCAATGCATTACGAAGCCTACCTCTTCTCGACAGTGATCTTTGTAAACAACGGTGGCAAGTTCACCATCCAGCCTTTACCGGTAGAAGCACAACTGTCGACTGTAAACGCATTCGTGATCCGCGACATGAACGGCGACGGCCGAAAGGATATCATTCTCGGTGGGAATAAGTTCGACGTCGAGGTAGAGACTACACCGGCCGACGCATCGCCGGGACTTTACCTGGAGAACCAGGGAGGATTGAATTTCAAACCCGTTCCCGCTTCGAAGAGTGGCTTTTTCATTCCATTCAATGTAAAAGATATCCAGGCAGTGAATGTTTCGGGGCGTACCCTTATACTTGTCTCTTCCAACAACGACCGCCTGAGGATCTATGACACCGCACCTTCATCGGATAAAGCCACAGCGATTCGTTAACTCCTGTCTCCGGTGGGGGCTTATGCTTCTGTTGATTTCGTGCGGCGGCTCGCAGGAACAAGGAGCCGGCCGGCTCGCCAGCTCCGAAAGTCCTTACCTGCGCGAACACGCCGACAACCCGGTTAATTGGTACCCGTGGGGCGATGAAGCGTTCGAGCGAGCCCGGAAAGAGAACAAGCCTGTCATTGTCAGTATCGGTTACGCTGCCTGTCATTGGTGTCATGTGATGGAGCGTGAGTCGTTCATGGATCCTGAAGTCGCACGGATCATGAATGACAATTTTATTTCGATCAAGGTAGACCGCGAAGAACGCCCGGATGTAGATCAGCAATTCGTTTACGCATCGACTGCATTGACCGGCACAGCAGGCTGGCCCCTGAATGCTTTTGCATTGCCGGATGGCAAGCCGTTTCACACGATCACCTATTATGCAAAAACCGAATGGATGGACCTGCTTAACCGCGTTTCGGAAGCATGGCGCGATGATAGCAATAAGCTGAAAAAACAAGCTGAGTCGCTTACGCAAGGGATCAAGCCCTTGTTCGAGTACAAAGCCGACACGGTCCTCCAACTCGACCTGGGAGCTTTCGTAAATCATATTCCATCATGGTATACCTCTCTCGATTTCGATAATGGTGGAGTCACCGGATCTCCGAAGTTTCCGATGCCGTCCCTCATCGAGTTCATGCTGCAACGTCATCGGATCACGGGAGACAAACGCGCCGGCCAATGGACAACAACCACATTGGACGCGATAGCAAACGGAGGACTGTATGATCATGTTGGCGGCGGTTTCTCGAGGTACTCGACCGATGCTTTGTGGCAAGTGCCTCACTTTGAAAAGATGCTATACGACAACGGACTCCTGGCATCGGTTTATGCGAAAGCATTCAAGGCCACAAAGAATGCCCGTTACGAGCAAGTTGTTCGCGAAACGTTGGAGTTCGTGGAAAGAGAAATGATGTCCGGTCAGTTCCTGTGTTATTCGTCAATCAATGCTGACAGCGAAGACGAAGAGGGGAAGTTTTATAAATGGACTACGGACGAGCTCCGGTCCATATTAGGAGACAATGACGTGAACTACCTGGACATCAACGACGGTGTATTGACGATAAAGAGCGGCGCCGATATCGATAGCCTGAAACAAAGACTATATACCGCACGTGCCCGGCGTGTTCCTCCTTCTATCGACAAAAAAATAATTACATCATGGAATGCAATGATCATGATCGCATACATCGATGCTTTTACGGCATTCGGCGATCAAAAATATATCGATAAGGCATTGAAAATCTACGATGCGCTAAATACAAAGATGAAGAAAGGCGATCGCCTGTTCCACAGCACGCTGGACGCCGCCCCGGTTACCGAAGGATTTCTCGACGACTACGCCTGGTTCGCAAAGGCAAGCATCCATCTTTACGAGGCTACGCTGGACATAACCTTTCTCAATCAAGCAAAGGCTCTGGCCGACATTGCTATCGAGCGATTCAAGAACCAGCAAAGTCCGCTTTTCTATTATTCAACATCGGGCGACAGCCGGCTGATCCGGAACGTAGAGGTATTCGACCTGGCCACCCCTTCCTCGAACTCGGTTCTTGCCGAAGTCTTACAAAGGCTTGGCGAATATTATCAGAACGAAAATTATACGACTATCTGCAATAAAGCTATATCGGAAGCGATATCTTCTCCGGACCTCGACGCAACATCAATTTCAAACTGGGCACGTATCGCTGACATCGTATACTCCTCGCCGTATGAAGTCGCTGTCGTGGGTGAAAATGCTGCCCTTCACGCCCTGGAACTTCAAAAAAACTATCTGCCCACAGCCCTGTTTATGGGGGGCAGCCAGGAGAACCTTCCATTGCTCGAAAACAAGCTGGTCGAGGGATCGACTATTATATACGTATGCCGGAATCGGACTTGTAAACAACCCGTAAAAGATCCTAATGCCGCCATTCTTCAAATCGTCTATAAATGAGGTCTTTACTACCGGTCATTCTCGCGATCATTATTTTCAGTTGTTCATTCGACGATAAACAGGACCGGATCGATCGCCTCTCGCTCGTCACCCGTCACAACGTCGTTATCAATCAACCCGATACACTCGGATCTCTTTCCGTAGGCAACGGGGAATTTGCATTCACCGTCGATGTCTCCGGCCTGCAGACTTTTCCCTCGGTTTACGACAACGGAATTCCTCTCGGAACGCAAGCACAATGGGGGTGGCATTCGTTTCCAAACAAGAACGGATATAAACTTTCCGATGTCGCCAAACCGTTCGAGTCTTGCGATGGAACATCCGCTCCGTATGCCGTTCAGCAAAACGAAGGGCGCGCCGGCGAAGCAACCAATTTCCTTCGCGCAAACCCGCATCGACTTCACCTGGGACAGGTCGGCCTTGTCATCACAAAATCAAATGGCCAGGAAGCAACTATCGGGGACCTTAAGAACATTGATCAAAAGCTCGACCTGTGGACCGGCAAGATCGAATCGATCTACGAAGTGGAAGGCATGCCCGTCAAAGTGACGATCTACGCCATTCAGGAAGACGATGGCATCGCTGTCAAGATCGAGTCGCCCTTGATGGCCAGCGGACGATTAAAGGTGCGGCTGAAATTCCCGTATGCGAAAGACTGCCACGTTTGCCCGGGTTACGATTGGAGCAACGACGACAAGCACACCTCCGCATTGGCCCCCGTGTCCGATTATCTCGCCACGATCACCCGGAATATCGACAGCACCCGCTACTACACACACGTGAGTCTCAACAACGGAGAATTAAAGCAAACAGGTAAACATGAGTTTCAAATGGGGTCGGTACCAAACAGTGAATGGATGGAAGTCGGCGTCGTGTTCAGCCGCGACCAGAATGCGTACGACGTCGAGTTCGAGGAAGTGGCGCGTTACAACGCCGAACATTGGAAAACCTTCTGGACAGGTGGAGCGGCAATCGACTTTTCAAAATGCACCGACCCACGCGCCACCGAGCTCGAACGAAGAGTGGTGCTCTCGCAATATCTAACCAAGATCCAATGCTCCGGCTCCCTCCCGCCACAGGAAACCGGCCTAACTATGAACAGTTGGTACGGTAAGTTCCACCTCGAAATGCATTGGTGGCACGGCGTTCACTTCCCGTTGTGGAACCGCGCTTCACTCATGAAACGCAGTCTCGATTGGTACACCGAAGCGCTGGAGCCCGCACAGACAACTGCCGCATGGCAAGGCTACAAAGGCGCACGATGGCAAAAGATGACCGAGCCGCAAGGACATGAAAGCCCTTCGGGCGTGGGCGCCTTCATTATCTGGCAACAGCCTCACCCCATCTACATGGCCGAAATGATGTATCGCGAAACTCCCGACGACGTCATGCTGGATCGCTATAAAGATGTTGTCTTTGCCACGGCAGATTTCATGGCATCGTTCCTGAAAAAGAAAGAGAATTCATATCACTTGTGTCATCCTCTGATCCCTGCGCAGGAGATCTTCAAAGCGACAGATACAGACGATCCTGCTTTTGAGCTGCAGTATTGGAAATTCGGACTAACCGTTGCCCAATCATGGCGGCGACGACTCGATCTTCCTGAGAACGAAGAATGGAATGCGATGATCGTCCACCTCGCCCCCTTGCCGGTTTCGGATGGGATGTATTTACCTAACGCTACCACTCCGGCCGCATATACAGACGATCAGTTTCGCCGCGACCACCCATCCGTTCTTGCAGCATTAGGATGTCTTCCGGCAGATGAGCGCATGGACAAAACGATCATGCAGAAGACATTCGACAACATCATGAACAAATGGCAATGGGAATCAACCTGGGGATGGGACTACCCGATGATGGCCATGACAGCCGCGCGGCTCGGTCAACCTGAAAAAGCTATCGACGCGTTGATGATGGACGTACAAAAAAACACCTATCTCGTGAATGGTCACAATTACCAGGACAAACGCCTGAGACTTTACCTGCCCGGCAATGGCGGATTGCTGACGGCAGTCGCTATGATGGCTGGAGGTTGGGACGGAAATGAAATAGCTAGTCCGGGATTTCCTAAGAACGGAAAGTGGGACATAAAATATGAAGGCTTCCGGCCAATGCCTTGAAAGAGTTAAAAGTTAATAGTTAAAAACTAAAAGTTAAAAAGTTGCCCTTACGCCAAACGCTTAGTTTTAAGTAATAGCCTTTTGTTTCAAAGGTATTCTATGAAAAAGTTAATTGTTAGGGTAATGGTAAAACCGAAAGTTAAAAATTAGACTGCGGCCAATTTTTAGTTTTTAACTATTACCTTTTAGTTTAAAGAGATCGTCTTTTGATAAGACTAAAGACATTCTTGACAACATCCTTCTTCTTACGAAGTATCATATAGGCCGCGGTCTCTCCCATTGCCTGGAAATCGGTAGTGATAACGGTAATACCCAGGAGATCCTTCAGCGGGCTGTCGTTGTATGAGATCACGCCGACTTCCTTACCGGGTGTGAGCTCGCGATGACGCATGATCTTGATGAGGCTGACCAGGTCGGATTCTTCGATGACCACATAAGCGTCACCTTCGTTCAGAGATGTTTCTTCTCCGACACTGTCTTTCACTTCCGACTCGAAATTATAATCGGAGCAGAATTTTCTAAAGCCGCGAACGATATCCTGGAAGAATGGATAGACCGTCTTTCGGGGGAACACCAGGTAAAGCTTGCGGTAGGCTTTCAGGTTCTGAATACCCTCCTGCAAGGCCTCGTAAATGTCCATTCTGAAATCCTGGTAGACCGCCGCCACGTTGCGTTGAAGGTCCGGCAGATAATTATCGATGATCAGCAGCTTGTCTTCCGGAATTCGTCGAAGCGCCTCGATCACTTCCTGGCATACATCGCTTTGACGAGGGACGTTCTCACAGAAATGCGGAACAAGCACGTAGTGATCGTATCGTCCTGTATTTTCATGAAGGGCATTCAAAAGAATGCGGGCATCGCCATGGTATACCGACAGATCCACCTGAGCCTGGCCGCCCATTGCCGTTACAAATGAATTGAAGATCTGGAGCTTGAAGGGGCTTAGCTTATTAAGTAAAAATAGCACGTTGGCCTGCGACGAAAGATCCGTGCGTGAAACATAGTATCCTTTTCCCCGCGCCGATACGATTATCTTTTTCTCTTTAAGAAGTGCATACGCTTTTTCGACCGTGTCGCGCGAGAGATAAAACTCTTCGCTGATCTCGTTGATCGAAGGTATCCGTTGTCCGACCGTGAGCGCTCCCCTTTTTATATCTTCGACGATCGAGTTCACGATCTGGCGATACTTGGGGATCCGCGACTCGCTGTCGACCCTGATGTCCAGTTCTTCTAATTCAGGCCGGTTCATAGCAGTGAACTTAAGGTTTTTTCGGTGGACAGGCAATCGATTGCGCTGAAAAACGAACAAAGGCGATCCGCTCCTCAATTTAGACTTCTTCTATATTGCGCAATCGATAGCACAAATATCAAAAAAATAGCTTTTTTTGTCTAAGTCCTTCAATGTCTCCACATGGAAAATAAAAGCAACATCTCCCGCCGTAACTTTATCGCCGCCGGGTCTGCAATCGCCGGTAGCCTTATGATCAACCCCGTACTTTCTCACGCACTGCCCGCCGATAAAAAGAACCGCGTCGCCATCGTCGGCACCGGCAGCCGCGCCCTGGGCATGTGGTCGAAAGACGTAGCCCAGACGTATGTCGATAAAGTCGAATATGTTGGCCTGTGTGACATCAACCCCGGCCGCGTGGAGACCTTCAAGAAACTTACCGGCTTCGACTGCCCTACTTTCACCGACTTCGAAAAAATGATGAAAGAGGTCAAGCCCGACACTCTCGTCGTCACCACCGTCGATGCCACCCACCATGACTTCATCATTCGCGGCATGGAACTCGGCGCAAACATCATCACCGAAAAGCCCATGACCACCGACGAGCAGAAGTGCGAAGCCATTCTGCAGGCCGAGAAGAAGACCGGCAAGAAAGTGATCGTCACATTCAACTACCGTTACTCGCCGCACCGCGCTAAAATATATGAGCTCCTCCGCTCGGGTGAGATCGGCGACCTTACCTCCGTGGATTTTCATTGGTATCTCGATACCAGTCACGGCGCCGACTATTTCCGTCGCTGGCACAGGCTCCGTGAAAAGAGCGGAAGCCTCTGGGTGCATAAAGCAAGTCACCACTTCGATCTGCTGAACTGGTGGGTCGAATCGGATCCCAGTGAAGTTTTTGCAAGCGGGTCGCTGCAGTTCTACGGCAAGAACAACTCCTTCCGTTCAACCAACTGCCGGCCTTGTCCGCACAAAGGCCAATGTAATTTCTATTTCGACATCATGACCCGCAAGCAATACGTCGACTTGTATGTAAACAATGAGCAACACGACGGCTACCTCAGGGACGGCTGTGTGTTCAAGGAAGATGTGAACATCTTCGACAAGATGGCGGCCACGATCAAGTACGCCAACGGCGTGCAGGTAAGCTATTCGCTCACCACCTATTCGCCTTACGAAGGATATCGCATCGCATTCAACGGGACGAAAGGACGGATCGACGCATGGATCGAAGAATCGAACCCGATAGAAAAAAAGAACTACGATGAGATCATGGTGACCAGGAATTTCGGCACCCGCGAGTTCATCCGCGTGCCTCATGGCACCAGCGGCCACGGCGGGGGCGACCGCCTCCTGAAGGACAAGATCTTCGCGGGGGTAACGGACGACCCGCTTCATCAGGCCGCCAACATCCGCGACGGGGCCTTCGCGATCCTGGTCGGTGTGGCGGCTCGCAAAAGTTGTGATTCCGGCAACGTGGTGAAAATCAGTGACTTGACAACCCTTAAGCCCGGCGAGAAACGTCAATTTGTAAGCTAACCCGGCACTGGTCATTGGTCATTGGTATTGGATATTGGTTATTTCCTGTAACCTTTCCACCACCAGGCAGTTACTACAGTGTTATTCTTAACGCCATCACCATGAAAAGAACCATACTCATTGCCGCCGCCCTGGTCTTCGCCGTCTCTTTCTCCATCGCGCAGACAAAGTCGCAGGAGAAACCGCTCCGCAAGATCGCATCCGGCACCGGCGCTCAACAAATCGACGAAGACGTCCGCGAAGCCATGAAAGAAGTGCGCGTGGAGCTCGATAACATCAAAATCGAGATCGATGAAGACATCAACCAGGCAATGGAAGAGGTTCGCAGGGAAATGAGGGAGATCGAGTTCGAGATGAACGAGGAAATCGACATCGACATAGATGAAGACATAAACGAGGACATCGATATAGACATCGATGAGGACTTCGACTTTGATATAGATATGGATATTAACATCGATATCGACGAGATCGTGGAGAACGCCGTGAATAACGCCCTCAGAGCGGTAGACCCGGACGCGATCGAGCGCATTGTCAACAAGGCCGTTAAGGAATCTACCCGCGACGTAAAAGTCCGCACCCGCCCGTAAAACTTCCTGCGGTTGTTACCGCAGTCTGTTATATTTAGGGAAGTCTACCTTTATGAAACGACTTCCCTTCTTTTTTGCCCTTATCCTTCTGGCAGCGGCGTGTTCGAACGACAACAGCCCCAACAATGGCTGGCGTGTAACCGGCGGCTCCAAAGAAAACATCCGTTACAGCACTTTAACGCAGATCGACACGACGAACGTGCGCGATCTCACTGTTGCGTGGACCTACCGGACCAACGACGCCGACACTGTCAATAATTCCCAGATCCAATGTAATCCAATCGTGGTGGACGGCATCCTGTACGCCACGTCTCCCAAACTGAAGGTCATAGCGCTCGATGCGCTCACAGGCAAGGAAAAATGGGTCTTCGATCCAACCAAAGGACTCGACGAGGGCAACCAGAGAATGCGGTTCGTGTTGAATAATAACCGTGGCGTTACTTATTGGGAAAATGGTGAAGACAAACGGATACTCTTCACCGCCAGTGCATTCCTTTATGCGCTGGATGCGAAGACAGGCGTACCTGTAGCATCATTCGGCAACAAAGGAATGGTGGACCTTCATGAGGGCCTGGGTCGCAACGTCGAAGATCTTTTTATTACATCGACCACCCCTGGCATCATTTACAAAGACCTTCTTATTCTCGGAACACGCGTGTCGGAAGGCAGCGACGCAGCTCCCGGACACATTCGCGCTTACGATGTAAAGACAGGCAAGCAGGCATGGATCTTTCACACCATTCCACATCCCGGCGAGTTCGGTTACGACACATGGGAAGACACAGCGGCATACAGGAACATCGGAGGCGCCAACTCATGGTCGGGTTTCAGCCTTGACGAAAAACGCGGATTGGTCTTCGCTCCCACCGGATCGGCATCGTTCGACTTTTACGGCGGCATGAGAAAAGGCGCCAACCTGTTCGCCAATAGTACCGTTGCCCTCGATGCCGCGACCGGCAAATACAGGTGGCACTTTCAGAATATTCACCATGACGTCTGGGACCGTGACATCCCTACCGCGCCTGCGCTGGTAACCGTTATCCACGATGGTAAAAAGGTGGATGCTGTCGCACAGCCCACCAAGACCGGGTTCATCTTCCTGCTCGATCGCGAGACAGGCGAGCCCTTGTTCCCGGTCGAAGAAAGACCCGTTCCATCCATGAGTGAGCTCGAAGGGGAAAAGCTTCATCCCACGCAACCCATCCCGACATTACCAAGGCCGTTCATGCGGCAAACGTTTACCGAGACGGACCTGAACGACCTCCTGCCCGATTCATCCTACCAGGATATCCGTAAGACCTTTCTTGCATCGAAAGTCGGCATGTTCGAACCGCTGTCGCCGCAGGGTACGATCTTCTATCCGGGTCTCGATGGCGGCGCGGAATGGGGCGGCCCGGCATTCGATCCCGAGACCGGACTCATTTATATTAATGCCAATGAGATACCCTGGCTGATCGGCAGCCGGATCGTATCGAACGAAACGCCGAAAGAAGAAACCATGACAGTGGCCGGAATGCGTCTCTATAGTCAGCATTGTGCGGCGTGTCACGGGCCCGACCGGAAAGGCACTGGCAACTTCCCGACCCTGATCGACATTCATAAGAAGTATTCGCAGGGTCAGATCGGCGAACTGATCAGCAGTGGCCGGAGAATGATGCCTGCGCTCACGGTCAAAGACCAGGAGAAGGAGGCGATTACATCCTTCGTCATGGGACTGAAGGCTAACAAAAAATTCGTCCCCGAGGTGAAGGAGATAAACTCATACCGGGACCTGAAGTACTCGATCACCGGTTACAACAAATTTCAAAGCAAGGAGAAATACCCGGCCATCAAGCCGCCGTGGGGTACGCTCAATGCAGTGGATCTGAATACCGGAGAGATCGCGTGGCGTATCCCGTTCGGAGACGTTGCTGAGTTCAAGGCGAAAGGCATCGCGACGGGTTCAGAGAACTACGGGGGACCGGTGGTTACCGCATCAGGTCTGCTGTTCATCGCGGCTACGCCCGACGGAAAGTTCAGGGCCTTCAATAAAAAGAACGGCAAACTGCTGTTTGAAACCGACCTGCCCGTTCCGGCATTCGCGACACCGGCGGTATACGAAGCCGGCGGCAAGCAATTTGTGGTCGTGGCGTGCGGCGGGGGAAAGCTGGGAACAAAATCGGGGGATAGATACGTTGCATTCGCATTACCGTGAAGGGTTCTCACGGAAAGCACGGAAGCGCCTTCAAAATAGCGCCTGCGCTTGGTAAACATCTCAGGGTTTTTTCCGTGTTTTCCGTGCTTTCCGTGAGAAATAATACTTTTGTGAGATGGTAACATTCAGGGAGCTCGGCATACCAGGACTTATTGCAATCGGACTATTCGTGGCGTTCTATGCCGCGTATATCGTGCGCATGATCCGTATCGGCAAGTCACTGAATACCCCTTATGGCCGGGTCGCCATCAAGCTCGTGCTCCGTACGCTCTTCTTCGCACTGCTTATTATCGCCTTTCTCGGTCCTTCCTATGGCGATTCGAAACGTGAGGTAAAGTCCGTTGGCAAAGACATCATGATCTGTGTAGACCTGTCGAAGTCGATGGATGCGTTCGATGTGCAGCCTTCGCGACTGGAGAAGGTCAAGTTCGAAATGAAGCGGATCGTGAAGGCATTCAACTCCGACCGGATCGGTATCATCATTTTCTCTTCGGAGGCATTCATGCAATGCCCGCTCACCTACGATCAGAATGCCCTGAATCTTTTCATTGAGACCATGAACACCGGGCTCGTTCCTTCATCAGGTACCGACTTCGCTCCACCCCTGCGTATGGCATTGGATAAACTCGATGACGAAGGAGGCACCAGCACTTCACAAAAGTCGAAAGTGATCGTGCTGATCAGCGACGGGGAAGACTTCGGCGATGAAACTTCCGAAATCGTGACCAACATTGAAGACCGTGACATCAAACTGTTCACACTGGGGATCGGCACACAGGAAGGAAGCCCGATCGGAACACAGCGCGGTTACAAGACCGATAAGTTCGGTAAGACCGTTGTTTCGAAGATCAACCCTGCCTCCATGAAATCACTCGCCGATAAAACCGGCGGCCAGTACTTCGAGATCAACGAATCGCGGAATGAAGTCTCGAAGCTGATCAACACGATCAATAAGATCGAAGGTGAGTTGCGCGATGCGCGGTTCGTCGACGTTTCGGCCAACCGGTATTATTATTTCCTGCTGGGTGCTCTGATCTTGCTGGTATTCGATATCCTTGTGAATGTTAAAACCGTAGCGATATGATGCAGAAGGGATTGATGATACTGCTTTTAATGTTGGTGGACCCCGGTGACGTCAGTAAGATCAATGCTGCCAAGTCGGAAGCGAAGAAGGCATATATCGCGGGAGACTATAAAAAGGCTGTCGAAAGGTACACCTACCTGGTGGATTCGATCGGTGTGACGGAAGACGAGGTGATGATGAATCTCGCCAACTCGTATTTTCACCTGAACGATACAGCGAGGGCGATCAGCTCGTTCCAGTCCCTGACGGTCAGCAAGAACCCCAGGTTGCAGTCGGCCGCTAATCAGCAACTGGGTGTTCTCCACAACCGCGAAGGAAAATTTGACCAGGCCCTCACCTATTTCAAGCAAGCGCTGAAGGCCAATCCGGCCAACGAAGACGCACGCTTCAACTATGAGATGGTGAAGAAGAAACTGGAAGAGCAGAAGAAACAAGAACAACAGAAGCAGGATAAGAATCAGCAGAACAAAGATCAGCAGGATAAAGACCAGGAGCAGAAGGAACAAGAACAAAAGGATCAGGAGAAGAAGAAAGACCAGGAGAAGAAAGATCAGAAGAGCAAGGAGCAGCAGGACCAGGAAAAGAAAGAGCAGGACGAACAGGCGAAGAAAGAGCAACAACAGAAAGAACAGGAGGAGAAAGAGAAGAAAGAGCAGGATAAGAAAGAGATGCCGCCCTCTGTACGCGAGAAGCTGAAGGATATGGATATGAGTGAAGAGAAGGCGCAGATGATCCTGGAGGCGATGAAAAATCAGGAGGTACAGTATCTGCAGCAGAATAAGAGGAAGCCGACGAAGCAGAGGGATAGGACGAAGCCGGATTGGTAGTGTGTACTTCGTAGTCCGGCGTTGCTCGTTATTCGTTAATCGTTATTCGTTACTCGCGGCAAAGTCGAGATTCTTGCCGAGTGGCGATTTAAGATCATAGGTTAACGAACTATTTCTCGCGGCTACTCAGAAAAAACGTCGTATCCGCGATTCACGAATAACGAATAACGATTAACGACAGAGCCAGATAAACCTTCCTATGAAATAACCATCTATGAAAGACGTATACATCGTTTCAATAGCACGAACTCCCTTCGGTTCCTTCGGCGGCTCCCTTGCCGGAACACCCGCTACGAAGCTTGGCGCCATTGCGGCAAAGGGTGCCATTGCCAGGATCAACCTCGATCCGAAGCTGATCCAGGAAGTGTACTTTGGCAATGTGATCTCTGCCGGGCTGGGACAAGCTCCCGCAACACAAGTGGCCGTCGCTGCCGGGTTGGGTTATGATATTCCCTGTACGCTTGTCAATAAAGTGTGTGCGTCGGGGATGAAGTCGATCATGCTCGGAGCACAGTCGATCATGCTGGGTCAGAACGACGTGGTGCTCGCGGGTGGAATGGAAAACATGTCGCAGATACCATATTATCTTTTAAAAGCCAGGTATGGTTTCAAATACGGCAACGGTGAAGTGACCGACGGGCTCACGCACGACGGACTGACCGATGTATACAATCATTGCGCGATGGGCGTTTGTGCCGACAACACTGCAAAGGAGATGAAGATCAGTCGCGAAGAACAGGACAAGTACGCGATCAGTTCATACCAACGTTCTGCCGAAGCATGGAAGACCGGAAAGTTCAAGGACGAAGTGGTGCCCGTGGAGCTCACCGGAAGGAAAGGCGAGGTGACCATGTTTGGCGAAGATGAAGAATACAAGAACGTGAACTTCGAAAAGATACCAGGACTGAAACCCGTGTTCACAAAAGACGGCACGGTGACAGCTGCAAACGCGTCGACTATTAACGACGGCGCGGCAGCGGTGGTGCTGATGAGCAAAGAAAAAGCGAAAGAGCTCGGCATCATACCGATCGCGAGGATCCTTGGCTTCGCCGATGCCGCCCAGGACCCGATGTGGTTCACAACTACTCCTTCCCTGGCCATCCCGAAAGCGCTAAAAGCGGCGGGTGTCGACAAGAAGGACGTCGGTTATTACGAGATCAATGAAGCATTTGCCGCTGTGGCGATCGCTAACAATATGAAGCTGGGCCTGGATGCCGCAAAAGTCAATGTGAACGGCGGCGCTGTCGCCCTGGGACATCCGCTTGGCGCCAGCGGGGCGAGAATCACCATGGCCCTCGCCAACGTCCTCGGTCAGAATAAGGCTTCGATCGGAGTAGCCGGTATCTGCAATGGGGGCGGCGGCGCTTCAGCCATCGTACTCGAAAAACTCTGATAATAAGTAGTTCCGTCCTTCGTTTTGAGTCAGTCCATGATATTACGGGTCGTCATTTTTTTACTGATCTCAACAACCTGCCTGGCGCAGAAGCATGTCGTTACCTACCACGATCCAGAGAAGAAACAACTACAGGAAGATTATTTTGTCCTCTCCGACAACAACGACATCATAAACGGGAAGTATAAGCGCTACTATCAGAATGGCAATCTTGAAGTAGAAGGCATCTTCGAAGATGGCGTCCGCAACGGGACCTTCCTCGAGTATCATGAGAACGGGAAGCTGCTTCGCAAGATCAGCTACGTGAACGGGCTGCGTCACGGGGCGGTGGAAGTTTACAATGAGGATGGTGAGTTCGTGCAACGCGCCTTTTACCAGAACAACCTGCTGGTCGATTCGATCCGCTCGTACTACGACGGGGGCAACATGAAAATGGAAGGCATGTTCGTGAAGGGTAAACCCGACGGCATCGTCAAAGAATACTTTCCTTCCGGGAAGATCCGTAAAGAGATCACTTACAAGAACAAAAAACCCAACGGCATCACAAGGACGTTCTACGAATCGGGAACCGTGGAGACCGAAGCCAATTTCAAAGAAGGCGTTGTGAGCGGGTTCTATAAAACATTTTATCCCAACGGCCAGCTTGAAACCATATCGACGATGAAGGACGGGGAGAAGATGGGCAACTTCAAGAACTACGACTCCGAAGGGCACTTGTTGCTGGAAGGTTTCGTCATGAACGGAAGACTTCACGGCGACAACACCGGGTACTACGCCGACGGCAGTGCTCGTCACAAATTCAAATACATCGAAGGGGCAAAGACTGGTATCAACTTTGAATATTTCCCCGATGGAAAAACCAAAGTGAAAGAGTCGGTGGCATCGAACGGTATCGATACAAAAGAAGAGGCTTTCAAAAACGACGGAAAGCAGGTGTACGAAAAGAATTTCCGGAGACTAAAATCACAAGGCACCTGGACGTTCTACGCCGACGACGGGAAGACCCTCAAGCTGAAAGAAAATTATGAAAACGGGAAGCTGCACGGCACCCGGACGAGCTACTACCCTAACGGATCAAAGCGGGTCGAAGAGAACTGGCAGTTCGACCTCATTACCGGTACGGTTAAAAATTACTACGAGAACGGCGAGGTAAGTTCAGTTGCCGAATACAAGGCCAGCCGGATGCACGGGCCGTACACAGCATACCATCAAAATGGCAAGATCAAGGAGCAGGGCGAGTATGTGGCCAACAAGAAGCACAAAGAGTGGAAAGAATTTAACGAACAGGGCGGACTGGTGAAGACGTACGTTTTCAAGGCCGGAATACTGATGGAGGAAAAGTAAGGATTCATTACTTTTACCTCAATGGACTCACCCAAGAATTCAATCAAGGAAACAAATTTTCAATTCGCCGGTCAGACCGGTTTTTACAGAGGCAAAGTTCGCGATGTATATTATTTCGGAGACACCATGGCCATGGTTGCTTCCGACAGAATCTCCGCGTTCGATGTTGTCCTTCCCAGGGCCATCCCCGACAAGGGACGGGTGCTGAACCAGATCGCCGCCATCAACCTTACCGCTACCAGGGACATCGTACCTAACTGGGTCATGAAGACTCCCGACCCGAATGTAACGGTCGGATTCCGGTGCGATCCGTTCCCCGTCGAAATGGTGGTTCGAGGATACCTGGCCGGCCATTCGGCGAGAGAATACAAAGCCGGTAAACGCATGCTTTGCGGCGTGCCCCTTCCCGAAGGCTTAAAGGAGAACGATCCCCTTCCCCACCCGATTATCACGCCTACTACGAAAGCCAAGGTCGGTCACGACGAAGATATTTCCAGGGAAGAGATCCTTGAACGCGGACTGGTGTCGGAAGAGGACTACACCATACTTGAAAGATACGCGCTCGCATTGTTCCGCCGTGGTGGTGAGCTCGCAGCCGAACGTTCGCTGATCCTGGTCGACACCAAGTACGAGTTCGGCAAGCACAACGGAACGATCTATCTCATCGACGAGGTACACACCCCCGATTCTTCACGCTATTTTTACAAGGATGGATACGAAGACCGTCAGAAAAATGGCGAGGCGCAGAAACAGCTGTCGAAAGAATTTGTTCGCCAGTGGCTGATCGAAAACGGCTTTCAGGGCAAGGACGGTCAGCGGGTGCCGGAGATGACGGACCAGATCGTGACCTCGATCTCTGATCGTTATCGTGAACTTTACGCCCAGGTAACGGGAGAAAAACTGCCCGACATAAATTATGATCAATTAGGAGAACGTATCCAGAAAAGTATCGTTAATTCAATAAAATAAATCTATTTTTGGACCTGCTTGTAAAAGTAAGTCGCTTATAATCACTGTTCTATGAAGTATACCATTGACAAACAGGAGAAGTACACGCTGCTCCGCCTCCATGAAGAAAAAATGGATTCGAGCATCGCTCCTAACCTGAAGTCGGAAATGGTTACGTTACATGCCGAAGGAACGCGCAACATTATTCTCGATCTTACTGAAGTCAAATACACCGATTCATCGGGCCTGAGCGCCCTCCTGGTTGGCAATAGGATCTTCCAGGAAGAAGGCGGTATTTTCATTCTTGCCTGCTTGTCGGATCACACCATGAAGCTGATCCGTATCTCCCAGCTTGACAGCGTGCTGAACATTCTCCCTTCGGTGGAAGAAGCCATCGATGCCGTATTCATGCACGAGATCGAAAAAGACATGAAAGACGGTGAGTAATCGCCGTCGCGTCACTAGCTATGAAAGGCCAACCCCAATAGAGTGAGACGCGACCCCGCCGAAACAACGTGCAGGTGTCTTTTCAACTGACCATACTTGGTGCCAGCGGAGCGATACCCGCATACGGACGGCTTACGTCGGCACAATCCCTGAGTATCCAGAATCGTCATTTCCTGATCGACTGCGGCGAGGGTGCACAACTGCAACTCGCGAAGACTAACGTCAGCATTCACCGTATCAGTCATATTTTCATAAGCCACCTTCATGGCGATCATTACCTGGGTCTGATGGGCCTTATGTTCACGATGCACCTCAATCATCGCGAAGCTGACCTTCACATCTACTCTCATCGCGGCCTTGATGATATTATCCTGACACAACTTCGTCATTCACACTCTGTACTTAACTACCGGGTACATTTTCACGAGCTCACGCCGGGTAAGCACGAGATGATATTCGACGACGATCATCTCACCGTCGAAGCGTTTCCATTGGTCCATAGGCTCGCGTGTTCAGGATTTCTGTTCAAAGAAAAACCGAAGCCACGCCGGATCGATAAAGACAGGCTCCCGCCGGACATGAAGCTCCAGTATATCGTACAATTGAAACTGGGGAATGATATCCATGACGAGGAAGGCCATCTTTTGTATAAAAATGAAGACTTCACCCTGCCGCCCCGTCCTTCATTGTCATATGCTTATTGTTCCGATACGGCGCTGTTTCCGGAGCTGACCCGGTACATCAAAGACGTGGACCTTCTGTACCACGAGGCAACGTTCATGGAGGAAGAGAGAACAAAGGCACATGATACGCTTCACAGCACGGCGGGTGATGCCGCGAAGATCGCGCAGATGGTACATGCGAAGAAACTATTGATCGGTCATTATTCGGCGCGTTACAGGGAGCTGGATGGGCTGTTATCTGAAGCCAGGGCGATATTTCCAAACACAGAGTTGGCAGCTGAACTGAATACAATAGAAGTTAAAAGTGAATAACTAAAGAGTTAAAAGTGAATAGTTAATAGTGAAAAGTAGGTCAGCACCCGTCACTTTCACCTTTTAGTACAACTATTAACTTTTAACTATTAACTTTTAACTCTCATGACCAGTTCTACCCTCGAAGAAAAAAAGACCCGTCTATTCATAGTCCTCTCCGGGATCTTCATCACCAATGCCCTCGTTGCCGAAATGATTGGCGTGAAGATATTTTCCGGTGAGCAGACGCTCGGATTGGAGCCGGCCCGGATGAACATCTTCGGCTACATCTCCGATTTTAACCTCACGGCAGGCGCGGTGATCTGGCCGGTTGTTTTTATTACCAGCGATCTCATCAACGAATACTTTGGAAGGCCGGGTGTAAAACGTATCAGCTATCTCACTGCGATACTGATCACCTACGCGTTCCTGGTGATCTTCGTTACAATTCGCCTCTCCCCTGCAGACTTCTGGCTCGATGCCTACAGTAAGGATAGCGCCGGCAATTACTTCGACATGAACTATGCGTTCAACACGATATTCGGACAGGGGCAACGGATCATCGTCGGTTCACTGACGGCGTTCCTGATCGGCCAGCTGATCGACGCATTCCTTTTTCAAAAGCTGAAGAAAATTACAGGCAAAAAGATGTTGTGGGTAAGGGCGACCGGCTCGACATTGATCTCACAGCTGATCGACAGCTTCGTGGTGTTGTACATCGCATTCGCAGGGATCTTCGATGATCAGACGCTGCTCGGAATTGCCCTCACCAATTACATCTACAAGTTCATCGTCGCTGTGGCGCTTACACCCGTGATCTACTTCGGGCACTTCCTGATTGATCGGTACCTTGGAAAGGAAAATTCGGAGAAGATTGCCGAAGCGGCGACGAATGACAGTGGGAAGTTTTTTTAGCTCCGGCTGAGGTTATCGAGGATAATACCTGCGGCGATACTGGCGTTCAGCGATTCGGCCTTCCCAAATTTGGGTATGGTGATTTTCTGAGTCACAAGCTTTTCCACTTCCGGCGAAATGCCATTCGATTCGTTTCCGATCACGATCAACCCGCCTTTTGCGAACGATACCTTATGAACATCCATGCCGCCAAGAAATGTACCGTACACGGGCAACTTCGTGCTCCCGATGAATTCAGCTAACGAAGTATAAAACACATTCACCCTGCAGAATGACCCCATCGTAGACCGAATGACTTTAGGATTATAAAAGTCCGCCGTCTCTTCCGAAGCAACAATATTTTTTACTCCATACCAATCTGCTGTGCGAACGATCGTTCCTAGATTACCAGGATCACGAATGTCATCGAGCACCAACGCATATCCGGACGCACCGATATCGGGTCTGGTGTTTGGTCCCATACGGGCTACCGCCAGTACCGAGTCGTTCGTCTCCACCGACCCGATCGACTCCAGGTCGGAGGGTGAAACCTCGATCACCTCGGTGTCGCCCGCGATGCTTTTGACATGACGTTCAAGGAAGTCTTTCGTGGCGCATACAATGCTGGTGGCAAAACCGGAGTCAAGGAGCTCGATAACGCTCTTTTCACCTTCCACCACGAACGATTGTTCCTGTTTTCGGTATTTCTTTACTTGCAGGGATTTGATGTACCCGGCCTTGGCTTTTGAGATCATTGTAGACTATACCAGGAAGAAAATTAAGCAATTTTCCTTCGGCCGCCGGAGCCATGCGAAGGCGACACTGTTGCTGCTGCCGCTACTCCTCGCCGGCTGCCTCGGAACCAAATACTTAGAAGGCGAACAGAAGCTCCTCAACCGGCAGCACACAAAAGCCCCGAAGGGTATCGTCACCGAAGGGATGTCGGACCTGTACGTCCAGAAGCCTAACCGGAAGCTCCTCGGGCTCACGGGCCACTACCTGGTCTGGATGTACTATCCCGGCCTGAGACGTTTCAATGATCCCACGTCGAAAGACAGCAAGGATGCTTTCATTCGGAAGAAAGACGTGCTGGAGCGGAAATTCGACCGGAAGATCGACCAGGCTAGCGAACCGAAGAAAAAGTCGTCGCTGCAGTTCCGGAAGCAAAAGAAGCTCGACGCGCTCAATAAAAAGATAGAGAACGGCAACCTGTTCATGCAGTGGGGTGAGCCTGCCGCAGTGTTCGATACGACATCGATGCGGCTAACCACCGAACGGATCACCGACTACCTCTTCAACAAGGGTTATTTTCTCAACCACGTTTCGGCACTCCCGAAGATCTTTCGCAAAACGGTGACCGTCGTTTATACGATCGATCCCGGTCCCCGTTACCGGTACGACACCCTCATCTACCAGATTCCCGACACGACCGTGCTGAAGTATGTGAAGAAAAGCGAACGCGAAAGCCTGGTCCGGAGAGGCGCGCCGTACGACCAGGCGAAGCTGGGTTCCGAAAGAGAACGAATAGACCTGATGTTGAAAGATGTCGGCTACTATGATTTCAGCAGGCAGTATATCGACTTCGACGTCGATACCTCTTACAAGTCGCCGCATCTTGTTGCTGTCCTGTTAAAGATCAACAACCCCGCACGCAGAGATTACCACAAACAGTTTGTGGTCGACTCGGTTGCCATACAACCGGACGCCGGGGTCCCGGTACCGCCTTCCGTGAAGCGATTCACCAAAGTTTATCGTGACATTACATTCAGTTACTACACCGATGTGTATAGCGAACGCATTTTAAGTCAACGTGTTTTCATTACGAAGGACAGTCTTTACAGCCGCACCAAAACATTCGACACACAAAGACAGCTCGCCAACCTCGATGTATTCAAGTTCGTAAACGTGAATTATGATACATCGGGCGGCCGTTTCATTGCAAGTATCTTCACCAGTCCGCTCGACCGTTACGCCTGGTCGAACGAAGCAGGTGTAAGTCTTACACAAGGATTCCCCGGTCCGTACTATTCGCTGTCGTTCAAGAAAAGGAACATATTCCGCGGACTGGAGACATTCGAGCTCACCGGGCGATTCGGCTTCGAAGGTGTGGCATCGGCGACAGCCATTGGCAACGTTTATCGCAGTACGGAAGCCAACACCAACGCCAGCATCACATTCCCGCAGTTCCTCTTGCCGTTCGCGCACAATTCATCTTACCAGCTCGGGCGATTAAATCCCCGGACGAAGCTACTCGCGGGATACACGTATACCGACAGACCTGAGTACACGCGTTCCATCGTCACTGTATCGAATACATACAACTGGGAGAATCCACGAAAGACGCAATATTCGTTTACCCTGAACAACCTCAACATCATTCGGTCGAGCAAGGCTGCCGAGTTCGATGAATTGCTCAATAAGCTGTATCTCGAACAAGGAAACAACCTGAGGAATTCTTTCAAGCCTTCGTTCGTCAGTAGTATGATCTTCCAGGCAATATGGAACCCGAAGAACTACGGGAACAGCGAAGCCAATTCCTTCTTCGTGAGGGCTGCAGCCGAAAGCGGTGGGACGTTCTTCAATTTCTTCACACCCGAGTTCATCACGAAGGAAGGGCTCGAGCTTTACAAGTATGTGAGGCTTAGCCTCGACTATCGCAAGATCAGGGTGATGAACAAACATACCGTGTTGGCATTCCGATTCAACTCCGGTGTCGGGTATTCTTATGGTGACAACCGGACGTTGCCGTACGAGAAGTTCTTCTTCGCCGGCGGAAGCAACAGTGTAAGAGCCTGGCGTCCCCGGCGTTTGGGTGTGGGAAGCTATCCTCCGCAACTTTCAGCCAATCCCGATAAAGACGGGCTGTTCGACTATCGCTTTGAAAAACCGGGACAAGTGTTGCTTGAAGGAAGTATCGAATTGCGCAAGAAACTTTTCGGCTTCGTCAATGGCGCTGTGTTCGTCGATGCCGGCAACGTGTGGTCCCTCAGCGAAACCAAGCCCGCAACCGAATCTTCCACCACCGCCGCATGGACCGGCAGCACGAAGTTCAAAGCAAAGGAATTTTATAAACAGTTCGGTGTAGGTACCGGATTCGGCCTGCGCTTCGACTTCACCTTCCTCGTCCTTCGCCTCGACGCAGGCATCAAGGCATACGACCCTGGCCGCAATGAGGGAGACAGGTTCATGCTCAACCGCTTCCGTTTCTTCAAACCTTTTGGAACAGACCGGGAGCCGGTGATCTACAACGTAGGGATCGGATATCCTTTCTGAGTGGTGCGCTATACTATGGAGTGTCATTACCCGGCGAAGAACAGGTAATCCCGGGGGAGGCATTCTCCACCTTGCTTGCCTCCCGATTCCCCGGGGCAAGCCGGAGAATGACAATTCATAGGAACTCTACCGCGCCTCCCCCATGAGACGTCATTCACCAAAACAGTGAAGTGACGGTATGGAAAAAGCCGACAAAATTCATCAATTTCCCGACGTACCTGACCTAATAACTTCATTTTGCCGTATGGTTCTTAATCCCCAATTCTCTATTTTTAAACAGTTGGAATTGTGCCCATGAAGAGACCTCTACTCCTGCTGTTTTTACTCGCAAGTCTCACTGTTTCCGCCCAGGATTCGCGGCTTTCGGGGCAGGTGATCTCAAACACAGACAATAGCGGACTACCCGGCGTTAACGTCGTGGTAAAAGGCACTTCCCGCGGTACCATCACCGACCTCGACGGCAAGTTCAGCATCGAGCTTCCAACGCCCTCCGTCCTCATATTCTCATTCATCGGTTATAAAAGTCAGGAGATACTTTTCAACAGCCAGACCAACATACAGATCGTTCTCGAAGAAGAACCCAAAGAGCTCAGTGAGGTAGTTGTCGTCGGCTACCAGTCGGTCGAAAAAAGGAACGTGACCGGCGCTGTTACCTCCGTCAAAGCTTCGAGCTTCAAAGACATGTCGATCAACAGCCTTGATATGGCGTTGCAAGGACAGGCTCCTGGTGTCCAGGTGACACAATCGTCGGGTACTCCCGGCGGCGGTGTGCAGGTAAGGATCCGGGGCGTGACGTCTATCAGCGCGAGCAACTCGCCGCTCTACGTGATCGACGGTATTCCTGTCGAGACCGGTCTGCTCTCGCAACGGGACTTTGGCGGACAGAATGACAACGCACTCGCCCTGTTAAATACAGGCGACTACGAATCCTTCACCATCCTGGCCGACGCAGCGGCAAAAGCTCAATACGGTTCGAGAGCTTCCAACGGCGTGATCGTTATCACTACGAAAAAAGGCAAGAACGGGGTGTCTAAAATCACCTTCGACGTTCAGCGCGGTATTGTCGATCCAACTCACAAGCTGGACCTGCTCAATTCAACCGAGCTTCTGACGATTCAACGTGAAGCGGTGACCAATGCCGGTCAGAACGCGGATGCACTTGGACTCATACCCGGGGTGACCGATGCGGTGAACACCGACTGGCAGGATGCAGTCCTCCGCAGGGGCATCATGGAACAATACCAGGCTACCGCGTCCGGCGGCGACAACAGGACCACGTTTTACATCAGCGGACATTACAGGAACGAAGAAGGCATACAGCTCAACAATAGCTTTCAGCGGTATGGAACGACACTCAACTTCGAACACGGCCTTACGCAGCGACTCAAGCTCTCCACGAAGGTCGTGCTGACCAGGTCTCTCAACAAAAGAGTGAAGGGCGATAACTTTCTCGATGGCGTATTCTCCGGCGCCATTAAGGGCCTTCCTTACAACGTCCCCTTCGATGAGAACGGAGCGCTGGTAGGACCCGGCTCTCACCTCTACGCAGGATTTCCAAACTTCAATCCCGTTGCACAAGCCGTGTTGCCGCGATTCGAAACGGTTTCAGTAAAGATGCAAGGATTCGTAAAAGGTGATTATAAGATCAACGACAACATGTCACTGGTCGGCCAGGTGAGCCTCGACTACAACGACATTACCGAAGACAACTATGAATCGTCGCAAACAGCGATAGGCGGATTCTTGCCCAGTGTCGGCCAGCAAGGCTATGGCATCTTCAATGCAACGACCGTTTCTACCGTTGTCTCAAACGCCAGGCTTACGTACAACAAATCGTTTGACAAACATTCCCTCAATGCACTGCTGGGTACCGAGCTCCTGCAGAATTTCGCCACCGGGGGCAGCGCTACCGGAAGGCTTTTCACCAGCGACGACTTCACATACATCAATTCAGCCGGCCTTGTAGACAATGGCGGATCTTTCCGTGAGCCAGCCCACACGATCGCCTCGTTCTTCGGAACAGCAGACTATGATTACGATGACCGTTACCTGGCCTCGTTCAGTATGCGTGCCGACGGCTCGTCGAACTTCGGCGCCAACAACAGGTTCGGGTATTTCCCGGCGCTATCGGCGGGATGGCGGATATCGAGCGAAGAGTTCTTCGACTCGAAACTTGTGAACGATCTGAAGGTGAGAGCCAGTTACGGATATACCGGTAACGAACGCATCGGTGCCTTTACGTTCCTCGGACTTTGGGGACCGACAACGTACAGCGGCAGCTCCGGTGTCAGGCCGAATGGCCTCGATAACCCGGATATCAAATGGGAGACAACCCGCGAGGTCAACCTCGGTGTCGACGTGTCCGCATGGGAATCCAGAGTGCAGGCAACGGTACAAGTGTATGACAAAACAACGACCGGTCTTCTCCTCGCCCGTCCCTACGCGCTCACCACTGGCTTCGCCTCGATCACTTCCAACATCGGGTCCATGAACAACCAGGGATTCGAGTTCGTGGTAAACACCGTGAACCTCGATGGTGACCTGAAATGGCGGACAAACGTCAACGTATCAAGAAACATCAATAAGGTATTGTCGCTCGTTGATTCAGTGCCCTTGTACCGGGGCTATAGCGCCGAGGGTGTGGATGGAACCAACATCATCAAAGAAGGCGAGCCGATCGGTGCATTCTTCGGATTGAACTATCTCGGAGTAAACCCGGCAACCGGGGATGCCATATATGAGGACCGTAGCAAGGATGGCCTCATTACAAATGCCGATGCCATGGTGATCGGCAACTCGTGGCCGAAACTTATCGGCGGTATGACCAACACAGTATCTTACAAGGGTTTCGACCTGTCCGTGCTTTTCAATTTTTCGTGGGGCAATAAGATCCTGAATTATACCAAAGCCGGGCTCGTCAACATGGGCACCGATATACATTCCAACCAGTCGGTCGATGCGCTGCGCCGCTGGCAAAAGCCCGGTGACGTCACCGACATACCGCGTTATGAATTCGGCAACACCAGCAATACCCTTCATAGCAACAGACTTCTCGAAGACGGATCTTATCTGCGTTTGAAGAATCTGAGCTTCGGGTATAACCTCCCGTCGCAGTGGACGTCCAGGTACAAGCTGACAGGAGTCAGGGTTTATGTATCGGCCACCAATCTCTGGACGTTGACAAAGTATTCCGGCTCCGACCCGGAAGTCAGTACACTGGATGGTTCATCGTCGGCAGCAGGAATTGATTTTTATACACTTCCCCAGGTGAAGACTATGGCGGCAGGAATAACCATATCGTTGTGAAGAAGAAGTTAGCTACCATATCGTTTGCCCTTGCAGCCGTAGTGATGAACGGATGCCAGAACATGCTGGAGCCGAAGCCTATCGATCAGCTCGTGAACGACATCGTTCTCAATGAAGCGAAAGACATCGAGGCCGTCGAGACCGGTCTGTACCAGGCATTCAGGATCACGATGCCCGACGTCGTTATCGCCGGAGATCTTACACCGGACAATCTTATCCATAACGGCACCTTCTCGCAGTATCGTGAGCTGGGTGTGAAGCGGATCACATCCGCCAACGCATCGGCCAACGCGTTGTGGGGACATATTTTTCAGACGGTGTACATCGCCAACTTTATGATCGAAAGGATACCGGAGATCAGCGGTGTCTCGTCAGCGTTACGAACCAGGGCGATGGCGACGGCCTACTTCTTACGTGGCATGTCGAATTTCTTTGGTGTGATGACGTTCGGCCGCATCCCGATGGTCACCACCACAAACATTGAAGACAATCGCAACATACCGCGGGCTCCAGAAGCCGAAATGCTTGCTTTTATTGAACAGGATTTGATACGGGCCTTCAACAATCTACCGGAGACAGTAGCGACCCCGGCCACAGCAAGCAACTATGCCGTCCGGGCGGCTCTCGCCAGATTTTACCTCTACACAAAAAACTACGCCGCTGCTGAACTGTACTCCGCTGCCGTCATCAATTCCGGTAAGTATAAGCTCGATACGGTCCCGGATGTAGTATTCAAGGACTTCCCACGACAGTCAATATTCGAAGTCGGTTATACCATTGCGGACGACAGCGATCCAAACAACCTGAATACATTATTTGTCGGCCGGCGTGAGATCATTCCTTCGAATCAACTTGCAACACTCCTCGACTCGGCTACCAATCCCGCATGCGGGCAACGGAGATATGCGATCAAATTTGATCAGGCTCTTCTGAAGGGTAACGACAACGGGTGGACTGTCGCCAAATATGGCACCGCGGTAGAAGACAACAATAATCTTTACGTATTCCGCCTTGCGGAAATGTTTCTCATACGGGCAGAGGCGCGGGCCATTCAAGGGAATGTATCCGGCGAGAACAGCGCTCAGACGGACATTAACACCCTCCGTAAAAGAGCTTACGCTGCCGAGATCGGAAGCACCTCTCAATCTCAAATGCTGCAAGTGATCGAAGAGGACCGGCGACTGGAGCTTGCCTTCGAAGGACATCGCTGGTACGACCTCCGCCGGACAGGACGCCTGCCGCAAGTGATGCCGGCATTCAATCCAAACTGGAGATCCGCTTTCGAACTGTGGCCGATCCCGCAAAGGGAGTTACAAAATAACCCGGCGCTGGCCGAAGATCAAAACCCGGGATACTAGTCATGAATAGTAAGATCAAAATATGGTCAATGATCCTGCTGGCTGGAATGTCACTGACGATGGCATGCGAAACCGAGAGGCGGATTTTCGAGGGCCCCTACTTTGTGCGTTTCACCGACCCTGCAGTGACGGAAAAGGAAAGTCATAGCCAGGTGATCCAAATCGAAGTTCACAATTCATCGGCCGAACCTGCCGGCAACGTGACTATTAACTATACTATCGGCGGAAGCGCCCGCGAAGGCATCGATTACACGATCAAAGGAACCAGGGGAAAAGTCGTTATCAAGAGTGGAGAATACTTTGGAACGATACAGCTCCAGATCATAAACAATGCAAACAACATCCTTAGAACACAGGACGTCGTGCTCACCCTGCAAACCATCGACAACAACGACAACAACCTTCGTATCGGCCAGGGCGTTAGTCAGATCGGCAAGACGTTTACCCTCACGATCCAGGATGATTGTATCCTTGGCGGTAACTACTACGGATTGTCAGCGCCTACCAGCGTACCGATCGAAGAGATTACCATCACCAGCTTCAATTGCGAAGAGTATACGCTGTCGAACTGGGACATCGATATCTTCCAGTTCGCTGAAGTTCGTGATCTCACCTTTATCGACAACGGTGATAACACGCTAACTATTCCCGAACAGGAGGAGGCAACGCTCGGGACATCGATCGACGGATCAGGAGTGGTCAATCCTACAACAAGGGTGATCACATTCACCATTCGTTTTGTCGAGCTCGATGAACAGCCCAAATTCACATTCGATTTAATTCCCAACTGAAATGAAGCGAAATAGATCAATACTGACAGCAACGCTTCTTTTGATCCTGGCGGCATGTTCGGAAGAAATGAAAGTAACTCCCTTCACATACCCGCAAGTGTTCGCCGGTGAAGAAAAGAAAGGGTGGTCTGTTCGTAGTGTCCAGCTGATCAGTGAGGGGAAAGGAACACAGACGTTCCGGTTCGATAACTGCGTACTCGATGATATCTACATCTTCTACAACGACGCGGAAAGAAACTACGTGATCACCGAAGGATCAAGTAAATGCAACGACGCCGATCCTGCTACCATCGTCACCAGCAGCTGGGCATTTTCAAACCCAACGGCCACACTGACGATCATCATGCCCTTGCTATCGGTCAATCCGCTCCCCTTCATTCTCAAGGAGGTCGACGGATCAAAGATGGTCATCGACATCTACCTCGACGATCGCAGCGCCTATCGGTTCAACTTCAGGCCAACGTCACTTGAGTAGCCTATGAAAATCGTGAAAAGGATAATTGTGAAAAGGCAGCAACTACTACTTTGTTTCTTCATGCTCCTGGGCCTTTCCGCTACCTATGCGCAGGCGCCCACGATCAAGAACTGTGCGACGATGGAACAAGACAGTCTTAACAGGATCAAGTACCCGCAGATGCAGTCCGTGCTGGACTATGAAGATGCCATTCGTTTGAAAATTAATGAAATAGAGGCTCGCCGCAAGTCGGGAAGAACGCAGGCGGTAGTCCTCACCATTCCGATCATCGTTCACGTTGTCCATACCGGGGAACCGGTCGGCACCGGGTTGAATCTCAGTCGCGCACAGGTACAAGCACAGATCGACGTCCTCAACGAGGATTTCAGAAGAAAAACAGACACGCCCGGATTCAACAGCAGCCCGGTCGGAGCAGATATTGAGATCGAATTTTGCCTCTCCCCTGTGGATGAAGCCGGTACTCTTTTGACAGAGCCGGGCATACACCGGGTGCGCGGTAATAACACCGTCTGGACCAGGGACCAGATCGAAGGATCGCTCAAGCCACAGACCATCTGGAACCCGAACCTTTTTTATAACGTCTGGACACTGAAGTTCGGCGGCGTAGACGCAAACCTGCTGGGCTATGCGCAGTTCCCCGACCAGTCGGGACTTTCGGGTCTTAACCCGGTCGGCGGGCCCGCATCGACCGACGGCGTCGTCATCCAGTATTCTTCTTTCGGCTCCGTCGATAAAGGAACTTTCCCGGTGATGCAGGCTCCCTATAATCACGGTCGCACGCTCTCTCATGAAACCGGCCACTGGTTAGGGCTCCGTCATATCTGGGGCGACGGCGCTTGCGCAAATGATTTTGTCGACGATACTCCCACCCAGCACGCCGAGAACAGGGGATGCCCGACCACAAAGACCAGCTGCGATGGCGTCAGCCTGGAGATGCCGCAGAACTATATGGACTACTCCGACGACGCTTGTATGAACATCTTTACAACGGGGCAAAAGTCGCGTATACGTGCGGTGATGGAGCTCAGTCCAAGGAGGAAAGTTCTGACCCAGGCAAATCTTTGCGCCAATGTAGTAGAAGGCCCCCCGGTTGCGAATTTCACGACAGACAAACAAAGTGTGCTTCGCGGCGGTGAGGTTGCCTTCATAGATCTTTCCACGAACTTCCCTACCAAATGGACCTGGACCTTTGAGAGTGGCGATCCCAGCACGTCGAACGTACGAAATCCGCGTGTCACGTATAACACGCCGGGAACATTCAAGGTAACGCTGATCGTAGAAAATTCGGAAGGTACCTCTGCACCTTTGACCAAAGAAGCTTACATCAGCGTATCGGAAGAAGGATTGTGCAGCAACGTAACGAACTTCGATGAAACCTTTACTCCCTCGCTATTGAGGCTCAAAGATTTCGGACCCTATACAGGCTATCTCACGGGACATAACAGCGCGAAGATCAAAGCGCTGTCTGAAATATTTGCAAACGTACAGGGTTACAGCTATATCAGCGGCGTAAAGATCAAGTTCGGAAAAGCATATGCGAAGAACGAAGATGCCACTGCAACGATCCTGGTATGGAATGCACGGGGAGCGCAAACCGGTCCTGGCTCCGTCATCGAACGAAAGACCGTATTGTTCAAACAGATCAAAGAGGACGTCGCAAACGACCGCGAGACGACTATAACATTCGATCGCGAGACGCCTGTGTTCAGCCGTGCGTTTCATGTGGGCATGGAAATGACTTACGGAAACGACACGCTTGCTGTCATCTCATCGGCCAATGGCGAAGCCAATACTTCCACATCGTGGGTACAAAACGCTGCCGGTACATGGCAATTGTACACCATCGCCTACGGCGCCAACATTGCAATGATGATCACACCCATCGTGGGCATGAATCCTTCCGTGCAGGTATCCAGCACGAAACAATATATCTATCCGGGTGAAGAAGTCACACTGAGCGCGCGGGGCGCGAGTATCTTTATCTGGAACTCGAGCGACGATGCCGTCAACAGTGTTCCGGGTCCGCAGATAACCGTCACGCCGCTGACGACCACTGTGTATGAGACCAGCGGATCGGGTTTCGATCTTTGTAATGCAACCGCATCGACGACGATCTACGTGCGGACCGGAGTCGTAACCGGCGTACACGAAGCCTTTGTCACCGGAGTGACCATGTCGCCAAACCCCGGAAGCAATTCGCTGAACATCTCGTTCGAGAACAGCTACCGCGGACCGGTACAGTTAAGTCTTACATCTCTTCTGAGCCAAACAGTGAAAGCAAGTGAGTTGTCGAAAACTGACGACCGTTTCGAAGCGAGCATGGATACCTCGGGGATTGCTGCGGGAGTTTATATTACCACGATCAGGATCGATGATAATACCTATTACGGCAAGTGGGTCAAGAACTAAAATGAGCCTTACCTAATCTAAACCTATATAATGAAAAAGGCCGGTGTGAACCGGCCTTTTTTTTAGAGTCTGTTGAACTTGTAAAGGATCTTTACATCAACCGGCTTGAATTCTTCGTCAGGTACCTGGTCGATGTCGCCACCAGCCGCCGCGATGGCAGCATCGGATGCGAGCGAAAGCGTGATAACGCGCGACAGTACCATGCGTGTATCCGAGATCTCTCCTTCAACGGTGAATTCCAGACCGATAAAACCTGAGTCTTCGATGTCATCCTGTTTATCAGGATCGTCGGGACTTACTTTCAGATTTGCGTCGGTTTGTGTCCATTTACCCTTATCGTTGATAGCAGGAGTAACTGACCTTGTATAAGTGCCGTCTGCCTTGAATACGAACGTATAGCCTGTTTCGCCGAATGAAGTGATGGTGAACCCATCCCAATTTTCAGTAAATCCCGTCGGTAGGTCTGTAAACTCATATTCTGCCCTTGACCAGGTCCCTACAACGAGCGATACCGGCTCCGGGTCGTCCTTTCCACATGAGTTCAGCGTCAGCGCGAAGCCAATCAGCACAACCCAAACGAGAGATTTTTTCATAATGGTTTTTTGATTTTCGAGTAAAGTAAAAATACGAATTCGGAATTAGAGAAAAAACTACCTTAAACCGCGGTACTTCCCTGCAAACACAGGCGTTTTGGCCGACGTAAATAAATGGCTTCCCGGTAAGATTCGGGTTAATTAATGGGCTTTGAAACCCACGGCCCAGTAGATCTGGTACCACAATGCTGCATAGGGCAGCTCGGCCCATGCCTTCAGATTCTTCAACGATTCATCCATTACAGATGTGCTGATCAGGTTTCCCTCCGTCATCACTTTACGGGCTGTTTCGATCACTCCGATCAGGTTTGCGACATAGCTCTTGAACGTCGCGCTGCCCGCGCAATCACCGAAGAATACAACGTCGTTGCGGATCTCACGAAGGCCGGCGTCATACATCAGCGACACCAGCCGGCGGCCGATGTAGGGATCGTTTCCAAGACGGTCGTAGGAGCGCATATAGGCCGTCCAGAGCGTTGAAAAGCCGGGCGGGTCAGGATGGAGCAGTAAACCGATATGGTCGTCGTCTTCCAGCACGACACGGCCGCCGGGCCTCACGGCTTTCACGAGCTCCCGCAATGCGATCTCCGGCCGGGACAGATGTTCGAGCACGAAACGGGTATGACCCACGTCGAAGGAGCTCCACTCCTCTTCGCGGAGCGGCATGTTCTCGGCATCACCCTGGCGGAATTCCACCCACTTGATCTCCGATTGCTTTGCCAGGTTTTTGTTTGCTGTTTCCAGCTGATGACTGTCGCGCTCAATGCCAAGACATCTGCCCTCCGCACCGATCCTTCTGGCCATCGCAAGAGTGAATTGGCCGAGCCCACTGCCCATGTCGATGATCTTTTCTCCGCCGTCAAGGCCGAGAAGCTGAATGCAGCGTTCATTTATGAGTTCATTTAAAAGTGAGAGGCGCTTTTGTTCCTCGGGAGTAGAGCCGTGTATGTAACTTGACATAACCTACTGTTCTAGTTTGGTTCTCCGTAATTGGGTAATGGTCATTGGGATCGGCTATTGAGTATTAATTATCATATTAAATAAATTACCAACAACTTCAAATATGAACCGCCGCAAAACGCTCACCAATCTTGCATCACTGACTGCCATTCCATTTCTTTCGAATTTCATCGTGAATCAATCGAATCAGACCCTGTTGCAGCGATCCATTCCCTCCACCGGCGAAAAACTCCCGGCTGTTGGGGTAGGTACGTGGCAGACATTCAATGTCGGTGCGGGCGATGAGGCAAGAAAACCCCTGAAGGAAGTTCTGGTAAAGATGTTGGAAGCCGGGGCAAAGGTGATCGAGGATGCGCTGTTCCAGCGGGTGAAAGGTAAAGAGCTGCCGGCATGGGCTTCGGAGCTCGGTTGTAAAAGCTGGGCGCAGTTCTTCCTTAAGTTTATCCTATCACATCCTGCCGTGACGTGTGCTATACCGGGAACTTCAAAGATCAGTCACCTGATGGACAACCTCGGGGCAGCAATGGGCAAGTTCCCCGACGAAAAACTCAGGAACAAAATGAAACAAGTGATCTAACAATGTTCATTGGATATTGGGTATTGGGTATTGGGTATTGGGTATTGGGTATTGGGTATTCTAATTCCCCCGGTTATGGATCAATATCTCGACCCTTCTATTCTTCCTCCTGCTTTGCTCGGTATCGTTACCTGCGATCGGCCGTGAGCTGCCGTACCCGTTGAATGTCACTCTCGAAGTCTCGATGCCTTTGTCTACAACATACTCGGCAACGGCATCGGCGCGGTTCTCCGAAAGACGAAGGTTGTGCGCTTCTTTACCGGTGCTGTCGGTATGACCTGATATCTCTATTCGTGTCGAGGGATTGTTCTGCATGAACATTACGATGGAATCAAGTTTCGGATACAGCTCCGGCTTCAGCTTATAACTGTTGACGGCGAACAACACCTCGTTGAGGACGATCAGGCTGTCGCTCTTCACAACTTCGGCCGGTCTTTCGGGAGCAACTACCGGCGCCGACGGCTCGACAACCGGTGGCGTGGCCTGGGGTCGTTTCGCGATCATGGCGCTGTCTTCGGGTACCGACTTGCGGGGCGGCGGTGGCGGCAGCTTTCCTCCATCCTTGAAACCTTTGAACCTGTCGTTACGCTGCTTCTTCACCCACGCCGCCTTTCGACGACACTTGTCATCAAAACATACAACCCGTGAATACCATTTATGCGAAGGGTAACCGAACGGTTTCTTTCCCCCAAAGGAGGTCCTGCCTTTCTTGACCATCGCTGCGTCTTTGGCAGACCAGTGTGTGACCAGGATCGGCTTGGCGCAGGAGAAAAGTATCGAACAGAGAATGATGGAAAAGAGAAGTCCAACGCGGGAGAACGTCATTAACTCGGGGTCTGGTCTGAATAAACGAAGAACCAGCCCTCAAATTACGTGCTTCCGGTCAATTACTCATACTTCAGGGTCCGCGCGGGGTCGGCCATGGCTGTCTTCATGACCTGGGCGCTGATGGTGAGCGCCGCAATCACCAGGATCATTACCACCGGCAGAGCAAAGACCAGCCAGCCCAAGGTAATGCGGTACGGGTAACCCGACAGCCACCCATCCATCGCATACCATGCTATGGGCAACGACAGCAGCGTCGCGAACAACACCAGCTTGATGAAATCCATGGAGAGCAAAGACACGATACTGAGCGTACTCGCACCGAGGACTTTCCGAATACCGATCTCCTTCGTGCGCTGTACGGCCGTGTATGACGAGAGCCCGATCAACCCAAGACATGATATTAAAATGCCAAGAATCGTGAAGATGCCGACCACCTTACCGAAACGGTTATCGTCGTTGTACTGATTGTTGTAGCGGTCTTCGAGGAATGAAAACTCGAATGAATTGCCGGGAAAAAATTTCTTATACACGGTTTCGACATCCGCCGTGATGCGTTTCTCCTCACCCGCCGTGATCTTCACGGATGTCGGCGCGTAAGTGCTGAAGGTCGGACGGAAAACCATCGCCTCCTTTGGTTTCTTGAGAGACTCCTGGTGGAAGTCGTTGATCACACCGATGATGGTCCAACGGCGACTGTCGTTTTCGCCACCCCACGCGATCTCCCTTCCGACCGCTTCTTCGTTGCCGGGAATGCCCAGCAATTTCACCGCCGACTCATTCAACACCACGGATTTCAGCTTCCCGAAATCAGCATTGTGATCGAGTGGCGTAAAGCTCCGGCCCGCCAGGATTTTTATTCCATACGTCTCAAAGAAACCGTAATCGACACCATAGTTGCTCAAAGTATACTTTTCATCTGCCGGGGCGTCGGCCAGGCGTATGCCGAACGAACGGCCCAGGCGTGAGCCCGGCAAACGCCCGCTGGTACTGACTGAGGTGACACCGGGGATCTTAAGCAACTCCTGTTTATAGTCTTCCACCCGTTGAACGAATGTAGAATCCCACGCGGTGAGCTCCGGTGAGTTTATGATCAATGTATTGTGAATGTCGATACCGAGGTCGGCGTCATTCATATAATTGAGCTGCTTCGAAACGATCAAAGTACCGGTGATCAACGCCGCCGAAGCCGTGAACTGAAATACGACCAGGAATTTACGGAGGAAGCTACCGCTCGCTGAGCGCTGGAACTTCCCCTTCAGGACCGTAACCGGCTGGTAGGCCGACAGTATGAACGCAGGGTAAAAGCCGGATAGCAAAATACCGGCGATCATGATCGCCACCAGCCCCGCAATACTTACCGCATTCATCTCGCTGAAGACTGTCAACCACGACAGGTTGCCGCGGATGATCTGGTTGAAACCGCTTTGAGATACCTGCACGATGATGATCCCAACCACGAATGCGATCAAGCTCACTAATATCGATTCAAAGATGAATTGTTTCATCAGTTGATTCTTCATCGCGCCCATCACTTTGCGAAGCCCCACTTCTTTCGCACGTTCTATTGCCCTCGACGTGGTGAGGTTGATATAATTGATCCAGGCAATCACGAGGATAAATACCGCCACCACCAGCATTCCCCACACAGCCTTGCCACTGGCCGTATCCGCGATGTCATACTCGTAGTCCGAATAGAGATGCGCCTCCTTCAAAGGCTGGAGATAGAACTTCTCGACGCTGCCCGATACCTTGTCGCCCTGGAAATAGCGTTCGCTATATGCAGGGAACTTTGCTTCTAGCGTCTTATAGTCGACGCCGGGTTTGAGGACCAGGTAATGACGCATGTCCGACCATCTCCAGCTTATGTCCGCTCCTTTGTCCTCGCCTTCATACAACGTTGAATAGGACGCCAGTGCGTCGAAGTGCAGATGTGAGTTCTCGGGAATGTCTTTCAGGATAGCGGTGATCTTGTACGGCCGGTCGTCGAGGCCCCACAAAAGTGTCTTGTTGATCAGGTCTCCGAAGTTGCGGTTCTGCACCGGAAAATATTTCAATGCGGTCTTTTCGGTCAGCACAATGCTTCGGGGAGCCTTCAATGCCGTTGACCGTTCGCCGGCCATCAACGGGTAATCGAAAACCGACAGCATGTGCTCATCGGCAAAGATGACAACGTCGCCGCGGTAGTTCCTGTCTTCGATCCTGACATTCAGATTACCGCCCGGCATCATCCGTGTATATTCTTCTATCTCCGGGTAATCTTTCGCCATCGTGGGACCGATGGTCGGGTACATGATCGTACCATGCTGGATCAGCTTTCCATGCTGAAAGCGATCGTTGGTCACACGATAGGTGCGATCGAATTTCACGTTGAACGTATCGTAACTGAGTTGAAATGTTACGAACTGGAAGATGAGCAGGCAGGCGGCCAGGCCAATACCCAGGCCGAAGATGTTTATCGCCGAGAACACTTTGTTCTTCAGGATATTGCGAAGAGCGATCTTCAGGTAGTTTCGGATCATAGATAATGGATACCGTTACTTTTTCGAAAAGTTACGAATAAATCCATAACTACGAAACTATTCGTATTTGAGGGTCTCGGCCGGATTCACGAGAGCCACCCTGACTGCGTGATAGCTGACCGTTAATAATGCAACCATGAGCCCTGCCGCCATACTTGCGGCGAACAATTCCCATCCCATGGGAATACGGAACTCGAATCCATTCAGCCACTTGTCCATTACGTACCACGAAAAAGGCATCGCCAGGGCAAATGCGATCAGCGAAAGCCAGACGTACTGACGGTTGAGGAGAACGAAAATGCTCTTGATGTCCGCGCCCATGACCTTGCGTATGCCGATCTCCTTAGTGCGGTTGATGGCGTTGACACCTGCCAGTCCGAACAACCCGAGACAAGAGATCAGTATGGCAAACACGGTCGACACGCCGACAATGCTCATTCGCTTTTCGTAATTATTGTATTGCGTCGCGATCTTCTCGTCGAGGAATGAGTATTCGAAGGGCTTGTCGGGGAAGAGGCTTCTCCAGGTTGACTCTATCTTTTCTATGGTACCGGGCACGTCGTTACCCGATATCCGGATGTAGCTGGCTATGATGTGTCCGCCTTCCTTACGATCCATGGTCAGGAACATGGGGTCGATGGGTCGTTCGAGTGACTGGAAATGAAAGTCTTTCACAACCCCGATGACTTTATAGCCGCGGCTGGTTGAGTCCTCCCGCCAGTTGAGATACGCATCCGAAAGGTCGGTCCAGCCCATGTCTTTTACCAGTGATTCGTTCACGACGAGAGATACCGAATCAGTCTGAATGCTCGGATCGAAATTCCGTCCGTACACCAACTGCATACCCATGGTTGGAACAAACGCCGGGTCGACGGCATAGACATAGGCCGAATGATTGACGTCGTTGATCTTATAACCGTAGCGGTTATAGCCTTCTGCGAACGGCTGACTGGTGCCCCCAACGCTTTCGATCGCCGGGATCTTCTCGAGCTCGGTACGGAAAGTCAAGTATGTGCGTTCAGCCTCGTTGTTGTAGGCGGCATGTGTCGGTATGGTGATAATGGCGTGATGATTGAACCCAAGATCTTTCTTCGCGATAAATGCCATCTGCCGGTACATGATCACAGAACTGACGATCAGGAATGCCGACATGCCGAACTGAAGCACCACCAATGGCCGGGTGAATCCTGTCTGCAACTTGGTCGTGAATTTTCCTTTAAGCACCGCCACGGGTTTGAACTTCGCCAGGAAGATGGACGGATAGCTGCCGGCGAGAATGCCGACCAGCAAAGCCAGGCCGAATCCAATCATACCGAACTGTAGCCAGTTCACATTAGTAAGCGCTATCTGTTTCCCGGTAAATGAATTGAACGATGGGAGGAACAACACAACAAGCCCGAAACCGACAAGCAGCGATATCATTGACAGCATGATCGACTCGAAGCCGAACTGGTAGAACAGTTGTTTCCGTATCGCGCCGACCACCTTACGAATTCCAACTTCGGTTCTCCTGGATGCCGATGTAGTGAGGGCCAATGATATGTAGTTGATGCTTGCGATAAGCAGGATGAGTAGTGCGATCCCGCCAAGGATATAAGAGTACTGTTTATCACTGACCTTCTCCCACCCTATATCTTTCATGAGGTGTATGCCTGCCAGCGGTGTAAACGTATACTCCAGCAGCCTGAGGTTGGCTGGCACATTCCCCTCTTTCTTCCATCGCGCCAGGGTTGCACCGACATATTTATCGCACATTTTTGCGAGGTTGCGCTTGAAAACAGCTGTGTCGGCATCGGAACGGAGTTGTACGAAGACGGGCGTGTTGAAGTTCCCCCAGCTGGTCATTTGCTTTTCATAGCGGCCGCGGTTCTCAGATGGCATTAATATCTTGTATTCCAGGCTCGAATTGGCAGGCGCCGATTCAACAACACCCGTAATCGTGAACTGTTTCTCACCCTCGCCTAAGTCGATGCTCATTGTTTCACCGATCGGGTCCGTGTCCCCGAAATATTTCTCAACTATCTCCGGCGTGAGGACGATCTCGGATTTGTCTCGAAAGACAGTCTGTGGATTGCCTTTCAGCATCCTGAATGAGAACATGGAGAAAAAATCCTTGTCGGTGAAGGTGAATCGTTCGGAGAATACTTTGTCTTTGTAGCTGAATATGCCGCCTCCGCCGGCGAAGCGGGCAGCGTGTGTTACCTCGGGGCATTCATCCTGGATCGCTTTCGACAACCCGAGCTGAAGCCATGCCTCCCTGTGCCACCGGTCTTTCTCCTCCAGTTTTGGATCCCAATAATTGTAAGAGATCGATTCGATCCGGTAGATATCTTGTTTGTTTTCATGGAATTGATCGAAGCTTAGCTCATCCTTGATAAAAAGCCAGATGAGCATGCAGAACGCGATGCCGATGCTAAGTCCGAAAGCATTGATGAAGGAATACAGCTTGCGTTTCTGTATGTTCCGTACCGCTACCTTGAAGTAATTACCTACCATGATCGTGTTGATTAATTTTAAGACAAACCTGTTCCTGAGCAGTATGTCGAGCCTGAAAAAACGAATGACATTCCATGTAAACTTTCTGCGTGCCACAGTAACCCCGTGCCGCTCCGCATCGATGTAAAATTGTTCCACCAGATCTCCTTCAATGCCCTCAAAGAGTGGCGGCGGACAAATCCGCTCCAGCAACTGCAGAGGCATCTTTGGGGGTTGGATATCCGGGCGCATCTTGAGAATTAGCTACTCTTCTTTGAGCACACTCGCAGGATTCACGGATGCTGCACGAAGGGACAAATACGCCACACACACCAGCGCACCGATCATCACCATCAGTCCCGATGCGATGAATACCATCGGGTGTATCGATATTTTGAACTCGAACGTCTCCAGCCAGTAGTTCATCGCGAACCATGCAGCCGGTGTAGCGATCAACAGGCCGATCGCGATAAGCTTGATGTAGTTGCTGTTCATCATCACTACAATACCGGACCGGGTTGCGCCCAACACCTTCCTGATCCCGATCTCCTTCTTGCGTACCTCCGCGGAATAGGCAACCAATCCCACCAGTCCGATCATCGCGATGATGATCGATAGCATCGCGAATATTCCGAATATGTCACCGAGCCGCTGGTCTTCACGATAATTCGCAGCCAGGTCGTCTTCCAGGAAAGAGAAGTCCATCGGAGTCTGTTCTACCGTCGCGTTCCATCGACGTTCCACTTCACGGATAAGCCCCGGAAGGTCATCGGTCTTGTACTTGATACCCACCACGCGCATGTCGCCCCACATTCTTGATGTTACGTGGTTGAAGAAGAGAGGGTTGATCGAAGACCTGAGTGATTGAAAATGAAAGTCCTTCACGACCCCGATGATCGTTTGTCTCGGTTCATCGTCGCCGGGATAGAGGATGACCTTGCCGATGGCCTCTTCGGGAGTCCAGCCGAATAACCGGACGACCGTTTCGTTGGCGAGGAGCGCCGTCTTGTCGGACGCGTTGTGTTCGAAGTCGAATTTCCTCCCCGCAACCAGCTGGAATCCCATTGCATCGAAGTAATGGTCGTCGATCTTCACTGCAGTTATGGGCAGCTTGACGGTAGTTCCTTCGGCAGAGTAAATGTCTTCGTAGGTCCGGCCTCGCGGAACGTCCTGGGCAACGGCAGCGCTCACCACTCCCGGCAATTTGGAAATCTCATCGCGGAAACTGGTGATCTGAGTGTCAAGCTTTTCAGCATAGTTGATGATGAGTGTGTTCTCTTTATCGTAACCGAGATTGGTCTCCCGAAGGAAATTCATCTGCTGAACGACGACCACGGTCCCGATCAGCAACATGATCGATATTGCAAACTGAACGACCACCAGCGTGCTTCGCAAAGCCGAGTTACCCATGCCCGAAGCTATTTTTCCTTTAAGAACCTGGACAGGCAAAAAAGCCGTCAAATAAAACGAAGGGTAAAGTCCGGCAAGAAAACCGATCACGATCGCCAATACAGGAGTTGCCACCAGGAACAGGGGGTTGCCCCACAAGGTGAATGGCATGTCGTCCTGCAGGATAGAAACCATGATCAAACGGAGCCCTTCCACCAACGGAAGTGCAAGTATCATTGAGAAGAGGGCCAGGAATATCGACTCCATCTGGAACTGCGCGATGAGCGAATTTCGCAGAGCGCCCAGTGCTTTCTTCACTCCTACTTCACGTGCACGCTTGGTCCCACGGGCAGTCGACAGGTTCACGAAATTGATGGCGGCTATCAAAAGCACAAACAGGCCGATCGCGCCGAATGCATACGAATAACGGATGTCGCCTACGCTTCCCAACCTGTTGTCCTGCGACTTGAGGTGAATGTCCTGCATGGGCATGAGGTAAAACGACCAGTTGCCTTTGCCCTGCATGAAGTCGTCGTAGTTGATGCCGAAACGTTCGAACGAAGGCTTGATGATGGTCTCGCCGATCCTGATCATCTTTCCTTCGAGCGCAACCGGATCGGCGTCTGGCCTCAGGCGGATGTAAGTAACGACCTGTGTCCATATCCAGCTCGACTCGAACTTTTTGATACTCGGGTTGGTGTACATCGACAACAGGTAGTTAAATTGAAAGTGTGTATTTGCGGGCTGTGTCTCAGCAACCCCCGATACTTCGATGGGTGTTTTCTCATTTCCCAACTGAATGATCTTTCCCAGCGCCGGTTCGTTTCCGAAGAACTTCTGTGCGACCTCCGACGAGATCACCACTTTATTAAGGCCTTTCAATGCTGTGTTGGGATCGCCTTCCTTCAATTTGAACCCGAAGAAGTGGAAGAAGTTAGAGTCTGCTGCGAAGATGTATTTCTCGTTGAAGGCCATCACGTTGCCATCCACTTCGGTGAACCGGACCACGAAATCACCGGGCGTGTTGATGCGTGTCGTCTCCTCCACTTCCGGGTAGTCATTAGTGAGCAGCGACGCCAAAGGCAGACCTGTGGACCCGAACACACCGCCCTCGGTCCGCCAGATCAGCGTCTGATCGACGCGATATGTTCTGTCGGCATCCGGATGGAAGTTGTCGAAGCTGAATTCGAACGCGACGTAGTTAGCTGTAAGCAAACAACAGGCGATACCGAGCGACAGGCCGAAGATGTTGATGAACGAATATCCTTTGCTTCTCGAAATATTACGAAGCGTCAGTTGGAAGTAGCTTCTGAGCATGGTAAGGGAATTGTTTTGATACTTTAACTTATTTCTGAGTATGATCGAAAGGCGGAAGAATTTCATCGCGTTCCAGACCAGCCTCCGCACGGCTATAGTCTTTCCGTCGGTCCGCTCATCGTTATCGAACGCCTCGAGGAGATCTCCTTCGATACCTTCGGCAAGTGACGAAGGACAAAACCATTTAATAAATCCGATGGACCATCGGACTACCAGAGGATCTTTCACATTCAAAGGTCTACGCCGACGATCTTCAACTGCGGTACCAGTTTCCACAAGTCAGTACGCGCTTCCTTCATTGCCTGCAGCATGGCAAGGCCCGCGTTAGTCACCTGGAATATTCGCTTACGGCGCCCGCCGCGCGAGTTCGTAGCGCCACCCATTGAGGATTTCACGTAGCCCTTGTCTTCGAGCCTGTAAAGTGTGACGTGAACAGCACTCAGGTTCACCTCACGACCAATACGTAGCTTGATCTCTGTTACAATCGCGTTGCCGTAAGCTTCCTGCTGGAGGATCCCGACCATGGTAAGGACAAGTTCTTCGAACTCGCCAAGAAAATCTTTAGCCATAATTTCAATTTTGTTGCCGGGCACCGGCTGCGCAGCCTACCCCGAATCCAATTAGTATATACTTTGTAAAAGTAATGTACGGATTTCTATATACTTTGTTATACAAATCGATAAAAAACACCAAATATCAACATCCAACTCTGAATGATGATGTTTGAGGCTTTTGGGCTTATTCGTATTTAAGAGCTTCGCTTGGATTGACCCACGACGCCCGGACCGAGTGAAAACTCACCGTCAGCCAGGCAGTCACCAGGGCAATGGCAACCGACAGCAGGAAGACGCCGGCACCGGGATCTATTTTGTACGCGAACCCATCCAGCCACTGTGAGATGAGCCAGGTAGCGACGGGAATGCTGACGACGATCGCCACAGTGACGAGCAACGTGAACTTCCGATTCAGCATTATCACGATCTGCGATGAAGAGGCTCCAAGAACTTTTCGGATACCGATCTCTTTGGTGCGTTGTTCTGCTGTGAATGCCGACAGGCCGTAGAGTCCGAGGCACGAAATGAAGATAGCCAGCAGTGTGAAGAAGTTGATGGCTTTGCTGAAGACCTGGTCTTTCTCAAGCAATGCGGTGAAGTTGCCGTCGACAAAGTGATACGTGAACGTCTCGTTGGGCATGATCTCTTTCCATTTCTTTTCTGCCGTAGCAAGGAAATCTTTCACCTGGCCGGGCTGCAGCTTGAACCCGATCTCTCCGTGATTGTCGGTGAGCCGGATCGTGGTTGGCGCTATGGCTTTGTGAAGCGTCTCCCAATGAAAATCGCTGACCACACCGATGACTTTATCGGTCTTGTTGATCACCGCGCCGATCGGGTTTTCGGGAAGCCCTAATGCGGCGACGGCCGACTCATTGAGTATGATCGATGCGGAGTCGGAGGCCAGGTTTTTATCGAAGCCCCTTCCCTGCACGACCTTCATGCCCATCAGGTCGACATAGTCGGCGTCCCCGAGATAAGTGTTGATAGTCAGTCCTTCAGTCATGTCCGACGTCTGGTAGGTGTAAAACGCCATGTACCGTTTACTGCCTGGCTCACCGGCGTGAAATGCGGAACGGACAACACCGGAGTGAGCATCCAACTCATTCTTGAATGCTTCTGCTTTGCTTTTGTCCATCAGGTACGCGTGGTCTACCGTCAGAATGTTGTTCTGATCGAAACCGAGCTCCTTGGTCTGGACGAAATGCAGTTGCTGCTGGACAACGATCGAGCACACAATAAGTATCATCGATACGGCAAACTGGAACACAACGAGGAAATTCCGGAAACCCAGTCCACCTTGTGCCGACACGTTTCCTTTCAGTACCCTTACGGGATTGAATGCGGTGAGGTAGAATGCCGGGTAGATGCCGGATACGATCCCGACGAACACCGAGAAGCCGACAAACATCAACACGGTGGATGCATTCTTCCAGATAGTGGTAAGCAACGGGCTGCCGGTAACGTAAGTAAAGGCAATAAGAAACATCTCGGCGAGAACAAGCGAGAGAACCATTGCGACGGTACTGATCATGACAGACTCGGCGAGAAACTGGAACATGAGCCTCTGTCGCGAAGTACCCATGGTCTTTCGGATGCCGACCTCTTTCGCCCTGCGCGAGGCGCGTGCGGTGGTGAGGTTGATGAAGTTAACGCCCGCCAGGGCGAGGATGAACAACGATATGGCTGAAAATATATAGATGTTGGATTCGCTGCCGCCGGGTACGAGCTCGTGACTAAGGGACGATTTCAGGTAAACGTCCGGGAGGGCGTGCAAGTGAAATTTGACGGCATTCGGATTCTTCACATAGTCATCCAGTGACGTAAAGCCCATCGCTTTGCCGGTCTCGGGGAACACGTTGTTCTCGATGACGCGGTCGAGCGCTGCCTCGAGGTCTTTTCGTTCGAAGTTTTCCCTCAGCAAAAGAAAATTGTAGAATGAGGCCGAGCTCCAGGCGGGCTGTCCTTCCAGCACGTCGTGTATCGAAAGAAATATCGGAGACTTAACCGTAGTATTGAACTGAATGTCTTTTACGATGCCACTGATGAAGAACTCTTTTTTGTCGTTCCCCATCATCATCGATTTACCGAGCACATCGGTTGTGCCAAAGTATTTCATCGCGGTGCCTTCCGTGATTACCATTTCATTGGGGGCCTTCAATACTTTTTGCGGATCGCCGGCAATGAATTCATTAGAGAATACTTTGAAAAACGCAGAGTCGGTATAGAAAACGAACGGTTCGCGGAACGCCTGACCGTTTACTTCAACGGGCAGGTCGCGCTGTGCCCTGATGCGCGTTGCGGCTTCGACGCCTTCAAATTGCTGGGGCAGCACGTCAAACAAACGCTCGGGTCCGTTGCCGAAATTACCGATGTTGAAAAAAGAAATTCCAATCTTATAGATCCGCGCGGAGTTGGCATACCCGCGGTCGTAGCTCCATTCGCCATAAACAAAAAGGAATATGACGAGACTGCAGGCAATGCCGATCGCAAGACCCACTACGTTGATGAGGGAATACGAAAGTTGCCGGGCCATCGAACGGTAGGCAACAAGGAGGAAGTTACGGACCATAGCTTAAATTTACGATTTACATTTTATATCATTCATATTTCAAAGTCTTCGCCGGATTGACCAACGCTGCCTTTAGGGTTTGAAACCCCACTGAAGCAAATGCGATCAGCACCACGCCGGAGCCCGCGATGATGAACCACGCAGGATTCAGGTGTATCCGGTACGGAAATCCCTGCAGCCAGTTATCCATCGCATACCACGCGATCGGCCATGCGATCAGGTTTGCCACCAGCACCAACTGAATGAACCCTCGCGAAAGCAACAGTACAATATTGCTGACACTCGAACCAAGGACTTTCCGTATACCGATCTCTTTTGTCCTCTGGGTGGTCAGGAACGATGCCAGGCCGAAAAGGCCGAGACAGGCAATGAATATCGCCAGCGCTGTAAACAATGTAAATATGTTTCCGAACTGGCGGTCCGATTCATACTGCCGGTTGAAGAATTGATCTAGATAGAAATGGTCGATGGGATTTCCGGGGAAGAACCGGTTCCACGGTTCCTCGATGGCGGACAATACCTCGCGGTAGTTCTCGCCGTCCATTTTGAAAGCAAAGAACCGTGCGAAAGTCGGAGTATAACGAAAGGCCAGCGGTACGACAGCTTCCTTCAATGACATCTGGTGGTAGTTTTCGAGTACACCCACAATTTCAAAAGTATCGCCCTGGATAACGCGCTGTCCCAATGCTTCCTCGGGTGACTTGAAGTCCAGCGCTTCGGTCATGGCACGATTTAGAACGATGTTGTGCCTTTCGTCTGGATGCTGAATATCGTAGCCCCGTCCGGCAACGATCTCGAGTCCGAAGCCGGCGACGTATTCATGGTCGATACCGACGGTGTATGCCTGTACGTTTCCTTCGGGTCCGCCGACAAGGCGCCGCATGCCGCTGGCCCAATAGATCTCATCGCCGGGAACATTACTCGCGCCGGTGACACTCTTCACGCCGGCGATTTGCAGGGCTTCGTTTTTGAAACTTTCCGCTTTGTGAAGGAATGTGGAGTCGGTCACGCCCGGACCTTTAATGACTAAGGTCTTGTTGATGTCGATGCCCAGTTTCTGGCTTCGCATGAAGCTCAATTGCTGGAAGACAACGATCGACCCGACGATGAGCATAACCGATGCGCTGAACTGGAACACAACCAGTGATTTACGCAATACTCCGCCTTGCGACGTTGTCATTACTTTGCCTTTGAGAACACTGATCGGTTTGAACCGGGACAAGACCATGGCGGGATAGAACCCGGACAATAAGGTACCTCCCACAAATAATCCGCCCAGCAATAACCAGAAGTCTCCGTCGAGCATATAGGAAACCGGTATTGGCCGGCCTGCAAGATTTGAAAACGAAGGCCATAATAATCTCACGGCGATCAATGCAATCCCCGACGCGAAAAAATTGACGAGGAATGATTCCGCGAGGAACTGCCCTCGCAGCTGCGAAGCCTGTGCCCCCATGGCTTTCCTTACGCCTACTTCATTGGCGCGGTCGAATGACTTTGCGGTGGCGAGATTGATGTAGTTCACCCAGGCAATGATCAGAATGAACAGGGCGATGAATGTAAGCGCATAAACCGAATCGCCGTCTCCGCTTTCATCGGGCTCCGACTCCTGCAGCAGGTTGGCGTACAGGTGAATGTCGGTCATTGGTTTAAGCACGAAGGCTTGCTTACTATTCCTCTTCTTCCAGGCTTCGTTCAGTGCATTGAAAACGAAGTCATCCCACTTGGCCTGGAGGGCTTTGACATCTGTACCTGGCTTGAGCAGTACATAGGTATTGAAATCATACCAGCCCCATCCCGTCTCAGCCTGGTTTTGGGCGGGGGGCACATTGGCTTCGTACAACGTCTCATACGACAGCAGGAAATCGAACTTGATGTGAGAATTTACCGGAATGTCCTGGAAGACGCCCGTCACTTCATAGTTCTGATCGCTATCCACCTTTATTCGCTTTCCAACCGGGTCGACTGTTCCAAAGTATCTCGCCGCGGCTTTTTCGGAAATGACTGCCTTGTTAGGTCCTCTTAGCACGTCTTCCGCGTTGCCTTTCAAAAGCTTCCACCCGAATACTTTGAACACCGATGTATCGGTTACCTGCATTTTTTCTTCACGATGCGCGACCACGCCATTTTCCGGGCTCTCATAGCGTACGATGCCACTTACCGGGTAGAGCCGGGTGAACCTTTCGACCTCGGGAAAGTTATTCTTCAACGCCGGCCCGACGGCGGGTACGGCGGCAGCACACTCGAACCGGAGCTTGCCGTTCTGCCAGTAGTCGTATTCCACGCGAAAGATGTCGCTGGCGCGGTCGTGGAAAGTGTCGAAGCTGCGTTCGTACTTCACGTACTGAAGAATGAGAAGGCTTGCCACCAATCCCAACGAAAGACCGACAACGTTCAGCAACGTAAATGTCCGGTGCTTCATGAAGCTCCGGAGCGCGGTTTTGAAGTAGTTCCTGATCATGCTTGAGTATAATAAGAGATAAGAAGTGTTATTCGTATAGTGTTATTCGTATTTAAGGGCCTCGGCGGGCTGCGTCCACGCCGTCTTCAAAGTCTGATGCCCTATCGTCAGCATGGCAATCGTCAACGAGATCCCTCCAGATATCAAAAATACAACCCAGCCGATATTGACACGGTACTCAAAGCTATCGAGCCACCCCTGCATCAAATACATCGTCAGGGGGACGGATATCAACAAGCAAACGGTAATCAATATTATGTACTCGCGGGACAATAGTACCAGTAGCGATCCTTCGGTCGCTCCAAGCACTTTGCGTATGGTGATCTCCTTGGTCCTGTTCTGCATAGCCAGTGAGGCGAGTCCATATAAGCCCAGGCTGCCGATCAGGATGGCCAGAACTGTAGCGACACTGACGATCTTGCCGAGATTCTGATCGGCACGATACTGTTCTTCGAGAGACTGATCGACGAATGAGAAGCGAAATTCTTCCTCGCCGGAAATCGTCTCCCACGCGCTTTTGATCTGGTCGAGGCCGGCGGCTGTTTCACCGGCTTTCAGACGTACGATGAGCTTGGGTACCGGCCGCTGATCCACTCCAATGTTTTCGATACCTGCGGCAATGATCTCGACATTCTGAACGATAACTAGTGAGGGCACTTTGGTGTATAACGACGTGTAGTTGAAATCTTTTATGACGCCGACGACCTCGTGATCCAGGAAGTTTTTTCCGGGTATCTTCTTGCCGATGGGATCGCTCCACCCGTACTCTCTTACAAAGGCCTCGTTGACGATGACTGCACGGCGTATGTCGGAGGTGTTCGCGTCGTTGAAGTTACGGCCCAGGGCCATCTCCATCCCCATGACGGGAATGTACTCATCGTCGACCGCGTTGATATCGAATGTGCGATAGACGGATTTATCGTCGGTGTAGCCGACGTTCACCCATCCCCCGTTACCGAAGTCGTGTGAGGCGGCACAGGTGGCGGCGATGCCGGGTTTACCGGCGAGGGCTGTCTTAAACAGTTCAGTTCTTTCGAAGCCCTGTTTCACCAGCTCGGCCATGCGCGGGCCGCGGGGAAAGTTCATAGGCACAACGACGAGCTGTTCTTTATTGAAACCGAGATTCTTGTTCTGAAGAAATCCCAGCTGATTACGCATCACGAGCGTGCAGGTGATGAGAAAGATCGAGAGCACCAATTGCACACCGACCAGCACTTTACGCAACACCTGTTTGCTGCCGCCCGATTGTACGGAACCCTTGAGAATGGCCACGGGCCGGAATGCCGATAGGACGAAAGCCGGATAGCTGCCGGAGATCAAACCGATGATGAGTAAGAGCGACACGATCAATGTTGCCAAAAACCGGTCGATGGGAAACACGAGCTCTTTCCCTGCCAGGTTATTGAATGTAGGGAGGCTCAACACGGCCATCGCGACGCCGATTACCATTGAGATGGTCGTTATAAGAATCGCCTCGCCGATAAACTGTGTGATGAGCTGCTTCCGGGCTGCGCCGACCACTTTGCGGATCCCAACCTCCTTGGCTCTTTTCATGGAGCGGCCGATGGAGAGGGTGACGAAGTTTATACATGCAACGAATAATATCAGTAAAGCAATCGCAGCCAGTATGAGACTGTATTTGGGGTCGCTTACCGGCGCAAGGCCGACGGGAAAACTTGTATCGAGGTGGATGGATGTCAGGGGCTGGAGTCCGGGTGCATACTTGCTTTCGTTAAATCGCTCTTCGCCAAGGAGCGTCTTGAACAAGGCAGGGAATTTTCCCTCGACGACCTTGGGGTCAACATCGGGGCGGAGCATCACATAGGTTTCGGGACTGATGTTGAACCATGACTCCGTAAGGCGTTTTGTGTCGTAGAGCTTCGGGTAGTTGAGGTCGGAGATCATCAGGTAAAAACCGATACTTGAATTGGTCGGAACCCGCTTGCTTACGGCAGCGACCGTAAACTCTTCGAATGTCTCCCCAAGTTGAACCGAGATCACTTTGCCGATAGGATCTGAGTTGCCGAAAAATTGCTTCGCTTTAAATTCCGATATGACTATGTTGTTTGCCTTATCCAGAACGTCGCCCGTTCCCTGTATCATTTCGAAGTCGAAGACCTTGAAAAAATCGCGGTCGACGATATTGATCGTCTCACTAAAAATATCATCACCGATTCGCACCAGTGCGCCCATCTTGTTAATACGGATCTGGCTTTCGACTTCGGGGATGTTATCTTTTAAGGCCGGGCCCATCGGGAACGGTGTGTTCGTATAAAAGAACTGCTGGTTCTCGCCCCAGTCTTCGCGTGCATAGACCCGGTATATTCTGTCGGCGTTCGTATGAAACCGGTCGAACGTCCATTCGTCTTTAACAAACAGCGTGATGAGAATACAACATCCGATACCCAGGCTAAGCCCGATGATGTTAATAGCGGAGTGGACCTTGCTGCGGAATAGTGCGCGGAAGGCGATCTTGATATAGTTTCTGATCATGGCGGGGAAAGTTTGGTGGACGATTCAATTTCAGGCCAATTTCTGGGATTGCAGGCAAAATGTCGCGGGTACGATGGTTTAGATGTTTTGAGTTGGCAAAAAGTTGTGGTGAACCGGGGGCTGTCAGGGGCTGTCGGCGAAGTTTGGGGGATTTTTTGGGGGATGTCCGGGTTCGGGCGGTCCGGGGGTAGTAAGTAGTAAGTAGTAAGTAGTAAGTAGTAAGTCCGGAGCAGCTTTGGACACACGTCCTCCTCGAAATCAGTACTCTTTGCTACTTACTACTCGCTACTTATTACTGGTTAGAAAAAAGATTACCGGTTAGAAAAAAGAAAACGGGAACGACACAAGAGTTACTTGATCATTCCCGTCTTGTCAGGCCGAAGCCTTAGCCCCTGCTTGACCCTAAATTCGCCTTTACACTCCGTTGCCTTTGTCAGTTACCTTTCGATTACTGCTTTGGGCCAGCTGCCGACAAGTCGGAGCCACTCGTCACGTTCATTCCCGAAGGAGTTTGCGGACGTAACACTGTACCACCGTTCGTTTGTAGTCTGTCTTCCGGAGAAAACTGACTTTTGTTTTCCGGTTTTACCGTGTCGGTGTGTTAGTATCGACTTAGTGATATGAAGATATATTCCTTGATCATTCACACAAAAGAAAATGACAAAAAGAAATAAACAAGTTATTCACCAAGTTATTCACATCAATCAAGATCGGGCATCGCCGAAATTTTCTCTATGTATAGCCTTCTATAGAAAAGTTCCGCTCCCTCGCTCTGGAATTGGATCTTACCTTTCTTGAGGGGTGTTTCAACGTCGCCGTCGACCTGGCGGGAATGAAAAAGCTTCATGTTTACAACACCGTTGACGACGTGAATGGACGAATCTCCATAACAATACAATTCAAGGGTATTCCATTCACCGCTACGTTTTTCGCCATCGGAGCTTTTAATCACGTGGCGGCCCGACTTGCTCTTTTCGCTGAAAGAGGTCAGCACACCTGTGGGAGTATAGATCAGTCCGTTATCAACCGCAGCTATGACGGGAACATCGAAGGCGCCGCCCGCACATCCCCAGTAGTCGCCGCAATCGCCCTCCTGCACCTGGAACTCCTGGCTTCGCAGCCAGAAGCCACCGTCGGCGCCGTGGTCACCCACTCCATGATACAACAGTCCGCTGTCGCGTTTGTCATCCAGTTTCGGAACATGTTTGGCTTCGCCCCATTTGAACTGGACGGTCAAGTGATAATTGGAAAACTCTTCCGTTGTCGATAATCCACCGAAACGTTCGCCCGATACCCGTATTGCCGGCTCGCCGTCTACTTCCACGACGGAGAACACTTTGCCGGAATCGTTGTTCAAACCCGGACCGGGAATGGTGTCGAACTTCTTACGGGCCGTGTCGTAAGCGGGGCCGATGTAGGAGTCCCAGCCGGTCAGGTCTTTACCGTTGAACAAGCTCAACTTTTCCGTTTTCTTTGAACAAGAGAAGATCACGGTGGTGATCAATACTGCTGCGATGATGTTTAGTGATTTCATTCCAGTTGGATGTCAAGTTGTTGAATGTAAGCTGCCGGTTCGGGCGTAAGTGTAAAGAAAACCCGTATATTTTTTTTCTTGCATAGGATCGTGAACGTTCCCCGTAATTGATTTTCCGGTTTCACGTCCGACACACTGACGATCTCGCCGGCTTCTGCGAATACTTTCTGCGTCTCCACTTTCCGGTGCTCTACGTCGCTGTCAAGCCAGAAATTCTCCGCAAACATCGCACGCGCATCGAGACGTTCCCAGTTGGGAAGGATGCTCACGATCTCGTCCCTTCTTTGTATGAGGATTTCCGACGCCGGCAACGCGCGTTTTTTGATCCCTGCCAGTTGTATCAATGTGTCGAGCACAACACCATTCGGGAAACCAGGCGCACCGTAAGTATGATTGCTGAACGACACAACGCCCATGTTATACTCTGGGTAGATCCTCCACTCGCTGCCATAGCCCGGCAATCCTCCGCTATGTGATATCCTGACATTGCCGTTGCAGTCTTGTCTCCAACCCAATCCGTAGCCATAACCTCCGGCTGTGGGACATGGAATACCGGTACGCGTCCTGGCATTGGCTGCTACGCCGACTACCCGCCAGGGCTGATGCATTTCGCGAATAGAGCTTCTCTTGACCGGGCCTTTGTCTGTTTCATTTCGTGGCGGCCAGGCCGACAGGTGCAGGCTTATATACTTTGCAAAATCTTCGATGGAACAGACCAGTCCGCCCATCGCGCCATAAGCGCCATCGTGCAGCAACGGCTCTTCCTTCCATGTTTCGTCTTCCCACCGGTAACCCGGGGCAATAACATCGGCTGGTATTTCCGAATATTCCCACTTCGAATCGTTCATGCCGATGGGTTTCATGATGTTGTTCGTGATATACTGCTGGTATGGCATTCCCGACACGTTGCTAATGATCTTGCCAAGCAAGGCAAATCCCATGTTGCTGTATTCGAATGTGACACCGGGGACATTCGAGAATGAAATTCCGTCATTCACCTGGTCGAGCAGCTCCTTGTCTGTATCGTCGAGCTGACGGTCGCCCCAGGGATTATCTTCGGGAAACCCGGCCGACATGGTAAGGAGGTTGAGAATTGTAATCGGTGGCGCGTCTGCAGTGAGCGCTCCACCCCCGCTGAATTCGGGAATGTATTTTGAAACCGGCTCGCCTAAGCTGAGCTTTCCGTCATCCCGCAGTTTCATGATAGCCATACCGGTGAAGCTCTTGCTCATCGATGCGATACGGTAGAGCATCTTCGTCGACGCCGCGCGGTTGTCTTTGACATTGCCGATACCGGTGGCGCCCGAATATACCAGCTGATCTCCGACTACAACTCCGTAGGCGATCGAGGGGAAATGATTCTTCTCTGCATAATCCTTGTACAACTTGTCGACTACCGGGAAGAATTGTTTCATCCGGTCGAAAGCAGCGCTATCGGCAAAAGCTGGAATGGAATATTTTTGAATGGAGCCGGTGCGGGTATCGACAGCAGCCGGGTTAGATTCTTTAGTGCATTCGCCGAGCAGAAGCATTGCGGCGAACGGGAGTATAAGCCTTTTCATGCGGAATGAGTAAGGCTAAATATAAAACTAGTTCTGGTATTTGCGGTTGGGGGTTATGCCGGAAAGTGGTTTCGGGAAGAGGATTTCCATGAAGAGGGTTTTTGGGGAGCGGGTGCACCTTGATATACGGTGGGGTCCCCTGCTAGCATTTTGAGAGGGTGGCATTTAATAGCCGGGGCAGGGACGACGCATGTCATAGCAGAGGTCGCCCTACTTCATCTGGATCAACAAGACCTTGCCCTCGACGATGCGGGAGCTTCGAAGCCCATTCAATTTCTTGATGTCTTTCACAGAAACGTGATATTTCTCGGCGATATGCCCCAGCGTATCTCCGGAAACAACCTTGTGATGTATGACATTCGCATCGTTCGCTCTAATGACGGGCTTCGAACGGGTAGTCGACGCGATCACGGTGGTATTCACACTGCTCCGCAACGCCTTGTGTTCGATAACGAGTGTCTTTCCCGCAACGATGCTCGAGTTCCTGAGCTTGTTGCGCGTCATGATCGAACCAACACTCACATTGTATTTGTCGGCTATCTCCGAAAGTGTTTCCCCATTCCTGATCTTGTGGCGTGTGCTGATCAGCTGAGGCATCACGATGTTGTTGGCGATCAACGTGGAATCGATATTGATGCCTGACACTCCTTCCATCACCAGTGAGTCGAGGGCGAAGTTTTCATTGTATCGTTTAACCGTATTGCCGAATGCCTGGGAGAACAGTCTGCCCTTCAGCAAATAACCTTCTTTCGTTAAATGAATGTAATCGGGACGGGCCAGACGTGCCGAGACCCATTTTGCCAGTGCATACTGACCGCCGGAGATCCGGTACCAATCATAAAACCCGCAGTTCTGTTCTTTGGCAATGCGACGCATCATGGTCGAAAATTCTTTCGCGGCCGCGACGTTTGTTCCGCGCCTATACATGTCTTGGGTGCTGGTAAGTAGGATCGACACGCCGGGAGAAAGCTGCCTGATCCAGTTGATGGTCTGAACGATCTGCCTTCCAAGCTGTGCGGGTATGCGCTGGTCGTACAGGAAGTCGTTGGTACCATAGTCAAGAATAACGAGGTCGGGAGAAAGAGCCGGCAGTTGTGTGTCGATCATCACCTGTTCGAGCACTGCCGTGTACGGCGCTCCGCCTACACCCAACTGGTGATAGACCAGGCCCCGGTTCTGCTCGCTCTCCAGGCTGATGCCATAGAACTCAAAGTTCAACTGCTGATCACGGGCTTTCAGTAACTGGATATGAACGAAGTCGCTGCTGTCGGGAATGATGATCTCAACGAACGGCATGTCGTCGGGGTAGGTAGATGCGGGAACCACGGTCTCGTAGTTCCTGGTCATCACCCTGAAGTCGAAACTTTGAGGGCCTGCCCTAAAGAAAAGCTTGAGGCGTTTGTAGTGCGAAGGCAAGGGCTCCCTGAACGTGATGCTGAAACCGGCGGCCGGGTCGATGGTGCGGATGGTCATACCCGAAACTCCGAGAGGGAGGCGAGGTCGCGGCTCGAGGGCTTTCGAATATTGCCATTTGCCGTAATGAACGGTTTTGTAGTCGAGTGGCGAATACGTTTTGGCGGCCGAGTACGGGAAGATGATCCCATAGCCACCTTCGCCCTTCTGGTTCTGCATGTACTTGCGCACTTCTCCACTGAAAATACCCGGCTGTACGTGCGAGTCGCCGAAATGGGCGACGGTGATCTTCGGGGTCGTATCGTCTTTCCATTTGTTGAGGAAATTGGCCAGGGCCGACCGGTCGTAATACTCTATATAATTGAACTCGTCGTGGAAGAACTTAAAACCGATGGTATCGGGAGCAATACCCGTGGAATCTTGCGTCGCAGCAATTGCCGCAACGGAGTCTTTGGCGATCACGGCCGCGGTGGTGTCGGACCCGATCGAGGGCATGATGCGGACAGAGTCTTGTGCCATTCCTGCCAGAGAGGACACTAAGCTCAAAGTCAAAAAAATTACTCTCATACTTTTGTCAAAGTCCTATGGGTGATTTGCAACCGTATCTGTCTCCTGCACTTTAACATCTTCCTCTGGTTTCGCCTCTTCCGTGGGCTTATAGCTTAAAAAATAACGTCCGCGATAGGACGCAAACTTCGAATTCACTGCAAAGGTATTATGTAAAAACATAATTGCAGTGATCCCATTGGTTTTTATAAAATCGGTCAGATTCACGTCGTAGTAGCGATAATCCATCACATAAACTGTTCCAAAATGGAGCGCCAGGTAGGGAGCCACGGCGTTGCCGAATGAGTCCTTGATAATCAGGAGTTTTTCTGTGTTCACTTCACTCTCAATCCTCACCAGGGGATGGTCGCCGCCGAGGAAATTCGCGTAGTTGGAGACATTGCTGAAAAGGTTGGTCTTTTCGAACCGCCCTGAATCGATGTTGTACCGGAAGGTCTTCGTAGGGATCGGCAGCTTGTAGTACTCCACGCTGTCTTTGATGTCCCGCAGGCGTTTGTCGAGCGTAATGCCGTATAAGGAGCCGAGAAACTTCTTCTTCAGCCTCTTTTTTTCAAACTGTTTGAGCTCATAGGGCTCGAGCCCAGCGCTGCGACAGAACCCGCGGTAAGCGTAGTATGCTCCGAGGCCCGTCCAATGGTGGTCGGTATTAAAGTAGATGTACCGGTCGGTATGTTTTGCCAGCTCCGAATAGGCATCGGCAAACACGATGGTGGAGTCGAGTAAACTTTTTACAAAATCGATGTTGCTCTTCTCACTGCTCGAAGAATTTTTGTATTCCTCCGGAAGGTAGAAATCGATGGGCGTCGGTGCGATCATACAATAGATCTGTAGCGACTCGAATGTCTGATGGTATAAGTTGACCATATCGGCGTAGCGGCGCGATATCTCCGAGGTGGAGCTGAAAAGCTGAATCGCCCTGCCGTTATAAACTATGATCGACGATGATTTATTATAGTCGGGCGTCTTCACCGTGTCCTTCTTCGCCGGCTTTTTCAGACTGTCGGCCTTCACGACCCGCAAGGTGTCTTTGACGTCTTCGACGGGATCTGCTTCCGCCCCACCCGTTGCCTGATAAATTTTAACGCCTGTCGAATACCCTGCGGCATCCTTAATGCCCGAAGCAAGCGTCACCAGGTCATCGCGCACGGGAAAGTTGTCGGAATAAAAAAGGTCGAGGCTGTCGGTATATCCGCCTTCGAAGAGGGAATACAGGGAGAACTCGGGCATAGGAACCAGCGTACGGTTCTCGATCTCTGAAACGGTTTTTGAAGGAGTCAGCATCGACACCAACCCTACGATGCATAGCACGGATATAAAAAAGGCGCTGTACAGCAGCCCGGTCCCATTGTCGGGCCAGGGTCTGTTCCCCGGCATCCCACGGCTGGACCGGGGGACCGGGGGATCCCGTGGAGTTACGGCTTGATATTTATTCTCCTCCTTCATATCTCAAAGATCTAAAATCTGAAGTATAAAAACGGGTTAAAAGTCTTACCCACCAACAGCGTTACAGAAACCAGGAACAGGACAAAAGCCAGCACAGCAAGGGTCCAGAAATGAGATCTCCCCGAGACCCGCTTTTCTAAAAATGTATTTACAATTCCGAACACCGGCGTACAAAGGACCAACGCGGCCAGCAACCACCATACGTGACTCTTCAGCGACTCGGTCAACGACAGGCCCCATGCCTCGTTATCCCCTCCCCCGAATAATATCTTAAAGAACGTCCCTAACGTACTAAGATCTGTAAAGTAAAATATTGCCCAACCGATCAACGCTATAAACAAGAGGTAAGCGTGGGAAATAAACTTTGGAATGCGTTCGAGGACCTTCAGCAGGAATGCCCGTTCGATCCAGATGAGTAAACCAAAATAAAGGCCCCAGAAGATAAAGTTCCAACTGGCTCCGTGCCATAGTCCCGTCAGGAACCAAACGACAAGAAGATTTCGTGTAGTATTCTTCTTGTTGCCTCCCATTGGTATGTACAGGTAGTCGCGGAAAAAGGAACCCAGTGAGATGTGCCATTTACGCCAGAAGTCGGTGGCTGACGTAGCCGTATAAGGGTATTTGAAATTTTCATGATAGTGGAAACCATACATCCACCCCATTCCAATGGCCATGTCTGAATAACCCGAGAAGTCGAAGTATATCTGGAGGGCGAACATCAGCAGGCCGTACCAGCTGCCTGCCACCGTCATGGATGCGGGATCTACATCGAGGAACTGTGCCACCAGTTCGCCGGCGATATTTGCGAAGTATACTTTCTTGAACAGTCCGAAGCAGAATCGGAGAAACCCGCGGCTCATTTCGGAGCCCGATACCTGGCGGTTGTTGATCTCTTGCTCGACGTGGGCATAGCGTACGATCGGACCGGCGACCAACTGATGAAACAAGGAAACATACATCAGGAAACGGAGATACGACTGCTGAGCCCGGACCTCGCCGCGGTATACGTCGATCACATACGACATGGTCTGAAATGTATAAAAAGAGATCCCGATGGGGAGGGCGAATGACGGTACGTGCATGGAGATACCAAGCACGGCGTTGATATTCTCGACGATGAATCCGCCGTATTTGAAAGTACCGAGTAAACCCAGGTTAACGGCGAGGGACCCGACCAAAAAAGCCTTGGCGTACCGTCGATGTCGCTCCATCAGGATGGCGTTGACGAAGTCGACGGAGGCGGAAAATATCAATACGATGATCCAGAAGGGCTCTCCCCATGCATAGAAGATCATGGAGAAGATGACGAGCATCCAGTTGCGATACGCCTTGTTGCCGGAAGCGAAGTATAGCGTGAGGCTGAGCGGGAGGAATAAGAAAATGAAGAGTAGACTGGCGAATACCATTCAATGACCGGGCCTTTGCTGCTTGTTATAAAGCCGCGAAGATACTAGGAATTTCGGGATCGGGACGTCAATTCGGCGCAGTATTCATTAACATGTAGAGTCCCAAAAGGCCGACCGGCACGGCGCGATAAAGGATGCCCATATAGTCCGCCGAATACTTTGAGCCGGTCACCACGAAATAGATCATAAACAGGCAGACGACGCTCAGTACCGTCGTGCCCAATGGCAGCATCTCATCCTGGCCCCCGTTCAAGCGGAGTATCGTGAAGAGCATCCCGATTATGGTAATGCCGATCGCACCCCACGAGATCCTCGGGAGCAAGTTGGTGGTATACCAGGCTCCGAATCCGCCACGATTGTCATCGTCCGGTCTCGTGATAGGTCGATAAGCTGAAAACCCGATCACTCGCTCTTCAAGACCTCGGCAGGGTTACTTCTCGCGGCCTTCAGAGTCTGCGTGCCGATCATGATGAAGGCGATCAGCAGCACTCCGAGGAGGCCGGCGAATAGCTCAAAGGCTCCGATCGGATTGTGAAACTGGAAATTGGAGAGCACCACCCCCTGGAAGAAGAAGTAAGTGGCAGGCAGCGCGATCGCCGCCGATATGCCAAGCATCCACGCAAACCCCCGGCTCAGCAACAGGACGAGATTGCCGGAGCTGGCGCCCATGACCTTTCGGATGCCGATCTCCTTCAGTCGTGTTTCGGTAGCAAATACCACCATACCGAATAGACCTAACGACGCAATGGAGATGGCGAGGAAGGAAAGGAATCCGACCACTTTGATCATGGCAGAGAATTCACTGTAAGCCTGTTCGATCGAATCTTTATAGAATACAGCGTCGAGCGGGTGGACACGATCGGTCTTTTTCCAGATCTGTTCGATCTTCGTCATAGTTGCTACCGGGTCACCAGCCTGTATTTTCAGATTCAGAAACCCACCGGTTTCGTTGATCCAGTAGGTGAAGATGACAGGCTCGATGGGGTTGTCGACTTTTCCATAATGGAAGTCCTTCATCACGCCGACAATGTTGAGCTTCTTCCCATCAAGAATGATCTGTTCACCGAGGGCTTTCGTATAGTCGCCGGTGGCGATTTCGAGTTTTTTCAACGCGGTTTCGTTCACGATCACTTCAGTAGCGGCCTCTTTCGTTGCGGGGCGGGAAATGAAATTCTGACCGGCGATCAGCTGATGACCGTGCAACGGGAAGTAATTCTCATCGACAATGTTGAACCAGATCAGGGAAGAATCGCTCATGTTCTTATACTTGACGTGTCCGCCCCAGTAGCTACCGACACTGGTAACCATAGCTGATTTGGAGATGCCTTTTACTTCAGGAATCTCACTGAGCTCCTTTACGAGATTGTCTGCCTTGTTCCCCTGCAGCTTGATGTTCAGAATATTTTCCGTTTCGAAGCCGAGGTCGAACGCGAGGAACGACTTGTATTGCTTGAAGGCAATGAATGTCGCCGTTATGAACATCAATGTCAGTGTGTACTGAACAACAACCAGGCTTCGCCGCAGACTTAGTTGCTTGAACACCTTTACCGACGAAGTATCTTTTAGCGCATTGATAATATTTACTTTTGCAAAAAAGAATGCCGGCAGAGCACCCGCGGCAACACCGACAACGATCGAGAAGCCGATGAAGGAGACGAGCATGACCGGCGTTACGTCCAGCTTCACGATATTCTGAAGCTCCGGGGCCATGCCTATGAACTGTTCGCGCAGCACGAGGAACATCAGAAAGGAGATCAGCAATGCAAGCAGCGAAACGATAACCGCTTCGGCCATGAATTGCAGGCGTACTTGGCCTCTTCCCGCGCCGATCACCTTCCGCAATCCAACCTCCTTGAACCGGCGGATGGAACGCGCGATAGACAAGTTCGTGTAATTGAAACACGCCGACAGGATCACGACGAAGGAAAGTCCGCCCACGATCCAAACGACAACCTTCGACATCGTAGGTCCGATTGAGTTGCTGAGATCTTTTCCTAACGCGATGTCGAACAGACGCTGAAGTTCGAAACGACGCAGGTTATTCGGGTCGGCTGCGTTTTCTTCATTGGCAATCCGGTCGATGTGCGATTGTATTTTGCCCAGGTCGGTATTCGCGGGCAACACCATGTACACGTAGTTCGACCACATATTCCCCCAGCTTAGGAAACGGCGGTCGTCTTTTTTCAATTGCTCGATGGTAGAAAATGAAGCAATCGCTTCGAAACGAATGTGGGAGAACATCGGAATGTCTTTGAGCACACCGGTTACCTGGTATTCGATCGTGTCGAATTTTACCGCCTTACCGATCGCTTCCGCGTCGCCGAATAATTTCTTTGCCGATTGTTCGGTGAGCACCAGCGAATAGGGTTGATCAAGAGCAGTCGCGGCATCGCCGTGTATCATTGGAAACGTAAACACTTTGAGAAATGAAGAATCAGCCCACAATCCTGACACCGGCACTTTATTATCTCCCACAACAGCATCGCCACGGAAGTCATTACGCAGGATCGTCATGTCTTCTATACCAGGCACTCTCTCCCTGATCAACTTGCCCGCCTTAACGGAAGTGGACGCAAATTGACTTGACTCTCCGTCCTTCCCCGGCGACGTAATCAGTCTATATATCCGGTCGCCCTTCTCGTGAAACTTATCGTATGACCACAGGTCAAGGATGAACGATATCATCAGCAATCCCACCGACATACTGATGGCCAGCCCAATGATGTTGATGGACGAGAACAGTTTATTGCGCATCAGGTTGCGTCCGGAGGTTTTGATGTAGCTGCCGATCATGATCCAGTTGATTAATAGGTTGATGAATTGTGGTTTGCGTACTGTGTATGATCTGAAGAACTTAAATGCGTCTATGATGTAAATGAGTTTAGCACGGCGAGATCCCTTCGAAGCAAGATTTCGTTCAAAATATTCATTAAGGTCACCTAGCAGGTCTTCCGTAAGCTGTGGCTTGCAGTACCATTCTACAAATCGTTGTGCCCATTTCGGAGGGTGCATTTTCGTTGTTCGTTGTTCGTTGTTTCGGCTACTTCATTATTCGGTGTTGAGTGTTCGGTGCTCGGTGTTCGATATTCCCTACACCTTCTTCCAGACCAGCTCGGGTATCTTATCCCACAGTTGATCGCGCATCGACTTCGCCCGCACCAACGCCGCCTTACCGGGGATGGTAAGCTGATAAAACCTCTTCCTCTTCCCTCCACGGGTTTTCGTAGCCTCTCCCAGTAGACTCTTCACCAGTCCCTTTTCTTCCAGGCGGTTCAACACGGCATGTACAACACCGAGCTTTACGCTGCGCTTCGCATAGTTTTCAAGCTCGTCGCAAATGGCAACGCTGTATGCCTCGCTCATCAGCCCGGCAACGGTGAGCAGCACCAGTTCTTCAAATTCGCCGAGATTTGTGCCTTTCATTTTATTTATTCACTAAATGTATGTAAAATACATCCAAATATTGAAAGATATTATTCAAAAAATCTTACCACCACTTTAAAGGGAGCTCTATGGAATTGATCGACTCAACGATCATGTCAGGCTTGAACGCATAATTGTTCAGCTCTTCCTTCTTTGAAACGCCGCTCAGGACGAGAATGGTCTTGTATCCCATTTGAACACCACCCTGGATATCGGTGTCCATCGTGTCGCCGATGATCGTAGTCTCGGCGGTTTCCAGTCCGATGTATTTACGGGCGGAACGCATCATCACCGGGCTGGGCTTGCCGATCACGAACGCTTTCTTACCGGTAGCTTCCTCCATCATAGCTGTGGTTGCAGCGATACCCAGATTGTCCCATCCTTTTCGTTTGGGCGATGGATCGCGGTTGGTGGTGATCAGCTTTGCGCCTTCGAGGATCATGTTCACTGCCTTGCCTACCATCTCCAGTGTAAAATTCCTCCCCTCCCCGATCACCACGAAGTCCGGCTCGGAGTCGACCATAGTTAGACCGTGTTCGGTCAGGCTCGTGAGCAGTCCGCCTTCGCCTAAAACATACACCGTTCCGTTGGGCGCCTGGCTTGCGAGAAAGTGACCTGTTGCCATCGCGCTGGTGTAGATATGCTTGTCGTCGACAGTGATACCCAACCGCTTCAGCTTGCGTGTTGCCTCGAGGCGCGTGCGCTGGCTGTTGTTGGTCATGAAGGTGAAGGGTATATCTTTCTGGAGGAGAGTCTCGATAAACGTATCGGCACCCGGGATAAGCTCGTTACCGCCATAGATGACGCCGTCCATATCGATAAGTAAGCCGTGGGCCATTATTATCTTTTTGTGTAAAGATAATAATAACCCTGAGGGACTACTCGTAGCGCAGCGAATTCACCGGGTTTACTATCGCAGCCTTCCAGGTTTGCGAAGCAATCGTTAGCGTTCCCAGAATAACGATCGTAATAACACCGGAGAACATCAGTGTGAAAGAGATCGGGATACGGTAGGCATAGTTTTCGAGGAACATTCCTCCGGCCACGTAACCGGCGGGTAAGCCGATAACGATCGCTATTGTGATTAGCCACAGGAACGAACGACTCAGCACCATCACCACCTGCGTCGCATCAGCGCCCATCACTTTACGGATACCGATCTCCTTGATCCGTGTTTGGGTGGAGTACATCGCCATGCCCAGCATTCCAAGACACGCGAGTGTTATCGCAATAAAACAAACGTAACCGATTACCTTCAGCAGGTCAGTGAATCCCCCCCGTGTGTAGGCTTCATCGATCTCTTCATCCATCATCCTGGCCTGAAAAGGATGAACGGGATCAAGTCGTTTCCAGACGACCTCCAACTGGGCTTTGACCTTTTCCTTTTCACCGGGAACGATCCGCGCGCTCAAGAAACCGATCTCGTCGATTTTATATCGCAACGCCAGTGGACCGATCTTATAGCTTAGTGGGCGAAAATGAAAATCTTTCACGACGCCCGTCACCGTCAGCATGAGCGAGTCGTCGGTGTACAACGTTTGACCCATCGCCGACACCGGATCGGTAAATCCGAAAAGCGGCAGGGCCGTCTCATTCAATATGACATGCCGCTCCCGTTCACCTTGCAATGAAGGGTCGAAGTTGCCGCCTGCTATAAATGAAAGCTCCAGGTTATCGATATAGTTATTGTCGACTATAAAGTCGCGCATACCGAAAGGTTCGTCCGCGAGATTTCGTTTATAATCGCTCGACCGGTCGGCCCATGTACCAAGCTGATGCGACACTCCGCCGATCCTCACGATATCGGAAATTTTCGAGGCTTCGCCGGCCAGTTTTTCAAAGCCCATCCCTTGCAGGCGCACATTTATTGTATTTGCTTCATTGATACCGTAATCTTTGTTAAGCGTGTAATCGATCTGGTTATAAATCACCAGCACCACGATGATGAAAACAATGGAAAGCGAGAATTGTGTTACGATCAAAGCCTTCCGGAATACCATTCGTGAATACACTTTCATTCCACCGGAATCCTTCAGCACCTTGATGGGCTTGAAGGCAGACAGATAGCCTGCCGGCAACAGTCCGGCAATGATCCCGATCCCTATCGCGAATGCGAGAAAATACAGGTAAAGGCTGACATCCTCACCAAGAGTGATGTCGAACGAACGGGCTAAGCTAAGCTGCATGAACGCAGGCTTGAGCAACTGGAGGAGAACATACGACAGTGCCAGGGCGACCAGAGCGAAGACAGTTGATTCCCCCACAAACTGAGTAAATACCTGCAGGCGTTGCGCACCCATTACTTTCCTCACGCCGATCTCACGGGCACGGGTCAGCGATTTGGCAATCATCAGGTTGGTGTAATTGAAACATGCCATGATCATGACCACGGCAACGAGCACGCCCATGAAGACGAGTACCGTGTCCGGAACGCCGTTACCCATCCTGTTCGAAATCGACGGTCCGGGTGTGATCGAAGGCAGCGGATCGAGATAGAACTCATAACCTTTGTCGCGGGTCTCGAGCTTGAGTCCGGCGTAGTATTTCGAAGATATCTCCGCAAGCGACCGGTCTACCTCTTGGGTAGTATGTCCTTCCTTCAGCTTTAAGTAGACATAACCTGCATAGTAGTTATTCCAGTTTTCGAGAGACGCCCCCTGAAGACCGGCCTTCTCATACGCAGGAAGCGCTTCCATCGAACCGACGACCTCAAACTCAAAATGTGTTTTACTGATGAACGGTTTCAACACGCCCGTCACGTGAAACTCGCCAAGCTTGCCGAACGAGATAGTTTGTCCGAGTGGTTCCTGCCTGCCGAAAAGTTTTTCGGCCGCTACCTGCGTGAGCACAATGCCCTTCGGATCCTTCAACGCAGTTGCCGGATCACCTTTCTCGAACGGGAAGTTGAAAACTTCAAAGAACGACTGGTCGGCCATAAATCCCCCCAGCGGAATGTTCACACTTCCGTAGATGGCGTCGCCGGAGAACTGACGATTGATGCGGACAACCTTTTCAGAATAAGTGTAATCCTCGGCCATCACCTTCGCCAACGCGAGTGGGGCACTGGCATAAGGTTCCGTTCCGCCGTTGGTCCTCAGGGCGCGTGTGTTGATCCGGTAGATCCGGTCGGCGTTGTTATGAAAATTGTCGAACGTGAATTGGTCCTTCACGATCATAATGATTAAAAGCGCCAAAGACATTCCGACCGAGAGGCCGAGAAGATTGATAATGCTAAATGCGCGCTGACGGGTCAGGTTGCGCAATGCGGTGGTAAGGATACTCTTAAACATGGAAGTTAATTTACGAGTAACAGACAGCCGGAAGAAGGTGTTACTGTACGGATGTACCCAATCCTCAGAAAGTTGTACTGAACTACCGCCTGATCTTCTTCAACATATTGCCGACCTGGAGGTCTCCGTACCCGTAAATCCCTTCCGTTTTTGTGAATTGCGTGAATATGTCGCTGAAATCAGTGTAGCCTTTCGCAAGGAGGTCTTCAAGAACCTTCCTTGGCCGCTGGTTGCGTTTCCGCTCCACCTCCGCCCGGCAGACGTCCTCGAGAAAAGGAAAACAGGGCGACAAGGACCTGGAAAAGAAAGCGAGTGCAACGATATCGGCAGTCTTAAACGCATCCCAAAGATTTTCTCCAAGCTTGAAGTCGCCCTTGGTGAATGCCTGTCTTTTTTCGAAACACTGCAGCAGATCGGTGGCGGTGTGCCGGCCGAAACCTTCCCATTTGTTCGTGCCGCGGATGAGCGGGCTTATCCGGAAGATCTTCGTAAGGTTGCGACGGTTGAGCAATGATACGGTGAACCACATGTTAGCCTGGCAGAACAGATCGTTCTCGAACCACAGGTTCACCTCATCGTCGGGGCCGATGGTGTTGATCTTGTCGAATTCAGACTTGACTGTGTCGTAATACTCCTTTGGATCGCCGTCGAAAGCCGACTCTATGTATTCGCTGCGCTTCTTCCAAAAGATTTCGGGATCGTCGTCCTCTGCGGGACCGTCGATAAGACATTCCCTGCTAATAATAACAGGGCCCTCGAGATTCGTTCTCCTGAAGGTACCGGCTAGTGAGTCGCCGGTAAGGATATGATAATTGGTCATGGTAATTGGGTAACCTTGGTTTAGGGGATGAGATTCTCCGCATGCCATCCCCAAACCTACGTATCAACGGGTTTGTACATCTAATATTTACGATTTTACGGATAATTTTATGTTACGGACATTAGATGCACCATACAATGCAATAGTTTTAAAAGAACGCATCTTAGTTTTAAAATACTTCAACAAATAGATGTGATTGTCCGATAAAGGGTACCGGAATATTCGGTATATCACCGATGTACGATCACAGCTTAAGCAGGTCTTTGATCTTAATGACCTTGTCGAGGAGGTGGAAGTTGGACGGGAACTTGCCGGAATATCTTCCCATTACACCGAAGATAATTGTTTCTCACGGAAAGCACGGAAGCGCCTTTTAAAGAGTGCGTGCATTTTTCCGTGCTTTCCGTGTTTTCCGTGAGAGCTTTTATTCGTAGCGCAATGACTTTACGGGATTCGTTCTTGCGGCTCTTAACGTGTGTATACTTATAGTGAAGGCCGCCAGGAGCAATATTCCGGCACAGGGCATTACGAATGTCATCACCCCCATGTTGATCCTTCCCTCAAATCCCTGCAGCCATTGACTCATCACATACCATGCGATCGGCGTTGCCACCAGTACGGCTATGGCGATCAGGATCAGCAGGTCTTTGCCGACCAGTGTCAGGATACTCCCTACCGAGGCGCCAAGCACCTTCCTCACTCCTATTTCTTTGGTACGCTGAATGGCCATCAGTGACGACAGTCCGAAGAGTCCCAGGCAGGCGATGAATATGGCGAGAACGGAGAACAACCCGAACGCCTTACCGAATTGCTGGTCGGCCTTGTACTGTTCGTTGTAATAATCATCCAGGAAGAAATAAGAGAACGGGCTGCCGGGATAGAATTCCTTCCAAAGGCCTTCGAATTTCTGAATGGACTCCGCCGCGTTGGAGACATTCATCTTGACCGAATAATATCCGCCGGGCGCGCTGTAGTACCGGTAGATCAATGGCTCGACGGCTTTCTTCAGGGACTCCTGGTGATAATCTTTGAGCACCCCTACGATACGGAAAGTATCGCCCCAGAAATATATCTGGTCGTTCACGGATTCCTCGAGCTCTTTGAAGCCCATGAGCCGCGCTGCAGACTCGTTGAGCATGACGTTAGCGCTTTCGTTCGGAGCCTGGTCGGAAAAAGAACGACCCGCGACCACTTCGAGCCCGTAAGCCTTCACATAATCGTAGTCCATCATAATGATACGATACTGGTTGGCGTCCCGTTCGGTCTGACTCAACCGGCGTATGCCGCCGGCATTCCAGTCGGGCTGCCTGCCGGGCACCGCGGTGGCCGACGAAAACGCGGTGACTTCGGGATATGCAAGCATTGCATTTTTGAACACCTGGTATTTATCGAGGTAAGTCGAATCGGTAACAGCCGGCGTATTGATCACCAGCGTCTGATCTATATGGACGCCGAGTTTCTGGTTGCGCATGAATGCGATCTGCTGGTAAACGGTATACGTCCCAACGATCAGGGTGATGGAGGCGATAAACTGAACGATGACCATCCCTTTTCTGAACATTGCGCCGCTGGAAGTATTTCTGAATCTGCCTTTCAGGACGTCCACCGGTTTGTACGATGAAAGCACGAAGGCAGGGTACAATCCCGAGAGAAGGGAACCGACACCGACGAGGACTACAATGAATAACCAGAATCCGGGTTCCTTCAGCAGCGAAAAGCCAAATGAACGGCCGGTCAGCTCGCCGAACCACGGAGTAAGCAACACGACGGCCACCACAGCGGTGAGCACCGCGATGGTATTCAAAAATATCGACTCGGAAAGGAATTGCTGGACGAGCTGCGACCGGTAGCCGCCCATCACTTTGCGTACTCCCACCTCGCGGGCTCTTTCAATCGACTTGGCGGTAGAAAGGTTGATGTAATTGATCCATGCGATGAGGATGATCAGCACGGCGATGACACTGAGAAAGTATGTCGTATCGCGGCTGCCATTCGGCTTTATCTCCATCATGAAGTCCGAATCGAGATGGATATCGGGGAGCGCCTGGAGGTGAAAGACCATGGCTGCGTTGTCCGCCTTGAGCTCCTCTCCGTCACGCTGTGTTACGAAATCAGGAAGCTTCGCCTCGAGCGACGCGGCATCGGCATGTTTCGCCAGCTTAATGTAGGTAAGCCAACCATCCCAGTGCCATTCTTTTATCTCGGTTTCATCGGTGCGGCCGATCCTCTTTGCAAAAGTGGCCATCGACATCATGGCATTGATGCGCATGTGTGAATTCTCCGGGAGGTCTTTGAAAATACCGGTAACCTCGAAATCCGTTTTCCCTCCGTTCTTCAGGGTCTTGCCCAACGCGCTTTCGTTACCAAAGTATTTTTTCGCGAGGGATTCAGATATCACGATCTTATTGAGGCCATCGAGCGCGGTGGAGTCTACGCCCTCCACCAGGGGATAACCGAACACTTTAAAAAAATCCTTGCCTGCAAAAAAAACGTAACTCTCCTGGAAAAAGGTGTCGCCGTTCGACAAGACGGACGAGGTGGTGCGCATTCTTACCTGCGCTTCAACTTCTGGAAAATTCGCCAGGAGATCGGGACCGATTCCTGCTGCACCCGCAGCCCATCGCGTGGTGAGCTCGCCTTTATTGTAACGGTCGAGCTGCACCCGGTATACTTTGTCGTAATTCTTCCAGAACCGGTCGTAGCTGGTTTCATGAACGACATACTGGCCGATTAGAATGAACGCAGTCATCCCCATGACCAAGCCAAGAATGTTGATGGTGGTGAATACTTTGTTGCGGGCGATGTAACGCCAGACCGAAATGAAGTAGTTCCTGAGCATAGGCCGGTGGTTTTCAGACTTCGAATACCCGCGATTTTCTCATAAGTTACAAGAGTGGCCGTGTTATTCGTGCCTCAATGACTCCACCGGGTTTGCGACGGCAGCGCGGATCGTTTGAAAACTGACCGTGACGATCGTCAACGCAAGAGCCGATACCAGCGTCCACACAAACAACATGGGGTCGATCGACATCCGGAACGCGAAACCCGACAGCCACTCGCCGGCGAAGTACCACGCGATGGGAACTGCCACCAGGTTCGCAACCGCGACGAGCACCACAAACTCTTTCGATAAAAGTCGGACGATACTGAACACGCCCGCGCCGAGGATCTTACGGACCCCGATCTCTTTCGTCCGGGAAACCACCATGAATGAAACCAGGCCCAGCAACCCGATCGCTGCAATGGCTACGGTTATCACGGCGAATAATCCGAACACGCGAGCCAGCTTCTCTTCCGATTGATATTGGGCGTCGAATGTTTCGTCGACGAAGAAGTAGTTGAAATCGAAACCGGGGAAGGTAGCCTTCCAGGTGTCGGAGAGGCTGCTGATGAGTTGTTTCGTGTCGGCAGCTTTATAGCGGATAGCATACAGATAGCTGGCGCGGGGGTTGATGTCCATTGCCAATGGATTGATCTGTTTCTGAAGTCCGGCGTGGTGATAGTCCTTCACTACACCGATCACCTCACCTTCCGGAAATCCCGACGGCGATTCGATCTTCCTGCCGATGGCTTCCGTCGCGGTCCAGCCCATGAGGGACGCAGCGGTTTCATTGATCACCAGCCCGTCTTTCATGTCGTGAGGACGTAGTGCATCGAAGTTGCGGCCCGCGATCACCTCCAGTCCGATGGTGGGAATATATTCCGCATCCACCGCCATGTATTGAACTGTGACGGCGTCTTTGCCCGATCTTCCTTCGGGATAGGCGACCTGTCCGTTCCACCCGGGTGTACCGGGCAAAGCATTCGTGAAAGACACGCCGTCGACAATGGCCATCTCTTTGATCTGGTTCTTGAAAGTTTCATGTCCATCGGGGTTCACCGACCTGGCCCGGGCTGCATTCACAACGATGATATTATCCTTTGCAAAACCCAGTTGCTGTTTCTGCATGAACTCGAGCTGGGCGATCACGATCAGTGTGCCGGCCGCCAGCACGGATGAGATCACAAACTGGAATACAACCAATGTCCGTCTTAGTTGAACTCCTTTCGAGCTGGTCTGTACTTTGCCTTTCAACACTTCAACAGGGTTCATCGACGACATCACCATGGCGGGATAAAATCCTGCAAGGCCCGTGATCAGCACCAGCAGTGACACTGCTCCCCCGATGATCGTCACATTCGCAAACGACGAGAACATATAGTTCTTCTGCATGAGCTCATTGAACGAAGGCAGGAACAGCCATGTGATCAGCATCGCCAACCCGAACGACAGAATGGTAAGCACGAACGACTCGGTGAGGAACTGCCGGATCAGTCCGCCCCGCGATGACCCGGAGACTTTTCTCAGGCCTACTTCACGTGCCCGATACACTGAACGTGCTGTGGCAAGGTTCACGAAGTTGATACAAGCCAATAGGATGACGAACAAGGCGATGCCTGAAACGAGATACACGCGTTGGATACTTCCGGAGGGGCCGAGGCCGTTGCCCGCCCATCCGCGAAGGTATGTGTCCTTCAGCGGCTCGAACAGCACGTTGGACTGCACACCCCAGTTCTTCAATATCTCCGGAGCGCGTTCGGTGTAAATATCGAATGCCTTTGCGGCGAAAGCTTCCGGATCGACTCCTTCCTTCAACAACAGGTAGTTCTTCATGTTGATGTTGCCCCAGCCGCCTTCGTAGCTGAAATCGGAAAAAAGTTTTTGATACGTTGAAAACGAAATGAGCATATCGACATGGATGTGTGAGTTGAGCGGTATGTCGGCCATCACGCCCGTCACCACGAAATGCAGTGTGTCGGAGATGGTCATGGTCTTGTTGAAGGCGTCCTGTCCGGGGAAGAACTTCTTCTCCATCTCTTCGGTGATGACGATGGAATAAGGATCGGTGAGAGCGGTAGCGGAGTTGCCCTTCAACAGGGGAAATGTGAATGTCTGGAGAAATTCAGGTGATACGAACTGTATCTTCTGGCGGAATCTTTTGTCTTCGTGGTTGATGAGGAACTGCCCGCCGCCGGTCATGTAAGTGACCGCTTCGACTTCCGGAAACTCGCGACGCAGGATATCGCCGATAGGCCATCCGTTGGTTTCCATGGCTCCTTCGTGGCCTGTCTCTGACGTGAAGAATCGGGTGAGCACACGGTAGATCCGGTCGCCCTTCGCGTGGAACTTATCGACCGAGAGCTCGTCGGCCACAAACATCATGATGAGTAAACCGGCAGTCAGTCCTAGCGACAGACCGAAGAGATTGATGATGGCGAAACCCTTGAACCGGAGGAGGCTTCTCAGGGCAATCTTCAGGTAATTTTGAAGCATAGCTGTTGAAGTTTGACGTCAGGAACTTTAGTTATGGAAATTAGTTACCCGGGGCGACAAGAAAAATGAAAACAGGTTGAAGTTGGACATCTCGTGACTGAGAGTGGTAAATTCCCGGATGAAGATGCGTGCAGTCGCCGAAAAGTTGCATCGGGGTGCCGTTTCCTATATTTTTACAACCCTTAATTCACACACCGATGGGGCGCGTATTCGAAAAAAGAAAGCATAAAATGTTCGCGCGGTTCGACCGCATGGCCAAGACGTTTACAAGGATCGGCAAAGACATTGCCATTGCTGTAAAGCTAAACGGTCCCAACCCCGACAACAATCCCCGGTTGAGGATGGCCATCCAGAACGCCAAGGGCGCCAACATGCCGAAGGACCGGGTTGAAGGTGCGATCAGGAGAGCGGTTTCGAAAGAAGAGAAGGATTACCAGGAAGTTGTTTACGAAGGCTACGCTCCTCACGGAGTGCCTGTGGTCGTTGAATGTGCTACCGACAACCCGACCCGCACAGTGGCGAACATAAGACTGCATTTTTCGAAGAACGGCGGGCTGATGGGTAATTCCGGTTCAGTGGGGTTCATGTTCGAGCGAAAGGGAATATTCAAATTCGAGCCTTCGAAGATAAACCTCGACGAAATGGAGCTGGACCTGATCGACGCGGGGGCAGAAGATATTCAGAAAGAAGAGGAAGAGGTGATTATCTACACCAGGTTTACGGACTTCGGTCACATGGCGAAATTCCTGGAAACGAAAAAGCTGGAGCCAAAGAGCTCGGAGCTACACTATATTCCGACGACGACTAAAGAGCTATCGGAGGCCGAAACGGATGAGGTAATGGAGTGTATAACGACGTTGGAAGCAGATGATGATGTACAGACGGTGTATCATAATCTGGCGTGAAACGAAATTATCGGGAGATGTTATTCTGAAAATTACCGCGTTGCGGGCGATAACATTTAGTGAATTGCATGCGTTTGCAACCACTATAACCAGTCTCACCCATGGTTGCCCCAGTTCTTATCTTACTTATTGTTCTCTCTTCGCTCTCGGGATTAGCAGCCAGCGGCTACCAGTTCCTTGAAGGCGTAACCAGAACAACCATCAAATTCGAGTTGTACAAAGATCTCATCGTCATCCCGGCGAAGATCAACGATTCGTTAAAAGTCAGATTAATACTTGACACAGGTACCCGGTCGATGCTTCTATACGGGAAACGATTTGCAGGATTGCAAAATCTGTCCGGCAACAGACATGTCAAGATCGCCGGATGGGGTTCACCGGAGGGCGTCGATGCGGCGGTAAGCTTTCCAAACACTATACGTATCGGACACATTCGCGGCGAAGCCCTCGGCATCGCCGTCGTCTCATCGCGCAGCCTTTTTGCCGACAAACCCAGGATCGACGGGATCATCGGGTACGAGCTGTTCGTGAAATTTGTAGTGGAGATCGATTACAAGGCCCGGACGATCTACCTGTACGAAAAAATGCCGAATGGTCATGCACAAGGGTTCACGCCAATACCACTGGAGATCAACAAAGCCATGCCCCAGGTCCAATCGCGTATCGTCATGAACGATAAGACTACCGTGGACATCCGGCTCCTGATCGACACGGGCTCATCGCTAGGCCTGACATTATTCAGCAAAGACAAGTTTGCCGGTTACTCGTCCAACGTTCAGAGGCCGGTGGGCATCGGGCTGAATGGCATCGTTCGTGGATTCGACTTGTATTTCAAACACTTGTTTCTCTCAACCCTGAAGGTAAAATCCATTCCGTCGCACCTTGTTACGGTCGAACAGCATCCCGACGACAAGTTCTCGTTCTGCGGATCGATCGGGGCCGCTTTCCTCAAGAAACACATTGTGATCTTTGATTATCCTTCCAGCAGAATGTTTTTGCTCCCTTACAAAGCTGCTAAGGCCGTGCTCCAGATTGTGGACCTTCCATCGTAAGGTTATCATCCACCATCCTGTTGTTGTATTGCTGGATATAGGCCTTTAGAACCGTTTCCATAGTCTGCACCGTCTCCAACTCCCGGTCGACGAGGTTCTCTCTCAGATAAATATCATTTACGAAATCGTACAGTTCGATCGACTTCTGTCCGTCGAATCGCAAAACATAATTACCACGAAACAACTGGTATAGGTTGTCGATGTAATTAAACGCGATGGGTTTATCCTCACCAAAGACATCTCTGCCATAAGCGATATACGGCTTGTCGTAGTGAAGAGACGAAAGAATGGTGGGCATGATATCGACCTGCTGAATGATCTCGTTCTTGAAAAGAGGTTGCCATTTGGGGTGATAGAAAAATACCGGTATGCTGAAGTAGCCCCAGGTGGTGTTGTACTCGGGATATTTGATCTCTGCCGATGCATGGTCGGCGGTAATCACAAACAACGTGTTATCAAACCACGGCTGTTGTGACGCATACGCAAAGAAGTCTTTCAGAGCATCGTCGGTGTATTCGATGGTACGGTAAATATCGTGATCGCCGCCTGTAAACTTTGACATCTCGTCGTCGGGCAAATTGTATGGATGATGTGACGACACCGAAAATATCGTTGCATAGAACGGTTCGTTAAAAGTGGAAAGCTTTCGACCGAAATACTGAAAGAACGGCCTGTCCCAGATACCCCAGATGCCATCGTAATCGTCCTCGCTCCCGCCTTCGCGGTCGGACTCATACTCGTCTTTCCCATAATATTTATCGAACCCACAAAGGTTGGCGAAGGCCTGGAAGCCCATCGAGCCGTTCGGAGCGCCGTGAAAGAAACCGGTCTGGTATCCTTTCTCTTTTAAGACCGACGCAAGACTGTTGACCTTGTTTCCGGAAAAATGAGAGAGCACATACGGAACTTCTATGCTCGGGATACTGCAGATAACGGAAGGCATGGCATCGATCGACTTCCGGCCGTTGGCCATTGAATACTGAAACGCACTGCCCACACCGATCAGTGAATCCAGGAATGGCGTGTAACCTTTGTACCCTTCTATCGGCAAGTCTTTGTTGTAAGCCCCGATGAACTCCTTCGAAAAACTTTCGAGAATTATGACGACAACATTTCCTTTTGTGAATGGGATCGTATCCGGTTCGACGACGGGACTAAAAACGTCCTCGAGCGCCGTGTCGTCCGCATAGTATGTGGATTTCTGGATGACCGTCGCCCGTGCCGTTCTCATGAGAGCGAAGGGTGTATTGAGGACCAGGTTGATGTCTTTGGGGACTGTGGCATATTCGGCCGCGTTGCTGAGTGTGATCGGGCGGGTGCTGTGTGCGAAGCCGCCGCGTCCTCCGCCGATAAACAAATAGATGATCAATGGCATCGCCGCAAGGCCTCCGACGTAAAACACAATGTTGTTCTTCAACTGCGGCCCCTCCCACTTTATCTTTTTCTGGGCGAAGTAAAGTATCGCCACCAGAACGATCCACGTCAACAGCGCATACCAGTAGTCGATCATAAACCGGAAGAACAACGCGAAGCCGTTCTGTTCATTCCCGAACTGCGATAGAACACTCAGTGTGGTGCGGCGCAAGGTAAACTGGTAGTAGATCGCGTCGGCGATGTTCGTAGCGAGCGCCGCCGCGTTGATCACGATGAACAGCCATTTGACCACTGTCTTGTACCAGGTTTTAAACCTCACCTTCAGGGGAAAGATCATGAACAGCAACAACAGGCTGTTGGAATATAAGACGGCAGTAAGATCGAAGCGAACCCCTCCATTCATGATGGTTGCCAACCGGCCGGAGGTCATCTGCGGGAAGAAGGAAGTATTGAACAGGAGGAATAAGATCCGGCAAATCGAATACAGTGCCATCGAAAGAAGCAGGTACGCGGCAAGGGCAACGTAGATGTTGTCCCTGAACTTTAGCCCTGCGACCAACGATCTGATTCTGTTCACGGCGCTAAATTATCACAGCAATTTGTAATTCCTGTATTCACCGGGTATCCAGCCGGTGAGCTTGAGCATCGTGCGCTTGAACCGGTCTTTCGGGGAATAGAATCTAATCGAAAGGTCGGGCTTGAAATCCCAGTTCTTACGCGCGATCCTTTCTTTCATCACGGCAGGATGGGTGCCATCGAAGCGACGGATAGGCTCCTGGGCCTGTTCGTAGTCATACTTCGCTCCTTTTTTAAAGACGCTAGCGATCCAGTTGTCGTCGTGATACAGTTTTACTTTCGACAGCTCTTTTTCCTGAAGCGCTTGCGGCTCGCGGGTCCAGCCATAGTGATAGATGTACGCATCGATAAGCACGACATTCAATTTACGGTTCGGCTTTATCCTGAAACCCTGGGCATCGCGGTATGAGAAAACATCTTTGCGATTGCGAACGATACGGATCTCGCGACGATACCAGGAGTGTGCCTGGCCAACGTAATCGTATGAACCGAAGAAGTGAAGGTACTTGAAGAGCAGTCCCTCTACTTTGGTATCCGGTAAGTTGTCTTGCATGGCCTTACGGATCGCAGGCAAGTATTGCTCATGCACTACCTCATCGCCCTGGATATAAAATGCCCAATCGTAATCGGCTGGAATGGCCTGGAATGCTTTGTCTGTTTCGAGTGCGAGAACACGGCCACCGTCACGAGATTTCTCATCCCACACCGTTCGTAGTACCTGAATTTTGGGATCGATTTTCTGCACCATTTCTGCCGTTCCATCGTCGCAATCACCGACAGCCACGATAAACAGATCGCATACAGGAAGTATCGATCTGATGGCTTCTGCCGCCGGGTAATCGAACTTGACGGCGTTCTTCAGAAATGAGAATCCACAGACTTTCATATTACAACTTTGGTCGCTATCTTGACAGATTGCAGGCTTTCAAAAAGCCAAAAATTAGACAATTGTTGGGTTCTCTTCATTGTAATTTATCCTAATTTTGACCGTTATAATGATGCTTATTTCCGATCCCACACCCAGTATATGACCGAGCGTCGGCTAAGAAATGTTTCCATAGTATTTCTTTTTTTTGTCGCTCACCTCAGCGAAGCTCAGCATATTGAATCATACGGTGTATTCATGGGAATGAACTTTCCCTTCACCATCGACCAGGGACTTCGTAAGGACACACGGTACTTTGCCAGGCTGACCCTTCGCGCAACACCGGTTGGTTTTTCTTACGGATATGATAAAGTGGGCCATGGCTTCGTTGTCACACCATCGTTGGTGAAACTCGGACAAAAGTATACCATTCAGAACACACAGGGCGGTGAAGTCGGCGTGCGCGATATACAGATGGACTACCTCAGCGTGCCGGTAGCGCTCAAGCTTCACCTCAACGACCTGGCGTTCTTCCGGTTAAGCGTTATAGCTGCCGCGAACTTCGATTATCTGCTCAGCGGAAAAGAGGTCGTCACCCACGAAGCCAGCAAGCAACGGTATCCTCCCGGGGTTATTATTCCTGTTGAACCTGGTTACTCGGTGGTCTACGATGGTGTGTTTGTACCCGAAGTGAGCAAGCAGGTTCACGTGTCGAAAGACAAGTTCAAGCCTTTTCAGTTATCAGCTGCTGTGGGATTCCGCTCGGACTTCGATTTTAATGAGAACTGGAGTATGAACTTCGATGGACGCGCCATATTCGGGATCTTCGACCCTCGCAAGACCGAATATATCGAAGAGTTGAAAGGTGGAAGCAGCAGCAAGCCCGCACCCGACTTATATGGCCAGCGCCGCGAAGCTTCCCTTAGTGTTACGATAGGCATTTCCCGTATCTTCCAGATCAAGCAGAAGCATCAGCCAAAGGTGTCGACCAGACCGTCAGGTGCGAGCGTGCCGTTGAGGAATAAGAAGCCGAGGCATAAGTAAGGAATAGGGAATATCCAATATCCAATACCCAATATCCAATACCCATTAAAAAAGGAAAAGGCCCTTGCTTATTTCACTAAGCCCGGGCCAATTCACCAAACACCCTAAATCTATGTTCCCGCGTAGCGGGACTTGCTATTTAACTTTGAAGATGCCGACGTTGTGGTTTTGCGTCTGGCCTTCCGCCTGCGTTGCCTGAGAGATCAGGACTCCCATGATGATGGTAAACACCAATACAACAATTTGCCTGATCCGCCTTCTATAGTTGACATTGACTCCCCTGGACTGGTACATTTTGCGTGTGGTTTTTGTGTTGTGTACAGTACAAAAGTGCAGGGTTTGGAGGTCAAAATTTTTGCTTTCGGGGGTCAAATCCTACATCCGTATCCTAACCTGCTGGGCTGAGGCTCGTGCCGGTGGGTCGCTGATTATCAGACTCTTATAAATAAAGAAGGCGGAAGGTTTTCCGCCCGTGACGTACAAAATATAACCGTGAGTGCGCGAAGCGCGCTCACGGTCGAAAAATCATCCTAAATCATACTTTGGCCAATTCCTGAACGAGGTCGACCAGCTTGTTGGAGTATCCCCATTCGTTGTCGTACCACGCTACCACCTTCACGAAGCTGTCGTTGAGGGATATACCGGCTTTTGCGTCGAAGATGCAAGTGCGCGCATCGCCTACGAAATCTTGCGAAACCACGTCGTCTTCTGTGTAGCCCATGATGCCTTTCAGCTCGCCTTCGGAGGCTTCCTTCATGGCAGCTTTGATGGTGTCATAAGAGGCGGGTTTCTCGAGGCGTACGGTGAGGTCGACGACCGATACATCGGCTACGGGAACGCGGAAGGACATGCCGGTGAGCTTGCCTTTGAGCTCGGGTATCACCAAGGCCACGGCTTTGGCGGCGCCGGTCGACGAAGGAATAATGTTCTGGTAAGCGCCACGGCCGCCTCTCCAGTCTTTGGCAGAGGGTCCGTCGACGGTCTTCTGGGTTGCTGTTACGGCGTGCACGGTACTCATGAGTCCTTCCAGGATCCCGAACTTATCGTTCAGGACTTTGGCCAGGGGAGCCAGACAGTTTGTAGTACACGAAGCGTTCGAAACGATGGTGTGTTCGGCCTTGAGCTTCTTGTGGTTGACACCCATGACGAAGGTCGGGGTATCGTCTTTCGCCGGTGCGGAGAAGACAACTTTCTTAGCGCCTGCACTGATGTGCTTCTGGCCGTCGGCTTTCGTGAGGAAGAGCCCGGTGGATTCGATCACGATCTCCGCCCCTACTTCGTTCCACTTGAGGTTGGCGGGATCTTTCTCGGCGGTGACGCGTATCTTTTTACCGTTCACTACGAGGTTTCCGTCTTTTACTTCCACGGTGCCATCGAAGCGGCCGTGTGTAGAGTCATACTTAAGCATATACGCCATATACTCGGGATCAACGAGGTCGTTGATGCCTACTACTTCAATATCTTTACGCCCAACTGCTGCGCGGAAAGCGAGACGGCCGATGCGTCCAAAGCCGTTAATACCAATTTTTGTCATCGTTTAAACGCTTTAAATTTGCGATGCCAAAAATAAGCTACGTGGTAGCCAAAACAAACGAATACAGGTCGGGAAGGGCAAAAATATTAATGCACCGGTTTGCAAATCGTGGCAGGCGGCATATCTTTGCGACACTTTTTACAAAAGGTCTGTTCGTCTAACGGTTAGGACACCAGATTTTCATTCTGGTAATAGGGGTTCGATTCCCCTACGGACTACATGTCATTTCAGTACTTTAACGATCAGTTCGATCATCAAGGATCTCTAAGCACATTAGAGATCTTTTGTTTTTAGTGCAAAATCGCCAGTGTTAGACTCGGCCCTCGCTGATTAAAAATCGACGGTACGGGAATCGAACACCTTTCTTTGTCGGATTTTCAAAGCTTGATCGTTTAAGACAAACTTTCATTGAGCATTGTAACGTGCTTCTTAGAAAGGGCGTCTCAATTAAACTGATGAGCAGGTGGCAACTTCCAAAGCCACAAACTTTATCAACGAAAGACGTAGAGAAACGAAAACAAAAGTCCAACCTGGATAAGTCTTCTTAAAATAGGGAGGCGTTTGTCCAGAGCTACTGACTATTTCCTCGAATGTTATTGGGATCAATTCCTGGATTCTCTTGAAGCACACGGAAGCTCCACTGTTGAAGGCAGATTCTTAAATGCTTACGTCCTATCAATGCTTCTTGACAAAAAAGTTTAACTAAAGCAGGGAAATGAACATCCGGTGAATCGCACATCCTATGGGGGCCGGAGTGGTCAGACATTCCCCAATACGTAGAACAATTGCTCATAATTGCTCTTATTTTTTAAGTCAAATCCTTTTTCAGAAAGTAAGAACCACCATAATCAGCTTTTAATCCAATCTTTTATTGAGAATCCTAAAGTTGCGTCCGGAAAGCCGGGCGCGGTATGATTGTTGCAAAAAAACCAATGCTCGCGCCCTCTTCCGCCTTCAAAGCACCCTGAAATGCCAAGTAAATCCAGTCTGGCCAAAAGTAATGCGTCCTTAAATAATCCTGAACAATTTTCTACACAACTGCTGGATAGCCTGCCATCGGCTGTTTATACCTGCGATACGGATGGATATTTAAAGCTTTACAATAAAGCCGCTTCAAAATTATGGGGCATAGAACCTAAAATAGGAGTTACAAAGTGGTGCGGATCCTGGAAGATTTATAAACCTGATGGCTCCCTGTCTGCATCTGACGAGTGCCCAATGGCCCTAACGATAAAGGGGGGACTGGTAAGAAGTGGAGAAGAAATTATTATCGAACGACCTGATGGTGTTCGTATTCATGTTTTTTCACATCCCATGTTCATCAGGGACGACGCAAAAAATGTTGTCGGTGCGATTAATATCCTGGAGGACATTACCCGGCTACGAAATGCCGAGCAGCAGTTAAGGGAGATTTCAATACTCCATACAGAAGGGCTAAAACGCTTCAAAAGTGAATTGGCACAAGTAAACGAAGAGCTCGCTTTCAGAGATGGCGAGAAGGGAAAGCGGGAAGCTGAATTAGTTATAGCGAATGGCGAACTTGTCTTTCAGAATGAAGAGAAAAGTAAGCGGGCTGCTGAGTTAATTATTGCTAATGGAGAATTAGTGTTTCAAAATGAAGAGAAAGGTAAACGCGCCGCGGAACTAATCATTGCCAATAGTGAACTCTCGTTCCAAAACGGGGAGAAAGCCAAGCGGGCAGCCGAGTTGATTAATGCCAATGAAGAACTTGTATTTCAAAATCAAGAGAAGAAAAAGAGGGCCGATGAATTAGTCGTTGCCTATGGGGAACTGGCTTTTCAAAATGAAGAAAAAGAAAAGCGAGCCGCTGAACTAATGGCGGCAAACAGAGACTTGGCGTTTCAAATAAAACGTGCCGCCGAATTACTTATAGCCAATGGTGAGCTCTCCTTTCAAAATCGGGAGAAGGAGAAGCGGGCTTCTGAACTGCTTGTGGCAAACGGCGAACTTGCCTTCCAAAATGGTGAAAAAGGAAAGCGCGCCGCTGAGTTGATTATCGCAAACGACGAACTGGCATTTCAAAATGAAGAGAAAGCAAAACGTGCCGCTGAATTGAGTATTGCCAATGGCGAATTAGCGTTTCAAAATGGCGAGAAAGAAAAACGCGCAGCTGAATTGATAATTGCCAATGGCGAACTCGCTTTCCAGAATCGCGAAAAAGAGAAGCGCGCTTCTGAATTAATTATTGCTAACCGCGAACTGGTTTTTCAGAACGAGGAGAAAGGCAAACGTGCTGCTGAATTAATCATTGCTAACGAAGAACTTCTTTTCCAGAATATAGAGAAAGAGAAACGTGCCGCTGAATTAGTCATTGCCAATAGGGAACTTTTATTTCAAAACAGTGAAAAGGAAAAACGGGCTGCAGAGTTAATCATCGCGAACGGGGAACTTGCCTTTCAAAATATTGAGAAAGGTAAACGCGCCTCTGAATTAACGTTAGCCAACGGTGAATTGGCTTTTCAAATTGGTGAGAAAGAAAAAAGGTCGGCCGAATTGGTTATTGCAAATTTGAAACTTGCTTTTCAAAATGAAGAAAAAGGTAAACGAGAATCAGAATTGGTTATTGCCAATAAAGAACTTGCTTTTCAAAATGGAGAGAAGGAAAAACGTGCCGCTGAATTGGTTATCGCTAACGTTGAACTCGCCTTTCAAAATATAGAAAAAGAGAAGCGCGCTGCTGAGTTGATCATCGTCAATTCGGAACTGGAGGCCTTTAGTTACGTGTCAAGTCATGATTTGCAGGAGCCCTTACGCAAAATTCAAACCTTATCAAACCGGCTTTTGGAAATAGATAATGAAAACCTATCGGACAAAGGGAAGGAGTATTTAAATAGGATGCACGCGGCGTCAATCCGAATGAGATTATTGATCGATAATTTACTCGCATTTTCGCACTTAAATGTAGCCGATCGGAAGTTTGAAGAAACGGATCTTAATAAAATCCTAGATGAGGTGAAGAATGAGCTGAAGGAGATCATGGAAGAACAACAAGTAACAATTGAGGCTATGAACTTATCCATAGTTAAAATTATTCCATTTCAGTTCAAGCAGATCATGTATAATCTTATAAATAATGCGCTCAAATTTTCCAGGCCTGGTGTGCCACCTCGCATCGTGATTAAGAGCACAATTGCAAAAGGAATAGAGTTTGCGGAATCTAAACTTGTGCCTGATGAAACTTATTGCCACATCAGTATTTCTGATAATGGCATTGGTTTTGAACAGGAATACAGCGATCGCATTTTCGGAGTTTTTCAACGGCTTCATGTTAACCATATGTATGCCGGATCAGGTATCGGGCTTGCTATTGTAAAAAAAGTTATTGACAATCATAACGGTACCATAAATGCAATCGGCACGCCTAATGAAGGCGCAACATTTAATATGTATTTACCGGTTTCTTAATCAGGTAAACAAATTCAAAATTATATACTTCTCCTCCATCCTCTCCGACGAACACGTCGGTAAAAACCCTCACCAAGCATCTAACTCAACTTACATTTTGCGTGATGAGACTACACGTAAAATAACCGTAACCGAAAAAGGAGAGATAATTTATGAATAGATCATGAACCGGGCTCGCGGAATTTCAGCCTCTTCCTACTTACTCAACACCACCTGGAAAATTTTCTCACCTGAAAACGGTCTGCCGTCTTTGGTCAGTCCGTCTATTCTCACTTTCATTTCACCGACGTCATCGGAGCAATAGAATTCGACGTCGGTTTTACCATCGACGCCGGTTGTCAGTGTTGGAGCCCAGAAGATGGTCGATCTGAAATATGGGCGGTGCGCCGACGAACCGTCGGATGGTACGGACCTGAATGCTATTACGGGATTGATGCCCTCGATGATCTGTGACGGGTCTATTGGCGGCCGTGCGTTACCCTTGATCGTCTCGACGATAATGATACCGTTCTTACCGATCAGTCCCAGGGGCAGAAGCTTCGCCGGGGACCTCACAACTCTGATGATCGAGATATCGGACGGCTGCATGGCAAGGAAATAATCAGCGTTCCTGGTTACAACGTTATCTATTATATAGAGTGGATGCGAATTGGCGATAGGCATCGGTTCGCTCAACGCAACCTGCACCACGACCTTTCCCTTCGCCATGCGCGATATCACAGACGGCACGACCTCCCGGATCAATTCCGTCATCGTGCCAAATGTCACGAACTTCCTTACATCCACCCATACATCAGCACCATTGACACGTTCTTCGAGCGCGTTATTGATTAACGATGCCTTACTAACCTTTCCGCCTGCCTCTGACGTAGCATAAAATCCGAACGATTTGTCGATCAGGTCTTTCGTTGCATAAAACACGCCGTAGTCATCATGCTCTGCTGTTTCGTGCGAAACGGGCGGAGCAGGCAGCTTGATGGACTTTTCATCCCAGGATATTTTCATACCGTGAATATCATCCTGATTGTATTCCCCGATCGCGATGAGCTCGTCTTGGCCGTATATATCCGGAAGAGGCAGCGTAAATCTGCCCCCACGCAAGGCGGAAGCCTGCAGCAGGATGTCGTGCTGTTGAAGGTAAAAAACTATTCGGGTGCCCGCAGGAACGGGAGTTATGCCATCTTCAAAAAATGCAACGCCATTTCGAGAGAGGTCGATTGTAAAGCCTCCCGGCAAGTTGTTCGATTGACCTGTTAATATCTGTCGCCAGGGTTCATTTGTACGCAACCTAGCCATGGCAAGGTCGTCGGTCAGTGGTGAATCATTATTTTTGAATGTTGTATGGTTCAATATTTTCACAGAGAACTCTCCTTGTACCGGTTGATCGTTCCCATCGACCAAAGTTATCGCAAGCTTTGCCGCCTGGCGTGTCTTAAATCCTGCTGCACCTGCATCAAACTTCACCGTGATATTCTGCTTGCCTTTATTTGCGTCAGTGTCCGGCAGATTGTAGCCGCTCGCTGCAACCACTCTCCCCGCTTTGTCGAGAATTGAAATGTGATTGAGGCCGCTCGTGGCTTTTACTTCGATCGGAACACGGCCCCTGGTGCCCTGGGTGAACGCGGTTGAGTGCAGTATCCTGTCGTTGTTCGTCACGATCAAGAGCAGCTCCTGGAAACGGAGCATCGAGCCTTCATGTGCAGAGAACACGATCCCTACACTTCCATCCATGGCTGGCTGGATGTTTAAGCTGAAATCCTTTTGGACCACTTCGTCATTCGCCTTGACAACTTTTTCACCCACCACGATCAAATCATCATTGAATAACGGTGGCGGATCGAAGTTCTTCATCCAGCCGTTGTATGCGTTTACCCCGTAGATCCCCGGCGACGTGTTTGATGGTAAGATGACCTGGCTCGACCCGATCCCATTATTGACTGCAAATAGAAAGTGCTTCAGGACTATGGCGTCGGGAGACACAAGGCTAAATTCAACCAGTTGTCTGCCTTTTACAACAGACATGTCGCCATTAAGGAAATATGCCTTGAACCATACCGTGTCGCCCGCGGCGTACCGGTCCTGGTTGAACACCAGGTGAAGCCGGGCGGATTGCTGTGACCTTTTAAAGTCGGTGTACTTTCCGACCACGTTGTTCAGCTGCAGCTGGCCGGATGCCTCCACCGTCAAAATGCACGCACACAAGATCGTCGCAAGCCTATTCATCCCAATTGGAAGGTTTTATCGTGGTCGAGTTGGCGAAGTATTCGAGGCAGGATTCCGCGATAATGTCCATCGGCTGCAGAACGTAAGGTAAGTCGGTTTTAGTCAGTGTCACCTTCTTTCGCGTCATGGACGTAGCCCAGAAAAGACCGATCACCGGGTAAGGGGAACCGTTGGACTTGATGTTGCCGAACACGCGGCCAGGCGGCGGTTGAAACAGGTTGGTCGCCGATTCTTTTTGTATGCTGATCACCTTGAAAAAATCGTATGTTACCTTTGATATTGGCATTTGTTCTACCTCGGCTACATACCGGTCTGAAAATGTTTCGGGTGTGACGGGCACCTCACCAACCTTTACGTTCCTGAATTGTCCACCTTCGACAAACTCCGTGTCGGAAAGCTGCGGCTTGGTTTCATAGTACTTGAGCCAACACGTGCAACAAATGCATTCACTACGCTGCACCAGTTTTCCACCACCCAGTGCAGGTTCTATCACAAACCCACTGCAGGGCCACGGAGTCCTGTAGGAGGATTGCTGAAGAAATGTTGTATGCAACTCCGGGCTCGTTACTACTTTGTAAGTGCCCGTAAGCCGCCATCGAATGTAGGAGTCCCCGCGTACTTCAGTGCTGGCATGCGAATCAATGAAAATATTGAACACGTCTGACGCCACTTCGCCGAATTCCTTTGTCTCCGTACGTGCTTCGTACTCATAACGGATCTCTTCTATTTCACCACCCGGTAATATTTCTTCAGGTTCCGATTCCAGCGCGTTTCCATCAGGCATTTTTATCTTCACATGATATGAATGACCGACACGTCCCTGCATGATGCCGCCGGTCGAGTACTCGCCGGCTTTGCGTTCCACCAGTTGTTCCTGGATGCCTGTGTCTTCATAGAGGATCACGGTCGCGCCCATCACGGGAAACCTGCTTGTGCTGTCGGCCGTCACCGCGCGGCCTTTGGATATTTTTACCGTGTAAGGACCCGGACCGTCGTGGATCATGCCATCAATTATAACAAGATCGGAAGGTGGCGGAATGTCGTACGTGGCCGGTTCAACACAGGCGCTGACCACAAGGAACACAACGATCCATTTCCATATCCACTGGCCTTTACTCATCCCAATCTGCAGGTTTAGTCGTGGTACTCTTTGCAAAGCTTGTGTTGCAGGGCTCTGTGATTTTTTTTATAGGTGGAACAATATAGGGAACATCGCTCTTCAGCAAGTACGTCGAAGTGCGGGTGACCGAGGTGGCCCAGAAAAGTCCCACAACTACCTGCTCTTCCTTCGAGGAACGGATATTGCCGGTCAACCGGCCCGGGGGAGGCTGAAACAGATTTGAAGGCGCATCTTTTTGCAGTCTTATAAGTTTAAAGAATTCGAACGCACTGCGTGAAATTGTCATTTGCTCAACATCGATCTTATACTTGTCGTAGAACGTTGCGCCCGAAATAGGTACTTCGCCAACTTTTACGTTTCGAAACTGTCCGTTTGAAACCAGCTCAGTATCCGAGAGCTGCGGTTTTGCGTCGAACTGTTTTACCCAGCATGTACAGCAGGTGCATTCCGTGACTTTCTCGAGTATCCCTCCGTGTAATGCCGGCGCAACGTTGTATCCGCTGCAGGGATATGGCGTCTTGTAGTAAAATTCAAGTGCTAGCGTCTCGTGCAGCTCAGGGTGCGTCATCACTTTATAGGTTCCAGTCATTCGCCAGCGCACGTACGCTTCCTCGCCGTTTGCTGTCGGAGCATCACCATCGACGAAAATGTTAAAAGCATCCGCGGCAAAAACACCATAAGCCCTTGTATCGCTACGGGCGTCAAACTGGTGGCGGATAGACGTGATCTGCCCACGAGGATATATCTTTTCAGGTTCCGATTCAAGTATTGTCCCATCAGGCAGCTGCGCGGTAATGTGGTAGGTCCGGCCGATGGTACCGCGAATCGCTCCATCCGTCCGGTATTCTCCCGGCCTCGGTTCAACGAAGTTTTCCACCGCTCCGGTATCATCATAGAGCTTTACGATCGCATTCCGCACCCTGGTATGCACCGCCGAGTCGGCTTCCAGGGAAACGCCTCTCGAAATTTTTACCCAGTATGGACCCGGCGCGTCAGTGATAGAGCCATCGACCACAAGGATCTCGGCCGCCCCCGGCGCATCCACCATGATCGGATCGACGCAGGCCGTCACGACGATGAAGATCAGGATCCATTTGATTAACGACCGTCCCATCAGAATTTAAAGTTATAACTGATTGATGGAAGGATTGTGCCGATGATAGCCAATTGGTAAGGTTTCGGAACACCGTCGGCACCGGTACGGAAGAAAACCGTGTATACATTTTTCCTTGCGTACACATTATATAATGAGAATACCCATGTTCCATCGCCAAGCTTCTTTCTCTTGTGTGATCCTTCGATCACCAGCGCCAGGTCGAGTCTGTGGTAATCCGGCACGCGGTACTGATTGCGATCGGAGAACCATGCGACCGGTATGTTATCAATATTAAAAGCAGCCAACGGAATAGTAACAGGACGCCCGGTATGATACGTGAAATTGCCGGTAAAGAAATGCCTCTTTGTAATGCCGATCTTCCAGCTGGCATTTAAAATATGAGGCTGATCGTAATTCGACCGGTAAACTTTGCCTTCGCTTATCGATTCCTCGGATGTCGGCCCGGCGAACTGCCGGAACGAGCGCGCGTATGTGTAATTGATAGACCCAGTGGTATTGCCCGTATTTTTTGCGAGCGAAAACTCTGCGCCGTACGACCATCCTTTACCCTGCAGCAGCTCCGTTTCAATGTGACGATTCAATATCAGCTTGGCGCCATCCTTAAAGTCAATAATATTGTTGATAGTCTTGTAAAACCCTTCTACTGACGCGGAGTACGTAGTCTCCTTGAAGTCCATGAAGTATCCCAAAGAGTACTGGTCGGCAAGCTGCGGTTTGAAATACTGACCGCTCGGTTGCCAGATATCCACCGGCGAAACGGCTGTCGTGTTGGTGACCAAATGCAGATACTGGTATACGCGGCTATATCCCGCTTTTATCGATGCGCCAGGACCTGTCATCCAGCGAAATGCGAGCCGCGGCTCGAAACCTACGAAAGTCTTGATAGCTTTTAAAGCGCCGTACCTCATCGTATCGGTCACGTTATGGATGTCACGAAACTCGCTACCGTAGGCATTGATCTTTGCAGGCCCCAACGCTGTGAACAAAGGGACGCGAAACCCCGCTTCGACAGATACCTTCTCCGACAGCGACCAGTTATCGGCGAGATATACCGCGGTTTCGATAGCATTCTGTTTGTCGAGAGCGATCTCGCGGGTGGTCGACGAGCTTGAATTCGGTTCCTGCCTGCCGGGATTGAACCGGGAATAGGTAGCCTGCCATCCAAAGTTCAGTTTGTGATCTCCATATTGATAGTTGAACCCGGCTTTCGCAACAGTCGACGAAATACTGAAGCCAAGCTTTGTAGCATTTTCGCTTTCGCCATACAGGAGGTCGTAACCATACACGCTTTCACCGACAATAAACTCGCCGTTGAGTCCCGAAGCGAACTGGTGATCGAGTCGTGCGCTTCCAAGAATGTTTCTCCATTGGTAGGTGCTGTCGCCGATCAACCGGAATGAATCTTTACTGGAATACCCTGTGACAGAAAGCCTTGTCCTTGGACTGAACAGGTGTGTAAGCTTGAGCGTACCGTCGTAAAAAAACACGCTGCTCTCTTTGAGATTCCCGTAGTCACTTTTGATCGAATGAATCAGCCAATCTGAATAAGTGGACCTGATAGACGCAGCTATCGAGGTCTTGCCTTTGACGAGCGGTCCGTTCACCATCAAGTTTCCGGTGATCAATCCAATGCCTGCGTTACGAGTCCATTTTTCGAAGTCTCCATCTTTGACACGGATGTCTAGCACCGATGAAGCCCGTCCTCCGAATTCGGCAGGAATACCGCCGCGATAGAACGACACGTCACGGACCGCTTCGGGGTTGAACGTAGACAGAAAGCCGAACACGTGAGAGCTGTTGAATAACGGCATGCCGTCGTACATCACCAGGTTCTGGTCGACGCTTCCTCCGCGAACATTGAAACCCGAAGCAGCTTCGCCGACAGTTGTCACGCCGGGGAGCATCTGGACGTTGCGGATCAGATCGGCTTCACCCAGCATGGCAGGTGCGCGACGGATCTCCTTGATTGATATTTGTACCTGGCCGATGCGACTGGTCGATACCTCTTTCGCGGCGCGGTCGGTTACAATGACTTCATCGAGATACCTGGGGATCTCCTTCATCTCCACGTCGATCACGGCATCTTTAAACGCAGCTACATTCACGATACCTTCCTCGTAGTCGACAAAACTAAAGCTGATGACATGATCCCCGGGGTCGAGTGTGATCGAATACTTCCCCTGTTCGTTCGTCGTCGACCCTGCTTGTGAATCGCTGACACGGATATTGGCTCCGGGCATCGGCTCCTTCGTCTTCGAATCTGTCACAGTTCCGGTAACGGTGACGCGTTTTCCTTTTACGATATCACGTTCGTCACCAATGATGCGTTGTTCGATGGACCTTCGTTCACGCACGGCCCTTTGCATAGCCTGGCGGTGCGCGATGGCCTGGGTGGGGTCGCGCACGATGACGATCACCTCCGGGTAAAGAGAAATGTATGCGAGGTGAGTACCTGCAAACAGCAAGTCCAGTGTCTCAGAAAGTGTTTTCCCGGAATAGCTCTCTGCAATTGCGATCGGATCGGTCCATTCCGGAAGAAAGAAAAAACGGACGTTGTGTTTCGATTCAATCTCCGAAAGAAGGGTAGTTAGATTCTTACCCTGTTCCGAACCGTCCATTTTAAGATCGAGGATATTTTGCTTTGCGCTCAAAGAGTCCTGAGCATGCACGACGACTGAGCAGGAAAGCAGGGCCAGGAAAAGTACGCTCCTCACGACAGAATATTTCAACACAGTTCGGGTTGAGCCGAATTTAAACGACTGCGCCTTACCGAGCAAACCCGTGAAATAAAAGAGGGTATCCCCAAGGCCATTTTTGCTTACTTGCGGAAGTTATGGAGTACAGCGAAGAAACCTTCCTTCAGCACCTGGCCCCGACCAACCCCTTCCCTTTCCTCATTCCGGTGGAGCGCGCGGAAGGCATATACTTGTACAGTCCGGACGGCACGCGATACACCGATATGATCTCCGGTATCGGCGTGACCAACATCGGGCACCGTCATCCCAAGGTGATCGATGCGATCAAAAAACAGCTCGACAAGCACCTGCACGTCATGGTGTATGGAGAGTATATCCAGTCGAGCTCCAACCTGCTTGCAAAAAAACTGACGTCACTCTTACCACCCTCTCTCGATTGCTGTTACCTGGTAAACTCGGGAACGGAAGCCAATGAGGGTGCGCTGAAGCTCGCGAAGAGACTGACGGGAAGGACCGGGCTGGTGTCTTTCAAAAAATCCTATCACGGAAGCACACACGGCTCGATGAGCGTTTCGGGCAACGAGGTGAAAAAGTCCGCCTTCCGCCCGTTGTTGCCCGACGTAAGATTTATAGAGTTCAACAATATAGACGACCTCGAAGAGATCACCACCACCACAGCTGGTGTCATCATGGAGACCATCCAGGGCGATGCAGGGGTGCGCGTTCCTTCCCGCGACTTCATGATGCGCCTTCGCAAAAAATGCGACGACACCGGCGCCATTCTCATACTCGATGAGATCCAGTGCGGCATGGGCCGTACCGGGACGTTGTTCGCCTTCGAGCAATTCGGCATCGTACCCGACGTTCTCACCATCGGCAAGGCATTCGGAGGCGGGCTTCCCATCGGCGCCTTTATTTCCAGCCATGAACGTATGAAGACGCTTTCACATGACCCCATGCTTGGGCACATTACGACCTTCGGCGGCAACCCTGTATGCTGCGCGTCGGCACTCGCTACGCTGGAGGTGATCACGGAAGGGAACATCCTCGAAGAAGTACGACGCAAGGGCCAACTGATCGAATCACTGCTGGTACATCCCCTGATCCGCCAGGTGAGAAGCGCCGGGCTGATGTTCGCGATCGACTTCGATTCCGAGGAGCGGGTTCAGCGTATCGTCAGCGCTGCACTCGAGGAAGGCGTGATCGGCTTCTGGTTCCTCTCCCATCCTTACAGCTTGCGCATTGCTCCACCACTGACGATAACCGACGACGAGATCAGGGAATCGTGTGAGATAATTTTGAACGCGATCAAAAAATCGTGATCTTTTCGGAACCCCCATTGCCTCTCCCATGATGATCGACAAGCCTCGTCAGCTCGACCACATTTATAAACTGCTGGTCATCATCGCGATCAGCGTTACAGGGATCGTGCTGATGCGCAGCATCATCATTCCCCTGGCTTTTGCCGCATTGTTTGCCCTGGTGCTGAACCCGGTTGCGCTGCGGATCGAACGCCGCACCGGTAAGATCCTGTCCATCACGATTGTGCTGCTGGGCTCGCTGATCCTCCTTGGATTATTGATCTGGTTTATCATAGGACAGCTCAAGGGCCTCGTACAAAGCCTTCCCGGCCTGGAAGAAAAATTCTTCGCAGGTGTGTTGTCGGTGAACCAGTACATAGAATATACTTTCAACTTCAGCACCGACGAACAAACCGCTATGATGGCCGACAGCCTCAAGAACCTTTCGGTGTACCTTGGTGAAGTCTTGTATTCAACATCCTACCTCGCCTACTTCTTCATACAGGTTCCTATCTACATTTTCCTTTTTCTTTTGTACCGCGAAAAGTTCCGCGAGTTCTTCATGGCCTTCAACCGTAGTGGGGAGCTGAAATGGAAAAAGGACATTGACGGCGTCGTGCGCGGATACATCAGCGGGTTGACCATCGTTGTCCTGATTGCCGGAACACTCAACAGCATCGGGCTATTGGCGCTTGGCATCGAGCATGCTATTTTTTTTGGATTCTTTTCGGGAGCCCTCACACTGATCCCTTACGTGGGGATCACCATCGGCGCGACGCTACCCGCCCTCCTGGCGTTGATCACGAAAGACAGCGCATGGTATGCGGTAGGTGTCGTCGGCGTTCACGCAGCAGTTCAATTTCTGGAAGGAAATTTTATCACTCCGAAGATCACCGGGTCCAAGATCAGCGTTAATGCGCTGGCGGCCATTCTTGCTTTGTTGATCGGGAACCTCCTTTTGGGCATTGCCGGAATGATATTGGCCGTGCCGGCGGTGGGTATCCTCAAGATCCTGATGGCGAGCTCGACTTCTCTGAAGCCGTTCGTCATCCTGCTAGAGGATAAACCCTCTGAACCGGTGCCGGCCATCGTGGAGCCTGTGGGACCTGTCGATGTCGATACCCCGAAAGAGTGAGTTTTGATAACTTGGAGAATAACTGCTGAAGATGACAAAAATCCTGTTGATCGACGACCACTTAATGTTCCTCGATGGGCTCGAGTTGCTGCTCAAGCGCGCTGGTAACTACGAGGTCGTCGGTAAGGCTAACGATCCCTTACATGTCATCGACTTCCTCACGGCCAATCCTGTCGACATTGTTCTGGCCGATATCCAGATGCCTGGCGTGGACGGGATCGATTTACTGAAAAGAATTCTGTCCCGTTTCCCGAAAATAAAAGTGGTCATGATCAGCATGCACGAAGGCGACGAATTTGTGCAGGAGATCATGGCTTTGGGAGGGTATGGATTCCTTCCAAAATCGATGGACAGTACCAAAATGGTACAGGAGCTCGATAAGGTGCGGGCCGACCAGAAAGTGTTCCCAAAACGGCAGAAAAAGGTCGTTCCATCACAGCATTTTTCGGAACGCGAGCTGGAGATCCTCCGGCTCCTGGCAAAAGGAAAGAACAGCTATGAAATTGCCGGGCAGCTTTTTATTACGCTCAATACGGTGAAGACCCACCGCAGGAACATGCTGCGCAAGCTAAACGCCTCCAACACCTCGCAATTGCTGAAAATCGGGTTCGATAATAATCTCATTTGACCTGATTTTTCGTTCCCGTATACTCCTTTAGAGGTATGCCACTAAAAATACCTCTAAAGTGGTATTTCAACCTGCGTTGTCAAATTTCAAATTAGGGTTATTATGATAACCCCAATGAGAACAACGTTAAAATCCAATTTGACGGATCGTGAAATTCAGGTACTGGGTCTGATCGCCCAGGGTATGTCGTCGGTGCGCATTGCACAGAGACTCGAGATCAGTTTTGAGACGGTGAAGGTGCACAGGAGGAACATGCTTCGTAAGGCGGAAGCTCAGAATACATTCGAGCTGATCCGTATGGCGATCAAGAAGCGCTGGATCTGAACCGTTCCCTCAGTACGGTATATCAAAATTATAGAAAGTCCCTTTGTGATTCGATTCCCAGCTCATTTGTCCATTGAGTGAACGGACCCGGGATTCGATACTGTGCATGCCAAGCCCGGTGAACCGGCTGCCAACCATGCCGATGCCGTTGTCTTCGTACATAATATTGATCTCATCATCGAATTCGTTGATGTGTATCCGTATTTCCGATGCCCGCGCGTGTTTGAGCGTATTGTTGATCAATTCCTGTAAAATCCTGAAGATGGTGATCGACACCGACTGTACCACTTCACGTTTTCCATAATAGTCGAAGATCACATTCACGTCACCGGCCTTGTTCAGCCGGTCGATCAATGTCTTCATGCCGGCCTGCAATCCATAGCGTTCGAGGCCAGGCGGATGGAGGTCGTACACGATCCGTTTGATGTCATCAATCACATCGTTGAGGTTGTCGTTGATCTCTTTTCCTCTGGAAGACACTCTTTCATCATCGACATTCATGGCGTCGGCCACCTGCATTTTGATGCTGCTTAGAGAAGCGCCAATACCGTCGTGCAGGTCCGTGGCGATCCGTTTTCGTTCGCGCTCCTGCGTCCAAATTTCGGAGTCGATAAGCTTCGCCTGATGCAGGTTGATCAGCTCGAGATATTTCTGCTTCCTGCGGATAGCGCTGATGCGCAGCCAGTAACCGAGGTACCCGAGGGCCATGACCGCTGCGATCATCGCAATTCTAGACGTCCACGTCTGCCACCACCGGGCCGCCACATAGATGTCGAACGTAAGCCCTTCCGTCCAATCCTCGCTGCCGGTTGAGGCTTGTACTTCGAGGATATATTTGTCGGGCATCAGGTCGGTGAGGAAGATCCTCCCGTCTGAAACGGCCTGCCACGGCGTCAATCCCTGGAGACGGTACCTGAAAAATGTCGGGTGCCCTTTGAAGGTGATGGCGCGAACATCGATCACCATGTTCTCTTCCTCCGTTCTCACGAATGGTGCGTGTACTCCCAGCGACTGGTTCTGGAACAGAATGCTGTTGATATAGAATTTCGGTATGGAATTGCGTTCACTGAAATGACCCAACGGCACTGAAGATATCCCGAGATCGCTGATAGCCCAAACGTTATCTCCCATGCGGCACACGTTATTGATCTTGGTCGAGATCAAGCCATCGGCTTTAGAAAAATCCTCGAGCTTCAGATCGGATGTGTCGGCAAGAAAGTCCAGCTGAAACAATCCCTTCTCGGTCCCGATCCATAGCCTTCGCTCGGGCCAGTCGCTGACGATGGAATAGATGGTGACGACGTCGGCAATGGGCAATGACGTAAATGTTCCCTTTTCCGAATCATGAATAAAGAGGCCATGGCCAACAGTTCCGACTATTACAAACCTGTTTTCAACACTGATCAGGGACGTGGTCCTGTAGTCGGTGATCTTCCGGGGCGGTTTATCAAAATCGATATCGAACTTCTCGACTCCATTCACCCCACCGAGATAAATCTCGTTGTTGGAAACGGTCATCGAGCTTGGTCTTTTTCGTGTCTGCATTTTTTTGATCACCTCCCCTTTTGTCGATAATTTGACAATGCCCATCGAGCCGCAGCCGATGATGTAGTCGTCTATCTGGATCAACACCTTGAAAGTTATCGACGCGTTCCCGCGACCACCGACATACGTACCTGTCTGATGTATATGTGTGCCGGCTGCATCCGAAACCCAGAGCTTGCCGTCGTTGTCGAGGAACAGGTAGCCTGCAGGAGCAATACCCTTGTTGACGAGCTGGATTGTTCCATCGTCGGTCATCCTGAAAACTTCTCCCCCATAGTTTCCCAGGTAGAGCTCATGATCTGCGAAAGCGACAGTGCTTACACGTGTATTGCTCGGCGCGTTGTAGTTTAAAACCGTGAGGTTAGGATAGTAGTAAACACCCTGATCGAGGGTGCTGATCCATATTCCATTTTCGTAATCCTGTATGACACTGCTGACCGAGAGGTTGGAAAGATTGACGAGGGAAAACGGATCTTTCAACGATTCATCGCTGAATACATCCACGCCGTTGTTGAAATACCCGGTCCATAACCGATCCTGGTGATCGACGTACAGAGATATATAAGGATGATCGGCCTTAAACACCTTCGTTACCTTCTCGCCATCGTATACAAAAATGTTTTTGTGCATGGTGAAGTAGATTTTACCTCTCCACTTGACGGATGAAATAAGCCAATTGCTTTGATTCAATGAATCGTCGAGCCTGATCGGGAACTTCTTCCCTTCGATCCGTATTGAATTAAGGCTCCTCGGCAGCCCCGGGTCGCCATAGATCATCTTATCGCCCACGAATCCAATAAAAGTCCATTCGTCGTCCGTTTCCGAAATGAGGGAGACAGCTCCTGTCGAATCTATTTTCCCTGCCGAGTTGATCGCCGAGCTAAAATAAAGTTCTCCCAGGGTGTCGTAATACATCTTAACAAGTATCGACGAGTTGATGGCAGATTTTAGCTCCGCGTTGTATTTATAAGTCCTGATAGTATCGTTCTCGTAGTACGACAACGCGCCATTGTATGTACGAAACCAGATCCGGCCCTTGTGGTCTTCGTGAAATCCGAAAACAGTGTTGTCGGAAAGACCACGGGTGACGTTGTAGGTAACGAACTCGTGGCCATCGTACTTAACCACCCCATTGTCGGTCCCTATCCACACAAAGCCTTTGCTATCCTGGAATACCATATAGCTTTCGGAGCTAGGCAGGCCCGAGCCTTCGCGGAAGTTGGTTGACTGGAAATATTGGGAAAAGGCATCGGTGTACGCGAAAATCGACAGGGCAAGCAGCGTAAATGCGTGTCGATTCACGTGTCGATTCATAGGAACAATTTAAGAATTAAGATCTTAAATCATTTCCACGATCAGATTGTGGTTGGTATAAATGCAGATATCCGCCGCAATGTTCAAACTGTCCTTTACCATTTCCTCTGCCGAAAGGTGTGTAGCGTGCTTCTTCAGCGCTAAGGCTGCAGATTGCGCGTACATGGCGCCCGAACCGATGGCAGCTACGCCGTTGTCGGGTTCCAGCACATCGCCTGTGCCCGAGATGACAAGCAGCTCGTCTTTACTGACGGCGATCAGCATGGCTTCCAGCCTCCGGAGATAGCGGTCGGTACGCCAGTCCTTTGCCAGCTCGATTGCGGCGCGTTTCATGTTGCCGCCGTAAGCGCTCAATTTTTCATCGAACCGGTCGAGCAGCGTAAACGCGTCGGCAGTAGAACCGGCAAAACCTGTGATTACTTTCCCATCGTGGAGCTTCCGGATCTTTCGCACGTTGCTTTTAGCGATGGTGTTGCCCATCGTGGCTTGTCCGTCACCACCAATTGCGACCCGCCCATTATGTGAAACAGCCAGTATAGTAGTTGAATGAATAGTTTCCATGTTACCCTGGTTTATTGGGTATCGGTCGTTGAAATTGGGTATTGGGTATTGGGTATTGGATATTGGATATTGGATATTGGATATTGGATATTAAATCAATATCCTCACCGGGTCTTCCAGCAATCCTTTCAGCGTTTTGAGGAACGCAGCTCCAATAGCTCCGTCAACCGCCCTGTGATCACACGAAAGCGTAACCTTCATGACGTTGCCCACAACGAGCTGACCGTTCTTTACCACAGGCGCTTCTTTGATGCCGCCCACGGCAAGGATACATGCGTCCGGTGTGTTGATGATCGCAGTAAACTCCTCTACGCCGAACATCCCGAGGTTGGAGATGGTGAATGTGCTGCCTTCGAATTCGTTGGGTTGAAGTTTTTTATCGTGAGCTTTCTGTGCGAGCTCCTTCACTTCCGCGCCGATGTGTGAAAGCGATTTGGCATCGGCAAAACGAACCACAGGAACGATGAGGCCATCCTTGATAGCGACGGCTACACCGATGTGGATGTGATGATTCTTACGGATCTTGTCGCCCAGCCAGCTCACGTTCACGTCAGGATGCTGACGCAACGCCGCCGCAGCGGCTTTGATGATCATGTCGTTGAATGAAATCTTGACCGGCGAGATCTCGTTCATGCTCTTGCGCGCTTCAACCGCCTTGTCCATGTTGATCTCCATGGTCACATAGAAGTGAGGCGCTGTGAACTTGCTTTCCGCCAGGCGCCGCGCGATAGCCTTACGCATCTGCGACACGTTGACTTCTTCGAAGCTTTCTTTGCCGACAACCTGTGGCAGTACCACGGGTGCAGCAGCCGCGCCTCCCTTTGCCGGGGCTTGAGTAGGAGCTGCCGAAGGCTTGTAGTTCTCTACGTCGCGCCTGGTGACACGACCGTTGTCGCCGCTACCGTTTATTTTATTGATATCATAGCCAAGATCCTTGGCCATCTTCTTCGCAAGCGGAGAAGCTTTCAACCTGCCGTTGGTCGCTTCATTATGAGCGCCGTTAACCTGCGGCTGCTGTGCCTCGGCCTTTGCCGGAGCGGGAGCAGATTCATTTTGTTTTTCAGCAGGCGGTGCAGCGGCGGTTCCTCCACCGCTAGCCTGGAATGCTTTCAATAAAGTCTGCCAGTCGGCATCCTTGTCGCCGACAATAGCGAGGACTCCATTGACCGGGACAGCTTCTTTTTCTTTTGCGCCGATGTACAACACAGTCCCGGATTCGTACGATTCATATTCCATCGTGGCCTTGTCGGTTTCAACTTCGGCCATGAGCTCGCCGGACTTAACCTGGTCGCCGACTTTCTTGTGCCATGCGGCTATTACACCTTCACTCATCGTGTCGCTCATCTTCGGCATCTGAACGATCTTCGCTTTGATATTGCTTGTGTCGGCAACGGGAGTTGCTACGGCAGCCTGCGCGGGTTTAGCGGCCGGCGCTGAGGCATTTGCTGATGATGAATTTGATCCGTTTGTCGCGGCAGGAGCCGCTGTGCCCGCGCCTTCCAGAAGGGCCTTATAATCCTCTCCCGGCTTTCCAACGACTGCGAGAACACCGTCTATCTTGACCGCTTCGCCTTCTTTCGCGCCGAGGTATAAAACTGTTCCTGCGTTGAATGATTCATAGTCCATCGTGGCCTTATCGGTCTCGATCTCGGCCATCAACTCGCCTGACTTTACCGTATCGCCCACTTTTTTATGCCACTTGGCGATCACCCCTTCCGACATGGTGTCGCTCATCTTGGGCATTCGAATAATCTCTGCCATAATGCTGTTGAAAATCTTTAAAAGCCTGTAAAATTAGGTTATAAATAGGGATTTACAAGAGTTTTGTGAAACGACGGGGAATCAGAGATTCAGCGTCCCTAAAACAAACTCCACTACCCATTTGCGGGTTCCCGTCGCCGTCGGATTGATATAAGTGGTCCGTAGACCGAGGTCCAGCTGGGGCAACAGCCTCATAATGTTCACATCCACAGTGAACTCCGCTCCGACTGAATCATAGATCTTGTCGGCGAGCGAGTAATAAACGATGCCTTTGTCGGAATAGAAAAAATTCTTCCCGATTGCCTGACCACGGTCGTAGAACACGGTGGCCCTCAGCCGCTGAATGTTCAGCATCGGTCCGATATTGATGTCCGGATACCATAAGGGCAGCGCATAATTCGCCGACACCGACCTGAATTCGGTATCGTGCGGATAGCTGTGGCCACGTGGCCTGAACACCCGGTTCCTGAAAGAATAGCGATTCGCTTCGGCGCCATCGGTGCCCACCTGCCATCCGCCCCTGAAGAATAGCGAATGATGCTTTAGCACTCCGGGAAAGTATAGCACGGTCCGCGCGGCAGCAAGACTGCCCTGGAAGTCACCACCGTATGGCGTATTATAGAATTCCAGGTCGAGAAGCTGCGCCCACCTCGGATTGAAATCTCTTCGGCTTTGTTTGAGGAAATTCGAAAACGAAAACGTGAACTGATTGTATAGCAATGTTCCATTCCCCGTCTGGTTATCGAAAATAAACCGGAGGGTGTCGTTTACAGGAACTATCCTTTCGGTACCGGATGAGATAAGACGGTTGTCCATATCTGTCACCTGGTTACGCAGGTTCGTCACCTTTGTCACTCCGACGTTGTTCTTCAGCGTCAGCGTCGTGTTGTATTTGGACCGCGTGAGTATCAGCGGTACGCGTATCCCTCCGGTGGCTGTGACCTCGTCCCACTTGAACTTCACGTCGCGGTTGGCCACACTCGTCGTTGTCTCTCTTTTGCCGGCCAGGATGTTGAAGTCGAGGATCGGGTAAAGACCCTGGTAACTGATGCCACCATGATAACTGCCTGTTCGCTCGTTGATATCGAACAGGTAACCGGCGTTGATGGTGGTGGTCCCGAGAAGATTGCGCGAAGAGATGCCGATGTCGGCCTGGGTAACATCGGTCGAGAAGAAAGGACCCCAGCTGTGAATGTTCACGATCGACTTCAGGCGGTTGTACTTGGCGACCGGATATTTCTTTTCAGGAACGTCCTTTATGATGTTGGGATGAGATTCCTGTGTGACAAGCTTATCATAGAAATGTTCGGCGGCCACGTCTACTTTGCCAATCTCTTTCCACAACGTGGGTTCGAAGGCGGCGCTCACGATGTCCATACCATCGCGGGTCTGGTCGTTGTAAACGATCCAGTCGCCGTCGGGTGTAATTGCTGGATTGTATGCTCCGTACCTGGAGCTCGTTACCTGGTAGCGTTTGCCTGTGGATGTTTCGAAAGCATATATGTTGTCGATACCGCTGTACGGTGAATTATAAAAGATGTACTTGCCGTCGGCGGACGGTACCGGGTGACCGATGTTCTCGTTGCCTGCATCGAATACGTCTGTGACGGCGCCGGTGACGTAGTCATACTTCGACATGGTCTTTCCTTCTTTCGAAAGCCGGATGACGAAGATGGCCGACCCGTCGCCATTCCATCGAGGCATGGATATCATCCGGTCGCCGGGATTGTCGAAAGTCTTTAAGACTTTGTTGGAAGCATAATCGAGCACCACCAACCTGGACTTATATTCTGTATCGGAGTCGATCGTCGCTACCTTCGTTCCGTCGGGCGAAATGGCTGCCGACGCATACCTGGTTTTCTTCGACAGCGTTTTTCGTTTTCGTATGTCGAAATCATAACCCTTTACGATCGAGTACGTCTTCATGCGCCAACGCGCATCGTAGCGAAATTCATTCCACACCGCTTTTCCGTCCACGGCCGAAAGCATTCCGGTTTCATTGAAAGGCCCGACGACAAACTTCCTGTCTGTTACGCCGTTCTTCAATCTCACGATTGTCGCTATCTCACCGATACCTGTCTTCAAGGCGATGATGCTCCCGTCTTCCTGCGGCTGGGGATACCAATAATCGATGTAGCTCTTTGAAGTCCTCTTGTTGAGGGTCTTGAATTTGGTAAGCTGCAAAGCGTCGATCTCATTCTGCCAGCCCGTGCGAAGGCTGTCGGCCATCTCTTTATATAGTGTCGTCACATTGACGCCTGCTTCCTTTTTGATCGCCCTCGAAAAAGCGAATGGTATGAAAGGCAACGACCACGACCGGGTGACAACTTTATCCCAGATGCCTGCATCCCCCGTCCTGTTTCTCAGGTAGGTGATCATGTGATAACCCAGGACGTAGTGATCGGGAATGTTGTGTTTATACGAACGCAGGTATTGCTTGTGATAATTAAAGGTGCGCCCTTCGAGAAGGTTGGTCCGGAACAGGATATTGAAGTTCGGGATCCGGCCCCGGCCGCTTCGTGTGAATGCCGTCTCCGTTGCGACAGCATCGCCCTCCCAGAACCATTGTGGCGCTGCCGTGAATGCCACCAGCGATAGCGCCTGTTGCCCGAAGACATAGTACACGAATTTGTTGAACCCAACGATGCTCCTTTGGTATTGAACGATGTGACGGTACTCGTGCGAGGCCAGCAGGCTCAGCCAGTCGTTCGTGCCTGCGAAGTTGTAGTTCTGCGGCGGCATGGTGAAAAATTCCGAGCGCCTCGGCGCCAATGTCACGAAGCCGTTAGAGATCGAAGTCTGGTTTTGAAGAAGTATCGCGATCCGCTTTGGCTTCACCCCCATCGATGACGCTTCGGGCTCACGGATAAATTCCAGGGTATTGGCAACTCTCTGCGCTTGCGCATCGAAGCCCTTCGGAAAAAGTATATTAAAGTTCGGGGTCTTTATCTCGTTCCACTGAAGCGTCGTTGCGTTGGTATTCTGAACAGCAACCTCCTGCCCAAAAACAGAAGTCGAGACCAGGACGACTAAGGTCAAAAGCTTGATAACTCTTTGGTTCATGAAAAAATAGTGACCTATTGATCCGGGTTCCGCAATTTAACCCGTTACATCACCGGATGATCACGATCCGACCTGAATTTTTAAATTCAAAATCTCCGGATTTGACTGTGAGTAGATAGAAGTACAGTCCATCCGACAATCGATGGCCCTGCGAGTCGAGCCCCGACCAACGGAGCTGGTTGATACCCACCCGTAACGAGGGAGCGTCGTCTTCGGTAAACCGTCCAACCTGGCGGCCGTTGCGATCGAGAATATCCAGCACCATGGATTCCGGAGGAGTCGCCCCGGCCGCGGCAAACTCAAAATAGAAACCGGTCGACGATGGGTTGGGATGCACAGGATAGAAGATCATTCCCGCTTCCTCCTCCACCACGAACGACACCTGATACGGTTCTGGTCCCGCGGGGTTTCCACTGGCATCACGTCCTTCGGCGTACAAAACATACTCGCCTCCTTCCAGACCTTTCGGAGTAAACTCGACGACAAGACTATTATCGGCCAGGCTCCACTTCACATCGCTTCGCGAAAAAGCGATCCGTCTCGCAGGGCACTGCTGAACGTCGCATGGATACGACAGCAACAGGTTTAGCGAGGTGGTGTCTGCCAGCGGTATCATCGGGTTCTCATCCCACAGCGTAACCTTTATCGAAGGATTGGAGGATACAAAATCATAATTTGAAACGTAACGTCCGTCCACGGTAACATCGAGCACAGGATTAATCTGATCCTTGATCACATTCAAATGTGAAGGGAGCTCGAGTGAATTATTTTGATAGTACTGTTCTGTGACCGAACTGTTGTTGACAACCAGTATGAGATCGTTGAGGCCTGCCTTTCCTTTTGTCTGTATCGTTCTGGAAAAATGAGTGGTGTCGCCTGCAGCCGGACCTTTGATACTGAACTCAGTAGTTTCTTTCGTCAGCTTATTCTTGTTCAACACGGAGAATACCGAAAAAAGCGAGTCGGTAAAATCCACCTGTGAAATGTTCACGAAATCATACTTCGCCGTGTAGGGCGCTCCTTCGTTCACGGTTATTTGTTCCGTTGAACCGGCCGGGAGTAATAGTCCGTCAGGAGCAGGTTCAAAGTCGACGATCCAGCTTCGCAGCGTCGCCGCCGTCAGGTTCAGAGGATCGGATGTGCGATAGACCAATCGCAGGAACGGATAAACCGACGCATCGATGCTGCTGATCTCCAGCGCAGACTGCTGGTTATTAAAAATGAGCGACTCGTTTCCATCTCTGTCAACCCGGAAGATATCCATCCCGACTACATCGGACGGGTCGTCGATCCTGAACCGCGGCGCAACAGAGTTCCACCGGAGAGCAGGACCTATCACTACAGATCTCATGCTGCCGCTCGTTACAAAGCCAGTCAGAGTATCTGTGATCTGAAGCTCCAGTGTTTCCGGCAAAGGCTGATCGCTTCGAATGATCTTCGCCGTACCGGGCGCCGTTCCCTTCTTCGCAAGTATGATCACCGGTTCACCAGGGAGAAGTGCATCGATGTCTGTGTCGCGGATCCCCAGCTCACCGAGCTTTGTTTTGACACCGGCACTCCACGACGAAAAACCTGGGTCGCCCATCGTGAACAGGACGACGGAATCGCCTTGTTTCACATTCTCGACATATTGATTGAGGTCGTCGTGATTGCCCGTCGACGTTTCAGAGGCCACAAAGCTGTTGATCAACTGAGGCTCACGGCCGCATGCCCTCCCGAAAGAGTTATCGAACGTAAAAGGAACAGCCATGTACGGTACCACCGAGCTCCGGTCGAATGCCACCAGGTTTATCGTGTTGTTGCGGCAACCGAAAGCCTGTGGCGAATAGTAATACTCCGCATCGTTCACCTGGAATGATCCCGTGACGCCTGGAGTTGTATTTCCGCTGCCTAGTGATCTCACAACGATCGACACGCTCGTCGGCGGGAAATGAAACTTCTTGTTACCGTTATCGGCAACCAATGAGTTGAATGAGTTTTCCGCAAGCTGATCAAACGCCATCTGTGCCCAGCCCGTGTTGCCGTTCTGTATAAAGCTGAATGAAGTAGTCTCCCATTGATCGTCCGGCTTGTCGGAAGGCTTCGAACGCCAGTAGTAAGCCGTCGAGTCTGTGTCGAGCAGGCTGAACTGACTTTTCATCAGGATCTTTCCGGTAATCTCCTTCGACTGAAGAAAACCCGAATTGAAGGCGAGTGTGGTATCGAGCTGTACCTGGTAGGTCTTCTCTCCTGCAAGCACGTCGGTATCCTGGAACAACACGGTCGCCGTCGTTGCATTGACGATACCGAAGTCCGGGGGCTGAAGATTTTGTGTACCGTTGAATTGAATAAACCTGGTCCACTGATTTTTGTTATTGGTCTCATCCAGCTCTTCGATATCGTTTTCCGGATCGATCACGACTTCGATCTTATTGTTGCCGTAGAAATTCCCGCTGCCCCGAAGGATGGTGAACTTCAATACATCCTGGTTCAACACACTTGCGTATTCCTTTTCGTATTTGGTAACAACGTCGTCGACGGTGTGTACGATCTTTACCTTCAGCGGGCGGGCAGTGCTGCGCCCGAGATTGGTTGTCAGTATCTGAACCTCCATAGCATCGGTAAGCGCATGAATGGGGCGGGCGTCGGATGCAACAACGTTAATGCTCTCGCCGGAAATACTGTAGTCGGGCTTCGTAGGAGCAAACAGTTTCAGCGAAGGGTCTCCCAGCAGGACCATCTGCTGTACCTGTGCCGTGAATTTTTCCGTGACCCCGAAGGTTTCCAGCACACGGCTTGCAACTTCCCGCTGCACGTCACCAATGCCTTTGCCCAGGTACACCGAGTCGGCGAACGCCACGTCATAGAAATAGGTCGTGTACACACGTAAAGCATCTTCGTACCCGTAAGAGCTGTTGGCGATAAAATTTCGTGCGCCTTTACCACTCGCGAGCATCCAGTTCTCGCCAAAGTTTATCCCGTCGTTGAAGTATTCTCCCGCATTGCATCCGTTCACCAGGAACGCCGGGTACCTGCCCGGGTTGTTATAACCAAAGACCGGCTCGGTGACGTATCCGATATCGATGTCCGTGAGGTCTACGGCAGAGTGCCCGAAAAAAGTCACGAGACTCAGTCCCGCATTGATCTCTTTAGCGATGTTGATTAACTCCCTGTCGTCGGTCCCGTGTTTGCCCAGCATGCTCACATCGCCACCAAGAAAGTTTCCCTCTGCGATCTGTGCAAAGCCCTGCATATATCCCTTGAACAATTCGAGCTCGTTGGCCGACTTGCCACCGCTCAGGTGAAGTATCTTCTTACGCCAGAGCTCAGTAAACGGAGTGGCTTCGGTCTCTTTCACTTTATTCAGATACGCCGCCACCTGCAGCGGTGTGGTGGCTGTCAGTCTTCCGGTAGCGACGGCGGGAACGAACGGCTCTCCCTTAAGTCCCGCGGTAAAGACCATATCGGAACCGGGACTGCCACCTGTCGGAACGAGATCCTTCGACTCGGTCGCAGCCGGTGTTCTGCGATGAATGCCCGAATGTACCTCGCGCCCTTTACCGATCAGGAACAAGTATTGAGGATCGCCCTCCCCGATCAGGTATCGCATCAGCTCACGAACCGCTAGCGGCGAAGTCTCTCCATAGTTGAACTGATCATACACTTGATCGATGGCAATCGTCGCCGTTATGTAGCTTCCCCCGGGACCACTCGCGCGGTACGCTGCATAAGCCTCTACCGGGTTTGAATAATCCAGCGCGGGCTGCATCAGCGACGTATGCGAAATGATGACGAAGTTCGACTGTGGATTGATCTCCTGGAATGTGATGGCCTTGATCTTCGGCAGGTCAGGCGTAAGGAACGTACTGGCGGAATATAACTTCCTTGCAGTGTTCGTGTTCGGAACGACGGCCGTCAATAAGCTTCCCGATGTCCTCGTCCCTATCTGTACGATCGCCGAGGGGTCGGTTATATCCCACAACCTCGTGCCGGCCGTGCTGTTCTCGATCTCGACATAAGACTTACTATCACCCGTTTTGATATTCAGGTTGAATGTTCTCGTTGTTGCCGCGGCAAGATTGAACCCCTGTGCGAAATTCAATTTGATGTACGCAACACTGAGGCGTTCACGAATACCTCCCACACCCAAACCCTTCACACGAACAACCACCTTGCCGTCGGCTCCGACATCCGACCAATTGAGGTTTTCGGTGTACACCGGTGTCTTAAAGTTGTCGAACGACTTTGTACTCAGAAGTCTCAGCGCACCGGCATTTACGCCCACATAGATCTCTGCCTGGTGCGACAACTGATCGCGACCGGTCAGCTGTATCTCCAGTACCGGTGGTGGCTGCGCGGTTTTTATGTCTACAACCTGGTCGATCGGAAAATCCTTTTGCTCATTCCCCGCACAGCCTGAATTCAAAGTACAAATCGTCGCTCCCGTCCAGCCTTCGCCTTCATCGAAATAGCTTTGTGTTGTGAAGTTGCTAACCACCTCTCCTACGGCATACTCGGAAGTATACAGCGTAAGTCTCTCGGCATTATGCGATGTCTCTTTGGGTATGCTGGTAGAATTCGCCTGGTCGAATACTTCCATTCTCTTTCCCTGAACCGGCAATGGGTTCACCGTAAGGAAATAGGCAGCCGTGTCGCTATAGAGGTTATAGTATTTGTGGGGCTGGGACGCAGCGGGCTCGTATAGCCTGGTGTCGAGGGTGCCGTCGTTTCGCTGCCCGTAAAACTCGAGGTACTCGCCATTGTCGAACTTCGAATCGGCAGGCAGCTGGTCGTGTTTGAAATAGATGGCTTGTTGGACACCCCGGTGATACACTTGTATCAGTCGCGGGTCTATGGTATTCACGGGGATGCCGGCCTGCTGCAGCTGGTCGTACGTGAGGCGATAGATCCCGGTGGCGGCGACGCTTATCTTATAGTATGTCTGGTTGTAGGAGACCCAATCGTTGGAGTACTGGGCAAGGCAGGCGATAGACTGGAAGGAAAAGAATAAAAAAAACGCCCAAAGCCTCATTCGGATAGTGATCGACTCCTTAGATACCAGAGAAAACGGTTTTGTAAACGCCTTAATTGCGCAAAGGTACGCGGTTTTTGCGAGCGTCGCCAGGGCATCAATACAACACCACCGCCACATCCTCAAACTCATCCTCCTCTGCCTTTCGTGACATGCCGCCAAACTCCCGTGCGAGGAAGGTTTCGTAGGGCCAGGTCTTTGTATAAAACGTCGTCGAGTAATGACGAAACTCACCAACGTCCAACATCGGGTATTTTTCCCTAAGGGCGTCGGGGAACGAAGGCTGCCGGGTCCTTCCCTCCGGCGCATAAAAATACCAGTGCGTTCCTTCCGTCGACGTCAGTCCCTCCGACATAAAGTACGACACGCGATAGGTTACCGGCACCGTGCTGGAGTACACAACACTGTGCGCAAACTTCTCCTGGAACGTGAAAGCCGATGGCGAAGGGAGTAATAAGCTCGCCGGCGCCGCACCTCTCGAAACGTGACTCACCTCCCACTTGCCCGCGCCCAGGCGGATTTCCGTCCTGAACTTCAACATGCTGTTGAGGTAGCCGATATTCAACGAATTTCTTTTTTGCCCGCTTGAAATGGAATTATATAAAACAAAACCCGTGAGATACCTGAAATCTTCCATCGTCTCGTATCCCATCACATGTGCATACACGTAGCTCGGTTCGGTGAACGGCACGCTGATCGTTTTGTCGAATGCAGTCATTTGGTTGAAGTCGAACGTATACGTCTCTCCATTCTTCGGATCCTCAATGAACCGGTACTTTAAGTTCGTGCCGTTATCGAGCGATAGCAGGTGCTTGTGATTTTGGGAGTAGATGCTGGCTGTAAGACTCGATGGTGAGTTCGATGTCGAGGAAGGCAGCAGGTAATTCCTGTCGGAAATGGATCGCGCCACGGCGCCGTTGAAATTATTCAGCAGCATCGTGTAAGTACCCGCCTGATCGTACTCCCTGGCAGGGCCATACGTTACCTGCCTGTATGTTAAGGTCCACGACTGGCCCGCCGGAACTTCGAGGTAGCTCCAGAGATAAGTCAGCCCTCGTCCACTGGGATTGCCATAGATCCGCGCTATGGTTACGTCGACTTTGTCACCGGGTGTTTTTGCGGCGGTCTCGAACTCAATGGTTTCTCCCGACTCCAGAGGTTTGTATTCTATCAGATCTCCGTTTGTGTTGTGAAGAATAATGTAGGTGTCGTCGGTGGCGGTGACGTAGCTCTCGTCGACTGTGACGGTAAAGACCACCCTCGGGGGGTCATCCTCCCGGCACGATACGGTGAGAAGAAGGACTGAAAGAACCAATAAGGTGTGCTTGCGCCGCGTCCGGGTCATCAATTAAAGATACGCAGCAAAAAAATCTTCTGTTCCAAACCGTACAGTGGCCTGCCGCCATTGCGTGGGAAATTCAAAAGTTTCCGCTCTCCGGTGTACGTAAAAATCCCGTACTGTTCGTTTTCGTACACATAAAACTGCCTTTCCGGCCTAAAAACTAAGAAAATTTTCGCCTAGTACTTGGCCATGCATAGTACTAAACCCGTATACTTGCTTTAGGTAATCTATAAATCAAGTGAAGTATGAATCTTGAAAACACCCAGGTGCAGATGAGAAAGGGAATACTTGAATATTGTATTCTCCATATCATCTCGCGCGGCGAAGTTTATGCGAGCGATATGCTCTATGAACTGACCAACGCCAGAATGATCGTAGTTGAGGGTACACTCTATCCCCTGCTTACCAGGCTTAAGAATTCGGGACTTGTGGAATACAAATGGGTCGAATCAAAGTCCGGTCCGCCGCGCAAGTATTATAAACTGACTGACATGGGAAATTCCTTCCTTGCCGGCCTTACGGAAACATGGAACGACCTGGTACATTCAACTGAATCGATCACAAACAGATCCCAAACTCCTGCTTAACTTATACTGAATCCTGTCGATTATGAAAAAGAATATAAGCATCAATATCAGCGGCATCATCTTTCACATCGAGGAAGATGGTTATGAGATCCTTCGCAAGTACCTCGACTCGATCAACCGGTATTTTTCGTCTTTCGAAGACAACAGCGAGATCCTGGCCGATATAGAAAGCCGTATTGCAGAGATCCTGCTTTCGAAGCTGAGTGAAGGCAAACAGGTGGTTACTGCCGACGACGTGCACTCGGTGATGGCAACAATGGGTAGTGTGAACGACTTCAAAGCTGCCGAAGAACAGGAAGCATCCGGCACGTCTTCCGGTGCAGGCCCGGAACAACGACAGCAGGAACGGCGCGAATCAACAGACCCTAAAATGAACATCGCCGCCAAAAAACTGTATCGCGACAACCGCAGGAAGATACTGGGCGGTGTCAGCTCGGGACTCGCTCATTATTTCGGCATCGACCCGGTGTGGCCGCGAATGTTACTGGTTCTACTCGCATTCGCCACTTACGGGGGACTCGTCGTAGCCTATATCATTCTCTGGGTCATCATACCCGCCTCCGATTCCCTGGAGGACGAAACAAGCACTAAGAAGATGTATCGCGATTCCGATAACCGTGTTGTGGGAGGTGTCGCTGCCGGACTCGCAGCCTTCTGGGGCATCGACGCTACGGTTGTCAGGGTGTTGTTCATCGGGATGAGCATTTTCGGGGGACTCGGCGTAGTGGTCTATATTATAATGTGGATCGCCCTGCCCGAGGCAAGGACCATCACCGAAAGAATGAAGATGTCGGGGGAGCCCGTCACACTTTCCAACATTGAGTCATCGGTAAAAAAAGGACTCAGTGATAAGGATGGCGCCGAGGAAAGTGTGTTTGCCAAGATCATCTTATTCCCCTTCCGGCTTATTGCTGCTATCATCGACGGCCTGGCCAGGGTGCTGGGCCCCGTCTTCATCCTGCTGGTCGACGTATTCAGGATCGGTATAGGCCTTTGTATTACACTCACCGGCGCACTGCTGATCTTCACACTGATCATCGCCTTCAGCATGGTCTTCGGTCTGTACTCCGTACCGATAGACAGCGCATGGAACGACTGGTATGTTACATCCCCTAATCTTCCACTCGATGTAATGCGCCGCAGCTTCCCTACGTGGCCCGCCATCTTCGCCTTCATTGCCGTATTTGTACCTGCACTGATGATCTCGCTGCTCGGTGCGTCCATCATCGCTCGTAAGATCGTATTCAACTCTTATGTCGGCTGGTCGCTGTTCGTTCTGTTCTTTATCAGCGTCGGTGTGCTCTCGTTCGCCATTCCGCAGATCGTTATGGCCTACAAGGAAGACGGCGAGTTCAGAACGGAGCAGACATTCCAGATCAAAGGCACGCCGGTCTTCAGGGTACACGATATCGGTCACACCGATTACGAAGTGACAGATCTTTCGATCCGCTCTTATGAAGGCAAAGAGCTGAAGCTCGTTCAACGCTTCAGGGCACAAGGTAAAACTCATCAGCTCGCGCGGGAAAACGCACAGATGGTGACGTACAGTGTAACTCAAGCCGACAGTGTACTGACCTTCGATTCCAACATCAGCTTCAAAGACGACGCGATCTTCCGGGCTCAACGCCTCGAAATGGATCTCTATGTGCCCACGAACGCACCATTTGTTATGGAGGAAGGCATGTGGCGCTTTGTTGATAACCGTTGGGAAGGCAGACATTACAGCGACCGCGACGATACACAGACATGGAAGGTCAACGAATACGGATCGCTCGAATGCATTACATGCTACAAGAGTGGTAGTAGAAATGGTAGTAGCAGTATTGACGGTGACAGTGCAGGTGACAGTGCAGGCGACACATCGGGTTTTAGAGCGGGCTCTTTCCGCGACGATCTCGGCCTGCGAAACTTCAATTCAATTGACCTCGAAGGAGCCTTCGACGTGACCATCGAACAAGGTGATGACTTCGCAGTAGAAATCGATCACACAGAAAGGACCAGGGACCAATACAGAATATATGTGAGCGGCGAAACGCTGGTGGTTGATTACGAGCACGATTCGAGAGGCTTTTGGAAGAAAAGGAACTGGCAAGACGAGGTGATCAGAATTCAAATAACGATGCCCCAACTTCGTGAAGTGGAAGCGGGCGGCGGCGGCAAGGTCCGCTTCCGCGGCTTTGACGAAGACGAAATGCTGATCGAGCTCACCGGCGCCGTCGTTGCCAACGCCGGCGTCGATGCACGTAATATGAAGGTCAAACTAACAGGCGCCTCGTCATTGGATCTGGCCGGCACGGGTCGTTGGCTCCAGGCCGAGATCAATGGAGCTTCTACGTTGAGCGCTTATGGCTACGAAGTGGCTGATGCCGATGTCGAAGCTCATGGAGCTTCCTCCGCAAAGGTCTACGTGACCGACAAATTAGAGATATCAAAGGGCGTTGCGAGCTCCGTTTCGCACCGCGGAGACCCGAATGTGATCCGCGAAAACGACTAACACCTCAAAAGGCCCCGATTGCATCGGGGCCTTTTTTCACTTATTTTATTAGGCAGATGCAACCAGCCTGACGCTGGCTGCATCTTGCTATTGTTAACGTAAATGGGGTACCAGATTTACAACGCTCTAGACACCGAACTGATCGAGGGATGCAGGAAGAAAGACCGCCACGCGCAACGGTTTCTCTTCGAACATCTCTCAGGGAAAATGCTTGCCCTTTGCTGCCGCTATGTGAAGGACCGGATGGATGCCGAAGACGTGATGGTAGTGGCATTCACGAAGATATTCGACAGGATCGGGCAATTCAAAGGTGAAGGGAGCTTCGAAGGCTGGATTAGGCGGGTGATGGTCAACGAATCGCTTACCTACCTGCGGAAGAACAAAAGCATGTACCTGGAAACCGACATCGAAGCCGCCGAACGTGAGCCGGATTACAACAAGCTGGGTGGCGAGCTCGAAGCGGAAGACCTGAGAAAGCTGATAGCCGAATTGCCGACAGGATACCGGATCGTTTTCAACCTGTATGCAATCGACGGGTTCTCGCACCAGGAGATCGCCGGGCAGTTGGGTGTGAGCGAGAACACGTCAAAGTCACAGCTTAGTCGCGCAAGGGCAGTGCTTCAGAAACGATTGACGGACATGGAGGATGGGAAAAATAATAAATCAAAGGGAAGTCATGGACAGCAAAGTGGACAAACTATTTAAGGAGAAACTGGAGGCTCATACCCTTCAGCCATCCGCCCAGGCATGGGAAAAGATTGAGTCACATCTCTCAAAAAAAAATAAGATGGTGGTGTGGCTTCGTATAGCGGCAGCTATCGCATTGCTCGGGCTCCTCACGTTTGCTGCACTGAACTGGGGAATTTATAAGACCCCGAAGACGGAATTGGTGAAGCAAGAGATCAAACCGCAGGAGAACCCAACTATTGTTCCCGGGGAGAAAAAAGAAGAAGAGAAACAGGTTGCAGAAGCTCCGGCGCCGATGAAAAAACAGAAACCGGAAAGGGTTGTCGCGCCGGTGGTTCCCGTGGAACAGGAAGTAGCTATCGTGGAAGAGAAAATAAATACATCTCTCACGGATCGCACGGATCAAGAACTGGAAAAGAAACAAGAACCAGAAAAGAAAGCTGAAAAACCGATCACGCTCGTGTACTCGCTTCCCACCATAAAGAAAGAAGCCCCTGCGGAGCCCGTTGTGGCCGAGACAAAAAAGACAGGCTTGGAACGTGTACTCGAGATTGCGAAAGAAGTGAAGAATGCGGATAACCCATTGGGCGACCTGAGGGACGCTAAAGACGACATCTTCGCATTCGAATTTAGAAAAGACAAAGACAAAACCAAGAAAAACAACTAGTGGATCTTATGAACAAAGTATGTAAAGTGTTGATGATAGGTATGGTGGCCGGCAGCCAGCTGTATGCACAGAAGACCGACTCGGTTATTATCAATGTAGGCGAAAAAAGTAAAGTGATCTTTGCCATCGGTGACAAAGCCGATCTGCAGACACTCAAGCAATACAACTTCCAGGCAGTAGTCGACGACCTCGTGGCCAAACTGGAAAAGAAAGATTCTACGTCGCTGGAAAAGCCCGCAGATGATTATCTCAAGTCGAATGAACCTACGCAGGAACCTACGACCACTCAAACCGAATCCCAGGAATGGCGAAACAGGGATAGAGACCGGGACAGTGATGATGACTGGGACCGTTCGTGGGACAACCGCCGTTCTGACAACAGTAACTACACCAGTACGAGGAGATATTACGGACGCCGCACCTACCACTCTTTCAACTTCGACCTGGGCACCAACAACTTCGTTACGCCGGACTATGTGTTTCCCAACCAGAATAACGAAACGTATTCCGTCAGGCCGTGGGGCTCGTGGTATGTAGCCGTCAATTCGATCGAACGCACCCGTCTTGCCCGCAAGGTCTTCCTCGAATGGGGCATTGGCGCAAGCTGGTATAATTTCAAATTCGAGAGCGACAAGATCCGTATGTCGAAAGATGCCGATGGGGTCGTGTTCTCCGATGACCAGCGGGACCTGGAATACAAAAAGAGTAAGCTGACCGCCACGTACATCAATGCGTCACTGGTACCGGTGATAGACTTCGGTGGTCGCAGCCGTAAGGCCATGTTCTTCAACGGCGACCGCGGCGGATCCTTCCGCATCGGTATCGGCCCTTATGCAGGCTATCGTATCGGCAGCTATACGAAACTTGTTTACAACGATGATGGAGGTGACAAGCGCCGTGAAAGAGATCGCGACAGCTTTTATCTGAACAACATCAGGTATGGCCTCAGATTACAGATCGGGGTCCGTTCGACAGACTTGTTCTTCAACTATGATATGAACGAGCTGTTTGCAGACAACAAAGGACCGAAGCTGAATGCTTTTAGTTTCGGGATTACGTTCTAGGGGTTTCGATGGCTTGAACCAATCCGTCATACCATTCCTGCCCATACTTTCTCACCAACGGTTCGCGCAGGAACTTATACAACGGAACTTTCAGTGACTTACCATAGGAGCATGCTGCTGAGCAGATACCCCACTTATGGTAATTCACTGCTTCGAAAAACGATTCCCCGGCAGCCCCCGGCTTGACCGGGAGACCGGGGAATCCCGTGGATGGCGAGGTGATTTTCTTCTTTGTGATACGGATAGGATATAGGTGACACGAGATCGGCTTGCGAAAGCCGATCTTTCCGTCCAGATACGCCTGTTCGATGCCGCACTTCAGAATACCTTCCTTATTATAATGAGAATAGGCACACTCACGGCCGGCGATGGTCGGGGTGGAATAGTCGCCGTCTTCGTCGAGGATATAGGGACCTTGCTTTTTGATTGCCGCCTGTCCTTCTTTCGTGAGATAGGGTTTCACCTTCGACTGGATGTCTTTCATGGTCTGAAGCTCGTCTTCTTCGAGTGGTGCACCGAGGTCGCCTTCCACACAACAGGCGCCTTTGCATTTCTCGAGGTGACAAACAAATTCGACTGATTTGATGTCGTCAGAAACCAATATCTCTCCTACTTTAATCATGAATCGAAAAGATCAAATTGAACATGGTGCGTAGCCTCTACGTCGTCCTGGATGTCGCGGGTAGACACATTTCGTGAATAGAACCCCAGATAGTACGCCGGAAGTTCCATGAGACCTGAGTCCAGCTTGTGGACAGAACTGCTTCCGTTGAATCCCATTCCGAGGAGATTGTTCTGGTAGATCCGGACAAGCTTTTTATAAAATGTCATGTTGCTGTCGACATCCGTTTCGATCCGCTCGAGATTTTCGATGCCGAGAAATTTCCGGATGCGTTCGCGGCTTTCGACCAGGTAGAACTCGTAGTTCAGACGGTCGTTCAATGCGAACGTGAATGGTATCAGGAAAGAAAAACCCTTTTCGCCAAGCTGACGGATGCACTCGAAGGGGGTCTCGAGAGAAAACGGATCGCAAAGACAAATCACGGCCGACCGGTAGTTGCCTTTGGTGGGTGGAACATACAGGTCGAGGCGGCTAATGATATCTTCGGGTTTTCCGTCGAGAAGGATGACGTGTTTGTTACGGAAGTATTTGTTGACCCGGATCTTGAGTGCGGCCAGGCGGTCGGGGTCTTTCTCGCAGAAGACAAACTTGGTTATGGGGACGTTGAGTGAGAGTGCTGTGAGGGCGGCGCTGGCGAACAGTTCTTTCCTCGCCCCGAGGGAGTATAATCCGTTACCTGCGTAAAGGTCTACGAAGATGATGTCGTCCACTTTACCCGCGAGCTGTCCGGCGAAGGAAGAGAGGTATTGCCCGATGACCTGGATCTTATGTTTCACCCAGCTTTCGGCGGCGGTTGAAGGCAGGCCGTCGTCGGGGAAAAGGAGGTCGTTGTTGGGGGCTTCGGACAAGAGGAACTTCGTTTTTCAAAGGTAATTAGACGCACGCACTATCCTATAAAAAAAGTCACTCCACCCAAGGCTACGAAGTCGGTGGTCCCCGCCCAAGGGCTACGAAGTGCACTCTGTACTACGAAGTCGTGGTCCCCGCCCTGGACTACGAAGTGCACTCTGTACTACGAAGTCGGCGGGGCCCCCGGGCTAACGCACGAACGATGCTATGAAAAACGTTCGCACTTTGATTTCCTGGGGGTCCCGGCTAGCTCGATTGAGGTTTGCACTTCGTAGCGTGGGCCGGGATCCTTTCTTTTCATAGGATAACTCGCAACAAATCAGCTGTTTTTAAAAATCAGTTAAACTTCAGGATCAACTGTAAATGATAAACTGAATTAATTACACGGAAAATTGTTTTCAAATATTCCCCTGACACATCACCGAGAAGCTAAATTGCGAGGATGATTGATTTTCTGCAGAGTCTGAATGAGCCGCAGCGCGAAGGAGTGATCAACACGGAAGGTGCGTGTATGCTGATCGCCGGCGCGGGCTCGGGCAAAACGAGGGTATTGACATTGAGGATCGCGCAACTGATGTACAACCAGGGAATCGATCCCTTCAACATCATGGCGCTCACGTTTACCAATAAGGCCGCGAAGGAAATGCGCGACCGTATCGAGAAGATCGTCGGTGGCGAAGCCCGCAATCTCTGGATGGGCACGTTTCACTCCGTCTTCGCGCGGATGCTGAGGCATGAAGCTCCGAAGCTGGGCTACCCCAGCAACTTCACCATCTACGATACCGATGATTCGCGCTCGCTCATCCGGGCGGTAGTGAAAGAGATGGGTCTCGACGACACCCAATACAAAGCCAGCACGGTACACAACCGCATCTCCGCGGCGAAGAACCGGCTGATCTCGTGGCAGGATTACCAGAACAATGCAGTTTTGATCGCCGACGATGCATCGAACATGCGCCCGGAGATCCACAAAATATATAAGAACTATTCACAACGTTGTTTCAAATCGGGGGCGATGGATTTCGACGACCTCCTGTTCAACACCGACAAACTCTTCAAGGAGCACCTCGACGTTCTCAATAAATATCAGCACCGGTTCAAATACGTGCTGGTCGACGAGTTCCAGGACACCAACCTTTGCCAGTACGAGATCGTACGCAAGCTGGCGTCGGTACACCGCAACATCTGCGTGGTGGGCGACGATGCACAGAGCATCTATGCCTTCCGCGGCGCCGACATCTCCAACATCCTGAACTTCGAAAAGGACTACTCCGACCTGAGGATCATCAAGCTCGAACAAAACTACAGGTCTACCAAGACCATCGTCGACGCGGCGAATTCAGTTATCGCAAAGAACAAAGCGCAGCTTCCGAAGAATGTCTGGACTGCCAACGAAGACGGTCACCTGGTTGAGCTCATCAAGGCGGTATCGGATAACGAGGAAGGCAAGCTGGTTGCCAGCTCCATCTTCGAAGAGAAGATGCATTCGCAACTGAAGTTCAGCGACTTCGTGATCCTCTACCGTACCAACAGCCAGTCGCGCGCCATTGAAGAGGCCCTTCGCCGGATGAACATCAAATACAAGGTGGTCGGCGGGCTTTCATTTTATCAACGTAAAGAGATCAAGGACCTGCTGGCATGGCTGAGATATTCCCTCAATCAACAGGATGAAGCTTCGTTCCGCCGGATCATCAATCTGCCCAAGCGCGGCATCGGCGATTCGACCATCGACAAGATCGTCGTCGCCGCGAACGACCATGCGATCTCTATCTGGGAAGTGCTGGAGAACGCACCGCATTTCGTAGGTAACCGTGCTGCCGGGCCTATCGACGACTTCGTCAGCAAGATCAAACGCTTCCAGGTCGACATGCAGACCAAGGACGCATACGAGTCGGCTGCCGACATCGCCAAGTCGTCGGGTTTGCTGAAAGAGTTGTACGAAGACAAGACCGTGGAAGGCTTGAGCCGTTACGAGAACGTACAGGAACTCCTGAATGCGATCAGGGAATTCGTGGACGACCGCGAGCGCGAGGACAAGAGCCTGGGTGCATTCCTGCAGGAAGTGTCGCTGGTCACCAGCACCGACCAGGACAAGGACAACGACCCCGAGAAAGTTACCCTGATGACCATCCACATGGCCAAGGGGCTGGAGTTCAAATACGTGTACATCGTGGGTTTGGAGGAAGACCTGTTTCCTTCGCAGATGATGCTGAGCTCACGAGCCGAGCTGGAGGAAGAACGCCGGCTGTTCTACGTGGCCATCACCCGCGCACAGAAGAGGCTGTTCCTCTCCTACGCGCTTACCAGGTATCGTTTTGGAAGGCTAAAGAACTGCGAGCCCAGTCGTTTCCTGGACGACCTGGACGCACGCTATATCAAGGTGAGCACCAAGTTCGGCGGGATCGACGTGCACGTCCCGGATCCCAATTATGCCCGCTCGTTCGTGACGGGTATAAAGAAGACCCTCAGCTCGCAGCCGGTGACGAAACAGACGAGTTACAAGGCGCCCATTGATTTCACGCCAAGCGATACCACCGGGTTGAAGGAAGGCATGAAGGTGGAGCATCCCAAATTCGGGTTTGGCACCGTCACGAAGCTGGACGAAACCGGCGCCGACAGGAAGGCGAAGATCAATTTCACCGATTTTGGAGAAAAGACATTATTACTTAGCTTTGCCAAGCTCAGAATACATGAGAACTAGTGGCGGAGACGTGGTGCATACAATGCCGCAATACAACAATCACTTTATTTCCCTTTAATTCATTTGAATCAATCCATCATGGAATATAACACCAACCGTGGGCCTATTACCCTGAAAGAATATGGCCGCAACGTACAGAAGCTGGTAGACCACATCCGTAACCAGCCCGACAAGAAGAAGAGAACCGACATGGCCTATACCTTGATCGAGCTGATCAAGCAACTTGCTCCTATTGCTAAAGACACCCCGGAAAATCCCCAGCGCAACTGGGATGACCTTTACATTATTGCGGATTTCAACCTCGACCTCGACAGTCCTTACCCGATGCCCGAGCGCGAAGTGGTTTTTAAGAAACCAAGGCGCATGCCATATCCGCAGACTGACGTAAAATACAAGCACTACGGCAAGAACGTAGAGCGACTGATCAAAGAGGCGTCCAAGTTAGAGAATCCTGAAGAACGCCAGGAGGCGATCATCTACCTCGGCAAACTGATGAAGACCTTCTACTCGAACTGGAACAAGGAAAGCCTCGATGACTCGGTGATCGTAAAAGACATCCGCAACATGTCGAACGGCACTCTTAACGTGAGCATCGAAAAGGTGCGTGAAGACAATCTCTTCGAAAAACTATACCGCGAAAAGAAGAAGCCCCATTCCTCTCAGGCAGGCAATAGCGGAAACGAGAGAGGCGATCGCGGCGACCGTAGTAGTAATAATAATAATAATAATAATAATGAGAGAGGTGACAGAGGCGACCGCAAGCAACGCCACGGCGGAAGGCCTTTCAACAAGAACAGGGGGCATAACCACCGCAGAAGGGATCAATGAGTTCATTCTCTATCAAGGGAGGCATCAGGCTCAAGGGTGACATTCATCCGCAAGGGGCCAAAAATGAAGCTCTCCAGGTGCTCTGCGCACCGCTCCTCACGGCACAACCCGTTACCATTCACAACCTTCCCGACATCATCGATGTCAACAAGCTCATCGAGCTTATCGGGGATCTCGGATGTAAAGTCGAAAAGCTTCAGCGTGGCTCTTATCGATTCACAGCTGCCAACGTCGACACAGAATTCTTAAAATCGGAAACTTATCGCAAGAAGGCATCGGCCCTTAGAGGATCGGTCATGCTGCTGGGTCCTATCCTGGCGCGCTTCGGTTCGGCCAGTATTCCCAAGCCCGGCGGCGACAAGATCGGCCGCCGTCGTCTCGATACTCACTTCATCGGGTTTGAAAATCTCGGTGCGAAGTTCAGGTATGAAAGCGAAGGCAACCTGTTTCACATAGACGCATCGCACCTCACGGGAAAATACATGTTGCTCGATGAGGCATCGGTGACCGGAACAGCAAACATCCTGATGGCTGCCGTGCTGGCGAAAGGAACTACGACGATCTTCAACGCGGCATGCGAACCATACTTACAGCAACTCTGTGCGATGCTCAATCGCATGGGCGCGAAGATCAGCGGGGTCGGATCGAACCTGCTGACCATCGAAGGCGTAACGTCATTGAACGGAACCGAGCATACCTGCCTGCCCGATATGATCGAGATCGGCAGCTTCATCGGCCTTGCTGCGATGACACAATCGGAGATCACTATCCGCAATTGCCGGATCGATATGCTTGGACTTATACCGGAGATCTTCCGGAGACTGGGCATCAAGATGGAGATTCGCGGCGACGATATTTATATTCCGGCCCAGGAGCGTTACGAGATCGAAACATTCATCGACGGGTCTATTCTTACCGTAGCCGATGCTCCCTGGCCCGGATTTACACCCGATTTGCTAAGCATCGTGCTGGTCGTGGCTACCCAGGCGAAGGGAACAGTACTGATCCATCAGAAGATGTTCGAAAGTCGCTTGTTCTTTGTGGATAAGCTGATCGACATGGGTGCACAGATCATTCTCAACGATCCTCACCGGGCCACCGTCATCGGTCTTGACCGGAAGTTCCAGCTTCGTGGCATCAAGATGTCGTCACCCGATATTCGTGCGGGGGTTGCTTTGCTGATCGCGGCGCTGTCGGCGCAGGGAACGAGTGAGATATCGAACATCGACCAGATCGACCGCGGATATCAGGATATTGAAGGAAGACTGAAGGCGCTTGGTGCGCAAATCGAGCGCGTCGCTTAGAGATCGATCGTAAGTCCGACAGGACAATGATCGGACCCCATGTACTGGTCATAAACCTCTGCTCCTTTAACCTTATCGAGGAGATCCTTTGAAACAAGAAAATAATCTATCCTCCATCCCAGGTTTTTCTCACGGGCAAAGGTCACGTAGTTCCAATAGGTGTACTTTATCTCCTTCGGTTTCAGCAAACGGAATGTGTCGGTGAACCCGGTATTGAGAAGTCTCTGAAAGCCGTCGATCTCTCGCTGCGTATATCCAGCCGACTTGTTGTAGTTCTCTTTTGCCCGGGCGATGTCGATTTCCGTATGTGCGACATTGAGATCCCCGCATACGATCACAGGCTTTCTTTTCGCCAGCCAGTTCACGTAATTGCTGAACGCCGCATCCCACTGTTCACGATAATCCAGACGAGCGAGGCCATCGCCGGCGTTGGGCGTGTATACGGTAACGAGAAAATACGTGAGGAATTCGGCAGTGATCACGCGGCCTTCCTGGTCGTAGTCTTCAAGGCCGATATCGTACGTGACGTTGATTGGGTCTGTCTTTGACAGGATGGCCGTACCAGAATATCCCTTTCTTGCCTTCGATGAGTTCACATAGGTGTTGTACCCCGGAAGGAGCTGTAAGGTGCTTGCCACCTCATCTTCGGCGCCCTTGGTCTCCTGCAAACACAAGACGTCCGGATCCATGGTCTTCACGTCTTTCAGGAAATCCTTCTTGACGATGGATCGGATCCCGTTGACGTTCCAGTTTACAAAGTGCAGCGGCATTCGTTGTTCGTTGTTCGTTGTTCGCGGCGAAGGTTAGTAGGCGAAGGTTAATAGATGTGGCGTACGAAGGCCTCGATCGCTTCGTACTCTGCAAAGCCGAGGCGGTTGTATGCTTCCGCTGTCGCATGATTGCGGTCTTCGGCGCGCATCCAGAACTCGCGTTTGTCGTTGCCGGGGAACAAGGCGCTGTCTTTCTGCGACTGATGCTTGAAGATCGCCTTGCGTTTACGCATCAGCTCTTCAGGACTCAGAGGCACTGCCATTTCGATCTCATCGATATCCCACTCCTGCCATGCTCCGCGATAGAGCCACACGTAACAATCCTTCATGTAGGGTTCGCCCTTCAGTTTTTCGAGCGCGGCGAAGATGGCTGTAAGACATACGCGGTGTGTTCCGTGCGGATCGGAAAGATCGCCCGCGGCATATATCTGGTGCGGCTTCACTTCGCGGATGAGGTCGACAATAATGTTGACGTCTTCGTCACTGAGCGGCTTCTTCTTCACCTTGCCCGTTTCGTAGAAAGGCATGTCGAGGAAGTGCGCAAACTCGTCGGTGATACCGGCGCTGCGGCAGCCCGCTTTGGCTTCCCCTCTCCGGATCAGTCCTTTGATGGCCAGCACTTCGGGGCTATCGACCTGGCCGGGAGTTTTCTCGCGGAGCTCTTTCACCACGCGTTGATAGAATTTCTCGGCATCGGCTCTGTTCAAACCGAACTGGTCGTTGAAGTCCCTCACGAAATCCGCAAAGCGTATTGCGTCTTCATCGAACACGGCGATGTTACCGGAAGTCTGGTAGGCAACATGAACCTCGTGACCCTGGTCTACCAGGCGGATGAACGTGCCTCCCATGGAGATCACGTCGTCGTCGGGGTGCGGACTGAAGATGATGACACGCTTGGGGAACGGTGTCGCGCGTTCCGGGCGGTTGGAGTCGTCGGCATTCGGCTTGCCACCGGGCCAGCCCGTTATCGTATGCTGAAGCTCGTTGAACACCCGCATGTTGATACCGTATGCGGAACCGAACTCGGTGAGGATGTCGCCCATACCGTGTTCCATGTAATCAGTATTGGTAAGCTTGAGGATAGGCTTCTTGATGTACTGGCACAGCCAGACCACCGCGCGACGAATAAGCTTCGGGTTCCAGTCGATACTATCGACGAGCCACGGTGTCTTTATCTTGGTCAGCTGCGACGACGCGGCATTGTCGACCACGACGACAGAGTTGGAGTGGTTCTGCAGGAACGTAGCCGGTATCTGATCGGTGACCGGACCTTCGAGGGTCTTCTTGATGACACCCGCCTTGCCTTCCCCCCATGCCATAAGTATGATCTTCTTCGACTTGAGGATGGAACCGACACCCATGGTGATGGCTTTCTTGGGCACGTTGGCTTCACTGAAGAAATCACTCGCAGCATCGATCCGTGTTATCTGGTCGAGCGTGATCATACGCGTGGAAGACTTCTCCGGAGATCCGGGTTCGTTGAAACCGATATGACCTGTACGTCCGATACCCAGGATCTGAAGGTCTATCCCACCGAGCTTCTCGATCTTTTCGTCGTATTCCCGGCAATAGTTCGACACGTCACTTTTCGGGAGCGTGCCGTTGGGAACGTTGATATTCTGCTTCGGTATGTCGACGTGGTCGAAGAGATGCTCGTTCATGAACCTGACGTAGCTCTGAAGCGAGTCGGGCTGCATGGGGAAATACTCGTCGAGGTTGAAAGTGACGACGTTCTTGAAAGTAAGTCCTTCTTTCTGGTGCATTCTCACCAGTTCGGCGTAAACACGTGTTGGTGTCGACCCTGTTGCGAGCCCGAGCACACAGTTTTTACCGTCCTTTGCCTTCGAGCGGATGAGGTTGGCGATTTCTTTAGCCACGAACTCCGATGCGCTCTCCGACTTTTCAAAAATTTTGAGGGGAATTTTTTCAGGAGATACCTGTAGCATGATATAAACTTGAGGGCCTGCCTACGTTCCACTTCGACAGGCGAGGCCGAAATTAACAGGAATTACTTCGGAAACGAAACTTTGCCCATCGAAACAGAAGGCACCTTGTGACGGTTTCCGAAGCGTATTTTTCCCCCTGCGAGCGCCTCGTTGGCCAGTACGGCAAACAGCACGGCCTCCTTGGCATCTCCATCGATGCCCAGGACTGTGGTGGTTGAAAAAGTGCAATCGGGTACAAGCTCTTTGATCCACTTGACGATAAGCGGGTTATGGGCTCCACCGCCGCTGAGAAAGATATTCTGTCTCCGTTTTTTTCCGGATGCAAGGCTGATCGCATCGCAGATCGTTTCGGCGCTGAAGCGCGTCAGTGTTGCGATAATATCCGGTACTGCAATCGATGTTGTGTTCGACTGTTGTTGCGCGGCCTTCAGGTATTCCATGTTGAACTGTTCGGGACCCGTGGTTTTCGGGAACGGAAGACTGAAAAACGAGTTGCTCTTGAGAGCCGACAGCAGCGAAGGATTTACATCTCCGGAAAGGCCGACCTCCGCATTTTTATCGAACGGTTTACCCTGGAAAAAATGACGCATTGCCTGATCGATCATTGTATTGCCCGGGCCTGTATCGGTTACGAAGACCTTGTCGGACCGCAATGATCCGGGCAGGAAAGTAAAATTCCCGATGCCGCCGATGTTGAGCATGATGCGATCTTCATTTTTCTTCGAGAACAGCAGGTAATCTCCGTATACAGCAAGCGGGGCTCCTTCTCCCCCGCCGGCTATGTGCTTTTGCCGGAAGTCACTCAGTGTGATAATGCCGGTGGCAACAGCCATGTGATCGCCGTCGCCGATCTGCAACGTAGAATTCACCGACACGCCCCGTGTGATTGCCATCGGCGCGTGGAAAACAGTCTGGCCATGCGACGCGACGACATCTACCGACGCACGTTTGATCCGCCAACGCTTGAGCGTCGAAGTGATCATCGAAGCATGTTTGAGTGCCAGCCAGGCATTCAGTTCCGACAGGAGCTGAAACTCGATCACGGGTTTGGCGAAGACACTCAGTATCCTTCGACGGATCTCGTCGTCGTATGGAATGGTGGTGAAGCTCTTTAGGGCGACCTTTGTCTTGTGGCCCGAACCTGATATGGAACAAAGTGCGATGTCGAGGCCATCGAGTGACGTGCCGGACATCAGACCGATGATGGTACGGGTCTTTTTTGAAGATATTTTATAAAGATTGCGGATATTGTTGTTCATGAATGCACGGAAAAGTTTCTCACGGAAATCACGGAAAACACGGAAAAATCTCTTACGGACCGAATAGAAACATAATGCAACATTTTAGGACAGAGGTAACAGTAACACCTACGCCGATCGTTGATCACATCACAAAGATTGTTACGGCCGGTTCGTGTTTTGCTGATAATATCGGGCAAATGCTTTCCGAAAACAAGTTCATCACTTCCGTGAATCCGCTTGGGGTGTGTTATAATCCGATATCGATCCACGAGGGTTTTCTCATCAAAGAAGCCGATGATACGCTGTACGTTGAAAGCCAGGGGACATGGAGGCATTTTAATTTTCATTCAAAATTTTCCGATCCCGAAAAGTCAAAGCTCTCTGGAAATCTCTCCACTCAGTTAAACGCAGTAAGGTCATTTAACGCCGACGTCATCATACTCACCTATGGCACTGCCTGGGTCTACCGGTATCAAAATAAGATCGTTGCAAACTGCCATAAGCGCCCTTCCTCTGAATTTGAAAAAGTGTTATTGACCCCGGAAGAGATCGTGCAGTCGTTCGAGGTCTTTCGAAAAACCTTCAAGAAAAAAATTATCCTCACACTCAGTCCCGTCAGGCATATCAAAGACACACTGGAGCTTAACCAGGTGAGCAAGTCGGTCGTGAGACTGGCAATTCATGAGATCCTGAAAAAATTCCCCGAGGTGGAATACTTCCCGGCTTACGAGATCATGATGGATGACCTGCGAGACTACCGTTTTTATGAAACTGATATGATCCACCCGTCTGTCGTGGCCGTCGATTACATCTGGAATAAATTCGGAGAACGATATTTTACCACCCCTGCCATAGAACTCATGAACCGGTGGCAGAAGCTACGGACTTCGCTCAACCACCGTGCCTTTCACCCGGAATTAAAACAACATACCGGATTCCTTCAGCAGCTCCTGTCGGATCTCAAGGAACTAAATACCCGATTGGATGTTTCAAAAGAGATAACTGAAATAGAACGTCGACTGAATGACTAACCGGCTGATCCACTCCACGAGCCCCTACCTGCTCCAGCATTCCCACAACCCTGTCGATTGGTACGAGTGGGGAACGGAAGCGCTGTCGAAGGCGGCGGCGGAGAATAAACCGATTTTAGTGAGCATCGGCTACTCTGCCTGTCATTGGTGTCATGTGATGGAACGCGAGTCGTTCGAGAAAGACGATACGGCGGCGATCATGAACGCCCACTTCGTTTGCATCAAAGTCGATCGTGAAGAGCGGCCCGATGTAGACCAGGTGTACATGGAAGCTGTACAGACCATGGGTGTCAACGGCGGATGGCCCCTGAACGTATTCCTTACGCCCGACCAGAAACCGTTCTACGGAGGTACCTATTTTCCTCCCCAGAACTGGCACAGCGTACTCACGCAGATCGCAGGTGCATTCAAACAACGGCGGGAAGAGATCAACAAGTCGGCTGAAGAGATCTCGAATTACCTCAATCGTTCCGACCTCCAACGCTTTGGTTCGGACCGGGCTGAAGCGTTCAATCAATCCGTGCTCGACAACATGTTCAAGACCCTTGTTTCGAGGTTCGATGGTGAATATGGAGGAATGGATAAAGCTCCGAAGTTTGTGATGCCCACTATCTGGATGTTCTTGTTGAGATATTATAAGATATCTGGCAATGCGGAAGCGCTGGACATGGTGACCATCACCTTGCGAGAAATGACGCGCGCCGGATTGTATGACATCGCCGGTGGCGGCTTTGCCCGCTACTCCGTCGACGGCCAGTGGTTTGCCCCGCATTTCGAAAAGATGTTGTACGACAATGCACAGCTGTTGTCGTTGTACTCCGAGATGTATCGCGTTACGAATGACGATTTTTACAAAGACATCGTCTACGAAACTTTCGATTGGCTGACAAGGGAAATGACTCACCCCGAGGGAGGATTCTATTCGGCGTTGGATGCCGACAGCGAAGGCGTCGAAGGAAAGTTCTACACGTGGACCGAGGCAGATGCGAAGCAAGCTTTGGGCGACGACTTCGAAGAAGCAGCTAGATATTTTAATATCACGCCGGAAGGCAACTGGGAACACGCACAAAACATCCTGATGCGTGACGTAAGTCTGAACGCGGACGAAAAGTCCAGGCGCTGGAAAAATAAATTCATGGACGCCAGGGCTAACCGGATCCGGCCCGGCCTCGACGACAAGATACTGGCCGGCTGGAATGCAATGACGATCAAAGGACTTACGGAGGCGTATAGTGCGTTTGGTGATAAAAGGTTTTTAAACGCTGCCGTTCGCTGCATCGAGTTCCTCGAAAAGAAAATGATCGTCGATCAACGGGTGCACCGCTCCTTCAAGGATAAGTTGTCCCCTACCGAGGGATTCCTGGAGGATTACGCGTTTATGATACAAGCCTATACTGCATTGTATCAATGCACGGCCGGCGAGTCGTGGATCATGAAGGCAAAGGGAATGTGCGAATATGTGATGGCTGCTTTCCACGATCCGTCGGATGGATTCTTTTACTACACATCTTCGAATGCCGAGAAGCTTATCGCCAGGAAGAAAGAGATCTTCGACAATGTTATTCCGGCTTCAAACTCGATGATGGCGATGAACCTGCTGGCGCTGGGGACGATGTTCGACATAAATTTATGGAAAGAGACGGCGACGCGGATGACCGGCAGCATGCTAAAGACTATCGAAGCGGAGCCGGCATACCTGTCGAACTGGGGTATATGCCTGGCGGTGATGACGATAGGCCTGGCCGAGATCGCGATCGTCGGGCCGCATTCTGAAGAATTCCTGCAAAAGTTTTCCGTACAATTTTTACCCTTCGTCCTCATTCAATCCACCAAAGGATCGAGCACACTTCCCCTGCTGGATGACAAAAAACAGGCAGATAACGCTACAACTGTTTACGTTTGCTACAACCGCACGTGTCAACTTCCGGTACATTCCGTCGATGAAGCCCTGACGCAATTGAAGTAGTGGGTGGTTTTTGATAAATAGCAATAAATAGAAAAATAACATTGGATGGGTGAGCTGTTTACAGGCGAGACAATAACACGGTTTGTCGAAATCATTCTACCCGTACCCATTCCAAAGTTTTTCACTTACCGGGTACCGGCGCAGCTTACGGATAAAGTCCGGCCGGGACAGCGTGTGATCGTTCCTTTCGGGCCGAAGAAGATCCTGACCGGCGTGATCGTGACCATCCATGAAACACCACCACGTGATTACGAAGCAAAGTACGTTCTCGAGCTGCTTGAAGAAACCGAAGTGATCAGCGAGCAGCAGTTCCGGCTGTACAGCTGGATGGCTGAATATTACATGTGCACACCGGGCGAAGTTCTGAATGCAGCCCTTCCGGCAGGCCTAAAGCTTTCGAGCGAGTCCATGATCCAGCTTCATCCTTCGTTCGACGACGAAACAACTTCGTTCGATTTTTCGGAGAAAGAAAAGTTGCTGCTTCACAAGCTCAAGCAGGGCACCTTGAATTACACGGACGCCGCGAATATCCTCGGTGTAAAAACCATTTATAGTCTGTTAAAATCGCTCTCTTCGAAAGAGGCCATTATTCTTTTCGAAGAAATCAAAGACAAATACAAACCCAAGACTGAAAAGCGGATCAGGCTGACCGGCGATCATATAAAAAAGAAACAGCTGGAGAAACTATTCGAGTCGATTGCATCGAAGCCCAAACAGGAAGCCGTATTGCTGAAATACCTTCAGGAAATTCCTGTGTTCACGCACCCGGAGCTCAATAAGAAAGGCATCGCCAAAAATACTCTGCTGGATAACGAGATCTCCGAGTCTTCCCTGCAGACACTTGTCCGCAACAAAGTTCTGGAAGAATTCGAAGTGGTGGTGCCGAGATTCAAACCCATGGAAGGCCAGCTTGCCGCGCCGATGCTCTTGACTGAAAAACAAGAAGAGGTCAGGAACAAGATCATCGCAGGCTTCGAAGAAAAAGGTACAGTGCTTCTTTATGGAGTGACCGGCAGTGGAAAGACGGAGATCTACATCGACCTCATCCGCCGCGCGCTGGAGGGCGGCTCCCAGGTGCTGTACCTGCTTCCTGAGATCGCACTCACCACGCAGATCGTCGAGCGGATGAAAAAAGTATTCGGAGACGAAATGGGAATTTATCATTCGCGTTTCTCCGACGCCGAACGTGTTGAAGTATGGAACGGCGTGTTACAAGGGAAATTCCGGTTCGTGGTCGGCGTGCGATCATCTATCTTCCTGCCTTTCGATGACCTGGGACTGATCATCGTCGATGAAGAACACGACGCGTCGTACAAACAACAGGAACCCGCCCCGCGCTACCACGCCCGCGATGTGGCTTTGGTCATGGGTCAGCATCATTCTGCGAAGGTCCTCCTCGGCAGCGCCACGCCGTCGATCGAGTCCTATTATCAATCGCTGCAGGGCAGGTATCAATGGGTGACACTCACGGAACGTTTCGGCGACGCCACTCTTCCTGATATTGTCCTGGCCGACCAGGCTGCGGAACGAAAAATGAAGACCAACAAAGGCTCGTTCTCGGGTCTCCTCCTCCGCGAGATCGCCGACCGTGTGAAGAAACACGAGCAGGTGATCCTGTTCCAGAACCGGCGTGGTTATGCGCCTGTCGTTCAATGCGAAGATTGCGACTGGGTGCCGAAGTGTATCAATTGTTCCGTGAGCCTGACGTATCACCAATATCGTCATGCCATGGTGTGCCATTACTGCGGATATCGCGAAGAGCTGCCTAAACAATGCCCTACCTGCTCATCGAAAAGGATACTGACCGTGGGTTATGGAACCGAAAAGATCGAACAAGACATGATCCTTCAGTTTCCCGATGCCACGGTGGGGCGTATGGACTTCGATACAACACGCACGAAATCGGGTTATGAACAGATCATCGACGGCTTTGAAACCGGTAAGACCGACATCCTCGTAGGAACACAAATGATCACGAAAGGCCTTGACTTCGACAAGGTGACGCTGGTCGGAGTTTTCGATGCCGACCGGATGATGCACTTCCCCGACTTCCGGTCATATGAAAGAGCGTTTCAACTGATCACACAAGTAAGCGGCCGCGCGGGCCGGCGTGCACAGAAAGGAAAAGTGATCGTACAAACGAACAATCCAAAACATGAGATCTTTGCGTTCGCGCTTAGGCACGACTATCTCGGTTTTCTAGATGTGCAGCTGCAGGACCGTGAGACTCATCGCTACCCTCCTTTCGCGCGGTTGATCGAGATCACACTGAAACAAACCGAAAAAGCTATCGTCACCGACGCGGCAAATAAGCTTGCTGCCATACTCAAAGAAACCGTGCAGGGTGTGAGGATCATGGGTCCCGGCGAACCGATGGTAAGCCGCGTACGAAATGAGTATCTCATGACCATCCTGGTGAAGATCCCCCGCAACCAGGGAAAACTTCCCGCGATAAAATCACAGCTGGCTTCGGCAGCGGACGTGTTGACGGAAGAAAAAAATTTCAGGAAAGTACGGGTGGTGTTCGACGTCGACCCGGTTTAGGAATGTCTCGCGCTTGCCGGACCGCTACCCGCATAAAGCGGGTAATGACAGCCCTGCCCATAAAGCGGGTAATGACAGCGTTGTAGGATGACGCATCAGATCACTTGGCTTCCACCTCGATGAACCTCTCCACGTGAATCGGTTTGCCCACAGCCGTCACGCCTTCGATCACGATCCGGTATTTGCCAGGCAGGTCGGATGTAAAAAAGGAAAAATGATTTCTGCCATTCGCATCCAGCACCAGGTTGTAGTTCCAGTACAAGGTCGAACGGAAGTCGCCCTGGGAATGGTCTTCCGTCGTGGATGAGTAATCCGGGCCACGGAATTCCAACGGTGTATCATAGCCCTTCAGGAAGAGTCTCTGAAACTTTTCCTTGTCGGGATCGGTCCCCTGTTTCATGAAAACAGCAATAACGCCGTTTTGTCCCTGTGAGCCTGTGTATGAGCTGCTCACCGAACTGATCTCAACACGTTGTATCCTGTCGACTTGAAGCGCCATGAGGCGGTCACCCACGGTTTCACCGGAGCTTATGATCACCTGACGATTGTCGATGGTCAGAACGGGCTCGGGAAACCGGTTGATACTGGCAAAACGGGGATCGTTGATCACTGCCGGCGGCAGGGTACTTTCACCGCGAATGTTTATCATCATCCAGTGTACGCCGTCGAAGAACAACCGGAACCCTGGCGCCCTGGTCCTCAGCAATGTTTCCATGCTGCCGGCGTTGGCGATTTCTTCGCCTTTGAGAATTGCATCGCCATGGCCGAAAAGATTCAGAACCTCTACAGGCTTGTCATCCAGCCGGGTCGCTTTTATCTCCACCCCTTCCAGCAAGATGGCATCCCGCGGCACTTCGTACGTCGACAGGATCCGCTGAACGTTGTCTTTGCGTTCTGTGGGAACCTTGTAATCCGAGGCTTTGAAATCGACGAACGGAAAATCACGTTTGCGGGACGTGACCGTACCGTACGGTTCGCCTTTTTTCAATGCCTGGAACGAGAACAAGGTTGAGTCGGGAATGTCCATATCCGTTAAGGTGAATGTCCCGTTTTCCGCCGTCGTTACTTGTTTGACCTCATCGAACGCACCGCGGATGATCGTGAGCTCTGCTTTCGTTTTCTTTTTCGTATCGGGAACAAACTGACCATACCATGACACTCCGTGTTCGACACGATGAATGAACCTGTTGCCTCCCAATTCGATCACGTCCGGTATGGAGAAACCATTCACGATGTTTTCGTTGATCCAGGTCGGTACGGGCACTTGCTCGATGTCGGTAACTGAAACCGAAAGATTGGCGGCCAGCGGCCTGTCGTATTCGTCGGTCAGGCTGATTGAAACTTTTACGGGCTCGCGGCTGGCATACTTCTCCTTGTCAAATGTGATCTCTAGGTCACGTGAATTATCGCTCCCGGGCAATTCACCCGGTGCGATGCGTTCGTAGATATCGAGTACCGGAATTGGCTTCACGAAATACGACCTGCTCCCGAAGTTTCTCATCCAGTTGGTGTAGGCCACCAATGCATACGAGCCTGGTTTCAATTGTGAAGGCAGGTGGAAGTTCCCGGCAGCTGACCCGGACCGGTCTATTTTCACTGTCCTGGTCTGTATCACCAGGCGGTCGGCATTCATCAAGTCGACATAAAGTGTCTGACTCAGGGTGTCGATCATTTCCGGGACGGCGTAATTCATGTAAGCCTTGAACCATACCACCTCACCCGGGTAGTAAAATGATTTGCTCGTGTGCACGTACGTCTTTTCATACATCCGTCGTATCTCCACTTCGCGGACGGATTTCATTTTCACGATAGCCTCAGGCTTGTAGTCGAGCGGCAGCATGTTGGATATCCGCGCCAGGCCGATATCACCGGAGAAAACAACTTCGAGCGGCGTCAGCAACACACCATCGGTGCTTACCCTGATCGCGCCATTACTCATATCGATCCAGCTGACGCTGTGCCCCACGTCGGGATAAGCGGGACGGATCGCGGCTTCATTGATGTAATGAACTTCGATCCGGGTGCCCATCTTCAACCTTCGTTCATGGGCGTTGTTGCCGGCAGAAACGGCGTCGCTGGATTTAAATGGAATGATGGTCCTGTCGAGCTCCTGGTTGAACAGCTTGGTCCGTGAAGTCGAATTGCTGATGCCACGTGTTGTGTACAGGCGAAAGCCTTCCTCGACCATCCTGTCTTCGAGTATCGACTTGAACAAATGCCGGGCGGAACCCTGGTAAGCTTCTCTCCTGTTATTGATCCACTGCACGGCCTCGCTCGCGGTTGCCGCCTGCATCTCTTCAAACTTCGCGTTGCCGACGATCGAGAAGCTTGTCCCATCGGAAACAAAATTCCTCAGGTAATAATGGACGACATACCCGAGGGCCTTGTTCTCGATATCGATCGGCGCCGATGCAGTCGCAACAAAATCACCACCCTTGTTCTTGGAGAACTCGATCACATACGGATTGACGATACGGCATTGCCGTCCGAGGTCGTCGGCGCCCAGAAAGGTCTTTTCGAATTTCTTCAACTGCCGCTCCCATGCTTTGTCCCTGGTGCCCGTGATCTTTACCTCAGCCAGTTGTTCTTTCATCGGGACCAGCTTGATATTCAGCCTGACGTCTTCTCCATCTTTGACGTTCAACGTGGTCTGGTATGTTTGATATCCGACAAACGAGAAGACGATTTCCGGCTCGCCGACGGGAATATTCCTGATCGAGAACTCCCCCTCTGTCGAGGTAGCCATACCGAGGGTGGTGTTGTTAATGAATACGTTCGCGAAAGGCAGAGGCTCCAGCGTTTCGGAGTCGATGACACGACCCGATACAGAACCGGTCTGACCAAACGAAGTCAGCGATAAAATGCAGAGTATTAAAAAGCAGTAAGATCTAACCATGGGTTAGGCAACCTACGAATCCAGTATATCCCACTCTTCATTCAGCACGGGTAAGGTTTGGTGCGCGGTGAGATCGAACTGACAAGGTACTACCGAAACGTAGTTGTTTGCAACGGCCCATTCGTCGTTATCTTCCCCTTTATCGAAGTTCACAAAGTTGCCCACCATCCAGAAATAGCGTCTTCCGTTGGGATCGAAGCGCTGATCGAATTCCTCCACCCATTTTGCGTTCGCCTGGCGACAGATCCTGATCCCTTTGATAGGCTCTTCCTGCTTCTTCGGAATGTTCACATTAAGGGCTACACCCTTCGGAAGGCCTTTGGCCAGAACCTGGCTTGTTATCCTTCGCACCACGTCGCGGGCGTGACTGAAGTCGGCCTTGTGACCATAATCGCAAAGGGAAAAGCCGATGGCCGGACACCCTTCGATAGCCCCTTCGATCGCCGCCGACATCGTGCCCGAATACAGGACACTGATCGAGGTATTGCTGCCATGATTGATCCCGCTCACGACGATATCCGGCTGACGTTCGTCTTTCAGCACGAAATGCCTGGCAATCTTCACACAGTCGGCCGGAGTACCCGAGCATTCATACGCCCGTGCGCCTTTGAAAAGGAAGTTCTCCTCCAGACGTAGGGTTTCGCCCACCGTAATGGCATGTCCCATTCCCGACTGCGGACCGTCGGGGGCTACTACGATAACGTCACCCAGCTCCATCATTGTTTCGACAAGATTGAGAATACCGCGCGATGTAATACCGTCGTCGTTTGAAACGAGAATCAAAGGCCTCATTAAGTTAAAAGTTAAACGTTAAAAACTAATAGTTGAAGGCTGAAGGTAAAAAGGCTGAAGGTAAAAGTCTGAACGTAAAAGTCTGCCCAAAAATAGTCGTTCAGGCCAACTTTTAACTTTTAGTTTTTAACTATTAGTTTTTAAAAAAGGTATTGTAATACTCGACGATCCGGGTGAGATCTTTTTTGTCGTCGAAGTCGAGCTTGTTGCTCTTGACATATTTCTGAACCTCGTCGCCGTAGTTTCCCATGGCATAGATCCAGTCGTTTTTCTTGCCCTGGAATTCTTTGATCTCGCCGTTCTCCTCCAGCAGGTAATATTTGTATACCAACACCAGGCGGGTGTACGAACCGTAGTAATAAAATGAAGAATAGGTTTTGTACTCGAGGTTCTCCCGTGCCAGGAGCGTCATTTTGCCTTCGGTCAGAAGCTCAAAAAATGTCGGGGCACGGTACCCACTCGACAACGCATAAGGCAGAGAGTAGAAACGCCTATAGTCCTTGGTCAGCACATCGAATATCTCGAAGAAGACAACTTTACGCGCGGTGAAGGTTTCCAACCTGTTATTGACTTGTAGCTGAATCAGATCGGTCTCGAGATTATACTTCACCAATCCTTTCAAAGTGTCCCCTCCCTCTACGATGAGGTATCCGCCATGCCAGTGCTCAAAAGAAAAATCCTGTGCACGCGCGGCCGCACCTACTAACAACAATAGAAGAAACAGGTATCTCTTCATGTACGCTTTTATCTCTTCAATATAGAATGTCCCAGTTTGTCGCGCTTGGTCATCAAATACTTTTCGTTATGCGGGTTAGGCACAACTTCGATCGGAACGTTTTCCACAATTTCAAGGCCATATCCCTTCAGGCCGACTCTTTTTTTAGGATTATTCGTAATGAGCCGCATCTTCGATATCCCCAGGTCGTGAAGGATCTGCGCGCCGATACCATAGTCACGGTTGTCCATGTCGAAACCAAGCTGAAGATTGGCCTCAACGGTATCCAGACCTTCCTGCTGCAGCTTGTATGCCCGGAGCTTGTTCAATAAGCCGATGCCACGTCCTTCCTGTTTCATATACAGCACCACACCCTTTCCTTCTTTTTCCACCATCTCCAGCGCCGTATGCAGTTGTGGTCCACAGTCGCAGCGGCACGATCCGAAGATGTCGCCCGTAACGCAAGACGAATGTACACGCACCAGCACCGGCTCGTCCTTCTTCCATGTTCCTTTCACGAGCGCCATGTGTATCTCGCGCGTTGCAAGCTCTTCGTAGGCGACCAGCTGAAAATCCCCATGCGACGTCGGCATGTTCACTTCAACCTCGCGCCTGATCTGCGACTCGGTCCTCATCCGGTATGCGATAAGGTCCTTGATCGTCACCAGCTTCAATCCGAACCGGTCGGCAACTTTTCGCAGGTCGGCAAGACGCGCCATAGACCCGTCTTCATTCATGATCTCCACCAGCACACCCGCGGGCCGGAAACCTGCCAGCCTTGCAAAGTCGATAGCTGCCTCGGTATGACCGGTACGTCTCAGTACACCTTCTGTCTTTGCCTTCAGCGGGAAAATGTGGCCGGGGCGTCCAAGGTCTTCGGATCTTGTTTCAGGATCCGCCAACGCCTTGATCGTCCTGAAACGATCATGCGCCGAGATGCCGGTCGTACATCCATGACCGATGAGATCTACCGAAACTGTAAACGGCGTTTCAAAGACAGCAGTATTCTTACCGACCATTAATTCGAGTGCCAGCTCTTCACAACGGCTCTCCACCAGGGGTGCACAGATAAGGCCGCGGCCGTGCGTAGCCATGAAGTTCACGATCTCAGGGGTGATACATTCGGCAGCGCAGATAAAGTCGCCTTCGTTCTCACGGTCCTCATCGTCGACAACAATGACTACTTTTCCGTTACGGATGGCTTCTATTGCGTCTTCGATTGCGTCTATTTTTATCCGCTCCATTAATTCGTTGTTCATTGTTCGTTGTTCGAGACCAAAATTGGATACTGGGTATTGGGAATTGGTTATTGGTTATTCTGCCTCTAAACAACAATCAATCTGTTTCAGTTTCTTATCCCTGCGCCAGGATGCTTGACGATAACCGCTGGATCACCCTTCCCAAAGTAAACGAAATATCTTTTTTCGCATTCTGAACGTGGAATTGGACTTCCAGCAAGTCGTCGCGGTCCTTGTCGTTTTGAGCATCCTGCATCTGTTTCAATCCTTCGTCGATCATCATCTGGATCACGCCGAGCTTCAGGCGGGCGACCACCATATGTGCCGAGGATGCCTGATATTCGTCGCCGATGAAAATCTTGTGTTTCTTCCAGCCTTCGCTGACGGAATACTTTGGAACGACGATCGTCGCCAGGTAGGTCTGCAGGTGATGAGGCACCACGCCCATAAATGTCTCCGCTGTCGGCGCCTGCCCTTTCGCTACTTCGATCTTGTACAGATCCAATAACTCGATATGATCTTTCGAGATAAAATTGACGTCGTCGGTTTCGTAGAACAAATATTGGTAGACGAATTCGTTATCAGATTCTTTCTTGTCGCCGATGTTGATCAACACTTTACAAAATTCCCGTTCGAGCTCTTCCAGCTCGTGGGTGGAGTCGTACAGGAATGATTTCGAAAGCTCGTGTATGTCGGCTAATGTAAGAGGCTTCTCTCCAGCCGGGGTAACTTTGGCTGCGTCGTCCCTTTTCGTCCGGCGTTCTTTGATCAGGATCTTATTGAGCTCTGTATTCAGTACTTGTGGAGAGATGGTGAAAATCTTACTGACTTCCTGCAGGTAAGTGGTCCGCTTCAGGTAGTCGGGTATCAAAGACACCGAGCGGAGTATGTCCTGGATCGTTTCTGCTTTCTTTATCGGGTCGTGACCTGCTTCGCTGAGGAGCAGCCCGGCCTTGAATGTCACGAAGTCCTTCGTGTTGTCGTGCAGGAATTTTTGAAACTCGGTGGTCCCGACTTTTCTTGAATAGCTATCGGGGTCTTCGCCGTCGGGAAACAATACGACCCGTACGTTCAGGCCGCTTTCAAGAAGCATGTCGATACCGCGAATGGCTGCCTTGATACCGGCGGCATCGCCATCGAACAGCACCGTAACGTTTTCGGTAAACCTCCGGATAAGCTGGACCTGCGAAATGGTGAGTGCAGTGCCCGACGAAGCCACTACGTTCTGCACATCGCTCTTGTGCATCGAGATCACATCGGTATATCCCTCGACCAGGTAACAATTGTCCTTCTGACGAATGATATTCTTCGCCTGGTAGAGCCCATAAAGTACATCGCTTTTGTGATAGATCTCGGTTTCGGGCGAGTTGACGTACTTGGGCTGGTTCTTATCCTTGCCAAGCATCCGTGCTCCGAATGCGATCACTTTACCGGAGAGGTTGTGTACCGGGAAGATCACCCGTCCGCGAAAGCGGTCATACGACGAGCCATCATCTTTCTTGACGACTAGCCCCGTCTTCTCAAGCAGTTCCTTGCTATAACCTTTTTCTGCAGCCTCCTTTGAAAAATTCTCCCATCCTTCGAGGGCATAACCGAGCTCGAACTTCTGTATGTCGCGATCGTTGAAGCCGCGCTCGCGGAAATACGTGAGCCCGATGGATTGACCTTCTTCGCTGTTGATTAGCTTGTCTTTATAATATTCCTTGGCAAAGTTCATGAGGACATACAACCCCTCTCTTTCACTCTGCATGGCCAGCTGCTGATCGGAACTCTTCTCTTCCTGTATCTCGACCCCGTATTTCTTGGCCATGAATTTCAGTGCCTCCACGTAGGTCATACCTTCGTGCTCCATAACGAAGGTGATGGCGTCGCCACCTTTGCCGCTGCTGAAATCTTTAAAAATGCCCTTGCCGGGAACGACGAAGAACGAAGCTGTCTTTTCGTTAGAAAAGGGACTCAGCGCTTTATAATTGACACCTGCTTTCTTGAGGGTAATGAAATCGCTGATCACGTCGACAATGTCGATGCGGTTTTTGATGTCATCTATGGTGTCTTTATTGATCACTGAAAGTTCTGCCGGGCCTTCAAAGATAATGCATTTAGAATGCCCGTCTTAACTGCTAAATTGCACCGTTTTTACAAGCATGACACTTCAGCAAAAAGACATAATCGCCGCGCTTTCCACCGTCAACGACCCCGATATTAAACGCGACCTGGTTAGCCTCAACATGATAAAGGACGTGGCGGTGACCGACGAGGCCATTTCTTTCACCGTCGTGCTGACCACGCCCGCGTGCCCGCTTAAAGAAATGATCCGCAAGGACTGCGAAACAGCCATCCGGAAAGTCGCCGGCGACACGATCGCTATCAATATAAAAATGACCTCTTCGGTGACGACCCTCCGCGACAACGCCCCGTTGCTCCCGGGCGTGAGAAACATCGTGGCTGTCGCATCCGGGAAGGGCGGCGTTGGAAAGTCGACTGTGACTACCAATCTGGCAGTGGCCCTCGCCATGGCAGGCGCCAAAGTAGGTCTCATCGATGCCGACATCTCTGGCCCTTCAATACCGGTTATGTTCAATACCGAGAATGAGCAGCCCGGCGTCAAGGTGGTCAACGGCAAGAACATCATCGTGCCCCTGGAGCAGTACGGGGTCAAGCTGATGTCCATCGGGTTCCTCGCGCCGGCCGACAGCGCGATCGTGTGGCGTGGCCCAATGGCCAGCTCGGCCCTGAAACAATTCATCAGCGATGCGGAATGGGGCGAGCTCGATTACATGCTGATCGACCTGCCTCCCGGCACAAGCGACATTCACCTGACGCTCGTTCAGACCTTACCCGTAACCGGGGCCATCATTGTGACCACGCCGCAGAAGGTCGCAGTTGCGGATGCCACCAAGGGCGTTGCGATGTTCCAGCAGCCGTCGATCAATGTCCCGGTGCTGGGTGTGGTTGAAAACATGGCTTATTTTACACCGGAAGAGCTGCCGGACAATAAATATTACATCTTCGGGAAGGACGGCGGGCTGAACTTGTCGAAGAAGTTTGGCGTTCCATTCCTGGGCCAGATACCGCTTGTGCAGAGTATTCGCGAAAGCGGGGACAGCGGCTTGCCGGTGGTGATGAAAGACGGACCCGCAGCAACTGCCTTCCGGGAACTCGCCGAATCGGTCGCCCGGCAAATTGCCATACGAAATGCTAACTTTGTACCATCACGGAAAGTTGAGATGAATGCCTGATATGAACACCACTGCCCGGCCAACAAAGAAAGACGATCTCACACAACGGATCGAGGCGTCGCTCAACAGCATCCGGCCCTACCTGGAGGCGGACGGAGGAAACGTGCGCATCATTGAACTCAGCAAGGACAACGTGTTAAAGCTGGAGTTCGTCGGGAATTGTGGCAACTGTGCCATGTCTCATATGACCTTTAAGGCCGGAGTCGAGGACGCGATCAAGCGGTCTGTCCCGGAAGTAAAGTCGATCGAGGTCGTGAACCTAATCAAGTTGATTTAAGATTTTACCAAAATAACTCCGGCCCATAATTCGTTAACCCGGTACTAAAATCTTTCCTGTGAGCGTTCGCCTTCTCATTCTAGTTACGGCCGTCCTGCTCACCATCTCCGCTCACGGACAGATCCGTTGTTCCACAGACATCCTTGAACAGAAAGCGCTTCAGAAAAATCCGCGACAACGGATCGAGTTTGAATCGTGGATGAAGAAAAAGCTTCGTGACAATCCTGGGGACAATATCCACGCCCGGACCAATTCGACGTACATCATCCCGGTAGTCGTACACATTCTTCACAACGGTGAGCCACTTGGCTCCGGCTCAAACATTCCCGATGCACAGGTGACCTCGCAGATACGGGTGCTAAACGAAGACTATCAGCGATTGAATGCAGATGCCTCCAATACACCGGCGGAGTTCGCTCCCGTAGCTGCGGGTATCGACATCGAATTCGTCCTGGCCAAACAGGATCCGGAAGGACTTCCAACGAACGGTATCACAAGGACACTTGCAGGTAAGAACGGCTACACGATAACCGACAGGCAGGAATTAACGGCAGTGAGCTACTGGCCTGCTGAAGACTATTTCAACATCTGGGTTACGAACCTCACCGACGACCATCTCGGCTTCGCTCAATTTCCCGATACGGATCTCGAGGGTCCTACTCCACCCTACGATCGCGAAACCGATGGCGTGGTGATCCATTACAGGGCATTCGGATCGAGCGTGGACGGGGCATTCAACCTGCTGAGCAGATACAGCAAGGGCAGGACAACAACCCACGAAGTCGGCCACTTCTTCAGCCTCCTCCACACTTTCGGCGATGGCAATGGGTGCGGCACTACAGACTATGTCGACGACACACCGCTCCAGTCGAGCGAAACGCTCAGCTGTCCCTCCTCACCTGTCACGCAATGCAGCAACCACATCATGTTCCAGAATTATCTCGATTACACCGACGACGCGTGTATGAACATGTTTACCGCCCATCAGCTTGACCGCCTGGTAACGGTGCTCGCAAACAGCCCACGGCGCGCCAGCCTGCTCATTTCCGATGGAGCCGAAGAGCCGGTGGTCTACTCACTCGACCTGGAAGCGAAGAGCATCGCCGCGCCGGCTTCAGTCACTTGCGGCCAGGCGATCACACCGCGGTTGGTTGTGCGTAACCGCGGAACATCACCGGTTACGTCGGTGCGTGTGAGCTTTATATTGAATGGCACCACCATCGAGACGAAAGACTTCACGTTGAATTTGAATAACCTCGAATCGACGAGCCTGAGCTTCAACACGATCAACCTTACGGAGCCGAGTACACCCGGGGTTTCATTCAGTATCCTGCAGGTCAATGGTGGCGCCGACAATGATCCATCGAACAACTCAGCATCGCATACTTCGAATGTTTCGGCAAGGATAACACCACCATACATCGAAGCATTCAACAATATGCCGTCGAACTGGCAAGTGATCAACCCGGATAATCAAACAACGTGGACGAATGTAATCGCGCCGAAAACGACAACATCGAACCGGGCGATGTACATCGACCTCTACAACTACCAGTTCCTCTCCGCCAAGGACCAGTTCGTCTCTCCTTTTTTTACGATACCGAATGCCGACGCAGTTCTGAAGTTCGACAGGGCTTATGCGATGTTCCAGAATGTGAGCACCGAGAAATTGCGGGTCCTGGTGTCGACCGGGTGCAGCGCAGACCTTTCGGAGGCAGTCGAGATCTACAGCAAGTCCGGGGCGGACCTGGCAACGACGGCCAAGCAGTCGGTTCCATTCGTGCCCACAGGCGAATCGCAGTGGTCTTCCGATGCCGTTTCACTTGTGGCATATGTGGGAAAGAACATCCGCCTGATCTTCGAAGCGACGAACGCCAACGGCAACAACCTGTATTTCGACAACGTGCAGTTGACCACCGGCGACATCAATGATGTACGTGTGATATCGGTGCTTTCGCCAGGACCGGTGCTTTGTAACCCAGCTGCTAAACCCGTGATCGAGGTCCAGAACCTGGGAACGAAGTTGGTGAACAGGCTGCAGGTGGTGACTGAAGTAAATGGGATCGTGAGCGCGTCTCAAACAGTGACGGGCCTCGCGATGACGCCCGGTGCGCTGATCACCCTGACCTTGCAGGCGCTGCACCTCACCCAGTCCACGAACAACATCAAGATAACCATTACCGACCCGGACGCTCTCAGCGACGACCTGCCCTCGAACAACGTCCTCAGTTTTACGCGCATATTCAATACGGCATCCGAGGCCATACCCCTTCGTCAGAATTTTGACAATGACCAGCCGGGCTGGACTATATTCAGTGAAGGCTCCGCAAAGAAATGGGAAGCCACGACAACAAACACTTATCAAAACGGATTGGTATTCAAGGGCTTCACTGCAGGCAATGACGGAGATGAGTCGTGGTTCGTTTCTCCTGTACTCGATTTCACGAAGGCGACAGAAGGAAGTCTGTTCTTCACCACCAGCTACGGACAACGAGGAGCATCCAATGAACAACTGAGGGTGCTGGTATCGGAAGACTGCGGCGAGAACTATACGCAAGTGATCTTCGACAAATCGGGCGATGACCTGGCCAATGAAGATTCCGGGATCGAATGGAAACCGGCAGATGAAACCGGGTGGCGTACGGAGTACATCTCGACAAATGACTTCGCAGGAAAAAAGAATCTTCGCTTTGCCTTCGTTGCCGGCAATGACAACGGCAACAATCTATACCTGGACAATATCGAGTTCTTTATCGAAGACAATCCCGATCCTCTGCGGAGACCGGACCCGCTGACCGTGTACAATTCGGAAACGAATCTATACGAGTTCAAGATAATATTCAACCTTCCGGAGAAGCAGGATGCCCGGCTGTTGATCTACAACACCCTGGGACAAATACTCGTCGACAGTGAACTGCCGGGCACGCTCAACCAGACGTATACTGTAAATCTCTACGGCCAGAGTAGCGGAGTTTACGTGGTCCGGCTACTGACGCCCTCACAAACCAGCACCGCCAAATTGTTCGTCGGGAGGTAAGGCCGTGTACCGGACAATAGGGTCTGATATTGAATAAACTCTCAAACCCTGATATATTTGGGGATGACAAAAAAGAAGGTCGCCATCCTGTTCGGGGGGCGTTCGGTGGAACATGGAGTTTCGATAAACTCGGCGAGGAATATTTTCGAATATATTGACAGGGAGCGGTTCGAGCCGGTGCTCTTCGGCATATCTACCCAGGGAACGTGGTTCCTGAATTCGGACGTTTCCAAAGAAATAGAGAAAGGAGAACCTTTGAGCCTCGCCCTTGATGCCAGTAAGCCGGCCTGGAAGACGGCAGGTCAGACGATCGGCATCGACGTGGCATTCCCGGTACTCCACGGCACCGACGGCGAGGATGGATCGATACAGGGTGTCTTCAAGTCGATGGCGGTACCGATGGTGGGAACCGGCGTTCTCGGCTCGTCGGTCTCGATGAACAAGCTCATATCGAAACGCCTGTTACAAAAGGCGAACGTACCGGTGTCGCCGTTCCTTTCGTTCTCCTACGATGAAAAAAGCTCGCTGTCGTTCGAAAGTATCAGCGAAGAGCTTGGTCTGCCGTTCATGGTGAAGGCCACCAGCCTGGGTTCGTCGATCGGCATATCGAAAGTGAAGAGTAAGGCTGACTTCCTGCCCGCTGTTGAAGATGCGTTCCGTTACGACAACGAGATACTGATTGAAAAATACATCAAGGGCCGCGAGATCGAATGTGCTGTTCTCGGGAACGACCCGCCGGAGGCATCGCTTCCCGGTGAGATCGTGATCAGCGACCGTTACGAGTTCTATACTTTCGACGCCAAGTATGTCGACAAGACAGCAGTAAATATCGAAGTGCCGGCGAGGCTCGACCCTGCGAAGCAAGACGAGATCCGCAAGCTCTCGGTCAAGGCATTCCAGGCATTACATTGTGAAGACTTCGCACGTGTAGACCTCTTCCTCACCGAAAATGGTAATATCTTCATCAATGAGATCAATACGATACCCGGCTTCACGAACTCGAGCATGTATCCGATGATGTGGAAAGAGCGGGGTTTGTCGTTCACAGAGCTGATCACAAAACTCATAGATATCGCCGTGAAACGCGATGAAGGGTCGCACCGCGTGGAACGTGACTTTAAGTCGTCGTTAAAATTCTGACAAACTGAATGAAGATACTGGGGTTTCTTAGAAAGAAGACATTAGGCGCTGTACTTGCCAACCTGGCAATTGCATTTTTTCTGCTAACGCTGATCGGCATTTGTTATTTCTTCATTTACCTGCCCAACGCCACCAATCACGGCGATTCCATCACAGTGCCTGATCTGGCAGGGATGAAATACGATGAGCTTGAAGTATTCCTTACCAAATACGAGCTCCGTTTCGAAGTAGAAGACTCGGTGTACCACGGAGAATATCCTCCCCTTACCGTGTTGCGGCAGTTCCCGAAAGCCGGCGCAACGGTGAAGCAGAACAGGATCATCTATGTATCCATCAACCCGGTGATGCCGCCTATGGTGCCGATGCCGGACCTGGCGAATCCTAACAACACCACTTCGCGGATCGGTGCGGAAGCAATCCTTAAAAGCAATGGACTGAAGAGAGGAAGGATCATCCAGCGTCCGCACATAGATCTGAACCTGGTGCTTGAAATGAGATACCAGGGTAAAAAGATAGAGGCAGGCACAAGGATCCCAAAGGGATCGGTGATCGACCTCGTCGTAGGTGACGGCAACGGTCCCAGCGACTTCGTACTTGGCTCGCTCACCCGCAACCGTTACAACCTGGCCCTCTACAAGCTGCAGGGATGGGACCTACGTCAGGGTCAGACGTTTATTCCGGACGGAGTTGATACTACCGGCAAGGTTTGCGTCGTTTACAGGCAATATCCGCCCGCCGGCGATTCCGTAAGAGTTGGCGACCAGATCGACTTGTACATAGCTCCGATGGCCATTGCCGACTCTCTTCTCATGGTAGAAATGGAAGCGGATTCAGTAGATAACCAGTGACAGCAAACCGGCCCCTTTCGATAATTTTATTCATCGCCTTGCCGCTGTTCTGCCAGGCCCAAATAGTGCTTGTCGGTCTCCCCCATTCAAAAGATCAAAAGGAAGTCACAAAAAACAACGCGCGCACCAAGGCGATAGCGCTTCCGTTCTGGGAAGATTTCTCTTCGACACGAACAACATTTGCCAACAAGGATCTCTGGTTTGCCGGACAGTCGATCCGTGTCAACGACGGCATGGCTATTCGCCCTCCATCGGTTGGTGTGGCGACGTTCGACGGCGTGGACTCTCTCGGCAAGCCCTACAATCCGAACGACGTTCTGGCCAAAGGCTTTGCCGATAAGCTGGAGTCGAAGGAGATCGACCTTACTTCGGTGGATGAGTCGTTAAGAAATACAGTGTACCTCAGCTTTGCATATCAAATGCAGGGACGTGGTGAGATTCCGGACGCGGGCGACAGGCTGTTGGTTTCACTCAAGGACGCCGATGGTGCATGGGTCCCGGTCGCCACCATCGAGAATGACGGTAGTCTTGAGCGCGATCGTTTCTATAATTCAATCATCAAGATCTCCGACCCGCGTTACTATCATACTGCGTTCAAATTCAGGATACAGAATTTCTCACGCCTGTCGGGACCTTACGATTCATGGAACGTCGACTACATCTACCTGAACAAAGGAAGGACCGAGAACGACCTTAGCTTTCCCGACCGTACGATCTCCGAGCCGTTGACCAACCTGTTCGGCCTGTACAGGATCATGCCGGTGAAGCATTTCCAGAAAGACACGACCATCAAATCATTTCCCTCGGTGATTGCCACCAACCAGCGCGATAACAACCCGCAGCCGTTCTCTTTCTCGAGTTACGCGCGGATCACCTACAGGGCAAACAACAAGACGATCACCACGCTGCCGCCCATTCAACTCGACAACAAAGACACCATCAACCAGGCATTACGGAAAGGAGTGTACACCACCGTGTCTTCAAAGCATTTGCCGAACCTTGCGAAGCTGAGCTTCGAAGCGGATTCGATCGGAATAAACCTCGTTTTTGGTTTGAGCACCGGGGACAACATTATCGAGACACCGACCGAAGGTGACTACAAGCCAGAGATCTATGCCCCGATCGATTTCAGGTACAGCGACACCACGCGGGCAACGTACCTGCTGCTGAACAAATACGGATACGACGACGGTGTGGCTGAATACGGTGCGGGTCTCAATCAACCCGGCGCCCAACTTGCTTACGAGTATAACTTATCCGGCGTCTCCGAAGAATTTGTGACCTATCTCGAAATGTATTTCCCCCGGTTTGGAGACGAGTCGTCGCAAGTGATAGAGCTGCGTATCTGGGGCGATAACCTTAACGAAGAGCCGATATATAGAGAGGTGGCTACTCTTCAGCGATCCGAACAAAACCTGTTCTGGGTAAAGAAGCTTATAAAAGCTGTCCCTGTTAAAGGGAAATTCTACGTTGGATGGAAACAAAATGTGGCGGCCGTAATTGCCGCAGGTCTCGATAAGAATACCGACACCGGCAGTAAGATGTTCTACAATACCAACGGCGAATGGATCCTCAACACACTCGTCCACGGCAGCTTGATGATACGGCCGGTCTTTGGACAGGGCGTTCCCGTCGATCCTACGGGGCTCGATGATGAGAAAACTCTGGTGGTCTATCCCAATCCAAGCTCCGGGTCATTCCGGTTTGGCGGCAAGGCAGACATGATAACGGTTTACGATATGACGGGGCGAAGCATTGGGTTCCAGACAGAAACTACGTTCGACGAAACGATCGTTACGCTATCCAACTCCTCACAAGGAATTTACATCATAAAAGCTTACGTCGAAGGTACGGTCCGTACCGCTAAGGTACTGATCAGATAATTATGTCGATCGGGTTCGGCGTCCAGCAGATCACGAAGATGACCAAAGCCACCCATCCCAGTATTTTTCTTCCAGGCGTAAGTGGTTCTTCAATTTCGGTAGGCGGATGTTGTACCGGCATCAGCCTCCCGATGATGATCGCAAACAGGAGCCATCCCGAGTAGCCTACCACGGTTGGAAAAACCCACGTGATCACATACTGAACGGCGAACATGCCGATAGCGACCATCAAGGTCGTAAGTGTTGAGACACGAAGTCCCTTGAGACAGAAGAACAGCAGGCCGATCATGATCGCGATACCTGCCATGTGCGGCGCTGTGAAGAATCCCATGACGTCGAGGGTGGCGCCGGGCGGCAACATTCCCAACGTCGCGTAACCGAGGAACAGAATAAATATGACAGACGCGATGACACGGTGCCGTCGCGATCCTACCAGCCCGTACAACACATGGCCCCCGTCGAGCTGACCGACAGGCAATAGGTTGATGGCGGTAAATACCAATGCCAGGAATGAAGCGAAGATGATCGGGAAGTGCGACAGCTCATGGTGATTGGGCACGCGCGCGGGGTCGGCCACGTAATTTTCAAAAAACCAGAAGAGAAGGTTATTGCCGATGATCATGTCGGGTATTTGCTTCTCGTTGAGATATGCTTTCGAGTAAACGTGGTCGGCATAGTTAGCGCCATATTGCTCGAATTCGGGGTGTATCTCGTAGATATATTCAGGCGGGGGTAACGTCCGGAACCCGTAGATCATAATAATGATAGCGATCGCAAATCCCGCCAGCGGACCGGCGATACCGACATCGAAGTTCTGTTTCTTCGAATATATCCGGCTCTTGATCCGTATCAGCGCTCCGAGCGTACCGAAGAAATATGGAAGCGGAGGCAGCGGGATGTAGTAAGGAAGTGTTGTTTTTATCCTGTAATAAAGCGCCGTGAAGTAGTGCCCGAATTCGTGGACAGTCAGGATGAGCAGGAACGTGATCGAGTATGGCAGGCCCACCGCAAAATCATCCCAGGAATAGTTAGGGTTGATATACCATCCCTCTTCATCCGCGAAGAAGATCGATCTGCCGAACGCCCACCACGCTCCCGCCATGGTAGTGGTGATGAAGGTGACGATAAAAAGAGCGCTATGGATTAGGGCCGTCTTGAGACTTCGGTTCATCTGAACAGGGAGAAGATGGTATCGGGATGCGTCACGTGGAAAGTTTGAATACCAACAGACGCAGCACCTTTAAGGTTCGACACGTTGTCGTCAAGAAAAATAGTTTCACCGGCCTGCAGGTTATTCTCCCGGAGAACGTACTCGTATATCTCCGGGTCGGGCTTACGCATCTTCATCAGGTGGGAGTAATACGTTTTGTGAAACAGGGGTTCGAGCGATTCAAGGTTATGCGCTTTCTTCACGATCCCGCTAAAGCAATCCAGGTGGATCGCATTGGTGTTGCTCAGCAGAAATGTCTTGTACTTCTGCTTAAGCTCCCTAAGTAGCTCGATGCGCTCGGCCGGTATGCCGCCCAGCATGGCGTTCCAGCAGAGGTCAAGCTCGGAATCGAGCGACCGCATCCCGAAGATGTCCCGGAGCGCGCTCCGGAATTCGTCGTTGGTGATCTCACCTTTTTCGTATGCGAGGAACTCGGGACGTGTGTGATAGATGTCGATAACCTTATCGACCGGATGACCCGACAGCTCCGAGAATTTCCTGAGCGTGGAGTCGACCGAAAGATCGATGATCACTCCACCGAGGTCGAAGATGATGTTTTTGAATTTGATGTGGGCCCAGCTGGGCATGATCCAGCGACCCCCTGATTATGAGTCAGGTGCTCTAACCAGCTGAGCTATGGGCCCGGGAACGTTCAACGTACAGGTACAGAGTACAGAGTTGCTTGCGCCAGCCACACTGTACACTGTATTCTGCACCCTGTACATTTCGGGACGCAATGTTAATAAAAACTGAATATGCCTGCAACCTACCCTGCCTTGGCGCCGCCCCGAATGTCGATCTCCGAGAGATTTCCTTCAGTGAGGGGCTTGGACAGGAACCCGATGACGTCCGGGAAGGTGGCAGCCCGGTCGCGGTCGAGGGAGCTGCTGGAGCTGGTGAGAATAATGATCCTTGTGTGAGCCCCTTTTACGAGGCGTTCATATTGTTCAAGAAAGGCGAAGCCGTCGATCTCCGGCATGTTCAGGTCGAGGAATATCAGGTCGGGAGTGGCTTTGGGGGCGGAAAGGTAGGTGAGCGCCTCCCGCGACGATTGAAATGTCAGTACCTGTCTCGCAAATCCGCTTAACTCGATGAATCGCCGCTGGACAAACAGATCGATGTCGCTGTCGTCGATAAGAACTACCAGATCAACCGATTCCAGGGCCATAGCTTTTGCGTCTGATCATTTAAGTTAACCAAGTCAGCTGAAAGAAGCTCACCCCGGCCTGAGAATCTGCCCAATCCTGAAGAAAATAAAATAATGCGGCTTTAAAGGAATTGAAAAATGTGTTAAAATTGAAGGTTAAACCGAAAACCCATGAAATTTACTCGCCTCTTATACCTGGTTATTACTGTGTCTGCCAGCCTGATTCTGTGGTCGTGCGGCGGCTCCGCGAACAAAGATGAGAACTCCAAAGATTTCAAAGCTGCTGAAGAATCGCTGAAAGATCAGATCCAGGACGTAGTCTATAATATTCCCTCTCCCTCGGAAATCCCCTACCTGCTCGAAGCTACCGGCGCCGAGTTCAACCAGGGTCTGATCCACGACAGGAGAAAGTCTGACTCATATGTCAACAACGACAAGGCTGCCCTCAACCTGGGTGTTTACGCCGCCGACATCGGCTACCTCAGCTCCTACGGAAAAACACAGGAAGCTATCGACTACCTGAATACCTCCAAGAGCCTTGCCGACAGGCTCGGTGTTGTAGGATCTTTCGACGTCGAAGTCCTCAAGCAATTCGAGGCCAACATCTCCAATAAAGATTCCCTCGCAGCCCTCTTGAACCGCACCGTTCAAAAGACGGATGCCTACCTCAAGGACGACAGCCGCAACAAGCTCGCCGCCCTCATGGTCACCGGCAGCTTCGTGGAAGGCCTCTACATCTCTACCGGTCTTATCAAGTCGTATCCTAAAAACCTCCTGGCCGACGATCAGCGTAACCTCGTTCTCACTCCGCTGATGCGCGTCATCCTGCAGCAGGAACAATCGGTGGACGAGCTCCTCAAGATGCTCTCAACTGTCGAAGAAGAAAACGAGATCGTGAACAGCATCAGGACAGACCTCACCACCCTTCAGGCCAGCTACCGCGCCCTGAACATCGAAGAGCAGATCAAAAACAACAAGGCAAACCTGGTCCTGTCGGACAAGAACCTCGTTGACATTACCAACATCGTAGAGAAACTCAGGAAGTCAATCACAGACTAACTGAATTATGGTATAAAACGAAGCCCTGTAGCACATGCTGCAGGGCTTTTTAATTTAAATTTGATCACATGAGCGAACCTATCCTCAACGCCATCATCAAACTTTTCGCTCTTGTTGCCCGGGAAGGCAGCGTCAGCAAGGAAGAAAGACACCACATCGAATCCTTTCTCAACGACCACGTAGGACAGCGCTCGGTCGGCGCCCACCTTCACCGGTTCGACGAATATTGTGAAGCCATCGCCGGCCACACTCCCCAGCAAGAAGCCGAAGATATTAAGGCTATCGCCAACGAGATCAACCAGGAAGTAGCACAGAAGCAGAAGAGCCTCATTATGATCGAGCTGTTGAGCAGCGTCCTGACCGATGGCACCATCACCGACCATGAAGACAGCGCCACCCGCGCCATCGGAAAGGCCCTCAATATTTCCGAAGCCGACCAGACGCTCATGCGGTATTATGTGCTCGGACAAAAGCAGGGCGAATTCGAGAACGAGGCCATCCTTTCGGTCGACTCCAACCCATCCTATTCAGGTAAGGGAAGACATATTCACCGCAAGGACCTCGACGGTATCATCGCCATATTGTATCTGTCCAGCACCGAAAGCTTCTTTTTTAAATATGTCGGCCATACCGACGTGTACCTCAACAGCGTCCCTCAGAAGCCCAACAACATCAACGCTCTGGCGATCGGCAGCCTCATCCGCTGGGGACACACCGACCCCGTTTACTACGGCGACATCCTGGGTGTGTTTAAAAAACTCGGCGATACCACACGCACCAGCTTCGAAGGCGTCAACATCTCGTTCACTTTCAAAAATGGAAGGCTTGGACTACGCGATGTCAACATTAACGAAGAGTCCGGCAACCTCGTCGCTCTGATGGGAGCCAGCGGAGCAGGAAAGTCGACCTTGCTGCACGTGCTGAACGGTACCGAAAAACCTTCGAGTGGAAAAGTACTGATCAACGGTATCGACATTCATAAAGACCCGAAGAAGATCGAAGGTGTGATCGGATTTGTTCCACAAGACGACCTGTTGATCGAAGACCTTACCGTTTATCAGAATCTTTATTTCGCCGCGAAGCTTTGCTTCAGTCACCTTACCGAAAAGGCTGTTCATAAGCTTGTGATGACGACCCTGGAGGACCTGGGTCTTATCGAAACCAAAGACCTCAAGGTCGGCTCGCCTTTGCGTAAGACAATCAGCGGTGGACAACGCAAAAGGTTGAACATCGGACTCGAATTGCTGCGGGAGCCCGCGGTGTTATTCTGCGACGAACCGACATCCGGATTGTCGTCACGCGACTCGGAGAACATCATCGATCTGTTGAAAGAGCTTTCACTGAAGGGCAAGCTGGTGTTCACCGTCATACACCAGCCGTCGTCGGATATCTTCAAGATGTTCGATAAGCTGGTGATCCTCGATACCGGCGGTTTCCAGATCTATTACGGAAACCCTGTCGATGCGGTGTCATATTTCAAACAGAACATCAACCTGATCAACAGCGACGAAGGGGAATGTACCCAGTGTGGTAATGTAAACCCGGAGCAGATCTTCAATATCATTGAAACGAAAGTGATCAATGAGTACGGCAATTTCACATCGGAGCGAAAGTTCTCTCCCGAGCAATGGAACCAGATCTACCTGCAGAAATCCAGGTCGTCTTCGGTAGAACGTGCAACCGAGACACCACATTCCACCTTAAGCATCCCCACCTGGTTCAAGCAAACCAAGCTTTTCTCGGCCCGCGATGTTTTGTCGAAGCTGAGTAATCAGCAATACATAATGATCAATCTGCTGGAGGCCCCGCTGCTGGCATTCATACTCGCCTTCATCGTCCGTTATTATAACCCCGATGATCCGTTCCGTGCGGGATATATTTTCAGCAAGAACCTGAACATGCCCGCATACCTGTTCATGAGTGTGATCGTGGCGCTGTTCATGGGATTGACCGTAAGCGCCGAAGAGATCATCCGTGACAGGAAGATCCTGAAACGCGAAGCATTTTTGCACCTCAGCCGGAGCAGCTATATCATTTCAAAGATCGGTATCCTGTTTATGATATCGGCAATCCAAACGGCGTTGTTCGTGGCCATCGGAAATTATATTCTCAATATCCATAGCATGTTTCTCACGCACTGGGCGATCTTGTTCACCGTGTCGTGCTTCGCAAACCTGTTGGGATTGAATATCTCATCTGCATTCAATTCGGCCGTAACCATCTACATTCTCATTCCCGTTCTTCTTATCCCCCAACTGATCCTTAGCGGAGTCGTGGTGAAATTCGACAAGCTGAACCCGGTCATCGGGAACACCGCTACCGTACCGTTTGTGGGTGACCTGATGGCGTCGAGGTGGGCATTCGAAGCAGCCATGGTAGCACAGTATAAAGACAATCAGTTCGAACGACAGTTCTACCCTTGGGATAAAGTCATGGCGGAATCGGACTTCAAGAAGATATACTTCATCCCGGCGCTGGAGACGAAGCTCGGCTTCGTGAACATGAACATCAACAATCCGGAACCCGGGATCAAGAGCGAAGTGATAAAGAGTCTGGACCTGATGCGCAACGAGATCAGCCGCGAGCTGGAGTCGGTCCATAAAAACGACTTCAGGTCGCTGGATAAGTTCACACCTGAAAAATACGACTCTTCCGTGTTCAACGAGACCACCAATTTCTTCGAAGCGCTGAAGAAGTTTTATGTAAGCCGGTACAATGCCGCCGATCGCGATAAGGAAAAGATGGTAAACCATATGACCGGTTCGGTGGAACAGGAAAAGGAATTCGAAAACCTCCGCCACTCGCACCAGAATGAGGCGATCACCGAGCTGGTAAAGAATATGGCCGAAACCAACCGTATCATTGAACAAGACGGCAGGCTCGTCCAGAAATTCTATCCTGTGTACAAAGACCCGGACCCCGACCACATCGTCGACTTCGATGCACAGTTTTACATGCCGGCAAAACATTTCCTGAACCAGAATATCGACACTTTCTTCTTCAACCTCGGTGTGATCTGGTCGATGACACTCGTGCTGACTATCACACTCTACTTTGAAGCGTTGAAGAAGATTGTGGACGGACTGAGTAACATCTCCAATCCATTGCCGAAGCGGATGTAAAAATGTTTTTTGTCCTTTCGAAGATACTTTCCTACCTGGCGCAGCCGCTTGTGATCGTCGTGATCCTGCTGGTATCGGCGTGGGTCGTCCGCAACGCACGTTGGAAGAAGATCCTGTACCGGTCGGGCTTCATCCTGCTGCTGTTCACTTCCAATTACTTTATCGCCAACGAAGTGATGCGCGCGTGGGAGGTGCCGGTCACAACCTATAAATCGATCACTAAAACATACGACTTCGGAGTACTGCTGACCGGCGTAACGAAAACGGAAATGACCCCGAAAGACCGGGTCTACTTCGGGCGAGGAGCCGACCGGGCCACGCACACCCTGCAGTTATACAAGCTGGGTATCATCCGAAAAGTGCTGGTGTCGGGAGGCAGCGGCCGCCTCAATGGAACCGGTGTGAAAGAAGCCGACGACCTGGCCGACTTCCTGAAACTTGCAGGCATTCCTGAAGAGGACATCGTGATCGAGAACCGGTCGAAGAACACACACGAGTCGGCCGTCGAAGTCAGCGCCATCCTGAAAGACCTCGGTGGCTCGAAGGAACTGTTGCTGGTCACGTCAGGCTATCACATGCGGCGTTCGCTGGCGTGTTTCAAAAAAACGGGCATCGTCATCGATCCTTTCAGTGCGGAGCCGGTCTCCGAGCCGAGAAAATACCAGCCCGATAAACTGCTGATACCAACACTGGAAGCCATGGGTATGTGGCAAACGATGCTGAAGGAATGGGTCGGCTTCGTTGCTTACTGGCTCGCGGGGTACGTGTGATCACTCCAACGGCATTCCTTTATCTGTCCAGTGTTTGATCCCGCCGGTCAGCGTGTATACCGACGCGAAGCCCTCCTGCCTCATGACATCGGCGGCCTTTCCGCTTCGGACGCCGCTGGCACAGTAAAGAGCATACTCTTTCGACCGGTCGAGCATCAGGACATTGTCTTTGAAAGAAGGATTGCTGACGTCCATGTTTAGCGACCCGGTAATGTGTCCGCTTGCATACTCTTCCACGCTCCGTACGTCGATCAGTGTAGCGCCGTGGTTGATCTTATTTTGAAAATCTTCGGGCTGCAGCAGATAATTGGCCGAATTCTTCGAGTCGGGTGATGCGCATGCCAACACAATTATGAAAAGAGGGAGAATGTATTTCATGATATTAGATTAGTTATTTCGATTCGTTACTTAATAAGGTGTATCCATCCTTTGCATTGTACTTCTCCGCGAATGTCGATCTCGTAATAATAGACGCCGCCATCGATGTCCGCCCCCCTCCAGTCGTCACGGTAGTTGTCCGACTCGTATACTCGCACTCCCCACCGGTTCATGATCTTCAACCCTATTTCGAGTCCATCCTTCAGGACGGGCGGATCGCCGTAGACAATCTTGAACGCATCGTTCAGTCCGTCTTCCTCACCCGGGGTGATCACGTTCGGGATCTTCAATGTCACAAACCGCACCTGCTCGCTCACCTGGTAAACACAGAACTCCTTCGTTCCCCGCAGTGATATGGTATAGATCCCGTCGCGGTCGTAGCTATACGTGGCCTCATCCTCCGCTATCGAATTGCCGTCGCCGAAAAAGAATGCCGTCGTTTCACCGTCTTTAAGTTCGGAAAGGTTTTTGACTTTTACATAAGGTCGCGTATGACAATCATAATACCGCTCGTATTCGAAGGCCAGGTCCATGCCGGGAACGACACTCACCGTCACCGTATCCTTCCTCACACAGCCGTTTATATCGGTCATGGTGACGTAGTAGTCGGTCGTGTCCGTCGGTGTGATCAAGGGATCTTTCAATGCCGAAGTGAAGCTGTTGTCGACGTTCTTCCATGCATAAACCGCCCCGCCGGAAGCGATCAGGTGCGTCGACGATCCGGTGCAGATATCCTGGTCGGGACCTGCATGCATATCCGGGAGGAATGCATCCACGACGGAAGTAGTAGAGTCTTCGCCGACACAAGTACTTCTATCGATCGCCTTGAGCCTTACCGTATAACGGCCGGGTTTCTTATAACGGTGGAGTATATTCTTCCTGTCGATGACGGTCTGCGTTGGTCCGTCACCAAAGTTCCACTCAAATATCTCTCCACCGATACTTGTGTTTTGAAAGACGATCGTATCCGGAAGACATATCTTGTTGTACCCCGGGTTGGTCAGCTTCACGTTGTTGGTCTGAATGCCTGCACGAAGCGATGAGAGGTCGAACTTGAATGCCGCATTATTGCAATTGCTGCTCCGGTTCTGACTCCGTTCCAAGGGTACATTGAACGAAGGAAAGTCGTTCGTACGCCCGCCGCAGCTCGCGCATACCGCATGATAAACTATACCGCGCTTATCGAAGCGACTCGTTCCTCCATCGACGTGCGTCGAAGACGACGACCCGCCAAGGTATGTGCCGTAAATAAGCTGGGTCCCATCGCCGGAAAGAACCATGAAATAAAAGTCATTGCCTGAGGTTGTCGACTGCCATGCATCCGCTGTGATCGCCATTCCTTTTGTATTACCACCGAGATAGTTCCGCTGAAGGCCGCCGGAGAATGTAGAATTCAGTACTCCACCCCAACCTGCCATGTAGATGTTGTCGCAGGCATTCACAAGAAAAGCTGTCGGTGAAATGTCAGGTCCCTGATTGCTCTTGCCGAAAGTAGTCGAGAACACACTCGATTTCAGATCAGGTTTAAATCGATGTAAGAACTGACCTGCATTCAGCTTGGAATAGACGCCGGACGAAACCGGGTAGGCGCCCTTGGTTTGGCCATAGGCGAGAACATCTCCGTTAGTGGCGAGATCGATAAAGTAAACCTGGTCGTATGATGATGTTCCGACATACGTGCTGTTGATGATCTTGTCGCCACCGGGTGACAACTCGGCAATCCACCCGTCGATGTTACCCGGGGCGGTCGCGTGAAATCCGTTCATACCATCCATGTTGGTGCTGGCGGTCCCCCCTGCTACAAATATGCTTCCTGACGCGGCGATCTTGATCGACAACGCAATGTCCGTGCTGCTGCCGCCCATCAGCCTGGTCCAAACCAGTGACAGGCCGGGGGTCAGCTTGGCAACGACGGCGTCGTGTGTTCCGCCGTGATATTGAGCCATGGGATCTGCGTTCGCGACCGGAAAATCCTGCGATCGCGTATTCGAGGCGATGTACACGAACCCGTCGGCGTCGGTTATGATATCGCCCCGGAGCTGGTCGCCATAGTTCTTTGAAAGAGGACTTTCGACCTTGGCCGGGTCTGCCATGTACCCGGATACGAAGTTAATGCCGTCGTTGGAACTACCGCCGAGGTACGTGGATGCGAGTAGCTGCCGCCCATCGATGCTAAGCCTTGCAATGAAAAGGTCGGTTCCGCCAATATACTCGACGCCGTTCAACGGATCGACTGTTGTTCCTCCCTTGAACGAATTGGGAAGCGCGCCTGGAAAATTCTCCGAGCTCGTAGCGCCCAGGATGAGTAGCTCATCATTGCTGTTCACGACAAGACTCTGCGGTGTTTCAACACCATCACCCCCGAGATACGTCACATACAACACATTCGCCCCGATAGAATCGTATTTCAAAATACCGACATCCCAGGTACCCCCGTTGTGTGTGACGTCGTAGGAACCCGGCGTCGTTGGGAAACCGGCGGCACCGGGCGTGCCCGATACCATTCCACCGGAATACAGATTTCCATTACTGTCGGGAGTCGCCGCGTTACCCCAGTTGTCCAGTGTCGAACCGGAGTAACTCGAGAAGATGAGGAATGGGTCGATGACCAGCTCGTAGCTGGTATCATAACCCTGGGGAAAGACGAATGTCACCTCGCCGTTGTCTATGTCGAAGGATGCAGGCACCATCCTTCGTTCGCCATTTACCATCTGATAAGCGAAGGGTTTGGTTTCGACGACTTCACCGAGCTTGCTTTTGATAACCAGGTTCTCATCGACGAGATCGAGGTGCTCGATGCCTTTGTAGGCAAACCTGATCTCCCGCGGATCGGAACACGGTGAGATTATCCAGTCATACTTCATCCTGTCTCCCTCCGAGTATACACGGAGATCGATGCCCTCGTACATACCCTGGTAGATCACCTCACCGAAGGCATGAGCGCCTTGCCCCCACGCGGAAGGATCGTTGCCGTGATAATAATTGTATAATGTCTTTTTCTTTCCTGAGGCAACTATCGACGGTCGAAGGGCATTCACGAACGTGAGCTCGAAAGTTGTAGAGGCGAGCTCACCCGCTCCGTGAACATGCGATTCGTTCAGAGTTGTTTGTAATGATTTCGGCGACTTACCGTCTTCGACGGTCTGGCGGTATTGAATGAAGTACAGGCTGGCATCCTTAAGGAACACCCGTGTGTTCGGGAATTCGGCCCCGAAGTGGAAACCGGCCGGCCATTGGTTCTTGTTCTCAACGTAGTGGATGGGGGGCGCGGCGAGCAGCGTGTGTCCGGCTAAGAACATAAGAAACACCACAACAACCCCCTTGCACATGCCAATCATGACCTGAATTTAGGGAAAAAAGGATTTACGACTCCCTTCTTAATACTTGCAGCGGGGGCGTTGTGATCACTTCCCTCGAATTCCACCACCCAATCACGACCGTAAGCAGTGTTACGCCGACACCTATGAACAGTAACTGGATGTAATCGGCGGAAAAGCCGACATCGAAGAAAAATCTCGTTAGCAGGAATCCTGAGATGAACGACAGCACGATGCCGGTCAGCGCAGAGAACACCCCCAGGTATGCATACTCGATCAGCGTGATCCTGACGATCTGTTTGGTCCGCGCGCCAATGGTCCTCAACAAAGCATTCTCGCGGATACGTACGAACTTACTGTTCATCACAGCCCCTGCCAGGACGACGAGTCCTGTAATGATACTGAAGAGCGCCAGGAAACGTATGATGAGACTCACTTTGCCGAATAGCTCGTTGATGGTGCTTAACACCAGCCGAAGGTCTATCAGTGAAACGTTCGAATACTTCATGACGAGCTCCTGCTGGAACCGGTTCGACGCCTGTTGGTCATCGATACGGGTGGTGGCCACCCATATTTGCGGAGCGGCTTCGAGCACACCAGTGGGAAAGACAAAGATGAAGTTAGGTGGATCTTTCGGCCACTCGACCTTACGGATACCCGCGATGCGTGCCTGGATGGGAACACCCTGCACATCGAACACCACCGAGTCACCCAGGTCTACTTCCAGCGATTCTTGCATGCCTTCCGATATCGTTACCCATACGGAATCAATTTGATTCTTTTTCAGATGATGCAGCTCTCCCTTTATCAATTCCTCGGAGTGATGAAGGCTGTCGCGGTACGTGACGCGGTACTCGCGCGTAAGAGCCCAGTTGGGAATATTATCCGACGTATCGCGCTGAAGCGAATCGATGGTCTTACCCTTCACCTGCGCAAGCCTGCATGTAACGATCGGCACGAGCTGGTTTACAGGAAGCTTCTGCTCTTTCATCAAGTCGACGACACCTTCTTTCTGCGAAGGCTGGATGTCGAATAATATCGTGTTGGATTGATTCTCGTTGCCCGTGAATGCTACCTGGTCCAACAGGCTGTTTTGAATAATGTTCAAAGTGGCAATGATGAATGCACCGAGACCGATGGTCACCAGCAGTGCTTGAGTCTGATTGTTCGGCCGGAATAGATTCGACAGCGCATGTCGCAGCACGAAACTCGCCTTTGAAGGAAAGAATCTCTTCGCCAGGAACAATATGCCGATCGCCACCAGCGCCAGGAATCCAAGCGCCGCGATGATCCCCCCGGCAAACGACAATCCATACAAGATGCTTCCCGTCTGGTATGCTGCCGAAAGTATCGGGAACAATACGATCAACGAGATCACCACGATCCTCGAGCGGGAGAAAACCCTCCCCGGCTCGAAGTCGGCCCGGAGCACAGTGAGTGGCGGAACGAACCGCACCGAAATCAAAGGAAGCACGGTGAATAAAATGGAGACGGTGATACCCAGCAGCAACCCCTCGGTCACTGCCCCCCATGAGATCCCGAACTGCAATTCTACCGGTACAAAATCGGCAAATACAAAAGGCACAACCTGCTGAACACCGACACCCAACGCCGCACCGACTATACTTCCCAGCAATCCCAGGATGGCCACCTGTATGAAATAGATATTGAACGCCTGCCAGCCGGAGGTGCCCACACAACGGAGGACGGCAACCTCTTCCCTCTTCTCCCTCGCATAAATGTGAACGGAGCTCGCCACGCCGATACAACCGAGTATGAGCGCAACAAATGCCAGCAGCGAGAAGAACCTATAAACGCTTTTGAAGTCGCGACCCAGATCTTCCTTTCGTGTTTCGACTGTCTCCAGCCAGTGGCCGTATTTTCGCAGCAACGGGCGAAGGGATTTTTGTTGTGCCTCCGTTACCTCATCGGACGAAGTTTTGAAAAAGCGCTTGTAGGTGACACGGCTACCGTATTGAATTAGACCAGTCGAATCGAGCTCGGCGTGGGAGATATAAACAGACGGGGTGAAACTGGAAAGTATCCCGGTTCCGCCAGGAAACCTTCGGACTACGCCGGCAACTTTAAACCAAGAATTGCCGACCTTGAGCGAATCGTTGGTACTGACTTCATACTGACTAGCCAGCGATTCGTCGAGCATAGCCCACCCGCCGGTTTTAACTTTTGCATAAGTGTCTTCGGGAATGGTCTCGATCTTTCCGTAGAACGGAAAGTTTCCTTCGAGAGCGACCAGGCGTATCAGCCTGGATTGTCTCGAATGAGAGAAGTATACCATGGAGGCCATCTCCGACTCCGAAGCCTGTTCGAGCTTCGTCGAATCGAAAACGGCGAGAACAGCCGGCTCAAACTTCTTGCTGGCGTTTGCGACCAGGTCGGCGCCCAGGAGCTCCTTCGCGTTGCGATCGAGATCGTTCTGAAGAGAATAATTGAGTGAGCCGATGGAGACCACGGCAGTGATGCCGGTGACCAGCGAAGCGGTGAAGAGCATCAGTCGCGATACGTTGTGTCTTGCATCGCGCCACGCCATCTTCCATACCCACGGGTCGGTAAGAATGTTTTTTGTCTTCTTCTTTATCTTAATTATATATTCAATCATGAGTCAAGTCTACCCGTAACCTACTCCCAACTTTTAACTATTAACTTTTAACTATTAACTTTTTCAATTTCCTCTACAATCTTTCCCCCCTTCATCCTTAGGATGCGTTCGGTTTGCTGTGCGAGCTCGAGGTTGTGTGTTACCAAAACAAGCGTGGTCTTCTCCTCGCGGTTCATTCCGAAGAGGAGCTCTGTAATGTGACGTGCATTTTCTTCATCGAGGTTACCCGTGGGCTCGTCGGCGAAGAGTATTTTCGGACTGGTGATAAATGCGCGGGCCATGGCTACCCGTTGTTGCTCGCCACCGGACAGCTGCGAAGGGTAGTGACGAATGCGCTCGGCAAGCCCGACGCGTGCAAGGAGATCTTTTGCCTTGTGTTCTATGTTCTTCTCACCACGAAGCTCCAGGGGGACCATCACGTTTTCGAGGGCGGTCAGGGTGGGCAACAGCTGGAAGTTCTGGAACACGAAGCCGACGAACTGGTTGCGGATATATGCGCGGTCGTCCTCGCTCATGGCATTGAGCCGGAAGCCCATTAGCGAGATGACTCCGCCACTAGGCACGTCGAGGCCGGCACAGAGGCCGAGCAAGGTCGTCTTCCCGCTACCAGACGGACCGATGATCGACATGGTCGTGCCCTTTTCGGCCGTAAATGAGACGCCTTCGAGCACGGTCAGCTTGCGATCGGCCGACGAATAAGTTTTAGAGAGGTTTTCTGCAGCGAGTACGATTTCTGGCATAATTATTAAAGAATGTAAGAAAGTTAATATTCACGATTTTCAAAGAATATTTAGATTGCTTTAACTATGGTCGGCAAACTCCTCGCCATTATTGCTTTTGCTTTTACGCTACTCCCGGCGCCTCCGAAGAACATTCTCTTTTTTGGCGACAGCCTCACGGCGGGCTACGGCCTTTCGACCGAAGAGGCGTTTCCGGCACTCCTTGAAAGGGAGCTCAACAAGACTTCTCAACAGGTGAAGGTGACCAATGCGGGCCTCAGCGGCGAAACGTCGGCGGGCGGACTTAGCCGTATCGACTGGATCTTGCGGCAGCCGGTTGACATATTCTTTTTGGAGCTGGGCGGGAACGACGGGCTCAGGGGATTACCGCTGGATCAGACTAGAAAAAATCTTCAGGCGATCATCGACAAGGTAAAAGCCAAGCATCCGAACGTGAAGCTGGTGCTTGCGGGAATGATGGTGCCGCCGAATCTAGGCAAGGAATACACCGACGAGTTCCGGAATATTTATCCCGAGCTGGCGATAAAGAACAAGGCGACACTGATGCCGTTCTTACTGGAAGGTGTGGCCGGCGACGAGAAGCTGAACCTGCCGGATGGAATTCACCCGAATGTGGAAGGACATAAGATCGTCGCAAAGAACCTGTCGAAGCTCATCGGCCCTTTGGTCAAGGGCGCTTAAAGATCCTTAAGATCCTTAAGGATCAAATCAACCCATTGAGAATACATCTTCCCGGAAGGATGAAGTCCATCGGGAGCCACCAATGACGGGTCTTTGAGTCCGTTCCTGCTGATATCTGTAATATAAAAATACCGGACACCGTACTGTGCTGTGATGGTGCGGGTGATGCTGTTGTACTCGTCGAGCTCTTTCGAGATCTTTTCCTGTTTGGGTTTTCCGTACGGGGTGAACCCGTAGTCGGGAATGGAGACTACAAACACGTTTTCTTTCTTACCGCCGGCCAGCCTGATCGAAGTTTTAAGGAGGTCTTCGAATTCGGTTTTGAACTGTTCGATGGGTTTGCCCTGGTACTGGTTGTTGACGCCGATGAGTAACGATACCAGGCCGTATTCTTCTTTGAGGTGGGCGATGTTGATGGCGTTTTGGAGGTTGTCGGTGCACCAGCCGGTGGTAGCGATGATGGTCGGGCCTTCGATGGGGCGGCCCTTTTTGCGGAGGGCTTCGGAGAGCTGCACCGGCCATCGTTCGTTTTCGGGAACGCTTTCGCCGATCGTATAGGAGTCGCCGAGGGCGAGGTATTTGGTTGGAGTCTGAGACATTGCCGGGGCAGCAAGTGCGGTGAATATGAGGAAGATTATCTGTTTCAAGATGTACGATTTAAGATGTACGAGGTACGATTTGGACGGTACGTTCGATGAATGGCGGCCTACGAAGGTCCAAATCGTACTTCGTAAATAATACTTCGTACATCCTTTGGGGCGGAGAGAGAGGGATTCGAACCCTCGGTACAGTTGCCCGCACACCGGTTTTCGAGACCGGCCCGTTCGACCGCTCTGGCATCTCTCCGAGGGGTGCAAAATTAAGCGTATTTAGGTAACCGCAATGCGACAATCCCCAGTGTTTATTTGTAAGGTTAACCGTACAAATAGGCAGAAAAACATCAAAGCACAGGTAACCATTCGTACCTGAAAAAATATCAGAAATAACAAGCCCATTCTACCACCTTTTTAGGACGTCAAAATTTTTATTATTCTGTCCTTTCATTAATTTGGAAGTTCTATTAAGAAGAGAATCCGAGCACCCTATGGATTTCGAGTTGTTCCTTAAGGCCGATACATGGCTTGCACTGTTGACTCTGTGTTTTCTTGAAGTTGTCCTGGGGATCGACAATATTATCTTTATCTCCATCGTATCCAACAAGCTCCCGGAGGAGCATCGTGCCCGCGCCCGCAACATAGGCCTCGCCCTGGCCATGATCGTCCGCATATGTTTCCTCCTCGGTATCACCTGGATCATCACCTTCACCGAGCCGTTGTTCACCATACCCAAGAATTTCATCATGGCCCACGCCATGTCTTTCAGCGGCCGCGACCTCATCCTCGGCTTCGGCGGACTGTTCCTGATCGCCAAAAGCACCATGGAGATCAACCATGAAATGGAAGGCGAAGAAGGAGAAGAAGGCGTCACCAAAAAAGCTACAGTGACCCTGAGCGGCACCATCATGCAGATTATCCTGCTGGATATCATATTCTCATTCGACTCTATCCTTACCGCTATCGGCATCGTAGACAAGGTGATCATCATGATCATCGCCGTCATCGTGTCGATCTGTGTGATGATGTTCTTCTCCGGATCCATCAGCCGGTTCATACAAAAACATCCATCCATGGAGGTACTCGCCCTGGGATTCCTGATCCTCATCGGCTTCATGCTATTCCTGGAATCGCTGCATTATGTGATCCCCAAAGGTTATATCTATTTCGCCGTGGCCTTCTCCATGCTCATCGAGCTTACCAACATCCGCGTCAAAAAGAAACGCGGTGACAAGTCGAAGCCCGTCAAGCTCAAGAAAGGTTACACCGACGAAGAGCTGAACGAAGCCGTCATAGAAAAACAGAGTAAGTAGAGATGGATCCCAGTTACCCCATCGGTAAGTTCCAGCCCCAGGAATCGTACACCGCCGGAGAGCTCGACGCATTTATAACACGTATCGAAACACTGCCTGGCCGACTCGAAGCTGCGATCAAGGGCCTCACCGATCAACAGCTCGACACACCCTATCGCGACGGCGGATGGACCGTGCGGCAGGTGATACACCATGTGCCCGACAGCCACATGAATTCCTACATCCGCATCAAGTGGACCGTTACGGAAGACACCCCGCTCATCAAGGCTTACGATGAAAAAAGCTGGGCACTTACGGCTGAAACCAAACTGGCTCCCGACATCTCCATCAATTTCCTGAAAGCCCTTCACGTGAAATGGACGTCACTCATGCGCATGCTCACACCTGCCGAGCTGCAGCGCGAGTTCATCCATCCCGACTCTAAGAAAAAGGTGCCCATCGACCGGCTCATTCATCTGTATGCGTGGCATGGCGATCATCACCTGGCGCACATCACGAGCCTGAAGGAACGTATGGGATGGAAGTAGCGCCCTACGATCCTCCCTTCCCCCTCATCAATAAGCACATCGAGACCATCTATCCGGCCTTGTTCCGGCGCGTTGGTCTCCCGGAGTTCCGCCGCGAACGGATCAGTACTCCCGACGACGATTTTCTCGACATCGATTGGCTGAACTGTGGCTCCGACAATCTGGTCATCATTTCACACGGCCTGGAAGGCAACAGCCGGCGCCCATACATGAAGGGTATGGCAAAAGCATTCTTCGATAACGGCTACGACGTGCTTACATGGAATTACCGGGGTTGCGGCGAGGAGATGAACCGCACGCTTCGCTTCTATCACAGCGGCGCCACCGACGACATGGACGTGGTTGTAAAACATGCCGCCGCGAAATATCCCTCGATATTCCTCATAGGCTTCAGCCTGGGGGGCAACCTGACCCTGAAATACCTGGGTGAGAACGACGAGCGTATTCCGCGAGCCGTGAAGGGTGCGGCGGTGTTTTCGGTCCCCATCAACCTGCATACGAGCTGCGAAAAGATCTCATCGCCCGGCAACGCCGTTTATGCTTCCCGTTTTTTGCGGAGCCTGAAAAATAAGGTGATGGCGAAGTCCAGGCTCATGAAGGGTATCGACCTGGACGGGCTTAATAATATAGGGACGTTAAAGGCCTTCGACGACCGGTATACGGCTCCACTCCACGGGTTTAAGGATGCGCTCACCTACTATAAAGCGTGCAGCTCGCTTTATTTTCTGAACAGTATTCGCAGACCCGCGCTGGTGGTGAATGCCCTGAACGATCCATTTCTCGGTCCGGACTGCTACCCGAAGGACCTTCAAAATCCAAACGTTCATTTTGAATTTCCGCAACGCGGCGGGCACGTTGGTTTTGCTCTGTTTAATCAAAATGGGCTATATTGGTCCGAGCTGCGTGCATTGCACTTCGTGCAGTCGCTGACAAAAAATAATGTTCGATAGATACTCCATAGCGGCTTCGGCCGATCAGATACAGTCCTTCTTTTCCGTCGACCCGCATGGATTCGACAAGCCGCGTTACAATGCTGCGCCGTCGCAACTGTTGCCTGTGATCACGATAGGCACTGCGGGGTTGTCGCATTTCTATTGGGGAACTGCACCGGAGTGGTCTAAGAACAAGCCGATCGGTGAGAAGATCATCAACACCAGGGTCGAGCAGATCTCTGAACGGCCTGCGATCCGCAAGCAGATCAAAAAGTACCGTTGTCTTATACCTGCCGATGGCTTTTACGGATGGAAGAAGGTTGGAAAGAAGACTTCCATTCCCTATCGTTTCGAGATGAACCCAAAGGGATTGTTTGCGATGGCCGGAACGTGGGAAGAATACGACGACGAGCAAGGCAACATGATCCACACGTTCATGATCGTTACGGTTCAGGCCGGAGCCAGCGTTGCAGCGATATGTGAACGCATGCCGGCAATCCTGACTAAAGAGGAATCGATGGTGTGGCTGAATGCAGAGTCAACCGAAGAGGAGCTGCTTGCATGTCTTCATCCTTTCGAAGGCAAGCTCGAGAGCTTTTCCGTGTCACCCAGGATCAATGATATCAGTGCCGACGATGCAACGATGATCATGCCGACACCTCCGGCGGATCAGCACGGGAACCTCACGTTGTTCAATTAAAATCCGTCGTCCTCATCCTTCTTCGCGTCGGCTTTCTTTTTGGTAGCGGGAGCGGCCGGATCTTTCTTTTTGTTCTTACCACCAAAGAGTCCCATGATACCTTTCTTCTTCGGCGGTGCTGCGGTAGTGTCGGCGGGGTCGGTTGGTATCAACGGCTGTTCTTCGACGGCTGTAGAGTCGGCAGCTTTTTTCTTCTTGCCGAACTTCAGGAATGAGAAAAGTCCTTTCTTCTTTTTTGCTGCCTTGGCGGCTTCGGCCTTGTTCTTAGTCTGGGTGTCCATGGCGGCTGCCACGTCGGGCAGCACCAGCTGATCACGGAAGTACCACATGTAAATGTCCTGGTCGACGTTGTACTTCTCCTTTGTTTTGGTGATTGCATACACGCTGTCCTGGACGGGTGCGGCGGCGCTGTCGATCACGTCGCGTTCGGCGAGTATAAGGTCTTCACCCTGGTCGGGTTTAAGAGAGTCGGGAATGACGGGATAGATGGGTTTCATCTCGACGGTCTTGAGCCCCCGCATCTTTTTGCGATAGGATTCGGGGACGGCGACGAGGTATTTGGTTTTGCTGGCAGTGAGTATTTTGGGGGTGGAGTCTTCCTTGAAGTAGCTGAATTTCTTGCGTAGCTGTTCCTTATCGTAGATGAAGGAGCTTTGATATGCGGGGCATATCAGCTTCTGGGTACAGGATGATCCCAGGATAACGAACAGGCTTACGAGAAGGGTAAGGACTCGGGTCATCTTACGTGCACATAGTATGCACAATCAGCAAAAATAACGAAATTGGGGAAAGAATATTTCTTGAATTGTAACAAATTGATTATCAATACGATATAAGCGACATTTTTAAGTAATTGTTTAATGTTTCGCCCCTAACGGACGACCTCGACAAACCCTTTGACTGCCGGACACACGCCCAACTTATAATTATAAAAGTACGTGCCGGCCGCAATGTCGGTGCTGTTGCCGGGCCATTGGCCATCATACTGGTCATTGTTAAATATCTGTGATCCCCACCGGTTGTAAATTCTGATCGAGCCGTTACCATAATTTATCTCAGGCAACACCCGGAGTGTTTCATTGAGGCCGTCGCCATTCAATGTAAGCACGTTAGGTAACACGACGTCAAAACCCGAATATATCGTGACGCGGTCCGATGCCTCTCCGCACTGATTGCCGACTGTAACGGAATAATCGCCGCTGCGGGACGGAGCGTAAACCGAATCGACAGTGCCCGATGACCACACATAATAATCATACTCCGGCCCGGCTCGAAGGACGGGGTAATCCGCGGAACAAACCAACTGATCGGGGCCGAGATCGACTTGCGGCGGCGAGCGAACTTCGATTATTTTTTCATCGTACGCAGTACAACCCAGTCCGTTTGATACTGTTACGCTGTATGTTCCCGCTTCACTGACAGTAATGGATGTTTGCGTCGATCCATCCTGCCATTTGTAAAAATCAAACGGGCTTGCGGCTTTGACTTTTATCCATGCACCGGCACATATCGTCGTGTCGGCTCCGAGGTTCACAAGCGCCTTGGGATGGACGTATACCGTAATCGTGTCTTTCACTTCTTTACCACAACCTTTGGCGGTTGTAACGTAGGTTGTTGTAACGTCCGGACCTGTTTCAAGATCACGACCCACATGAACGATGCCTGGTTTCGATATTTCTTGCCAAATCACATAGCTGGTCCGCGCGTCTGCCGATAGCGTGGTCTTGTCACCGACGCAGATTGTAGTGTCTCCGGAAAATGTAAATACATCCGCGGGTAGCTTTTCGACCGAGACATCTTCAATAAAATAGTAAGAGTGTTCGTAGCCCGGGGGAGAAAATCGTACAGACGACGTAAGACGATCGGATGTGAAGTTACCGATCACCAGATAGCTGGCGGGCTCGGTGGCGGTAAACATTCCGCCGACGCGCGTCCATTTGGCTGTGTCTGTAAGGATGTTTGTTTCCAATATCTGGGGTGATTGATTCAGAACCCGGTAGCCTTGGTGAAATGTTGGCCCCGGATTAAACCGGATGCCAAGATTGTTCGAGGCGTAATGCATATACTCTGCCCGGGAGGTATAAAACTCGGCGCAATAGGTGTCGCCGGGTTCCAATGGCTCGGTCAGCCGACCTTCGAGATATTCACGGTAATTCGAATCCGCCTGACTTAGCGCCATATATGTGTAGATGCCTCCAAACCGGTTGCCTGTTCGTGGCATTTGACTGCCAACGTACTCGTGAGCGTCGACCCGGTACGGCTGAGAATTAAAGCACGCCCACATGAGTTGGGTACTGTGTATGTCGGAAGTTCCCTGGCCTGGCGCCATCCAATTGCAGGCATAAGTAGAAAGAAGAGCTGCCTGTTCGGGCTGGAATGCTCCGCAGAAGTCTTGTCCGCACTCGAAGCTTGGGTTTAAAACGAGATTTTGTCCCGAAGCAATTGAACAAGTTGTTGCTCCGAAAATCAGTACCACGCAAATCCTGCGGAACATATGGCAAGATCGCTATTTTTTCTTTTTCGGCTGCAATTTATACTCGAACCCGAACCGGAGAGAGGTGTTACGATTTTGAGGGAATCTCTTCAGGTCCGCGACGTTGTACAAGACCTGAAATTGTCCGTTGATCCGTTTGCTGATCGGATAGGTACGAAACAACCCGGCGTTGAATCTGAACTGCCAATTGGCGAAGTCTTTGTCTACAGGGAACTTATACCTTGCTTTGGCGCCTTCTGAATAGTGAAGCCACTCCCCTTCCGTGTGAAGGAAAAATGAGCTGTACAGTTTAAGATCATTGAAGAGGCGGTACCCGTACACTTCGTCTTTCTTCATCCACGGATGTTTCAGCCACACGGCAGCGCGCCACGAAACGCCGATACCGGGCCGAAACCGGCCTGACAGTTTGTATGCAACGTAAGGAGCGACGTCGAGCGCCGTCCGGTCGGCTTTAAATAACTGGAGTGAAATTCCCGGAACGATACGTTCACGAAAGGGTTTGTCTTTCATCTCGTTCGGAGCGCGTTTCGGCAGATACCTGCTATCAGGAATGTTTTTGTATTTCTTTTTCAGCTTGTCGAGTTGCGCGATCCCGGCCTTCAGCTTGTCCTCCTTCCCGGCGAAGTGGTCGACAACGTGTTCCGAAGCAAGACCTTTGACGGTACCGATCGCTCCGTTCTTGTCTTTGACGGATGCGAGCATATCCTGGTATTGCTTGAGCATGTTCGTCGATTTTGAGGCGTTGTTATTCTGGGTCTGAAGCTCTTTCATGGCATCCTGTTTCATGATCTGTTCGGTTGCGCGTTTTTCAGCGTCTTTTGTAAGGTCGTCGGCTTGGCTGAGGCCGTTCTCCTTCACATCTTTGATCTCTTCGGTGTAGGTTTCAATTTTCCGGGCGGCGCCATTGACTTTCTCCAGCTCACCTTTCACTTTCGAAGCCCCATTTACGATGTCATTGTCTTGTACAGCAGATTTTGATTTATCCTGTACGTCTTTTACTTTTTGGTTGATGTCTGTGAGAGGGTTATCGATCTTGATATCTGGCTTGATGTCGGCCTTAACATCGGCTAGCGGGTTCGCGGGAAGATTCACATTGTTACCGGGCAGCGCGTTTTTACCAGAAATCTTATCATCCGGAAGTTTCAGTTTGTCGGTTCGGAGTTGGGCATTTGGAACGCCGGCGACGGGAAGGCTCCTGTTGATCCGCGCGACCCCGAGGCCATTGGTGAGAGAATCGAGGAATCCGGATTTCTGATCGATCGTTTTCTGAAGGGCCAACTTCCGGTCTTCGAGCTCATGGGTCAGGCTATCCTGTACGTTGCGAATGCCTGACGTCCTGTTTTCGAATTTCAGTTTGGCAGAATCAAATTTGTTCCGTGCGATGATCTTATTCTTAAGGCTACCAGAAAGACTGTCGAGCTTGCGTTTGTATTTCTCGGTGGGCAGGTTGAGTGATTGAAGGCTATCGATCTTGTGCGAGAATTTCGCGGCGGCCTGCTCGGCTTTCGCCAGATTGTCTGCGAACAGGCTGTCGGGCTGGAGTTTTAGTTCCGGGACAGTCGCATTGGGAAGTTTTAGTGAATCGAAATGGTTGACGTTTACCGCGCGGGACCGGTCTGTATCCTGTGCGAAGGCGGCAGTTACTAACAACGAGAATGCGATCACCAGATGAAATGATCCTGTGTTGCAAAACGCGCCGTACGGAATGTTCTGCTTCGCTCTCATTGTTCTTAGAAGGAATATGCGAGGTAGAAATGAAAGACCCTGTTGGCCACGGTCGGAAAGTCGGGCGGTGCGTTGCTCGGGGGATCGAAAATTGTGGTAACACCGAAGTTAGATCTTACTCCGAAATTGAAATGCTCTGCCGGGTAGAATCCCAGACCGACGACCAATGCGAGGTCGACGGGTTTCATAACATCCTTCAGGTCCTCGTCCACTTTTTGGTTGTTGATGCTTCCCTTTTCGTTACCGCCGAGCAAGAAGCCGACCTGGGCGCCAAACTGGAAGGTAACTTTACGTCCGGCTTCAAAGAGTAATGGCAGGTTGATCGCGGAAATTGTTGTCGTGGTAGAGCCGACCGACTGTCCGCCGGCGGTTTCATAGTTGTCTTTCTGACCCTGGCTGGAGAAGTACAGTTCAGGCCGGAAGTGAAATTTCTCGCTAATGTCAGTCCGAAGATACCCGCCAATATGGAAGCCGGGCTTGACAGAGGGTGAGCTGTTGATGGAGGCGCTGAACATGGAGAGGTTGGCGCCGGTTTTGAGACCGAATTGGATGGCCTTTTGGGCGAGGGTGGGTGAAATGGTCACAAGAAGGAAGGAGATGAGCGTGAGGCGCATTGCTATGACGATTTTTGTTGGATTAATATCGCTAATAAAAAACTCAAAGAAAAGTTCTCGAGCCTGGTTGCCATCTAGAAGGTTATAAGAAAAGTCTTGTTTTCCGACGTGTCAATAAGATGGGGGCGAACGTTGGTTGGGCTAGGGCCGGAACACTGACGCACGCCAGAGAGGCATAGTATTAAAGCGCATCTTTTCTGATTCAAGGTCTCATCTCGAAATTATTGCTCTAAAGGCATGTGTTGGTATTCACCTTATTGATACTTTGGGGAAACCAGACAGTCGTCCAATGAAATCAATCTATTTAAAGCTTCTTCCAGGTTGATATCGTCTATCTCAATCAAACTGGTCTCTGTCCGAACCAATCCCTGGTAAACCAATAAGCTTAAAATCAGTTTATCTCTTATCGCATTAGCCTTCTGTTTCGTTCCCGTTTGGGTTTTGATTCAAGTAATAACTCAAGCTCCTTTGTGCTGAACAGGTCCTGCAGTTGTATGTCCCTTCTTTTGCCGTCACGCAGCTTGATGCTTCTGCACGGATGATCTTCTCGTATGCCAATGTGCTGTGGGTAATCGTAATACTTCTTGATCGCCGCTAGAATGCGATGGATGGTTTTCGGGTTGCTGTACTTCTTTCTTAACACTCCGATCCCGTCCATGATCTGGCTATAGGTCGCAATACCTGGTGCCAGAGAAAGAGAAGGAAAAGATCCTTCGACTACATCGATATGGTAATCCGGGATACCAAAATTAAAAAAGCTACTGCTGCTTAAAAAACTAAGACCCGGTTCGATGCCCCGCCTCAAAATAACTTCAAAAATAAACGCGCTGTATCTCGTGCCTCTTTTAGCATCAACTATTAAATAACTTGCCTCTGGACCAACTAGTTAAGTGCTAACTTTCAAGTCGTTCAGTATATCAGCCAGAGTTTTTTCATCGTCATAATATTTAAAAACTTCTACAAGTTGGCTTAGCGACTCTGCCTCCCAAGCCAATTTAGAGTAGTCGATTCTTTTTAAATAATCTTTAAGGCTACTATGTGTGACTGGGCTTCCGATTAGATTTTGAACCTTGCCTTCAAACTCTTCCAAATCTGAAATTTGATTTGGCCAGTCATTAACCGCCGTAAGCAAGATATCTATTACCTCACGTGTTGCTGATCCTAATTTTTTTGAATCCTGAACATGCTCAAGATGCCTTATCGTTAACTCCATCACTGCAATTTTTTAAATTTACTCTGGTGCCAATAGTTATACTTTGTTTTTACATCAAAGACTTCACTCGTTCGGCTATTTCGGAAATAGTGTATCTCAACTTTGTTTCCGTTATGGACGCCTGCTTCATAAACTTTAACCCAACCACCCCTAGAAGTTGAATTCAGCTGCTTAAGTAATCCTTCATTTTTAATTGGAACAGAAACTTCGCCTGCCGCCCTATACGAGCCACTCATCACTTCTCCAACTGACTTGTTAAGTGAGAGCTTTGGTTTCGTAACGGTAACAGCCACAGTTAGTCGCCTTGGTTTTAATGACGGCCCGTGCACAAATCCCACATTACCACCCCCAGCTGCAAAACTCAATGCACCTGTCCAGTGATCAACTATCTCTTGAGCCCTAATTACTTTCTCTACTCGTATGGCCTCATTCCATTGCTTGTTGAACTGATTGGAATATTTCGTATTCCAATGAGCATCGGCTTCCGCACTATTCATCCCCAGGAATTCCGGGTACTTAATTTGGTATTGATCCAACGTGAGCGAAGGACTTCTCTCCTGGTACATCGCATTAATGCCAGCTGAAATAATGCTTCCTGCGTTTAATGCCGACGCCATAAAAGAACCGCTTGGAGTAACAACCATTTCAGCCAACATCGTGGTTGAATTCCACAAACCTTCTACAAAGCCAGGACAAGTAGGGCATCCACCGTCCGGATCGGTTAGAGACACAGGGTTGTTTGCCATCCCGATGTAGGGAGAATCACCGATGCCATAAGGATCCGGACTGATCCACCTCCCAAACCTCGCATCATACATCCTCAGTTGGAATGCATTCCAGTTTGTCAAACTATCTTTCTCGCTAAACTGTCCCTGGTAGCCAAACCTATATGGCTCCTCCAGTATCTCCCGATCACTCATCGTCAAGCCGAACGGATAGTAGTCTGCGCTTTTTTCTATTCGGGAACTTTGTTTTCCTAAGCATTACCGATCAGAAAAAAATTCCCGGAAGGTCGGGATTTTAGCAACGCATCATTTTTTTCAAAGAACGTATGGCCAAGATAGTAATTTACTCCCCCCAGAATGCCGAGTTCCGAGGCATTTTCCATCAAATGTGTAAACATTTGTACATCTTGCTAACTGCACTTTTCAGCAGTTTGACCTGTCGGCGGAGAACAAAGGTGGGGACGTTTTTTTGAAGGTGAAGTGCGTCGGTACAATCTCCATTCAGAACTGTAATCTCGCCAGCACTTCACTTTCAAAAAAATGATGCAAGCCAACTGCAGGCCTACGCTTAAAAAATAAAAGCCCAACCATTCCGTTGGGCTTCAATAGTATACGCTTTTAAATCAATTAATTTAGCTCTTTAAGCATTTGTTCATATCCCTCTTGCTGCAATTCCTCAAATAAGATTTTCTTAAATTCATCTTTGTTTAGCTGGGATGGATGAAGGTTAAAAATCTTAAGTTTAAAGTCTTTCATCGACTTTTGATGAAGTAATTTATAAATAACCCAAACACTTAATTCATTCCAATCTTGACCTAAAGATTTATGTTCCGCACTATTCCAAGCCTGACCTAAATTCTCTGATTTAAATCCCGATATCTCATCAATATATTTTCCGTCTGAAATATCAATTTCGGTAGGCCAAAATGATACTGCACGTTCAAAAAGCTGATCTATCTTTTCCATTTTTAATTTCCGATTATATTTCCTTCCCCATCTATAGTAGTTCTCAGGCCAGTCTGTTTTGAAAAATCTGTAGTTCCTTTTGGATAAACTTTCCATTGCTTGCCAGTGTTCCCTTGATTGCCATGACTCGTATAACTTTTCCTGTATATTTCGCCAGTCTTTTTATGAATATAACCCTGATCGCCTTTTAGCTTCGTAAAATCTCCAGGATTTGTGTCTGGAGTAGCTTTCTTCGCAAAAACTTGACCATGAACATTAGTGGCTTTTACAGTGGGAGCAACAACTGGCGTTGTCACGGGAATATTCCCATTTGATGTTGCCAAAACCGGCCTTCCTCCTGGCATTGGCGTAGTAGCAGTTCCTGATGTCATTGTCATTGCCACAGTTATCGCCGGCGCTGAAATCTCCGCCCCGAACTGTTGGGCATCCGTCGTGTTCTGATTCATCGGCTTCATCAACGGGACTATCCCGCCCGAGAGCGTATGGTTTAATCCATTCACATGATACGATAACTGGGTAGCCGTCCGTCCTAGTCCGCTCAATAACTGTAATCCCACACTTCCTACAACTTCTGCCCCTCTCGATGCCGTGACAACCACTTCATCCAAAAACTTTCCACCATCAGCTAAAAATTTTGCCAGGCACTCCTCACAAAATCCACCGTCAGGATCCGTCCCACTCACCGGGTTATTTCCCATCCCCACATACGGACTCGCAAACTGCCCATACGGATCTGGACTTATCCATCTCCCAATCCTTGGATCATACATCCTTAACTCAAAATTATTCCAACCCGTAACACTGTCCTCTTCGCTAAACTGTCCTTGATACCCAGAACGATATGGCTCCTCCAGTATCTCCCGATCGCTCATCGTCAAGCCGAACGGATAATAGTCCGCACCCGCAACGTAAGGCGACTGAGTATGGGAGATCGTCATATCATCAAAATACACATTGGTCGACGAGTTGCTGTTGTTGTTGATGTATATATAAACGTATCCTGGCGATGGTATTGTGATCGGTCCGATCGTAAGTTTCTGCTTCTGCATGTTCGCCGCCGATGTGATCATTACTGCGGACATCGGAAGCACGAGCGGATCGGGTACATCCAGGTTATTATTAAAGGTAATCATATTCAGGTACGCCGCCGGCACCGCATTATCGCCTGAACCTGCTGCCCCACCGAAGCCACCCGTCATAACACCGTTGATCGCGTTATAGATCTTTCCGGCCTCACCCGGCTGGCCGCTCACTCCACCAAATGCCGCAGCCACTGAATTGACAACCGCCGCGACGGTTTGAGTGGTGGCACAGTTGCTGCAGCCTTCATAGTATGCGTAGACCTCAGCGGTAATTACATCTCCCGGAGCAACCTTCACGGCGAACGCAGGCCCGGTTATCCGGGTGTTGTTGAGCACCACTCCTTCGTTCCCGGCAAGTGCCGGAGGCGTTACGGTGGGCCGCACAAAGCTTGACCGCGGCGCTATATTCTTGAATCTCAGATCCTCGGCCGTCGAATTCTCCGATTCCATTGTGGCCGTGAACGTCGTTGTTTTCGGAGGCCCTATCACGGCACGAACGTTACCGAGGTTGTCCGATAGTTCATAAAACCACGCGTCGGGCACAGGTTTATAGACCCCTACCCGACCAGCAGCATAGATCGGTACTTCTTTTTTGACAAAAGAGCTTGACGCGTTATCATAGATCGCATGAACGTTCCCTCTTGCATCACTCACGTAAAAAGTTGTTCGCGATAAGGTGCCCCCGCCATAATCCTCTCTTTTTACGCGGTTACCGCGATCGTCGTAATAGTACTTTACAACGGGCTGATTGCTCGCATTCTGAACTTCCTTTACGAGACCGTATGCATTATAAAATACTTTCATGGTATTGCTACCTTCCGTCTGCTCAATCATCTGCCCTATCACGTTGTGAGAAAGGTCGATCGTGTCTGCTCCCCCCGATACATAGTCCAAACTATTTTTTCCTGAATTATAGGAATAGGCATAGTTGGCCATGTTTGTCGTTTTATTATTACGTCTGAGGCCAGTTATATTCCCGTTCTTGTCATACCCTGTAATAGCTTCCCGGTAAGCGCCATCGCTCGGAAATGTTGCGGAATAACTACCTGCTGTACCAGTCAAAGGTGAAAACTGTGCATTCTGGAGTTGATTGAGAGCATCATAGGTATATCCATATATCTTCTTGGAAGTTGGATTGTCAACGACGCTAAACCAACTATTATATTTCACCAGGCCATTGTACTGGTCACTAATACCGCTGGCTGTTATGTTGCCTGCCGAATAGCTTGCTCCGGAATAGTCATTGGCGTAGTAGTTCAGAGTCTGTCCAAAGACATCTGCCGGAAATGCATTTAAGATACCATCGCCACCGGGGTCTTTGGCCGGATCGCTATGGTTGATCGACTTAAGTGCACCGTCGATAGTATATACGTAGTCGATACCCTGCAAATCTCCGGCGAGCTCTACGCGTTTCAACGGCCCATGTGTGTAGTAGTAATAAGTAGCCTGTAAAGTGGTATCGCTAACTCCGTCAAAACTGGTCCGAGCATTCGTCATCCGTCCGTTGACATCGTATTCATAGTGATGATAGAACCTGTCGCCAGGCACTCCGTTCTGGTAGGCTACGCGCGTTACATTTCCAAAGAAATCATAGGTGTAATCAATCCGCTTATTACCAAGTCCTGCTATGGCCTGTATGGTCCACTCGAGCTGCCCTAAGTCGTCATAACTATACCACGTGCTTGCATTTGCATTCTCAGTTTTACTAACCTGCCCGTATAAATATCGCTGTGTGACCGGCGCGCTACCCCCGGCTACATCGTATGTAACGTAGTCGTGTTCAGAGCACCGCACGTTGTCAACCTGCCGGGAAACTCCGGTGAAGCCGGTATTGTCGACAATACCGAGAACACTATATGATGCCGGGGAAGTTGTGGAATGGGGTTCAAAAACATACGGGTTTGTACCCGTCGTTGTATATTCTCCCGATTCGATCAATCTCCCCAGTCTATCGTAATTTGTGTAGGAAAACTTGTTCGCACTGTACTGTATCTGATTTTGTGAAAACCGTATTTTGCCATCAGTGCTATAAACAAATTTCGAGGTGCCCTCATCCGGCGACGCCGTTTCGATCAGTCGACCCAGGTGATCGTACTTATTAATAGACGCTATTGGGATTGTAAATAACCCCGTATTGATATCCTTCGGTGCGACGGTTGCTACGACTGCCCCTGCATCGTTATATAAAGTATAGCTCCAGTAGTCGTATGTATATGTGGGTGCGCTCCCGCCTGTTATTACGGCCGACGCGATATTCCGTCCGTCTGCATCGGCAAACGACACGGACAGTTTTCCATTCGGGTCTGTGCCTATATATTTATATCCTGCAAGTGCCGGTGTCGCCTGTTTTAACTGGACAGCGCCAATTAAAAAATCCGAAGTGCCGTTCACCTGGTTCCCATTATACCGTACACCAACATTGACCTGGGTAGCTCCGGCTGGAACAGTAAAGATGATCGACACCCAGTCCTCGTTGGTGACTGGTAGAGCTGAACCCGGCCAGGTTACATCAGCTCCGCCATTGACTTTAGCAAACAGATACGGCTGAGGTTCCCCTGTCGGAACGTATCCTCGTACGGACAGAACATACTTCTTGCCGGCAGTTACACTGATCGGGCCGCCAATTGTAACCCCCGGTGTGCCGCCGGTGGATGTAGCCAGTACATCGATGTAGCCATTCGATGACGAGACCGACGCTCCACTGCCCGAGAACCCTGTCGTTGTCAGGGTGGTCACCGTCAGCAGATTTGAGCCTGGCGGAGGGGTGGATACAAACAACGGGCGAATACCATAATAATGGTCCAATTCCCCGGCCACTATCAGACTGCGGGCCGACTTTCCCTCGTGCGTGCTTCCCATCCGGAAAGCATCTCCAGGGCCGGCAGCGGCGGATGCCACAGGGTCCGGCCCTTCCGCCGTAAACTGGCGTGAATAAGGGTATTGAGTGGTCGGCGTTTGCGGCTCGATATCATTACCGCTGCTGTAGTACCAGCCTACTGTTCCAGCTTGCGTGCCCATTGCCTTTGGATAATTGACCTCTCCGGAACCGGCCACATTGGTTGTAGTCCGGAGATCAAAGTCATCGTAAGAATACCGGTTGCCCGATGCATCTGAGGCAAATTCATTTTTATAAATGAATTCACGCTCGAGGATTGGAGCTGACAATGTCGAGCCGACGGCAGTGTTCAGGTAGTTGAACAGCGGTTGTGAAACAAGAACCTTCCCATTGCTCAGGTCTTTTACCGTCGATTGAATCGGCGCTCCGTTGCCGTCAAGGTAAGTCCTGGAATCACGAACGATATTTTGATCCTTGTCATACATGATCGTTTCGGTCCAATTCATCCGCTGGTTACATTCGGGCGTGACCTCGATCTTTGCGCCAAACGTCTGTCCCGAGGTCACAGTGAAACCCGGAGCTAACTTGATCCTGTATGTAGCGCGGACATCCGCGTTAGCTGCGTCATAGCTGTTGAGTGTGATGTCCACAGGGTTTACTGTAGATGCCGGCACTGAAAGCTGTATCGAATTACTCCACAGGTTAATGGTGTTCGAATGGGCTCGTATATAATACGTCCCTGTCGTAGTCAGCGTGTATTGCGTGCCGAGTGGTGTGGCGGTGGAAGTGCTGTTGGACGTAGTTTGTAAATACCACGTCACATTATCCGGCGAAGTGTTCAGCGTGAGTATCTTATCGTAACAAGTGTTAACTGATGCCACCGCCTGTACCGGATCCGGAACAAACAGGTTAACAACTATCGTGGCTTTATTGGCATAAGGCGTCTCGCATCCTGTAGTCGAATTGTACTTTGTGACGTAGTAAGTATACGAACTTGCGCCATTGACCGCACCAGTGCCCCATGTGGTTCCCGTTCCAAGAAAGCTATCTCCCGAGTTGTACCACTTGTAAGTCTCCCCGCTACCCGCACCACTCGCCGACAAATTTGTAGATGTATTGTATTGCAGCGACACAGGGCTGGTAACCGAAGGCGTTGCAAGGGGATTGACGGTAGCTGTCATTCCAGCCTTGCTGCTCTCGCACCCGGTGACTGTATTGTACTTTGAAACATAGTAGGTGATCGTAGACGAAAGAGCCGGACTAGCAGTTGCCTGGAACTGATAAACATACGAACTGCCGTTCCAGGTATACCACTTATAGGTCTCATTTGCACCAGCCCCGGAAGCCGAGACTATCTGACCACAGGTGATCGTCTGGTTGCTTACAGTCGGCTGTGATGGGGTCGGATGAACGGTCACTTGCGTGGAGTTCGAAGTAGTATAGCTACAATACGTCGCGGAAAAAGCGGTGATTGAGACAGTAGCTGTTCCCGAGAACCCCGAATTCCATGTCACCGAGCCTGAAGAATTGATGGAGCCTGCTCCGCCCGGCGAAAGGCCCCATTGGTAAGACGATGCGTTGGTCGCTGAAGCCGAATAATTGGAAGAACTGACCGTTCCTTGGCAAAAAGCAGTAGTGCCTGATGGCGCACTGACCTGGCCTGCTTTGACGGAAACATTTACGGTGATGCTTGCGGAAGTGGAGGTATTACAAGTCAGCTCCTGGCCGGACACGGTATACATGGTAGTCGTCGCAGGGCTGACTGTCTTGGCCCCTGTACCTGATGTGCCCGCAGTCCACGAACAGCCGCTGCAATTCTGGGGCGTCAAGGTGATTGGATCGCCCGCACAAAGGGTGGGGGGAACGCTTACGCCGATCGTAATCGATCCTGGGCTGATCAGTGTAAACGTGACGGGGCTTCGCGTAGAGCTTTCGGCTCCATAGTTACAGGAGGTGGACACCCAGTAGGTGGTGGTTGAAGAAAAACCTGTAGTGTAGGTCGACACGTAGGCGCTGGATCCAACATACGGGTGTGAGGCGGTGGTGATCGTAAACGATGTACCCCCCGTTTGAGCATAATACCAATGATGGCGTACGGTTGTGCCATCGGCAATACTTAAGCTGGTCGCCGACATGTTAATTGAAGCGCCGTTACACGAGCTCGGACTGTTCCCGGTCGGTGGTGAACCGCATTGGCCTGAAGCTTGATAGCAGCTGAACGAGAAGCCGAAGATGAATGCGAAATAAATTGCTGTTCTCATATCAAGCGCCCCGTTATTGGTTGATAAAGAATCGTCTGAAATTCTCTTTTGACTCGCTAACCAGCTTCACGCCGTTGTTGCTAAAAGATTCTTGCCACACTTTTGTCACAGACCCCCGGTCGTCATACTCAAACATTGTATAAAGATTGTTGTTGTTGAGTACATATTTCAAGTCGCCGGTCGAGGCATCGTGGACAAATGTCTCCATAGACGCGTCCAAAGGTTGAAATCTAAAGTCGTCGAAAAAAATTGCGGTCCCGGGTGCCGCTGTTTTCACGCCCACTTCAAATGAGGTCATTGTTGTAATCGGAATCTCGCACTGAATCAGGTACCATGAGCCAAGCGACAATGGCGAAACCGTAGGAACAGTCTCCGTTCCATTGACCTTATAGTAAATTCTGCCATTGGAAGAATTGCACCACACGCTTGCACGGTACGTTCGGTTCGGCGTTAACAGGTCGGTTTTATATGTGAACCCGTATCCGCTGGACAGGGAAAGGGCTTTAGAACCTGTATGTGCAGGACTTGACACCACTGAACCGCTGCCCAAGGCAACTTCTCCGCCAAAGTAATTCGTCGTGGTATTTAGATCTTCGGCTCCGCAGTACGACATCTCGGTATAGGCAGCATTAATCGCTTCAGCTATTTTAAGTTTATCACTATGGCCCATTTTTATGGACGAAGACATAAGGTTCATGTCTTTACTCTCCAACGGCATCCCATAGTGATCATATCTGTAGGATTGACCGGCCTTAAGCCAGTTTGTGTGTGTGCCGGACGCAAAATTGAACTCGCTTGTCGCACCGAGCTTCAAAGACCCGTCTGACAATCTCTCATTATAGGTCCCGTTGTAAGCCCACGATTCATGCCGTCTCCAGATGTTTGGGCCATCCGTTTGGTCGGAGTAAACTCCGGAATTCAATACACGGTACTTGTCCCAATCATTCTTCCAGGTCGTCGCCTGTGCACTTATCAGGCTTAGTGCATTGCCGATTGCGTCAACGCTGTAAACGTACGTCGCGGCGTCCTGGGTGAGCATGTGTTTGTTACCACTGGATACTATCTTGGAGGCCATACCGGGATACTTTGTATAAGCTGGAACTGAGATGGTCTTTACACTAAATCCTGAAGGGCTTGTCTCTACCGTTTCTAGAATTTTTCCAGTGATCATATCAAAAGCCTTGTTCGTCGCCGAGCTGGAAAATCCGTCCTTCTGAGTCGTTGTCGTTATTAGGACATAGGGATTTTTTCTCGTGGTCGTTCGACTCATTCTATCATAGGCGTTGGATCCCTCAATGATCCGCTCCGCCATCAAAGTGCTTTCCGTAAAGACCCCCTGATACCCGGCCAGGGTCGAAGAATAGGTGAGTTCCTTTGTTACTCTCTGATTCCCTGCAGCATCAAAAGTCCTGATAGCTTTTATAGCCCCAACCCTTGACATATTATCATCGATCTTGAAATGATACTTATTCAAAGCACCATTGTTCGCCGTCGACACATTGTTAGACACTACATCGGTATTAACGACTATCATATTGGATGCGCTCGTTGGCGTTACTGACTGGAAGGGCACTTCAAAATCATATTGTTCCCTCGTGTGAAAGTCAGTGTCAGAGGTTAATGCACCTTTCAATACCTCCACTCTTCCATACATTACGGGCGTGGACGGGTAATTAGGCAGATCATAAAAACTATAGGCACCAGACCAAAGCTGATCCGGCTCACGGGAGACCGTGCCGTTAAAATATTTGTAGCGGGTTTTCGCCTGGGTGCCCTGATCTTGAACGACGATACTTCCTACCCGAAGGTTTCCCCCAATCCTGTTCGACCTAAGTACCTCGACGCTCCAACTAACTGACGTACCGGGTGACACACACGAGTAGATATTTCCGACAGCGGCGTCTAGTGTCAGGGAGTTAGATGTAAGAGCGGTTATATTTGCCGACGTATTGACGAACGGATATTGCGTGGATACGCCCGAGCATTGGAAGGTGGCGATACCTTTTACCTGAACATTCTCACCAACAGTAAATATCTGATTGGCTCCAGTGAGGCTAATTACAGTAGTGCCAGCCTGGGGAGCACACGAACTGCAGCTAGCTGATCCCGGCCACGACAGTCCTTGCAGCATCTGGCCAGCGACAGATGTATAGTCGTCCCGTTCATAATTTATCAGTAACTCACTGCCAAGCGGGTTTGTAACCTTCGTCAACGACCAAGCCGCCCCGTCTGACGAAACCCCTGGGGCATGGGATGTTACCGTCGAAGTCCCGGTGGAGCTATAATACCCCCAGGCATCCCATTTATCCACGTCATAGTTCGGATTATTTGCATAGTCAAAAATATAGTCTGGCATAACCTTGACGTCGTTGCGCCCAATCATGGAAAGGCGCTTCAATGTCAATTTACCTTTATTGGTCTCAAAAGAGTTGGGGGTATTCTTGCATAGACTGTAATCGTACGTGAATTTAATTCGCTTGACCGCATTTGCCTTCACAATATTACCTGCACAGGTATAGGTTAACCCGGAGTAAAAATCGGATGTAAGCCATTCTTTAGTTACAGAATTATTGCAATTCGTGAGGTTACAACCCCCGTTACCAGTCGGGGCTAAAATCCTATCGAAATCTTCATTCCGTAGAATACAAACTTCGTCGAGTCGCATCGAATTTCCGTCCTGCGTGTAGCCTTGATTATCCAGGCGTGTACTTTTCATGAAAACGGCGCGGTGCGACCTCGTCTCGATGCTATTAAGATAATATTGCTGTTTTTCGCCTTGCGTATAGGTTTCGTGCTGGTTCAAAAAATCCGTTGCCCCGGCATCGTAAGGCGTCCTCCATTGATAATCCTGGCTGTGTTTTCCGTAATGAAATCGCACCCAGTAGCCCCAGTCGTCTCTGTCGGCGACTTTGTTAGAATTACGATCCACGAAATCCGGACCCGTGATGCTTGTTAAAAGCCAGGTATTTGCGAACGGTGAATTACGGGCAATGTAAGAGTACTTATTTGCGTCAGATTTGTCCGAGATCTTCGACGAATAATTGTAGTCATAGACCGGCAGACCGTAGTGAAATGTGACACCATCGGACCGTGTGATGGAATATGCAGCAATGGATCCGTTAGCAGGTGCTTCATTCGCAAATCCGCCAGGCGCAACTACGGAAAACACCTGGCTCCTAAAAGAAGCTCTTTCAGTACTTTCCAGAAAATCTAAATAGCCCTCATTAAAGGGCGCGGCGGTAGTGAGCTCATGGATGCTGTACCAGCTTACCTGATTTGACTGCGGTATAGCCTTATAAGTGCCGGCGTCCGTTCTGAGGCGCTGGGAGAAAGCGACATCCTTCAAATCATATGTCATCGCCGATCCTGCGACATTGTGAGCGAGTCCATAGTAGTAATCCGGCTGACTTATTGACCCGGATACTTTCCCAACAGTATGGAAGTAATTATTTGAATATGATCCATCGTAAATAAAAGGGACTTTATAATTGTAAAATGGTACGGGTGCCAACCTTATATGATTATCAGTCATTTCTCTCGGCGTAGCGACTGACCCGACATCAAATCGGTATGGTTTTATCGTGCCGGAAATCCCTAACCCACCAACCGAAAAATTATCGGTCGCGATCTGAAAGGGATTGTTTGACTGGCGATAGGACTGTCCGTCGTTTACACTATAATTCACATCGCTGGCAGCGCCGAGGCCGGTTGCAGGGCTGGTTGGTACGAACTTCTTGACATTCGCCTGTGTCGTGTCATTTTTTTTCACTGTTAACGAAGGGCCGCTCGAAGTTCCGGTGAAATTCTGTGTCGGTATCGAGGACAGATTGAGAGTACCATACATCTGCTCAGTCCGGGTTTGATCCAACCATATCCAATAGTTTTTATGGAACAGCCGTTGCTCCTTTCTCTTCGAGTATTCCCAGAAGCCAATCGTTGGAGCCGCTGGCGTTCCTGCCGAAAAAACCAGGCTTAAAGCTGCACCTGACGAAGAATTCAACGCAAGATTTTTCAAAACCGCTCCAACTGTCTCTAAGGACCCAGCACCCATTGTCGCCACGGTAACTGCTGCCATCGCAAGTTTAAGAGGATCAACATGCAGTCCAGTCTTTGATACACTGATACCGGCTACACCAACTGAGCTTAGACCTTTATCATCATAATTCACATCCAGCAGTCCCAAAAGAGTAATCGCCCCGTAATGACCCTGGGACGTATTCCATCCTATTTCGCCGAATCCGAGGGCTGACGACGACCAACCTCGCACACCGGTAAGGTCAGCCATGGTGATCGACTGATATTGACCTGAAGCATCGTCAGGATATGCGTTTATACTTCTCGTTATCGCGCCCGCATTCATGGTCCAGCCAAGCCCCACCCAGGAGGCCTCCTGGTCAGGTCCGACACCCGCGTTGTAAGTGAGCGGGAAGGAAAAGCTGCCCTCCGGGCCGGGAACTTCGATTGTAACCGGGCTTATTGTAAAATCGCCGTTAACGAGGTTAACCATGTCCGTACTTCCCGGCTCTTCATAGCCCATATACTCCGGCTGATGAGGACCCGATGTAAGAGCCAGAGCTTCGCTGGGGCCAACCAGGTTGGCGAGCGTGAGAATGATAAAAAATACCGCAAGCGTTCTTGCGACAATTCGATTCCTAAATACTTTCATAATCATCATAACTTTATCAGGGGAACATCTTTAATATTTCTCGTGCTGAAGACAAATTCGTGAACACCAGTACCCAGTTTTGAATCCGCAAATACCAGTTTTATCGTGCCTGTCTTATTTCGCAGGTCTTCACCAAATGCGCAGAGTAAACTGGTCTTCCCGGCCATACCAAACGCCCGAACGTACGAGACGGCCATCGCAGGAATAGTATCGGTCTCTGTTACCACCGTTAAATCTGCCGATATTCCATCACCAAGATATTCCACGACCGATGCGAACATTCCAGGATTCGACGAAAACTGATTTTCCACTTCTCGTCCCTTGTGTGACAGGCGCACAAGAAAGTATGAAATAGTGTCGTATGCCTTGAGATGCTCCTGCCTTTCTTCAAAGGTCTTAAGTTCACGGAGTTCACCGACCATCACCAGGTCAACGGGACTATAAACAACCTCAATTGTATAGCCCCCAGATTCCGAAGTCTTGATCAACCCGTTATCATCAGTCATGATATACCGGGTCAAATCTTTTTCAGTCAGCACAGGTCTTGAGCACCCGGCAGACAGGGCAAATAAAATCACAAAATAAAGTTTACAGGAACTCATTATTCAGACCTTTCATAACTTCATCGGTGACATCAACTCCACTCTCTGCATATACAATATTTCCGTAAGCCGTCGCAGCAAAAATGATCTTATATCCCTTTTGCTTACCGTACTTCTTCAGATACTCATTAACCCTATCCATTACTTTTCGACTTAGCTCCTCGTCTTCCCTCCTTACATTTTCCTGTACCATTTGCTGGTAAGACCGGAACTGCTCCTCTGCCGAACGGATCACATCCTCAGTAAGTTTCCTTTCGTTTGCCGTCAACGTTGCCTTCTTTTTCTCATAGTCGTTGATCTTATTCTGGAGCTCCACATTCAGCGTGTCTAGTCGCGACTTCCATACGGAAGCCTTTCCTTCAAATTCGCGCCTTGCCACCTTCATTCCCTCATAGCCGGCCACAAGCCTTTGCGAATCCACATAGACCACGGCATCATTCGAATCATAGTGTAGAATAAACAACGCCACTATGGCTACGGCAAACATTGCCTTTATCGCGATGTCAATCAGGTTTTTCATTTGCTAATATTATCAATGGTTTCCCTGCTATCAGAAATACAAACGCCAGCAATTATTACCGACGGAAATAATGTTTTCATACTGTTAATTGACTTTCGTTTTAAGCTCGTCTATTTGTTTTTGCTGGTCTATAACATAAAGAGTTAGCTCTTCTATCTTCTTGAGCAACAGCAAATTCATCTCACCGACGTTGACGCCGTTTTCTCCCATTTCTTCCGCAGATGGAACTTCCGGCAAATGATGATACTGTTCTATGTACGTCCTTAAAGTCTCCAGCGACGGCAGCTTATAATTCTGTTCAAACACATAGTCCGGGGCAACAGCACCCGCGAGATCTATCTGAACCTCCTGTGCGTGGATCTTGCCCTTCACAGCAAGCTTCGCATCCGGCGATAAGGTTCCGATACCTACGTTACCCGTTGACGCGTCAATTCTCATACGCTCCGTTTGGCCATTCGCATAAAAACGAACATGCGCTCCACCACCCCCCGTCGCATCATAATTGATATACATCCCATCCTGATTCACCGTGGATTCATTCCTGATGACCCGACCGTTCAGGTAAATGTCCTGTCCATTAAGACTGTTAGTGGTGTTAATAACTTTGACACCGTTGATGGCAACGATCCCGCTCACATCGAGCATCTGTTGAGGTGTAAACGTGCCGATTCCGAACCGACCTGCTGTTGTCAACACAGCTTTGGGTGTGTAGTTCGAAAGAAAATATAGATTGTGATTAGTCTCGGTGCCCACGAATCCTCCAGATAATCCCGACCATCCCGAGTGGGAAAACAATCCGACGCTATACGCCGCATCGCTGTTGGTCGCCAGTATTTTGGAGTGAGCGGTCCCTGATACCTCCAATACCCGGCCCCATCCCTGTGGATTTGAAATCGATGTTGTTCCAATTCCGATATTGCCACCGGTATAAAAAGCCCCCGCAATCTGCATATTACCAATGGTGTTAATCGCTGCTATCGGAACCTGTCCATGTATTCCCCATGTCCAGCCCCTACCTGTGTCGCCAGACATATTGTTCTTAATACTGTAGTCAGTCACGGGTCCAAATTGATACTCGCTCCCGGTTCCCATGTGTATCTTATACGTGTTATCCTGCCAGAAACGGACACCGTTGCCGTTGCCCGCGGTTACATCGTAATAGGTCGATTGAGCTATGCAAACCGTAACGCTTAGCGTCACGATAGCTGTGAGCAGGGTAATTTTCATATGATATGGATATGTATTGATAAATTTATTCAAACTCGTCTTACGTGCGTCTCGTGTTCTTCACAACGGGCGGTCGCAGATGGTGATGTTCAGCTATGAACCAGGTACCCACGATGGTTATTTATTTGTCTGCTTCTTCAATGCATCGACTTCTTCCTTCAGTTCGATCATATGTAGTGTCAATTCCTCTATTTTCTTCAACAGCAACAAATTCATTTCTCCGACATTCATCCCGTTCTTTTCAAATTCCTCAGCAGATGGCACTTCCGGCAGGTGATGATACTGATTGATATATGCCTTGATTGTCTCAAGAGAGGGAAGTTTATAGTTTTTCATAAAAACATAGTCCGGAGCCATGGAGCCCGTAAGATCAACCTGCACCTCCTGCGCATGAACCTTTCCTTTCACCGAAAGCATTGCATCAGGGGAGATAGTCCCGATCCCCATTCGTCCTGTCCGGTCAATGAATACTCCAGTTGACCCACCGAAATCAGTAGTGGGCTGAAACGCGTAGTTGCCATTGGTCAGCACGCCCCACGACCACCAATTGTAATTCATACTTGCGTCAGTTGAACCGATAAGATTGAGCGCAGGCTTACTGGCGACCGATGGTGCATTTGCGTAAGGCGCTTCGTGGGGTTATAACTCGACGATTTTATATGGATCATTGCGTCCGCCGCGCCGTGGCCACCAATGCTGAGCGAGCCGCCACGAATATCAAGCTTTGAATTAGCAACCGGTTCTGTGGTACCAATCCCCATTCGCCCGGTATTATCTACCGAAACGACCTGGCCGACCCCTTCCCTGTAGAGAACAAAGTTTCCACTCGATATCTCACGACCTAAGGCCCAATCACGGGCAGCAGTACTAAACTGCCACTCGATATAATTCCAATTGGTGCCGGCTCTATTATCCTTGAGAATCAGGCTTCGATCGTTTCCACTTTGAATGTAAGGTGTCCCTGTTGAGGGAAATGTGTTTTGTGCGATGGCTGCTTGCAACAGCATCACCATCACGGGAGTAAGAATATATTTCATGATAAACTAGTTTTGCTTCAGGCGTATTCGCTCTTAATTCAGCCAGGCAAAAGCACTAGTTCCCTTTCTTCACAGCAATCAAAATCTGTATGGTGTTCGGAGCGTCTATTCGAATATAGCCCAACGAATTAGCTAAAGCCAAAAGACACGGAGTGTCATGCTCCTGTTGAGTCAAAAAAAAATATACCGCTAAAGAGGTATAGAGAAACATGATTTAATTGAACGGAGCTAATTGAAAATCAGGGAGTTAAAAGACCGGGATAGCCTGGTATTTTGCCGCAAAATATTTTCTTACGACTGATAAAATATATTTTATCCCGAAAGAAATCGCCCGTAAGCGGACGGCCGGATAAACCCCGTGAGGTAATTTTTGCGTATAAAAGTAATCTCCCCTTAACCGGATCAACCTAAAATCCTCACCCTACTGGGTCAACTTCTCCCTCTCCTTCCTCGTCAATCCCTCCACCACCAGCTCATACGACTCATCGATCCACTTCTTCACCAGCTTATCCGGTATCGCCCCATCCATGATCACATCGATCCAATGTTTCTTGCTCATGTGATAGGCCGGCACCACAGAAGGATATTGCTCGCGCAGTACTTCGCCATTCTCAGGGACTACCTTTAGCGCTATATGCTCAAAGCTATTGATATCCGTAAGGGCAAACATCTTTCCCGATACTTTCAAGACCAGTGTATCCGGACCAAAAGGAAGCCCTTCGGTCACACCAGGTTTCGAGAGGCAGTATGTGCGGAATGACTCTATGTTCATGAAGAACTATAAAAGAGGCTTGATCAGAAGTTTAAATATCAAGTACAGCACGCCCGCCAAAAAAACTATGATCGATATCTTATTCACTCCATGCATCATACGGATGTTGATGTTGTTCGGACGGTTCGGGTCTTTTTTACGGAAGAAATAACCACCCACTTCCCCGAACGAGAAAAACTCCTTCAACGAGTTCCTCTTTTTTCCTGATTCTTGATTCTCTTCCATTGTCGTTATCAGTTGGGTTCAATCCACACTCCATCTTCTCTTATCAATCCGATTAAAGCATCCACCGCCTGGGCTGACGGAACATTGCGTTTTACCACCTCTTTCCCGCGATACAGGGTGATCCTCCCCGGGCCCGAGCCCACATATCCATAGTCTGCATCCGCCATCTCTCCGGGGCCATTCACAATACATCCCATGATGCCGATCTTTAAACCCTTCAGATGACTGGTCCTCGAACGGATCTTCGCCGTGGTTTCCTGCAGATCGAACAAGGTTCGTCCGCACGAAGGGCACGAAATGTATTCGGTCTTCGAGATCCTGGTCCGCGTCGCTTGTAAAATATTGAAGGCAGTCTCGTTGACAATCTTATCTCCTCCGCAATTCTCTGCCGCGATAAACAATCCATCGCCAAGGCCATCGAGTAACAACCCGCCCATATCCGTTGCGGCATAAAGCTGGAGCTGTTCTGCCGTAAGGTTGCCATAAGCGCGACCGATGATCACCGGCACATCGCATTTATTGTTCATCAGCTCCACAAACAGCCGCCGCTGTTCTGCCATACCGTGCGCATTGTAGGTATCGATCACGAGCACCGCCGCCGGATCGGCGTTCAGCATCGCGATCAGTTGACTATCGAGATCCTTCAGGCAAGCATAGACAAAATTTAATGCTTCGGATCTTACTGCGCCGGTCCTGTAATCTTTATGATTAATGAACGGGTACGTACGCGGCTTATCCTTCTGCGTGAGCCATGTCTTATGGTTAAAGACCATTCCCAGCGTACCGGGTATGTCGAACTCCGTGACATTATCGCCAAGAAAAACATAGTCGCAAGCCATGTCGGTAATGTTCCACTTGTCGAGCGGCACCGAATAATGATAGCCCAACGCGAAGAGCGAAGCCGCCGTGACCTTGTCTTTCGATGAAAAGTCTGCCATCACGCGGGGAACCTGGTGACCGCCGATGTTCACTACCTCGCGCGTCGATCTGCGGGTATATGCAAAGGGATTGATCGGGTATGTCGTGATGTCGGGTATCGGATCATGGTTCTCCCTCGCGCCACCCTCGTATCTGGAAGCCAGCGCCTGTGCAACCGGTACTTCGGCCTCCGGCTCCTCGGTCAACGATACCCGGATGGTATCGCCCAAGCCGTCTTCGAGTAACGTGCCGATACCTACCGACGACTTGATCCTGCCATCTTCGCCGTCGCCTGCTTCGGTCACACCGAGGTGCAACGGGTACGGCTGAAATCCTTCTTCGTCGAGTTTCTGTACCAGCAACCTATACGCCTGCACCATGACCTGCGGGTTGCTCGACTTCATCGACAACACAATATTGTAGTAATCCAGGTCTTCGCAGACCCTCAGGAACTCGAGCGCCGACTCCACCATGCCGAGCGGCGTGTCTCCGTAACGGCTCATGATACGATCCGATAACGACCCGTGGTTCGTACCGATACGCATCGCTGTTCCGTACTCCTTACAGATCTTCACGAGAGGCGTGAATTTGTCACGGATCCGTTCGAGCTCCGCCTCATACGCTGAGTCGGTATAATCTATCTGTTCAAATCTTTTTTTATCGGCGTAATTCCCCGGATTGATCCTGACTTTTTCAACGAGTCTTGCCGCAAGCTCGGCGGCATTCGGAGTGAAATGGATATCGGCGATGAGTGGAGCATTATAACCCCGTGCCCTGAGCCCCTTACGGATTGCTTCGAGATTCTGCGCCTCTTTGATACTGGGCGCCGTAATACGGACGTATTCACATCCCGCTTCGATCATCCGGATCGACTGTTCGATCGATCCTTCCGTGTCCATCGTATCGATGGTGGTCATCGACTGGATACGAATGGGATTGTCGCCACCCACGCCTATCCCGCCAATGTCGACCGCGCGGGTCTTCCGGCGGCTGTATTTGACGAGGCTGTTGCAATACTGGCGGAGCTGTGCTACTGATTTCAATTCCCGGGAAATTAGACCTGCAAAGTTAACAAAATTGGACCTCCAATGGTTTGCGATCCGCGTGATCTGTGCGATCCGTGAGAGCCTATTCTGCAGCTTTCAGGGTTCTCATCACCTTGTTGGTGAACACAAAAGCATCGAGCTCTTTTACGCCGGAATTGACAATATTCTCTTTGGAACCTTCCCAGAGCTTCGTGCCCTTGTAGAGGAACATGATCTTCTCACCGATACCCATCACGGAATTCATGTCGTGCGTAACGACCACGGTGGTGATGTCGAACTCGTGGGTGATCTCCTGGATGAGCTCGTCGATGACGATGGAAGTCTGGGGATCGAGGCCGGAATTGGGCTCATCGCAAAACAGGTAGTTGGGATTGTTCACGATAGCGCGGGCAATACCGACGCGCTTCTTCATACCGCCGGATATCTCCGAAGGCATTTTTTTATTGACTGACTCGAGGCCTACGCGCTTCAGGCAGAAGTTCACACGTTCCAGTTTCTCGTCGAAGGGCATCCTGGTGAGGATGTCGAGGGGGAACATCACGTTCTTTTCCACATTCTTCGAATCGAATAATGCGCCGCCCTGAAACAACATGCCGATCTCGCGACGGATCTCGGATCTCATTTCTTTGTCTGCCTCCGTGAAATTCCGGAGATCATAAAAAACATTCCCGGTGTCGGGGTGAACAAGACCTACGATGCATTTCAGCAACACACTTTTCCCTGTACCGCTCGATCCGATGATCAGGTTGCACTTGCCTTTATCGAACTCACCTCCAATGTCGTGGAGGACGGCCTTTCCGTTGAACGATTTCGAAATGTGGTTGATCTTGATCATGTTATTCGAAGAAGAGCTCCGCGAGGAAATAATCTGCCAGCAACACCGAGATAATACTACTGGTAACAGCGGATGTTGTCGAGATACCGACCTCGAGCGCGCCACCCTGTGTGAAATATCCTTTGAAAGACGATACAGAAGCGATCAGGAACGCGAACACAAAAGACTTCGTGAGCGCAAAGGCGATCATACTTGGGTTGAATGCGTACCGGATCCCCTGAATGTATTCGTTCGGTGTAACGATATTGGTCAGGGTACCCACCAGGTATCCGCCCACGAGCGCACACACACCGGCCAGGATCACCAGCATCGGGTACATCAGCATGGATGCCACGATCTTGGGAAGCACCAGGTAAGACGATGAGTTGATACCCATCACCTCGAGCGCATCTATCTGTTCAGTGATCCGCATGGTTCCAAGTCCGCCGGCCATGCTCGACCCGACCTTGCCGGCGAAGATGATGGCGATGATCGTTGGCGCCAGCTCGAGAATGGTCATTTCCCGTACCACCTGAGAGATCACGAAACGCGGAACAAACGGGCTGACGAGGTTACCGGCGATCTGTACTGTGGTCACCGCGCCCATGAAAGACGAGACCAGGGCGATCATCAGCGCCGACTTTATGCCTATCTGGATTGCTTCTTCGAGTGTGAGTTTATAGTAAGTGGCGAACGTTTCACGGCGTACAAAAAGAGACCCCATGAACATCGCATACCGCCCGAATTCCTTCATTTTATTCTTCTAAATTGCTGCCGTCCAGCCTCGCCTTTGTGCGAAGCATGAAGACAGGCAAATATAATAAAATCGGTATGGCTAAACTCCTGGTAGTAACCGGCGGAAGCAAGGGCATCGGCAGGGCGATCCTGGAAAAATTTGCTGCCGGCGGATTCGACGTCTGTACTTGCTCACGCGGCAAAGGCGATCTTGAAAAGCTCAGCGGGGAGCTGACCGGCAAGTATGGTGTCAAAGCCCATTACCTCGTCGCCGATATGACAAAAAAAGACCAGGTAAAGGCGTTCACCGACTACGTTTCTTCCCTGAAACGACCCGTAGACGTGCTCGTGAATAATGCAGGACATTTTCTCCCCGGGCAAGTGATCGACGAGCCCGAAGGAACGCTGGAGAGCATGATCGAAAGCAACGTCTATAGCGCTTACTATACCACCCGCGGCCTCGCCCCCGCCATGAAGCAATCGAAGGCCGGGCACATATTCAATATGTGTTCGATCGCCAGCATCAAAGCGTACCCCAACGGGGGCTCGTATGCTATTTCGAAGTTTGCCTTGCTAGGTCTGTCAAAAGTTCTCCGGGAAGAGCTGAAGGAGTTCGGGATACGCGTAACGGCGGTAATGCCCGGCGCCACATTGACCGCCAGTTGGGAAGGAAGCCAACACCCTCCCGAACGATTCATGAGGCCGGAAGACGTAGCCGATATCATTTGGGGAGCGCATGCGCTGTCGCCCCGCAGTGTGGTGGAAGAGATACTGATCAGGCCCCAGCTGGGAGATATTTGATGAGCTTTACTACGGAGAGTGTGATCCCCGCCCGAGCTACAAAGTGCAAGTTTTATAAAGCCTAGCGGGGACCCTTTGGAAAGCAAAGTGGAGAAGATGCTATGAAAAGCGCGCGCACTTTGATCTCCGGGGGGTTCCCGTGGAAAGCAACGTGGAGAAGATGCTATGAAAGCGCGCGCACTTTGATCTCCAAGGGGCCCCGTGGAAAGCAAAGTGGAGAAGATGCTATGAAAAGCGCGCGCACTTTGATCTCCAAGGGGTCCCGTGGAAAGCAAAGTGGAGAAGATGCTATGAAAAACGCGCGCACTTTGATCTCCAAGGGGTCCCCGTGGAAAGCAACGTGGAGAAGATGCTATGAAAAGAGCGCGCACTTTGATCTCCGCGGGGTCCCCGCTAGCTCTTAGCTCAACCCGCACGTCGTAGTTCGGGCGGGGATACCTGCTTTTCATAGAAGCTTTACTCGTACTTCAACGACACCGCGGGGTTCGCCATCGTAGCCTTCAGTGAGTGATAGAGGATCGTCGCCAGCGAGACAAACAAACACACAATCGTCGCTGCCACCAAAGTAAGCCACCCCACGTCGATGTGAAACGCATAGTTCTGCAGCCACATATTCATGACGTACCACGACACCGGGCAGCCGATCACCGAGGCCACCAGTACCAGCACTGTAAACTCCGTTGCCATCAGGCGAAGCAAACCGGGAACCGTGGCGCCCATCACCTTACGGATACCAAGCTCCTTAATGCGTCGCTCTGCCGAGAACGCCGACAGGCCGAACAAGCCGAGGCAGGAAATAAAGATCGACAAACCTGCCAGCGAATTGAACACCTTGCCCCGTTGTCCTTCCGCTTTATAAAAATCTTCCCAATCCTGGTTAAGGAATGAGTACCGATACGGATATGCCGGCGAATACTCTTTCCATATCTTCTCCAGCGATGCGAGGGCTTCAGTAGTCTGTCCTTCCTTTGCCCGGACGAGGATACAACCCTCACGGACGTGCGGTGATACGCGCATGATCATCGGCTCGATTGGAGTATGCAGTGAGCCGAAGTTGAAATTTTTTACCACCCCGACGATTTTTCCTTTTCTTCGCCACATCGTCAGGTCTTTGTCGGCAGTGCCATCCGTAAAGTTGAACTTCTCGGCGCCGGCCTCATTCACGATATATCCCACAGTGTCGCTGATGATCTCGCGGTTGAACGGACGTCCTTCCACCATCTCCATTTTCATAGTCTGGATAAAGTCGAAGTCCACGTCCAAATTGCTGAACAACACACGTTCATCGGGATCCTTCCCTTCCCACTCCAATCCCCCGGTTGAGTTACCGATCTCGATCGGCAATTGTGTCGACATCGTCACACTTTCGACACCGGGCGACTGAAGGAGCCTGGTTCGTACCGTCTCGTATTTCGAAGCCATGTCTGCCTCCATCCACGAATAGAATACATTGTCCCGGACGAAGCCGATGTCTTTGTTCTGCATGTAATCCATCTGACGATAGACAACGATTGTGCTGACGATCAGGAAAATAGAAAGGAAGAACTGAACCACGACGAGGGTCTTGCGAAAGACCGAGGCCTTCTTGCCGCTCTTCAGTTGTCCCTTGAGCACCTGCACCGGCTTGAACTCCGAAATGAAGATCGCCGGATAGCTTCCGGCCAGCAACGAGGTGAAAAGGATCAGACCAACGAATATCACGACGATCTTCCAGTCGAGCAGGTTGAGGCTTAATGACTTCCCGGTCAGGTCGTTGAAATACGGTATGACCAACATAGCGATCAGGAAGGCAAACATGGCTGCCATGGTCACGGTGATGAACGATTCACCCATGAACTGACGGAATAGCTGACGGGGAACCGCGCCGATCACCTTGCGAAGACCGACCTCCTTGGCACGCTTACTGGCTTGCGCGGTGGAGAGATTCATGAAGTTGATACACGCGATCACAAGAACAAAAACCGCCACGATGAAGAATATCCTCACGTAGTCGATCCGCCCACCGGTATTTTTTCCTTCCGTGAACTCACCATATAGATAGGCATCGCCGAATGGCTGTATGAACAGCTGGACGTTCGACTGTTCGTTATGTATCTTTACTTCGTCTGTGAATTTTTTCTGAAAATCGTCGGCATTCGTGCCTTCTTTCAACAGCAGCATGGTGCGTATATTGTTGTTGCCCCACTGATCGATCCACGCCTTGTTCAGGTCGAAAAATGTAGGGAATGGAAGGAGATAATCGAATGTAAGCGTTGAGTTCTTCGGAACGTTTTCCACCACTCCCGTCACCTGGTAAGAGTCCTTTGTATCCATCACGATCAGCTTGCCCATCGGATCTTCATCGCCGAACATCTTTTTCGCAAAGCTCTCGGTCAACACGATCGAGTTCCTTCCGGAAAGAGCGGTGGTTTTGTCACCACCAATGAAGGGGAAGTCGAACATCAGCAGGAAGTCGGAGTCCACCCACCGGCCGTTGTCTTTAAACGACTTGTCGCCGTACTGCAACAGGGGATTCACCGGCCAGGTCCATCGGGTAGCCATCTCGATCTCCGGATATTTCTCTTTAATGACGGGTGCCATCGGCCCCGGGGTAGCCTCGAATGTGAACATCTTCCCTCCGCTGTAGGTCTGGTTCTCCATGACGCGGTATAGCCGGTCGATCTTTGAGTTGAACTGGTTTACACCAAGCTCGTCGTTCACCCACAGGAAGATCAGCAGGGCGCTGCCCATGCCGAACGTGAGGCCGAGGATGTTGACTGCCGAAAAGAGCTTGCTTCTGAAGATGTTACGAAGAGCGATGAGCAGGTAGCTTCGGATCATAGGTCGTAGTTTAAGAGCTGATATTTAAGACAGATGCACCGGCAAAAAGTTGCATTTCAGGTACCCGAAAAAGGATGGAAGGTTACGCGGCAGGGAGTGAAATAAAGAAGGTCGTTCCGTCCGCGGACGTCTCGAACCAGATGGAGCCGCCGCTCTGCTCGATCCCCTGCCGGGAGATGGCCAGCCCGAGACCTGAACCGGACTTCTTAGTGGTAAAATGAGGCATAAAGACCTTGTCCCGGAGGATTTCCTCGATGCCTATGCCATTGTCGTGGAAGCTCGCAACGACCTGCCCGTTGACCAGGGCAATAGCCACCTCGACGGTCATCTTCTCACTGTCGCGGCCCGACTGAAGGCCATTGAGTATCAGGTTCGAGAATATCCTCGACAATAGCTGGTCGTCGCCCATTACAAACAGTCCGGCTGGCGATGGCTTAAGGGTCACGGTACCGGCCGGGTGGTTGGTGTACAGCGCTACCGCTTTCTCCACCAGCCGGCTGGCATCGGTGCGATGGAGGATCGGCGCGGGCATACGTGCGAAGGAGCTGAACGATGTCGCTATCTCGTTGAGTATCTCCAGCTGGACAAGCAGGTTCTTTACCGCGCTCTCGGCTTTCTCTTTGGGAAAACTTCCCGCGTGCATGAGCATCTCCAGTTGCTGCAGGGTCAGCTTCATCGGCGTAAGCGGATTTTTGATCTCATGTGCCACCTGCTGGGCCATCTCGCGCCAGGCGCTTTCCTTCTGACTGCGGGCAAGCTCGATCTTGTTCTTCTCGAGATTACTAAGCATACGGTTGTACTCCTGCACCATCCACCCTATCTCGTCGTTCGACTGCCAGTTGAGAGGCTTGTTCTCCTGCTTGAGGGTTGTGTTGCTCAATGACCTGGTGATCATCCGCAAAGGAAACGTGAACCACCGGGTGACGATGAACGACAGCACGGTGAACAAAATAAAAATGATCATGAACACGATCTGGATGTTCGACAGGATGATGACACGGCTTCGGTCGAGGGAATCGCCGGAGTTGAAGAACGGTATGCTGAGAATGCCGAGAACATCGCCGGTAGATTCGGAGCGTAAGAGCCGGTAAGAGTTGTTGTAGGTAAGCTTCCCGATCGTCTCTTCGAGGATAAAGGCGCTCTCTTTCTCTTTCACCTTGCGGAGCACGCCGGGATTGATAAGATTCGAGAGGATAAGGTTGTCGAAGATCTGTACTTGATTGGTGGCCACCAGGTGACCCGACGGGGAATAGATCGTAGCGTCGACGCCGGACAGGCGAGCGGTGGCGATCAACTCCTCTTGTAAGGGAGTTGCATCGGTTAGCCCGCTGAGGAACAGTCCGAGGTTCGGAGCGATCTGGTCCGCGATCTTCCGGGTCTTGTCGGTGAATTCCGCCTTCAGGTCTTCTTCGGCCGAAAGGCTGGTCCAGTACAAAGTGGTGATGCTCACGGCAACCAGTGGAATGATAAAGGCGAGAAAAACATAGAGTTGGATCCTCGTTGCGTAGTTAAGCACCAGCACACGCCGCAGGTTGATCACAATACCGACAAGAATCACGATGGTGATGATCACGATCCCGAACAACGACCAGAAGGCGACATTCGAAGCAAGGTAGAACTGCGGGTACACCCTTGCCGTGATCAAGGCCGAGTAACCCGGTTCCCCTGCAATGAGGATGTGCCTGTAGCCGGCGATGACTTTTCCTTCCGGGCCTTCGGGAATTGTTTCCAGCCACTGTTTGCTGAAGGCTGTCTCATAGTTGTATGTACCGAATGTGCTGACGAGCGTGTCGTTTTGAAAGATCGCGTAGCTATAGTCCGCAGCCTTGAAGTTCTCGGCAAAACGATTGTCGACCAGCAGCTCAGGATATACGCTTTCCGGTACGATCTTCTTCAGGCTCAGCTCCAATGCAATGTATCCCATGATCCTTCCCTGCCGTGCAGCCGGTACGATCGCGACATACCTTTTGGCCGTGCTGGCATCGGCACGATTGATAAAGTAGATACCGCGATAGATGGTCTGACCTACTCCGGTCTTATACTGTTTTACGAAACCAGACAGGTCGGACCGCGACAGGTTATCGACAGGGTCCCCGGCAGGCGTATAGAGATGTACCTGCACGTCATACCGATTGAAGTACGAGCTTAGGTGCAGCTGGCGGATCTTCTGTCGCAGAGACCCTTTGCTGACGAAGGGGTTCGACAACCCCGATTGGATGAATGGGTCCTGTGCTATTCGCGATGCGCCTTCGTTCAGGAGATACTCACCCAGCACGTCACGTTCCACCAGGAAGTTGAGGCCGAAGCGGTATTGGAATCCCGAGGTCCGTTCATTGGTGAACCGCTCGTTGCAAAGACTTGCCTGCACGCCGAAACAAAGAACGGCGAAGATCAGGTACAGGAATGTGAGGTAAGACGTGCGGCGTAAACCCTTCGTCCAGCGCGTGAGGTACAGGATAAAAAAGTATACCGCTCCGACCATTAATGTGATGCGGTAGTCGCGGCCCGCCGGTATGTAGTATAAGCCGAAGAGTAACCCGCCGGCTGCTACGGAGAACAGGAAACGCAAGGGTTTCTCATTGCCAGTGAGCCTGAATGCAAAGTTGAGCCACACATGGCAGAACATGAAGCTGGCGACGGAGCCGGCTACGATGGACAGGAAGGCGACGATCCTCGGGCCGTCGAAGAAAAGAGATTGGGTCCAGTCGAGTGTGATCGACGAGTCGTGGAAGATACTCTCGAAGAACAGGAACGGAAAAAGAAATCCAAAGAAAGCTATCGTGATACAAAGTGCCGCAAGCAAAGATCGTTTCGTCTGGTCCTGCTGCTGCCATTTCCTGAAGAACCTGAAGTGGCGGTATACGACTAACAGGTACCCGCAGAAGATCAGTACGATGAGCGAATTCAGCAAGAGATCAAAGATCGTGGGGTTGAATGCCGAGGACGCAAACGCCGATGAATCGAACGAAGGCAATGGGATCCATGCGGCGGGAAATGCGCTGAAGATCATCGAGACCCGTAATGTGACCAGCAGGGCAAGCAGCGACCAGAAGGCTACCGCATACCGGCCTTTGTTATGAAGGCTGCGAATGAGCCGGTAGACGCCGGCGATAAACGCCACGAATGCAATAACAAACGACCACAAGATGAAAGACGGCGGACTGAATTCGCTTCGATTGAACTCTAGCGTAAACCAATCGCTGTTCCTGGCTGGGACGATCGTGATGGTCTTCAGCTTCGGGAAGATATTCGGATTATAATGCGTGCTGAGATACCGGTTGGTGATCCGGAAGCGTTCGATCAGCGGAATGACCAGCAGCAGTGTTTTGCCGGCCGGCATCTGCCACGATTTAATGACAAAGTCACCGCGAAGTGACCGGGCGAAACGTTCCTTACGCGAATCTTCAAACCAGGTGGGCTCGGGTTCATAAAAATTGGAAGACCAGGCAGTCAGTCTGTTGCCCGTACGTATGTAGAACGGATAATTGCCCGAGCTCCATATGCGTTCCGGGGATGCCAGGATCGCTTCGGCTTCACTGGAGGCCTTGGCAATTTCCTTATCAAGTCTATCATTGATCTCCCGGTCCATCCGCCTGCCATCCTCCACTTTCCAAAACAATAAATAAAAAATAGCAGCGGCCAGCAGGGAAACGGCACAGAGGGAAAAATACGTAAGAGGCTTACGCAACATTGGCAGCATTCCTTTTGCTGGTTCTATACCAGAGGAAGGCGATCACGCAGATTGCTATATAGGGTGTTGCGAATAAATACAGGATACCGAAGTTGATGCCGGCAGCAATACCGATGTTGCCGTTGCTCACATTGTTTTCCAGTGTTGCACGACACATCGCGCACTGGGCCAGCGCCTCGTTGCCGGCAGACGCGAGGAAGAAGGCAACAATCAGCAAGTATTTTACGCCATGTTTCATTTGTAGTATGGGCTTATCATCAGGTAAACGATAACGCCGGTAACGGCGACGTACAGCCATATCGGGTACGTAAATTTAGCCAACCGGCGGTGCCTTTCAAAATTGCGGGAAAGAGCCCTGGAAAACGTAAACAACACCAATGGGGTGATGGCCACCGATAATAAGATGTGTGAAATCAGGATGACGTAATACACGTATTTCATCGCACCCTCTCCGCCATATGCCGTCGGCTCGCTGGTCATGTGGTAGGCCACATACATCAACAGGAAGGTACCAGAAAGGCCTATGCAGGTCTTCATGATGTTCTCGTGGCGTTTCTGCTTCCCGTTTTTGATCGCCTGCACGGCCACGACCAGCAACACGGCTGTGATCCCGTTGATGGAGGCATAGATGGGCGGCAGGAAAGAGAGATCGTAACCCGGTATCTGAACCCGGAACAGGATGGCCACGATCAGGGGGATCGAGATCGACAAGGCGATGATTACCTTACGGTACGGGTCCTGCCTCTCGAGGGAAATGTCAATGTCGCTCTTCACGTCAGTACTGTTTCAATAATATCCGGATCTCGACACCAAGCCTGCTCCTTTCCTTGTCATAGGTAGGTGTGTAGTAACCCCTTATCTGCTTTTTGTCGTCGATCAACACCACCCGCGATGTATCGCCGGCCAGCAGCATGCAAGTCTTCACTTCATAAGGGGCATCCTTGACGTTCAATGTGGCGTAGTCACCAGGTTCGAACAGGTCGGCGATCCTGGCGAGGTGATTCTCGATGCCCTTCTCGTTCAATACGATCAGTGTGGCTTTGGCTCCGGTCCATCCCCACGCATTCAACGCAGAATCGGAAAGAACGTACGGCGCCGGATATGATTTACATCCCGGAATTTCCCTGGTCACACCCTCCGAATAGTATACAGGGATCTCAAATTCATTTTTCCCGAACATTTTCAGGAAGATGAAGACCAGGATAGGCAACGGGAGGGCAACAAAAAGAATAATTTTTTTCATCGACTAAATACAAAGAGGGCCGAAGCCCTCCTGTTTAATATTCATGGCCTAAATGAGGAATTAGCCTCCGAAGTTGAGGAAGTTGACTTCGGAGAACTTCATGCCTTCGTAAACAAATGCTACCAGCATCCATATAACGAAAACCATCGGTAAAACGATCGACCACATCAGGACTTTAACTTCATGTTTCAAATGCATGAACTCTCCTACGATGTACGCAGCCTTCACGATCGTCATCAAAACGAAGATGGAGGTTTTCACCACACCATGGGGCATGGCAAAGGCGATAATAAATTCTGCCATCGTAATGACACCGAGTATGCCGGCAACGGTCCAGAGCTTTCTGATCCTCGCTTTGTCGGGAGGGAGAACGATTACTTCGGGTTCGTGGGAGTGATGTGCCATTTCGTTGTTCGTTGTTCGTTGTTTGTTGTTCGTTGTTCGCGGCTTAATGTTAATATCAGACCGGGTTACTATCAGACCAGATAGAAGAAGGTGAAGACGAAGACCCAAACCAGGTCTACAAAGTGCCAGTAGAGGCCAACTTTTTCTACCATTTCGTAGCTGCCGCGGCGGTTGTAGACTCCTGTTACGGTATTGAAATAGATCAGGAAGTTTAACAGTACCCCGCTGAATACGTGGAAGCCGTGGAAACCGGTGATGAAGAAGAAGAAGTCTGCGAAATCCTGCGGACCATACTGGTTCATCTTGAGATTAGCCCCAAGGACTTTTATCTCTTCCATCTTTCCAGTGAGCGTATTAAATACATTTCTTGGCGTAGCTGTGTCCGTACCGACGATGAAGTGCGTCCACTCCCATGCCTGGCAGGTAAGGAAGGTTAAACCACCGAGGATCGTCCAGAGCATCCATTTCTGTACGGCGATCCTGTCCATGCGATGACCGGCCTCAACGGCGAGCACCATGGTAACGCTGCTCATGATGAGAATGAATGTCATCAGACCTACAAACACCAGCGGAAGGTGGAGACCATGGAAGAACGGGAATCCATCGTATACCATTTCAGGCACCGGCCAGTAGATGGAAGAGAATACAAATTCTCCCATTGCAGGGTCGAACGCCGGATGCATCGAGCGCACCATGCCGTATGTTATAAGAAGTCCTGAGAATGTGAAGGCATCCGACAGAAGGAATATCCACATCATCAGTTTACCGTAGCTGACACCCAAGGGCGAAGAACCGCCGTCCCACACACTAACGGCGTGAGAACCATGGGCTGCTGACGGAGCGGAAGGTTGAGACATAGTCTGGTTTAATTATCGGGTCAATAATAAGAAGACGAACAAATATAGCCAAAGTCCACCCAAAAAATGCCAATAAGTGGCACACATTTCTATGGTTGCGATGGTTCCGGAATGTACTTTAAGACGCCTTGCAGCGACCAGCACTATCAACAAATAAACAAGGGCGCTTATGATGTGCGCGCCGTGCAAACCGGTGAGCACGTACACAAAAGAACCCGAGGGATTTCCGACCAGGTAGACCCTGTCAAACACCAACTCCTTCCATCCGTAAAATTGCCCGATCAAAAAAAGCACACCCAATATGAACGTGAGCGTCAACATCAGACTGACCGTAGAATGGTTGTCTTTCTTTGCTGCGAAGTAAGCCCACTGCATGGTCACACTGCTCAATAGTATCACCACGGTGGTCATGTAGAACAATGCCGGCAGATCGAACGCCGTCCAGTTCCCATCCGCTCTTCTCACAATGTAAGCCGAGGTCAGCGACGCGAACAGCATCAGAACACTTCCCAGGAATAGCCACATGCCGAATTTCTTCGGGTGCATTTGAAGGGGCTTTTTCGATTCTTCGACGATCTTGATATCCAGGCGCTCCATGTCGTTATTCGTTATTCGTTAATCGTTATTCGCGGCTATACTTTGTCTAATAAGTAGGCAATCTGGACGATGGGCAGATATAAGAATGAGCCGAACATGATACGTTTTGCTGCGCCGTGGCTACCTGTCTTCATGAGGGCGAAGGTCTGGGCGAGGAATGCTACGCCGCAGAGGGTTGCAATGATCGCAGAGTCGATGCCTGTGAGGTTGAACTTTGCGGGAAGCAATCCAAGTGGTATCAGGAACAAAGTATAGATCGCGATCTGTATTGCTGTGTTGTGATCCCTGCCTCCACCCGAAGGCAGAAGCTTGAAGCCGGCTTTCTTGTAATCTTCGTCGCACACCCAGGCTATCGCCCAAAAGTGCGGGAACTGCCAGATGAATTGGATACCGAAGATGATGAGCGCTTCGTGCGTAATGCTGTTGGTCGCCGCGACCCATCCCAGCAATGGCGGCAGCGCGCCGGGTATCGCACCCACAAAAACAGCTATCGACCCTACCCTCTTCAGCGGCGTATACACGAAGCTGTAGAGTATCATCGAGATCACGGAAAGTATGACGGTCAGGGGATTGGTATAGATCCAGAGTATCGCAACGCTCGCCAGCAAACACGTCAACGCAAAGACCATCGCCTCGTTCGAAGTCAGGCGCTCTGACGGCAACGGACGGTTCTTCGTACGATTCATGAGCTTGTCGAGATCTTTTTCTATGATCTGGTTCACACAAACCGACGCGCCCGATAAAAGAAATCCACCGAACGTGAGCATCGTGAGCGTCACCCACTGAATGTCTCCCCGCACGGCGAGGCCGTAACCGAAAGCACAGGAAAATGCGACGAGCATGGAGAGCCTCGGCTTCAACAGCTCCACATACGCCCTGAATTTAGAGCCTGTGTAAACGATCGTTGTTGTGTTGGTTGCCTCCAAGGTTTCTTCCTAGTTCTTAAGTCGTAAATCATACATTCTGAAAAGCAACAACGCCTCGGTACCGATTGCCATGGTAGCCATCAATAAATGGAGAGGTTGCAGCACTGCGGGAACATCCAAGTAAGCCATTCCCACGCCCGTCAAAAAGGTCCCCAAAATTAAGGTTATTAAGGGTAGCGATAAAGACTTCCCGCCTCCTGTTTTCTGAATTTTTAGAATTAAAATGCCCTGAAACACCAGGACGATCCACGAAAAAGTACGGTGTGTGACAAACGGCGTCCCGACACCCTCCAACCATCCCGAGCGCGGCAGGCTCGCCGCCAATATGTCGATCGCCGAACGCACTTCCGTGCCGAGGAACACCTGCACAAACAGCATGACCATGGCCGCTATGGCCAGTATTTTCAGGCCCTTTCCGGATGATATCGCGCGGGTCCGGGAATCGGAACGGTTCAACAGGTAGACCAGCATCAACACGATCACCAGCGCCAGGAACATGTGAACGGTGATCGTCCAGGTGGTGAGGTTAGTAGATACCACGATGGACCCGAACCAGCCCTGGAAAATTACGGCTATCAGGGTAAACACCGAGAGTCTGAAGATGACGGGGTCCTCGCGGCGAAGCCTGATGGACCGGTACGCGAGTATCATGATGAAAAACCCGATGGCCACTCCTACCAGGCGGTTGACGTACTCGATCCATGTCTTGACGGGATTGAAGTCGGCTTCGAGGAGGATCGACTTGTCATCGAGGATCTTTTCGGCGGTGTCGGAAAACCCGAATGCAGAAAGGTATTTCGCAAACTTGACGTTCTTCTTCTCACGAAGGGCAGCGTACTTTTCCTTGTAATCGGGCGGCAGCTGATCGACGGAAGTTGGCGGAATGAAATTACCGAAGCAGCGCGGCCAGTCGGGGCAGCCCATACCGGAGCCGGTGCTTCGGACGATGGCACCGACCAGAATGAGAATATAAACAGCGATTAACGTAGTAAAACAGAGCCTGTGAAATCGACCGATTGGTGAATTGGTCATTGGTCATTGGAATTGGGTATTGGATGTTTAATTACCAACATCCAATACCAATGACCAATATCCATTTTTAGTGATGTGTTTTATCCGGAACGATGATCGGCGATCCCTTCGACATCTCCAGTTTCACCAGCTCATTTTCGTGAGCGAGGTTCGACTCGGGTGTTTCCGAATAAGGAACTGTCTGCGGAATGAAGTCATCCTTCGCACCAGGCTTGCTGTAATCGTAAGGCCAGCGATACACCGTAGGGATCTCACCGGGCCAGTTGCCGTGTTGAGGCAGGCGGGGTGTGGTCCACTCCAGTGTGTTCGAGCTCCAGGGATTAGCCGGGGCGAGACGCCCGCGGAAGATGCTGTAGATGAAGTTGAACAGGAAGATGAACTGTGCCGCGAACGTGATGATCGCCGCGACGCTGACCAGCATGTTCAGGTCGGCAAATCCGCTGAATGTTTCGAAGTTGGTCCATGAATAGTAGCGGCGGGGGAAACCGGCGATACCGATATAGTGCATCGGGAAGAACACCATGTTCACACCGACGAATGTCAGCCAGAAGTGGAGTGAGCCGAGCTTCTCGTTCATCATGCGGCCGAACATCTTCGGGAACCAGTGGTACACACCGGCGAGCATACCGAAGAACGACGCGCTACCCATCACCAGGTGGAAGTGAGCTACAACAAAGTATGTATCGTGAAGCTGGATATCGACAGCGGAGTTTCCGAGGAAGATACCGGTAATACCGCCCGTTAAGAAGAACGACACCATACCGATCGAAAACAACATACCCGACGTGAATCGTATGTTGCCTCGCCACAGCGTGGTCACATAGTTGAATATTTTCACGGCCGAAGGGACAGCAATGATCAGCGTAAGAATCGTGAACACCGAACCGAGGAACGGGTTCATACCGGTTACGAACATGTGGTGCGCCCACACGACGAATGAAAGGATGGCGATGAACAACATCGAGCCCACCATCGCTTTGTAACCGAAGATCGGTTTACGGGAATTGGTTGAAATGATCTCGGATGTGATACCCAATGCAGGCAATAACACGATGTACACTTCGGGGTGACCGAGGAACCAGAACAAATGCTGGAACAATACAGGGCTACCACCCTCGTGCGCCAGTGCCTGGCCGCCGATGTAGATATCAGACAAGAAGAATGATGTACCGAAGCTCCTGTCGAAGATCAGCAGCAATGCGGCTGCGAACAACACAGGGAACGAAAGAATACCAATGATTGCAGTGAAGAACAACGACCAGATGGTAAGGGGCAGCCTCGAGAACGACATGCCATGCGTACGCATGTTAATGATGGTAGTCACATAGTTGATACCTCCCAGCAGCGTACTGATAATGAACAACGCCATAGACACGAGCCACAGGGTCATACCTGTTCCCGATCCTTCGATGGCCTGTTCGAGGGCACTCAAGGGAGGATAGATCGTCCATCCGCCCGAAGCGGGCCCCGTGGGAAGGAACAATGATGCCATCATCACGCAGCTCGACAGGAAGAAGAACCAGTACGAAAGCATGTTCATAAAACCGGATGCCATATCGCGGGCACCTACCTGCAACGGAATAAGGAAGTTGGCGAAAGTACCGCTAAGACCGGCTGTGAGCACGAAAAACACCATGATGGTTCCGTGCATCGTTACCAGCGAGAGGTAGAATTCCGTGTGGAGCTTGCCTTGATCGGTGATCCAGCCGCCGAGAAGAGGACGCAACCAGCTGAGGTCTGCCTCGGGGAAGCCGAGTTGGATCCGGAACAACACCGAAAGCAAGCCGCCGATCAGCGCCCAGAGCATCCCCGTGATGAGGAACTGCTTGGCGATGATCTTATGATCCTGGCAGAAAATATAGCTTGTCCAGAAGTTGCCTTCGTGGTGCTCGTGCTCGTGTTCGTCGTGGTGTGCGTGAGTGTCGGTTTGTGTAGGTGCTGCTGCTGTTGCCATCTCGTATAAATTCTTAGTTGAGTGTGGATTTTGATTCGGTGCTTACGGGAGCCTTATCCGCTACAGTCGAAGTAGAGGCTTCCATAGGAAATCCGGCTTTGATCTGCGCCACTTCGCGGAGCTCTGCCGGCACGCGGTTCAAGTACTCAGGGTTTTGTTTCAGCCACGGTGTCTGTGCTGCCTTCCATGCATCATACTGCGCTTTTGTTTCGACAACAACTAGCAGTCTCATCGAGAAGTGACCTTGTCCGCAGATCTCGGTACATGCCATTTCGTAGTTGAAGTTCGGATTGCCCGTCTGTTCACGCATCTGCTCGGTTGTGTGCGTAGCAGTGAACTTGAAGTTAGTCTGGATACCGGGAACGGCGTCCATTTTCACACGGAAGTGCGGCAGGAATACGCTATGAAGCACATCCTTTGCCCTGATCTTCAGCGCGACCTCATGCCCCACCGGTATGTGAAGCTCCAATGCCTTGAAATCGTCGAATGAATTCTTGTCCGTGAGGTCGAGACCGAATTCATTGCCCTGGTTATCGATGAGCTTGTAATTCTGGCGGCCGAGCTGGTTGTCTTTAACGCCTGGATAACGGATGGTCCAGGCAAATTGCTGACCGATCACTTCGATCACCTCGGCGTCGTCGCTTGCTTTTCCAGTAATGTCGCTCCACGCTTCGAGACCGCCGAAGATCAGCAGGGCAAGAACGACAGCCGGGACGATCGTCCAAACAAGCTCGAGCTTATGATTGTCGGAGATGAATTCTGCTCTCCTGTTCTTGTCGTAGCGATAGGCAAACGTAAACCAGAACAGACCGATGAAGATGATGGTGAACGATATAACAACGACCCACATCGTCAGCCAGAAAAGATCGTCGGTCACAACGCCGTGTTTGCTGGCGACGGGCAACTCAAAATCCTTGATATGTGCGAAGCTATACCAGAAGAATCCCACCAGGCTGAATACCAAGAAGGCGAGCATCAGCCAGCCGTTAAGATTGTTCGTATCCTCATCGACACCATCCAGGGGGGGCTTGCCTTTGGCCACTCCGATCAGGTTCCCGATACGGAAGATCATGTACAGGATCGCTAGCACCAGTACTACTCCTACTCCGATAATCAGGCTCATCATAATGTTGTGCAATTAAAAGTCAAAATTCTAAAATATTAAATATGGTGATTCAGGGCCTCTCCCATCATCGGGTCGTGCTTCGCTACAAGAGGACGGCTTGCCAGTGAGCCCAGTGTTACAAAGAGGAACAATGCGACAAACACCAGGGCAAGGCCAATCTCTACAAATCCAAATGCGCCTTCTGTTTTCATAACACCAGGTGTTACCAGGAGGTAGTGGTCTAACCAATGACCCATGATCACGATCGGGCACACGACCTTCAATGTTGAAAAATGGCGTTTTGAATCCCTTGTCATGAATAACAAGAAAGGAAGCACGAAGTTCAGAATGAGGTTGGCAAAAAACATCCAGCTGAAAGGAGGTGTTTTCATCCGCGCAATGAAGTACACGGTTTCCTCGGGGATGTTCGCGTAGTAGATCAGCATGAACTGACTGAACCAGATGTAGGTCCAGAAGATGCTGAACGCAAAGATAAATTTACCCAGGTCATGAAGGTGATTGGCGTTAACCGATTTAAGGTACCCGGATTCCTTGAGGACTACAACGATCATCGTGATCGTGGCCAGTCCGCATACCCACCAGCTTGCAAATACATACCAGCCTATCATCGTGCTGAACCAATGCGGCTCGATGCTCATCACCCAGTCCCATGCGCCCACGGAAGAGCTCACGGCGAAGATGATCAGGAATACTGCCGACAGCCTGCGCGCTTTCATCCAGTGACCAACGCCGCCATTCATATCCTCCGCAAGCATCTCACGGCGAATCCACACTAGGAACATATACCAAAGTCCGAAGAAGAGCACCATCCTGATGATAAAGAATATGGGGAAACTTCCGGCAGCCAAAGGCCAGTACCACATGCCGCTTTTGCCGTCAAGGATCTTATCGTAGGTAGGAGTTCCTTCTGCATACAAGCTCGCGTGTGTCCAATGGAACACGTCTCCCTTCACAATAAACCAAAGGATCAGCATGCTGATACCGGCGATCGGTATCCAGGAACCCATGGCCAGAGGAATGCGGTTGATTGGCGCCGACCAGCCCGCCTGCGCGGCATACTGAACTGCGACGAAGAACAAACCGATGATACCGAGTCCGGTGAAGAATACTGTATTGGTCCAAAGTGCTGCGAAAATGCGTTTTAACCAGGTAGGGCTGCCGTGATGCTCGCCGCCTTCGGCCGGGGCAGCATGTTCTTCATGCTGTTGAGGCTCGGCAGCAACGTCACTGCTGGCTACCATGGACTGACTGATCGCGGCTGCACCGTGGTGCTCAGCACCGCCGGCCTCATGATGACCGGAGTCGCCCATCGACAGGAATACGCCGAGGATGAAAACCACAAGGCCTACGGCCCCGAGGATGAATAGCTTCCTCTTTGCCTGGGAACTGAAAACGTATATTTCTTCTTCTAGCGCTGCCATTATTGACGATTTATCAGTAGTCGTTTATTTCTTCTTCTGCAGTGTTGTCTTCACGTACCTGGCGATCCTCCAACGGTCCTCAGGGCTAACCTGCGATCCGTGTGCTCCCATGAGTCCTGCGCCGTAAGTGATCACGTGAAAGATGTGTCCTTCTGTGATGTGGTCATAAGCGCCTCCTGCGAGGTTAGCAACGCCGGGATACTTGTCTGCAACTTTACCATCGGCTTCGCCTTTTGTGCCGTGACAATGGTCGCAATAAGTTTCATACAGGAACTTACCATCGTCTTCGAGGTACATGGTCGAATCCAGCTGGCTCTTTAGATTGGCTGTAAGAGCGGGTACCTGGTCTTTGGGAACATTCTGGCTACGGTATGGCAACCATCCGTTGGCCGTACGCTTCACGGTGTTGGCCGCGGGCTCGCGCATATTCATTTTGAATGGATTAAAACCGTTGGAGTTATAATACTCCCCGTCCCGTGCGTCCAACGAGTTGACCCATGCTCCGGCAGTAGTGTCGGTGATCTGCGACAGCGGTTCGTACGCTACCGAGTGATACATGTTGGGTGCATACTCGCGGCCGGTGTGGTCGCCGTTCGCAGCGCAACCGATCATCAGCGCGGCGATCCCGCAACTCATCAAAACAGATCCTATTTTTTTATTAACCATGTTCTTCAGCGTCATTAAAAGTTCTTATCATTTACCTCGGTGGCGCCGTTCTCTTTCAGCAACTGTGAAAGCTCCTGCTTCGAAAGTTTTGTCGTTGCAAGGTCGATAGCCACGATGTGCTTGTCATCCGTGCTGCGATTGTCGAACTGACGGGGCCACTTATAAGGTTTCATGTCGCTCACGATCAGGAAGGTGATCACCATACCGAACGCAGAGCACAATACCGTAAACTCAAAAGTAACGGGAATAAATGGAGGCAAAGACGCGTAATTCTTACCGCCGATAATCATCGGCCAGTCGTAACCCAGCATCCATATCTGCGTGAACAGCGCCAACGACGTTCCGGTCAGACCGAAGAGGAATGCTGCGATGGGCAGACGGGTGCGGCGATAACCGAGCACTTCGTCGAGACCGTGAACTGGGAAAGGCGAAAACACTTCATGTATTTTCACACCCTTCTCGCGGATATTACCACATGCGTCCACCAGGACGTCTTCGTCGGTAAACACTCCTAAAACGAAATTCTTATTGCTTTCCATGATCAATGCTTCTTTTCAGATGTTGACTTCACGATGCTTTTCACTTCGGCCATATTGATCACAGGGAAGAACTTGGCGAAGAGAAGGAAACAGGTAAAGAAGAAACCAAACGTAAACAGGTATTCCCCGATGTCGTACATCGTAGGGTAGAACATCGACCAGCTGGATGGCAGGTAGTCGCGGTGCAGCGATGTAACGATGATCACAAAGCGCTCGAACCACATGCCGATGTTCACAATGATCGACAGCACGAAGGTCGCCGCCAGACTGGTGCGTATCTTCTTCACCCAGAACAGCTGGGGAGAGATTACATTACAGGTCATCATACACCAGTATGCCCACCAGTAAGGACCTTGCATGCGATTGAAGAACGCGTACTGCTCTGCATCCACCTGGCTGTACCATGCGATGAAGAACTCAGTGATATAGGCGATACCTACGATCGAACCCGTGATGATGATCACTATGTTCATCAGCTCGACGTGATAGATGGTGATGTAATCTTCAAGCTTGAAAACTTTCCGGGTTACGAGGAGCAGTGTGAGCACCATCGCGAACCCTGAGAAGATCGCACCCGCAACGAAGTAAGGCGGGAAGATCGTGGTGTGCCAGCCTGGAATAACCGACGTTGCAAAGTCCATCGACACTATCGTGTGAACCGACAACACAAGCGGCGTTGAAAGACCGGCCAGGATCAGCGCTACTGATTCGTAACGCATCCATGTTTTCGCGCCGCCTTGCCAGCCGAAGCTGAGGGCGTTATAAATGACGGCCCTTGTCTTATTCCCCATCCTCACGGCACGGTCGCGGATAACTGCGAAGTCGGGAATGAGACCCATGTACCAGAATACCAGCGATACGGAGAAGTATGTCGAGATCGCAAACACGTCCCAGAGGAGGGGCGAGTTGAAGTTTACCCAAAGCGATCCGAATGCATTCGGAAGAGGAAGCGCCCAATAGAAGCCGAGCCACAGGCGGCCCATGTGAAGACCGGGGAAGCTGGCGGCGCAGATAACCGCGAAGATCGTCATCGCTTCAGCAGCACGGTTGATCGACATTCTCCACTTCTGACGGAACAGCAGGAGGATCGCAGAGATCAGCGTACCGGCGTGACCGATACCGACCCACCATACGAAGTTTGTAATATCCCAGGCCCAACCTACCGTCTTATTCAAACCCCACACTCCTACTCCGTTCCAGAGCAGGTAGCCCATACAGTAGAGTCCATAAAGCATCACCACGAATGAAACGGCGAAGGCCATGATCCACAAACGCGTGGGCTTGCCTTCAACCTGGCGGCTGATGTCTTCGGATACGTCTCCTACGGTTTTTCCGCCAGTTACGAGCGTTTCGCGGAGGGTTGAGGTCACTTGCATCTTCGTTGTTCTTTGTTCGTTATTCGTTGGTCGTAAGACGTAATTCGATATTCCGTAATTAGATATTCATTATGCGTTTGCAGGTCTCTTGTTCCTGATCTTGTTCAGGTAGAAGATGTTCGGCTTCACGCCGATATCTTCCAGCACGCGGTAAGCGCGAGGGTTGCTCGTGTTCTTATCGCTGGGAGATGCACCTTTTTCGTCGACACTTATCTTGAGCAGCTTGCTGATGCGTGTCTCCGGATTGTTCATGTCGCCAAACACGATTGCACCGGAAGTACATGCGGCAGCGCACGCTACTTCTACTTCTCCGTCCTTCAGGACCCGGCGTTCTCTCTTCGCAGTCAGCTTACCATACTGGATACGCTGTGCGCAGAACGAGCACTTCTCCATAACACCGCGTGAACGGACTGTTACGTCGGGGTTCAGTACCATGCGGCCCAGGTCGGTATTCATCTGGGGATTCGACTGCAGGAACTTCTGGTTGTCGTGATACTTGAACCAGTTGAAGCGGCGTACTTTATAAGGACAGTTGTTTGCGCAATAGCGTGTACCGATACACCTGTTGTAGGTCATCTGGTTGAGCCCTTCCGTGCTGTGCGTCGTTGCCGCTACGGGACATACTGTTTCGCAAGGAGCGTTGTTGCAATGCTGGCAGAGCATGGGCTGGAAAGTGACCTCGGGATTCTCCGCGGCGATCTCCAGTTTCTTATAATCGTCGGTACCTGGTGTCGCGCTGTAGTAGCGGTCGATACGCAGCCAATGCATTTCACGGCGGCGGATGACTTCATCCTTACCGACGATCGCCACATTGTTCTCGACGTTACATGCAACCACGCACGAGCCGCAGCCCGTACATGAGTTCATGTCGATGGCCATACCCCAATGGTGATTGTTGTAATGGTGGCCTTTCCACATACTCAATGATTTTGCGGCAAGCTCTTCGTCCCACTTGGTGACGTGGGGCTCCCAACGGCCTGCGTAAGGATTTTCTTTGAACTCAGCCAGCGTCGTTTCCTGGATCACGTTCTCGCGATTCATGGAAGTGTGATGGATCTGGGTTTGTGCAAGCTGGAAGTCCTCGTCGGTCTTCTCGAGCTTCACGCCGGTAGTGGCGCTATAATTAAGCGAGCCGTTGAGGCTACTCACCAGCACGAATGCATTCACGCCGATACCGTTGCCGGTTTCGCCCATCCCGACCTTACCGACTTTGGTACGTCCGTATCCGAGGGCGATACCGATGGTGCCGGGGGTCTGGCCTGGCTGCACGAGAGCCGCCACCTTCAAGGGCTGACTTCCGTTGGCAGAAATATTTACAAGCTGCGTATGACCTTCAGCATCGTTCTCGATGCTGAGTGCCGTCGCATCCTTTAAAGAGATCGTTACGTAATGATCCCATACTGCCTTGGTGATCGGATCGGGAAGCTCCTGGAGCAGAGGGTTGTTGGCTTGAGCGCCTGTACCTACGCTGCATGATTCGTATACGACAACTTCAAGTCCGGTGCTGCTGGCATTGTAGTTCGAACCAATGCGTGAGCCCGCTCCTGCGGTGTCGCCGGTAAATGCTGGCGCTGCTGCGTCTCCAGCGACGTCGAGCACACCGTCATAAAGACTCTTGTCCCAGAATGCCTGTTCATTCATGCCCGCGCCGGCGCTCGCATAGAATGCCTTCGTCCAGTTATTTTTCAGGAAAGTGTAATACTCTGCATCCGCAACAGGAACTCCTGCCCATATCATAAAGCTTTCCTGTACCTGGCGGGTAGAGAATATTTTCGAGATGGCCGGCTGAGAGAGAGAGAATGAGTTTCTAACAGGCTCGAAGTCGTTCCATGACTCGAGGTAATGATGATCGGGTGCGATGTGTCCGCAGAGCGATGCAGTTTCATCTTCCGTTACTGCAGTCGACACCGACAATCCGAGATTCTTGATAGCTGCCCCGAGCTTGGCCCCTCTCGGGTGATCATATACCGGGTTACAGTTATAGAAGATCACGGCGTCGACTTTACCACCTTCGACATCGGAGATGAAGGCATCCATCAGCTCATCGTTACCCTGACGGAAATTCACGGGCTTCGAAGAGATGATCGTTGAGCCGTAGCTGCCGAGCATGTTGTTGATCGCATTCACGATCACCTGCACGTCGCTGTCGTTGGAACCGGCAATCACCAGTGCCTTACCGCGGTTTTCCCACAGCTCGTTGGCGGCTTCTTCCAGGTGTTCGACTTTATCGATCGATGCCGACAAGCCAGACTGACCTGCCTTTGCAGCGATGAGGTTATATAGTTGTGCGACAACCAATCCCTCTTGCGAAGGCTTGATCATGGTTCTGTAATCCGAGTTCGCGCCGGTCAATGAAAGGATCGACTCGAACTGGTAGTGACGCGACATCTCAGGTTTTTCCTCCGACACCGTACGGTTGACCGCATACTGTTTTGAGAAGATAATAGGCGTCAACCAGGTACCCAGGAAATCAGCAGCAACACTGACAATGGTCATTGCCTTGCTGAAATCATAAGAAGGAATAAAACCGGCGCCGAACGATTGGGAATTGGCCTTCCATATACCGTAGCTCGACGCAGGGTCGTACTGTATATGTTGTGTGCTGGAATATTTTGCTTTGAAAACATCGATAGCCGCCTTTGTGCTGGGGCTGAGGATGGTATTGCTGACGATGCGGATGTTCGATGAGCCGGCCAGCTTTTCAATGATCTGGCTGTCAACGGTTTCCCACTTCACTTTGTCCTTCTTTTCGGTCCCCACCATCGGTGACCTGAGGCGCGTGCTGTCGTACAACGAGAGTACGGATGCTTCTACCTGTGCGCTGGTACCGCCGTGCGTTACTTTCGACAGGGCGTTACCTTCAATTTTGATCGGACGGCCCTCGCGGGTCTTCACCACGATGCTGCAGTAGTCGCCGCCGCTTACATAACTGGAGGCATAATAATTAGGTATGCCCGGATCTACATCCATCGGCTTATTCACGTAGGGAATAGCCTTTCGGATCGGGGTTTCACAGGCTGCCAGTGAGACGGCAGCAACACTGAAACCCATCAATTTCAGGAAGTCTCTGCGCGAATGGCCGTTGTCGTCGGCTTCCGGTGCGTTGCCGAATTCGTTAGACGCATTCTTTACCGCTACCGGGTCATTCTTCAGTTCGGGAAGTCCTTTCCAGTATGTTTTCTTATTACTCATAGTACACTATAGTCGGGGGTCCTAGATCGTAGTTCTTAAATCGTAAATCGTACTTCCTAAATCGTACATCAATAATGACACTTACCGCACTCGAGACCACCGATCTCCTCCACTTTCATTTTCTTGCCTGTGTTATTAGGATCATGTACTTCCAACAGCTTATCGTAATAAGCATTGCCTTTTGCGTTGACATCGGTCTTACGGTGGCAGTTGATACACCATCCCATGGTAAGCAACGAATACTGTTTCACGATTTCCATTTCCTTGACGGGGCCGTGGCAGGTTTCACAGGCAACTCCGCCCACATTCACGTGTTGTGAGTGGTTGAAGTAAGCCAGGTCGGGAAGGTTGTGAATACGGATCCACTGAATGGGTTTGGTAACGCCGCTGTATGTACCCTGGTCGGGATTGTAGCCGACGGCCGAATATATCTTCGCGATCTCGCCTGCACCTGTGTTTGTGCCTTCCCGTATCTGCGAGTGGCAGTTCATACACATATTAGGTGACGGGATGTTCGCCTGTTTGCCCTTCATCACACCGGTGTGACAGTACTTACAGTCGATCTCGAACTGACCGGCATGGATCTTATGGGAGAATGCGATGGGTTGCTTGGGCTGGTAGTTCTGCTGAACGCCGACGGTGTACAGTCCGTCGATGACAGTCTTGAAAGTAATTCCCCCAACGATGAATACGACCACAAATGCGAAGCCCGGGCTCCGGACGATGCTACCGAATGTATAGGGAGAGTTAACGATCTGTTCGTCGGCTTCGTCCAGCGTGCGCTGGGTGAGGGACGAGCGGAGTACTTTGGCTACAATAAGAAGAGTAACGAAGAGCAGGATCAGGATAACACCCATTCCTATCACGATGGCGTTCAGGTATGCGGCTGGTACGCCAGGATTCACCGGCGGTTTGTTTGGATCCTCTGCCGCAGTAGCCGCTACAACCGGCGCCTCCACAAACGCCAGGATCTGCATGATCTGTGGCTCGGTGAGGTTGGTAAATGCCGTCATCTGGCTCTTGTATTCCTCGTACAACGCTACACCGTACTTGTCGCCGGCGGCAATGACTTTTGGTGAGTTGTGAACCCAGTTGATGATCCAGGGAATAGACGGAGCGCGGCCCGTAACGCCTTGCAGGGCCGGGCCGATGACCTTCTTATCGACGCCGTGACAGCTCTTACAGTTGGCGTTGAACAAAGCCTTGCCGGCCGCGATCTCGGCGGCATCTTTGGAAATTTCTTGTGCAACGGAAAAGAGGGGAACGGAAATGAGAATGAGTGTGACCAGAAGGAAAGCCGAGGATCGGTGCTTCATCATCATGATGTTTAGGGGCTTCGGTTTTATACGAAGTGCACAAATGTACATGCCGGATGCATTATTTCAAACAAATTTGAGGGTTCGACGGGGAAGAAAGTCAACATTTGTACTTCCACACCTCTCATGAAATTATGTTTGCATTTATCTTCATTATCGATTGGTTTTGCCTCCGGGTTTCCCCTGAGTTGCTCGCTATTTAGAATGGTTTTAAATTACTTATCGATTGGGATTTTACACTTTTACTAAGTGGTTTGCGATCAGCGCATTGTGTACACCTCATGACTCCATTCGAATACATCACCGTCCTGATCTCTATCATACTAGGCCTCGGCATTACCCAGATTGTCACCGGGGTGGCCGACATTATTCATCAATGGAATCGTGTGAGGATATACTGGCCGCACCTTTTGTGGATTGTGTTGGTATTCTTTCTTCACATCCAGGAATGGTGGTGGCTGTATGAGCTCCGCACATATGAAAAGTGGCGGCTGCCGATCTTCCTCTTTGTGATCCTCTATCCTATCAACCTCTTCATCCTGGCAAGGATCCTCTTTCCTTACGGTTCTGATATCGTGGGAACCGGCAATCAAACCGGTAAAGTCGACCTGAAAGAGTTTTATTTCGGCAATTACCGCAAGTTCTTCCTGCTGATAGCCGTGTTGGCGGTGCTGGCCGTGCTCGACGATGTGTTCATTCAACATTACAGGATCATCGATGAAGCCCCGCAGCTCGCGATCCTGACGCTGTCGACATTGATCACAACGATGAAGCTCGGACAGGAATGGATACACAGACTGTTTGTGGTGGCGCTTGTGCTGATGATGCTGATCACATTTGCCGTGCAGTGGAATGAGTGGCTGGTGGGAGCGTGAGAATATCCAATAACAACCAATACCCAATAACCAATACCCAATAACCAATACCAACAAGCAGTATCCAATACCCAACAGATGGCGACAAACACATTTGCACCTCAATCCGTCAAGGCCCGGTTCGAACAACAGGGCAGCTTGAAGCGCGGCGATGCGGCGACTGTTGTCGGTGCAGGTGCATTCGGAGGATGGACTGCCTTACATCTCCTGAGGGCAGGCATCAAGGTCAAGTTAGTCGACGCATGGGGAGCAGGCAACTCGCGAAGCAGCTCGGGCGACGAAACGCGTGTGATCCGTTCGACATACGGAGGCAACGAGTTCTATTTCGATCTTAATGTTCGTGCGCTCGAGTTGTGGAAGGAACATCAGAAGGCCTGGAACCGCCAGGTGTTCTTCAACACGGGAGTGTTGTGGTTATGTCATTCGGAGAAATGTTCGATCGTCGACGAGTCGATCCCGTTTTCGAAGAAGCATAAAATGGAATACGAATATCTCGGCAAGAGCGATCTCGCCAAACGATTCCCGATAGTTAACTCGTCGGACCTTCATCACGGGTGGCTCGACCCTTACGGAGGATACCTGAAGGCAAGGGAAAGTACGCAGCTGGTGCTGGAGACATTTGTCCGCGAAGGGGGCACATTCGTGAATGCGGAATGGACGCCAGGGACCGAGGCCGGCGCCGACACTATAATATATGCGTGTGGATCATGGCTTGGCAGAATGTTCCCGAAGGAGATCGGAGACAGGATCAGCTCCAGTAAGCAGGAAGTGTACTATTTCGGTGTTCCGGCATCAAAAGCCGCAGAATATGACGGATTTCCGGTTTGGGTAGATGCCGACGACAAAGACCATTATTATGGAATACCGGGAAATACGAGCCGGGGATCCAAGGTTGGTGTCGATCGCCGGGGAAAACCGTTCGACCCGACGAATGACGACAGGCTGGCGGAGCCGGAAGTGCTGGCTCACGCGAAAGGATTTCTGGAGCACCGGTTTCCCGGGCTGAAGAATGCGCCGTTAGTAGAGAGCCGCGTGTGTCCTTATGAAAATTCGGTAGACGGGAATTTCATTTTTGAAAAACACCCCCGACAAGAGAATGTTTGGTTTTTAGGCGGCGGATCGGGACATGGGTTTAAGCATGGTCCGGCATTGGGAGAAATGGTTTGCAGAACGCTAATGACCTAAAAATGGGTATTGGTCATTGGTATTGGACGTTGGGTATTAAAACCACCGATAACCAATACCAATGACCAATATCCAATTCACGGTTTCAGTTGATTTCTCATTTTGACGGTGTTAATGCTTGCTCCGAAAATCCTGATTAGCTGCTTGCACTCATTAATTAATTGCTCTATGGGAGCTGCTTCACCGAAATACTTTTTCAACTGAATTATCCGTAGGCAATTATGTGTTTCTCGAAGTTCCTTCAATGCAACTCCCATTTTATGTACGAAGTCAGAAGGTGATTCAGCGGCATTAGCTTCTCCATAAACGAGTGCTGGCGCGGTCGCAGATCTTATCAATTGCCCGCATAGATGCGTACTCGCCTTTGTGTCGGGCATCTTTTCTGAAAAATCCAGGACGGCAACACTGAAATTAATGAGTCGGTCTTCGAGATCGAATTTCTTCATAGTCGAAATTCGGGAATTGAGGAATTGGGGGCAAAAAAGGGAGGTTAGGTTTTCCTGAGGTTAATTCCCAATAACCAATTCCAATGACCAATACCCATTTATCGCCTACCCGATCGATCGACAGCACCCAACTGGTCATTGGTCATTGGTATTGGACGTTGGATGTTACCACCCAAACCTATAAATCGTCGTCGACTTAAACGTATCCCCTGGTTTCAAAATCGTGCTCGGAAATGCCGGTTGATTCGGTGAGTCCGGAAAGTGTTGTGTCTCCAGGCAAAGCGCATAACGATATTTATACGGCTTCCCTCCTTTTCCCGGTGTTCCAGTCAAAAAGTTGCCTGTATAAAACTGAACCGCCGGTTCTGTCGTCCATACTTCCATCGTTCTTCCCGATGCGGGGTCCAAAACTTTCGCAGCCAATGATAATTCGTCTCCAGCTTTTTTATTGAGAACAAAACAATGGTCATAGCCGAGACCGACTTTTATCTGTTCATCAGCGGCATTGATACGTTCGCCTACCTTATGCGGTTCCAGGAAATCAAACGGTGTGCCTTTCACCGGTCGCAGCTCTCCGGTTGGGATCAGACCTGCATCGACAGGCAGGAACTTATCGGCATTGATGGTAACGTCATGATTAAGGATATCGCCGCTGCCTTCGCCCGACAGATTGAAATAGGAATGGTTGGTAAGATTCACAACCGTAGTCTTGTCGGTGGTAGCTTGGTATTGGATCTTTAGCTCATTGGAATCGGTGAGACTGAATACAACTTTTACGTTCAGGTTGCCGGGATACCCTTCTTCGCCATCTTTACTGAGGTAGGTGAGCTCGATGGCCTTGCCTTCGTAGGTCGTAACTTCCTTCGCGTTCCATTTCACGTTGTGAAAACCGCCCGGTCCGCCATGCAGCGTGTTCTCTCCGTTGTTCACCGACAGTTGATACTCCTTCCCATCGATCGAGAATTTTCCTTTCGCAATGCGGTTGCCGTAACGACCAACTGTAGATCCGTAAAAGCCGGCGCCTCCGATATATCCTCTCGCCGAGTCGTAGCCCAGCACTACATCGGCCAGGTTCCCATTCTTATCGGGTACCATGATCGACATCACGTGGCCACCGATCGGGGTGATGGCGACTTTCATGCCTGAGGCGTTCGACAACGTAAATGCTTCGGATGTGCCGTCAGCTTCAGTTTGTTGCATGTCGGAATTGGTTTTAGAAGTGCAACCCGCGATCGATAAAACCAGTAAAAGGAAGGGGATGGTGCGTTGTATCGTCATAGGTTGCCGTTGGTAAATTACTTTCTAATATCTCGATTTTCGGTGATTGCTACCTAACATTTGTTAAATGAGGTGTGGAAAATTTTCTTGCAGTCGCGGGTGAAATCTCAGAATTTTTCCTCAATCTTGTGGGTATATCACAACAAAAAAGACCTGTGAAAAGAGCTTTTAGCATATCGAATACATGGAATATCGTTTGCAATAGCGCCGTTGTGGTAATTCTTACTGTCGTCATTATTATTCCGCTGAGTGCGGGGCGATGGTAACTTGATACCTGAACAGAGCAATATCAGCCGCCCCGACAAAATCGGGGCGGTTTTATTTTTAATAGGTCAGAACAAACTAACGATTGTTTAAAAACCTCAATATGTACTATAACGACAACACGATCCTCTTCCTGGATGGACAGTTCCTGAAGGCGAAAGATGCGAAGATGGATCTGTTCGGCCAGACCCTGCACTTCGGGTACGGAGTCTTCGAAGGCATCCGCTCCTACCGCACGGTAAACGGAACGAAGATCTTCAAGGCCACAGACCACTATGAGCGCCTCCGCAAGAGCGCCTCCCTGATGGGCATCCCGCTGCACTACAGCGCCAGCGAGCTTACCCAGATCACCTATCACATCCTGGAAAAGAACAAACTCTCCGATTCATACATCCGTCCACTGGTTTTCTGCAGTCCCAACATGTCGCTTACGGCACCCAAAGAAGTGTCGCTGATGATCACTGCCTGGGAATGGGATCGGTACCTGGGAGACAACAACCTTCGCGTTTGCATATCGTCTTACCAGCGTCCCAACCCGAAGTCGGTAAAGATCGAAGCCAAGGTATGCGGTCACTATGTGAACAGCATCCTTGCATCTACCGAAGCCCGTCAGAGAGGTTATGACGAAGGTGTTCTGCTCGACATGAACGGGAATATCGCAGAGTGCCCAGGCTCGAACATCTTCGTAGAGAAAGAAAACGTTCTCTACACTCCTGCTGTTGGAAGCATCCTTCCCGGCATCACCAGAAAGACTGTGCTCGACATCTGTAAAGAGCTCGACATCACAGTAAAAGAAAAAGGCATCACGCCCGAAGAATTTCTCGAAGCCGACAGCGCATTCATCTGCGGAACGGCTGCCGAAATACTCGGCATCGAGTCGGTTGAAGGACACGCGATGAAAAAAGCGTGGAAAGGTTCAATCGGGTCGATCATACAAGAAGCTTATCGGTGCCTGGTGATGGACAAGAGCTATAGCCTGATCGTTTAATAATGGAACTCAATAAGTACAGCAAGACTATCACTCAGGATCAGACCCTGCCCGCGTCGCAGGCAATGCTACATGGCGTCGGTCTCACAGATCACGACCTTAAGAAACCGTTCGTCGGCATCGCAAGCACGGGCTACGATGGAAACACCTGTAACATGCATCTCAACGGTCTTGCGGCCGAAGTGAAGCAGGGTGTGTGGGACCGCGACCTGGTAGGATTGATCTTCAACACCATCGGCGTCAGCGACGGCATCTCCAACGGAACTGTCGGCATGCGTTACTCATTGGTAAGCCGCGAGGTGATCGCCGACTCTATCGAGACCATCTGTGGCGCGCATTTCTATGATGGCCTGATCGCCGTCGTCGGCTGCGACAAGAACATGCCAGGAGCATTGATGGCCATGGGGCGTCTCAATCGTCCGGCGTTAATGGTGTACGGTGGTACGATCGCGGGCGGTAACTGGAAAGGAAAAGAGCTCAATATCATATCGGCATTCGAAGCGCTTGGAGAAAAAGTTGCCAATAAGCTTTCGGACGAAGACTATAAAGGTATCATCCAGAACTCATGTCCCGGTGCCGGCGCTTGTGGTGGAATGTATACCGCCAACACGATGGCTTCGGCTATCGAAGCGCTCGGAATGTCATTGCCTTACAGTTCCTCCAATCCGGCGGTTAGCAAAGAAAAGAAAGACGAGTGTCTCCAGGCGGGCGAAGCGATGAGACTCCTTCTCGAAAGAGACCTCAAGCCTCGGGACATCATGACGTTCGCGGCTTACGAAAATGCGATCACGATGGTGATGGCGCTCGGCGGCTCGACAAACGCAGTCCTTCACCTCATCGCCATGGCGAAGGCCGTCGACGTAAAGATCACACAGGACGATTTCCAAAGAATAAGCGACAAGACGCCATTGCTCGGCGACCTGAAGCCCAGCGGCAAATATTTAATGGGCGAGCTTCACAGGGTCGGCGGCGTTCCGATGGTCATGAAGTATCTCTTAAAGAAAGGTTTCCTTCACGGCGATTGCATGACGGTAACAGGCAAGACGATCGCTCAAAATCTTGAAAGCGTACCCGACATCGACTTCGAAAAACAGGACGTGATCTTCCCGGTTGAGAAACCGGTCAAGAAGACAGGTCACCTGCAGATACTTTATGGAAATCTCGCGCCTCAGGGCTCGGTGGCAAAGATCACCGGTAAGGAAGGCGAAAAGTTCAAAGGCCCCGCGCGGGTCTTCAACGGCGAGTTCGAGCTCACCGCCGGAGTTCAGTCCGGCCTTATCAAGCCCGGCGACGTGGTGGTGATCCGCTACGTAGGTCCGAGGGGTGCGCCCGGTATGCCTGAAATGCTGAAGCCGACAAGCCTCATCATGGGAAGCGGCCTCGGCAAGACGGTAGCGTTGATCACCGACGGAAGATTCAGCGGTGGAACGCACGGTTTCGTGGTGGGGCACATCACACCCGAAGCATTCGACGGCGGCCTCATGGCCCTCGTAGAAGACAACGACTGGATCGAGATCGATGTGAAGAAACACCAGATCAATCTGCTGGTCGACGAGAAAACAATCGCTATCAGAAGATCGAATTATAAACCTCAGTCATTGAAAGTGACGCGGGGTGTTCTATACAAATATGCTCAACAAGTAAAGACAGCTGCCGATGGATGCGTTACAGACGAAGAGTAAAGTAAAAACGATGCCCGTTCCGGAACAGACCCCGATTGCGATAAAGATCTCGGGCTCCGAAATCCTTCTCCGGTCACTGGTCAACGAAGGTGTCACCACTCTCTTCGGTTACCCCGGCGGTGCGATCATGCCGGTGTACGATGCTTTGTATCATTACGCCGACAAGCTCAATCACATCCTTGTCCGTCACGAACAGGGTGCGGTTCACGCAGCACAGGGTTTCGCACGCGCCACAGGCCGTGTAGGTGTGGCTCTGGCAACTTCAGGTCCCGGCGCGACCAATCTCGTTACAGGATTGGCCGATGCGCTGATCGACTCCACTCCCATCGTTTGTATCACCGGCCAGGTGTTCGCACATCTCCTCGGAACCGATGCGTTCCAGGAAACAGATGTAGTCAATACGACTCTACCCGTTACCAAGTGGAACATCCAGGTGGCCGAAGCCAAAGACATTGCACCTGCCGTTGCGAAAGCATTTTACATCGCGAAGACCGGCCGGCCAGGACCGGTGCTCATCGACATCACCAAGAATGCACAGAACGAGATGATCGAAGAGGCCACGTACCAGAAGTGCGAAAGCATCCGCACCTATCGTCCGAGGCCGGTGCTCTCGATGGCGCAAGTGGAGGCGGCAGCCGCGCTGATCAACAAAGCCTCGAGGCCGTACATACTTGCAGGTCAGGGCGTGATCCTGTCTGGCGCTTCGAAGGAGCTGGTGGCTTTGTCGGAGAAGACGGGCATCCCGGTAGCGAGTACATTACTGGGTCTCGGTGCATTCCCGACCGACCACCCGAACTACGCCGGCTTCCTGGGCATGCATGGCAACTACGCTTCGAACATCAATACAAATGAATGCGATCTCCTGATCGGCATCGGTATGCGTTTCGACGACCGCGTAACCGGCAACGTAGCCAAGTATGCGAAGCAAGCCAAGATTGTTCACATCGATATCGACAAGGCCGAGATCAACAAGATCATCCGTGCCGACGTTTGGGTGCACGCCGATGCCAAGGAAGCTATGACTGCACTGATCACCAGGTGTGAAAAGAAACAGCATCCTCTTTGGATGAAAAGCTTTCATCACCTGAATGCTATCGAACACGAGAAGGTCATCAAAAAAGATATACACCCCGACGAGGGCAATGTAACCATGGCCGAGGTGATCCATAAGATCTCCGAGATGACTAAAGGCGAAGCCATTTTGGTTACCGATGTCGGACAGCACCAGATGGTAGCGTCGAGGTACTACAAGTTCAAGACTCCGCTCACCCAGATCACATCGGGTGGCGCGGGAACGATGGGCTTCGCATTACCGGCAGCGATGGGCGCCAAGATGGGTTGCCCCGGAAAACAGGTTGTTGCCGTTATCGGCGATGGCGGGTTCCAGATGACCGTGCAGGAGCTCGGCACTATCATGCAATACAAGATCCCCGTGAAGATCCTCGTGCTGAACAATAACTTCCTTGGAATGGTAAGGCAATGGCAGCAGCTGTTCCATGAGAAAAGATATTCGTTCACCGAAATGACGAACCCGGATTTCGTAAGACTGAACGAGGCCTACGGCATTTCTGCTGAGAGGGTAACGGAACGCGATGAGCTCGACGGTGCACTGAAGCGTTTCCTTGATTCGGAAAGCGCCAGGTTCCTCGAAGTAGTCGTGGGTAAAGAAGATAATGTATTCCCGATGGTGCCTGCAGGTTCGGGTGTTGCTGAGGTGATCCTCGAAGTCCCTAAAAAAGTTAATAGTTAAAAGTTAAAAACTAAAAATTAACGAGCGTGCTAAAACAAGAATTTACCTTAGAAATATCGGCAGATAATGAATTCTCTATCCTCAACAGGATCGTGAATGTACTGAACCGCCGTCGTGTTCGCATCAAGAGACTGATCGCGCATGAACACGAAGGTGACTTTCGCAGTGGCAAGGCAATACTATTGCTCTATACAACCGCCGACATGATCGAGAAGGTCAAACATCAGGTTGAAAAACTCATTGAAGTGGAAGAAGCCGTTTACACTGAAGGAAGCCATTTATTCTACGAGCTTCTTGAACGAAGCAACAACAAACAAGTAATCTAGGTCCCAACTTTAACAATTCACTTTTAACTATTAACTCTTAATTTATAATCATGGCAAAGATCAATTTTGGCGGCGTACTCGAAGAAGTTGTCACTCGCGAAGAATTTCCGATGGAGAAAGCGCTTGCGCTTATGAAGAATGAAACCATCGCAATCATAGGATACGGAGTGCAAGGCCCTGCACAAGCACTTAACCTCCGGGACAACGGCTTCAATGTGATCGTTGGCCAGCGTAAGGGCAGTAAAACATGGGACAAGGCGGTTCAACACGGATGGGTTCCCGACAAAACTTTATTTGATATCGAGGAAGCTGCCAAGCGCGGAACGATCCTTCAGTTCCTTTTATCTGATGCAGGGCAGATTGCGCTCTGGCCGACTATCAAACCGTATTTGACTGCTGGCAAAACGTTGTATTTCTCTCACGGATTTGGTATCACATTCAAAGAACAGACGGGCATCATTCCTCCCTCAGACATCGACGTTATTCTTGCCGCCCCCAAAGGTTCCGGTACTTCCGTAAGAAGGTTGTTCCTTCAGGGAAAAGGTATCAACGCGAGTTATGCCGTGTTCCAGGATGCTACAGGTAATGCAAGATCAAAAGCAGTTGCGCTGGGTATTGGCGTCGGCGCCGGCTATTTGTTTGAAACAGATTTCAAAAAAGAAGTTTACTCAGACCTTACCGGTGAACGTGGCACACTGATGGGCGCCATCGCGGGTATCTTCGAAGCACAATACGAAGTGCTTCGCTCGAAGGGTCACACTCCTTCCGAAGCATTCAATGAAACAGTGGAAGAGCTCACCCAGAGCCTTATGCCGCTCGTTGCAGAGAACGGTATGGACTGGATGTATGCAAACTGCAGCACGACGGCACAACGCGGCGCCCTCGACTGGAAAAAGAAATTCAAGGCTGCGACGCTTCCGGTCTTCAAAGAGCTTTATGAAAGTGTTGCGACCGGCGCCGAAGCAAAGCGCACCATCGACACTTGCAGCAAACCCGACTATCGTGAGAAGCTCGCAGAAGAGCTGAAAGAGCTTCGCGACAGCGAGCTGTGGCAAGCGGGGGCTGCCGTAAGGTCGCTACGTCCGGAAAAAGAGAAGGTAGAAGCGAGTATGATCAATTAAAAAGAGTTAAAAGTGAAAACCAAAAGTTAAAAGTTGGCGTACGCAAAAAACTTTAAACGATTCACTTTTAACTTTTAACTTATGAGAACGGCATTAGATCAACACATAGATATCCCGGCAGCCTACGAAACCCTCAAGAATGTAGTGCTCAAGACCCCGCTTCAGTTTCACCGCAAGTTGTCGGAGAAATATGAATGCGAAGTCTACCTGAAGCGCGAAGACCTGCAGGTTGTACGTTCCTACAAAATACGTGGAGCGTACAACCTCATGAACAGTCTGACCGACGCGCAACGCAAGCAAGGTGTCGTTTGCGCCAGCGCTGGTAATCACGCTCAGGGCGTAGCATTTTCGTGCCGCCAGCTGGATATCCGTGCGTCGATCTATATGCCTTCGATCACGCCCAAGCAGAAGGTCAACCAGGTGCGAATGTTTGGCGGTGATAATATCGAGATCGTTCTTATCGGCGACACCTTCGATGAATGTCAACAACATGCGTTGAAAGCTGCCGAGGAGAGCAAGAAGACCTTCATCCCTCCTTTCGACCATATCCGTGTGATCGAAGGACAGGGAACGGTCGGCAAAGAGATCCTCGACGAGCTTTCTAATATCGATTTTCTTTTCGTCCCCATCGGAGGCGGCGGTTTGTGTGCAGGTGTCGGTTCGTACTTTAAAACTTATTCGCCCCAGACACAGATCATCGGCGCCGAGCCGACAGGGGCTCCTTCGATGAAAGAAGCGCTGAAGGCCGGCAAACCGGTTAAGATCGACAAGATCCAACGATTCGTCGACGGCGCCGCCGTACAGAAAGTCGGAGACCTGACATTCTCTATTTGTAAAGACATCCTCCGCGACATGCTTCTTGTTCCGGAAGGAAAAGTGAGCTCGACTATTCTGCAGCTATACAATGAAGATGCGATCGTCGCAGAACCGGCGGGTGCGTTGTCAATCGCCGCGCTGGCGCAGTACGGCGGGCTGTTGAAAGGAAAGAAAGTCGTCTGCATCCTCAGCGGCGGCAACAACGACATCGACCGTATGCAGGAGATCAAAGAGCGTTCGTTGCTCTATGAAGGATTGAAGCATTACTTCATCGTGCGGTTTGCACAACGTCCAGGCGCGCTGAAAGAATTCGTGAACGAGATCCTCGGTCCCACCGACGATATCGTGCGTTTCGAGTTTATTCAGAAACACAATAAAGAAACCGGCCCGGCGCTGATCGGGATTGAAGTGAAGTCACAGGAGGATTTTAATGTTCTTATTCAAAGGATGGATTCAAATAAGCTGAACTATACGGTGGTGAATCAGAATGAGAATTTGTTTGAGTATCTTGTTTAGGTGAATCCTGCTGTTACGTTACTCGGCATCCTGGTTCTTTTCATCGGCGGTGCAACTGCCCAATCCAGGAAGATCTCGGGCTTCGTTTTCAACGGCGCTACAGAAAAGCCTTTAAAAAATGTAAACATCATCATCGTTGGAACCCCGAGGGCACTGTTACCAACCACCTCGGAGCATTCGAGCTTACGATCGATGATCCTTTAAAGCATTGAAACGTTGCCTGTTGAGTTTGCCGAACTTCGCAAGCTTTCGCTTCTTGGCCTGGCCAACAACAAGCTCACGAATATTCCAGCTCCCATCTTAAAGCTCGCAAAACTGGGGGGTCGACTTAAGTGGGAACCAGATCACAACGATTCCGACTGAATTCTATGCGCTGAGGAATTTAAAGAAGATCGTGCTTTTTGGCAATCCCATAGACCCAAAGGATATCGAGGCCCTGAAGCGTAACTTTCCCAACGCCGAAATCATATTCTAACCAAACGCTCGTAAGGTTCATCTTCAAAAATAAACCTCCAAACTGTTGATGCACGCCTCCCGATTCCTCAAATTGCATGCTGTGAGGAAAAGATACTTCTTTACCCCATAACCAAACCTAATCGTTTGAAACCGCCTCGGTAACCCGGGGCGGTTTCGTTTTTAAGTGGGCAGTCCAAACTAACATTTGTTGTGAGTTCCGTGGCAAAGACAATTTTTGAGAAGATCTGGGATGGACACGTGGTCAAACAGGCGCCGGGTTATCCGGACGCAGTGTTCATAGACCGTCATTTTATACATGAAGTAACCAGCCCCCAGGCATTCGATGGCCTCCGCAAACGAGGTATCAAGGTCTTCAACACCAATCGTACCACCGCCACCGCCGACCACAACGTACCGACCAAAGATCAGCACCTGCCCATCAAGGAAGCTCTCTCCCGCCACCAGGTGGAAACGCTTCGGGTGAACTGCAGGGAATTCGGAATCGACTTGTACGACCTCGGCCACCCTTACCAGGGCATCGTCCACATCATCGGTCCGGAGCTCGGACTGACACTTCCCGGCATGACCATCGTATGCGGCGACAGTCATACCTCGACACACGGCGCTTTCGGGAGTGTTGCATTCGGAATTGGCACGAGTGAAGTGGAGCAAGTACTGGCCACACAGTGCATTTTACAAAGCAAGCCGAAGACGATGAAGATCGAGATCAACGGCAAACTGGGCAAGGGTGTGGTCAGCAAGGACATTATACTTTACGTCATTTCGAAGATATCAGCCAGTGGAGCCACTGGCTATTTTGTTGAATACGCAGGCGATGCCATCCGCGCGTTGTCGATGGAAGCGCGGATGACTATCTGCAACATGAGCATCGAGATGGGCGCCCGTGGCGGACTGATCGCACCAGACGATACCACTTTCAATTACATCAAGGGACGGAAGTTCGCTCCACAGGGTAAGGCATTCGACGAGGCTGTTGAAACCTGGAAGAAACTTGTTTCAGATCCTGGAGTGAAATACGACACTGAATTGAGCTTTAAAGCTGAAGACATTGCTCCGATGATCACCTACGGCACCAACCCCGGCATGGGCATGAAGGTGACCGACAGGATACCGACCGTTGCCGAGCTCAAAGAAATCAGCGAAGCAAATTCGTTCAAGAAGTCGCTCGAATACATGGGACTCGAACAGGGAACGGAGTTGCTCGGTAAAGCCATCGACTATGTGTTCATCGGCAGCTGTACGAATGCCCGTATCGAAGATCTGCGTTTGGTAGCACAGTTCGTAAAAGGAAAAAAGAAAGCTGCGAATGTCGAAGTGTGGGTGGTACCCGGTTCCAAACAAGTTGAAGCGCAAGCGAAGAATGAAGGGCTCGATAAAGTATTCGAAGCAGCAGGTTTCGAGCTGCGAAGCCCCGGCTGTTCTGCATGCCTGGGTATGAATGAAGACAAGGTGCCTCCTGGAAAATATTGCATCTCGACATCGAACAGGAACTTCGAAGGAAGACAGGGACCGAAGTCGAGAACGTTTTTGGCGAGTCCGCTGAGCGCTGCGGCTGCAGCGATAACCGGTAAGGTCACCGACGTAAGAGAGATGATTTAAGTTAAAAGTGAATAGTTAAAAGTTAAAAGTTGTGTCAAAGGACAAGTTCACCACATTAAGATCTACAGCTGTACCGATTCCTTCGGAGAATATTGATACGGACCAAATTATTCCCGCACGGTTCCTCAAGGCGACGACACGGGAAGGGTTTGGTGATAACCTTTTCCGCGATTGGAGATATGACTCTAATAACCAACCGATACCTGAATTTGTACTGAACAACCCGACATATAGCGGAAAAATACTCGTCGGTGGGAAGAATTTCGGTTGCGGAAGCAGCCGTGAACATGCTGCGTGGGCAATCTACGATCATGGTTTCCGCGTCGTGGTGTCCAGCTTCTTTGCTGATATTTTTAAGAACAATGCATTGAATAACGGACTGTTGCCGGTTGTCGTGCCAGACAGCTTTCTGAAAAAATTATTCGATGCGATAGCCAATGATCCGAAGACCGTTGTCGACGTGGATCTTCCGGCGCAGACGATCTCCTTCGGAAACGAGAAAGAAAAGTTTGAGATCAATATTTATAAAAAAGAATGCCTGATCAATGGTTACGATGATATCGATTACCTATTGAGTCTGACGAAAGAGATCAAAGAATACGATACAGTGCACTAGCATGAATAAAAAAATAGTCATACTACCCGGCGACGGGATCGGAAAAGAAGTTACAGCAGAAGGCAAGCGCATTCTCGATAAGATCGCGTCCATCTTCAACCATACCTTCACGTACGACACAGCCATTATCGGTCACGATGCCATTGAAGCCACCGGCAACGCCCTCCCCGACGAAACACTGACCAAGCTGAAGAACTGCGACGCCATTCTCTTCGGAGCCGTGGGTCATCCGAAATACGACAACGATCCGACCCTGAAAGTAAGACCCGAGCAAGGACTATTGAAGATGCGCAAGGAGCTCGGCCTCTATGCCAACCTCCGCCCTATCAAGTTATTCGACGAGCTGCTCGGCGCATCCAGCATCCGCCCCGAAATACTGAAGGGCTCCGACATCCTCTTCTTCCGCGAGCTGACGGGCGACGTGTACTTCGGAGAGAAAGGAAGGAAAGACAACAACGACACCGCGTACGACGTCATGATCTACCATAGGTACGAGGTGGAACGCATTGCTCATAAAGCCTTTCAGGCCGCGAGAACCCGTCGCAAGAAAGTGACGAGTGTCGACAAGGCCAATGTGCTCGAAAGCTCGCGCCTCTGGAGAGAAACCGTGAACCAGGTGGCGAAGGAATATCCCGATATTCAGCTCGAGCACCAGTTTGTCGATTCGGCAGCGATGCTTCTCATCAAAAACCCGAAGAACTTCGACGTGGTCGTCACCGGAAATCTTTTCGGAGATATCCTTACGGACGAAGCGTCACAGATCGCAGGCTCGATGGGCATGCTCGCATCGGCTTCGATAGGCGACAAGGTTGGATTGTACGAGCCCATTCACGGAAGCGCCCACGATATCACCGGTAAGGGAATTGCCAATCCCCTCGCCTCCATCCTTTCGGCAGCGCTGCTGCTCGAAATTTCTTTCGGCCTTACGAAAGAATCCAATGCCGTCGTAGCAGCAGTCGAGCTAACACTGAAGCAAGGATACAGAACGGTAGACATCGCAGATAAAACAACGTCTAAAGAAAACATCTTGAACACAGAGACAATGGGAAGAAAAGTAGCAGAGAACCTCGAAGAGGTTTCCGTGCTTTCCGTGGCTTCCGTGAGAAACTAAAAACCTATGGCAAACAAAATTCAAATCTTCGACACCACCTTACGCGACGGCGAACAGGTCCCCGGCTGTCAATTATCTACTGAGGAAAAGATAATTGTTGCGCGGGAGCTGGAAGCACTCGGCGTAGACGTCATCGAAGCGGGATTCCCGATCTCCAGCCCCGGAGATTTTCTTTCCGTGGTAGAGATATCGAAGGCTGTTTCGGAGCCGGTGATCTGCGGACTTACGCGTGCGAAGAAGGAAGACATCGACGTAGCTGCCGAGGCATTGAACCACGCGAAACGCAAAAGGATCCACACAGGCATCGGCTCGTCGGATATGCACATCAAGCACAAGTTCCGCAGCACGCGCGAAGAGGTGCTCGAAAAAGGCGTCTGGGCCGTGAAGTACGCTAAGGCCAAAGGTGTTGAGGTTGAATTCTATGCCGAAGACGCAGGCCGGGCAGACCTGGCTTTCCTTGCACAAATGACCGAAGCGGTGATCGCTGCCGGCGCCGATGTGGTGAACATCCCCGATACGACCGGCTATTGCCTTCCTAATCTCTATGGAAAACGGATCGAGTATCTTTTCAACAACGTAAAGAACATAGACAAGGCGGTGATCTCGGTTCATTGCCACAACGATCTCGGTATGGCCACGGCAAACTCCATTGCGGGTATCCTCAACGGCGCCCGCCAGGTGGAAGTGACCATCAACGGTATCGGTGAACGCGCCGGTAACACATCGCTCGAAGAAGTGGTGATGATCCTCAAGACCCACAAGGACCTTGACATGTACACCGACATCGTTTCGGAAAAACTTTATGGCATGAGCCAGTTGATCAGCAGCATGATGCGTATGCCCGTGCAGGCCAACAAGGCGATCGTAGGAAAGAATGCTTTCGCTCATTCATCGGGTATCCACCAGGATGGTTTTTTGAAACACGCCGAGAACTACGAGATCATGAACCCCGCCGATGTTGGTGTCGGTGTATCGTCGATCATCCTCACGGCCCGCAGCGGACGCGCCGCACTCAAGCACAGGCTGGAGCTGCTCGGATATAAGTTTGCCGGGATTGATTTGGATACGGTGTATGAAAATTTTCTTGTGCTGGCGGATGAGAAGAAGAATGTAGAGGATAGGGATCTGATAACGTTGGCAACGAACTTACCGTTGTTGACGAAGTGAGGATGATAGGACGAGGGGACGAAGTGATGAGGGGACGAGAGGCGTCATCTGACGTTTTTTCTGGCTGCGGCAATCAGGCTTAGAACTTTCGCCTTGACTTTTTCTGCTTGATCACGGATCATTTGTGTTTTTTCGGTCGAGAGGTAGTCCATGTCTTCGAGAACGTAGGTGATACTCTTCACTTCGCAGCACGAACTTTGACTGTAATCAAGAAAGCGGATAAGTTCCGGTTGGCTCTTTCGCCGTCCAAAACCTTCAGCGATATTATTCATGCAGGAAAGAGCTGCACGCCTAAGCTGACTTCGTAAATCGAAATCCCGCGAAAGTCGTCCCTGATCACACGCTGCAAACACGGATCTTACGAGTTGACGCGACAATTGCCAGCACTCCAGGTCTTCGAACCGTGTTATCATGCACGCTAATCTACACACCCAAAATCCACAGCTCATCAAAAGTCAAAACAGAAATCCTTACAAATCAGCAGCATCATTTCTCTTCCCATCGTCACCTCATCCCCTCGTCCTATCATCCCCCGTTCTGCTAAATCCACATTTTAATCCCCGATTTCCTTCCCCTCAGGCCCGAATCCGTTTAATTTTGCCTATAATTATAAATTGCACCCGTTGCGGTCATTCCCTTAGCCGGGGTGATCGTTTTCAGCAATTTCGTTGTTCCGCTTATAACTATGGAGAACGCTAACCTGGCAGAATACCTCCCGATCGGGCTCATGTTCCTTTTTGCATCGGGCTTCGTGGTGGTGACCATGATCGCTACCCACGCGCTCGGACCCAAAAGGAACACCAAAACCAAGCTCGACGCATTCGAATGCGGGATCGAGTCCAAAGGAAACGCTCGTATCCCCTTCAATATCAAGTACTTTCTCGTCGCCATACTGTTTGTGCTGTTCGACGTGGAGGTGATCTTCATGTATCCCTGGGCTGTCAACTTCAAAGAGCTTAAAATGACAGGGTTCATCGAAATGCTCGTGTTCATTGTTCTCCTCATGGTTGGATTCTTTTACATCAAGAAAAAGGGAGCCCTGAAATGGGAGGATTGAGATGGAAAACAACGTGATCACAACACCGGCGCAAAAACTTACTCTCGGAGAAAAACCGGAGGGCTACGAAGGCGCCGGCTTCTTTGCGACCAGCCTCGAAAAAGTGGTGGGGCTGGCACGAAAGAATTCGATATGGCCCCTGCCCTTCGCTACCTCGTGCTGCGGCATCGAGTTTATGGCAACGATGGGGGCGCACTACGACCTGGCCCGCTTTGGCTCCGAACGCCTCAGCTTTTCACCACGCCAGGCCGACCTGCTTATGGTGATGGGCACCATCGCAAAAAAGATGGGTCCTGTCCTCCGCCAGGTTTACGAACAAATGGCAGAACCGCGCTGGGTGCTCTCTGTTGGAGCTTGCGCCAGTAGCGGTGGTATTTTCGACACCTACAGTGTGCTGCAGGGCATCGACAGGATCATACCCGTGGACGTTTACGTGCCCGGATGTCCTCCCCGCCCCGAGCAGATCATCGACGGTGTCATGAAGATCCAGAGACTGGTTGAAACAGAGTCGCTTCGCCGACGAAATTCGCCCGAATACAAAGCCATGCTCAACAAATACGGAATCGAATAAAATGGCCGATAGTCAGGAAGAGAAGTTAGTAGGCATCATTAAAGAAAAGTTTGAAGACCAGGTGTTGCTGGTCGAGCAGCTTTACGATTTCCTGACCATTACCCTGAAGAAAGACAAGCTCACGGAGATCATCCAGTTCCTCTACGATCACCCCGAAACGAAATTCCAGTATCTCACCACGATTGCAGCCATTCATTACCCCGACGTTGATGAAAGCCGGACAATATCAGGGCAGGCATCGACGATTGTAGTCGACACGCCCGTATCATCGGGAAGAATTGCATTGATGTATCAACTGCACAACCTGTACAACAATCAACGGGTGAGATTGAAAATATATTTGCCAGTTGAAAATCCCGTGGCGCCAACGCTGACCAACATCTTCGCGGCGGCCAACTGGATGGAACGTGAGACTTATGATTTCTACGGAGTGATCTTCGAAGGACATCCAAACTTAACGCGGATACTGAATGTGGACGACATGGTCATTTTTCCAATGAGGAAAGAATACCCGCTCGAAGACCAGACCCGCGAAGATAAAGCAGACGAAATGTTCGGGCGATAGGAGAAATAATGGAGAACCAGATACACGATATCGACAAGGTAAAGCCTGAAGAGAAACAATACTCTTATCTCAACCTGGGTCCCACCCACCCGGCTACGCACGGTATCTTCCAGAACGTTCTGAAGATGGACGGCGAGATCATTGTCGAAGCGCAGCCGACGATCGGCTACATCCATCGTGCATTCGAAAAGCTGGCCGAAAGAAGGCCTTACAACCAGATCACTCCGATCACCGACCGTCTCAACTACTGCTCCGCGCCGATTAACAACATCGGGTGGCACATGACGGTAGAAAAATTATTGAAGGTCACGATACCGAAGCGCGTACAATACTTGCGTGTGATCATTATGGAGCTCGCGCGGATAACCGACCACCTGATCTGCAATGCTGTGATCGGTGTGGATACCGGCGCTCTTACCGGTTTTGTGTACATGTTCCAGCAACGCGAGCTGGTATACGAGATCTACGAAGAAATTTGCGGAGCCCGTCTCACCACCAATATCGGCCGCATCGGCGGCTTCGAAAGGGATTTCTCGCCGAAGGCATGGGACAAGATCAATAAGTTCCTGAAGGAATTTCCAGTGGTGCTGCAAGAGTTCGAAAACCTGCTGAGCCGCAACAGGATATTCATGGACCGTACCATCGGCGTGGGTGGGATCACCGCGGAAAAAGCATTGAACTACAGTTTCAGCGGGCCCAATCTCAGGGCCGCCGGCGTCGACTACGACGTTCGTGTCTCCATGCCTTATTCATCGTACGAGGATTTCGATTTCGTGATACCCGTTGGCATGAACGGCGACGTGTACGACCGCTTCATGGTGCGGCAGGGAGAGATGTGGGAGAGTCTGAAGATCATCCGTCAGGCGATGGATAAGCTGCCCGATGGTCCGTTCCACGCCGAAGTGCCTGAGTTCTACCTGCCTCCGAAAGAAGATGTTTATAATAATATGGAAGCGCTCATCTACCAGTTCAAGATCGTGATGGGCGAAACCGAAGTGCCGAAAGGCGAAGTATATCATTGTGTGGAAGGCGGTAACGGGGAACTTGGTTTTTATTTGATCAGCGACGGTGGCAGGACGCCCTTTAGATTACACTTCAGAAGGCCGTGCTTTATCTTTTACCAGGCATATCCGGAGATGATAAAGGGGTCGATGTTGTCGGATGCAATTCTGACAATGAGTAGTATGAATGTGATCGCGGGAGAGCTTGACGCGTAGTCGTTAATCGTTACTCGTTATTCGTTAATCGCCGTAACGAATATCGTAGCCGCGAATAACGAGTAACGAGTAACGAATAACGAAAAAGAATGGAAGTAACCGACACAATAAAGTTTTCACCCGACGTCCTTGCGACAGTCCAAAAGATCATCGCCCGGTATCCCGAGGGTAAACAGAAATCAGCTTTACTCCCTCTGCTTCATATCGCCCAATCTGAATTCGGAGGCTGGCTGAGTACTGAAACCATGGACTATGTCGCATCGATCCTCTTAATAAAACCAGTGGAAGTCTACGAAGTCGCCACATTCTACACCATGTTCAACGTCAACCCGGTTGGCAAGTGTCTGGTGGAAGTCTGCCGCACGGGCCCTTGCTGGCTACGTGGCGCGGATGACATCGTGGAGCATTTCGAGAAGAGGCTTGGTATTTCAGTGGGTGAGACGACAGCCGACGGTATGTTCACATTGAAGACCGTCGAGTGCCTGGGATCGTGTGGCACCGCACCGATGCTCCAAGTGGGCGCCGAGTTCTACGAGAACCTCACGAATGAGAAAGTGGACGAGCTGATAGAGAAATTGAAAGCTTCGGGACAGCGGAGCAGTTATATGAAAGATAACCGGGTCATGAGCTAATATGGGAAGGCAATTACTTTTGGAACACGTAAACGTCCCCGGCATAGAAACTTTTTCTGTGTACCGGCAGAAAGGCGGTTATGCTTCAGTGGAAAAAGCGCTGAAGACCATGACTCCCGATGCCGTGACCGAAGAGGTGAAGAAGTCGGGGTTGAGAGGCCGTGGCGGCGCAGGTTTTCCTGCAGGCATGAAGTGGAGCTTCCTCGACCGCAAGTCGCCGAAGCCGCGCTACCTGGTTTGCAATGCCGACGAGAGCGAGCCGGGTACCTTCAAGGATCGTTACTTGATGGAGAAGATACCTCATGTCCTCATCGAGGGCATGATCACATCCAGCTATGCGCTGGGCGCGAAGACATCTTTCATCTACGTGCGTGGCGAATACATGTACGTGATCCGCATCCTCGAGAAGGCGATCGCCGAAGCGTACGCGAACGGTTTTCTCGGCAACAACATTCTCGGCACCGATTATTCCCTCGACCTCTATGTGCAGCCCGGTGGCGGCGCATACATATGTGGCGAAGAGACTGCACTGCTCGAATCGCTGGAAGGAAAACGAGGCAATCCCAGGCTGAAGCCGCCATTTCCGGCCGTAGCGGGTTTGTATGCTTCTCCTACGGTTGTGAACAATGTGGAGACGATCGCTGCTGTGTGTTCCATCGTGAATATGGGTGGCGACGAGTACGCGAAGATCGGCGTCGGGAAGAGCACGGGAACCAAGCTGATATCGGCCAGCGGCCATATCAACAAACCCGGTGTTTACGAGATCGAGTTGGGTCTGCCTGTCGAAGAGTTTATCTATTCCGATCAATACTGTGGTGGCATCTGGAGAGGACGCAAGATGAAAGCGGTCGTTGCCGGAGGTTCATCGGTACCGATACTTCCCACCGACCTGATATTGAAGACTGCAAAAGGCGAGAAACGGATCATGACCTATGAGTCACTGTCCGACGGCGGTTTCGTAAGTGGAACGATGCTCGGTTCCGGTGGATTCATCGTAATGGATGAAACGGCGTGTATCGTCCGCAACCTATGGACCTTTGCGAGGTTCTATCATCACGAATCCTGCGGTCAGTGCAGCCCTTGCCGCGAAGGCACCGGTTGGATGGAGAAAGTCCTCCACCGTATCGAGCACGGACACGGTCACCTCAGCGATATCGATCTCTTAGTCGACGTAGCCAAAAAGATAGAGGGAAATACGATTTGCCCCCTGGGCGACGCCGCGGCCTGGCCAGTAGCAAGCGCCATCAGACACTTCAGAGAAGAATTCGAGTTTCATGTGAAGCACCCCGAGAAAGTTGCGAATCCCAAACACTTTGAGCTAGAACCCTTCGTCAGTGAAAAATCACTCGCAGCAGTAGTATAAAATTCGTTAACCGCGAACAACGAACAACGAACAACGAATAACGAAAGATGGCAAAAGTAACAATAGACGGAGTCGACATCGAAGTACCTGACGGTACCACGATCCTCAACGCTGCCCGGATGATCGGTGGTGCGCTCGTCCCCCCTGCCATGTGTTATTACTCGACCTTGAAAGATACAGGGGGCAAGTGCCGGGTGTGCCTGGTGAAAGTATCACAGACCTCGACGAAAGATCCCCGTCCTATGCCGAAGCTTGTTGCCTCGTGCCGTACAACAGTCATCGACGGGATGATCATTCAGAACATCACATCACCCGAAGTGCTCGAGGCGCGTAAAGGTGTAGTGGAACTCCTTTTGATCAATCACCCGCTGGATTGCCCGATCTGCGACCAGGCCGGAGAATGCGATCTGCAGAACCTCGCTTATGAGCACGGTGTGGCCAAGACGCGGTACGAAGAAGAACGAAGGACATTCGAGAAGATCGACATCGGCGACAAGATCAAGCTGCACATGACACGATGTATCCTGTGTTATCGATGCACGTTCGTCGCCGATCAGCTGACCGATAACCGCGTTCATGGTGTTCTTAACAGAGGGGACGCATCGGAGATCAGTACGTATATCCAAAAAGCAGTTGAGAACGACTTCTCGGGTAACATGATCGATGTGTGTCCTGTGGGAGCGTTGACGGACAAAACATTCAGGTTCAAGAGCAGAGTATGGTTCACCAAGCCGCTGGATGCACATCGCGACTGTCCCAAGTGCAGTGGCAGAGTCGTGCTCTGGACGAAAGGCGATGATGTACTGCGGGTTTCAGCGCGGAAAGATCATTACGGAGAAGTAAAAGAATATATTTGCAATGAATGCAGGTACGACCATAAGGTAATGAGCGACTGGGTGGTGGAAGGACCCCGCCACATCGAACGGAGCTCCGTCATCGCACAGAACCATTACGAGTATCTCGACATGCAGAAACTTAAAAAAGAGATCGACAGGCAGATCGTTTTTCAAAAAGGAAAACAGCTTCCTGAGCAAACAACATGAGTGAGTTTATCATATATAAACTGATAATCGTAGGTGTGATCTTCGGGATCACGCTCTTCGTGGCCGCCTATTCGACGTACGCCGAACGCAAGGTCGCTGCGTTCCTGCAGGATCGTGTGGGTCCCGATCGCGCCGGTCCCTGGGGTATCCTCCAGCCGCTCGCCGACGGACTGAAGTTTATCATGAAAGAAGAGATCATCCCCGTTGTCTCGAACAGATTTTTATTCGTGCTGGGGCCATGTATCGCCATGCTTACGGCGCTCATGGCCGGTGTGCTGATCCCATGGGGCAATAGCATCGTCATCAACGGCACCGAGTATCCGTTACAGATCGCGGATCTCAACATCGGTATCCTCTACGTATTCGGCGTGGTCTCCATCGGCGTGTACGGCATCATGATCGGCGGCTGGGCTTCCAACAACAAGTTCTCGCTGCTGGGAGCTATTCGCGCCTCGGCACAGATGATCAGCTACGAAATAGCCATGGGTCTGGCGATCATCGCACTCGTATTGATGACCGGTACGTTGAGCCTGAACGAGCTGAGTGCACAGCAGGCGGGCGGTGTCGGCAGTGACTGGAATTTCTGGAACGTGGTGTTTCAGCCTGTTGGCTTCATGATCTTTTTGGTCTGCGCTTTCGCGGAAACCAACCGGACCCCTTTCGATCTCCCGGAATGCGAGACCGAGCTGGTGGGCGGATATCATACCGAATACAGCAGTATGAAACTGGGCTTTTATCTCTTTGCGGAGTACATCAATATGTTTGTATCGTCGGCGGTGATCGCCACGCTGTACTTCGGAGGATATAATTTCCCGTTTATGAACGACCTGGGCCTGGATCATAATGTGGTCACGACCCTGGGTACGATAGCCTTGTTTGGCAAGATCGTCTTCTTCATCTTTTTCTTCATGTGGATACGCTGGACGATCCCGCGGTTCCGCTATGATCAGCTGATGAATTTAGGCTGGAAGATATTGATACCGCTGGCCGTCGTGAATATCCTGGTGACAGGCTTTATTGTATTGCTCACGAACAACTAACAACGAATACTAAAGTGCTTACAAACAGATCCAAGCTGGTAGTAAAAAAAGAGATGTCGTTCCTCGAGCGGCTGTATCTCCCTGCCATATTGGGCGGCATCCTTATTACCATCAAGCACTTGTTCAAGCGGGCAGCTACCGTGAAGTACCCGGAGAAGACCCGCGAGATCAGTGAGGTGTGGCGCGGGCAGCACGTATTGAAGCGCGACGATAAGGGAGCAGAAAGATGTACGGCCTGCGGACTTTGCGCCGTGGCATGTCCTGCAGAAGCAATCACGATGACAGCCGGCGAAAGAGAAAAGGGTGAAGAGAATCTGTATCGCGAAGAAAAATACGCGGCTACCTACGAGATCAACATGCTCCGCTGCATCTTCTGCGGACTGTGTGAGGAAGCATGCCCGAAGGAGGCGATATTCCTCACGGATCGTATCATGGAAACGGATTATACAAGATCGAGCTTCATTTACGGAAAAGATAAATTGGTGGAAGGGGTAAGCGAAAACGAGCGGGTGGACGTAACAAAAAGACAGACGCCAGAGGTGCTCGCGTTCAAACAGCACAAGCAGCTAAGCCATAACAAATAAAAGTGACGCTTAACTTCTTCTATTTTCTCTCATTCCTCGCGATACTGGCCGCCGTTATGGTGGTGGTTTCGCGTAACCCTGTCCACAGCGTCCTTTATCTCATTATCACCTTCTTCTGCATCGCCGGTCATTATGTGCTGCTGAATGCACAGTTCCTTGCGGTCGTTCACGTCATCGTTTATGCGGGCGCCATTATGGTGCTGTTTCTCTACGTCATCATGCTTCTCAATCTCAACGGAGAATCGGAGCCACATAAATCGACTCTATTAAAAATCACGGCTACCGTCTGCGGCGGACTCTTGATGGTCATTCTAATCGGATCATTGAGAGGAACAGAGCAGTTGGGCGAACAGATAGTGGCCACCGGCGAGATAAGCCTGGTAAAGAATCTTGGAAAAGTAATGTTTAGCGAATTTCTGATACCCTTCGAAGTTACGTCTGTATTGTTGCTTGCAGCAATGGTGGGCGCGGTGATGTTGGGGAAATCGGAGAGTGCTGAATAGAGCGTTGTTTGTTGTTCGTTGTTCGTTGTTCGCGCCTAACGAACAATCGACAACCGCGAACAACGAACAACGAACAACGAAAATATGGTTAATAGCATACCTCTCGATTATTACCTGTGGCTCTCCGCGATCCTGTTTGGGATAGGCGTGCTCGGAGTGCTCTATCGCAGAAATGGTATCATCATCTTCATGTGCATCGAGTTGATGCTGAATGCCGTGAATCTATTACTGGTAGCTTTCTCCACGTACCTGAATGACCCCGCAGGTCAAGTATTCGTGTTTTTTATAATGGCCGTTGCTGCCGCGGAAGTAGCCGTTGGCTTGGCGATCCTTGTTGTGATGTATCGGGGGACAAGAACGATTGATATTAATATTCTTAACAGGTTGAAATGGTAGCAGCGGCACTCATACCATTATTCCCGCTCCTGGGCTTCCTGCTGATCTCCCTCAACGTGAACAGGCTGTCGAAAGGGCTTGCAGCGACTATTGCATGCGTGATGATATTCCTGTCGTTCCTTGCTTCGATATACGTCTTTACCATTTTGCCCGTCGAAATCAATCTTTTCACCTGGATCAAGGCCGGCTCTTTTACAGGTACGTTTGGATTCCTGGTCGACCCGCTTTCTTCAATCTTTACGCTTGTCATCACAGGTGTCGGTTTCCTCATCCACGTGTACTCGATCGGCTACATGCACGACGACGAAGGTCAAAACCGGTTTTTCTCATACCTCAACCTCTTCGTGTTCTTCATGCTGTTGCTGGTGATGGGTAATAATTACCTGGTCATGTTTATAGGCTGGGAAGGCGTCGGTTTGTGTTCTTACCTGTTGATCGGGTTCTGGTTCAAGAACCAGGAGTACAACAGCGCGGCCAACAAGGCTTTTATTATGAACCGGATCGGCGACCTCGGTATGCTCATCGGTATCATCTTGATCTTCGTAAACTACGATTCGATCGACTATAGGACAGTATTCTTTAACGCCCAGGATATTTCCTCCCCGGCGGTCGGCCTCATTACCATGCTTTTGTTCATAGGCGCGATGGGTAAGAGCGCACAGATACCGTTGTACACCTGGTTGCCCGATGCCATGGCCGGCCCCACTCCTGTGTCGGCCCTGATCCACGCGGCCACGATGGTAACGGCCGGTATTTATATGGTGGCGCGGAACAGCGTGCTCTATATGCAGTCGCCGTTCACCATGGAGGTCGTGATGTTCGTCGGACTCGCAACAGCTATCCTCGCCGCCACAATCGCCATCTCGCAGAACGACATTAAAAAAGTGCTCGCTTACTCCACCGTCAGCCAGCTGGGACTGATCTTCGTTGCCCTGGGACTCGGTGCCTTCACAGCCGGGATATTCCACGTCGTTACCCACGCGTTCTTTAAGGCGCTTTTGTTCCTCGGAGCCGGAAGCATCATTCATGCATTGGGAGGCGAACAGGACCTCAGGAAAATGGGAGGCCTGAAAAAATATCTCCCCATCACATTCTTCACATTCCTGTTCGGTGTCCTCGCAATCTCAGGCATCCCTCCTTTCGCAGGATTCTTTTCGAAGGACGAAATTCTTGCAGCCGCGTTCGCCCATAACAAAGTAGTATGGGCCCTGGCGGTGTTTGCTTCGCTGCTCACGGCATTCTACATGTTCCGTTTGTTCTTCCTGGCATTCTTCGGAAACGAAAGAGCCGGTCAGCATGCGATGAGTCACATCCACGAATCGCCGAGAAGCATTACGATACCGTTAGCCGTGCTCGCGGTGTTAAGTGTCCTCGGTGGTTTTCTCAATGTTCCTTCATCGCTGGGTGGCAATCACATGATGGGGGATTTCCTGGAACCAATTTTCGCAAGCGCACCAATACACGAAATGGATCATTCCACCGAACAAATGCTGATGGGGGTGATCGTCGTCCTCACGATCGTCATGATCGGAATCGCATGGTTCATCTACATTAAAAAATCATCCGTTCCACCCGAGCCGTCGGAGACAACCGGCGTCCAGCGAGTTCTTTCCAATAAATATTACGTCGACGAGATCTACGAGGCTGTCGTCGTCAAACCGCTCTACTTGCTGTCGAAGACGTTCTACAATGTCATCGAGCTTCTGGGCATCGATAATCTGGTGAACGGGCTCGGGAAAGGTGTCGTGTACACCAGCCGCGGACTTCGTTTCCTCCAGGACGGCAGTATAGGTTATTACTTGTTTGTGATGGTAGTCGGTATAATCATAATCCTCAGCCTCTCAATCGTCAACTAGCATGATCACGGTATTCCTTATCATATTCCCGATGTTCATGTTCCTGCTGATGGTCGGCATGAGGCACCGCAGACCCAGGTTGCTCGCACTCATTGGGGCGCTGGTGGAATTCGTCGTCTCGGTCTACGCATGGGTCAACTTCCAGTCAAACTCTGAAGTCCAGTTCGCCTACAACGAACCCTGGCTGAGTGGACTCGGCATGCGTCTCAGCGTTGGCCTGGATGGCATCAGCTTGCCGTTGGTCCTCTTAACGACCACACTCATTCCATTGATCATCCTGTCTTCTTCAGAGAAGAATTTCAGCAGGCCGTCGCTATTCTACGGACTGGTCTTGCTCATGCAGTCTGCACTCGTCGGGGTCTTCACCTCGTTCGATGTCCTGCTGTTCTACGTCTTCTGGGAGCTCGCACTAATTCCGATCTACCTCATCTGTCTTATCTGGGGTAGTGAAAAAGAGGGTAAAGTCACCATCAAATTCTTTATCTATACACTGGCGGGAAGTCTCGTCATGCTTGTGGGAATCATCTACGTATTTATGTCAGTTAAGCCGGGCCTGAACCAGGGTTTCGACATCGATAGTTTTATGGCTTTGGGCCGCAACCTCGACCCGCAAAGACAGGGGCTTATTTTCTGGATGATGTTCGCCGCGTTCGCCATCAAAATGCCGGTGTTTCCTTTCCACACCTGGCAGCCTTCAACATACACGTACGCACCCACGCAGGGAACCATGCTGCTTTCGGGTATCATGCTGAAGATGGGTATCTACGGCGTTATCCGCTGGCTCATACCGTTGGTGCCGCTCGGTGTCGCGGAGTGGGGCAGCACGGCGCTGGTATTGTCGGTGATCGGGGTCGTGTACGCCTCCGTCATCGCGCTGGTTCAAAACAACATGAAGACCCTCGTGGCTTATTCATCAATCGCACACGTCGGACTTATTTCCGCAGGCGTCTTCACACAGAGCGAGATCGGCATACAAGGCGCCATGATACAAATGTTCAGTCACGGCCTGGTTGTTTTCGGTTTGTTCTATGTGATCGATATCATCCAGCAGAAAGCCGGCACGGCCGATCTCAAGGATCTTGGCGGTATACGCAATGTGGCTCCGAAGTTCACCACAGCTTTCGTGGTCATCATGTTGGGCAGCGTCGCGCTTCCGCTCACGAGCGGGTTCGTCGGAGAGTTCTTGCTGATCAATTCACTGGTCCAATATCAAATATGGATCGGCGCCGTCGCCGGTCTGACGATCATCCTTGGTGCCGTGTACATGCTGGTGATGTTCCAGCGGGCAATGTCCGGCGAAGCGAAGGCTGTCACCTTGAAATTTACCGACCTGTCGACCAGGGAAAAAATTGTTCTTTACCCTGTAGTAATCCTCATCATCCTGATCGGCGTTTATCCCGCGCCGCTTCTGTCGATATCGGAACCGGCCGTAAGCGCCCTTGTGAGTTCATTGGTTGAACTAACTTCTTCACTCAAACCATGAATGCACTGTTCATCATAGCAGGGATCGGAGTGCTGACGCTGGTTGCGGAGATCGTCAACCTGAAAAGGTTCCTTACTGCATTCGCCGCACTCGGCCTTATTGCCGCACTGGCGTTCCTTCCTTTGTTCCAAAATCACCAGCAATCGAGTCAAGCTTTCAACAACATGCTGGTGTTCGATGGATCGGCCGTTGCTTTTACCTGGCTCATCGTGATCGTTTCTGTCCTCTGGCTGTGGATGTCTGCGGGATATTTGCGTGAGGGCACGCACCAGACCGACAAGACTTCCCTTGTGATCTTCGTCGTGCTCGGCGCAGTGATCATGTCATCGTTCAATAACATGGCGATGCTCTTCCTTGGCCTGGAGATCCTTTCGTTGTCATTGTATGCGCTGGCCGGCAGCCGCAAAGACAGTCTCAGCTCTATCGAAGCGGCGTTCAAATATTTTCTTATGGGATCCTTCGCTACCGGGTTCCTGCTCTTCGGTATTACACTGGTCTACGGAGCCACGCGGTCATTCGATCTGCAGGAGATATTCGAGGTGATCGGAAACAGCGAAGGAACAATGCCCGGCTACTTCTACGCAGGAATTCTGCTGATGATGGTAGGCCTGGCATTCAAGATCTCCGCCGTACCGTTCCACTTCTGGGCACCGGATGTTTATGAGGGCTCTCCCACCGCCATCACTTCTCTCATGGCAACGGTCGTAAAGATCGCCGCCTTTGCAGCCTTCTGGAGGATCTTCGGATCTACCTTCGCGCTCGCCGGCGGCAACTGGACAAAAGTGATCGTCGGACTTGTGATACTCACGCTCGTCATCCCAAACATCACGGCCATCTACCAGCAAAAGGTGAAGCGGATGCTGGCCTATTCGAGTATCGCACATGTGGGGTACATTCTTCTCGGATTCGTGGGTGCCATGGACTTGCAGTCCGTAAAACCGCTCTTCATCATTCTGTATCTCGGCGCCTATGCCGTCTCCTCACTCGCGGCGTTCTCGGTGCTGATGAAAGTTGAAGCGAACGGCGGGTCGTTCAACGGACTGTATTACCGGAACCCGATGCTCGCCGTTACGATGATCTTCGCGCTGATGTCGATGGCCGGTCTTCCTCCCCTGGCAGGATTTGCGGGTAAGTACCTCGTGTTCATCATGGCCATGCGCGGTTCTCATACTATCCTTGTCCTGCTGGCCGTCGCGACGTCCCTGGTCAGCGTTTATTACTATTTCCGCGTCATCATCGCCATGTTCAACAGGCAGTCGGAAATCACCCCGGTGACCGTATCCCTGGGCGACCGCGCCTTCCACCTGCTGCTCATCGTGCTGATCCTGGGCATCGGACTTTTTCCCTCGATCCCCTTCCTCGCGGGTATAATAGGATTCTAATTTTTTCCTTGTAATTCTCTTTTGAGATTTTACCCAAAAATCCTATTTTCAATCGTTTGTAACCCTAAAATGAGTCATGGGAAAAGTCCGGAACATCCTTGAAGGCAAAGGCAATAATATCTTCTCTGTCGAACCGACCACCATTGTATACGCCGCCATCGAAACCATGGCGCAAAAAAACATCGGCGGTTTGCTGATCTGTGAGAACGGAAAGCTGGTCGGTATTTTTACGGAACGCGACTACGCCCGTAAGCTCATTCTCAAAGGAAAATCGTCGAAGGATACCACCATCGGCGACCTCATGACTAAAAATCCCTTCACGGTATCGCTGGACAGCAGCATCGAAGAATGTATGGAGCTCATGTCGAACCGGCGGATCCGCCACTTACCCGTCGTGGAAAACGGCGAATTGGTCGGTGTGATCTCTATCGGCGACGTGGTGCGGTTCATCATCGAGGAGCAGAAGTCGATCATCGCGCACCTCGAGAGCTACATCGCGGGTCAGTAGTTGAAAGCCTACCGGGCCGCCCTCACTCCTTCCAACGTCATTTCAACCATCACCTTCGAAGGATAGAAGGCGTATAGTAATTTCACCAGGTCTCTGTTCTGCATGTCATTCGCCAGGTCGAAACAGAACTGGAATCCTTCGGGCTTTTCTTTCAACAGGTCCACCACGTTCCAGATCGACCCTGCTTCGCCGGTGTGTTCCAGAAGCTCGGTGATCTTCCGGTCGATATAAGGCGGATCGATGGCCCGTATTCCTTCCACGGAAATCGCACATCGCACTGAAGTCAAATCGTTTTGGATATCGTCTTTGACATGACCGCTCTTCAATAGCTTCTTGGCGATCATCAGGGCATCGTTGCCGGCGACAGGCTTTATGTCGTAAAATTGGTTGGAGTCTTTTTTCGAGGATTCGAATAGAAACTTCAGTACCTCCTGTTCCTTGTTCATGACGGGCTATTCTCCCAAAGATAGCAACCGTTTCACCAGGCTCGACCACTCAAGGCGGGAGATAAGTGATATTTTCTGGGAAATCCCGGGCTTAGCCGTTTCATGGACAATGGCGGTAACGACGTTGTTGTATCGTTTGATCTCGAACAGCTCCACACAATCGTCAGTACCGTTCGATGACTGGGGACGTACTTCGATCGACAAGCTTTCGGCTTTACCTGAAGGTTTTTTGAACGTCACGAGTCTGGACAGCTCCAGGAAATTATCGTCTATTTTAACCAGGTCGTGAGCACGCGCCTTCCTGCTCAGTATCCGGCCGGTGTTGTCAGAAAGCCTGAACATCGCCGACAACCCGTTGCACCATCGGTTCCATTCACTAATGCTGAGCAAACGGCTGGCAGCTGCCTTGAATAATTGTTTTGCTTCGTTGATGGAGGCCGCAGTAACACTGTGTTCCGCCGCCGGGGTAGATATTGTAGCTGAATTCATCTATATGAACTGTATAAAAAGTCTAAAGAGGCCACATCAGTTAGATGCGGCCTCTTAAGTCAATCCCCCTCCTTCCGCTGGTATTATCCGGCTCAAGTTCAAAGGATGTCTCTCAGATGCTACTCAGAAACCTTTTGGAGTCATCGTAAGCAACACTCCCTAAGCGATCGACGATTACCGTTACGTAAATATCGTGCCAGCTATACAGTACCGCCTCACACTTCGTTTCAACACACTTCAATTGTAGATTTTTGTTGACATCGTGGAATTACATGAAGCGAATTCCACAGAACGCGATGCATGTCAGTGGTGGGATGCAGACATATTTGCATGTGGCGAGATTATTGATCGGGTTCATTCAAATAACTGTGTTATGAAACTTGCATTAAATAAATACAGGACCTGGATTGGCGAAATCTACGGCACTTATATCACACTAGGGCTTATCATATTCTTCCTTGCCTGCTATTGGCTTGGATTGGTGCACGTTCGTGAACTCAGGTTATTAAATTTTCCGATCATGGTTGCCGGGATCTATTTTGCATTAGATCAGTGGAGGAGGACTCACGGGAACCTGAGCTATTGGAGAGCCCTGACGCTAGGCACATACACCGCTGCCATCGGGGCATTGACATTTGCGACTTTCCTTTTTATACTCTTCTCAGTCGATCACAACCTGTACGTCCGGGTCGTCAAAGAGGAGCCGCTGGGTGAGTACATGAATCTGTTCATCGCTACATCGGCTGTCGCCCTCGAAGGGATCTTCTCCGGTATCATGGCCACTTACATCATCTGCAATTTCATCGAGACCGACAAAGAATAACGCTTATCTTTCACCTCATGAACGAGGTGGAGTTAGTAGGCGTAAGCCATTCCTACAACGGCAGTCCTGCCCTGGACAATATTTCCATCGGCTTCAGGAGAGAAAAGATCACCGTTGTGATCGGACGGAGTGGCATGGGCAAGTCGACGCTGTTGAAATCCATCAACGGGCTTGTGAGGCCGCACTCCGGTAAGATCCTCGTCTCCAGTCAGCCATTGGATTACACCAACATCGCTCCGCAGCGACGGATGATCGGATATGTCGTGCAGGGCAACGGACTCTTTCCTCACCTCACTGTCGCCGAGAATATTTCGCTGCCGTCGGTCATCGCAGGAGAAAAAGACCACTCTAAACCGGTCGGTCGCACGTCAGACCTGCTTTATCTCACCAGGTTAAACGAGACCTACGCGAACAAATACCCCTGGGAGCTCTCGGGCGGTGAGCAACAGCGTGTCGCTTTGTGTAGAGCGCTGTTTCTCAACCCGCCGGTGATGCTCATGGACGAGCCCTTCGGAGCGCTCGATCCCATGACCCGCCGCAGTATCAATAACACGATCCTCGAGTTCCAGAAAATAAAACCCCTCACGATGATCATTGTCACCCACGATATGGCGGAGGCACGGCGGTTGGCCGACGACCTGTTGGTGCTGGAAATGGGCAGAGTCGTTCAGTTCGGCAGCAAGGAAAACGTCATTCACTCTCCCGCCGATCCAATCGTCCGGGGACTACTGGAAGCAAGCATTAATTGAAGACTTTAGCCCTGATATTCTCCCTGAGCGCAACGGTTGTCTTTGCACAACAGCCTGTTCGTGTCGGCGCCAAACATTTTACAGAGGGATATATCCTTAGTGAGATCATCGCTCAAGTATTGGAATCGAAGGGAATTGCCGTAACTCGAGTGTATAATCTCGGGGGAACATTGGTATGTTTCGAAGCCCTGAAGAACGGAGAGATCGACATCTACCCGGAATACACAGGAACCATCTCACAGGAAATACTTAAGCTTGAAAACAACCCTGCGCCCGAACAGCTCCACGGTATTCTTCAGGCTAAATACGGTTTGGAGATCGGCAGGTCTTTTGGATTCAACAATACCTACGCCCTTGTGGTTACAACCAGGATCGCAACTTCGCACGGTCTCAAAGTCATCTCCGATCTGATAAAATTTCCGGATCTGACCGTCGGCCTCAGTTACGAATTTTTGAAACGTCAGGATGGCTGGGACCGTCTTGCGAAAGTTTATACCCTGCCTCATAAACCTACCGGCCTGGAGCATGGCCTCGCCTACCAGGCATTGCTTCAAAATGAGATCGCTGTGACCGACGCATATTCAACCGACGCAGAGATCTCATCGAACTCCCTGACAGTCTTACAGGATGACAAGAATTTCTTTCCCTCTTACGAACCAGTCCCGATCTACAGGCCTAACCCGGATATTAAAAAAGCACTGGGTGAAACGGATCTGTCAATCACAGAAGAGGAAATGAGCGCGTTGAACGCGCTGGCCGTCTACAAAAAAATACCCTTTGACCAAATTGCCCGGCACTTTCTAGTTACGAAAGGTCTCATCCATAAGAACAAGGCATCATCCAATACATCTTTTAACTACCGTGAGCTCGCATCGAAAACCCTGCAACATCTTTTCCTGACCTTCACCGCACTTGTCCTCGCGATAGCTTTCGCGCTGCCATTGGGTATTTTATTGTATTGGAATCCCCGCGGTGCCAATATCACTCTCTACATCGCCGGACTTCTTCAAACCATCCCGTCGATCGCGATGCTGGCCATTATGATACCGGTATTCGGGATTGGAGCCCTGCCGGCTATCGTTGCACTGTTCCTTTACGCGATCCTTCCTATACTCCGGAACACAGTCAGCGGCCTGAGAAATGTAGACCCCTTGTTGAAAGAGATCGCGGCGAGCCTGGGCATGTCGCGCGGTCAGTCATTGCGTTATGTTGAGTTTCCTTTGGCACTCTCCCCGGTGCTCACCGGTATTCGCATTGCTGCCGTGATCAACGTCGGGACGGCGACACTCGCTGCCTTCATTGGCGCCGGGGGACTAGGCGAATACATCGTCACGGGGCTGGCATTGAACAACACATCGATGATACTCACCGGGGCTGTTCCGGCAGCGCTACTGGCATTGGTGATCGAGTTGACGTTCGAAGTGATCGAGCGAAGGGCCGTACCTGCTCACCTTCGAAAAAATTCGTAGGTCAGACACGCGACAGAGTCGCGCGTCAAATCCAAAGCCAAATTCTAAGATATCTTTTTCTGTTCTGATTCGTACTTCATCTTCCGTTCGTACTTACAGGCGACTTTCAGCTGTTCGGTATCCGTAATGGCTTCGTGCAAAACCTTGATGCCGCCGGTCTCGATGTCATACACCCACCCGTTCAGCCTCGGGGCGGAGCCCTTCGCCCATGCTTCGCGGATGATGCGGGTCTTGCCGAGATTGTTGATCTGCTCTAATACATTCAACTCGACCAATCTCCTCGCCTTCGACCGTTCATCGGGCTGGAGGTCCATCTCCCACGAATAATATTGATGTGCGCTCTTGATGTGGGCCAGCCAGTTGTCGATCAATCCAAGCTGGTCGCCCTTCATGGCGGCATTCACGCCACCACAACCATAATGACCGCAAACAATGACGTCCTGGACCTTCAGCACTTCGACGGCATACTGGAGCACACTGAGGAAGTTCAGATCGTACTCCACCACCAGGTTGGCGATGTTCCGGTGAACGAACAGGTCGCCAATGCCGGTCTGTGTGATCTCGTTGGGATCGATGCGGCTATCGGAACAACCAACCCATAAAAAACGAGGGTGTTGTCCCTGGGCGCTGTCTTTGAATACCGAACTGTTTTCTTTGAGCTTCGTGGCGACGAATTTTTTGTTGCCTTCGAGGAGTTTTTCGATTGTGATGTCCATAGGTTTTATTGCTCACGGAATGCACGGAAAACACGGAAAAATGCAAGAGTTTTCAATGCGGCGCAGAGCTATTTTGATAGCGCTTCCGTGTTTTCCGTGCATTCCGTGAGAAATTGCATTCTTAGTTTTCCGCTAAATATTCATGCACAAACTTTATCGCCATTGCCCCTTCCCCCACCGCCGACGCTACCCGGTTCATCGCCCCGGACCGTACGTCGCCGGCTGCGAAGATCCCAGGACTACAGGTTTCGAGTAAATACGGCTCCCGTTTCAGCTTCCACGATTTTCTGAATGAGTCGTATTTAAGCAAGTCCCTGCCTGTCTCGATAAATCCTTTGTCGTCTTTGATCACATTGAGCTTGATCCAGTCTGTCACTGGCTTTGCGCCGATGAAGATGAACAGCGCCGCCGCTTTCGCCTGTCTCCGTTCCTTTGTGTTGATATCTTCGAGACACAGCTCTTCGAGCTTGTCAGTGCCGTATACCTTTCCCACCACGGTCTCGCCCAGCACTTCGATGTTGCTGGTTCCCTTGATCTGGTCGATCAGGTATTGTGACATCGTCGACGACAGGTCTTTCCTACGGATCACGATGAAGACCTTCTGTGCGTGGTTCGACAGGTACATCGCCGACTGCCCGGCCGAGTTTCCGCCGCCCACGATATACACATCCTGGTTTTTGCAGGCATGTGCCTCCGTGGTTGATGCTCCGTAGTAAACTCCCGCCCCCGTAAACTTATCGACGTCCTCCGCCTCCAGCGCACGGTAATCGACACCGGTGGTAATGATCACACTGCGGGCGTTGAGAACACTGCCGTCCCTTAACATGATGATCTTATAATTATCTTTTATGGAAATGTCAGTTACCTCCTGCGGGGAAAGGAACTCTACGCCGAACCTCGACGCCTGCGACAGCGCCCTTCTTGAAAGGTCCGCACCGCTAAGTCCGTTCGGGAAACCGAGATAGTTCTCGATACGCGAGCTCGTTCCGGCTTGCCCACCGGGTGCGCGTCGCTCGATCATCACGGTATTCAATCCTTCCGATCCGCCATACACGGCTGCGGCAAGTCCCGAAGGGCCCGCACCGATGATCGCCACGTCGTACATCGTACGTTTGGCCTGGCTGTTCATCCCCGCCCGTTCACCAACTTCCTGGATACTGGGGCTCAGCAAAAATGAACCGTCTTCGAAGAAAACAGCAGGCAACTGTTTTGTGTCTATGTTGTTGAGCGCAAGCAGCTCCTTCGCCGTTTCGTCCGCGAGTACGTCGAGCCACTGGTAGGGAATGAGATTACCAGAAAGAAAATCTTTTATCTGGTGCGACTTCGGAGACCATTGATATCCTGCGATGCGGATGCCGTGAAACAACGGGATGTGGCTGCTCTGCCATTCTTCCAAAAGATCGGTAATGGGTGGCAGCAGCTTTTCCTCCGGCGGATCCCACGGTTTCATGAGATAATAATCGAGCTGGACGTCGTTGATCGCACGAATGGCCGCTTCCGTGTCGGAGTAAGCTGTGAGCAGCACTCTTTTCGCGTTGGGATAAATGACCCTCGCTTTCTGCAGGAACTCCACTCCCAACATGTCGGGCATGCGCTGATCGGAAAGGAAAAGCGCTACCACTTCTCCTTTGTTCTTCAGGTCGGTCAGCAAACCAAGGACTTCGTTTGCCGAGGCAGAGCTCACGATGCGATAATCTTTTCCGTAAGCATTACGGATGTCGCGAACGACCGCGCGCAGCACCTGTTCATCGTCGTCTACAATTAATAGTATAGGTTTCTTCATTCAGCGCTGTCTTCAGTTTGTGGGGAAACAAACTTTGAATGTGGTGTTCCCCGGTTCCGATGTCACTTCCACTTTTCCGTTGTGCTGGTTCACGATATGCCGTACGACGTCCAGTCCCAGGCCGGTACCCTTCCCGATAGCTTTAGTCGTGAAAAAGGCATCGAATATTTTATCCAGGATCTCTTTGGCAATCCCCGGGCCATTGTCGATGATCGATACCACAGTGAATTCCCGGTCTCTTTCCGTTTTGATCACGAGCTTGCTGTTTGGCCGGCCTTCCATCGCATCGATGGCATTGTCGATCAGGTTGGTCCATACCTGGTTCATTTCGCTGACAAGAATGTTGGCTTCAGGCGGGTCGTGTCTGAAATCCTCGACCACTTTTATGCCCGACTTCTTCAACTTATGATTGAGCATTGTCAGTGTATTGCGGATACCGGTATGGATATCGGTCTTTTGTTTTTCAGGCGCCTGATCCATATGCGTGTATCCCTTCACCGATGTCACCAGGGTGTTGATGCGCTTCGACGCTTCTTCAATCTCACCCACCAGCTTCTCTGTCGAAATCACCTGGTGTACCCAGCCGATCACGGCAACGTTGTCTTCCGGTCTCAGCCACGATTTCAGTTCTTCGAAGTCCTTCGTCGTAAATCCAAACTCGGCGAACGTTTCGGTCATCTGCCAGGGATCGGTCACTTCATGTTTCTCGAGCCATTCATTCAACTGTTCCTCCAGCTCTGTTCGTTCCAGCAGTGATAATGGTTTCTTGCCGTGCCCGTCCATTTTGGAAAACACCAGGGTGTTCACTTTATCGACAACAGAATCGTCGGTGCGTATCTTGAGAACAAGTTTGAATTGTTTCGGTGCTGCCGACATTCGTTTCTTCAGTTCCTGTGCGCTTCGCACGATCGCAGCAGAGGGATTATTGAGCTCGTGAGCAAGTCCGGCCGAGAGCTTTCCCAGCGCCATCATCTTATCGTTCTGCTGCGTGACCCTGGTGAAATCACGAACCCGGTCGGTCATGTTGTGAACCAATGCCTCGGTCACCTCATGGCAATTACTGATCATTTCAGGGAAAAGATCACGGTGCAGAAAGTATAGCTCCAGGCTGCCGACGGCAAAGCCTTCTCCGGCAGCCGCTTTCATTCGCGAGTACGGAAGGCGACCGAGAATTTCAAGGTGTTCGTAAGTACCAAGGTCCCGGCGATTGCCATTCTGCAACATGTAGATGGTGAGTCCGCCGTTCAATACGACCTGGAAGCCATCGATCTGGTCGCCGGGTGCGAAGACGCGGTCACCATCGTTGTAGGATCGGATCTCGCCCTTATCGACCAACCACATCAACTGATTTTCCGGTACTGCTTTGAATTCAGGTACCGATTTGAGCTCAGCAAGCAGATCTTTGGTCATCCTGTAAATTAAGCATTTAATGGTTTCCGGTTCCGGTACGCAAACTTCGTGATCATCACAAACATTACCGGCACTACGAATATCGCCAGCGAGCTTGCAGCCACCATTCCACCGACCACGGTCCATCCTATTGTCTTGCGGGCTTCCGCTCCGGCGCCTACGGCGAACGCGAGCGGCAATACACCGAAGATGAACGCGAGCGAGGTCATGATGATGGGTCTCAGGCGAAGTTGTACCGCTTCGAGTGTCGCCGCGACGACCTCCATTCCGCGGTCAACGCGTTCCTTGGCAAACTCAACGATCAGGATCGCGTTCTTGGCCGCGAGACCAATGAGCGTGATCAAGCCGATCTGTGCATAGATATTGTTCGTGAGGTTCGGTAACAGTGTCAACGTAAGGATCGAGCCAAAGGCGCCGATCGGCACTGCGAGCAATACTGAAAAAGGAACCGACCAGCTTTCATACAATGCGGCCAGGAACAAGAACACGAACACGATCGATATGGCGAAGATAAGTCCGGTTGCGTTGCCTGCTTTGATCTCTTCACGGCTCATAGCAGAGAAGTCGTAGCTGTAACCCGCGGGCAGCACTTGCGCGGCAACTTCCTCGAGTGCTTCGATGGCTTCGCCGCTGCTGTAACCGGGTTTCGCTGTGCCGTTGATCTCGGCAGAACGGAACAGGTTGTAGTGCGATACAACAGCAGGCGTCTCGATGACCGTCGAGGTGATCAGTGCACTGAGGGGCACCATGTTCCCTTGCGAATTCCTGACGCGATACTGACCGATATCATCCACGCTCCTGCGGTACAGCGTGTCGGCTTGCGCTACAACGCGGAAGTTCCGGCCGTACAGATTGAAGTCGTTCACATAACTACTGCCAAGCAGCGTAGCCAATGTGCTATACGCTTCGGCTACGTTAACACCGAGCCTTTTCGCCTTCTCTTTATCAACATCTACCCGGTAACTCGGTGTTCGGCTATTGAAAAATGAAAACGCAGCACCGATCTCAGGTCTTTGGTTGACGGCTGCGAGGAACTTACGCATCACCTGCTCAAATGTTTTGACGTCATCCGTACTGGTAGTCTGCAGGAGTTCGAAAGTAAAACCCGATGACTGCCCAAGACCGGGAATAGCAGGCGGCGATATCACGCGAATTGTTGCCTCCTTGATGTCGGCAGTTCGTCGTTGTATTTCCTGGATGACGTGGGGCACATCTTCGGTCTTCAAATCACGATCGTCCCAGTGCTTCAGGTTCACGAATACAGTACCAGTATTCGACTTGGTCGAGAACGTAAAGAAATTCAACCCGGCCAGTCCACCTGCTGCGCGGACGGCGTTCATCGAACCGATGCGCTCCGTAAGCTCGAGCATCATAGCGATGTTGCGGGTAGTGGAAGTACCTTCCGCCATTTCGTAGGCTACCATCACGCGTTTCTCGTCTTCAACCGGTAAGAAACCCGTGGGTTTTGCACTGAACAGGAAGTATAACCCCGCAAACAAACACACCATCATTACCACCACGTACTTCGAACCCTTGATCCACTTGCCGACCGCGTTGGTGTATCCGTTTGTGACACGCCCGAACCAGCGATTGAACCCGTCGAAGATCCGGTCAACAAAGTTCTTTTTACGGTTAGGGTCCGTCGGCTTGAGTAACAACATCGAAAGTGCCGGCGTAAGCGACAACGCGACGAACGCGGAGATCATCACCGAGACGGCTATGGTGATCGCAAATTGCTGATATAGTTTACCCACGATACCCGGTACGAAACCCACGGGTACGAACACTGCGGCCAGTATGAGCGCAATAGCAATTACCGGCGCCGATATGTCTTTCATCGCTTTGATCGTAGCGTCCTTCGGCGAAAGCTTATCATGATCCATATTGTGCTGGATCGCCTCTACAACCACGATGGCATCGTCTACAACAATACCGATAGCAAGTACGAATGCAAACATGGTGAGTGTATTGATCGTAAATCCGAATGGTATGAAGAATATAAATGTACCGATCAACGAGACCGGTATCGCCAAAACCGGTATCAATGTCGCCCTCCAGTTCTGTAAGAAAAGGAACACCACTATAATCACAAGTACGAGGGCTTCAACCAATGTTATTACCACTTCTTTGATCGACGTTGTGATCACCGACGTGGTTTCCACCGGAACGATATAATCAACATCCTTCGGGAAGCCCTTTTTCATCTCATCGAGCGCCTTCATGACACCTCCATACGTTTCGATGGAGTTCGCGCCCGGTGCGAGATAAAGCAACATGAACGCCGACCGGCGGCCGAGTGCATACGGGTTGTTGCCATAATTGAACCTCGAGAGCTCCACCCTGGCCACGTCTTTCAAATACAGCATGTTGCCCTGCGCTGGATTCGTACGGATAATGATGTTCTCGAAGTCTTCCTTCCGGTTGATCCGGCTGTTCGTCAGCACGTTGTACTCGAACGCCTGCACACTGGTTTGCGGATATCCGCCAACCGACCCGGCTGCAACCTGCAGATTCTGTTCCGCCAGCGCGGCAAGTACCTCTTGTGAAGTAACTCCCATGCTCGTGAGCTTATCCGGATTCAACCAGATACGCATACCGAACTCGTCGCCCACCATGAAGATATCTCCCACTCCTTTTACACGCAGGAGCGGATCCTTCATGTAGATGTTCGCGAAGTTTCCCAGGAACGTCCCGTCGTGCGTTCCGTTCGGCGACACGATGGCCAGCGCCAGGAAGATCGACGGATTACGTTTTCTAACCGTGAGCCCGAGTCTTCTCACCACCTCCGGCAGCGACGGCTCGGCGACACTCACCCGGTTCTGCACGTCCAGCGTAGCAATGTTGATGTCGGTACCGATCTCGAAGGTCACCGTTACGGCACTCTGGCCGCTGGCCGTGCTGTTGCTCGACATGTAAGCCATGCCCGGCGTTCCATTCACCTGCGTTTCTATCGCAGTAGTGGTAGTCTGTTCCACGGTCTGCGCATCGGCGCCAATGTAGTTGCCCTGGATCTGCACGGTAGGCGGCGTGATGTCGGGATATTGGGCGACCGGCAGGGTGCTCATGGCAATTAAGCCTACCAGGACGATTATTACTGAGATTACAATCGAGGTGACTGGTCGCTTGATAAATACGTCGGATATCATAAAATTCGTTGTTCGTTGTTCGTTGTCGTGGCTACGGCGATTACTTTTTGGGTTCTGCGATAGCTACTGTTGATCCCTCCCTCAGATTTTGGACGCCTTCTACGGCGATCTTGTCTCCTTCAGCGAGGCCTTCGCGAACGATGACGTTGCGGCCGACCTGTTTGCCCAAGGTTATTTTTTTCTGAGTGGCCTTATCGCCATCCAAGGCGTACACGAAGAACTCGCCGAGCATTTCTGTGACCGCTTTATACGGGATCACGATCGCTTTTTCATTCAGCGGCGATCGTACTTTGACTTTGGCGCTCATTCCCGGCCGGAGCACGAGCTCTTTATTGGGGAAAGTCAGTCGCGCACGAATACTTCCCGTCTGAGAGTCGACCGCGCGGTCGATCACAGCGATCTGCCCGATGCCGGTGTAGTCCTGGTCGCCTATTGCCAGGTGAAAAGTGGAGTCTTTCACACTGCCTTTCTGCAGGTTCGAAAACCTCAGTATTTCTTTCTGGTCAACATTGATATCTGCAGCGATGGGATCGTCGGCGGAAATGGTATTCAATACCGTCTGACCCGCACTGACCGCCGTGCCGAGCCTCACGTTCGAAATGCCGATCCTTCCTTCGAAGGGAGCTATGATGGTGCTGTAACGTACGTTGGTCTGAACATTCTGAACCGTCGCTTTCGAAGCCTCAACCTGCTTCACAGCTGCAGTGTAAGTTGCCTCCGCGTAGTCGACCTGTTGTTTGGCAATCGCGTCGTTCTTCGCCAGCTCACGGTATCGCTCGACGTCCTTCTTCGCACGTTCGAGGTTTGCCTCCTGTACCTGAAGGTTTGCTACAGCCTGTTGGTAGGTTGCCTCGGACGATTGCGGATCGATCGAGTACAGCTTCTGCCCTTTCGAGACCTTGCTGCCCTCCTGGAAGTGAATGCCCGTAATATATCCATTCACCTGTGTCCGAAGCTCGACCTCGTTGATCGAACGGAGCACTGCGGGGTATTCGTCGAAGTAATTTGCCTGCACCGATTTTACATCATACACGGTGATCTGAACCGGAGGAGGTGTAGGAGGACCACCGGCGGCGCCTGCTTGCCCTTTACCGCCACAACCGGCGAGCGTAAGGATGAGACTGAGGAGAAGGAAGAGTTTTGTAATTAAATTGGCCATGTCGTTAGTCGTTATTCGTTATTCGTTATTCGCCGTTTATTGGTCAGCGGGTATTGGTGTTGGTTATTGGTTATTTGTCTCACCTTTTGCTCTTAGCACATCCATCTTGCTGGCAAGTACCGAGTACAATGCATTGAAGTAATTAATCCGTGCCGTTCGCAGATCCGTCTCCGCAACAGTCACATCCAGATATGCTCGCACACCGCTGTTGTATTGTAGCTGGATGACATCGTAGACTTCTTTGGCAAGGGTCACGTTCTCTTTCAGTGCGAGGTAGGTCGCAAGGCTGCTCTTGTAGGCAGCGACAGCGCGCGTGTACTCGGTATCGAGATTGCTCTTCAGCTTGACAAGCTCCCAGTCAATTCTTTTCAGCGCGTATTTCTGTTCCTGTACTTTCAGGTTTCGTTTGTTGCCCTGAAAGATCGGGAGCGCGAAAGTTATGCCGCCGAAAGCATAAGGGTACTTCGTCCCATACAGCTCACTGAAAGTATTATTCTGAAAATTGTGGATGTACGAACCGAACAGGTTGATGGTCGGTACGTATCCCCAATAGCTGTATTTCACATTCGAGTTCTGCAGCTCACGCCCGACATACAGGATACGGTAGTCAACGTTACTGTCGTAGTTCAGATTCTCGGTGGTATCGAGGCCTATCTCGTTCTCCATCTGAAGGGAGTCGAAGCTGATGCTCATGTCGTCACTGACCGGGTAGCCGATCTGCGCTTTCAGGAATTCCTCTTTGTACTTCCGGGCTTCGCGAAAGCTTGTAAGTGAAGCGTTGGCGTTACTGAGCAGTATCTGGGCGCGTTTGTAGTCGGTCTTGTCGGTGACACCGGCATTGTACCTGCTTTGAGCGTCCTGGAAGCTTCGCTTCAACCGGACGATGTCCTCCTCGCCGATCCTGATCTGTTGGGTCGTCGCAAGAAGATCATAAAACGCCTTGGTCACATTCACCACCAGGTCGAGACGTGTTCTGCCTTCGGCTTGCGCTACTTGTGTCCTGATGTTCGAAGCAGTCTGGCTGGCAAGTGCCACGTCGCGGTTGAAGAGATTCTGCGTGGCGTTCAGCTGTGCCGAGGAGATGTTGTTCGCTCCGAACTTGATCACATTTCCGCCGATCACACTTTGCTGCAGAATGAAGTTGCGCTGGTAGTTGTATAGAAAATTGATTTGCGGCAGCCAGTCGGCCAATTTCCCGGCAATCACCTTGTCGGCGATCTTTCGATCGAGTTGCGCCTGGCGCAACGCGGGTTGATGCTCGAGCGCATATTGCACGACCCGGTCCAGCGAGGCTTCGCGAAGCAGGCTGTCGGCAGGCTGATCCTGTGCCGTCAGAGAAAACGCAAAAGCAACACCACATAAAGTCAACAGCCCACGGCGCGCCTTAGTAAGTCCATGGATAAAAATACTCATCATGATAAAATCGATTTTAGTTCAGGAGTTAGTTCCACCTCGGGCATTTCCTGGTTGAAGATGGCGCGGTAGATTATTTTCTTTCTGTCTTGCAAAAACTTGCGGTAAGTCTGGTCGGTCATACCGTGTATCGATTTAAGGATCGATTTGGCCAGCAACGGATAGTTACACATGGCCGACAGGTTTACCATAAAGTGTTCGGCGGGCATGGGGCCGATCCCGCCCTTCCTGATCTCCCGGGCAAGATCGTCCCGGATCAGGTCGACGGTCTTCGCTTTGCCCGGAGAACAAAGCTGGTCCACCCTTTTGGGGGAGCGTGCCGTCTCGGAGATGATGAAATTCTCCAGGTAAGGGTAGGTCAATCCCTGGTCGACGATTGTGTCGATGTACACGGCGATCTTCTCACGAAAGGAAAGATCCGACGTAAATATCGCCAGCACACGTTTGCGCTTCCTGCTCACCACCTCTTCCAGGATCATGTCCATCAATTGCTCCCGCGAGCGGAAATAATAGTGGATGAGCGCCCGGTTGACTTTCGCTTCGTCGGCGATTTCCTGGGTGGTCGCATCCAGGAACCCTTTCTGGAAGAAAAGCACCTTTGCCTTTTCCTTGATCAGCTCTTCGGTGGCATGGTCTTTTACCATTGTCATTTTTGTTTAACAAAATTGTTAAACGTGACTGACGTGGGTTAAGGTTCCAGGGTTGTGTTAATTTTTCTTGAATTTTAATGCGTGACAAACGGTCGTTCGTACCGCACAAACGGTTAGTCGATCAGTCCAAGGCTTTTCATCAGGAAAGTAGCGTTCGTGGACGCGGAAACACCTCTCCTCAGCTTGTAATCAAAGTACAGCTCCGGCCCGCGAAGCTCACTTTCAAAACAATAATTTGAAAAATGTTGCGGAAATTCGGCTTCCAGCTTCCCGATCACAAGATCGTGCGTTGCAAGTATAGCAAGACAATCCCGATCCTTCAACTTTCTGAAGAAAGCCAGCGTCCCCATCCGTTTGTCGTCGGAATTCGTGCCGCGAAGGATCTCATCAAGAAGTACGATATACGGTTCACCCGTACTCAACAGGCTCACGATGTGCTCCAACCGGATCAGCTCGGCCCGGAAATACGATGCATGTTCTTCTAAAGAATCGGTGATACGTATACACGATGCTATCGACATCACCGAACATCGAAACTCACGGGCGCACACGGGCAATCCATTCATAGCGAGCACGAGGTTCAAGCCGACAGCCCGGATGAAAGTACTTTTCCCGGCCATGTTTGACCCGGTGACGATATGCGCCTTCGAACCAACGCCGATCTCGTAATCGTTCTTCACCGAAACATCCATCGGCAGCAGCGGATGTCCCATGTCATGGGCCTTGATAAACGATGGCCCGGCGACGACAGCCGCATCGGTAAAACCGGGATGATTGAAGCGGTAGTTGGCTAGACTCGATAGCATGTCGAGGTTCGCCAGCGCGATGATCCAACCGTCGACGTGATCCTTATGTTTCAATCTCCACCGTTCGATCGCATCGATATTCCAGATGTCGAACAGGAAGAGTCCGTTCATCAGCGGCCCGACGAGTCCGTTCAATCTTTGCTCGGCGCGGTTTGACAATTGTGAAAGCTCCAGGAATGCCGTATGGGCTTCGCCGATCTTCTCATGATGTTCATTACAAAGAGGCGAGGTGAAGCTGCGTTTCGATACGAGAAGGAACAGATCGGCAAACTTCCGAAACAACTTTGTCCGAAAGCCGAAGGAGGAGAAGTATTTTTTTATTTCTTTTTCAAGCATTCCCCGGATTGCGAGGTTGAATGTAAGCCATCCGAAAAAATAAAATGGATAAAATGCCTGCACGTAGAACATCCACGCAATGAATGACACGGAGAGCAATGATATTCCCCGCGCGATCCATATCCACGAGCTGCGTGTTGCATAAAACTCGGGTTGATCGATCCATTGGCGCAACGATGGCATGTCGGCCGGTGTTTCGCCCGCCATGGTTCCAATAACATGAAGCCGCTGCCGCCACTCTACATCTTCGGCCAGCTCGATGGTCGCGGCCTTCTGGCGTTCGATAACTGAAAGGTCTTTGGGAAGGGCCAGAAGCGCGTCGGCGACCAGGCCTTTTCCCTCCCATGTGCCGGCGCGATCGACCGCCTGGAACAGCGAGCCTTTTCCGAATATGTCGAGGTCCACGGCATAGATGTGCCCGGTAGCACCGGTTATATCGCCATGAGGAAAGATAGACTTGTCGCCTTTGGCGAACTCGAGCTCATTCGAATTGAGGGTTAAGATCGCATGACAGATCTCCGCTTCCTTCGATTCGATCGCATACAGTTTTACCTGGACACCGAATGCGATCACTAAAGCCACCGTAGCCCATAGGATCCCGTAGGTGTATATGATCGCGAGGGCGACGGACCCCACGATAGCAAGGAAGAGGATGACCCGTATGTTCGATATCTGACGGAGCTTTTTGTCGATAACAGACTGTTGCTCACGAAGCTTTTCGACACGCTGGGTGTAATATAGGATCCGGTCGGACATGGCGTAAAAATATGAAAACGAACTTTGTGGATAACTTTTATTCGAGTCAAGAACTTATTAAACTGACATTACTGTTTGAAGTGACACCTAAAAAATACTCCCTATAATGGAACAATCCCGCATATTGGTCGACATGGCGCTGAAAGCCTGGTACCAACAGGTCAGTCGTGCCGAAAAATTCTTCGACGCACAAAGTGACGAAGGTCTGGAAAAAGAAGTCGCGCCGGGCCGCAACCGGATTGCTTACCTGTACGCCCACCTTACCGCATCGAACGACGGTATGATGACACTTTTCGGCTTCGGACCGAGGTTGTATCCATCCTTCGAAGACATTTTTAGTAAAAACCCGGACAGGGCTTTGCCCCACCCGCCCGCTTCAGAGATCCGCAAAGCATGGAAGGAAACACACCAGGCACTGGCGAAGGGCTTCGAAAAACTGTCGGTGAATGACTGGCTGGATAAACACACCGCCATGACTGCTGAAGATCTCGCCAAAGAGCCGACAAGAAACAAATTGAGTGTTCTCATCAGCCGTACAAACCACATCGCCTATCATATGGGACAGCTGGTGCTTGTGAAAGGTTCCTAGCTCCCGAGATAGTATTCTCGTCTTCGTTTCGGATCAATCGCTATTTTTGGGACAATATTCACCCATGTCCCGGATTCTCCCCCTAATCGAAGGACAAATCGTACATCGTACTTCGTAAATCGTACATTTTATACCCGCTACTTCTCCTCTAACAGGGTTCTCAAAAACATCAGTCCTTCCGAAGCAAAACCGTCCTGGCTTTCGGCGAGGTTTCTCCAGATACAGACTGCTCCGGCGAGTTCTTTGATCTCCGGGGTGAAGCTCTCGATGGAAACCGCTCCCTTGTAGTTGACCTTCGTAAGGCCGGCCTTCAATGACTGCCACGGTGTTTGACCCGTACCCGGCGTACCCCGGTAGTTTTCGGAAACCTGGACGTGTATCAACTTGTCGCCTGCGGTGACGATCGCCTTCTCGAAGTCACGTTCCTCAATCGACATGTGAAAGCCATCGAGCAGGACCTTGGCGGCGGGATGATTAATGTCGGCGATCAGCCGCATGACATCATCGGCAGTGTTGACCAGGTCGGACTCGAAGCGGTTCAATGGTTCGAGGGCTATCTCGAGTCCCCGTTCCAGTGCCAGTTGAGAAACTTTATACAGGTTTTTTACGGCACGATCCCACTCGATCTTCCTTTGTTCGCCTGAAACCATTCGTGCTTTACCAACGGCGGAGTACATCGGGCCGGCAACAAACTTCGCGTCCCAGGCTTGACAGAGCTCGAAGCACTGCATGATGTAGTCGAGACAGTTCTTGTGAACGGAGGGGTCATCGTGGGTGAGATCGCGTGACGGACCAAACGCGCCACAGACGATGGGCTTGAGTCCGTGCGCTTCAAGAGCGGACCGTACTTTTTTCGCATCGATCAACTCCGGATATTCGACCGGAATCTCGACGGCGTCGAAACCCATGGATCTTATTTTGGGGAACAGGTCTGTGGACCCGGTGTTAAACGGGGAAGTCCAGAGCCAGGTGCTGACGGCAAATGTAATGTCGGTTTTACCGGTCTGTTGATGTGGTCCAGTGCTCATAGATTTGTTGATCTCAATTTCTGCAAACTTCCTAAGAGTTCCCCGCCCCCTGCCCAGAATGGGACTCATTTTTCTTTTTATGCTTGTTTTCCTCGCGTTTGCGCATGGCGCTCTCCCATATCAGATACCTCGTTACCGCAACCATGATAAATACGCTGGCGATAATTAGAAACCATTCTGAGGCTGGCATGTCTTGTATTTTGTCCATAGTTGATAATGTTTATTAGTTCGATAAGTCCTTATTAACAACATAATTCAGTCTGACAGAAAATAGGAGAAGGATATAAACAGTCCCCGCGAAGTGTGTGTGGATATCAGTTAGGTGCGCGGCCCCATTCAGACACAGGCTCAAGAAAACGATCAACAAGATTGAAACGAAAAGTATGCACATTTTTTTGTTGTCCTTAATATCCGATCTGACCACATTCAAATTCGAGACATTCAAAGTCAAACCGGCGAAAATCAAATCACTTATTTTTATGTAATCTTCAAGCCTGTCTGATGGGACATCCGATATCCAAGTCATCAAAATCGTTGTAAACACCGGCAAGAACGAAGGGCAAACCGTAAAGTATAACCACAATTTGTCGCGACCATCGCCGGATAAAAATCTTTTCAGCCTGACCATAGGGATTAAGGTTAGTGAAACCGCAAGCCCATATATAAAAATACGTCGCCGCAGACCCTTTAATCAGCAAAACTCCTAATCCCTATCAAAATCATCAGGAAAACCTGTGCAACTTCAGGGAAGAACCCCATTAGAATCGACCGTAACTAATTGATCCTCAAAAGATCAACGCCACATTTTCACACTTTAACCGTGGTCTCTAAAAACAAAGGGAGTCGCCGTGTTTAACAGCAACTCCCGTCTATGCACAACCTAAGACAACCGGCGTGCTCAGTGGAAAAGATCATCCACGAACGCCACCGCTATAAGACACAACTGCCTCCTCTTCCACCCCTGCAGTCTCACGCAGAAAGTCCTTATATACCATTCCAATTCCATCTTCAAGCCCGATCTTTGGATACCATCCGAGCTTGTTGATCACCGAAGTATCCAACAGCTTCCTCGGCGTTCCATCCGGGTAAGTTTCATCAAACACAAGCTCACCCTCGAAACCAACTTCTCTCTTGACAATTTGCGCAAGATCGCGGATCGAGATATCGACACCGGTACCGACATTAATGATCTCCGGACTGTCATAATTCTCCATCAGGAAAATGCAGGCATCGGCAAGATCATCGACATGCAGGAACTCGCGTTTGGGAGTTCCACTTCCCCATACCTTCACTTCGGGAGATAGACTGACTTTCCCTTCATGCATCTTGCGGATCAACGCAGGCAGCACATGAGAATTCATGAGGTCATAGTTGTCGTTCGGCCCGTAGAGGTTGGTGGGCATCAGGCTGATGAAGTTACACGCATATTGCTGCCGGTAGGCCTGGCACATCTTGATGCCCGCGATCTTCGCTATAGCATAAGGTTCGTTTGTGCTCTCAAGAAGGCCCGTGAGCAACGACTCCTCGCGGATCGGCTGAACTGCAAACTTTGGATAGATACACGACGAACCGAGGAACATCAACTTCGAAACACCATGCACAAATGATTGGTGTATGATGTTCGACTGGATCATCAGGTTGTCATAAATGAACTCGCCACGATTGTTATTGTTGGCGTGAATACCCCCCACCCGGGCGGCAGACAGGAACACATAATCGGGCTGCTCCATTTCAAAGAACCGTGCAACCTGGGCCTGGTCCCGCAAATCGAGCTGACGCGAGTTACGCAAAATGAAATCGTCGAATCCCAACTCCTGGAGCTTGCGATAGATCGCAGACCCAACCATTCCTTTGTGCCCGGCAATAAAAATTCTTGCGTGCTTTTCCATTTTAAAATTCGCTGTTAAATATTTCAATACCATTTTGAACCAACACCTTGTCACGGCTGATCGCCCTTACGTCGGAATCCATCATATCTTTTACAAGATCATCGAGCGAGTACGATGGTGTCCATCCGAGTTTCTTTTTTGCCTTGGTGGGATCGCCGATCAGTAACTCGACTTCCGTCGGCCGGAAGTAAGCCGGATCCACAGCCACGATCTCTTTACCGGGCTCGAGGTAATAATTCGGGTTCGAACATTCCTCTACACGCCCGATCTCTTCGTTGCCGGTGCCTTCGAAGCTTATGGTGATCCCCACCTCCCTGAATGCTTTCCGTACAAACTCGCGCACCGAGGTTGTGACACCGGTAGCGATCACGTAATCCTCCGGGGCGTCCTGTTGAAGAATGAGGTACATCGCCTGCACATAATCCTTCGCGTGGCCCCAGTCGCGTTGCGCACTGAGATTACCGAGGTAAAGCTTTTCTTGTAATCCCATCGCTATGCGGGCGACAGCACGGGTGATCTTCCTGGTCACGAAAGTCTCTCCGCGCAGCGGCGACTCATGGTTGAACAGGATCCCGTTGCACGCAAACATCTGGTACGCCTCCCGGTAGTTCACCGTGATCCAGTACGCATACAGTTTCGCCACAGCATATGGAGACCTGGGATAAAATGGAGTATGCTCGCTTTGAGGTATCTCCTGTACCAGTCCGTAAAGCTCGGAGGTCGATGCCTGGTAGATCCTGGTCTTCTTAGCAAGACCCAGCAACCTGACCGCCTCGAGAATACGAAGCGTGCCCAGACCGTCGGCGTCGGCAGCGTATTCGGGCATGTCGAAGCTTACCTTGACATGCGACATAGCCCCGAGATTGTAGATCTCGTCGGGTTGAACTTCCTGGATGATGCGTATAAGGTTGGACGAATCCGTAAGGTCGCCGTAGTGTAATTTGAACCGGATATCTTTCTCGTGCGGATCCTGGTATAAATGGTCGATGCGCGTCGTGTTGATGGAACTGCTCCGGCGTTTGACGCCGTGGACAATATAGTCCTTCGATAGCAGAAGTTCCGCCAGATAGGCGCCATCCTGTCCTGTTATACCTGTGATTAAAGCCGTCTTTCTTGTTATCATTTGATTGCCTATTAGAATTTTCAACTAAGGTTAAAGTAAAGGCAATCTTAGGGCCTGAAGAGCGTAGCACGCAATCAGATAAGTCTCTTTTTTCGATGATTGTTATCATAATTAACCCGCGTTGCAAAGGACCAAGATTTGCTATTCAAGTTTCGACATTTAATGGGGAGCTATGGAGGGCAGGAGTTATTCATCGATCGCTAAGGTCTTGGTATTTATCATAGACTGTTGGCTCATACACTTTGCGTTCAGCATCGTACGGGAACAGGGCATGCATATGGGCATGCCCGAGCTGCAATTCACCACATTTTACCTCGTTTTCAGCCTGATCTGGATAGCCAGCGGGTTTCTCAATAAGATATACCGGCTCGATTCCATCAGCATGGTACAGATCATCAGCGTAAACCTGTTCAATGCGTTTCTGACACACATCCTGTTGACTACCGTCCTGCTCTATTCAGTCAACGTTTTCTCCGTCCATCTAAAGACTTTGATTTGGCTGTATTCCCTGTCGATCATATTCATAGCCGCCACCCGGGTGGCCTATAAGATCGTCCGCAAATACCTTGAATTCTCAGGCTTCGAAAGACGTGACGTCGTAGTTGTAGGCATTACGGGCTCCGGAAAGGCTCTTCACGAATTTTTCGAAAAAAACCCCTCGAATGGTTACAGATTCAAAGGTTTTTTCAGCAACGAAATCGTCCCCGGCTACAAAAACCTTACGGTAGGCGGCCTGGACGACATTAAAGAGTACTGCACAAAGGAAGGCATCGACGAGATCTATTTTGCGCTGCCGCTCACACACCAGCATCTGCTTAAGGAGCTCTCCCGCTTCTCCGACGACCAGCTTATTCACTTCAGGATAGCCCCTGATTTCAGCAGTTTTGTCAACAAAAGGGGGAGTACTTTCCTCGTCAACTCGGTGCCGGTCCTTACAACAAGAAGAGAACCTCTGGGTCTGCTCGCAAATTCCTACATCAAGAGAACTTTCGATCTCGTTTTCTCTCTTGCCGTGATCTGTATTGTATTCCCGTTCATCTTCCCGTTGATCGCTCTCGCCATCCGGCTGGATTCGAGCGGACCGATCCTGTTCAAACAATTGCGCCCCGGAAAAAGGAACAAACTATTCGAATGTTATAAGTTCCGGACGATGTACATCAACAAGGACACAGAGCTCCAGGCTTCAAAAGATGACAGAAGGATCACGAAGGTGGGGAAGTTTCTCCGCAAGACGAACATGGACGAGCTCCCACAATTCTTCAATGTACTGTTCGGCAACATGTCTGTCGTCGGACCGAGGCCAAACCTGGTATCTCACCTGGAAGAGTACTCCAAAAAAATCAGCGACTATAAAATACGTCACTTCATTACACCGGGAATTACCGGCTACGCACAGATACACGGACTCAGGGGTGAAACCCGCGAGCCGGGCCTTATGGAAAAGCGCGTTCAATACGACGTTAATTATCTCGAAAACTGGACCCTGGTGCTCGACCTCAAGATCATCATGCTCACGGTATGGAACATGGTAAAAGGAGATAAGAACGCATACTGAACCAACTGACCTTATTCACTTTAAAAATCAATGGAAAGGATTAATATATTCGGATCTGTTATTACACTGGGATCTTATTCTGCATTTCTCGATCGAATCATACAACTGGCCGGGCAAAGGATCCCGTCCTACGTATGCTTTGCCAACGTTCACATGATCGTTGAGGCAAACCGCGACCCATCGCTCCGTCGCGCAATAAACCAGGCGACGTTGGTCGCGCCCGACGGCAAACCGCTGTCGGTATTTATGAAAACATTCCACCGCGTGGAACAGGAACGGGTATGCGGCATGGATATCCTCCCCGACCTGCTGCGTAAAGCACAGGAATCGGGTCGCTCTGTTTATTTCTATGGCGGCGAACAACATTGCCTTGACCTGATACAAGCAAGGGCTAAAAAAGACTTTCCTAAACTGCGCATCGCGGGACTATACTCGCCGCCCTATCGCCAGCTGACCGCTGAAGAGAAGGCTGAAGACCTGGACCGCATCCGTAACTCCGGTGCCGACCTGGTGTTCGTTTCACTCGGCTGCCCCCGCCAGGAAAAATGGATGGCCGAATCGGTAAAGAAACTCAATGCCTGCTTCCTCGGCCTGGGCCAGGCGTTCACAGTATACGCGCAGCTCGAAAGGCGTCTTCCGAAATGGATGCGCACCTTGTGCCTCGAATGGGCATTCCGTCTGTTCCAGGAACCCGGAAGGCTCTGGAAAAGGTATCTCTATACCAACTCGGAATTCCTCTTGATGACTATGAAATATGCGATCTCACCGAAACAGGAATTCAAGGTGAGGCAGGAAGTAAGAATGTAGGTTGGATAATGCTTTTTGAGGGCCTGGAGGTTTTCCGGGCCCTCAATTTTTTATAGGGCCGACGATTCAGCCGGCAGCCCCTTCCATCTCATGAATTAATTTACTATTCCATTTGCGGGGCAATGCATGCTTCATGGCGATTGCCCGGTTGTATATGGTCAGTAACAGGTTGTAGTTCCGTTCAGGGGTGAAATATCTCAGGTACGTAGCCCGGGCCCGCTCCGACATCGCGTTGACGTCCACCTTTTCGTGCTGGATGTCTTCGATGCATTGAACGAGCTCGCGTTCATTTCCCGCTTCGAACAGTCTGCCGTTGAATCCGTCCTGGATCAGCTCCTGCATGGCGCCGAGCCTGGAGGCGATCACCGGCGTTCCCGCTGAAAACGCTTCGATCAATGTCAACGGCAAGCCTTCGTACCACAACGAGGGGAAGATCAACGCTGCACAGGCTTTCATGTGACTGATTACGGTGGCCTTGTTCTGAGGACCGAGATAGATCACGTGGGGGTTCTTTCTGGTGTGCTCGATCACTTCCTCCCGCATCGGCCCGTCGCCAATGATGATCAGACGAAAGGATGAGCGCCAGGTCGCCTGCAACAATGTTCTCAACCCCTTCTCTTCAACCAATCGTCCCACAAAAAGGAAGTGGTCTTTCCGTCGCGAAGTACCCATCCCGCAGTCCTCTACGGCGTTTGGTTTGATCAGTATCTTATCAGCCGGCAACGGCACCTTGGCATTGATGAATTTATCCTTCGCAAACGAGGTGAGCGCAATGTAGAAGTCCACCTTCTTACTCCACGTACCTACCAGGTGATGGAATGCAACGGTACACGCAAGTATGGCCGTTTCAATAACAGAGTTCCTGTAAACACCCTTTAGTATCGCGTCCATCGGGAACCAGGAATTCAGGCTCTTCTCGTAAATGGCGTTTTTATGGAAAAGGGTCGCACTGGGGCATATCAACCGGAAATTGTGAAGCGTAACGATGACCGGTATGCGATGCTGGTTGGCAACGTAGAAAACCGATGGTGAGACGAGGGGAACGAAATTATGCACGTGGATCACATCCGGTCTGAATGCCTCTATCCTCCTGGATATCATTTTTGCCGACGAAGGATTGTAAAGGAACTTCAGTCCGTTCAAGCAACGATCCAGGAACGTCTTGATGACCGAGTTATCGAACAACACTTGTTCTACTTCGTGACCATAGCCTTGCAGTAGCTCGCTCTCGGCGTTGAATACATTATCTTCTCCTCCTGCAAGCTTATATTTGTTATGAATAATTAAGATCCTCATGACCCGGTGGATTAAAGTCCTATCAACAATTTCGATTCAACAAGTTTCCGGATAGCAATGTCCACAACACTGTATTCCAGACCCGACTTCTCACAGATATCGAGCGTAGTATGCGATCCGTCGGAGAGATTCAATACCCACAGCATTGCCGTCTGGATATCGTGCCCTGTGCGGTCGCCATCGATGTTATTATAAAGCCCGCGCTTACCCAGCTGCGGTTCACACTTGGGATTCATGTTCAGGTACCGGCGATTCACCTCTATCATGTGAAATATCTTCCGGTACATTTCGAGCGATTCTTGCAACGTCTCGGCCGATACGAGGTCGAGGTTGTCTGCCGACGTATGATACTCCGGGAATTCACCCCATGCAGTACGCGTGAGACAACCGACCGGCAGGTTGAAACCCGGAGAACAGAACTGCCGCTCGTCGTAACCATACGGTGTAAAATTCCGGACCTCGTAAGGAATATGGCTCAGCCGGAGAACCGCCTCGACCACGTGATCAATGTCGGCATTTCCCAGTCTCGATCTTTTGTATGTAAATGGACCCGGCCGCCCCAGCAGTGACGCCACCAATCCGTATTTGATATGTTTCGTACGGCGTTCGTTCAATGAAAGCCATGTGATTGCACCGATGGTCCCCGGTATGAACAGGAAGCGAAACGAGTGTCTGTGTTTTTTCAGCGAAAGCTCCCGGGCCAGGAAGGCTGCGACCGCGATCCCCGAAAGGTTGTCGTTGGCCAGCGAAGGATGACAGATGTGCGTCGAGATCAGGACCTCGTCCGATGTCTCACCCGGAATAAAGTATTCTCCGAACGACATGTATCCTTTCTCGAGTGTCGAGTCGATAAATACTTCATACGTGTCATCTTCCAGCGACTCATGCTGGTTGTGTGAAATGCAGAAGCCCCATTTTTCTTCGTAGTAGGAAGTACGGTAGGGTACAAGCTCCGGCTGACCGGGAATAGTATACAGGTGTTCCCTCAGCTCGCCCAGTGTAATGTGTTTGTTCACCGGCGAACTGTAGTTGAGAACGTGCAGGTTCGAGTTGGCAAAGTCTACGATCTTTTCACCGCGGCTGTTCTTGATCCAGGCCTCACGGATATTCCATTCCCGGGGCACATCCCAATCGAACACCCGGGTGCCCGTCGGTATCTCATAGCGGTCGAGTGGTATGATCCCCGACACGATATCGAGGGTCTTCCGCACGCCGTTGCCTGAGATACTCCGGCAGATCGGGTAGAGCCGGTGGATAAATTCCTGCATTTTCTCTCCAATGCTCTCTGCAGGCCCGCTTTCGGGTTTTTTCTGCTGGGCAGCCTCTGCTCTCGGGCTCTCTATTATATAGGTGTCGGTTTCCATGTGATTTCAGACTGGCAAAACATACAGATCGGGGTAATTCCGGTCCCTTTCGGCCTGCGTTGTCACCTCGAATGGCAGACTGATATCGAACGCCGGGTCGTCCCACCGAAAACCATGTGCGGCTGGGGAATGGTGGTACTGAGACATCTGGTACATCACCAGGCTTTCATCATGCAGGGTAAGGAATCCGTGCGCGAATGATTTGGGAATATAGAGGGCAAAGCCGTTCTCATCGGACAGCTCTACTTTTATATATTGTTTGAAGGTGGGCGAGTTGGGCCGCAGATCGACTATGTAGTCGAGTATCGCGCCCTGGACACAGCTCACCAGTTTTTCCTCCTGGTATGGCGGAGCCTGAAAATGCATACCGCGGAATGTCCCGCGGCTGTGGTTGTAAGAAACGCTGCATTGTACGACATCGGGATTGAGGCCATACTGCTCAAATTCCTTCTTGCAAAACGTGCGGGCAAAATATCCCCGTTCGTCTTCATGCCGTTCCGGTTTGATTAAAAAAGCACCTGATAATTTTGTTTCAACAAAAACCATGATAACCCCCCTGCTAGATAATCGCCTTGTTTACCCTCGGTTAAATCCGCTGCCAATTTGCACTGTTGGCAATAGGTGTTCAATGATAAATGTGGTGCTAAGGAAAGACTTAGATCATTGGTGAAAATGTCCGCTGATGCCTGGGGCCCGTACGGGTATTCAATTCAAAACTTTCTGGACGCGAAGGACGGCCTTCTCCTCGTAATTCTTTATTTGCTTTATTGTCAGCTCTCTCAGCTGCCTGTAATCATCGGTCGAAGCGGCTTTCTTATACCACTCAACCGTGTGGGCAATAGTTTCTTTAAAACTCCATTTCGGCTCCCAGTTCAGCTTATGGAATGCCTTATCGCTTGCGACGTGCAGAAGCTTGGCTTCGTAATTAGTCCGGTCGTTCCGAAGATGGTGCCATGATCCATCACCCCAGCATTCGATCACTTCTTCTACCACCTCTTTCACGTTCCTGTTGGAGTTGACATTCGGCCCAAAGTTAAATGCCTCACAATAGTCAGGCGACTGCGGATACCGCAGAAGCTTCTCACCGACGGCCAGGTAGCCGCTAAGCGGCTCGAGCACGTGCTGCCAGGGTCGTGTATGATCGGGATTCCGGACAATGATGCTTTCACCTTGCTGTAAGAACCGCATACAATCGGGCAGGATCCTGTCGACTGCATAATCGCCGCCGCCGATGACATTACCCGCCCGCACAGATGCGAGCCTGACGCCATGCTCCTGGATTCGCGCCGGGTCGAAGAATGATTTCCGCCATGAATGCACCATGAGCTCGGCAGCTCCTTTGCTCGCCGAGTATGGGTCGTCACCGCCGAGCTCGTCGTTTTCGCGGTGACCGAACTTCCATTCCATGTTCCGGTAAGCTTTGTCGGAGGTCACAACGACCACGGCGGCAGGCACACCTGCTTTCCGAACCGCCTCCATCAGGTTGGCCGTCCCCAGTGTGTTTACCTCGATGGTATCCAGGGGTGATGAATAGCTGCTGCCCACGAATGACTGGGCGGCGAAGTGAAAAATGATATCGGGTTTTATTCTGAAGATCGTCTTGGAGAGCTGCGTGAAATCGCGGATATCCGCGATCTGGTGCTGGACGATATCCTTCAATTGAAGCATGTCAAAAAGGGCAGGGTTTCCTGGCGGCGGAAGAGAATAGCCGTAAACCTGCGCGTCGGCTTTAGAAAGCCATAGGGAGAACCAACTTCCTTTGAAGCCGGTATGTCCGGTAATCAACACCTTCTTATCCCTATACGATTTTAGAACATCAGGGAGATCCATCTCGTATTTTTTATCGACCGGAAAGATAGGCTTGGCGAATACTAACAATCTGTGACCCCCGTTTTAGGAAATCATGATTCTAATCATTGGCAGGGCATTGTTTATTAGATATATGTTAGTAAACTATTTAACCCTCGTTAAGTATCGTCTATAAAGTGTAGAAGTTGTAGAATATTTTTTACAGCCTAAAGAGTATACACACACATCTTTATAATTTCAACGATGAGTATTTTTAAAAATGATGATCTACATCATTGAATTTTTGGAAGTTCACGGCCGATTCTGGTCACTCATCTGTAGAAATCGGAATTTCATCGAAGTAAATTTTTGTACTTCCGCATAATCGTCCATCTTCGCTGCACGAAACCGAATTATAAGTAGCCCCCTCTACACGGCCCCTTATAAACTGGATCAGTAAAGTTTAGCGATACGGCGGAAGATTCTTAAGGAATATCTCTTAACCGGAATAAAAGTCCGGTACAAACTCTCCCAATTCCTGGCATTCCGCAGCGGAAAGACTATGTCCCGTTTATTGATGTTACTATAAACTAAAACACAAAAGGCGCCGGTAAGAAGAAGCGATCAAAACACCCACTAGATTATAGCATTTTGAGTCCATTGGCGGAAAGCTGTGCACCGCTTTCCGCCACCCCCCTTCCACAAGGCTCACAAATCCCCGAAAATCGAAGGACGAGGTAAGAAAACCCCGACCACAGAAAAACTATGTCCAATCATTAAACGTAATACATGAAAAAAATTAAATTGATCCTTATGTATTTCGTTGTCGCGCTAATCTTTTTCCAGTGTCAGGATACTGACCTGGTAGCGCCGCAACAAATCGTACCTGAAGAGCTGGTGATCGGGACCTCCTACCAGACGGGATCGACATACTACGTTTCCACCTCCGGGAACAACGCAAGCAACGGAAGCTCCGCCAGCCCCTGGAGAACACTCAAATATGCCATCACCAAAGTCGCCGCCAATGCCGGGCACACCATCAAGCTGGCCGCCGGGACTTACGTGGAAGACGGCCGCGTCGATGTTCCCACCGGGGTCAACATCGAAGGCGCCGGAAGGGATCAGACCATTATTAAAGCCGCGAGCTCGTTCTATTACAATCCGGCAAGCCCCGCCTACGCTACAGACAAGTTCCTTATCAGTCTGAACTCCGGAAGTTACACGGCCGGCCGCCAGGTGCTGAAAAACTTTACCATCGACGGTGACGGAAAGAAGCTCCACGGCGGTATCTATGTTCACTACCGCAACAACGTGAACATCGAAAACGTCAAGGTCCAATACACAAACTTCTCCGGTATCTGGTTGTGGGACATGAAAGACGGCGGACTGAAGAGTGTAGCTACTTACAATTGCTCATGGGGCAGCTCCGGCTGGTCTGCCGGCGCTATCAACGTCGGTAACCTCGAGCGTATTGAATTCGACCAGGTCGACATCAATGAAGGAACGGGTTATGGTATCAAGGCCATCGGGCCAAGCGGTTTCAACAACTTCAAACAGTTCGTTATCCACGACAGCCGTGTATCTGTCAATCCAATGGGACTCTGGAACGGCGGATCGGCACCGAATATCGCCATAGAATTGTGGCAGTCGAGCCTCGTAGGATGTCAGATCTATAACAACTACATCGACAACACCCTTTCACTGGTGAACAGCAACGGTCCCGCAGCTACCGGAGTACAAGCCGTTCGGGTATACAACAATACTTTCGACATGGAGACCCGCTCGCACGGACAGGGATATGCCATCGAGCTCAGCATTCACGATGCCGAAATCGATCACAACTACATCCTTAAAGGAACGCAAGGTATCGCGAACTGGGACAATGCGATGAGCAACTGGAGTATTCACCATAACATTTTCTATGGTATTCAGGGCTCGTATCCAGGCGAGTGTGTTCGCTCGCAGCGTAGCGGTCTTCACAACGTGAAATTCTATAACAATACCATCGAATTCATGGGCAACAAGACTGCAAACGTGGTCGGTGTATACGGCGGTAGCAGCAGCGGTGTAGACATCAAGAACAACCTGATCATCAACTCGAACACGGGGTATAACTATTATCAGAACCAACTTATTCACTACGAGAACGGCGCGAACATCAACGGTCTGCAGGTAGGATCCAACCTGCTGAACAACCTGCCCCTCGGTGGCTTGCTCGGCAGCATTCTGAACAACCTGCTGTCTGATCCGAAGATCGCCAAGTCGGGCATCAGGCCAACACCCTATTACGTTCCTTCATCCGGCAGCCCGCTGATCGACGCAGGCGTGAACGTAGGTCTTCCTTTCGCAGGCAGCAGACCCGATATCGGTGCATACGAAACAGGAATGTCGTCCGCACCACCCGCATCGACTCCTCCCGCATCCACACCGCCGCCGACTACGCCTGCCACACCCACAACACCCCCTGGCTCATCATTCTCTGAAGTAAATCTCGACGCATCACAGGCCGCCCTCACAGGCAAGATGGTTCTGGGCAACGACGCTTCGGCAGGTTCATACTTCGGTATACCCTCAGGCAATGGAGCGAACTACTATATCCCGGCGCCGGCTTCGGCTACGTACAACTTCCAGGCTTCCGCAGCCGGCACGTATACATTGTGGGTACGCGTGAAGGCGGCTAATTCCGATAGCCGTGGATATTACATCTATGATGGCAAAGGCCACTGGACGACATGGAAGGCAGGAAGCCGCCCGACATGGACGTGGGTGAAAGTTACAGACGCCAATTCCGGCGCTGTTGTTAACTTCTCGCTTCAACAGGGATCAAACATGGTACAATTCGGCTGGTTGCACGACAACGTGCAGGTCGACAAGATCGTTTTCACCAACAATCCAAACTACACTCCGTCGAACTAAGCAAGGTTTAACGGTCTGAAAGAGAGACATCCCCTTCACGGGGATGTTTTTTTTTTGCTCCCACGCGTCGCTGATTGGCATAATTGACGCGAAGGAAAATGTCGTCACTCGGCGGCGGCGCCGGGTGCGTTAACACGACGATAATGATCGTCACTGCCAGTGTACCGATGACCGCCGATAAGATGATCGTCAGGGCCCAGGGCGATTGGGGTCGTGCACTCGGCAACGCTTTTTCCTTGAGGATCAAATAATGGCTTGCACGGCTGGTTGCAACTGCTGAAGGTTGTTTTGACTCGGCCTTCGTCAGTTCTGCAAGCGCCCTGTTGTAGGCTGTAGTGGCGTCCTCCTGCTCCTGCCGCAATTTCGCGACTTCCGCCGCGCCAGTCGCTGTTGCGCGATTCGTATTCTTCAGCTTTCGTATATCCCTTCGAAGCGACTCGATATTTTCTTCATGTCGCCGGATGCGTGTCTGGAGCATTGTCCTGTTGCGTTCCAGGTTCGGATTCCGGGAGGCAAGAGTCTTTTGAGAAGCTGTTTGAAGCCGCGCGGTCTCATCGTTCACCTGCTGACGAAGTCGCGTGATGATGGAATCGAGTTTCTTTTCTTTCGACCCGCCCTCGGCATAAAGCTTCGAAAGCTGGTCGATCTTGTTCCTGATCGTCTGGATCTTCGCGTTGCCCGACACGTCGGCTGTCGCCCGGTTTGTCTCCATGGGTTCGGGTCGCTCCATTTTTGCCAGCTGATCGCGAAGACCGTTGAGCTCCCAGTCCTCCTCCACGATCCTCATTTCAAACTCCGCGACCTTGTTGGCCTTCGCACGGTCGAACCGGATGTCGTCGACGGGAGACTGAGACTTGTTTCCGGCTTCCTTTACTTCGCCGGTCTTCTGTTCGAGATCTTTGCGAAGGCGCTCCACTTCATCGCGGAACCAGGCTGTCGAATCGTTCGCTGCGAGGGCCGGATTTGCGGGCGGGGAAGAGATGGCAGTTTCATAGCGAATGTATTCCTGGCTCAGCGCATTCGATGCGAAAGCAGAGAGAAACGGATCTTCCGTAGAACATACCACTTCGATCTCGTTGGTCCCCGGCCTCCGCTTGATGATCATTTGTTCGTTCCTGATCCAGTTGGCCAGGTTGTAGTCAGTGTTGCTGATCACCTTGAATATTGTCTGTTCGGTGGGATCAGTCTCTGAAAGAAGCTCGAAGCCGGAGAGCTTCTTCTCGAGCCTGCTGCGTATCAGCTCTTTCTTAGGCGGTGAATACTGGATAGCCGGTGGCCGGAATGCAATGTCCTTTTCGAGGTCGTGTAAAAGAAGACGATAGGATCCCATCGAGGTAATGATCTCTGTCTTCATGGTCTCCACCATGTTATCGTAGTACTGGTTGGGATCGGAAATTTCTTGGAGTGTCTGTGCGCCGGCCGGCGGATCGGGAATACTTGCTTCGATAACCGCTACCGACTTATACTTACCGGCATCTTTCCCGGTAAAGAAATATGCCGCTCCTCCTGCCAACATGGGTGCAAGCAACACGATCCAGAGCTTCTTGTAAATTGCATTCCACATCACTTCACCGATTTACCCTGTGCTCTGCTGTTTGGCATTTAGTTGTACCGGACTTCCACAACACTTCCCTGGCCTGCGCTTTGGCTGATATCTGTTTTTATGATCTCGTGATCGATCATCAGGTCGAGACCTGACTTCTGCCTGAGATAATTCCTGATCTCTTCAAGTCTCTTGTCCCACAACTGGGCACCCTCCCCGACTGAGCTCGTGTAGGCGATCAGTTTGAGCCTTCCCTTGCCCTTATCGCGGATCATTTCAACCGCATCGTCGAGCTGGGTGACAGCATCCGCAGAAAGTACGGCCGTGTTCTTCTCGAACGATACAAATACCGACTGTGTGAAAACATTCAGTGAATCGTATGTATCGTCGGTGAGATCAGCAAGCATCGAATTGGCTTCCTCCAGGATGCTGCTCACTTGTCCCTTTCGAAGGTCTTCAGGCCGGAGGATCCTGACGTTGTAAATATCGGAGCTGATGCCGTTGTTGGAGCTGAACCAGGCAACGCTATCGTTCATGGAAAAGTAAGCGTCGAATCCTTCGGTGTTCACCAGGTTGCCGAGATTGACGGGCTTCGACCATGACGTCCAGCTCTCGTCCAGGCGATTGGAATAAAAGACATCGGAACCACCGAGTCCGCGATGTCCGTTGCTGGCGAAATACAACCGCTTCGTATCGGGTGAAAGGAAAGGCGATATATCGAAGCCGATAGAGTTTATCGCGGTCCCGAGGTTTACAGGGTCCGACCATTTTCCCTGGGCGTTCTTCCTGCTCACGTAAAGGTCTTCTTCGCCTGCGCTATCCGGCCTTTTCATCGACGCGACGATGATGTTCAGATCGGGAGAAACATACAGGCCGAAATATTCCTCGGTCTCCAGGAAGGGAATGGATTCGAGCTCGGGGGGCGACCACTTGCCGTTCTCTTTTTTTGAAACATATATGCCTTTAATCTTTTTCGAAGCAGCGGTGTTGATCTGATATATCTTCTGCCCATCGGAGCTCATCCCGACGATGGCGTTGTGTCCTTTGTCGTTGAAGACATTTCCGGTATTCCGGGGCCTGCTCCATTCTTTGGTCTTAGGATTATATTCGCTGTACCAGATATCGGATCCGCCAGCCAGTCCCGCAGTGTTGGAATTACAGGAGGCCCTGGCGAAATAAAGTGTCTTGCCATCGGGAGAGCTCAAGGGAAGTATCTCTTCACATGACCCGTTGACCGACGACGGTAGCTTGTTGACCGTTTCGAACATGATCTCTTGCGCCACACTCAATCCGGAAATAAAACAACAGATCAATAAGGCAACAAGTCTTACCATATGTAAGAAGGTTGATTCCTGAAATTATTCAACCTTATGCCAAGTACCAATTCATGACTCCCTGATCCGAATTTCCATTCGCCGGTCGATATCTCGTACGAATACGAAGCGCTGAACATCTTGTTGATGTTATAGCCTAATTGAGCGGCGCCGGTCCCGGTATCGCGCCACATTGCTCCGGCCCATACAATGTTCCTTAGAAATACTTTCACACCGTAGTCCATGTCGACCTTGTTGTCCTGGCTCAATATCGCAACGATGCTGGGTTTGAGTTGGACGGTCTCCGAAAGGTCGAACGAAACACCGGTCTGTAATACGGCCTTATGGATCGAACCGGCTGTAAGCCATCCTGCGTCGGTCAGGTCATGTTTCCAAACGGGAAGGTAGCTGAGGCCGACATAGAACGCACGTGAATACAGGACCGCACCTGCCCGGACGTTCAATTGAGTGTTGTTCGCTTTGCCTGCAAGTATCTGTTGATAGATCGGATCAGGATCGGGGTTCGCGCCGAGGTATATTTCATCGGCATTGACACGGAGATTCTCTATCATCATCGACGTCCCAACCGCCAGCATCAATTTTTCAGAAACAGGAAAATGAAATGCATAACCGATACCGCCGCCTTTCCTGGCCATAATACCGAGCTCCTCATCGAAGACGTTTGCGCTCATACCATGTGAAATTCCGAGTATGCGCGCCGATTCATCTCCTTTGACAGGATTGCTGGTGCGCAGGCCGTTCAGCTTCGGGTCTAATGATCGCGTGAGGCGAAACTGATACAAGGCGTTAAAGAACGAAGGTGAATTCGCCCCGTAGCTGCCGCCGAGTTGCGACCGGTAGGCCAGTCGCACATCACCGAATGGGTCAATCGCCGTGAAGGCAGGATTGTACACAGGTGCGAATTGAAAGGGCTGTCCTGTGGTGGGGAGATATTGAGCCTGCGAAAACGCAAAGCTCAGCACCGCTATTGTAATTATTGCAACCTTTTTCATCATCTCAGTATGGCTACTACCCCTCTGTATCGTTTTTGTTGTTGTTTCAGGTCAATTACATAATAATAGGTATCGACAGGCAGGTGCTTTCCCTGATATGTTCCATCCCAGGCATTTCCAAGGCCGTTTACACCGAAAACCACCGCGCCTCTTTTATCATAAACCCTGACCTCCGCGCCGGCAAATTCTGAACCACTTATACCGCCAGGGACGAGTATTCTCCACGTATCGTTCGCCCCATCGTTATTCGGAGTGAAAGCAGTGGGAATGTCAAGGTCGGTAAGGGCCGAACCGAGTTTAATAACACGCTCTCTTAAATCGCTGAAGCTGTTTCCGTCGCTCACCCGTACATAGATGCGCCTGACTTCTTTGTCAAAATCATTTTCTCCAATGAAATTGTATTGCACCGATCTGACTGCGGCCACGTAATCTTGCAAAGGCGCAAGGCCGGTGAGTGTCAGCACGCCTGTCTGTGCATCGAACGTACCGCTAATGCGCTGTGTGTTCGCAAACATCAGCATATCCTCGCCCACTACGTAGAACTCGTCGACGAAAGCGATCTCGGCTACCGCAAGACTGTCATCGTCTTCATCGGCCACCTCGAATGTACCCGTGATCTGCATGGGTGTTCCCGGCGTGTAGCGAAGCGTATCGTTTTCTGTTTCGAAGACAGTTATCTCCGGCGCGACATCCGGCACTTCTTCAATTGTAACAACGATGTTTGCCGCATTCGACAACACTCCCTTGTCATCCTTCACCATGTACTTTACCGTAGACCGTCCGAAAAGATCGGCCCGGGGCACAAAGCGGACGACGCCCAGGCTATTCACCGAGAAAGTTCCTTCGGGCGCTGTTGCAGTGTTCTGAACGCCGGCGGTTGTCGTGTTCAAGTCAACTGTCGATGGATCGATCTTTCCATCTGCGTCCCGGTCGTTGGCGAGTACATTGATATCGATCGATACATTGGTTTTCGTGGTGACCGCGTCTTCGTTGGCAACCGGCGCGTTGATCGGCTGAACGGCTATGGTGATCGAGGCCACGTTCGAAAGCCCCCCATTGTTATCGGGCACTGTGTAATTCATAGTCGCCGTGCCTGTGAAATCCTTCACGGGGGTATAAGTCACTATCCCGATGTTATTCACACTGAATGCGCCTTGCGGAGAAGTGTTTGTATTCTGAACTCCGGCAGTTGTCGTGTTCAGGTCAACCTTCGCTGCATCGATCACACCATCACTGTCTGTATCGTTTGCAACCACGTTGACGGTAACCGCAGTGTTCTGGCTGGTCGCACCGTTATCGTTTGCCGCTATGGGCACCGAGTTCACATTTTGCACCGTAATGTTGATCGTAGCCTGGTTCGAAGTCGCACCGGTGTTGTCATTCACGGTGTACGTCAATGCGGCAATGCCCGTAAAATTGTTGACGGGTGTGTATGTCACGACTCCTGTGATATTCACGGCATAGGTTCCTTGCGGCGTGTCGCTGGTATTCTGAATCCCGGCCAGTGTCGTGTTCAGATCTACTTTCGTAACATCGACCGTACCATCGAGGTCGGTATCGTTGTCGGTCACTTTGACGTTGACTGCCTTATTCTTCGTCGTCGTCGCGTTGTCATTCACCGCTATCGGCGGCACATTCACTGCTTGTACCGTGATGGTGATGGTCGCTGCGTTGGATACCGTTCCTTTGTTGTCGTTCACCACGTAGGTCAGCGTTGCAGATCCAAGGAAAAGTGCGATCGGGGTATAGGTCACTACACCCGCGGTAGTAACCGACCAGCTGCCCTGCGCGGTATTCGCTGTTTTCTGAACGCCGACGGTGGCCGTATTCAGATCCACGCTGGTTGGGTCGATCGAGCCGTCCGCATCGGTGTCGTTTGCCACCACGTTCACTGTAACCGGTTTATTCAATGTGGTGGCGCCCGTATCGTTCGCGGCAACCGGAGCTTTATTGGGGATGACTACAGTAACTGTGATCGCTACTGCATTCGAGATCGCTCCTTCGTTGTCCGATACCGTGTAGTCGATCTTAGCCGCGCCCGAAAAATCTTTCTTTGGCTTGAACTTCACCTCACCCTTGTCTACCGACCAATCGCCTTCGGGATTTTTCTTACTCTTTTGAATTCCGGGAGCTACAATGTCCAGGTCCACCCGCGAGGTGTCCAGGAATCCATCGGGGTCGGAATCGTTCGCAAGGACGTTTAGCTTGACATCCACGTTCTGGTCGGTCTGCGTGTTATCGGCCGTAGCCACCGGCGGTGTATTCACTCCTTCCACATCCACGTGGATGTTCGCGTTGTTCGACACCGAGTCCAATGAATCCCTCACATTGTAAGCAATAGTCGCGCGGCCGAAATAACCTTGCGCCGGCGTGAACGTCACTATTCCCATCGAATCTACTTTGTATTCGCCTTTTGCTGTTGTCAAACTATCCTGGATCCCCGTAAGATTGACATTGAGGTCTACGGTAGACCGCTTGAGATTCCCGTTAGTATCCCGGTCGTTGGCCAGCACGTCGATGGTGACCGCCACGTTTTCCATGGTCGTTGTGCTGTCCGAGGCCGCAGTCGGCGGGAAGTTGAACATTTGTGCGAAACTCTTAAAACAAACCGCAAATGCAAGCAAGAAGCTTGTCAGCATGTTGCGTCTTCCCTTCTTACTGATCATGTTTTGTTAAGTGGTAAGTCTCGTCCCCTCTGTTCATCGTAACCAAAAGCCAAAAAGCCTTCTCGTGTATCCTGTAAACAATGCCGCCATGATACTTCCGGGCGGGCAATTCTTCAGCGTGTATCGCGTATAGTTCACCAGGTTTCCACCACCTTTAATGTTGAAAAGGTGTTTCCAGTAATTTGTCCAGGATTTCTTTTTGCGGATCTTATGATCGCCGCCTTCTTCCGGATAAGTATAGAGTACAGCATCGAAGTTGCAATATATCTTGAAACCCTTCCGCGCAGCTGTCAGGGTAAAGTCATAGTCGGCCATGTAGTGCGGCAGCCTTTCCTCGTCGAACAACCCGATGCTGTCGAATACCAGCTTGGGTATCACGAGGCCCCGTGCCGGGAAAAGAGACACTTCGTGAAGTCCTTTCTGTTCATCCTTCCTTAGGAAATCCAGCAAGTATCTCGATGTACTCCATTTCCAGTTCAGGATCTCACCGCCGTAATAAGGCTTCTTCGTAGACGAGTCGACATCCAGGGCGCCGATGAGTGCCGCAGGCATTGCTCTCGAAGCCTTCATCATATTTTCGACAAAAGTCGGTGATGCGATCGTATCATTGTTCAAGGTCATCACGTGATCGGCGCCGAGCAGCAACGCATGATGAATGCCCATATTGATGGACGCGGTCCAGAACAACGTTCCGCTGCCCCGGAGGACGATCACGTCGGGAAACCGTTCTCCCAGTACTTCCTCGGTGCCATCGGTAGAGCCATCGTCCACGATAATGATCTTATCGGCCCGGACAGTCTGCTTTTCAAGCGACTCCAGGCAGTCTTTGGTAAACTGGATCCTGTTAAATACCGGGATAACGATGCAAAGCATGATAATGACGTCTTTCTATATTGTTGATAAGATCTCAGTCTCGTAAATTGTCTTCTCGTAAAGCGGTCTCACCAGGGGAATTTCGATCGCTGTCGTGTGACGTTCCTTATCCGTCACCGCCACCCGCGACACCAATACGGCTAGCAGGACAAATCCCATTCCATCCATATACACAAAAGTGTCCACCTGCAGTATGAAGAGCAGGTATAGCATAGGCCCCAGGAACGACCCCTCCAATTTGCCCTCCTTATGCTTTTTCCTGAAAAAATTATAGGTCACCAGGCAAATTCCGCAGAAAATGAGGTAAGAGATCAGGCCCTGGCAAATCAGCACCTCCAGGGAAGTGCTGTGCATATGGAGATGAAATACCTCATCTGTGTTCCACAACTCTGCCACATCCGTGATCAGGTTTAAGAAGTAATGGCCCTTGTATCCGTTGCCCAGGATCAGCCCCTCCCGGCTATCCATCAGCCAATCAATTCCGTCTTTCCAGAGAAACGCCCGGCCGTTAAAAGTCGTCACATCTTCGACGTCTACCCTGCGCACGATATCCGACAAGCCGGGTAATTGTACGAGCTCATACAGCAACAACGCAGAGCTCAGAAGTATCGGGATAAAAAGCAACGACACAATGAACATCCCACGCATCGCAATGATCCGCATTACGAACATCACGAAGATCACCAGGAAGATCATCATTGCGAGCCGTGAATTGATCATGTACAAGAGAGCCAGGTTCATAAGAAAGTACGCCGTAAGAAGCATCGACTCCAACGGACGCCCGTTGTTCGACCTGATACGGTATGCAATCAAAAGATTGAGAATGGCAAGTACACTGGCCCCGCTATAGAATCCATCCAGGAAAGGCATATTCAAACGGCCGTCAATGCTGTGTTGTGCATTCGACATCCCGAGCACGAAGTAGCCGACCAGGTTTACGAACATCAACGCGCTTAGTCCTTTGATCAGCAACATCGGTAGCTCGTCCTCATGACCGTCGTTGTATAACGTAAACGCGATGAAAGAATGGAAGGGTAGCAACAACAACAGCGATCGTATCGAGATCATGGTCGTGTTCGACTCCGGCAATCCTTTGAACTGCGCCACAAATAGCGACGCGATCACCGTCAGGATATAGACCAACATCGCGAGGTATACCTTATTGAGACGAAACCGGATCTCTCTTCGGTAGATGAGATCGATAATATAGAACGTGAGTATCAATACGTGCATCGACAGGGAAGCAAGGTATCCGGCCGATGGGCTGATACTGGCAGAAATGTATGTTCCTATACCATAAACAGGAAAGCTTAGAATGAACAGTCCGTTGATGATATGCCTCTTGTCCATATTCGTCAAGTTTTACATAAAGAATGACACCGGCACTCCCCATTTGCGGAGCTTGGTGAGCACCTTGTCTTTCATGAATCCGCTGAAATACTTCTGCTCCGACTCCACGTCGCGGATCACGAACGGCGGATGTGTCAGCGGCAGGTCGATCTCGTGAGCCTCCAGTGAGGACGCATCCGTATTCTGGTTGAGCGTGTGAGTTGCGTCGGCACCGAAACCGATGTTCTTCACAAGGTTCACTTCCGGCACGATAGCCAGCCCCGAATTAACATACCTCGCAAAATCCCATTGGTAATCCCACCAGTCGGCGCGGCCCTGTCTGTTCACCGTATCATCGAACTTTTGGAGCCTGTAACGCCTCTCCAGGGAGTTGAGAAAAAATCCGTCGAACTGGCGGCGCTCCCGAAGCTTGTTATACAATGAAATGTTGAAGTCGAATTTCTGCCAGGCACGTCTCCACGTTGCCCATCCCCAAATGTGTCCCGAGCGGGAGAAATAGTAAGAGTAATCTTCGTCCTTAAGCCAGCCGTTCAGGAAGTTGTTTCCACCGATGTGCATCACACGGGTGTCGTCGCGATACTTCTCCAGCAGCTCCTGGCAATACCAGAAGAAACTTTGCGAAGGAAGGCAATCATCTTCCAGAATAATCCCCTCCGTTTCATTCTCGAAAAACCATGTAAATGCCGATGACGGCCCGATGCCGCAATTGACATTTTTTTCGCGAAACAATGTCTTCACTTCACAATCCCAGTCGACCCCATCGATCACCTTTCGTGCTGCCGCACATCGCTCGCGATCGGCAGGAACGTGCGGCCGTGGACCATCCGCCGCTACATAAAGTCTCGGCGGCCTGGCTTGGCGAATTGCTTCGAAGACCACTTGTGTTGTTTCCGGCCGGTTGAATATTACCAGCAGGACAGGGACCTTCAATGGCCCGTATGGTTGAGTTGTTTCCATAGATTAAATCCTCCCAAAAGTGAAAAGTTATCGCGGGTAAAAGCAATGACCGTCATCATCGTTGCAACACATATAGATCAGTAGACGCCGGCTCGTTTTGCCCGTATTGATTGCGACACATGTTCCTGTGAAACTCGTCGTAGTCGACGATCATCGACACCACCTTGGATGCCACGGAGGAAGGCTTCGAATACTGGTCGGCGAAACGATAGAAGAATCCCTGGCGCCGGTCTGAATAGCGGACCGAAATATCCTGTAAGATGTTGCCGTATCGGTCTTCCGGGAGAATCTCCACGCAGCCGGCGGAAAAAGCAGTGGGCAGCAGCATATTCGAGCCGTGAAATCCGACCACGACATGACTGTGTGAATATATCCGGCACCATTCGAGCTCCTTTTCTTCGTTTACCTTCGTGCTTCGCGCATCTGTCGCAAGCCCCTCGAAACCTTTGGGCTCCCCTATTCCTGTGATGTAGAATTTTGCCTCCGGCAGCTTTTTCCGGATAGTGTCGATGGCATCGTGAACCAGCCGTTCCTGCTGACCGGACACCATTCCGTAAAATGCCTTTCTGAGATTTTTAAATCTCCGTCCGGCGCGATAGAGCCAGTAGCCAAGCGGCGATCGCAACCACCACCGGTCTTCGCGAAGCACAAAAGTGATCGCAGGCGTTTCCTTCGTATAGAATTCCAGGTTGAACGGCGCAATTCCCGTCATCCGTTTTATATCAACGGAAGTGAGGTCCGGATGCGACCAGGCCATACTGAACCATATCCGGTCGAACCGTTTAAACTCTTCATTGAAAAAATCTGACAGGGCTTGGTGCTCATACGCGAGCTCACCCAGCGAAAGGTCGACGATCCATGCCTCCGAAGCTTCCGCAGGCACCAGCCATTCGAACGACTTGGGGACGATGACCACCAGGCCGACACCCGGGTTGTTCCGGAGGTGATGCTGGTAATTGAACAGTTTCAGGAGGACATGACCGTACAGGTAATCAAGCGTATTCAGCACAATTACCTCTTTCCGCGCTTCATGGACGATCTTCCTCACGGAGACATTACCATTGCGTTTGCCGCGATGAGCCTTCGTGAGCGTGTCGATCAACCAGAAATCCGGATTAAGGCCAGGGTATACTTTCCCATCGGACTTTCGCACTGAAACGTGGTCGTTGATACAATGCCCGACCGCAAGAGTTTGGTAGAATTCCAGTTCGCAATTACGGCACTTGCAATCGCCAAGAGTATAGATAGAGTGCACCTCGATACCGGCAATGAACGGCTCTCCCGTACTGCATTCGGGACAACGGAAGAAATTCGCGGTGGCTGGTTTGATCTCGATCATACGGCTTCCCTCAGTTTCCAGAACGATAATATTCCGCGTATCATGAGCTTCAGGTTCTTCAGCGCTTTCTTAAAGAAAAGGTCAACGATGAAAATACTGATCGTAAACGAGATCATGCTCGCTATGATGGCCCCGATCGTGCCGTATAGCGGGATGAGGATGAAGTTGAGACCGATATTGCTGGCAGCGCCAATGACCACGGTAAGCAGTGAGTAGGTAAACATGCTTTCGTTCACAATATAAATCGACTTCCCCACGCCCATGTTGCTGAAGAACAATCTTAGTGCGAAGAGTGAAAGGAGGAACCCTGCGGCCTGGTATTCCGCGCCGTATAACAACATGATCACGTCTTCTGCGAAGAAGTAGATCGGTATGGCCATCAAAAGAAATGCTGCGAACATGAGCCTGTAAAAATTCACAAGGCGGGCATGATAAAGGTTTTCGTCGATGAGCTTCGCCTTGCTCACGGCCGGTGTAAACGTGCTCATAAGCACCATGGGCACGAAGCCGAATATTTCAATGAACTTCAGTGCCACCGAATACTGACCCACCTCGTAATTGTTCATGAGGTTGCCGAGCATGACCTGGTCTATCCGCGCCTGTATGTGCAATGCGACCCCGTAAAGTGCAAGCGGCCACGACTCCTTCAGGAGGATCAACGCCAGTTGCTTGTCGAAGTGCCAGTTGCGCAGAAGGCCCGATTGGCGAGAGTAAGTAAAGAGGTAGCCGGCTCCGTTCAAAACCGAATTGATCATTACGATCACGGCAAACCACACCAACGGCATCTGCAGGTAGACCATCGCTATCTTCACCAGGCTCACGAAGAGGTTGATGAACAGCTGTGTTCTCACCACGTACTTCGACTTCACCTGCGACTGGTAGAAGTAGTTGATGACCTCGAAGCACTTGAATATCTCAGCAGCGGCAATGATGAGGATAAGCATGTTGGTGAACGAATCCTGTCTCATGGACACCATGAATATCCCCATCACCAGGATCAGTACAACAGATCCGGCCAATTTCAGAATAACGCCGGTTCCAAGTAACTCTTCCTTCCGTTCTGGATTTCTTGATAGTTCGCGAACGATGATCTGTTCAAGACCGAGAGTCGAGAGCGCAGAGAATATTCCGACAAAGCTGATGGAGTAATTGAGAAGCCCGAACGCCTCCGGACGAAGGTAACGTGCGACGTAGATCCCGACGATCATCCCTGCAGCCAGCGCAAAGCCCTTCTCGACCATGAGCCAGAACGCGTTTTCGGCGTACTTCCTGAAACGTTGCAGTAATGTCGAGCTCTGACCGATCAAACCAGTGGAAGTTTTTACTTCTGACACGGCTGTTTACATTCAGGAGTATGAATAACGATACCCGTTCATGGGCGTTCGCGCATCGTTGAAGAGAATGCTCACGTTCTTGATCTTGTGATCTTTGTACAACCGGTTGATTTTCTCCAGGTGGGCGCGATTCGTGTAATTTGCCCGCACCACGTAAATGTTGGAGTTCGTATATTTCATGAGTATGATATACTCCGATACATATCCCACCGGAGGCGAGTCGATGATGATCGTGTCATACTCTTTCTTAAGCTCGTTGATGAGTTCCTCCATTGCCGGAAGGGCAATGAGATCGAGTGGATTCGGGGGGATCGGTCCCGATGTGATCACATCCAGGCCTTCGATGAGCGTGTGCTTGATCACTTCCTCCATTGTGTGATGCCCGATCAGGAACGTCGAAAGTCCGACGTCGTTTTTCAGGTGGAACTGGCTGGCAACGCGCGGCTTGCGCATATCTGCGTCGATGATTACCGTGCGCCTGCCTGACAATGCCAGAGAAGCCGCGAGGTTGATCGAACAGAATGTCTTTCCTTCGTTGGCGATCGACGATGTAACGCCGATCACCGGATCTTCCAGTCCCTGGGTCAGATATTGTAGATTAACGCGAAGGGATCGAAACGATTCGCCAATCTCGTTCTTTGAGTGAGCTACGACAGTGCTGGACCGGTCCCTCCTGCTGCCGTGTGCAATAGTTCCAAGATGCGGGATGAGCGTAGTCTGCTCCAGCTCCTCGACCGTGGTGATGTTGTCGGTGAAGAAATCTTTCGCGATGATAACGCCGAATGCAAACATGAAGCTGATGACGACGGCCGCGATCAGTATCAACTGGCGGTTCGGCGATATCGGTCCTCTTCCCATTTGTTTGGCCCGGTCGACGATCGTCTTCTCGGACGTGTTCGACGCGATTGCGATACCGGCCTCGGTGCGTTTCTCGAGCAAATAATTGTAAACGTTGTCGTTGAAATCGAAACGGCGCTGGATATTGACCAGCTGTCGTTCGCTGCCGGGAAGGCGGCTCACCGTCTGTTCCACCTTGCCGATCTTGCCGTCGAGGTCACCCAGGGCGCTCTTGGTCGCTGTCACAAAACTGTTCACGTTTTCCAGAAGGGCCTTCTTGTGGTTGGCGATCTTCAAGTCGAGAACTTCCGTTACCGGGTTGCCTTCCTTGGTGCTATATTTTAAACCGGTCCGTTCCTGGTTCATCTTCGACAACTCCATCAGCATGCTGTTGAGCAGCGGATCTTCCAACCCGAACGTCGACGGCGACTCGATAGCCGCCAGGTTGTTCGAGTTCAGAGAATTGGCGATCGACTCATAGTAGCGGAGCTTGATCTCAAGCTTCGACCGGTCCGTTTCCAGTCTTTCGAGATTCTTGGAAAGGTTTTCGGCAGTTGCGCTGATATCCAGTATGTTGTTGGCCGACCGGAATGACTCCAGGGAGGCTTCCACTGTTTTTAGCTCCGACGATACGTTTTGGAGCTGATTGTCGATGAACTCGATCGTCTTCAAGCCCCGTTGTGTTCTTTTCTCGACCTCGCTCTTCAAATAGACATCCAGTAAAGTATTTACGAAAGCTATTTCTTTGTCGGGGACCTGGCCTTCGATGCTGATCTCGACCATTTTTGAATCGCGTGCTATCGGCTTGATGTCCAGGTTCTCGGTGTACGATTCTGTCATCGCACCCAGGTCGTGTATCACGAAATAATACTTGCCCTCGTCGTTACCCACTTCGAATGGCTCGTTGAATTTCACACGGAACTTTAGTTTTTCGTGAACGAAGGGCTCGTTCATGAGCCACACCGAATGAATATCGACCTGTTTAACGGAGCTACCGGATTTCCCGGTGCTGAAGTTATAGGTCCCGGCATTTTCGGCGGAAGCGTGAAGGGAGAATGTCTTTGCGGAAGTCCGTTCGATGTAGATCGGAACGCCGACGATCTGGTTGGCGGTCGAATCGAGCTCGATCGTGAATGGGAACGCCTCATCGTAAACCTCTACGGCCTTGAAATTCTTTTTTTCATGGTAGGAGATGCCGAAGGAGAGTCTTCGCAACGCGGTGCCCACGACGTGATATGATTTGAGAATGCCTATTTCGTCCTCGATCTCGTTGCTGGAGCCGAGCAGCTCCATGCCTTTCATGAATTTTTCTCCCCCCATGCCGTCCTGCCCGGGACTATCGAGGAGAAGGGAGGCCCTTATTTTGTAAATGTTATCGGTTGTTGCCAGGTATATCCAGGCAGCGGGTAAGACTACCGCCAAGGCTATTACAAATATGTACCATCGCGAAATTAGTTTTCCAACCAACGCCTTCAGATCCAACTTTCCATTCATGTGCCCACCGTTTTTGCCTTCTGTTTAAATCGCTACTATCTATTCTGTTGTACAAAACTCATTACCAAAATCGTCGTCGTCAATGCTCCGAACAGGAATGTCGCCAGTTCCAGGTTCGACCGGTTGGACCTTGCCCGCAATGGGGCTACATAAAGCACATCACCCGGCATCAAAAAGAAATAGGGCGACTTCAGCAGGTTCGCATCCGTGAGATCCAGCATAACAACTTCCGAGCCACCCGGCGTCTGGCGGATGAGCTTCACAGTCTCGCGATTGCCGAATGCAGTAAGGTCACCCGCCATGCCTAGACCCTCGAGTAGCGTTGCCTGGCTGTTGAACACATAGTAATAACCGGGACTTTTTACCTCGCCCAGCACCGTGACTTTGAAGCTGGTAAGCTTCACGATAACGATTGCTTTGGTCAGGAATTTATCGGCGGCCTTCTGGATCGCCTCCCGTGCTTCGTCAGTGGTTATGTCTTTCACGACGACCTCACCGATCACCGGCAACGTGATTTTCCCATCAGGATCGATGGTATAACCATCCATATAGAAGTTCGCCGGGCTTGCAAACATGCTGCCGGACTGCTGCGGATTGAGATTGAACGAGTTAGTGATTGTTGTTTCACCCGGTCCTTTCACCTGGACCGAGATAATATCGGATGGCTGAAGCCTGTAGGCCGACCTTTTACTTTCAATAAGTGTTGGGCGTGTTGAAGAAAATTGTCTATCGTCGAGGTAAATAAGCTTCTTGTTGTAGTAACAGCCCGACGACAGGATGACTACGAGACCGTATAGTAGGATAATAAGTTGTTTTCGCATAAAACTCAATAAGGATCAAAATTAAAGTCGAGTAAAACTGCTCTGCAATGATTGTTCCTAATGACCCATGACTTAAATCATCCCGATTTGATGACGCACGTCACAAACCCAGAACTAAATAATGATCTAACTTTGTTTAGCTGGTGAAAAAATCCGGTTCTCTCCTACCGCATTGAGCCGCTCCGGCACATGTGTATTTCAAAATTTCCCGAAACAAACTACCACCAGTGATGGGATCATCACTTAATAGTATCGAATTATGAGTACAGAGCTTTTTAATACCACAACAGACCAGCCGGTCGCCATTGACGACGAGTTGTCAAATTCCGCGGTTGAGCAGCTTCGGCACATCCGTCACCTGCACGAAACGCTGGCCCAAAATTTTCCAGAGGTGGTCATAGGCACCCTCAACAAAGAGATGCAATTCGGACCAATAGGCGCAAAAAGAGTTTCAATGACGGAAATCACCGATTTGGGTTCCGGACACAATAATTCCATTGGGTATAATATTCCACACCTGGAGGGGGATACTCTCCCCATTTTAAGGCGCGCTTTTCACGGAGAAAGTGTGGTTTACGAGGCCCGGGGTGGCGACCGCTATTTTAACATCAAGGCTATCCCGTTAAAAGAAGCAAATGGCGCCATTAACGAGGTGCTTTGCGTCTTCCAGGACATCACCGAACAGAAGAAAATGCAGGAAGGCCTGATCGCCGCTTTGGATCGCGAGAAGGAGCTCGGTGAATTGAAGTCGCGATTCGTAACCATGGCTTCGCACGAATTCCGCACTCCGCTTACAGCTATACTCGCCTCGACATTCCTCCTCGAAAGTTATTCAGGCGACGACTACAGTAAAGAAAAGATTGTGCACACCAGCCGCATCAAACGGTCGGTGAACAACCTTACCAATATTCTCAACGAATTTCTCTCTCTCGAAAAACTGGAAGCCAACAAGGTCAGCGTTTTCCACAGCGACATCAACATACCCGAATACTTCCAGGACGATCTAATTGGTGAAATGGATCTCATCAAGAAGGCCGGACAGCAGATCGAATACGATCACAAGGGCAAAGCCATCGTGCATCTCGATCATCACCTGTTGTGGAGCATCCTGACAAATCTCATTTCCAATGCACTCAAGTACTCACGCATAGAGTCGATCATTAGAGTCAACTCCGATCTCAATGAAGACCGGCTTCTGATCACTGTGGAAGACAGGGGCATCGGTATACCCGCCGACGAGCACAAGAACATCTTCGGAAGGTTCTTCCGTGCCCGCAATGCGACCAACATCGAAGGAACAGGCCTCGGGCTTCACATCACGCAGAAATATGTAACGCTGTTGAATGGTGAGATCACCTTCGACAGCAGACTGGATGAAGGGACGAAGTTCACAGTGACGCTGCCCACGGGAAAACGCCCGGCAACAACGGAGGCACGGCTAACGGAGACATTTAAATGATCGTTATATGAGTCATAAAATTGTAGTTATCGAGGACAGTGTAGAGGTATGTGAGAGCATAGCCTCCATCTTAAAACTCGGCAGGTACAACGTCATCACTGCTAACAATGGACGCCAGGGTATTGAAGCTGTTCAGCAACATCATCCTGACCTGATCCTTTGCGACATCATGATGCCCGAGCTGGATGGGTACGGCGTACTTCACATTCTTAGCAAGGATCCCGCAACGGCGAACATCCCGTTCATTTTCCTTACCGCTAAAGCAGAGCAAAAGGATTTCCGCCAGGGGATGAACTTCGGAGCAGACGATTACATCACCAAACCCTTCGACGGACTCGAGCTTCTAAAGGTGATCGAGCTCAGGCTCAAAAAGAACGACCTGATCAAGACGACATTCCAAAACAACATTGCCGATATCGACGATTTCTTCAACAAGGCCAGGCAACTACCCGACTTCAAGAAGCTATCGGAGAACCGCAGGTCGAGGGTCTACAAGAAAAAAGAATTCGTATTTATCGAAGGTCAGCAGCCCAATTATCTTTACCTGATCGCAAAAGGCCAGGTGAAAACTTATAAGTCGAACAACGAAGGAAAAGAGCTGATCACCGGACTGCACGGTGAAGGCAAGTTCGTCGGCTTCGTGCCGCTGCTTGAAAATAAGGCGAATAATGAAAGCGCTATTGTTGTAAAGGAGGCTGAGATCTATCTCATCCCCCACCAGGACTTCCTCACGATGATCTATACCAATAAGGAGATCGCGAAGAAGTTCATTGCCATGCTGTCGAGCAATCTGTACGAAGCCGAGAATACCATGTTCGACCTCGCCTACCAGTCGGTACGCCAACGGGTTGCTACTGTGTTGATCAAACAGATTGAAAGCGACGCGAACGGTACAAACCGGGATATCATTCCTGTTGTCTCCGTGCCAAGGAAAGACCTTTCGAAGATGGTGGGCACTTCTACAGAGTCGCTCAACCGGACGTTGGCTGACTTCAAAGACGAAGGGTTGATCGAGATCCAGGATAAGGGTCTCAAGATCATTCAGCGCTCGAAACTGGAACGCGCACGGAAATAGGATCTTCCAAAATACGATTACATAAACTTAAAACGAGATAGCTACCACAAACTGCCTATGGAAACTAAATCAGCCAAACGAAAGGCCCAGACTGTTGCGTTGAAGAAAACACCCGCATTAAAAAACGGCGTCAACGGCGTCAACGGAATGGCCACGAACGGACATCATGAGAGTATCGAGCCGTTCGATGGAAAACTCCTCCTTCAAGTATTAAGTGAGGTGAAGAACGGAAATTTCACCGTTCGCATGCCCGTGGAAGAAACGGGGATCTATGGCAAGATCTACGATACGCTCAACGAGATCATATCGCTCAACGAGGATATGATGCGTGAGTTCGATCGTGCGGCTCTCACTATAGGTAAACAGGGAAAACTCACTCACAGGCTCGACCTGCCCAGTAAACGGGGCGCGTGGAAAGGTGGAATGGCTTCGCTGAACTCTCTCATCTCCGACCTTGTACATCCTACGATCGAGATCGCGAACGTGATCAGTTCCGTGGCAAAGGGTAATCTCTCGCAGGAAATGCCTGAGCAGATCGGCGACCATAGGCTCGAAGGGGAATTCCTCAGGATCTCCAAAGAGGTGAATCACATGGTGAAGCAGCTGAATCTCTTTTCGATGGAAGTAACGCGGGTAGCGCGTGAGGTGGGATCGGAAGGAAAGCTGGGTGGCCAGGCGAAAGTTAAAGGCGTCGGTGGTGTATGGAAAGATCTTACCGACTCTGTAAACCAGATGGCTGGTAATCTTACCAACCAGGTGCGGAACGTTGCGGAAGTAACGACTGCCATTGCCCGCGGTAACTTGTCGAAGAAGATCACGGTGGATGTAAAGGGCGAAATGCTCGAGCTGAAGAATACGGTGAACACACTTGTGGACCAGCTGAACTCCTTCGCTTCGGAAGTAACACGTGTGGCCCTTGAAGTGGGTACAGAAGGACGACTCGGTGGGCAGGCCACTGTGAAGGGCGTCGGTGGTACATGGAAAAACCTTACAGACTCAGTGAACCAGATGGCCTCCAACCTTACAGGCCAGGTGCGAAACGTTGCGGAAGTAACGACCGCGATTGCCCGCGGTAACTTGTCGAAGAAAATTACGGTGGATGTAAAGGGCGAAATGCTCGAGCTGAAGAACACGGTGAACACACTCGTGGACCAGCTGAACTCCTTCGCATCGGAAGTAACACGTGTGGCGCTTGAAGTGGGTACCGAAGGACGACTCGGTGGTCAGGCGACAGTGAAGGACGTCGGTGGTGTATGGAAGAACCTTACAGACTCGGTAAACCAGATGGCCTCCAACCTTACAGGCCAGGTGCGTAACATCGCGAGTGTGACGACGGCTGTGGCAAAAGGCGACTTGTCGAAGAAAGTTACGGTGGATGTACGCGGGGAAATGCTCGAGCTGAAAAACACGGTGAATACCATGGTGGACCAGCTGAACTCATTCGGTTCCGAAGTAACCCGTGTGGCGCTCGAAGTTGGTACGGAAGGAAAGCTCGGTGGGCAGGCGACGGTGCTCGGTGTCGGTGGAACATGGAAAGACCTTACAGACTCGGTAAACCAGATGGCTTCGAACCTTACCAACCAGGTGCGAAACATTGCCGAGGTGACGACAGCTGTGGCGAAAGGCGACCTCTCGAAGAAGATCACGGTGGACGTGCGCGGGGAAATGCTCGAGCTGAAGAACACGGTCAACACGATGGTGGACCAGCTGAACTCATTCGGTTCTGAAGTAACCCGGGTGGCGCGAGAAGTAGGTTCCGAAGGACGACTCGGCGGACAAGCCGTTGTGCGCGGTGTAGACGGTACCTGGAAAGACCTTACCGACTCGGTAAATAAAATGGCCGACAACCTCACCAACCAGGTGCGAAACATCGCCGAGGTGACGATCGCTGTTGCGAAAGGTGACTTGTCGAAGAAAATTACGGTGGACGTTATGGGTGAGATGTTGGAGCTGAAAGAAACCATGAACACGATGGTGGACCAGCTGAACTCATTCGCATCTGAAGTAACACGTGTGGCACGAGAAGTAGGTACGGAAGGTAAGCTCGGCGGTCAAGCCGAAGTGCGTGGTGTCGGTGGGGTGTGGAAAGGTCTTACAGACTCGGTAAACCAGATGGCCGGTAATCTTACCGCACAGATCCGGAATATCGCCAACGTATCCATCGCCGTGGCGAACGGTGACTTGTCGAAGAAGATCACGGTGGACGTACGCGGAGAAATCCTGGAGCTGAAAGAAACCATCAACGTCATGGTGGATCAGCTTCGCGGTTTTGCATCGGAAGTAACACGTGTGGCGCGAGAAGTGGGTACGGAAGGAAAACTTGGTGGACAGGCCTTCGTGCCAGGTGTAGGCGGTACATGGAAAGACCTTACAGACTCGGTAAACCAGATGGCTGGTAACCTGACAGGTCAGGTGCGTAACATCGCCGGTGTAACAACCGCGGTTGCGAAAGGTGACTTGTCGAAGAAGATCACGGTGGACGTGAAGGGGGAAATGCTCGAGCTGAAAGACACCATCAACACGATGGTGGAACAGCTCAACTCGTTTGCATTTGAAGTAACACGGGTGGCGCGCGAAGTTGGTACGGAAGGTAAGCTTGGAGGTCAGGCTGAGGTACGCGGTGTAGCCGGTACATGGAAAGACCTTACCGACTCGGTGAACCAGATGGCGTCCAACCTTACAGGCCAGGTGCGGGGTATCGCGAAAGTGGTGACCTCGGTTGCGAAGGGTAACCTGAAGCAGAAGCTCTCCATCAACGCCCTCGGTGAACTTGCCCAGCTGACGGATACGATCAACGAGATGATCGATACCCTCGCGGTATTTGCCGACCAGGTAACGACGGTGGCGAGGGAAGTGGGTGTCGAAGGACGACTGGGTGGACAGGCGAGTGTGCCTGGAGCTTCCGGTACATGGAAAGGCCTTACGGAAAACGTGAACCAGCTGGCTGCGAATCTGACCACGCAGGTGCGATCGATCTCTGAAGTTGCGTCGGCGGTGACGAAGGGTGACTTGACCCGGACGATCCGGGTGGATGCGAAGGGTGAATTGGAAGCCCTGAAAGATACGATCAACCAGATGATCACCAACCTGCGCGAAACAACGCTCAGGAACCAGGAGCAGGACTGGCTGAAGTCCAACCTTGCCAAGTTCACACAGATGTTGCAAGGTCAGAAAGATCTTCACACGGTGACCAAACGGATCCTTTCGGAGCTTGCACAGGTTGTGAATGCACACTACGGCGCATTTTACATCTTACAACAAGACGACGAGAACAAGGAAGATATGCTTCGCTTATTCGAATCGTATGCATACAAAGAAGAGCAGCACATACCGAAAGAGTTTGCCGTGGGCGAAGGTCTCATCGGTCAGTGCGCGTACCAGAAGGAAAAGATACTGTTGACGAACGTACCTCAACGTTACGTGAAGATCAATACGGCTCACGGAAAGATCAAGCCGTCGAGCCTGATCGTACTCCCGGTCGTGTTCGAAACAAAAGTGAAAGGTGTGATCGAGCTCGCGTCACTCGATTCGTTCAGCCAGACACACATCGACTTCCTCGGACAGCTGACTGAAAGTATCGGTATTGTGTTGAACACCATCGAAACCAACTCGAGAACGGAAGAGCTGCTGAGCCAGTCGCAATCGCTCGCAGGTGAGTTGAAGATACAGCAGGAAGAATTGAGAAGGACCAACGATGAGCTCCAGGACAAAGCGCTCCTGCTGGTGAAACAGAAAGACGAGCTCGAGTTGAAGAACGTGGAAGTGGAAGAAGCCCGGAGCTCGCTGGAAGAGAAAGCAAACCAGCTTACGCTTACTTCGAAATACAAGTCGGAGTTCCTTGCAAACATGTCGCATGAGTTGCGTACGCCATTGAACAGCTTATTGATCCTGGCGCAGCAACTTTTCGAAAACTCGGACGGCAACCTTACATCGAAACAGGTTCAATACGCCCGGACGATCCACGCTTGCGGCGACGACCTTGTCCAGCTGATCAACAACATCCTCGACCTGTCGAAGATCGAGTCCGGTCACATCACGCCTCACATTTCGAAGTCCTCCATCGCGGAGATCACTTCCTTTGCGGAGACAACCTTCAAGCCTATCGCGGAAGCACGGAAGCTCCGTTACAGGATCGAGACCGATACGACCCTTCCCGATATCATCGAGACGGACGTACAACGTCTCAACCAGATCATCAAGAACCTGCTTTCGAATGCATTCAAGTTCACAGAGGCCGGCGAAGTCATCCTGCGGATATTTATTGCCGCCAAGGGATGGAGAAAAGGAAATCCCTATCTCGACACCGCCGACCAGGTGATCGCATTCTCTATCAGCGATACCGGTATCGGTATATCGTCAGAGAAGCAACAGATCATTTTCGAAGCATTCCAGCAGGCAGAAGGATCTACCAGCCGTAAGTACGGCGGAACCGGCCTTGGACTTTCGATCAGTAAAGGCCTCGCAGAATTGCTTGGCGGTGGAATCGAGATCGAAAGTGAAGAAGGAAAGGGTAGCGTGTTCACGCTGTTCCTGCCTATCCGGCCGTATCTTCAGGCTGGCGCTCTCCTGCTCAAGCCTGGCGTACCCGAGCAGCTCCAGAAGGTTCTTGTAAAAAATACCGGCGAAAAACCTGCCATTCAAGCGTTCAAGGAGTTGGTGTTCGATCATGGAGATTCCATCAGCGAGACCGGTGACGACCGTAATACCATTCAGTCCCATGAACGTTGCGTGCTGATCGTTGAAACGGACCCTGAATTCAGTAAGACGCTAATCGAGACTGCACACGATATAGGGCTGAAGGCGATCATCGCCACCAACTACCTCGAAGTTTTTGATTTTATCAACAGGTTCGATCCGATCTCGGTGATCATGGAATTCAAAGGAAAAAATTCCAGCGCGTGGAAGGTGATCAGTCTTTTGAGACATGACCTTTCTCTTCGCCACATACCGATCCACGTCATATCTGCAGAACAGAACCGTGAGGTTGCGTTGAGGCGCGGAGCGAGGAGTTTTGTTCCCAGGTCCGGCGATAACTCGGCAGCATTGAAAACGTTGTTCCAGGACATCGTTTCGTACGGCGCCAACCGTATGCGTAATGTGATCGTGATCGGAAGTAACGAAAACGACACAAACCGTATTGCGAACGTACACCGCGACGAACTGCTGAAAGTCACGGTTATTCCGAAAATCGAAAGTGAGCTCGACGCTTTGACTACAATGGCCTACGATTGTATCATCGTCGATCATCCGTGGTCGCAGCCTAACGGCGATGAATTCTTGCAGAGCCTCTATGCCAGGAAGAAGGCCGGAACACCGGTGATCATTTATAGCGAAAAGGCGCAGAAAGATGTCCAGGACGAAATTTCCGGGACAGATCCGACGCTGGTCGCCGTACAGGACACCGAATCGCTTGAAAACCTATTAGAAGTAACTATCTCCCATCTTCATATCCGTCATAAGTCACTCTCGCCGGAGAAGCGGGCCGCGATTGAAAACATTCATAACCGGCACGATATTCTCGCAGGCAAGAACGTGCTTGTTGTAGACGATGATGTGCGAAACCTGTTTGCAGTGACTACCATTCTCGAACGGTTCCAGATCAATGTGCTCACAGCCGAAAGCGGCGGTGTAGCCATAAAAATGATCAAGGACAACTCGACAATAGAAATGGTTCTGATGGATATCATGATGCCGGAAATGGATGGGTATGAAACCACGCAGAAGATCAGGGGCGATCAGCGCTACAGCGACTTGCCGATCATCGCGGTGACAGCCAAGGCTATGAAGGGAGATCGTGAAAAATGTATCGATGCCGGCGCCTCGGATTACATTGTGAAACCCATCAAGATCGATCAGCTTTTGTCGCTGATGCGCCTATGGTTCCACAAATAGAAAATGCATGCAACTAACTAAGATCCTTCTTGTAGACGACCGTGAGGACAATTTGATGTCGATTGAGGCGATACTCGGCCAGGATGGGTATGAGTTTTTCAGAGCATATTCAGGTACGGAAGCCTTAAAGATCCTGCTCGCCGAAACCGACTTCGCTCTCATACTGATGGACGTCAAGATGCCCGTGTTGAATGGGTTCGAAACAGCTACGATGATCTATGACAGGCAGCGGCTGAAGGGTATCCCTATCATCTTCATCACCGCCAACAATTATGGCGACGATAATGTGTACAAGGGCTACGAGGCCGGAGGTATCGATTATATTCTCAAGCCGATCAATCCGCAGATCCTTCGGGCGAAAGTGTCGGTGTTTGTGAATCTCTATCGCGCCAAAACTCTATTACAAGAGCAGGAACGAAAGCTCAAAGCGATCAACGAGACCTTGAACACGGAGATCAGGGATCGCAAAGCTTCGGAAGAAAAGGTGCGGTACATGAACTTTCAGCTCATCGAGAAGATCGATCAGCTCGAACGAGCAAACGTCAACCTCAAGAGACTTCAGCTCATCGCTTCGAACGAAATTACAGCGCCACTTGAGGAGATCAGCCGCAGCATCGAGAAGCTAACAAAGAAATACAAGGGCCTGCCCGAAGACTCCGAATGCCTGAAAACGATCGAAGGCGCCATCAGCCAAATACAGGCTGCTCTGCACGACATCCCCGAACTCGCGGGTGCTCGGGTACTCTGACCCCGATTGGGTATTGTGTATTGTGTATTGTGTATTGTGTATTGTGTATTGTGTATTGGGTATTGGATATTGGGCATTGGGCATTAGGCATTCATGTAAGTATCTTCAACCTATGAAGATACTTACACTCCTTACATTCGTCATCCTCACAGCTGCCTGCTCCGGCCCGCGGCAACCTGAAGGTCCTCCCACCACGGTACTCACCAACGCTACGCTGTTCGACGGAACGGGCGCCGCTCCCATCACCAACGCGGTAGTTGTTATCCAGAACGGCCGGATCAAGGCAGTCGGCCATGGCGAGATCACCGCGATACCCGACAATGCCAATGTTATAGACTTAAAAGGCAAGTTCATTATTCCCGGGCTTATCAATGCTCACGGGCACGTCGGCGACGTGAAAGGTATCGAGGCCGGCCATTATTCGAGGGAGAATGTGATCGATAACCTCGCGATCTATGCACGTTACGGTATCACCACTGTCGTGAGCCTCGGCGGCGATAAAAAAGATGCGGAAACGGTTCGCGCCGTCAACGACACCACATCCACAGACCACGCACGATTATACATCGCCGGTGATATCATCAATGGGAACACACCAGAGGAAGCCGCGGCAGTTGTCGACAGCAATCACGCCATGGGCGTCGACTGGATGAAGATACGCGTGGATGACAACCTCGGGACCTCTCCGAAGATGCCCGAAGAGGTTTACAAAGCCGTTATCAAAAGGTCGCATGAGCTGGGTTACAAGATCGCCTCACATATGTACTACCTCGACGACGCCAAAAAGCTCCTGGCTGCCGGTTCAGATATGATGGCACACAGTGTCCGTGACCAACGTGTTGATGACGAATTCATCAAGCTCATCAAGGACAGAAAAGTTTGCTACTGCCCTACCCTCACACGCGAACTTTCGACGTACGTATATGGAGATACGGCCGACTTCTTTCACGATCCATTCTTTACCAAAGAATACGACAGCGCTACGATCCGGCCACTGAAGGATCCGAAGAGACAAGAACAGAACCGCAACAGCAAAAACGCCAAGACCTATAAACAACAGCTGCCCGTCGCCATGGCAAACCTTAAAATACTCTCCGACGAGGGGATACCCATCGCGTTCGGCACGGACAGTGGAGTGGCTACAAGATTCTTCGGTTACTTCGAGCACGTGGAGATGGCGATGATGGCAGAAGCAGGCCTCACCCCGATGCAGATACTCGTGTCGGCAACCAAGACGGCCGCCGATTGTATGGGGCTGAAAGGAGTCGGAACGCTGGAAGCCGGAAAGTGGGCAGACCTTATTGTGCTGACGGAAGATCCCCTGAAAGATATCAAGAACACAAGAGCCATCGAGAGCGTTTGGATCGCGGGTATGGAAGTGGCCACGAAACCATAGTTGGGTACATTTTTGGGCAAGTTAGTCCACACGGAAAGTTCAATGTACAGGGTACAGAGTACGGGCCTTAGAACGGCGTTCCGTAAGATTTCCCTTCCCTGTACACTGCACTTGTACCCTGTACATTGAACCCCGCACACACTGTAGCCTGTACACTGTACTCTGTACCCTGTACTCTGTACTCTGTACGCCGTACCCTGAACTCGGAAATGGCATATCCTTTGGGTGGGGATTACTCATGTTAAGGAAAGGCCTTTATTACCTGACCCACTGGGAGGTCTGGCACTGGTTCGTAAAATATATTTTTATCGGCCCCGCATGGGCATGGTATTGCTGCAAGTCACGGTCCTTGTGGTTCTTCACATCGTCGAACCCTGCCATCACTTTTGGAGGGTTCCTGGGTGAAACCAAAAGAGAGATCTACCAGCATCTTCCACCCGGGTCTTACCCTAAAAGCATATTCGTCTCCCCGCGCGATAACTGCATGGACATCAAGAGCCAGGTGGATTCAAACGGCATCCGCTTCCCGTTCGTCGTGAAGCCCGATGTGGGCATGATGGGGTTGATGTTCCGGAAGATCGAATCGTTCGATCAGCTTCGTCAGTATCATGCCGTCATGAAGTCCGATTACATTGTGCAGGAGTACGCCGACTACCCGCTCGAAGTGAGCGTGTTCTATTACCGCCTGCCGGGTGAAAGCAAGGGACACATCACCGGGTTTGTCAAGAAGGAATATATGACAGTGACCGGCGATGGCAAGAGCACATTAAAAGAACTGATCCTTCAATATCCGCGGGCCCGCTTCAGGACGAAGGAATTATTCGGAAAGCACGAGAGCAGACTGAATGAAGTTGTCGAAAACAAAAAGGTTTTTGTATTGTCGGATGCGCTGAACTTAAGCCGGGGCGGGCTGCTGGTGAGCCTCGAACATGAAAAAGATGAACAGCTATTGAGCGTCTTCGACAATCTGAGCAACTACAGCAAGAACTTTTTCTATGGCCGTTACGATATCAAATGTGCTTCCGTCGCGGACCTAAAGGAAGGAAAGAACTTCACGATACTCGAATACAATGGGTGTGGTGGCGAGCCGCATCACGTTTACGGCAACAATAATTCGTTCTTTCGCGCCTGTTTCATATTGATCGATCACTTCAGGATCCTTTACGAGATCTCCAATCGCAACCGCGCCAATGGGCAACAACCGTGGGGCTTATGGCCCGGCGCTGTATTTCTCCAGAGCTCGAAAGCATATTTCAGGGAACTTAAAGCGCTTGACCATTCTTTTTCCTTCAAGAAGGAGACAGGAAAAAATATCTCTAGGACCATCTTCCCGACCATACCGTCGCTGGGACAGCCGGCAATTAATATCAAACAGAGAGTGGCATGACGGCAGCGTCCGAAACTAACATCGGGAACGAGTATCTATCCTTCATCGGTGACAAGGCATTTCCGTGCATTGCTGCAAAGGCGGCGTTGGGGCACGACCAGATCCGGATACTCGTATGCGATCATATAGCTTGTCCGAAAGATGACCGGGCGATCCTTCAGTTCCTCTACGATTTCATTGACGACTACAGGACCAAGGCAACACTATACAACAGTGCCGTGGTGATCTTCGAAAGCCCGTCCGAATGCTCCGAAGGAGAATTCGACGCGCTGATGTGGCAGCGACTCCAGTGTATCTCCAACTGCGATGCAGCGCTCCATCCCTGGGACGGGCGCGTGAGCAGCGATCCCTCGGATGCAGGTTTCAGCTTCAGCATCAAAGAAGAAGCTTTTTATATCCTCGGACTTCATCCCGGCAGCAGCCGCAAGGCACGCCGGTTCAAATATCCGGCTCTGGTATTCAACCCGCATCTTCAGTTCGAACAACTGAGAGAGTCCGATCGCTACTCGATCATGAAAGAAACCGTCAGGAAACGGGACATGGCGTTCTCCGGTTCGGTGAACCCCATGCTTTCCGACTTCGGCCAATCATCGGAGGCGTTTCAATACAGCGGACGCGTTTATGATAAGGAATGGAAATGTCCCTTTGTTTCAAACCATGAAAAACATCAACCTCATTCCCCCACGTAGCGCAGTTGCGTTTACGTTAAAAAAAGGCGAACAGCTCCTCGTTACCGATATCGAAGGAGAACAGGTATGCGACTTCGTTTGCTACAACCTGCACGATCGCCAGGAATACCTTTCCTCCGGAAGGACAATCGACTATGCCGACACGATATTTCTTACGAAAGGACATGAGTTCTATTCGAACCGGAGCAACGTCATGTTCCGTATGGTGGAAGACACCGTGGGTCGCCACGACTTCCTGTTGACTCCATGCAGCTCCGACACGTTCAGGATCATCTACGGTCATAAAGAACCCCATCGCGGCTGTTATGGCAACCTGGTCGAAGCGCTTTCACAGTATGGCATTGCGGGAGATGATATCCCGGTTTGCTTCAACATCTTCATGAACGTAACCGTTGATGGCAGCACCGGCCGCATCGATGTCCGCCCGCCGAAAAGCAAAGCAGGTGACTTTGTGGTGCTGGAATCGAACATGGACCTGGTAGTCGGCATGACAGCCTGTTCGGCAGAGAAGTCGAATAACTTCTCTTTCAAGCCGATCGGCTACCGGGTGGAAAACAAGTCATAAAAAAAATGGAAGCGATACACGCCAGTCCCAAACGATCGCTTCCGGTTTTCTTCTGGGGATTGATGATCAGTTTCCTGGGATCGTTGCCTCCCGGCACTACCAATATCCTGTTGATCCAGCTCGCCGCCACAAAAGGATACTTTGTGTCTTCGTGGTTTGCGCTGGGATGCATGCTTGCCGAAGTGATCTGCGTTGTGGTTTGTGTGAAGGTGATGGACCGCATCAGCCAATCACGACTCCTGATAAAATCCCTGGAGTGGGTGTCGTTACTCGTGATCACATGGCTGGTCGTATCGTCATTCTCTACTGTAAAAGATCCGCAACCGTTGGATATTCCAGTGATATCCGGACACGTTTCGCCATTTGTGTTCGGTTTTTTGCTCATGCTGGTCAACCCGGTGCAAATACCTTTCTGGATCGGTTGGACAACGATATTAATGGAACGAAAGACGCTCGCGCCGGATGGTCACGACAATACCCGGTACGTTACGGGGATCGCCATCGGTTCATTGCTGGCCAGTGCGATCTTCATCGCTGGAGGTCACGCGATATCCGGGTGGATCTCGGGCCGGCAAGCGCTGATGCAATGGATCTTCGGACTGGCATTGGTGACCATTGCGATCACGCAAGTGATCACAATCGTCAGGAAGAGGAAGGCCGATCGATTGCAGGGTCAGTGATCGATTCCTTACCGGTCTCTATCCTCCCCGCAAATCGTACTTCTGTTGGTCCCGTCCGCACGGTGTAATCATACCAGCCGTAACTCTTCGAGGTGTCGACGGTAAGCGACAACATCGTGTTCATACCGATCGCAGCCGTCTGTTTTTTCCGACCATAGGCGTTGTCGATGATCTCGGCGTCAGGTTGCGAAGCAGCGCTTACAATATTGACCATGACGTTTCCGGTCGGGTTCTTTTTCTTGTCACTTTCGTAGCCCAGGTCTATCAATACACCGCTAGCGCCGTTTCCTTTGAATTCTCTCATGAAACCATTTGGCCCGTCGACACGGAAATGATATTCACGATTCTCGAAAATATTCAGCGGCCATGAGTCGCTCACCGACTGTCCGGGGTTGACTGCGTAGTTCCTGGTAGCCCACTCTTTTCCGTAAGCGTAAACAGTGAACGGAGCGCCGGCTGCTTTGTCCTTGAAGATCTCTTTCCTGGCCTCGAACGTAAGTTTGAATGACGTTCCATCGGCATTAAGAGTACCTGATACATGCAGCTCGTAAGGAAGTGCATTCGAGGGACGAGTCCCTTTCTCTTGCGAGGGCATTTTTCCGGCTATGGTTTTACCGGAGTTGATCCTGGCGATCTCATCGTTGGTGAGCGCCGCGGGCATGACGGGAAGGTGTTTGAATTGGGCCTTGTGAATGTTCTCGTAGAATTCGTTCTTCTTCACGGACTCAGGCATCTTCATCGTCTCGCCGTTGTATGGTTTGAACACGGATGTCATGTCGCCGCAAACCGCACGGCGCCAGGAGCTGATGTTCGGTTCTTCGATCTTCTTGCCGGTCTTGTGACTGAGGAATTTCTCGAGAAACATCAATATAGAAGTGTGGTCAAACACTTGTGAGTTCACCGCTCCGCCGCGGCTCCACGGCGAGGCGATCACCAGGGGTACCCGGTAACCCAACCCGATAGCGCCTCCGCGGGCCTGGTTGGAAGGTTTGCGCTTCAGGTCCATCTCCATGGCGAGGTGTTCCGTCGATGTGTCGATGCCCTTGGATACCGATCCTGTTTCAGGTTTACCAGCGACTGGGGGAATGAAAGGCGGAACATGATCGAAGTATCCGTCGTTCTCGTCGTAGCAGAGAATGAAGATGGTCTTCTTCCAAACTTCGGGGTTCTTCGTCAGGATGTCCATCGATTCCGAGAGATACCACGCGCCGTACCACGGTGATCCCGGGTGGTCCGAAAAATTCGACGGAGCCACCAGCCACGACACAGCCGGCAGCTTTCCTTCGTTCACATCTTTACGGAACTGGTGAAGGACATCACCCTTGGGAACCTTCATTTCGCGGGCGGTCCCGTTGTCGTCGTAGCTTACCGATACAAGCCGGTGGTAATCAGGATCGTTAGCGTTTGTTGTGAATGCCTTTTGGTGAATGTCTTTCTCGCGTTGCGGCAGCTTGTTCCAGTTCTCAATGGTGTAGATCTTCGCGTCGTTCATCGTGATCTCAAGCTCCTTCTTTTCCCGATCCAACTTGCCCTTCAATTGCGTATGCTCTTCGCTCCCTGCCTGCAGTGACCGAAGTTTTTCGTCGTCCACTTTGATCCGGGCCTTGAGCAATTCAATCTTCTTCGGAATGGATTTAATATATCCCGGGTGGAACCTGACCTTGTACTGTGAAAACCATTCTATCGGGTTGTCGGTAAAGTTTGCCAGCCAGTCGTCTTCCTCTCCATCAAACTCATTGCCGACACTGATCTCATTTTGGTAGATCTTCCACGAAATGCCGTTCTCTTCGAGGCGTTCCGGAAATGTTTTCCATTGTGCTTCGGCTTCGTAACGAGTCTCTTCATTGCGAACGCGCGCCGGAGATTTGACATCTTCACGGATCTTGCCTGTCCATAGGTGAAGGCGGTTGGCTGTGGTGCCCGTCAGGGAAGAGCAAAAGTTCTGGTCGCAAACTGTAAATGCGTCGGCCAGGGAATAATAAAACGGTATATCTTCTCTATTATAATACCCTAACGTGAGCGGCATGTCCTTGTACTCTTTACGGCCCGGCCTCTTGGCGATAAGCCATTGGTCGCACCGGCCGCCGTTACGGACATCCACCTGGTCGGTCCAGTTGTGCGGCAGCGATCCCATCCACGTAGCGTTCGACTCTTTGATATTAAGCCGGAAAGGCGAATAGGTATTTCCGTTTTCATTGGTCTGAAGCCACACGGGTTTCTTGTCGGGCAGTGTGACAGCACGGGGGTCGTTAAATCCGCGAACGCCGTTCAGGGTACCAAAACAATGATCGAACGAGCGGTTCTCCTGCATGAGAATAACGACGTGCTCTGCATCGAGGAATGTTGTGCCGGCCTGTGGATTGATGGCAAAGGCGCGAGCGATCGAGGTTGGCAGAAAAGTGGCAAGGCCACCCACGCCTGAAAGCAATGCTGCCTTTTTGATGAATTCTCTTCTTGATTCCATTGATGCAAATGTAGACGATAATTTACAGACAAGATTTAGTACGCGTTAGCGGAAAGTCGTTGTTCGTTGTTCGTTGTTCGAGGCGAAGCTGAGTTTCAGTAGACTAGCCGCGAACAACGAACAACGAACAACGATTATCACGCAGGCATTTTCCATGGCGCACGATACACCGGTGTTATAAGCCCATTTGCCTTCTCATCGCCCTTAAATTTCTTCGCAGTATCGTCCCACCATAATTTATTGCCGGTTCGGTAGGAAATGTTGCCCATGTGCGCCAGCACGGCCGCGTTTCTTCCGAACTCAACGTCACAGATTGGCAGCTGACGACTCTTCAGGCAGTCCAGAAAATTCCTTACGTGCTTTTCATGATCTTTATTGTCGGCAGGCTGAAGCGACGTTGTCTCCATGCGGGGTTTATCTCCATCCATCTCCGCAATGATCTCCCACCCTTCTCTATTGACAACGAGTGTCCCGTTGTTGCCTATAAATGCGACGCCGTAGTTGCGCCCGTACTGGCCGCGGCTCACACCACCGACATGATCCCATTCCAGCAGGAAATTTCCGAAGTCATAGACAACGGTTTGAGTGTCGGCCGTTTCGATAGCATTGTTGGGATATGCGTAGATGCCGCCCGAAGATGAGATCGACTTTGGAGCGCTGACGCCCATGGCGAGCAATGGTATGTCCAACAAATGAACACCCCAGTCGGTGAGCAATCCTCCGCCCTGTTCCCAAAAGAATCGCCAGCTTCCATGAAATCTCGCCTTGTTGAACGGGTGGCTGGGAGCGGGTCCGAGCCACATGTCGTAGTCAACGCCAGCTGGTGTCGGCGAATCGGGTACTTTGGGCGAAGCGCTGCCATAGGGGAAATATCCCCAGGTCTTTACCTTTCGGATCGTACCGAGCTTCCCCGACTTCACAATGCCGACGATATCCTGCCAGTGCTGGCCGCTGCGCTGTTGCTGACCGACCTGCATTACCCTCTTGAATTTTCTCGCAGCCTTCAACATCGCTTCACATTCTGCGATGGAGTTTGCGAGGGGTTTTTCGACGTACACATCCTTTCCGGCTTCACAGGCATTTACTGCCATCAGGCAATGCCAGTGGTCGGGTGTCGCAACGATAACGGCATCGATACTTTTGTCGTCGAGGACTTGCCGGTAGTCTCTGTACAATTTCGGTTTCTTACCGGTCAGCTTTTCGAGCTCGGCCGATCGCTTGTTGAGAACGTTCTCATCTACATCGCATAGCGCACCGCATTCCACCTCGGGGAACTTAAGGTGGTCTGTAAGGTTGAACCACCCCATACCGTTACAACCGATGAGCGCAATCGTGATCTTATCGTTTTGAGAAACTCCGGCACGCAGGCGGGGAACGATCAGGGGAGATAAGAAAGAGGCGGCGGCGACTGAGACTGACTGGTGAAGGAATTTGCGGCGTGTTTGCATAGTGAACAAATATATAAAACAAAAAAGAGCGATGACACATGCCGGCGCCGTACTCGATGCCGTTGGTCACAATTCAATAGTAAATTCAGTACCGTGGTTCACCGCACTGGTAACCGAGATTTTTCCACCTAAGGCTTCGACCTGGGTTTTGGTCATAAACAGTCCCATCCCCTTTCCTTCAGCATGTGCAGGGTGGAAGCGTTTGTACAATCCAAAGACGTTCGCGCCCTGGGCATTCAGGTCCAGTCCCAATCCGTTGTCGCCAAATGTTAATCGGACGCGACCGGACGCCTCGCTACTGCTGATGCAGATGATTGATTGCACATTGCTTCTTCGATACTTAATGCCATTGGTAATGAGGTTATAGAATATACTATACACATAGGATTTAACACTCGCGATTGAAGGTATCGTAAAATCACATGTTATATTGACGTCGCTCTTCGTGATCAGCGGTTGGATGATCGATTTGATATCGTCCACAATGTCCTGGAAAATGATATCTTCCTTCTTTTCATTGATACCCTGACGCATCGAAAGGATCATATTCAAGTCCTTGATCACCTCGTCCAGGCGTTGGGTCGAAGCGAACAGGTGTTGCAGCGCTTGTTTACCATCGGCCTCAGTTATACCGCCTAATTCCAGCACGTGTGAAATGCCCAGAATGTTTGCCACTGGAGCGCGAAGATTGTGAGAAACTATGTATGCATACTGTTCCAGGTTCTTATTCCGCTCAACGAGATCGAGTGTTATTTTTTCACGCTGCAACTCCGCCTCCTTCCGCTCGGTAACGTCACGAAAGTTTGAAACAATACCCCGCACATTCTCATTATTCAGCATATTGGTCATCACTCCTTCTGTCCACAGGTAGTGTCCATTCTTATGCTTAACACGGATTGACATGGAACTCGGTACATTCTCATTCTTCAGAACGTCCTCATATGCTCGTGCGACAAACGGCAGATCGTCCGGGTGGATCATAACCTCCCCGGTTTCTCCAAATTTCTCGCCCTGAGACCCGAGCATGCGCGATACGGAAGGGCTCGCATACATTACCTTCCTGTTTTCATCGCGAAGAACGATGGCGTCGAAGTTGTTTTCGATCAGTGCACGGAACCTGGCTTCACTTTGACTTACTTTAATAGCCGCCATCTTTTGTGGCGTAATGTCCCATGCGAAGCAGGACAGTCCGGTCACGTAATCCCCTTCGACAATCGGATTGATCGAGAAACTGGTAAACGAATGGTAATCTCCATATTTGAATTCCTTTTCGAACTCCACCCTGTTCCCGCTAAAAGCCTCCGTGTATATATCCTTCCATTCATTGATCTCGTCAGGGTCTAAACGGTTCAGGAAATCGAAAACGTGATCACCGGCCTTCACTTCCAGGCCATAAACCTGCCTCAGATTCTTTCGCAAAAGGTCGTTAAATGACAAGTACTTGAACTGCCGGTCTATTGAATATATGCTTACGTTCGAATTCTCGATAACCGCTGAAAGATTTGCCTGCGACTTCCTGAGCGATTCCTCGGTTTGAACCCGTGCGGTAATGTCACGGAGATTGAAAAGGATACCGCCGATTGCCTCGTCGTCCAACATATTGATAACCGTACCTTCAACCCAGATATACTTACCGTCCTTATGAAGCAACCGATAGAGCATTGGAAAGTACTTACGGGGCTCGCGTTTGGCTGTATTAACGATATTGTAGAATTCGTTCCGATCGTCCGGATAAATTAAATCGATTTTACCGATGTTCCTGCGTTCTTCCAGTGTCCGGCCGGTGAGGCGCGTATAACTCGAACTCGCAAATACGGGTTTCAAATTTCCGTCATATACCACGATCATATCATGGCTGTTTTCGATGAGTCCCCGAAACCTTCGCTCACTTTGAACGAGCATTTCATGAGAATTGATCTTCTCCCGTTCGGCCTCCCATTTTTCCAGCGCGTTAGTCACCGCAACAGGTAGTCGCTGCAGCCTGTCCTTTAGTAGATAATCTGCAATCCCTTCCTTCATCATTGTCACCGCAAACTCCTCCGAAACGGTAGCGGTGATCAGAATAAAAGGGATGTTGAGCCCCGATTTTTGGAGAAGCCTAAATGACTCTGAAGATGTAAATCCCGGAAGGGAGTGATCAGACAAAACAATGTCTGGTCTAAATTCGGAAAGAGCGCTGACAAAGCTATCTTTTGATGTTACCCATTTGAGATTGAACGACAATCCGCCCTTGGTTAATTCCCGCCGAATGATTTCCGCATCCGAACGAATGTCTTCCAGGTGAATGATCTGAATTACGTCTGACATAAGTTCTAAATATTTTAAGGCACCTGGTTGTGCAACACCCAGTATAAACCCAGATTAGAAACAACCTGGATAAAATCAATTGATGCCACGGGTTTAACAATATAACTGTTGACGCCAAGGGAATAGCACCTTTCGATGTCGGGATGTTCTTTGGAGGATGTAAGAACTACAACAGGAATTTGTCTGGTGCGGCTGTCTGCTTTTATCTTTTCAAGCACTTTTATTCCGTCGACCTTGGGCATCTTAAGATCGAGCAGGATCACTTTGGGCAATTTATCCAGGTTGCGGCCTGCGTACGGGCCAGTGCCAAAAAGAAAATCCAGTGTTTCCTGACCATCCTTAAGGTGAACGATGTGATTGGTAATATTGCTTTTCTTGATGGCACGAATTGTCATCTCCGCATCGCTGCGTGTGTCCTCGACCAGTAGTATTTCAACTTCTGTTTGTTTCATGAGACAGTGTTTGTTTCTTCTGTAGGAATTGCAGGTACGGAAAAATAGAATGTCGCCCCCTTGTTTACTTTCGCTTCGACCCAAACCTCACCCCCATGCCTGTTTATGATTCGCTTAACGATAGCCAGTCCTACACCCGTTCCTTCAAACTCTTCGCTGGAGTGCAGTCGCTGAAAAACCCCGAAAAGTTGGTCTGCATACTGCATGTCGAAACCGACGCCATTGTCGGCCACCGAATAGGTCACCATCTGGTCCTTCTGTGACGAAGAGACGTGTATTACAGGATCAGGACGTTTCGAGGAGTATTTAAGCGCGTTTGATACCAAATTCGTCACGACATGTTTAAGCAAAGCAAAATCACCAAAAACCGGTCTGAGGGTGTTCAATTTGATGTCGGCTGATTGACTTGCAAAATCCCTCAACACATCCGCGATAAGATTCTCCATGTCGACGACATCTTTCCGAAGCTCTTTGCGGCCCAGTCGTGAAAAAGTGAGCAAGTCGTCAATAAGCGTTCCCATTTTACGGGCATTGTATCCTATCTCTGACAGAACCCTTTTGCCTTCTTCGTCGAGTCTGTCCTGGTAGTCTTCCAAGAGAATGCTGGCGTATCCCCCTATACCTCTCAGCGGCGCCCGCAAATCATGCGCAACTGAATAAGAAAAAGACTCGAGCTCCTTGTTGGCCACCTGCAGCTGTACCGTACGCTCCGCGATCTTTCTCTCCAGCCCCGCGTTGAGGTCTGCAATCTTTCTTTGTGCATTTTTCAACTCGGTCACTTCAATCGATACGATCATCGCTGCATATATCTGGCTCTCTTCGTTTCTGAGGGGCACGTAGCGCGAAAGGAAATCATACTTTCCGGTGGTTGTCTCGACCATGAAAGTTTCGCCGTTGAAGACTCTTTTAAAAAGTGGTTCCGTCAAGCTGTACTGGGTCCCAGGCAAAACGTCGATCGCTTTTTGGTCCAACAGCTGCGCCTTCGAATAACCGATCTTTTCCAGCATGTCCCCTTCGATAAGGAAGTACCTGTAGTCCGTATCCAGCAGGCAGATGACAGAATCGGGAATGCTGGATGCTATGGTCCTGTACAATCGCTCACTCGCCGCCAATTTTCGTTCCGCTCTCATGTGAGGGGTCACATCCCGCATAAGAATAGAGAGGCCTTTCGCCGTCGGATAAATGTGGTTCTCATACCAGACGTCGAGTGGCGCAAAATGATCCATGTGACTGATATAGCGTTTCTCTGAAAGCGCCGCGGTCATGGAATCGTATGTCGGGGTTCCCACCGCTTCGGGGAATTCATCCCATACATTTTTCCCGATGATCTTCCGTGTGTCTTTTTGCGACATCTCACCGAACTTCTTGTTAACATAGGTGTAACAAAAGTCGTTGTCGACCATAATGAACGCATCCTTCATCATCTCCAGGATGTCGGCAAGCTCGCCTTTCTTTTCCTGCACTTCGATCTCGAGGCGCATATTTGCACTTTTGATCTCGTCAGCGATCTTCTGGTCTGTAATATCCGACCGGATCGCCAGGTATTGATATGGCTTTCCCTGGTCATCGACAAACGGAACAATACTTGTGTTGACCCAATAGATACTGCCATCCTTGGCACGATTGCGCAACTCGCCTTTCCATATCTCTCCCCGCCCTATCGTTTGCCAAATACTCCGGATAAAGTCCTTGGAATGGTAACCGGAATTGATGATCCGGTGATCCTTTCCAATCAAATCCTCCCGGGGGTATTTCGAGATCCTGCAAAAGTTATCGTTGACATGTTTAATGATGCCTCGATAGTCCGTAATTGCCACGATTGCAGACTCATCGAGCGCATATTTGTAGTCTGATATCTCCCGCAGCGTCTTTTCAAGGTTCTTATTATGCTCTGTCAGTTTCTTCTTCAGGGTTTCTCCACGCCGGACACTGATCAGCACCACGATTATGAGGATGACCAAAGTAAATATCAGCGCGGCAAGGAACGATTCGAACCCGCGAACGGTCCCCAGGCTGTCCGCCTTCCGGATTGCCAGAAGGCGTTCCTCTTCCTCCCGAAACTTTTGAATGGCCAGTGAAAACGAATCTTCCAAACGCTTACTCTCTACAAACTTCGTTTGAATGTCCTCTCCCGAGAAGTCGTCAGGTTTTGTCCTTTCTAGAAAGGACTGTAAGCTGTCTACTTTTTTTACCTGAACAGAATTATCGCTCACCAGTTCCCGCAGTGTTTTGATATGCTCAGCGGCAGACTGCTGGTTGACCGATACGGCGCTAAAAAACTTCTCATCCCTTGTTACCAGGTAAATACGGCCGTTTGCCTGGACGTCTTTTGCGTGGAGTGCCAATTCATTCGCCTTCAGCAAAACGGCCTGTGTGTGTTCAACCCAGGCCGATGCCTCAACGACCGCCGAAGTGTGGCGGTAACTTAAAATAAGAATGGTTACTAGAATGAGGCCTCCGACCACACTGAGTATTGCGACAAGTTTTTTTCGGACAAAAAGATCCATGCCCAACTAAATTTGCAGGGGTTGTACAAACTAAAATTGAAACGGCGGCCGCGCTGGCGGTCAAAAGGGGGGCTCTTACCATAATGTAACACTAAATTGTTCCCTGAACCAATCCGCCGCCGAATTAAGGAACATATTTTGCTCAAGATTGTACTGGCGTAAGCGTTAAATGAAATGTGGGAAGCTATCTCTAAACTCGAGTACAGGTTTTCACCAACAGGGTGGAACATCCTTGTAATCGCAGGTAGCATCACGATCGGCCTCATTATCAAGACCATCGTTCACTGGACTTTCTCCTATTATACCAAACGGTCCGATTACTACCTGTTCAAAGCCGTCACTAAATATCTCCACGCGCCGGCCAGTGTACTGATCCCGTTACTGACACTGAATGCCGCATTGCCGTTGATCGACATGAGCGGTCATCCTGCGGTTCAGAAAACGATCGAGCTCGCACTTATCGCAGCATTTTCGTTTTTATTGATCCGTGTCGTGAAAGTATTCGAAGATCTTGTTTACTTCCGCAACGACATTAAGGCAGCCGATAACCTTAAGGCAAGGAAGATCCGCACGCAGATAAAATTCATCAGCCGGATGTTGATCGTCATCATCGGTGTGCTTGCGGTGTCTGCGATGTTGTTAAGCTTCGAGAGTCTTCGCAAGATCGGTACGGGTCTTCTTGCAGGCGTCGGGGTGGGTGGCATCATCATCGGTTTCGCCGCACAATCGACCTTGAGCAATCTACTCGCCGGTTTCCAGATCGCGTTTACCCAACCTATCCGGATCGAGGATGTGGTCGTAGTGGAAGGCGAATGGGGAATCATCGAAGACATCACGCTCACATACGTCGTCGTGAAGATCTGGGACGAACGACGACTCGTGTTGCCCATCAACTATTTTATTACGAAACCCTTCCAGAACTGGACAAGGGTGAACTCCAATCTCCTGGCAACGGTGTTACTCTACCTTGACTACTCGACGCCCATCGAGCTGCTCAGGAAAAAATTCGACTCGCTTTTAGCCGAGAACAAACTTTGGGACGGAAAGGTGAAGGCCATCCAGGTGACTGATAGTACGGAGAGAGTAATGGAAGTGCGCGCGCTGATGAGCGCGCGCAATTCTTCAGATGCATTCGACCTCCGGTGCTTCGTACGCGAACAATTGATCTCGTACATACAAACCGAATACCCCGAAAGTCTTCCCAAGACCAGGAGCGAAGCTATACTGGCGCAGCAAAAAGATATTGTTCAAAATTAGCATTCACGACATCCTTCGGAGCCGGCGCCACAGGCATACGGTTCCTTGCTCTCACCGCCAGGTCTGTCAGCGTGTTCATATAGTTGATGAACGCTTCGTACGGCGAGCCATAATGGCTGAAGTACGAATGAACATTCCCGTCCTGCGAAGCCTTGGTGCTCATGTAATAAAAGTGATCGCTCGTCTGCAGGTTACGCCACGTTTCGATCATCTCCAGGTTGTGCGTCTTCATGATGCTTTCCTCCATCGACTGTAGGGTCTTGAAAGCGTCGCACTGGATGTCGTTACCCAGCCATGCAGAAATGTCTTTCGACTCATCGGCCCACGAAACAAAATCATGAATGTCGAGCTTCTCCTTCACCACGTGCGACTTGAACAACGGCGAGGGCGTTGTCAGTTTCACGATGCCGTCGGTATGAAGCTTCTCGATCAGCTTCTCCAGAAAAGTGATGATACCGGTAGAGACCTTGTGGTGTTCGCCGAATGTTTCGTAGTCCATTCCCAGCGTGACGATGCTGTTGTCTCCGGGAATATCGTAGATCCATTGAGTGAAATCTTCTACCGAGAACTTACTGTCCTGTTCGAACCGGAACGCGATGTCGTCGCTGAGACCGTTGCTTCGAAGAAGAATGTCGAAACGTTCCTGTGTGGGATGCCTGAAGAGCTGGTATGGGCTTCTGCCTTCGAGGGTCCGTCCGATACCGTCGCAAAGAATTCCTTTGAAACCAAGTTGGGCTACTTTGGAACCGATACTGTTGCTGTAAATAAGCTCCGTGTTCCTGAAGACTTCCGGGTATACGCCGAAATGATGTTCCATAAGCTGACGATGTGCGTTCACCTGTATGATGAACTCTTCGTTCGGCGTGAGACTGCTGAGTGAATGATAATAAGTCTCAGACAGGAACTCGATGCCGCCGGTTTCCGACAATGCTTTGAAGCTCTGCAGCGCCTCGGGTTTGTATTTTTCAAGCTGATCGATCAATACTCCTGAAAGCGAGAAACAAAGACTTATCCCCGGATGACGTTCAATCAGCTTTCGAAGCCTTTCGTTGACAGGGAGATAACAGTTGTCCGATACCCTCGAGATGATCTCTTCATTGAGGTGATCATCGAAGTAGTTGCCGGGTTGCCCGACATCCAAAAAACCCAACTTCCTCAAACGCCTTGGCTGGTGAACCTGGAAGTAGAGGATCACGTGCCTTTCCTTAGGACTCTGCTTGGACTGTTTCATGGTATAAACGTTTGATCTTTTTCGCTGCCGAATGCCAGGAGACAGACCCGATGGTCTCCAGGGCGTTTTTTTGTAATGTGGTGGCGAGGCTCTTGTGCCTGAGCACGCTGCAAACTGCCTGCGCCAACGCATCGGTATCCCAGAAATCAACTTTCAATGCATGAGGAATCACTTCCGATACACCCGACTGTTTCGAGATGATCACAGGCACGCTGGCCTGGATCGCTTCCAACGGTGTGATCCCGAACGGTTCCGATACCGATGGCATCACGTATACACTGGAGAATGAAAGAAGTCGATCGATGTCCTTCTTGTTCAGAAATCCTGTAAAATGAAAATGTGATGACATGCCCGCCTTCGCGACGCGATCTATCATCTGCGGAAGAGCGTCACCGGAACCAGCCATTACAAAATGACTGTCGGGAAACTGCTTCAATACTTTTTTTGCTGCCTCAACAAAATACTCCGGGCCCTTCTGAAAGGTGACCCTCCCCAGGAATGTCACAATCTTATCCCCTACCGGGTTGATGCTGCGGGCGCCCTCGTTTCGTTTACAAAAGATGCCATTGTGTACAACGTCCACCTTGCGGGCGTCGGCGTTGTATTTGGCGATCAGCATGTCGGCGGTCCACTTGCTTACCGCAACTACTCTATCGCACCGGTCGATTGCGGTTCTTTCGATGTTGTACACGGCCGCGCTGCCGCCCTCCCCCGCCCTGTCGTATTCCGTCGCGTGGACGTGGATCACAAGAGGCTTTCCCGTTGCGCGACTTGCGGCGAGGCCTGCAGGATAGGTCATCCAGTCGTGCGCGTGAATAAGATCGAATTCGGTGGTGCGTGCAATTTCCTCCACAACCATCGCATAGCGGCTTACTTCGTCCAGCAGGTCTTTTCCGTAACCGCCTTTGAATTTATAAGGTTTCGAAACCCGCTCCGATTGAGTAACGGATTGATTCACTGTTGTCAGTATTTCGTTGTTCCAGTGTTGAAACGAAGTCAAGGGTTCCAGAACATGCGCAAGGTTGTAGGACGACAGCGTAGATTCGACCAGGATCGTTTCCGCAACTTTTGCGGACAACGACGTTTTAAAAGAATATTCATTTTCTAATGCCAGATCGACATCTACGGTGCTTGCGGAAACCAGTTTTACCCGTGACCCATCCTCTTCTCCGCTAAGGTGTGGTACAACAAAGGTGATGTGAACTCCCTCGTCACTGAGTGATTCTGACAAACCGTGGCATGCGATACCCAGTCCTCCCGCAATGTGTGGAGGATATTCCCAACCGAGCATCAGGACTTTTATCGGCATAGGGGCGTTTAGCGGGTTATTCGGCGGTTATAGTTAAAATATATAAATACAATTGTGTCTGGACGGGAGTTGAAGCAAACAATCGTGCCACAGGTAAAGAGTGGAAAGTGAAAAAATTGTGACGGTTCCTCGCTGATTTTATTCGCGAAAACGGTAGGGTATAGAATTCAGGAGACAGGAGTCAGGAGGTGCGGGTTGAAAGTGTGTGGATGCTGAACTCTCCTGTCTCCTGGATCCTGACTTACTCTATTAAGTTTAGAGACACTATTCAGTCCGTAGACTTCTCGCCGGATTTGCGAATGCAGATCTTAACGAATGATAACTTACGGTAAGCGCCGCAACGACCATCGTGGCAAACGGGGTGCGCGATCATTCATAAGGGCTTAACCTGAAGCGCCTTCGGAGATATCTTGTTCCAGAAATTCTCGCGAATGCTCCTGATCTCTTTGATAGCTTTAGTCCCGGTGATTGTAAGTGTAAAAAATCTCTTGCTGCGTCCACCCCTCTCCGCCGTCGCTCCGCCGGTGTGTGAACTCAGAAAACCTTTCTCCTCGAGGCGGTGGAGTGTCGCGTGAACCGCACTGATGCTGATCTCGCGGCCAGTCAGCTCGATGAGCTTTCCCGTGATAGCCACACCGTATGCCTCCTCCGTGTACAGTAGCGCCACAGTCAGAAGTATCACTTCCTCCAGCTCTCCCAGGTATGTCTTTCTCATAATTAAGTGATTTCTTCAAATTTACTAGAAGAAATAAGAATAAGAAAGGGCCACGCGGCCCTTTCTTTAGAAAACGTTATTGATACAGTGGATTCTGCTTCAGCGTCGGCTCTCCGCCAATCTGGCTGTTAAGGATCTCCTGTAACGGGATCGGGAAGTATTCGTGCTTACCTTTTATAAACTGCACACCCTTCAGGTAGGTTCTCAAGTTCCCTTCCTTCAGGTAGTAAGCGTTCAACACCTGGTCTGCGATGCCCCAACGCACCAGGTCGAAACGGCGATGGCCTTCCATGGCGAACTCGAGGCGCTGCTCGAAAATCACTGCCTTCATAGCAGTTGCAGCGTCGGGAAACGGCGTAAGGTACTGATTGATCAGGTAGTTTGCGGCGGGTGTTCCATCCGTTTTCTTAACCCAGCCTGCCGGCTTGGCAGCGCGTGCCCTGATCTGGTTGACATATCCTCTTGCTGCATCCAGATCGCCTTGCGCCACCGCGATCTCTGCAAGCCACAGAATGACGTGCGAGTAACGGATCATACGATAGTTGTTGGCATTCAGACGAGGGTTACCCGCAAATGTGTTGGTACCGACATCCGAGCGATACATAACGTGCTTCATAGGTGAATACGGGCCGCCATATGCCTGATCGCGCACGAAGGTCTTACCAGGGTGTAATCCCCAGTCGAGAAAAGGGATACCCCTCCTTCCCACAGTCCAGTCGAGACGCGGATCCAAAGTACCGGCGTAAGGGGTAAACGGAGCGGTCGCTTCGACACCCTGGTCGCTTGTTACATCGGTATTGTTAAACGCGTCAAGGAGCGGGAGCCCGTCGGCGCCTGTCTTGAATGCATTCACGAGGTTTTGCGAAGGCTGGAAGAAACCGCAGCATGTCGTCACACCACCACCACCGTAGGGGTAGTTAAGCGTAGAACCGATATTGCCGTTCTCACCGCCGGGAGCGCCGTCGTTCACAGAATACTGCACTTCGAAGATAGACTCAGCATTGTTGTTGGTGCTGGCTCTGAAGTTATCGTGGTAATTGTCAACGAGCTTGTATTGGTTGCTTGCGACAATTGCATCCAGGAGAGTTTTTGCGCTGGCCAGGTTGCCGGCTCCTCCCATAAAGAGATAAACCTTCGCCAACATAGCAGCTGCTGCCCATTTGGTCGCTCTTCCCTTTGATGCCTGTGTGGCCGGGAGTACAGCATAAGCAGCCTGGAGATCCTCAACGATCTTCGGCCAGATATCCGTATCGTTTTTCACCTTCGTGCTCTCGAGGTTATTCGGATCGTAGATCTTGTCATCGATATACGGGACCATGTTGTACATCTTCTTGAGGTCGAAGTGATAATAACCGCGCAGGAACCTGGCTTCGGCAGTGATCTGATTCCTTTCAGCCTCGGTGATATCGGTAACGTTTGGCAATATCTGCAGAACATCGTTACAACGCGCGATACCGTCGTACATCCCTCTCCACTTTCCACGGAAATAGATGTTGTCGGGCGCGATGTTATGCTGTTCGATCAGGGAGATCGGAGGCTGATCGCCGGCGATGGTACCCTTGTAGGCATCATCCGATGCAACGCTTCCATACACCCAGTTGTCGGCGCCTACCTGGTAGGACCTGTATGCACCTTCGCCGGTTGCCCATCCATCAAGGAGAGAATAGGCTGCAACCAGGAGTGAAGTAACACCCTTCGAATTCTGTAGCGCAGAATTACTCAGCGCGGCCTTCGGCTTTACGTCGAGGAATGAATCCGAGCATGAACTTATCACGCTCAGCATCAACCCCAGAGATATATATTTTAAATGTTTCATAATTCTATCAGTTAAAAATTAGAAGCTTAAGTTGAGTCCGATCACGTACTGCTTCGCTGTAGGATACGCACCGCCATCGACACCAAGCTGACGGTCGTTACCGGCAGTGTAGTTACGCAGGTTGATCTCTGGATCCATACCGGAATATTTGGTGATGGTGAAGAGATTCTGAGTTTGTACGTATACGCGTGCTGTGCTCAATCCGAGCTTGCTGATGAACAACTTCGGCAGATTGTAGGTCAGCTGGATGTTCTTCATCCGGAAATACGATCCCTTCTCGATATAATATGTAGAAGGAAGAATGCTCACCTGGTCTGATGAGGTCAAACCGGGCAGGATGGCATCGGTCTTACCGGGCCTCCATGATTCTTCGAGCATCCGCACGTTGCGGTTACCGGCAAACGTCGGGAAGTCGGTCCAGTACTTAACGTAGTTGAAGATATCATTACCATATACTCCTGCGCCGAACAACACCAGGCCGAAATTCTTATAGTTCACGTTCACGTTGATACCATAAGTGAAGTCGGGGTGCGGGTTGCCGATGATCGACAGGTCTTTCGTATTGATAAAACCGTCTCCATTGATATCCCTGAAGTTGAAGCGGCCCGGCCTGTTCTCGTTAACGCCGAGCTGGTTCACCGGCGCAGCCGATGCTTCTTCCTGAGTCTGGAAGATACCGTCGATCGTATATCCGAAGAACGACGAGACCGGGTAATCCTGCTGTGTTACCACAAAGTTCTGGATACGTTCGTCGTTGAGGCCGAAGTATTGTGTGGCGGGGTCGCCGGTTGTACCGGTCACCACGTTGCGGTACATGCTGAAGTTACCACCTACACTGAATGTGAGGTCGCTCCCCAAAGCCCGTCCGTTGTAATTTGCGCCAATATCAACACCGCGGTTTCTCATCGATCCGATGTTCTGGAAAGGCACAGCGGCTACACCTGCGGTGAGCGGCGCCTGTACCGGGAACAACATGTCTGATGTATTTCGTGTATACCAGTCGACCGAGAACTCTACTTTACCGTTCAGCAGGTTACCATCGAGACCTACGTTGGTAGATGTGGTGGTTTCCCATTTTGCTTTTGCGTTCCCGAACTGTGTGATCTCATATCCTGGCAGTGCCGACGTCCGTGTACCATTGAGATCGTAGAACGAAGTTGCCGGGTTGAGCGAAAAGATGGTGAGGGCATTATAGTTACCAATTTCCTGGTTACCGGTTTGTCCCCAACCCACGCGAAGCTTGGCCCTGCTCAGCCAGCCGCTCCAGCCCGCTGCAAATGCTTCGTCCGACAACACCCAGCCCGCGCTAAATGCGGGGAAGACTGCCGAACGGAACTGAGGCGAGAAACGTGAAGAACGGTCGCGACGGATCGTACCTTCCAAAAGATACTTGTTCTTCAACGCATAGTTCACTTTGGCAAATTCCGAAGCGAGAGCCCAGTTTGAAGCGGCACCGTTGTTAGTCTGAACACCGGTACCACCGCTGAGGTATCTGTTTTCGATGTCATCAGAAGCAAAGTTCGTTCTTGATGCATCGAATGATTCGAAGTAGTCCTTGATTGACTCGACACCCCCGAGGATATTCAAACGATGATTTTCACCCAGATCTACGTTGTAGGTCAGAGTGTTGTACCATGTCCAGGTCCATTCGTATGCGTTGTTGGTCTGGAGGCTGTTTGATCCGCGTGATTCTGCCGATTCGATATCACGGATAGTGTAGTTACGGAAGTTGAACAGGTTGTAGTCCATACCGATGCTGCTCTTCGCAGTCAGGTTTTCCATGATGTCGAATTCCACATAGGCATTTCCAAAGAGACGGACGTTCTTCTGTACGTTGTCTTTGTTCCTCCACAGATCGGCAACGGGGTTGCGCGAGTTGTCAAGGTCGGTGCCGCGTGTTCCACCGAAAGTCGAACCTGAAACATCGTACACAGGCACGATAGGCTGGATACGGAACGCGAACGATGTCGGGTTGCTTTCCTGGCTGTTGCCGTTGGGCTGATTGACCCGTTCGCTGTATGCCAATTGGAAGTTCTCGCCTATCCTGACACGCTTGTTCACGTTGAACTCGGTGTTGGCGCGAAGTGCATAGCGCTTGAAGTTGGTATAGATCATTGTACCCTTCTGATCGAAGTAGTTCAACGAAAGCGCGTATCGTCCGCCGTCGCTGCCGCCGGATGCGCCGATCTGGTGGTTCTGAATGGGAGCCGTCTTGAATATCTCGTCGAGCCAGTCAGTACCTTCCTTGTTCGCCTTTGTGATCATCCACTTGGTCTTGTTGAAATCGGCCGCGTCGATGTTGTTGGAATAATTGGTGTAGGTCCCATCCGGGTTGCGGGCCACACGAGGGTCGCCTTCCATAGCTCCGGCCGGGAATATATAATCAGGGATGGCCGGGGTTACACCGTTGCCGAACTGGGCGTGAACGGGGTTGCCATTGCCGCCAACGGCACCGGCATTTTTACGTGCTTCCCAGGTCAGGTCCGCGTACTGTTGAGTGTTGAGAAGATTGAGCATTTTACCGGGCTGCTGACTTCCCCAGTAGGTGTCGTAGGTAACAACCGACTTCCCGGGCTTACCCCTTTTGGTCGTAACGATCACCACACCGTTACCTGCACGCGATCCGTAGATAGAAGCTGCAGAAGCGTCTTTCAGGATCTGCATCGACTCCACGTCGTTGAGGTTAAGTGTGTTCAAGTCTCCTTTGGTCGGAACACCGTCGATCACGTACAGCGGCGAGTTGTCGTTGATGGTACCGAATCCACGGATCCGCACCATGACACCGCCACCGGGGCTGTTTTCGTTACCCACTGTTACGCCGGCGATCTTTCCCTGCAGCGCCTGGCCGAGGTTGGTGGAAGGCGTTTGCAACAGGAGCCTGCTGTCGATCGTAGCTACCGAACCGGTGATGTCTCTTTTCGACTGTGAGCCGTAGCCGGTCACAACAACTTCGGAAAGAGAAACGATATCCGGTTCAAGTCCAACGTCGATACGGGTCTGATTGTTGACCGCGACCTCTTTGCTGGTGTAGCCTATGAAAGAGAACACAAGCACCGCGTTGCCTTCGGATATATTCAGCGTGTAGCTGCCGGCGGCATCGGAGGTGGTTCCTATTGTGCTTCCTTTTACGAGTACGTTGGCCCCGGGAAGTGCATCGCCTTTTTCATCGAGGATGGTTCCTGAGACTTGAATGCCTTGAAAAAAATCGGCACGATACGAGGCAGCCGTAGTAGTGGCGCCTGTCACCGGGGGAATTGCGAAACCAAGAGCTGCCAGAAAGCACAAAGCCATTCTGAGCAAACTCCATGGAGGTAGTTTTCCTTGCATAAAGAATTGAGTTAATTGGTTTTTAAATTTGAGTAGCCAGAGAAAGCAGGAGGCCATGCAGAACGGCACGGGTCCTGATCAAGAAGAAAGTAGTCATTTAATCATACGCATTGGGTTGGTTGAGATTTCAAACTTAGATGGCTCTAGTTGGGGACGTTAACAGTTTATTAAATATAATACCTGACGATGCGGTATGATCGCCATACCGCAGCCGATGGAACGACAGGTTTAGGTAGGATTAAAGCTTCTATCCGACGCGGACTATAGACTTTACAAAAATAAGTTAGGTATAATCTTTATTGATTTCCAAAAAATTAAGTTGTTATTATTTCAATTAATTTGTTGCAACAAGCAATTGAAGTCGACCGGTAACTAATGCTCGTTCGGCACGTCTAATTTTTACAAGTAAAAACCTTTCATGCGATCCGCTCCTGCCCTCCTTATCCTGATCATCTCCGTTGTCGTTGGAACGATCATTTACCGGTCGGAATCACAACGGCGGGTGATGAAAGAAGATCTGGTCGAGCTGCTGAAAGTGAAGTACGGAATGTTCAACGTCGATGAGTGGAAGAAGATCCTGACCGACATGATCCGTAAGAAAGTGGAGGAATTGAATGTCGAAGGCGGCAACCGCGACGAGATGAGAGCCAACATCACCCGGTTTCTGAACCGCGCCGTGAATGATTTCGAAAACGCGTTTTACCAGCAAAAGTCCCAGACCGTCAAAGGGTCGTTCGAGAGCCTGGTGGCCAAACAACTGGACGTGTTCGGGCAGGTCCGGAACTACATCCCTACACTCACTGAACAAGTACTGGACTTCCTGAACGACCCCGCCAACCGCGACAAGATGAAGAACTTCATCATCCAGAAGGTAGACGAATATACCTCGAAGACCTTTGCGGAGGTCGACTATACCCTTCACGATGAGATCATAGCGAAGTATCAATATGATTCCAGGCAAGCGGCGATCGCCGGTCTGGATGAAAAGATCACGGCCCAGAACACAGACCTGATGAAATATATCCTTATCGGCACTGTGGTGTTGTTCCTGGGATGGACGTTGTTCCTGAAGAACATCAGCAACCTGGAGTACCTGCTGTTCATACTGATCTGCTTTTCCCTGCTGATGTTCGGAGTGTTGCTCCCGATGATCGAGATCGACGCGAGGATCTCCTCGATCAGCTTTACACTTCTCGGCGAAACGGTGGCGTTCAAAGACCAGGTCCTGTACTACAAAAGCAAGAGTATCCTGGAAGTAGTGAGGCTGATGCTGACCAATGGCAGGGTCGACGTACTGCTGGTGGGAATACTGGTATTGGTCTTCAGCGTGCTTTTCCCGGTGATGAAGCTTGTTTGCTCTATAATGTATGTCTACTCTCCTTCGAGTCGTTCGCGGGGTGTGCTGAACTTCATGGTCTTCAAAACGGGCAAGTGGTCGATGGCCGATGTGATGGTGGTGGCGATCTTCATGGCTTATATCGGCTTCGGAGGGATCATCTCCGACCAGCTCCGGCAGCTGCAGGGCATGTCGGGTAACATCGATATCCTGACCACCAACAAATCGAGCCTTCAGTTCGGGTTCTACCTGTTCACCTCGTTTACGGTAATGAGCCTGGTGATATCGCAAAAGATACAGTCGCAGCTAAGCCCGGCGCTACCGCAATCATAATATGTAATCGCAAATAGGGAATCGATGACGTCCGAAAATACCACACCGGTTTATTGTCTCGATACCTTTAGTGAAAAAGCAAAAGCATCCTCGTTCTATATCGAGAAACTGGATGCACACCTGAAGAACCATTCGTTTGTCAACGCTCCTCACAAACATGACTTCTACCTGATCCTGTATGTCACCGGCGGCGGTGGTAATCACACCATCGACTTCCGCACATACGACGTACACGCCGGCAGTTTTTTCCTCATGTCGCCCGGTCAGGTACACTCCTGGAAGCTTGACCCCGGGACCGATGGCTTCATCATCTTTTTTCAGAATGATTTCTACCGGCTTCATCCGGGCGATGCCGTTATAACGGACTTCCCGTTTTTTCATTCGCTCGATTCCAATCCGCACGTCTCGAATATAAACGATGAGATGACGGACGCCGTCGTAAAAGAAATGTATCGCGAATTCCATCTGAAGCAGGCCGACATACGAATACTCAGAGCTTATCTCGACCTGTTGCTGCTGAAGCTCAGCAGGCATTACAACGGACATGCGCCCGTTGCGCCCAATGCGATCACGTTCCGGATACGAAAGCTCGAACAGCTGATCGACAAGAATTTCATCAAAATGAAAAAGCCGGGCGACTACGCCGACCTCATGAATATCTCGCCGGCACACCTCAACAATCTTTGCAAAAAACATCTCGGAAAGACGTTATCGGAGCTGATCAACGAGCGGATCGTGCTCGAGGCAAAAAGACTGTTCGCGTATACCGGTCTAAGCGTGGGCGAAGTAGCCAACCGGCTGAAGTTTTCGGACCCCTCGTACTTCATCCGGTTTATCAGAAAAAACACCGGGCTGACGCCCGAAGCGCTCAAGGAGCAAAATGCCGCCGAAAGTACGATTCGTCCTGTTGAATAATCGATTTGTACGGGATTTCCCTGACATTATTCGCGTTATTACAATAGTTAAATTTACCCACCATGTTTGCCAAAGGAACCAAACTATACAGCATCCTTCATGAAAAGTGCCCCCGGTGCCAGGAAGGAAATATGTTCGCTTACGGTATGCTAAGCCCGAAATTCTCAGTGATGAACAAACAATGCGCGGTGTGTGGACTGGACTTCATGCCGGAACCCGCGTACTATTTCGGAGCGATGTATTTCAGCTACGCGAACCAGGTTGCGGTCATCGTTGGAGTCTACCTGCTGTTACGATATACGGCAGATCCTGGTTTGTGGACTTATGCCATTTGGGTCCTTGTCGCAAGCATCGTTATCCTTCCCTGGAACTTCCGGTTCTCCCGGCTGGCATGGATCAACTTGTTTTTTTCTTATAAAGGATCGGCGTAACGAAGTCCGCAAGAACCCCAACCGATTCGTCGACGCTCTGACTATCGGTATGGATGACCACGTCGGGATTGGCTGGCCTGTCGTACGCCGAGCTGATGCCGGTGAAATTCTGCATCTCCCCTGCCCTCGCTTTTTTATAAAGGCCTTTGACATCCCGGCGCTCACAAACTTCGAGGGGGCAGTCGACGAATACTTCAAAGACGTTTGCCGGACCAATGATCCTCTTTGCCATCTCCCGGTCGGCTGTGAAAGGTGATATCAGTGCGCATAAAACAACAGTGCCCGAGTCAAGAAGAAGCTTCGACACTTCGGCCACACGACGAATGTTTTCTCTGCGATCCTCATCGGAAAATCCGAGGTCCTTATTCAATCCCTTTCGGATGATATCACCGTCGAGAATGAATGACTTGATGTCGTTTTTCAAAAGATGGCCCTGAAGTCTTTCCGCCAGCGTGGATTTGCCGGAGCCGGAGAGCCCGGTGAACCAGATCACTTTGGGTTGATGTGACACGGTGAAAGATACGACCTATTTCCCTTCTCAAATACCGTTTGAAAACGGTAATCCGCGTTGGCAGGAATTACTTAACACGGCCGGGAATTTTCGTTATCTTAAATTCCCGCAACCTCTTCAGAGATCATGAAAAAAAAGAAAATTTCGCGCAGGCAATTCATCGGGTCCGCCGCAACTGCCTCCCTGGCCGTATTTACCATCGCACCCCGCAACGTCCTCGGCGGACCGGGATTCATCGCACCGAGCGACCAGCTTACACTGGGATACATCGGGTGCGGCACGCAAGGCATGAGAGAAATGACGGGCCTGATCGCCAACCCAAAGATCAGGATCGTTGCCGTCTGCGATCCCAACAAAATGAGCACCGACTACATCGACTGGTCGCCCAACGGCATCCGCGACGGTATCCGCAAGGCATTGGGAGATCCGACGTGGGGCGAAAATCTGAAGGGCATTCCCGGCGGTCGCGACATTGGCCAGGACTTCGTAGAGAAATATTATGCTAAAGACAAGAATAAGAAATACAAAGGCTGCGCTTCGTATGTCGACTTCAGGGAGCTTCTTGAAAAAGAAAAAGATGTCGATACGCTGAAGATCATGACACCCGATCACCTTCATGCAACGATATCCATCGCGGCGATGAAGAAGGGCAAGAACGTGGTGATCCATAAGCCTATCGCAAACCGGATGTACGAGTCACGGCTCACGATCGATACCGCGAAGAGCACCGGGGCAGGAACGCACTTACTGGCATGGAGCCTGCGCCCGGGCAACGACCTGGTGAAAAAATGGATCGCTGAGGGAGCAATCGGTACACTGAAAGAGATACACAACTGGTCGTACCGTCCCGTGTGGCCTCAATGGACCTCCACTCCGCAAGACACTCCCCCCATTCCGAAAGATCTCAACTGGGATCTATGGCTCGGTCCGGTTCCCGATCGTCCTTATCATCCTAACTACACACATTGTGTATTCCGCGGCTGGTATGATTTCGGAGGCGGAAGCATCGCAGACATGGGACACTACAGCCTCTGGCCAATGTTCCTCACACTCGGAGTAAAAACACCTCCGGTGAGCGCCGAAGCCTACGCGACAACCACGCGCACGATCGTAGACCAGGTAAGTCGGAACGTGGTCAACGATGTTGCATTTCCCTATTCGTCTATCGTTCGGTTCAAGTTTCCAAAACAGGAAACACTTCCGGCGTTCGATCTGTTCTGGTACGACGGCGGCATGAAACCTCATACACCCGAAGAGCTCGAAGCCGACAACAAAGATCTGCCACAGGAAGGCATGCTGTTCGTGGGCGACAAGGGTAAGATACTCGGAGGTTTCAGGAATGAAGATCCGGTTCTCATTCCCGAAAGCAGGATGGCAAGCTACCTCAATGGTCAGCCCTACCCGAAGGAAGAATCGCAACGCGGCGACGACCACTGGATCGACGCATTCCGCGAAAAGAAACAATCGCCCGGAAGCTTTCTGCTTGCCGGACCGATCTCTGAAACGATCAACCTCGGAGCCATAGCGCTTCGCACACGCAAGAAGATTTTGTATGATGCGGCGAAGATGGAGATCACGAACGTGCCGGATGCGAACAAGTTCCTCAAAAGGGAGTACAGGAAAGGTTGGGAGTTATAAAACCAAACAAAGGCTACAGCTTTACCTCCCAGCGGTAAAATTCCAGGCCGCTAACGAGGCCGTCATTATTTTCATCACAGGCGCCGAAGCTCGCACGGGCGGCTTCCTCCCCGGATGCGGCCTTGGTCGTATCCTTTTTCACGACATCGTCTCTAAGATATCCGGAGATAAATTCCGCGCTGTCCAGGCGTGAGTTGTCGTCCGCGTCCCAATCTTCAAAATACACCCAGTTGTCGTCATGAATAGATTTATAGGAACAACTGCTGATAGCGATCGCACAGAAAACCATCAAACATGCCATTATACTTCTCATCATCTGCGATTACAAAAATAAATTGACATTTACGAAATTTGTTTCGACTTTACCCTTATCGCACAGACAAATATCATACCCACATGAACGATCCCGGAGATCAACCTGTATTCTCACACGTAGAGCCGGTGCTGGCTGTGGCCGATGTGACGGAGACGATCCGTTACTGGCAAGAGGTTCTTGCATTTCCGAATAAATGGACATGGGGCGATCCGCCGGGCCACGGAGGTGTTTCCTGGCATGGAGCCCATCTTCAATTCACCCGTCACCCGGAGCGTGCAAAAAAATCGGAGGGCAATTACGTGTGGATACGCGTGAAGAATCTAGACGAGCTCCACAAGATCCATTGCGAACGAAAAGCCGACATCGTAGACGAGCTTCAGAAGCGGCCCTGGGGATTGCATGACTATATTGTTAAAGACATTAACGGCTATCAAATTGTATTCGCAGGTCATTCTGCCGATCGCGAGAAATCCGGATCGTTCCCAGCCACCGTTCAGATTATCGAAAAGAAAATGAGCCTCAGTGAATATGAGTCGTTGATGAAGTCTGTGGGCTGGTTGGATTATGCCAACACCGATCATCTGAGTGATCGACTGCTATCGCCGGTCTACAGTGTGGTGGCGGTGGATACTGCAAGCGGTGAAACGATCGGGTGCACGTTGATCCTGGGGGACAATGCAAGTTTCTACTACATCAAAGACGTGATCGTAAAGCAGGAGTGGCAAAAGAAACGGATCGGCACGGCACTCATGAAAGCGGCCTGTGACTGGCTTGACAAGAACGGTGTTCCTAAAAGTCTCGTCGGGCTCTACACCGGCGAGAACCTCGAAGGCTTTTACAAGCAGTTTGGATTTGAAAAGGCGTTCGGGATGGTGAAGCACGTTTAACAAACTTGTTAATAATCGTCCGTATACGGGCAATTCTAACCAGTTGTGAACACGGCGTGGGGGGAAAACAGGCTTTATGCGATCCAGGTGCGCTTCAACAGCGGCACAATTTTGATAACGGTGTGTGTACCTAAATCATTAATCACTATAAGCCCATGCTGACGAATTACTTCAAAACTGCCTGGCGCAACCTGGTGCGCGACAAATTCTATTCATTTATAAAGATCGCCGGCCTCGGGGTCGGTCTTACCGTCTGCCTGCTTATTCTTCTTTACGGAAAAGACGAAGTATCATACGATCAGTTTCACGCGAATGGGCCGCGCATTTACAGGATCATCCAGGATTGGAAGTTCGGCGAGTCCGGCCAAAAGATCGGCATCACGAATGCCATCATGGGCGAAACGTTTGCGCACGATATTTCAGGCATCGAAGGCTACGCGCGCGTGAATGGCCGGACGGTCACAGTAAAAAAAGACGACGACATTTTCACAGAAGAGACGCTCTGCGTCGACAACAGCTTCTTCAACGTCTTTTCGTTCGACCTTCTGAAGGGCAATCAAGGCCAAGTACTGAAAGACATGTACTCGGTGGTGATCAGTGAGACCACGGCCGAAAAATACTTCGGTACAACCGATGTGCTCGGTAAGAGCATGTTGCTTAAGCTGGCCGACGACTTCGAAACGTTTCAGGTAACCGGTGTCATGGCCGATATGCCGCTGAACTCCTCTATCAAAACAGGCATCCTCCTGACGATGGAGTATAATCAAAAGTATAACAATAACAACGATTGGCTCGGAGGCAGCCTGAATACGTTCGTCGTACTTGCACCGGGGACGGCTGCGGGCCCGATCGAATCCCGGATGCAGGAGATATTCGACTCGCACACCGCCGAAAAACTTAAGGAAGCAAGCAAGCAACAGGGCCACGCTGTAGCAATCACCCTGTCCCTTCAGCCGTTCACCGCCATACATCTTTCCCGTCCCGGCGCCGATAACGGGTTGGTAGACGCCAGCGACCCGGTGTATTCGTACATACTTACGGGTATCGCAGTCTTCATTCTCATCATCGCATGCATCAACTTCATCAACCTGACGGTCGCTCAGTCAATCCGGCGGAGTAAGGAGATCGGCGTAAGGAAAGTAGTCGGTGGCTCGAGAAAGCAGCTGGTTGCACAGTTCCTTGCTGAGTCGTTCACGGTTTCGCTGATTGCGTTTGTGGGTGCTGTCGTGCTCACTCAAACGACGCTGCCCTTCTTCAACAACCTGGCTAACAAGAAACTCGATATTTCTTATTTGTCGGATGGATACCTGTACGCCGGCTTCTTCGGTTTACTGATTATTACCTCCTTCCTTGCGGGCTTCTATCCTTCGATGGTGCTGTCCTCGTTCCAGCCTGCCAAGGTGCTGTACAACCGTCAGAAAATGATGACACGGAATTTCCTTACAAAAGGCCTGGTGGTGTTCCAGTTTGCATTGGCAATTTTCCTGATCATCGGGACCATGGCGATCAATTCTCAACTGAATTTCTTATTTGATGCCGACCTGGGTTACGACAGCAAGAATCTTGTAAGGATCGACATCCCCGTAAGTAAAGCGAGCAATCCGTTGCCGGCCTACTTCCGCAATGAGCTCATGGGCAAACCAAACATCGTGAGCGTTGCCGGCAAGAACGGTGGCCGGAGCATCACCGCTATAAAGGCTGATGAGAAGACGATCATGGCGGATAAGCACAAGATCGATGAAAACGTTGTTCCGACCTTCAGGCTCACGATGGCGGCCGGCCGCAATTTTATAGCCGGCAACGCAGCAGATACAGCTTCATCGGTAATTGTAAACGAAGCCCTCGTGAAAGAAGCCGGTTGGGAACCCGCGGATGCCATCGGCAGGAACCTCGGCAACATGGACAACGAGAAAAAACCGATGACCATCGTTGGAGTGATCAAAGACTACCATTTCGTGTCCTTGAAGGAAAAGATCGGCCCGGCGATCTACGTGATGGAGCCGGCATTCAACTACGGCACCATCTGGGTCAGGATCGAACCGAATGATATTCCAAAAACATTGCAGCTCCTGGAGGCTACTTTCAAGAGGGCCATCCCCTTCTTCCCCTACAAGTATGAGTTCACGGACAACATCAATGCCCGGGAATACGACTCTGAGGCGAAATGGAAAACCATTATAGGTTTCGCTTCGGCGTTGTTCATTTTTATTTCCTGTATCGGGCTGCTCGGCCTTGTGATGCTGTCCATCGAACAGCGCACGAAAGAGATCGGCATACGCAAAGTCCTCGGAGCCGCCGTCGGGAGCATCGTTGTGATGATCACCCGGCAATTCGTTGTCCTGGTCGTGATATCATTCCTGATCGCGATACCCGCCGGGTACTACGCAATTGACAAATGGCTGCAGGGATTCGCTTACCGGATCGATCCACAGTGGTGGATCTATGCGATCGCCGGTGGAGTGGTTATAACTGCGGCATGGATCATCACGTCGATACAGGCGGCACGTGCAGGAATGCAGAATCCGGTGAAGAGCCTCAGGTCCGAATAACCGCGAGCAATATCACCGAACTTTACCCTTGATATCCACAAAAGGTGTGGAAAAAAAACCCATTGAGAATTAGTTTCCTCAATTAGTCAGCCTCCTTGCCGACACATTCCAGTATTTCGAAACTCTGCCGAAACGTTTACAAGAACGTCCGTTGGAGGGACTGATTTTTGCACGGCCGTTGCACGTGGCGGCTATGCTATCCAACACTCCCGGTCGTTAGCGGTTTTGCGCCCACGAATCATTAACCATCTAAACTACAACCTACACCCTTCATGAAAAACGAAGCCATCAAGATCTTTCAGAAGAAAAAGAAGTCGATCCTGGAATCCTGGATCAAGTACCAATTGCAGGACGAGGCTCTGCGCGATGATCTCATGAGCAGTGAGGAGCTAAGAATGCAATCCGAGGAGTTGCTCGATGCCATTGTCGGTAACCTGAACGACGAAGCGCTGGTCAATACCAACGCCGCCGGAATCGAACCCATTAATGAAATCCTGGGGACGATCTCCATGTCACGCGCTAAACAGGGATACAGTCCGCGTGAAACAGGCTTCTACGTCTTCAGTCTGAAAGACGCATTGATAACAGCACTACAGCAGGAGATCAAAGATCCGGTCGAGCTTTACGACCAGGCCATGAAGGTGAACAAGTTCGTCGATGGGCTGGGTGTTACAACCTTCGAGACTTTCATCAAAGGAAGGGAAGATGTTATTCTTCGCCAGACCAGCGAGATCACCGATATCTCGACACCGGTTATCCGCGTATGGAACGGCATACTCGCTTTGCCTATCATCGGAACCCTCGACAGCTCAAGGACCCAGATAGTCATGGAGAATCTCCTCCAGGAGATCGTAGAAAGCGGCAGCAGTATTGCCATCCTCGATATATCCGGCGTCCCGACCGTCGATTCGCTGGTTGCGCAGCACCTGATCAAGACCGTTAGCGCGACGCGCCTCATGGGTGCAGAGTGTATCATCAGCGGTATCCGTCCGGAGATCGCACAGACCGTTGTCCACCTGGGCATCGACCTTTCAACGGTGATCACTAAGTCGTCGCTGGCGAGCGCGTTGAGGGCGGCATTCAACATGCTGAAACTGGAGGTAGTCCAGAAACAGGGTTCAACCATTAAAAGCTGAGTACGAGATGGAAAAAATTCCTATCCTCAGGATGGGCAACATGCTTCTTGTTACCGTGCAAGTGGACCTGTATGACCGCCTCGCCGAATCATTGGAAGCAGACCTGGTACACATGATCAATAAGTCGGGCGCCCAGGGCGTGCTCATCGATATTTCCGCAGTAAGCATTATCGACTCGTTTATGGGCCGCATCATTGGCAACATCGCAACGATGTCGAAAATACTGGACGCTGAAACTGTCGTAGTAGGGATGCAGCCGGCAGTAGCCATTACTCTTGTCGAGCTTGGATTGCCTCTCAAAGGTGTTCATAGCGCTCTCAACGTGGAGCGGGGCATGCAGCTTCTTCAGAAAAAGATATTGGAAAAGGAAAATAATCAGGCGGAAGAGGGCGATGAGGATGAAGGGTCATGGTAGTTCTCAACAAAGAATTCATGATGATAGTCAGAGAAGTTGATGTAATTCCTTTCCGGAACAGGTTGAAAGAATATGGTGTAAAGATCGGGATGAGCCTTGTCAACCAGACCAAGCTCATGACCGCGGCCAGCGAACTGGCCCGAAACATGCTAAAATACGCCGGTGGTGGAAAGGCCATCATCGAGGTGATCAATAATAACAAGGAGAATGGTGTTCGCCTCACCTTTATCGACGAAGGGCCCGGCATCAAAGACATCAAGCTCGCGATGCAGGACGGCTACTCATCAGGAAAAAGTCTGGGGCTCGGCCTGCCAGGTACGAAAAGGCTGGTGAGTGAGTTCGACATACAGTCGGAGGTTGGAAAAGGCACGAAAGTGACCATCATCAAATGGAAGAATGGATAGCGCCTTTGTTCGTTACAAGATTGAAGACAGGAGCTACGTCGCATTCCTCAAGCGTGAGATCCACCTGAAGGCGGTCGCTGCAAAGTTCAGTGCCACGGACGCAGGAAAGATCGACATCATCGTATCGGAACTGACTTCCAACCTGGTAAAGCACGTCGGCGAAGGTGAGTTTTTATACCGGGTACTTACGAATGAAAATAACGAACCGGTTTTCGAGGTCATTTGCATCGATAAGGGTCCGGGGATCGAAGACACCGGCAAGGCCATGAGTGATGGAATGTCGACTACAAGCACCCTGGGGCAGGGTCTCGGTGCGCTGGATCGTCTCAGCAGTTCGTTCCACATGATGTCCCTTCGAACGTGGGGAACCGTTTTGTATTCACGGGTAGGTCCCAGTGTAAGAACGCCTGACACCATTGGGGGTGCAATGGATGTCGACGTAAAAGGGCTGCTGGTCCCCAAGCCGCTCGAGGAAGTCTGTGGAGATGGCTTCGCAGTAGTGAGCAACAAGTCGCTCGTGAAGATCCTGTTCGGCGACGGGTTGGGTCACGGACCTTATGCGAAGGAGGCCATCGATGCGGCGAGAAATTTTTTTTTTGAATGTGAGGAAACAGACCCGGTGGAGATCCTCAGAGGTATGCATGACAAAGTGCGACGGACACGTGGTCTGGTGGGGTCCGTTGCGGTACTGGATAAGAAAACGGCGACGTGGATGCTGTGCGGTATCGGCAATATTACCGCCCGTCTTTTCTCGGGTATCGAATACAGGAATTATATGTCGTACAACGGCACGATAGGTCTCAATATCCCAAAATCGATGAATGCCACTGTCATTCCCGCCGATCGCCACCAGCACCTGGTCATGTCATCCGATGGGCTTTCGACGCGATGGGATATCTCGAAGTATCCATCGGTATTCAAGTACGACCTGTTTGTCCTGGCCGGCGCATTGTATAAGGATTTTTCCAGGGGTAATGACGACTCTTCTGTTCTAATAGCTAAAGTGGTGTAAAGTGAAAGATATTGTCGAAGTAAAGCTGGAAAACGAAATGGACCTGATCCTGGCACACAAGCGTGCCATGAAGCTGTGCGAATTGTCGGGCCTTTCACTTCTCATCCAAACGTCTCTTGCCACCGCCGTGTCGGAAATCGCGCGGTGTGCGATCGAACATGGAGACGGCTCCAGCCTATTGCTGGCAATCGATTCGGAAAAAGGAAAGAAATTACTAAAGGCTGTCATTTCCGACAAAACAGATTTCTCGTCCAAGTGTATCGAGGCGGCAAGCTACGCTAAGAGACTGGTCGATGAGGTCGCGATCGAAAAGAGCGGAAAAGAGTTCCGGATCGTACTCAAACAAAACATCAACTTCCAGGGGCTGCTGACCGACAACAAGATCGAATCCTTCATCCGGTATTTTGCTTCCGAGCCGCCTATCTCTGCCTACGATGAGCTGCGGCGTAAGAATATCATGCTGCAGGACATGGCCGAAAAGATCCGTGAGAGTGACAACGACTACCGAATACTGACCGACTCACTGCCGTTGATGATGTTCAGTCTCAACAACCGCGGGCAGGTAACTTATACGAACAAGTGGCTGAAAGATTTCCTGGGCTCGATGCCGACGGAGATCGCCCACATGCCGTGGCAGACGATCATTCATCCCTCGGATTATTCCCCGTTCACTAAGGCGCTGAACAATGCCATGACCCGCCAGATAGCGTTCTCGGGGCAATACCGGTTCAAAGAAAAGACGAGCGACAATTATCTGTGGCATTTCATTTCGCTGATTCCCTTGAAGAACGACAAACAGATCATTAACCGCTGGACGGGCTTTATTGTAGACATCGACGCGCAGAAAAAGATCGAGCAAGCTTTCAAGGATAACAAAGACCTGCAGACCACGCAGGAACAGTTGTTCAACAATCAGGAAGAGCTTCAGCAAAAGGTGATCGAGCTGAACCGGAGCAACCATGAGCTCGAACAGTTTGCTCACCTGGCGACCCATGACCTGCAGGAGCCGTTGCGCAAACTGTTCTTTTACTCCGACCTGCTAAAGAAAAGGTATTCATCGACCATCGACCCGACGGGTGTCGGTGTGCTTAATAACATGTCGAACGCGGCGAGCAGGATGCGGGAGCTGATCAATGACCTGTTGAGCTATTCACGGCTAAAGAAACAGGAGGTCACGTTCGAAGAAGTGAAGCTGGGTGACATCATTGCAGAAGTGATCCGCGACCTCGACCTGCCGATCAAAGAAAAGAATGCTGTGATCGAAGTGTGTGAATTGCCCATTATCAACGGCAATATCCTCCGGCTCCGGCAGTTGTTCAACAACCTGATCTCCAACTCTCTCAAGTATTCGAAAGCCGACGTACCGCCGCACATCCAGATTACGGTGATAACACAAGCGCCCAACATACATATTACAGTAAAAGATAACGGCATCGGGTTCGAAGAAAAACACGCAGAAAAGATATTCGGGCTTTTCGAGCGGTTGCACACACGCGATCAATTCCCCGGTACAGGCATCGGCCTGTCGATTTGTCGCAAGATCGCCGAGCTGCATCACGGGAAGATCGCCGCCTCGTCGGTACTCAATGAATACGCGAAGTTCGACGTAACGCTACCTATCAATCATTTATCTCGTGTAGCGTGAGCAAAGTGATGAGTGACCATTCAGTGATCTTTGTTGTAGACGACGACCGGGAAGACCGTCAGATCCTTCACGAATACTTCGAGGATCGCGAGATCGGGAACCGTGTGAGATACTTCGAGAATGGCGAGCAGGCGATCACGCACCTGGAGGCGCTCAAAGAAGGCTCGGCGTTACCCAACCTTATCGTACTCGACCTAACATGCCGATCCTGAACGGCACCCAAGCATTGAGGGTTCTCAAACGGGACTCGCGTTTCAAGCAGATCCCGGTAATCATCCTGTCGACCTCCGAGAACGACGACGAAAAAAGAAAATGTCTCAGCTACGGCGCCGTCGACTACCTGGTGAAGCCGATGACATTTGACGAGGGCCGGGATATTGTCGAAAGGTTTGCGTCTTATTTGTAAATTTAGGGTCGGGTACTAATCCTGATCCTGACCATGTTAAAAAAGACACTTCTCGCTCTCGCTGCCGTCCTTGTTGTCATCCAGTTCTTCCGCCCCGAAAAAAACCTTTCCGACGATCGTACCTACGATATCCGGACCCAATACCACGTCCCTGAAAACATAAATGCCATCATGGCAGTCGCGTGCAAAGACTGTCATAGCAATAAGACCCGGTATCCGTGGTATTCCAATGTGCAGCCGGTGGCGTGGTGGCTGGCAAGCCATGTCGAAGACGGTAAAAGGCATCTGAACTTCTCCGAATTCACAAAAGGTAAAATAGCCCTCCAGAACCACAAACTGGAAGAGATCGTGGAGACCGTGAAAGAAAAAGAAATGCCCCTGCCCGACTATACCTGGATGGGCGTTCACGGAGATGCCAGGCTTACAGCCGAACAACGGATAGCAATCGTGGCGTGGGCATCATCGAAGATGGATTCACTGAAACAGGTATGGCCCGCCGATAGCCTTGTTATGAAGCGGAGGTAATCTTCTGATATCTCGGAATATTTACAAATAAAACACCTGTCAGAATAATGCCGAGCGCAACAAGCTGCGCTGCCGAAATATTTTCGTTTGCAAATAGCCAGCCCAGCAACGTAGCAACAAGCGGATTTACATACGCATACGTGCTCACAACGGCCGGGGGCTTCTGACGGATCAGCCAGGTAAAGGCAAGAAAGGTGATCAGTGAGCTCACGATACCCAGGTATAAGACCGAATACACTCCTTCCGGCTGAACATCATCGATCGAGAACCTGCCGAAATCGCTGGTGAAAAAACTGAGAAACGCACAGAATACGCCGGCGCTGAGAAGTTGAATTGCCGTGCTCACATACACCGATGTCGCCGACGGCTGGTATTTCAGATATAACGACCCTCCTACCCAAAGGCCGCTTCCGGCGATCATGCTGAGAATGGCGATTGTCTGCATCGTCTCATCGCCAATACCTGTCCTACCCTGCTTGAACGACATCAATATGATCACGCCCATGAGACTCAGTAACAGTCCGCCCACGATCCACTTGCTGGCGAAGTAAAATTTCCATTGGGCCTTGTCGAGTATGATAAACCAGAACGGTGTGGTGATGATCGCCGATGCCAGGCTGGACGAAATATACTGCTGGGCCCACACTACAAACACGATGCCCCCGACGAAGATCACCAGTCCGCATACGATATGCCGGCCGACCTCCCGGAGCGGTGGCAGTGATTCGCGTCGGATGACACAGAAGAGCGACAAGGCCGATCCCGCGATGAGCAGCCGCAACGCCGACAGAAGGAAAGGCGGGAATGACTTCAACGCAACCTGAACTCCGAAGAATGTAGCACCCCAGATGATGTAGACGGCTGCGAAGGCGAGAAAGAGCTTAAGACGGTATGACATCAATCACTCTTCCACGTTGCACTTATCGACCTCCACATTTTTCGGCCGGTAGCCATTACCAAGCTTGATCTTTTCGACAACGCTAACATGGATCGTCGGGGTGATGTCGTTGCCGAACATATCCTTGGACATTGTCCGTGGTCGCGACAGCGGAACGTACACGGGGAAACCGCGCTTGCGATACCTGGGAATGACTTCCAGGGTCCACCATCCGGCAGACAGTGACCGGTGGATCGCTTGTTTTATATCGGGCTTGCAGTGAGTACTGTCGCCGCCGAGTACTTTTTGAAAAGCCGCCTCATTGATCTTCAACTTGAATTGTTCGCTTTCTCTCAACATCCATTGCAGGGTTATCTGGGAAAGGCCGCTCTCCGTGAGTGCATACGACCCACCCACGTCAGAATGTACACCGGCAAACCACACCTGCTTGACGTCCTGGGTTTTGTTTTGTCCGAACAGGTTCTGACGGTAATAAGTCCGTTTCTCATCGATGGCAACAGCATGCCTGATGTTGAGGATGCCCGGATTGAATGTCGTAAAGGGCAGCTTGGTCCGGTTGAATATCCCGATCGAAGTCACCGTATCCCAGGCTCCGAGAAAATGAATGTCGACCGGGCGGCTATATGTTTCCTTGAACTGGTCGGCGACCTTTTTCACCTTGTCGTCGAACGACTTTCGATAAACCTCCCAGGCATACGGAATGAGATGTTGTGAGCCTTTTTGCAGCAACCCGGCAATGTGTATCAGTCCGGCGAGTACCCTGACGGTGTAGGCGCCACGGCTAAATCCATAAAGATATACCCGGTCGCCAGGCACATAATAGTCCATCAGGAATCCGTACGCTTCACTGACGTTGGCCCGAAGGCCCCACCCGAAGGCGAGTCCGCCGACCTTGGAAAGGGTTTTCCAGAAAGGGTTCACAATATTCGGATCGCTCATGGTGCCTACGCCCGGATCGTAGTAGGCAAGCTGTTCCTCGGATTTCTCTGCAATCATGAAAAGCTTGACCACGTTGGAGTAAGTCTCCTTCAGCTGGTTGCCGGTCCCGTCGCAACAGATTATGATGTTCTTGGGCATATGAAATGTGGTTTCAATTTAAACCGTTTTGAGTGGATTTGTTGCAATCACACCCCTTCATGAGGACAAACCGCTAAAGTCAACCGGGAAAAAGTCCGGCCGGTTATTTTGAAAATCAGTTTTTGCGGCTGGAATATCTTTTGCAAACCTCAGTTAGATTTTTGTGCGTTGGGATGAAGCGTTTAGGCCAGATACTATCAATAATAATATTACTATATTCTTACTCTCCTTCTGTTTTTGGTGATGTCCGCGACAGCGTTCGCCAGGAAGAGCGTAAAAAAGCGAAGATTGAACGGAAACGAAACCGCATTATGAACCGCTGGGACGAGCGGACGATGGTGCAGAAAAAGACCGACCGCCGCGTATTGCTTTTCCTGGCAATAAGCGCGGGGGTGTTGGTGAAAACGATCTCGAATAAGGAGTAAGAGAGTTACCGGTTGATCGGAGATTCCTATAAATTAGGCCCGGCCCAACCCAGAACTATATGCCGATCCCGTCCGGAGGACGAGCGTTATTCGTTGCCTTGCTCCTGCTCGTACAAGCTTATTCTCATGCCCAGTCATATATCCGGGTAAACCAGTTGGGCTACCGGCCTGGTAATCGCAAGGTGGCCGTGTGGGGTTCCGCTGCGGACCGGTCGATCACGAAGTTCGACATCATTCAATCAGCATCGGGCGCAGTTGTTTATACCGCTCCGGCGGGAAAGCCTTTCGGCGCCTATGGGCCCTTTGCACAAACGCATCGCCTGGATTTTTCAGCATTCAAGTCGCCGGGCAAATACAAGATCAAAGTTGAAAATGCCGAATCGCCTGAGTTTGTGATCGGGGAAAATGTGTATTCCGGAGCTGCCGATTTTTGTTTACGATATATGCGGCAACAACGCACCGGCTTTAATCCCTACCTGAAAGACAGCTGCCATACCAAAGACGGTTATGCGTTGTATGGCACGAAGGCGGGTATCAAGGACAGCACTCATTTTGACGTTGTGGGCGGATGGCATGATGCCAGCGACTACCTGCAGTATTCAACGACGTCGGCGAATGCTACGTGGCATCTGTTGGCAGCTTACAGGGATTTCCCGGCGGCTTTTAAGGATCGCAAGCTGGCCAACGGTCTTGACGGAAAAAATGGCCGGGCCGACGTGCTGGACGAAGCGAAGTGGGGCCTGGACTGGCTTCTGAAAATGCATCCTTCGAAAGACATCATGTTCAACCAGATCGCAGATGATCGTGATCACATCTCGATGCGCATTCCGAAAATGGATAACCAATACGGCCGCGGCTACGAGCGCCCGGTTTACTTCATCGACGGTGAGGTCCATCAACGTGGAAAGCTGCTGAACAATACGAAAGGAACTTCATCGACGGCTGCGAAATTCAGCAGCGCCTTTGCGCTCGGTGCCGGGATCTTTTCGACGGTCGATCCCGGTTACAGCGGAAGGCTTTCCGAAAAGTCAAGTACAGCCTATCAATATGCCTTGAAGAAGCCCGGCGTAACACAAACTGTCTCGGTGAGGTCGCCTTATATCTATGCGGAAGACAATTGGGTGGATGACATGGAGCTGGCGGCAGCTTCGGGTCAGCATCTTGACGATGCGATTTCGTATGCCCGGCGGGAACGCATCACACCATGGTTGGGCACGGACACGGCGAGTCATTACCAATGGTATCCGTTTATAAACGTTGGTCACTACGAGCTTGCGAAACGGCTGCAAGGACAAGACAAAGACACCGTTACCGGTTTTTATAAGAAAGGGATAGAGCTGGTGATGAACAAAGCTTCGAAGAACGCATTCAACCGCGGTGTTCCGTTTATCTGGTGCAGCAACAACCTGACCGCGGCGTTTGCCATTCAATGTTTCTGGTACAACCAATTAACAGGTGACGACCAATTCGAAGCTTTGGGACAGGCAAACATAGACTGGTTGTTTGGGTGTAATCCCTGGGGAACTTCCATGGTCTTTGGGCTGCCCTCGCAGGGTGACACGCCTGTCGATCCTCACTCGGCATTTACACATCTGAAAAACTACCCGATCGACGGCGGACTCGTGGACGGCCCGGTGTACACGAGTATCTATAAAAACCTGATCGGTATCGAGCTCCACGATGCCGACGAGTATGCAGCGTTTCAAAGTAACCTTGCAGTCTACCACGACGACTACGGCGACTACAGCACGAACGAGCCTACGATGGACGGAACAGCATCGCTTGTTTACCTTCTCGCAGCGAAGGATGCGGAAAAGTCAGGCCGGTTTACAATAAACGACGGGGCGATCATCCGCGGAGATATCACCAAGAAGGAAATTGCACTGGTGTTTACCGGCGACGAGTTTGCCGATGGATTACCCTCTATCATTAAAACCTTGAAACTAAATAATGTCAAGGCTGGATTCTTCTTTACGGGAAGGATGTATGACAACGTGAAATTAGCGATGTATATCAAAGATCTTATTGCCGAGGGACATTACCTGGGTCCGCACTCCGATCAACATTTGCTTTTCAATGACTGGAAAGACAGGGATAGCACATTGGTAACGCGAGACTCTCTGATCGATGATCTTAGAGTCAACTATAAAAAGATGAATAGCCTCGGAGTCAGCACGGACCGGAAACTATTCATTCCTCCTTATGAATGGTGGAACAGCGAGGTGGTTTCCTGGTGTAATGAAGAAGGTGTGCAGGTGGTCAGCTTTACCCCTGGGATTCCGACGAACTCAGACTACACTTACCCCGAGATGGGCAAATCGTACAAGTCAAGCGAGGCCATTCTTGAAACACTTTTTGAAAAAGAGGCGAAGGATGGGATCAATGGCAGCATCATACTCGTACACGTCGGAACCGACCCGAGAAGAAAAGACAAGCTGTACAGCCGGATGCCGGAGATGATCAAAAAACTGAAGGCAAAGGGTTATGAGTTTAAAAGAGTGGATGATCTTGTCAAATGATTTAGATCACTAAGGATACGAATAATGATGCCGGTACAACAAACACTGCGCTCATGACGACCGCCCGCAGCATGGCTCGAAAGTGAAATTTATAATCAGACCAACCTGCCGCTCCTTCCGTTCCCCGAATCGGAGGATGCGTTGGATCGATGACCAAGATCGCCCCGCAATCAATGATCACAAAGTCCCAGACGTGAACAATGATCCAAATGCCGTACAGGTGAACGACAGTGCCTAAGAATGTAAGATCTGTACCGGTTGTTGTCGCTGCGTTCCACGCCGAAAGAATCGAAAGACCGGGAAGAATGATAATCACCAATGGCAAAAGTACAGTCTTCGTGAGCCGGTTTTCCCGTTCATTCTTAGGTTCTGCCCGTGATATGATGTCTTTGGGAAGGCTGTGCAGCCACAACCTGGGTTTCAAAACAAAACTAGAAATGGCAAAAACGGAAAAGGGGATACAAATTAACAGGGCGTGAGTGATTGTGATTGAGAAGCTGACCATTCATCGGTCAATGTCGACAAAAAATCCTCAGATATTCATTTCCGGTTTCATCACTTCGAACGGCGGTCAATGTAAAATTCCGCCTTCACCCCCTTCACTCCCGGCTTTACGGCAAACAGTCCGCCGCTGGACGGAAACTCCTGTAATTTCTCCGGACTCACCCACGCACGCGCGGTGGTAATATAAAGTGTTCCCAGGTCGTCACCTCCGAAGGCACACGACGAAACGTTCGGCGCTGGAACAGTTATTTTTCGTAACATCTCACCGGTATCGGGATCGAACCGGGCCACGCATCCCCCACCCCACAGCGCGATCCACAATTTCCCCTCCGCATCGATTGTCATGCCGTCGGGGGCGCCGGTGTTGCGCGGTATGCGCACCGCTACCCGACCTCTGCTGATCGTGCCGGTGGCGTCGTCGTAGTCGAATGCCTGAACGGTCATAGTGGGCGTGTCGTTGTAATACATTGTCTTGCGGTCGGCTGTCCATACGATACCATTAGATATAGAAACGCTGTCGAGCATTTCGTGAACAGAGCCATCGGAGTCGAGGCGATACAGCGAAGCTCCTCGCCTTCGTGAGTCGAGCGCATTTGAGCCGACCCAAAACCGGCCGGAAGGATCACACTTACCATCGTTGAAGCGAAGCCCGGGATCAGGCAGCGGGTTGATGATGAGCGTCAGTCTGCCAGTTTCGGTATCGAGCTTATGGATACCATTCTGTAACGCCACAAGTACCCCGCCTTGTTTCACGGGGACCACGGTGCCGATGCGCTCTCCGACCGTGATCACCCTGTCGTCTTTCGAAACCGGGTCATAGATGTGAAGCGCCTTCCCTTCGATATCGACCCAATACAATTTTTTTTCCGATGGATGCCAGATCGAGCCTTCACCAAGCATCGCCTTGGCATCGATGACCAGTTGCGCGTTCTCATCGTCTGGGGCGATGAACGAAGCGAAAAAACAAAACACGATGAAACATATCGACCCTGCGGTCTTAAAACTAATCATAACCCTTTCTTCCGTTTTTGCAGCCAGATATATTCTACCTCCAGGGTGTAAGGGTTTTTCTTGTCGGTCGGGGCGATCTCAGAGCCGATCGTCACTTCAATTCTCTCGGCTGTGGCGACATCGATCTGGGATCGCGATCCTGTTGCTTTGAAAGTCAATGGAAGGAATCCGGGGTAAGGTCTCGGCATCAATATACACTCTGCCGGAGCGAAGCTGCTGATTGGAATTTCGATGTCCTGAAATTCATTGGTGAGATCGACCGTCGCGGCTGCGGAAAAAGCATCCGCGCACGTAACCACGATTTTGCCTTTCACCGCCGGTGCCCCTGTAGCCCGCGCACGGATCACCAGTCGATCGAAAGTCCCGAGCTCGCTGCTGCGACCACGAAGCTTGTGAACGAACGAATACTGAAAGCCCATGGCCGGCACACCGGTCATGTCATTCGAAGTCATTTTCAATATCATCTGTCCGGGCCGGTCGCCGGAAACGTAACTGGTTTGAAATCCACGACGCCACGTCGGATAGTTGCTGATCTTATCGTCTTTCCCCGGTGTGAACAATGCCAGTGCCGACTTTTCGCCGGCAACACGGGTAGTCCACGATTCCTCCGTGATGTTATCCCATGCCTGAGGGTCTTTTATGTTTCCGGGAAACGATACCGTTTCTTTTCCTTTTCGCATGATCATTTTATAGTTCAACATACCTGGTGTTACAAGCTCTGCGGGAACTTCCGCTGTATACTCATTGCTGCTACGCATCTTCATCGGTATATTCCTGGACTGACCCCCCATCGTGCCGACCTGGAGCGATAACTTTCCGCTATCCAATCCTACCACCTTTGCTGTAACGGTAAATGAAGTACCGGCCGTGACTTCTGTGAGAGGCTCATGGAAGAGCCGCATGTCGTTGCCAAACGGTTGCGGCGCAACGAATTCATTCAGCCCGATGGGCCCTGAGCTGTTCTTATTTGCCTGGTACTCCTTACCGGAAGCGGTGAGGAGATAGGTACCCGGAGAGATCTTCATCCCCGAGGGCGAGCTGCGTTGGGAAGCGGCGTTGCCTTCGTTGAGGCCTTTCACATTAAAGTCATTCCCCAAATCGTTCAGTCCGATCTTGATCGTATTCGGCTGCCATTGGATCCGGACGACTTCCTTTTTTGGAGAAGCCTTCTCAAATGGATCGCGGATAAAAATAGCATCGGGCATTACCTCGAGGCGCCACACGCCGTTCTCCAGCTTGTCGAGAAAATAGGCGCCGCTGCCCTCGTAAGTAACGACCTCTGAGCTTCCCACGCCCGCAACGTGTTGCAGCTTTGCAGTATTGAGCGGCTTCGAAGACGTCGTGTTGGAATAATAGAATTCGCTTTCGGTGTTCATCTCGCTTAGAGAAGCCCGGTAGCTTAAGCGAAACGCATCGAACACGCTATCGGCAGGATATGAACCATAATTTTTTCGACGGGGGACTTTATGGAATACGCGCGATGCGACGAGCATACTGATTGCTTTTGACGGTGTGTATGCGAGGTTCAGATAATGCGTCTGGTATTCGGTGTTGCCATAGGCAATGTTCATCGGATCATAAGCAAACTGTGTCGCCCATTGAAATCCCGCCTCACGGAAAGCCCGGGCCATAGCAGGATACATACACGACTGAAGGACATCCGCCGCATCGAACTCATACACCATCAACGCCTTTTTTGAAAATCCCGGGATGGTATCGAATGGTATCGTGTACTTGTCTACATGCGGCAGGTGGTTACCCTTCAGGGTGTTGCCGGACACCAATCCCGACGGATACCATTGAAAACTGTACCCATCCACGACTGACGCCGCAACAGCGTCGGCGTAGTACGGTCCCTGGCTGATGTTGTAGAAGACAGGTTTGTTCCATCCGGTTGTCTTGATTGCGGCAGCGAGACGATTGATATAGGCGGTGACCCCAGGTTTGGGTCCGCTGTGGCTCGGTTCGTTATTGATCTCCACCGCGATGACGTCCGGATCATCGAGGTACGTCATTTTTGTGTAAGGATTCACATGGCGGAAGAACTGCTTCAGGTAATTCTCCTGGGCGGCTACGGCCGAATCATTGGTGGTCAGCTTGCCTCTGCCAAAATGTTGCGAAAATCCGGCAACAGCCTCATCGCGCTCGGGGTATCCGTTACCCCAAAAGGCGATCGGTGTAACGATGGTTTTAATGTTGCGCTTCTTCAACTCCGCAAGAAGGAAGTCGAATAACCGCAGGTGATCATTTTCTATAAGATTGCCGGCAACATCGGATATCTCGTTATCCCAGACATGAACTCTGAATGCATCGAGGCCGAGCCGCGCCAGGTGATACACGTCCTGCTGTATGGCCTTTTCCAGATCGATGTTCAATGCCTTGTGCGCTCTGTATGCATATGCGAAAGGTGTCGTGTAGTTCACGCCGAAGAATGATGCTTCTGCGTTGTTGCTCTTCCATCGCATCACGCCCTGCTTGTCGACATACACAGGCGCATTGTCGACCTTCAATCCTTTTTTCTGCGCTGACGATTGCATCGGGTACATGATACATGCGGCCAGCAACAAGTTGAATAACGCTATCTTATATTTCATTTTTAGTAAGGTCTAAATTCAGGTCAGTTTCGGTCGTATTTATTTTTCATGTAGTCCGCTCCGATATTCACATTGTTATTAAAGTCGAAGAAAGTACAGTTCTCCCACGACGACCCGGTGTTCCAGTAATCACGGATACCAGAAGTGATCCACCCGGGTTCCCAATAGAAAATTCCATTGCCGCCGCCATCCATCAGTTCCTGTGTTATCTTCTTCATCATGTCCAGCTGACCTTGCGGCGTGTATGGATATCCTGTAACCGGCGGCTGCGCTCCGAACAGGTTGTTATATCCGTCGTTACCCGCGTTTGTCCAGGGATAGGCAGTTTCCAGGATCATCACCTGCTTGTGATACTTTGTACGGAATGTGGCAACACGGTCCGACAGGTCGGAAACTGCCACGGTTGTATGCCAGATGGGGTAATAAGAAAAACCGATGGCATCGAAATCCGTGACACCCGCCGTGATGTTATCGAACCACCATTCGACATTAGCCGGATCGGCGACATGCAACAATATTTTAGTTTTCACAGTCGATGACGAGGATACGTCTCTCACCGCCTTGATGCCGCCGTTGATCACAGTTCTGAGATTGGTCCATTGACCGCTGCAGACATTGCACGCAGGAAATCCTTCGACCGGAACCTGGTTGAACTCATACAACATTCCGCAATTGATCTCATTGCCCACCTGTACAAACTCCGGGAGCAGCCCCTTCGAGTCCAGGTACCTTAACGTCTTGAAGGTGTAGTTGTAAACCGAATCGCGAAGCACGTTGATATCCCGTATGTTCTTCCACGCTGCGGGGATCTCCTGGGCTCCCGGGTCGGCCCAGATATCGGAGTAATGAAAATCGACCAGCACCTTCATCCCCAGTTTCCTGCTTGCGTCAATTGCCCTGGCTACATCCAGCACATCATTGTACAATTGAGGACCATCGGGATCATAAACCTCTTTGGTCCAGACCGGGTTATGCCAAAGCCGCAGACGGACTACCTCGTTGCCGCGATCGCGAAAGATCCGGTATGGATCCTGAGGTGCGTTGTTCACCTTGTATATCCCACCGTGATCCACGATCTGGTTCACATAGGAAAGGTCGGAGCCGAAATAAAACACGGTGTCTTCCGGCGATAGCACGGTAAAGGTTTCCGATGTGGTTGTTGAACGATCGCCGACACGGATGGTCAACGGCCCGTTGGACGCGCCGTTAGGAACGGCAACTTCAACAGACTTATCCGTCACCGTCTTGACCTCACCAGCTACTGTGTTGAAAAGAACAGCGATGTCCGACACGTCCTCACCGAAGTTTACCCCGGAAATAGTGACGATCGATCCAGGCACGCCCCGTGTCGGTAAAAATTTTCCTACCGAAGGCTCAGGAAGCGGTCCGGGGTCGCTCTTGCAATGGGCCAGCGAAACCAGGACAATAGGAATGACGATCAGAAGAATATGTTTGCTCATCAGCACGAAAATCAATCAGGAAGAGCGAGGCAGGTTATCCCTGCCCCATTCTTCATGTTACTCATCAATTCAACTCAACCAAAAGACTATTGACATTCACTGTAAGTGTATGTGATCCCGTCGTTCCCACGAACCGGAAGTTCGAATCTCCGCCGCCACCATCGCCGAGGTCCGAATCGATCGTACCATCTGCGAAAGAGCTATATCTCCATTGCGGGGCATTCCAATCCCAGTTTGCCGGATTGTTGTCTGCAAAGAACCTGAAGATCGCGTTATTCGTGAACGTAGTTGTCGCTTCGAATTTTCCTCCACCCAGCCAGGTCATGGATACCGAATTCGCCGGTGTCCAGCTCTGATCATCGCCCATGATATACAGCTTCGGCGCCGAGGCGGGCACTACCACGATGGTCTTGTCGCTAAGGGATACTGTCATCTTGTATATTCCCGACGCTGCAGCAAAACGGATGTTTGAATCTCCGCCGCCACCGTCTGCCAATTCGGTATCGATCGTACCGCCGGCGAATGAGCTGTAACGAACCTGATCACCGGACCAGTCGAGCTCTTTGAAAAACCGGAAGATGTCTCCCTGGTCGAACTGTGCGATGACTTCGAATGTATTCCCACCGAGGCTGCGCATGGCAAGCAAGTCGTTGAGCGCCCACCCATTGGGATCTCCGACCAGGAACAGTACCTGTGCCGGAGCATCGGTGGCTTCGAGCGTGATGGACTTATCTACGAGCGATACGGTTATGATGTAATATCCTGCAACGCCGTTGAACAGGATGTTGGAGATATCGTCACCGCTGTCTTCGAGTAGTTCGTCGGCTTCGTCACCGAAGAAAGTCCATCCCCATTTGGCTGCATTCCATTGTTGACCGGCGAACACACGGAACTTGGTATTGGCATCCAGCATATAGATCCCCTGATACACAGCGGAGTCGATGCTTTCAAGCTCCAGAGACGTCGCAAGGTCTGCGGTCTGTGCTGTTACAAGATATAATGCCGTTGGAGGCGGAGGCGGCCCTGCCAACGCGATTGTGATCGTATTCGCTGCCAGTGATACGGTGACGTTGTAGTCCGCAGTAAGGCCTGTGAACTGAATGTTGTTGTCACCGTCATTTCCGGTAACGAACTCAGCAGGAAGGGAGGCAACAGGAAAACTGCTGAACCCGAACTCATTGCCTGCGATACTCCAGTCCGGAATTTTGAAGAACCTGAACTTTCCGTTGGTCTGAAACTTTGCCTTACCGGTATAAACGCCAGGCGTTGTGCTCGTAAGGGCAACGGCATTGGACCAGTTCCAGCCTTGTGCGTCTCCATTCACGTAAAGCGGCGGAAACACAAGCTCATACGGCGTAAGGGTAAACGCCAGCACGTTGGAAGTCGCGGGAAAGGAGATATAATCTACCCAGGAACGGATCCTGATCTCGATCGCCGTCGCCTCACCGGGCTTAATGCCATAATCGATCAAGGCAGCGTTGATGTCCGATACGGTAAGCGTGTCTTTAAGTCGCTTGACGGTGATGATGTCTCTCGCAGAGGCGAAATTCTTCCCGGCTTTGTCGAGCTCTACCGAGTAGTTTACCGTCCTGCCTCCGAAATCTGCAGCCGACCAGCTGAGGATCGCAAAAGTATCGCCGGCATCCTCCTGTTTTAGAGTCATCGTGCCGGTGGCGGGCGTTTCATTCGTAAGCGCGTTAGGCGCCGGCTGCGTCCCCAGATCGATCACATCCTCGTCGGGTTTGCACGACCAGCAGATCACTAACAATCCAATGATTGATATATTGATTAATTTTTTCATGACAGTCATTTAAATATTATTAGCAGGTGTCAATCGGTGTATCCGGTGTTTTGAGCTATCACGCCTTTACCTTGTACGATCACCGTGTTCGGGATCGGGAACAGGACCATGTGAGCCGCTGCGGCTGTCTTGCCCCGGGCCAACGCATTGGAGATGAATGAACCGTTGCGTATCAAGTCTTGTCGCCGTACACCTTCCGCAAACAGCTCACGTCCGCGTTCGGCAAGCAACGCAGTCTTCAGATCGGCCTGGGTCATGCCTGCAAATGCAGTTACCCCTGCGCGCGCTCTCACCTGATTTACGTATTGGTAGGCTTCGGCCGGGCCACGCTGTTCATTGATCGCTTCCGCAAGCGACAACAGTACTTCCGCATAACGGAACACCACGATGTCATGAGGCTGGCCTGGTTCGGTAGGCGTCGGGTCCATATATTTTACAGGTATTGCACCCCGCATGCCGCTCGCACGTGTCACGACGTTGTCATCCTGGTTGGTGTATGAATTGAGGATGGTTGTATTTCTTCGGATATCTGTCGGATCGTACTTATCGTAATAAGCCCATGACATGTAGTTCTCATTCCAACCTACGTTCCTGGCCGATATGCCGGGCGCCGATTGGAAATCACCGGGTAACACCTCTTGTAACCAGAAATTCGGCGAGGCATCGTTGGCAGGAACTGCGTAGATGATCTCTGCATTCATTTCCTTTACGAAAATGTCCTTGTATCCCATAGGTCCCGTAAGCAGCGAATAGCCCATCGTCATAATTTCCTTCGCTGTTGATTCGGCCTTTGCCCATTGCTTGGTGTGCATGTATATCTTGAGCAACAGCATCCGGGCTGTGCCTTTCGACACCCGTCCCCAGTTTCCGGCATCGGCATTATACTTGTCTTTCAGATCAGGGATCGCTTCCTCGAGATCCTGGACCATCTTGGCAACATACTCCTCGTTCGACAGGCGCGGAGTCGGCTCCGTGTCGGTCAGCGATTCAAATTCTGTTTTTACGTTGACCGGGCCGTAGAAATCGTACAACACATACATCAGCCATGCTCTCAGTGTCTTTGCCTGGGCGATATAACTCGCCTTAACAGCGTCGCTTACAGCAGTCGACTTACCGATCGCCTGGATCACCTCGGTGGCTTTGGCCACGTAACTGATCTTTGGATAGTTTGGCTCGTTGCCGCCGGTCCATGTCGCCGAACCCCACGTGAAGTTTGTGAGCGGGCCCGCATTGACAAAGGTGCCGTCGTTGGAGATCTCGTCCGTTGTCAACATCGAACGCATCAGGTAGGTTTTCAGATCGGCGTTATACAAAGCCGCGCGCCACTGGTCGGTAGTCGGAAGCCCGGGATCCGGATTTCCCCAGTTGGACGTAAACGGAACGTACAATGTGATGAGGGCCGCGTTGGCGTCTCCCTCCGACTGGTAGAAGTTATCAGGAGTCAACTGTGACTCTACAACGGTTTTCAACTCGTCTTCACAACTGACAAGCATGAAGATGGTCATGAGCGTGACCGGAAGGAATGCTCTTTTTATGGTGAGTGTTTTCATGTTCAAAGAATTATCTGGTTGAACGACTTAAAATGTGACATTGAGACCGAGAGTGGTTGAAACCGCGGGAGGATACGGGTTCGGCGTGTTGTTGGCCGCAAGCTCGGGATCGAATCCGTCGTAGTTGGTAAACAGCACGAGGTTTTGAACGTCGAAGAATATGCGGGCCTGGCGAACCACCTTCTTGGTATTGAAGGTGTAGCCCAGCGTGATATTCCTGATCCGCGCGAAGTTGACTTCCTTCCGGAAGAAGTTGTTATTTCCACTGGGATTAGATCCTGTGTATGCGTCCGCAGCAACACCAGGATAAATACCCTCCGTGTTGTCGTTCGACCAAACATTCTTGATGTCGACCAGCGTGTTCAGACCTTGGGGAACTCCGATACGGCCAGGCGCATAGAAACCCGCCAGGTCATTGAGCTGATAGTTCCTCAGACGTCCGTAGACGAAAACGTCCAGGTCAAATCCCTTGTATCCAAACTTATTCCCGAACCCGAAAAGCCATTTCGGATTCCCATTGCCAAGGCGTACTACATCTTTGGCATCAAGAGCTCCATCGCCATTTACATCTTCGTAAATAATATTCCCCGGGCGTGCGTTTGGCATGTACGCCGGACGCTCGTTCGTACTCTTGAGGATGCCGAGTGTCTTCCAGCCATAGACAGCATCGGTCCTGTCGTTCGCCTTCTCATAAGGCTGGAGCGTTATGAAGGGATTTCTTTCCAGCCAGCGGTTATTAAATGTTGAAAAGTTGAAAGAAGTCTCCCATGTGAGCGGACCCTGGAGATTTTTCGATACGAAGGAAAAATCGACACCCTGCCTGCGTTGCGATCCACCCTGGTTCGTATTAAAGCTGCTCACGGCATTGTTGATCGGCAATTGCGTAATTGCCAGAATGTTCAGCCTGTCGGCGCGGAATAGCTCGAGTCTGCCGGTGATGCGGTCATTAAAGAATCCGAAATCCAAACCGACGTTTATCGTCTTCACCGTCTCCCACGACAGGTTGGGATTTTCAAGTTGCGACAGCGATACACTGGGATAGTAGGTGTTGCCAATTAGGAACTGTCCGCCGGTGGATGAATAGAGGGCAATAGCATTGATATTGGCGTCGTTGCCGACCGTGCCGAAACCGACGCTCAGCTTGAGGTCGGAAAGGAAATCGTTACCGGCAAGAAAATCTTCGGCCTTCAACCGCCATGCTGCAGAGATGCCAGGGAAAAAGCCCCACTTGTTGTTTGCGGCAAAATTGCTCGACCCATCGTTCCGGGCAGTAAGGGTCACGTAGTATTTTGACTTGAAGGAGTAATTTGCTCTGAAGAATTGCGAGATCTTGATAAGATTCGGCGAACGATTCGAGCCTATGAAGTTTCTCGCAATGGTGGTTGCCAGCCCGATGTTGTCGTAACCGAGCGCATCTGTGAAAAATCCGACGCCTTGCGCATCAAATCTCTCGTCGAAGCTTTTGTAGTATCCGCCGCCCAGCACAAAGGATAGATCGTGGTCGCCCAGCACCTTAGCATAGGTCGCATAAGCTTCGGCCGAATAGTTATTGACGCCGGACGTAGCCAGCTGCGCAATGCCATCGGGAAACAGGAAGTTCTGGGCTTTGGCCGGAAGGAAGAGCTTGCGATCGGATTTTTGCCTGTCGACACCACCCACGACATTTACTTTCAGAGCGTCGGTGATCTTTATCTCGAGGTTAGGGTTTACAAAAAACCTTGTAGACCGAAGCTTGTCATCTATCGTAAGAAAAGCGCCCGGGTTGGTGACTTGCGTATTGAGTGTCCTGGTAAAATTCCCGTCTTCATCATAGACACCCAGTGCCGGTGAGAATGCGTAAGCAGCCTGCAACGAGTTGAACTTCTCGCCCTGGCCGCCCGCTCCCGACGATGCGTTGTTGCTGTTCGTCTGGCTCACGGTCATGTTTACGGCGAGCTTAATCCGGTTGCCGATCCGCTGCTCTATATTCATACGCCCGGAGTATCGCACGAAATCCGAGTTTTCGAGTATGGCAGTATTGTCGAACATGTTGAAGGCCGTATAGACTTTAGTAGCCGCCGTGCCTCCCGACAATGCAATATTCTGTTCGTGGATGCTGCCGTTCCTCATCATCAGGTCAAGCCAATCGGTCCCCACGCCGGCTGCGGCGATCTCCCCGAAAGAAAACCTGGGCGTGAATACCGGGTTCGCCGTGGAATTGCCATAAGGCGCAAGATTATTGGTATTGAGAAACTGATCGTAAGACAATCTCACCTGCTGCTGCATGAATTCTGTAGCGTTGAGCAGATCGTAATATTTCTTTGGGGTCTGAACAGTATAGCTTCCGCGATAATCGACCGTCACACGCCCGTCGGCTTTACCTTTTTTCGTGGTGATCAGTATTACGCCGTTAGCAGCTGCCGATCCGTAGATCGCTGCAGCGCTGGCATCTTTTAGAACGGTGATCGATTCGATGTCGGCAGGGTTGATAGAGTTGAGCGGATCACGGTCGATACCGCCACTGAACCCGAGCTCGGCTGCAGTGCTGTAGCTGTTGATGCCCGGCTCGGCTGCGCGCGAGTTAAAAATGGGGACACCATCAATAACATAGAGAGGTGTACCCTGTCCGCGGATGTTGACGTTCAGTCTTCCACCCGGTTGCGAGCTGACCTGTCCGATGTTCAAACCGGCTACCCTTCCCTGCAGCTGGCCGTTGATGGATGAATTCGCTGCCTGCGGAAGACCTTTCGTTCCGATGCTCACGACGGATCCGGTGAGGTCTTTGACGTCCGTCGTTCCATAACCGACGACAACAACTTCATTGAGCGTTTGCACATCGGGTTGGAGCCCGATATTGATCTCGGTCCTGTTCGCGATTGCTTCTTCGCGCGTGGCATAACCGATGAATGATATCACCAGCACTCCATTTGCGGCGACATCCTCTTGTACCGAAACCGAATAGGAGCCGTTCGCGTCAGTTACCGTACCGACCGAGGTGCCCTTTACCAGGATGTTTACTCCTGGAAGAACTCCACCTGTCTCGTCCGTCACTTTTCCCGTTACCACTTTCTGGCCGTAAGCGGCGAAACCGGTAAAAAGCAGAAAACAACTCAGGATTAGTAGATTTTTAATCATAGGGTGAGTTTTTTGAGTGTTTCAATGAATTTTAAACCGTTTGCAATCTATCTTCAATCGATTGCAAGGGGCGCAAAAAATCATACAGAAATGGACTGGAATCCTCCAAAAATGAAAATTCCAGGGGTGCGCAAGTATCTTTGTTCACCGCCTATGAACGTTCGCCTGCTTGCGTTGCTGTTCTGTTCTATGCTCCTTTTGATCGGAAAAGAAGCTGCTGCCCAGCAATTGTTCTTCTCGACGCTTTCCTCCAAAGACGGCCTCCCTTCAAATATTATCTCCGGCATTGCGCAGGATAAAGACGATTTTATCTGGATCGGGACCGGAAACGGGCTGGCACGATACGATGGCACCCGTTTCAAGACTTTCAAGAAGACGGAATCCGCCAATTCACTCCCGTCTAATGAGATCAGCTGTCTCATGGCTGATGGAGCCTATATATATGTAGGTACATGGAACGGACTGTGCCGGATCAATACGGTTACTTTCAAGGTGAACCGGGTCGAGCTGGGTGGCAGCAAAGCCATACGCGTTCTTTACAGGGGTGGTAACGATATTCTCTGGATCGGTACGGAAGACGGACTGATCGAATACGATATATCGAAGGATGAAATTGTTGAAGTTTTCAATACCCGGAAAAACGGTCTGAGTCACAACACCATCCGGTCGATCTACGAAGACGTGACGGGTACGCTTTGGGTCGGAACGTATGACAAACTAAACAGGCTGGCGCCGGGAAGGCATGATTTTAAAGCCTATGATCTCAAAGGGTCCTACCGGCCGTCGTTGAAGAACAACCTGATCTGCGGCGAGATCCGCCCGCTTCGAAATTCCAATGACTCACTGTTATGGGTGGGTACCGAAAGTGGCCTGTGCCTGTTCAATATCCGCACCGGCGCTTACAAGCATTTCGGGGAAACGAATGCCGGCTTCAGCAACGAGGTGATCAAATGCATGTACCTCGATGATGAAAACAAGATCTGGCTCGGCACCGACTTCGGTATGAGCATATTCGATCCGCTCGACCAAAAAAGCAAGTCGTACTTCCATAATCCCAAGATACCCTATTCAATAGCCAACAATGCGATCTGGCAGATCTATGAGGACCGCGGCGGTGTGATCTGGTTTGTGACGTCGAACGGACTGAGCCGGATGAATAAGCGCCAGAGCTTTTATACTTATCATGAGATCACCAACCAGATCGACAACCAGCTGGTGGGCAACCAGGTCAGGGCCTCGCTGATCACCGGAAAGGGAATCATCTGGCTCGCTACGTTACACGGCATCATCCGGATCGACCCAAAAACAAACGAGCACCAGGTGTTCGATACCAATGCCGGTAACAAAAAGATCCTGCTGAACAACGCCTATGCCCTGGAGGAAGATGAGCTTGGTCGAATATGGATCGGTACCGCCGGCGGGATCAACGTTTGGGATGAAAAGCGGCAAAAGATGGATGCGATTACAGCCAGCGCTTCCAACGGCCTTGTCACAAACTACATCGCTAAATTCATCGAAGGCGACGACGGATCGTTTTGGGTAAGCGCGTACCAGGGCGGCCTTTTCAAGATCTCCGGAGCAGATGATGACCTTTCGGATATACATTTTACCACGGTTGCCGGCCAGTTCGGCTCCGAGAAAGCGGTATCAGGAAACCACGCGATCTGGTATTCGATCTACAATGAGCTTTTTCGTGTCGATCAGGCCACGCTGAAACAGTCACCCATCACTGCATTTAACAATCTTACTAACAGACGCGACATCCATTGCCTTTATTTCTCAAAGGACTCAAAGCTATGGGCGGGAACGCAAAATGGTCTCCTTTCATACGATCCTGTAAAAGAGCTTACGAACTTTCACCCCATCATCATCGGCAACGACGTTAACATTGGAAACATATCCGAAGACCGGTACGGCAACATTATCGGCGTGGCGAGCAACTCTATTTTCAAATTCAACCCAACCACCGATTCAACCGAGGTTTTTCCCCTGGATAAAGACCTTCCGATAAAGAGCTTTTACTACGGATGCTCGGCGAGGGGCGCAACGGGAACTATCGTTGTCGGTGGCGACAACGGTTTTATCAGCTTTCACCCCGATGATCTGAAACCCGATCATTATAAGCCTAAGATCTTCATCACCGCCCTGGAGATCAATAATAATTTAGTAAACAACGGCGATGAGGTGGACGGCAAGGTGTTGCTCGAAAATGACATTTCGTTCACGAAGGATCTGACACTGGAGAACACGCACAGGTCTTCGATCACATTCGAGTTCTCGGCGTTGCACTTCTGGCAGCCATCGATCAACGTGTACGCTTACAAGCTCGAAGGATTCGATAACGACTGGACCTATGTTTCGGGCACACGTAATTTCGCGGTCTACTCAAACCTCTCTCCGGGCGAGTATGTTTTTCGCGTCAGAGGCACCAACAGCTTCGGAGTATGGAGCGACAAGGAGGCGAGCACAAACATCACGATCAAGCCTTCGTTGTTCCTCAGCAAGGGCTTCCTGTTCCTGTATGCCTGTCTCCTGGTGGCGATCGCTTACATCTCACTCAGAATATACTCAGGCAGGTTACACCTTCGTAACGAATTGAAGATCGCAAAACTTGAAAAAGAACATACCGAGGAGCTGGGCAAGATCCGGCAGGAGTTCTTTACCAACATATCGCATGAGCTTCGTACTCCAATCAGCCTGATCCTGCCGCCGATACACCAGATGATGAAACGCGGCAACCTGGACCAGGAGAACCTGAGATTGATAACGCTCGCCGAAAAAAACTCTCACCGCCTCCTTCGCCTCATCAACCAGGTATTGGACTTCCGGAAGCTCGAAACAAACAAGCTCGAAGCAAAGGCGAGTCCGGTCGACCTGATACAATTCTGCCAGAATATTCAGCTGCTGTTTTCCGACAAGGCTTCCAGGAAGAACATCACCTACACCTTTGTTCAGTCGCTGGGCGAGCTGGAAGTATGGATCGATCCTGAAAAAATAGAAACCGTTTTATTCAACCTGTTGTCGAATGCATTTAAGTTTACGCCGAAGGGCGGGGAGATCATCATCTCGATCGATCAACTCCCGGAAACCCCGAAATATCCCGGAGGCGCCGCCGAGATCAAAGTAAGAGACAGTGGTATCGGTATCGGGCCGGAGGATCAACAAAAGATATTCGAGCCTTTCTACCAGACACGGGAGGCCCGGAAGATGGAGGTTGGCACGGGCATCGGCCTCGCGTTAGTACTCGAATACGTAAAGCTTCACGGGGGCGAAATCTATCTCGACAGCCAGCGGGGACATGGATCGACGTTCACCGTCCTCCTGCCCATGGGCAACACGCACTTTCCGCTCGATTCAATTCGCGACAATGACGACACCGAGATCATTCCGGCAGAAAAGTCCATTGAAACGGCGCGCCCGAAGAGCAACAGTCACGACGTGAGAACCTACAAGCCTTTGATCCTTTTGATCGATGACAGTACAGATATCATTGACTTCGTCCGGATCAGCCTGAGCGATAAATATGATTTCATCGTTGCAGAGAACGGCGATGAAGGTTTGAAAAAGGCTTTCAACTATCTTCCGGAAGTGATCATAAGCGACATTATGATGCCTGTCATGGATGGACTGACCCTTTGCAAGCGGGTTAAAGAGAATCCGAAGACCAGTCACATTTCAATAATCCTGTTAACAGCCAAAGACCAGTCGAACTATAAGATCGAAGGAATAAAGACGGGCGCGGATGTGTACATCACCAAACCGTTTGAAATCGAGTTCCTTGAAGCCAACGTCGATCACCTTATTATTCGCAAGAAAGAGCTTTCGGATTATCTCCGCAACGAGCTTATCCTGCAGCCTGCGGGCGAGGACAACGACAAGAACGTAGACGACATGTTTGTCAAAAAAGTTGTTCAGATCATCGAAGCCAACATCAGCAATCCTGATTTCAGTGTGGAGATCCTCAGTGACGAGATTGGCATGAGCTCGACCCACCTGTATCGGAAACTTAAATCTCTCACGAAGCTTTCGGCTAATGAGATCATTAAAAAATACCGTCTCAAGAAAGCATCCATCCTGCTGAAGAACAAGGAAGGGAACATCTCACAGATCATGTACGAAGTCGGGTTCTCCAACCTCTCCTACTTCTCGAAATGTTTCAAGTCCGAATTCGCGATGAGTCCAAAAGATTTTCAGCACAAGGCAGGGACCAGCCAGTTCGATGTGACTGGGAAATTCGGGATAGAAACTGAAAAGGAGGTCAGGGAATTATGAAACGGTTATTCCCTGGGCTGTTTTTCAGGCAGTGTGATCGTAAAAGCCGCACCACCGTCCGTGTGACCGCTCGCCTCTATGGTGCCATGATGCCGTTCCACAATTTTCTTCGCTAGCGAAAGACCCAGGCCGGTACCGTCATACTTGTTCTTTGAATTGAGACGCGTGAAAGTACCGAAGATCTTTATGTTGAACTCGGGATCAAATCCGATCCCATTATCCGCTACGGTTATCTCGACATGGTTGGTACCGTCAACAACGACGGTTTTACCCGTTATCGTGATCACCGGTTTTTGATCCTGTTTCGCGAACTTGACAGAGTTATTGATCAGATTATAAAACAGCTGATAGATCAACACCTGAACGCCTTCAACTTTTGGCAACGTCCCGGATTCGAATCCGACATTTTTCTGGTATATCAAGACTTCCAGATCGTTCTGAATATCTGACAGGATGTGATTGAGGTCAATCGTCACAAGTTCCTGGTCAATCGAATTCAAAGACGAGTACGTCAATACCCCTTCGATCATCGTGGACATGCGGCTGGCGGACTCCAAGATTTTTTCAGTGAAAATTTTCGAATGCTCGGTTGCGCTGCCGCGCAACTCGTCTTTCAGGCGAAGGCCGAACGTCCTGATCTTGCGAACGGGTTCTTTGAGATCATGGCTCGCTACGTGAGCAAACTGCTGGAGATCCTCGTTTGATCGTTGCAGTTCTTTCGTTCGTTCTTCAACCTTCTTTTCAAGCACCGTCATCAGTGATTTTTTTTCCGTGATGTCACTCGCTGCACCAAACCATTCTATAATCTCACCATCATTGTTAAGAATTGGGGTAGCGCGGGACGACGTCCATCCTACCGTCCCATCTGCCCTCAACACCCGATGCTCCAGCTGAAATATACCTTTCGTTTCGATTGCCTTCTTTATAGCCGATCTTACGCGTTCATGGTCGTCAGGAAGTATATATTTTTGAATCCAGTCGCTGGTGGGTAGGCCGGTATCCTTCAGAAAATTTCTGCCGTCAAGCTGATACATCTCCTTCCAGTCAGGACTCATCCTGTAAATGACATCGTTGGTCGCTGTGGCGAGCGCACGCATGCGTTCTTCACTTGCCATCAAGGCTTCGGCATTTTGTGTGCGTTCGATCAGGTCGGCTGCCTGGCGGGCAAGAATATCGAGCAGATGTAAGTGTCGTTCGGGCGGAGTATGTGGAGTGGCCCAGTGTGTCGATATCATGCCGAGCAGCTTTCCGCTGCGGGAATATAGAGGCGTGCTCTGTGCGGCGTATATGCCGCCTTCAAGAAAAAGCGGCAGTGTGGGAGCCTCTTGCATGAACTCGCAGGTAGCAAAGTTCGGTATGATCACACGTTGCTGGGATCGTAACGCAGCCCCGCAAGAGCTGCCCGTGTGCCTGTGAACCCATTGCCAAAATTTCTCGGCCTCCGGACTGAATCCGCTCGAGGCGAGTAACCGAAGCTTTCCGACACCGCCCGGCTCCGGGAAGAGCATCTGCATGCTCGCATATTGCGACCGCATGATCGCTACGGCAGCTTCAACAATTTTTTTATACAGGCCTTCGGTACCGTCTTCCTGAATGAGCTCAATACTTAACCTGTGTAAAAGTCTGGCGTCGGCCAATTCGGCTTCCAGTTGTTCCCTACTCTGGCGGGTGTCGGTCTTTACGAACTCACCATTCAATAAGTTTGGTTCATGCATAATTTTCGAGGTTGACTCACGCCCCGAAAAATTAATGCCCATTTTTAAAAAATGAATTGGTGGACCAAAAAAAGTTACGGAAAACCGAAACAGTATTTACTAGTTGGAATTTAGCTTGACGCTGGCGAACCGGCTGAGCTCTGACACGAAAGATTCGTGTGGATTTTTTGCCACAATTTCGAGGATTTGACACAACTCTCGAAAATCTTCCGGCTTCGTCAGGAACAAGAGGGCTCCCAGCCGGTAAGCCATTTCGACATCGTGTTTTGCGGAAGAGGTTGAGTACATAATTGCCGGAATGCCCCTATGGATCGGGTGATGTTTAAGCTCCCTTAGACAATCCCAGCCGTTCATGATGGGCATATTGATATCTAAAAAAATCACGTCCGGCTTTCCTGCGTTCTGCCCCGACAACAGCTCAATGACCTCTCGCCCGTTTTCTACCGTGTTACACTCCATCACCGGTGCAATCCGCGTGAGCGCCTCGCAAAATAGATTTGCATCGTCGGCATCATCATCCGCAAGCAGAAACTTAGTGTTTACCGGAGTCAATCGTGGCTACAATTTTCCGGTCAAAAATAATGAATTGTCACAAAAAATCGAGCAGTTGGTACACGTCACTGCCAAGACCGGTGATTAAAAATACGTTAATGATTTCACTCGCCCGAGGGGATAGCCATAGCCTTCCCGACCGGTGCCGGGGTACCGAAGTACGGCCGGCCGTCATTACTCCAGGTGAACGGTTGCATTCTCGGGGAACGAAACGCGTTGCATCCCTGTCCGGGTTCGGGGTTCGCGTGATAGATGATCCAATCTTCCTTGCCATCGGGTGACTGGAAGAAACTGTTGTGCCCCGGACCGAATGCCTCTCCATCCGGATTTTTCTGGAACACCGGTAACGGTGACTTGACCCAGGAAGTCACGGCCATCAGGTCCGCGTTACTGTCGGCCTGAAGCATGCCCAACGAATAGTCATCGGTCCAGCAACCACTCGCCGAATAAATGATGAACACGCTGTTGTCATGTTTCAGGAACTGCGGGCCTTCGTTGATGGTCGGAAGGTCCGCGGATGCCCCTTTGATCTCCCAGTCCAGCTCGGGTTTCGATAGTCTGACACGGTTTCCTTGGGGAGTCCAGGGATTGGACATCCTGGTGATGTAGATATCCTGTCTTACGTTGACATCTCCCTCCCATCCCGACCACATAAAATAAAGTGACCCGTTGTGTTCGAAGATCGTTCCGTCAATTGCCCACTTATCGTCGGGGAGCTCCATCTTTCCTTTGTCGATCCATGTGCCTTCGAAGGGATCTTCGGAACTATTCTCGAGTACCCACATACGATGGTGGTTGTTGTCGCCATCGTCGGCAGCATAGTAGAAGTACCATTTGCCGTTCACGCGATGGATCTCGGGAGCCCAGATCTCCTTGCTGTTCATTCCCGTCGCCGGAGGGGTCCATACAATTTTCGATTCGGCTTGCACGAGCTGGCTGACGGCGCCGGTGCGATAAAGCTTCAGGCTGTTGCCGGTGCTGTGCGTGATGTAATACATGCGATTGTGCGATGTCACCCACGGGTCCGCTCCGGAAGGAAGTAATGGGTTTGTGAAACGAGGTCTTTCAGAATTATCACGGGAGTTATGCTTGGGCTTATTGGATCCGCACCCGAGAAGGCAAGCGGTGACCAACAGGATTACGGAAAGGTTCCGGGTTTTCATAGGCGGGAAAATAGGGTCACGAAAACAAAGCTAAATACTCCTGTCCTATGTCGTATCAAAATCATTATATTTTACCATGAACACCTCCCACTACAGCAGAAGAAAATTCCTCGGAGCTGCGTCGGCTGGCGCTGCCGGCAGTTTGCTTATCAATCCTTTGATGGCTTCTCCCGTAAAATCGCTGCCGCCCGTCGCAACAACAAACGTGGAATACGCCCTCGACCCCGAAGTGATCTACCTGAATACCGGGACGCTGGGGCCTTGTCGCCGCGACACCATGGAAGCCTCAAAAACGTTATGGGAAGAATTGGAGTCTATGCCATTAAAGTACTATGGGAGATGGGGCGCAGAATCATTAGCTGAAAAAACGAGAACAACGGCGTCAGCGTTCCTGGGTTGCGATGTCAATGAAATGATGGTGACTTCCAGCACGACCGACGGCATGAACTCTATTGCGCAAGGACTGAGACTGAAAACAGGCGATCGTATCATTACCACCGATCAAGAGCACGGCGGCGGTATACTTTGCTGGAATTATTATCAGAAGTATCACGGAGTGGCTATCGATCTGATCACCATTCCGCCGGGTGAAAACAATGCAGAATCAATACTGAAAAAGATCGGCGATGCGATCACAAAGGACACAAGGGTAATCAGCGTAAGTCACATCTTATCATCGACCGGCCTTCGGTTGCCGATCGAACGTATCTCTGCCCTGGCGCGATCGAAAGGCATTTTGTGTGTCGTCGACGGTGCGCAAGCTGCAGGCGCCGTGAAAGTAAACCTGAAAGAGCTGGGATGTCATGCCTATGCAACGAGCGGCCACAAATGGCTGATGGGACCGAAAGGCACGGGTCTTTTGTATCTGTCGGAAGAGACGAAGGACATGATTCGCCCGATGCAATTCGAAGGATCTCATAACACATACAATGATTCAAACGGCGTGGTGAACCAGGCAGCAATACTTGGGCTCGGAAAAGCCATTGAGTACATACAATCTGTCGGTATCCTGAAGGTCGAAGAGCACAACATGAAACTCAGGAACCGCTTGTACGAACATCTGTCAAAAATTAAAAGTTTAGAGATCATGAGCCCCGTGCCAGGGCCACTCGCCTCTCCTATGCTTGCCTGTCAATTGCCGGATAGACTTGAAAAAACCGCGTTCTCTCAGGCGCTGTTGGAGAAATATAAATTGAGCGTCCGGGCAACTCACAAACAGTGGTTTAATGGAATACGGTTCTCACTGCATGTTTTCAATACGGAGAGGGAAGTGGATTTTGCGGCGGAAGCGGTTGGGAAACTGATGTGATTGGTTCCGGCTGAAAAAATCTAAAAAAAACTTATCCATTTTGTCCAGATCGGAACGGCCGGTTGTCATCAGGCCATAACAATCAAACTACAGACAAAATGGAAGCACGAGTGAACGTCCTTGAAAAAGGACAAAATGGTCTGAAACCGGTATTTGCCATGGGGGCATACCTGAAAAAATCCAGTATCGAGCGGTCTTTACTGGAGTTAGTGGACTTTCGTATTTCGCAGATCAACGGCTGCGCGTATTGCCTCGACATGCACGCCAAAGATGCACGGGCTGCAGGTGAGACGGAGCAGCGTCTCTATTCAGTAAGTGCGTGGCGGGAAATGTCGATTTACACCGCGCGAGAACAGGCAGCGCTTGCCTGGGCAGAAGCTGTGAACAGCAACCACGTTCCCCAGGAGCTATTTGAGAAAGTGAAAGCTCAATTATCCGACGAGGAATTGATCGACCTGACCCTGGCGGTGGGAAATCTAAATACGTGGAACAAGCTGAACATCGCTCTTTCTCCGATGAAACCCGGGTCTTATGCTGTCGGTCAATTTGGTTAATCCGTATCTTTAGAAAAAATGGAAGAGTTTCTGTTAATATTTCGAAGGGACTTCACCAGCAAGGAGAAGCAACCTTCGCCGGAAGAGATGCAGGGCCAGTTGAAGCAGTGGCAGGACTGGTTCGGGAGTCTCACTGCGAACAACAAACTATCACGGCCCTTGCAGCGCTGGGACCGGGATGGTAAGGTGGTGCAGCAAGGCAAGCAGGTGATCAATGGCCCGTATGCTGAGATCAAGGAGTCAATCGGCGGAATGATCTTCGTGAAAGCGTCAGGTTACGATGAGGCAGTAGAGATCGCTCACGGCTGTCCGATACTGGAGGCCGGCGGAAATGTGGAAATCAGGAGGGCAGTGACTCCCGATAGCAAATAGAATTATATTAAGGAAGGGTGTCAAAAAAAACACCTCTTCCTTATTTTCCTTATGAGTCAGAACGCGCAAGAGCTTATACCAAATTTATTTCGCTCGGAGTACCAGAAAATAGTAGCAGTACTTGTACACCGGTTTGGGATCGCACACATCGAAGTTGCTGAAGATATCGCGAGCGACACGTTCCTCACAGCCACCGAGTCATGGAGTCACCAGGGATTGCCGGATAATCCCACTGCATGGCTGTATGCGGTAGCCAAAAACAAAACAAAGAATTATCTGAAGCATCATTCGTTGTTCGAACGAAAGCTCGTACCCGAGCTCAGAAACGATAAGTCTCTTAGCGAAGAGGACGTAATCGATCTGTCGTATAAAAATATTTCAGACAGTCAGCTGGCTATGATCTTTGCGGTATGTAACCCGGTCATTCCCTCGGAATCCCAGATCGCCTTAGCGCTCAATTTGCTTTGCGGCTTTGGCGCCCAGGAAATCGCGGATGCCTTTCTTACCAACAAGGAAGTAATCTATAAAAGGATCAACCGGGGCAAAGAGAAGCTTAAAGAGTCCAATGTAAATGTGGCGCAACCGTCCATTCATGAAATCAATGACCGGCTGGATACCGTGCTTACAACTATTTACTTGTTGTTTTCCGAAGGCTACTACTCCACTTCTCAGCACACCAATTTGCGTAAGGATTTTTGCCTGGAGGCGATGAGACTAACGTACCTGCTGATCCAAAACGCGGCGACCAACAATCCCAGGATAAATGCATTAATGGCATTGATGTGTTTTCATGCGTCGCGGTTCGATGCCCGCGCGAATGACGAGGGGGAGGCGATACTGTATCACGAACAGGATGAACAACGGTGGAACCAGGAGTTGATCCAGCGCGGGACGTATTTTCTGAATAACGCGGCAACGGGCGAACAGCTCTCCAAGTATCATCTGGAGGCCGGCATTGCCTATTGGCACACACAAAAAGAAGATTCTGCTGAGAAATGGAAAAGCATTCTGGATCTCTATAATAATCTATTGTCCATCGAATACTCCCCTATCGCTGCGTTGAACAGGGCTTTTGCGATCTCTAGGTTGCATGGGAAAAATGCCGGAATCCCCGAAGCAGAAAAGCTCGGCCTTACTCAAAATCAATTTTACCATTCACTCCTTGGCAACCTGTATACGGGTGTGGATGATGCGAAGGCGTTAAGCCACTACGAAGATGCGTTGCGCCTGGCGAACTCACCGGCAGATCGCGCCACGATCCAAAGGAACATTCGTGATCTTAACGTGGTGTGACGCTCTTAAAGCAGATAATAGCGTCGTAGCTATTTGCCACACCAATATGGCCGGCGGGGTTTCATCTTCGGGTTAGATGTTGTTTTGGTCGGGAAGGTTGCGTCGAATCGGGTGCATAATACCAATAAAAAATATGTAGATTTATCGATGCCCGAACCCTCTGCCGGAAAACAATCTCACGGCCACCGCTGGTGGGTGCGCTTGTCGCACTGGTCGATAACACTCAGTTTCTTTGGCCTTGTGTTTACCGGCATCGAGATCCTCATGGTGCATCCCCGCCTCTACTGGGGCGAAGTCGGCAACGACCTGACGCCCGCTTTGTTTGAGCTGCCGATCAGTCGTAACTACAAACACGGCGGATGGGAGAAGAAAATGGCTTTCTTCGACAACAGCTCTTCGCCCGTCAGTGCAAGTCGCACGTATGACATTTTCAACAAGAATGGATGGGGCCGAAGCCTTCATTTTCTTTTGGCCTGGATACTTGTGATTACCGGAATGCTATACTTGGTCACCGGCTTGTTTACCGGTCATTTCCGGCAACGCATCTGGCCAAAGCTGAGGGAATTGTCGCCCCGTGTAATTTATAACGACCTGGTTGCGCACATTCGGTTCGATGCATCGGCCACGACACCATCGCAATACAACCTCACTCAACGGCTGTCGTACGCTTTTGTAATATTCCTGTTGTTCCCGGTTATGTTGGTGACGGGAATTACGATGTCACCTGCCGTTACGGCGGCCGTCCCGTTCCTGCTCGACCTATCCGGCGGATTGCAGTCGGCCCGCACGATACATTTCCTTACATCGGTTGTATTGGAACTGTTCCTCATCGTACACTTTACCATGGTGATCATCTCCGGTTTCAAACGACAAATAATAGCAATGACAGTCGCCAAATGAAAAGAAAAAGGCTCATAACCAGAAGGCAAGCATTGGTGACGGGGTTGTCGTCGTTAGGCGCAGCGTTGATGCTTCCGGGTTGTACGAAACCGCTCCCGCCCACCTACGGCAGCATATTGCGAATGGGCGACAATCTTACGTACATCGCTCACCGGGCACTGCTGCCGGGGCAGTCGTTGGCGAGAGAATATCGTGACGCCGACATCTCCTCTTTTCCGGCAACAGGAACTACCGATCCTTCGAAACTCAATGAAGACTACGCGAAGTTACTGGCTAACTCATTCGACGATTATAAGCTTGAGGTTGAAGGCCAGGTATCACGGCCAGGATCGTATTCCCTGGCAGACCTGATGAAGCTCGACCGCCGTACCCAGATCACGAAGCACACGTGTGAAGAAGGATGGACTGCGATTGGCGAATGGACGGGAGTACCGTTAGGAGCACTGCTTCAACACGCAGGAATAATGCCCTCTGCGAAATTCATCATATTCCACACATTCGATGATTTCTTCGATAGCATTGATTTGATGGATGCGTTTCATCCACAAACACTGATTGCTTATGGCATGAATGGCAAGACGTTGCCGCTTCAGCATGGCGCTCCGGTGAGGCTTCGTGTGGAGACGCAGATTGGGTATAAAAGTATTAAGTACCTCAGAAAGATCGAGGTTTCGGATAAGTTCGTGGACGTTGGAGAGGATACGGGTTGGGCGTGGTATACGGGGATTTGAGGCAGGGTGTTCAATCACGTTACTGCGTTTGAAAAACCGGCGCATTTTTCGCAAAACAGCTTAACAATCGATTAACACCTCACAGACAAAATTGTACATAGCTTAGATCGGTCATAACCCCCCAATCGTGATAAAAAGCTACGTCCAAATTGCAGTTCGTCACCTGATGAAAAGCCGGCTCAGCTCCACAATAAATGTGATCGCACTCACATGTGGAATCACATGCTTTCTCCTGGCAATATTGTATTGGAAAGATGAATCCGGTTTTGACAATTTCCATGAAAATGCCAACCTGTCGAGGATCACCACCAGCCGCCTCTCGAATACCGGAGTTAGGATCGTCACAGGGACAACCGGGCAGGTCCAGGGCTCCGCGTTCAAAGACGCCATTCCTGAAATCGATACATATGTGAGGGTCATGGGCGGAGACATCCGGTCGGACGTAACCGGAAATAACAACGCGCTGCGGATAACCCCGCTATTTGTCGATCCCACATTCTTCGAAGTCTTTACATTCCCGATGCTTTATGGTAACTCCGCTGCCGCACTCAGGGAGATCAACGGTGTTGTCCTCACTGAAAAAATTGCGCTTAAATTTTACGGCCGTACGGATGTCCTCGGCGAGGTCTTGACCATCGATTCAGACCCGTCCTTTGATCGGCTCGAGCGGCCTCTGTTGGTGACAGGAGTCGTTAAAGACCCACCCGCAAATTCATCCATTCAATTCGATGCCCTCCTTCCCTTCGGCTTTATGCAGCTTGCCTTCGACGATCGCAACTGGCTTAATGCCTATCTCGGAACCTTTGTATTGCTTCATCCGGGATCTGACCTTGAAGCCGTAACCAGGAAGTTCGAGGCGGTCTACGAAACGTACGGGAGAAAACAACTAGGCAATCCCGACTACGACTATTTCAAGGTCGATCCGGAAATTCACTACGGCCTTCAGTCCATGGAGGAGATCCATCTCAATCCTTTGACTCGCTCAGATGGCTCCAACGAATCCGGTATTGTCAATGAAAGCAAACTTCAGTACTCGATCGCATTTGTCACTATAGCCGGTTTCATTCTCGCGATGGCTTCGATCAATTTCATTACCATCACCATTTCCAGCACGCTGCGCCGGGCAAAGGAAGTCGGGGTGCGCAAAATATCAGGCGGCAGAGGCTCGCAGCTCGTGACACAATTTCTTACTGAATCCGCATTGGTATGCGTGACGGCGTTTGTCTTGTCGATCGGTATGCTATATGTACTCTTGCCATCGTTTAACGACGTTGCCGACAAGTCACTTGTCTTCGCCGACATGTTCGACTGGAGACTGACGATCTACTTTGGTCTTGCGTTGATCCTGGTCATAATCGTCGCCGGCCTCTACCCTGCCTGGCTGCTGACCAAACTGAAGGTAGTTGACGTACTGCACCGGCAAGTAACACGCGGAACCGGTGGTCACTTGTCAAGCCGTGCCCTATTGACCTTTCAGCTTTCCATCGGGGCTTTTCTGCTGATCGGAGCGCTGACTTACCAGTCACAAATGAGCTTCATTCGAACGAAAGACCTGGGATATGATCCTCACAACATTATTCAGACAGAAGTATTTGGCAACAGAAATGCTCAAAATGTTATCGCCTTCATGCGAAACGAATTGGAGAAGGAACCATCCATCGTAACTACGTCGTTCGGAAATAAAGGACGATTTGAAGATGTTATGACCGATCAGCATCAGTTCAGCTCGATGGTTAAGCGCGTGGATGAGAATTACCTTGACCTCATGAACATCCCGGTGGTGGACGGCCGGAATTTTTCATCCGGGTCCACGGCGGATACGGAAGGCAGCGTGCTAGTCAATGAAACATTTGTCCGAAATGCAGGTTGGGTGGATCCAATCGGTCAAACTATTCGTATCAGGGACAATCCCGACACGCTTTTCAGAAAGGTAATAGGCGTTGTTAAGGATTATCATTTCAGATCGCTCCGGGAGCCGATCATGCCCCTTGTTTTGTCTATGAAAACTGAGAGCGATCAGGAAATATGGGTAAAATTCAACCAGTCCCAACAGAAAGAAGCCATATCTGCGTTGAGCCGTGTATATCAGGCAGCGGCACCAGGCGCTCTATTCCAATACCAATTTTTTGATGAGGCGAATGCCAAAGATTACTTCGCGGAACAACGTTGGCAGTCAGTGGTCAACTTCGCAACCTTGTTGGCCGCCATCATCTGTTGCAGCGGATTGTTTGGCCTTGCGAGCTTGTCGGCCAGTCACCGTACGAAGGAAATCGGCATCCGCAAAGTGCTGGGGGCCTCCATCCGGCAAATTGCATCGATGATTACCCTGGACTTTCTCAAAGTTGTAACTATTGCTTTGGCCATCGCGCTTCCGCTAAGTCAGTTTGCGGCTGGATATTGGCTTTCAGGTTTTGCCTATCACATTGATTCCGTGTGGGGCATTCTTGCCTTGGCTGCTATAATGACTATATCGATTTCAATCATCACCGTTGGCTTGCGGGCGTTGAAGGCTGCAATTGTTAATCCTGTGGAAAGTTTAAGACGGGATTAGACTAATTATCGACCGCAGTCACATTGCAATCCCGGAAGCACCCCGTCACTCGTCTTTGAGATCAGCGTTTCGACTTTGTCTGTTTAAAGACCCTCAGTAGATCATTATTTGAAGAAACCAGGGTCGCCCATTCCTTACCCAGCTTTATGCGCTTGGTATCCTTAACATTGTATGGCACAAAGAACCCGCTCTCCATCGCCCTGACACTCCTGAACTCAAAATTTCCAAGCCCCAGCAGCAGCAGTCCCTGCGAAGCGTCTGCCGGTGTCGTCTCCACTTCAGAGTCAAATTTGTTGCCGGCGATCAAAATGTCCTTGTGCCCATCCTCATTAAAATCCTCGATGATGATGCTGTTGATCGCTGAAAATTGTGCGTCCACGGGCAGCTTCATTTTTTTAAAACCGTTGCCCTCGTTGATCAGGATAATGCTTGAGAATATAGTGGCCTTTAAATGCATTGCATTTGCCATGTCTGGGCCCAGTATCTGATTTAAATCGGCTCCGGCGAAAGCTCTGAAGGAAGGAAATTTCTGCGAAATCATTGGCATCTGGACCGACGTGCATTCGCGTCCACGAACCGGTACCAAAGTATCCTTGTTCATTTTGGCGAGAAAAATATCGTTGGTGTTATTTCCGTCGAAATCTTTCGCGAATACCTGAAGTGGTTTTTCTTCAGAGGGCTTAAACTTGTAATTGTCGCCCTGATTACCCAGCACAAGATCAATACGACCGTCGCCATTCAAGTCTTCTGCAGCCACTGAGTTCCACCATCCATGTGTTTCCGCCAGGCCCAGAGCATCTGAAATGTCATTTAACTTCCCTCCCTCATTTTCAAATACCTTAACCGCCATCCATTCTCCCACTACAACAAGCTCAGCAACGCCATCACCCGTAAGGTCCGTCCAGATCGCGGACTTCACCATTCCGACTTCGGCGAGCGTCGGTGCCAACTCATTGGTCTTATCGGAGAACTTTCCTCCTTCGTTGATAAGCAAATAACTTCGTGGCGCTTTGGGGTATGCTCCCATCGTTACCATGCCGCCTACAAAGAGATCGAGTTTACCATCTCCGTTTATATCATTCGCGACAACACATGAACCACTGCTTCCGATCTTCGGTAACGCCGTTCTTGCGAAATTGCCGGAGCCGTCGTTGATATACAACCTATCCTGGTAAAGCTCGTGTCCCTCGCGAAACTCACTTCCTCCGCTAACGACGTATAGGTCCGGATGTGAATCCTGATTCGCATCAAAGAACAATGCGCCAATGTCCTCGTAGCTTTTATCCTGCTCGAAATCCTTTACGACCTTTCTTACCAACTTGCCATTCTTTTGTAAGAATAGCTGACCTGCAGAACCGGCGGCGCCACCTACAAACACATCTTCCTGGTTATCGTTATTCACGTCCGCAACGGACATAAATGGCCCGCTGCGCGAAAACATATGCGGCAGCAATACCTGCTCCTTGTATTCATTGAACTCGTTCTCTTTGTGAAAAACAGGCTCGCTAAAAACCTGGTTAGTGGCTTCGCGAAAAAGAAACTCCTGAACGGGCGTTGTATCCTTTCGCCTCGTCGATTGCGTATAATCGATTACTACAACTTGATTGGCTGCCACATCAGCCAAGACGCTCTCCTTACCGTCGTTCCACCTCACCTTGATGCTGTCGATCCTTGCATGCTGGCCTAATCCAAAATGTACGATAGGTTCGCTCGACGACAGGTAACCTCTCGCGACCTTGTTTTCGAAATATTGAATACTGCTTCCTGTGTACAAAGTTATCTTCCCGCCGAGGCCGAAAGTATTTTTCTCAGGGCCTTTCAATCTAACTTTCAGATAGCTGCTTTTTGAGTCAACTTTGTTCTCGAAGACAAAGGCTTCGTCCTCGAGGTTGTTCACAACCACATCAAGGTCACCGTCACCATCAAGGTCGCCCACCGCTGCTCCATTTGAAAAACTCGTCTCATGGAATCCCCACTCCTCGCTCACGTTCTCAAACTTCAGATTACCATTATTCCTGAATAAGTAATTCCGAACCTTCACCGGTTTGTACACCTCCACCATCCCTTTAAATCCCTTCGCAAAAAACTCTTCGGGAGTGGCATACTTGCCTTTTACACTTTGAAGGTATACCTCTAAATCCTGTTTCGTATCGCCATCGAAAACATCCCTCCGATAGCCGTTGGTAATCAGCAAATCCCGGTCGCCGCTATTGTTAAAGTCGCAGGCAAGAACAGCCCAGCTCCAGTCCGTCTGAGCGATGCCCGCCAGCTGTGACACTTCACTGAAGGCGAGGTTGCCTTGATTGAGATGCAGCATATTGTGCATGTACTGCTTATGCATGCCCGCTTTGACCATTGCATTAAATCCCTCTACATCCATGCTGGGCATCGATATCTTGGAACGCTTGTAGTCTTCGGGCCTCATTTCCATGACCATGATATCTTCCAGCCCATCGTTATTGATATCGCTTATATCCACGCCCATCGAATAGAGCGAGGTGTGATTCATCGATCCTTGTATTTGGTCTTTGAATTTTCCATTCCCCTGGTTGATGTACAGGTAGTCGCCGCCCGCATAATCGTTAGCGACAAAAATATCGATGAGGCCATCGTTATTTACATCAGCCGTTACTATCCCCAATGCGTACCCGTAGTTGTTGACAATTCCCGACTGCAATCCAACTTCCTTGAACTTTCCGTTTTCATTCACATATAACTTATCGCGGTTCTTGTCACGGTTCTCTAAACGGCCTTTCTGCATTTGGCTTAGAGAGAGGTAGAAGGAATCTGGCCGGTTTGCGACAAACATGTCAAGGTCGTTGTCGTTATCCATATCAAAAAAGGAAGCCTGCATTGAATATCCATTCTCTGCTATTCCATATTCCGCGGCACTCTCCTTGAACGAGAGGTCCCCCTGGTTAATGTACAGCAAGTTGGCTCTTTGCTCATCCGTATCCTGCCAGCCTCCGCGACATACATAGATATCGAGCTGCCCATCGTGATTGATGTCAACCATGGTTACTCCATTGTGCCAGCCGCCGGACGTCGCTATTCCTGCAGACGTCGTGATATCTTCGAACTTGAGTCCGCCTTTGTTCAGGTATAATTTATCGGGCACTTCATTACCTGTGAAATACAGGTCAGGCAGGCCGTCATTGTTCACATCTCCGATAGCAACGCCGCCGCCATTATAAACATAGGAGAAGAAGTCAAAGTAGTTCTCAAATTTCTCTTCTACGGTGTTGTTGAAAGTCACGCCACTTTCGGCAGAGCTTACTCTCCTGAATAACGATTCGGCATTTTGTACAGAGACGACGGGATCAGACTTTCGGTCTGCACAGCCGGCCAATAGGAAAGCGCCAAGGATGGCGGCTGTCAGAAAGGCGCGATTGGCTCGAAATCTCTTAGGCATGTGCGATTCGTTAGTTTTCCAGTTGAGCAAAATTACACCCGTATTGCAACTATATCACACACAATTGACAGGCGGTCAGTGCAGTGGGCGAGTCGCTGGTCTTACTCGCGGCCGATATGTCGGTTATAAAACTTCCAGGTTTCATGAGCAACGTTTCTCCCCAACGTGAGGCCTTCTCTATTCTCGGACTGAATGTGGTAGCCCCCCATCACCCGTGAAATGCCTGCCAATTCGGCTGTGTTAGTAAGTGTGGGAAACTTCAACACAACTTCTTTCCCGGGATGGTCGGGATCGGTAAGGGCACCAGCCACGACTCGTACTTCCAGACCGAAATCATCACTGTTGGTAAACAATTTCAATGCTTCGGCGCAGCCGCCGCTTACCGCGCTGTGGCCGGAAACATAACTTGGAAAAGGCGGGCACAAAAAGACGTCGGGTGAATAGGGTCTCCATTCCTGACCATTCATCTGAACAACGCCTTTTCCAGGTCCAGCCCATCCTAAGATCTTCCGGTCTTTATACAATTCATGGACAAGCGCGAAAGGACGCGCATAGTCATAGTGCATTTTCGAGTCCCAGCATGCAATGAATGCATCCATTGCAGTAATCTGATTGTAGAAATACATCTTTACATCGTCATCCAACGAATGATGGTATTTCAACGAGAGTACCAACGCAAAAGTCAGCCAATGGCCTGCCTGCTGGACTGACTTTGGGCCGTCTCTCATGAATTCTATCAGCGCTTTTTGTTCGTCCGTGAGGTTGGCTTGCATGTCCACTACTTCCTTTACGTCGCCAAGAAGCTGCTTTGACCCCAACGTAGGCGGCGGCACCGGCCTGAATTGGTCAGCCGTCTTCATGCCGATAGGTTTAACCTTGTTCCAATAAGGTGTAAGGCACGACGGTGCGAACTTTCCGCCACGCCCATCCGAAAAATATTTCGGCTGCCACCGGATCGGGTCATTCGTCTCGTCAGGTGAATTCACGGGCTGGTAACCTGAATAATCCGCATAAGGTTTGCCATCAGGAGATTGCTCTCCGTATTGATTCGATCCATCGTTGCGCCTGCTCTCGATGACTGCTTTTGCAGCGAGGTTGCCGATCCCCTCCGGCGTTTGCGGGTCCAGGGAACAATTGTCAGGGTCCAGCCCCAGTTCGATCATGAACTTTTGAAAGAGCGCCTTGTCGGAAAAAAAATACTCGCTCATTGACCGATATGCAGCATAGCTGATGGCTATCTCTTTGTTGGTAAGCGTCCCTTCAGGCGAAGGCCTCCTGTCAACATTTTTAAGGTAAACGGGTATCGCCTTACTGTCATATCTCGACCACGCATCAAAAACAGATGTAAATACCAGGGCCAGATAGCGAGACGTTATGGTAGGCCGGGGTTTGAACCTATCCGTGTCATTCGCGGTAGCGATCAACGCAACCTCCGCCCAACGATAAGCCATGTTGTTTTTGCTTGCGGCAACCGATACTGCTTCATTCTCAGTTTCCTTCCCGGATTGCTGTGGAGGCTCGGCAACAAGTCCCGCGTGGATCGGGAACTCGAGCAAAAAGAACAAAATGTAACTAAGCATGATCCACCGTTTATTGAACTGGCGTATAGGTTTTGAGATAGCTGACCAAATCGACTATCTCGGCATCTGCCATGTTTTGAAATAATCCTGGCGGCATCATCGACACCGAAGTCACATCCTTGGATAAGATCGAAGACTTGTTGATCGTGACCGGATCGCGGCCCACAACGCGGAGCTTCAACTGCCTTTGATCTTCTTCGATAACATTCCCAGAGTACGTTCTTCCGTCGCGGGTGTTGATCACAACCATCTTGTAATCATCCTGGATCTCTGCACTTGGCTGCAGGACGTTCATCAGAATATAGTTCACATCGGTTCTGTTGGATCCCGTAAGGTCGGGTCCCATCACTCCTCCTTCACCAAACATTTTATGACAGGTGCCGCAGGTTTGCTGAAAAATCATCTTGCCTTTTTGGACGTGAGCGCTATTCAAGGCGTCTGTTGTAAGCAGATTCCTATACTTCGCAAATGCGGCAGCATCGCTCGGCACTTCTTCGATCGGACCCCATACTTCAATGAAACCACTCCCCACCACTCTCAACAGCTGCCTGGCTGCATTCGGACTGACTTCATTTTTCGGGATCCTTTTTTCGTTGATCTCCTTTGTCAGCATGTTTCCATATCTTGACCGGGATGAAAGAGCAAGGATGGCCTCCATCTTTTCGTCCGTGGTGTACTTCGAATAATTATCTACCAGTGCCCTGCCCAGTATCTCACTGTCGAATGCAGCAACTGCCCTGATGGCTTCTTTCCTGATGGCCGGTTCGTTGAGCAGACCGGGCAACTGATCCACCAATTCTTTTCTCTGCTGGGCAGCAAGGGTCTGAAGCGCCTTTGTGCGCTGATCAATCTGGGCGTTGGTGTTCCTGAGTGTTGCGAAAGCTCGTTGCGTAGCCTCCGTGTCGCCAAACAATTCTGAAATCGCTAACGCCAGCGTCTTTAACTTGCCCTCGGACTTTTGCAGCCTGGCCGATACTGCCGGCCAATTCGATGGGATCATCAGATCGGTCCTGCCTTCCAGACCACTTAACATCCCCGACATCAATAACTCCGTGTTGGGTCCCGACTTTCCAACAAGCGCCACCAGTGGTTCAAGCTTGTCGGCATCCACAGCACGCCTTGCGATGAACTCCGTAACCTTCGGAACTTCAGAATGGATCGCCAGCTCTAAAAATTTATCGGAATCTTCAGCCATCAACGGCTCGATTCCATACCATAGCATCTTTGGAAGATTGTGGTCGGCCTTATCCTCCGAATGTGCTAAGAGATTCTTTGCAATTGCCCATTTATTCTTTGAGTTGATTCTTTGCAGTGCCGACGACAGGTAAAGACGCACGACGGGCGACTCATCATCCTCGGCCATATCTTCGAACTCTTCGACAGCGTCCTCGGATGGGTTCATGTCTTCGCACAACAATTGTATCGCCCATGACCTTACATATTGGTCTTTATCCGATAGCAAACGAATTAGATCTTTTTCGCTCGATCCACCTGTCAGGTGAAGCGCCCACATCGCCCTTAAACGCCAATCGGGATTTTTACTGTCATTGAGCAGGCTCTTCAACTCCTGGTGCGTACCGGTTTGCAGGGTGCCGTTGGTTGAACGCTTATGCAAAATACCTCTTGCTCTGCGGGAATGCCAGTCGCTCGGGCTCGACTGAAGTCCGACGAGTTGGCTGTCCGTCAGCTTGTTCAAATCCGAATATCTTCCCTCAAAATCTTTTGCCAGGGATTGCTCAGGGATGATCCTGAAAATTCTCCCGGTCTCGGTGTTCAGTACTTCCTTTCCGCAAATGTCGGCGTCGTGCCAGTCCAGTACATAGATGCCACCATCCGGACCAACCTCCATGCTGAATCCTATCCATTGCGCATTGTTAGCCATCAGCAGATCATCTCCATGTTTGCCAACAAAACTTGAACCCTTAGGTTCCAGCTTATCCGAAAGCACTGCATGCTCATGAATATTCGCCATAAAGATCCTGCCTTGCTCTTCAGCAGGAAATGCGTCTGATTGATAAACGCGCGCTCCTCCATGAGCTGACCGATGGCTGTGATCGGTGATCGTCTTGATATCTTCATACACATATGGGTTGAAGTGCTGACCACCTTGCCTATGATAAATGCCTCCCGGAACAATGTGCCATAAGTGAGGAATGACACAGGCACTCATGAACAATTGTCCTTTTGAATCGTAGTCGATCCCCCATGGATTACTGAATCCATGAGCAACAACTTCAAAACTTTTCTTTACCGGATGGTAGCGCCAAACGCCCCCATTGATGTCGACACCTTCGGCTTCCAGCAAGTCTTCGGGGAAAGGGTCTTTATGGTAATATAACTTCGTCTTACTATCGGGTTTCCGGATTTTCGAAGGAGTAGCAAAACCTTGCAGTCCGTACAACCATCCGTCGGGTCCCCAATGAAGACTATTGAGTGTCTCATGTCGATCCCGGATCCCCCAGCCAGTCAATAATATCTCGATTTTATCCTCGTCCGCTTTGTCGTCTCCGTTCTTGTCGGGGATAAACAAAAGGTTCGGCGGTGCGCCGACATAAACGCCATCAAATCCCACGGCAATGGCGGCGGGAAAAGCCAGGCCTTCGATAAACACTTTTTTCGTATCGGCTACGCCGTCCCTATCTGTGTCTTCCAGGATTGAGATCCGGCTACCTCCCACATTGGAAAACCCGCGACCCCGCGATTCGTAGTCTTTATTTTCCGCGATCCAAAGCCTGCCTTTATCATCCCAGCAGAATGCCATGGGTTGAGTCATCATCGGTTCACCGGCCCAGGCGTTAGCAACATAACCGGCTTTTACGGTCATCGCATCCACGGCCTGTTGAGGGTTCAGAAATACCGCATTACGTCCTTCCTCCTGCGCAATCTTCCACAGCTCTGCGGTCGTATAAGCACCTTCTTTACCTGAGAAGTCAGCCCATTGTTTAGTCAGCTCAACGTCGTTCATGTCGCCACCATAAACTACAAACTGAAACTTGAGCGTCTCGGTAGCGTCTTTTTCAATAAGCCAGTCTGCATCTCTTGTGAAAGCGGGGCCAACCCCCAGCTGATTATCAACGCGCCACTTTTGAGGATAGCCACGGTTTTCGGGGTGATCGAAGATTGCAACGTTAGCCATGTTGTCGCGGCCTTCAACCTGCATGGCAACGTTTACCCACATGGCGTGTTGACCTTCGGCGTTCTTGTTCTTCTGTCTTGCCGCGTTAATGACTTCCCCTTTAATACCCTTCGTCCAGGGCATCCGGAGGAATAATCCTCCGTAATCGTATTTGCCTATTGTTATTTTCTTTTTGGCCAGCCCTTTCCATTCAAGTGTCATCACGTACTTCTCGCCCGCGGCTTTCATCGACCAATTCTGAGTTTCCTCCATTACGACTCCGCCGGTCGAATCAAGAAGGTGGTAGACGGTTTGCCATTTCACTTCCTCTCCTTCTCCCTCTACAACATTGGCCGCCACTTTTTTCCAATAGCCGTCGGTTGGATGATGGAAGTAATCTCTGCCATTCACCCTGGTAAATCCCCAGTACAAACCTGTTTGATGTTTATGGTGGCCGGGGCTATACTGGGTTAATATGCCCTTGCCGTCGGGCGCTACTATCGGGTGTATGAAAGGCCGGTGATCCTCCTTTGCCTTCTGCACCAGGATGGGCGCCGTACCGTCTTTGAAATAGATTGAAATTGAATCAGCCGCTGCCTTCGCGCTTAATACCTTCGGCGAATTGTCGACGGGCGTTTCCCCGGCATCCTTATTTGGTGAGCCTCCGCAGCCGAAGATTAATGGCGCGAGAAAAAGGAGAAAAACGGTATAACGAATGGACTTCATTACAAGTGGTTTCCAAGTGAGTAAAGGTCAGGGTGTAAAAAAGTGCGCGCTTATTTCCGTTGATTGAAGAACAAATATGCGCCGTATTTGTTCGCGACCAGTATGTCGGTCTTCTTATCACCGTCAATGTCTCCCATTTCCATGGTACAACCTGCTCCTGAGTCGTTGTCGACCAGGTGGGGTACGTATGTTACAGTTTTGCCCTTGCGGACAAGCTCAAACCAATACAAAACGGGTGCTTCTAAAGGTTCGTCATCTCCCTTTGGACCGTGGGCCCAGTATCGTTTGCCTGACGAAAAGTCCATGAGGCCGTCTCCATTAATATCGCCGAGGGCGAGAGTATGTGGCTGCGAAAACACCATAGGGTATTTGCCTTCCTCAAACTCCTTGCGATCGCCCATGATCATATGCTTCTCGAATGTAATTCCTTTGTCCTTGTCCTTCGTCTGCTCGAACCATGCCATGCCGTAGCCATGGGCGTCGAGGCTGGTGATAATATCCACCTTGCCGTCGGCATTGACATCATATACGAGCATCTGTGCTCCGCCTTCCTTCGAGAACTCATACGCGTGTTCGATCCACTCTCCTTTGTCAGCACCTTTCTTGGGTTGTTCCCACCATCCGCTTTTTGCAAGCACATCGGCACGGCCATCCTTGTTAATGTCCGCTACGCCCATGCCATGAGTGTATTTCTGCCAGCCCAGGTCTCTTGAGATGTATTGAACCGTCCATGGCTGTTCGATATTCTTCCAGTCGGGCCGACCGATGGCGAGCTTTCCATCCGCGACGAAGACTGCCTCAGGTCGGCCATCCTTGTCGAGATCGGTAAAATAACGTGCTTCGTCGCCGGGTGCATCGAGGACCTTATGCGCTTTCCAAAAACCGTCTTTGCCTGCTCCCGGGTTTTGATACCAGAATGCAGGACTGCCGGCGCGACCGAACTTAAAGATGTCAAGAAGCTTGTCGCCGTTGAAATCATAGCCGCGCATCAGGTAGCTCTCTGAGTAGTTCAGGGGATCGTACTCCAACGGATCGCAGTAGGTAATACTGCTGGTGAAATCGGGACCCAGATAGATATAAGGCCCGGCGATCACGTCTTTCTTCCCGTCGGCATTCATATCAACGAGGTGTATGCCTTCTCCGTAAAACTTTTTCGTCAGTGTGACTTTTTTGAACGGAACGTCCTGGGCCTGAAGCGACCCGGTAACAGCCATCACACAAACCAAAAGTGAAAGGCCGGCCTTGCGGCTTAAAATACAAGCTCTGTTCATTTTTATTTTCAATTAGCCGATCGGCAGTACGGTCTTGCCATATATTTCATTCAACAGGAATGCTGACGATGCGTACAAAGACAGCAGCCCGACTACAACACCTTCATAACCCGCTGCCGTAGTGATGGCCGGGTTTCCTGTAAGACTGCCTGCAATCAACAGGACGAACAGCAGGATAAGGGCTCCAAAGAGTATCTGAAGTATTTTGGGCAGCTTCAATGTTGCAATAAAGAGTATCACGGTGAACAAGCACCACAGGATCAAAAACGCATTGATGCCGCCAGCCGAAGGCGCAGGCATTATATTCATTCCGGGGAGCACATTCATCGAAACGAAAGCAACCCAAAAAATACCATACGAGGTAAAGGCAACCAGGCCGAAGGTGTTGCCCTTCTTACCTTCCAATAAACCAACAATGATCTGCGTTAATCCTCCGTAGAATAAACCCATAGACAGCACCGTGGCATCAAACGCTATAACTCCCGCGTTTGTTAAACTCAATAAGATCGTGCAAAATCCAAACGCCGACAAACCCAATGGGCCTGCACTTGCGGAGGTGTCTTTAATAATAGTGGTAGTGGTTACTTCACTCATAGGTATTGGGGTGATTTAGGTTTGCCAATTAGAAAATTTTCTGGTTACATCATTGCGAGAAACACTTCTACCGCTTTTGTTGAGAAAGCAGGGTCGTTAATGTTCGCATCGACTTCGATCACACTGATGCCAGGACTTAGTTTGCTCTTCAGGCCGTCAACGAACGCTTTGTCCGCTGCGGGATCCCAGAACAACTGAGGTTCATTTTTGTCATTGATAGAATCGAGCATCGAATAACCCTTCATTGGGATGATCACTGCCACTTTTCCTTTCGACTTGTTCGCTTTTTCAGCAAACACCTCTCCCATCTTGCGATTTTCTTCCGGAGTGGTTCTCATCAGCGTTACCTGCGGATTCCATTTGTAAAACAGGCGTGCGTTGTATTTTGATGGAATGGTATCGGGGTTTCCGAAATTACACATGTCGATACAGCCCGGTGATATAAGGTGTGGTATCCCGGCCTTTCCGGGACCGTCCAGTCTTGTCGGGCCCGCATCGAAAACACCGCCACAAACCGTATCGGCCCACTCTGTTGTGGTCAGATCAAGGGCGCCTTGTACCATGCCCTCCTCGATCAACTTCTCCATCATTTTTCCACCCGTGCCAGTAGCATGAAATACAAGGACCTCATATCCTTTTTTGTTCAATGCTTCACGGCACCTGTCAATGCACGGTGTCGTATTTCCAAACATCGATGCGGCTATTGTCGGTTTGGCCGGCGCCATTTTTGCGGGTTTCGATTTCCTGATTTCCACCATACCGGTTAAAGCACCTACTGCATTGGTGAAAATCGCCTGGCTGAGCTGATTCAACCCGGCCACGTCGGTCAGTGAAGGAATCATCATAATATCGCTGATCCCTACATAAGGAGAAACGTCGCCGGCTGCGACGGTCGACACGCATATCTTTGGAACACCATAGGGCAGTCCCTTCATTCCTGAAGTGACCACATTGGTACCTGCAGTACCACCCATTCCGATGATGCCGTCGAACTTCTCCTTATTGTAAAGTTCAGTGACAACAGCCGCAAGGCCGTTAGACATGACCGTGATGGCCTTGCCCCTGTCGTTTGCTTTGCGAAGCTCCTCAAGGCTCGTTCCACCGGCCTTTGCAACTACATCTGCTGAAATGTTAACGGGAAAAAGATCGGTTGATCCCATCACGCCAGTGTTGATCGTTATTACCTCGCAACCTCTTCCCTTGATCAGATCAATGATGAATTCATGCTCGACGCCTTTCGTATCGAACGCGCCGGCAACGACAACTACTTTTTTCGCCATTATACTGTCTTTTTAAAGCCGATCTTTTTGAATTTTCTGATCTGTTCGGTGATGGCAACCTCAGTTGGCAGTCTCTCCATCGAACTTGCACCATAGAATCCATCGATACCCACCACGTGCTCCATGATATATTGAGCGTCGTCGGGCATGGCAATCGGGCCACCGTGCGCAAGCACAATCACTTCGCTATTGATATCTTTGGCAGCTTCTACAATTTGCTGGATCTCCACCACGCATTCGTCCATCGTCTTGGATGTTTTAGCACCAATCTTCCCGCTCGTGGTAAGTCCCATGTGAGCTACGATAATATCAGCACCGGCATGAGCCATCAATTCAGCATCAGCTGGATTGAACACATATGGCGTGGTCAGCATGTCGAGGTCGTGCGCCGCCTTAACACAATCGATTTCAAGTTGGTAGCTCATCCCTGTTTCTTCCAGGTTGGCTCTAAACACACCATCAATGAGGCCAACTGTCGGGAAGTTTTGAATTCCCGCAAACCCAAGTTCGACCAGTTCCTTCAAAAACTTATCCCTCAGCATAAAAGGATCTGTGCCGCAAACGCCAGCTAACACTGGTGTATGCTTCACCGCTGGCAATATCTCATGCGCCATTTCCTTAACGATCTCATTTGCATTCCCATAAGGCAGCAGACCGGCCAGCGATCCTCTGCCTGCCATTCTGTATCGACCGGAATTATATATAACAATCAAGTCTATACCACCGGCCTCTTCGCACTGTGCCGAAATTCCGGTACCTGCGCCACCGCCGATAATGGGTTCTCCTTTTGCAATTTTTGCTTTGAGGTTTTTGAGGACTTCAGTTCTGGTCCACTTTTTCATAAGGTTCTAAGTTATTAGTCTGTTAGTCTGTTAGTCGTTCCTAAATTTATGGCATTAAACAATAGTACCCGCGTTTATTCCTATTGTACTTCCTCAATTATAACCTTCGTTCTGATCATGAGGCGAAGAGCTTCTATCAATCTGATTCTGAGGGATCGGCCGCAGAGTGTGCGTTTGCTTGATCCCTGTCGCAGCAGGATTGTATTTCTTGACTCGCTCCACCAGCTTGCCGGTGCGGGTCAGATCAAACCAGCGCTTCATTTCTCCCAATAACTCCCGTCCCCGTTCATCCAGGATAAAGTCGATGTTAAGATCTGCCGGAGTTACTTCCATGGCCAGTTTATTCGCGGCCGTTTCGGCGGGCGTTTTACCAACCTTGGCAGCTCTTCTGCGAATTTGATTGATATATACCACCGCCTCGGCGCTGCGGTTATCCATCATTAATGCTTCGGAAGCGATGAGCATCGTTTCAGCCAGTCGGAACAGCAGGAAATCCCGTGTACCGCGCATCTCAGGTACCGAGGCGCGAGTAGGATCCAGGAATTTAGTCAATGTCGGGTAAACACGATCGGATTGCCTAGACAGCTGGTATACGCTGTATTTAGCAGCTGCGAGCTTGTCGGCGGGCCATTGCTCGTCCACTATATATAGAGCGGTGTCCCCGTTCTTGAGGGTCATAGTACCTCCTTGCACCTTGGTAAAGGTACCTGGTGTATTCGTGTAGAATACTCGTTTGAACGACTTCTCATAACGTGCATCTTTTGCCTTGTCAAACAAGGTCGTTAAAGTAAAGTTGGTCGGGCGGAAACGTGCCCAGGGTCTGCCGTTTGCAAGATCACGTGTCACGCCGGGCAAATCATCATACTTTGCAAGCCAGTAGGCGTGCAAGGTATTTCCAAGCTCGCCTGTCAGGAAGCTCTGACTGTTCTGAATGGCAAATACAACCTCTGCATGCCTTTCCACCGCTTCTCCCAATGCGAAAACTGCAGAAAAATCGTCCAGCAGTTTGAAGTTGTAATTCTTGATCACACCTTCTGCCAGCGCGGCCGCGTTTTTATAGTCATCAGCCTTCGCCGCTGAACCACCGGCACGGGTCAAATAAACCAGTGCAAGCAGGTGTTCTGCCGCTGGTTTCGTTACACGCCCGTAATTGGAACCGGTCGCCGTACCCGGCAACAAAGGTATGGCTTCAGTCAGATCCTTAACGATGAGGTCATATACTTCAGAAACCGGTGAACGTGGTGCCTCTGTGATAATGCCTGTGGTTTCTGTCGTAGTGATGTACACCGGGCCCCACGCCTGAACCAGAAAATGGTAGAAGAGAGCACGCATAAACTTGGTCTCAGCAACACGCTGGTTTTTTACGGCCTCATCCAGTCCTGCAATATCAGGTGCACGGGTAATCACTGCATTTGCGGAATTAATACCGGCATACAGTCGATTCCACACGCCGTCAAATACAGAAGTTCGTGAATTCAAGTTTGCGTCATAGTAATTAAACGCCTTATAACCGCCGTCAAATCCATTCGACCACAGGTCAGTGCCCATGGTCGTCATGTGCGGTACACTTTCATTTTCGATGAAAATGCGGAGGTAGCTGTACACGCCGTTAACTGCGTCATTGAACCCTACCGGTGTGCTCAGATAGTTATCTGTTATCTGTGTGCGAGCATCTTCCTTAAGGAACTTATCATCACAAGACGTGATGATCACTAAAGGCACGGCCATTAAAACGGCTGAGACTATTTTTTTCAAGTTTTTCATGATTGAATCCTCTATTAAAGGTTGATGTTAACACCCAATAAGAACGTTCTTGAGACCGGCGTGCTCCTGGTTGGGAATTCAGGGTCAACTCCATTGTATTTTTTCACATAAGAAGAGAAGAAGATAGGATTTTGAACGCTTACATATACGTTAAAGGATTGCATTCCCATCGACTTCACTATTGCTTGAGGAATATCGTAACCTAAGTTGATGTTCCTGATTTTGACGAATGATCCGTCGAAGTACCGCAGCGTGGAACCGAAGTATGGCAAATCCAAACTCGTATTCGGCCTGGGGATGTAGTTGGTCGGATTCGTCGGAGTCCAGTAATCCAGATCGAACATATTCACCCTTCCCGAGCCGAATCTGTTTGCGCCGTAGGAAAGATCCTCGATCATGTGACCAATACGGGCATATGCAACGATCGAGAGGTTAAAACGCTTGTAAGTGAACCGGTTTGTCATACCGGAAATGAAAGCCGGCACAGAAGATCCGAGAATCTTTCTGTCATCGTTGGGTGAAATAACACCATCGCCATTCTGATCGGCCACTTTGATATAACCGACACCGGAACTCATGGTGGCGGCTTCTGTCTGCTCGCCAGTCTGCCAGATCCCGACCCGTTCAAAATCATAAAACACAGTGATAGGCTGGCCTATGAAACGGAGGTTACCCACATCATCAACCTTGCCTTGCGACAGCTCGATAATTTGCTCTTTGTTTTTAGAAATATTGAAGTCAGTGTTCCATGTAAAGTCGCCAGGCTTGTTGGCTGGGATGTTGATCGATGACACTATGAGCTCGATACCTGTATTGCGTGTCGCGCCCACATTTGTGAGTACCGAACTAAAGCCGCTTGTGTTCGGAAGCAGTCGGGGAAGCAAAAGGTCCTTGGTATTGGATTGGTAAACTTCCAAAGCACCACTGATCCGGCCCTGGAATAGTTCGTAGTCAAGACCAAAGTTCAGCGTCGTTGTTGTTTCCCATTTCAAGTTGCTGTTCCTGATTGTGCTCGGCGTGTAGCCAAAAGCCGGCGTATCGCCGAACTGATAGCCAGTCCTTAACAAAAGACCTTGTGTTTGATAAGGAAGAATCCCTTCGTTACCTGTCGAGCCGTAACTGGCTCTTAATCTCAGGTTCGAAAAGACTTTGTTGTCAGAAAAGAAATCCTCATTGGCAATATTCCAACCTAAAGCAACGGACGGAAAATATCCCCACTTGTTACCTTCTGCGAATTTTGAAGAACCATCGGCGCGACCAGTCAATGTCACGAGGTAGCGGTCGTTATACACGTAGTTGAATCGTGCCATGTAAGACGCAATACTCCACTTCTCATAACCGCTCGTAATGCTTTGATAAGACGATGCAGCCCCCATATTGTAATACTCGAATGCATCCACCGGAAGACCGCGGACCTCGTTGGCAAAAACTTCGGTCGTCTTCGACTGACGGCTATATAACCCCGTAAAATCAAACCGGTGTTTTTCTGCAATCGTCGTGTTATACGTGACGATATTCTCCCAAGTCGTATTCAATGTAAATTTGTTTTCCGACTGAGCTGTCGACAATCCGCCTGCGTTGACCTGCGTCAGACTGCCTCTGAAGTTGCCAAGCGAGCCATACAACAGGTCGGGACCGAAGTTCATTCTGAACTTAAGGCCCTTCGCCAGTTTAACTTCAGCGTACGCACTGTTGAACAGTCTGAAGCTCTTCCTGAGGTTGATGACGTTGTCCGGGTCGACATCATATAATGGATTTGTACGGTTGCCATCACCAGGTGTGTTCCTGAACACCAAAGCGCCATTGGCATCGTAAGGCGTTCCTAGCGGGTTTTCCGAGAACGCGCCGTAATCCGAACCTGCGCCGGCAAGAGGATCGACATCCAATGCGTTCGCAATGCTGAATGTACCGAGCGAAGAAATTCCGAATGTTACACTTTTTCCGATCTTTTGATCGAGGTTGATACGCGTATTGTACCGTGTGAACTTCTGGTTTGGAATAATGCCTTTATTGTCGAACATCCCAAGCGATACGTTGTATTTGGTGTTTTCTGTGCCGCCGGAAATACTCAGGTTCTGTGTGTGAACATATCCATTTTCGATGAACAGTTTATACCAGTCTGTTTCGCGACCGGTCTTGATGGACTCCAACTCTGTCGGGTGGAAAAGGATCGCATCCGCGTTCGGGTTATTGTCGTCATACTGACCAATCGACCTTCTTGATTCACGCTTGTATTCTGCAAACTCTTCACCGTTCATGAGGTTTGGATACTTCATGATCTTCTGTATGCCGTAGCTGCTGTTGTAGTTGATCTTTACCTGACCAGGTGTTCCTCTCTTAGTCGTCACGATGATCACGCCGTTCGCACCCCTTGACCCGTAGATAGCGGTAGACGATGCGTCTTTCAACACGTCCATAGAAACGATATCACTTGGGTTGATGGAATTCAGCGCATCTCCTGTAACAGGGATGCCGTCGATAACAAACAAAGGATCATTCCCAGCAGCAAATGAGCGCTTTCCCCTGATCTGGATGGCAACGCCGTCGCCCGGCCTGTTACCCGCATTTGTTACATCTACGCCCGAAACCCTTCCCTGCAGCAATTGCGCGGGGCTGGTTACTGCCGGCATTTCCCGCAGCGATTTTTCGGAGATCGATGCTACCGCACCGGTGACATCGCTCTTTTTCTGGGTACCATATCCGACCACAACTATTTCCTCAAGAGACGTGAGGGATTCGACGAGGGTTACGTCGATCGTGGTCTGGTTTCCGACCGCCATCTCCTGGGTGTTATAGCCAATAGAGCTGAACACCAGTACGGTAGACGCGTCCGATATTTCAATCCGGTAGTCACCGTTCATATCGGTAGTCGTTCCCAGCGTTGTTCCTTTCAGGACGATCGTTACGCCTGGGATCCCTTCCGGGCTTGCGGCTGCGGTTACTTTACCGCTAACAATTCGCGCTTGCGGCATGGCAGCAAGACTCACTTGCACGCAAAGCAGCTGAAACGCCACCACGTAAGTGGCACACTTCAGTAATAGTTTGGGGTGTTGCAGTAGAGACATTTCAAGGTTTTTTTGGTTTTGAGGGATGAATCATTTTTCAATAACCGACTCCCGCTTTCGATAAATAGTGCAGTTACTACCAGTTATCGAAACCGGAACCGTTTGCTGGCGGTTGGCAAAAGGGGTACCAAATATTACTGCACGCGTTTGCTGAGACAAAAATCAAGAGCTAAATAGCTGACTTTCAAAGCGTTACCCTCCCGTATATTTCCTCACTCTCATTTCAAATGATTCGCTGTCTCGGTTTGATCTGTAACATTGAGTAACACTAAGTTTGGGTTTTGGTTACACTTTGTTACCCGGCTGGAATGTGGAAGGTAACTGATCCGAACTTGCCATTACGAAAATGATTTTATCGAATCGCGAGAAAAGAAAAAACATGCATCCATAATATTAGAATGTAAAGCGAACGGAGATGCAATGACAAAAAGTTCGACGACGTTATGCGTTGTTTAGAAACCAATTCATAGATTGAGAGTCAAAAGAATTGAACATCATCTTAAAATTTTATCAATTATGAAAAAGTATTCAACAATTGCACTGCTCACAATATTTTCTGCAGTAGCAATAGCGTTAGCAGGATTCGTCAATCCCGAAGACAAACAGGTACGCCATATCGTTGTATTCAAATACAAGGCGGGAGCAACTGAAGCGCAAATAGCTCAGGTGACAAAAGCATTCGGCGAGATGAAAAAGACGATCCCGGGCATAGTATCATTCGAACACGGCGTGAATGACAGCCCGGAAAAAAAGAACCAGGGGTTTACACATGTTTACCAGGTCACTTTTGAAAGCGCCCAGGCTCGCGACACTTATCTGCCGCACCCGGAACACAAAAAGTTCGGACAACTGCTGAAGTCGCTGGATATCCTGGACGACTTGTTTGTAGTTGACTATGCCGCGAAGGTTAAACTTTAGCAAAAAGCAAACGGCCGGGTTTGGAAACCCGGCCGTTTGCTTTTATATAATAATGCTCCCGGTGGACGGGAAAATTATTTTTTCTATTTTTTCTCCGCGTACACTTCTCTTGCGGCCTGCAATGCATTCAGTGAAGCTGGAAAGCCGGCATATAGCGCCATCTGGATGATACACTCGTTAATTTCCGTTTTCGTTAATCCAACCACCAACGATGCCCTAATGTGAGTTTTGAGCTGAGGCGTTGCATTTCCCAGAGCCGTCAACCCGGCCACCGTTGCTATCTCTCTCGATTTCATATCGAGGCCAGGCCTGGAATAAACATCTCCATAAGGAAACTCCATAATGAAGCGCGCCATATCGGGAGCGATGTCTGACATGTTTTTCATCATAGTTTCAGAAGCCTTTGGGTCGCCATAAACTTGTCCAATCAAAACTGAACCACGCTTGAACCTCGTTGCCTGATCACCTTGAGTCAGCATCGGTTTGTAGTCGGCCCGTGCCTTTTTCTCCACGAAGAAAACTTCTCGTGTTGCCTGAAGCGCGTTGAGCGACGCGGGGAAGCCGGCATACAACGCCATCTGAATCACAGTTTCAACGATTTCTTCTTCTTTAAGGCCAACATTCAATGAAGCACGGATATGCGTTTTGAGCTGTGGAGCTGCTGTGCCCATTGAAGCAAGTGCAGCTACAGTCGCAATTTCTCTTTTCTTCATATCCAGACCCGGTCTTGAATAAATGTCACCGTATGCAAACTCCATTATAAAGCGTGGCATGTCTGGCGCGATGTCGCTGAAGCTTTCCATCATCTTCTTTGCGGCGTCAGGGTCCCCATATACGTCCCCAATCAGTTTGGATCCGCGTTCAAAGCGGCTTGAATCTTTCATCTGACTTAATGCGTTGGTGTTACCGAGTAAAACTATACCGGCCGCGAGCAGGATTGCAAACGAATAATTATGTTTTGCCATAAGATTTGAAGTTTAAGATTGATAATCGTTGTCAAAAGCAAATTGGGAAATACAACCGGGTTCCACAAACACAGAACTTGTGGCGAAGTTGTGGATGATGATCTTCTTTAAGGATAATATGGTGGATTGTATGACTTAATTGTATGACTTACTTACGTGTGATGTGCTCGCATTCGTGGCTCAACGATCTTGCGGAAAAATGCATAAAGCAATGCGGCAGACGAGTACATCCAACACTTTTTACAGTGTCCAAACCCGGATGAACCGTCCGCCAGCATACTCACCCAATTAACGCTTGCCTTTGAATGTCCTAGCCAGGCTCCACGTACCAAAATGTATCGTTCACAGAGGCGCAATCGTTTGTCGCGACTAATACGCAAAAAGGGAACCAGAATTAAAACCCACTGTTCAATCGATGTCAAGACGGCAAAATTCATCTAATAACTTGCTAATAATCAATGGAATAATTTTACCTACTTTTATGACGGAGTCGGATTTAGAGGTCGCAACCTCCCTTGTATGCGTAACCTTGGGTTACACAAAAAAGAGTGAAGGTTACAGTTTGTAACTTACACAGGACTTCATCCATTTCTTAAGAAGTTAGCACCGATCAAGATCATTCTTAACCGTTTTCTTATCAATCAAAAAAGTTCATCAATCACTTCACACCGACGATACAATTTTCCAATAAGCTCCTATAGTTCAGGTTTGATATCTGAATAAATTTTAAGATCATTCAAGAATAAATTGTGCGCGAAGTATGCTCATCTCTCCGAACCTGGAGATGTAGCGATCGAAGAGAAAAACTGCAAGTACGCTGCCCGCAACAGCAAACATTACTATGTTCAACCTCAGGAAACTGATTCGGAGTCACAATAAACTTTCAGCACCGATCATTTCTGTGGTGGCAGGCAGTGGACAAATCACCAAATCTGCAGTCGCTTCCGGCGCAGACCTTATCATTGCTCTCAATGCAGGCTTCCTGAGGAACATTGGCTTTGGATCCCTGGCGGCATTTATGCCATACGGGAATGCAAATGACCAGACTGAACACCTGTTAAGGCATCACATACTACCGCATAAAAAAACCACCCCGGTTGTGGCGGGTGTCTTTGCCTCCGACCCGGACCAGCCAGTGATTGAGCGGTTGAAAAGGCTAAAGGAGCTTGGCGTGGAGGGTATCACCAATTGGCCTGCTGTAGGATTCATCGACGGTAATTTCCGCGCCCATCTGGAAAATGAGGGGTTCGGTATATCCGGTGAAGTCCAGATGTTGAAGCTGGCAAAAGAACTTGGTTTTGCGACATTTGGCTTTGCCCTTTCCGCCGAAGACGCCTTTGTGTTTGCCAAGAATGATGTTGACGCACTCATCCTGAATGTCGGTCTGACATTTGAAACGGTCGACACAATCGAAAAAAGGAATCAGATCCAGTTGTCGATTACAAAAGCGAAGGAGATGCTCGCGCATGTATCTACGTCTGGCAGAACGCCGCTAACGATCGTCTATGGGGGACCGATAACCGAACCTGAAGATTTCGAAGAGTTTTTAAGACAGGTGCCTATACACGGGTATGCAGGCGGGTCTGTGTTTGATCGATTCCCTGTATTGGAAACTGTAATCCTGAAGGTCAAAAGCTTCAGACAGATTTCTGCTAAAGGCCGAGCGACACCGCCGGAGAAATTTGGGAATCTCGTAGGATCGTCTTCGCCGATGAAGAGACTATTTGGCCTGATCCAAAAAATTGCTCCGTACGATGTAAATGTTTGTATAGAGGGAGAATCAGGAACCGGTAAGGAATTAGTGGCAAATCAAATCCACGTTCTCAGCCCGCGAAAGAATCACCCATTCATTACCGTGAATTGCGGAGCTATACCCGATACGCTGGTTGAGAGCGAATTCTTCGGTTACGAGAAAGGCGCGTTCACTGGTGCCGTTCACCGAAAGCTCGGGAAGTTTGAGCTGGCACATAAGGGAACGTTGTTTCTCGATGAAATCGCCGACCTAAGCCCTCATGCCCAGGCAGCTCTGCTTCGTGTTATCCAAGAGGGTGAAGTCATTACACTTGGGGGTCAGAAGCACATACCGGTAGACGTACGAATTCTTTGTGCTTCGAATCAAAATCTCGAAAAGCTCGTCGGCGAAGGAAAATTCCGGGTTGACTTGTACTTCAGGCTGAGTACGATTGTTATGAAACTCCCTTCGTTAAATGCGCGAAGGGACGACATCCCCTCACTCGTCAGCAGCATCCTCGCCAAGCTTTCGATAAAATTCAATAAGCAGCTGCTCGGTATCACCGACAATTTCATGAACGAGCTTAAGAGCTATGATTGGAAAGGAAATGTAAGAGAGCTCGAGCAAGTTATAACCCGGCAAGCACTGATGGAAGATCATCGGATTCTGGACGGAAAAGCATTTTGGCTCAAAAGCGAAACTCCCCAGCAAGGTGAAGAAGAAGAAGAAGACGACTACAGATATCAAAAGGCGCAGCAAGCGTTGATTACTGCGGGATACAACAAAACCAAGGCCGCAGCAGCCCTGAATATAAGTCGTAAGACATTATACTTATGGCTCAATCACGCTAATACGAATTCAAAATTGTAACCATATCCTTCGCTGATGACCAGCCTCAATATCAAGACCGATACCGCAAATCACGCTCACGCAAACACCGATCCTTCGAGCAAGCTTACGTCATTTCCGAAAAATCGTATCAACGCGCTGATCCTCGAAAACATCCACGACGATGCTGTGTCATTGATGAAGGAGGAAGGTTACAACGTCCAGGTCGTTTCCACCGCTCTCGATGAGGACGAACTGGTTGAAAAAATCAAGGACGTTTCAATTCTGTGCATCCGGTCAAAAACACAAGTGACGGAAAAAGTTTTGCAAAATGCGAACCGGCTTATCGCTGTAGGTGCATTTTGCATTGGAACAGACCAGATCGATTTAGCTGCCTGTTCGAAGAAAGGTGTAGCAGTTTTCAACGCACCGTACAGCAACACCAGGTCTGTTGTCGAATTGGCGATCGGCGAGATTATCATGCTGATGAGGAACCTGCCCGACAAAATTCAGATGATGCACAAGGGTATCTGGGACAAATCGGCAAAAGGCAGTTTTGAGATCCGAAATAAGACACTCGGTATCATAGGCTATGGCAGCATTGGCACCCAGTTATCGGTATTGGCCGAGGCGCTTGGTATGAGGGTATATTATTATGACGTGATCGAAAAGCTATCGCTTGGAAATGCGAGAAGATGCCATTCACTGCGGGAACTGTTGGAGGTTGCCGATGTGATCTCTGTTCATGTCGACGGGCGAAGTACCAACGAAAAGGTCATTGGTGCCCGGGAGTTCGATATGATGAAGCCAGGCGTGATATTCGTCAACCTGAGCCGTGGTAACGTTATCGATGTAGAAGCACTACGGGCAAATATTCAGAGCGGAAAAGTTCGCGGTGCCGCCGTCGACGTTTACCCCGAAGAGCCGAAAGGCAATGCCAATGAGTTTACTTCTGTGTTACGCGGACTGCCCAATACCATTCTCACCCCGCACATTGGTGGAAGCACGACAGAAGCGCAGGTCAACATTGCCAATTTTGTTCCAGCTATGATAAAGGACTATATCAATACCGGCAGCACGGCAACCTGCGTGAATTTCCCGGTAATACAACTGCCTAAACTGGAAAATGCGCACCGCCTTATTCACGTTCATGAAAACGTGGCCGGCGTTCTTGCCAACATTAACTCGGTTTTGGCGAACCATGAGATCAATATTGTTGGCCAATACCTCAAGACAAATGAACAGATGGGCTATCTCATCACTGATATAGACAAAGAATACTCCGAAGTTGTAAGAAAAGAGCTGAAGGCAATTGAACACACCATCAAGTTCAGGGTATTATACTGAACAGAAGAACAAAATATTTTAATGCATAGCGTATGATATCCGTTAAAAAAAGCAATGCAATCAGATATTCTGACGAAAGGCCTCAGGATTCAGACGAAGCTCTGACATGGGAAGAAGCGCTGCAGATCTCAATCAATGGAAAACCATACACGGTTACCATGCGCAGCCCGGGCCAGGATGTTTTTCTGACTGTGGGCCTATTGCTTTCCGAAGGGATTATATCATCTATCGAGGATATTCTTTCTATTCACGAAACGCCGACAATTCTAGGAGATTGCAACCTGTCGGTCAACATCGAACTCCGGCCTGAGGTCATCATCAACCAAAACATTTTTAAACGATCCATTGCATCAAGTGCTTCCTGCGGCGTTTGTGGAAAGGTGGACATCTGCGACCTGGTTGTACCCATTCGACTTGCCGCAACTTCGAAAAAGCTGAATACAGAACTTATTCCACAAATGCTGCAAACGATGCGGGAACACCAGGTCACGTTTGAAAGCAGCGGCGGATCTCATGCCGCCAGCGCGTTCACCGTAAACGGAGATTTGCTATCGGTGCATGAGGATATCGGCAGGCATAATGCGGTCGACAAAGTAATTGGCGCATTATTATCGACGGGCGCATTGCCCATAGCGGACGTGCTGATGATCAGCGGGAGGGTATCTTATGAAATCGTCGCGAAGTGTGCGCAGGCGCGAATTCCATTCTTACTCGCGGTTTCTGCACCCTCTTCCCTTGCAGTCGAATTTTGCACCAAGTCAGGGATAACATTAATCGGTTTCTGTCGCGATCGCAGATTTACGATTTACACACATCCTGAAAACATTGAACTGGAATAATGGAAGGGGATAAAGACGCCGTTGTAAAATCATCTGCGGGCGGCATGCCTGCGCTGATATCAAGTTTGAAGCACTTGCTTCAGGAGAATGCGCTGAGGCCAGGCATCTCTGCTTTGCTAAGAATGAATAAACCCGGAGGGTTCGACTGTCCCGGCTGCGCCTGGCCCGACCCATCAAAACCTTCGGTTACTGAATTTTGTGAAAATGGCGTGAAGGCAATCGCCGCCGAAACAACGACCAAGCGAGTAGACCAGGATTTCTTTAAGAGGAACAAAGTGAGCGAACTCCTTGAGAAGGATGGCTATTGGCTGGAGCAACAAGGACGACTGTGCGAGCCGATGCTGTTGGACATTGGCGCCGATCAATATCGGCCTGTCAGTTGGGAAAAAGCATTTCACCTCATCGGTGAAGCAATGAAACAACTCTCCCATCCTGATGAAGCCGTCTTTTATACATCAGGAAGAACGAGTAACGAGGCTGCCTTCCTGTACCAGCTTTTTGGAAGGGAGATTGGCACCAACAATTTTCCAGATTGCTCGAACATGTGCCACGAGTCGTCGGGCGTCGCCCTCGCAGAATCAATCGGTATCGGAAAAGGTACCGTTTCGCTGGAAGATTTTCAGAAGGCAGAAGCCATTTTCATTATCGGGCAAAATCCGGGAACCAACCATCCAAGAATGCTGACTTCATTGGAAGAAGCAAGAAAGAACGGTTGTGAGATCGTAACGTTCAATCCATTAAAAGAAAAAGGACTGGAGAAGTTCATTCACCCTCAAAACGTAATCCGCACACTATCGAATGTAGGAAGCCCAATTTCGTCTCTCTATCTCCAACCATTGATAGGTGGCGATTTTGCGTTGATCAAAGGACTTATTAAGGGCGTCTTAGAGGCCGAACAAGAGAAACCCGGACAACTGGATTACGACTTTATAGCCGATCATACCGTTGGCTTCGAACAAATGCGGGACGATATTCTTTCGACAAGCTGGGACGAGATTGTTGAGGAATCGGGATTGAATAAGGTAGATATTTTAAAAGCTTGCCAGGTATACTTACGCTCGAAGGCGACAATTGCTTGCTGGGCAATGGGTATAACGCAGCACAAACACGCGGTCGTCACAATCCAATACCTCGTTAATCTCATGCTGTTGAAGGGGAATATCGGTCGACCCGGCGCCGGCCTGTGCCCAGTAAGGGGACACAGCAACGTACAAGGCGACAGAACAATGGGCATCACTGAAAACCCAAGCGAAGGGTTTCTCAAATCCCTGGAACAGGTGTTTCAATTTACCCCTCCTTCAAAACATGGATTCAACACGGTCGACACCATCAAAGCGATGGATCAGGGGAAAGTGAAAGTGTTCGTCAGCATGGGCGGAAATTTCGCTGCCGCTACGCCTGATTCAGAATTCACCGAACAAGCGATCAAGAAATGCGATCTAACGGTCCAAGTGAGCACTAAACTGAACAGGAGTCACCTGATTACCGGAAAGCGAGGATTGATCCTACCATGCCTCGGCAGGACCGAAATCGATATACAGCATGGCCTGCCGCAAAAAGTAACGGTAGAAGATTCAATGTCGATGGTTCATACCTCCGAAGGTAAAAATCGTCCGGCCTCTGTGAAGCTACTATCCGAACCAGCCATAGTTGCCTGTATGGCCGTTGCCTCTTTGCCACGTACGAAGACAGATTGGGTCAGGTTGGGCAGCAACTACGAACTGATTAGATCTAAAATCGCCGAAGTGTTTCCCGATTTTAGAAACTTCAACGAAAAGATCAGTAAACCCGGCGGATTTTTCCTCGGCAATTCCGCAGCCGAAAGGAAATGGAAAACCAATACCGGTAAAGCGAATTTCACCACAGCTCCTCTTCCAAAACTAGCTGTAGAGCACGGTAAGCTGAAGTTGATGACAATACGCTCACATGATCAGTACAACACTACTATCTATGGCCTGGACGACAGATACAGAGGTATAAAAGGACAAAGGCGGGTAATATTCATGAACATATCCGACATAGAGCGTTTGAATCTGGCCGGGCACGATGCCGTTGATATCACCAGCACCTTCGACGGAATTGAGCGCGTAGCGAAGAAATTCAATGTAATTCCCTATGACATCCCTACCGGTTGTGCGGCAAGTTACTTTCCGGAAACGAACGTGCTGGTGCCAATAGACTCTGTTGCGGACAAAAGCTTTACCCCAACTTCAAAGTTCATAGTTGTTCAATTAAAGAAAAGCACAATTTGACCAATGCATTTCAAATTTGAGTCGGACTTCGTTGAACCTGGAATAAAGTGCATCCCTATGAACGTAAGGTTCAAACTCGATGCATGCGGAATCAAGCTGAAGCTGGCGGAATGGAGCGCGATGACGGTGGCAGAGCGTGAATATTTTTTCAACGCATCGTGTACCTCACCGGACGAAATCAGTCAGTTCCGGAAAGATCTGGAACAGTTGGTAATTGATCGCACGGGGAATCGTGTCGCCGAAATTCCGGTTGATCAATCTCCGTCGTGGTCAAAAACCGATCTCATACCCGACTCCATTTGCGACAGGTTTGCAGAAGAAGGATTTCCAATAACACTGCATGTATGGCAACAACTCACGGACCTTCAGCGGTTCGCGTTGTTAAAATTGAGCCGACCCGGCCATGAAAGCAAAAACTTTACAAAAGCTGTCATTGAGTTCGGGCTGCTCAAGCAGCATTCATAAATTCAAAAACAAAAAAGCCGCAGACTGTTACATCTGCGGCCTTTCAGGGCTAGAGCACCTTACCAGTCAGCTATTTTTTACCGGCTGGCTTCTTCGTATCGGTAGACAACGATGTTAAGTACGCGGCAATCGCCATCGCATCCTTTTGAGTCAGCCCTGCAGCCTGTGGTTTCATGACTCCGGTCATGAGCGCATCAACAATTCTGGATTCCTCTAATTTGCTGACAGTCTCCAGCGTGGGAATGCCTGGCGTACCTGAAGTATGGCAGACAGCGCAACGTGCCGCTACAAGCACCTTCCCGGCCTCCAGGACTTTTGGATCGGCAGGGGCCTTCGCCGCAACCTTGGCAACAGTGGCGAATGGCGAAGGGAAAGTTGGACGCTTAGCTTTGGATGATGGTAGCAGTCCGTATGCCTGGATGCGATCTGTCCCAACATATATAACTCCGTTCACAACTGTCACTTCGTTGTATTTTCCGGTTGCTCCCAGCTCGTTTGGCGCGCTCTTCCAAAGAAGTTTGAACGTAAGGGCATCGAATGCGTAGAGAAATGGCCGCTGCGTGGCTTTCGGACCTTTAAATGGTGTGGTTCTGGGCGCATTGGTATCCATAACCCAAATGATAGCATCCTCCCCGCCATTGCTTGTCACTATTGGCGACGATGGATTGTGGAACGTCTGCGTCATCTCCAATTGATCGATTTTCAAATAGGCCGGCTGGCCGGGTGTAGTAACAATCTCCAAACGTGCCAAGCCCGGCGGCGTGCTTACATCCAATTTCTCGCCCGTCTTTGCGCTGCCTGTGGCAAAGACATAATTTTTACCGTTGGCACTTTTGAAATATGCTGAGGTGGTCCGGCTCCTCGCCTGATCGTTCATCGCGTTCTCGTCTCCGTAGGGTCCAAAAACACTGAGCGGTCCACGTTTGCCAAATTGAGGCTGGATTTCCGGCGACAGCAAGGACTGATCTTTACTGGGGTCCTCGGTAATGGCAGGACGTTTTACGAGCGATCCCGGCATGTTTGTCCTGTCTAACAGGTAGACGTTGCCCTGCTTGCCGCCCGAAACGAGCAGATGGGGCGTGCTGGTGGTGGCAGGGTCGAGATCTATTACAACGGTGCCGCTGCTACTAAGATCTATGTCATTCACCTGAGAAATCGCCCAATTGAATGGTGAGTATGTTCCAGTTAGTACGAGTCCCTTTTCCGGGTCATCGCGCAAACGGATGACTGACTGTCCCCAGTTGTTCTCGCTATCCGGAAACACTCCGGGTATTCCCAGCTTTTTCATAATGACCTGCACGTTGGATCCTGTCGCCATATGAAGATTGCCATCCGAATCGATAGAGGGTCCGGAAGAAGCCCAGATCCCGCCGTTCTCTTCGGCACGTGAGGTGACGGAGAATGCCGAGGCCACGGACGCGGAACGGGTGTCGATCGCCACGATCCAACCCCAGTTGCCGGCGAAGGTTACGTACAAATGCGACCCGTCGGCGTTGAGGTTTAAAGATCCGCGTTGAATAAGAAGACGGTTAGACGGGAACTGCGTGTCTCCGTTGCGCTTGACACCGGGCGCGTTAATCGTGGCTGAATCCAGCGCCACCGGCCAGTTCTCCAGTTTCTTTCCATTCCTGATATCCAGGGCGTACACACGGTCGGGACTGGTGCCGTTGTTGCCAACCGCATAGATGCGCTGGGTCGCCAGGTCGATGATGGGTGTTCCAATATTGCCAAAACGACTCGGCTTCTTGTCCGATATGCGTTGTTTCCAAAGAATTGTTCCCGCCGCGACGTTGCCGGCAGCAGTGGCATTCACGGCGTAGATGTAACCAACATCAGTCGACGCAAACACTACCGAAAAGGTTTTCCCTTTATGGGGGCCTTCGGTAAGAGTCAGTCGATCTACATAAAGCGGGGCCGCGAAAAGGCGAGGCTCATCACCATCAACTGTATCGAACGCGGGCGTTTGCCACAACTGGGTGAACAGGGCACCCGACACGGATTTCGGCGTAAGCCGGGTTTCATGGGGATTCCAGCCTGATCGCTGTCTGTCATAATGGTACATCAGTTTATCGACCGACTTAGTCTGCTGAGCCAGGCATGAGCATGAAATGCATGCCCAGATAATTGCCATTGCACTAAATTTCTTCATTTGATTCTTTTTACACTGCTAGGGGTTGACGACTGCAACGGTCTGTTGTAATTACTGGGGAACCTGCGAAAAGACAAAAGCCTGCAAACGTTTTCGATGGCCTCTCGGCAAAAGGGATACCAAATTATCACCCAAAAAACTATTCAAATGAAAGGCGACGTAAATAGGTTACTATCAACTTATTACGATTCAAATTTTGGGGAATAAAACCTTCTGAGGTCTTGATATTTGATTTTCTGAGCGTAACAGGTATACAATATTTTTTCACAAGGTTACAACTATGTAACCTTAACCCACTAATGTAGTGCCCCCTTAACGTCTTCAAATGTAGATCGCCCCTCTCTTGACGTAATTGATCGATATCATAGAGTGAGGTGACTTTTATCAGCCATTCCCACCTACCCCCCCGGTATCTTTGCTTATTCCTTTACTGTGTTTATCGGCACAGTCCTGTTCTGCTCTATTTCCGACTGCTCTATTTCTGATCGATTAACGCGTAAACCCTACGAAAATGGATGATGAAAAGACTTTAAAAATCCTGATGGTTGAGGATAACAGGGATGACCTGGAATTGATCGAGCGGGCACTCCGCAAAGGAAAATTGTCGTTTGTTAATGAGTGCGTTGACACACTCGATGAGTTTAGTGAAGCATTGTTCCGGTTCAAACCAGATATTGTATTGTCAGATCATGGCATGCCTGAATTCAATTCCTTTGAGGCGTTAAACGAATGCTTGCAAGAACATGCTGATATCCCTTTCATACTTGTGACCGGTACGGTTTCAGATGATTATGCAATTTCCTGCCTCAAAAATGGAGTGGATGACTACATTCTGAAGTCTAATCTTTCCCGCTTGCCTACTGCGGTAAGAAGCGCATTGAAAAAAAGAAAGTTGGAGAAACTTAAGAAGGAAGCGGAAAAAGTATTAAGAAGACGTAATGACGAGTTAATGAAGGTCAACAAGGAGTTGGATAACTTCGTATATAGCGTTTCTCACAACTTACGCGGTCCATTGATGTCGGTTGTCGGATTGCTTAATGTAACTGATAAATTAACTAAGGATCCGGAGCTGAATGCATTTCATAGCATGATGAGGTCGAGCATTTCAAAGCTCGATGATACTTTAAAAGATATTATTGAATACTCAAGAAACTCAAGAAATCAAATTTCCAGGGACAAAATTGACTGGAGAAGAATGATTGAAAATGCCTTTCTTGGACTAGAATATATTTATCCCCCACGGAAAATCATCCGTACGCAGTCTCTGCAAACCACTACCCTCTTTTTCTCCGATGCAGGGCGAATAGAAGTAATTCTCAACAACCTGCTGGCGAATGCTATCCGGTACCGCAACAAAACAAATGATCTCAAAATTGACATTCAGGTTTTTACCTCCGATGACTCCGCGACTATTACATTAAAGGATAACGGCAATGGGATTGAAACAGAAATCCTGCCTAAGATATATACCATGTTTTATCGCGGAACAGAGGAAAGCCAGGGATCGGGTCTTGGCCTTTACATTGTTAAGGAAATTGTTGATAAGCTCAGCGGGGAGATCACGATCACTTCCGAAGCCCGAGAAGGCACAACCGTTATCTTAACCATTCCAAATAAAAGAGACTGCATTCTCCTTGAATCGCAAAACCCACGTACGCTTGATCTTTCACCGGTGGAGACCACAATATGGTAAACCAAACAAAAATGACTCTAAAGGAAGCCAAAGGCACTACCACACGCATCGTGCGCAAGGAACTTGCTTTTCAAAATAGGGAGAAGGAAAAACGCGCAGCAGAATTGGTAATCGCAAACAAGGAGCTCATTTTCCAAAATGCCGAAAAGGAAAAGCGGGCAGCGGAACTGATCATAGCCAACCGGGAACTTGTCTTTCAAAATAAAGAAAAGGAAAATCGGGCTGCCGAGTTGATTCTTGCAAACAAAGAACTTGTCATTCAGAATCAGGAGAAGGAGAATCGCGCGGCAGAGTTAATTGTAGCCAATCGGGAATTAGCTTTCCAAAATGCAGAGAAAGAGAAACGGGCAGCGGAATTAATTATCGCCAATACCGAACTCGCCTACCAAAATGGCGAAAAGGAGAAACGTGCCGCAGAGCTCATAGTCGCCAATTCGGAGCTGGCTTACCAAAACAGTGAAAAGGAAAATCGCCACGCCGAGCTTATCATTGCTAATCAGGAACTTGTCATTCAAAATTCGGAAAAAGAAAAACGAGCTGCTGAACTGATTATTGCCAATACGGAACTTGCCTATCAAAACAAGGAAAAGGAAAAGCGTGCCACTGAGCTCATCATCGCGAATCACGAGCTCGCTATGGCCGAGGAACAATTCCGCCAAGTGGTAGAGTCCTCACCGAATGCCATGGTCGTTGTTAATGAAAAGGGCTTGATCAGGCTTGTTAATAATCAAACCGAAAAGCTTTTTGAATACAAACGCGATGAATTGATCGGTAATAAACTTGACATGCTGATGCCCGAACGGTTTCGGGGCAACCATATCACGCAGCAACTGGATTTCTTAAAGGAGTCAAAAGCACGTTCGATGGGCGTAGACCGGGACTTATTTGCATTAAGCAAAAGTGGAACAGAAATTCAGATAGAAATTGGATTGAACCCCATTAAAACTGTGAAGGGGACAAAGGTTCTTATCTCGATTGTTGACATTACTGAGCGAAAAGCCCAGGAGGTTATGCTAAAGAAGCACAATCATGAACTTGAGCAATTTTCATATTTAGCGTCCCATGATCTGCAGGAGCCGTTGCGGACCGTATCAAATTATATGGAAGTCTTTGAAGAAGACTATTTACCCCTGCTGGATGATAAGGCGCGTCAATATCTCCACTCCGTTAATAAAGCCACGGAACGGATGAGCATATTGATAAAATCACTTTTAGCATTTTCCAGGTTGGGTCATAATAAAATTCTTGTAACGGTAGATTGTAATAAGCTGATTGCCGATGTGCTTGCAGATTTAACGACGATGATCGAGAAGTCCGATGCAGATATTACAGTATCTCCGTTGCCGGTACTCAATCTGTACGAGGTTGAAATGCGCCAGGTATTTCAAAATCTTATAACGAATGCAATCAAGTTCAGGAAAAAAAATACCCGGCCAACACTCGATATTCGTGCCGACCTGATCAAGGATAGCTGGAGATTCTCGGTAAGTGATAACGGAATAGGTATAGCCGCCAACTCATTTAGTCGGGTGTTTGACATTTTTCAACGGTTGCATACCTCAGATATGTATGAAGGTAGTGGCATCGGGCTGGCAAATTGCAAGAAGATCGTTCAATTGCATCAGGGGAATATTTGGATTGAATCAACATTAGGAAAGGGGACGACATTTTATTTTACCATACCAATCGTAACAAAATGAACAAAGAGCTAAAGTCAATTATGCTAATCGATGATAACCGGGATGACAATTTTATTCATGAAAGGGCCATTCGTAAGATCAGCACTAAAAGCACAGTCATTACGAAGGAATCAGGTGTTGATGCATTAACTCATTTAAAGTCCCTGAAATCTTTACATGCTGATCTTATTTTTCTGGATATTAATATGCCCGAAATGAACGGTTGGGAATTTCTGGCAGAATACAGCAAGCTGGACAAAGAACTGCAGTGTAAGTCCATTATTATCATGCTGACAACTTCCGACAATGAAGATGATGTTGCAAAAGCCAAAACAATGAACAACGTAAAAGACTTTATTACGAAGCCGTTAACCAAAGAGAAAATGTCTGCGATCTGCGAAAAGTACTTTATTCCGCCGTGTGCTTAACCACATATTGATAGCCAAGCTCTGCAAAAGCTCCGTAAACAAAGAAGGACTACCGAATATCGATAGTCCTTCTTTCTCGAGGTCCTTAGTGTACAATTTTCGAACCACTTCATCCCCGATTTACAGAGACTTGCCACCTTGGCCACCTAAATCCAAGTCAAATTTATATTCAACTATCAAACGCGGCGATCGACTGCTTGTTGATCATTCGATGCAAATTTGATCATCATTGCACCAATTTGATTTCCTTCATTTATTTAAAGGCATTCAAAATCTATGGGTATCCGTCGCCACCTGTTTTCCTAAGATTCTCACTTTTTCCTCTGAACTCCCTTTCAATGAGGTCATAGATAAAATCCGCATAGTATTTTGTAAGAATCAAATGAAGTCCGACTACAAAAAAAACCCTGATACTGTATTTTTTTGCATGGACGGAGAAAATGAAATAACTGCCAGATTATTGAACTCATGCTTCAATAATTTGCTTATTGGCAGGCGCCCTCAATTGCTATAATTAGCACTAACCCTGAACGCCAGCGGTCTCTTTGGTCGGTTGATCAGCTTTCCTAAGAACTCAACGGGATCCACGTAATGAGGATTCATATGGATTCTTCCATTCATAATAACCTGAGGATGCGTTGCTAGCACATCAGCTATTGCACTTCCGCTGAATTTATTAATATCGTAACCGCAGAGTATCGAACAGTCGTGTTTTGGTGTTAACAAATTAAGACGAGCTTCATATTCTATCAACTCATCTGTGCCTGGAAGATGTTTCAACGCCCACTCCATATCACCACAGGCTCGCAAATTACCGTATGGTCCCTTTTGCGCATCGATTAATGCTTGTTCAACTATATCGAACATTCGCTTCGCCGCGAAAGTCCCGCCTTGAATATAGGAATCTTCGGTAGCCACAATTTTTAGTTGCCCTTTTGTCAGCACTTCCTCTACTGGAATACCCGCATGCGACAATCTTGAGCAATGATCTTTGTGTGAATCGCTCGACAATATGGTTAAAACTTCTTCATTGCTATTTATTCCTTCTTTTAACCAGGGCAACAATACTTCATATTGCTCTTCCCGAGAATCGAAAAAAGCGCAGATGTGCAGTGGCGCTGTTAGTGTCTCACCACACAAGGTAACAGGCTGTTGTTTTTTCATAGTCATTATAATATAAGCGTAAAATAACTTGGAATCATCCACGTCAAAAACAATGCTAAAACCACAACAAACTTAGGAAATATGGAATAAAATGTGAACACCGCCTCAGCTAAAAAATTCTAACCAGGAGTCAAAGCGTAGTAAAATTTTAGGACTTCAGATGACTGCACACCCAACCGGTATTTGTAGTTGCAACAAAACATAAATCATTGGTATTCAGGGCAATAACAGAACATTTCTCCGATAATTATTGGGCTAATTGGCTCAAACGTCAATTTCTACGTTTTTTCGATCGCATACCACATCGTTTAACTTCCATCCCGTTGCTTCACCCGGGCAGGTAGCCTGGTACTGGTGAGAATGGCTATTGTTGTTTAATTTTCCATCTTTTTAAAAGAGCAGTGAAACAAAACATTCTCCTAATGTACGATGATGAGGGCGTTGGAGTTATCTCTATTGTTGCAGCACGGGGCATACCGAACCAAATAAATTATTCGTCGTTGTTTCATGTTTCTGAAGCGTGGAATAAGTTCCAGAGCAACCAAATCTGCCCTGATTTAATTTTTAACATGGCCGTAATGCATGAGCAACAACTTCTTTTCGTAATAAAGAGTACTGAGAGCAGCGAAAAACGAAGCCAGTATTTAATGTTGTCCTTCCAGCAAAGCAAAAATCAATGCTGAAAAAATGAAGACATGCTATTTGATTGAGGATGATATTGATGACCAGGATATTTTTCGTATGTCTTTGAACGAAATTGATGAAACCATAAAATGTGATGTTGCAAACAATGGGTATGACGCTCTTCAACGATTGAACGCCGAAACTGGCTATACACCTGACTATATATTCATGGATGTCAACATGCCAAAAATGAACGGCATAGATTGTTTAAAACAATTAAAAAAACTTTCGCGTCTAAACGACACGCAAATCATCATGTTGTCTACTTCGCAAGAGCCACGGATTATCAACCTGTGTAAGCAATTGGGAGCAAATGATTTTCTAGTAAAACCCCCAAGCCTTGATTCATTAACCCTTATGTTATCTAAAATAATAAAGCCTTAAAAGGAAGTCATACCATGGCTCTTGCACGACTAAAAAACAATCCTGCTGCAAATGAACTTCTCAAGTCCTTTGACTGGACAGCGACAGCGTTAGGCGATTCTCAAGCATGGTCCCAATCGCTTAGAACATCTATCAGTATATGCCTTAATTCCAAATTTCCAATAATTGTTCTTTGGGGTTCAGAAATGATTCAGATATATAACGATGCCTATAAAGACATGATTGGGCTGAAGCATCCACGCGCATATGGCGCTAAAGCAAAAGATGTCTGGGCCGAATTGTGGCCTGAAATAGGCCCAATGCTTGACAGCGTTTTGAAGAATGGCGAATCGTTTCTATTAGAAAACCATCCCTTCACTCTGAACCGAAAAGGCTATGATGAACAACGCTACTTCACTTTCTCTTATAGCCCTGTTTATAATGACACACATGTTGAAGGTATTTTCGTATCTGTAAACGACACGACAGAGATTATTTTAAATAACCAAAACCTCAGAAAACTCCGGGACAAACAACTTAAAAATCTATTCGTTCAAGCTCCTATTGCATTGTCAATTTTGAGGGGACCGGATCACGTGATAGAAGTTGCAAATGACGAAATTTTGAAACTTTGGGGCAAAACTTCTGAGGAGGTTATGGATAAGCCGGTATTTGAAGCCATCCCGGAAGCCCGAGACCAAGGCTATGAAGACCTTCTCAATAGGGTGTTTACTACAGGCGAACGCGTAGTGATTCATGAAAGCCCGTTAACTCTAATACGATATGGAAAGCAAGAAGATTTCTTTATTAAGCTTACCTACGAAGCACTTAGAGAGGAAGATGGAATAATTTCGGGGATCATGGTGCTTGCTGAAGAGATAACAGAACAGGTAACAACTAGAAAACGGATCGAAGAGTCTGAAATGAGACAGCGCATTGCAATTGATGCTGCCCAAATCGGAACGTTCGATCTTGATCTGCAACGATCCGAGTTTAAATTTTCTGAGCGACTGGCAAATATTTTTGGCTACAGCGAGAGCAAAGGGCTCACCCGGGAGAAATTCGTAGAAAGAATTCATCCCGATGATGTTAGCCACCGAATGGAAGCACTGGAAAGGGCACTTAAAACGGGAACGCTATCTTATGAAGCCCGTATCTTATGGCTCGATAATTCTGTCCATTGGATCAGGGAAAATGGAAAAGTGGTATATGACAAGCAAAGCAGACCATGGAGGATGTTCGGTACCACGTTAGATATTACCGATCAAAAAACCGAATCAGAAAGGCTTGAAATGCTAGTCGAATGGAGAACGGTCAAATTAAAAGAACAGCATGAGGAATTAAAGCGAAGCGAAGAAAGGTACCATAAGATGGTTGAAGAAGTTCAGGACTATGCTATAATTTTGTTGGACAAGGACGGCATTATCCAGAATTGGAATAAAGGAGCAGAAAAAATCAAACAATACAGGGAACAAGAAGTAATTGGAAGGCCCTTTCATATATTCTATTTACCCTTGGATAGGGCAACTAGACTCCCGGATAAATTACTAAATGAGGCGGCAAAGAATGGTAGAGCAGTCCACGAGGGGTGGCGCCTTCGAAAAGATCAAACTAGATTCTGCAGCATCGCAATCACGGCATTACATGATGATAACAATAATGTTATCGGTTTTTCAAAAGTAACAAGGGACCTTACAGAAAGGAAAGAATCGGAAGACAGACTGCGTGACTATACCAAAGAGTTGGAGTCTCAAAATCAGGAGCTCGAACAATTTGCCTATGTAGCGTCTCATGATTTGCAAGAGCCCTTGCGTAAGATTCAAACATTCTCCGAAATTCTTCACAAGAATTTGCATAACGAAGAGATTGCGAAGACGTATTTGAAAAAGGTAGATTCTTCGGCAAAACGAATGGCCGAACTGATAAAGTCTGTTCTAAATTACAGTCGCCTCTCTAATGGCGGACATCAGGTAACTGAAGTAGCTTTAGATGGTATTCTCAAAAATGTTACACAGGATTTTGAATTACTGATTCAGGAAAAGGATGCAGTGATCGAAAGCGAACCTTTACCTTTGATCACTGGGATTTCGCTTCACCTCAATCAACTTTTTGCAAACCTTATTGGCAATTCATTAAAATTTACAGAGCGCAATCCCATTATTAAAATCTCTTCAAGGCCAGTCAGAAGAGAACAAGTAGTAAACAGCCCATCTAACCTGGAAGGAACAAATTATATAGAGGTGGCATTCTCCGATAACGGAATTGGTTTCGATCAGCAATTTGAAAAACAAATTTTCACAATGTTTCAAAGATTGCACGGCAAGCACGAATTCTCAGGGACCGGAATAGGTCTTGCAATTTGTAAGAAGATCATGGAAAATCATGGCGGGTATATTACAGCAAGAAGCGAAGTGGGGAAAGGAGCAACTTTCTATGTATACTTTCCTTTTAATGCTTAGGGCGGTCCCGAATCGGATAGGCAATCTAGACCTTCTTCACTCGAGCATTTAGGATGCGCCTAATCTTTCCATGGCCAATGATTCTAGATTCAAAGCTGAAATGAGCTCACTCATATAAGATGTTCTATCCGAATTAAAGTGGAGATCGAGGAGACGTGCTCTTGTAAATTCTTAAAGGATCATTATTTGCGCGACTTTCCTGGATTATAATAAAAATCGTTTGAGGTTTTGAGCGGATTCGAACCGCTGTAGGAGAAAAAAAATTAAGCAGAGCAAAGCTCTGCAAAAGCTCCGTAAACAAAGAAGGACTATCGAATATCGATAGTCCTTCCTTCCCTCAGAGGTCTTGAGCGCACAATTCTCGAACCGCTTTATCAAAGATCTAATTCTACTCGCTCAATTACACGCGTAAAAGCACCAGTCAGATCTTCCGATTTTGCCGGCAACTTGGTAAAGTTATAGGTAAAGGAGAAAAAATACCCTGCAGTAGGAAATACGGAAACCGTCGAAATCGCATCGGGCGACTCCAACCTGGTGTTGGATGTATTTTGAATGATGGCGAATGGTTTCACGAACACAGCAATCACTTCGTTTAAATGATCGGATGTTGTTTCGACCAGCCTGTTGCTTGTTCATAAGCGTAACCAATCCTGCAAAGCACCGCCTCTGTCAGAGGGCTCCCCATCAATTGAAAGCCAGGAGGTGGCATGTCATTTTCTGCTTTTCCACATGGAAGTGCTAATGACGGGATACCCGCCAGATCTGCTGCACCACAAAACCGAAAATTGAGCTGCTCGCTAAAGTGAGCAATGAGCCCTTCAGACATATTCGCCCTCCAGAGTTGTTCTGTAACGCCTTTCACCATTCCACATGTAGGTGCTGCAAATGCGTCTACGGCTGATAATGAGGTACGGAACTTATCGGTGAAATCTTTTTGAAACAGGCGTGCCTCATTGTATTGTTCGTCGGTAACATGGACGCCAATTTCAAGAAACTCGGCTAAGTACTTTCCGTATTCCGCCTGTTTGGATGGGTACGTTGTCTTATGTGCTTCGTAAGCTTCCCGTGCGGCAATCTTAAGCCACATGTCCGAATTTTCCAGTTCAATACCGGGTGGTTGGAAAGAGACAATGGTTGCCCCTAGTTCCTCCATTTTGCGAACGGCCGCTTCAATGGAGCTTGCCAATGCTGGAAGTACTCCCTTGCTTATGTATTCATGGTCGACCCCGATTTTTAGACCCTTCATTCCTTTTTCGATGCCGGCTAAAAGGTTCGGTGCATTGCCTGGCAGAGAAGTTGGATCGTTCGGATCAAAACCTGCTATTGCTTCCAACATGAGTGCAGCATCCATAACAGAACGGGACATAGGGCCCACATGGTCGAGAGAGTCAGCAAAGGTTAGCACTCCATAGCGGCTCACCAATCCGTATGTCGGCTTAAGGCCTACAATACCATTGGCAAATGAAGGAAACCGTATGGAACCTCCCGTATCCGTACCGATTGATCCAAAACACAATCCGGCAGCAGTTGCAACACCAGAGCCGCTTGATGATAAGCCTGTCCACAGGTCTTCGCCCCATGGATTTTTTGGGATCGGTACGGTGGAATTGTAGCCACCGGTAGCACCTTCTGTAAGGTTTTGTTTGCCAAGTATAACGGCGCCTGCGTCGCGTAGCCGGTCAACAACCGTTGCGTTGTAAGATGGAACAAAGTGGGCTTTGAATGCATGTCCGCCGGTAGTAGGTGCATTAGTGGTGTATAAAAGATCTTTCACACCAATAGGCACGCCGTGCAAGGGGCCACGGTATTTGTTCTCTGCCAACTCTTTATCCAATGCTTTTGCATCTTTCAGCGCTTCCTCGCCAGTCACCGTAATGTAGCTGTGCAACCGCTTGTCGAGCGCCGCTATCCTTTCAAGCATTAATTGCGTGAGTGCTTCTGAGGATATTTTTTTAGTTCTTATCAATTCAGCAACCTCTGCGAGTGTTTTATAAGGTAAAGCCTGCAAGTCACTCGATGATAGCTGCTGTTGTTTTTGATTAGTACAACTAAAAGGAATACCGAACGATAAAGCACTTAAGCCAATAAAGTTAATTGCCTTGCGTCTTGACATCTTTTGTTCGAGCCGCCGATTAGCTTCAGTAACATTTCTCATACATGTTGTCGAGGTTTTGGAAAAGGAGCGATAAAGGATGGAGTGAAGATAATCAAAGTCGGTCAAAATTCATGGACCGGCAGCAACGAAGGCTATAGGTAACAGGGCATAAAAAAACCGTCAAACATAAAATTTGACGGTTTTTGATCGTTTGAGGTCTTGAGCGGATTCGAACCTTCTTAATCTGGTTTTGCCTCATTTAATTAATCCACCCTAAAACACCGTTTTTCCGGATTTTGCAGTACTTTCGAGACGAAGGGAAAGCACACTAATGTTACAATTGGTTACAATTCCCGTTACAATTGCCCCCCAAGCCCGCATGAAATCGCAGTTTATACTTATTAAGCAGAGCCAAGCACGCAAGGCGATGCCGGTGATCTACCTCCAGGTATTTGACGCTCGGTTTAAGGATCGGAAATTCTTGTATTCAACGCGGCAAATTATCGATCCGAAGCTGTGGGATGGTGATGCCCAGGCTGTAAAGATCCGGAAGGCAGTAAATCAGGACGACCGGCAGCGCCTCGACGCGTTAGACAAGTTTCTGAAATCAATTCGAAACCGAGTGGAGTTATACCAGAGCCTGAAGCTGAACAGCAACTATCTCGACAAGGCCGAATTGAAGTCGCATCTCGATGGCATGAAAGACGATGATCGCAAGGACGCCGAAGAGCGGCTAAGGGCCGGGAGCGACTTCTTTAAACTCTGGGAGAAGATAATCGACACCACCCGTGCAAACGGAAAAGCGATATCCGAAGGAACGAAGCGATCAAAAAAACAAACCCTTGTCAAAGTCACCGAGTTCGCCGCTGTCAACAGACTACGGCCAACACTTGACACAATAACCAAAGACTTTTACACCAGCTTCGTGGGATGGCTGGAAGGTCAAGGACTGAAACCGAACACGTGCGGAAAGCATGTAAAGGAATTGAAAGCAATCCTCCGGGAGGCGGACGATCGGGGATTCAATGTTAACCCCTCCTACCTAAAGAAATCATTCCGCGTGTTCCGCGAACCTGCAGAGTCTACATACCTGTCAATCGAGGAGCTTAGGAAAATAGCGTCGGTGGCAATCAAAGGTCAAAAGGCTCAACACAGAGATGTCTTCCTTCAAGCCTGTTTCGTCGGCGCCAGGCATTCGGATTGGCACCAAATACATCCAAACAATGTAGAGGTTCACAATGGCAAAGAACTCCTCCGCATCAAGCAGCAAAAGACAGGGGCAATCATCTATGTCCCAATTCACCCGATGGTAAGGCGAATATGGCAGCGGTACAAGGATAGTCCACCGCGGGTGGTGGCTCGTCCAAAGATCGCTGAGGCCATTCGTGAAGTCGCAAAGGTTGCAGAACTTGGGAAAGTTGTGATCAATGGCCAGCGAGTTGATAAGTACACCACGATATCCACCCACACAGCCCGAAGGTCGTTTGCCACAAACGCCTACCTGAGCGGAGACATGACCGTCCAAGAGATAATGAAATGCACGGGGCACCGCACCGAAACCTCATTTCTTAAATACTTAAAACTTGATGGAAGGGACTTCGCATATAAAGCTAGTGACAGCAAATTCTTTTCAGCAGGTACTTGGGATGAGGGGGTTAAAATGAAAATTGCATGAAAAGAAAAAAAACAAAGGACCTTCAGTTAGCTAGCCCGGTCGCTGATAACATAATTATGGCTGAGGCGCAAGGATACTTTTATAAGTCACAGAAGTATTATTCAAGAGTCTATAAAAAAGGAAAACGTCGTCTGTCGAAAGATGACCTCCAATATTACCAAGGGTTTTTACAATCAACCGAATATCAATACTATGAACAGAAACTTGCAGCTGAACATGTCACAGAACTTGGCAGGGTGATCATTCATGAAATGCTGTATATACTAGGGTACTCAGATCATAGGGCCGTGTCGGAAGAGAGCCCTATCTTTAAGGAGTGCCTACAATTGTTTAATAAAAAGGAGAAAGAAAAGGTGCCTTTAGAAGACATTCAAAAGCTAACCACCTTATTTGGCTCTCCCTACAATATCGGCAATCGTGACTTTTTATTCTGGTTATTTGCCGACTTTAAGATGTTTCTGCGTTTATTCTGTGATGGCGCACTATTAACCATTGTAAAACCAAATCACAAAGATGCGTTGGAAGTTACCAAGCTAATCTCATCACTAGACCGCATCACTGAAGTAACAATAACTACCAGGCATTCAAGTACGCATCATTTTAAGGGTGCTATTTTTTTGAACTTTATCAAAGAAGCAATTGACTTATACGTTAGTCGTGGACTTCCTATAAAAAAAATAGACGGTCGTCCGGGATTCAATGAGTGGTTTATCAAATTATACTGCCTTCCGCTTGCTGAGTACCTGCGGTCGCAGGAAAATTTGAATATGTCGAAGGAGGAGACAAGCGACTTTGTCCATGCTTTTTTCAGTTTGGCAACCCCATTGGGGTTAAGCGAGAAAACCCTTCTTAATACTATCTCCCCATTCCTAATCAGAAAACCCAAAACCACCCCCTAATTTTGTAGGGCCTTTAGGTTTTAATACGCATCGTATCTGTTCATCATTGCGTCGTAATGCCCATAAAGGAGCATTATCAACCAATAATGATGTGCCAAAGCCCTATTACCCTAACCGACGCGATCAAAAAGTACAAACTTTCAAGAACGACTATCGGTCGAAAGGCGAAACAGGGTGTCATCACGAAATTTACCTTCAAAAGTTCGAGGCGCGTATACCTCGATGAAACTCAAATTCTTGAAGCTTTAAAACCAAAAGCATCATGAGTTCGCAAAAAATCCTACTCGAACTCCCAGAGGAAACGTTCACCAGGCTCGAAGCTACAATTCAACGGTGTGTCGAGGAGTCTTTAATGCGGAACGTCGACAAGCTACGAGTTGAGCCAGAGCTGTTGAGCCGAGACCAGGTCGCAAAACGCCTTCGTATAACCGCACCGACCCTTAGACGACTTGAGGTCGAAGGCAAGCTGGTACCGCAACGCGCCGGCCGGCGAGTGCTTTACAATGCAAGGACTGTTGAAAATTTCTTAAATGCAGGGACTGGCTGAAAACAGGAATCAGTTTCTCACCGCAGTATTTGACAAATCACACTCATAAACCGCCATCCCCTTTAAAATGAGAAAGTCACAACGTCCGCTTAATACGGTTAGCTATGCCTAACAGAGTCCTCCGCGACTGGACCGCCTCCGAAACAATTGACCTTCTGCCCCCTAGTGCCGAGGTTTTCTTTACCCGCCTTATTATGAAGGCTGACGATCATGGTTGCTTCCACGGTAATCCAAAGCTGCTACGAGCCGCTTTATTTCCCCTGAAGGAATACAAAGACAAGGATATCCTCACATGGCGCGATGAATGCCGGAAAGCCGGTCTGGTTCAGATGTATTTGGTCGATGGTCGGGAGTACATCAAGATTTTGAACTTCGGACAGAGGTTGCGGCGGATGGTGAGCCGGTTTCCGCAACCCAACAGCGACACGCATGTGCACGACAGCGCCTCGCCGTCAATTGTCCGCACTCTGCCGCCTGAAACAGAAACAGAAACAGAAACAGAAACAGAAACAGAAGTAGAAACAGAAACGAAACTGAATCCGAAGACAGTCGCGGTCGAACCGCTTGTATTTGTCTGGCCTTCTTTCGATGACTTCTGGGAAGCATACGGCAAAAAGGTTGACCGGCCCAAGTGTGAAAAAAAATGGAAAAAGATTTCACAGGAGGCGCGCGAAAAATTGATGGATCACGTCCCGCGATACGTGGCGTCCAGCCCGGAGATTCAATACCGGAAGAATCCTTTGACCTACCTGAACGGCGAATGTTGGAATGATGAAATAATTACAAATGGAAAACGAAATCCAAAAGAAGACAATCTCCGAAGCATTGCAGACGGTATCGCAAGACGCTTCAACGAGGCTAATGGCACAAGGTAATTTCAAGGAAGCAACAAAAAGACTTCCACGAACATTCCAGGAGGTATACGATCAGCCAAAGGTATTTGAACAGGTTTTGGCAATTGGAATCGCGCCCGTAAAGGCAATGATTGAATTTCAGTTGGCGCGCCTTGCCTCCTTGATGACCACGGGCGGAAACCTGAACGATATCCTTACGGATTTTATTTCCGGCGAGCTCATGGACATGTTTCCTAACGAGTCGATAGCCGACATCCGGCTTTGCCTGGAGCGCGGGGCAATGGGTCGGTATGGAGAGATCCAGCGTATGGATGGGGCCACTATTGGACGATGGATGGTTAAGTACGTGGACGAAAAGTACAGTGAAGACGAGGTGAGGCGACGGCAGAGCAAAAACAACGAAGCGACTAAGCAACCCATAGAAGGACTTGAATTTGCATACGCGAAAATACGTGACCAGCGAAAAGAAGAGTACAACAATCAGCAATTAGCCAAAGATGAACTATCGCGGAAGTTTGCAAAGTATGCGACTTTGAACGGTACATCGTTAGAATGCCGGCATCTTACGTTAGTTGAAACGACCGCTGGGTGGATTTGTAACACGTGCGGCAATCTGATTGGTGACCATCAAACGGAAAGGCACGACAGGCCGCAATCAATTTCAAAAGGGTTCAAGCGACCTATTTTTATCTGCGATGGTTTAGAGGTGGAGGCACTCGATGAACATTATGCACGAATGGCTTTCAAACAGGAATTTAAAAGAGAAGCAATCAAAGTTGAAGTGAAGTCATGACCGATTCAGCCCAGCATTTCCTGTTTGGTGCACTGACCGCGCTTATCCCTGGAATCATTTTTATAGTCACCGCATTCAAAAGAGGTTACGGGATGGGTGTCAAGCACAGAGCCAACCGGTGCCACACCCGTACCTACGAGGATGACCTAAATGATCTTGCGATGATGAGGGACAAGTACATAAAACTTGACAACTACTCCATCGCACTATCAATTCAGGTAGCCAAGACGGAAATTCATTTTGCAAAGCGTTCGGCGCTGACGGAGGAATTACTTGCACGAATAAAGGAACCTACCGAATGAAACAACCTCAATACGAATTTGAACGCCCAGCGGCCATCTCGTCGGCCGGAAGACATCACGCCCTGAATGAGAAAACGGCAGCCACGCGAAAGTCAACGAGGAGTGATAGGGTTCATCCATACCTGCGCACCGGATTCTGGCAACGCCCAGAAAATCAGTGCAAGAATCCCGATTGCCGACTATGCCGACCATAAAATATAATAACACCATGAGCGACAAATCCTTTGGAAACTGAAATCTGTGACTCTTTAGAGAATGGAGCAAATCGTGAGTTCAAAGTCAGAGCGATGAACCAGGCTGAATACAGAATAGGAAACTATCTGCAGGATGTGGATGGCGAAGAATTTAAAATTGGTGGCGAGACCATTGACGACCCCAGGCAGTTTGATTGCTTCGCCCCTATTCCTCTAAACGAAACGTGGTTAAAGCGCTTTGGATTTGTGCGTCCTGATGCATTCTACTCTCTACCGATGGATCAAGATCTCTCCTACAAGTTCGGAGAAATGAACGATGTATGGACTGTCTTTATTAAGCAAACAGGTCGTTGGCCGTTTTGGCATTGCGGGAGGACAGAGTATGTCCATGAAGTTCAAAACTTATATTTCTTTCTTACTCACAAGGAACTCGAAGTGAAAGTATAGTAACGGTGTACCAGAATCCACCAATGTGTGTCATAAACCCCTCGAACCCTTAACACAGCATGAAAGCTAAACCCGCAACCCTCAACGCAAAGGACATAGCTCTCATCAAAATCGCCGTTCAGGATATCAGCCTTCCATTGAACCGTGACTACCGAAAGAAGCTCCGGGATCTGGAGAAGGAGATCGCGAAGCTGAAAAAGGAAAAGGCGGTAATGCCGAATCGCGCCATTATAGAACACGAAGACTTTATCCCCGATTCCCTATGAACGAACACTTAGAATTTCTCGCAGCCTCCACGATGATGGGAAACCTCATGCATCGCAGGGCAATCATTATTCAAACCCTGCAGAAGCCACAGCACAAAGGAGACATCATGCTCACCGGAGAGCTCACCCGCATCCAGAACGACATCAACGAACTGGACAAGGTCATGACCAGCACAGGGCTCAACATCCTGGCAGGGTTCACAGCGCGGTATAACTGCCAGTTCAAGTACCTGCTCATGAAGCCCAAGATCAGTACAGAAGGATGAACGTCCAGCGTGTAAAGCGACCATGGGAAAGGAAAGGTAAGTGGGGCGTGAAATACGCGCCCGATCCTTATTACCAATCATCGACATGGAAGGCCTTAGTGAAAAGCTTTCGCCTCACCAGTACCTTATGGGATTCGGTTACCCTGGTGAGAGTAGCGCAGCCCGGGCCTAACGTGGTTAAGATCAGCAACACGCTCTGTTTCGAATGCTACACCAAAGACCAGGTGATCAAGCCAGGACGACAAACAGACCATATCGTCACAAGGAAGGCTGGAGGCAAGGATGAGCACAGCAACCTACAGACCCTATGTGATCACCATCATGCAAGTAAGTCAGCCAACGAAGGAAAGGTAAAGAAAGGGAAATGCTAACTTTGATAGTAGAAGGTTCCCCGTGGAACTCAAATATTTAGTAAGGGATAAGCCCCATAACAGATTGATTTCAACCGTCATAAGAGCCGACACTATATATATAGAGTGAACAAACGAACCAACCCCAAACATGGAATCTGAAGAGAAAACCCCAACCCCCAGTCCTACGCCAGCCCAGCAGGTAGTGATAGACTACGTCGATAAGAACATCGACCTGCTAGTCAATCACTTCAATGACTACTGCACCAAGTACAAGACCCCATTCGTACCATTAGAGTACATCGTGGCGTGTGCAACCATACAGAAGTCTGCTTTCAGGACGGGCGTAACCAACGCCAACGCAGGCGACGAGCCCCAACCGGAGGGAGGGTAGGTCTGCGACTTTTTTCGGATTGGACGGAGACCACGCTCGACCAAAATTTTCCTCTCTGCGATTTTACCATGAGGGGGTATCGATAGAATATGGCAAAACAGACTAAAAACGCAGATTTTAACTACTACCTGACGCAGGATGGGCGGAATGTGCTTGAATACATCAAGAAACACTGTGAGGCGATGGGGCTGTGGCATGAAGAATACCACCTGGAGGCATCGATGCTGGCCAATGTGTTTGTGCTGTATTGTGAGGCAGCCTATTCCTGCAATCAACCAAACGGAACGTTTCAAAAAGTTGGCAACGGCGGCTATAAACAGGTCTCCGTCGAGCTTACGATCATGGACAAAATGCACGACAAGATATTGAAGCACGCGCCCAAGTTCGGACTGAACCCAGCGGACCTTGAGAAGCACTTCGCCGGATTGAAAAAGGCGGAGAAGAAACCGGACTTCGCAGAGTGAAAGCCACCCTCATCAAAAACGTTCTGACCCCCGTCGACACCGTAACGGAAGCGGAGAAATATGCGCACTGGGTACTCGATCCGGCAAACGCGATCTGTACCGGCAGGCTTATCAAACTAGCGGCGAAGCGGTTCCTTTCCGACTTACAACGGACGGATATCTATTTCGATCCGGTGGAAGCAATAAGCATGATCAACTTCTGCGAAAAGAATTGCAACCTCTGGCAGGGCCGTTGGCGTGGTGAACCGATGCACTTTGAGCCATGGATGCGGTTTATTTTCGAACAGGTATTCGGATGGTTCAACATGGATGAAACACGACGGATCAATAAAATATTCGTCCAAATAGCCAAGAAAAACGCAAAGACAACTTTGCTCGCGATGCTGGCAATCTTCCGGCTCTTCAGGGATAAGAGAGTACAAACACCAGATATTTTTGTAGGCGCCAACAACGAAGAGCAGGCGAAACTTTGTGTGAATATCACCGGGCAGATCATTGAAGTTTCCCCGCGACTGGCCGCATTCGTGGAGGATGAAAGGGTGAAACTTTTCAAGTATGACGGGAAGATCAGGGGCATTGCACACCTGGAGCGCAAGGGATCGATCAAGGCAATGTCCAAAGAGACAGGAGACAAGACAAGTAAAACAGCGGGGGGTAAACAAGGTGTGTTTTCATCCATGGGAATCATCGATGAGTACGGGCTGGCTGCGGATGCAAACCTACTCTCTGCCATACAATCCTCGCAGGCCGCAGCGGAGGAACCATTGATGGCCGTGATCACAACGGCAGGTTTTAACCTGGACGGCCCGTGCTATACGAATACTCGCCGGACGGGGATTGAAGTTCTGGAAGGAAATGGATTTGATGACGGGTACCTACCATTCATTTATGAGCTCGACGCGCCAATAAAAGAGGATGGAAAGCCAGAAGAGATTACAGTCAGCTGGCTGCAAGAACACCCGGAAGTCTGGCAGCAGTGCAACCCTAATTTAGATGTAAGCACACAGAAATCTTTTCTTCGAAAGGAACTTCAGGAAGCAAAGAACGAAGGCGGTTCCCGCGCCGTCGACGTACTCACGCTGAACTTCAATGTATGGTGTGGTGGTTCTGAAATCTGGGTGCCAAAAGAAACGTGGGACGGAAACACCCACGGAATAAAAATCGAAGAGTTGCAAAGTGTTTACGAATGCTTTGCCGGCATCGATATTATCTCCGGCCTATCATTAAACGCCCTGATTTTACTCTTTCCGAACATTCGTGACAACACCCACGCGCTACTTCCCTTCTTTTGGATGCCCGAGGGGAAGGTACTGCCGGATAAAAACGATATGAGATTTGATTTCTCAAATTTTGTGAAGCAAGGATGGATCATGACAACCCCTGGAAACGCCATCGAAAACGAGATGATTTTCAAGAGAATTGAGAGCGAATTGAAGAAATATCGGGTGCATTCGGGCGCTTTCCTGAATTTATTGGAGAATCACGACATACTTCAAGGGCTGATGAAAACGCAGACCTGGAATCCCATCTCTAAAGGCTATCAGGGTCAAAGCACACCAACAAAAGCATGGGAGGAGCTTTTGGTAAACCATCGTATCGAACATTTTGGAAACCCGGTCCTCTCCTGGATGAACTCTAACTGCATGGTGCTTCGAAAGGACAGCGAGATCATGCTGCAACGATCCGGGGGAAGGATCGCCGGGATCTCGGCCTCGATCAATGCACTGGCACAGTACTTAACAATCGAATCTACACGCGATCCACAGGACGCGGTAATAGGAAGCTGGAAGTAAAACAAAATCCATAAATGAACCCCGTCGTAGTCATCGCCTCTCATCTTCGCTCCTCGATCACCCGGCAGAACATTCAAAGCCTGCTCCGTCAGTCGGTCGTTCCTGAGATCGTTCTCGTTGTCTCCGTCCCAGATGAGTACGAGCGGTGGAAAAAGGAATTTCCAATCATCCATGTTTTGAAGGAACGTAATTGGCCGCTGGGTAAGAAATGGCAGGCTGGCGTCGATCATGCCCGAAAGCTGAACGCGGACCCCATGATTATCACCGGCTCGGACGATATCCTTGGAGTTGACTTCGTAAAAAACGCCTGCAGTCTTTCCCGGCAACATGATTTCATTGGCTTGCAGGATTGGAGCGTGCTACACGAGAGTTTCCTGTACTCGATCACCTACAACGCGAAGATACCGCTCGGCGCCGGAAGGGTTTACTCCAACGGCCTTTTAGAGGCAATGAATTGGATCGTGTTCAACACCCGCATAAACCGGCATCTGGACGACCAAGGCTATCACAACACAAGGAGATTATGCAGGCCCATGCTGATTGTCCGCGATGCAGCAGCGCAAGGATTACACGTTGTATCCGTAAAGGGACCGTGGGTGATGATGAACAGATTCGTGTCGATGCTCCAGCATCCCAACTGTACAGTGAGGTCGAAAGTGGAGGCAATAGAAGTTCAAAACCTGATAGGATTTAAACCCATCGTCTGATGTGCAGAATAGCTGGCATTCTTCACAAGCATAACAATTCAGATTGGTCCCAACTGGCCGCAATGCGCGACCATCAAAGACCCGGAGGACCGGACGCGTCCGGGACATGGACCGATGATCACTGCGGCCTTGCCCACAACCGCCTTTCAATTCTTGACCTATCGGAAAACGGAAGCCAACCGATGGAGTCCGAGAACTGGGTACTGTGCTACAACGGAGAGATTTACAACCATCTCCAGCTCAGAAAACAGATCAACCGTCAGTGGAAGGGACATTCCGATACCGAAACTTTACTTTACCTGATAGAAACCTATGGACTGGAATCTGCACTTGATAAAATCGAGGGCATGTACGCCTTTGGTGCGTATAACAAAGGAAGCAAAGACCTTTACCTCGTCACCGATCAGCTATCTATCAAGCCGCTTTATTACGCTCTTTCAAACGGGCGTCTCCTTTTTGCGAGTTCTATTGCTGCCATAGCGCTACAGCTTTCGAAACTTCAACTGAACAAACAGGCGCTGACGGATTACCTGGCCCTCGGTTCAACTTATGAACCGTTGTTCCAGGACATCAACAAGGTCCACCCACGCACGATTGTGAGGGTCACAAAGGACTTGTTTGTCACGGAGTCGAAGTATCACCCTTTCGATCATTACAGGGCTTACACCGAACAGGATTGCATCGAAGCCGTGGTAAACTCCATCGAGTCGGTGAGGCTTTCGGATGTGCCGTTGTTCATATTTTTATCCGGGGGTATTGATAGCAGCGTAGTGGCCGGCTGTCTTCCTGGTGTGAACGCGGTGCATCTTAACTCCCCGGAAGAAAGGTACGCCCAACAGGCCGCGGACAAATTCAACACGCAATTATCCTTTATCGACCCAGCAGAAGAAAATGCGGAGGATTGCTTAAAGGACTACGCTTTCCAGTCCGGGGACTGCTCGATGGCAGCCTTGATCCCTTACATCACATCAAAGAAAGCAAGCCGGTTCGGCAAGGTGGCCATTTCGGCGAACGGAGCGGATGAGATCTTTGTAGGCTATGACCGGATAAAAGCAAGCACAACAGATGCGCAGATAAACCACATCTTCCGCCGGCAATTCTACGACGAAAGCTCATGGAGAGAGATCGTTGCAAGCCACAGCCGCATGACGGAGTTGGATACTTACCTCTCCTACGACCTGAACAAAACACTGGACTATGCCTCGATGTGCTTCGGGCTTGAGGTCCGGGTACCGTTCCTGAACCGTGAAGTGATCCGGGCGGCAATGTGGCTCCCGCGCGAAAGCCATGTAAACGGCCTGGGAAATAAGTCCATCCTCAAGAAATGGCTGTTGTCGAAAGGATTCAGTGAGCATTTTGTAAACAGGCAGAAACTCGGATTTTCGCTACATACCGAACCATTAGGATACACGAAACTGCAAGCTGATGGAGTTAAGTTGCTCTCTGACAATTTTGGTATCAGTCCGAAGTTTCAGCGAAACTCTCGCGACGATCGATACTTTCGCATGAGCGCGGCTGCATTCTATTGCTGGCACCAGGTGTGGGGTACGCGACTCAGCTAAACAACAAGGAGGCGTAAGTGGTCGGGCGGTCCGATTTTCTATACCGCCTGCTTGCTGTAATTTCCTTCGCCTTTATCAAAGCACTTCTTTTTACCCTGAAACTCTCGTAATTCTTACACGGGGGTTCAAAAGGGAACGTCACTCGCCATTCATCAGCAGCATCCTCGAAGGCTTGTTCATTTGTTTTCGACCCAACCAGGCAACCATCGAAAATCTCCATGAACACATCGAAAGCTCTCTTTCTTCTGTTCAATTCAAACGGGGTTTAGCAAAAGTATGTAAAATTATTACACCTACTGAGAGCCGTATTGCTTTTAGTTCGCACTCACATGGCGGACGCGAGGCTTCAAAGCTGGGTGAAGAGAAACGTTTGGAATTGGGCAACCAAGTCCGTCGGACCCACCTACGATCTCAAAGGAACCGACGCGCGTGAAGGCGTTTACGGATATAATGACGACTTCACCAACGAAGTTGTTACCGAACGCAGAGCGCACCAGCTCTCCACTGTCTACTCCTGCATTAACGTTCGCGCACGCACAATCGCATCGCTCCCGATAAACATCATCCGGGAAAAGAACGGAAAGAAAGAATCCCTCACAGACCACGCAGCGTATTATCCCCTCGCCCAGCAGCCGAACAGCTACATGAGTTCGGCCAATATGTTTTTAACCTCCATGATCCATTCAGATTCATGGGGTAACGCAATCATTGGGATTAGCCGCGACGGTTTTGAGGATGTAAAGAGCCTGGATCTGATCATGCCCGGAGATTGGGATGTGAAGGTCTCGGATGGCCAAGCCTGGTATAAGGTAAGAGGTGAAATGTACCGCAGTTCCGACATCCTACACTTTAGGTGGTGGGCCTTGGACGGACTCTGCGGCATTTCCCCCATCCGGCAGAACGCCATGGAAATGGGTAAAGCCTTCCAGGCTGAACGCTACGCCGGCAAGAACATGCAACAGGTGGCGCCCGGCTTCCTTCGCTACGAAGGGGAAATGCATCCTACCCAGCGTGCTGAGAATCAGAAGTCCTGGGAAACCGACCGCTTCGCCGGCCGCACGCCGATCCTCTCCGGAAAATGGGGGTATGAAAAAACGATGCTATCCCCGTCGGACATTCAGTACATCGATTCGATGGACCTCAGTGATCAGCATATCTGCGGCATCTTCCAGGTGCCTCCCGTCTTTCTGCAAAACTACCGCCGTGCAACCTGGAAGAACTCTGAAGAGTGCGACCTGATCTATGCAAAGCACACCATCACCCCGATCATTCGCATCATCGAGCAGGAGTGTAACATGAAGCTTTTCCGGGAGCGCGAGAAGAAAAACACTTATGTAAAGTTCAACCTGAACGGCCTCCTGAGAGGGGATATCGCGGCCCGGGCTGCATTCTACACAGCCATGCGCAACGTGGGTGGAATCAATGGCAACGAGGTTAGAAGCTTCGAGGATATGAATGCATACGAGGGCGGAGACATCTTCACGCTCCAGTCTGCAAACTGTCCAGCGGATCAACTTCGCGAGTTCTACAAAAGTAAAGTGGCACCCGTGCCTGCGACCGAAGGAGAGAAGGAGAAGAACGGCAAGCAAAAACAACACAACGGAGTACATCACGAACTGTACAACTGATGGAAGAGACCAAATACATCCAAAATCACTTCGAGCTTTTATTCGATAAGAAGAAAGACGAGGAGAAAGTCCGCGAAACAAGGACCCTTGATTTTGTGATCAATGTGGAGGTTAAAGATCGCGGCAAGGATTGGCTGAATTACGACAACTGGCAGATTGAGAATTACAACGCGAACCCAATTGTCGGCTACCAGCACAATGTATACGGTGACAACATGTGTAATCCCCCAGATCCCGATGATGTGATCGGCCAAGGGAAAGCATTCCTGGGTGAACATAACGGAAAAAGAGCATTGATCTCCTCAGTCACCTTCGAGCCGAAGGAGATGAATGAGAAGGCAGACAAGGTTTTCAATAAGGTTTTGAACGGGACGCTTCGGGCGGCATCGGTTGGCATCGCTCCGACCGGAAAGTTCGAATACGATAACCCGAAACAAGGCGAATGGGGCGGCATCTCCGATTGGGACCTGCGCAAGTGGCCAGGGCAAGAGCTATTGGAATGGTCGGTTGTAAATATTCCAATGAACCAAGAATCCGTCCGGAGATCATTAAAAAATCACACAAACGCCGCGCTCCTGTTTGTTCAAAATCTGATGCAGGATTACGGCATCAAAGACATTAAACAGATGAGCGTTCAGCAGATACTCGACATCATTGAAAAGAAACATGTGAGCCCTCCGATGGAGCAGCTCGAAAAAGAACTGTCTGGGCCCGACCCCGACTTTGAGAAGTACAAGTTGAGATTAAAACAAATTCAAAAATGAAAGATGAATTGAAAGAGAAACGGGAGGAAAGGGCCGATAAAGAAAAGTCCCTTAACCTCCTTCTCGATAAGGCCGCGAAGGAGCAACTTTCGGCTGATGAAAAAAAACAGTTCGATGATCTTGAAACAGAGACCGCAGAACTGGACATTGAGATCAAGCGCCTGGAAAGCATCGAGGCACGCTCGAAGAAAAGAGCCGAGCGGGACATCGAAGCAGGCCGTGGCGCACTTCCTGGCGCTGTCCAGGATAATGCTGCCGAAGAGAAAGAACTGTTGGCCATAGCAAGCAAGTTCAGCCTGTCGGCAGCGATGAAAGAGATCGCTGTCGGCAAGAAGAGCCATGTGACCGGTGTAGCCGCCGAAGTTTACCAGATCGCACAGAAAGAGGCGAAGGAAGCTGAGACGGAAATCACCGGTATGATTGCCATACCGCAAAAGTTTATTCAGATCGGAAAACGCAAGGCGCTCACAGTTGGCACCGAGGGCGCTGATGTCGTTTTCACTGAGTATGGCGGAAAGGTAATCCCGTTCCTCAATCCGGAGCCTATCGCGGAAAAACTCGGAGTAACATTCCTGCAAGGTTTGCAAGGCAACGTTCAGTGGCCTCGTGAAACAGGTGAGCTCGCCTTCTCCTTCGAGACGGAAACGGGCGATGTGGATGAAATGACACCCACCTATGACAACGTGTCGATTTCACCAAAGCGATTCGGTGGTTATATCGATGTAACACTTCAGATGCTACGTCAATCACCCGCGATCTCAGAAGGATACGTGCGTCGCAAGATCGACACAAGGCTTGAGATCACCATTGACGAGCAAATATTCAATGGAAGTGGCGCAGGCAACCAAACTACAGGCCTGTTTAACATGGGCGGCGTGAATGTGCTTTCTCTCGGTTCAGGCTCTGCCAACGATATGACCTATCGTGCGCTCCTCTCCATGAAGCGCGATGCCAAGGCCGCCAATGCGAGAAAAGGCAAACCCGGCTGGGCTACCAACGCATACGGTGAGTACGCGCTGTTAATGACTCCGCTCCAGACGAACGGCGTGGAGGGCAACTTCATCCTGAAGCCCGACTATAACGGTCGCCTCTTCGCCGAGCCTTTCCTCACGTCTCAGATCATTCCATCCAACTTCAGTGAAGGCGGACAGACTGATCTGTGCGGTCTGGCATACTCGACAAACTGGGGCGGACTGTTCACTGGATTCTGGGGTGGGGTTGATCTGACGATCGACAACATCACTCAGAAGCTCGGCGGTAAGGTTCGCTGGATTGTTAACGCATTCATGGACGTGGATGTGGAGCAGCCGCTGGAGTTCTCAATCTGTAAGGATTGGGATGCAACAGATCTTCCTGCGACCACCTAATCAGGTGATGTGATCTGGAAAAAATGGGGAGGCCGTAGATACCTCCCCATTCTGATAAGAAGTCCAAACAACAAAAAGTAAAAGATATATGGAAGTAATAGCAAAAAGAGCCGTCTTGATCCGGCAGGACCTGAAGGAAGGCAAAAGAGTCGACGTGAGGACCGTCAAGGGAAAAAAAATCAACCTCACAGAAGAGGAGGCGATCAAATTCTGGGGTGTCCTGGACCTGTCCGACGAGCAGAAGAAAAAGCTCAACACAATCGCCAAGCGCGACGGCTACAAGCGGAGGGTTTAAGCGATGATCCTGTACAGTCGTTTAACCGAGCTTCCAGATGGCGAACCTGTTTCCCTAGAGGAGGCAAAGGTCCATCTGGAACTCGCTGACGACTCGAAGGATGACTTCATTGAAGCGCTGATAAAGACAGCGCGGAGAATGTGCGAAGGATATGCGGGCCTGAGTTTCATCACCCAGGAGCGCGAGGTTTCAATGGATTACTTTCCATGTAACACCCCTCAAAATCCTTATGCGGAGATCAATGTGCCCTACGGACCGATTCAACAGATCGAGGTCACGTATGTCGACACCAATGGGGATGAACAAACCCTGGTCGACGGCACCGGCTTCAAACTTCTGGCAGGCGGAGTACCCAGAATAGTACCGCTCAATGAAAGTGGAGATATCGGTTCATGGCCGTCGACAAAGAATGTTCCGGGATGCATCACAGTATCCTACACGACAGGCTTTGACGATGTGAGCGGAGAGGCGTTACCGCCAGAAGCCAAAACAGCCATACTACTGCAGGTGGGATCGCTCTTTGAAAATCGACAGGACGAAGTAATAGGCTCAACAGGTAGTGTAGCCGCAGAGATCAACATGAACTCAAAGGCGATACTGGACAACATAAAGGTTTACTGGAATGCAAACTATTAAGCCTATTAAGCTTCTCGTATACCTGGCTGTATGGAAGCGGCCCGAGATCACCAAGCTCTGTTTCGCTGGCATCAAACGGCTCAGGAAGCATCCGCGCTTTGACATTGACGCACTCGCTGTGATCAGCGAAGAGTCGATGATCCCGCTTTGCGAAAAGTATGACGTGAAGTGGGTGATGAGCGACAACAAGCCTTTAGGCAGAAAGAAAAACAACGGCCTTTTAGCAGCAAGCAAACTGGGGTTCGATTACCTGATGGAGATCGGAAGTGACGACCTGGTTTTAAACGAGCTGCTCGACTGGTATTGCCCGATGGTCGACGCCGGTGAGCTGTTCTTTGGAATCAGGGATATCGCCTACCTGGAAAGCGACACGGGTGCTTGTAGGAGACTGATCAGTAAGGCAACGTATGGCGCCGGCAGGATGATCCACCGCAGTGTGCTTGAAAGAATGAACTGGAAACTATGGAAGGATGAACTGAACAGAGGACTGGATAACAACAGCGTGTTTAATCTGATGCGCCAGAAGGTCCAGTACAAAGTAATTGCACCAAAGGAGTTTCCCGGCGTGATCGACGTGAAGAGTGATGAAAACATTTGGAGGTTCGACTACTTCCTTGGAGTGGAGTACGATAAGAACGAGCTGTTCAAACGGCTGTCGAAGCAAGAGGTGGCAATGATCGAGTCCTATGTTACAGAGCCAGAAGCGATTCAGTCAGCTTGATCGAAAGGTCACTTTCATCGAGAAGGTTATCACCGATGGGGATAGTAACGAAGATTATACCAACGGATGGCAGGAGGCCGCAACGAATCCGACGGTATCGGCAGGCAAGGAAGACCTGGCTGGATATGAGGCTTTGATTGGAGACAGGATCACCTACGTGCAGCCGGTGAAGTGGACGGTGAGATACGAAGACGGAAGGGACAAGACGGTGCGGATGAGGCTGGTTTATGAAAAGAAAGTTTTTGAAATCCAGGCGATAGTTGAGCCGAAGGAAGGAAGACGGAGGTATTTGGAAGTAATGACAAAACTGATCGACACGGAATTTTTCACATGAAGTCCTCCATCACAGTTACGGGCATAAAGGAAATCGATGCGGTCTTTCGTGGGCTGAAGGTCGAAGTGAGCCATAAGCTTCTTCAATCCGCCAACGAAGAAGCAGCAAAGCCTCTGGTTGATGCGGCGCACCTACTGGCCCCCGTCGGGGCGACGGGAAATCTGGCCGAGTCCATCGGAGTTGAGAAACCACGCATTAGCAGAGTGGACGCTGTGGGACAGGTGAATGTAGGCCCCAGGCGCGGAGGAAAAAGCAAAGGACACCATGCGCACCTGGTAGAGTTCGGCAAAACGAACCGCGATGGCAGCAAGTCGAAAGCAAACCCTTTCATGCACAAGGCACTGGACCGGAGTATCGAAACAGTAAAAGAGAAATTCAATCAGATCGTAGGAAGAAGGATGGTAAGGCTCATGAAACGCACTTTGAAAAATGCTTAAAGGCCCGATCAGCATATTGGAAGAGGATGAAGGCGTACAGGCTTTGGTCGGCAGGAACAAGGCCGACCAGAAGTATAAGGTGTATCCTGTCGTCTCCCCCCAGCCTGAGAACATCCCCTATGTCACGGTGATCCTTACCGGAAAAATCAAAGCCGGGAAAGACTGCGGATTCAACTGCACGTTCGACGTCCGCTCCTACGCGGTGAACTATGACGACGTGGAAGCGCTGGACCTTGCGTGTGTAGCTGCCCTGGATGAACAGGGAAACGGGACATTCAATGAAGTGGCCATGGGATACATCAACCATGAGAACACGGCGGATGCTTTTATCGCTGAGCCGAAGCCCATGTATGTGAAAGTAAGCACCTTCTCCACACAAGTAGAGGAATGATAAACGGGAACAAAGTCATATTGAAAAGAGCATGGAAGAGCTCACTTGGAAAAACCTATCCTATCGGACAAGTCCTTGGCGTAACCAATGAACTCGGTTCCGAGCTTATCAAAAGCAAGACAGCAGAAGAGTACAAGGGGGAATATCCCCCGAAGCAAAAAGTGAAAACAGAATTTTTTAAACCTAAATAATCATGGCAGGCTCAAACGGTAATAAAATATTAATCTATGTCGGGGGCGTAGGAATCGGATGCCTCACAACAAACACATTCGACTCCACCAATGAGGAGATCCCGACCACATGCAAGGACGACGATGGTAATTATACCTCCGAAGCAGGCTCAAACAGATGGACAATGAGCGGTGAGGGCAACTTCAATCCCGCCTCCGGATTTGGTCTTGCTGACCTCATCGACGTACACAAAAACAAGGAGCTTGTTGATGTTACGATGCGCGACACAACATCGGGCGGCAATAACCTCAACATATCAGGTGAGGCCAGGTTAAACCATCTGACTTGGGACGGACCGCTCAATGCGGTATCGACCTTTTCCTTTGAGTTCTCCGGCCAGGGTGAGTACACTGTAACCAACACCTAATGTTCGGTAAAGGAATCCATGAGATCGAGCCAGGCAAACGCGGGTTCAAGTTCGGCACCTATGCAGCTGGGGTAACGCAGCGAACAACCGGGAAGAAGATCACCGAGGTCCTGGCTAAGATGTTCGACATCGAAAAGGTCGAAGGCAAGGAAGAAGGAGAAGATGGATTTACCCTGCGTGAATCTGCCAACACCATCGGTTACCTGCTGGCCTATTTCCATGGAGCCGCATGCAGCTACGCAAACTCAAAAGGACTTACCGAACCCACGCAGTCGGAAGTGGGCGACTGGATCGACGATATCGGGTTTCAGGAAGCGATGAAGATTTATAATGAATCCCTGAAAAGCCCAAACGTGCAACCCCCGGCGAAAGCACCGGGGAATACTTCGGCATAGAAGATTTTTTGGAGATCGCCGTGATCCATTGCGGTATCTCGGTGAATGACTTCTGGGAGCTGAGTTGGTATGAGCTTCAATTGTACATGGCGCGGCTGCATGAAACAAGAGAGACAGAGCAAAGACAGGAGGAAGCAGCATGGCAGAGAACAAGCGTGCTATGGTCAACAATAATCAACATGGCCGGGAAGGTTTCCAAAAGAAGCGTGAAGCCGGATGACCTGTTGAAAAAGGGAGATAAGGGAAAGAAGCCCGTAATCATGTCGCCCGAAGAAGTGGATAAACTCATGGGGGCAACTCTAAAGAAGGAGCGCAAAGCGAAAAATGTCAAATAGTATCCTGGCGAAAATGACGGTGGTGATTGCGGGGCAAAACGCGCAATTCCTGTCTGCTATGGATCAGGCCACCCGAAAATCAAACGTATTGGAGAAGGCTATCGGTAGTGCAGGCAAGGCCCTTACCGTGGCCTTCATCGCCAATAAAGCCTATCAGGGTCTTGAGTACGGCGTGGGAGTAATGAAAGACTTCGAGCGCCAGATGGATACGGTGGCCGCGATCAGCGGAGCCACCGGTGAAGACTTAAAGAAATTGCAGGACAACGCGGTCAATCTTGCGGGGGCATTCCGGTCCATCGACATAGCGAAGATGGAAACCGAGCTCGCCCGGCTCGGCTTTTCAACAGGTGAGATAATCAATTCCACAAAGGCCATCGTGGACCTTGCCACAGCGACAGGGGAAGACCTTGCTAAAAGCGCGGAGATAGTAGGCTCGACATTAAGAGCTTTCCAGATCGACGCCCAAGAGTCCGGACGGGTAGCGGAGGTAATGGCAATAGGTTTCAACACCTCGGCCCTCGCTCTGGACAACTTCGGGGAGGCAATGAAGTACGTTGCTCCCGTTGCCAACGCGGCAAACCTTTCCTTGGAACAAACGACCGCTTTGCTTGGAGTCCTTGCCGACAACGGTGTCAAGGGATCGATGGCAGGAACCTCTCTCCGTAAGATCATCTCCGATCTGGGGCAAGGCGCGGCGCCTATTCTGAATCAGCGCCTTAAAGAAATGGCCGCTGCCGGATTATCGGGCGCGGACGCGATGACTGAAGTGGGACGCACAGCTTATACATCCCTTTTGATCCTTGCCAACAACACCCAGAAAGTGGAGGAGGCTATACAGGCGCAAAAGACCATGAAGGGCACCCTCGCTGAGACGGCAGCGATCATGCAGGACAATTTGCAGGGTGACGTAGACAAATTAAATGCCGCCTGGGACCGGATGTTTATAACCGGCTCGGGCCTTATTCCAATTTTCAGAAGCCTCACGCAATCAACTACAAGTTTTGTCAATTCCCTCAGTGGTGCTGTTGCCCAGCAGGAACAGTTCGAAAGACTTTTAAGGAAACTACAGACGAACGCTGCCAACCAAGGGAGCTTCATGAACTTCGGTGATGAGGACGTCGAGGTCACAAAGCGGGACATAAAAAAACTGGAAGAACTGGCTACCGCTGCCGGCAGGCAAATCGGTGTCGTGTGGGATGAGACGGGAGAAAAAGTAAAAGAGGTTTTTGCGATTGATCAGAAAGGATTGCAGGAAGCGCTCAACTTCAAACTGACAGGGCTACCGAAATTGGAATCGCTCAGCGATTCATTAAAGGGAATATTATTCTACGCCCCAAAAGCCACTGAGACGGTTGGATCGCTCAAAAAACAGATCGAGGATCTGAACGACAAAATAGAAGCATCTGGAAGCCAGAGTGAAATTAAAAAATACCAAGCTGAAATATCCGGGCTGCAATACAAGATTGAAGTCCTGACCGGCAGTGTCAAGAATTTCAGCACAAACTGGGACATCGCCTTCGATGCAAGCAAGTTAGACCTGAGCCAATTCGAAATCTTCAAGAGAAGTCCTTTTGACGACCTGCAAGGATTTAACGACCAATTCGGCGCAGCGCGGGGAATAAACAAGCCAGATCAATTACAAAACGACTGGTTAGACTTTCTGAATCCAGGAGATGGCGATGAGAACGATGAGTTCAAAAAGTCAATGGAGCAGTTCGACGAGTGGGTAAAAGACCGTGAGGAGGGATTTGCAAAGGCGGCTAGAGCGGCCGGTGTTTTCGGTGATGCAATCGGAGATGTACTAGTCTCGTCATTAGTTGACGGTGAGAATTTTGGAAGGGCGCTTGCCCGGCAGGTCGACCGCGCCATCACTGAACTATATCGAATGGCTGTAGGTGCGCAACTGGCAAAAAACGCGCTTGATGCCGCGTTCAATCCGATGAAAGCAATCATAGGGCTTACCGTCGGATTTGTGGCGCTCAAAACAGCATTCGCGGCCATACAAAAGAGCAACGCGTCCGACACTCGGAGTTACGGGGAAAAATCAGTGATAGCCGTGTCGGTCGATGATCGCGGTCTCGGGCAATTCTTAAAGGCAGAAATCAGGAACCAGGATTACAAGGATGGAAGAACAAGGGCATGAAATGGCTATTCATCATCATTATGTCATACGTCTGTAACCTCAACTGGCTCAACGCGGCGACTTTCTCAAGTCCTGCAACAGGTCCGTCTGTGGCGAACGGAAGCCTTCACGCAAGCGCTCTTGATGGCGATGGACTGACAGTTAAATACAACCTGAACAGTGACTTCAACTATACTACCGGCGGACAGACAAGCGGCACCTTTAATTTCCTTGTTCCGGGGACGTACACGGTCTATGCGCGAAGCAACGCTACGTGTCTAAAAACCATCCAGGTCGTCGTCGAGTGGGTACTTACCTATACCCCGCTGTACCGTCTTCAGTTCTACGATGATCGCGGGGACAGCCAATTTCATTACCGGTTCGATATTGAGGATTCGGAATTTACAGGAGATGTCACGGAACTCGATGCATTCGGCCCGGAGCCGGTTGTAATAGACTGGCGCGGCGAGGGAGAACAGAACCCATTCAAAGAAGTTATCTCCAGTCAGGCAACCATAACCCTGCTGGCAACATCCAACCAGGAATTTATCAACCTCTATACCACTAATGATCGTCGTTATCGCGGAAGATTTTACCTCGAAGAAGACGGGGATTGGGTAGTGAAATGGGTCGGGTTCCTGATCCCACAACTTTACAGTGAGCCGTACATCTTAAAGCAGAACTACTATAACACATTCATCTTCACCGATGGCTTGGCGGACCTTTCCCAGGTCGCTTTCTCAGACGCAGGAGGTAACACCCCAGTATCGCGGCTGACGGTTTTCGACCTTATCCAATTTTGTCTTAAAAAGACAAACATAGAACTGGAGATATGGGAAACCTTCCGGCTGTATGAAATCGAAATGCCCCACACGGCCGGGGATTCAGCTCTCCAACATGCTTACATCGATCCTGCTGTACACATGTCCGGCAGTCAGATGGCCGACTGTTTGACCGTTCTTAATAAGGAGCTTAAAAACCTCGGGCTCCGGATGTACCAGGCTAACGGCCACTGGCAGATAGACCATGTTCCTTACAAGGCGGCCACAACCATAGCGACAAGAAAAAGAGCGTTCGATGGGGGGGCGCTGACCTCGGCCAATGAGTCCTACCGGATCATGCTACGCAAAGGAAAGATGCCCCCTCCGAGAGTCGCCTACGCCAAGGGAGACGCGCAGATGACCATCACACAGAAATACGGGACGGTCAATGTTATTAATGATCTGGGCATTGAAGAAGACAACAACCTATTGCTAAGCGGTTTTTTCGAAGACGAGGATATAGATAATGGGCAGTTGAAAAATTGGCAGATTAAAGCCGGGGCCTCTTGTTTCTATGGTGTCGATTTCGTTCCATCAATCGTATCGGAAACACGAGATGGAGAGACAAGGAATGTTTTAAAAATCGATTTCCTACAGGAAGGAATCGGCGTTGCGCTCCGTGAGTGCACACTACATGCGGCTCCAATTGAAATCGTCGATGCTGTTGAGCCCTATTCAATAGAGGTTGTTTTTGATGTTAAGGCGATGGGGTACAATCCGAAGTCTTTTATCTTTTTTGATTATAGAGTTCACATTGATCACGCAGGCGATGATTATTTTTTATCCCCCATTCTTTTTAACCAGTGGCGCGATGACGTAGAGGATTTCCTATTAACTGATGGATACATTCGAAGGTATATAACTCCGGGTGATTGGCAGACAATTACTTTACGGATCGATCCACGGGAGATAGCCCCCGTAACCGTTAGCGGACAATTTAATTTGTCATTTCATTTTTACAGCAATCAGCCATACGATGCTGAAGAGTACGCGGGTCTTTCGGCAATACCAACCGATACTGGCAGTGTGCGCGCAATGGACTACAGCGCGCCGACACGGTACCCCATCCAGAATCATGCAAACCGGGCGCGTATGCATGATACATCTGGTGGACTAGATGTTATTCGGCAGTATACCCTTAGACAAGGGACGGATGCTAACGAAGCTCCCGACATAATTCGTCCCGATGATTACGCATCACAGGGAGTCCATTACGTTTGGGAGCTATCCGATAGCCTTCCCCCCGACAACCAATATGGGGGCGGCATTGACCATGCAGCGCCACACTTAAAGCCGTGGCTTCAGTCGATATCAGTTGATAACGTCCGTGTACGGTACTTGCCAAATGGCGTAGATCCCGAAAACAGCACAGAGGAGACTGTCATCATCGAGCCGAGAAACAAACTCGTGCTAAATCTTGACTTGATCCATAGCGACCTCCCAAGTGACGAAAACCTAAAGAACATTACTCACGGGTGGTACAGCACTCTGGACGGAACCGATCATGTTCCGACGACAAGATGGAAAGACAGGCAGGCTGTTGGCCCGGCCCCGTTCGGCAAGGAGATTTTAAAATGGATTAAAGAGTGGTATCAGGGTCATAACTCCGCCTCAAGGTGGAAGGAAGCCGGGATGATGGATTTCAACGGAGTACTTCCCTCGTTTGTGAATGTTTTCTACGAGGTTTTAACCGGGCGGATATTCATACCCATGTCGATGAGCATGCAATACCGCAGCCGCTTGATGAAGATCGAGATGATCGAAGTATTAGCCGGTCAACCACAGACAGACGAGGGCGACCCCGATCCTGACATAGAGCCGCCAGTGGATATCAGGGAACACACAAACGAGTTTACCGACGAATTTTCATGAGCAAACTCAGCAGGGCCTCTTTCGAGGTCAAATTTAACGACGCGGCTGCAGGCCTTTACAAAGCCGGGCAAGTGGATGCCATCGGCTCTGACGATCACCGCGCACTGGTCGCAGATATCCTTGATTCCGTCCTCTGGCCGGAAGACCTGCGGCAAATCGCTGCCATGACAGCGGCGACCCTGCCGGCATATACCTTCGATGGGGTTGACACGCTCACGGCAGACGTAGACGGTTCGTTGATTATAGACGATGTATATCCGCTGTATGGCGATACCGTCATTGTGAGTCTTGAGAGCGATCCGGAGTTGAACGGCATTTACCTGGTTTCAGATCAAGGCTCTGGGTTCGCCCCATTTATCCTGACCAAGTTCGCGGATTCACTTTTTGAAGAGGCCATGTACGTTGTGGCAGGTACTGCGAACGCGGGGACTATTCTTTATCAAAGAGGTGGCGCGACAGAAACACCATACCGCGAACAAGATACATTCGCGGTGCTTCCCCCTATTGCTGTCCTGGATGCATTCGATACCCCCGTCGATCTCATCACCGCTCCAGGGGCAGGCAAGGGTAACGTGCTGACTGATATAGTTGTGTACATGGACTTCGTCACAACGGAGTATCAAACCAATATTCAGTTTGCAATCCAGTACGCAGACGGCACACAGATCATCGTGGACACGGATTTCCTTTCAAAGACATCCGATTCAATACGCACCTACACGATTCCTATTTCAGACGCGGTAATAAATTCAGCGATTCAGTTTACCGTACTGGACGGCAATCCAACAGACGGGGACAGTAACATCAAGTTCATTTTAAAGTACAGAACAATTCAGCCATGATATTTTTTATGAAACAGATCAGTTTATTTTTTGCGTTCCTGTTTTTCTCAACCGTCGCGCTTGCTCAATTCAGGGTACCGTCTATTCCTGATAACGCCTCAACGCCAACAAGATACCGGCATGTGGCAACAGTCAACGGCACACAGATTTTGAGCGATACGCCGGGGGTAAACATAACGACAGCATGGGGTGATATTACAGGCACGGCACCGACAAACATTTGGTGGAATCTGAATGGAAATAGTACGGTTGTAAGCCCAGTTATAATTGGTGGGACCGTTCAATTTGGTAGCGGCGTTGGGGGAACGAAACTATCGGGGTTCGGCATTGATATAAGCCCATCCGCCGGAACGCCGATTTTAGTACAAAATAGAGACGGAGGTGTCCAATATATCCTTGAAGGGGCAAACAGCAACTACTACGTGGAGTCCGAGTCAGGATTTGTTTTTGAATCCGAAACGGGGCCTTCCATTTTCACAGATCAGACCGGCCAGAAAATATTAGAGATTTATAGCGATGGTGCCAATGGTATCGGATTCAAAATCGATGAGAACGGTAAATACAATACCAGGGTCACGACGGGTCATAATGTATCCTATGAGGCATTGGGTCCGGATGCAAATCATGGTTTTGAATGGCTCACCAAAGGCTCCGGCGTTTACTCCTTCCGGGGCAACTCAACACAAGCGGCTCGGGCTACTTTTGGAGAAGACACTGACAATGGTTCTAACTTCGTCACGATTAAAGGACCAGAGAGTCAAGCCTCAGATGTAGTGCTCACTGCGGGGACAACGACGGGAACTATTGCCATTGTTTCAGACGTAGACGCTGCCCTTGCCTTAAAGGCCCCGTTAGCATCACCGGCATTGACCGGAACACCAACAGCCCCAACGGCAACGGCAGGAACAAACACAACACAGATAGCCACTACGGCCTACGTTGATAATCTGGCCATCACTTTGCCGGTTACAGTTCCCAACGGCGGACTTGGAGTGAGTTCACTAACCGCATATTCTTTACTGGCCGGGGGGACAACTTCAACAGGAAACATCCAGCAGATTTCAGGGGTGGGAACATCGGGCCAATCTATTGTCTCCAATGGGGCCGGTGCGCTACCAACATGGCAGGATTATTATTGGAAGATATTGGGAACGACAACCCTTTCAGGTGTCTCCACACAAACATCGAATGCCGCCTCTCAACATATTTTCAATGGAACGTGGACAGCAACAGCGAACAACGATGCACACATAAAAATCAGCCCGTCTCTCACCACGCGAAACACAGCTAGCGACAATCTATATGGATTGACACTTAACCCGACATTGAACGTTCATGCAGGAGGCCCGGCGACGACTACCCTGGCCGGGTTATTTCTAAACCCCACATTTTCAGGAACGCCGTTGTTTAACGTCATGGGGTTAAAGTCCGAAACGACCGTCGTGGGAACCTACCAGCATTCTTTTAGGAACCTCAGTTCAAACGCGGCGGCGGGAACATCTATTGTATTTGGAAATGATGCGGCGGCGATAATTGGAATCATGAACGTCGGATCGTCGGCCAACACCAACTTCGGGACAGCAGGATCTCTTAACCTGTTTTCGGTGGGCGCCACAGCAAACCTTGTTCTGGGATCGGGAACAGCGCCTAGGATAACGCTGTCGCCAGTGGGGAACCTGGTAACAACGCAAGCCGCGCAGTCGACCAGTCATACATTTACAACCCATACGCAATCCGCGCATACTGGTGGCGTGCCGTCCGGCGTCCTTTGGACAGGTGGAGCGCATACAGCTATGACGGCGGGGGGGTCGCTCGTTGAGTTAAACTACAACCTGAACAGGACCATTCAATGGGCATCGAATACCGGGGTAGCCATTTACAAAGGCGTTTTGTTCCAGGCTCCGACTCTGGCGTTTGCATCGGCGACAGGAACGGTTACAAATGCATCAACGGTTCATATCAACGGCGCTCCGGCAGTAGGAACGAACGCGGCGATAACAAATGCATACGCCCTCTATGTAGAAGCCGGGATGACACGATTGGGCGGGGGCGCTCAGATTAACGGAACGATAACAGTGCCTTCTCTTGCGGGAAGCGGAACTGACACACGACCTGTTGTTTTAGACGCTTTGGGCGTGATGTCATCGCCGGATGATGGGGTTAGAACGACAGTAAGAACTATTGCAACAGGCCAAGTCTTGACCTCAAACGGCTCCCCGGTTGTTTGCGTCGCTGCGCCAGGCGCGGGGAAAGTAATTGACGTGATCTCGGTTGGTTACTACTTTGATTATAATTCAATAGCCTACGCGACCAACACCACGGCGTTTGTCGGCTTCAGCGCCCATCCGCTACACACCACAGCCATTCCGCTTAACACCACATCCGACAGGTACGGCAAAATCGTGCTTGACATCGGGGGAGACGATGCGGTAGCAACCCACGCCAATCAAGATTTGTATTTTACAACCTCTGCCGGTAATCCAACGGCGGGTAATTCCCCGATCAAGATTTATGTGACCTACAGGATCATAACGCTTTAAGATATGCGAATTGTCGTTCTATTTTTATTCCTGTCCAACATCTGCTTTGCGCAAGGGCTCCTGCGGCGCACGAAGGCCGACTATCCAAGGTCGCTGAATTTTACCAGCGTTGCCGCAACGACAAGAACCGTAAACTGGACCGCTACCAACGGGGCGACCAACTACATTTTGGAACGGGCTACCGCTTCGGACTATTCGGGGTCGACGCAAATCTACTCAGGGTCCAATACCACCTTTAACGATTCCGGCCTTATCTCCGGAACGCTTTACTATTACCGTGTCAAAGCTCAGAAGACCGGACTATCCGATTCCGACTGGATGAATACATTCATTTACCCATTTACCGCCGCGTATTACTATGGCACTTCACTCGTCCTTGGAACGGGCGCGTCCCCCTCATCAAACCGGTGGACCACTCTTTTAAGTACGCGATTCGGAGTGACGGAAAATAACTTCGGCGTGGGCGGTCAATCGATCACTCAGGTGGCGGCCAGTCATTTTACTTATTCAAGTCTTGCAACAAAGCCAGGAGGCAACCCCATTCTTTTTCTGGAATGGAGTGCTAACGATTATTTCTATGCTACGCAATCTTACGGAAGCTACGCTGCCGGTTCCGCTCAATACGTCACGGACTTCGCTGGACTCATCGCCTACGCGCAAGCTTCGAGGGGATGGGCTAAAGCTGACATCGTTGTGATTGTCGGCTGGGACTTTAAGGGAAACGCAACGGGGGGCACAAAACAGCAACTGAACATTTACGCCAATGCCATGTCTACGTATTGCTATACCAACGGCATCAAGTACGTCAGGAACTTGCCGGACTATACGATGGATGCTGACGGCTTAGGTATTCATCCAGACAATGCGGGGCATTTGGCTATAACTGATTACCTCGAACAACAATTGGAATTGATTAACTTTTACGCACCATGAAGAACATACTTTTGATACTTTTCTTTCTCGCTTCAATCACGATTTTAGCCCAGCCCGTCACCCTTGAAAAAGGGTCCACGCTGGAAATTAAACAATCCGACTCCGGGCAGATCACCTACACGGTCATTCAGGCGCCGGTGGTTAAAACCCCAATTGGCCCGGTGTTCACGGACGCTAAACCGTTGTTCGCTAAAGATGTCAAAATACCAGGCTACATCTTCCCGGTGGATCTCGGCGGCAAGCAGGACATTACCTTAAACGAAGCATGGCCGACCGGGATCGCGCTGAACGGCCTTACAGGAGCCGTCCGGATCACAAACGAAGGCACGGTCATCGTCGGCAGCTCGACGCCGGCATATACCTTCTCCACCACGCACGGGATTCAATCGCTGGGGGCTACCAACGACGTCACCATTGCAGGCAAGTCATTCGCCGAACCAATCATTATCAAAGCGGGTGCGAATCAGTCCGGGATAGGCTGGAACGCGACGGGTACAGGATCAAGGCTGAACGTTTCAAACGTCATCTTCGACAACGTAGGTTACGCCGACATTCTGGCCAGCTCGGGAAGCGGAAAGGAATACGGGGAGATAAACCTTTCGTTCCTACGTTCGAAAGGCAGCAAGACAAAGACAGGTGAATTTATCTACATCGGCAATAACGTCACCAGCATCCCGACAAGGAAAGCAACCATTCAGCATGTGGCCGCAATGGACATTGCCCGGGAGTTCGTACAGGTCAAATGGGCGGACAACTTCTCGATATCCAACTTCACAGGGGTTAACATCGGGTTTGCAAACGGGGCGGGACAGAATCACGCAATCCAGATCGAAGCATCGACCGGAACAGTTAAAGACTTTGTTATCCAAAACGTCCCGCGCGGGATGAACATCTTTTCACACGGGGACTCGATCCGTAACGGGGCAATAGCTTTTACCATTGACGGCGGATATGTCGGTGATGCGAAGGAAGCATTTCCAAACGATCCGCATTTGAACGGCAAGCCCATCGTGATCGATGGAATTGACTTCATGAAATTGAATCCGGGGAATGCCAAATACATTCTCGCGGTGCGTGAAAGTACGGCAGATGTTTACGTCATCAACTGCAAATTTCCTCCCGGTACCGAGTCGGTGTTCCTGGATCAAAGGATCAAAGGATATACAAATAAACTGATCGGCGGGCTGAACGACCACGGCAATAGTGTTTCAACTACACCAGTTCCCACATTCATTTCAACAGACGTGAACTCGGTAGACTTTTTGAAACTCAGTGAACCGTATCACATAAAGAAAGGCAGAGGAAGTTTAACGCCAAAACCATGAGCAAAGAGGAAATTCAAAGCACGCTGCACTGGGTATATCGGGGAGGCATTACGATCATTCTGATCATCATCGGAACGATCCTCCATGACACTTATGCGGCATTCGGACAGGCTCGGGACTCAATGATCCGTATGGAGGTTCAGTTCAACGACTTCAAAGAGAACACGGAAAAGCGCATGGCAGACATGGAATACCGGCTCAGTGCAATGGAAAACGACTTACGAAAACTTAGATAACGATGAAATTCTTTCACGCCTACTTTCAGCATCTGGCCGAAAACCCTGAACGGGCCGACAGCCTTTTGCTCACAAGCATTTGCACGGTAGTGCTATGGATCCTTATGTTTCGAATGAAACAGAGAATGATCAAAGGCATGGAGGGGCTTAACCTTTTATGGGAAGGCGGGGAACAGGTAACGTTTTACTCGCTGATCGCTTTTATCCCCATCCTGTTTCGCACCGCCTACTTTCCAGATGCGTCCGCCACGCAAATGATCGCCTTGTACATCGTGACGGGATTGATCGCATACCAGGTCTTCGGTCGGTACATCTTCGATTGGGCACTGGCTTTCAAAGGCGGGCTGTCTTCGGTGCCTGAACAACAGCAGAAGAAGGAGCCGACGACTGTAAACATCAACACCAAAGTAGAGACGCAATAATAGGTAGTTCCCGCCTGACAACAAATGGCAAAATTTAACGTTCGTGGTCCGGATTTTCTAACCCCCATTTTGCAAGGAGGGCAGAAACGGTTTCGTTCGCCCGCTCAACCTCCGCTTCGAATATTTCCCCGGATTTATTCCATGCTTTTTCGGGGTCAACCGTATCTAATCCTGCTCGCTGTTCTACTTCAATTTGTCGTGTTATTACTTCTCTTAACAGATATGAATTAGCTATCGTTAATTGAAGCGTTGTTCTTAACATTTCTGTCAAATCAATAGTAACCTTTTGATTTTTGAAAGAATCCTCAAGGTTCTTCAGTATTTCATTCGTATCCATAGATTCTAATCTAAACAAAAAGGGCGTATTTGTGCGCCCCTCTTTCAAACTGAGACAACTACCCAACCATGAGAACCATCTACATTTTACTGCCGATAACGTTAGCTATCATCGCCCTACTCACGTCCTGCTCATCGGTAAGGCACCTCGACAAAAGCAAGACGGATACCAGCGAGAAAACGGAGATCGACGTCACTGAGAAAACGAAGGACGTTTCAAAGACCGATACGCAGATCAAGCGCACAACGACTATTGAGGGGGATACCATTGTAGTGATTGACGGTGAAGCGCACATGGGCACGGCTCAAGACTCTGAACTTGACATGGGCGGTATCATTATCAGGGAGGGGGATGGCGGTGAGATCGCGATACGAAGGGATAAAGGGGTGATAACCTGGGAGTCAAAGAAACCTGAGAAGCGCATCCCGGTCAAGATCAAGAAAACCATCGTGGAGGAAGTCGATAAAAAAGAACTGACCATCCACAAATCCGATTCGTCCGGCAAGTTCAAAGAGGAAAAGAAAGCGGAAACCAAGATCGTCGAAAAGGACGTAAAGCGGAACAGCTACGGGTGGGTGATTGCGCTCGTGATCCTGCTGGTTGTCGCCGTGGTGATCTACAGAAACAGGAAGGTGGTCAGGAAGGTTTTGAGGGTTTAAAGGCGGTTCATTTGGAGAGGATTTGTACGCGTTGTACCATGATCGTATCGAGGTGGTGAATCTGCCGTTAGGTTACCAGTACTGTTTTTCATATTCCCGAAACATTTCCGAGGGCTTCACCCCGACCGCCTGGCATATCTTGATCAGCGAGGTTACCGTAGGCTGCCTTTCGCCGCGTTCCAAAAGAGATATATACGTGCTGTTCAGCTTGCACTTTGCCGCGAGCTGACGCTGGGATAAGCCAGCGCCGGCGCGTGCCTCTTTGATCATGAGTCCGAATGCTACGGGGATTTTCATTGTTGTTCTGTGGTACGCAGGTTGTCAATTTCCATTTGTTCGCGTAGGCACCCGGCACTGTGCATAAGCTTAGACGCTTGGTCACTATTAAGATCGACGTCAATAAAGTTGCGAAGGGTATGTAGCCGCATTGATGCCAGTTCGGTTGTTGTGAACACAGTCATTGTACTTATCTTATACACAGCGGCAAACGAGATAGCGGCTAACCCACCGCAATTGTATTTGAGATCGCTTTGATGTGTTTTGCGCGTTTCATCTTTAAAAAGAAAGTTTATCTCCGCATCACTGTCAATACACTGTTCTTGGGAAGTGGATAATGTGAGGTGAATTACGTGTTCATTCTTGCTTAACATCCATAAAATATTAATCCCCTCCCCTTCATTGTTTTTAACTTTGAGGCCGGTTAATGGCGCCGTGTACGTCGTCTCGCCTTTTATCTTGTCGTAGTGTTTCCCTACAAGCGCGACGCATTTTTTAGAAAGCACTCTTTCGGCACCCTGGCCGTAAAGGGCTGTCGGTACAGCGATTAACCACATCATCACTGCTGTTTTCACTCGCTACGATGCTTTCCTGCCGAGCTTACCCCGCTTATATCGGGCTATCAACGTAACGGCTGCCCCAACCAGTCCATTGATGTATAGGGAGGCAACGTTTGCATCAGGGAACATTCTCTTTACATATAGAATAGCAAATGCGAACATAGCCATTGCGAAATACATCGGCATTTCAGTAGTTCCAAAAAACATCCTGGTCAACCGATTTTCCTTATGGTAAATCGGAATGTAGAGACTAAGCGCAAATAGAAAATAGTATATGTACAACGCCGTTGACACTGGTAGCCACCAAATCGGATTACCAATCGATAGTGCAAGTACCAACACAATCACAATTAGTGATTTTTGCAGGTGTGAAATTCGGTTCATTTTGCAGTAGATTATTTTGTTGAATTTAATAAAACTTACTCCGGCTACCAAGCGCAACTAAGCATCCAAGAGGCATACACAACCAAAACCAGCTCAGGTGCCGCCATACCAGCCAATGCACACATAATTTCATTGAGAATGCCTCCACACATATTCGCATATTCCTGTGCAACGCAGTCCCACCAGGTCCTTTGGGTTTGTAAAGGATTGCTGCTACCCTGTAAGCCGTTTTGGTTGTACACCTGGTAATCAAAACTCGGTTGGTTCGCTGCTGGAGTTCGCGGGGTTAAAAATATATCGTGATCTTGCATTCCATTTGAAAGAGTCACAGTCGAAAAAAATTGAAGGGTTGCTACCTCCAATATTTCAACTACCCTACCGGGGGCCGTTGCTTCAACGTAAATGCCCCCGCCACCACCGCCTTCTGGCTCTTCCGGATTTTGGGGAATGGGATCCCCCTCACCTGCAGTTCGCGAAATTTTTTGATTCAGTTTCTTTTCCGCTTTGTTAGCAGCATACCGCGCACGAATTTTTTTGGTTTTCTTTTGATACTCTTTATGATCCGGATTGTAAATTTTTAAGCTGGTAAATCCCATTTGTTTTAATTGAGAATCACTAAAACCGGGCGCTTCGAACTGATTTACATTCACTTCATTGGTGGTACAAGAAACACCGAAAAGGAATAGTAACAAGAACAGAGACACAAATACCTTTTTCATGATGATTGAAAGAGTTTAAGGGTGAACAAAAGCTGAATCGTTTCCACCTTGAAAACGATAATTTGTCAATCCCACAAAAGGGATTGATCTGTTCTCTCTCTACAAAAGGCTAAGTGAATTTATCATTTCTGAACGTGGGTTAGGATAGCGCCATGTCTTTTTATTTGCTAATTGTCAGGAAAACCTTACACATCTCCGCTATTTTATCGTATAAACACGATATTTTTTCTGGCTAGAAATCAGAAGGTTACAGTTAAAGCTTTACCCGAGCAATTCCATGGAGATCTCTAATTGCCTAACATTGTACTGCGCTATGGGCCACACTGTGTTAACGATAGGTGTATGCGCGAAATACCACTTTACCCTCCCGTATCGGAGGTGAGATTAGAATTGAGTTACCGGGATAGCCTTGGGGTAACGATAAAGAGTTTCAACAACGTTAATGAGCTTGCAGAGTTTCTAAAGTCCAATCCACCATTGGCTAAGGAACTGTCATACGTTCCAAAGAAGTCAAAACCACCGAGTCCTGATCCCAATGAAAAGGTCAAAGAGACAATGAAGCTATTTATGCGGGCTAATATTTTAAGCGCCCTCTATGCCGACGCCGGCGTAATAATGTGTGCTCAAAAACTTTTGATTGAGAAAATCAAAACGGGTTGGGTGTTGACTGTAAAAGGCAAGGAGTATATTGAAAAGTTACGGTCGGAACAGTGACCGGTGCGTTTGTAATACATTCGTCCGGCGTCCATTTTGACTACCTTACAATATGTCCCGGAAACAAAGTAGCCTTGCCCCGATCATGCCGATTAGCATCGAACCAATGCTCTGCACTTTGGTTAGAACGCCTTTTGATGATCCACATTTTTTATTTGAGGTGAAATGGGATGGATACAGGCTAATGGCATATAAATCAAATGGCGCGGTGACTTTAAAATCACGGGGTGGGCATGACTACACCAAGAAATATCCACCGATTGTCAAGGCATTAGCTGCCATCGATGCAGATTTCATTTTCGATGGTGAAGCAGTGGTCTTAAACAAAGAAGGTAAACCAGACTTCGATGCACTTCAAAACTTTAACGGTCAGCGTTCTGGAGTTGTCTATTTTGTTTTTGATATTCTTTGGCTAAATGAAAAGAGTCTCCTGAATCTGCCATTGGCGGAACGGAAGACATTGTTGTCAACTGTTGTAAAAAGTGATAAAATTATCAAATACAGTGAGCACTTCGATAGTGGCATTCATCTATTCAGTGAGGTCACAAAACATGGCCTAGAAGGGATTATAGCAAAGAGGCGTGATAGTCAATATGTGCCGGGAAGGCGTGGAAGGGATTGGGTAAAAATCCCGACTGAAATACGGCAAGAATTTGTGATTGGCGGCTGGGTCGATTCCGAAAAAAGGAACACGTTTCGAACTTTGCTTTTTGGAACTTATGAAAGTGGTAGGCTGAAATGGAAAGGCCACGCCGGAGGTGGCTTTAAAGAAAAACAAATGGCTGAAATTCTGAAACGGCTACAGGCAATTGAAGTGCCCACCAATCCGTTTGATACCGACGTAGATTATAGCGAAGGTAAGCCCCATTGGGTACAACCGATACTGGTTGCAAATATCAAATATGCAGCGACAACGAGTTCGGGTAAAATTCGCAAGCCTGCAATTTTTCTCGGTTTTCGTGAAGATAAGAATGCTGAGCAGGTAACGACAGAACGCCCAATTCCAATATCTCAAGTCACCACGCTTCGAAATGCGCCTCATTCAGATTCTACCACACTAAAACGAAACCTTCCTACAACAGACGATAGCAATTGGCCTGCTGTGGAATCGGTACCAACAAATAGCAAAGACGTATTTCGTATTGACGAGTGTGATCTTACTCTAACCAATGTCGAAAAGAAGCTATGGAAAGGAGTGTTAAAAGCTGATTTGATCGAATACTATAACCGCATTTCAAGGTATATAATGCCGCATATTCAACAACGCCCTTTGTCCCTCCACATAAAATTGAAGGGACCAAATGCGCCAGGGCTATATATAAAGGATATGGAAGGTCGACAACCAGACTTCGCGGATGTATTCCAGACCGAGCGCAAGCATAGAAAACCGGGTAAGCGCGACAGAATTGACTACTTGGTTTGCAACAACACCCCTACCCTATTGTATACTATTAACCTTGGATGTATCGATGTCAATCCGTGGACCTCTACCATTCTCGATCCAACACATCCCAACTTCATTGTTATAGACCTCGATCCAAGTGATGAGGATTTCAACAAGGCGATTGAAGCCGCACAAGCGGTCAAGCATTTTCTTGACGAGCATAGTTTGGTCGGGCTGGCAAAGACGAGCGGAAAGACCGGCATTCATATTGTTGTTCCTTGTGCCGGTGTCACGTTTCCACAAGCCAGAACGCTTGCTGATTTCATTTGCGAGGAGGTGCATCGTCTGGTGCCCAGTATTACAACTACAAGTACAACTGTTGCCGACCGGGGTACAAAATTATATCTGGACCCAAGTCAGAATGATTATACTGATACTGTTGCGTCCCCCTATTCTGTGCGGCCGTTTAAGCTCCCGTTAGTATCAGCGCCAGTCGATTGGCGTGAGGTGAACGCTACACTCGATCCAGGTGATTTTAATATCAGGTCAATGATTTCCAGGGTTGATAAAAGGGGCGATCTATTCAATGGGGCGAAGGATCCACGCATAGCCAAAAAAAATACAATAATCCTGAAGATGTTTCTATGATCGGAAAGAGCCGAGACTAAAAAAGGGACTGTTGCCCCTGTTCCGGCTTGCTTTTGTCTACCTGGCCAGGCTTCGTTTCAGGTTTGGATTTACTCCCTCCCCCACCGTCCATTTCCTCTTTCGAATATTCAACAGGCTTCTCAATGTCTGGAGTATTCTTTTCGTCACTGGTAATCTTGTTCCCGCTTATTTGTTTCCCAATTGAGTAATACGTTAGAAAGTCATCAGGCATCGATTTGCATAACGCCAATACATCATCCTCCGTCAACGTGTCGTTTAACCAATCGCCTTCATACTTCTTTGGTATAATTACCGGCTGTCTCAACTTGGAATTGTGGATGTAGGACATCGCGGGATTGCTTCCAGTTGTCAATACAGTATAGGTCAATTGTTCTTGTGATAGGTCTGGATTGAACCAATGGGTGTAGATTCCACCGATACTGAATATTTCCTGATCCTTTGCCCTGATGATGAAGGGCGTTTTGTTCTTTGCTTTTGTGGGATTATCCCAATGCCACTCGAAAAATCCTGTTGCAGGTATCAGACATCTTAACCCGGCTTTAGCTGAATCAGCGAATGCTGATGTTGTGTACATTGCTTCACTTCTGCAATTCAATGTCTTTAACCGGATGTCCTTAGCGCTCTGAACTGTTTTAACAGATTTTGGTATTAATCCCCATATGACAGGTAACAGTTCTTTCTTTCGTTCAATGGTCAGTACTGGAGATGCCTGGAAATCATAACCGTTCTCATAGTACCTGGGCAGGTAATCCGGAAAACGATTGACTGAATCGTAAAACTTTTCAAGTTCCCCAGCCGTCGCTTTGCTTTGCTTGTGGTAACACATTTATACTTACGTGATGATTATTTATAATAAAGACCACTACGAAAATTCAGGATGTTGCTTAAGAATGCTGCTAATACCACTGTTCCAAACATCCCCAACCAACCTTCCAGCCTGATGAGCAGAAATGCTAAGAATATACCGACGATGTAAAATTCCACGCAAATCGATACGCCTGAATCACCGCGCGGGGCCGTCTCGCGCCTGACAAGGGCTCCTTTGATGAGGTTGCGAAATAGTAATTTTAATGCTTGCGTATATACGCGAAAGATGGTCGCCCTTCGGAATTGACTAAGGCTCGCTCCACAACAAATTTAATCCGTTGGCGCAAAGCAAATCCTCCCCAAGCCATTTTAAAAACGGGTTTGATGAACAAGTTGAATGTTACCCAATGTTGACCAAAAACGTACTCAGCCGAAACACCGTAAAATTTCTCAACGATTCGTCTAACGTCGTTACTAGAGTTTAACGCACCCGCGTATTGGGCCTCAAATTCTTTGTTACGCAATATGTTTGGGGACCTGAATCCGACTGCGACAATATGAAAAAGTGTTACGTAGTAGGCATCACTAATGGTTCTGGAAAACATCTTGTCAAAGTACTCGAAAGCAAACGAATTTGAATCAATCTTTTTGTCGATTGCCAAGCCCCTCAGTTCATCGCGTAAGGCGAAAACTCGATACCTGTAACTTGCAAGGACATAGCGTTGATGCATTTTTCTGCAGATAACAATTCCTATGAATAGGAATGCAAATACTCCAAGACCGAACATAATTTTGTTAATTCAGTTTGTCTTAATCACTCACTAGAATTTAGCTCCTTATTAAGCATTTTTGCCTGCAGCTGACTTTTCTCCTTGCCAACCCTCTCATTTTCGGTTCTACTCAATTTAAGCATTGTTTTGAAATAAATCCACCCAATAAAAGACAGCCCTAAAATACCCGCGATAATGATGACGCAATAAGTGTGCTTATCACTATCGAGTAGGAACCACGTATCAATAAAACGTTCCTTTTGAATATCCGACGCAAAAGCCCACAGAAAAATAGCACCGAACAGCACCAAAAAGTTCATAATACCGATTTCCTTGAGGATAGTGGCCAAAAGCTTCAGAAAGGCATCAGTGCCTGGATTGCCGGGGGGCTGAGGATTCTCATTGCTCATAAGTTTTGTTCAGGGTGTGAGGGAGCCGGGGGCCACGTTCAAATGTGGGGAAAATCCTTCGGTTGACAAATACCGTGTTTTCTGGAAAAATGAAAAAGAGCCGTTTTAGGCCCCTTCTCTGCTGTCAGGTCTTCGTATTTCAACCTCCTTGCGAATGTGTTAGAACCGGTTCTAAGCCGTCCTGAATCGCTTTAGGTTGCCGTGTGCCGGCACGGCAAATCCCCCGCCTTCGGAGTCACGACTCTTGACTTTGCGAGGCGAGTGTCAAGTAGTCACATTAAAAGTAGTACGTACTTGGGAATAATGGACATCCGCCACCACAAAGTGCCCTTTGTCAAATTCAATGAGTGTTTTGCCTTCCATACCGTTCGCCGGATGCTGGTAAAACCTTACTACGTTGTTTAAAACGATCGATTGATCTGTAACAGTTCCATCGGCGAGCTGAATAGGTAATTCTCTAATTATTAACATAATGGCTTGCATTTAAGGGCGTTGAAGCCTGAAGTACCGCAAAATTGGCGAAGAGGTCAATATCGTGTTTTCTCGATATTGGGTTAACGGCGTTCGAGACTACAGCAAATGCTTTTATCGATTCAGCAGATCACATGGATCTACCCCGAGGGTCTTAGCCATTTTATAAAGAGTCTCTAACGAGGGCTGCCTGGTGTTTTGCACGTAGGCGTTGATCTGCGAGTAAGCGATTTTGCTTTCCTTCTGCAGCCGGTACTGCGAAACTCCCCTTTCCCTAAGCACCTCGCCTATTCTATTAAAAGCCTTCTTTTTGATTGTTTTGGCCATACTGGTCATTATGTAGCAAATCTACTAGTTACTTAGCAAAATTAAAATATATAGCACTATTGCTATATATAGGGAGTTAGCTATATATTGGTATAACAAATAAGTAACCGACAATCGGTAACTGCTTTTAATCTCAAAAATATTTAACACAAAAAACCATGGAATCAATATTTGAAAAGACAGAAAAAACGGTCGTGTCCCTATTACGCGGCATGCTAAAATCAATGGATGAAGATCTTAAAGACTCATGGTCGGCATTTCGTGACCTGTTGATCTCACATGAAGAGTTCGACGCAATTCGGAATGAGCAGGTGTTTAAAGATGCCCTAGTGCTGCTGTGCGAGTGCGTTGATAATATCGAAAGAGGTGTGGCGGAAACGTACACTTTTGACAAATACCTGACTAACGCCTTCTGCCACACCGAACAAATCAAAATAACAGACCGGCTGATTGAATACATTAACAAAATTAACGACAAGGACCTAGCCCTTGATGGCGACTATCCGGAAGAAATGCACATGCTCGGGGGTATGCTACGATTGATCCGAACCCTCCAAGGATGCCTTGTAAGGACAGATAAATTCAATGAGCATTAAAACAAACACATTTATGCATTTAACAGGCACACCTAAATTAACTTATGAACTGAGTGGGGAGGATCTCCAGCGAGTCATAGTCGAGATCGGTAACCAAATAGGCGAGCAGGTACAACGCGCGCTTAAGCTTCAATCGGAAAAGCCGATGACCACAGCGGATGCTCTCAAATTCTTGCAGATACATCCAACCACGTTGTACCGGAGAATCAAAAAGGGCGGCCTTCCATGTCATCGGGATGGAGACACGTACTATTTCTACGCGAGTGAATTAAACGACTACATCAAGGGCAAGCAGGTAATGTTGAAGAGCTAAATCGTGATCGTCTTGTTACAATGTTCGGTACAATGCAAATGAAAAAGGCCCCGAAGTTCGGGGCCTTTATACGTTTTCAGAGGTCTTGAGCGGATTCGAACCGCTGTAGGAGAAAAAAAATTAAGCAGAGCCAAACTCTGCAAAAGCTCCGTAAATAACGAAGGACTACCGATTCTCGATAGTCCTTCTTTCTCGAGGTCTTGAGCGGATTCGAACCGCTGTAGGAGAAAAAAAATTAAGCAGAGCAAAGCTTTGCAAAAGCTCCGTAAACAAAGAAGGACTACCGAATATCGATAGTCCTTCCTTCCTTCAGAGGTCTTGAGCGGATTCGAACCGCTGTAGGAGAAAAAAAATTAAGCAGAGCAAAGCTCTGCAAAAGCTCCGTAAATAAAGAAGGACTACCGAATATCGATAGTCCTTCCTTCCTTAGAGGTCTTGAGCGGATTCGAACCGCTGTAGGAGCTTTTGCAGAGCTCAGCCTAGCCACTCGGCCACAAGACCCTTTAAGTGAAAAGTTAATAGTTAAAAGCTAAAAGTTACCTCTTAACCTAAACTATTCACTTTTCACTATTAGTTTTTAAACTATTGTTCACTCTTTGGGTTTCCTCCGCTCATCTTCTCCTTCAAAGCCGCAAGCGCATCCAGATCTCCCAATGTCGACTTCTCAGACTCATTGTTGATCTTCTCAATCGTCTTGCCCTTCGACGGAGCAGGCTTCTTAGCCGCCGGCTTCGCTACCACCTTGTCTTCTTCTTCGTTCGACCACGTTGCCTTGTGACTCAGCACAATGCGACGATCGTCTTTAGAGAATTCAAGAACCTTGAAGTCGAGGCTCTCACCTACTTCTGCTTTGCCGCCGTCGGCTTTCGCTACGTTTTTCACAGAGCAGAAACCTTCGAGGCCGTAAGGCAACTCGAGGATCGCACCCTTGTCGTTCTTGTTCACGACAGTACACTTGTGAACAGAGCCAACGGTGAAGATCGTTTCGAAAGTATCCCATGGATTCTCTTCCATGTGCTTGTGACTCAGCGCCAGCCTGCGGTTGGTCGCGTCGAGCTCGAGCACTTTCACTTCCATCTTCTCTCCTACCTTGATGAACTCGGAAGGATGTTTGATCTTCCTTGTCCAGCTGAGATCCGATACGTGCACGAGGCCGTCGATACCTTCCTCGAGTTCGAGGAACAGACCGAAGTTGGTCAGGTTGCGAACGATACCCGTGTGGGTAGTGCCGATCGCGTACTTGGTGAGGACGTCCTGGCGTGTCCAGGGATCGGTAGTGAGTTGCTTGATACCGAGTGACATCTTGCGCTCGTCGCGGTCGATTGTCAACACAACCGCTTCGATCTCGTCGTTAACCTTGATGAAATCCTGAGGATTACGCAAGTGTTGCGACCAGCTCATTTCGCTGACGTGGATCAAACCTTCCACGCCGGGCTGCAGTTCGAGGAACGCGCCGTAGTCGGCAACGTTCACGATGCGGCCTTTTACTTTCGAGCCTATCTGGATCTCGACAGGGAGTGAATCCCAAGGATGAGGCGTGAGTTGCTTCATACCGAGAGATATTCTCTTCTTGTCGTTGTCGAAGTCGAGCACAACCACTTTCACAGTCTGGTCGAGTTTGAGTACTTCTTCGGGGTGGTTGATACGTCCCCATGAGATATCGGTGATGTGGAGCAAACCATCTACACCGCCCAGGTCGATGAACACACCGAAGTTGGTCATGTTCTTGATAACACCTTCCAACACCTGGCCTTTGTCGAGGTTGGTGAGGATAGCTGCCTTTTGTTGTTCGAGATCTTTCTCGATGAGGACCTTGTGCGATACAACTACGTTGTCGTTGGTGTAGTTGATCTTCACCACCTTCACTTCGATAGCTTTGTTTACATAAATATCGAAGTCGCGGATCGGCTTCACGTCGATCTGTGAACCAGGCAAGAAAGCCTCGATGCCGAACACGTCGACAATAAGACCACCTTTCGTCCTGCGTTTCACGAAACCTTCGATCACCTCGTCCTTATCCAAAGCTGTTTGTACACGTTCCCATCCTTTCACGAGTTTCGCTTTGCGGCGCGACAGGATCAACTGACCCATTGCGTTCTCGCGTTCTTCGATGAAGAGGTCGACGACTTCGCCGATCTTCAGGTTGGGCATGTCCTTGAACTCGGCCAGTGGCACGAGTCCGTCTGATTTAAATCCAATGTTCAGGATCACATCGCGATCGTTGATACCTACGACGATACCTTGAACAACTTCACTTTCGTTGACAGTTGTAACGGTGCCTGAGTAGAGATTCAGCATCGACTCTCTTTCCGTCTTCGAGTAACCTTCGCCGAAGCCTTTCTTATCGAATGCTTCCCAGTCAAAGTTCTCGAGATCCACGGGGGCGGCTGCCGACTTGCGGGCCGATACGTCGCGGATCATTCTGCTGATGCCTTCTTCGTCTTCCGCCCTCTTTTTGGCGCGAAGTTCGGAGAGTTCGTCTTTTTCGAGGGGAACTTCCGGTTTGCTTGTAGGCGTGTCTTTCGATTTGGCCTTGTTAGGATCGTTCCTAACCGGGGGTTTTGATGATGTTCTGGAGGGAGGGTTGTTCCGTCCACCTTGTTGTTTCGCCATGATAATAATTGCCCTTGGCTACATGCGACAGTCGGGCGGGCTGCCACAAATTTGTTTTAAATGCCTGTTTTCCTTAAAAAAACAAGCCCCGTCAATCGACGGGGCTGCAAATTTAATGAAATTATGAGGTTTTTATGCTATTCAGGCCTATTTGTTCGTGGTAGCCGCCACATCCTCGGGCTTCAAAGTACCCACCGCATACTCGAGCAGGATCTTCTGGAAGACTAACGTATACTCCGCTGAAGCTTTGTCTGTTTGGGCCTGTACCAACACGCGGTTAGCATTCGTAAACTCAACGAAGTTTGTTACGCCGAGGGCATACCTCTCCGTCTCAAATTGATATGCAAGATCCGCTGCCTCCAACTGCCTTGTGGTTACGGCAAATGCCTTCTTTGCTCCTTCAAAGTTACGCACCGTTCTAATAACATCGTTCTTGATCTGGAACTCGAGGTTTCTGGTAGTTATCTTCTGATTTTCGTAGTTGATCCGTGTTTGAGTAACAAACTGACGTTGCTGAAACCCGTTAAGGATTGGAATGTTGATGCCTACACCGATTGATTTTTGCACGTTATCTTCCAAAAACTGTGTTCTGAACGGACGTGGATAATCGTCGGATGCGGGGTCTACACCATGTGTAAAGTTCCACGCAGTACTGAGGCTGGCGCTGGCACCAATAGAGGGGAAGTATCCCCCACGCGCCGCTTTCGTTGCAAATCGAAGCGCTTCTTCCGAACGCACGGACCTGAGGTAATCTCCACGAAATCCTTTTGCACGATCTGCAAGCTCTTCGATGTTTAAAGTCTCACTGCTCATGGCGTTCACATCCCAGTTGGGTGCCTCCACGGTAAACTCTTCAAAAGGATCCAGCAGAAGAGTTTGCTGAAGAAGAGTCTTGTCATTGTTGAGTGTGATCTCCGCCTGCACCATTCGCAGCTCTGCAGCTTTCGTCAACGCATCCTGGTTGTATTCATCAACGGGGGAGCGCGAACCAAGACTCACCATCTCCTTTACCTGTTCAAGTTGTTTGTCCAGAGCGGCAAAGTTCTTCTGAGCTATTATAAGAAGCTCCACGTCGCGCATTACCGTCAGGTACTGTGTCGCCACTGTGTTGATCGCGTCCTGCGCGGTGCGATTGACAAAATACGATTGAGCTTCGAGGGCTTTTGTAAACTGACGTATTGTATTGAGTTGTGAGAAGCCTGAAAATAGAGTAAGGTTAGCAGTAGCTGAAGCACTTGCACCGTCAAATGTACCGTTTACCACTTCACCCTGGTTGGCGTTGAAACGGTTACCATTCGAGCGAAAAATTTGACTCTGTGCATTGATACTCGGGCCGGCCCCAACATACGCTGCCATCTTCTGCATCTGACTAAACTCCAGGTTATTTTTCTGCTGGTTAAGTAAAACGCTATTTTGAAGCGCGATCTTCACAGCCTCCTCAAATGTCAGTACCCTTACCTGCGACTGGTTGTCTTGCGCCATTGCACATACAACAGCCATCAAACAACCTACGAGCAACAACAGACTCCTTTTCATATAACTTAAATATTCAGATTTCTTTACCTCACTTTTTCATCGCTCACCACAGCGCCGTCTCCAATCTTTATAACCCTCTTGCTCCGCTGCGCATTCTCCTCCGCGTGTGTTACCTGTATGATCGTGATTCCTTCATCATTGAGCTTCTCGAAGATGTCCATGATCGCCTTGCCTTGTTCTGAGTGCAGGTTACCGGTTGGTTCATCCGCAAGGAGAAGCTTCGGTTGTCCCACGATTGCCCGGGCAATGCCCACCAGCTGTTGCTGACCACCGCTGAGCTGTTCGGGGAACAAGTCTTTCTTGGCCACCATCGCAAACCGGTCGAGGAGCTCGGCCACCATGCTTTTACGCTGGCTGCCGCCGACGCCCTTATATAATAACGGAGTTTCAATGTTCTCGTAAACTGTCAGCTCATCGATCAGGTGGTAGGCCTGGAAGATGAAGCCGATGTAGTTCTTGTGCATCTCGCTTTTCTGCTTTTCTTTCATCTTATGCACAGGCTCATCGAAAAAGTAATATTCGCCTGCAGACGGCTCGTCGAGCATCCCGATGATGTTCATAAGAGTTGACTTTCCCGAGCCGCTTGGACCCATGATCGTCAGGAATTCTCCCTGCTGTACCTCGATGTCGATGCCTTTTAGAATGAATGTCCGCTGGAAGCGGGAATCGATGTACTTATCGATGTTTTTTAGTTTGATCATAAAAGTCGGGTGCGGTTAGCCAATAATAATGCCACGGGCAATTTAGGGATTAGACGTGCGAATTAAGGATTAGTTGCACGTTTTTACGTCCGGTGGTGAAAAAAGGTGTCCGGAAGCGGCCGCTGGCGCGGGGGAAAGTAGTAAGTGGTCAGTAGTAAGTAGCAAGGAGTACTGATTTCGAAATAGGCCGGAATTCACACATTGGTCTGCGGCCCTCCTTACTACTGGCTACTTCTACTTGACTACTAATTCGTAACTTAGTCCAATGATCCTCCGACTGATCATAGCTTTTGTCACTCTCCTGCCGGTCGCGGTCATCGCCCAGCAAGATGAGATTCGAAAGAGCATCTATTTCGACGGGGGCAGCTGGTATATCGACGAGGCACAGGCCACCGAGCTGTCACACTGGATCGACTCCATTCCTAATCTTCTCGATAAATATGAGATCCAGCTCATCAGTCACACCGATCCTATTGGCGGCAAAGAATACAACGAATGGCTGTCGGAGATGCGGAGCAGTACTGTATTCAAATTATTGCTCGATCAGAATATCCCCGAGCGAAAAATCTCTGTGAAAGACTGGGGTCTCGATAACCCGGTATACCAAAACGATTCATGGAGAGGGCGGATCATGAACCGGAGAGTGGATGTGATCATCCACCCGATCGTATTCTAATATCTCAAGTGCGTAACGTTTCCTTTTCCCACGGCGGTCACTGTCACGATCAGAAGATTTCCGTAATCAGAATCATCGTAGTTGGCGAACTGTTTATTGCCGAGCAACGAATTCGCAAAGCCAGGAATTGTATTTGAATGCCCGCAGATCAGCACAGTACCTCCCTTGTATTTGGCAACCAGCTCATCAAATTTTAAAGATTCATAAGTCTGTATAGTAACGTTCTTCGCTTCCGCGACAGGCTTTACGGTGTTTTTAGTCCTGTTGTAATTTGTTGAGTATACAGCGTCGATCTTTTGCTTCTCGAGTTTCTGTAAAAGCTGCTGCGCTCTATCCTGTCCCTCTTTCGATAGCATCGGGTCTTTATCCCCTGCCGCCGCAGTTTCTTTCTCGGCGTGACGAACAAGAATAAAAGTGGTGACCTCGGATTGTGCGTATGCACTACCACACAAGAAAACTAAAACATATAGAAACTTTTTCATTTGAACTGGTTTGCAATGGCTGGTGGTACGTTACACCCTTCTTTCCAACGGGTATCGGCGAGGTGAAATATCCGCCACTTGTTATCGGATCCTTTTAACAACTGAAATGCATCGACCCCGCAATGACTGAATTGCTTGCCGATATAGAACCCGTACTTCATCCAGGCCTGGGCCATGTTACCGTCCATCTGTATTTTGACCTCCCATATCGGCTCGCTCCACTTTTCTTCATGGGCTGTACCGACTGCATTCAGGAATTTTTGAAGATCTCCCCTGATCACCACCGGCACGCCCTCTTTATCTTTCGTTACCGTGGCGATGGTCGGCGAGGTCGTAAAGGCAGCATGCACCATGGCACTGTCCCCGAGGTTCATTCCTTTGAAGAGGCTGTTGATCGTGTCCATGATGTCACGATTGTCCTGGGCTGTCTGGCCAAAAGAAATGTTGCAGACTAACGTACAGATCAGAAGAAGTACTTTTCGCATTGTTCTACGTGTTATGTTTCCTGTGGCACATCAGGTAGCAAGATTGGAATTTTTATGCTTATTTTTAAATCCCATAAAATCCCGGGCAATGAGAATATACCCAATCCTTGCTTGTTTGTTGGTCTCGGTCTCTGTTTTCGCCGGACCTGTCGATAGTCTCGAAAATGTGCTTAAAACGGCACAAGGCGATCAGAAGGTCAAGACCCTCAATGAGCTCTTCCGCGCTCACATGAACTCCGACCCCGTAAAGGCCATCGGTTATACGCGTGAAGCCCTCGACCTCGCCACTAACATAGGCGACCACAAAGGCATGGCCGCTTCTTACAACAATCTGGGTGTGGCTTACAAAAACCAGGGTGCTCTCGACAAAGGCCTCGAATACTATCTGATTGCCCTCAAAACCTACACCGATCTGGATAACAAAGAAGGGATCGCAACCACCAAAAACAACATCGCTAACATCTATTCGCTGAAAAAAGACTACGCCTCGGCGATGAAATACTTCGAAGAATCGGAAGCCCTGCTCACGCAACTCGACGACAAGAGCCGGATGATCGGCACGATGAACAACCTGGGCAATCTCCACAGCGACCTCCAACTGTTCGAACAGGCGCTGAAGTACTATACCGACGCGTGGCAGCTCAGCGAAAAAATGGGAACTCCTTCAGCAGATCCCCTCAGCAACATCGGCAATCTCTATTTCCGCCAGGGCAATTATCAGCGAGCCGTCGAATACTACGAACGCGCACTGGGTATGGCCGAAAAGGAAAACAACAAGCTCAACATCCTCAACATCACAGCAAACCTCGGCGAGGTGTATGTGAGGGCCAACCAGCCCAAGAAAGCACAAGATTATCTCGACCGCGCATCGGCTTTAGTGAAGGAAATGCAAGCGACGTTCTTCGAACCGCAGATCCTCCGAAGCATGGCCGACAACTTCGCCCGCCAGGGCAGAATGAAAGAAGCCTACGAGACCATGGTTGCTTACGATAAGACGAAGGATAAAGTCTACGGCGAGGAAAGCAGTCGCAAGATCGCACAGATGGAAATGGCCCTCGACCTCCAGGAGAAAGAAAAAGAAGTGGAAGGCCTTCGCCGCGAAGACGAGATCAAGTCACTCCAGCTCCACAACACCCGGATGATCATCACCACAGTGATCATGGGAATCGTGATCATTGTAGCCGGCTTCAATTTATTTTTCAGCCGCCGCAGATCTATCGCAAGATGACCCGCGAAGAAGCGAGAAATATCCTCGCCTCGATGACGCAGAGCGCGAGCCTGATGCGTCACATGAGGACCATCGAGCTGGTGATGGAAGCCTACGCGGAAAAACTCGGTGAGGACAAAGAGAAATGGGCGATCGCCGGCCTTCTTCACGACGCCGACTACGAGGCATATCCCGACCAGCACCCCAATGTGATCGTCGACAAACTGAAGGGCATGAACGAGACCGACATCGCTCACGCCATATCGGCCCACTACACGAAATGGAATGTGCCCTATGAATCCACCCTCGACAAATACCTTCTGGCCTGCGACGAGCTAACAGGTTTCATCGTCGCCTGCGCCCAGGTGCGCCCCGAAGGCATCTCGACCCTTGAGCCAAAGTCGGTAGTCAAGAAACTGAAAGACAAAGGGTTTGCCGCCAAGGTCGAACGCGACGAGGTCTACAAGGGAACGGAAATGACCGGGATACCGCTCGATCAGCACATCGGCTTTATTATCGACGTTCTGAAGCGGAATAAAGAGGAATTGGGAATTTGAAATTTAGAGCTAATTTTAACCCGTTAAACGCAAAAAGCTATGTTCGAACAGGTTGTAGGTAGCGGCGCAAACGCCTTCATCATCATCATCGCAGTAGTAATCGGCTTCGTATCAGCGCTGGGCTTCATCGATAGCAAGAAGACCGAAAAGGAAAACGAACATAACGAGCCCTTCAGCAAGTAACCGGCCTGCCCGGTTTCTTACCCTCTTCTATTTACCCCCTTCCTGCTTGGGTGCAGTTCCATAAGGCGACTTATACTCCGTTTTCTGGAAGTCGTCAATCCTCATTTTCTTATAGTTATCATTCCCGACGTAATCAAGGAAGATGTGAAACTCTTCGGGCTTGCGATAGCCGGGCAGCGACTGGTATCCGGGATACACAGGGATGATCTTGAAATCTTCATCCAGGAAAACAAAATTGGGATAACTCATCTGGTTGTTCAGCAGCGCGGCTGCCAGCTGATGTACACCGCGTCCGCCGTTCATCGGGATATACTTGAACGTAACATTATTGAATACCACGTCGTCGGTTTGTTCTGCATTGAATTTAACAGCGTAGAATTCTTCATTCAGAAGCTTTGCAACAGAGGCTTCGGTGAATGTATTGCGGTCCATCACTTTACACCACCCACACCAGTCGGTGAATACATCGACGAAGATCTTTCGCTTTTCGGTCTTACTCTTTTCAACCGCCTCTTCCCAGGTCAGCCATTTCACCGGGGCGGTGCCGGCTGATTCTGTTGCAGCCACGGGGGTCTGTTCGTTGGCCTGCGCCAAAACAGCAGGGGCAGAAGCAGCCGATAGCGCTACCAGAAGCCCGAGTGATAAATATTTTTTCAGTTTCATGTAATTCTCGCTACCAAAACACAACAAATCTATAAAGAAAAGAGGTTCGGTTACTGTTAATTTTTAACAGCCCTCCGAAGTAACCCTAACGAGCATCCCGGCTTCGGGGGGCCGGGACAAGCGTGTACGAAACATTCAACAGAGATGTACAGAATTGGACAATTAACGAACCCTTAACTAATAAATTACCCCAATTTGGCCTATTTCCCGGATGGCACCGGGTTTGGTAACTTGAAAACAACAAATCCTATGAGACTGTCGAACCGAAATATTCTACTCGTTATTGGCATCGTGGTGGCCGTGGTCGTCACGCTGACAACACTGGTGTATAAAGATCGGCAGTCTGCCGAAAAACAAGGACTCCCGACCCCCAAGAAGACTTCCCTTAATTCGACTGCACAAAGAGTGATTGACTTTATATCGAGGCGGGTAGATTTTCCAAAGGTGCCTCAACGATAGGCATAATAGTGCATCACATTCTCTAATGCTTTTCTGATTGCCACATTGATCGGGTAAAATTCCGTAGCAAGGTCTGCGTCGATCGCGTGTAACTGCATATAGTACTGGCTCATCACGGGTATTTGCCCACCGCTGTCCACCAGCTCCACTCCTTTCCTGTATTCCTCGCTTTCTTCTGTTTTGATAACCTGGCAGGTAACGAGCTCTTTCTTTTCATACTTGTTAGTACGCGCCGAATAACCGAAGAGCCGGCAAATAAGACCGCGATGTTTGTATTCGGTACATAGCCCGGCAGCTGCTTGCGTAGGGTTCAATATAAGGCAAAGAGTGTCCGCAGAATTCTCCGTTGTAAGTCGTTCGTACCATTGTTCTGCAAGGCCTTCTCTGTATAAATGAACAGCGAAAGGGAGAAACTCAAGTGCCGTAGCTTCGATGTCGGGTTTGAAGCAGCATTTGCCACAACCGAATTTACAGTGCATGCCGGTTAACGACTGGAATTGTGCGATCTCAGCGTCGAGCTTTTGAAACACTGCCTCCACCTCCTTAACTTTCTCATCCGGCGTCATATCGTTTGAAGCAGTGTGAGTCTAAAGTTTGTTTAAGAACTTATCAAGACTCTTCCTTGCGGTAGCCCTTACTTTGTTGCTCACAATAGGCGTCCATCCCAACAACATTCCCGAAGTTCCGAGCGCTTGCCTGGACCATCTCCAGAGATCGAACCGGTCCTTATGCCTGTAGATCAGTCCGTCCTTAAACTCCATCGTGGCATCGATGATATTGTGCACAGAACGGCCCGTCCTTGAAAACGAATACCAGGCTTCCCAATGACAACTGCCTGTGTCGCCTTCGGACTTGATATTATCGAAAGTGATCCTGAGATCTTTGGATGAAGTAAGCAACATCTGCCACATAGCCTTTACCTCCTTGCTGTCGAGGTCTTGAAACACGGGGTCCGTGAAAGATGCCGCGTGGTGATAGCACGATTGCATGGTCAGGAAGTCCTTCTGCTGGAAGGCAGTGTAGAACTTCCTGATCAGCTCTGCGTTGTTGGTCATTCGTCAGGCAAGCGCTGCGGTCAGCTTGATGGTAGTATTGAGCAGTTTAGAAATAGGGCAGTTCGCTTTTGCGTCGGCTGCTGCTGCTTCGAATTTTTCTTTTGTTATCCCCGGCACCGTTCCCTTTACGTCCAGATGAGATTCTGTGATCGCACCATTCTCGAAATTGATGGTACACGTTACGGCGAGCTCTGTCGGGTTGAAGCCACCCTCCTGCAGAACGAAGCCAAGCTTCATCGCATAGCAGCCGGCATGAGCGGCAGCAACCAGCTCTTCAGGGTTGGTGCCCACGCCATCGGCGAAGCGGCTATTGGCTGAATACTGTGTTTTATTGAGGACGGTGCTGGCAGTCGTTAGTACGCCTTTTCCATCTTTTCCGGTGCCATTCCAAACGGCGTTTGCTGTTCTTTTCATGATAGTTCGATTTTTAATAAGTACCAAATGTACAGAGTACAGGGTACAGTGTACAGAGAAGGGTTCTGCAAATTCTCAGGACTGCCCGAACCCTGTACACTGCACCCTGTACTCTGTACTCTGTACCTCCTGGCAGTTTCGCCAAAATACTTGTGGCCTTCCCATTTTCGTAACTTAGGTACACCCAAAGCGACTATTATGAAAACCCTGACTTTCTTCTGCCTGGCGCTGATTTTTTTCGGAGCCGCAGAGGCACAACGTGCCACACCGATCTTCGGAGTCAACTACGGTTTTATGACCCCCACAGGCGGCATGAAACAGTATATCCGCAACGGACACGGTATATCTATGAGCTTACTCTACGACGCGCCTTCATGCCGTTTAGCTACCGGGCTGGAATTCAGCTGGACGGGCTATGGTCTTGCCAAAAGCACCACGGACTTTGTTTTCCCTGATGGCACTTCGGCGCCGATGCAGCTCTCCGTGATGAACTCATTCACCACTATGATGGTCAATACCCGGCTGTACTTCGTAGTCAATGGCCCCGTGCGTCCGTATGCTTCGGTGAGGGCCGGATATACCTGGTTCAGGACCAACCTCTCGATCTATGATCCGGATAACGGCGACTCTTGCGAGCCGCTGGAATCCGACGTACTCAGCAAGGACGGGACATTTGCCTACGGCGCCGGCGGCGGTATTCGCCTCGATGCGGCCTGGCTCTTTAAAAAGGTTCAACGCGGAAAGTTCTACATCGACCTAAGCTCGAATGTGTTGCAAGGTGGCCGTGTGAGCTATATGAATGAAAACGCTCCGTCGCAAGCCAGCATGCACGGACCGGTCCGGGCGAAAGAAGTTCAGGCCGATTTTATAAACACGCAAACCCAGGTGGTCCATCCTCACCACGTCGGCTATCTGTACAACAGCTTCGTGCAAATGATGGATTTCCGCCTGGGTATGACCATCGCCCTGGGGCGCTAAACGGCAGCGCCTTTCTTACCTTTCTCGAGGAGCTTGCGCATCTCTTCCATGACCGATCCCCAGTTTTGCTCCGAGTGGCGGGCAGCATCTTCGGTTTCGAGTCCATCCTGCTCGATCGTGAGCTCGGTGTTTCCACCCATGTCGCGGAAGCCGTAGATTACATTATGGTAATTTTCCGGGACGTCCGGTTTGCCGGAAAACGCGCTCCAGTACGTGTACTTGATGAGCTTGTTGTCTTCAATCTCCTGAACCGTTCCGCGGTCCTCGTACTGCTTACCTTCCCATTCTCCTCTCCAACGGATAGGTGCTCCTTTCTTCCACGTCGTCTCAAGGTCTGTGTTAAAGAAGTATTGCTTAACGATTTCGGGTTTTGTCAACGCGTCCCACACTTTGGAAACCGGCGCTGCTATGGTTATTGATTGTTTTGCTGTGTACATAATTAATTTGTTTTATGATTCGTGTTGTGTGTATTTAAGAGATACCAATCCTGTATTGTAAGTCTTTGATTCTACCAGTTTCAAATGCTTTCTTCCATTGATATTCTGGAAGAGTTGCTTTCCGCTTCCGAGTAATATCGGGTGAACCGAAAGCCACAGCTCATCGACAAGCCCGGCGTTGAGAAATGCAGTCGTGAGCTCTGCACCGCCGAACAGCCAGATGTCCTTACCCGGCTGTTTAATGATGGAAGCGACTTCACTCATACCGCGGACTAGCTTCACATCGTCCGACGGCGCCTGGTCTATGGTGTTTGAAAACAAGTATGTCGTCATTCCTTTCCATGGATTCGTTTCCGCGGATTGACTCGCGACCTCGTACGACTTACGACCCATGAAGATCGCGTCTATACTTTTGAAGAATTCCGTTAGCCCATAATCCTGATCGGTGAAACACCAGTCGTATTCGCCGTTGGGCCCTTCGATAAAACCATCGAGACTAACTGCAAGACCAAGTATAACTCGCCTCATGCAACCTGGGGTTGAAAGTATTGAAACCACTCCGACACCCTTTCATCCTCCACTATTCCCAACGCCTCGAATATATCATGGGCAAATTCCGTCGCCGCCGTTCCGCTGGCGGTGATCAGGAACTCCGTCCTCACCGATGGCGCAGAGCGGTAAAGCGCCTGCCCGCGGTAAACACCGGAATTCGCGGTGAGGTAATCCAAATGGTTGCTGGTATGGGCAGCCCGGTTGAGAAGACCCAGCTCTGCAAGGAACAATGTTGCCCCGCAGATGGCGGCAACCGGAATACCATGAAGCAAACAGTGTGCAACAAGCGGAGTGATCGCTTCATTTTTTCCTGACTCCCACGCTGCACCGCCCGGTAGTATCAGCATCCCGGTATTCTCGTTATCGATATCGGCCAGGTCCGTGTCGGGCAGGAAGTCCACGTCGGGCATAACGGTCATACCGCTCATCGAGCGGACGGATTCTTTTCTGATGGCGATCGTCTTCAACTGACAGGCAGCGCTTCTGCGTATGCCCACGGCAGCAAGAGATGTTTCGTAGTCGGCGAATCCATCGAATACAAACAGGTAGCAGGTTTTCTTCCGGGTCTTCATAGGTATCATTATTTGCGAATTCCAATCTGAACCCAAGTCACGTTTGCCCCGGGATCTTTAAAGTCGGCATTGATGTAAATCTCCCGGGTTACACCGATCGGTTCAAGATGTTCCTCGGCAAGGAATTGCATGATCTTGCCGTAGCTTTCAGGCAGGCTATCCCATCCACCTTCGTGAGTCAGAGCTACACACCGGAATGTTTCGGTGCGTTTGAAATGGAAGTTCCCGTCATATTCCGCGATCACTTCAGACACCGGTAACGAGATCTCCAGCGTAAACGGAACGGACGCATCGCCGTTAAAACCAAAATAGTGCCAATGGATTGGCCCTGTAACATGAAGATTATAGTTCACAGCCTCACGGAACAATTCCATTGTAACGGGGATAAAATTCAACAGTTGATCTACCGTAGTTTCTGTGCGATAGTACAGAAAGTTGATGGGCATTACCTCTTTTATGGAAGGCTGAGTGTCGGTCGCTTTGGTTATCGTCATCATAGTCGTAGTCGTAATTGTTGTACGAATCAACGACTGACATATGACAGCCCTATGACAACAGGATAAACATTTTTCGGTTTTTTTTCAGGGCTGAGTGACAACCCTATGTCAGCAGTGGGGTACTAACGGGCACTAGTTGCAATATAATGCTCATGGAGCTCCTCTACGAGCTCGGCCACCGACCGTCGAAGCTCCTCCGGTTCTTCGACCTCGACCGCGCTTCCGTACATCAGCAACCACCTGGCGAGGTAGTTCAGGCTGTCGAACATGAACTCGGCGCGGACCTTCTCACCCAGGTCCGTTTGTGAAATACTGCCGTAAAGAGGACGGCCGCGCAGTACCGACTTCTCGAACACGATCACGGCTTTGGTCAGGTTGCTGTTCGACTGGAACATCGACTGAAAATACTCTTTCAGCGAAATGAGGTTTCGTCCTTCGAAGGCCTGGCCGGTGTTGACGAGTGTCTTGATCCTGTCCGCGCGGAAGTCGCGATAGCCATTGCGAAGCTTGCACCATCCGATGAGGTGCCATGCCATGCTGTAATAGAATACTCCAATCGGCTCGACTTCCCGTTGGCTCATCTCTTCCTCGTTGTTGGAATAGTCGATCCGGAGAACTTCCTTTTTCGCGACGGCACGTTGGATCTCGGTCATGAAGTGGTCTGGAAATTCTTCGCGTTGTTTCACTTCGTATCGTGATCGCAGGAAGACTTCGATGTGTGACTCCAGGTTCTGAAGGTGATCTTTTTCCGATTCATTCAACACGGATTTGATCTTATGCATGGCAGACTCGTATGCGGTGCGCACGGACTTGTCGGCCATCTTATCAACCAGCTTCCCGGCGAGCAACATCGAGCTGGCTTCGTCTTGTGTGAACATGACCGGTGGAAGATGATAACCGTCTACGATAAAATATCCCTTGCCAGCTTCGGAGCCTATAGGAACGCCCGCCTCCATCAGGGCTTTCACGTCGCGGTAAACCGTGCGGAGACTGATCTCAAAACGACCCGAGATCTCCTCGGCCTTAACGACACGCTTGGTCTGAAGGTGGATCAGAATGGCGGTGAGGCGGTCGATACGGTTCATGGTGCGAAGTTAATGGATATTGGGAATTGGTATTGGGCGTTGGAGCTTGACTTGAAAATATCCAATACCCAATACCCAATACCCAATATCCAATACCCAATTATCGACCTATCGAGCTACCAGAAGAGAATATACAATGCCGCGATAATCCCCGAAACAAGTATAGTCCCAACAGCAAACGCACCGGAAATCTTAAACATGCCAGCATCGACCTCCACCTGTCCTTCATTAGGCTTCTGGGGTTTGATCAGGCTAATGATCACCATAATGGCAACCAGTATCGCGAACACGTATCCCATGCGATGGAGGAAAGGGATCGCCGGCATCCATTCGTTGAAGGCTATTCCAAGCGGCAAGGTGAGCAGCGCGGCCACGAGCGCTGCCGTTCCGTTGGCTTTCTTCCAGAACATGCCGAGGAGGAATATAGCCACCACACCGGGAGAGATCAGACCCGTGAATTCCTGTATAAACTGGAATGCCTGGTCGAAGCGACTGAGCGCCGGCGCAACGAGGATAGCAATGATCATAGCCCCTACGATAGCAATCTTGCCTACGTTGACCAGGTGTGCTTCGGAGGCATCTTTCCTGAAATACTTTTTGTAAAGATCGAGCACGAAGATGGTCGAGATACTGTTGGCTTTCCCCGCAAGGGATGCTACGATTGCGGCGGTGAGCGCAGCGAAAGCGAGACCTTTTAATCCTGCGGGCAGCAACTTCAGCAGGGCCGGATATGCTCGGTCGGAGCGAACCACTTCCTTGAGTGTTCCGTCGTCCAGAGTGATGGTTCCCATCATCTCCTGGCTATCGATACCGTTTTTAAACAACACATACGCTGCGATACCGGGCAACACCACGATGATCGGCATGAGGAGCTTCAGGAATGCAGCGAAGAGGAGTCCCGCGCGGGCGGTCTTCAGATCGGCGCCCAGTGCGCGTTGCGTGATGTACTGGTTACAACCCCAATAGTTCAGGTTGGCAATCCACATGGCCCCTATCAGCACGGCGAGGCCGGGCAGAGCCTGGTAGGCATCCACGTGACCGCCCTGGCCGTCGGGCATCATCATCTGGCCTTTGTTGAGGATCATGTGAAAATGATCGGCTGCGTCGGTCCTCATGAAATCGACAGCTTCGCCGAATCCACCGAGGTGTAATTCTGTGTTCACGCGGTTGATGGCCAGGTAGGTTGTTACCAATCCACCGGCAACCAATACAAGCACCTGGACGACATCGGTGTAACCGATCACTTTCATGCCCCCGAGCGTAATGAAGACTGCAAAGACCGCGAGTCCGATAATACAGGTTGTTGATCCGAGTCCACTGATTGTGTCGACGGCAAGAGCGCCGAGATATAGGATCGACGACAGGTTGACGAAGATGTACACCAGAAGCCAGAACACGGCCATGATGGTCGCCACCGTGGGACTGTACCGCTGGGCGAGGAACTGCGGCATGGTGTATATCTTGTTGCGCAGGTAGATCGGAAGGAAGAATATCGCTACCACGAGAAGCGTTGCGGCAGCCATCCATTCGTAAGACGAGATGGCAATGCCCATCGCGAACGCGGAGCCCGATGTGCCGATGAACTGTTCGGCCGAGATGTTGGATGCGATGAGCGATGCGCCGATCGCCCACCAGGTGAGCGATCCCTCTGCCAGGAAGAAGTCTTTTGAGTCGGCTACCGCTTTCCTCTTGCGGCGATAGATCCAGTACCCGTAAGAGCTCACTGCGATAAAATATGTAAAGAATACGATGTAATCTTTAAGCGCGAGGCTTTGCATAGCGGCTAAAAGTTTTAGGTTTTGAGGGAATGTTTTCTCTTACTCCTGGTGAACGCCATCCGCCAGCGTCACCAAATAAAAGTCCGGTTCTTTTTTAAAAGTAGCGAAATATTTATCGTGAACGTAACCTTTGACAAAGTCGACCTTCGATTTCCTCACCAGGTTTATCGTACATCCTCCAAACCCGCCTCCCATCATTCTCGCCCCGATCACGGCATCCTTGTGGTCTTCCGCAAGAGACACGAGGAAGTCCAGTTCTTCGCAGCTTACGTCGTAAGCGCGGCTTAGCCCCCAGTGCGTTTCGTTGAGCAGGGCGGCGAACTTTTCGATCTCCCCGGACTTCAAAAGCGAAGCCGCGTGACGCGTCCGGGCGATCTCGTCGATGACAAAGGCACACTTGATATAAACCTCCTCCCCCATTTCGTCCTGGTGCTGATCGAGCATCGTGCGGGTAACATCGCGAAGTGCGTTCACTGCCGGAAAATATTTTTGCAACACTTGCACTCCAGCCTCGCACGAAGCACGGCGGTCGTTGTACGCAGTTGATGCCAGTGAGTGCTTCACTTTGGTGTCGATCAGCATAATCCTGTAATCGCCCAGAAAAACCGGGAGGACTTCGTGCGTCAGCTGTTTGCAATCCAGCAGCAACGCCGAATTTGTTTCGCCGAACATCGAAGCATATTGATCCATGATACCGCATCGCACGCCAGCGAACTGGTGTTCCGAATACCGGGCCACTTTCGCGATATCAAGCCTTGAAAGCTCAAAGCCTTGCAGGTTACTAAGGCCATAACCGAATCCACAACAAAGCGCAGCCGACGACGATAAACCGGCGCCCACGGGGATCGTGCTACCGAAAACACAATCTACGCCCTTCACTTTAAATCCCTGCTGACTCAATCCATGAACGACACCCATGAGGTAGTTGATCCAGCCGCTTCCCGGTTGTACGCTCGCCAGGTCGAACGAAGCATGTTCTTTATAATCCACCGCGTAGAAATTGAACTTGTCGGTGTTGTTGTTAGCAATAGCGAAAGTGATGTGGTGATCGATAGCGGCCGGCATCACAAAGCCTTCATTGTAGTCCGTATGTTCTCCAATGAGATTGATACGACCGGGAGCTATGAAGACTGACGGCGTGCCCTTGAATTTTTTTGAAAAGATATCCGTGATCCGATCATCCATTTTCAAGCGAAATAATTCTCAAGTCGCAATAATAATCAATGTTTCGCGACCTAGCTTTGCAAGATGCTGAGGTTCCTGAAAAGAATGCCGGTCACCCTTGGACTGATCGTCGTCAACTGCGGCGTGTTCCTGCTGATCTATCTCGACGTGGGAACATTCGACGATCCCCGGTGGATCCTCGGACTGCTCGAGCGTGGCGCTTCTTATAACCCTTACGTGCTCGGGGGTCAATGGTACCGGTTGTTCACCAGCATGTTCCTCCACGGCAACATCTTTCACCTGCTTTTCAATATGTACGGACTGCTGGTGGTCGGAATGGACCTCGAAAAATCGGTTGGTGCAAAAAAGCTTTTGCTCGTATACTTTATCGGCGGACTGGCCGCGGGGTTGTGCAGCCTGTATTTCAATCTTTTTACCATCGGTGTGGGCGCTTCGGGAGCAATTTTCGCGCTGTTCGGATTTGGCCTGATCGTGAACATCGTCAGCTCCAGGCAGGAGAACAGACCTACCGGGCCGCTGATCGTAAACTTCCTGGTCTTCCTGGGCATCAACGTCGTACTCGCAGAACAACTGAATGCTGACAACGCAGCACACATCGGCGGCGCCCTCTGCGGCATCATCATCGGCGCCGCTTCCGTGATCTCCAGAAAGCCGGTCAGGCAAGTGGGGCCCGAATGGATCATCGCACCGGCGCTGGTCGTGATCTTCTTTATTCTGCCAACCTTCCAGGTCCGGTATTTTACTTTTTTCCAGAAAGTCCTTGAAGCGCAGGATTCGTCTAACTACGTACTCCGCAATTCGGGATCGAAAACAAATGAAGACTTCCTCAAGGAATATAAAAGGGTCAATTCGAAATGGGACACTGCCATGAGCATGCTTAATGCATACGAGTATCTCCCCTCCGAATTGCATGAGGACACCTTCAAGCTCCGGCGGCTCATCCGGTTTAACAAAGCCGAAACCGACTATCGCACCATCATGGTCGAAAACGAGTCATACATCTACGCCGACAGCATCGACATTGCCAACGACTCTATTCGCAAATACAACGGTCTGAAATACATACTCAACATGAAGTATGTGCCCCCGGATTCTTCGCAGCGGCCTGAGACGCCCCAGCTCGAAACCGTACGGATCTGGTACGATATGAACTGGGTAGAAATACCGTACCCACCTGCCGCGTACTTCAGGATCGGTCAGCGTGATTCTGCCGGCCGCTGGCAGGGACCGTTAACTGACTTTTATCGAACCGGTAACGCGCAGATGAAAGGCTCATACAAGGACGATCTGAAAGACGGCATCTTCATTTATTATACGGAAGACAACAAGTATTCGGCGGCCGGTGTTTACAACGAAGACCAACGCATCGGCAAATGGGAGACATTCCATCCCAATGGCAAGATCGAGAGTGAAGTGTTTTACCGCGACGGTTACTTCATGAAAAGCTATTGGGATTCGACCGGCGTACAGATGGTAAAAGATGGAGCAGGTAAAGAGATCCATAAATATCCTAACGGCATTGTCGCTGCCGAAGGAACATATCTCGACGGGCAGCAGCAAGGTTATTGGTACGGAAAACACCCCGATGGCGAGATGTACTTTGAAGAGAACTACAACCGCGGGCGCCTGATCAACGGACGTTCACGAAGCAAGGCCGGACGAACATTCGTCTACGATGAAACTACTTTATTCGCTTTGCCCGAGGGAGGTTTCAAAAAACTCAACGATCATATCGCTTCACAGACGAGGGATGCCAAAGCCCACGGCACCGTCAAGCTCTCATTCAGGGTCACCGTGGCCGGACAACTTACTGATTTCAAAACAGAGCAGAGCGTTTCAAAAGAGCTTGACACCAAAGCAAGGCAAATTATTCTTTCGGGACCACGATGGTTGCCGGCAAGATTGCACGGACAAGAGCCCTCTGACGGTTACGGTTTCGTCAGTGTCGAATTCTGATCATTTGTTTGCTTTCAGGAAGGCGATCACCTCCATTGAAAAGTCTTTCGATCTGGCAGTATCATTATGGATTCCGGGCACGCGCTTGTAGGCCGACTTCGGTATCAACGCTGCGAGCTCTTTCGATGAGCCGTTGTCCTCATCTTTATCGCCGCAGATCACGAGCACCGGCTTCTTTACTTTGCCGAAATCGGCGCGGCTTGTCGACGGTTGTGCCTTCTGCATGTATGCCAGGGCGAGCTGATCGAGTGTGGGGTCGTCTTTTATGCGCTTCACCAATCCTTCGAGCTCGGGAACAGCTTCGCCGCTGAGCGCTTTGTAGAACATGATGCGTCGCGGCCACTCGGGATTGGTGAAATCGGCGCCCATCCCACCCAGCACCACATTATTTATACGCTTGTCAAGTATCAGTAACCGGGAAGCGATAATGGAGCCGCGGGAGTACCCGACCACGCTGTACTTCGTTAGCCCGAGCTTATCGGCAAGGACCATGAGGTCCATCGCCTCCGCATCGTTTTCGTAAGCCTCGGGGTCGTGCGGCTTGCCCGACTTACCATTACCGCGCAGGTCGGCGATAATCACCTTGTAACCGGCAGCCGAAAGGTCGTTGTATAAAGCAGAGCGTTTCCACGACTCGCTATTGGTGATAAAACCATGTACAAGCAAAACGGGATAGCCGGTGCCGATCGATTCATAATAGATCTTGGTGTCGTCGAATGATTTGAATGATGCCGTATCGGGCTGTGCGTAAGATGAGAGTGCGATCAGGAAAACGCAGAACAGTGTACCCAGGAATTTCATAAGATGATGCTTAACATTGTTTTCAGGAATACCGCGACTCGTCGCGATAATGGAATTTACGACTTTCCCGGCTCCTTATCACGGAGCTCCAGAAACAATGCGCCAATTACAGCGATCAAAAGCAATACCGAACCCACCCTAGTCACCGTATTACCGATAACGTAGGAATTGGGCCGAAAAGTAAATTCTATCGTGTGTTTTCCTGCGGGGATCTCCAGGGCCCGCAATACGTAGTTGGCACGGTGAATGGGCACTTCGTTACCATCGATCGTGGCACGCCATCCCACCGGATAATGGATCTCCGAGAAAACACCCAACCCCCCGGAGGTCGATTGCGACTCATACTTCTGCCAGTATGGTTTCTTTTCCATGAAAACGATCGACCCGGCACTGTCGGTGTTCACGGTATTATTGGTGAGCTTAATCCTCGACTGATCGACTACCGCAGTGCGGCGGGTATCGATATCGGCGACCTTCGCGAGCTCCTCATTCGGTGAATTCACGCTGACGATCTCCCACGGGAACCATGCATTTCCATTCGCACCGACATTGGGGAACACCTGGTTCGCTTCGGTGCCATACACGAGATACTTCGCGTTGAGCATATTCAGCACTCCGTACCTGGACATGTCCAATGGGCCTTTTTGTGCATCGGAGAAGATCTCCTCCCCTTCTTTACTGATACATGAGTCGTATAACTCCAGATAACGTCTCAAACGAACACCGCTGTAACCACCGAGCGAATTATGGAAATACGAAGTCGTGGCTTCATAGAACTCGTTGAGATTGAAAACCCGATAATAAGATTTGTCCTGGAGCATCCGGTTGTCGGCTGCCGTGGGCTGGAACAACTGGTCGCCATGCGAGCGGGTGTAATTCTTGTCACGTGAAAAATAACGGGAGTCTACGATGCTGAGATCGATGCCCACCATGAATGCGAGGAATGCAAAGAATCCGACGGAAGATATTCTCTTTGGAAAGTTGAGGAACAACAGAATGAATATTGCGGCGATAAAACCGAAGGATCTCAGCGCGTCGGCCCTGAGCAGCGATTTGCGATCCGACCTCAGTGCACTCTGGAACCATACCGGTAACTGTTCTTCGACAGTCCTCGTGAAATCCATAATGCCGGGAATGATGAACAACAACGCACAGATCCCGCCCGTTAGTCCGAAAGCAATCCAGAGCTTTTTCTTAAGAGGCTTGTCTACACCGGTCTGAAGTATTTTTTCGAGGCCCATCATACCGAGCAACGGCATGGCGAAGAATACGATCACCATCGAAAATGTCACTGACCTGAATATGTTGTAGCCCGGGAGGTAATCAAAAATAAAATAGTTGAATGCTTCGAAACTGCTTCCCCAGCTCATCATGATCGACAGGACACTGATCGACGCCAGCCACCAGATATATTTTTTTTCGACAACCAGCAGTCCGAGCACAAACAGGAAGACGATGATCGCACTTGCGTAATACGGCGTAGCGAGAGGTTGCGGGCCCCAGTAAGAGGAAGTGAATTGTGCCAGTCGTTGGAACAGCTGCTGATCACCACTGCCCGCGAGCGCCTTGTAAGTACTACTGCTCTGATCGTATACTAAGTATTCGCTGCTTGCCCCTCCGTAAAAATTGGGGATCATCAACGTCATCGGTTCCATGATCCCGTTGCTGTACGCGAAGGCGTAACTTTTAGGAAGTCCGGATCCGGCCGCGTCCTTAGAACTCGTAGTAAGCTCCGATTGGCCGCGGTGGGAATATTTCGCAAGCTCCTTCGCTGCCCAGAATTGTCCGAAGAATGTTCCGACAGCCAGGAGAACTGCGACAGCCAGTATTCCTATCGTCTTTGCGAAGTCAGGCAGTTGTTTTTCCCGATAGGCGCCTACGAGCTGAACGATACCATACACGCCGACGATGATCATCAGGTAATAGGTTATCTGCAAGTGGTTCTCCCGAAGCTGAAGAGCCATACCCAATGCCGTCACGGCAAATCCCAAAAGTTTTTTGTTGGAGAACGTGAGATGGATGCCGGCCATCGCCAGCGGCATGAATGCAATCGCCCCGACACGGGCATTGTGCCCGGCGGATATCCCCACGATCATGTACGACGATAAACCGAAAGCAATGGCCCCTGCGATCGCCAGGTATGGTCGCACGCGAAATGCCAGCAACATGATGTAGTAGCTCAGGAATGCAAGGAAAATGCTGTTGACCGGATGTGGCAAGTAAAAAGACACGATCCTTTTTAAAGTGGTCACTGCTCCATCACTCCAATCGAGGCTGACCATGTATGCGGGCATGCCGCTGAACATCGCCCCTGCCCAAAGCCCTTCCTCTCCGGTTGCCTCACGAAAATCGCGAAGCTCCTTGCTGCTGCCCAGGTACTGCACGATATCGCTCTGGTTCAGCGACATGCTGCTGAAAAACAACGGCCGGAAAAAAAGAACGGTAACCAGAAGGAACACGATCACCGCCACCAGGTGGGGTAGTATGTCGGAAAAGGAGATTTTCTTCATTAAATGGAAAAATTTACTTCTCACGGAAAGCACGGAAGGGCGTTGAGGATGGTTCCTGCGAACCTGAAAAAAAGCTCATGTATTTTTCCGTGACTTCCGTGTTTTCCGTGAGAAACGACGCAAATTAGGTAATTTGATTGCATGCATAAAATACTGTTGCTCTCCCTTTCTCTACTCGTGACCGCTTCCATTGTTCAGGCACAAACAACGATCACCGGGATTGTCTTTATCGATACGAACAACAACGGCACGGCCGACGGCGGTGAGGCCGGCGTTCCCGGCGTGCAGGTTTCCGATCAGGCAACGGTGGTGGTCACCGGCAATGATGGGCGCTATGAGTTGAAGACCCTCGCCGGCCGGAGCTTTGTGATGATATCACTTCCGAACGGACATAAGGCTCCGCAAGGATTCTGGAAGCGGATAGAAACGAGCACTTCAATCAATTTCCCTCTTGTAAAGACAACCGTTCCCGCGGAGTTCAGCTTCATCCACGCATCGGATACGCACATCAGCGACCAAAGTCTGCCGCGCATGGTAAAGTTTCGTGAGCTTGCAGAAAAACTGAAGCCTGATTTTGTATTGATAACCGGCGACCTCGTGCGCGATGCGTTGCGTGTTCCGGAAGAAGAAGCGCGTAGGTATTACGAATTGTATGTAGAGAACATAGGGAAGTTTACGATGCCTACCTGGAGCGTGCCGGGCAACCACGAGATCTTCGGTATCGAACGCCACATATCGCTGGTGAGCACAAAGAACCCGATGTACGGACGAAAAATATATGCCCACTACATTGGGCCGGACTATTACTCATTTAACTACGGTGGAATTCATTTCATAGGGCTGAATGATGTTGACTTCGAAGACACGTGGTACTTCGGACGGGTCGATTCGTTGCAGATGAGCTGGTTGAAACAAGACTTGGCTTCGGTACCTGCGAAAACACCCGTGGTGACATTCAAGCACATTCCGGATTTCTCGGGTGGACTAAGCCTTACGCCCTTCGAAGAGAGTGGCGCGGGACGCACCGTCGAGCGCGAAGACGGCGTGTTACAATACCGTCACGTGGTTTCGAACGCCCACGAGCTCACGAACCTTCTTCAAACCCATCCCTACCCACTGTCGCTGTCGGGACATTTTCATGCACGGCAGATCTTTCGATACGAAAGCACCGGTCAGAATACACGCTTCGAACAAACCGCAGCTGTTGTCGGTGATGGCGGTGAAGCAGATGTGGTCATGAAATCAGGCGTAACCTTATATAAAGTAAAAAATGGCCTGATCGATGATGGGAAGTTTATCCCATTAAACTAAAAAAAACTAAAAACTAAAAGTTAACGGCTAAACTCTTAAAGGTGAAACGCTGAATCTGGAAGGTTCAGACAACTTTTAACTTTTCACTATTAACTTCTCACTACGAACGGCGATCAGCCGGAGTCGTGCTTCGACCTCATTCTCCTGGAAATTGATCCATGCGCGGTTGAATCTCTGGTAAAAGGAGGGATTCGACTGCTGATGTTTCGCCCAGGTAGACTTTGTGAATCTGAAGTTGATCATATTCTCAAGTTTTGTTGACATGACTAAAGACGATGCCTCATCGCATTTAGTTTACGCTTTTTTGAGAATTTTATTGCCTTTGGCCGTTTTTACGGGTTAAAAGGACTGTTTTTGGGGTTCAGGCGCTTGTCCTCGCGGATGCGGGGAACTCATCAGGCGATAGAGTTTTCACGATATTAATCAATCGCTCCTGTCAGATGCTCCTTTTGACCGATCCGCCGGAGCTGGAGTCGGTGTTGGTGCTCCCGGGGTTTCCGCGGTACCGGATGCTTCCGCCGCTGCTGGCGTTGGCGTCGAGTGTTTTGGTTACGTTGATCTTCGCGCTACCGGCCGATGATACGGTGGCTTCGACTTTCTCGCATTCGAAATTATAGGCGTCGACGGAGCCTGCACTGCTGGCTTCGATAGAGAGATTCTTGGCTTTGCCTTCGAGGGTAATGTCGCCGGCACTGGCAACGTCAACAGTAACATCGCCGGCTTCGAGCTGTAACTCGACGTTAGCAGCGCTCGCAACAGCGAGGTCCAGTGAGGGTGTCTTTACAATTCCTTCGGAGAAAACACTGGATGCCGATGAAGCTGATAGCTTTTCGAGTGTAACATAGGTGAGATAGACTTTTACGGTCCTTCTTCCGTGATAATTACCGGAACGCATGTGGATCCGAAGATAGCTGCCCGATACTTCTGTCACGACGTCCGACAGTTTCACATTCTCCACTTCAACCTTAGCGCTTTCTTTGTCACCCTTTTTCAAATACAGATCAATCGCTTCGCCTACCCGTATGCCGCGGAACGCCGCCAACGCCCTCGTTTCACTCTCCTGAGCGATTGCGCCGCATGCTGTAAGAACAAAGAGAACTAAGATGCCAACCTTCTTCATAAAAAATTTATTTGATTCAAAGACCGGACCCCAATAAAAGGGTTGCTCGGTTGATTTCAAGGGGTCAGATTTTTTTTTCAGCGTGTAAGAAATTATGGTTTTTTGCCTAAATTTCGCTATTGCGCCTCAATAACTTTGGGGTTTAATCTCAAAAAGTTTATGATCAAAGAGCAACTGAACGTCCTTATCAACCTTGCCGCCAGTGATTCCAAAGTTGCGGAAAAAGAATCGAAAGTCATCTATATGATCGGCAAAGCGAACGGTATCGCGAAAGAAGAGGTCGACAGTATGCTGAAGGCGCCCAAGCCTATCGGTGACCTTACCACGTTTAGTGAAGACCAAAAGTTCGAAAACCTCTACCACCTGATCCAGCTTATGAAAAGCGACGGCCAGGTCTTCAAAAGCGAAGTGCACTTTTGCGAGAACATCGCAGAAAAGCTGGGCTATAAGAAAGGTGTAGTAATGGAGCTTTCTTCGAGGATCTACAGTGACCCGAGTATCACAGCAGACCGGAAGCTTCTGATGGAGCGCGCACATAAATTCTTAAAATAGTTCTTAAGTAGTAAGTAGCCAGCAGTAAGCGTACAGAGGTTAGATATCAGACTCCTTACTACCTACCACTGGCTACTTATTACTTTTTATACACCACCCTCCCATCCACAATCGTCATTTCAATCGAAGTCTTCAGGATCTCGCCTTCCTCCACACTCATCAGGTCCTGTGAGAATATCGTGAAGTCCGCCAGTTTTCCCCGCTCGATCGATCCTTTCTCCTTTTCCTGAAACGCGCCGTAGGCCGCATCGAGTGTGTAGGAACGAAGCGCTTGTTCACGGGTCATCTTTTCTTCAGGTTCGTAGCCCGACGGCGGATCGCCAGCCAATGTCTTACGTGTCACGGATGCGTAGAAGCATGCGATGGGGTCGATCGGTTCCACAGGGACATCCGTGCCGTTGACAATCTTCGCACCCGACTTCAGCAGTGTTTGCCACATGTACGCTCCTTCCTTGATCCGCTTTTCACCGAGACGATCGATGGCCCACGGCCGGTCGGACGAGAGATGGATGGCTTCCATAGAGGGGATCACACCTAATGAAGCAAACCGCGGTATGTCGGCAGGGTCAAGATGTTGTGCGTGTTCGATGCGGAAGCGATGATCGGTGTTCGAAGGATTTTCTTTGAAGGCAGTTTCGTAGCGATCGAGGATCTCGCGGTTGGCCCGGTCGCCGATTGCGTGAGAACAAACCTGGAAGCCCGCCTTCAGCGCTTCGCGAGACGTCTTCAGCACCGTGTCCATCGGGAGTGTCGCCATACCGGAAAAGTCGGGGCGGTCGGAATATGGTTCGAGCAACCAGGCTCCTCTCGAGCCCAGGGCACCATCGCAATTGAGCTTGATGGAACGGATGGTAAGCCACGCCGTCGAGTCCACCTCGGGTCCTTTCTTAAACCATTCGTATAACATCGGCCTGTCAAAGCCGGTGAGCATCACATAAAGCCTCGACTTCAGCTTTCCTTCCGACTTGAATTTGCGGAACAGCTCGATGTTATCGCGCGACGTGCCGGCATCGTGAAAGCTGGTGATCCCGTTACGGGCACAGGCATCCATCGCGAGAGTCAGAGCCTGGGCGTCGTTCTCTTCCGTGTCCTCGGGAATATATTGTGAGATCAGTCCTTGTGCACGTTCGTTGAATATCCCGGTGGGATTACCGAGGTTGTCGCGGATGATCTCTCCGCCTTCGCCAAGATCTTTCTCCAGTTTTTCCACCGACAGCTGGTTGACACCGGAAATTTGCATGGCCTTCGCGTTGGCGAAGCCCGCATGTCCGCTGGCATGGCGAAGGAACACAGGATTATCGGGCGAGACCTCGCTCAACTGATGGTGTGTCTGAAACCCCTTGTACATCTTCGAAGGTTTCGTTTCCCATTTGTCCTGATGCCATCCGAGGCCCACGATCCATTGACCCGGCTGGGCTTTGGCGACGGCTGACTTGACACGCTCCACAAGCTCGTCGTAACTTTTAACGTCGCTGAGATTGAGGTTGAGCTCGCTATAGCCCAGGCCCATGATGTGGCCGTGTCCTTCGATGAGGCCGGGCGTCATGGTCTTGCCCTGCAGGTCGATCAACTGAGTGTTGTCGCCCTTGTATTCCATAGCTTCCTTCTGTGTTCCCGCAAATACGATTTTTGTGCCGATCACAGCCACGGCTTCTACCTGCGGCTGTTCGGGGTTCATGGTATAGATGCTACCACCGGAAACAATGAGATCCGCGGGCGACTTCTTTGAGCATGAAAAAAGTACACATGCGGCGAGGAGGAGGATGGAAAAACGCATAGGTAATAGGCAGGGGAAGGTTTGTCGTAAATAAAGCGATTTCGGGTCATTCCGGAAACACATTATATTCGTGGCGTCGAATGAAGCAGCGCCTAACGCTCTTTGGATTCTTAGGATTATACTGGATGACCTATTATACGGTCAGCCGCATCCTGTTTCTCGTTTATCACAGCAACCTCACGTCCGCCCTTTCCTGGACCGACATCCTTACGGTCATGGCATTGGGTAGCCGGATGGATGCTGCCATCAGCGCCGACTGCCTGGTGCTCACCGGGCTTCTCCTTACAGTCTCGTGTTTTTATAACCGGAAGCTCATCGGTATAGTCAACCATTTTATCGTCGGTTGTTTTATTGTGATCAGTGCCATCGTTGTGGTCGCCGACATGGAACTGTATCGTCATTGGGGATTCAGGATGGACAGCACGCCGCTGATGTATGTGGGTGAGGAAGGGGCGGGAAGTGTAAGCCCCGGTACTGCTATCATATTGATCTCGTTGTTGTTGCTATTGATCGTACCGGCATGGCTGGTCTATTGGAAAAAGATCGCACCGCGTTTTAAACATCTTCCGGAAGTGCGATCGTATAACGCAGTATTCATGCTCCTGGTGACGGGGTTGTTGTCCATTCCCATCAGAAGCAGCTTTTCCGTGGCGCCATTGAATACGGGAGTAGTCTATTTTCATAAGACGAATCAATTTGCCAATCATGCGGGCATCAATGTGATCTGGAATTTCTTCGAGAGTGTAGCAGACGACAAGGAACATCTTTACCCCAATGATTTCTTCGATAACGATGAGGCACAGAAGTTACTTACGTCTATGACCGCGGGATCGGGTGATGTAGAAAAGATCATTAATACCGACAGGCCGAACGTGTTGCTCATCGTACTCGAAAGCTTCACCGCCCGGATCGTGGAACCGTTGGGCGGTGTGCCGGGCATCACTCCCGAATTGAACCAGCTCGTTCGCGAAGGCATCCTTTTCGACAACTTCTATGCGAGCGGCGACCGTACCGACAAGGGCATGGTGGCCATACTGAGCGGTTATCCCGCACAACCCAGAAGCTCGGTCATAAAGTATCCTAACAAAACAGAATATCTCCCGTTCCTGTCGCGTTCGTTAGAGAAAGAAGGTTATCACACGTCCTTTGTCTATGGAGGCGATATCGGTTTTGCGAACATGGAATCGTACCTGACCACAGCGGGTTTCAGTCATGTCACTGAAGACGACGACTTCCCGTCTTCACTCAACCAATCGAAGTGGGGCATTCACGATCACTTCGTCTTCGATCGTTTACTGGAGGAATGCGACACAGCCACCACGCCGTTCTTCAAGATGATGCTGACGCTAAGCAGCCATGAACCGTTCGATGTCCCGTTAGATCCACCCTTCCGCAAAGGGCCCGACGAGCGGGACATGTTTCTTAATGCATGTCATTATACCGATAAGAGCCTGGGTGACTTCATCCGTAAGGCGCGAACAAAAGAATGGTGGAAGAATACCTGGGTGATCATAACAGCCGACCACGGACATCGCTTCCCCGACGCTAAAGAGCTCCAGGAGAAAGGAAGATTCAGGATACCCATGTTGTGGCTGGGTGGCGCGGTGAGCAAGTCCGACACGGTGGTCCATGCGACCGGCAGCCAGACGGATATCGGTAACTCGGTGCTTTCACAGATTGGAAAATCATCGCCTGATTTCAAATTCAGTAAAGACATCATGGACCGCCACGCGAAACCCTATGCAGTTTATATATTCAACAACGGTTATGGTTATGTAGATGGCACCAATGAATATGTTTATGATTTCAACCTGGGAGATTATGTGAACAAGGTTGGTAACGCAGAGGCGAATGGAAAGGCTTATATGCAGGTGTTGTTTAGTGACTACAACAAACGCTGATCAATCATGAAGAAAAAACTATTATTTGTTCTGATACTGGGCGCCTTTGCACAAGTCAGCTATGCCCAGGAGTTCGGTCTCTCGTTCTCTTATTTCATCCCCCGCAACGGCGACATCTCCACCCCGATCAGTCCATTCTCGTTCCGTGGTGTGGGTGTGAACCTCAATAAATACCTGGCGCTGGAGACCGGCATCACTCTGTACCGGATGTCGGGGCTGAGCATGACCGGCATTCCTTTCGAGTCGGACAAGTCGTTGGTGGGTCCGAATTTCACTTTCTTCGTTCCGGGTGAAATTGTGATCCAGTTCCCCGCGAGAAATTTCGAGTTCGATATAAAAGGCGGCGGGTTCGTGTTCTATGGACTGAATCAAAAGCTCAACTACGGGAATATAGACCGGGCGATCAGGACCATGGAAGGCTGGGATGTGGTCAATTCCGACTTTAGTTTCAAGAACAGCCCGGGGTTTGGCATACACGCCGGTGTCGAGCTGACCGTCAACGTTACGAAGCAATTCGGGATATCGCTGGAAGTGAATTACCTCATGGGTGGGTCGGCCTTGCCCCTGACGGGCAGCTACACGGGTGGCACGCTGGGCGCCGCCAACCAGGCGAAAACTGCCGAGTACGACGACGCGAAGGTGGATTTTACCGGCGTGGAAGTATCGATCGGGGTGTTTATGAGAAGTGGCGGCGGCGGACCGCAGAGAAAAAAACGATAGCGTTCTGTAACCGGTTTAGAAAATCTGAAATTTTCACAGGCGAACTCACTGAAATATTTGGAATTTTTCCTTATTTGCTTTACAAACTATAAGGATATATATGCCTAAAGAATATCTTGGTGAATTTGAAGAGCTGGTGCTCACTCTCGTCGCCGCATTGCGCGATGACGCTTACGGAGCTGCCATCGCCGACGAGATCGAAAACCGCCTGAAGCGCGAGGTGAACCTCAGCGCCGTCCACGTAACGTTGTACCGCCTCGAAGACAAAGGCTTTATCAAGTCCAGTCTGGGTGGCGGGACAAACGAGCGCGGCGGAAGAAGAAAGAGGATCTATACGATCACCAGCGCCGGTATGGCGATGTTGAGGGCGTTAAAAGATGTCAGGGTAGACTTGTGGAAGATGGTCCCACAACTGAAGCTCATCGTTGGTGGAAAGTAAATCACCAAAATGGGTGACGCGGTTCCTGATCCTTTTCTGTCCGGATGGACTTGTGGAAGAGATCGAGGGCGACCTGCTCCATCGTTATGCGAGGGACGAGTCGAGATACGGCGCCAAAAAAGCAAGGCGCAAGCTGCTTTGGAACACGATAAGGTTTTTCCGGCTATCGATCATACTCAGAAATAAATTTTCATTTCGTTTAAACAGGCATTATATGATTCGTAACTATCTCAAGATCGCATTCCGAACCATCCTCAAACAAAAATCCTATACGGTCCTCAACGTGACAGGATTGTCGCTGGGGATGGCCGCCAGCTTGCTGATACTCCAGTATGTGAAGTACGAACGCAGCTTCGATACCTTTCATGCCAACGCAGAAAATATTTACCGTATTCAATACAACGTTTACCACAACGGTGCATTGAACTTCGAGAGCGCCGTAGCGGTGCCGGCGATCACTCCAATGATCAAAAAGAATTTCCCTGAAGTCGAAGAGGTGTGCAGGGTAATACCGCGAAGTGCTGTAATGAGCTACGAAGGCCCCGCCGGCCTGGTCTCGTTCCAGGAAAGAAAAATGCATTTCGCCGCACCAGACTTCCTGAAAATGTTCGGCTTCAAGCTGGTGGAAGGCGATCGCGCAACATGCCTCGATGGGATTCAAAAAATGATCATTTCCCAAAGGGCAGCGAAGAAATATTTCGCAGACGAGGACCCGATCGGTAAACACTTGAGAATGGATGGGGGCAGGTCGTTTGAAGTGACCGGCGTTTTCGAAGATGTTCCTGAGAACTCCCACATCCGTTTCGACATCCTTCTTTCATACGCAACCTTCAACGCCATGACCGAAAACCGGTCGGAGACACATTGGGGCTGGTATGATTTCTACTCATTCGTGCAGGTGAAACCTGGCACGGACGTGAATGCATTGCAGGCCAAGATCGACGAAGCAGTGGAGAAAGACCGCGGCGAAGAGTGGGCGAAGTCTTCCGGCAGGCAGGAGTTCATTCTCCGTCCCCTGCTCGACATCCATCTTGAATCGAAGCTCCTTTACGAAGCAGAACCGGACGACCAGCGCGACGGCGACAGCGTTTATGCACTGAGCATCATTGCGTTCTTCATCCTGGCCATCGCATGGGTGAATTACATCAATCTCGCTACCGCAAGGTCATTTAGCCGCGCCAACGAAGTAGGTGTCCGAAAAGTGATGGGTGCCTTTCGTCAACAACTCATCGGACAGTTCCTTACCGAATCACTGATCATGAATGTGATCGGGTGTCTCCTGGCTTTGATCATCGTGCGATTGTCGTGGACCTCTTTCTCTAACCTTGCCGGTTGGAACATTCCGCTGGAGTTCCTTTATCACTCGGAGTTCTGGATGATCGTCGGCGGGCTTTTCCTGGCAGGCACCGTGCTTTCGGGGTTTTATCCTGCTATCGTACTCTCTTCGTTCAGACCGGTGTCGGTCCTGAAAGGCAAAGTTCTGAAATCGGTCGCGGGCAATTTTCTCAGGAAGTCCCTTGTCGTATTCCAGTTTGCAGCGTCGGTGTTCCTCATCGTGGGCTCGTTGGTGGTGTACCAGCAGCTGCAATTCATGAAACACCAGGATCTTGGCCTGACCATCGACGAAACGATGATCATCAAGGGACCCGGTGTGACCGATTCAACTTATCGCTCGAAGTTTGAAAGTTTCAAAACCGAAGTAAAACGGATCCCTGGCGTAAAAGACGTTTCAAGCTCCACATTCATACCCGGCGATGAGATCTATTGGACGTCCAACATCCGGAATCTTACCGCCACGGCGAATGACAATATCGTCGTTTCGGGTGCGGCCATCGATGAGGAATTTATCCCTTCGTACGATGTCAAAGTAGTCGCGGGCCGGAATTTCGACAAGGCATTCCCGAGCGATGAAAAGGGTATCATCCTGAATCTGGCTCTGTTGAAGATACTTGAATACAAAGAGCCCAACGACGCGATAGGTAAAAAGGTCGTATTCAGCAACGATACTCTTGAGGTTGTCGGCGTGGTCGAAAACTTTCATCAGATGTCGTTGAGAAACCCGGTGGCTCCGCTCGCGATCATGTACTTCCCGTCTGAGGCGTTCTACTCCGTTAAAATGGAAACCAACAACTATCGCGCTGTAGTCGATGCGCTCACAGCACCTTGGAACACTTTCTTCCCCGGCAACCCGGTGGATTATTTCTTCCTGGACGAGTTCTTCAACCGTCAATACGATAAAGACGATCGTTTCGGACATGTATTTACATTGTTCACCGGGTTGGCTATCCTGATCGCATCGCTTGGCCTGTTCGGTCTTGCGTCGTTCATGGCATCGCAACGCACCCGTGAGATCGGCATCCGTAAAGTTCTCGGGTCGAGTGTATCGGAAATCGTCATGCTGCTGGCGAAAGGTTTTCTTCAGCCCGTGGCGATCGCTAACCTGATCGCGTGGCCGCTGGCGTGGTGGTTTATGGACCGGTGGCTACAGACTTTTCCTTACCACATATCGGTAAGCCCGCTGTTCCTGCTGATCGCAGGTATGCTGGTGGTCGTGATCGCATTTGTTTCGGTATCGTCACAAACACTTAAAGCTGCAATGACGAAACCCGCTGATACCCTTAAATACGAGGAACATGATTCGCAACTACTTCAAGGTGATGCTGCGTCACATGGCGCGGCACAAGGTCAATTCCTTCATCAACATCGCCGGACTCACGACGGGTATAGCGTTCGCGTTGGTGATCGGTGTGTATGTGTGGGGCGAGATGCAGGTAAATAAACAGCTCAAGGACGTCGACCAGCTGTATATTTTTGAAAACTCGACGAAGGACGGATCGCAGCCTGTATTCTTCGCACCGTCGATGGTGAGTAAAACACTTGCAGACGAACATCCGCAACTGGTCGAGAGCTACTACCGGTTCTTCGACAGGATGGTCAAGCTTTCCGTAAGCGACAAGAATTTCATTTACCAGTCGATGATCGGCGACTCAACGTTGATCGACATGCTCGGCCTGCCCGTTATTTACGGTGATGGGAAGAATGCACTGAAAGATCCCAATTCCGTTGTGATCTCCGAAGAGGTTGCCAATCAGCTGTTCGGCCGCGCAGATGTGGTGGGTGAGCATGTAGGCATTTCGAGCGGGACTGCGGGCAAAAAACAATTTGTGATCACCGCTGTGCTTCCGAAGCTTGAAAGCAACTCAGTTACCGATCTGATCCATATCAATGCCCGGGTGTTCATGTCGTTCAAGAACGCGGATGATTTCCTTCTACCCAATCCGGACGACTGGCAGGGTATCTGGTGCCTTTCATATCTAAAGCTTTCGAAAGGCGCCGACCCGTCGGAGGTGGAGAAGGCCGCCATGAAGCTTGCAGACGAGCGGGTACCATCTCAGTTCAAGGTCGACACTGAATTGCACCTCAGGCCTTTGAGCGACTATCACTTGCTCTCGGGCAACGCAGCCGTTCAGAAAATGATATTGATCCTTGCGGGCATTGCGTTTTTCATCCTTCTCCTTGCTTCGATCAACTTCATCAACATATCGATCGCCGGTACCGCAGCGAGGCTGAAAGAAATAGGTGTCCGCAAAGTCATCGGCGGTGTGAAGAAACAGATCGTATTGCAGTTTCTCGGCGAATCCGTCCTGCTTACTTTTTTTTCCGGGATCCTTTCATTGGCCGTTTATGAATCGTTTCTCGATGGCTTCGGAAGCATTCTCGGCGCACCGGTGACGTCGGTATTTCAATTGCCATTTTCTTTCTGGACGTGGTTCGCCGGTGGTTTGCTGTCAGTCGGGCTCCTCGCCGGATCATATCCATCATTCCTGTTATCGGCATACAGGGTTATCGATTCGCTGAAAGGCAAGTTCAGGACCGGGTCGAACAAGACCATCCTCTCAAGAGGGCTAATCACCACGCAGTTCACTATTTCGATCGTTGTGTTTATTTGTTCCATCATCGTCGCCAGGCAGATCTCCTTGTTCCTTGAAAGCGATCTCGGCTACGATAAATCATACATCATTACGGTGTCGTCGGTGCCGCGGATCTGGTCGCAGGAAGGGTTGACCACGATGAGCTCCGCAAAACAACAGTTCCTCACGATACCACGGGTTCAGAACGCAACGTTGTCGTGGGGCGTGCCCAATGGCAATGCGGTCAGCCGTACTTTCAATATGCGTGCACCCGCTACCGACCGTTCCAAAGCACTGACGATCGACTTCCTCGGGACGGATGAAGACTATCTCGACGTTTACAAAATGGAATTAGTCGAAGGCAACTTCTTTCAGAAAAACGGCGGCACCTGGAATCTCAACGACGTTGTTCTGAACCAATCGGCCAGCAAGGCGCTGGGTGTAGGCGTGGGCGACAAAATCATTCCGCTCTTTAGCGACACGGTGAATTTCACGGTGAAAGGTATTGTGAAAAATTTCAATTATAATTCTCTCCACCAGGCTGTAAAGCCGATGGGATTTCTTCATACCAGCCAGGACCAAAAGTATCGTTTCTTTTCTTTCAAGGTCACCCCGGGCAACGTTGTCGAGGCGGTAACGGCTGTCGAACGCAAATGGCGGGAAGTGTTTCCGGATGACCCGTTCGATTATGCTCTCATGGAAGACAGGTTGACGGCTCTCTACAAATCAGAAGTTCAACTGAAGAAGGCGACTGCTGTCGGTACCGGCGTGATGACCGTGATCGTGATCGTCGGTGTGCTCGGAATGGTATCGCTGGCGGTGACACGCAGGTTTAAGGAGATCGGTATCCGGAAAGCGCTGGGCGCGTCTGTATGGAATATCCTCCGGTTGTTTTCAATTGAGTACGTGAGGATCATTGTGTTGTCTGTCGTTCTCGCTATCCCCATCGCGTGGTTTGGCATCAGCAAATGGCTGGAGGGCTTCGCGCTCCGGATCGGCCTAACGTGGTGGATGTTTGCTATTCCAGGCCTGGTGCTGATGCTCATCGCCCTGTTTGTGGTGACCTTCAGCGCCCGGAAAGCGGCTGTATCGAATCCGGTAGATTCTTTGCGTGTAGAATGAAAGAAAAGTTCGTAAGAAAACTACTTGCATTAATTCCTTCACACCTCCGTGAGGAGATTGAAGGAGATCTCGTTCAACGTTTTCATAAAGACGTAGACCGGTTCGGCGTTCGTCGCGCACAAAAGAAATTCATTCTGTCCGTCATTAGATTCCTTCGTCCAGGTATCTTATTAAGAAGAAATTCCAACAAAAAATATTACCCTGTTTTTATGTTCAGAAACTATTTCGTGATCGCCTTCAGGAACCTGGCGGCCCACAAGATGAATTCGGGCATTAACATGCTCAGTCTGATAATCGGTATCACTTCGGCGCTGATCATGATGTCCGTGATCCGCTACGAAGTGAGCTTCGACAGCTTTCACTCGAACGCGAAAAGAATCTACCGCATCACCCGGCACCATAAGGCCGAAGGTGGCCTGGGCGGTCCCGGAGTGGCCTCTCCCCTCGCCGATGCCTTTCGAAATGAGGTAACGGCTATCGAAAAGATCACCGGCGTTCAATACTACGGCGGCGCCCAGGTGGATGTAGAGCTGAACGGCGACGTAAAAAAATTCAAGGAGCCTTATGGCACTGCATTCGTCGACTCGGAGTTCTTTAATGTCTTCGATTTCAATGGAACAGGCTTCAAATGGATCTCCGGCAATCCCGCGAAAGCGTTCACGGAGTCAAACAGTGTGGTCCTGACCGAATCCATGGCGAAGAAATATTTCAATAATGAAGATCCGCTGGGTAGATCATTGCGCCTTGAAGCGCAACTGGACGTCAAAGTTACAGGCGTGATCACGGACCTTCCGGCGAACAGCGACTTTCCTTTTACGTTTCTTGTGTCATATCCAACGCTTCACCAGATCGAACCCGATCGCATGAAAGACGACTGGCTGTCGATCAATGCCAATCACCAGGCGTTCGTCGTGCTGCCCGAGAATGTCACCATAGAACAGGCGGCAGAACAATTTCACAAGGCACATGCCCTGCACGTCGATAAGGCTGTTGCCGATGAGCTCCGGTACTTTTTACAGCCGTTGTCAGACATTCATAAGAATGCCGCTCTCGGTAACTTCAACAGGCGTACTGTGGATGAAACTGCGCTGCTGATCATGGCCCTTACCGGGATCCTGCTGCTTTCGGTTGGTTGTATCAATTATGTGAACATAGCCACGGCGCAATCGACCTTACGCGGCAAAGAGATCGGTGTGCGTAAAGCGCTTGGCGGTCAGCGCAAGCAACTGATCCTGCAGTTTCTCAGTGAGACATTCGCCCTCGTGCTCACCGCTTGTGTCGTCAGCTTGTTCGTAGCGGACATCGTATTGATGAGTCTTTCCGGTCTCACGAACATGATCATGATCCGGCATCTTTTCATGGACCCGTTCGTTCTCACGGCACTGGGAACACTGGTCCTTGTAATCACTGTGATAGCAGGCTTCTATCCGGCGATAGTCGTATCGGCGTACGGCATCACCAACGCGTTGAAAGGACTAACCGGCAACCGCGTGAGCAGCGCCTTCCTTCGAAAGTCATTGGTGGTCGTTCAGTTTGCGGTAACGCAGGCATTCCTCATCGGGGCCTTCATCGTGATCAACCAGCTGCAATATTCCCGCACGATGGATATGGGTTTCGACAAAGACCTGGTGATCAACATTCCGATCCCCGAGCAGAAGTCGCGGAAGGACGACGACCTGAAGAACATGGTCTTGAACAACCCGCATGTGTCGGCCGTCAGCCTGAGCTCGTCTTATCCTTCCGGTGACCGGCGTAACCTTTGGTTCGTCGGCGTCGGTACAAAGGAAATGCAGGTACAACCAATTGTCGAATATCAGTCGGTAGACACGGGATTTTTCGGGCTATATGGGATAACATTCGCAGCCGGGAGGAACTTTCTAAACAGTGATTCGATCAGTTCTGCCATCGTCAATGAAGAGCTCTCTACGGTACTGGGTTACAAAGCACCGGAGGAGGCGATCGGCCACACGATCGGTGTCGACGGCAAAGATTACACGATCGTGGGCGTTACGAACAACTTCCACAATTCGTCGGTTAAAAAAAATATCGGCAGCATGATTTTCGTCTTCAAACCGTCGTTCTTCCTTACCAGTAGTATCAAGATTAACGACCCCTCATCGATCCAGCAGGCCATTGTCGATCTCGAAAAGATCTGGTCGGTCACGTATCCATCGATGGTGTTCCAATACACTTTCTTCGATGAGAACATCGACAACTATTACAAGGGGGAGAAAAAACTCAGCGCACTCCTGCAAGGATTCTCGGCAATATTCCTGTTGCTGGCATGCCTGGGATTGTACGGCCTGCTGTCGTTCGTGGTGAATCGCAGAATGAAAGAAGTAGCGGTCAGAAAGGTTTTCGGAGCAGGGATCGGCCACATCGTGACGCTGATATCGAAAGATTATGTCGTCCTTATTTTGATCTCGTTTGTGATCGCCGCACCGGTAAGCTATTACTTTATGAATCAATGGCTGGAGAACTATACTTTCCACATCCCCATCACCTTTTGGATATTGATCGTTCCGGGCCTGGTGGCTTTGGCCATCGCCATGATAACATTGAGTGGGAAGTTGTTGAGGGCTGCCAGCCGCAACCCGGCGGAGACCCTTAAGTACGAGTAGCCTTCCTACGAAGTGTCATTCCCCGGGGAATATCGAGAAAAGCAATGCGCACGTTGTCTTCCTCGGGGTGGCCCGGTCTTCGCCGTGCCATGACATTTCTTAGGTACGGTTGTGGCACTGAACGTGCGCTTAGTATCTTTAGGCGCTATGCCTAAAGTTCTTCTTACCCGACAATACCCAGCTCTCGCACACGAGCTTCTCGCAGCCGCCGGCCTGGACGTGATCGTATGGCCCGAGCCACGCCCCATGACTCCCGAAGAGCTCGTGGAGCAGTCGAAGAAAGCCGATGCCCTCCTGTGCACCATCACCGACAAGATCACACCCGAATTCCTTCGGCAGTGTCCGCATATCAAAGTCCTCGCGCAATTCGGCGTTGGCTACGATAACATCAACGTTCCGGAAGCCACGAAGTATGGAGTCGCTGTGGGCAACACGCCCGGTGTCCTCACCGACGCCACGGCCGACACCGCTTTTGCTTTGCTGTTATGCGTTTCGCGCAAAGTCCTTCACAATCACAAAAAGATCCTCGCCGGCGGGTGGAAATCATTCGAGCCCGACAAGAGCCTCGGCATCGAGCTGAAAGGCAAGACGCTCGGTATACTGGGCCTCGGACGGATCGGTATGGAGATGGCTCGCCGTTGCAAAGGCGCTTACTCCATGAATATCCTCTATCACAACCGGTCGAAAAACTCCTCTGCCGAAAAAGAGCTCGGCGCCCGACTGGTCTCCTTTGATGAACTCCTCGGAGAAAGCGACATCGTATCAGCTCATTGCGCCCTCACAGCCGGGACAAGAGGCATCTTCAATAAAGACGCCTTCGCGAAGATGAAGCAGACTGCCATTTTCATCAACACTGCCCGCGGCCCGGTCCACAACGAAGAGGACCTCCACGAAGCGCTTGTCTCGAAAAAGATCTGGGGTGCCGGACTCGACGTGACCAATCCCGAACCGATGAGTTTCGACAACCCCCTCCTTTCCATGGAGAACGTGGCGATCTTCCCGCATATCGGGTCGGCGACGGAGGAGGCGAGGAATGGGATGGCGAGATTGGCAGCTGAAAATATTATCGGGTATTTTAAGGATGGGGTGGTGCCGAATAATGTTAATCCGGATTACAAAAACTTCAAGTCTTAAGGGTGCAAAGTGCTAAGTGCCGAGTGCCCTCCAGTTACGAGTTTGTTTTGACCATGGAGAGATCATCTTTGTAACCTATCGCCGGCGCAAATGAATATCTCCATGCCCATAAGAGTATCGAAAATTAACGAGTCTCAGAACCTTGAACCTTGAACCCCACACCTAAAACCAGCCTCTTCCAACTCGCCGTCATCGTCAGCGCCCTCGGTTTCTTCGTAGACGTCTACGATCTCCTGCTATTCGGCATCGTTCGCAAACCAAGTCTCGCCTCCCTCGGTCTCTCCCCCGACGAAGTCCTCACGCAAGGCGAATTGATCATCAGCGTTCAAATGATCGGCCTCCTGGTAGGCGGGGTGATCTGGGGAATACTCGGCGATAAAAAAGGAAGGCTGAAAGTATTGTTCGCTTCGATACTCATGTATTCTGTGGCCAACATCTTCAACGGAATGGTGACAAACATCCCGCAATACATCATCCTTCGTTTCATCGCGGGGGTCGGACTTGCCGGCGAGCTCGGCGCGGGTGTTACGTTGGTGAGCGAGATCCTTCCGAAAGAAAAACGGGGCATTGCTTCGGCCATGATCGCATCTTTCGGCATCCTCGGAGCCGTCACAGCATTCATTCTCAACCGGTACTTCGACTGGCGCACCTGTTACTTCATCGGCGGCGGACTTGGACTGATCCTGCTGTTGCTCCGTGTGTCGGTCAGCGAGAGCGGGCTCTTCAAGCAAGTCACGAACACTTCTGTCGAGCGTGGAAATTTTCTCATGTTCTTCAACGATCGCGACCGGTTCTCGAGGTTCATCAAGTGCCTGTGTATTGGCTTGCCGGCATGGTATATTATCGGCGTGCTGGTCACCTTCTCCGATCAGTTCGGCAAAGAGCTCGGCATACCGGATATCGATCCAGGCCGGGCCATCATGTACCTGTACCTAGCTATCGCATTCGGCGACCTGACCGTCGGGTTACTGAGCCAGTATTTAAAAAGCCGCAAGAAGGCTCTATTCATCTTCTACGGTGTCACGATATTCTTCATGATCCTGTATTTCAACCAGTACGGCGGGACGGCTTCGAACTTCTACCTCATCTGCGCAGGGCTGGGATATGGAACGGGATTTACGGTGGTCTACATCACGATGAGCGCGGAGCAGTTCGGCACGAACCTGAGAGCTTCGGCAGCCATCAGCATTCCAAACATGGTCCGGGGCGCGCTGCCGCTGATCATCCTGCTCTTCAAGTTCACGAGAGAGCTGTTCGATAGTTATATCACCGGAGGATGGGTTACGGGCGCGATCCTTTTTGCCATCGCGATACCGGCGGCCTGGTATACGCGCGAAACATTCGGGCGTGACCTGGATTACGTCGAAACTTAGTCCTTGCGGCGCCTGACGAGGGTGGCCTTTGCGTGCGGGATCTGTGTCTGCAGGTCTGTCAGCGCTTTCGCGGCAACTTCCTTGTCGTAGAATTCACCTACGCGGGTAACGGCCTTTCCGCCGACCGAATCGCTCTTGACGCCATAGAATTTGACGACAGGATAGGTGTCGAGTGAGTCGACACCGGCTTCAACAGCAATAAAAAATACGGAGTCGACCAGGTGGTACGGCCGCTCACCGATGTTGACATTATTGTCCATGAACAGGGTTCTTGAATCGGAAGCAAACTGTTTGATCGATGCCTGCGCCACTTTCTCCGCCACCGTTATCGTATCTGCTTCGAATCCCTGAACGGGCAGGATATGAAATTTCTTTTTCCGATCACGGTAAACGTATTGCAACTGGTACTCCGCATTAGCAATCACAACATTATCCCCCGCATCAAGTGCGGGGCGGGCTGTGCGATCTGTGCTATCCGTGAGAGCTTTTTTAATTTTATTCAATTCCACGAACAACATCGCGCCGCCATTCTTGTATCTCGACGTCTGACCCGAGACGAAGTTGCCCAAAGAATACACGACCAGCTGATCGTCCTCCTTCCTCCACTCCATCGGTTGTATCACGTGCGGATGGGCTCCGATCACCAGCTTCACACCGTGTTTGAAACAAAACTCCGCAAGGTTCTTCTGTGTCTTGTTAGGCAGCCGCTGGTATTCTTCGCCCCAGTGAAAGAAAGTTATGATCAGGTCGGGCTCTTGCGCTTTTGCCCTAATGATGTCGGAAGCGATCAGTGTTGTATCGATGTAGTTGACGATGTTTGGTTTCGTTACCGGGATGCCATTGGTACCGTAGGTATAGTTGAGCAGGCTGATCCGGATACCATTCTTTTCGACGAACAAAGGATAAGTATAGGCCCTGTGGGTAGAGTCTAAGAACGTTCCTGTGTGCGGAACGCGTAATGTATCGAGTACGCCGATCGTTCTTTGAAGTCCCTTCCTGCCGCGGTCCAGGCAATGATTATTCGCCGTCACGAGGACATCGACACCGCTCCAGATCAATGCGTCCACGAGCTCGTCCGGTGCACTGAAATTCGGATAACCTTTGTAAGGCGCCCCGCCGAGCGACAGCTCGAGGTTTCCAATGGTAAGGTCGGCCGATTCGAAAACCGGCTTCACGTGCTGAAAACATTCTGTGTAATCGTACTTGCCGGTCGTCGCGTCAAACGCAGCTGCGATCTGCGAATCATGCTGCATGATATCACCGAGGAAAAGAAGAGAGAGCTTTGTTGTATCCTGGGCCGAAGCCCCGGCGATCGATAATATGTAAAAAAAAATAATTCTTCCCGTCATTTCACTTGCGCCTCATTCACCATTGAAATCACTTCCCCATCGGCAATCACAAATACCTGGTCTCCCTTCATCACACGTACCGGATACAATCCGGTAAACGAACCAAAGGCCGGCAATATTCCTTGTTGCCTTCCAAAATAAAAACACGGCAACAACAATGCCTGTCTTCCCTTCCCGTATAATCTCGCGCCCGGATGAATGTGGCCCACAAGATTGTATACATCCGGCGACGTCAACTCCATCGGTTTATGCGTCAGCAGCAGGTTGCTGATCAATAGCTGTTCGGGATGGATCTTCACGCCATGCCGATCGTACTGCAGTGTGCTCATGATATCATGATTGCCCATCACAAGTTCGAACGACGTGCTCGCGAAATGCCGTATCACCTGTCCCAGCACTTCCCATTCTTCATTGTAGTGACTGTGAAAGAGATCACCCAGGAAGATCATGCGCTCCGGCTTGTACCGATTTAGAAGGTCTATCAGTATGGATGTGTTTTCATCATTGGCCTTTGTCGGCACCGGGTAGCCGGCTTGACGATAGTGATTGACCTTACCCAGGTGAAGATCGGCGACCAGCAATATTTTTTCCGAAGGCCAGTAGAGTGCCTTTTGTGAAAGCAGTTGAAATGAAAAATTCTTTAGCGAAAAAAGCATTCTGAATGATACTAAAATTCCTTACAGTTTCTAAAAAACGTCAATAGATTTTTACGTCGTATTGAGCTGATATTCAGCATTTTAAATTCATATCAAATACCATGAAATATATTCACTGGCACCTTACCGTAAATGTTAACATTATCATAACATTGGGTGAGATTGACTGCCATAACTTGGGGCCTTCAAAACCAAACGCCAAACCACCCTGCACATGTTTGAGTTAGAGCTTTCGTATTCTATTCTACTCATCGTGTGCCTGATTGCAGCCTGCGGATTCGAGTTTGTCAATGGATTTCACGATACAGCCAACGCCGTCGCCACCGTAATTTATACTAATTCGCTCAAGCCGTGGGTGGCTGTGGTCTGGTCCGGGTTCATGAACTCTGTCGGTGTGTTTGCGGGCGGAATTGCCGTCGCGATGGGCATCGTAAACCTGCTGCCGGTCGAATCGCTGGTCGATCAGAATATAGCCCATAGTCTCTCCATGGTCGGCGCATTGCTGATCAGCGCCATCACCTGGAACCTTCTCACCTGGTATTTTGGTATCCCCTGCTCGAGCTCACATACATTGATCGGATCCATACTCGGTGTTGGCATTGCCTATTCGCTGCTTCCGCAATCGACCGGCGTAGCTGTGGACTGGACGCAGGCTTCGAAGATCGGCCTGTCACTGCTGGTCTCTCCCGCTTTCGGATTTACACTCACGATCATCGTCATGTTTATTCTCCGGGTGTTCACGAAAGGACGCGCCAATAGTGACGAGCTTTTCAAAGAGCCAAAAAAGAACGCTCCTCCTCCACCGTGGATCCGCGGAGTCCTTCTTCTCACCTGCACCGGTGTAAGTTTCTTTCACGGCCAGAACGACGGGCAAAAAGGCGTCGGATTGGTCATGCTGGTATTGATCGGCATCGTGCCCGGTTTCTTCGCGCTCAATTCTAAAGCAAAAAGTGCCGATCTCACACCGCCGCTTCAGAAGATCACCGCCATCGTAGCGACGATCGATCCACGTCCTCTATCGGCTGTCGATAGTGTAAAGCTCATGGAATCTGCTTCCATGGCACAGGCGCTTGCAATACAGTTTGGGAGCGTCCAGTCGCTCGAGAAAGTTCCACGAGCCGAACGATTCGTGATCCGGAAAGAGATCCTGCTGATCGACCGGAACCTGAAAGACATCATGAATAAAGACGAGCTTCGCATCAGCTCGGCAGATCGCTCAACGATAACCGGCAGCTTAAAAGACCTTCGTAAGGCGACCGACTATGCGCCTATCGGTGTGATCGCCCTCATCTCATTATCCCTTGGACTGGGCACCATGATCGGTTGGAAACGGATCGTGAAAACAATCGGGGAAAAGATCGGCAAACAACACCTGACGTATGCACAGGGTGCCAGCGCGGAGCTGGTTGCCACAGTCACCATCGGACTATCGAGCCAGTACGGCCTGCCCGTCAGCACCACACACGTCCTGTCTTCAGGCATTGCCGGCAGCATGGTTGCCAGCAAGGGCATCAAAAACCTTCAGGCCGACACGGTACGCAATATCATCATCGCATGGCTATTGACATTGCCGGTCGTGATGGTCCTCTCCGGGTCGCTGTTCCTGTTATTTAGAAATATTTTCTAGCTCGGCGAGCTTCTTCGCTGTCTCTTCATTCTTCGGATTGAGCTTGAGTGCCTTCTTGTAATTGGCGATGGCCTCTTTGTTGTCACCGTTCGCCTTGCACGCATCGGCATAGCTGTCGTATACGTTGTAACTGTTTGGATACAGGATTGTGTTTATTTTGAAAACATCCTGTGCAAGCGTGCCCTTTCCATCTTCCAGTAGTTGATAGCCCTGGCCGTTGAGATTGCTTTCTTCCACGGCCTTGTCTTTTGTTTTCAACAGGTCTTTGTACCCTTTTAATGCCTTATTGAAATCTCCTTCAAGAAGATATTCATATGGGACCCGTTCCTTGTCTTTGAGTTTCCGGCGGGCAGTCTCCGCACTGATTTCACCGTGAGCGATGTAAAGCGCGACCTCTCCATCTTTTTTCGTTTCAAACTGCACTTCTGAATCGCTGAATGCTGTAATATATTCATTCTCCGATATACGAAAGAGCTCATCGGGATGCTCGGCCCTCAGGTACTTAAAAAACAATCGTCCATCCTGGCTTGTGATAGAAATACCCCCGTCGGACCCATTGAAATACCGTCCAGCGATTGTCTTCACAACAGATGTATCCAAAGGCAACTTCTTGTATTCCGGAACAAAATTATCCCAGCTGTATGCTCTTGCTACCGACCGGATCACTTCGCCAATAAACGCAGGTTGGTTTGAATTAGTCAATACTACTACGCCATATCCTTTCTCCTTGTGAGCTTTCATCTCACTCGAAAAACCCTCATCCCATCCACCGTGTCCGAAGTAAACATCGCCTTTCCTGTTGTCGATGAAGATCCCGAGACCGATAAATCCACCGTCGAAGGGAGTCAGCATCCGCTCCGCCATGTCCATCGAAAGCACCCTCACGCTCCGGCCTTTCACAGCCAGTTGAATGTCGATTGCAAACTTAGCCAGATCTTCTGCCGTCGTCCATAAGCCGGCCGCTGCCATTTCAGGATAGGTATGTCTCTTGCCTTTGGTCTGTGTGTGATCGGGAAGATACCCGGTCGCCGCCATTTTCACGGTCGCTGCGTCCAGAGGCTGATCATACGTGCTGTTGTTCATCCCGAGCGGTCCGAGCACCAGTTCTTTTTCAATTTCCGGGAATGTCTTCCCATGCACATCGATCAGCATCTGTTGCATGATGCTATATCCTCCGCCTGAATACCTGAAACTTGAACCAGGCTCTTTATCAACACGGACGGGTGGTGAGTTGGCCGGAGCGGCGCCGTCAAGTAATTGCACCAATGTCGGTACAGGAAGGTCGGGGCTGTAGCCAAGAAAACCATGAACCGTCAGTCCGCCAGTGTGGCTCAAAAGATGTTCAAGGGTGACCTTCCTGTTGTTCGTAAATTCGTTATCGGGAATTTTCCAGGTCTTGAGATATTTATTGGCATCCCCTGTCAGGCTTACCTTTCCCATCTCCACAGTCTTCAGCGCTCCGTATGCGGCCACGGGTTTGCTGATCGAACCTGCCTGAAACAAAGTCTTTGTGGTAACAGGCTCCTTGGTTTCTTTGTCCATGATCCCATACGCCTTCGACCAGGCGATCTTGTTGTCTTTGATGACGGCGATACTCACTCCAGGCACTCCATAGTGCTTCATACGGTCCTCGATGCTCCAGAGGCTGTCGCCTTCGAAATGAACCTGGCGGATGAGGCTGTTTTCGACCGCTGTAATGTTTGCGTCGGCAGACTGATCTTCTGTTTTAGGGCTGCATCCCACGGCAACCGCCAAAAACACAACAATGATTTTTCTCATAGAATTAAGTTAGAACTAAGATAATCTAAACTTCTTCCCAATCAAGCATCATCCTCTTGATCCTGTCCGCCAGTTTTTCGGAGCTCAGCTTCTCACGGGTCCTGTCCACCATAATCGGAAATGCGAAAGGCGTCGGTTTGTCCGGCTCTTTAATGATGATCTTCTGTTTGCTGATCCTGTCCAACGCTCTTCGCAACCGGCCCTCCTCCAGCTGGAAATCCATCACTTCCTCGTAGGCCTGTAACAGTAACAGGTTGTTCGATTCATATTCGTGAAAGACGTTAAAGAACAATTGCGACGACGACTGAAGGTGCTTGTCTTTGATCTGCTTACCTGGAAAGCCTTTGAACACCAGTCCCGAGATCGCAGCGATGTCACGAAACTTCCGGCGGGCCATCTCGGTCGAGTTGATGCTCGCCTGAATGTCTTTCAAAAGATCTTCCGCCCCAAGGACATCCGTTTCGATCGCCTCGTAGATCGGTATCTCCTGGTCCGACAGCAGCTCGAAACCGTAGTCGTTCATGGCGATCGAAAAAGTGATCGGCTGGATCTGCGCGATACGATAGGCAACCAGCGCCGCCATCCCTTCATGCACATTCCTCCCTTCGAAAGGATACATCAGCACATGATATCCTTCGGTGGTGTGGAAATATTCGATCAGGAATTCATCCTTCCTGGGCAGGTGAGACCTCGTTCTCTGGAATTCCATCAGTGGCTTGATGAACTTCATCTCCGCATCGCTCTCCTTGTTGTTTGCAGCTTCGTCGATCTTGAAGCGGATCATCTCGCTGAGCTGCGACGACAACGGCATCCTTCCCCCCTGCCACGACGGCACCTTCCCCGATTTACGTTTCGACTTCCGCACGTGCGCTTCGTTCTCTTTCACACGCACCAGCTCCAATGCGCGGCCCGCAAACCAAAATACATCTCCGGGATTCAACGCAGCTATAAAGTACTCTTCGATCATGCCGAGGTATTTGCCGCTTACATATTTTATCAGTAGCGAGTTATCGCCAACAATGGTTCCGATCGAAAGCCTGTGCCGCATGGCAATCATCCGGTTGTCGACATAATAAATGCCATTCTCAAAGGCCACCTTCCTGTATTCATTGTAAGCCGTAAGCGATGCCCCGCCTGTTGTCACGAAGCGCAACAGCCACTGAAATTCATCGTCGGTAACGGAAGAATAACTGAAAGTGCCGCGTATCTCCTCCAGTACTTCGTCGGCCTTGAATCCGTCGGACACGGCAAGTGTGATCAGGTATTGTATCAGCACGTCGAACGATCTTATGTAAGGCATCCGTTCCTCGATGATCCCGCGGTTCATGGCCTCCCGAAGGGCGGCCCCCTCCGTCAGCTCCAGGGAGTTGGTGGGGAGGAAGTAGATCCGGCTGGTCGCTCCCGGCTGGTGCCCGCTACGCCCACCGCGTTGAAGGAACCTCGCGACGCCTTTCGGGCTTCCGACCTGGATCACGGTTTCCACCGGCCGGAAGTCTACACCCAGGTCGAGACTCGATGTGCATACCACCGCCTTCAGGTTTCCTTTATGAAGCTGATCCTCCACCCAGTGTCTCAACTGCTGACTGATCGATCCGTGGTGCATCGCGATCTGCCCGCTGAGCTCCGGCGCCACGTCCAGCATCTTCTGGTACCATATCTCGGCAAACGATCTCGTGTTGGTGAATATCAATGTGCTCGTACTGGCTTTTACAATGGGTATGACTTTCTCAAGCAACCTTATTCCGAGGTGGCCCGCCCATGGCATCTTCTCGACTTCATCAGGGAGTATCGAAATGATCTCCATTTTCTTTTTGATGTTGGAACGGATGATCGTGGTATTCTTCTTTTTATGATAATCTCCCAGTAGTACCTCCATCGCCTGTTCCATATTGCCGATGGTTGCCGAGATGCCCCACACTTTCAAACCGGGTGCGACGCGCTTCAAGCGCGATAGTGCGAGCTCCGTCTGAACACCGCGCTTCGATCCGACGAGCTCATGCCATTCGTCGACAATGATCGCGCTGACCTTACCGAAATAGTCCGCATACCCCTTGGATGCCAGGAGGAGGTGGAGGCTTTCGGGCGTAGTGATCAGGAATTCCGGCGGCCGCTCGCGTTGACGGGCGCGTTTGGCAACCGACGTGTCGCCGGAACGTACACCCACTTTCCACGGAAGACCAAGGCCTTCGATAGCGCGGTTGGCTGCAAACTCGATCTCTTTCGAAAGCGCGCGGATGGGAGTTATCCAGATCGCGCGAAGGCCGCTGTTCTTCGGCTTGGCCGGATGATCGCGAAGGAACTCGAGTAAAATCGGAACAAGCAGCGAATAGGTTTTTCCACTGCCCGTCGGCGCGTTGACCAGTCCGCTCTTTCCTTTTAAATAGGCGTCCCACGCATCTAACTGGAACTCGAAGGGTTTCCAGCCATTGCTCTCGAACCAAGTGATGCCTGATTTGATCATAAGATTATTTCTCACGGAAAGCACGGAACACACGGAAAATACATGAGCTCGTTTTCAGGATCGCAGGAATCTTCCTCAGAGTGCTTCCGTGTTTTCCGTGCGATCCGTGAGAGCCTTGCATTTGCATTTCCCTAAAATACAACCCTTACCTTTACCCCAATGCCGAAAGTAGCTGTTATTGGTTCAGGTTTCGCCGGTCTGTCCGCCGCATCGTGCCTTGCAAAAGCAGGCTTCGATGTGACCGTGTTCGAAAAGAACGCTACAGCCGGAGGACGCGCGCGTCAACTGAAGGCCGAAGGGTTTACTTTCGACATGGGCCCGAGCTTTTACTGGATGCCCGACGTCTTCGAGAAATATTTTGCCTTGTTCGGCAGAAAAGTTTCCGACTACTACCAGCTCGAACGTCTCGACCCATCTTACCGGATCTGCTTCGGAGTCGACGACTTCATGGATATTCCCGCCGGCGTTGAGAAGGTCTCGCAATTATTCGAACAGCTCGAGCCCGGAAGCTCCAAACAACTCCGGGCATTCCTGGAAGAAGGAAAAGTGAAGTACGACATCGGGATCAACGACCTGGTCTACAAGCCCGGCTTATCATTCGCCGAGTTTGCAGACATGAATATCATACGCAACACCTTCAGGCTTCATGTCTTCTCGTCGATCTCACGGTACATCAGAAAATTCTTCAAACATCCCCGCATTATCCAGCTGCTTGAATTTCCTGTGTTGTTCCTTGGCGCCACGCCGCAAGACACTCCTGCACTATACAGTCTCATGAACTACGCAGATATCGCGCTGGGTACGTGGTATCCGAAAGGTGGGATGTACAAAGTGGTGGAAGGAATGATAAGGCTCGCAGAAGAGCTTGGCGTTAAATTCCATTACAATGCCGAAGTAACCGCTCTGCATGTAAAAGGCGACACGATCGGTTCGATCACCGTCGGCAGCGAAAGCCTTTCATTCGATCATATCATCGCGGCTGCCGACTACCACCACGTCGAACAGCACCTGCTTCCCCCGGCCGCCCGGCGGTACTCAACGGGCTACTGGGACAAACGGGTGATGGCTCCGTCGTCACTTTTGTTTTACGTAGGGCTCAACACGAGGCTGAAGAACATGACACATCATACCTTGTTCTTCGACGAAGATTTCGGCCAACATGCAAAGGATATCTACAAGGAACCCCGGTGGCCGGCGGCTCCGCAATTCTATACGTCCTGTACCTCGATGGCCGATCCCACCAACGCCCCTGTGGGCGGTGAGAATCTGGTAATCCTCATTCCGGTCGCGCCTGGGCTGAAAGACGACCCGGAGACGAGGGAAAAATACTTCGATATGGTTATGACCCGCCTTGAAAAAAATACCGGCCAGGCAATCCGGGAACACATTGTATTCCGTAAGTCCTATGCGCACAACGATTTCGTTGCCGACTACCATGCATATCGTGGAAATGCTTATGGCCTTGCAAATACCCTTAAACAGACTGCAAATTTTCGCCCCTCCATTTTGAACAATAAGGTCCGCAATCTGTTTTTTGCAGGACAGCTGACCGTGCCTGGTCCGGGAGTACCACCCTCGATTATTTCCGGGCAGGTTGTCGCGAAGATTGTTCAGGAAAGAGTGCTCAAATTGTAATATCTTATAATAACATTATGACCCACAAGGATCTCTTCGATAAGTTGTCGATCGAAACATCCAGGCTGACCACGCAGGCATACAGTACTTCGTTTTCGATCGGTATCCGTTGCCTGGGAAAAGATCTCCGTAACCCGATCTATTCCATCTACGGATTTGTGCGCTTCGCCGACGAGATCGTGGATTCATTTCACGATTACAACAAAGAAGAGCTGCTCTTCCGTTTTCGAAACGACACCATGACGGCTATCGAAGAAAAGATCAGCCTCAACCCGATACTCAACAGCTTCCAGGCTGCCGTACACCAATTTAATATCGACCTCCGCCTGGTCGACACCTTCCTGGGAAGCATGGAAATGGACCTCACAAGACAATCATACGACCAGCAAGGGTTTGAAGAATACGTCCTGGGTTCGGCCGAAGTGGTGGGCCTTATGTGCCTTCATGTTTTTTGCCAGCGCGACCAGGAAATGTTCGATCGCCTGAAACCCCACGCGATGAAGCTCGGGTCCGCATTCCAAAAGATCAATTTTCTCCGCGACCTGAATGCCGACTACAACGGCTTGGGCAGGATCTATTTCCCCGGCCTCGATATCACGCGATTCGACGAAGAATCAAAAAAGAAGATCGAACAGAGCATCAAAGACGATTTCGAAAGCGGGTTCGAAGGCATTCGGAGACTACCCAGATCCTCGAAGCTCGGCGTGTACGTGGCTTATGTTTACTACCTTGCGTTGTTCAAAAAGATCTGCAACACATCTCCCGGTTTTGTCATGAAGAACAGGATCAACATCCGTAACCGCCAGAAGCTGTCAATACTTTGTGCATCGTACATCAAACATCAACTTAATCTCATCTGAGTGGAAGAAGTCATACTGGTAGATGAGAACGACAATGCCATCGGCACCATGGAAAAGATGGAAGCACACCGGCGGGGTTTGTTACACCGCGCCTTCTCTATATTGATATTCAACTCGAAAGGACAGCTCCTTTTGCAGAAGCGGTCGTGGAAAAAATACCACAGCGGCGGCCTTTGGACCAACACCTGCTGCAGTCACCCACAACCCGGTGAGCACATAGAAAAGGCCATGCGCCGCAAGCTGAAGCAGGAAATGGGAATTGACGTAGAAACGCAGTTTTCTCATAAGTTCATCTACAGAACTGAGCTTGAAAATAATCTCACCGAACACGAATACGACCATGTTTATATCGGCCGTTATGACGGTGAGCCGGAGATCAACCGCGACGAAGTGGACGAATGGCGTTTCGAAGATATGGATCGTTTGCGGTCCGACGTCGGAAAAAACCCGCAGGAATTCACCTATTGGTTCCGGTTGATCCTTAACCACCCTGAGCTGCGCACATTAAAAGCTGCCTGAATGGTCTCGAATTTGTAATCCCCGGCGCAACATGTTTACTTCACGCATGAAGTTCTCCCACCTGAAGCCCCTAGCTCTCTTGTTGCTGGTATTGATCGCGGTTAGTTGCGATCGGGACGAAAAATCACCGTCCGACATCAACAATTCCGTTTTTCCCGGTGACTTCCTTTCCGATAAGCTATACAACACGTTGGTGATCGAAGTAGTGTATGTCGAAGGCCAGGAGCCTACGAAGGCCGCGCTCGATAACATGGTGAGTTTCCTTGGGCAGAGGTTGAACAAGCCCGCGGGAATAACTATTGTGCAGCGAAGCATCGCGACCCCCGGACGTACAACCATCGACGTAAACGTTATCCGTGAAATAGAAAAGACAAACCGGCAAAAGGTAACGGGTGGAAAGCAACTGACGGCCTGGATATACTTTTCCGATGCCGAATATTCCAGTAACAGCGGCAACTCGAAAGTACTGGGCGTAGCCTATGGATATTCCTCGATAGCAATTTTTGAAAAGACTGTAAAAGAATTCACAGGCGGCATAGACAAGCCGTCGCAGGCAGTACTGGAGACGACAATCCTCACTCATGAATTCGGCCACGTGCTGGGTCTTGTCAATAACGGGACATCCATGGTTGGCACGCACCAGGATACGGCGCACTCCTCACACTGTACCGATACAGAATGTCTGATGTATTACAAGGTTGAATCGAACGTCATTGCGGGGGATGTTCTGGGCTCAGGTGTCCCGGGGCTGGATGCGAATTGCCTTGCGGATCTGAAGGCAGCAGGAGGGAAATAGTTTAATCCGTAAGGTCAAAATTATACCCCACCATCACCTGCACACCCAAATTGTTCTCCTGCATCGTTCCATTTGCTTTGATCAGCATCTGGTAGATAAGACCTGAAGTAACAGTAAAGTCCTTCGTCACCTGGTATCCAACGCCCGCGAACACCCTGTTCTGGTCAGGCTTGTGAAACGTGGTCTTCGGCCCCCAGCTTACAAATACCTCTTCATAGAAACTTCCAAATACGGTTTTCGGCCCCATCTCCTTATTGCCGAATGGCACATTCATCATAAACCTGAAACGAGCCCTGTTGGCAAAATAATCGAATCCCTCATTCACGACTTCCCCGTTGTTGATCGTGTGAACCTGGATGTACCGCTGCTCGATCCTCGCGCGATGACTTAAATGAACTCGTCCCGCTTTGTGCTTGAACATTACTTGCTGCCATAGCCGGTGTTCGTTGTTCACAAATTTCGCCGGCTGTTTACCGTACACCGGATTCGCCGTGTACACGTAACCGATCGGAACGATGGAGAGTTTTTTAGTAAGATGGATCTCTGCCGCCGTGCGGAATTGGAACTGCATCGGCTGAAACGTGTGTGCAAACCTGAACTGCCCTTCCAGCTGGAGACTCAGGTATTTGTTCACTTTGACGTTGGAGGTGAGCGAAGACCACTCGATCGGCTGGGCAACAACGGCCCGCGGAGCAGTTTGCGCAAATGTTAATTCGGGAAGCAGGGCGGCTATAGTGAGGGCCAGGGCTACTTTTCTTATCATCTCCAAAAACAGCGTTTTTAGGTGTTCCTGAGGGTAAAAGTAGCCCCGGTAATATTACTGTAAAGTTATATTTGTAACGCTGGCTTAACATTGCCGTAACATGATCCCGGCCTCGAAAGATCACTATTTGACAGGCGGCCAAACCATCATTCACGCCCCTCGTTCACACAAAAAAACCTGACATTCCTATGAGCCTCAGATTCTGGAAAAAGCCCGCCCCGAAAAAACCCGTCTCTAAAACAAGAGAATGGCTCAACTCGATCACCTTCGCTGTCGTCGCAGCCACACTCATTCGCTGGACAACAGTCGAGGCGTTCGTGATCCCCACTCCTTCCATGGAAGATTCCGCCCTGGTGGGCGACTTCCTGTTCGTGAGCAAATTCCATTATGGCACCCGCACGACCGGCACGCCGCTACAGGTGCCTCTCACCCATCAGAAGATCTGGGGAACGGAAATCCCTTCATATGTCGAGTGGATCGAGCTTCCGGTGTACAGGCTGCCCGGCATCAGCGAAGTAAAGAAAGGTGACGTGGTGGTATTCAACGTTCCGGCCATCGAGATGAACCAAGGCATCGAACATCCGATATCGTTGAAGAACAACTATGTGAAGCGATGTGTTGCTGTTGCCGGAGATCGCATCGAGGTACGCGAACGCCAGGTCTACGTCAACGGTGAGCCACTCGCCAACCCGAAAGGTTTGAAATGGAGCTATATCGTCATCGCCACGGAACAGATCAGCCAGAAGAACATCAAAAAACTGGGACTCGATTCCGATGATTACTTCTACGTCGGTCTCAATGGCAAACAGAAGGCGGTCTACAGGATGCTCCTCACCGCCGATCAGCTCGCCGACATGAGCGCGATCAACTACATCGAATCGGCCTCACTCGATCGCTCTCAAAGCGATGCGCCTGAAAGCGACATCTTCCCAACTTCAAAATATAGCCGGTGGAACGGTGACAACTACGGACCGCTTACGATCCCGAAAAAAGGAATGACCATCGCCGTCAACGACAGCACCATGGGCATGTACGGAGAAACGATCCGGCTTTATGAAAACCACGAAAACGTCGTTACCGAAAACGGGAGATTGTTGATCGATGGAAACGAATTCAAAAATTACACTTTCAAACAGAACTACTACTTCATGATGGGCGACAGCCGGAACAATTCACTCGACTCACGATACTGGGGATTTGTCCCGCATGATCATATCGTCGGGAAGGCGTTGTTCGTCTGGATGTCGATAGACCAGGAAGCTGACCTTTTTCACAAAGTGCGATGGAGTAGGCTTTTTACGAGGATCCGATAGATCTTTTCTGTGCAACAATTCCAGTTGCATGGAGCCGACTTTCATATTTTTGATCAAATCAATCATCCTATGAAGCTGTCACTCCTGGTTGTCTTTGTCCTTTCAGCAATCTTTACGTTTGCTCAAACGGAGCCGCTCGGAATTTTCGAAAATCACCAGGACATCGGCAATCCCACGGTCAAAGGTTCGGCTGTCTACAACAAAGAAGACCAGGCCTATACCATGAGCGCCGGCGGAGCCAACATGTGGGACAAGACCGATCAGTTCCACATTGCCTGGAAGAAGATCAAGGGCGACTTCATCGTACGTGCTACCGTACAATTCATCGGCAAAGGAACGAACGATCATCGTAAGATCGGCATCATTGCCCGGGATCAGCTCACTCCCGATTCGAGGTACGTCGACGGAGCCGTTCATGGCGATGTGCTGACCTCACTCCAGTTCCGTCCGTCCGATGGCTCCGCCACCGAGCACGTCGTTCTGTCTTCGTTCCATCCTACCGAGATCGAGCTGGAACGTATCGGCAACACCTTCACGTTCTCTGCCGCGCCGTTCGGTGAAAACTACAAGTCGGTTTCAAAAGAGATTCAGCTGAACGAAGAAGTTTTTCTCGGGCTCTTCATTTGTTCCCACGAAGAAAACGTCATGGAGAAGGCTGTCTTCAGCAACGTACAGATCATCATACCCGCCGCAAAAGACTTTCGTCCATACAGGGATTACATCGGAAGTCACATAGAGCTCATGGAAGTCTCAACCGGAAAACGGAAGATCATCCACAGTGCACCGAATTCATTACAGGCACCCAACTGGACCCCCGACAACAAATATCTTATTTACAACGCCGAAGGACTACTGTATCGCTACGATTTAAAAGACGGCAGTATCACCAAGCTCAACTCCGGCTTCGCAACAGCCAACAACAACGACCACGTGCTCTCGTTCGACGGAAAGATGCTCGGCATCAGTCACCACGTTGGTGAAAAACGAACGTCGACTATATTCGTGCTGCCGGTCACCGGCTCCGATAATCCGACCAAGATCACCGACGAAGCCAGCGGCCAATCTTATTTACACTCCTGGTCACCCGATGGGAAGCGGCTCATCTTCACAGGGCAGCGAAACAATAACTTCGACATTTACGCTGTCGATGTAGCTACCAAAAAAGAAACCAGGCTCACGGAAGACGTTTCGTTGGACGATGGCCCGGAGTTCACACCCGACGGCAAAACTATCTGGTTCAACTCGGTGCGTACCGGCACGATGAAGCTCTGGAAGATGAAGGCCGACGGAAGCAATGAAGAGCAGGTGACATTCGACGAATACAACGACTGGTTTCCTCACTTCTCACCCGACGGTAAACAGGTGCTCTATATCTCCTTCCCGAAAGACATCGATCCGAGCTCACACCCGTTTTATAAGAAGGTCTATTTGAGATTGATGCCGACATCCGGCGGAGTGCCGAAAACCATCGCCTACATCTACGGCGGTCAGGGAACGATCAATGTACCCAGCTGGTCTCCGGATGGAAAATGGATTGCGTTTGTGAGTAACTCGAAACTGTAGTAAGTAGCCAGTAGCCAGTAGCAAGTAGTAAGTAGTAAGGACTATTCAGGAAACACGTCAGCCTTCGATATCAGTAGACTTACTACTTACTACTTACTACTTACTACTTACTACTGGTTACTTACTACTTTACTACTTGAATCGCCTTCCACATTTCCGCTGCCACAAACTCATTCCCCTTCTCATTCAAGTGTACCCGATCGGTTGTTAGAATTCCCTGCTCTTTGTTCTCGGGGTTGTTCTGTTTGTTGTAGTCGAGGAACCCTTTGCGAAGGTCGACCAGTGGCAGGTTGTTCTTTGCGGCTATCGAACGAATGAGGTTGCTGTACCGGTTCAGGTCTCCATCGAGCTGGTTGGTATTATCGGTGCGTTCGCCGATAACGGCCGGCGTCGCAAGCACTACTTTGATATTCTTGTCCGAGAATTTCTTCAGAAGGGCGTTATAGAATTTTTCAAACTTGTCGTAATCAGTTCCTGTTCCCGACGACTGTTTGTGCCACACGTCGTTCACACCGATGTAGATCACCACAATGTCGGGGTTTTTCGATAGTACATCGTCTTCCAAACGCAGGTAGAGGTCGTACACCTTGTTACCCCCGATGCCTGCGCCGATGAATTCATACTGGTCGCCCTTTTTGTCTTTCGTTGCCATCTCGCCGACTTTCGTAACATACCCGGTCGGTTGTACGCCGGCCTGTGTAATAGAGTCACCGAAGAAGACTACTTTTTTCTTAGTGGCAGTTTGGAATGACATCGCCATTCCAATTAAGATGAGTGCGAGGAATTTCATTGTACAATTTTTTTTATAAAGTCAATTTACAATTTTTCGCCGACCTTAAACGGATCGACAAAAATAACGTCAAACGCCAGGTGAGTGATCAAACCATTGTGTGCAGTGATCTGGTACATGAGTCCGGCGTCTACGATGACGGAAGGCTTCGCAAAAGTGTGCCTGAAGTAAGTTGTAAGCCGGTCCTCGGTATACTCATAATGCGTCCAGTGTGGTACCTCTCCTGTGTGTACCCGGTGATCGGTTACCGAAAGCCACTCGTTTCCAACCACTATTTGATTCGACCGGGACGAATTCAAAGGAAACGCCGCCTGCACTTTGAATCGGAGGCGCAACTCGACCGGAACCGGATCCCATTGATCGGAGTGATTGAAGTAGGTTCGGTATTCGGGGCGGAGCGACCAGGTAAATGCAGTGCGTTTGATTTTGTGCCGGTAATACAGCCGCATGTAGTAGCGGACCTCTGTCCGAAGAGCCGGGTCGCCTGCCAGGTACGGAGCGTCGTCGCGGTACCGGCTCTGTCCGCGATAGCTGACGCAGCCTGCAAGTTGCCAGCGGTCGTTGAACCGATATGCGTTTTGTATGTCGAGTACGTAAATGGCCGACTTGCCAAGAAACGAATAGTTGTCGGGATTGCTCTGCCTGGCGCCACCGATGTAGAACGATGATTGCCATCTTGTTCCCAGCTGCTGCGTGATCCCCACTGCCATCCAGCCAGCCGCCCGGGTATCGTCGAGGCCAGGCGGCGAAAGTTGCCCTAAGGCACCAAAAAAAGGCGAAAACGAAGCTAAAATAAAGACTATGTAACGCACCCGTAATATTTATGCAGCACAAAATTAACACAACCCAAAGCGTTTCCGAATGGTTTTTACACGGACAGCCTTCATTTACCTATCTTGTTTAAATGAAAAAAACCCTTCTCATCCTGCTCACATTTTGGGTTTCCGTCTCCATCGCACAGACCGATAAGCGTCTGAAAACTTTCGACCAGATCGTTACCAAGGTCATGACTGACTGGAAGGTCCAGGGCGTCGCAATTGCAATCGTCGAAAAGAACAAAGTGATTTACGCTAAAGGCTTCGGATATCGCGATGCCGAAAAGAAGCTTTCGGTTACTCCCAACACGCAGTTCGCCATCGGGTCGTGCTCGAAGGCATTCACCGCCGCGACGGTATGCATGCTCGATGAAGACAACATTCTCGATCTCGATCAGCCCATCAGAAAATATCTGCCCGGTTTCGCCTTGTACGACGAATATGCTTCGAACAACATGACGCCCCGCGACCTCCTTTGTCACCGCTCTGGTCTTCCCCGGCACGACATGACCTGGTATGGCTCGCCTGCCACTAGAAAAGAGCTCTTCGAACGTCTGAAATACCTTCAGCCCAACAAACCGTTCCGCACCACTTACCAATACCAGAACCTGATGTTCATGACCGCCGGGTTCATGGTCGGTGAGCTGACGGGCCAGACCTGGGAAGCTTACGCGAAGAAACGCCTGATCGACCCGCTCGGAATGACCTCCACCAACTTTTCCGTCACCGACATGGAGAAAGTTACCGACCGCAGCCTCGGCTTCATTGAGATCAAAGACAAAGTCGAAGTCATTCCCTACATGAATATCGACGCCCTCGGACCTGCAGGTTCCATAAACTCCACCGTCAACGACATGTCGAAGTGGGTGATGACACTGATCAACGGTGGAAAGTACAACGGACAGCAAGTGCTTTCACCTAACACGGTCAAAGAGATCCAGACACCGACGATGGTCGCCCCTGCTACCGTGCCCATTCCCTATGACGAGAACAGTTACGGAACATATGGTCTGGCGTGGCACATCACCAGCTATCGCGGGCACGTCCGGGTGGAACACGGAGGTAACATCGACGGCTTCTCGGCTTCGACATGCTTCCTTCCCAAAGATTCGCTCGGCATCATCGTGCTTACGAACATGAACTTCTCCGGATCGACAGGCGTCATCCGCAATTACGCTGTCGACAAGTTGCTTAGTTTGAGCGAGGTCGACTGGAACACGCGTATTCTCGGTGATGTAAAGAAAGCACGGGACAACGCCGCCAAAACACAACAGGAAGCCAATGCTGCCCGTGTCGCGGGAACCTCGCCTTCACATCCGATGAAAGCTTATGTAGGCAAGTATGAGCATCCCGGCTATGGTATCGTAGAGATATCCCTTACAGGCGATGATCTCGCCGTGGACGTTCACGGATTGAAATCGCCCCTCCGTCATTATCACTACGACTATTTCGAAGCCACCGACGAAAAATACTTCGACAAGGAGAAAGTAAGTTTCATCTCCAGCCTCAAAGGAGAGATCGACCGGTTGGCGATCCGGCTCGAACCACAGGTAGACGACATCGTCTTTAAGAGAATACCCGAGACAGGCTCCACCGCGAAAACAGACTGACAATCACGCTTAAAGAAACACCGCTATGTGCCCTCGAATTGCACGCTGATTAGATGGCGTATTATGAGGACACATAGAAAGTTCAGATTAGATACAGACCTTTTGACTATGTTCTCTATGCGTTAAAAATGGGTTGAACAATCGGCGGAGCCTAATTCTTATCTTTGCCCCTGGTTATGAATTGCGTCACCATACTTGTTTGCGCGGCGATAGTCATCGGCACCTTCCTTTTTTGGGAGTTTGTCGCATGGTTCACGCACAAGTATATCATGCACGGATTCCTTTGGGTGTGGCACCGTTCTCATCACACCGTTCACGATCACGCGCTGGAACGAAACGACTGGTTTGCGGTTGTCTTCAGCGTTCCGTCGATCGCCCTGTTTTATTACGGATCGGTCGAGACCTATAATCCTTATTTGCTCGCCATCGGCTTTGGCATTTTATGCTACGGCATTTTCTACATCATCTTCCACGACGTCATCGTGCATCAACGCATCCGCTGGAGACTAAAGAAGAGAAGTAAGTATTTACAGCGTATGATCAATGCCCATTACGCGCATCATACCAAGCACACGAAAGAAGACGGTGAAGCATTTGGTTTCCTCTACGCTCCCAGGAAATATGAAAAAAGCCCGGAGTAGCGGGCCTTTTTTCCTTTTGATGTCTAATGTTTATTCGTATCGGAGGGAGTCTGCAGGATTCGATCTCGCTGCCTTGACAAAGTGATAACTGACAGTCAGCCACGCAATGGCCGCCGCCAGGAATCCCCCGATGGCGAACGCCGAAATACTCATCGGTATCCTGTAGGCGAATGAGCTCAGCCAGTTATCCATAGCATACCACGCAAGGGCCGAGGCGACTACGAAAGCAATACCCACCAGGATCATGAACTCTTTCGAAAGCATGGAGCTAACCGATGAAACCGACGCGCCCATTACCTTGCGAATGCCGATCTCTTTTGTCCGTTGTTCCGCAGTGAACGATGCGAGGCCAAGCAAGCCGAGACAAGCTACGAAGATCGCTATCCCGGTGAGCACGGTAAACACCTGGCCCAACCGTTGCTCTTCACGGAACAGCTCATCGAATCGTTCGTCCAGGAAAGCGAACTCAAAGGGATCATTGGGAGCGATCTTCTTCCACTCATCACGCACTTTATCGACCGTCTCTTTCGCCGAGCCTTCGTAACGTATCACAAGGTTATTATTGAACTCATTGAACTGGAGAACGAGTGGCCTGACTTTCATCTTGAATGATTCGAAGTTAAAGTCTTTCACCACACCAATGACTTCCATGTCGTGAGGCTTCGTGCCGTTGTAGTTCGTTATCTTCCTTTTCAGGACATCTCCCTCCCAGCCGAGTTCCTTAATGGTCGCCTCGTTGATGATACAAACCGACGAGTCAGCAATACGACCCCTGGTAAAGAACTCACCCTGCAACATCTCGAATTTCAGTGTTTTCGCCTGGTCATAGTCGGTGTAGTAAGTGCCAAGGATGCGATCCTGCTCGGTGCCCGCGACTCTAAACACAGTAGTATTATTCACACCCGGGAATACATTATTGGTATAGCTTGTCGCTACAATACCCGATTGTTCATCCAGAGATTTCTTGAAGCCGTCCCTGCTTTGATTTAACCTCGATGTATTCCGGAGGATCATTACATTGTGCTTATCCATCCCGATATTCCTGTCTTGCAGGTAACTAAGCTGGTTATAAACGATCATGGTGCTGATGATCAGCGAAATCGAAATGGTGAACTGGAGGACGACAAGGGCGCTGCGTATCCCTTTGCTTTTCATCCCGGCCTTGACCTTACCCTTCAGCACGTCGACCGGTTTGAATGAGGTCAGGTAAAATGCAGGGTAGCTGCCGGCCAGAAATGAAACCACAACAAACACACCCACAATACCCATGATCATGACAGGGCTGAACATCGATTCGAAGCCGATCACTTTCCCGGACAAAAGCTGGAACGGCGGGATAAGCACATACACTGCAGCTATCGCTATAACGGTACCCGCCAATGTGTAAATGAACGATTCCGCCAGGAACTGGAGTACCAGCTTGCTCCGCTGCGAACCTAGTGTTTTCCTCAATCCTACCTCCTTCGCACGGCTCGCCGACCGCGCGGTCGAGAGGTTCATGAAGTTGATGCACGCTATCACCAGGATAAACACACCAACCGCACCAAGTATGTACACGTACTTGATGTCACTCTTGGGTGTGATCGAATCCATTAGCTCGGATTGGAACAAATGCAGGTTTTCAGCCGGATAGATGTAGTAAGCATAAAGACCTCCGTTCTTCTTGAACTCTTCGAATGAAATCCCAAACCCGGCCTGGAGCTCCGGCCCGACATGTTGAAGCACTAGCTCTTCGAGCTTCGCGTTAATGCTCTCGATAGAAGTCTTAGGATTCTTCCGGATGTAGGTGAATATCCCGTTGTTGGTCCACTGGGTACCTTTCATGTACTCATCGGAGACCGACGAAAGGAGTATATCGTATTGTATAGATGAATTTCCGGGAGCCGGAGCCGCAATGCCCGTTACCTTATATGAAACGTTGTCGTTACCGACTGTTACGAGCTTACCGATCGGATCCTCGTTGTCAAAATATCTTCTGGCAGTTTCAGTCGTCATCACCAGCGTATTGGGTTCGCTCAGCACCTTATCCCCTTGACCCTCGAGCAGCTTGAAACTGAAGAATTGAAAGAAATTGCTGTCAACCTGCATCGCCCTTGCTTCGGTAAAGGCCTTATCCCCATATTTCATCACCACGTTGTTCCACTGATTGATCCTGACAGCCTGCTCCACGCCGGGGATAACCGAAGCCATGGCCTGTGCGATGGGCGGCGACGTAGTAGAAGTGTAGATCTCCTGCCCGCCAATCAGGCCATGGAGAGCGACTGCATGTACGTTTCCATGGTCTGTGTGGAACTGGTCGAAGCTGAGCTCGTCGAAAATATACAGCCCGATAATGAAACAAGAGGTGAGTCCCAGCGCCAAGCCCGCAATATTCAGGGCCGAGTAGAACTTATGCTTCAAAATGTTTCGGAGCGCGACTTTAAAGTAATTCTGGAACATTGGCGGGCTGGTGTTGGTATACCACTCAGACGCCAATGTAACTTAAGATGTTGCATCTCTAAAAGAAAAATGTACGATTTAACCCCGTAAATACCCAAAGGGCCAAATCGTACATTTTAATCTATCTTATTCGTCCCTTAACGTCTTTACAGGGTTCATCTTCGCCGTACTGTAGGTCTTAAACGACACCGACAGGGCCGATGCGATCAGCATGATCACCGAGGATATCGCCATGGTCACCGCAGAAGTCTGTTTGAAGAAATTCCAGATGCTGCCCATCAACATTTCCGCCATATAAGCCCCAGCCCAACCGCCAACAAGACACGAGGCGAGCAAAATGATAACGAATTCCGTATTGATCACACGGGAAATGTTGGCGATAGACGCACCAAGTACCTTCCTGACGCCGATCTCTTTCATCTTCTTGATAATGTTCAGTGAGACAAGGGTGAATAAACCGGATACCGACAACATCAACGCCGCTACCCCGAGAAAAACGAACATCTTAACGATATTCACATTCACCTCGTTGGCTTCCTTCATCTCATCATCCATATAGCGGCTCGAAAACTTGCGGTTGGGAAACACTTCCTTCCAATGGTCCTCCATGTACTTGGTAACCGACGTGAGCTTACCTGGAGCAGCAGCTAGTACGAGGTGCTTGTAGTCTGCGGGAGGAGAATAGCGGAACATCATCGGTTCAAGTTCCCGCCACAATCCACGATTGTACACGTCTTTCACCACGCCCACCACATACAGTCTGACGGTATCCATCCAAATGATCTCCTTGCCGATAGGATTGTCGAGGCCGAATTTAGTAGCCACCTGGTTGGTAATGATCACAGACTCTTTGCGATCGGTTTCAGAGTCCTTCTGGAAGTTTCGTCCTTGCGTGAGTGTAAGTCCCATGGTAGGAATATAGTCGGGGCCGATGTGCAGGATGTCGACCTCAATTTCCTTCTCCATGTGTTTAATGGGATCGTTGTAATTACTCGACATGATCTGGTGCTGGGATCCGGCCATTGAAACTACATCAGGGTTTTGAGCCATTACATTGCGGAGTGCGTTATATTCATCCTCCGACCCGACCCATGTATACATCGCGCCATTCCGGTCGTAACCCATATCGAAGTCGCGCTGGTATTTGGCATTGTCGATGAATGCAAGACTGCAGACGATTGCAATAAGAGATATAGCGAACTGCAATCCTAGCAGCAACCTGGTAAACCAGTTTGTACCGCCGAATTTCAGCGTGCCCTTCAATATTGCAGTAGGTTGGAACTTGCTGATGTAAAACGCCGGGTATGCGCCTGCGAGAAAGCTGGTAAAGATCAAGACGAAGATCATTACAATAAGGAAGTCGGGTTTGCCGAAGTAATCGGTTTCCAACTTCATATACGGCCAGAGTGCATTGAACTGCGGTATCAGGAATAGATCCGCGATTATTATGCCGAGCAACAACGCGACGAAGCAGACAAACATCGTCTCCCCGATGAATTGAGCGATCAGCTGCTTCCTCATGCTGCCCATTACCTTCCGGATACCGATCTCTTTCAGCCTCCGCGACGACATTGCAATCGCCGTGTTGGTCAGATTGAAGCAGGCGATCAATAAAATGAAGATACCCATTACCGCACAACCCACAACGGCCGCCTGGGGCGATGCGTTACGTGTCCACGATCCCGGCCTATTACCGTATTGATCACGTTTAGCCATGCCGGGGAGCGGGTCGAGTTTGAAACCCGTTATTAAGAAATCTTCGCGAACCTTATTGTTGTTCTCTGCCAGGGGTTTCAACTGTTCTTCTATAACGCTGGCACGATTTGCATCGGGCATCCTGATAAATGTAGTGACGCGAGACTTCCAGTTAGTACCTTTTAGTACTGTCGAGTCCATATCGAAATAGTTATCGAAAAGCAGGAAAGACCCGTTATCGAAACTCGAGTTGGTTGCAGGGAGTTTGTATACTGCACCAACCTCATATTCCTTTTTGGGAGAACCCTTCTCGATCATCGTCATGGTTTTCCCAACTGCATTCACGGTGCCGAACAGACGAATCGCGTTCTCGTCGCTGATCAGGATCTTGCTCTTGTCCTTAATGCTTGCAGGATCTCCTTCAATAAATTCGAATGTGAATATGTCGAACATGTCAGGATCGACGAAGCCCGGGACGTTGTCGAAGACCTCGTCGCCCACGCGCATATCAATGTAACTGTTAATGTACCGGGTGGTGTGGGTTACGTCCTTCATGTTAGCACGAACGATCTCTGAAAGAGGCATGGGAGTTATACCGTACTCTGTGTCCCTGTCCTGAAAACGGCGAACAGAATTGATCCTGTAGATCGAAGATGCGTTTTTGTGAATGCTGTCGAAAGACGCGTTGAATTCCCAGTTGTAGTAGGCTGTGATGCAACACCCGATGGATATTGCCATCCCAAAAATATTGATGAAAAGATACACTTTGCTTTTCATCATGCTTCGCAAAGTAATGAGGAAGTAATTTTTGATCATAGGCTGGGTTTGGTGGTGGGTGTGCTGGTCTAAGACGTTCGCCGAGGGGTGATGGTTGCACCCGGGGCCAACAATTATGCCATGAGCCAGTTGCGCGAATTTCGAGGTTTCACCTGCCGCAATTGTTCAAGGGTGAACACCCGACTGTTCATAAAAAAAGCCTCCAGTTGTTCCGGAGGCCTTTTCCTAACCTAAACCTAAACTATGAAGAACGCATCAGGATAAAACTTGCCCCGCCTATCGGGGTTGGCTGAAGAATCCTGAAATCTTAAATGCTCTAAACTTACCATCCCTTGGGGGATCCCGGTCCGCCAGCCGGCCCGGGATCTTGGTAAGCCGATTAAATATGAAAATGTTCTTTGATGTTCTCAGTAACCACTTTACCGTCGAACAGGTTGACGATGCGGTGTGCGTAGTTCGCGTCGTAGGGTGAGTGCGTCACCATTACGATCGTTGTTCCTTCTTCGTTGAGTTGTGACAGGAGCTTCATTACTTCCTCGCCGTTTGCCGAGTCGAGGTTACCTGTAGGCTCATCAGCGAGGATCACTCTGGGCTTTGCGACGATGGCGCGGGAGATTGCAACACGCTGTTGCTGACCACCCGACAACTGCTGGGGAAAGTGATTTCTGCGGTGCATGATATTCATCCGCTCCAGCACTTCTTCTACTCTCCTCTTGCGCTCATCGGAAGGAACCTTCATGTAAAGCAAGGGGAGTTCTACGTTTTCGTAAACTGTCAGCTCGTCGATCAGGTTGAAGCTCTGAAATACAAAACCGATCGAACCTTTGCGAAGCTGTGCGCGCTGACGCTCTGAATATTTTGCGACCTCATGTTCTCCAAAATGGTACTCACCATTGGAGGGGTTATCGAGCAACCCGAGGATGTTTAGAAGGGTCGACTTACCGCAACCGGAAGGACCCATGATAGCAACAAACTCACCCTCTTTGATCTCGAGGTTGATGCTGTTGAGGGCTGTTGTTTCCACTTCTTCTGTGGTATAAACCTTCTCCAGGTTTTTCAGTTTAATCATGCTCATGCGTGTAGCTGTTTAAGTTTAAGATGGTAGAGGATCAGATTTAGTTTTATGGACTACTTGTTAATTTACAAAAGGTTACCGGGGATTCGATACATTTAGACGCCTTCCCAGCCAAATAGTTGCATCAAATGCATCAAATTGATAATAGTTTGTACTGAACCGGGTTAATTGAGTATCAAAACCTCATTATTTCCAAAGTTTTCGTACGATGAGGTGATAACCTTATCGCCAGGCTGAAGGCCTTCCAGCACTTCAAAATAATCCGGGCTCTTCCTTCCCAATTTGATATCGCGCTTCACCGCCTGACTATTATTATCCAGTACGAACACCCAGTTTCCGCCGGTGTCTTTATAGAATCCACCAACGGGCAACAACAACTCTTCCGATGACATGCCCAGCTCTATTCTAAGGCGGAGCGACATACCCCGTCTGATACCCTCGGGAACGGCTCCTTCAAATTCCATATCCACTTCGAAGCGGCCCGCCACAACGTCGGGATACTTATAGATGATCACAAGTCCGTAAGATTTACCGGCGAATTCTGTTGTTGCATGAAGACCGGTGGAGATACGAGGCAGGTAAAGCTCGTCGACCTGTACACGTACTTTATAACTTCCCATGACATCGACCTGTCCAAGACGCTGACCTGTATTTACAGCCTGACCAACATCCCAGTGTTGAAGGAATGAAAGTTGACCATCTATCGGCGTGCGGATTGAAAGCTTGTCGAGGATCTGACCGAGGCCATTAAGACTGAGGATCATCTTTTGCTCCGACAACCTTGTGGATGCGAGTGAACGGATACGGTCGGTCGAGTCAGTTTTGTATGCCTCATACTGGATCGTATAGCTATCCTCATTGAGCTTAAATTGCGACTCAGCTATCTCAAAGTCCTGCTTGGAAATGAGTTTTTTTTCAAACAATTTTTTAGCGCGCTCATACTGTGGACCAAGTATATCGAGCTGCTGCTTGATGCGGGCAAGACTTAAGCGCTGTTCCGTATCCATCCGGGTTATTGCCACCTGGGTTTCACGAGCGCGGTTAATACTTTCATTGAACGATGCCTCCTGCGAAAGCACGCTAAGCTCCCGGTTAAAGTTGCTGAGGTCCAGGATCACATCACCAGCCTTGAGCATAGCCCCGGATTCCTTATGGATGCTTTTGATGCTACCCCCTTCCACTACGTCGAGATAAACTGTGTTCTTGGGTCTTACTTCACCGGTTTGTGGGATGGTTTCCTGGAATACGCCTCGCTTTACTTCAGAGATCGTGATCTTGTTCTGATCTACCTTCAGCCTGGAACGGCGGTCTGCAAAAAGGAACTGGTACGCTATAAAAATGATCAAGAGCGCTCCCCCACCCCAGGTAGCGACCTTCTTCACCGTAAATCTCTTTTTTTTGAGTTGTTTGTCCATGAAAACGCGAGGTATATTGATTTTTCCAGCCTATTGCCAACAAGCGTGCCAACGGAATAACCCGCAGTTTTGATGCACGTTAGACCATTTTTTAAAATATTTCTCGTTCAGCACTGAACGCCCCTGTCCGCATTCGGACGTGCTGAAAACAGCCATTCCCGCAAAAACTGTCTTTTTGGGCGGATTTCAAAAAACTTCGTTTTCGGCCTTGTTATTGCCCGATCGCGGACGCTATTGACCAATTTCAACCACTTTATGTCTGATAACAAACAGGGTAAGATTCTCATTGTCGACGATAACGAGGATTTGCTGAAGGCCGCCAAAATGTTCCTGAAGCGTCATATGACGCAGGTGGACATCGAGAAGAACCCCGAGGCCATTCCCGCCCTAATGAACAACGACAACTACGACGTGATCCTGCTGGACATGAACTTCACCAAGGACGTCAGCAGCGGCAGCGAAGGATATTTCTGGCTGGAAAAGATCCTCCAGATCGACCCCTCGGCGGTGGTGGTGCTTATTACTGCGTACGGCGATGTGCAGATGGCTGTCAAGGCGATCAAGGCGGGCGCTACGGACTTTGTACTCAAACCCTGGGAAAACGAAAAATTGCTGGCCACGCTCTTCTCCTCCATGCGTTTGCGCGAATCGCGCGATGAAGTGCAGACATTGAAGATCAAGAACCAGGAATTCAACCAGGTTCAGAACGAAAAATATTCGGATATCATCGGCAGCAGCCCTTCCATGCAGAAGATCTTTCAGACGATCGACCGGGTGGCGCATACCGATGCGAACGTGCTTATCCTGGGCGAGAACGGTACGGGAAAGGAAATGATCGCGAGGGCCATTCATAGAAACTCTCCCAGGAAGAATGAATCGTTTGTGAGCGTCGATCTTGGCTCTATCACAGAGACGTTGTTTGAAAGCGAGCTCTTCGGTCACAAGAAAGGTGCATTCACCGACGCGAAGGAAGACAGACCCGGCAGGTTCGAGATGGCCCACGGCGGTACCCTGTTCCTCGACGAGATCGGAAATCTTTCACTTCCGCTCCAGGCAAAGCTCCTCACGGTGCTCCAGAACAGGAAAGTAAGCCGGGTGGGATCGAACAAGGATACGCCGATCGATATCAGACTCATCTGTGCAACCAACATGCCCCTGTACGACATGGTGAAAGAGAACAGGTTCCGCCAGGATCTTCTTTACCGTATCAATACCATCGAGATGGAGATACCGTCGTTGAGAGACAGGATGGAAGACATTCCGGTCCTCGCGTCACATTTCCTGAAACAATATTCCGTCAAGTATTCGAAGAGCATCAGTAAGATCAGTGAAGGAGCGATGGCGCGGATGCATAAACATCCCTGGCCGGGTAACATCCGGGAACTTCAGCATGCTCTCGAAAGGGCGATTATCCTCAGCAACTCGTCTGTGCTACAGCCGGAGGATTTCAATTTCACGGTAGGTACTTCGAAGGAGACCGACCAGAATCTTTCGCTCGACCAGTACAATCTTGATGAAGTCGAGAAACTGTTGATCCGCAAGGTCCTCAAAAAGTATAACGGGAATATCACACAGGCGGCTTCGGAGCTTGGATTGACCAGGTCGTCGCTCTACAGGAGACTCGAGAAACACGGTCTTTAATTTACGAAGTACGATGTACGACTTGGTGTTCCCGAATAATATCGTGAGGTAAAAATCGTACATCGTACTTCGTAAATTGTAAATTCCCCCAATGGCTTTCAACGACTTTCGTTTTCGGGTCGCCTTCCGGGTAATACTGGTCGGCTTGTCCATGTCCCTGATGGTTTACATGGTAAGCCGGCCCAACATGATCTTTGCGGCAGGGCTTACGGCGATGATCATCATCCTTCAGTTGCTGGAACTCTATCGCTTCAGCTCACAGACCAACCGAAAGCTGACGCGCTTCCTGGAGTCGGTCAAATACTCTGACTTTATTTCAGGCTTTACGACAGACCACCGGCTCGGGCGAAGTTTCCGCGACCTGAACGTCGCATTCAACGAGGTACTCGAAGCATTCAGAAAAACACGTTCCGAAAAGGAAGAACACTGGCAGTATTTGAATACGGTCGTGCAGCAGGTTCGCACCGGTATCTTCTCGTACGATATGGACGGCAACATCCAGTTGATCAATACAAATGCAAAAAAATATCTGGGCGTCACTTCCTCCATGAAGAACATTTCGGAGCTTATGGAGAGAAACCCGTCGCTGTACGATTTTATACAATCAACCGCGCCGGGTAAGAGCAGCTTATACAAAGAAGGCACCGAGCTTCAACTGACCATACAGGCTACCGAGATGCGCATTCGTGGCAACCCGGTGAAGCTGATCACACTTCAGAACATCCAAACGGAACTGCAGAAACAGGAATTGGAAGCGTGGCAGAACCTGACCCGCGTGCTCCGTCATGAGATCATGAATTCGATCACTCCGATCTCTTCGTTGACCTCCACCCTGCGTGAAATACTCGACTACGATCTTGTTAAAAAAGAAAACGGATACGAGCTGAAGAACGAAGGAGCTGAAGATCTGCGCGAGGGGCTCGATACGATCGAGTCGCGAAGCAAGGGATTGATCCGATTTATCGATGCCTATCGTGAATACACTTCCCTGCCGCAGCCGAAGATCAAAACCGTTCGCGTCACAGAATTGATCGACCGTGTGGGGCAATTCATGAAGACACAGCTGAAGAAGTCAGACGTAGACTTCATTTATTCATGCGAGTCCGAATACCTGACTATACAAGCTGATGAGGAAATGATCGAACAGGTGTTGATCAACCTTGTGAAGAATGCTATCGAATCGCTCAATAACAAGCAGGGAAAGATAACGCTGAAAGGCGGTACGAGAGATGCCAATGTGATCATTCAAGTGACCGACAACGGACCGGGAATCATTAAAGAAGCTCTCGCAAAAATATTTGTCCCTTTCTTCACGACAAAGAAGTCGGGATCGGGGATCGGACTAAGCTTGTCGCGCCAGATCATGCAGATGCACAACGGCACATTGACGGTGGAGAGTGTACCGGATGTGAGAACGGTTTTTAGCTTGAAGTTCTAATTACTTCGGGTCTGATCGAGCACCACTTTCATCACGACGGGTGCCGTAAGGTTACCGGAAAAATTCATCGTTCTGTCGCTCCACTTCACCTCCTGGTTTTGGGTGGTCGAGACAACGGACTGAACCTTCGCAGGTGTGAGATCTTTCTGACCTTTGAGCTTATCGAGGCACGTGGCGAGGTCGATCTCGGAGGGTGAAAAAATAAAATAAATATTATTCTTTCCCGGCGGATCGGTTAGCGTCAGTGCAGCCATGTCGTCCGGTGCCTTCATCGGGGAAAAGGTGATCGGGACGGTGGTTGCGGCGCGGGGAAACAATGGAAAGAATGTATTCTCGGGATCGACACCGAAGCTATAGACATATGCCGGCATGTTGGTGCTCATCTGTATTGTAAACGTGGTTCCGGAAGGCCATGTCTTACCCATTTTGTATTGACCGTTACCGCCGTCGACCGAGGCGCGCATCTCTTCACCGCTCAGCAACCTGAAACTTATGTTTCCTTCGAACGGGACGTTGCACGAAGTGCTGCCCACCTGGAACAATGCGAAGCTGTAAGGAACATAGTCGGAGAAATCCTTGTAACGGATCCAACTGAATCCCAGCACGCCCCAGTCTTTCCCCCAGGTGTTGACCACTTCGAAAGCCCCGCCAAACTTGGTGTCGTCATAACCGACGACGCACACAGCATGACCGCCATAGAGCGGGTCGGCCTCCTGCTCGCGGGGCTGCCAAAACTCCTGGGCGAAGTGAAACGAAGGAGGACAGACAAGTCCGGCGAGCACGGCGTGATTGGAGACGAGGGCATTCTTAACAGACTGCACTTTGATGTTCATCGCATCTTTCGTGCTGAACAGCCGAACGAATCCTGAAAGCTTTTTATTCCTGGCGACCGGGTACAGATCGGCAGGAACTTCGGAGGGGCAGAATTCCCTGAACTCGGAGAAGTATGGAGTACCATTCTTTACCAGCGACTCCAGCAAGTTGATTATACTAACTGGCGATTTACAGTCGGGCGTTGTACGGATAAGGCCATAGTTGTAAGCGGGTGAGAATGCAAGCTCAAGTACTTTCTGGGGATCGGTCTGATTACAAGCGATGGCCTCGGCAGCAGTGCGTGCATTCCAGACGGCAGCCCAGGCTACGCCGGTATAATCGGGTTTGGGCTGAATGACGACTTTCGGATAGTATGCCTTCAGGCTTTTCGACGGGGGAAGCATGGAGTTGCTTCCGTAGCGGACGGGAAGAGCGTTATAGCGATTGTCTTCCCAGGTCATTCCACGCTGAAAATGGTCTTGACCAAAGGCGAAGGAGACTGAGAGAAGAATTATTAAAAAGACCTTGAAAAGGGACCGGATCACCTGGCCTGGAATACAAATTCACTGCCGGGTTCGTTGTCGCCGAAAGCTCCAAACCTGGGCTCGGGCTTCGCAGTCTCTACCGATAACCAGATCTTACTGGCAGTGAGAACACGATAAGTTCCGCCATATCCCCTTAACGCTTCGAGGAATTTCGATGCGAAAGGCGAATGCTTGCCGGGGCGACCATCGGGAACGTATTGTTTACCACCCGACGTCATGTAAATACGTGTCTTGAACTTCAGCTTCTTGCTGATGTATTCGTTCTGCGGGATGTCTGTATACATCTGGTCACGGTCGTCGCCTCGTTTTGCGATAGCCTGGTCGAAGGTCCCTCCGAAGCAGACATCCATGGTGAGGAATACGTGTTTGGCGGGATTGTTATCGATGGTGGTTCTCAATACGGAGAAGGGAACATAGGTATCGTAGGTATCGTCGTTGAGCTGGGAATCTTTGGCAACGATGTATCCGTCTTTACCGATCTCATCGAACTGGCCGTGGCCGGCGATGAAGATAAACAACTGGTCGTCGGTGCCGTAGTTCTTTTTCGCGTACTCACGGATCTTGGTAACGATCTGCGATTTGCTTGCATTGAAAAGTGTCTCGACTTTGAAGCCATAGTTTTCTCCAAGCTCGGTGGCGATGGCTTTCGCATCGTTCACGGGATTGGTAAGGTCGCCCCAGTCACTGTATTCGTTGGTGGCGATAATGAGCGCATAGTCTGTTCTTGTTTCGGCATTCACGATAGCGACGACCGGCGTCATATTGACCTGACGAGACTCGGTAGTGCTCTCGCCGTTTTCGTTTACTGCTACTATTTTGATCTCATTGGGTCCGGGAGAAAGGGTCACTTTCTGTTCGATGAACTTTGTGAACTTAGAGGCATCGGGTGATGTGACCGCAAACCCGCGCGAAGGCTGGGTTGATCCGTTGATGAGCACGGTGACATTCTTCAGGTTGATGGTGGAGTTGACACCGACCTTGATGGTGACTTCCGCACCTGTTATCACAGATGAGGTTTGTTCGGGCGATAGCCAAACCATTACCGGAGGGGACGACTTCGGCTTCGAGCTGATCTCAAGATGAACGGGGTTGCTTCTGCCAGTGAGCGTTTGGGCGAACGATGGCATAAAGGCATAGAATGCAATCAGAATTACAAACAGCCTCTTCATAATGGTGGGGATTTTGGGTGTTTAACTTCTTTAAAAACTATCGGTTTTATGGGAGCTTAAACCTTTACTTGACTATCAATCTTTTCTGGAGTGTACTATTACCGAATTTCAAAACGCTAATATACACACCCGCCGCGGGTTTCGTACCGTCTTCTATGTTCCATATCGCTTGTTGGTAACCTCCCGGGAGAGGCTGATCTAGTAAATTCGACACTTTTTGGCCCATCAGATTATAAATACTAAGGTTTGTGTTCACCTGGCTGTTGGTTTCAGGTACTGAAAAAGCGAGAGTCACATTGCCGCTGGAAGGCACTGGCGATGCAGAATGGAACACGGGACGGAACGGCATGCTCTCGGTTTTCACGAACGTTTCGTCGCCAAAGAAGACTTTGAAAGGACCGGAAAGACTGCGCTCGAAAACATAACGATTTTCTAATGTCATGTCGATTGAACGTTGCTGATTGATATCCCACAATACGAGATGCTTGTCGCTGTTGCCGAAGAATGAATTATCCCAGGTCAGCTCCATGACCTCATCGGACAGGTTTGAGGTGACTTCGAATTCCCATACGTGCTGACCGGTAGTGGGGATGATGTCCTTCGTAAAGTTAGAACCGTAGAGTTTCTTGTTGTAATTCAACTCGAGATATTCCATAAAACGTGGCAGCGTGAAATCATCGTAGCCGTCGTTCTGCTCACTTGCTTTGGGATGCATACCGAAGCCCGCAAAGTTGTTGACTGTCATGCCTGATTTCAGTGCGAAGTCGACGGCCCATGTGTCGGAGTCGAGTGTGCGTGCGAAGTTGACAGGTTCCGGCGCACTGATGCGGCCCTCTTCTTTGAAGTAAGGAATGGTGAGTTGACCGTCGCCGGCGTCCTGTACCATCAGGAATGCACCGGCCATTTTCGGAAGCGTAATTGAGTTGGTGAATGTACCGGTGAAGGTTTTGAGCGCACCGAGTGTTTTGTCATCGTTCTCTAAAGCGCCGGTCACCCGAGCCCATGATACGTCGTAGTTGAACGGGTTGCCGATCTGGTTCCATCCGTTGACGACGGGCATGGTTGTCGGTTTGCCCGAACCTGTGTCGGCCGTGGTGCCGGCGCCGGTATCGATTGTCTTGGACTCGGCTGCGATGAACCAATAGCCGTTTCCGATTTCGATCTTGGATAAAGAAGTCAACTCCGTTGCCGATGATCCGTTGTACCGGAATAACCTGTATTTACTCTTATCTAATGCGCCCAAGTCGTCGCTGAATACATCGTTCACAGTGTTCTTGGCAAGATCGAGCGGTACGGAAATGATGCGATAGTTGGTGATCGCTGTTCCTGCACTGTATGGAATGGTGAGGCTGTTCTCGTTGGTGTATTCGACCAATACCTGTTTCCAGGCTTGATTGGAGCTGTACCCGGCTTTGTCGTCTGCTCCCACGAGGTATTCGACACCTTGTTCGGTGACGAAGCTTGCAGGGATGGTGTATTCGTACGTGTTGGTGGTTCCGCCTTTCAGGACGAGTGTACCTGTTCCCTCTCTATCGCTGCTGATCGGATAATATGTAACGTATACATCCGATACACCGGAGAGGTTATCCGTAACGGTGACGGTGACCTTCACGGCGGTATTGGGAGGCGTTCTGGTCTGAGTTAAATCGGTAACGACAGGTGGTGTTGTATCTGCGTTGGGATCCAGTGTGGTGACAGAGTTCCGGAGCGGGTTTAGCTGGCGGTAATTGATGCTCGTCCCGGAACCATTGTAAGCATAGAGGGCAAAGTGATAGGTGGTGTTGGCGGTAGCGCTCGAGAATGTCCAGTCTGTGCCGGTACCTTTGAATGACACGGTTGCGTCGCCTTGTACACTGTTTACGGCATAGTCTACGCCAGGTTGGGGAACAAACGAAGGCGCGGACCCTATCTTGTAGAAGCCGATGACACCGGCGACGTTGGATCCGGCGCTTGCCGTAAAGTCGAAGTCGAACGACGTGGTGGCGATGTTGCTGAAAACGAGGTTGGTCGGCTGGGCAGTAGGCTCCAAAGAGCCGCCCGTTGTAACAGTGCCGGGGAGCGGCGATGTTTGCCGGTAGTTGATGGCCGTTGAAGCACCACTGTATGCGTATATCTTATACTGATACGTTGTGGCAACCGATAGGCCGGTTTCATTGAAGGTAAGAGCGGACCCGACGTATGCAACTTTATCTGTGCCCGACCCGATCGTGGTCCCTGCCGTGTACACCGTTCCGTCTGCGGGGCCGAATATCGGCGCCGAGCCGGTTTGCCGGACAGCGATGTAACCGGTGGCCCCGGCGGCAGCTGTATAACTAACCGTATAGCCAGTGGTGGTAATGTTACTCGATACAAACCCAGCCGGCGAGGCGGTTGGCTCTGCTGACTGGGAGAGTGTGGTTGCGGTGCCGGGAAGCGGCGAAACAGTACGATAATTGATGTTGGCGCCGCTACCATTGTATGAAAATATTGCAAGCTGGTAGGTTGTATTTGCGCTGAGCGCCGAGGTCGTGTAGCTTGTTGATGCGGCTGGAGTAAACAACACGAAACCGTTACCAATAAGGTCGCCCGCATTATAAGTCGTTCCATCTACGGGGATGCCAGTGGGTGCACCGCCTGATCTTATAAGCACCAGGTAGCCAGCGGGATTTCCAATTGCCGCCGTGAAGGCGAGGTTGAACCCATACCCGGTTATGGAAGAAAATACGGGATTGGTTGGTTGTGCTGTCGGTTCTGAGCTCTGCGAATACTTTGCAAAGAAACCATCACGAGGACCGGCTGCAGTTTTGACGGCGGTATTACCGATAGCATCGAGATCGATGGCGTCTGAAAATACACCGGCGAGATAAACGTTCGATGATGCATCCACAGCCACCGAGGTACCCTGTTCTTCGAATGTTTGGCCGGCGCCGAAGGATGCGAGGTGAGCTCCGTTTGACGCTGCGTATTTTCCGTACATGACATCATAGTCACCGGCATTCGTTAGATTGGCTGTACCTGCCGAAGGGTCCATGTCGATTGTTGCGGCATACGCGCCGGTAATATAAAGGCTCGATCCGTCGCTTGTCATGACGTTGATGAAATCCGTGTCGGCGCCGCCAATCTTATTCGCCCAACTCACAGTGTGATTACTCAGCTGATGTCGTGCCATGTAGGCGTCGGTAAAGCCGTTGGATACCAAGTTCGTGGAGCTTCCGAGATCGCCGATCACGGTAGCGGTACCGCCGAAGAACCCAGCCGTATACAAGTATGATGCGTCGGCCCAAACAGATGAAACGCCGTCATCCGACGACGACGATATCCATCCCCCCCAGATCAGCGAGCCGGTGCTTGCAGCATATTGACCGAAGTATCCATCGGTGCCACCGCCATTGGGTGCGGTGGTAGTCGTGAGATTCGGATCGGCGTGAAAAGTATCGAGATAGTTGCCTGTGATAAACACATTGCTTCCGTTCACAAAACACGACGTAGCAAAGTCATCCTCTATGGAGCCAAGTGTAATTACCCAATCTAATGTTCCGGCGCTGGAATACCTTGCAAGGGCCATATCGTATTCACCCCAGCTAGTCTTGGGAGTGGCGGTTACGAGGGAGGGGTTGAAGTCGACGGTGCCATGAAAATTCGCGGACATGTATACATTACCGGATGCATCGAATGAAACGCCGGTAGCATAGTCGTCATCTTCGGCGCCAAAACCGTACGCCCAGGAAAGTGCGCCGTTAGAGGTGGCATACTTGGCTATGAAAATATCGGCACCCCCTTTCGTATCATAAACCGTGTTGCCAGCGGTGTCATCGAAATCGATCAGACCACTATAATATCCTGCGACGTAGACCGAGGTTCCGTCCACAACGATACTCAATGCCTCATCGGCCAGGGGTGATCCGACAGCATTCAGCCATTGAAACACGCCGGCTGATGAGTATTTAGCAATGAAGGCATCGGCTGAACCGGCATTTGAGTCCACGATCGCTGTGCCTGCACCCGGATCGAAGTCGATGTGCCCTGTGTGAGATCCGGCGATATAAACATTGCCCGACGCATCGACGGCTATTGCCTGGATCAGGTCGTCCTCGGTCCCTCCAATCCCATTGGCCCACGTGATCGAAGGAACTTGCGCGTGCAAGCCCAGAACGATGACCAAAAGCAGGACCAGTAAGTAAAATCTTTTCATAAGTATTGTTGCGTATTCGCCACCATTCACTTGTATAACCGAGTCTCTTTATTCAGGATCAGGAGGTATGGGTAACTCTTTAGAGCCCCCGCCATTGTCTTTGTCTCTTGTGACCAGGAATACAATCGCGCCCACTACCACAACACCGGGGATGATATAGACCAACGGTGAGGTTTTTGATTTCACTTTAAACGAGCCGCTGTTCGCAACACGTCCACCGGTGGTAAGGCGAACCTGGTAATCGGAACCTTTCGCGACATCGGAAGGAACAGTCCACACATACTTGCCCGGGTCGTTGGTGACGCCGATCTGGTTCACCACCACGCCACCTTTCACCAGCTCGAGCTTCACGCTTTCGTTGGGTGCGATGCCATCATAAGAGATTGTTGTGGATTTGCCTTTCTTGACGCCGGGCGGTGTCTTAACGTTAAGCGGCAAGGCGACGGGGTCGGCGCGCAGCTCGAACGTGATGTCGCCCGAATATTCAACCATCTCGGCTTTGGCATTCCATTCTATTCTTTTGCCGGTTCCCGCGGTGACTTCGTTCACGTCGCCACTGACCATTGAAAGGGGCGTGGAATAATTATTATGAGAGGCGTAGACCGTAACCTTGAATTTCTGATCCCGAGACCCACCGGTGATATCGTAGGTGATGCTCACTCGTTCGCCGCCGCTGATGGCTTGTGCTCGAATATTCTCCAGGCGCTGAGCTGATAATTGAAAGGTCGCAAGAAGGAGGACTAACAGTAAAGGTCGGCTCATGGGGTAAAAGGGAAATCAAGAATCAATAAAAATAGCCGATACGCGGCTAAGATTCAAGGAATTCGTCCCATTCTTCCTGCTTCATTCCGCTGATATCCCTTAAGAAAAGGGCGTAGGAAGGTTTGTAAGGTTTCCGGTGCAGATCCATGCCCGATTCCTCCAGGGTGTAGTCGCCCTTCTTGGCGTTGCACCTTTTGCAGGCCGTGACGAGATTGGTCCACGAATGAATTCCGCCTCGTGAGCTTGGAACGACGTGATCCAGCGTGAGGTCCCGCTTCGTGCCACAATACTGGCACTCGAAATTGTCGCGCTTGAAAACATTCTGCCGCGTGAGATTCACACCGCGGTACGGAGCATGAACGTATCTGTTCAGGCGAATGACCGACGGCATCGGAAAAGAGCTCGTTACCGATCGGATCTTATGGCCGTTAGCACTTCGAACCATTTCACTCTTGTTAAGAAATACAAGAACAAAGGCACGCTCCACCGAGCAGACCATCAGAGGGCTGAAGTCCTGATTTAATACCAGTACCCGGTTGTTCATGGCTTACAAGATAAAGCCAAAGTTTGTGTTTTTCAACCCAGAATCCTGCGCAGACCAGCGAGTCTATGCGTGTATATCTTGGTTTCAGCAGCGAGAATTCCCTCTTCCATGAGGTAGTCGATCCTGACACGACCTGAACAATGGATGATCTTCTGTTCGTCGAGGAGGATGCCGGTGTGATTTATCTTTCCGTCTTTGCCTGCAAAAAATGCCAGGTCGCCCGGCTGTGCTTCACCGAGGTTAGCGATTGCCTTACCCGCCGTCGTTTGTTGCGTTGCATCACGGGGCAACTGGTATCCGGTGAGGCGGAATGACATCTGCGTAAAGCCGGAAGCATCGATACCGAACGGACTTTTTCCGCCGTAAAGATGAGGTGCGTTAAGATATTTGCCTGTCACTCCGCGGAGGTATTCGAAATCCCTTCGTTGCCCGATACTTTTCGCTTCACCGTTGAAAGCAAACTGTTCTTCCATCTTGAACAGCTCCGATCCTGAAATGGGTACGATACTTCCCATGACGATGGTGAGCTGGGTTTTCTTATAAAGAATGGTCGAAGCGATGTCGGTGGTGATCTTGAAATTAGCCAATGCGATCTGCTGATGATACTCCTGGCTGATCGAATGATGCTGAAGGCTGTCGATCCAGCCGGTGATCTCGTCGGAGCTGATCTTGATATGAAGCCACTTCTGATCTTTGGATATCTCACTCACTTCGTAGTGATCGCCGAACAGCAATTGAGTGACCGGCTCGCCCTTCTGGTCAGCTTCTTTTCTGACTGTCACGATGGACAGTCGGCAAACTCCATACTCGACGGGTGCGGTCATTCGTTACATCTTGATTTTTCCAAGCTCGCGCTTCATGTCGCGGTCTTTAATACTATCGCGTTTATCGTGAAGTTTCTTACCGCGTCCCAGGGCGATCTCCAGCTTGGCATACCCGCGATCGTTGATGAACAACCGGACGGGTATCAGCGTAAGGCCTTTTTCCTCCACGCGTGATTCCAATCTTTTCAACTCCGATTTTTTCAACAGCAGCTTCCGGTCGCGGATCGGAACGTGGTTGTAATGGGTACCTTGTTCGTAAGCTGAGATATTCACGCCTTTCACGAACGCTTCGCCGTTGGCGAAATAACAATAGCCATCCTGGAGATTGATCTTGCCTTCGCGTATGGATTTGATCTCGGTGCCGCGAAGTTGTAAGCCCGCGATGTATTTATCGAGCAGTTCGTACTCGAATCCCGCACGTTTATTTCTGACATTGACATCTTTAGCGAACCGCTCCGACTTTGGCATAGAGGCACAAAGATAGTTTTAAGAATCAAATCATCTCGAGATTGGGTACCGGCGAGGAGTCCAGGCCGCTGAACCGTTGCCCGAGAAATTTATAGTGCGCCGCCATCGCGATCATGGCAGCATTGTCGGTACAGTATTCCAAGGGTAACATGAAGACGTCCCAGCCATTCTTCAGGGAGGCCGCGGAAAGCGCTTTCCTCAGACCCGAGTTGGCCGACACGCCACCGGCGATGGCCACCTGGAGTATGCCTGTCTGCTGCACGGCTTCCTCTACCCTGCTCATCAGCATTTCAACCAGGCGACGCTGCAGTGAAGCACAGATATCGTTAAGATTTTTTTCGATGAACTCAGGATCTTCCGCCTTCGAATCGCGGATGAAATAAAGGAATGCGGTTTTTAGACCGCTGAAAGAGAAATCCAGGCCGGGCATGGTCGTTCCGGGAAACGAGAATCTCTTTTCATTACCCCTGGATGCGTATTGATCGATGAGTGGTCCACCAGGATAAGGGAGTCCGAGTATTTTCGCGGCTTTGTCAAATGCTTCACCTACGGCGTCGTCTTTGGTCTCGCCGATCACTTCCAGGTCGCTGTGGCTTTTAACCAGGACGATCTGGGTATGGCCGCCGCTTACCGTGAGGCAGAGGAATGGGAAGGATGGTTGTTTGGCCGGCTCTGAGGGACCATCCAGTGGCTCCCGCGCTTCGCGTGGGATAAAATGGGCGAGTACGTGGGCTTCCATGTGATTCACCTCGATCAGGGGGACCGTCAGGGCAACCGCCATACCCTTGGCGAAAGACGAACCGACCAGCAACGCCCCCATCAATCCCGGGCCGCGGGTATAAGCAATAGCGTCAAGATCGCCCGCGGATATACCGGCGCTGGACATCGCTTCGTTAACAACATGGAGGATGTTTTTCTGATGAGCCCGGGAGGCAAGCTCAGGTACCACGCCACCGTATTTCTGGTGGACATTTTGCGACGCAATAACATTATTGAGTACCTTGCCGTTCCGAATAATTGCAGCCGAAGTCTCATCGCACGACGACTCAATGGCAAGGATCACAGGCTGCATAAGAAAAGCAAATGAGGTGGCAAGTTATCAAAATTCGGACTCTCCGATGGCTACGGAATATTGTGCTTTATGGCATATACATCTCCGTAACGCTACTGCTTACTGCCTTCCTCCTGCTACAGATTCCCGCAGTCCAGACGACACTCATTGAGCGATACACCGGCGACCTTGCAAAGGCGATCGGGTTCAATGTCACTTTTCAGTCGCTCAGCCTGAAGTGGTACGACCGCTTGCACATAATAGGTCTACGGGTTGAAGACCCGGAACACAATGAAATGATCCGCGTCGGTGAACTTGAAGTAAACTTCCGGTTCGCGAGCCTTCTGGAACGTAATGAGATCAACATCGACGGCTCGACGATCGACAGCGCTTCGGTTGTCCTCACCGATATCCAGGAGTCGGACACATCGCGCAACCTGAACATGAATGTGTTCATCGCAAGGATCAACGGGCTGTCGAAAGGAACCGGGGGAGGAAGTCCAAAGGTGAACATCGGTGAGATCGTTCTCACCCGCTCCCACTTCCTGTATAACGACAGCGATTCGGATTCCATCAGGAAGGGTTTCGACTACCGGCATTTCGAGCTCGATCTCGACAACGGCCAGCTTATGAACTTCAAGGTGATTGGCGATACCATCCAGTTCAATCTCAATTCGCTCACGGCCGTCGATAAGGTGACGAAGCTCGATGTCAAAAGCCTTCAGACCTTTTTCAGGATATCGCAGACTTCCATGGAATTCCTCGGCGTGCATGCAAAGGCTGGCCGAAGCGTCATCTCCGACACTATAATATTCTCCTACCAAAGACAGAGGGATCTGAATGATTTCAACAACAAAGTCACGTTCGAGGCCCTGTTGAAAAACACGTACCTCCATCCGGCGGATCTCGAGCTGTTCGCCCCGGGCGCAAAGGCCATCGCTCAGCCCGTAACGCTCAGCGGAAGGGTGACCGGAAAAGTCAACAGGCTTAAGTATACCAACATGGACGTTGCCATTGGCAATACGACCCTCACCGGGGCGCTGGATCTCGACGGGCTGCCGTCCTTTAACGAGACATTTATCAGACTTAAGCTCAAGAATAGCCGGGTCGACATCGATGACTTCCGGTTCGCCTTTGACGATTTTGTTTACGAGAGATTGAAACCGCTCGATAAGGTCAGCATGGAGGGAACATTCACGGGTTTCATCAACGACTTCGTTGCCGATGGAACACTCGATGGCCGCCTTGGATGGATACGCTCCAACATCAATCTTAAAGTGAACGAAAAGGATGTCGACAAGACACTCTACCGGGGCGGCCTCGAGCTGAGGAACTTCGACATGGGTACTTATTTCAACGATTCCACCCTGTTTCAGCATGTCACCCTTCGGGGAAACGTGACCGGCCGTGGCCTTACCTACCAGACTGCAGATTTCCTGCTCGTTGGAACGGTCAACTCGATCGGCATCATGGGTTATGATTATGTCAACATTACGACCAATGCCCGGTTTGCAAAGGAGTTCTTCGCCGGATCATTGAAGATCGATGACCCCAATCTTCGTTTCAACGCGGAGGGATCGATCGACTTCCGGAGCGATAGTGACATAGTACAGATCCAGGCCAACCTGGATACAGCGATGATCCACAATCTCGGATTTACCAGGAAAGATCTCGCGATCAGCTCCTATGTCGATATCAACTCACGCGGTTTGCAGATCGACAGTCTTTTCGGAGACGCAATATTCAAAGACACTAAGATTTATTACGACGGTAAGTTTATCCAGCTCGACTCCATGCACCTCATTTCGGAGAAGCAGGATACGGAAAGGCAGATCACTTTCCGGAGCTCGCTGTTCGATGCGTCGATGAAAGGAGATTACTATTACTCTACGCTGTTCAACGACCTCAACAAGCTATTCCTCGAATTGAAGCTGAGTATCGAAAACGACAAGGCGGCTATCGCAAGCTACTATGATGCTAAACGGAAGAGCAGCCAGGAATATGAAGTCCGGATCGACATAGACCTTCACGACATCAATCCTCTTACGACACTTGCCGGTATCGACCTCCAGCTGAGTCACGATACCAAGATCCAGGGACGTTTCACGAACGGAAGGACTTCCATACTTCAGGCGTTCTCCACGATCGACACGGTGATATATCGCGGGAAGAATTTCTTTGCGAATGAGATCGAGATCACCGGCTCCAAGATCCGCGACAGCGCGAACGTATTGGCGATGGCGACCGTGCGCTCCGAACGCCAGTTTTTATCGAGAGGCTTGCAGACCAGAAACCTCCTTGTGGAAGGTATCTGGAACCGCGACCACGTCGACCTGGGGTTGGACGTCGATCAACAGGGTCTTGACAATAAGCTCCGGCTTCGATCGGAAATCGATTTCCTCCAGGACAGCACGAAGATCAAAATACTTCCTTCCAGGATACTTGCCCTCGATAAGGAATGGCTGGTCGACCAGAAGAACTATATCTTATTCAAAGGAAGAGAGTTTACCGTCAACCAGTTCAGGATACATAATGGACAGCAGTCTGTGCTGATCGACGGGCTGATATCCGAAGACCCCGACAAAGAGCTGGTGTTAACGATAGACAACCTGAGCCTCGACATCATCAATACCTTCAGTACCGAAAAGGTCGAGGGTATCCTCAACGCGCAGCTTACCGGCAAGGATCTTCACCACCAGCGATTTATCCAGAACAACCTGGCGATCATAGATCTGACCGTAAATAATTTCCTCATCGGCGACGTATCGGGAAGAAATCAATGGAATCCCGAGACAAAGAAATTCGACATCAACTTCTTTATCGACCGTAAGCAGGAACGCACCATGGCGCTGACGGGTATCTATGATCCTGCCGAAGAAACCGACCCGCTGGATGTAAAGGCGGCGTTCACCAATGCACGGCTCGTTCTACTTGCTCCGGTGATGCGTGGGCTCTTTTCGGAGATCGATGGGGAGCTGACCGGCACGTATAACATCCGCGGTACGTTTTCGAGACCGACGCTGAATGGAGAGGGAATGGTCAAGGACGGAAAGATCATGATCGACTATCTCCGCACGTTATACGCATTCAGCGGAAAGCTCGGTATGTCGCCAACCCAGATCATCTTCGATGACATGGAGATCGTCGACGCGTACGAGAACAAGGGTACGCTGCACGGATACATTGCGCACAAGAACTTTAATAAATTCGTTCTAAACCTCGACGGAGATTTCAGCAACTTCCAGGTGTTGAACACCACCAGCAAGGATAATAATTTATTCTATGGCCAGGGATATGCAACGGGCAACCTGAACATCTTCGGACCCTCGTCGAACCTGAAGATCTCCGCAACAGCGAGAACAGAGAAGAACACCAAGATCTTCATTCCCATCAGCGGAGCCTCTGAGGTGGAAAAGAAAGATTTCATCACGTTCGATCATTTCACCGACAGTCTCTTCATCCCCCAGAGCCTGAAGAAAAAGATAAACAAGAAGACGGAGCTCACCGGTGTCACGGTCGATATCAACCTCGACATCACGCCGGCGGCCTATGCGGAGATCATTTTCGACATCAAGGCAGGTGATATCATACGCGGCCGCGGGAATGGCGACCTCAGGCTTCAGCTCGATACGAAAGGCGAGTTCAACATGTTCGGCGGGATCGAATTCACGGAGGGAGCATACAACTTTACGCTGTATGATATCATTAATAAAGAATTCACCATTAAGCCCGGAAGTCGCCTGATGTGGTATGGTGATCCTTATGCGGGCATCATGAACATCACTGCAAGTTATCGTCAGCTGGCTTCGCTCGCGCCGATCTACGACAAGGAACCGGAAATACAGACCGACCCTGCGATCAAACGGAAGTATCCCATCGAAGTACAGCTGAAGCTCGACGGCCACATGCTCTCGCCGACGTTCTCGTTCGACCTTGTCGCGAACGATCTGCCAACGACGATCAATCTTAATAACGGTCCGCCGAAGCGACTGAGCTTCGACTTCAATGCCTTCAAGGCAAGGTTGGACGAGCAGGAATTGAAACGCCAGGTGTTCTCTCTGATCATTCTCCGCAAGCTGTCGCCGCTCGATGCATTCAATGCCAGTGGGTCGCTTGCCTACAGCGTGAGCGAGCTCCTCTCGAACCAGCTGAGCTATTGGCTCACGCAGGTTGACCAGAACCTGGAGATCGACCTCGACCTCGGTGCGCTCGATGCCGAGGCGTTCAACACATTCCAGCTACGACTCTCCTACTCCTTCCTCAACGGCCGCCTGCGCATTACACGCGACGGGACGATCACCGGAGCCAGTCAGCAACAGCAGAGTGTGGCCTCAATTGCCGGCGACTGGACCGTGGACTACCTGCTCACACCCGATGGCAAATTCCGGGTGAAGATGTACAGCAGATCGAACTTCAATGCGATCTCCAGTTCGCTCGGTTCACAAACGGCCGTCACTACGGGTTTCAGCCTGATGCACACTCAGAGCTTCAACGAGTTGAAAGACCTGCTGAGGTTTGCGCGCGACAAACGCCGCAAGCAATTGCAGACACAACCGCAGCCTGATGAAGAGGTAGAAGAGCCGGCAGACGACAAGTCGGTGAAGTCCGTCGACAAAACCGAAGGCAAAAACTGACGAATGACCTGCCGACGGTTTTTATTGCTGCTCGTGCTCATTCAATCATCCGGCTGTTTTGCACAGTCAGACTCCACTCAAAAATCAATTAATAAAAAGAAGCTCATCATCGCGTCGACCACCGTTGGTGTGGCATACGCGTCGACGATGCTGGTGTTGGGGCAAGCCTGGTACGACGACGCTCCGAAACAATCATTCCATTTCTTCGATGATGGCCCCGAATGGAAACAGATGGATAAAAGCGGGCATTTCTTTTCTGGGTTTCATATCGCCGACAATGCTTCCATGATCCTGCGGAGCTGCAATGTTACCCCGAAGAAGTCTGACATTATCGGAGCGGTGGCTGGACTGGTGATACTTTCATCGATCGAAGTATTCGACGGATATTCGGCAGCTTACGGCGCATCGATGACCGACGTGGCCGCGAACGCAGCCGGCGCGTTGTTCTACGTCGGGCAGTCGTGGAAATGGCATGAAGTAAGGATACACCCGAAGTTTTCATTTCACAGTACTTCGCTGGCCGGCGACAGGCCGTCGGTGTTGGGAAGCGGCGCTTCGGAGATCATCAAGAACTACAACGGTCAAACCGTGTGGCTGTCGGTCGACGTGGGAAAATTCCTTCCGCAATCGAAGTGGCCGAAATGGCTGAGCGTGGCAGGCGGCTACGGAGCCGAGAATATGCTGTATGCCCGCGATGGTCAAAACAAAGCCGTGGGCCTCGACCCTTATCGCCAGTATTATCTGAGCCTGGACGTCGATCTTACGGCGATACCCGTGAGATCGAAATTTCTGAAAACGGTGCTGAAAATTGCGAATATTATTAAGGTACCCGCTCCGGCTTTGGAGTTTTCACGCAAGGGAATCAAGGCCCACGCTTTGTATTTTTAAGAGAGTTAAAAACTAAAAGTTAATAGTGAAAAGTCGGGGATCCGCAGTCCGCTTTAAACTATTCACTATTAACTATTCTTTCTTTAAAGAGCGCTAAAAAACCAAACTTAATAGTAAAAATTATGCGCCGCAGCCAACTTTTCACTATTAACTTTTAACTATTAACTTAGTATATGGATCTAAGAAACTTTATGCGCCGTTACGCCGAGGAGATCGGCGGCGAGTACAATGAGTACGCACCCGAGTTCATTATTATTATAGTGCCGGTTTCAGGCGGACGCGCCCAAACCGTATTGGGCGAAGTGCGTCAAAATGATCTCTACAACCGGAAACTGATCACCTTTTCCTCCAAGGTCTGCCCGGCCACCACAGAAATGGATTACCGTGCGCTTCTTGCGCAGACGAGCTTCCTCAATTACAGCCGCTTCGTTATCCTGGAAAATTATTTGCAGGTGCAGGCTGTTTCAGCTTTTGAAAACGTCAATGAATCGACGGTGAAAGAAATGGTGCAGGAGGTGGCGAATGTGGCCGATCAATTCGAGCTGAAGATCACCGGCGCCGACGTTCAATAATAAATCCCGTATTTTCGCAGTTAATGCAAGCCGTTCTATCGCTGTCCCGACTTGTCGGGAGAGAGGAAAGTCCGGGCAACACAGAGCATCGTACTTCCTAACGGGAAGGCCCTGAAGTACACTTATGTGACTTCTGGGACAGACAGTGCCACAGAAAACAAACTTCCCTGCCCGACTTGTCGGATGGGGTAAAGGTGAAAAGGCGGGGTAAGAGCCCACCGCCCTGGTGGTGACACCGGGGGCATGGCAAACCTTACGAGTTGAAAGGCCAAATAGGCTCCGATCACGATCTGCTCGATCTACTGTAGCTCACGCTGCGGTTATCGGGGCGGGTAGGCCGCTAGATCCCGGTTGCAAAGCCGGGGCAAGATAAATGATAGAAGGCCGCGCTTCGGCGCGGATGACAGAACCCGGCTTACAGGCTTGCATTTTTTTAACTTTGTAATATGCCAAGTATACTCCTCATTGAAGACGAAGCCAGTATTCGCGCTGTCCTTAAAGACATCATTAAAGATCAGAAAGAGCTGAAGCTCGAGGTTGAAGAAGCCCGCGACGGTCAGGAAGGACTGGCGATGCTGGAGAACAAGAGCTTCGATGTGGTATTCTGCGACGTAAAGATGCCGAAGATGGATGGCATGGAAGTGCTTCAGAAAGCCAAAGAGAAAGGTATCGGAACCACGTTCATCATGATCTCCGCCCACGGTTCCACGGAGATGGCTGTTGATGCGACCAAGCTCGGCGCCTACGACTTTCTTCAGAAGCCGCCCGATCTGAACAGGCTGCTCATCACGCTGCGGAATGCGCTCGATAAAGGAAATCTTGTCAGGGAAACGAAGACGCTTAGAAAAAAAGTCGCTAACAGATTCCAGATGGTGGGTGATTCAGAAGCGATGGAGCAGGTGAAGGAGATGATCGGCAAAGTTGCTCCTACGGATGCGCGTGTATTGATACTCGGCCCCAATGGATCTGGAAAGGAGCTTGTGGCAAGAGCCATTCATGACAACAGCCCGCGTGCCAACGGCGACTTCGTGGAAGTTAACTGTGCGGCGATCCCGTCCGAGCTCATCGAAAGTGAATTGTTCGGTCACGAGAAGGGATCGTTCACGTCTGCGATCAAACAGCGTATAGGGAAATTCGAACAAGCCGATGGAGGAACATTATTCCTCGACGAGATCGGCGACATGAGCGCTTCCGCCCAGGCTAAAGTGCTTCGCGCACTGCAAGAGAACAAGATCACGCGTGTCGGCGGCGATAAGGATATTCCGGTGAACGTAAGAGTGGTTGCCGCGACGAACAAGGAGCTTAAAAAGGAGATCGCCGAGAACAGGTTCAGGGAAGACTTGTATCACCGCCTGGGTGTGATCATCATCAAAGTGCCGGCATTGAAAGACCGGGTCGAAGATATTCCGTCGTTGACAGAAAAATTCCTGAACGATATCGCTGAAGAATACGGAGCTAAAAAGAAAACCATCGACAAGAAGGCGCTGGAAGAACTGAAAAAACAACCGTGGTCGGGAAATATCCGCGAGCTTCGTAATGTGGTGGAGCGGTTAGTGATCATGGGTGAGGAAAAGATCACCGAGAGTGATGTGCGAAAGTATGCACTTTGATGTGAGCGGGATCGCGCGGCGCCGGACATGAACGCTGGGCATTTATCCAGGCGCGCGATGACTGCTGATGTATGAACGATGTAAGGTCTGGAGAGGAAGTTGGAGCACTACGTAGAAACAACAAAGGCCCGATGCCGGGCCTGTCATGATCGCCAGTGCTGGCGGGGTGACGACTATCAGATCCGGTTTTCTACCGGGGTCTTTTTAACTTCTTTTTTGCTGTAGGTAGGGCAAGTGTAAGTGCTGCATGCAGAAACAAATGCTGCCAGAGCAATAAATACAAGTACTTTCTTCATGACGAGGCTTCTTTGGGTTCAAACAAAAATAGGATTCCTGGCGATTAAAACAAACGTCGAAGTGCAATAATTCCCGTTCACCGAGAAAAACGGCTATTCGACCAAAAGATTGCAACCCCGGATGTCAGAATTATCCATTCGTCCAAGTACCTCAAAATTACCGTTTTGGCCCGTTCTCCCTAAATCCTGGGTTTCGATAAAGGCGCAACTGCGGATGTTCGCCAGATCGATTATGTTAATTCCACCCCTTTGACGGGCGGCGGCCACGTCCCTCGGATCCTCGGGGTCGCGCAGGGTCACTCGCATCCATGGCGGGCATCTGAAGACACCGTTTCCCTCCGAGTAGGCCTGCGACATCAGCTCGGTCATACCGTACTCCGAATGGATCCGTTCCGAATGCAGCCGCCGGCCCAGGTACTCGTGCAGCTCCGCCCGTGTGATCTCTTTTCTCCGTCCCTTCATGCCCCCGGTTTCCATGACAATGCAGTTAGAAAGATCGAGCTCCCGCTCGTCCGCCAGGTCGAGAAGGGCGTATGTTACTCCCCATACGATTACCTTCTTTCCTTTCTTTTTTGACAGGTTTTCCAGCGCTTCTAAAAAATCTCCGGGCTTGTTGTGATAAAAGCCCGCTTCGATTGTTTTACTCCGGATGATGAAGTCTTCGATCATGGCGATCAGGGATGATCCTCCCCGCTCGACATAGGAAGGAAGCAAGGCGAGGATCGCATAGTTGCCGGGATCGCCATAGAAAAAAGAGAACGACCGCGCCGCATTGTCGAGATAGAAACGGAGGTTGTGAATGGCATGCCTGGATGAAATCGTCTCCGTGGTGCCACTGCTTGTGAAAACAACCTGTGATGGCCATTTGCCGGTTTTTACTTCGTGAGTCCTGAAGAGGGATACCGGCAGGAACGGGATATTGTCGGGACTTTTTACGGAATGAGGAACAACCCCGAGGTGGCGGATGTATTCGGAATATACCGGGTTATGTTTTGCCTGAAAATGAAAGAGCCTGAGTGCAATTTCATCGAATGACTGACCGTTAACCTGGTACAAAACTTCCTCAAAACTCTCAAAAGTCTCCAAGGGTTTGTTTAATTTTCAGATGGTAAAATTAGAAGAATGAAGATGTTCCGGCGGCTGTTGATGGTGGTTTTTTGCGGTGTGTCCGTCGTTTCCTGCTTTGATCCGCCAGAGTATCCCGATGAGCCGGAGATCGTTTTTAAAAGCGTGAATTATGTTGAGGTACCCGATCTTCCAAACGGCGAAGTTGTTGCCGATTCGGTGATACTGACACTCCGTTTCAAAGACGGGGACGGAAACCTGGGCCTCGGTGGTAATGAAACCCTTCCCCCTTTCAACGACCGGTGGTACTACTTCAAGAGGCCGCTCGATGCAACTATAAACCCCGAATGTGCGCCTTTCAAAAATGAACATCGTTGTTTTTATGTGAGGAAGGCCGAAGTCGAGAAGTTTATCGACTACGCAGATAAACTAAGAGGTCTTCCCCCTTTCGATACCCTGAAAGATTTCGTAAAGCCATGGAATTGCCTGAACTGGGACGTTGTTCGCGATGAGAACGACCAGTTGGTCGATTCGCTGTACTTCACATTGAACCCGCATTACAGCAACATCTTTGTGGAGTTTCAAACAAAAGTCGGCGGCGACTATCAGGCATTTAGCTGGAGCAATTTTCTCACGTACCCTTCGTGCGAGGTGCAGGGATTCAATGGCAGGTTTCCGTTGCTGACTGACACCGGTGGCGAGACGCCGCTCGAAGGCGAGATCCGTTACTCAATGCCTTCGCCTTTCTTCAGGATCATTTTCGGTTCCCAGACATTGAGGCTGAAAGTTTACATCGAAGACCGCGCTCTAAACCAGAGCAACGTGATCTACACCAACGATTTCAATCTGGTTACTCAATAATCGCCGGCTAGTACAGCGGTTTGAATTTCACGGGGTCCGCTTCGCTCATCACTTCATACACTACCTCGAACACTTCTTCGGTGCTGGGCTTGCTGAAGTAATCGCCGTCACTTCCATAGGCAGGACGGTGTTCTTTACCGGCGATGGTTCGCGGTTTTGAATCGAGGTGTTCATAGGCGCCTTGTTCTTCCAGTACTTTCTGCATCATGAATGCTGTAGCGCCACCGGGAACATCTTCGTCGGCGAAGATCACCCTGCTGGTCTTTTTGATCGAACCGGTGATCACATGATGGAGGTCGAAGGGCAGTAATGTTTGTACGTCGATCACTTCGCATGAGATACCGAACCCGGCAAGGTCTTCGGCAGCTTCCATCACGATACGGCACATCGATCCATAAGTAACGATAGTCACATCTTCGCCTTCGCGCAAAATATCGGGGACACCGAGCGATATGGTAAACTCACCGATGTTGTCGGGGATACGCTCTTTGAGGCGATAGCCGTTGAGACACTCGATGATCAAAGCGGGGTCGTCGGAACGAAGCATGGTGTTGTACATGCCGGCGGCCTGTGTCATGTTGCGGGGAACGAGGACATAGATGCCGCGAAGACTTCCGAGGATCATACCGATGGGTGAACCGGCATGCCATACGCCTTCGAGGCGGTGTCCGCGGGTCCTGATGATCAGCGGGGCTTTCTGGCCGCCGCGGGTCCGGTATTGCAGGCACGCGAGGTCGTCGGAAAGTATCTGAATGCTGTAGAGCAGGTAGTCGAGATATTGTATTTCGGCAATGGGTTTTAGTCCGCGGAGGGCGGCGCCGATTCCCTGACCGACGATGGTACACTCACGGATGCCGGTGTCGGTCACTCTGAGCTCGCCGAACTTAGTCTGTAATCCTGCAAAGCCCTGGTTCACGTCGCCGATCTTACCGACGTCTTCACCGAAGGCGAACACGCGGGGATCTCTTTTCAACGCGGCTTCGAAACATGCGCGAAGCACTTCGCGCCCGTCGACCATCTGTGAGCTCTCCGAATAAATTGCGTCCGTCTTTTCGACCTTTAACGCCGACCATTCCGACTCGCTATACAGGTGTGAGCTGTAACGATCGAAATTTTCTGCCGTGGTACGACGTATCCATTCGACGAGCTCTGCTCTTACCGGAGCATCGGAGTCGCGGATAAGACGGAGGGCAGTCTTGGCGGCCTTGACTGCGTCGAGACGCATGGGGCTGATTGTCTTTCTGAGCGTGAGCTTGATGTCCTCCACATCGGGGTTGATCTCAACGGCTGCTTCGAGCAACTTGAGCAGCGACTGGTGGTCCTGGTTCATGTCGGCCGTGAATGCTTTCCAGGCTGCATCGCGTGCGGCTTTGGCCCTGGCCTTTGCATCCTTCTCGATGCGATCCATCTCATCGGGTGACGCGAAGCCCTGTTCGATGATCCATTCGCGAAGCTTGCGGAGGCAATCGAACTCTGTCTCCCAGCTCAGGCGGTCTTTCGACTTATAACGTTCATGAGAGCCGGAGGTGGAATGACCTTGCGGCTGTGTCATTTCATCGACGTGAATGATGACGGGCACGTGCTCTTCGCGGCATACCTTTTCGGCACGGCGATAGACGTCGCATAGCGCTTCGTAGTCCCAACCTTTTACGGTGTAGATCTCGAAACCTTTTTCATCTTCTGTGCGCTGAAATCCTTCGAGTATTTTAGAGATGCTTCCTTTCGTCGTCTGGTATTCGTTGGGGACGGAAATGCCATAGTCATCGTCCCACACCGAAGTGAGCATGGGTACCTGGAGGACGCCGGCTGCATTGATGGCTTCGAAGAACATGCCTTCGGAGGTGGATGCATTTCCGATAGTACCGAATGCTATTTCGTTGCCGTTGTTAGAAAGATCTTTATACTTCGCAAGTTCCTGGTTTTGTCTGAAGAGCTTCGATGCGTAGGCAAGGCCGAGAAGGCGAGGCATCTGAGCTGCCGTGGGAGAAACGTCGGAGCTGGAGTTTTTAAGTTTCGACAGTTCCTTCATGGCGCCGTTCTCATCGATCATCCGCGTGGCGAAGTGACCATTCATGAGACGGCCTGCCGATGCGGGGTCTGCAATAACGTCGCTGTGAGCGTACAGCTGTGCGAAGTATTGTTCCAGTGTGAGTTCGCCGATGGCGAGCATAAACGTCTGGTCGCGGTAGTAGCCGGCGCGGAAGTCACCATTTCGGAAGACTTTGGCCATGGCGATCTGTGCGACCTCTTTGCCGTCGCCGAAGATGCCGAATTTGGCTTTGCCCAGGAATACTTCCTTACGGCCAAGCAGGCTGGCTTCGCGGCTTTCGCACGCAAGACGGAAGTCGGCCAGCACCGAGGTGGCTTTCTTTTCAGATTTGCTTACTATGATGGCCTTAGGGGAGCTCACTCAATCGTTTGATTTCGCACAAAAGTAAAGAAAATCGGCCCGTGCTTCAAAGCGGGTTTTAGGGGCCTAATATTATACTTTTATTAATGTGTTTCACGAAAGAAAGTTACCCAATCTCCGCTGCCGACATGCTGATAATTTCCCGGGCCGTCGAACAGGTAGATACCCACCTGGACACCGCCGATGGGAACGATCTCGAAAAAATATCCCTCGTCCATTTCCAGTTTGTGGATCATTTCCCGTGTAGGACGGTCATCGATCCTGAACACCTCTACAACGATAGAGTCAGTGGCATTTGACTTTACAGCAACAGGAAATTCTCCCCGCGAATAAAGTTTGTACCCTGAAAGGCGTGCAGAAAAGAGATATTTGAGATGGCCGGCATGCAGTGCATGATTCTCCATGCCCCTGCGCAAGGAACCGTAGAATGCAAAAACAGATGTGTTTTCCACGGATATGTTTTCGGATTATATTTGCGGGCCTATTTTAAGGCTTTAAATCGATTCTCTGAAACTTTAAACTTCTCGAAAAATGATCATCGGCGTTCCGAAAGAAATTAAGAACAATGAAAACAGGGTTGCGCTGACACCGGCTGGCACACAGGAACTGGTAAAGCGTGGACATACTGTTTACATACAAAGCAAAGCCGGTGAAGGGAGCGGGTTCAACGACGAAGAATACGTGGGCGCCGGAGCGAAGATGCTTGGCAAGGCGGAAGAAGTCTTCGCTGCTGCCGAGATGATCATCAAGGTAAAAGAACCCGTCGAGCAGGAATATGAACTGATCCGCAAAGACCAACTGGTATTCACATACTTTCACTTTGCATCGTACGAGCCGCTCGCACATGCGATGATCAAGACGGGCGCTGTATGCCTTGCTTATGAAACTGTGGAGCGGCCCGATGGAAGTCTTCCATTGCTGGTGCCGATGAGTGAAGTTGCCGGAAGGATGTCGATCCAGGAAGGCGCGAAGTATCTCGAGAAACCGCTGAAAGGAAGAGGCATTCTGCTCGGCGGTGTACCTGGTGTTATGCCGGCGAAAGTACTGATCCTCGGGGGCGGTGTTGTCGGCACGAATGCGGCAAAGATCGCTGCAGGTATGGGCGCCGACGTTATCATTACTGACGTGAACATCAACCGTCTCCGTTATCTTGACGACGTGATGCCGAAGAACGTGCACACCATGGTATCGAATGAATACGTGATACGCGACCTCGTGAAAACCCACGACCTTATCATTGGCGCGGTATTGGTGCCGGGAGCCAAAGCCCCCAAGCTTATTACCCGCGACATGCTGAAGATCATGAGACCCGGAACGGTGCTCGTGGACGTTGCGGTAGACCAGGGCGGTTGCATCGAGACATGCAAACCCACTACGCACGAGAATCCTACTTACATTATTGATGACGTGGTACACTATTGTGTTGCTAATATGCCAGGCGCTGTTCCGTATACATCCACGCTCGCTCTTACCAATGCGACATTACCTTATGCCATTAAGTTGGCGGGCAACGGATGGAAGAAGGCGGCACAGGGAAACGAGGACCTCCGCAAGGGATTGAATGTGATTAGTGGGAAGGTTGTTTATAAGGCAGTGGCGGATGCGTTTAACCTGCCGTTTGTGGATGTGAAGGAGTTTTTAGGGTAGGTGCGAATTTTCACCAGGTGCGACTTCCACGGGGTCCCGCTGAGCAAGGAGATGGATTTTTACGCTGTCGTCAAGGGCGGGACCGGTGCGGTTTAATACTGAAGGTGCTTTACCGTCTGGCCGTTATTGATCAGCTGCTTCAGCGATCCAATTCCAATCTTGATATGTAGCTCGACGTAGTTGGTGGTGACTTGCTTATCACTGGCTTCAGTCTTCACTCCTTCGGGGCTCATCGGAGAATCCGACACCAGTAAGAGCGCGCCGGCCGGTATTTCATTATAGAACGCTGTCGAGAAGATCGTTGCCGTTTCCATGTCGATGGCCATTGCGCGGATGCGTTTCAGATATTCCTTGAAGTTCTCGTCCCACTCCCACACACGGCGGTTTGTGGTGTACACAGTGCCGGTCCAATAGTCCTGGTTGTAGTCGCGTATGGTGGTCGACGTAGCTTTCTGCAATGCGAAGGCTGGCAACGAAGGGACTTCGGGTGGGAAGTAGTCGTTCGACGTACCTTCTCCCCGTATGGCCGCGATAGGCAATATAAAATCACCAATATGATTTTTGCTCTTAAGTCCGCCGCATTTCCCAAGGAAGAGGCACGCTTCGGGTTTGATCGCCGTGAGACAGTCCATCACGGTTGCTGCGTTGGGGCTTCCCATACCGAAGTTGATGATGGTAATGCCTTCGGCGGTAGCACACCGGAAAGCACGGTCGACGCCGTGAACCGGAACGTCATGCCATTCGGCAAAGAGACGGACGTAGTTATCGAAGTTGGTAAGCAGGATGTATTTGCTGAAGGATTCCAGCGGCATGCCGGTATATCGCGGCAGCCAGTTTTCCACTATTTCCTGTTTGCTCTTCATGTTTAAAAAATATTTCTTTGGATCGTGTACAAGCTAAATCTTCCTGAACCGGCGCTGTCTTTGAAGAAAGAGGAGGGCAAAGTATATATTTTCGACATCATTCGAAAAAAATACGTGGTATGCACACCGGAGGAATGGGTACGGCAGCACTTCATCCATTACCTTGTGAACGATCTCAAATATCCCCGATCATTGTTCAGGATCGAAGGATCACTTGCATACAACCGGCTTCAGAAGAGATCAGATATCCTGATCAGGAACCGTGAAGGAAAACCGTGGATGCTGGTCGAATGTAAGTCTCCGATAATCAAGCTTACTCAAAAAGCTTTCAACCAGATAGCGGTCTACAACATGACGATCGGCGCAACGTTCCTCGCCGTTACAAACGGGATGGTTCACTATTGCTGCCCTGCGCCGCAAGCGGGAACAGACGCGAAGTTTGCAAGTGAATTCCCGGAGTTTACTTAGCTTATTTCAGCGGTATCCTTTATCCTGTTCGTGATCACCAGCCCGATGAATCCGAATACGAAGAACACGATCAGGCTCAGCACCGAATTTTTCATACCGAGGATATCGTCGATATAGCCGAATGTGAATGTGCCGATGACGATCGCTGTCTTCTCCGTCACATCGTAGAAGCTGAAGAACGAAGCGGTGTCTTCCGTCTCCGGCATCATCTTGCTGTACGTGCTGCGGCTCAGCGCCTGGATCCCTCCCATCACCAATCCTACCGCGATGGCAAGCCCGTAGAACGAATACTCAGCATTGTACCCGGCTTCTTTCAGCTCGGCAACCTCATACGCGGAAATGCAAATGATCACCCAGAGCAACACCACGCCCATCAACACCTTGAGGTTTCCGTAGGAAGCCGACAATCGCGACATTATGAAAGCTCCCGCAATGGCCACGAGTTGAATAAGCACCACCGTAATGATCAGCTTGTTGGTAGGTAATCCCAGTGTCTTTTGACCGAACATCGTCGCGGCCAGCATCACCGTTTGCACGCCCATGCTGTAGAACCAGAACGACGTTAGAAATGAACGGAGCCTGGGCAGGGCCTTCAACCAGGTCCACACTTTTTTGAGCTCCCGGAATCCGTCCACCCAAACATTGTGATCCTTCCTGACCGGCCGTGGCGGCGGCGAAGGCAATCGCAAAAAGGTGATCTGTGCGAAGCCGATCCACCAGAGCCCGACGAGAAAGAAAGTATAAAGCGGGCCGGACGTCTGGTCGCCTTTCCCGCTGAAGTAGATGACCAGTCCGAAGCCGACAGCCTGGAGGATCACAGCGCCGGTATAGCCCATCGCAAAGCCGCGGGCGCTTACGCGGTCCTGATTCGCTACCGACGCGATCTCGGGCAGATAGGAGTTATAAAACACCAGGCTGCCGCAATAGCCGATCGTGGCGCAGACAAAGCATAAGAGCCCGAGTTCCACGTTGGGCTCGGGACCTCTGAACCAGAACAGCCCGATGCAGCCCAGTCCGCCCAGGTAGCAGAAGAACTGCATGAATTTCTTTTTGCTGCCGCGCGAATCGGCGATCGACGACAGGATTGGCAGCAGCAGTGCGATGGACAGGTACGCGGCTGCGAGGGTATATTGATACAGCGGTGAATTTTTGAAAGTGCCCCCTAAGAACGGCACGGAATCTTCGCCATAAGCCGAGCGGGTGATGCCCAGGAAGTAAATGGGGAAGAAGGTGGTGGTGATGACGAGATTGTAGACCGAGTTAGCCCAATCGTACATACACCATGCCCTGATGATCCGGGGCTGGTCCATAATGATTGGTGAGTGGGGTGTCATCGAGGGTTAAAAAAAAGGTCCCGGTTTCTGCCGGGACCAATTTATGAAAACATGAAAAACAACTTCTACCTTGTTACGGCGGCGTCCTTTTCACGCGTGGTGTAAAGCACCTTCCGGGCGTTGGCCTTCCGGAGCTCGGTTTCCACATCGGCGAGGATACCCCTCTTTGCTTCGTTATCTACTTTCAGGGAGATCGTCAGCTGATCGCGTTCGTCTTCGCGAAGCTTGTCTCTTTCAGAGTTCACCCACTGAAAGATCTCCGAGGGAGTAATGAACGCGTCGTTTGCCTGGATCTTGGGTTCGGTACCGTACTGTTCCGTTTTCTTGGGAGCGCCGACGTAGAGGTTGGTCACCAGCGTTTTCCGCACGAGCTTACGCAACTGCGTGGCCTCGGGGATGCGCTGATAAACTTCGATCGAAGTTTTCCTCAACTCGGTTGTCACCATGAAGAAGAACAGAAGCATGAACACCACATCGGGCATTGACGATGTCGGGATCTCCTGTTTTACGTTTGCTTTTTTCTTAAACTTTCCCATTTCTTGATTTTTAACCGCCGATCTTGGTTGGTTCGGCGATAGATATCGCCATCGGGATCTCATTTGATCCGTCTGCGCGTTTACCCAAACCTTTGTCGTAGATCGCCTTGTTCTCGGGATCTGCGAGGTCTGATGCAGCTTCCCTGAATCGCTTGTTCGTTACGCCGGCACGATCAGCCCAGATGTCGTAATAGGCACCCTGGATAATATCGAGAAGCTCCACGAAACGCCGGTGTGTTGTACCACGGTCGGTCTTGAACGATACAACAGCCTTTTCGGGACTGTCGGACAGTTCGGGGTCTACGCCCCCGTTCATGATGAACTTCTTGATCTGCTCTTTCAGGCCGGAGACGTCAGCCATCGGTTCACCTTCAACCAGGAGATTGTCAGACGAGTTCAGCTGTATGGTGAACAGGTTGTGCTGCTGGAATTTAGTGATCGGTGCGTTCGGGTCCGGTGGAGGCGGCAAAGACAGGCTCAATCCACGGTCGTTAGAAATGGTTGTCGTTACCAGGAAGAAGGTAAGGAGCAGAAATGCGATATCCGCCATGGATGCGTTTGGAATTTCGGGAGTCGCACGTGCCATTATTTGAAGATTTTATAGATTTCAGATATGACCATTCCCGCAATCGAAACGAAGAGGAATATGTAGAGCATGATGAGGCCGGCTCCGATCAGTCGGGAAAGGCCTTCATCCACACCCAGAGCGATGTACTTGTTCGTCACGCTTCCTGAGGACATGGCGTAGGAAATGGCGAACAGTGCAACCAACCCTGCTATTACGAGCCCGGTTTTCACCAGTGACTTGGGATCCTTCAACAAGTTGAAGGCTTCCAGAACCACCAGTGCCACGATGGACACGATTAGCAGGATATCGTTAATGTAAAGACCAATGTCAATGATATCCATAGTCCTTATTTTTTCAGGTTGTGCTTAACAATGATGTCAACAAGAGAGATGGAAGCGTCTTCCATGCTGTTCACGAGTCCGTCGATAGTAGACACCAGGTAGTTGTACAACACCTGGAGCACCATACCTACGATAAGACCACCGACAGTTGTGATAAGGGCAACTTTCATACCCGACGCAACAACCTGGGGAGAGATATCACCGGCTGCTTCGATAGCGTCGAATGACTGCACCATCCCGACCACAGTACCGAAGAATCCGAGCATCGGTCCGAGCGAGATACACAGTGAAATCCAGATGAGGCCTCTTTCGAGCTTACCCATTTCAACACCACCGTATGATGTAACTGATTTTTCTACCATATCCACGCCTTCGTTGGCTCTCATGAGCCCTTGAGTGAAGATAGAGGCAACAGGGCCGCGTGTACTTTTTGTAACGTCTTTGGCTGCTTCAACACCGCCTTTCGCCAGGGCGTCTTCGATTCTTGCCAAAAGCTTTTTGGTATTTGTTCTTGCAAGATTAAGGGTGATAATACGTTCGATTGAGATGGACAGACCCACGACGAATGTGATCAGGATGGGCCACATAAATGCCACACCACCGTCAATGAACCAGTCTTTTACCACCTGGTGAAATGATTTGTCCGAACCTGCGGCAGGATCGGTTGCACTTGTTGCGTCTTGCGCGAATGCCGTCGCAGCAACGAGCAGAAAAGCTCCAACAAATGCGAGAATAGCGAGTTGTTTTTTCATGGTTTAAGGTTTAAGATAACTTTGAAGTCGCCCAAAATTAAACGTTTTGGCGATTTGTAAAGAAAATTATTCAAAATTTTCTGCAATCGTATTCTTCCTTTTTCCATTACTGCCATATAATGCGTTTACCTTCCGTTAGTCACGCAGAATATTCTTTTGTTTGAATAGTTTTTGTTTTAGTCAGATCGGCTCTCATGGGCAGTCATTGTTGCACGAACCGGGTGGAAATCCGGAAATCGAAATAGCCGCCGGGATTGGGATTGGCGATTTTATCCATTTCTTTGTGGGCTTTTTCGGAGAGGTGCAGGAGCGGCTGAACTGGCACGCCTGGAAAGCGTGTTGACGCCCAAAGCGTCACGAGGGTTCGAATCCCTCTCTCTCCGCCCCAAACCACGTACAATTTACGATGTACGAGGTACGATTTAAGGCCAGCCGGCCAATTTTTCGACAGCCCAAATCGAACACTGTAAATCGTACATCGTACATCATGAGCCAGCCTGTGTCAGCTCCCCGCTGATCGACACCCCGATACGCTTCGAAACCTCCGCCATCCCAAATTCCCCCATGAGCACCATGAGCTTGGTGAGGGCAGCCTCGGTCGTCATGTCAGCCCCGCTGATCACCCCGATCTGTCCCAGTTCCCGGCTTGTTTCATAGCGACCCTGCATCACCATCCCGCCCGGACATTGCGATACATTCAGAATGAGTAGTCCCCTGCCGGTGGCCTCGCGGAGCATATCGAGAAACCACGACGTCGTGGGACCATTGCCCGACCCGAATGTTTCCAGGATCAGAGCCTTCAGACCCGGGGTGTTAAGGACAGACTGGACGACCGCCGGCTGGATACCGGGGAAGAGCTTCAGGATCGACACGGAGGTGTCGAATTTCTTGAACAAGGTGAGCTTCTCGTTGCTTTTGGGGGACGAGTGAATCGCCGCCATATTATAGTCGATCTTAACCCCGGCCGTTGCGAGCGGCGGGTAGTTTCCCGATTCGAAAGCATCAAAGTGCTCGCTCTCCACCTTCTTGGAACGGTTCCCGCGCAGCAGCTGGTAGTCGAAATAGATACACACCTCTGGAACCAGCGGCATCCCGTCTTCATACCTGCAGGCGATCTCCAGGGAAGTGATGAGATTTTCGCGGGCATCCGATCTGGGCTCACTGATCGGCAGTTGGGCGCCGGTGAGTATCACAGGTTTTCGCAAGCCCTGCACCATGAAGCTCAAAGCAGAAGCCGTGTACGCCATCGTGTCGGTGCCATGAAGGACGACGAAGCCATCGTGATCGCTATAGTTTTCGTAGATGATCTCGCCGATGGTGGTCCAATGCGACGGATCGATGTTGGAGGAGTCAACCGGTTTTTCGAATGAGATCACCGTGAGGTCGAGGGACAGGTTACGAAGCGTTGGCAGGTGTTCGAGTATCAGGGAGAAATCGAACGGCACAAGGATGCCCCCGCTGTTGTAAGACATTCCGAAAGTACCGCCGGTGTAGATGATCATCACACGGGACTTCGCCTGGCCGGGAGTAGCGGTGTTGATGCGTTGACTGGTGTAGTTCATGATTTACGATGTACAAATTACGATGTACGATTTGGCGCGCCGAACAGCCTGCCGGCATTTCTTGATGTTATCTGCTGCAATTCTTCTTTCGATATCTTTTTCAAACCAATGATCTTTTCGGCGATGACGGGAATGTACGATGGTTCATTGCGCTTGCCGCGATTAGGTACCGGAGCCAGGTAAGGGCTGTCGGTTTCGAGTACGATATTGTCAAGCTCCAGGTCAGGGATGATCTTATCCACTCCCCCGTTCTTGAAGGTTGCTACTCCGCCCAGGCCCAGGTAGAACCCCATCGACGTGATCTTGCGCGCCTGTTCCAATGTACCGGTGAAGCAATGAAACACGCCGGTAAATCCTCCGGTTACGAAAGGCTCCAGGAGAGCAATGGTCTCGTCGATTGATTCCCTGCAATGGATGACGACCGGCAGATTGAATTTCTTTGCCCACCCTATCTGGATCCGGAAAGCCTCTTGTTGTTCGGGCCAGAAGGTCTTGTCCCAATGCAGATCGGTTCCCATTTCGCCTACGGCTTCGAATTTTCTTTTGGACAGCCAGCCCTCGACGATATACAATTCTTTTTCGAAGCCTTTTTTGACGGAAGTCGGGTGAAGACCCATCATGCTGAAACAGGTGCCCTTGTATTTCTCTTCGAGTTCGAGCATGCCGTCGATGGATGTATGATCGATGTTGGGCATGTAGATCCGTTTCACACCGGCGTCGAGCGCCCGCCCGACGATATCGGCACGGTCGGCCTGGAACTCTTCGGAGTAGATGTGCGCATGCGTGTCAACCCAGAAATTCACGGAGCGTCGTTTGGAGGTGGTTGTTACTAAAGTAGTCTTCCCGGAATCCCGTGTAATCTTTCAGCTGTTCCATAGCAGTTTGCAGGGATAGTTTTTTTTGTAGGACCATCGGTGCGATCTTCTTTCTCTGCATTTCCTGTGCAAGATACAATTGCTCGGTTTGACCCGGTGTGGGTATGAAGATGGCTTTTTTATGGAGTGCAGCGAGGTCCATGATCGTGCTGTATCCGGAACGGCTTATAACTACCTCGGCGCTTTCGATGAGCCCGTTGAGTTGGCCCGAGGGCAAGTGGGAAATCATGTCGCCTTCACCTGGTGCCTGGGAAGGAAGACCGCGGACAACCTTAAATGAAAGTCCTGACCTTGTCAGATGATCCCGTAGCACGTTGTCCAAAGCAGTCCTGTGCGGTTCAGGGCCGGACACAAGGCCCAGCACCTGCAGCGATACTGCACTCTTGCTCTTTTTCATTCGTGAAAGGGGACCGATGAATTTGTGAGCGATATTTTTATTGGCCGAGAGGTCTCCGCTTAAGCTGTGGTCGGGCAGGTCCGGAACCCAGCACTCACGAAACTGTTTTATAAAGGTCTCATTGTAGTGATTGGCTAATCTGCTAAAGGGCGACGCCCGGAGATTCAACTGATGGATAATGATCGCTGACGGAACCTTCGGGTGATAACATCCGTAACGATTATCGGAAATGATAAAGTCGATCTTTTCGCGTGCAACAATATCCGATACGGCATGACGCTCCTTCTTTATCGCTGCGATCACTTTGGGCGCCAATGAAAAAAAATGCAGCACCAAAGGAATCCTGGCAGAGTATGATATTCCGTAAGACGGCAGCTCAAAGAAACGATTGGACGGAAACTCGATCTTCAGCAATGCCAGCGAATCGCCATCGCCAGCGATCAACACCTCGCAGCCGGACCTTTCCAGTTCCCGGATGACCGGTATGCATCTGGTAGCGTGTCCTAAACCCCAGTTCAGTGGACATATGAGGACTCGCTTCGCCATCTATTCTAATCGCCTGAATGTGTATCCGCGCGACAGCATTTCTTCGATCAACCTGGGCAAAACATACCGGAGATTTTTCTCAGCCTTCAGGCTGTCGTGGAATACGACGATAGAACCTGGACGCGTTGCCCGGATCGAGCCACGCAGACTTTTTTCGGAAGAAAACGACCGGTCGTAGTCGAACGTGAGCACGTCCCACATCACGATATGGTAATCTTTTAACAACCGTATCTGCGAACCACGTATCCTTCCGAACGGGGGGCGAAAAAACTTTCCCGTATTGCCGCTGCCCTGGAGAGCCAACTGTTGCTCGCACAACTGCACGTTATCTAGGTATGCGGGAGCCTGGGTCTTCCATCCGTTGAGATGATTGAAGGTATGATTGCCGATGGCATGACCCGCGTCGATGATCTTCTGAAACTCGTGTGGATGCTTGCGGACATTGTCACCGATGCAAAAAAATGTGCCGGTCACGTTGAACGCCTTCAGTGTTTCGAGAGCAAAATCAGTCGGGCCGGGAACGGGTCCGTCGTCGAACGTGAGATAGATCTCCTTTTCGATAGTCTTCATTCGCCACACCAGGGATGGGTATAGCGCCGGAAGAACAGAAGGTGTTCTGAAAAATCTCACATCGGGTAAGTAAAAACCTACGGGTTCGACACCCGGCAAGTTAACATAGTGATATCGTCGCGATAACTGTTGCGGCCTTTGAAGCCGTCGAGGTTTACGATAATGTCCTGGTGAATGGTCTTGAGATCTTTGTCGTGGTTCGTTTCGAAATACGTCTGCAGTGACGACAGTCCGAATTCCTGTTCCGATTCGCTCATGGTTTCCGTCAGGCCGTCGGTGTAAGCAAACAGCGTGAAGTTCTTCAGGTCGGTGACAAACCCCTCGTTCATGAACGGCAGGGGGTGCATCGCGCCCAACACGGTACACCCTTCCTCCAGCAGGCGCATGCCTTTGTCGGGTGTGTAGAGGATCGGCGGGTTGTGACCGGCATTCACATAAACCATGGTATGCAGGGTGAGATCGTAAACCGCTCCGAAGAACGTGATGAACTTCTCTCCTTTTGTGTTCTCGAGGACCTGGTAGTTGAGGGCCTCCACGATCTCGGTGAGGTTGGGTGTTTGCCGAAGCAGTGTTCTGAGCGAAGCCTGGAAGTTCGACATCATGAGGGCTGCGGGGATACCTTTCCCGCTCACGTCAGCGACACAGATTAGGAACTGGTTCTTGTTGATGGGAACGTAGTCGTAGTAGTCGCCGCCTACGCGGTCGTGTGGCAGGTAGCTGGCCTCGATTTTAAGACGGTCGGTGTTCGGGAGTTTTTTCGGGAACAGGAACTGCTGAACATCGCTGGCGATCTCGAGCTCTTTGCGAAAGGCTTCCTGTTCGAGTTGCCTGCGGGCGAGCTTCTTGTTCTCGATGGCTACAATAATAATATTGCTTAGCGCCTGAATGAACTTAAGGCTTTCGGCCTGGTCGTGGTCGGAAACGGCGTCGTCGAGCTTGCCGATGAAGACAAGAGCCAGTGTCTCGGTCTTGTGGGCAACGGGTATCACCAGCTCGAACTCGTCGAAGTCGCAGTTCTCGAACTCCGACATCCGGTGAATGTTCTTAACCAGCTTAACCCGGTCGTCGAGCTTGGTCTTGGCGTAATTTTTTTGGGTACCAAAGTGGGCCTTGCAGTTCCATATCTCATCCAGGACGAAGAGTGCCATCTTCCTGAGGTTGAGGTTCGAACGAAGGGTAAAGTTGAAGATCTTGTATAATGAGTCTTCGGGCAGATTGCTGTTGATCGCCTGGGTGATCTCCAGGAGTGCGTTGAGCTCCAGCTCTTTTTTCTCTACTTGTTTCTTCAGCAACAGCTCGGTCATAACAGGTCTTGCAATTTCAAAATTAATAAAATCCTGCCTAGACCTTCGTTTCAACCGCTCTTCCTTTCCATTCCGGCAAAAGAATCTGTGACATTAATCCGATCGAAATAACGTAAAAGGAGTATATCAATTGCAGAACAAGGAAAGAAATCCATCGCCATCTTACCCCGAAGAAGTTTGCAGCCGGGAGAAGAAACAACGATTCCACGAAGATCTTTGCGCCTGCGAGTATAAAGAAAAGGCGCCACGTGATGAACCCCGCGGCGGCCGCGGCAGGCATTAAGATGAGACCGAGGTGAAATAGCCAAACTACCATCGCGAAAACACGAGTGCTCCACGAGATGTTGTGCTTCCATTTACCTGCCCATCGAAGGCGCTGTTGGATGAATGTGGAGACGGTGGGAAGTGGGGACGTAGTGACGACGGCTTGTGCAGAGTAAAGGAATTTGACACTCCCCTTCCAACGACCTGTGAATTTGTTCATCAGGAATTCGTCGTCGCCGGAAGAGATGTGCTCGTTGCCCTGGTAGCCGTTTACCTGGACGAATGCTTCGCGGCGGTAGGAAAGATTGGCGCCGTTGCACATCGTGGGAACGCCGAGGCCTATCGTTGCAGCACCGGTAGCGGCAACGCTTACAAATTCAAGTGACTGAAGTTGTGAAAAGAAGCTCTCGTTCCCGGTTATGCGAACACCGCCTACCATCATTTTGATGCGGGGGTTTTGAAAGGCGCGATTGATCTCTGTTAACCAGGAGCGATTGATACGACAATCGGCGTCGGTGGTAACGATGATGCCTCCTTTTGCGGAAGCGATACCCGCCGTGATGGCCGCTTTCTTTCCAGGCGATGGAGAACGCACTACCCGAACGCGGGGAAGCTGAAGGTGAACATCAGAATCGTCGACGATAATCACTTCCCACTTTTCCGCCGGGTAATCAATTTGTGAAAAGTCTTCCAATAGGTCACCCAGCGTTTCCTCGTTGCGAACAGGTACGATCACGGAAATAAAATGAAACTCTCCCGTCTTCGGATCGGACACATCCCCGAGACGGGCAAAGCCGAACGCCAGCACTATAATCAATGCAGAATAAATGGAAACAAGGATTATAAATGCCATTGTGCGTTTGTGACTACATTGCAGTCAGCCAAAATGGAGAAAAAAGCAGTCAAAGAAAAAATCATACTCGGACTGGACCCCGGGACGAATATCATGGGGTATGGTGTGCTGCTGGCGACCGGACAGGATCTGACCCTTCTCCAATACGGGGTGATTCACCTGTCGAAGTTTGAAAAGCACGAGGTAAGGCTGAAAAAGATCTTCGACAAGACGGTCGCGTTGATAGAAGAGTTCACTCCCGACGAGGTGGCGCTGGAGGCGCCGTTCTTTGGCAAGAATGTTCAGTCTATGCTGAAGCTTGGCCGTGCACAGGGCGTGGCGATGTCGGCCGCGTTGTACCGTGGGCTGCCGATTGTAGAGTACGCGCCGAAGAAAGTGAAACAGTCTGTTACGGGCAATGGCAATGCTTCGAAGGAGCAGGTGGCCAAAATGCTCATGAATCTTTTCAAGATAAAAGAGCTACCTGAGCTGCTCGATGCCACCGATGCATTGGCGGTGGCGATGTGTCATCACTACCAGGGAAAGATCAAGAAGACGAAAGGAAAGTCGTGGGGAGATTTTGCAAAAGCAAATGCAGGGAGGATAGTGTCGAGGTAAGACATTTACTTTTTGGTCATCTCGAAGATCGCGAAGCCAAACCTGCATCCAAAATTCACTTTGACTTTTTCCGGATCGAGCGCTACGTGCCGGTACAAATTTGAGCTGTCGTCCACGTAGGAGAAATGGTCGATCGTGTAATTGGGTTGAAATATTCTCAAAAGATATTCCACACTGAAAACGCGGTGAGCATCGAACTCGATACGTTGTGGACCGATCGGGGTCGAGAAATAAAACTTTCCGCCCGGTTTCAGGACCTTATACATATTATCGAGCCCTTTCAGGTGTCCGTTGACATCGATCGGATCGCCGTAGCGACCCAGGCCAAAATGTTCTATAACGTTGAGTGAAGAAAGTGAATCGGTGTAGTTGTGCAGGTGGGGTGAAATATTCATAAAGTCGGCTGTGACAAACTTTATGTTTTTAACCTGTGCATCCTGCGGACGAATATCAAAGACTTCGATCTCCCGAAAGGTGGCAATGTGTGCAACAAATCCATCAACACTTGAACCTACGTCGACGTGTTTTACAGGATTGTTCTCAAAAACCCGTTGAGCGATGGTGAGGTCTTCATAAAAATAATGACCAAGCTTTCCGTTGCCTTCGAAGCGGTCGCGCAGTACCGGGTAAAGGTTTGTGATCTGAAACTCTTTATTACCCTGAAGTTGTGATTTGATTTCCCTGAGGTTCCTCCTGAAGTATGGCCAGCCTTTTATGCTCTCGCTTATGAGTTTCGGATTGATACTAATACTGATCATGAAGCGGTATAACGCCTTCATCATAAACGGGTCTGTTGATTAGTCGCAAAATAAGTATTTTTAGGCCATCACCCTCTCCTGTCATGCGGAAGCTTGCTGTAATCATATGGTTGCTATTGTGCTGTTGCCTTGCGATAGCACAGCAGTATCCATCTGCCTTCGGGAAGGTCAGCAGCTTGACCGGCGGACTAACCACCCCGGTGAACTCGGGTTCCCGCTTTGGAATTATGTCGGCAACAATTGGAGACCTGGATGACGACGGAATTATCGATCTGGCTGTAGGAGCGACGAACTTTAATGGAGAAGCTATCGGCGCTGTTTTCATTTTGTTTATGAAAACAGATGGAACTGTAAGATCCAGCGTGATGATCCAAAGTTCAGAACCGGCGTTCGAGGCAGATTCTTTTGGATCATCGGTCTGCGGACTTGGGGATCTCGATGATGACGGCATCGAAGACATCGGTGTCGGCACTCAATATGACGCTGACGGAGGTTATCGGGCCGGTGCATTCTGGGTGCTGTTCATGCGCAAGAACGGAACCGTGCGTGGTCGCCAAAAGATCAATACACTGCATGGTAATTTTAGCGGGCATCTCAATGAAAACGATGGTTTCGGTAGTGGGTCTGTGGCAATTGGGGATTTGGACAACGATGGAAACCTTGAAGTCGCAACCGGTGCAAGGACACCGGGAGTAGTTTACATTCTTTTTCTCAACAATAACGGAACGGTAAAATCATTCACCACGATTTCATCGACGCAAGGGCTGCCGATCGATCCGAACGGACTAGTCGGTTACGGCTTGGCCGGGTTGGGTGACGTAGACGGTGATGGCGTTCCAGACATCGCCGTTGGCGGTCACCGGTCGGATGTAAATTTCTTTGATTCTGGGGTCGTCTTCGTCGTGTTTCTGACGCCGACCGGCGGAGTTAAAGGCTTCACACGCATAAGCTCTGGCCTGGCCAACTTCAACGATCCAGCCGCAAGACTTCTTGGAGTTGGGATCGCCGGGGTTGGAGACTATAATGCAGACGGTATTCCCGATATGGTTGTTGGCGGCGATGACACTGGAACAGCTACTGGGGCGATATGGTACATGATGCTCAACACAAATGGGACTGTTAAGTCGTTTCATAAGATCAGCAGCAAGTCCAATGACGTGGACATTGAGCTGAAGGTCGGCGATTTTTTTGGAAGTAGCCTATGCTACCTCGGTGATTTAAACAACGATGGGATTGGCGACGTCGGCGTCGGTGCGTTTCAGGATGACGACGGCGGTGCAGATACAGGAGCCATGTGGATCTCGATTCCGCGTTGCGAAATTACGACGACTGCCGGCCCCGATCTCACTGTGTGTTCGGCACAAACGGTTAAAATGACCGCAATCATTCCCGTCGGAAGCTCCGGCGTTTGGACCGTAATATCGGGTGCAGGTGAGTTTAGTTCTGCCGTCGACCCTACAGCCAACGTAACGAAGTTGGGAGTTGGAGTAAACCGTTTTGTTTGGTCGGTATCGAAAAAAAACTGCTTGGCGAAGGACACCGTTACCATTGTGACAGAAGCTGTCGTAAAGCCAGCGGCTGGTCAGGATATATTGGTGTGCGAGGGAACAATGTCTGTGACGTTATCGGGTAATGCACCGGTCAACACAACTGGTCGCTGGGTCTTCATCCGGGGAAGCGGTATCATTAATACTCCCTTGTTGCAAAGTACAGTTGTTGTCAATCCCGCTGTCGGTATTAATCTTCTGACATGGAGCTTTGCAGGAAATACATATTGCCCGGCAATGGCAGACACAATTCTTGTTGTTGTCCAACCCACACCGGTTGCAGCGCTGACGATGCAGCCAAGCAGCATCACATGTCAAAGTGAGTTCACGATTGCAGCAGAGCAGCCGTCTATAGGGACCGGCACGTGGGAAGTTTCAAAGGGATCAGCAAGCATACTCTCACCATCCGACGCCCAAACAACAATCACGTTCAACGAAAAAAATAAGCCAGTGGAAGTAACATGGACGGTTTCAGTTCCAGGGTGCCCATCCATACAAAGTACTGCGGTCATTTTTCCGTTAAGTATGACCGGCGATAAAATTCCCAACATCATTACGCCTAACCAAGACAAGAAAAATGAGTACTGGGAGATCGAACATCTCGACAGGATCCAAAATCACGTTCGCGTTGTCAACCGGTGGGGTAAAGAAGTGTTTTCGACGAGCAACTACAAGAACGACTGGTCGGGATCAGACCTCGCACCCGGGGTGTATTACTATTATCTGACCCTCACAGAGTGTGACGTGGAAATCAAAGGATGGCTTTCGATCAGATACTAAAAACAATTAGTTAAAAAGACCATGATAGAGGTTCACCAATTCTTGTGACTCTTTCTCCCAGTTATATTTTTCGGCGACAAGTTTCCGTCCTCGCGCACCCATCCCGGCAGCCTCTTCGGGATGATCGAGTAACCATTGAATGGCGGCGGCAATTTCCCCGGGGCTCAGTGGATCCACAAGAATTCCCGCATCGGCTTCCTGCACGAACCGGGCCGACTCTCCGTATTTCGATGCGATCACAGGCATGCTCGCGGCCATGTATTCGAATAATTTGACCGGGTAGTTGGTTTTATACCTTTCGATAGGGTGTGGCACGATCATACCTGCTCTGGCGTCCATGATCAGCTTCATCAATTGCGGTGTGTTCATCCAGGGAACACACTCTACCGGGTAGTTATTGACTATTTCATCGCGAAGCTCCAGGGGTGAAAAATCACCCGCGAAGATCATCCTAAAGGTCTCCCCTGCTTTGGCGATTTTCGCCGCCGCCGCCATCTCAACGGCGCCGCGTACTTTGCTCAACAATCCGACGTAGATCACATTCTTCGATCGGGAGAAATACGGGTGAGGCCCGGAGAAGTGCGAGAGGACCGGGAAGTTCCGGATCAGCGTTGTTTTAGATTTCGGAAAATACTGTGCGATCACCGGCTCGGCTATAATAATGCCATCGAACAAACGACCACAGAGTTTTTCAAGCAAGTAATAAAACCATGCATAGGGCTTACGAAGAAGCTTCGGTATCCAGTGCTGGTAGCTGATCTGCAGGGGCGTGTCTTCGTGAGCGTCGTAGATCATTCGTCTTCCCCGAAGCTTCAACAGCACACCGATCCAAAGCAACTCCGAGTCGTGTAAATGAAAGATTGCATCCTTGGGGCAACGGAGCGCACGACGGTACAAAAGCCACGGCGATGCAACGAGCTTCTTCCAACCTTTCGGATATCGCGGCACCGCTAAGATCTTTACGCCGTCACGTTCTTCGTCTTTGTCGTGGGGGACAAGGAAGCTGACATCGAACCCGGCCGCTGCCAATGAACGTGCTTCTTTCTGGAACACCCGTGGATCGAATGCCCGGTGCCCGGGGTTAGCCATCATTACGATCCGTTTCACATTGTCCATGGCCTAAGCTCGGATCCAGCTTGATGGCAGAAGGTCCTTCGTATTGTAAAACCTGCTCGGGTAAACCGGTTCCTTCTTGGTGACCCACGTGTTGTGAAACCAGGTTTGAGGGGCGATGACTGTTTTTTCCTTGAAGTCGTTCAGCCAGGCAGCCCACCAGCTAAACGTGCTGTTGGCGATTACCTGATGACGGCAGGCAGACATCAACAATAAGTCCTTGAAAGACTCGTCGCCCTTGTTGTGATCGACGAAGGTTGCATTCTTGAGATCACTCAGCTGCTGGCGGCTCCATGCGATGTCGTCCGAGAAGATGAAATAACGTGGGTTGCCGACCCTTTCGTCCAGCATCTTCAGAGCACGGCGGTAGTAATCGAGACTCATCGGTTGAAAGAACGACCCCGGGTTGTAATCCGTACGACGAATATGCACCGCGACGCTTTCGCAAGACCGGAGGGTTGAAATCAAGTCGTTGTTTTTCCGATCCATCGGAGCAGATGGTATGATCATGGTCCGCAGAGCATCTGCGACGTTCATGAAATATTTTTCGCTTTGCCAATAGCCCGAAAGGTAAAGCGGAGCGGGAAGTGAAAAGAAATCCTCGTAGAAATGATAGTGCGGCTGCGCGAACACATCCGGGCAGTACAGGTAGTTGCTTTTCTTGTTCAGATATCGTTGAAGAAAGTTATCTCCGGTGAACCGGTGCACTTCTTCTCTCGATGCTTCCTTGAGGGGAATATTGAAATGATGTAGCTCGTACTTCCTGAAAGGATGTTTTGTATACGTGTACAGGTCCGATTTAAGCTCGACACCTTTATTACGGGCCAGTGAATATGCGGCGGCAAACTGAAAAAGCTGATTTCCCAAGCCACCCCTGAGACGAGCAATGATCATATGTGCCTGCCGGGCTTTATCTTGCGACAAAATTAACCAAATGGGTATCAAACAAAAAATCAAGAACCTCCCTTGGCTATACAACACACTGCTGTTCTTCCTGAATTCCACCAACTATTTCAATCGCCGCTTTCACCAGGCGTTTCCCAAATACCTCGTTTCACCATACTGGCGGGCGAGGATCGATAAGGTCAGGCAGAGTGCCGATAATAAAAAGATAAATCGTGTCACCGATGCAGGAAAGGTCTTCCCGGAATATCAACTGATGCACAACGGCATTAAGATCACCCTGGGCAGCTATTACGACTATGGTAATACACACTTACTGATCGAAAACGAGGGCGTACACGAGCCGCAGGAGGAGTACGTCTTTCAGCAGATACTGCCGTTTATTCGCGAAGGCGGAACGATGATGGAGCTGGGAAGCTATTGGGCGTTCTACTCATTATGGTTTGCATCGATCGTAAAGAATGCAAAATGTTTCATGATCGAACCGGATCCCCACAAGATGAATTTCGGCAAACTGAATTTCAAGCTGAACGGACGCGACGGACAGTTCCGGCTTGGATTCATTGATGGATTTACAAATACGAACCCGGGGATTCCTGTGTACGATGTAGATTTTTTGATGAAATCATCGGGGATCGACTTTCTCGATATTCTTCATAGCGATATTCAGGGGTATGAACTAAAGATGCTGAAGGGAGCTCGTGAAGCGCTCAGCACAAAGAAAGTCGGGTATGCATTCATTTCGACTCATTCGAACGAGTTGCATCGGCAATGTATCGATGAATTGAAAAGTTACGGATACGTTATAATTGCCGATGCCAACCTCGACGAGAGTTTCGCTACCGATGGAGTGATTGTTGCAAAACGGCCTGGTGCGCCGGGACCTGATTCGATCGGAATAAGTAAGGCTGCTACGACCGCCGGATAGCCAGGTAATTTGCGGACTGAAATATCTCGAGCTTCTCCGAATAAGAATGGAGCTCGCGAAGTCCGTGGGGCAATATCCGGTGTATGGTATATTTCGGCGACAGCAACTGGAAGAAGTCCTTGAAGTAGCTCCTCGAATCGATGTTCGTTCCTCCAAACTCGAACTGTATGACTTCGATGGCGCCGCGATCGAGCAACCCGCGGGCGCCTTTCAGCAAAGGCAGCTCATGCCCTTCGACGTCTATCTTCAGCAGGTGTAAATATGTTATCCGATGCTCTTCGCAAAACCTGTCGACCGTTGTGATGGCCACCTCCTCTTTTTTTCCAAACGTACGATTGACGTGTGCGAGATCGCGCTGGTAGAGTGAGGCGAGCGCCGAGCCCTCATCGGGAAAAAACAACTCGGCGGTTCCTTCGTGATCGCTGAAGCCCTTTGGCACAACGTGTACATTTGGAAGATCGGGAACCCGTTGTCTGAGCTGTGCGCCGGCGCGCGTGGAGGGCTCGAAGGCGTAGATCTCAAACTTATTTTTTTGAAAGGCTTCGAGTATCTCGAGGGTGAACTCTCCTACGTTGGCTCCGACATCGAAAAGTACAACGGGCTCGTTACGCCACCGGTGTGCGAGTTGCCTGAGGGAATACAGCTCTCCGTTCGACCGGTAGTTGCTCGCGCGTCCAAAGTTCATTTGACGTAACGCCAACGAGTGTAGCTTTTCGAAAAACAGATTCCAGGTCCGGTAAATAAAATTCATGAATGACGCCGCATACTCCGGTCAAGCGCCAAAAATAGCTAATTTGCCCTCAACTATTCCGGCCTCGTCGCCGGTAAGGCCGGATGGGACTCGTTGTTCGACAGAGCATTTTTATAACGATCGTTTCTTACGTTGGGATACTCATCGGATATCTCAATGTTCTATACTTGTTTCCGAAATTTTTGGACCCCGCCGAGGTCGGTCTCTTACGAACGATCCAGGACGCCGCCATTTTGTTTTCGCCCTTTGCTCAGTTCGGCCTTGCGCACACAATGCTGCGTTTCTATCCGCAGTTAGTAAAAGAGAAGGCCAACCAGGGAGGATTCGTCACCTTGATACTCATGATGGCGCTTGGCGGTTTTGTGATCTTCCTGGTTGTGTTCAAGGTATTTGAAGGGAGTATCCTTCATTACTTCGATGAAAATGCAGGCGCGGTCCTTCGCTATGTTCCCGTGATCCTTTGGCTGACGTTCATCCTGCTGATCAGCGGTATCCTGGAAGCATATTCGCGTTCATTACTTAAGACCGTGTTCCCGAACCTCATGAAGGAGGTTGCTACGCGGGCATTGCTGGCGATGCTGGTGACGGCTTATTTCCTGGGATGGTTGTCCTTCGAATCCTTCATCATCGGCACGGTGATCGCTTATCTCGTGATCCTGATTTCAATGATGGTCTACCTGGCATCGAGTAAGAACCTCTCGTTCAGTTCCAGGTTTTCTTTTATAACCAAAGAAAAAAGAAAGGAGCTTATCGTTTACAGTCTGTTGAGCTTTGCCGGCTCTGCGGCAATGATCATTCTCGGAAAGATCGACAGTCTGATGATCGCCGGGCTAATGGGATTGAAATACGTAGCGGTGTACACCACGGGATTCTACATGGCGAGTGTCATCGAGATACCCAAGAAAGCCTTGTCGTCGGTGGCGATGCCGTTGATCTCTCAGGCGTTCGAAAAAGATGACATCAAACACATACACACCATTTACCAGAAAACTTCGCTCAACCAGCTGATCGCCGGGGCGCTACTGTTGATCGGTGTTGTGATCAACCTGGATAACATTTACGACCTCATGCCGCGCAAGGAGATCTACGAGGCGGGGCGGTGGGTTGTTATCCTGGTGGGCGCGGGTAAGCTGGCGGATATGGCCTTCGGTCCCAGCAGCGAGATCGTCGTGCTCTCGAAATACTTTTGGTTCAATATTATACTCATCATACTATTGGCGGGGACATCGATCATCGCCAACAACATACTCATTCCACGTTATGGGATCGATGGAGCCGCGATGAGCGTCGCCTTCGCGGTAATCATGTTCAACGCCGTAAAGTATGTTTTCATCCTGGCGACGTTAAAGATACAGCCGTTCAACGCCGCCACATTTATTGTTTTAGCCATCGCGGCCGCGACGGTGGGACTGAATTACATCATTCCTGATTTTGATAACATTTTTGTCGACCTGATCCTGCGATCGGGAATAGTGACGGTGTTTTACGGGGCGGCAATATTATTAACAAAGGTGAGCCCGGAAGTGAATCAGCTCTTCAACAAGGGGTTAAAGCTAATAGGGATTTGATCGGGTGGCGGTTACGTACCCTGCGACGCCATTCTCGACAGCGCAAAATTGTTCACGTTCAGTGAGCTCGTTTCATCCAGTTTCTTCCACACAAACGATATCCCCTGGTTTGTAAAAACGAAACCGGATTTTTTCAGAAGGTCAATTTCCCGTCGTCCTGCTTCGTTGTGAGTGAATCCCCAGAAACGAAGGACTTTTGTTTTCCGGGAGAGGTCGCCGATCACCGCGTTGAGAAAATGTTCCCTCGTTTGCTCATTCAATTCGCGCGCAAAAAATACGTGCATGATGTACGCTATATCGCGGGACTGACTGCAAATCACGGAGCCGGTTTGTTTCCCCGAGTCATCAACCAGGGAATAATAGTGATGAGTATTCGGGTATGGATTGTCCCGCAATCGCCAACCGAGAAATTTTGAGTCATGCAGCAAAAAGAAAACGTCGGAATGCGACGGAGTCAGATCCTCGAGGCTAACCTGGACGTCTTTGGACATCTTGTATCCGTCGGTCGCAGCCGATCCAATTCGAAACATGTATTTCAATCGTGAGGCAGTCACAAGTCCCGCGATCTTTATTTTCTCGACGGCAGAACGTTTGTCCTTTAGCGCATTGAAATATTTGTACGCGCCGGTAAAATTGAATGCAATGAGTCCGAAGTCGGAACGGAACGGAATGTCGAAACCAAGTTTATGAAAGGGTTTTATCGCGTATGTAAATCCCCAGATCGCAACGATACCGGCCTTGCGACACTCGTCGAAAAGCAATGCATACATCTTTTCGAAAATACTACGGCCACGGTAGTTCGGGTCAACCAGGGTATCCTCCGACTTTGCGGTAAGTATGCGCTCACCCGATGCGTTGGTGACGTACAAGGGAATCGCACACTGCGTACCGACAACCCGGTTTGTTTCGGGATCGACCGCTACAATATACACGGCAGGGCCTGCGGGACCCTGTTGAAACTCCCATTTAAACTTCTCATTCGAGCGATCGATTTGATATGCTCTTTGGTATAGGGCATTGACCTGTTGAATGTCGTCTTTCCCGAGAAGCCTGATAACTATTTCTGCCATGCAAATTCTTTAACGATCTCTCGTGGATTGATACTGCGCAGGCCGTTGGCATGAATATACTCCAGTATTTGCTTATAAACCTTCACATATCCGCCGAACTTGTACTCGGTGAAAAAAGTATTGTGCCACAACACCGAAATGACACACCCGGTCTTGTTCTTCTCGAGAAATGAAATGATTTGCGGGGCGGTCTCCTCCAGCGGAACACCACGGTATTGTTTGAGCGTTCCATCCATCACCGTGAGGGGAACCTCGACAAATGAGTGCGGTTTTCTTTCCTTGAGATTAAAGGGATGAAAAGGCAAGCCAAAACTATTTCGAAAACCGACTGCTTCGGCAAACCCCAGGCTCGCGTCCATTTGCAGGCCGCTCGCTTCAATATCGTTATAAAGATCGGGCAGCCGGAATTTCAGGTAATGGTTGCGGTTCGCGATGGCCGGCAGTGCCAGGCTGGCGAGCTCTTCCTTATAACTGTCGGAAGAAATACTTTTATGAAGCCCGTTCTCCCACCCGATCGTCTCAATCGTATTCTGCAGAGCCCGGACCTTAGGGTTGTTGATGCTGTAATCGGAATTTACCTCACGTTTGTTTAACCTTCCCTTGTTCACCAACCAGAAGAAGGTGGACTTCAGCGAGTACTCGCTTTCAATCCTCATGATCTTATCCATGTTCAACCAGTCGGGACGTTGCAGGGCCGCATTCATCACGAGCTTGAAGACGGGCAGTGGATTTCCTTTTTTTAAAAGAAAAAGGCTGTCCTGGAGGACAGCGCCGTTGATCGAATCGATGTCATGAGAAAGGAATATGCGTGACTTCGTGTTTTGTGATTGTCCGAAGATCTTTTGCGAGTACTGACCGACGAGGTTGTCTTCGACATTCCCGAATTTATGTTGATAGCTGTTTGTGTATTTGAACCGTCCGATCTCGTCTGTTTCGGCATCATCGTATTCTTGTAAACTGTTGATCATGTAGAAGATCGTCGAAAGATAATCGGGGTCGCCGTTATCATTTCGGATAATACAGTCTTTTTTTAAGTGCTGATCGTGACGAAAGTTTTTTACCCCTATTTCGGTATAAAAACTCTCGGAGACATTGAAGCTAAAGCCTGTTGACGATCCCGCACTGATCTGCGAATCGGCAGCGTCTGCAACGAATTCAACCGGAATACCGTTGGCGTGAGCGAGCGTGCGGAAAACATATTTGATCTCCTCAGTAAAATTTTTGTTAGGCTCGACAAAAACCTTCATTGGTAAATGATGTTTCCTTTTTATTTATTTTGGTACTGCAGACTATACCGAATCTATTGGCAAATATAGATATTCCCCAAGTCCACTAAGGCCCCTTGTGATGAAAATGATGTTGAAGTACCTCGCTGTTCCGGTGATCCTGGTTCTTGTATTCCAGTTCAATGGCTGTAAAGAAGACGATCCGCTGGCAGAGATTGCCTCGGTTAGTCCAACAAGCGGTGCAGCGGGTGCGACGGTTACGATAACCGGTAGCTTTTTCGAAACCAACGCGGCAGACAACATTGTTAAGTTCAATGGAGCAACTGCAACTGTGACGGCGGCATCAGCTACGGAACTTACCGTAACAGTTCCGGCAGAAGCGACAACGGGTAAGATCACGGTGTCGGTTCGCGATGCAACTGCGACGTCCCCGACGGATTTTATTGTTATTGACCCGATAACGATCACATCGTTTACACCCACCGGTGGAAAACTCGGAGCGACGGTCACAATTACCGGTGATAATTTCGGGCCGACCATCGGGGGAAACGTCGTCAAGTTCAACGGCACAACCGCAACCGTCATTGCCGCAACCAAGACGGAGTTGAAGGTGACATTAAGCAGTATTGTAAGCACGGGCAAGATCACCGTCACGGCCGGTGGGGTCACAGGCACGTCGGCGATTGATTTTACATACATTCCGTCGTGGGTTGTATCGGACCTTGCCGGCAGCGGCGTGAATGGTTCGGGCAACGGTACCGGAACCAGCGCTTCGTTTAGTAACATGACCAACATTGCGATCGACAGTGTCGGGAATGTTTACATGGCTGACGAGCTCAACCACCTGATCCGTAAGATCACACCTTCCGGCGTGGCCACTACAATTGCCGGCACGAGTCAGGGATACGCGGACGGCCCCGTTGCAACGGCAATGTTTGACAACCCCGTTGCAATCGCAGTTGATGCGACCGGAAATATTTACGTTGCCGACTCATTCAACAACATGATCAGGAAGATCTCCACCAGCGGGATGGTCACGACAATAGCCGGGACGAAATCGGGGGGCGCAAACAACGGGACTGGTACTGACGCGAGCTTCAACAACCCGCATGGTGTTTGCGTCGATAACACCGGTAACCTTTTCATTGCGGACAACCTGAACAACATGATCCGGAAGATTACTCCGGCAGGTGTCGTCACCACATTCGCAGGCGATGGAACTCCGGGCTCTGTCAACGGCACTGGGACCGCGGCAAGACTCTACAATCCGTGGGGTCTCACGATCGACAAGAACAACAACCTTTACATCGCCGACACATTCGGCAACAAGATCCGTAAGATCACACCCGCAGGTGTGGTGACTACCCTTGCCGGCGCCGATTTTGCGGGCTCGGTGGATGGACAAGGTTCGGCAGCACGCTTCGACCGGCCTACCGGCGTATCAGCAGACCATAAAGGAAATGTTTTCGTCGCGGACCACTTTGGTTCAACGGTGCGCATGATCACATCCACAGGCTTGGTGACGACTATCGCGGGTGCTCCCTCAGCAACCGCCTATGTCAATGGTCCCGGGGAACTGGCACGGTTCTTTAATCCGTATAGTGTGACCACCAATGCTGCGGGCACTATTGTATATGTGGCCGACCAGGGCAACAGGAGAGTGCGAAAAATGGAGATTAAATAATTTTTACAATGAATCAAGAATTCCGATCAACTGGTCTGTCAGCTTCTTGCGTGTAAACATCGACGCATCCGTCGTGGAGGGTGCGCCGCCCTTCGTCCAGAGGTCATAATGCTTGTGAAGCATCTGCTTCATACCGGTCTCATCCTCCCTCGAAAAAATGTCTCCGGCTGTCGACTTCATCAACAGGTCCGCTGCATCGCCGTCCACAGGTCCAATGGCAACGACGGGTATGCCCGAAGCCAGGTACTCGAACAGTTTTCCGGGCAGGTTTCCGGGAGCAAGCGCCGTATGAGCGAGCACCAGAAGCAACAGGTCGGTCTGACCATACAATTGCAGAAGGTCCTTGTGGGGAATGGTCGGGGTAAACTTCGTGATATGAGCCAGCACGGCGTCGTTCTTCACAAACTCCCGGAACGATGAGTTCACGTTACCGATAAATTCCACCGCAACCTGATCTTTCATAGCAGAATTCTTCTCAACGACGGACTTCAGCGCAAGCATGAACGGCCTCGGATCCCTGAGCTCATCCACAATTCCCGTATGACGGATTGTGAATTTTTTCGTTACTACTTTTTTCACCTGCTCGAAGTCATCTGTGTCGAAACCGTTCGTGACAAGATCCACCTTCCTGCCTCCCGAAGACTCAAAGCGCTTTACATGATACGGCGCAATGGTTATCACCCGGTCGGCCTTTTGCAAAACCTGTTTTTCGAGTGACTTGTGTTTATTTCGTGCATAGTCCGTGAGCGACAATGTATCGAGCAGATCCCACTCACTCCATGGGTCGCGAAAGTCGGCGATCCACTTCAACCCCGGATTCTTTTTCTTGAGCCTCAGTCCGATCAGGTGGATACTGTGAGGTGGACCGGTGGTGATGATCTTGTCGATCTGGTTACTTTTCACGAATTCGTTCAGAAAAGTAACAGCCGGCTTTATCCAGAAGATGCGGGGATCGGGTATAAAAAAATTTCCACGTACCCAGCCACTGATCCGCTGGAACATGGATTTCTTCCCGGTTGCGATCAGGTCGCTGGCCAAAGGCTTTTTCTTGCCGAGTAATCCCGAAAGTTTGAAGAAGGCGTCATAAGGTTCCCAGATGGGAAGACGAAGCACTTCGGCATTGGCCGGAACATCGCGTGACAGCGATGGATCCGAAACGGAGAACGAAGGATTGTCGGGTGTGAGGATGAATGTCTCCCAGCCGGCCTTGTCCAGGTACTTAACAAACTTTAGCCATCGCTGCACACCACTTCCACCGGAAGGTGGCCAGTAGTAGGTAACGATCAGTACTTTTTTCTGACTCATGGCGCGGTTGCAAGGTTAACGATTTCATTCCATTGATCGGGAGACTCGAGCCAGTTGAATTCCGGGTCTTTCCTGAACCATGTCATTTGTCGTTTGGCGTAGTGCCGGGTGTTTCTCTTCAGCAGTCTTATCGCCTCCTCGCGGTCGTACGAATGATCCATGAACGCAAAGATCTCGCGATAGCCTACGGTTTGAAGGGCCTGCAGATCGCGGTATGGGAACAAACGCTCTGCTTCTTCGAACAGGCCGGCCGCGATCATCTGGTCCATGCGGGTGTCAATGCGCGCGTACAGCTCTTCGGTTGGCAGGGTGAGGCCGATCTTCACGACTCCGAATTCGTTTTCCCGCTTCGACCGCTTTCGCCAGTCGGCCATTTTTATTCCGGTTGTCCGCGCTATCTCCACAGCCCGTACCAGGCGGTGGGGATTTTTCTGATCCACTATTTCGAAATATTCGGGGTCTAGTTTCCTGACTTCCTCCTGGAGCCACGGGAGTCCTTTGGCGTTGTACTCTTCCACGATCGCTGTCCGGACTTCGGGTGCAACTGAAGGGGCGGGGTCGAAACCTTCCAGTACCGCGCGGATGTACAGGCCCGAGCCGCCACAAAGAATGACGCGGTCGTGCGTTGTAAAAAGCTTCCGGATAACGGCCAGGGCTTCATCCCCGTACGAGGCGGCGTTGTATTCGTCGTGAATGGAATGCGACGAGATAAAGTGGTGCGGAGCCTGTGCCAATTCGGCTGGTGAGGGTTTGGCCGTGCCGATCTCCAGCTCTTTATATATCTGTCGCGCATCGGCTGAGACAATCTCTGTGTTGAGCCGGACGGCAAGGCGGATGGCTACGCCGGTCTTACCGACGGCGGTCGGTCCGGCGATGACAATCAACTTTTTGGTTTGGTGATCGCTCACGAAAAAAACTTATGCCGCAAAAGTACAAAATGCCGAAGGCTGACCCGCTGCGGGCGCGAAACCCAAAACTTTCTTTTTATCTTTGCACTCATGGTAAAGTACACTAATCAATTCCTGACCAAACTGGAAGAGCTGATCGCAGAGTCGGACTACATCCTCCGGTACGAGAAAGGAAACTTTAAATCGGGTTATTGTGTCCTCAAGGACCAAAAGATCATGATCGTGAACAAGTTCTTCGCCGTGGAGGGAAAGATCAATGCCCTTCTCGACATCCTGAAAAGTATAGAGCTTGACACGTCCAAGTTTTCCGAGAAAAGCATGAAACTTTACGAAGAGCTGTCACAGGCTGAGGTGAAAATCTGAAGGTGGCTTTATTCGAGCTCTAACCAGGTCGAGCTCTAACCAGGGTTAAATCGGATACCTGAAGGTATCAACATATTGAAGATAACATTTCTCGGCACCGGCACATCACAAGGCGTGCCCGTGATCGGGTGCAGGTGCGACGTATGTCGCTCCATGGATTTCCGTGACAAGCGGCTCCGGTCATCGGTACACGTAGAGGTCGACGGCCTGAGCCTCGTGATCGACACCGGGCCCGACTTCAGACAACAGATGCTCCGCGAAAGCATCAGCCGCCTCGATGCAGTCATATTCACACACGGCCACCGTGATCACCTGGCCGGCCTCGACGACGTAAGAGCCTATAACTATCTCCAGCAATCCGACATGCCCCTGTTTGCCACCGGCATGGTGCTGGAACAGATCCGGATGGAATTCCATTACGCATTCGACCAAAACAAATACCCGGGAATTCCCCAGCTTCAGCTCCACGCGATCGACACCGCTCCGTTCACGATCGGCAACATCACCGTTACACCGCTGCCGGTCATGCACCTGAGACTTCCGGTGCTGGGTTTCAGGATCGGTAACTTCAGTTACATCACCGACGCCAATATGATTCCGGAGGAGACCATGGACCTTTTGAAAGGGACAGAAGTGCTGGTGCTCAACGCCCTTCAGAAAGAAAAACACGTTTCCCATTTCAACCTGGAGGAAGCGCTCGTCACAGCGCGGCGCATCGGTGCGACAAAGACTTTCTTCACCCATATCAGTCACAAGCTCGGTCTTCACAAGGCGGTACAGTCGGAGCTTCCCGAATCCGTAGCTTTGGGACACGATGGGTTGACCATCACCCTCTGAGGTGCACAACAATTTTTACTTTCTCCGGCAGATCAGCGCCAGGCTAGAGCTGAAGCTCAAGGGCTTTACACTGGTCTCGTGTTTCAGTCAGTCGAGGGATGAGCTGGTGATCGAGCTCAACGATGCGAAGTCGTCGTTCTTCATCAGGGCCAGCCTGCTTCCGGAATTCTCATGTCTCAGTTTTCCCGTCCGGTTTCAAAGGGCAAGAAAGAACAGCGTTGACCTGTTCGATGCGGTGATCATGAAAGTTGTGACTGGAGTCCGGCAGTTTTCCAATGAACGAAGCTTTGTGATCGATCTCGAAGGGGGGTTATCGTTGGTGTTCAAGATGCATGGCAACCGGTCGAACGTTCTTTTGGCGGAAGACGGAAGGGTGACGGATATTTTCAAGAACAGCCAGGAGAATGATCTTGGTATTTCTTTGGAGGCGCTGAACAAAGAGATCGACTGGTCGAAAGAAGCGTTCGGTAGAAACATCGGCAGCCTGGAGAAACTATACGTTACGTTCGGGAAGGCCGTGTGGATTTATCTGAGGTCGAAGGGGCTGGACGATGCCGATCCGGAAAAGAAGTGGCTGTTAATCAGGGAAACCTTACAAATACTCGAAAAACCTTCGGCGTATTTTATCAACGAACAGGGATTGAATATGTATTTGTCGCTGGTGCCCTTCGGGACAACGACCGCCACGTACGGCGATCCATTTGTGGCTGTCAGTGAATTCGCATCGCGGCATTCGAGTCATCTGGCCGCCCACAAAAAGATCGAAGGCATGGTCAGTCGCGCCCGGCAAGAGGTAAAAGCGGGAAAGAACTATCTCAAAACCGCGCACGAACGACTGACCGAAATAGAAAGCGACGAGCGTCACAAGATGTGGGGAGATGTGTTGATGGCAAACCTCCACCAGGTGAGCGTGGGTCAAAAATCAGTCACCCTCGAAAATTTTTACAACGACAACACACTCGTCGAAATTCCGCTCGATGCAACATTGTCGCCCCAAAAAAATGCGGAGCGTTACTATCGCAAGAGCAAAAACCGGGTGATCGAGATCGGAAAGCTTAAAGAGGCCATTCACCTGCACCAGAAAAAACTCGACAAGGCCGAGCTGACGTTACACGCGTTGCTGGCGCCGAAGGACGACGCTGTCCTGCAGCCGATCTTTGAAGAACAAGAGAAGCTGGATCGCGAAAGTGAAAAAGACCCGATCCCCTTCTGGGCTTTCGAATACAAAGGCTTTACCATCTGGGCCGGCCGGGACGCGAAGAACAACGACGAGCTCACCATGAAATGGACCCACAAGAACGACCTCTGGCTCCACGCCCGCGATGTCCCCGGCTCCCATGTCATCATCCGCCATCAATCCGGCAAGGCCTTCCCCAAAGATGTCATCGAGTATGCCGCCAGCATTGCGGCCTGGAACTCCAAACGAAAGACAGAGACGCTCTGCGCAGTAATCGTCACCCCGAAAAAATTCGTCCGCAAAAAGAAAGGTGCACCCGCAGGGGCCGTGGTAGTCGAGCGGGAGGAAGTTATTTTAGTCGAGCCGAAAAATCCTTCCTAGCGGCGAATAACGACTAACGACTAACGAATAACGACCTACTTCACTACGTTCACTTTGATCATGTTGGTTCTGCTCCTCTCCTGTATCGGCATACTCGCCAAACTAATAAAGATATCTCCCGTCTTCACATGTCCATCGCGTTTCAATATCTCGCGTACGTCTGCGATGGTCTCGTCGGTGCTCTCCTGCTTTTCGTAATAATATGCGCGCGTTGCCCACACGAGGTTCATCGAGTTGATGATGGCCCGGTTGCCGGTAAACACGAAGATGTTGCAGTTCGGACGGTGCGACGATGACCGGAAGGCTGCGTAGCCTGAGTTGGTCATGCTGACGATCGCCTTCGCTCCTACGTCCTGTGCGAGCTTACATGCGGCCAGGATCACGCTGTCGTTGACGAATATCGGGCTGTCGGGATCGACGTCCTTGAACTTATAATAAATTGCTGCCTGGCGTTCCACCGAGTTGATGGTGCGCACCATGCTCCGGACAACTTCACGGGGATATTTCCCGGCTGCCGTTTCGGCCGAGAGCATTACTGCATCGGCGCCGTCGATGATGGCGTTGGCTACGTCGTTGGTCTCGGCGCGGGTAGGCCTCGGATTCTCAATCATGCTCTCCATCATCTGTGTGGCCACGATGACGGGTTTCGAATATTTGTTGCATTTCTCCACCAGCATCTTCTGGACCATGGGAACTTCCTCCATGAGGATCTCCACACCGAGGTCGCCGCGGGCAACCATGAGGGCGTCGGTGGCCTGGATGATGGCATCGATGTTCTCGAGGGCTTCGGGCTTTTCGATCTTTGCGATAATGCGCGTGGTGGATTTGCGGCTGTCGATGATGCTACGCAGATATTCGATGTCTTTAACCTTGCGTACAAACGACAGGGCGACCCAATCGACTTTATTCGTCAAACCGAATTCGAGGTCGATAACATCCTTTTCCGTGAGCGACGGAGCGGAAACTTTCGTGAACGGAAGGTTGATGCCCTTGCGTGATTTCAGGAAGCCACCGTAGATTATTTCGCATACGATGTCCCCGCCTTTTATTTCTTTTACTTTCAGCTCGATCTTACCGTCGTCGATGAGGACCATGTCGCCCACCTTCACGTCTTTGGGAAGGCTTTCGTAGGAAGTGCTGACGATACTTGCGTTGCCTTTGAGTTGTTTCGTTGTGATGGTGATCTCTTTCCCTCGCTCTATCACTGTTCCGTCTTCCACTTCGTTCACCCGGATCTTGGGGCCTTGCAGGTCCTGAAGGAGTGCAATCTGATAACCATGTTCCTTGTTGATCTCTCTTACCAGGTTAATTACCTTCAGGTGGTCCTCATGAGTTCCATGAGAGAAATTGAGCCGGAAAACATCCACACCTTCTTTGGCGAGCTCGAGCAGCATCTCCTTGTTGTTGGATGCAGGGCCCACGGTTGCAACAATCTTAGTTTTATTGTAGCTGTTTTTTTCCATAAGAGGGGGGATGTGTATTAACTACACATTAGAAGATAAAGTTGTCTTTTGATTTTAAGGCGGGCAAAGGTAAAAAAGCAACTAGTTCTATGGAAGGAATATTGCGTAAGACTTCCTGCAAACGTTTGCTGTGCATTTCTTCGTCTCCTTTGGCGTAAAGTATGTAATCCAGATGAGGATGTTCGGGTACGAGAAAAATTCCTTTTGTCTCGCCCTCGTTCGACCTGTTGCGGAAGAGATTGACGGTGTTCAGGGGTGACTGGTGGGAATAAAAAGTGAAGAAGAATTCGCCTTCTTTTGTGGTCATTTTCAGGTCGTCTTTCCTGACCAGGTTCACCCCCAGGGAGTGGTTGATCTCCCACGCAAGTTTGTATCCCCGGGCTGATGAAATTAAGCCCATCAGTTCAAAGTCGTACGCAAACTCTACTTCCAGTCGCCGCTTTTTCATAGCCTAAAACCCGTGGCTCCCGCCGATTTTCTGGGAGGTAAAAAGTTTGACAATATTGCACTAAATCTCTTTATTTGCACTGTTTTTTAAATCTCTAAACCTTAATAACATGTCTGAAATCGCACAAAAAGTAAAGCAGATCATCATCGACAAATTGGGTGTTGAAGAATCTGAAGTTACGCCCGAGGCTAGTTTTACTAACGACCTAGGTGCTGACTCACTCGATACTGTTGAATTGATCATGGAATTCGAAAAGGAGTTCAACATCTCCATTCCTGACGATCAGGCCGAAAACATTGCTACCGTAGGACAGGCGATTTCCTACCTCGAAGAACACGCGAAGAAATAACTGGGCATTTTTCGCCACCAAACCTTAAATATGACTTTTAAGAGAGTAGTTATCACCGGTTTAGGTGCGCTTACACCCATTGGCAACACCCTCCAGGCGTTCTGGGATGGACTGAAAAGCGGACAATCTGGTGCTGCCCCTATAACCAAGTTCGACACTACTCTATTCAAAACCAAGTTTGCCTGCGAGTTGAAAGGGTTCGACCCGACCAACTTCATGGACAAGAAAGACGCCCGCAAGCTCGACCCCTTTGCACAATACGCAATGGTCGTGGCCGACGAGGCGATAAAAGACGCCAACCTTCCTCTCTCTGATTTAAACCCCGACCGCGTAGGCGTGATCTGGGGGTCGGGGATCGGAGGGTTGCTCACTTTTCAGGAAGAAGTAAGGGCCTTCGCCGCCGGCGACGGAACCCCCCGCTTCAACCCCTTCTTTATTCCAAAGATGATAGCCGACCTTAGCGCCGGCCATATCTCTATCAAGTACGGATTCCGCGGACCCAACTACGTTACAGTATCGGCTTGCGCCTCCTCCACCAACGCGATCTACGACGCCTACACCTACCTCAAGCTCGGTAAGGCAGAAGTGATGGTCTCGGGTGGATCGGAAGCTGCCGTATGTATCGCCGGTGTCGGCGGATTCAACGCACTGAAGGCGCTCTCGGAAAGGAACGACTCCCCGCAAACTGCGTCGCGTCCATACGACAAGGACCGCGATGGATTTGTGCTAGGCGAAGGCGCCGGAGGATTGATCCTGGAAGAATATGAGTTCGCCAAAAAACGCGGCGCTAAGATCTACGGCGAGATCGTTGGCGGCGGAATGACATCCGACGCTTACCACATCACCGCACCGCACCCCGAAGGATTAGGCATCACCAAAGTAATGGAACAGGCGCTGGCGGAAGCCGGCATCTCTCCCTCCGAAGTTGACTACGTAAACACGCATGGCACCTCGACGCCGCTCGGCGATGTGGGTGAGATCCGTGCCATTCAAAAAGTCTTCGGAGAACATGCTTATAAGATGAGCATCAGCTCGACCAAGTCGATGACCGGCCACCTGCTCGGTGCAGCCGGAGCCATCGAGGCGATCGCCTGCCTGATGGCCATCAACGAAGGTATTATCCCTCCCACCATCAATCATTTCACTGACGATCCGGAACTCGACCCCAGACTGGACCTGACATTCAACAAATCAAAGAAAAAAGACGTGCGTATTGCCTTGAGCAACACGTTTGGATTTGGAGGACATAATTTCTCCATTATTTTAAAGAAAGCAGAATAGCAGGTGTGGAGCATCTTAAAACGATCGGGACAAGCATCTAAAAAAGAACGGGACAAACTGATTAATGCGATAAAGACGATGGGCGGCTTTACCCCGTCGAATATTGCTCTTTACCAGCTTGCAACCATACACAGTTCCCGCGCCAAGGAAAAGGACGGCTTCCGCGAGTCGAACGAAAGGCTCGAATACCTGGGAGATGCGATCCTCGGCGCCGCTGTTGCAGATTATCTTTTCAAAAAATATCCGTTCAAGGACGAGGGTTTCCTTACCGAGATCCGCAGTCGCATCGTGAACCGGGAATCGTTGAATGCACTGGCCCGGAAGATCGGTATCGGCAACATCGTTCAGTTCGACAATAAGAACGCACAGCTGCAGCAGGTGATATTGGGCAACACCCTGGAGGCGCTCGTAGGCGCGGTGTACCTCGACAAAGGCTATCTGCGCTGCAAAAAATTCGTGATCGACAAGCTCATACAGCCCCACTTCGACCTGGATCTTGTCATCCAATCGAACGCCAACCACAAGAGCCGGATCATTGAGTGGGCTCAGCGAAACAGCAAAGAGATCAAGTTTGAAATACTCAACGTGAAGAAAGCCAGGAACGGGAGGGAATTTTCGGCACAGGTGTTCATCGGCGAGCAACCTTACGGACTTGGTTTTGGTTATACGAAGAAGAAAGCCGAGCAGGATGCCGCCCAGAAGACTTGTGATATGCTTGAGATCGCATAGAGATTGTTTTTTTAACACATAGGTCACATAAAGTGAAACGTAGCGCCGATTGAAACTTATCTATGTGCCCTCGGAATACGCCCTGAATAGAATGCGGGCACGAGGGCACATAGTATCACTCAGTTGGTGACTTCATTAGTTTCTATGTGTACTATGCGTTTAAGTGTATTATACGTTTAAGAAAAAATATACTTTGAAACCCACTCTCCGAATAGCCGGTGCATGTCTGAATCAAACCCCTCTCGATTGGGACGGCAACACTTCGCGCGTACTGGATGCCATCAAAGCAGCAAGAGAACAAAACGCCGACATCGTATGCTTCCAGGAGCTTTGCATTTCGGGATATGGATGCGAAGACCTTCACCTGGCGTCCTGGCTAAGTGAAAAGGCATGGGTCGAGCTCGAAAAGATCATTCCCCACACCAAAGACATCGCCGTCTGCATCGGCCTTCCGCTTCATTTCGCAGATAAAACATGGAACGGAGCCTGTGTGATCCACGACACAAAGATCCTCGGCATCACGCTCAAGCAAAACCTTGCACTCGACGGTGTACATTACGAACCCCGGTGGTTCGAGCCGTGGCCGCCGAATGAAGTAACGCACTTACAACGCAACGGCAGGGACGTTTCCGTCGGAGACCTGGTGTACGACATCAAAGGGATCCGTTTTGGATTCGAGATCTGCGAAGACGCCTGGAGGAAAGTTCGCCCCGGCGAGATCCTTTGCCAGCGTGGTGTCGACCTTATCATCAATCCCAGCGCGAGTCATTTCGCCCTGGGTAAAAGTCATTCCAGGGAAACACTCGTCGTCGACAGCTCCTTCAAGTTCAATTGCGCCTACGTGTACGTGAATGTTCTGGGTAATGAGGCCGGCCGTATGATCTACGACGGCGACATCATTTTCGCACAGAAGGGTACCATGCTCGGCGCTCACCGCCGGCTGTCGTTCCAGCCATTTCAGTTGCGGACATGCACGATCGATTTTGAAGATCCGTCCGGGTCGCAAAAGTTTGAGAAGGATGACATCACCGACCGCAGTGACGAGTTTGCACAAGCAGTGTCGCTGGCGCTGTTCGATTATCTCAGGAAGAGTAAAATCAAAGGCTTCGTGTTGAGTCTTAGTGGCGGAGCTGACTCATCTTGCTGCGCGGTACTCGTTGCCGAAATGGTGCGAAGGGCTGTCGCGGAGATTGGTTGGGATTCGTTTTGGTCGCGTTTGGATCTGGAACCCGTGAAAGACCTCAGGCAGGCAGTGGGCAGATTGCTGACCACCGCTTACCAGGGCACCGGAAATTCTTCCTCGCAAACACTGGAGGCAGCCCGTGAGCTGGCCGCTTCGATCGGAGCAGAGTTTCATCAATGGCAGATCGACGATGAGGTGAAGTCATACACTTCGAAAGCGGAGAAAGCGATCGGAAGAAAACTGACCTGGGAAACCGACGACGTGACCATGCAAAATATCCAGGCGCGTGCAAGGTCTCCCATCATCTGGATGCTCGCCAATATCAAACAGAGTATCCTGCTCACTACATCCAATCGCAGCGAAGGCGATGTGGGATACGCTACCATGGACGGAGATACGAGCGGCAGCCTCGCCCCTATTGCCGGTATCGACAAACCGTTCATTATGATGTGGCTGAAGTGGGCCGAACATAGTCTGGGGTACAAAGGCCTGAGCTACGTGAACAATCTACAGCCCACCGCGGAATTGCGGCCGCAGGAACGTGCGCAGACCGACGAAAAAGACCTGATGCCTTACCCCGTCCTTGCCGATATTGAGAAACTCGCCTTTTTGTACAGGAAACCGCCCATTGAAGTTTACAAGCTGCTTTCGGAAAAATACGACCCGGTACTACTGAAGGATTATGTAAGGAAATTCTTCAGGCTGTGGGCCGCCAACCAATGGAAGCGCGAACGACTCGCCCCGTCGTTCCATCTCGACGACCTGAATATCGACCCACGCAGCTGGTTGAGGTTTCCGATACTATCTGCGGGTTTTAAACATGAACTTTCGGAGCTCTAATTGTGCGCGGTGCGATGTGCGAAGTGCGATGATGTAACCGGACACCAGGCTTCGAAGAGCCGCATCGGACATCGCACCCCGCACATCGCACATCATTTTACTATCTTTGCCCCCTTTAAAAACACCCTCTAATCATCATTTAGAATGACACTGAGTTACCTGATCTGGAACTGGAGCCCTGAGATTTTTACCTGGGGTTGGCTCTCGCTACGCTGGTATGGATTGCTTTTCGCGCTGGGATTTCTGCTGAGCCAGCAGATACTCAATTATATGTTCAAAAAAGAGGGTAAACAACAGGCGGACGTCGATACACTGACCATATATATGGTGATCTCGACGATCCTCGGAGCCCGCCTGGGTCACATATTGTTCTATCAGCCCGAGATCATCTGGGAAGATCCCCTCGGCGTGTTGCTGCCTTTTCAATTCACTCCGACATTCGAGTTCACCGGGTTGCGCGGACTGGCCAGCCACGGCGCCGCATTCGGGATCCTTTTTGCGCTGTGGGTTTACTCCAATTACCTGATGATCTATACAAGAAAGCCAGGCAGCGAGCTGAAATTTGAAGACGAAGCCAATGAGAAAGTCAAACACAAAATAAAGAAGGGCTTCAATATCATTAAACGCGTCAAGTTCGGTCAATCCTATATTCAGACGCTCGATCGTATCGTCATTCTTGTTACGCTCACCGGCGCCCTCATAAGGCTCGGAAATTTTTTCAACTCCGAGATCATTGGTAAACCGACCGACACCGCCATGGGAGTCGTATTCGCCGGGGAAGTGACACGGATGTTCACCAAAGCCGCAAACAGTCCGGTCGATTTCGTTGAAGTAAAGAAAAATCCCGACGCACCCGACGGAACGGATGGACGTAAGCCCGTCAACGTCTACCTGTTTTTCAAAAAAGGTACTCCGCAGGCAAGCGCCGACGCCTTTCTCTCCCGTGAAGGAAAGTATTACCTGACACTCGACAGCGAGTTCTTCGACGAGCCCGTCAGCTCACCGCTCAATTATTCGGTGCTCGAAGAAAAGCCCGGTGTGGTGGTCGGCCGTATCCACACCATGGCCATCGCACGACATCCTGCGCAGCTATACGAATCCATTTCCTGTTTCATATTCTTCTTCGTGCTGTTGTGGCTTTGGGCAAAAGGAAAAGTCCAAAGTCAGCCCGGTCTCATCTTCGGCATATTCATGGTCGTGCTCTGGACCCTTCGATTCTTGTACGAGTTCCTCAAGAAAGAACAAGTGGATTTCGAGACGAATATGATCCTCAACATGGGACAGATCTTAAGTATCCCGCTGGTTATCGTTGGTATCATAATCCTTGTAAGATCGCGCAAGCAACCGGATCCCCTAAAACCATAACAGCCCGGAGATTCGCGAAAGCGGTGATGTATGCTCGCATTTTTGGTGTTTTTAAGCAGTCTGTTTCAAATACAAGGGCCGTCCACACCGATCGTCCCGGCGCCTGGTAAGTCCGTTGTCGTTGCCGACTCGGTGCCGAACAAGATCCTCCGCGTCAACCGGGTCATCATACTGGGAAACAAAACCACGCGCGACCGGATCATTCTCCGCGAGCTGAGTCTTAAGCCAGGCGATACCATTTCTTCGAATCGTTTCGACAACCAGCTGGTCCGCGACCGCGCAAAGGTCTACAACCTGCGTTTGTTCAACACCGTCGTGGTGCGATGGCTGGAGTTCGACCCCTTCGCCGGATCGATCGATATCATAGTCGAGGTGAGTGAACGATGGTACATCTTCCCTCAACCCATCTTCGAGCTGTCGGACCGGAACTTCAACGAATGGTGGCAGAACTACGGCCACGACTGGAAACGCGTGAACTACGGCCTTCGCTTGTACCATACCAACTTCCGCGGCCGGAATGAAAAATTGCGTTTCACGACACAGTTCGGTTTCACCCGGAAGTTCCTGCTCAGCTATAGCATTCCGAATTTAGGGCTAAACCAAAAGTCCGGGCTGATCTTCGACCTGAGCTACGAAGAGCCTAAGAACCTCGCTTACTTTACCGAAGACCATAAGCTTAAATACCAGGAGGGGCGGACGACACTGAAAAAGCAACTCGCCGGCGCGATCTCATACAGTTTCAGGAAATCGTTTTATGAAACTCATGCCCTTACGTTCGAGTACCAGGACAGCCGGGTAGCCGATACCATTGCCATATTGAATCCAAATTTTTACAAGGAAGGCGCGAGACGGCAAAGACTCGCTTCGATCTCCTATTCGTTCAACTCCGAGCATCGCGACGTGATCGCGTATCCACTGAAAGGATACCAGTTCACTTTCTATACTTCGAAGACCGGCATCGGTTTGGGAATGGATGTGAACATGGTCGAAGCCAACGCCACCTTTGCGAAGCACTCCGACCTGGGAAAAGGTTTTTACTTCTCTAACTTCTCTTCCGCGTATGCGAGTACTCCGCAGAATCAGCCTTACTCGGTTTATTCTGCGTTGGGTTATCGCCGTCAATTCCTTCGCGGGTATGAGATCTATGTGATCGAAGGGCCGCAGTTCTTCCTCAACAAAACCACGTTCAAGAAACGGATCTTCTCGCATGCGTGGACGCTCCAGGACATGCCGCTGGAACAATTCAGCTATCTCCCCGTGGCTGTTTATCTAAAAGCCTACTTTGATTTCGGTTACGTGAATAATTACAACCGCTATGATGAGCTCAACATTAACACGCGTTTATCGGGTCGTATGCTGATGGGCACCGGAGTGGGCCTCGACCTGGTAACGATGTATGACAACGTCTTCCGTTTTGAGTACACGTTCACCCGCGAAAAGACAAATGGGTTCTTCTTTCACGTGAAGAAAGAATTCTAATACTCTTTATAAACTTTTCGTTTTCCCTTTTTAAAAACATACCACGTACCGGTTTCTTTACCTTGCTGATAGGTGCCGGTAAACTGTAGCTCGCCTTTCTCCGTATAGAATTTCCAGTCACCTTCCTCCTTTCCTTCTTTATAATATCCTTCCTGTAACAGCGAGCCATCTTCATTGAATACCTTCACCGGACCATCGGGCAAGCCATTCACATAATTGACGATTCGTTCAGGTTTTCCATTCGGATGATAGTGTTTCCATTCACCGGCATACTGACCTTGTTCATACTTCCCGGCCTTCTCCAGGTTCCCATTCTTATGAAAATACTTCGCCGAGTCTTCCATCATGCCGTTGCGCCAGCTCTCCACTCCCTGTTTGCCGCCTTCGCCATAAAAATATTCCACGATACCGTGAAGCACGCCATTCTGAAAATGCTCGACAGCGCTGGTCTTTCCGTTTTCATAATAATAAGTCCACGTACCGCTCTTCTTTCCGTCCACTGTACTTCCGGAAGCCTTTACCTGTCCGTTGGCATATCGATCATTCTGCTCTTGCGCACACACCAGGTGGGTTGACAAACAGAAAACCAGACAAAGGATCAGGCGATTGATCCAATCATGCTTCTTTGAAAAGCCGGCTGGGTTCCTTTGTATCATGATCGCCCGGATGATTCTCATATTCTCGTTCCTGTCTGCAAATATATTCGCGCAGTCGGTGCTTTTAAATACGGGGGCGCGGAATGAGGGACTGGCCGGCCAGTCTGCCGTGTCGCGTGACGAATGGGCGATATGGCGAAACCCGGCGGGACTTACATACGTCGACGCGACTACGGCATCATTCGGCACCCGGCAAGTACCCATCATCAATGTCCCCGCGAGGTCCGCGTTGCTGGCAGTCAAAACAAGGGCCGGTTGCCTGGCTGCGGGCGTATCGGCATTCGGTGACGATCTCTATAGCGAGCACGCGATGTCGCTCGCCTTCGCCCATAAAATCGGTATCACCAATGTGGGTGTGCGTGCCGACGTGTTCCAGCTGCGAATCGATGGCAACGGCATCAAAAGAACTTTCGGAGTAACGATCGGCGGCATCACTGCCATCGGCAGCCGGTTGCTCATCGGCGCCGTCGCGAGAAACGTAAACCTGCCGCAATGGGCGGAAGGACAGCCACTGCCCGTTGTTCTCAACGCCGGACTGTTGTTCATGCCCACAGACATCTTTTCGGTGATCGCAGAAGTCGAAAAGAATACAGACCTCGATCCAACGATTAAAGGCGCTGTCGAATACACTGTAAAGAAAAAGCTGTTCGTCAGAACGGGATTCAACCTCTTCCCGAATGCAGCATTCGGAGGAATCGGTCTTCGTATGTGGCGGATGGGTTTCGACTATGCCGTTCGTTGGGGATACCTGCCTGGCTATTTCCACATGATGTCGGTTTCCATACGAACAAAAACCAGGGACAAGTGAGATACCTGGTAATGATATTGATCACAAGTCTTCTGGCGATCGACACACGTTGCCAGGAAATGCAACGGGCTCGTCAGAATACCGACCGGCTTGCTGAAAGGATCGTTCCTGCCGACGACGCCGACCTCAACTACGATGACCTGTATGAAAATCTGTCGCAGTTAGCTTCACATCCCCTCAATCTCAATCGCGCCTCCCGCGACGAGCTATTGTCACTCGGTCTGCTGTCGCAAATTCAGTCCGATGCTCTCATCGCCTATCGCCATGAAAACGGCGACCTCCTCGAGATCTACGAGCTGCAATCTGTTCCCGGGCTCGATAGCGAGACCATCGATAACATCCTCCCCTATGTTTCCGTCGGTCCGTCTCCTTCCGCTCGAAATTTTCTGGGAAGGATCCGGTCACAGCAAAGCGCTTATCTTTTGACGCGTTACGAACGCACCCTGGAAGAGTCGCACGGCTACCGCTCCGAAGGCGACAGCTCTTCGAAATACAGGGGCGACCCGGCGCGCATCTACTCCCGTTTCCGCCTGGCCAGCCCCGGCGATGTCAGCATTGGTATCACCGCGGAAAAAGATGCCGGCGAACAACTGAAGTGGAACGATGCACAAAAAGGCTTCGACTACTATTCAGCCCACGTCCAGCTCATCAACAAAGGATCGCTCGTGAACCTGGTCGCCGGGGATTATGTCGCGCAGTTCGGTCAGGGCCTTACACTCGGGGGAGGCTTCGGAGCAGGTAAAGGTTCCGAAACGATCACAACGTTAAGACGGACCTCTACCGGCTTCATGCCATATACCTCCGCCAACGAGTCGGGCTTCTTCCGCGGTGTGGCCGCGACAGCACGGCTGCCGGGAAGCTTGATGGTGCATGCGTTCATCTCTGCACTGCCGCGTGATGCATCCGGTTCGGAGGAAAGCTCATTGGCGGTACTTCAGTCGGGGAAACACCGGACTATCAATGAGGAGAGCGGCCGCCATCAGCTACGTGAAAAGAATTTCGGAGCCGCGTTGGAATACAAAGGCCGGTCATTCGAAGGTGGAGTGATTTTACACCGGACCATGTATGGGCGGCCTATCAACAAGTCTCCGTCCGTGTACAACTCGTTCGACTTTAACGGCAATGCCAACACGAACGTGGGAGCATTCGCGGCATATACCTTCGGCAACTTCAGTGCATTTGGCGAGTGTGCGCAAACTATAGAACACGGGCTGGGCGTCGTCGCCGGCGTGATCGGCAGTATTTCACGCAACATCGATGTATCGTTGTTGGCGCGGCGTTATGCACGGGATTACTATACTTCCTATTCGAATGCCATCTCAGAGAATACGGCCCCTCGCAACGAGCGGGGCATCTACTGGGGCTGGAAGCACGCCATTAGCCGTAAGCTTTCGTATACGTCCTATACGGATCTCTTTACGTTCCCGTGGCTGAAATTCCGCAACTACATCCCTTCGGCAGGGAGCGAATCGCTGGTGAGGATGACCTACCGGCTCTCGAAGTCGGCAGAGTTCTACCTCCAGTTCCGCGACGAGCGAAAGAACCGCAATGTTCCGCCGGAGACACCGGTGTACCAGTCGTTGCCCGGGCGCCGGCAAAACTGGATCCTCAGCTCCTCCCTGAAACTGGATGCCGTTTCGCTGAGGGCGAGGGTTCAGCTCAGCTCCTACCGGCAGACTTTGACGACGCATGGCTTTGCGATGGCATTCGACGCGGCGTATGATTGGCGTAAGGTTTCGATAGATACACGCATTGCGATCTTCGATACCGACGATTTCGACAACCGTCAATACATGAACGAACGCGATGTTTTGATGTCGTTCTCGTTCCCGGCTTATTACGGCGAAGGCATACGTGCCTATGTCGTGGCACGGTTCCGGCCCGCCAAATGGGTCGACCTTTCCCTGAAGTTTGCCCGGACTGGCTACTTCAATTCAGCTAGCTCAGGCTCCGGAAGTGACACAATTGATGGAAACAGACGCCGGGACGTGAAAGTACAGGTGGTTTTTCGCGCGGATTAACTGCGCCGGGGCTACCTTTGTGCCATGCACGCCGTTCGTCTTATAACCCCGGGGATGATCATTACCATGATCATCGGAGTGATCGCTTTCATGGTGATTTACCGGATGCTCTTCCGCAAAAAGTAGTCTTTGTACAACTGCACCCGACACGCGGCATTTTATCGCTAAAAATGTCACATTATCGAATCATAAGGCCTTGATTTATTGGGGTTTTGCACCTTAGATTTGTCATAACCCCTTAAGGTCTATTTTTTAACCCCCTTTGCCCAATGAGAAAGATTAATTTCCTTTTCGTACTGGTACTTTTTACCCTGGTACTGCTGTCGGTTGCTTCGCTGGCTTTCGCTCAAACAACCAAGAAAACGTTGGAATTGTCGGAGTTTCAGAGCATTTACAACAACTCTAACTATACGGTCTATATAAAACAGACCAATAAGCAGGAAGTGATCGTAGAAGCCCTGACCGAGATCTATTCATTGACGGAGATCAAAGTGGAGAATGGGATATTGCTGATCAACGTCGAAAGAAAACCTGACAGTCCTAACAAAAGCATCTGGGCAAAGATCGACGACATCAAGTTGAACCCGACCATGAAGGTCTATGTGAGCGTCAAAAACGTGAATGAGCTCCAGGTGAATGGCGGCGGCAAGATCATTTCGGAGAACTCGATCGCTTCAGACAATCTTACGATTGGAGTTGCCGGAAGCGGATCCCTGGATCTCGACATTAAAGGAAAGACCATCAAGACCGAGCTCAGCGGTTCGGGTAATGCTGTCCTGAAAGGGTATGCATCCTTTAACGACATCCTGATGAGTGGAAGCGGCAGCCTCAGTGCCTATACCCTCGAGCTGGAATCCGCCAAAATAAAAGTAAGCGGTGCGGGTATCGCGGAAATCAACGTCTCAAATTCGCTCGATGCGGCGGTGCTGGGTAGCGGAACTGTGAAACATAAAGGCAATACGAAGACCGTATCCAAAAAACAGTACGGCTCCGGCATAGTCGACAGGGCCTATTAATACCCTCAAAACATCTATTCTAGCCAATCAACCCGTAACAGTGAGCCTTCGTCGGACTGACCCGCCATTTTATCGCAAAAACCTTTTAAAATCCACAAAAACAAGGAATTTTATATAAAAGAACAGGAAATAAAAAAAAACCTATCTTTGTAGTTGTTAATAGAATAATTTCTCTGCGTGAAATCTTTGATCCTACCAGCTTAGTTACTCCGTTAGCAAGAACATTTATCACTTAATTTCAAAAAACACAATGAACATTTACGTAGCCAACATTCCCTGGAAGGCTTCAGAGGACCAATTGAAACAACTCTTTGCAGAGTTCGGGGAGGTAAATTCTGCAAAAATCATCATGGACAAGGTGACTCAACGCAGCCGCGGTTTCGGATTTATCGAAATGGCTGATGACACTGCAGGCCGTAACGCAATCAACAGCCTTAATGGCGCTGATTTCCTCGGTAAGAACCTAGTAGTAAACGAAGCGCGTCCCCGTGAAGATCGCCCTAACAACTTCCGCAGTAATGGCGGTGGTTTTAAGCGCGGAGGCTACAACAACCGTAACGACGATTAAAAAGTAATTATCAATATTCGGTTATTGCGAAACCCCGACAACGTCGGGGTTTTTTTTATTTAGATCTTTCCGGGGTAAATCTTTCAGGGCTGAACATTGTGATGTCTACCTCAGGTTGCCTGGCATCCACCACATCGCTCACGATCTTACCCGTCGCGGGACCGAGACTCATCCCCATCATCGAATGCCCGGTTGCGACTACGAGATTCTCGATCGCGATCGTTCTCCCGATGTATGGAAGGCCATCCGGGGAGCACGGACGGAGTCCATGCCATATCTTGTCCGGAAAACCGACCTTCATTTCAGGATAGTATTTGGGGATGGCGTCCACAATGCCACGAACCCGGTTGAGATTGATCTCATGATTGATACCACCGATCTCCATCGTTCCTCCGAATCTCAGCGAGCTGCCCATCGGTGTCACCGCCACACGGGCTTCGAGAAGTATCGACGGGATACGAATGTTCTTCGCCACATTGTCTAAGGTGAAACTGTATCCTTTGCCTGCTTGCATCGGTAAGTTGAGACCGGATTTATTCAGCTTCTGTAGTTTCTTCGCCACCAAGCCCGACCACGACCCGGCCGCAAGGACGTACTCGTCGAACGAGAGACTTCTATCCGATGCAATCAAAGCTTCGATCCTCCTGCCTTTGACCTCGATATCGGTGATCTCTGCGGAAGTGATGAACGTTACCCCAGAGGTCCTGAGAAACGATATCAATCCTTTCACTAATTGTTGTGGCGTCAGATGTGTGTCGCCCGGGAAGTACACTCCGCCGCGGGCGTTGACCTTCACGTCCGGCTCGAGTTGTTGCACTTCCGCTGCCGACAGCACACGGGCTTCGATACCGAGCTTGTTCGCCGCATGGGCAGTCTCCTTTTCCTCCGCCTCCGTTTCCTTCGACTGGAAAAGCATCATCAGCCCACGTTCGTGATAGCCGAAGTCGAAGGGCAATTCCTTTTCCCATTGACCATACAATGATCTGCTCAGAAGGCTAAGCCCTTTCAGGGCCGGGGCCGAACGCGACACATGACGCTCGTTGCTATGCTTGTAAAACTGCAATCCCCATTTCAACAGATCCGGGTCGAGGCGCGGCTTCACATAAAAGGGGCTGGTGGAGCGAAACATCCAGCGGATACCTTTGCTGATCATCCCCGGCGCCGCGAGTGGAATGAAATGGCTCGGTACGATCATTCCCGCGTTGCCGAATGAACATCCGTCGGTGAGATCGCCCTTGTCGATAATGGTAACGTTATGGCCCGCTTTAATCAAGTAGTAAGCGGAGCTTAGCCCGATTATTCCGCCTCCGATGATGCCGATAGTTTTGGTCAAAGTATAGGTTTTTTTTGCTCACGGATCACGCGGATCGCACGGATCCATTTTGCCTTTTATCCGCGTGATCTGTGCGATCCGTGAGAGATTGTATTTTATATGACCTGAAATCCATACGCGTAAGGATCATCATCGGGATCGATAGTAATCGTATTATGCCCATATATCCTGGCCCACCCTTCTACACTCGGCACAATTGCAGGCTTGCCATCCAGTGTCGTTTCTTCCTCTATCCTTCCGATAAACTTCGATCCGATAATACTTTCATGAATGAACTCCTGGCCTTTCTTTAGTTTGCCTTTCGCATACCATTGTGCGAGGCGGGCCGATGTGCCTGTGCCACATGGCGACCGGTCGATCGCCTTGTCGCCATAGAACACTGCATTGCGTGCGGTCGAAGAGGGATCGATCGTCTTGCCGGTCCACAGGATATGGCTGCACGAATTGATCGTGGGGTTTTCAGGATGAACAAACTGATATTTCGCGTTGATATTCTTTCGAAGCTCGCGGCTCCACGATATCAGCTGGCCTGCATTAAAATGTTCCAGTCCCGGAAAATTCTTTTGCACATCGACGATCGCATAGAAATTACCACCGTAGGAAACATCGAGCAGCAGCGCGCCCAGGTCCGGACATTCTGCTGTAATATTCTCAGCAGCCAGGTATGACTTCACATTTCTGATCTTGACAGACTTCACCTTCTTCCCTTCCTGCTTATACTCGACCTTCACAATTCCCGCAGGAACCTCCAGTGAAAGTATACCGGGCGTTTTCGGTGTCACCAATCCTTCTTCGATGGCGATCGTTACCGTGCCGATCGTTCCATGACCGCACATGGGAAGGCATCCGCTGGTTTCGATGAACAACACGGCGATGTCGTTGGCGGGATCGACGGGTGGGTACAGTATACTCCCGCTCATCATGTCGTGGCCGCGCGGCTCGAACATGAGGCCCTTGCGTATCCAGTCGTATTCACGAAGGAAATGCTGGCGCTTTTCACTCATGTTGCTGCCGGTGAGCAATGGACCACCGCCGGCTACCAATCGAACGGGGTTACCGCAGGTGTGCGCGTCGATACAGAAAAAGGTCTTTGAAGCCATTCAGACTGTTATCATTTTTTCAACTCCCCGTTGAACAGTCTCCATATATTTCTCGGGTTTGATGTCTTGAGCTCTTCGGGAAGCAATGATTCGGGAAATGACTGAAATGCTACGGGCCGGACAAATCTTTTGATGGCATCTGCGCCTACCGAAGTAAAGCGTGAATCGGTCGTAGAAGGATATGGGCCGCCGTGGTGCTGGGCGGGACAAACTTCGACACCCGTGGGAACGCCGTTGATGACGAGCCGGCCTGCTTTTTCGATCAGCACGTTCATCAGTTCTTTATGATTCGCGACCTCCGCTTCGTCGCCGATCACCGTAGCTGTCAACTGTCCGTGCGTGTTATTAACGACGGCATTCAGGATGTTGATATCCTTGCAGCGTATGATCAGTGAGAACGGACCGAATACCTCCTCCGCCAGCTGCGGATTCTTGAAATACTCGGCGGCATCCGCGGAGGCAACGAGCGCGCGGCCCTGCGATGAGTTACCTCCGTCGGCAGACTGCGTTTCGACCTTCACACCTTTTTGCGCAAGGGCATTGGAGAGTTTCTTCGAATAGTTGTCGGCAATGCCCTGGTGCAACATCTTTCCCGGAAGGGCGGCGGCGATGCTTTTCGAGAGCGCGCCAATAAATTGATTCAGTCCTTCGCCTTCGACGGCAAAGATCAGCCCCGGGTTGGTACAGAATTGTCCGACGCCCAGCGTGATCGAACCCGCGAGCTTTTCGGCAGTTTTATCGGCATCACGTTTCAGCGTTTCAGGAAGGAGGATCACGGGGTTGACACTGCTCATTTCTGCAAAGACCGGTATAGGCTCCGGCCTCGCATTCGCGATGTCGAACAACGCGCGGCCTCCTGTGAGCGATCCTGTAAATCCGACGCCTTTGATCACGGGGTGCGTGACGAGGGCCTTGCCTACTTCGAAGCCCGTGCCGTGCAAATGATGAAACACGCCCTTGGGCATGCCGGTGCTGAGAGCCGCTTTGAAGATCGCTTCGGCGACCAGCGAGGAAGTCTTCGCATGTCCGGGATGAGCCTTTACGATAACGGGGCAACCGGCGGCAAGCGCCGATGCCGTGTCGCCGCCGGCAGTTGAATAAGCAAGCGGAAAGTTCGCGGCGCCAAACACAACGATCGGTCCAACCGGAACAGACATCTTACGCATATCGGGTTTGGGCAATGGCGTACGATCGGGAAGCGCGGTGTCGATCTTTGCATCCACCCATGAACCTTCCTCCACCAGTGTTGCAAACATCCGGCAGTGGGCGGTGGTGCGGCCGCGCTCGGAAACGATCCGCGCTTCGGGTAGGTTGGTTTCTTCCATGGCTGTCTTCACGAGCGTGTCGCCAAGCGCTTCAATCTCGTTGGCGATGGCGCGAAGGAATCCGGCTTTTCGTTTTCCGTCGAAGTTCTTATAAGAGAAGAAAGCCTGCTGAGCATCTTTCAATGCCTGTTCTACTTCCTGTGTCGTTGCGTCTTTGAATACCATTGTGTGTGATTTAATGAAACCAGTCCTGTAGTTGTTGTTCTGTCAGATTACTGCCGGTCAGTATGAGAACAACTGACTTCCCGGCAAAAAGTTCACGGTTTTCGAGCAATGCCGCAAGGCCAACTGCTGCGGAAGGCTCAACAATAATACCGGCATGCAACCGGAGTAGTTGCATAGCTTTGACGAGCGTCTCTTCTTTGACCAGGAGCCCTTCGGTGACCAGCTCTTTCATTTCAGTCACCGCCTCGGCTACCGGGATCCGCACCCCGATGCCATCGGCGATCGTATCGATGCTTTCGTGCGTAATGATCTTCCCTGACTTCCACGACTCGAGCATGGCAGGCGCGTTGGCGGATTGTATGGCGATCACTTTCGTCCTGGGCCGTAAATTTCCAATTGCCATAGATATCCCGTTCACCAGTGCGCCGTTGCCCAAAGGCACAAGGATAAAGTCCGGGGTGAAACGGCCATCGCGCAGCAATTCTATTCCAATCGTTCCGGCGCCGACAACCGTGTCCACGTCGAGACTGTCCTCGACGAAACGAATATGTTTCTGACCCGCGTCCGTTCTCGCCGCAGCTTTCGCAGCATCGAAGTCCTCGCCGGCCAGGATCACGGTCGCGCCGAGCTCTTTCATACGCGCCACTTTAAAAGCATTCGCGTGAATGCTTGCGTAGACACTGAGATCGATACCGCGCTTGCGACAGCACCATGCCATCGCCTGACCGAAGTTACCGGCGCTGGCACACATGATCTTTTTGTCTTTCGAATGATGCGTGAGCAGATCGGCCCCGCGTCCTTTGAAGGAGCGGATGGGATTCAGCGTCTCGAGCTTCAGTACAACGCGACAACCCAGAGATGCGCCGAGTGGTTCACACTCGAACTGCGGAGTATGTGTGAAGACCGGATCGATCACGTCCAGGGCGTGTTGTATATCAGCAAACGAGAATCGCGCCATTGCCGCCGTTAAAGCTTTGGCCTTGCCTTGATACCGTCGCGGATAATACGGAGAATACGCTCGCGCTCTTCACCCTCGAGCTTCAGACGGGGCGCACGAACGATTTCAGATCCGATGCCCGCCTCCTGCTCTGCAAGCTTTATATACTGTACGAGTTTCGGATGAATGTCGAGCTCGAGAAGCGGTAAGAACCACCGGTAGATCTTAAGAGCCTCATCGATCTTGCGGGCTTTTACCAGGTTGTAAATGGTGACAGTCTCTTTCGGGAAAGCGCACACGAGGCCTGCAACCCATCCGTCTGCACCCATCTGCAATTCCTCCATTGCCAGCGGATCCACGCCGCATAGTATCTTATAACGGTCGCCAAACCGGTTGATCATCCGCGTAACATTCGACACATCACGCGTCGACTCTTTTACTGCCTGTATATTCTTCCGGTCTTTCAGCTGATCGAACATATCCAGGGTCACCTCGATCTTGTAGTCGACCGGGTTGTTATAGATCATGATCGGCAGGCTGGTAGAATCGGCAACGGCCTTGAAGTAAGTGACTGTCTCCCGGTCGTCGGCCTTATATCGCATGGGTGGAAGCAGCATGAGTCCCTGCACGCCAGTCTTCTCGGCCTGGAGGGCAAGCTTCACGGCTTCGGCTGTGCTGCCTTCGGCGATGTTCAAGATGACGGGCACTTTACCCTGCACTTTGTCGAGTGTGAATTTCACGAGCTCGAACTTCTCTTCGTTGGTCAGTACGCTGGCTTCGCCCAGGCTGCCTCCTAGAATGACGCCGTTCACGCCGGCATCGAGCTGGGCGCGAAGGTTTTTTTCAAAAAGGGGGAAATCGAGCTTATCGTCGGAAGTGAACTTGGTGGTAAGGGCGGGGAAGACGCCGGTCCATTGAATGGGCATTTTGAAGGGTTTTACGTGTAATTTTACAAATATAGAGAATGCGGAGCTGTCGAGTTTTTAATACTATAATGTAATTTCATCTTGTAACTATTACACTATAATAGTACTTTTGACAGAATTTATTTACATAATAACGTAATGGAAAAAATAAAAAAACTGCAAATTCAGCACCTGGACAGCAAATTACGGGAATACAGAAAATTTCCGGATCCACCCCAAAAAGGATGGATTCGCGCCACGCGAACGGCGTTGAACATGACATTGCAGCAAATGGGCGATATAATGGGCATTGCCGCCTCTAATGTGCTCGACATGGAGCGACGGGAAATAGACGGCACGGTCACTTTGAAAACACTCCGGAAAGCTGCCAAGGCGCTGAATACGAATATAGTGTACGGTTTTCTTCCCGTGGACGGAACTTTCGAAAAAATGCTCGAAAACAGGGCATTAATTGTAGCACGAAAGATCGTTGCAAGAACAAATGCTACCATGAAACTCGAAGATCAAAGCGTGAGCAAAGAACACCTCGAAAAGGCTATAAAAGAACTCGCTGAAGAGATCAAGAACGAGATACCAAAATACCTGTGGGACTGAACTCTGATCTAGTTGTTGGCCAAACTCCGCTCGACGAAGAAGCTTTGAACGGGTTGCTCATCCCAACAATCACTTTAAGTAAAGAGTTGGATCAATTCGAACGGCTTAATATTGAAAAAGCCATACAATGGACCTTGCATGGACGGCTTAAAAAAGAAGATATCCTCACAGAGGCATTTGTGAAACGGCTACATGAAAAAATGTACGGCGACGTGTGGTCTTGGGCTGGTAAGTTTCGAAAGACAAATACGAACATCGGAGTTAATTGGCATATCATACCAATAGAATTAAGACAATTACTCGATGATTGTTCCTGGTGGGTATCTCATGGGACATACCCGCCCGATGAATTAGCCGTGCGGCTCAAGCACCGGCTTGTTTCCATTCACTGTTTCCCAAACGGTAATGGCAGGCATTCCCGTTTAATGGCAGACTTACTTGCCGAAAAGGTTCTTGGGAGGCCGGTCTTTTCGTGGGGCAATGGAGACAACCGCCAGTTATACATACAAGGTGTGAAAGCTGCGGACTTGGGTAACATAGAAACACTTCTTTCCTTTGCAAGAAGTTAACAGATCACCACTCCACCTTTTCCTTATTCAAAAATCCCCCAATCCCCTTTTTACAATCATCCGACCCACGGGCATCTGCGTTCATCCTCGCTGCATAATTAAGAGCTTCCGAAAGCGGAAGTGACTGAACTTCCGCCATCATTCGTTTCGTGGAAGTCATCGCCTGGGTGGAATTTGTTTTTATAAGTTTCGCGGCAAACTCAAGCACATCTTCTTTGATCGTCGTTTTACCAGTAACCTTCGTAACCAGGCCCAATCCCAAAGCTTCCTCCGTTGCGATCAGGTTTCCTGAAAGCAACAACTGCCTCGCCTTCTGATCTCCAATCTTCCGGATCAGGAACACCATCACAATCGCAGGTATGAACCCGATCTTCACTTCCGTGTAACCAAATTTCGCTTCCGGTACTGCAAATATGAAATCACACACTGTCGCCAATCCGCATCCTCCTGCTATCGCATGACCTTCTACCTGTGCGATCACCACCTTGTTCAAAGTGTATATCTGCAGGAACAATTCTTTCAGACGGGTCGAGTCGGCCATGTTGTCCTCGAAAGAAAAATTCTGAAGCTCCTGTAAATAACCCAGGTCCGCCCCCGAACAGAACGCTTCCCCATTGGCACGAAGGATGATCACCTTCACCGTATCGTCTTTGGACGCTTTCGTGAACGCCGACGACAAGCTCCGGACGAGGTCCTCGTTCATGGCGTTTCTTTTTTCGGGGCGGTTCAAGGTAATGAACCCGATCCTGTCGCGAACTTCGTATTCAACTGTATTCATGTTCAGAAAGAGTATTGAAAGGCTCCGTGGTGAAGAACGGAATGGACCGATCCTCCTGGTAACGATTGGGCAAGGAGCCGCTCTGCAAAGTAAAAGGAATTACTGCTATCGATGATAACTTTCCGGCATTTGATTTCGGCGGTTATTTCCGGAAGAGACCTCACCGCATTGTTGGAAATGACGATAAAGTCAACCTCCAGGTTTCGCGGAAGCGTAAAAAACGGAGAACGGATCATGAGCACCTGCAGGTCATTCCAGCAAATCAACGCGCACCCGTTTCGTTCGACCCTTTGTACCGCCGTTCCATCCTCCTGAGCTCCGAGCTTCACCCGGTTCGCCGCAGTCTGAAAGGCAGGTATGCTGTCGCCAAACGTGAGTAACCTGCCACCGTGAATGAAATCGATCGCCGTCAATCGTCTTATGTTGTAGATCGTGATGTGCCTGCGATCGACTACATCGTAAAGATGTATCCAGTCGATCACCGAGAATGCGATCACCATAATAAATGAAAGCCAGAGCCACCGGATACGCCTGAACATCAGACATAGCACGGCGCTCAATGTGATCGCCGCCAACAACCACGTCTGAATCGCATCGATGTAAATGTTACTGATCAGCGCAAACGGCAGCGACCCGATGACGATCACCACCTGGTTCATAACGTAAATCACCCATTGAAGGAAAAAACCCATCGCCGAAGCCAGGACCGGCACCACGCTGAGCGGCAGTATCGCCAGACCTGCCACCAGCACAACAAACGACGCGGGGATCACGAGCAGGTTGGCAACCAAAAAGTAATTCGGAAACTGGTGAAAGTAAAACAGACTGATGGGAACCGTTGCGATCTGTGCCGCGATCGACACACTCGTCACCTTCCATACCTCGTCCCAAATACGCCGCCTCGGCTCCCAAAGACGATAGAGATGCGGATGCAGGAAGACAATCCCGAACACCGCTATATACGACAACTGAAATCCTACCGACATGAGGAAGAACGGATCGTATACCAACAGGCAGAATGCCGAAGCCGCCATGGTGTTGTAGATGTTGGTGCTTTGGCGCCACGGCCTAGCAAGGGCTACAAACGTGAACATCATCACCGCCCGAAGCACGGAAGGCGACCAGCCAGTCACGAACGCATAGATCCAGAGAATGACAACGCTGCCTGCCGCAAGTATCATCTTACCGGATATCAGTTTCTCCAGTGGTTTTCCCGCCAGCAGAATGATCCAGTAAATGATGCTCACATGCAAGCCCGATACCGCCAGCACATGCATCGCTCCCGTTGAGGCATAAGCCTTCAGCAGGTCGTCATCCAACCCGTCGGTAACGCCAAGCACGAGCGCCGATGCGGTAGCTTGTTCCCGCTCACCATGAATATAGGTTTTCAACTGGCGGTCCGACCAAAGCCTGACTGCGATCGCGGACGAAATAAAGCCATTGCCCGAACCGCTGTCGATCAATAGAACCTGGTCCTTACTTAAACTATGGCGGTGATAAATGTTCTTAAAGAATAAATGCCTTTGTATGTCGAACTCACCGGGATTCGACGGAGGCTGAACAGGCGATGGAGATCCGCGAACCAGGAGGATGTCGCCGTACCGGAACGGTTCAATGAAATCCTTCTTATTAAAATATAAAAGCACCCGGCCGACGCGGTCCTTCCACGTACCGTTGGATGATACGGATATAACGTCACCTTCCGTCCGCCACGAGCTTGCCTTTTCCTCCGAGAATTTGACAATGCGTACTTGATAGAATGCGATCGAGTCGTTTGCAAAGTGAGTCGCATCGTTGCGGGCCGTGTGTACATGGACGCGTAGAATTCCCATCAGGAAAATGGCCACAAGTCCGATCGCTCCCAACACCAGGTTCCATCGTGTGACACATAATACGAGATAGACTGATAGCATCGCCACCACCCCAACGATCATGGCTTGCCTCGTCACGTCGGCCGGGAAAAAAATCGCCATGGCAATGCCGACGACGAAGAACAGCGTGACGCGCACCATAGCGTATGGTATCCACCGGAACATGGTGGAAATTAAGCGCTGTTATGAATGAGAAATAGCTCTACGCGGGATTGCCGTCCCTTTTGTCAGGATTTTCGGACAGCGTATTGTAGGCTTCGATGATGTCTCTCACCAGTTTATGACGGACCACGTCTTTTTCAGATAGCTCCACGATACCGATACCCTTCACGTTCTCCAGTATTTTGACCGCCTCTTTTAATCCGGAGCGTTGGCCGCGGGGAAGGTCCACCTGCGTGCTGTCGCCGGTGACGATCATCTTCGACTCCGGCCCCATGCGGGTGAGGAACATCTTCATCTGCATCGGTGTGGTGTTCTGTGCTTCGTCGAGCAGGATGAATGCGTTGTTGAGCGTGCGTCCGCGCATGTATGCCAGGGGTGCTATCTCGATGATCTCACGCTCCATGTAGAACTTGAGTTTTTCGAAAGGAAGCATGTCGCCCAGCGCGTCGTAGATCGGCCGCAGGTACGGGTCGATCTTTTCCTTGAGGTCGCCCGGTAAAAATCCGAGGTTCTCTCCTGCTTCGACAGCCGGACGGGTAATGATTATCTTTTTAACGTGCTTGTTCTTCAGCGCGCGAATGGCCATCGCCACTGAGATATATGTTTTGCCCGTACCGGCCGGCCCCACCGCAAACACGAGGTCGGTATCCTTTACGGCCTGCACGAGGCGTTGCTGGTTCACGGTCTTGGGCTTGATGGGATTTCCGCGTGTACCGTAGATCAGGACACCTTCATGGTCCCCCGGCAGCTCCTCCTGCCTCTCCTGGGAAACATAGCCGCGGACATTCTCTGTGGTCACCTTTCCAAACTGGTGGAAATGATCGATCAGGGAGGACAGGATATCGGATATCTGCACTACTTCCGAGTCGTCGCCTTTAACGACGATCTCATTACCCCGCGAAATGATCTTTGATTTTGGAAAAGCAGCTGAAAGTTCGTTGATATTCCTGTCTTCAACCCCGAGAAAATCGATGAGTGAGACGTTATCGAGTGTGATGGTTTTTTCTATCAATGAAGTAAAGTTGTTGAAATGACTTATTTTTGAATCAGCAAAATTAGCGAAACTCCGACCTAATAGACAAACGGTTAAAGGCGGGGCAAAGTTCAGCGATGGCAATCGTCACACTACTCACCGATTCAGGCGAAAGCGATTTTTACGTTGCCGCCATCAAAGCAAAAATACTGAGTACCAACCCGGGGCTGACCATTGTAGATATTTCTCATCAAATTTCCTCCTGCGACATCGCGCATGCCGCGTTCGTGCTACGTGCTGTCTTCCGCGACTTTCCCAAAGGGACCGTTCACCTGGTCGGTGTCGACGCTGGCGGCAACCGCGGCGATGTTCCCGTTGCCGTACATCTGGAGGACCACTTGTTCGTGGGCGCCGACAATGGATTCTTCGGCCTCATCAGTGACAAGCAGGCACAGAACGTGATCGAGCTCAACAAGGTCAACCGGATCCCGACAACCTTTCCCGAGAAAGATATTTTTGCGCCGGCCGCCGCCAAGCTCGCCAGCGGCGTGAATATCTCCAGCCTCGGAACGCCATTGGGACAATTCAGGAAGATGACCGACCGCTACGTGAAGGCAACGAAGCGAATGATAGCCGGTCACGTGATCCGCGTCGATCATTCAGGTAACCTGATCACCAACATCCCCCGCGACGCTTTCGAGACATTAAGCAAAGGAAAGAACTATGTGATCCAGTTCGGGGGAGAGAAATTCCGGAAGGTCCAGACCAATTATAACCAGGCCGAACAGGGTGACTGCTTCGTCATGTTCAATAGCTTGAATTTGCTGGAGATCGGTATCTATAAAGGCAACGCGAGCGCATTGCTGGGATTACATTACGATAGCCCGGTCAGCATCAACTTCGAAGAGTGATCAGTTGAGCTTATCCTCGCTGTCGCCGATCTTCTCCTGCCCTTCGTTGAAATCATCTTTTCTGATCTTGCGGAAGAAAAAAATCCTCATGAGATAGAAGACTCCCCATACCATCAATGCCGGTATGGCCGCTACCAGCACTATGGAGATGTAAGGCATCCATTTGGTGGCAAGCTCGTTACTTCCGTCGCTGTCTTTGGCAATCAATACAACTATGATCGTGAATGCCAGGCAGAACCCGGCGACGATCGCCAAACCAGCGAGTATGTAGGTGAATATCCTCTTCATATAGGATAACCACAAGTTACCAAAAATTTTTTTTAACGCAGGTCCAGGTTTGACAAGATGCCGTCGACGTTTGAGCTGCTGAAGAAGGCAGCGAAGTGATCGCTACCAGTATTTCTTTATCAACGCCACCGTTTTTCTTATCCCTTCTTCCTCCGGCTGGTTCATCCCTTCGAATTCTACACCGATGTATCCTTTAAACCCGGATGCCTTCACAATACCAAGCAGCTTCTTATAATCAATGAGTGGTTGCTCGCCGGCAGCATCGAAGTCATATGTTTTCGCACTGACGCCTTTCGCGTATGGCAACATTTCCTGGACGCCTTTATACCTGTCGTAAGGTTTTTCACATCCTTCCTCCGTGGAACCCCATGGGTGTGAAAGGCAGAAGTTCCCGAAATCAGGAAGTAAGCCGACGTTGGATTTGTTCACACCTTTCATGACCTCCACCAGCCACTGGCCATTCGAGGAGTCGCTCCCGTGATTTTCAACCACAACGTTGATATCCATCGGTTTTGCATACTCGCCCAGTCTTGAAAGTGAATCGATCGAAGCTGTTTTTTTATCCGCCGACGGTCCGTCCCCATGAAGGTTGAGGCGAACCGTTTTACATCCGAGGAACTTAGCGGCGTCGATCCATTTCTTGTGATTGTCGACAGCCGGAAGTCTCTCTTTATCGGAGGGGAGCGCCAGGAATCCTTCGTCGTCGATCATGATGAGGTGATTGGTGACGCCGTTGTCTTTACTTCGTTTTAACAGCTCGCCAAGATATGCCGGATCTTTACCGGCGTCTTTGAAATTCTTTGTCTTTCCACCGAAGAGACCATTCACATATTCCACTGTGTCGATACCGAAATCGTTTCGGGCGATGCGGGGAAAATCGAGGTGGTCGATCCTGCCTTCCTGGATGCCACGGTGCAACGACCACTCGGCGAGTGAGATCTTCAGGTTGGTATTTTGTGATTGGGCCAGGAGTTGTGTGGTTAGCAATGCCCCGGAAGTTAAAAAGGAATGCTTTAAAAATGACCTTCGTTTCATGATGGGCGGACGGTTAGATCTTGCTTCGGTCGTCCAAGATACGGCTGTTTTGCGGCTCCTGATTTGCTCGGGTTTTTAAAACTGAAATCATGATACGGAAACTGTCTGACGGTCAATACCGTCTCTATTCACGCAAGCTGAATCCGAAGACCGGGAAGCGCAGAAACCTCGGCACCTTTCGATCCCGGAGTGCCGCCGAAAAGCACGAAAAGGAGGTCCAGTATTTCAAGCGGGCCGGAGGCTGAAAAACCCCAAAAAGGGCTTTTCCGACACTAATTCGACGCTGAAAAAGAGACGAAGAAACATGAAGCCGATGCAGAAACTTGCTAGATTTGTGGTTGCCGTTGTGTACCCGAATGAAAACTAGGCTTTTAGTAGTACTCCTTTGCTTCTTTGGCGCTGAACTGTATGCCCAGGCGCCGGGCAACGTAAGCACCAACCTGCGCTGGTGGTTGAAAGCCAACGCCGGCACGTTCACGGATAATGGGACGACCGCGGCAACGAATAATCAGGCCGTCCAGCAGTGGAGCGACCAAAGCCTGATACTCAACCATGCCCGCCAGGCCACCCTGGCAAACAAGCCCATTTACAGGACCAATATTTTCAATGGAAATCCGGTCCTGACCTTCGACACAGATCAATTCCTTGATCAGCTCGCCGTTCCTGGCATTGGGCCAACCAACAGCATGTACATGTTCCTGGTTTTCAGGCAAAACTCTTTTGTCGCCGGGGGGACAGGCGATGGATCCGGAACATATATCGTAGACCGAACGACCGCAACTAGCAACCTGGCATCGTTCAAGATGGTCAACACCGACAAATACTATTATCAAAAACGAAACGACGCAAATGCAAGTTTGACCGGACCTGTATCGGTGACTTCCGCACAAAACAACACGATCGGCATCGTCTCTTATTTCAGGAATTTCAATGTCAGCTACGGGATCAACATTAACGGCAGAACGGATGCCACCTCAGGTGGAGACGGTGACAATATAACGGGTCCGGCTATCAGGCTTGGACGGCATACATCGACCACTAACGGCGGCCTCGATGGGGACCTTGCAGAGGTGATCCTTTACAATTCCATTTTGACCAATGCAGAACGCCTCAGAGTAGAATCTTACCTGGCCATCAAATACGGGGTCACACTCGATCAAACTGTTTCGACGGATTATGTCAACTCAGCCGGTATTACTATCTATCCTGCAACGCTGACATCACATGATGCGTACGACAACAACATTGCAGGTATTGGCCGGGACGACCTTTCCGGTTTGAACCAGGTCGCATCACAAAGCTCGAACCCTGGTAGTATCGTGAGGATCTTCAACCCGGGTTCTATGGTCAACGACGAGTTTCTTCTATGGGGTAACGATGCCCCGACGATATGGAACTCGACGGATATTCCTGCACCTTATATTAATCGTATCAGCAGGATATGGCGGGTGTTTGAAAGGGGCGACGTAGGCACATTCAGCATCTCTTTCGATCTGAGCGGTCTTGGAATGGACATGACCGATGCCACAAAGTTTGCTTTACTGGTCGATGGGGATGGCATATTCAATAATGCGACTGCGATTACAACAGGCCGCGCGATCGCCGGCAACGTAGTCACATTCACCGGCGCATCGATCACGACCGGTCAGTTCTTCAGCCTCGCGTCGAGCCTCATCCCTGGCCCTGGCGGCGTGGCCGCAACAACGGTCTGGTTACGCGCTGACGAGCTTGTTTACAACAATGCCGGTACTACATTGGCTACAAACGGACAGACCGTACAACAGTGGCAGACCAGCGGTGGAGTCACTTCAGCGAATGCAACGCAAGGCACAGGGGGCAACCGGCCGACCTTCGTTACCGGTGCAGCCAACAATAACCCGGTCGTTCGGTTCGCCACCACCCGGTTCCTCGACTTCGGAGCATCTCTGGGCGTCTCTTCTACGAGCGACCTTTCGATGACCATGGCGTTCAGACCGACAACAGTAGCCACCGGCACCACTGCCAACACCGCGGGCGGCTACCTGTTTGACCGGACTACCAACACCACTGCGTTAACGTCTCTAAAATTTACGACCGGTAACACGGTCGGTTTCCAGGAAAGGACCAATGCGGGAGCATTGGACGGACCCGTTACTACGTCAAGCGTATCCACATCGGCCATGCAGATCGTCGACTTCTACCGCGATTATTCGGTCCGGTTCGGAATTTTCTTCAACGGAGCCCAGGAGGCTATCCTCGCAGAAGCCGGTGGCGCCCTGGCCTTTCCAACCCCGCGGATAGGAGCTTCTCAAGCCGGTTCAGGCGGATTGGACGGTGACATTGCCGAATATATTTTCTATACGCGTGATATCACTACGGCAGAACGAAACCGGATCGACTCGTATCTCGCTATTAAGTATGGGATCACACTCAACCAGGTAAGCCTTACGAACTACACCGCGTCCAATGGGGCGATCGTATACCCAGCGGCTTCGTCGCACAGCGGCTATATTTCCGACATTGCCGGCATCGGCAGGGACGCTGTGTCACGATTGGTACAAACCAATTCGAAGAGCATGAACACCGGTGCAGTTGTGCAGATGCAGAACCCCAGCGGTCTTGCCGATCTCGAATTCTTAATATGGGGCGACGATGCAGGATCGCTCACCTCCCCTACCGCCTCCGGCACAGATGGAGTAGTCATTAAAAGAAGACTGAGTCGTATATGGAAAGTGGCCGAGACCGGCGAGGTGGGTACTGTGGATATCAGTTTCGACCTCACGAATGTGCCCGGAGCAAAAGTGCAGGCCGATCTCCGGATGATGATCGACCAGGACCACGATGGATTCGCCGACAACGATGTTGTACCCAAGACCGGTACGCTGGCAGGACAGATATTTACGGTGACAGGAGTTGACCTGGAACCCGACGATTTATTCACCATTGGAACAACCAACATCACAAGTACTCCCCTGCCTATTCAGCTCCTCAGCTTCGATGTCAGTCTCGAGAAAAGCGGCGTGGTTGCCAACTGGCGCACCGCGAACGAGATCAACAACGATTATTTCACGCTGGAACGGTCGGTGGATGGAGAAAAATTCAAAGAAGCGATCCGCGTCCCTGGCGCCGGGACGACCAGCGATACCCGGTATTACGAGGCGATGGACAATCCCCGAACGCAAGGAATCGTGTATTACAGGCTGAAGCAAACCGACTTCGATGGAAAGACCTCGTATTCAGCGGTGCGCAAAGTAACGCTGGAGTCCGTGCCCTTTTTCGCAAACCTTTATCCTAACCCCGCTGCTAAAGGAGAGTTTACGATCGAGCTTCCCCTGGAGGCCGGTGTATCATCCATGGTCGTGCTGAACTCAGCGGGGCAGGTTGTCTTCACGGGTTCTTCAACCGAACCTGTCAGCAAGTGGAAGGTATCGGAGCTGCCGGCCGGGATCTATTTCGTGAAAGTCCTTACGGGGATGGGCGCCACCGCCATGAAGCTGGTGATCCAGTAACAATCAGTATCTTCTTGTTTAACAGAATGGCATTTCTTTGGCTTGTGCTCCGGCAACGAGCTCATGGAAAATGCAGAGTCTGTCCGCTTCACTTGATGTTATCCGCAAAAAGCTGGTTTCCGGCAATGAGACTCTTGGCGTTGCCGAAAGTGTAACCGCGGGCAACCTGCAGTCGGCGTTCTCCCTTGCGAAAGACGCCACGGAATTTTTTCAGGGAGGCCTGACACTGTACAACACCGGTCAGAAAGCCCGTCATTTATTCATCGATCCCATTATAGCAGAGCGAACCAACTGTGTCTCCGAAAAGATTGCACAATCGATGGCCAAAGGGGCATGCAAGTTCTTTTCCAGTGACTGGGGAATTGGCATTACCGGTTACGCCGCGCCGGTGCCGGAATGGAACGTCGGGAATACATTGTTTGCATGGTATGCGATCGCCTATCGCAACGTGGTGGTGCTGACTGAAAAAATGGAATGCAAGAAGATGGAGATGAGTAAAGTCCAGCAGTTCTATGTGCGAATGGTATTGAGGCAACTCGCAAAGTACCTGGAACAGGTTGCTTGATAGGGGTAAATTTCGGTATCTTATTACTATGAAAAACACAATGCTGGGCATTTTCCTGGTAGTGCTCGCTTTTTCAACGTCTCTTGCTCAGGCTCCCGACCTGGCGTGGGTCAAGGTAAAAACAGACTACGGCATGGGCGGGAAGATCGACACCATCCGTTTTGTGATCTCTGACGGTTACACATCACACACCGTCTATTCCGCCCCCGACGAGAACGGTGTCTTCCTGGCTAGCTTCGACATCAGCAACTCTATCGATATCCTTTGGGGCTTCAAGAAAGATAAGCTCCTTCCGTTGATCATTACACCAAACGACACACTTCACATCACCATCCTCAGTGAAAAAGACGGTGTGCTGTTCGGGAAAAGGGCGAGAACATGTTCCAATCTCATGGATATGTACACTGCGGAGAACAAACCTCGCGTACAGGTGTATCCATCGGAGTATAACAGGGATCCCCGTGAGTTTGTGGACTTCATGAACGACAGGCTGAATGCCAACCTGAGGTTTGTCAACAATTTCTGCAAGTCGACCAAGTGCACGAAGACGTTCGTGATCTGGTATCTGAAGAGCGCATACGTGAGCTACTACAGGAACCTGGCCGACTATTGTCACTCGCTCCAGCGGAAGGCAATGCAGGATGTGTCGGAGTATAACAACTTCTCGAGGGCGAGGGACGTGATACTGACCCACATCGATCTCAACGACCAGACGCTGGAGATGTCTTCCGGATACTATGAGCTGTTGAAGAGCATCTTTACCCTGTATGTCACACCCGAAGATCTGCGGAGCTCCTACTACATGAACGCAAGCGCGGTGATGCTCCAAAAGCAAGCCGGCGTATCGGAGGCCGACGGCAGGTCACTAAAGAGAATTCAATCGGGGAACTCTACAGAGAATGACCTTGTGACGCTGATGCGTCTGTCCAAAAAATACAAGAGAGACATCGATAATGCGATGGGCAATCCCATCGAACCTTCGATACGTCAGAAGCTCTATGAGATCAAAGACGAGGATATCCGTAATGTGATCATTGCGTATTACAAAGGTATCTGGAAGGCGATCTAACCCGCTTTCGCAACACCACTCTCCTTCTTAAGAACGACAGGTTTAGACTTTTTCCTCATCCGCATGTTGAGCATCTCGATAATAATGGCAAAGGCCATCGAGAAGTACATGTAACCCTTCGGTACGTGAAAATGCAGGCCTTCGATAACCAGTATGGTTCCGATCATGAACAGGAATGAGATCGCCAGCAGTTTCATCGCCGGATGTTGATTGATAAAGTTACTGATCGTATTCACGAAGATGAGCATGATCGCCAAAGAGATAGCGATCGCAATGACAATGATCCAGAGGTTTTCGACCAGGCCGACAGCCGTCAGCACGGAGTCGAACGAAAACACGATATCGATGAGCATGATCTGGATCACGGCTCCGCGCCAGGTGAGCACCTTCACTTCTTTTTTGCCGTGGCTATCTCCTTCCAGCTTGGCGTGGATCTCGGAAACACTTTTCCAGATCAGGAACAGTCCGCCGCCGATCAGGATCAGATCGCGGAAACTGAGGTCGAATTGTCTGACAGTGAGGACAGGGTTCTGCAAGCTGATCAGCCATCCCACTGCCAGCAGCAGCATGAGGCGGGCAATCAACGCCAGCGCCAGGCCGACCGTTCTGGTCTTTTTTTGGTTCTTCGCCTCGACACGTCCGGCCATAATGGATATAAAGACCACATTGTCGATCCCAAGTATGATTTCAAGAAAAGTAAGGGTAAGGAGGCTGACCAGTCCCTCGGTCGAGAAAAGATGTTCCATGGAAATGACCACGAAAAAATCATGCCGTGGCCGTCATTCCTTCAGCCAGATGAGAGGATTCTGTACCGGGAGATTACGGACCACCTCCTCTACTTGCGGATCGTGATCCAGGTTTTTCCAGGTGTCGAGCCATTCATTATTTGAAAACGCGACAGCGCCGAATAGCAGGAAAGGTTGCGCGGCGGGCCAGTTGTCCCAATACATGACGTCTTTAGCAAATGGCCACGCGTCCTTCGTCTTTACGAACGGAAAAAGGAACTCGATGCCCTTGCGAATACTTTGTCCCTCCTTGAGCGTGAAGTTCCAGAGGTCGTTTTCACGATCGGACAGAATATGGCAAGTCATTACCATAGCGTCGAGATTAAAGATCGAATATCCATACGGCTTCGTCCGGGCAAGCTCGCGCGGAAAGCTTCCGTCGACCGCCATCTGACCGGGGAGCAATACATTTTTGTAACGGTCGCGACAAAACTCCAGCATCTTGTGATCGCCGGTGAACCTGGAGAACGATGCAACCTGCATCACCCAGCAGGTCCCGTGATTGTTCTGGGCATTCATTTCATCTTTGCCGTAGGGATGAGTGGTGAGCCAAAGAACATATTCTGCAAACCAGTCTTTAACTTTCCTGATAACCGCTTTATCGACGTCAGCTGCGTTCCCGATCACCAGCATCCCCTGTGCGACTTCCATCAAATGGATGGTGTCGACGATACCGATACCCCGGCCGGTAGCGCGGCCTTTAATCGCCTGGGCATAAAGAAGCGACGGATTCATTTTCGTTTCCGCATCTACAAACCATGCTTTCGCGTGTCGCAATGCATGCTGTGCATAACGAGGATCTCCCGTTATTTTATAGGCAGACGCGAGTGCGCCTACGATGTGACGAAGGCGTATCATGGCACGACGGTGGTCGGCGAAATTATCGGGATTGGTTTGACCATCGCGTTGGAGATATGGGCCTTCGGGGTTGGCGGGGTCGGGCCACCAGTAGTCGCCTTCGGAATAGAAATCGTGAGGCCCGCCTTCGCTTCGGCTTGAACGATAAGAAGTAACAGTGACAGGATCCTGTTGCATGGCCCAGGCTGCCTGCGATAATACGCGGTCCTTCAGGACATCGATGATCTGAGAATAGAGCGTATTCGGAGCAACGAGAAAGAAAACAACAACAGCCAGTCTTAGTTTCATTATATGAGCGAAGCCGCCAGGTACGAAAATCCATCATTTTTAACTTTCTTCAAACCTTTTCGCGTGGCCCTTAAATTGCTTTCTCTCGTTTTCAAAAAATCCCACCCCGGGAAAAGATGAAAACGTTACTGACCTTCTACCAGCGTTTCGTTTGGCCATTGAATTTATTGAACGTGATGTGTTGCATGGTCTTCACTTATGTTCCGCCCCTTGCCGGTATCGCCTATACCTTCTGGATGAAGGTAATCACGATGGCATTGATCGGAATTTACTTCGAGATATTTCATTCACAACAGCTCCTTTTCTTTTACAACCTCGGATATTCGAAACGCACTCTGTACACTGCGGTAGCCGCCTTTGATTTCGCGATATGGGCTATTCTTAGCGCTATAACAATAATCGCAACCGGATGAAGCAAGCGCTGGAATTCGATAGCCTGATGCTCAGCTTCGACGGAAGGCCGATCCTTTCCAACGTTTCCATTAAATGCAACACGGGCGAAATCGTAGGCCTACTCGGAAGAAACGGGTCCGGAAAGTCTTCACTCATGCAGGTGGTGTTCGGCTCGCTGGCAGGCGACTATAAATCAGTCCGGATAAATGGGAAAAGCCTTCACGGCAATTACATCAAAGAAAAACACATCGCGTACTTACCCCAGGATAGTCTTATTCCAGATTACGTTCGCGTCGACAAGGCACTGACTTTATTCGGCCTGAGAGAAGAAGCGTTACTGGATGAATTCCCGGAGTCCCGCGACTGGCTAAGGCTTTATCCATCGCAGCTTTCCGGCGGCACGCAACGAATCGTGGAGGTCCTGTTGATCCTGAAGTCAAAAGCTCCTTTTTGCCTTTTAGATGAGCCCTTCACGGGAGTGATGCCCGTTTACGTGCAGAGGTTGAAACAAATCATTCTAAATACCCGCAGTGAAAAGGGTATTATCATCACTGATCATTTATACCGTGATGTCATTTCGATTACCGATCGTTTATTTGTGCTGGCCAACGGGCAAACTTATCAGGTTAACGGCGAATCGGAGCTGCAACGGAGAGGGTACATCAACTCACGGTAGAAAATTCCGTAGTTTACAAGACGCTTTCCATTTCCTTTCCGCTATCTTCAAGAACCAAACTGCGGCATCACTAAATGTTTCTTCGCACCGTCAACCTCATCGTTTCACTTTTACTTCTCTTTCATTTTAGTTATGCCCAGCGACCGAACATTGTTCTGATCATTGCCGATGACGTTAGTCAGGACGACATCGGGTGTTACGGAAACACAGCCATCCGCACGCCGAACCTCGACAGGATCGCCAAAGAGGGACTTACGTTTACAAATGCATTCGTGACGTCGAGCTCATGCAGCCCGAGTCGCAGCAGTATCATTACGGGACGTTATCCTCACAACACCGGAGCGGCAGAGCTGCACACACCGCTTCCTCCGCATCTTACGTATTTCCCGGAACTGCTGAAAAAAGCGGGGTATTACACTGCACAGGCGGGTAAATGGCACGAAGGCCCCCATACCAAAAGAGCGTATGATACGCTGATGGCGGGAGACATCAACGGCGACGGTGGCGAAGAGCAATGGCTAACACTTTTGAAGAACCGCCCAAAGGAGAAACCGTTCTTCTTTTGGTTTGCTCCGTACGATGCCCACCGGGAATGGCAGGAAGACAAGCGCAACACGTCGCATGAAACGTCAAAAGTGATCGTCCCCCCGGCGCTGACAGACAACGAAGAAACCCGTGCCGACCTGGTTGCCTATTACAACGAGATCTCACGGCTCGATTCTTATGTCGGATTGCTGGAGAAAGAACTGCAAGATCAAAAGATAGCCGAAAACACGATCATCATATTCATGTCCGACAACGGTCGCCCATTTGCCGGCAGCAAAACGCGGTTGTACGACTCCGGTGTGAAGACGCCGTTTATCGTAAAGTGGCCGAAAGGGATTACTCAACCGGGAGCACAATGCCAAAGCCTCATTAGCTCAATTGATATCGCCCCTACCATCCTGAGCCTGGCCGGCGTTCCGCTGTCCCCAACAATTCAAGGGAAGAGCTTTGCAAAATTGCTAAGATCTCCTGGCACTGCATTTCGTAACTATGTTTTCACGGAACACAACTGGCACGACTATGAGGCGTATGAACGGGCGGTGCGGACCACGAAGTTATTGTACATCATTAACCTCAGACCGGACTTCGCCAACCAGGGCCCATTGGATGCCGTGAACAGTCCATCATTCAAGGCATTGCTAAAAGCAAGATCCAATGGATTGCTTACATCACTTCAAAAAGACGTCTTCCTTAATCCCAGGCCTCCGGAAGAGCTGTTCCATGTGATCGAAGATCCATTACAACAAACAAATCTCATCGCAGAAATCGCAACTACGGAATACAAGGGAGATCTCGACAAGCTCCGGCAAATCCTAAAACAGTGGCAGGACGAAACCGGCGATACACGTCCCGTCAATCTGACGAAAGACTGGTACGGCCGGGAAAACGGGGAGACGTTGCCGGGAAAAGACAAAAGGGGTGAAATGCCGGGTGCCTCCGCAGGCGCGGATAGGATTGACAGAAAAGGTCCGTTTTGACGACAATACTACACTTCATAGATTAATACGTTATGAAACTCCGCACTTATCTCCTGCCCCTCGCCTGCCTGCTTTCTCTGGCGTGCAGCAATGAACACTACGCGCTTGAAGATTTCAGCAGTGTAAGGAAAGTTGACACGCACATCCATTTAAACTCGGAAGACCCGGCGCTCACCGACCTTGCGAAGGAAGATAATTTCCTCTTGTTGACTATTAATGTCGATAGCGGCACACCGATCGACGAACAGGAAAGGATCGCACGGATCCTTGTGGCCCGGTCGCCGAAACAGGTACAATACTTGTCCACCTTCAACATGACGGGCTGGCCGTCGGCAGGGTGGCGCGATTCGACCCTGGCGAGGCTAACAGAGTCATTCGAACACGGCGCGCTGGGCATCAAGATCTGGAAGAACATCGGCATCGCGGAGCGCGACCCGGCGGGCAAGTTCATTATGATCGACGACCCCGCTTTCGATCCGGTCATCCAGCTCGTGATCGACCAGGACAAGACCGTGCTGGGTCACCTCGGTGAACCGAAAAACTGCTGGTTGCCGCTGGACCGGATGACCGTGAACAACGACAGGAATTATTTTACGGCCCACCCCGAATATCACATGTTCCTTCATCCGGAATACCCAAGCTATAACGAGGTCATTGCGGCGCGCGACCGGCTCCTGGAGAAGCATCCAGACTTACGGTTCGTGGGAGCTCACCTCGGAAGTCTCGAATGGGATCTCGATGAGCTCGCAAAACGCCTCGACAAGTTTCCCAACATGGCTGTCGATGTAGGCGCCAGGATCCCTCACCTTCAGTATCTCACACAACAGGATCGCGACAAAGTGCGTGGGTTCTTCGATCGCTACCAGGATCGCATCGTCTACGCTACCGACATGGGCATCGGGCCGGGATCGGATCCGGAGAAGACAAAGGCATCGCAGCACGAAGTGTGGCTGGCAGACTGGAAGTATTTCGTAACCGATGAAACGCTGACCTCCCCTCATGTGAACGGTGAATTTAAAGGACTGAAGCTCAGCAAGAAGATTATCGATAAATTTTATCGAGGGAACGCCGTCAAGTGGTTTAAGTTGAACTGAATTTTATTCGTGGCGCAATGAGTCCACGGGATTCGAGACGACCACGCTCCTGATCTTATATCCAATTGTCGCTAAGGCTATAACCGCAAGAATAAGAATGGCCATGGAGATGATCTTTACGTTCACGGCAACATAATATTCCCAAACGCTATCCATCATCGCATTGACCATGACCGTGCCAAGCACAGTGCCGACTACGAACGATAGCAGCATCACGATGAAGAAAAGTTTGGCCGACTGGTAGATGATATGCCGCAACGATGCGCCGAGGATCTTCCGGATGCCCAGTTCCCGGATGCGCTTCTGCAAGCTCAGTGAGACGAGGGAATAGAGTCCTGAGATCGACATGATGATAGCGACAAATCCGAGGAATGTGTATAGTATCACGACACCGTCGAAGTGTTCCAGCGCCATCATCATCCTGGCCTCCATCAGGCGGCCCGGATAGATCTGGTTCGGGAACAGTTTTCCCCACGACGCCTTGATCTGATCGTTGACGTAAAGCAGCTGGTCACGTTCCGCGGATGCAAGGAGGTACTTGTAGTCTTTCGCCGGCACGTAACGGAACGCAACGGGCGACAACGGCTCGAAGAGTGCGCCGAGATATACGTCCTTGACTATGCCGGTGATAAACACCTGGGTCGTGTCGTTAAACGTGATACGTTTGCCAACGGCATCGCTGCCGAGATTGAACTGCCTGACGAATTCTTCGTTTACGACGATTGCCTCTTTGATATCGGACGCGCGGTCCTTTTCGAAGTTCCGGCCTGCAAGGACCCGGACGTTCACCGCATCGAAGTACTCGTGGCCTACATTCAATACATCGACTTCACTTTCCTTTTTGTTCTCGAATTTTGCGGCGGCTTTATATGACCCTGCGTAAATGTGATGCTGGGAACCTGCCATAGCCTTTATGTCGGGATTCGTCTGCAGGCTGTTTCTCAGTTGTTCGAATTGCTGCTCGCCGGTTACGGGAACCTGTATCACGGTGCGCCATGAATATCCCAGGTCGTATTCTTTCTGAAACTTCGAATTGAAATAGAATGCCAATGCGAATATTACCGCGGCCAGTGAAATGCTGAATTGAAAGACCAGCAAAGATTTCGTGAACGTGCTTACGCCGGCAAAACGAGTGGTACCTCGCAGGATCTGTATCGGCTTGAAAGCCGAAATGTAGAAGGCCGGATAACCTCCGGCGAGCAAAGCTGTAAACAACATCAGGACTGCGATGGCCACGATGAGTGAAATGTTGTCGCGATAGGTAACGGCAATCTCGACACCGCTCCAAATGCTGTTCCATCCCGCGGTGATATATTCCGCCAGGCCGAGCGCGATGATCATCGCCGCCAGGCAAAAGATCATCGTCTCCGATAGAAACTGTATGATCAGCTCCTTGCGACGGCCGCCGATCACCTTACGAATGCCGATCTCTTTGATCCTGTTACCGGCAATAGCGATGGAATTGTTCATAAAATTGAAGCAGGCCACGAGGAGAAGAAACCCCGCCATGGCAAACGGCGCTATCACAGCCGCAGGGGGCATCGGTCCGCCCATCCAATGTCCCTGATTGCGTTGTTTTATCGCCCTCGCCGACATTCCAATGAACGGTTCCACATAAAACGAATTGATCTTCAGGTCGGGCCGGGCTTCGTTCTGGGTTTTTATATAGGTCTCCAATTGCTTGGGAAGCTTTGCAGCCAGTGCGTCGTCGTCGAGATAAAGAAAAGTAGTTGCCCACCGGGCCCAGTTGTTTTCAATGACCGATCGCTGAGCAGGGTCCGGAAAATAGTTGTCGTAGCTGGTCAGCAGATCGAAGCGAAAGCTGGAGTTCATCGGGAACTTCTTGTAGACTCCGCCAACAACGAGCTCACGCGGATTGCCGTCAACAACTTGTGTCAACGTCTTGCCAACGACGTCGCGCGTACCAAAATAGGTGATAGCCAGCTGGTCGCTGATAAGGATCGTGTTCTTGTCTTCCAGGGAAAGAGAGCCCGACAGCCGCTCGAACGTGAACAACCGGGTGAATGAAGGCTCTGCATAAACCATTTGCTTCTGAAACATCTCGTCGCCGATACGAAACTGGGCGTCTTTACTCATATACTGGATCACTTCTTCGCCTTTAGGCAGGTTTCCACGTACGAGCTCGGCAACCGGTATTGGTGTGACACCATAAGGCACCATTCCTTTTTCTGTAGTCTGCCAAAATCCAATCCTGTAGATATGCGCGGCATTCTTTTCTTGTCGATCGAAGTTGGTGTTGTACTGGTAATTGACGTATGCCGTAATACTGCATCCGAGCGCTATGCTCATGCCCACCAGGTTGATCAGAAACGATGATTTGTTGCGCGCGAAAGTGCGTAACGCGATCCTAAAGTAGTTGTTGAACATGGGCGCAGGATTGTAGTTTGATCGTCTTTTTATTGCGAATGGCCGGAGCATATCCAGCACATCCTTTACGTAATGGAGGTTCGCCTTGAAACGACTCATCTTGGTGAGACGGTAGGCGTATAATTCATGAATGTCGCCCTGCAGGATCTCAAGCTGCTCTTCGGAGCAAAACCATTCGAGGATGCGGTCGGCCCAGCGGGGAGGAAGCGACTTGTTGCCGGCGTCGCTCATTTTGTATCGGTCTGAAGGCGCGGGATAAGCCGGAACAATTCGTTACGAAGGTCATGGGAACGGGTGAGCGCCTGTCGCCCATACGCGGTGATGACATAAAAGCGTTTGCGCCGTCCACCGCGCACTTTGGTTGGGCCGCCTTCCCGTGATTTGATAAAGCCTTTTTCTTCGAGGCGGTTCAGCGCGGAATGCAGCGCTCCGATACTGGGGATCCTCCCTGCCCTGCTTTCTATTTCCAGCTTGATCGACACACCGTAGGCGTCATCTTTTAGGGACCCTATCGTGAGAAGGACCAGTTCTTCAAATTCACCCAGGTACGTTCCTTTCATAATTTGATTCCTAAATGAAGAGTATATACGTGCAAAGTGGGGATTTGTTTCCTAAATGCAAAGTATTTCATGGGGGAATTCGATTGGCAGATCATTGCTATATTTGGTTAACACCCAACGGATGCCGCGGTCGTTCTACTCATTTTCGATTCTTGTGAACGTTTTGATAGCCGGAATGGCTTTGACGGAGGCATTGCTCTACTCACGGATCGGAAATATGATGGCGTACGTGCAGTCGTACCCTAATTGGCTCCTTGCTACGTTAATTTTTTATTCCCTTCAGGCGGGTGTAATGCTGAAATATTTTCAGGCAAGGCATTATAAAACGGCTTTCCGGATTGGCATAGCCTATTTCGGTTCCCTGGTTTTATTTCTTTTCATCAATTACGCTGCAACAAAATTTGCCCTGGGGAGAGAGCTTTATATACCCCTATACATAACGATGCTTTTCCTGCAAGTTGTTTACAACGCGACGCTCGCGCTGTCGGCATCGCGGGAACGCACCTGGCTCCGGATCGCCGGCATATCCGCGGCGTTACTTTCAGTCGTTACGCTTGCTCCCGTTTCCATCCTGATGAGTGGAAAATTTTTCGAATACCACTCCGCTATCGAAAATCTTCACGGACCAATTCTGTGGGGAGGCGTTCTGGTTCCAGTGATGCTGGCAATCAATTTCTATCGTCAATGGCGAACTGAACCAATCGCCGACCAACCTGCGCAACCTGTTTTTAATATCCCCAGCGCTATTACTCTACTCACAGCAATGTTTTTTTTGGTGTCTTTTATCGCAGGCGGTTATCGCATGAAATCATCACTTCCATCCATGGATGCCGCCATAAAGAAAGTAGCCGAACCATTTGACGCGAGAGCATACGTGGACATGAAAGGTGATACGCTTAAATACCGGTTGCTGAAGCCTCTCGATTATGATTCCACGAAAACTTATCCGCTCGTCGTTTGCCTGCACGGAAGCTCAGGCACCGGCAGTGACAATTACCGCCAGGTCGCTGCTGCGTTACTCCCGGAGTTCCTGACGACCGAATCAAACCGGGAAAAATTCCGGGCCTTCATTTTTGTACCTCAATGCAAGTTCGCGACAAGTTGGGGGGGCACCCATCCGTTGCCTGGCATCGATCAAATCGTCTTCGAAGCAATGTTCTCCCTGGACGAGGAGTTTAGTATTGATCCGGACAGACGATACGTAACGGGTATTTCACTAGGTGGCTATGGCGCCTGGCATTTTATTAACTCCCACCCGGAAGTTTTCGCCGCAGCAATTCCCATCTGCGGCCACGGCGACCCTGCCCTTGCACCAAAATCCGTAAATATCCCGGTATGGGCGTTTCACGGCGCGAAGGATGACCGCGTTTCGGTCGATGGCTCACGCGATATGATTAATTCCTTGCGAGCAGCGGGCGGGAATCCCAATACACAGAATTTCCGGATGCAGGACACGACATCGGCAGATCGGTGTGTGAAACACCGGGGTTGCTGGACTGGCTGTTTGCGCAACGACGAGGCGACTCAACTTCGAATTAGCATTTTCGGGTCTCAAATAAAAACACTTCCATTTTTTCGTAACTTTTCAGTCGATGCTGGCCCTACCGTTTCCATTCAATCGAACGATCGGTGTCGCTATATTGATATTCTTCGCCATCGCTGCTCATGGTCAGCGTGCCAATACACCGCTCTGGAAGGTCTATTACGACAGCGGCAATCTTTATCTTAAGACGGACGCACCCAGGTCTGTGCAACTCTTTTCGAAAGCGGAAACCGTAGCGAGAAACGATCTGGGTATTTACGACGACAATTATCTCGTCATACTCAATGCACTCGGGCTCTCGAACGAAAACGCACACAACTTCGCCCTGGCCCAGAAATACCTTGCACAGACAGTCGACCTCGGTCACGAAGTTTATCGAGAGGAAGACCCACGAATGTTGCAGGCGATGTACAACCTTGGGCTCTTCTTTCGAAAGACAAACAACATCGACGAGTCAGCCAGGCTCTTTAGTAAAATTTTCGCTCTATCGGAAAAATCCCGCGACCGGAATTTCTATGCGCTTTCGGCCACGCAGCTTGCAAATATCAGGGAGAGCAGACATCAATTCGACTCGGCGTTGTCGATCGCCCAAAAAGTGATTGGCTCAACGCTTCTGAAGAACTATGAAAGTATCTCGTACGACCTCCAGTTGGCGGAAGGACGGGTCCTGAGAAAGCTGAAAATGTATGACGAGGCAAACGAGACCCTTACAACCCTTCAGAAGCAACTGATCGCACGCGGGTCGGCCTTCAGGGTGGTAACGCGATCGGTCAATATCCAATTATCACTGCTCGACATCGACCTGGGCAGATACAGTAAAGCCGAAAAAGATCTCCTGCAGTTGTACCGGGTCGTTAAAGGCGAGACCGGACCAGACATCACGATACTAACCGAGATCACCAATGCGATTGCATTTGTGTATGAAAAACTCGGTGTGTACGATAAGGCAACGGTGTATTACCAGGAGGCGCTCAACTATTGCACAAACGGAGTTGAAAACATCGGCGCTTGCGACGTGATCCAAAATAACATTGCCGGAATGCATCTCAAGCTCCGGCAGTTCGACAAAGCTATCGAGGAATACCGCTCGTATGTAGAGTCGCGAACAGACGAAGGAAGGTTCAACGACCAGGGCTTTCTTTCAGCTCTCAACAACCTCGCAACCGCCCTTCGACAGGCGGGCCAGGCAGACCAGGCGCTGCAGTATTTTAATGATATCTACCAATCCCTCGAACGATCCGGTGCCGGCGAAAAAGACCTCGCAGCAACCGTGTTGAACAACATCGGTGTTGCCCAAACACTAACAGGTCATTATGCCGAAGCGACATTCAACTTTCAAAAAGCATTGAAGATTAAGGAGCTGTTTTACGGCAGCGACTCACCACTACTCCTGGACCTCTGTAGTAACCTCGCCGTGTCTCTCTGGGCTGCCGGCAAACGGGCGGAGTCTCTTCCATATTTCAGAAGGTCACTGCAGCTCGGATTGCGTGAGGTGAAATACAATTTTCAAAATCTAACCGAAGCCGAACAACTGCAGTTTTACGCCCAACAGAAAGAAAACTTCGAGCGATTCAACACACTGGCGGTTCAATCTTCGGCCGAGATGCCGGAGATGCTGGTGCAAATGTTCAACAACCAGGTCTTCCTCAAGTCGCTGGTCTTTTTTACAAACCGGCGGGCGACGGCCACCGTCAAGGAAATGAACGACCCGGCGCTGAAAGCAACATTCGAATTGAAACAATCGAAGTCGATCCAGCTGGGAAGTCATTATCAGTCGACATTGGAAGAGCTTAAGTCTAAGGGAATTTCCCTGACGAAACTGGAGCTCCAGATCGACAGCCTCGACAAGATCATCCGTCACAAGCTCCCGAATGATCAGCCGGAAGGGAGCTTCATTACGTGGAACGACATCCAGAAAGCCGTCGCGGGCGACGAAGTTTCAGTCGACATCATCCGTTTCCGCAAGTACGACGCGCTGCCCAACAAAACTTCCGGCGTGAAGATCGGGTTCACCGACAGCATCTATTACGCCGCGCTGGTCACGACTCATGAGACGAAGACAAATCCCGAGCTTGTATTGATGAAGAACGGTCACGAGCTCGAAACAAGATTCTTTCCCTACCACAAGAACACAACGAGGTTTGATTTCGAGGATACCATCTCTGTTGCCAATTTCTGGAGCCCCATCGAAAGCAGGATCAAGGGCAAGACCAAAATTCATTTCACACCGGATGGGATCTATCGCCAGATCAATCTCAACACGATCAGAGACCGGCAAGGCGTTTATAACATTGAAAAGTACGAGATCCGATCGAGCCTGAACCCTGCAAGCCTGGTAACGAAGGCTTCGGCGAAACCCGTGGACCTTTCGAGGCTGGTGTTGATGGGCAATGCCGTCTTTGGATTGGAGCAGGCACGGGTCGGCGCCGGATCTATTCAATCGTCGTTCTCCACCCTGCCCGGCACGCAGGAAGAGATCGCGGAGATCACGAAGCTCATTAAAACAAGCCCACCGCCGGCACAGTATGTCAGGGCGCAGGCATCGGAACAAAACCTGAGAAAGATCAAGTCACCGGGCGTGCTGCATATCGCGACACATGGATATTTCTCCGTTGATCTCTCCTACCTGAATGAGCAGGTAAAGTCCGATTATCTCTTTCATTCCGGTCTGTTATTGTCGGCCGGCAAAACGGAGTCGAATCCAACGGAAAACGATGGTATCGTAACGGCTTATGATATCATTAACCTTGATCTCGCAAAAACAGACCTGGTCGTATTATCGGCCTGCGAAACCGGTGTGGGTAAAAACGAATACGGTGAAGGCATCCACGGGCTCCAGCGTTCCTTCATGCTCGCGGGCGCGAAGGACATTGTCATCAGCCTTTGGCGTGTGGACGACCGTGTGACAAAAGACCTGATGAAAAAATTCTACCAATATCTCCTGCAAAAGAAAGATCCGAACGAAGCGCTGCGTTTGTCGCAGCTCGAGATCATGAAACGAGAGCCCGCCCGGCGGCTGTGGGGATCATTTATTACTATCGGCAGTAACTAACGCCGACGACTTCTCACCATTAATATAAAATTCTACACGACGATTGAATTGCCGTTTTTCCTCATTGTTGAGGTCATCGGCATGTATCTGACGCCCCTTCGCCACGATCGCGATCGAGGTTTCATCTACCCCGATGCTTCCAAGGTATTCGCGAACAGCTTCGCCCCTCTTCTGTGTAAGCTGGAAGTTGTAGCTATCGGTGCCGCGATCATCCGCATAGGCAAATATCTCTACCTGCGAATCAGGGATCATTTTCAAAAAGTCACCGAGCTTATTGAGGACGTCCTTTGCTTCGGGCCGAAGGTCGTAGTAATCGGTATCGAAGTAGATATTGTCGAACGTGAACGTATCGGGTGTATCGGTCACCACAATAAGGTCGGCGATGCCGGGCTTCGAATTGCCAGACTGTCCCTCGAACCTCAGGTACAGGTTGTCGTCGCCGCCCGTTACATTGGTGAACCGGAACACACCGGATTCGTTGCTGCTCGTCACCTTCAGAACCTCACCCTGTTCATTCATTAAAAATATATTCATCGACCCAAGCGCCTTCCCCGATAACGAATCCACAAGTACGCCGGTGACTGTGATGGCTGACTCGCCGGCTGCCCGGATGCTGGTCAGGAACGTCTTCCTGTACTTGCGCTGCAACTCGGTCTTCCTGTATTGATTTTGTGCGATGGCCAGCAGTTCCTGGTATTCGCCTTCGTCCAATCCCGGGAAGTCGGCTAAGGAATTTTCTTTGCGGGCATTCCTATTGACAATCATTTTGTTTACGATACTCCTTCGTTCGTAAGTGAGATTTTCATATTCGATGCGATCTTCCGTTCGTGAATACATGAGATCCATCCATGATCCGGGGCTCCACAGCGACGCCAGCGCCACATCGTGACGGCCCGAGCGGTTGCGAAGGCTTAAGCGGGATATGAATGACAGCGGCGATATTATTTTTGAAGAATAAATATCGAATCCCCCAAATCCCTCTTCGCGGTTCGAGCTGATGTACACCCTGTTGTCGGCGAAAGAAATAAAGCAATCGTCGCGATTGGAGTTGAACGGATACCCGAGATTATAAACACTTTCTGTTCCATCGGAAAACGTCTTGCCCATGTAAAGGTCCATCCCGCCGAAACCCTGGTGCCCATCCGACGCAAAGAAGAACACGTGATTGAACGCGGCAAAAGCGGGAGCCACCTCATTCATCTTCGTATTGATAAGCGGCCCCATATTCATCGCAGGACCCCAATGGTCATTGCCGGCATCGATGCTCATCCAGATATCGAAGCCGCCAACACCACCGGGACGGTCAGAAACAAACAGTAAAGTATCGCCACCGGGGGAAACCGCTGGGTGCTTGGTTTCAAATTTTTCAATATTGACGTTGTCATTCAACACACGGGCATCGCTCCATCGGCCGGATTTCAGATCGGATACTACGACGCTGCATTGCGATCCCTGCTTCCCACAAACCGTGAAGTAATACCTATCGCCTTTCTGATTGAAACACCCACTTCCGTCATTGAACTTCGTGTTCAGGTTACGGATGTTCTGGCGGGTGCGGTCGTGCCAGCTGCCGTTGCGTTTTTCGAAAAAATAGTTGTCGGTAAAACCTTCCCCATACCGCTCGTCGATAGCCGTCAGAGGTGAACCGGTACGGCCGCTTGTAAATATCAACTTGTTGCTATCGGCTAATGCAGGCGCATAGTCATTGAAAGTGCTGTTGAACAACTCTGCGGCCAGAGTGTAACGATCGCTTTTGGAGTTCGCATCGCGCAAGGCGCTTTCGCTGCCCGCCCGGTCAATAATCGCCTGTTCTACAAAAGCAAAAAGTTGATCGTCACACTGATTCTTATAAATGAAATCATTAAAGGACCGGATCGATTCGGCATACTTACCGTTTGCCTTTAGCATCAGTCCGTAATAATAGCCCGCTAACGCAAACCCGGGGCCTGGTTCATTTTGTAACCTTTCGTAATGAGATTCCGCCTCTTTGTAGTTGAATGACTTGCGATAACATTCCGCAACTCTATAAACAACGTCCGGCTCCGTGCCTGCCTCCGTGATCAACTGACGATAGTAACTGATCGCAAGATTGTATTGTTCGAGGTCGAAGAAACGATCGGCTTCTTCACGCAATAACTGTTTGTCGTCCTGAGCATACACCGACGAGGCGCACAACATCAATATCATTACTACACTCTTCTTCATATCAACGGCGATGATATTCTTTTGAAATTATTTTTACCAGGAACACGGTATGCCACAGATAATTCGTAAGCGCCCGTATATCCGAATGTGCGTCCCATGGAGGACATGTTGTTGTCGTAGCTGAAGCCAATGTTGATCTTATGCGTCGAGACTCCTGTCGAAAAGATCAATCCATCATGAAACCGGTACCATGCACCAGCGATGATCTTGACCCCGGACGTTACGCTGCGTCCCCTGGGGAGAGAATATCCGAAGTATGTCCCGACGTTCACCTGCCTGTTCTTTCCCTGCACCTGTACCAGGTAGTTGGGAGAAATCTCCAGGTTGTTCGACAGCGGTGTGGTAACGCCACCGTGGGTTTTGAATATGACAGAGCGATCGCCGACGGTGCCGGGAAAATAGCTGTTTGTCCTGGGGAGGTTCGATAACACCAATCCATTATAAAATGACATCGGCTTGTGTCCTTTCACGGAATACGACCAAAGCAGACCCGTATTCAGTATCGGCCGGAACACGCGCATGTTTGTCATCGAGGATTCGCCCGGCAACGATCCGTCGAAGCCAGCCGTTGTCGAATACTGTGATGACCAGTGCAAATTATCGTAGCTGATGCGTTGTTGGCCAACACCCGTCTGAACCGCTACAGAGATAAAATGGCTGCCGGCCTCGTTCAAGTGAATGTTCCACGCTGCCGACAAAGAAAAAGCCTGTGTCGCAAATTCGTTGTCAGGACCGGCAACATCGTTGAGCAGTGAGGCCCCTACGCCGCCGAGATGTCTTTTCTTCAAGCCGCCTTGAAATACCGGATGGATAAAGCTCGCCTGGAATGTGTTGAATGGAAGCGACAGGTTGTTCCACTGCGACCGGTAGTTTACACCGAGAAATGTTTCGTTCTCTACGCCGGCGAGGGCGGGATTCAGGTAAAGAGCGCTCGAATAAAATTGTGAAAACACCGACTCCTGTGCAAACGCAGCCGTCGCGATCAATGAAAAGATGAATAGCGATATGGCCTTCAGCTTCCTCATCAATAAACGATCGTTATGAAGCCGGTTTTGCGACCTTCCCTTCCCTCCTGGTCTACATAACCGAGAAAGTAAGGATAGGCACCGGCCGGGAGAAGCTGACCGTTGTGTTTTCCATCCCATCCGTCGGTCATCATTGCCGGCAGCGACTTCGATTCGAACAAGAGGCTGCCCCAGCGGTTAAACACACGGAAGGAAAAATTCAAGGAGCTCATCTCCGATCCAAAGATCTTGACCAGGCGATTGTCGGGCATCTGGGCATGAGGCGACATCGTCGTGCTCAGGTAAGCCGGCATTACGGGCTCCACGGGAAGTTTGCCGATCGCGATCATGGGAAGAGTGACCGGGTCTTTCGAGAGGATAACGACGAATTCTTCCGCGAAATCATTGCCCGCAACGACGACGATCCTTTTCGCGTCCTCCTCATCGAAATGATGTGTTGCTATAACGGGGCTGCCATCATAGCTGCCGGTGATGGCTTGTTGTGTCCAGTAAGCTGAATGATCTACTTCCACGTTGCGTGATGTAGTTATCTCAGGCAGGTCTTCGAATGCAGTCACTTGCATGACCGGGTCAAGGCCACGTATGTCGGTTAAAGTCAGAGGATAGTACGCGCCGTTTCGTCCTACCGGAAAGAACTTATAGCCCGTTCCCACAGTGGTCAACGGTCCGTCCACGAAACTCGACGCAGACCCACCTTCGATAGTCCCATCAACCCCGATCAGTAACATGTCGCCCTTCCCTACCTTGACGATTCCCGATACGAAATCGATCGAGCCATTGATGATGAGCTTGCCATCGAGAGATTTCGTGCCTCCTCCCAGGACCAGCAGGTCCTGCATAGCCTGATTGTTGTTATCGATGTCCTGGTTAGTACCTGAAAGAACGACTGTTCCGAGTCCCTGGTAAACATTTTGATTCACCCAGTCGCCTGTAATTCCTATGGTACCGTTGTTCTGGATAAAACCCTTGTTGTCAAGATCGTCGAAATACAATCCTATAGAATCCGGGACAAAGATCGAAGTGCCGTTGTGCATATCCTGCGAAAAGGCAATTGACGAGATACTCATCCATACTATTATAAATGTGCATCTCGCGTTCATCTTACCTCACGTATTTGACTTGCAAACCATAAACGCGATGTGTAGCATCATTCGAATCATTTGCATCAGAGCTTGGATCGAGATCCACCACGATGCGGTATGAATAAGCGGTGTTGTCGATCACTTCCCTTCCGGCGATTGGCGTGTGGGTCGACATCTGGATGGCAGGTGAAACTCCCGATGAGTTCCATGTAGTAATTATATTTTCATTATTACCCATGTATGGCCGGCGCATGATGCTCAATGAAAGGTTCTGTCCGTCACGATCCATGTAATAGAATTGTATTTGCTGGATCGTTGCGCCGTCGGGCAAATGGATCGGCGCAATAACCCTCGAGCCTTCGTCTTGCTTGAAAACCGTAACGAACGTCGTATTGTCCTCGAAGATCAACGCGTTGGCTTTATCTTTTTTGCTGGACGTTCTAAGCCCGGAAAAATCCGATGGATCGATGCTATATGACTGAAGCGTGGGTGTAGCAACGCCGGGAATCAGGGTAGTCCATGATGTTGTGGTTCCGTTTGTGGTCAGAAATTTTCCGCTGTTCTCTGTCTGATCCGGAATCTCTTCCAGGTGCGACAGGTCGATGGTATTTCCGTCGCTCAACGTGAGCTTTCTGGTGTCCGGGTCGAAGCTTAGTGACTGATCACTGCCCAGCCCTTTGATCCATTGGCTATTTTTCCAATAATAGAATTCTTTTTGATTGATATCGAATACAAGAAGGCCGTCTTCTTCGGGTGAAGATGGATGGATAGCGTTACGGGAAGCTGTGGTTAATTGAGGGAGGAGAAAGCCCTGGTTAGCGCCGGGTGGATTGAGCACTAAAACTGCATTCGGACGTGTCGTCATTGTGCCGATGACAACAGACCGTTGCGAATTTTGGGCATACGTGGGCGACGTGATCAACGCCACGAATACTACTGTCAGGGATAGAAAAACCTTCAAAATGAAGCATGTTTCTTACATCAACCCATCGCACGAATTCATACCCACCGCTTTTTGAGGCTAGAAAATCCGTGCCATCGCCGGATTCGACGACTTAAAGGATCAGTTTAACCGAGTTAATGATTAAAGTCCCAAGAATTACACAGAAATGTGTTGTGGAATTGGGGAGATGGGTACCCAGCAGGGTGCCTGGAGATTTCCGGCATTAGAGGGTATTCTTCGCTGCGGACATCTTTCTGTACATGTGTAGTGATAATCCAGTATTGTAAAAGAATGTCACTGCAGTCCACGGTGTACCAGCGTGTTGCGAAGCGAATGAGGTCAAACCTTGTAACCTTTCCATCTCCCCGGAGTACTGAATGATTAAATTCAGCTATGTTTAGAAACTACGTCATCACGTCCGTACGCTCGCTGATGCGCAGCATCGGGTTTTCCCTGATCAATATCGTTGGCCTGGCCGTCGGCCTTGCAATATTCGGATTGATCTCCTTCTACGTATACCACGAGTTCAGCTTCGATCGATATCACAAGAATGCCGACCGTATTTTCCGCATTGTCGAAAACCTGAGAACGGAGAATGAGCTTTTGTTCCAGTCCACCAGCGCACCGCCCATGGGGCCGCGGCTCCTGAAGGACCTTCCGGAGGTTGAAAGCTATGTCCGTTTTCAACAATGGAATCTGCTGGGGCAGCGAAACGGCAACTCATACTACGAACCGGATTCTTACATAGTCGACAGCACTGTTTTCGACGTCTTCAGCTTTGAGCTTATCAATGGCGACAAAAAGACGGCGTTACGCGAACCTTTTTCTATCGTGCTAACCGAGTCGATGGCCAAGAAATACTTCGGGACCGAAGACCCCCTCGGCCAGGCCCTGAAAATGGATTACGACAATTTCAAGGTGACCGGTGTGATGAAAGACGTTCCGGAGAACTCTCACTTTCGCTTTACCAACCTTATTTCGTTTTCCACATGGAGCCGCAACAACAAACAGCGCGAAGATGGCTGTTGGTTCTGCAATGGCTTTCATACCTACGTGCTTCTCCGCGACGCTCAATCGGCGGATGCAGTTCGCGAAAAGATGAAAGGCTTCATAGACAAGAATGTCGAGAAAGGCGGAATGTATTATGAAGATCTGCCGATCCAATCACTCACCAGCATTTACATGGCCCCGCCGCGTTCGTGGGAAAACGGAACCAGGGGTAGCATGAACAATATGTACATCTTGTCGATCATTGCTGTATTTATTCTTTTGATCGCATGCTTTAACTACATCAACCTTGCTACCGCACGTGCGTCGCGACGCTTGAAAGAAGTCGGACTTCGTAAGTCCCTTGGCGCTATGCGTAGAATGCTGGTGGGGCAGTTCCTCGGCGAATCCATCATCGTTACGATACTGGCGTCGTTACTGGCAGGTGTTATTGCGTGGGTGGCTCTTCCTTCGTTCCGTACACTCGTTGAATCGCCGCTCCCCTTCTCTACCCTCCCCAATCTATGGTCGATTATCGGCGTCTCCGCCGGGCTGGTATTGTTCATCGGCATCCTCGCAGGCGCTTACCCGGCGTTGATCATCTCTGGCTTTCAGCCGTTACAGATATTCCGCCCGTCGACGAAGGGAATTTATAGTCACCATAATTTCAGAAAGGTTCTCGTCGGCATTCAATTTACGATCTCTATCATGCTGGTGGCGGGAACGCTGCTGGTTGGTGATCAAATCGATCTTGTACGGAACCAGGACCTTGGGTTCAACAAAAACGCGTTAATCTATGCACGCACCAATGGCGACACGGCGATCGTAAGACACCTGGACGCCTTCAAAAATGAGTTGAAACGAGTGCAGGGTGTGGTGTCCATCGGAGGGTCGTCGAGCGTACCTGGCGAATCGACCAACAACCAATACACCGAGATCGAGATGACGGACGGAAAGCTGTCACCGACCAACATCAATTACATTTATGCCGATCACGACTTTATTAAAACTTACGACATAAAGCTTATTGCCGGCCGGGAGTTCCTTCGCGAATCAAAAGCAGACGATACGACTGCCTTTATTATTAATGAGACCGGTGCGAAAGATTTCGGATGGACGCCGGAGCAGGCCATAGGCAAAAACGTGCGGGGTGCAGGCAGGCGCGGTAAGATCATCGGGGTGGTGAAAGATTTCAACTATGCGTCGCTGCATTCAAGGGTGGAGCCCGTGATGCTGGCTATGACAGACTACGTCGGGCGGATCTCGATCCGCATGGAGGGCAACAACTTTCCCGCGACGATAGACCAGATCCAGAAAAAATGGAGCGAGCTTATCTCCTACCTGCCTTTCGACTATTCGTTCCTGGATGTCACCTTCGATCAGCAATACAAAGCCGATCAGCAGTTGAATAAAACTGCGGGCGTATTCACGGGCCTGGCGATTTTCATCGGATGTCTGGGTCTGCTTGGTCTTACCTCATTTGCTGTCGAGCGACGGACGAAAGAGATCGGGATCCGAAAAGTATTGGGAGCGTCCGTGGCGAATGTGGTTGTGCTGATTGCACGAGAGTTTATCTGGCTGATCGTGATCGCCGTCCTTGCTGCAACACCATTAACGTGGTACCTGATCAAAGAGTGGCAGCAGAACTTCACATTACAGGCTATGATCAACCCGCTGCGATTCCTGTTGGCTGCGGTTGCCGTACTGACGTTTGCATGGGTCACGATCAGCGTCCTGTCGTTCAGGGCCGCGACATCCAATCCGACCAAAGCGTTAAGGACGGAATGAGGAACAGGTCCTCATCAATCATTAGAATGATCTGCAATGCCAAGCCGGTACCCGAGTGATATCGTCACCGGCAACAAGGCATTCTTGCCTCCTCTTACCAAATCGCGCTAACCCCGATTTTCGGGGGTATTGATGGGCAGCGCCTTACGGTCCTGCGATGATCTTAATGATAGAACGAAGTACCGGAATCGTTTACCTTGTTAATCAATGGACATGTCCAGATACGGAACTGGATTTACCGCCTTTCCGTTTTCCAGAACCTCAAAATGCAAATGTGGGCCTGTCGAGAGTCCTGTCGATCCCACCAGTCCGATCGTCTGACCCTTCTGAACCTTGTCTCCCTCTTTCACATCGATCTTCTCCAGGTGTGAATACGAAGTAGTCAACGTCTGGTCGTGTCTGACGATGATGAAATTTCCATAGCTCTCGGAGCTTGCTGCCTCAACAACAACTCCGGTGGCGGCGGCATAGACACCATTGCCTGCAGCCAAAACAAAATCGACGCCGGTGTGAAACGTCAATTTTTGTGTAACCGGATTCATTCGTTCCCCAAAGCCCACGCCCGGTTCTTTTCTGAGCTTCACGACGTCGACCGGTGATCGCAACTCCTTGTTCTGCATCAAAAATAAATTTGCGGTATCACGAGTTGCGAAGGCCATGGTGAGAACGACGACAACGGGTAATACGATCGCATAGCGAAACGCAGAATACGTCTTTGTGTTAGTGAGCATAATAATTCTTTGTTTAATGGATCGGGTATTGAAACGGCTAACCAAGGCAGACAGGATATTCGACTCGATCTGCGTTGTAATGCAACCGAGATAGTCTCTAAGGGACACAGTCGACACCACATGGCGATCGGCAATGTATTCGTGCTGAACAGTAATCGACCTCCTATAGAAGTAAATGAAAGGATTGAACCACAGTACGATGGCCGCTACCTCCACAAGGACGAGATCGACCCAATGACGTTGCCTGATGTGAACCATTTCATGCGCGATGATAATCGGATCCTCGTTCTGCGATCGTACGAACAGAATTCCAAAGAATGAACACGGTTGTACGTCCGGATGGACCATGATCGTGTGCTTCCCGCGCCTCGATCTGTCTGCAGACCAATACAGGCGGAATAATTTCAGAATAGATATGGATGTGATCAGTAACGCGACCGCGGCCCCGGTATAATACAAATACCGAATGATCGAAAAAGTTCCGGCTGTTTCCGGCAGTGGAAGACCTGTGCTTTGCAGCGCGCCCTCCGGTTCATAGATCTCCGCAACGGTGGTCGAAATAATATCGATCGACGTTGCGGGAACTACGACTATTGGAACAACGAAGGACAGTACGAGCCCCGTCAACAAGTATGCCCGGTTCAATTGAAATCTATCTGTACTTCTGAACACCAAAAGATACACTGCGTAGAAGAGTACAAGGCACGCGCTGGATTTCAACAGGTAAATGATCACTTCTTTTTCTTTAGTTTTTTTATCCGTTCTTCTATCAGCTGCTTGACTTCCTCCAGTTCGGACAAGTTCATCGATTCATGCGTGAAGAACGAAGCAAGGCGGGCGGGCGAGCCCTCGAAATAACTGCTGATCATCGGCTTCACCCGGCTTTTGAAGTACTCCCCTTTGGTCAGGGACGGAAAATATTCATTCGTCTTCCCGTAGGTTCTAAATGCGACGAAGCCTTTTTTCGTTAGCACACGGATGACCGTAGATACGGTGGTATATGCCGGTTTGGGCTCGGGGAATCCTTCGACGACGTCTTTTAAAAAACCCTTTTTGAGGGCCCAAAGAATTTGCATGACCTGCTCTTCGGCTTTTGTAAGCTGCTTCACGCCTCAAATATACGACTACAAATATAGTAATACAACTATATTTATAATCATGCGCTTATACAGCCTCTCTCCTCATTTCTCTAGGGATTTTCTGAATTTAATTGCTTATTCAGTCCGCAAATCGAACCTCACCATGCGCTTCATACTCCTGATCGTCTTCGTTACCTCCACGCTGTTCGCCGCTGCTCAAAAGAAATCCGCTGCCCCTGCCCTGGACGCGGAGATCGCTGCCATGGTGAAAGAGATCTCTGCCGACAGTATTAAAAGCCATATTCAAAAAATGGTGACGTTCGGCACACGACATTCCCTGAGCGACACGCTAAGCGCCACTACCGGCATCGGCGCCGCCCGGCGTTGGGTCGCCTCGAAGTTCCTCCAGTTTCGTAAGCAGTCCGGTGCCAACATGACTGTCGACCTCGACCCGCTGGAAGTGCCCGGCGGGCGCAACGCCCGTATACCGCGAAGGGTGATCATGAAAAATGTGCTCGGCACCTTGAAGGGCAGCGATCCCAACGACGACCGCGTGTTACTGATCAGCGGCCACCTCGACTCACGCGCCACAGACGTGATGGATAGCGTGATCGCAGCGCCAGGCGCGAATGACGATGCCTCGGGAGTTGCCGTCGTGATCGAGCTTGCACGGGTAATGTCGAAGCACAAATTTCCCTGCACTATTATTTTCATGGCAGTACAAGGCGAAGAACAAGGTCTGATCGGTGCACGGCACATGGCGGAAAAAATGAAAGCCAATAAAATGAACCTCATTGCGATGCTCAACAATGACATCGTGGGTAACTCGACTGCAAGTGAAACAGGCGACAAGAACGACAAGACCGTTCGCGTGTTCAGTGAAATGGTCCCATCTCTTGAGACTGACGATGAGAAAAAAGCCCGCGAGGCGTTAAAGGCTGAGAACGATAGCCCTTCCCGTCAGCTGGCGCGGTATATCAAAGAAGTAGCCGAGCCGTATACCAAAGGCTTTACGGCTACGATGAACATGCGTCCGGATCGATTCCTGCGCGGCGGAGACCACACGCCTTTTCTCCAAAATGGATTTGTCGCGGTCCGTTTCACGGAGTTCAATGAAAACTTCAGCCAGCAACATCAGACGATTAGAACGGAGAATGGAAAAGAGTATGGCGACCTTCTGAAACATGTTGACTTCGCCTACGCGGCTAACGTAGCACGACTGAACCTGGCTACGCTCGCATCGCTGGCGAAAGCGCCAGGCAAACCACAGGCTGTAAAGATGAAAGTGAATCTCGACAACATGAGCTATCTCACGTGGGAGGCTCCGGCCTCAGGCCCTAAACCCAGAGGGTACAATATCCTGATCCGTGAAACTTACCAGCCGTTCTGGGAAAAAAAGATCTTCGTTGCGGATCTAAAGGCGGACTTGCCGTATTCGAAAGACAACTACTATTTCGCGGTGCAGGCTGTCGGTGAGAAGGACCTTACAAGCCAGGCGGTGATCCCGGTGCCGACCCGGTAAATAAATAAACCGTCCATATGGCCTACTTCTCCGCCGACAGGGAAAGCTATTAAATGTGAAACTTTGTTTCTAGTTTAATGCTGGAAAAAACAGCCTTTTAAATAACCAACAAACTTAAAATCAACTCTTTCATGAAAAAGGATACGTCAAGCTCGAGGAGAAAATTCTTACAACAAATAGGTACAACCGGCCTGATGATCGGGGCCTCGCCATTGTCGTCACTTGCTGCAAAGGCAAAGGCTGAAGAACGCATATTGACGTATGAAAGAAAGATCTCGGCAAATGACACCGTCAGGATAGGCGTCATCGGCTATGGCGTACAAGGTCATTACGACCTGGAAACTGCCCTTAAAGTGCCCGGTGTGGAGTTAGCGGGCATCTGCGATCTATATACCGGCAGATTGGAAAATGCAAAAGAGCTTCACGGCAAAGACCTGTACACAACCATCAACTACAAAGATTTGCTTGACAGGAAGGATATCGATGCGATCCTGCTTTGCACGACGGATGTGTGGCATGCCCGTATCGCGATGGACGCCCTTGCCAAGGGTAAACATGTGTATTGTGAAAAGCCCATGGTCTATAAGATCAGTGAAGGATATCCGGTAATGGCCGCCGTAAAAAAAGCGGGCAAAGTATTCCAGGTTGGAAGCCAAAGAGTAAGCAGCATTGGTTATGCGAAGGCCAAGGAATTGCTGGCCGCAGGCGAAATCGGAAAACTGAATATGGTGAATGCCGTATATGATCGCCAAAGCTCGATCGGCGCATGGGAATACACCATTCCAAAAGACGCGAACGCAATGACCACAAACTGGGATAAGTTTATTGAAGTCACGGAGAAAATGGCTTTTGATGCCAAGAAGTTCTTCTGGTGGCGTGCGTTTAAAGAAGTTGGCACCGGTGTAGCCGGCGACTTGTTTATCCACCTACTCAGCGGGGTTCACTTCATAGCGAACTCCAAAGGTCCCGAAACGATTGTCAGCACCGGACAATTCAGCTATTGGAAAGATGGCCGGAACTTACCGGACGTCATGGCGGGTGTGATGCAGTACCCGGACAGCAAAGAACACAGCGCCTTTCAACTGACACTGCAAGTTAATTTCATCAGTGGTACGGGCGGACAGCAGGTAATTCGCCTGGTTGGCTCGGAAGGCGTTATAGAAGTCGATAATAATAATATAACTATAAAACATAGCCTTCTTCCCGAAGCGCCGGGCTTCGGCGGTTACGATTCTCTTTTCACATTTTCAAAAAGTATGCAGGAGGAAATGCAAAAGGAATTCACCGCGAAGTGGACTGCCGACCAAAGAAAGCGGAAGAAAAAAGAAGATATCGTTTTCAAAGTGCCCGAAGGTTATAGCGACCACCTGGACCACTTCACGAACTTCTTTGATGCCATAAGAACCGGCGAAGCGGTGGTTGAAGACGCTGAATTCGGATTCAGAGCGGCGGCTCCTGCGCTGGCTTGTAATGAAAGCTATTTGTCCAAGAAGATAATCAAGTGGGATCCGGTAGCGATGAAGCTGGGTAAGTGATCCGGTATTTGTACTACCCACCAAAAAAATGCTCCTATGAAAAAAGAATCAATGGCGCACACAATGGCTCCCGGCAACGCGCACAAGGCGATTCCAGGCAATCCCTCGACGGCAATGAGCAGCCAGGTACGTCTACGGACGGATTTGAGCGACGGCAAAGGCCTGAAAGTTCTTAGCGAAGAGGACTGGAATTTTTGGATCCAGAATGGGTATGTCATCGTTCGCGATGCCGTGCCCCGGGAGCAGGCAGAAGCTACCGCTCGTTTCATTTGGGAGTTCGAAGAGAAAGACCCGAACAATCCGGACACGTGGTATACTCCACCAAGGGCCGAGATGAAAATGAAGGAGCTGACCAACACCGGAATGGTGGAAGTATACAATCATCAAATGCTTTGGAACAATCGTCAGCATCCAAAGCTTCATGCAGCGTTTTCCGACATCTGGGGTACAGAAAAATTGTGGGTGACAATCGACCGGGCCAATCTGAATTTTCCGCTACGCCCCGGTTTCGAGTACAAAGCATTTATCCACTGGGATTATGATCCGGAAACAAAGCCACAAAATGTGCAGGGAGTTTTAGCGCTTGCCGACCAGAACGATGAAAATATGGGAGGGTTTCAATGTATCCCTGAATTGTTCCGCACCTATGACACGTGGAAACTGACACAACCGCAGGATCGCGATTACTTTAAGCCCGACACAACCGGTTTTACCACCACAAAGGTGAAATTGAATGCCGGAGATCTGTTGATCTTTAACAGCGCTCAACCCCATGGTATCCGCGCAAATCTTACAAAAGACAAAGTGCGGATAGCGCAGTATATATCGATGATGCCCGCGGAAGAAGACAACGATTCTTTACGTGAATGGAGAGCGAATTCGTGGAAAGACAGAATAGCTCCGGAAGGTTATGCGTTCCCTGGTGATCCGAGAAACTGGGAACAAACCAAGTATCCAACGGCAGAGCTATCGACACTCGGAAAGAAACTTCTCGGTCTGGAGAATTGGTGAAGGTTCACGAATAGCGTTTACTTGGCCTGAAACAGAAATCTAAGTCCGTTCGTAAATCCCCTCCCGAACACTGTCCTATGTGTCTCCTGGTCGAGGATTTCTGACTTAACTTTTAGCTTCTCAACACCGAGATGTTTCAACTTCCCGATCATCTCCAAGTGCTCGTTCACCATCGAGTCCTCCAGGGAGCCCGTGCCGACATATAGCTTCAATTGCGTTGACGTGGCAATCGAAATCACTTTTGGATCTTTTAAAATCTCACTCGTATTCCACCAGAGAGAGGGACTTAATAAAAGATAGTTATCAAAAAGCGCCGGATGACGCAATAACACATGAAACCCAAACAGCCCGCCAAAGGAATGTCCGTAAATTGTTCTATTGTCAGCCCTTATTGGATAGTTGTCCTTGAGGTAGGGAAACAATTCTAATGACAGAAATTTCACGAAATTCTCAGCGCCGCCACTCCCTGAATTGAATTTGTCTCCATGTCGTTCTTCTTGCGATTTGTCGCTGGAAGGCGTAAAATCTTTGCTTCTCACGGAATAATAGGTCTCTTCATCCGTCTCCCCTTTGTAGGCAATTCCGACAATCAATAGTTCCGGTACAAGGTTATCCTTAGTCAGTCTTTGTGAAATGTAGGTGACGCCACCAAAATTGACTTCGGCGTCTAATACTATCAAGACAGGGTATTCCTTTCCCGAGGTCTTAAAATCGGGAGGGTAAGAGATGTAGATGTCGTATGACTCGTTTGTGTATTTCGAGGTCAATTCTTCTACAACCGAATGATCCAGTCTTACACCAGCGCGCTCTCTGGTTATCCTTTGATGAAGTGAGTCATTTTCAACCTTGAGCTTATCATAGTCTGGTTTCTCAGCGCAGTGGGTTAAGGAGAACATGGCGGTTAGTACCGCGATCGTTGTCCATGAAATGGATTTGGAATTGGAATTTTTACGGGAAAGTGTCATTCGCGGTGAATTGAATCTACTCATTTCGCAGATTCCTCGACGGGTTCTCGTTCGCCGCGCTCAATGTTTGCGAAAGGATTGCCAACAACCCGATCAACAGCAGCAAGGCGAAGCACCCAAAGACCTGAGTCCAGCTCAAGCCAACATGATTGACGAAATTTGTAAGGAACGCTTCACTTAGTAAGTATCCTATTGGAAGTGCGATGGCTCCGGCAATCAATAATAAATAAAGAAAGCCCCTGGACAATAGTGTTACGAGCTGTTGAACGCTTGCACCAATGATTTTTCTGACACTTATCTCTTTGCGTTTGACCTCGACGGTGTAGACGACAAGGCCAAGCAAGCCCAGCGATGCGATGGTTAAGGTTATGAAACCAAGAAACCCGAGCAGTGAAACTGTCGCCGTTTGACTGTTTTCGCGATTTAGCTCTTCATCCAGCCATACGTAATCGAGCGGGTGCGAAGGGTTCCTCTTTTTCCACTCTCCCTCCAGTTGACGGACGAAAGCGTCATCGGAACGACTGGTTTGAATGGCGATCATCTTAAACAATACGCTGTCGCCGTGAAGGACCGTGGGTTGAACCGCGTTGCCATAACCTTGGGAATAGAAATCTCTGACCACACCAACGACGACCACTTTCACTGAATCGCGGATGTACACCACCGAACCTACCGCCTCTTCTGGAGCCGGAAGTCCCAGTACGGCAACCGCCTTCTCATTCAACACAATCTGCGTCGAATGTTGGATTTCGGCGGAACCGGCAATCACCTTTAATCCCATTGTTTCAATCCACACGCGATCACATCCATAATATTCAGCAGAAACATGGTGTTCACTCTTACGATCGCGTGAAATCGTTGCAGATAGTCCATGTCCAAAACGCGCTGACGTAAAACCCACCCTCTCGACACCATGAATATTGTTGAATGATGCGGCCGTGACGTCCGGGTGAGTTCCTTGATGTATAAGAAGTACGTTTTCGCGATTGAACCCCGGATCTGCCGTCGCCAGAAAATTGAACTGCTTGTAGAACGTCGACAGGAAGACCAACACAATCAGCGATAATGAAAACTGGAACACCAGGAGCGTCTTTCGAAGGGACATATGGCCCATCAGTTTCTCGTTTGCCACGCCGCGAAGAACACTCACCGGCCTAAACGAAGACAACAGCCATGCAGGCAGCAGACCCGCCATTAAACCTGCGAAGAGCGTGAAGCCCGTAACAAATCCCACCAGACGCCAACTTAAATGCAACTCGGGGATCATTTCATAATCGTCATTGAAAGGCTTGAACTCGAGGATAGGCACGAGTATGAGGTTGGCCACAATAAGGGCTACCAGGGAGACTAATACCGCCTCCATCACATACTGTACAACAATCTGCAGGCGGGTAGCGCCGGACAATTTGCGAATACCGACTTCTTTACCACGTGTCAATGCCCGTGCGATCGACAGGTTGGTATAATTGAAACATGCTGCGAGAAGGATAACCAGAACGATACTTAATTCTGCCAGAAGACTTCCACGCGAGGGGCTGCGCCCGATATCATTGAAGATGTCGAATGCCGCAGGACTGATCGACGTGAGCGGCTGCAGAACAAACTCAAACCTTCCTTGTTCGGAAGGCTGATTCGCTAACGCCGATTTTTTGTTGATATCATTTGAAATTTGATCCAACACGTCGTTCAGGTTACGCATGTGCCTTTCATCGTTGATGCGCACATAGGTATAACCCTGCTCAAAGGAATCCCAATTGTCTGACTTCAAAGCCAACTTTCCGGCACGCTCCAGGGCAGGAACGGACTGCATGGAGACAAATACCTCATACGTAATGTGTGATTTCGCAGGTGGCGTTTTGACGATACCTGCAATTTCAAAATCGCCAAAGCTCTCTATCGTAATCGTCCTGCCGGTGGGGTCGATATCACCAAAGAACTTCTTCGCGAATAATTCGCTCATCAAAAGTGTATTCGACTTACTCAGTGCGGCGGCGTTGCCGGACATTAACTCAAAGCCAAATACGTTGAAGAACGCGGGCTCAATAAACACACCGTTAAAGCTGAATTCACGTGCTTCATCTTTGATTACCGAATGAATGGCCGGATAGATGTGGGTTGATACGATATTTTTAAAGGCTTTATCATTAAGCGCCTCGCTCAATGGAAGCGGTGAACTGGCCAATGTCCATTGGTTTCCCTGTGAATTCGTGACCTTTGAAGTCACCCTATATATATTCTTAGCGTCAGGATGAAAATTATCATAGTCGATAGCATCGGATAGACGAATCAGCACCATAATACCGACCGACATGCTCAGGGCGAGGCCGAACACGTTTATCAGAGAAAAGAGTTTATTCTTCAGCAGATTCCGCCAGGCTATCGAAATATAGTTTTGCAGCATAATATCCGGACTAATCTCCGAAGTTTTCTTCTAAATTCCCCGCCGTACCTTTTGGCCGCGTGAAAATTATTAATATCCTTTTATTTCACTCGTAGAAAGGCGAAGGTTTTACGTTGCAAAGCACCGATTATGTATAAGACGCAGGCTTTCCGGCTGGGTATACCTATAAATTGTAGCGATCACTCATGTGAGATCACTCACTCTTGAGCCGCAGCGACGGGCTCTCGCTCGCCGTCCGCCAACCGTGATACACTATGATAACGATTGAGACCGCCAATACCATGATCACTGCCTGCCCGAACATCCACCAGTTCAGAGTTACACGATAAACGAATTGGTCCAACGCCAACCTTGCTAACCATACGGATACCGGGATGACAATGATTATCGCGACCGCAACGGGTTTAAGAATGTCGCCGGTGAGGGCTAACAATACCCGTACATTACTCGCACCGAACACTTTGCGAATGCTCATTTCCTTGCCTCTTCTTTCAGCAATAAAGCCGGCTAAGCCGAAAAGTCCCAGGCAAGAGATAAAGATGGTCATCCCCCCAAATATTGATACCATCAGTCCGACGTCAGATAGCTCGCTAAAGTTAGCGTTGTATTCTTCCACCGTAAATTCAAAACTGAATTCAATATCCGGGCTTGCCTGCCTGACTACCTTCTCTATTTCCTGTATCGTTTTATTCCACGAGTTGTCGTTTTCAACGCGGACATATAGATGGTGAGACTGCTCCGGTGCGAGAAAAACAGCCATCGGAGCGATGACGCCGAATGGATTGTTGTAGACAAAGTCGTTGAAAACACCAACAACCGGATGCCCTCCAACCAGACTGCCGATCGGGTTATCAAGTCCCATCCTGTCAACCGCAGATTGATTTAACAGGCAGCCATTCAGGTCGCTTTTGAATTGTGAATTGAAATCTCTTCCCTTCACAATCTCAAGCCCGATTGTTTGGATCCAGTCATATTCAACATCGGCCACCACGATCGAAAGGTTATCCTCCGGCTTTTTTCCCGGCCAGTCCATGCCGGTGACCGATCCATCTGAATACAACACGTTTCCCTTCATGCCTGTTGCTGCCTGCACTCCGCGGATCTTCGACACCTCGTTCTTCACATAATTGAACTTCGCCGTGGCTAGTGAGTCGAGCCGGACCTTAACCAAGTTTTCCTGCTGGTAACCCATTGGGCGGCTCTTCACATGGTCGAACTGCGCAAATAGAATGATGGTCCCAACGAGGACGGTAATTGAAATAACAAATTGGAACGTGACCAACGCTCTTCGTAAAGACGAACCTTTCGGATGGTCGACTATTCCTTTGAGGACTCGCGCCGGTGCAAACCGGCTCAGTACCAGCGCCGGATAGCTTCCCGCAACAAGGGCCGTCACGAGTGTCACAAAAAAGCTAAGTATCCAAATCAATGGATTATCAAATTCAAATGAAATGGAAGCATGTGTGAGCACGTTGAATGAAGGGATAACAATTACAGTTAATAATATCGCGCCAAGCAGCGCCATAAAAGTAACTACGAGCGCTTCATTAAGAAATTGCAAGGCGATCCATCTTCTCGCCGCCCCAAGTACCTTACGCACACCAACTTCCCTGGCGCGATAACTCGATTGTGCCGTAACGATATTCATAAAGTTCACGCACGCGATCAACAGCATAAATACGCCAAAGCCAATGAGGACACGCACCATCATAATGTTGCCCCCGGCCGGGTGCCCATTGGAAAACCGGCCACGCAGGTGCAGCTCGGTTAGAGGATAGGCAAAAAGAGTAATGTATGGTTCATTCGTCTTCTTTTGAATCAAGAGCGAGGCCTTGCTATTGAATGCCGCCAGGTCTGCATTCGGATATAATTCCATCCATGTAAATATCCGGTTGTCATCCCATTTGCTGAGCCAAGCATTACTCTTTTCGTATATTTTGAATGGAATAGCCATTTCAAATTTAAGGCTGCTTGCTTGCGGAATATCTTCAATCACTGCTCCAACTTCAAGGGTGTTGTATCCATCAAATACGACGGTTTGACCCAGCGCTTCCCGGTCTCCGAAAAGTCTCACGGCCATACTTTTTGTGATAACGATGGAGTGGTTGTCCAGTGCAGCGGCGGCATCACCGTTGATCTCCTTAAATGTCATTATTCGAAAAATATCGGGATCGGCGAAGATCCCGGAAACGGTAGATTTAGTAGCATTGACGAGGATCTTCCGGTCACCAAATTTTGCCACGCGGGCTGCGCGAGCTACTTCCGAAAACTCGGTCCTCAACGCTTCCGCCACGGGGCCCGCCGTTGACTGGCCCGTCAAAATGCCTTCATTTGTCTTTTCATTTTTCATCAGAAGATAAATCGAATCCTTCCTGACGTGGAATCGATCGTAATCGAACTCCTTCAATACCACCAGCAGGATAAGGAGACTGGTGGTCAGCCCGAGCGTAAGGCCGGAGAGGTTGATGAACGTGGAGACCTTGTTCTTCAGAATAGTTCTCCAACTCATGATAAAGTAACTGCGAATCATAATAAATGTCGTGTTGACCAGTGTATCGTTCTTCTTTTGGTTGAGCGGGCGGAGCAGCGTCATTGCCGCAAAAAAGTATTTCCAATTCGCCCGCGTGCGGCCCATCGATGAGACCCATTGTCCGTAAAACTCCAGCAGATCTCCTTCGACTTCCTCCAATGTCTCCTCACTCGCGAACCGTCGTAATAGAGATTGAATCCATTTAGGCGGATTTGCCTTTTCCCCAGCGCTCATAATCAATCAGCCTTTCGTTAGTCCCAGTACCTTCGCCGGCAGTTCTTTCCACAGCCTTTCCCGCAGGGCTTTTTGTTCACGCACCGTACGGGCTCCCAGCGCCGTGATCGTAAAGTACCTTTTGCGCCTGCCTCCCCTTTCTGTTGTTGCTCCTCCCATTTTCGAAACGATAAAGCCCTTTTCCTCGAGTCTCTGCAATGTGGTATGAACGGTGTTGAACCCGACGTGTCGACCGGTTTGCTTCTCTATTCCGTTCGTGATTGTAACACCGTAAGCATCATCCTCGAGCGATGCTGTAATGATCAGTACAATTTCCTCAAACTCACCTATCGAATTTCTTTTCATTGCAATTTTTTACAACTTATTACATCTTATTTTGTCGATGTAATGTACGAAACGAATGGATATCTACAAAAATGAGCCAAGCCGTTCGGGTGAATTCCCGTAATTGCTTGTCCAATATCGCACGGAGGCGTTCACATATGAGTGATGGACCCCTCAAATCCTGAGGCAATCGATGTTTTCCTGCTGGCACGGAATTGTACTAATGCCGGATTCTGATGACGCATCTTCATTCCCGCCTGTTTGTAAGGGTCCTTTCGCGAAACCGCGACGTCTATTTCCTCAAACTTCTTATTCTCGCCGTTGCTTTTGCTGCCAGCATCCTGGTGATACTCTTTTCTATCCATGAGTATGGATATGACACGCATTATAAAGACCCGGACCGCGTGTTTCGGATACTTGCCCATAACACGGACAAAAATTACTCCGGCAATAGATTGTCGGTGTCGATACCTCCGGACATTGTTCAAAGCATCAACAAGCTATTGAGCGACCGCGTTATTACTTCCCGCGTCAAGGCACTCAACAACGTCAGCGCTATCATATCGGGCAGCGTCTTTCATAACCAACGGATTTACGCAGCCGACACGACGATTCACAATATTTTCTCATTTGAAGTCACTGATGGGAATATCGCTCACTTCACTGAATCGCATAGTCCTGTCGCCATACTCTCCCGGAGCTTGGCCTCGGAATATTTTGGGGAACGGACCCCCCTGGGCAAGACGATCCGGTTAACCACGTTCGGCGACACGATTAACGTTGCTGTCGTTGCCGTGTTCAATGACTTCCCGTCCAATACTCATGAAGACTTCGGTTGCTTCATCCGCTATGACTCCTCTGCCATTGCTGCCCTTAACTTCGATCCCCATCAAAGCGGTGTCTACGCCCGATCTTCACCGGAAAGTATCACCGTCCCTTCATTGTCTGGAATCACGACGGTTGATACGGAATATTTGCTTCAGCCCATTAAAGACATCTACTTCGGGCCTCGCGTTAGCTATGAGGAGGCCCGGCACGGAGACATGTACAGCATGGTAATTCTCATTTGTGTTGTCTCACTGATCTTCCTGCTCGCTCTGAGCAGTTTTGTCAACCTGTCCACCATGACGCTGCCGTACCGGTCAAAGGAGATAGCAGTAAAAAAGCTTTCCGGTACATCACAGCGTCAGCTCTTATTCCAATTTGCCTATGAATCAGTTACACTCACCATTATATCGTTATTCTCGGGTGTTATGATCCTTCTGGGTAGCAGTCATTATCTTAGTTCGCTGTTAGGTATCGATGTCGCGTATATGTTGACTCATACCAACCCGGCGTTCTTAGGCCTTATCGTGTTGACGGTTTCGACCGTCGCGATCTCTCCGGTCTTTATGGCCGTTCGCTTTATTCGCGCTACGCCGACGCGCCTCTTAAGTTCAGACGCTATCACCTTCCCACGCTTCAAAAGAATAATTACCATTGTACAGCTTGGCGTGAGCATATTTCTTATCGTTTCGTCTATCGTGGTCAGGCGCCAAATCAATTATTCGCTGCTAAAGGAGCCGGGACGGAATTACGATCAGGTCGTTTACATGGCATGTCCGCCCAATATTCCCGATACCGCGATCTATAATATTCAAGCGGGCTGGTCCTACAGGAACCCGCACATGGTCGACGCGATCGCTGTTTCACAACTCCCGGGACACGTAAAAAGCAAGGATGTCGCATCTGGTCTCTTTGTGCTTCACGCGGACTGGAACTTTATAAACTTCTTCCGATTCGCCATGCGAGAAGGAAACTGGTTTGATCAGAATGCCGGGGACACCAGCATAGTCGTGAACGAAATGGCACTGAAGCGAATGTCCAAGGTCGATCGAAACGTTATCGGTGTCATTCAGAACTTCAACAGTTCCTTTAATCAGCCGGAGCAGCCAGTCAAGATCAAGCTTGTGCCGAACAGTCACTATAACTGGTTATGCTTTCGTGTGCATGAGGTGGATATCCGCCGCACGGTGAAATGGATCGAATGGCGTATGGCCGAAAAGGGTTTTAACGTGCACACGTATTTCCTTAATCCACACTTTGAATCATGGCTGACCTATCAAGATCAGTTGAATGCATTGTCCGGTATCCTGACGTTGATCGCCGCGTTCCTGGCGGGGTGTGCCATCTATGGACTCACGATAAGTCTGGCCCGCGACAAGCTGAAAGAGATTGCCGTACACCAGTTGTTTGGAGCACGGGCTGCAGATGTCACCCGGCTACTCGCGCGTGGCCTACTCCGGCAACTGCTGCTGGCTCTTGTGTTCTTCGGGCCGCTGACCTACATCTTGCTGACGGAACTGCTCAAAACATTTGCGTACGCGACTGAATTCTCCTGGCTGGATCCTGCGTACCCGATTGGGTATTGTCTCGTTGTGATCATTGGAGTATGCGCCTACCAGGCTTTCAGTCTGAATCGTGGAGATTTTGTGTCGGCGCTTAAAGGAAGAAGTTAATTCTCCCGTATCACGACAGTGGTATCCGCCTGCCCCCGCCCGGATGGCCTCCGATGCAACGGTAAGTAGTTTTGCTCCGGGTCTACCTGGATTCGAGGATTTGTAAAAAAAAAATTGTGTGATCCGAAACCGGTTCCCATACCTTGTTGTCTCATAAGTAAAAACAGGATATGGATCAGGCTTACTTTATTAGTTTGTCAACCTTCAAGGCGCTTAAAGGTTTCAAAGAAAAAGGGAAAATTCTCGACATGGCTTTACACAAATAGTCTATCACACGTCCCTCACACGGATCAGAGGTAAAAAAACAGGGTTTTATAGCATCGAGGAATCACCGGAAGGAAATTCCGATTTCGATATACCTGCGGACTACAGCAATGGGTTCGAAAAATTGATCCATGATGATCAGGTTAACCTCCTTAACCAGGCGATTGAACCTTGAATGAACCGGAGACCCTCGCAATCACTCTTTACTATACATGCGGGAATACGGTGTCCGAGATTGAAAGTATAACCGGCTGGAAGTCCCCCACAATTAAAATACGGCTGTTTAGAGCCAGGCAAAAATTATACACGGAATTATGGCGACGCTCATTAAACGCGCGTGAGTTTAACCGGCGGTGTAAACTGTGCGTTCCATTGGCACACATACACGCTGTGATCCTCGTCGATGCAAACGTCGTGTCCATGCTGGAATATTTTTTCAGGCGCCTGGAACGACTGTTGCAGTACACCACTCTTGTACTCGGGCGCCGTGCCCCCGGGACTTGAAACAACTTTATTGTTTTGATCCAGGATCGTCAGGAAGCCGGATCCTCCGAACATTTTACCCTGGGCGTCCTTTGACCAGCAAACGCCGGCATAAATATTACTGCCGTTGACGACCGGGCGACAAACGTACATACCCGGCAGGTCCAGACGTTTGATAAACTTTCCATCCATCGTAAAATACTTGAAGCAGTTTTCTTCACGTGAGGTGCAGATCAACACCGGGTTGTTCTTATCGCGCGCATCGATCGCTATTCCGTGGGCGTTATGAAGATTGTGGTCGGCATTCTGATTATCGCGACCGCCAAAATGACGGATGTATTTGCCGTTACTGTCGTATTGAATGATGTAATCCGATCCATAACCGTCGGCAACATATATGTCGCCGTTCGGAGCGATGGCTGTTTCAGTCGGTTGAAATTTCTGATCTGCTTTGTAGATCCCGATCGTTCTCGGGTGCCCTATCGAAAAAATGAGCCGTCCGTCCAACGTGGTCTTCAGCACCTGTCCTGCCTGGGCTTTCCAGTCACCGCTCTTGTCCTGGAAATATCCGCAGTCCGTCATCACGAGAAAATCTTCCGTTCCTTCTTTCGAGATCGACAGGCCGTGACCGCCCGGTAACGCGTTGCCCCAGAAGTCGAGCACCTTTCCCGACTTATCGAAAATGATAATGTTGTTATGCGTATTATCACCAATCATGATCAAACGGCCCTTGCTGTCCTGAACCATCTCATGACAATTAAATAATGGATTGGTGTTCACACTGATCTTCGCCCAACCCTTGTCGACTTTATATTTAAAGTCTCCGTGCCCGATGATCGTATCCGCCGGTTTTACATCACGATTCCCGATATTGAAAATGGAGGGACTGGCGTTTGCAATTGCAGGTATTGCGACTGCAGCGACTACCTTGGCCGAACGGAGGATGAATGTTCTTCTGTTTGTCATAATGGTATTGGTAAGCTCTTTACTGCCGCTCTGCAAAATCTATCAGCCTTCCAAATGTATAGTGCTTCCTTTGCATCCACAATAGGAGCTCACGGAAGCGGGTAACCATCTCTTCCCCGGAGTTCTTTCTAATGAGCCAGGGGAGTCCCAATTGGGGGTCGGAAATATCTGCAAACTCCCAGGGATGAAAGTAAATGTTCAGGTAATCGTCGTTATTTATTGTACGCTGACAGGCCATTTTGTAAAGCCAAAAAGGCAGGTGATGAAACGACAACCAAAAGAGCGGTATTCGAAGTAGCGGAGTCGCCGAAGCAGGCAGGTGGACTAAACCATGCTCTTTGAATACTGTACGCTTGCTCCCGAAATTATTGTAGCGGCCCGGGAGGTATATTGGATTGAGGGACGAATTGTAGAAATAGCCTGCATCTTTGATTGCCGTATCGTCTACATTCATCATTCTCGCCATCCTAAAACCTTTGACCTCAACACCCGAGATCCTGGCAAGCTCGTTTTTCGAAGTTATCAGGTCTTTGTTCTCAAATGATGAATGAAACCATCCGTGTGACGCCAACTCATGTCCCTCTGCGATTATGCGGTCAATAACATGCTGCGCACTTTTTGCAAAGACCACGGTGGAGAAAAAAGTGGCTTTGATCCCCGATCCTTTCAATAAGTCGAGTATCCTTAGGGTCCCTGTGACGGAAATGCTGATCTGCCGATCGAATGGAATGTCAATACCATACTCCGCAGGCACGTCGAACTCTTCTATATCAAATGAAAGCAGAACCTGTCGGTTGACGGACATGAGAGACGCTAGATGTAATTGGTTGTTCGTATCAGGTAGACCGGTCGGCGGCGTGCCTCCACAACAAGACGGCTCATGTACACGCTGACAATACCGATTACGATCAGTTGCCAACTGAAGAAGAACAAGATTATAGCGACAATTAAAAATAACATGGACACAGACTTCGTGACCAGGTAGCTGACGGTCAAGAATACCAACAACCCTGTGGAAATAAACAACAGTAGCATTCCCCAATAGAGAATAACAACCAGCGGCCGTGTAGTCAGCGACAGCAAACCCTGTTGTGCGAATTCAAACATCTTTTTCAAGCTATACTTGCTCACTCCGCTAAATCTATCGCGGGCCACATAATCGATCCTCGCCTGCCTGAATCCGACCCACCTCACAAGGCCACGAAGAAAAAGTCCGCTCTCCGTCAGGCCCGAGATCGCATCAACAACGTTGCGGTTCAACAAACGGAAGTCAGCTACGCCGCTTTCCAGCTTGGTGTCCGATAACCAGTTCAATATCTTATAGAATGCGGTTGACGTTGTCCGCTTTAACCAGGGAAGACGTTTATCCGGCAACCTCCGCGTATATACCACCTCATATCCCTCCTCCCATTTTTTAATCAGTTGGATCACGATGTCCGCGGGATGCTGCAAGTCACAGTCCATTGAAATTACACAGTCCCCTTTCGCGGTGTCGATACCCGCTTTCAGTGCATACTGTTGGCCAAAGTTCCGCGAAAGCTCAATGTAAAAAACCCGGTTGTCTTCTGAACCCAGTTGGCGGATGATCTCGACAGAATCGTCCGTGCTGCCATCGTCCACAAAAATAATTTCAAATGCGTGGCCGGCATTCTTCATAACCTTCGACAACTCCTGATGGAGAGGCCTGATGTTGGCCGATTCATTGAATACCGGGATGACAAATGAAATCCTTTGCGACGTCATGTGAGTTGCTAAAGTTTATGTGCGATTGGCGTCGCTGATCCTTTGAGAGTAAAAATATAGCTGGTTCTCGTGGGGTGTGGTGTCATCCCTTTCGCCTCAGATACCGCCATGGAATGATGACCTGCCATTTGGTCAACGAAATCCGAAGAAAGAAGCAGCAATTCATTCTCTTTTGATATCCTCCTGTAGTCGGAGAATATCAGGTACAAAATAAATTTCCCGAAAGCGAATATACGACCGCGCCGTATACATTGAAGGAATACACCTATCGCATCCCTGGCAGAAGAGGTATTCTCGTGGAGCACATCGGCTACAATCATCTGTCCTTCCGGCTTTAAGTAACGGGCTAAAAAGCCAACGACATCTTCCACTTCCCGTTTCGATTTAAAATACTGGACAATGCTGAGAAGGATGATCCGGTCGAATAGTCTTCCTGTGAATTTTTCAGACAGTACTTTGAAAGTGACTTTCGTGTCTTCGGAGATCTCTATCAATTCTATCGAGGGGAACGCTATTTTGTTCTGTTTAATGTAGTGTTCGTTTATATCTACGGCAGTTACGGCAACGTCCGACTTCATCAAATTGCGCACAAGGAACCCGGGGCCGCAGCCATAGTCGAGTATACTGGAGCCGGTGATGAGGGGAAATCGCCTGGTAAGCTGGTTGTAAAAAAAATCGGTACTCACCCTCATGACGTCGTCAAACGCATCGTTCGGCTTTTTCCAGAAGGAGCTCCAGTGATTTATCGACATGTCAAATCCAAGAAACGCGAATATCGAACGATTTTCCGGAAGATTTGAAAAAAAAGGGGGTTTTCACCCGAGTCAAAAACACCCTGGCTGGCTTAATCCTTCAGGCGATACAACCTGAAACTCTCTGAGTCATACACCACCGGGTAAGGCAGTTCCAAATCCCCATACAGCTCCTTCGTAATCAATATAAGTTTGCACCCGCGGTTCTTTAGATCGTCAACTACCGCAGGGTTTGTAAGATCATAGGGCACACACCACCCGCGCCGGTGTGCCATAAACATCGCCGTAGGATAGTCCGACTCACAATTGATCGCAATAAGATCATCCCGTTGCGAGTACTGGTCCATCACCGGCTCGAGTGCCGCCAATGACTTCAGTGGAGCTTTTATACGAAAGTCGTATATCTGGTCGGCCATCGACTCAACGCAGATGATCGTCAAGGCCACCACAGCGACCTTCCTGTTGCCGATCAATGAAAGTCCATAGCCGATGATAAAGGCGATCGCCGGGATGAGTGTTAGTACATAATAGTTGTCGCCTGTCGCAATGTAAGAACCGGTCTTAACGAATATCAGCAGGAAAGAAAAGGCAGGAACGCTAAAGCACAACAATGGGATCCAACGCTTTGTTTTGATCGCGAAAAAAAGCGATATCATCAGTGCTGCAAACCCGGTATACTTAATTGGGCTCAAAAACAATTTGTCGAACACGGGTAAGGGCATTTCCATGATACTCATCAGCCCCTCCTTGAATGTTAGTCCCATGAAAAAATGCCCGGCAAATCCGATCGTGTTCAGGTGTGGCACCCACATAAAATACCACCAGGCAACCAGGCCCAATACAATTGTCGACACTACCGAAAGCAATGCCTTTCTCGAAAGCGGAATCGTTTTATCGAACATTGGTACAACCAGCGCCGTAAGGATGGTTGCAGTTAAGATCTTCGAGGTGGTTCCGAGTGTCGCCAGTACGAGAACGAGTAACAATCTGTAGCTACCTCCTTCCTTCAAATACCGGTAAGCAAAATAAAGTGCCATAATGCAGAGGGAGGCCGCAAACACATCGGGAATCATTTTGCGTGAAAAAGAAAACCACATGCTTGCCATGAGAAGCAGAGTGGAATTGAATGCCACGGTCTCCTGGAAGGCGGACTTCACCAACCGATAGAAATAAAATGCTCCGAACGACGAAAAAGTCAGGACAATCAGTCGCCCGAACCAGTCATGAAATCCGAAGACGAGCGACAACAAGTACACCAGGTAATTAAGTATGGGAAACTCGCTGCCAACGATCCCGCTTTTGTCGCCCGCAAGGTCGACCCTCGGATAAAGGATGTTCGAATCGACTTCGTAGAAATTGCGCGCAATCATGAGGCCGTCGGTCTGTCGCCAGTTGTGACCGATCTCGATCGGCGGAAACGTGATGCCGTACATTCTTACGGCAAAGAACAAGACAATCCAAAAGTTGATATTCCTGCTGTACGAACTAAAGCTCATTGGGGGGGAATGGTCTTTGCGCTATCGCCCTTGCGTGTTCAGGTTGAGTGCTGCGAACAGCAAGTATAGCACGAAAAAATTCCACAAAACAGACACCCGCTATGGAAATAATTGCCGTTGAACACTGACTTCTCTAGTCCAAACGCCGTGCAATTCCCTGGCCCGGATATTGAGTGCGATGAGAATAAACGAACTTACATGAACAACTTATTCAGAGGTCTACTTGCAGGCGCCGGCGCGAAATGGCTTGGCGGAGGATTGATCAGCACAGTAATTGTATTCTTTATTCTATGGGCGCTGTTAGGTCAGTGTTCGTAGTGGTGTCAGGGAGGTCTGGTTTCGCGGGATAAGAACGCTGCTCATTCCTGAGAACAGTTATCGGATTGACAGAAGCTGCACGAAGCATATGAAGGATCACGGTCATCAATGTGAGCCCGATCACATTACCGGCTGGTAATGCAAAGTGGTAAGGCAACAGCTCCATTTTCAATGCATAGCTGTCAAGCCAGTTCATTATCCAAAGCCCTGAACCTACGCAGCCTATTACGGAAGCCAACAAAAGAGTCTTTCCCAGGTCGCTCATAAGCTGCAGCAATAGTCCCGCCTTAGACGCGCCCAAAACCTTTTTTACACCAATTTCCCTGGTACGCTGACCCGCCATAAAAAAGGAAAGACCGAACAGTCACGAGCACGCAACGAATATCGCCGAGACTACACACCCATGTTCGCGGAATGTAATTACACCTGGGCGCTATTTCTTAGAAGCCTGAAATTGTTCTGCGAAACAAATGTGGGAAGGCCCTGGCCAGATCAACATCGCACGGATCTATGACTTGTATCATCAGGTCCTGATATTTGAATTAAAAGGGAAAAAAGTGTTCGACGACGCGGAGAAATCTCTTTGGAATCGATTTTAACATGAAGGCTTTTTCCCGTAAGATTGAGACTAGTTAATACGATGCTTATGCCTGATCAAACAAAATCATTACGTGTTCTGGTTGTCGGTTGTGGTAATATGGGAGCGTCGCATGCGCAAGCGTATCATTTGCTCGAGGGTGTTGAGATTTGCGGCCTGGTGTCTACCGGGAAAAGCAAGGACGTGTTGAATGCGAAGCTTGGCGGCGGGTACGCACTATATAAGGACTATGAAGAGGCCTTGAAGGCAACCCAACCCGACGCGGTGTGCATCTCCACCTATCCCGACACACACGAGCGCTTTGCGATCCTGGCGCTGGAGCAGGGCTGCCATGTCTTCATCGAAAAACCTCTGGCCGATACGGTAGCAGGCGCGGAGCGAGTGGCCGAAGCGGCGAAGAAGTCTAAGAAAAAATTAGTGGTCGGCTACATCCTGCGTCACCATCCCTCCTGGGAACGCTTTGTCGAAATTGCGCACGAGCTTGGAAAGCCTCTGGTGATGCGCATGAACCTGAACCAGCAGAGTTACGGCTCCATGTGGACAGTACACCGCAACCTCCTGGACAGCCTAAGCCCTATTGTGGATTGCGGAGTGCACTACATCGATGTAATGTGCCAGATGACGCGCTCCAAGCCAGTACAAGTAAGCGCCATCGGCGCGCGACTCACTGAAGATATCCCGGCCGGAAACTATAACTATGGCCAACTGCAGATCCGCTTCGAAGATGGGTCGGTTGGCTGGTACGAGGCTGGCTGGGGACCGATGATGAGCGAAACGGCCTTCTTTGTGAAAGACGTGATCGGGCCGAAGGGTTGCGTATCCATTGTCGCGCAGGAAGCAGCTGGTGCCGGAAAATCCGCGTCGGTAGAGGCACATACCAAAACAGAATCGCTGCGATACCACCACGCGGCGCTTGATGAAAACGGCCAGTTTGTAAAAGCTGACGACTGGATAAATCTAAAAGACGAACCAGACCACCAGGAACTTTGCAACCGCGAGCAGCGCTATTTTCTGAAAGCAATCCGCGAAAATGTCGACCTGACGGATCATGTACAGGATGCGGTGAATAGCTTGCGCATTGCGTTTGCGTGTGATGAGTCGGTGAGGACGGGGAAAGTGGTGGTGTTGTAAGTTTGGACTTACGACGGATTTTCCGTTAAGAATATTCAGATTCTTATGAATGACTCACATTTATATTTAGCTACGGCAGGCGTAGCACGATGTTGAGTCGAAGCAAATATCTGAAAACAATGAAATGAATTAGCTGTCAGCGGAGCGGTCAACCCCCGAACGACCAGATAATTTCCTTTTATCCCCGGTTCTTTTTTGACTACTTTTCATACAGTTACCGTAGTCCCCCATGCAGCAAACAACAGACAACACTACTCTTGTCAACGCCCTGAAAAACATAAAGGGCGATGTACTTTCCGATGTCTATTCGCTCGGCATGTATTCTACCGATGCCAGCTTTTATCAGATCAGGCCCCTGGTCGTCGTTTTGCCGCTCGATGTAGCAGACGTTAAGATCGCAGTTGAAGTTGCCCACACACATAAACTGAAAATATTACCACGTGGTGCCGGCACCAGCCTCGCCGGCCAGACCGTAGGAGAAGCGATCGTCATTGATTTCTCCAAGTACATGAACAAGATACTCGAGTTCAATGAACAGGAACGCTGGGTAAAAGTACAGCCCGGCCTGGTCTGTGACGAGCTCAATAAGGAGATGGTAAAATACGGCCTTCAATTCGCGCCAGATCCGGCCACCTCCAGCAGGGCGAACGTAGGAGGCATGGTAGGTAATAATTCTTCAGGCACGAAAAGCATCTTGTACGGTAAAACCGTAGACCATATTATTGAAGCCAACGTGTTGCTGGCAGATGGAACGGAACTGCACTTCGAAGAGGTTTCTCAGCAAGAATTCGATCAAAAAGCGCAACAAAAAAACCGTGAAGGAGAAATTTACAAAGGCGTAAAAGATATCATTCAGGAAAACCACGACGACATCAAGCAACGCTTTCCGAAAGTGATGCGAAGAGTCGGTGGTTACAACCTGGATGAATTTGTATATACCGATCGTTGGAATCTGGCCAAGCTCATCACCGGCAGTGAAGGCACACTAGCCGTCAGTCTTGATCTGAAAATTAACCTGGAGCCGCTTCCAAAATTCAAATCGGTGGTCGTCGTACATTTTGCCGACTTACTGGAAGCTATCCGGGCCGTTGAGCCCATGCTTCCTTTCAGACCTTCTGCTGTCGAGATACTGGATAGAACTGTATTACAGTTAAGTGCCGAGAATCTCACGACCAAACACCTTTGCCATTTTATCGAGGGCGATCCGGCTGCTATCTTAATCGTAGAGTTCTATGGGGATACGTATGAATCCATCATCCAGCGGCCCGGGGAGATGATTAGCGTATTAAAAAGCAAACGACTTGGCTATTCATATCCCCTATTCCCTTCCGGAAAAGAATATGAAGACGTGTGGACGCTTCGAAAAAAAGGATTCGGGCTTATGTTGGGTATCAAAGGCGACAAGAAAGCCTTGAGTTTCATTGAAGACTCTGCGATACCTACTGCCGTGTTGCCTGAGTACATCGATCAGGTGCTTAAAATTTGTGCAAAATACAACACGGAAGTTGCCATGTATGCTCATGCGAGTGTAGGCGTTATTCATGTTCAGCCCCTGCTCGATTTGCGACAGGAACAGGACATCACAAACTTAAAGAACATCACCGACGAGACGTTTGAGCTCGTGGTAAAGTATGGAGGATCCTGGAGCGGGGAACACGGAGATGGCCTTGTCAGGAGCGCTTACAACGAACGGTTCTTTGGGCCGAAGGTGTATCAGGCCTTCAGAGACGTCAAGAAATTGTTCGATCCGCAGAACCTCATGAATCCGGGAAAAATTGTGGATGCCCAAACGATGGACCATAACCTGCGCTATGGTACAGAGTATCGCGATCAGGAAGTGAAGACCACCTTTCAATATCGCGCGGAGAACAGTTTCAAGGAACACGTGCACATGTGCACCAGTGTGGGCGAATGCAGGAAAATGTTGGGTGGCACCATGTGCCCCAGTTTTAAAGTCACCCGTGATGAAGAACATTCCACGCGCGGCAGGGCAAATGCTCTACGTATGGCAATGTCAGGTCAGCTTGATAAGCAGGGCCTGACCAGCAAGCGTTTACATCAGGTTATGGACTTATGCCTCTCATGCAAGGCCTGCAAATCGGAATGTCCCAGCAACGTGGATATGGCGAAAATGAAGGCCGATGTTGCGCAGATGTACTACGATGAGCACGGCACTACATTGCGTGACCGCCTGATTCGTGATTCATCCAAAGCGGCTTCACGTTTATCAGGAGCATTGTCGGGTGTGATGAATTTTATTCAGCATACAGCACTGTTTCGACATGCGATGGAAAAACTGGCCGGGTTCGATCGTCGCAGGGTGTTGCCGGAATATGCCAGGGAACCGTTCTATAAATGGTTTGAAAAGCATGAAAACAACTCGTACAAAAACCCGGACCGCAAAGTTGTTCTCTTTGCCGATACCTATCTGAATTTTCATGAACCTAACATTGGAGTCAGTGCGTTACGATTGCTCAATGCGTGTGGTTACGAAGTTATACTGGCTAACGTGGGTTGTTGCCAGCGTCCGAAAATTTCTCATGGCTTTTTAAGGGAAGCCAAAGCAGAAGGAGCAAAAACCATTGCCGGCTTGCAAAAATATATCGAGCAGGGTCTCACCATTGTCGTGTGCGAACCAAGTTGTGCCTCCGCGTTGAATGACGATCTTCCAGACCTGATCGAAGATGAAGCATTAGGTATCAAGCTCAAAGAGAAAGTGATGATGATCGATAAATTCCTTGAGCATGAAATATCGGCAGGAAGACTGAACAAAACCTTTGAGTCAATTGCGGGCAATATTCTTATCCATGGGCATTGTCATCAGAAAGCATTGTACGGCACGCAGACCATGAAAACGCTATTGGGTCAGGGCAATCAAACGGTGGCTGAGATTCCCTCGGGATGTTGCGGGATGGCGGGGTCCTTTGGGTATGAAACGGAACATTATGAACTGTCACGTAAAATCGGAGATAGCATTTTATTTCCGGCCGCCAGATCCATGAAGCCAGGCACTACACTCGTGGCGAACGGATTCAGTTGTCGTCACCAGATCACTCACTTCACAGGAGTAAAACCAAAACATTGGGTGGAAGTGATCACCGCTAAACCGAAAGCATGAACTGGACCCAAAGTATTGATCCACTCCATAACATTGCCCTGTCAGCATTTGTCGCAGCGATCCCGGTAATATTCATTTTCTGGTTGCTGATCAAAAAGGTGAAAGGCTACATCGCTAGCTTACTCACGATGCTGCTTGCCATCCTGTTGACCTTTTTTGTTTATAACATGCCGGTGAAGCTTGCACTATTGTCGGCTTTGAGTGGAGCACTTTACGGATTGTTCCCGATCTGCTGGGTGATCATCGGGGCGGTTTTCCTTTTCAATGTTACCGTCAAGGCCGGTCAGTTCGAGATCATTAAAAATTTCATGGCTTCGATCACTCCCGACCGCAGGCTTCAGGCGCTTTTGATTGCATTTTCCTTTGGAGCCTTTCTTGAAGGGGCTGCAGGTTTTGGCGCTCCCGTTGCCATATCGGCCGCGATACTTGTTGGCCTGGGATTTAATCCGTTGTATGCTGCGGGCATTTGCCTCATCGCCAATACTGCCCCTGTTGCGTTCGGTTCTGTAGGAACGCCCATCCTTATCGCATCACGTGTGTCGGATATTCCGGAAATGGCTATTTCTCAAATGGTTGGTCGTACGCTGCCGATCTTATCGCTGATGGTGCCTTTTTACCTTGTCGTGCTGATGTCTGGATTTAAAAAATCACTGGAAGTGCTGCCCGCCATTATTGTGTCCGGCTTATCGTTTGCATTTTTTCAATGGCTGGCTTCCAATTATCTAGGCCCCATGCTTCCGGACGTACTGGCAGGTATTGCCTCCATCCTTTGCCTGATGATCTTGTTAAAATACTGGAAGCCGAAGTCAATCTGGCGTTTCAGTGAAGAACCGTCACAAACCATCGATACAAAAATACAATACTCGCCAGGTCAGATCTTAAAGGCCTGGTCTCCCTTTATCATTATGACCATCTTCATCATTGCCTGGGGACTCCAACCTGTGAAAGATGCACTGAATTCCATGGGCATTATCAAGTTCGATATTCCCGGCCTCAACGATGCCATCGTAAAATCTGACGGAAGCCCGCTTGTCATCAAGCCTTTTGAGTTCAACTATCTTTCAGCGCCAGGTACCGCACTATTGATTGCAACGATGATCTCTATTCCATTGCTGGGCATGACCTATGCAGAAGGTGCCAGAACATATTGGCTGACACTCAAACAATTAATGTTTCCTGTTATCACGATCGCTACAGTAGTTGGTTTTGCATTTGTTGCGAACAATTCAGGCATGTCCATCACCATGGCGGTAGCGCTTGCCGGCACGGGTGTCCTCTTCCCGTTCTTCTCCCCTATACTCGGATGGCTCGGTGTAGTTCTAACCGGGTCGGATACTTCTTCCAATGCGTTGTTCTGCAAGCTTCAGGCTACATCAGCTGAAACGATTGGCGTTGACCCGGTGGTGACGGTGAGCGCCAATGCATCAGGCGGTGTGACCGGCAAAATGATTTCGCCGCAGTCCATTGCCATCGGTACTGCCGCGGTGGGACTGGTAGGAAAAGAATCAGATCTATTCAGGTTTACAGTCAAACACAGCTTTATCATGTTGTTTGCCATTTGCATCATCACCACTATGCAGGCTTATGCTATTTCCTGGATTATCCCGGTATATAAAAGAATAGAATCGCTTACGGTAGATATAAAAAATGTCTCCGGAGGTTTTATGTATTTGTTGTTGTTAGGGATTGCGGTGGTTTTAGTTATTGGAACAGTTTTGCTTCTGAATAGAAAACGCGATGTGGATATATAATCAAAATCAGATAAATCGAACACATGAATTCTGATATCACTATTCGCGGGAACCTGCAAGAAGCTTATAAAGATATCTACACCCCTGAAGCTCTCGCTGCACTTTCTTCTCTTGCTCATTTCAACACCGACATTAAGACCGCCATGGCTGCGCGCATTAAGCGAAGGAATGAACGACAACAGCAGAAACAGCGGATTGGATTTGCCGATCCGGAAAGCACAATCCCGCGGACCAATATAAATGTAAAAGAGGCCCGTCAGGGGAAGTTTGAGGGTTCGGCCGTCCCCCGCGATCTGCAACGGCAGTGGATACAAGGCACGGGGCCTGCCGCAAAGCCGAATGCTCCGTTGGAAAGCAGTATCCGTAATGTAGCGTATGCATTGCTTTCCGGTGCTGATGGATGGATGTTTGATGGAGAAGATGCTCTCGGACAAATTGATGCCATGTCGCTTGACAACCAGCGGAACCTCAAACTGGCTATTCATAAGGATCCCGTGTTTATGAACGTCGCAGAAAAGGTCGCCGGCGAAATCAACAACTGGGCAAAGGGCTTCCTGGGACGAGAAACTATCAGTGACTGGAAAGAGCAATTAAACTTCACAACAAAAATATTTCGTGCACGTGGACTTCACCTGGATGATCGTCACATCCGTGATCAGCATGGCGTAGCCATGTCTGCATCGATTGTCGATATAACTTTGTATGTGGTGAACAACTATAAGGCGCTGCAAAAGGCCGGATCATCCGTCGTTCTATATCTGCCCAAAATTCAGACCGCAGGAGACGCTGCCCTCTGGAATGATATGCTGAGTGCGTTAGAAGAACACCTCGGATTGGAAACCGGAGCGATAAAAGTCTACGTGCTGGTGGAACAGTTTGAAGCAACATTCCAGTTGATGGAAATCAGGGCTGCTCTTGGAAAACACTTTGTCGGGTTTAATACGGGACGTTGGGATTACATCAACAGTGTAGCGGACGCCATGTCGTGGGACAAAACTTTTATAAACCCCAACATCGAAAGCATCACCATGACGTACGGATACATGCGGATCTATGAAGACCGGGTAAGGCGAGCGGTAAATACTCCGGATGTCAATGGCGTTTACGCGCTTTGGCAAGGCGGCATGGAGCCCAACATACCGGTGGGTTCCAAAGAAGGGGTTGCCGCGAGTATGGCAAAGGCTTTAGCAGGAGCCGAGCGTGAACAACGTGACGGGGCAAGCGGAAAATGGGTAGCGCATTGGAAGATGGTTCATATTGTCAGGCCTGTCTGGGAAAGAGCAGGCGAGCAGAATCAACTCGGAAGGAAGTTTCCTCCGCTGTCACACACTTCTCAAGATGCTGACGGACTGTTTTTACTGGAGCCTGCACCAATTACCATTCGAGGTGCCCGCAATTTGTTAAGTGTCGCATTGCAGTATGGAAATGCGTTCTTGCAGGGCATGCAGGCTGCCGCGCTAAAGCCTGCGGATTTTTTTGGCAATGATGACATCTTGTTTTTGATGGAAGACATGGCGACAGGTGAGATCCGGCTGAGTATTCTTTGGGAGTGGATTCACAAAGGCGCTACGCTCACGGAAGACGACCCGGAAACCGGCATCAAGTCAGGTGATATCTTTAACGAAACGTTATTCCGGAAACTATTGGAAGAAGAATACAAAAAACTTCTCAGCGCAAAGAATAAAGACGTGCATGACGGGTCCAAGACTACGACTTTACCGATCTCCCGCGAGATCGTTCATACCTACGTACTCGACCCGGTAAAGGCTCCATGGTTCATTGACTTGCTGAACATCAGTCTCAACGCGACCGATTTGGCAGTGGCTAAAAAAAAGATCCGGTTTTTTATGGATGAATTCAAAAAGAACGGAACGCGGGTTACGGAAAACCTCGACTTCTAAGCACAATCGGACAAAGGATCTTACTTACGGCTATATGGAAATGCCGCCGATTCCCGGTGCTCACGGTTCATGATCGACTTCAGTTGTTCCACAACTTCCGGAAATTCCGGAGCCATATCGCTCTCTTCCCCCGGATCTATTGCGAGATCATACAGCTCGAACGAGCCGGCAGTATCTTTATTTACCTCGTATTGCACAAGCTTCCAGTTTCCTCGCCTGACCGCACGGCGACCATCCTTTTCGTGGAATTCCCAATAAAGAAAATTGTGCTTCACTTGCCTGGAACTGTCGCCAAGCAGGGTGGCCAGAAATGAGATTCCATCGGTTTGCTTTACGTTCGCGGCGACTATATCGGCGATCGTCGGCACAACGTCCCAGAACGCCGATACATGATCTGTACGAGTGCCTGCAGCAATCCTTTCCGGCCATCTTACGATCATCGGCACGCGAATACCTCCCTCGTACAAGTCGCGTTTGTATCCTTTCAATATTCCATTGCTGTCAAAGTATTCGGGGTCGGCGCCACCTTCAACGTGAGGACCATTATCGGATGTGAAAATGATGATCGTGTTCTCTTCCAGTCCAAGCTCCCGCAACTTCGTCATGATCTCTCCTACCTGTACGTCGAGCAGGCTTATCATCGCTGCAAATGTCGCGTGCGTCTCGGGCTGCGATCCATAGGGTCCGTCGCGGAAGGTCTTTCCTTCGTCCACACCTTTATAAGATCTCTCCGGTTCCAGCTTTCCACGGTAGCGGCCAATATACTCTTCGGGCGCCGCGAGCTCCGCATGTGGAAGGACCGATGGATAATAAAGAAAGAAAGGCCGCGCGGCATTTGCATCCATGAACTTCAACGCCTCCGTATGAATAACATTCGGAGCATAGGTTTCTTTTGCAAGCCCAACATTTCCAGGCATGACGACCGAGTCGCGATCGCGCCACAGGTGGCCCGGATAATAGTTGTGTGCCAACCTTTGGCAATTGTATCCGAAGAAAGTATCAAAACCCTGCTTTAGCGGGTCTCCTTCGGAGCCAGGATAACCCAAGCCCCATTTTCCAAAAGCGCCGGTCACGTAGCCCGCCTCTTTCAACATCAGCGCAAGGTTGAATGTACCGGATGGTAACGGCCATTGACCCTCGGGTAATACTTCTTTGTTACCTCTTATTGGGGTGTGACCTGTGTGCAGCCCGGTAAGCAACGCCGACCGGGATGGTGCGCAAACTGCTGCGCCCGCATAATGATTGGTGAACCTGAGTCCACCTGCTGCAAGCCTGTCTATGTTTGGCGTGAAAAATTTCTTTTGCCCGTAACATCCGATATCTCCGTAGCCGAGGTCGTCGGCAACAATGAAGACGATATTGGGTTGACGAACAGGAGCCGAATCCTGCCGGGAAGTGCAGTTGCCCATCGCCAGCACAATCAATAACAGGAAATAACTTCTTCTCACGCGCATATGTCAACGAAGATACAACATGGCTGTCCCGACGCATTTTGTCGCGATCCACCCCTCTCGTTGTCGTGTTTACGCAGCTTAAAACCCCGAAATGCTTTCGATCTTTGCATTGTCAATGAATCGAATAATTTAAATAGTTTCGAACTACATAAAAAAACAAAGCAACCATTTCAAATTAAACTAATATGAGAAAGATAATCGTTTCAACATTTATTTCATTAGATGGAGTAATGCAAGCACCCGGTGGGCCCGGGGAAGATACATCCGGCGGCTTCCAATATGGCGGCTGGACTGCACCTTATGGTGACGAAGTCTTTAATGAGATGTTGCAAAAGCAGATGGGACCTGCTGATATTCTTCTGGGCAGAAAAACATTTGAGATTTTTGCCTCCTACTGGCCAACGCACGCCGCCGATTGGCCGGGTATCAATGATGTCACGAAGTACGTCATGTCCAACACCATGAAAAAGTCAGATTGGAAAAACTCGGTGTTCCTTACGAGTGTGGAAGATATCAAAAAGCTCAAAAATTCGGAAGGTTCTGACATCCAGGTTTGGGGCAGCGGCGAGCTCGTTCAGCTATTACTAAAGCATGATCTAGCGGACGAGCTCTGGCTCAAAATTTACCCCGTGACGCTTGGTGGCGGAAAAAAGTTGCTGGGCCATGGTACTATTCCGGCAGCATTTACTCTGACGGAGAGTGTTGTTACGCCCGGTGGAGTTATTATTGTTAATTACAAAAGAGCCGGAGAAGTTAAGACAGGCACCGTCGGCGGTTGAGTGTGCGTATACGCCTGGGGGCGTAGGTGGAAACGTGTAAAATTACCAGCTCGGTTTTCAAGAAGGCGACTCGCAGTGAAATACAGATCCTATCCGGCAATCAATTCCTCCATAACTTTATAAACCAAAAAAGTAACGAACGCCAAATAATCGAAATCCACGGTGTCAACAGTATCGGTTGGCTGATGATGATGAGGTGATGAATCACCATTCACATACTCCCCTCCTATCCCGATCGCATTGTAGCCTGCGTTTCTGAATTCCCTATGATCCGTTACCGATGTCTCCGTTGGATACGCCAAGACACCGAATGAACTTGCATGCCGCCTATAAATCGACTCTAAATCCGGCGAGGGCAATTCAATTTCTATATTCCGGTCACCGTCACTATCCCATCCGACCATGTCAGCGGTATGCACAGAATGGACGACGAAACCCCGTTCTTTGATATAGTTCGCGAAGGCATAGCTTCCAGCATGCCCGGTCTCCTCCTGATCAAAAAAGACAATGACAAGGTTTCTTTTTCGATCTGTCAATGTCGACACCAGTTTTGAGACACTGTAGACCAAAGCACAACCCGTGGCATTGTCCATTGCCCCCGGACTTTCACTCACCGAATCATAATGAGCACCAATAACTATATACTCATCGCTGGGTATCGACGAAGGAATGATCGCGAACAGATTCGTGCCCAGAAAGGGATTTTGTGATGCTTTCCTGTGCGGTAAATCGACCTTATAGACTTGCTCCTCTGCCACGATACCAATGCTCGCAAGGTTTGCCTTCAGATAATTTCTTGCCAACCTTTTTTCCTTGCTGGTCCATCTCCGTTTTAAAATTTTGTTTCCATCAATTGCCGTTGCGCCTGAGAGTCCGGAAATAATTTGCTTTTGTTCACTTGTGAGCGCCAAACGGATCTGTTCAGGTATAGCCTTTTGAGCTGCCGCGTTTGAAATGACAATCGTAGCGATCAAAGAATAAAATATAAATCTGCTTATGCGTATCATCACTTCGGGCTATTGTTGATTACTGTTACATTTTTAAACCAGCCCTCCTTGCTATCAACCCATAAACCTATCTTCCCATCCGTTCTCTTGCTTAGTTGGGTGATCTTTAATGAAGGTTCGTTCGAACCATTGACATAGGCCGTTATTTCGGGATACTGTATCACAATCTTAACATGAAACCAATTGTTTGGATCGGCGTCGGGTACAACTGCATGTTCATATTTTCCCGGATGCTTTTCCCTCAATATATCCCAATCGTTGCCAGGAATGCCGATGTATTGCACAGCCCGGTCCTTGTCTTCCGGATTCCTGAACGTAAAGGGGCGGAAGTATACAGCGTCGTATGCCTGGTTATCTTCACCATGAAAAGCTACTCCAACGAAACTCTCCTCGGGCAGATGCGGTCCCTTGATATCGAGTTCGATGATGCCATTTTTTAATTTGATGTTTTTCGCCCACAGAAATGCCGTACTACGACTGGTATTGATTACATGGATAGTGTCGGCGGAGAAGTCAGCTTCGCAATTGAAAGCAGTCCATCTTTCAGGGGTAGCGACGACGGTGGTCTGGGCGGCCAAATTGCTGCTGGCCAAAAAAATAAGAGCGAATCCGAGTGATGTCCAAGTCTTCATGATTTTTTTTGCGCAAAAATGTGCCGTTCCTCTTGCAGAAGAGGCCTCATTTGTCGGTCAAAAGCCGGTCAAAGCGCGTGCAGAGCGGATTTTACCCTAAATTTCGCCTCATGGCAAGATCAGACGAGCGGCTCATTGACCTCTGTAAAAAACAGATCGAACAGAAGTTCTCTTTTGGTAATGGTCACGGCTACACACAGCGGGACCTGGAGGTGTTATGCGCCGAAATCGAACATAAAACAGGAGTAATCATCAGTCTCTCGACCATCAAGCGACTATGGAAGGGCAACTATAAACAACGTCCACAACTTGCCACACTCAACGCCCTGGCTGTACTACTGGACTTCAAGGACTGGCAAGATTTCAAGTCAGCGCACCAAAATACAGAGACTACCGTCCGAAAACCCGTTCGTAGATGGGTGACGGCGGCGGTAGCTTGTTTGATCATAGCCGGAGTTTTGATTTTCAGTTTTGCATTTGAGTCGAATGACTCCGAAAAGCAAACGAGGCCGACCAAGGCACCAACAATAAACGGCCCGGTTCGTTTTGAAGCGTCAAAGACAGTGACCTCCGGCATCCCCAATACGGTTATATTCAAGTTTGATCTTTCCAATGTTGTTGCCGACACCTTTTACATTCAACAATCATGGAATGAGGATCACAAGGTCGCCGTAAATTCCCGGGATAGTATACTTACACGTATCTACTATGAGTCAGGATTTCACAGGGCCAGGTTAATGGCCAACGACTCGGTGATCGCCTGGCGGCCGATACATATTATCAGTGACGGATGGGAGCCACATATCTACCGCAGTGATTCGGATCCCGAGCTGACCGATCTGAAGAACGAGAAATTTACTAACCTTGGACAGTTGCACCTCGACGGCGCCATTTTAGTAAAACGAGGCATCGATTTTTCGAAAAGGTTCCATACCAGGATTACAAATAGTCAGCTGTTCGATGTTCATTCCGACAACTTCAGTTTTTCTACCCGGCTGAAAGCAGATCCTGTTTTTCATCAGCTTTGTCCCTGGATGGATTTGACGATTGTAACCGATGTCGGCGCATTTTCGGTGTCATGGACCGCGAAAGGTTGCGAAACAAAGGCTGGCTACCAGTTGGGTGAAATATCTAAATCCGGTCGCAACAGTGATCTCTCGGCTTTAGGGTGCAATGTGTTTGACTGGCAGGACCTTGAGGTACGCGTTGAAGGCCGGCAGGCTACGATCTACCTGAATGGCAAACCTACGTATCAAGAGAACTACCAAAAGGATTTCGGAAAAATCATGGCATTGATCTATGCTTTTGATGGCACGGGGTCGATAGATTATGCAAGGTTAAAAAATGGAAAGGGGCAGGTGGTGTTTGAGGAGGATTTTTGAGGTCCCGAATATCGAACCGGTTCGGACCGGCGGAAATAATAAAATGATCAACAAATAAAGGAATATCAATATGAAAACACTGGGAGTAATGCACATGCTGCTGGTTCAGGATATGGATCGCGCTATTAATTTTTACGTCACCGTCTTTGATTTTAAAGTTTTACAAAAAACACCATTTTGGACAAACCTCGACTCTGGCCAGGGGAAGATTGCATTATAATCGCCTCCCATGTCCAGACATCTTCGCACGCTCCCGATCCTAATCTTAACATTCCTCTCTTTCAACATCTCGATGGCACAGCCTCCCCTGCTCGACAAGTCCGTCGTCGCTTCGCTCGATGGGGAGATTTCAGGAGAATCTGCCAAACGAAACCTCGAATACGTTTCACGACTTCATCGCATGCGAGGCTCGGCACAATTCCGGCAGGCAATCGATTTCGTAGCGGCGAAACTAAAAGAATATGGACTCGAGGAAGTCGAAGTATTTGAAGCGCCAGCGGAGGGGAAGTCGATGTATGGAACCCAGAAGTCGCGACTGGTATGGGAGGCTGAGTTCGCCGAACTATGGGAATTGGATAAGAATGGGATCAGGATTAGGCGCATCGCCGACTGGGAATCGATGCCCGTGACACTCGCTGAAGACAGCGAGAGCGGTGATGTAACGGCGGAGTTGATCGATGTCGGCGAAGGCACTTCGGAAAAAGACTATGAGAACAAAGATGTAAAGGGAAAGCTCGTGCTGATCTCATCGTCGCCTGGCAGTGCTGTTGAGCTGGCGATCGGAAAAGGTGCCGTGGGTTTGATCAGCTATACGCAAAACCAGGTTACAGCGTGGTGGAAGGAAGATGAGAGCCTGATCCGTTGGGGGCACTTCGAAAGCTTCACGAATGTGAAATCATTTTGCTTTATGATATCTCTCAGGGATGCGAGAGATTTTCAGTCGAGGCTTGCGCGTGGGGAAAAGATAAGCCTTCACGCAAAGGTGAATGCCGGTCAACATCCGGGAACTTATAGCTTCGCCACGGCTGTTATCAAAGGTGCAGATCCGAAGCTTCGCGAGGAAGAGATCGCATTTTCATGCCACCTCGATCATCAACGGCCGGGAGCTAACGACAATGCGAGCGGAAGTATGACGATCCTGGAGATCGCGCGGGCGATGAAGAAGTTGATCGATGAAGGCAAGCTGGCGAGACCTCAACGCACGCTTCGGTTTATTTGGTCGCCGGAGATCGAAGGAACAGCGGCGGTGTTGAGTCAAAGGCCTCAGTATACAAAAAGTATAAAAGCAAATATCCACATGGACATGGTTGGTGGCGGGCAGGTCACGAAAGCCGTTTTTCACGTGGCCGGTGCGCCGAAGAGTCTGCCAAGCTTTATAGCGGATGTCGGCCAGGTGATTGGCAATTACGTGAACGATCAGACGGATGCGTACGCGAGTGGCTCTGTTCATGAATTCAAATTTGTGTCGAACGAAGGCGGTAAGGAACCGTTGCTCGCCATTCTTGGAGAGTTTCATATGGGCAGCGATCATGATGTTTATCAAGAGGGAGGTTTCAGGATACCGAGTGTGTACATGCACGATTGGCCGGACAGATATATACATACGAATGGTGATGTGCCTGCGAACATCGATCCGACGAAACTCAAGCGCGCAGGATTTATCGGAGCTGCCAGCGGTTATTTCATTGCGAACATGAATGAGGGTAATGTTGAGGCGATGTGGAATTCAATCAAGCAACAAGCTTTGAAACGAACGGCGTTGGCGATTGAGCATAGTGGCCGGTTATCCAAGGAAGAGGCTGCGAACTTGATGATGCAACATTTCAAATACGAGCGTGAGGTATTCAATTCGATGAAAGGGTTTGCAACAATTCCGCCAGCCCTCGCTAAAGGCGCTGATGTGTTTTATTCGAGTCTTGAATCTGCAGCCGGAAAACAAATCGCGGTTGTCTCGAAGAAGAAGCCGGTGGGCATTGCTTACAAGAGAAACATGAACGTCAAGGGACCGTTGTTTGTGTTTGGTTACGATTACCTGGAAGACCACTTGGGTGCAGAAAAAGAAAAGGCTTTAAGGCTACTGAGCTATCAGGGATTGTGGGGCAGTGAATATTCTTATGAGGCCCTGAACTTTGTGGATGGCGTTCGCACGATTAACGACATCCGCGATGCGCTCTCTGCGGAGTTTGGCCCGGTGCCGTTGGATGTTGTGGAAGAATATCTGAAGGCGTTGGAGGAGATTGGGGTGATTGTGAAGTGACCAAAAAAAACTAAGCCGCTTCGTTTCTGGCTTGGAATTGTACGGTCAGGATCTCGAATATCGAACCGTTTTCTAGGAAATCTGGCCGCATTCGAGGGTTTGTTTGGTTCGATATTGAAACTACCCATGACACTCCTAGAATTAGCTAACCATCCGCATCGGTCAACCGCAAGAATCCCTTAGTGGTCTCAAACCCGGAGTCCGGATAAAGACGGTTATTTCGTGTTGGTGGTTCGTTAATTCCCAGGTTTAATCTTGATCAGACGGGCGAGCCATCCCGGATCACATTATCGCGGTTATTCAAACGAAATTATGTCTTTGGTTTTCAAATTAATAGATGGTTTAAATTGTCTTTTTTTCCTCCTTTTTGGCATCTCAATGTCGCCTTCCTGATCAGACAATTTATACTTAGTGCTACCTATCTGAATTATTATGAAATTAATTCTTTCATCAAGTTCCGACAACTTAATACTTGCATTTCTCAAGGCAGCAAAATCGATAACACCTTGTCTTTCGTTATGATAAACATCCTGAAGTCCTTCTTTGTACACTTTAAACTTCCTAGCAATCATGATGACGCTTAATCCTTTCTTTTCTATTTCATCCTTTTCATAAAAGCCATACATATAGCTGGCATGAGCGATGTCATTTCGCATCTGATAGGCTGTCTCAACTTCTTTAAAAATCTGCTTCAGATAATCAGAAACTTCTTTATCTCTCATCTGCTCTGGAAAAAGTTCATACACAAAAGCTTTAAAGTAGGATAAGAGTGATGACGCTGTGCTATCATGTAAAAGGATATCCATGATTCGATCGTTATCTAACTTTGCCTTTATTGCAGCCGATTCTTTCAAAAACGATCGAATACTGTTAAGCATCATTTCGAAGTGAACTATATACTCACCGACTGCCACGTATGCCCTGGTTCTTTCCCTCGCTAACTCGGCTGATAGCTCTTTTCGATTTGTTTTTGCCATGTCCTAATTTTTATTACAATGATTATCTTTTTCAACTGGGCATCTCAAACTTTTCTTATCACTCATTACATCAGAAACCCAATCACCCTCTCAGCTTCTTCCCAAAAATTCTTTCAAAGTCTTTCTCCAGTTTAAAAGCCTCAGAACGGCAAGCAATAAAATGTTTAAGAAATACTAAATATTCATCTCGGCGAAAGAAGTCCAAACTAAATGATTTGGATATACCTAAACCAAATGCAGATGCTCCTATTGAGTAATCTTCCGCCGCTTTAATTTTGCGTCCAAAAGCTTTTTTGACCAATGTATCAATATCTTTTTCAAGCCTTCCCGCTCCTTTGACTGTTGATGTGATCTCTTCGATCTCTTTGATAATCCTTCCAAGTTTACCATCTGACTTCAATTGCATTATGACCTTGAGCAAGTCACTCCTATTTGAAGCTTGTGCTAGTACATACTGAGTTATCGATGGCAATCGAAAGTTGCTTTCGATCCCGATTTGCAACTTGCTGAAGTTCGTGTTATTCTTCTCCCCCCATACCTTAAGGTCAATCAGCTCCAGGGCTTCAGCGAAAGTGCTCGTTAACTTGCTCCATTCAACCACACCAGTTTCAGATCGCTCTGGACATATCAGCAAGTCAGACTCGAAGTAATTTGAAGTCAACAAATAGTTACCAACTCCTTGATCCTCGTAGCTGGCGGCGTTAGTCCAATTTATTGCTAACTCATCAGTTTGAATTCCCTCAATGAAGGCGCTAGTATTTGTATCAAACCATTCGAAGCGCTTCCAATCCTTTTCAAATCCATTCATTAGGAAAAATGAATCTTCATACAAGAGGATAGCGTCAATAAAGTTTGACAGCCCGCCAAAATTTCTAATCAAAGACTCTTCAGTTTTTTGACCAAGATCATTTGCATCTTCTAATAGAACGCCAGCGTGTTCAAGTGACCAATTGTCTATGATACATTTCTTAGGCTTGCACATTAATGAGTGGTTACCATCCCTGATTACAGTTTTACCAAACCAACGAATCTACCGAAATTTCCAAAATGCGGTAAAGTTTATTAGATTTACTCTGAGCCCATTACTCGCGACAATTTGCGAGAATGGGCTTTCTATTTTCAGATAGTTTCACCCCACGCAAATTGACGCTATGCAGCTAGTGTTACCACCGGTAGAGTTGGATAATGTCCATCCTTCAAGAAATCATTACGTTCACTATTTAAGCAACTCGATTAAAATCGACGGAAGTGTTGAATCAGTTACAAAAAGCTTCCTCATTTTTAAGGCAGGAGACACAAAAATTTGCTTGACAGGAAACGAAAATGAAGTAGATACCAGCTGCCAATTTATTGTTCTCTGTAAACGAGCCATAAAAGAAAATCATCTCTCAGAACTAAAAACACATTTTCGTCAGTGGTTGAAGCACCCAGCACTAAAAAGTAATAGTACACAAGAGGTAATCGAATCATGGAAGGACAAATTCCGCTTCATAGAAGAAGATAAGGATAACGATGTGCGAGGACTCAGAAATCCACAAGTTGGCGCCATATACTCTGTACTGGGCCACCTTAAACTAGGCGAAGAGATCGGCACCGTTGTACTTCCGACCGGAACTGGAAAGACGGAAACTATGCTGTCGATTCTTATTTCAGCTCGCTGTAAGAAATTATTGGTCATTGTGCCGACAGATCCTTTGAGAACTCAGATTGCAAGAAAGTTCAAGACACTAGGATACCTGAAAGAGTTCGACATTGTTGAACAAACTGCGATCAATCCAATCGTCGGCATAATTGATAGCAAATTTAAAAACGTAAGCACGCTTGAAGATTTCTTCTCAAAATGCAATGTGATAGTATCAACCGCTAAAATTTTTGAATCAACCATCGATCAACAAGAAAAAATCGCTGAGGTTTGTTCTCATATTTTTGTTGACGAGGCACATCACTCTAAGGCAATCGGTTGGGAAAAGATCATTAACAAATTCGATAAAGGACGAATCATATTATTTACAGCAACCCCTTTTCGAAACGATGGAGAAAGATTGGATGGTCGCATTATCTTCAATTTCACGTTACGTAGAGCGCAGGAGCAAGGCTATTTTAAAGAAATTGAATTTCTCCCTATCAGAGAATATGACGCCGCAAAGTCGGATCAGTTAATTGCAGATAGAGCTGTGGCAAGACTTCGTGAGGATTTGTCTGACGGTCACGATCACATTCTTATGGCCCGGTGCAACGATAAAGAGCGTGCGCGCAAAGTTTTTCAATGCTACCAACAACACGAAGACTTGAATCCGGTCATGGTTTTTTCTGGGATTCCATCAAAAGATCAGATTATCGAGGACATCCGACAATGTCGGCATCGTATTGTTGTCTGCGTCGATATGATGGGTGAAGGATTTGATCTCGCACAGTTGAAAGTCGCCGCATTCCACGACATCAGAAAGAGTTTACCAATCACCCTTCAGTTCGCTGGTCGTTTCACAAGAACGAGCTTCGACACTAGTCTCGGTAATGCAAGTTTTGTGGCTAACGTTTACCAAAAAGACGTACAAGACGAATTGGAGGACTTGTACGCCCAAGACGCGAATTGGAATATATTACTGCCAGGAATCAGCGCAAGAGTGACGCAAGAACAAATTGATTTCAGAGATTTCCTTTCCGGATTTCAAAATACTAATGAATCAATGGTTCCATTTCAGAACATTCGTCCTGCATTAAGTACTGTTGTTTACAAGAATCGGACTGACACCTGGAACCCAAAAAATTTCGAAGCAGGAATTCCTTCGCTAAGTTCTTACACGCATAAGTTTTCATCGCTCAACCACGCCGCTAAGACGCTTGTTATTCTCCTGGGGCGCCAAGTCCCAGTCGATTGGGGAAATTTCATTCAAATCGGAAATCTAGAATGGGATATCATTGTGGTTTATTGGAACACGGCACAAAATCTCTTATATGTGCATGGTTCGGACAGGAGTGGACATTTTCAACCAATGGCCAAGGCGGTACTGGGAGAAGGCAACTCAACAATTATCGCAGATATGGAAGTTTTCAAAGTTTTCCACGAAGTAGAAAGGCTGTCGCTATTCAACGTAGGATTGCGCAAGGTGATAAGTAAAGACTTAAGCTTCCAATCATATATCGGAAGAAGCGTCGGCGAGGCATTAGACTATATCGAACGTGGTCGAGGTATTAAGAACAATATTTTCGGAGTCGGGTTCTACGAGGGCGAAAAAACGTCCCTTGGGTGTTCAAAAAAAGGAAGAATTTGGTCTTATGCACGCGGAAACATTAAAGAGCTTACTGAGTGGTGTACCCAGTTGGGAGGAAAACTTCTAGACCCTAATATTGATCCAGATACTGTTCTAAGAGGTACTCTTCGGCCATCAACTGTTACAACTCGACCACAAGTACTTCCACTATTTGTAGATTGGGATCCTTTGATTTATGGAGCCGACGAAGACGCTTTTGAATTTCGTACTGAGAATGCGACTTACACGCCTGCCACTGCCGAATTGCGATTGATCAATACTTCCGAAAGCGGTCCTCTTCAATTCGAGTTCCATACAGACGGCCTTAATATACCCTTCCAAATGGACCTAACTGAAAAAGTTATTGGACAGGAATCAATCGCTGAGCACACCATTGTCAAACTATCACCAACGTTGGTCACAGTGGCGATTGGGCGGAGGCAGTATTCAATCGAAGATTTTTTTCAGATGTACGTCCCTATATTTTGGTTCATCGACGGGTCGTTTCTGGACGGCAACCGATACGTAACAACCCGTCAACATTTGATTCCTTTTCCAAAGGAAAACATTATTGCGCGCAACTGGGCTAATGTAAATATCGGTATTGAGCCGCAAGGCGTCAGCCCCATCGCCACGATTTCGATACAATACGCAATTATTCAAGAATTGTGTTCGCTAGACTTTGAAATTGTCTATGATGATGATGGCTCTGGGGAGATCGCTGATGTCATAGCTATCAAAGACAACCTAGCTTCAATTGATATTCATCTATTCCATCTTAAAGCCGCAGAGGGCGCCAACGTTAGCAATGATATAACAAATTTATACGAAGTCTGTGGACAGGCCCAAAAGTCAGTAATCTGGAAGCACAAGGATTCAAAAGAGTTCTTTGATCACTTATTTCGTCGACGCGAAAAGAAACGCGGGAGTCACTCTATTAATCGCCTGCAAAAAGGCACAGAAGAAATTCTAGATAAATTTCGTCGCGTCGCCCGTAACGAAAAACCATCAAAATTTTACATTACAATAGTCCAACCATCTATATCGAAACAAAGCTCATCGGAGAATATTCTATTACTACTTGCAGCCACAAGTAAATTCATAAAAGATGTTGCATCAGTTAACCTTGATGTTATTGGAAGCCCTTGATCGAATCGACTAATCAGATTATCCAAAATACTATAAAAGACTTTTAGCAGGTAACTGAAATATACGCCAAACGACCAATCGATATGAAACTAAAACCATCATGGGTTTCAATTATTTTCTTTTTCATTTCAATAGCAATAACGTTTATCTTCTGCTTTCGCACATGGGATGATGGGTACAATTTCTGGAAATCTGGGCGGGTTGAATTCGACGTCACTGGCCAAATAGGAGATTTCGTTGGCGGGGTAATTGGAACAATCATATCCGCTGCGGGTTTCTACTTCTTGTATTCGAACCATTGGAAAACAATTTTCAAAAGAGTTATGACACTTTGACTGAGCCTGAAAAAATGGTTTCAGTAAAACTTAAATCACATCATAGAAAATTGACCAGGGAAATAAAATTACTTGAGGAGTGTAACGCTCTTGGATACGTTGATCTGAAAACTTTCAACGTAACGCCATCGAAACTGCAAACAGAAAAACATGAAGTGGAAAATCATTTGACCATGACAGCACATGAGTTTCGTAATTCATCATTGTTTCTTGGTAAAGCCATTAGAGAATGCCTCAGTCTTTCCAGTCTTTGGAACTCGCTCACTTGTTATGGCAAAAGGAAGCTTGCAGATATCGTATTCTCAGATGGATTGCTGTACCATCGAGACACTGACAGATTGGAATTAATGAACAGTTCGGCCACACACGAGTCGAACCATGAAAGTCAGAATCAATTCAGGTTTGACGTTTCGAGCAATTCAGGCGTAAATCACCTCAAGATTTATCGAACAATCGAAAGGGATCGTAGCTGATTCATTTTCAGGTGGATAGGAAACAAAAAAAAGCGAAGAATAACCTTCGCTTTTTTACCTTAGGTACGTGGAGGTCTAGAATATCGAACCGGTTTGTAGGAAATTTGGCTGCATTCGAGTCTTTTCTTGTGCCCTAGAAAAGGCGTTCAATCCAGCAGTACACGAAGTAATTCCTCTCGCGTCCATTTATCTTATTGCAATTAAGTTTTGAAGTTTGCAATAAAGGCTCTTATCCGTTCACAACTCCGGGTGGAGTTGTGGAGAAAAACTTAAATTTGTAACAACGCCCTCTTGTAGGTGATTTGATCTCGACAGAGCTACCTTTTAAGGAGAACATGTGTATATAAGACACGCTGTGCTTTATAGGAAAACGTTAGCAGCAAGGCCAATGAAAAGAGAACGCATGACAACCTTTCTGTCGATAATTTTTATTTTCATGACAAACCTAGTTTCGGCCCAAACTCAAAATTATGAGAAAATAAATCTTAGTTATCATGTAGTCGGAATTATCGGAAACAGCCCTCAGGTTGGTGGAACCGGATTTTTTATCAAGAAAGGACAATTTTACTATTTGGTTTCATCCTGGCACTCTTTCTCATTTAAAAATCATATAACCGGAGCATCGGAGAACAAAAGCTCCCATTTAATAAAAGAAGTTATTGTTTATCGGAACCTGGAAGACATTAAAACAAATAACTACTCTAGAGTACAACTAATTGACTCAACTATGCAGCATCCGACATATTTATCGGTCCATCAAAATGGAAAGCTTCTTGATATAAGTGCAATTCGTGTCAAGCGACACCCTCCGTTTGAATTTGACTATTATGACTTAAACAATGAGGGACCTAAGGTTGAGACAAAAATTGGCGCCGACACTTTTTACTATGGGTTCCCGATAATGAATGGGAAACAAAGTGATGCGGCGGAGCACTTCGAGGGCAAAATATCAGAGATAGACTTAAATGAGCTAACTATGGACATCGTCGGTTATATGGGATGTTCCGGAGCTCCATTGTTTGTCAGGAACTGACAGAGTGAGTACCTATGGGGAGTTTTATTTTACGCACTTAAGGACTCAACCGGAAAAGGTAAGAAATCTAAAGCTGTTGATTTAAAAGCCTTAACAGGCATGCTATGAGTGGTCCGCTAGTAACAAAGACAGATGCCCCATTTCACTGATACGGAAATGAAGTAGCGAGAAGAATGGCCAATTGAACCTAGCGGCTTCTGTACGAGCTGCCTTAACACATGATGAAGCTAATCGAGCCAAAGTCAACTCATTTCTGCATTCTCCTCTTCATCAATAATGCAGCACTACTCCACCTAAAATGATGCCGATCGGCAACAAAACATTATCGGTCACAAGATAAGAAACCAACGCGACAGTAATTCCTATTGCAATTCTAGCTAAAGCAAAATCATAAATCGGCGTAGCCTCTTTCACGACGTCCCGTTTTCCTTCGATCAAAATATCTCTCACGACATCTTTTGCCATTTCCTCAGGTATTCCCTGCTTTTCCAGGCGAGCGTAAATTGTCTCGCCATCCATTCCGGACTTTTTGAGCCTCAATCCAATTAAATAGGCTTTCTTCTTTAGCTCTCCTTGGGTCATTTCTCCGTCTTGCACACTCATTTTTTTCTTCTTTAACGCGATTTGGTCAAGCTAATTCGCTCATACCTCTTGCAGACTAGGACACCAGCATCTTATTGACACTTAAATAGATGTTGCCGGTTTCAGATGCGTGGCGCGTTTTCTGTACAGCAGATCCTCAAGTGTAATTCGATCGGTCAAAATCGCATTCAAATCCATTCCATCCATTAAAATCAAGCAACGAAGATCGGAACTCGTGGTCTGCAAACACTCATTAGAAAACCCATCCATTGAGACGAATAGACCAAGAGTATTTCTCCGCGTCCCATTGATCTTGCCCGCAAAACTGTACAGATCGGATGCGTTAATCGGTGCTTTAACCATCTCGCCTCCAGAAGGAAATCATCGTCTTTAAAAGTAAATGCTCCATCAATCTGCTCACCAGTAATTTTGAATGACGCCTTGGGATCAAGATCAAAAAGTGTGAATAGTTCATTCAAGAGTTTTTCAAGACCATAACCTCGTTTCTGTGCATCAGACGACATCGCAAAATCCAGGAACTTCTGATACAACTCGTCAAGCTTTGTCTTTAAAGCTGTAGTAGTCTTAACTTTCTCCTGGGTTACCTCCTTACGTTCCTCAGCTTTTCTCTTTTCTTCGACAATATCGAAATATCCCTTAGCTTGTTTACGCAAGGCATCAATCGCGTCCTTAGCCCGTTGAATTTTCAAATCGGAATCGTCCCAACGCTTAAGATGGGACAGATCATTGAAATTTATGACTTCCCCAAAAAGGGCTAAAAGATCGCTTCCATAAATATCTTGACGAGTACACATACGGTCGATCAGAGCTGACACGCTTTCGTACTTTCTTAGGTTGAGCCAATCGATTGTGCCAACAATAGCTTTATTGGTAATCGTGTTGTAGATGAATCTCTTCAAATCATCCTTAGTCCAATAAATGTGGGTAAGAGCATCCTTAAGCGCATTGATTGCGGCAGGTGAAATTGCCCTATTGGATACATTCATAGTAGAGCTAAGAGGTGTGAATTCTGGCTCTATAGCAAATATCGCTATTACTTCAGTATAGCAAATGGACACAACGGCCTTCATTAGGGGGCTATTGGGCCCGAAAAAGACCACAGATTTTATTAGTTTTACATAGAGCCCATTACTCGTGAAAGCGAGGAGTGGGCTTTTTGTCTTCCTATACTGCAACAAATATGTATATCGACGAAAGCTGGCCGGAACCAATGAGAGTTTACAACGAAAGGTTTACAAAGCTTTTCGGAATGCCAGCGCAAAGCGCGGGACAGATGGGTAACACGCTAACCCTAAGATTTAGCAACGGCAATCACAGCTTTAAAGATTCAAAGTACTTTCTAAACCCTTCCCGGCAGATATTCAGCCACCTAACAACCTATAAGGGACTATTCGGAATAGTTAATTCAGGCTCAATGCGATTATATAATCTTGATAACTCAAATGATCCGAATGAGCTATTCTCGTTAAAGGGAATTCCACCATACGAAGCAGCTGCAACAAACGTAAAAAGATACGTACACACGTTCTCGTTTTGCAGGGACGATGCTGTCGCCAAGCCGGAGATGTGGGTAAAATATGGCCAGGTCGTCTTAAATTTTGAAATCGCTAATGATCCTCTGGCGTGGGAATACTACCGTATTTCCCCCATGCACTATGGCGAATGTGATTTCGTTGCAGAATATACCAGGCTTTCAGAAGAGATGCGTCAAATGTTCCCTGACTGGGAGTTTGACCCGGACTTAGAATCACTTTTGTCACTCCTAGCTTTTCACAAAGAAAAAATTCATCAAGACGAAACCGAGGTACGCCTGTTACATGTTCCGTTTTTGTTCGATCGTCGCGACGCGCAATTTGACTTTCGGGTAAGTAAAGTTCACACAGGCTTGACGAAGTTCGTAGAATTGCCGCTATTCGTCGAAAATTCAGAAAGGAGGCAGATTTCGCAGGCAAAGCGGCACAATATCGTGAGGGACGATAGCCTTCCGCTTATCAAAATTATCTCAATACAATTCGGAGACAACGAACCTAACTTCGACCAGGCACAACTGACAAAAATTAGATATGAACTTGAGGACTATTTGATTGCAAAGTTTGGCTACCATATTGAGATAAAGCAGGATCTCTTCGAAACCGGTGTAGTATAAAAATACTGTTTGCAATTTCAAGATGAAAACACGCACAAAGGGCACTTCCAGGGAATGCTGCCACACCAAAGCGATAGAAATTACTCAGAACAGAAGCAATAAAATGTCGCCGTTATGAAATGGACAACTATCAGGTTCTTTTTGATTGCATTCATACTAATTCTTGGATCGATCTACCTCTACATGCTTGTCCTTCGAAGCGCGTTAGCCCCTGACCTATTTTTCAACATTACGGCCTGGCAAACAACCGGACCGTTTGGGGACTCATTTGGTTTACTGACCGCTTTGTTCAGCGCGCTTGCATTCGCAGGAGTAATTTATTCTCTCTTAGAACAGGACAAACACATTAAGGAGCAGGACAGGCATACCCAAATTGATCGATTTGAAGCGAAATTCTTTCTCATCCTTCAAGCCCAACGTGAAATTGTCGGTGAGTTCGACCTTAAAAGACCGAATGCACAAACGAAAGTTAGAGAAGTCTATAACAAGGGACGCGAATGCTTTCGGGACATTTATAAGAACAAATTCAAAAATCAATTATTTGACTACTACACAAAAAAATATCCGGATAAGGAACTATCTGAGACCGTCAAAGAGGATATTAAAACTTTAAGAGGTCTTTTAACATTGGACCAAGTTGTGGCTGTATATTGTGATGACTTGTTTGATACTTACCAGGATGATTTAGGTCATTACTTTAGACACCTGTATAGAATTGTTCGCCTCATACATAAGTCAGATTCCATAGAAAAATCTGAGTATTTTGGAATACTTCGGGCTCAACTATCAGCATTCGAACTTGTAAACATTTTCTACAACTGTCTTACAGATAGGGGTGCTGACTTCAAACCGCTTATCGAACAGTATGGGCTATTGAAGAACATCAATCCCGAAAATTTAATTAACGGTGACGATGATAAGACAGGATATGCGCACGGTGCCTTTGAACCAGGACAACCAAGCAACAGAATCGTGTAATGCAATTTCACCAATCGGTAAAGACAACTTTTTGCTCCAGAAATAGTCGATCCAACTGTTGCCAGTTTGGCTCCAAGACGACTAGCCGCTTATTGTACCAATCACTATTTAGATTTCTACCCGCATAGACAAAATCAATACTTAAACGCTGTCTATCATTTGATCGAAAATTCAAAGGAGACAGATAAAAATCAATTCTATGTCCGATAATTGTCGCTACAAATTTCGGAATAGGATTGACGTCCTGGGTATTTCGCCTAGGTGAGATGTAATCGAAAAAAAATCTTTCTAGTAGCTTTCCTTTCCATAATTTTGGTTGAAATACCTTTGGCAAAGTAGTTCTCGAAATCAAAAATACTGTTCATCCTTTCAGCTTCTCGTGTGTCAATTGGCACGCAAAAGACAACAGTTTGTGGGCCATATTCCGGCGCCTCAGCGATGCTTATCAAACCTTTAGCACTAAGCGGTGACTGAGCTAGGATACGCATGGGTAAACGTGTTTTTGTGAGCATTTAATTCATCCTCCGCCCTTTGACTTTCAAACTTATACTGATGGCCTGTTTGTTCAATCATCGCGAAAGGTGCAATAACGTAGTCGTATCCGAATGAAAAGGTCGCAGTTTCGTTGTCCGCTTTCAATATCCCAAGTCTCTGTAACCTCGACCGCAACTTTAACTACATGACCCTTTAGCAGAACAAATCTCGGCTTCAGAATGTCAAATTCAATCACTACGGCCTCATTACCATACCTAAGCTGCGCCCAAATGGCGGCGAGGGCAATTGACGAGCCTGTATAGAAACCTCTTCCCAATTCACCCTTACCAATACTTACATCCACTCCCGGAGGTGGACCAATAATTGACTCGAGTTTTTCCGATTCGTTCCGTGATAGCTTATGTTACTCATAGTATTGACCCCTAATTTCTTGCAGTACGTCGCAATCCAACTTCTTACTTCTGACGTTCAACTAGTCCGGTCGTCATTAGAACTAAACAAAAAATGCCCACTCACTGCAGTCGTTATTCGCAGTAATGGGCTCATTTAAAGTTATACAAATTCCCCAAATGGTAAAAGGCATCGTCTACCTGCGCGATTGTTGGCCGAGGTCATACCGTAGCGGATTCATTTTCAAGACGATACCAAACAAAAAAAGCGAAGAATAACCTTCGCTTTTTTACCTTAAGCACACCGATATCCCGAAATATCGAACCATATCGTGACAAACCAGCTAAAATCTGCCTTCTATTGCAACTCAGTCCTTATTACCTCAATAACCCGTTGGGCGCGCTTTGCAATTTCATGTTGTTTACTAAGGGCAGCAGCAGGCATTTTAGATCCAATGTTCACCACTTCGTCCTCATTCATGCCGGCATATTCAAATAGTTGAAATGTTGCAGCGTTCAGTTCCGCGTTCAGGCGAGCAATCGTTGAGTCAACCATCGTGAATTTTTCATAATCGTAATAGTCACTAGCCTCAATTCGCAGTGCGTTCATCTTTGAACTATTAAGCGCAAGTTGATATGATATCTCGTCATATTGAGCCTTCGCATCTTTAGTTACTTCCATGTCACGGTCGTAAGCCAGTCTGTTTATTTCGCCGGCCTTCGCGTCTAACGTATTTTGATATCGTTCAAACTAAAAATATGCGATGCGCGATCCTCTCTCAAATTTATTGAAGTTAACCACCTGGGATTGTGGCAGCGATGACAACAATGAAATCTCTGCAACAAGTTCATACTTGACTTTCCTTCGTCTTTCGTTGTTTGAATACCAATTGTTTATCCATACAACGCCGAACGCTATTGCCAAGGTTAAACATTGACTCGCGATAGTTGACCAATTGAGTCTTTTGAAGAAATTTTTCGGGCGTTTATGGTCGGGCATGATGAACGAAGGTCAGGGAGAGCCCAAGTTAGAATAAAAAATCTCCGGGTGCCCTGATAGTGTGGGCCGGGTCACTAAAAGACGCTCTTTTGCCCGGGATTTGTACTAGCCCCGGATATTTCCAGCTAACTGGGAGTAGGCGAAAATTGACTTTCTATTCAGAATACTGATACTTCAGAAGCAAATGCTGACATTCACTCCTGAAAAATAATCTATGAGAATCAGGACAACCCTTGTGCTTTCGGTCATGGCAATTTCAGCCTTAAAGGCGCAGGTAGAATTCACTCACGTTTTGGACGATAAGAACCCGGCAACAAAAACGACGTCTCCGGGGTTTTACAAAGGGGTGGCTTGGGTAGACATCGATAACGACGGTGACGTCGACCTGTTTGTGTCACCTAATTTTCTTTTCAGGAACGAAGGCAAGGGTGTATTCACCTCACTCGACGATCCGTTCAAATTCAAGCCAATGCAGCCCCCGGGTGGTGCGTCTTGGGCAGATCTAAACAACGACGGCTATATCGATTGTATCATCTCTCAGAATCCGTCGGGTATTTACCTGAACAATGGAAACTCAACGTTCCGTAATATTTCCAGTCAGCTGCCGGGATTTGACTCCTTTGCCTCTTGGGGATGTGCTATCGGAAATTTGAACGGCGATGCTTTTCCTGACTTCATATTCGCCCATGCGAGAGGATTTCACAAAGGGCCAATGTCTCCCAGTCGTCTCTATATCAACACTTCTGCAGCTGTTACTCCTCAAAAAATCGTTGGCCTTGCCGTTACTGACAGTTTAAAACCATTCACCGTTCCCTACTGGAGCGACTTCGATCAGGATGGAGATATGGATCTGTTCGTTGCTTCCGGCCCCGGAGGAAAGCCCGGTCCGGATTTTTGCTATCAAAACACAAAGTCCAAAACAGGAAAAAATGAGCTTACGCCAATGACAAAGGAACCGTTCCCTACCCAGATGCAAGACGGTCAATGCTATAATTTTATCGACTTCGACAATGACCGCGACTTCGATCTTTGCATCACCAATTATGGAGGTGCTCCATCGCGGTTCTATAGAAATGATAACGGGACCTTTACGGCCAGGGAAGTGCTATTCACCGGCCCATCCAACAACCTTTCCAACGACTGGGGAGATTTTGATAACGATGGCGACATGGACGTAGTCATTACCAGCGACAGCTCGAAGACAAAGTTGTTTGTCAATAATGGTGACGGTACATTTTCAAAGCCGGTGAGAATTGGAAAGGCTGGCGGATCGGGCGTCTCCAACGGAGACTATGACAATGACGGCGACCTTGATCTTTTCGTGAACGGGATCGACAGCGCACGCGTCCTCTTAAACAACAATGCATCAACCAATGGAAATCATTGGATAAACATTTCGCTTACCGGGGCTGCATCGGGCAAGTCGGCTCTTGGTACGATCGTGATGGTCAAGGCTACAATTCACGATAAGCCCGTATGGCAGATGCGCGAGATCAATGCCCAGAATTCGTTCATGAGCCAGAACGACCTGCGCGTTCATTTTGGTTTTGGAGATGCCGGAATTATTGACACCATTATGATCAAATATCCGAACAGTCAATCGAAGACTTTTAAACAGGTAAAGGCCAATACTTTCTATTTTCATAATGAAGACGATAAACAACTGTCATTAAAAAAATAGTACTTTGGTTTAATACAAATTGGTAGGTGAAATTGTATTGGTCCTTTTAAAATGAGGAGGCGGGTTCCATTTCAAAGACAAAAATCGGTCGGCTTCAAGAGGCACTTGGTCATATATGACCGTTTTGTCTTACATTGTTACCGAAGAAACGAATACCTGGTTATTGTAATAAAAAATGAGACACGATGAAAAGAAAACAGTTTGTTAGTTCCCTGATTGTTGGTGGCATTGCGCCCTTAACCGCCTTATGTGGATCACGCAGGACGGATATCAGAACTGATAACGGTTTCGTCGTCAAATCCGGGGAAGCCAGGAATCGAAAGAGTTTCAAACTCAAGGGTGTCAACTCAAACATCCTTGATGTGAAAATTTCTGGCGATGATACTAACGGTGGATTTGCGTTGTTTGAACAGACGTCGGTCACACAGGGAAAAGGCACTCCTTTACATGTTCATCATAAACAGGACGAAGTTTTTTATGTGGTCGAAGGAGAATACTATTTTCAGATCGGAGATGAAAAATTTCGAGCCTTTGCGGGCGATACTATCTTCTTGCCCATGAAAGTTCCTCATGCATGGACACAGGTGTCGCCAAAAGGAAAGATGACTGTGCTGTTTCAACCTGCGGGAAAAATGGAAAGTTTTTTTACGTCTACTGCGGCACTGAATCATGAACCTTCAAAGGAAGAAATGTCGAGGATCTTTGAAGAAAACGAAATGACAGTAGTTGGGCCTCCATTGAAGGTTGATTAGAAGTTCACTGCGAGCGAAAGTCCTCGCCAATCAACGTTAGTTTTGACTTGAAACCTAAACTAACTTATCAACTCTTAAAATCATTGCATTGAACAGTTGTGATCGAGAAGGAATATCCAAAAACGGGTATTTTACTTTCGATAGATACAGTCCGTGCGGATCTGCACTATTTATAAATTCAACCGGCTCAGCCGAAGTTAAGATATTCTGAAATTCATCTACCCCGAGTTCACCACGTCCGATCATCAGAAGTCTTTCGACTATCATCCTGATCATACCATTCAAAAAACGGTTTGCCGATATCTCGAACCGGATACTGTCCCCATTCTTATCAGCATAAAGATTTGCAGATGTGATGTTACTGATGGTGGTGCGATGTTTTGATGTCTTTCTGCAAAAGTTCCTGTAGTCGTTATGACGCGGTAAGATCAATACTGCTTTCTTCATCTCATCCAGATTGAGATTTCGTTCCGGATACAAAGAACTGGTCGTAGCGAGAAATGGATCACTATAAGTATGGATGAAATAATTGTATGTCCTTTCGATAGCATCGAGTCTTGCGTGCTCCTCTCCTTTCATCGGAATGATATCGAAGACTGCAATATCCGACGGAAGGTTTTTATTGAGTCTGAAAATCAGGTCGTAGTCCCATTCATTTTCAACATCGATATGAAAAAAAAACTGACTTGCGTGCACTTGCGCGTCTGTTCTTCCGCAACCCACAATTTTAATGTCTGTTTTGAGATTGCGACTCAAAAGAGTTTCAAGAACTGCCTGGACGCTATTGACCTGCGGCAATTTCTGAAAGCCCCGGTAATTAAATCCATTGTATGCGATGTGAAAGAAGTAGCGCAAGATGTTAAGGGTTGAAAAAAGATATCCACTAAATCACAAACATATCGAATTCGCAGCTTTTTGCCGATTCCAATATGATATCTCGTCATATTGAGCCTTCGCATCTCCAGCTACTTTTATGTCACGGTCGTAAGCCAGTCTGTTTACTTCGCTGGCTTTCGCGCTCAACGTATTTTTATATCGTTCAAACGAAAAATATGCGATGCGCGATCCTCTGTCAAATTTATTGAAGTTCACTACCTGGGATTGCGATAGCGATGAGAACAACGAAATCTCTGCAACAAGCTCATACTTGACTTTCCTTCGTCTTTCGTTGTTTGAATACCAATTATTTATCCATACGACCCCGAACGCTATGGCCAGAGTTGAACATTGAGTCGCGATAGTTGACCAATTCAGTCGTTGAGGAAATTTTTTGAGCGTTTATGGTCAGGCATGAAGAACGAAGGTCAGCGTGAGGCCAAGTTAGGATAAAAAATCCCGAGCTGTTTCCAACCCGGGATCAGTACGGTGGAGGTTTAGAATATCGAACCATGTCTTTTTTATCTCAATAACACGTTCGGTGGAGGTCGAGAATTAAGGACGACGACAACATCACTATAGTGACGACAACCTCGATTATAGTTAGGAAGAAAAAAAAGACCTAAATTACTCATCTCAATAATCGATCTATGAGTAAAATTAGTCGTCGTTCCTTTCTTGCCGTCACTTCATCAGGCGTGGCAGCACTTACATTCGGTGATCTTTTTGCCGCCGCAAAGGCAAAAGATATTGCGCTTGGTTTTCAAACATGGCCGATCAAAGAAATGCTTGGTAAGGACATACCTGGCACATTGAAGACTATGTCGGGCATGGGCTACAAACTTCTTGAAATGTGTTATCCGAAAGGTTACGAAAAGATAGGGTTCGGACCGTTCGTTCAATACAAAGGCGGTGAGCTTAAAAAAATGTTCAGTGACGCCGGGCTTACTTGTCCAAGTTGCCACTTTGGTACGGATGACCTGATCTCCGACGATACAAAGCTCAACGAAGCTATTCAGTGGTCGAAGGATATTGGTCTCAAACATATGATCCTGTCAACCTTCTGGCTTCAGAAGGACGGAACCCTGAATGACTATCTCGCTGCTGCCGATAAGCTCAACAAGGCTGCTGAAAAAATTAAAGCTGCGGGGATGCAGACCGCATTCCACAACCACAGCTTCGAATTCGTGCAACTCGATGGCAAACTTGTCTACGATGCGCTGTTGGAACGCTTCGATCCGAAGCTTGTGAAAATGCAATTCCAGACTGAGGTGATCAAACTGGGGTATAAAGCTTCCGATTATTTCAAAAAATATCCGGGAAGATTTGTGTCAGCGCATCTTTCAGATTGGTCGGCAGATAAGAAGCAGGTTCCGATCGGGCAGGGTGTTATCGACTGGAATGACTTTTTCGCGAATGCGAAGACTGGTGGAGTACAGACTTTCTTTGTGGAGATGGGTTTTGAAACCTATAAGCCCAGCGCGGAGTACATCGCTAAAACGGCCAGGATCTAAAAGTTACTTCTTCTCAGGAAATTCTAATGGCCTTCATTTCCTTTACGATAATTTGTCTGCTGTCATATCGGACAGCAACAATGAATCCCATTAAGGCACTAACCTTGCATCTTTTTCGTCGGGCACATCGGGAAGAATGACGGGAATTTCAATCTCCAAATTTTTCATTCAGTCCTGGGTCTGAGATGAAGAGCCTTTTACGTTGAGTCGCTTTCCCGTTCCCAGTCTCAGTCGCATTTTTTTGGGGATCGCTGCTGGTAGTTTGGACTTTTTAGGCTACATCATCGGCCGCTGTTGTATAGTTGAAGCTTTACTTATTACTTTCAGGCTATTCCCCATGTCATGAAAAGCAATATCAATTTCGTCCTACTAGTCATTTTCCTGCTTCAAGGATGCAGTGTGGACAAAGGTGTAGTATCCAACCCGAAAACAGCCCAAATCCTTGACTCACTCCTGGCAAAGCATGAATTCTTTCGCATGAGAGACTTATTCGATAAGGCCTCGCCACAACTGAGTACAACAGACAGGTTGACATATCAGGCTTTTATCGACAATGCATTCAACAAAGCGTCTGCGTCTAATGAAGCAATCCGACAATTACTTTCCCTTGACGAAACGTCTTTGTCAGACACGGTCAGGGTCAAATTACTATTAATCCAAAGGGACAATTATACTAAACTATACAATTATAAAGCTGCGTCTGAAACGGGTGCAACATTGCTGGAAAAATATGCCGGTGTAATGGACTCGCTGCACACGAAACACATACGCAATTTGGATATTCTGTTCTCATCTCTTGCGAATACCCCTCCCCAACAAAGTGAATTAAAAGCTGACATTATTATTCCATGGAAACGAAACACCCATGGTTTAATGGAGATCCCTGTGCGTAATTCACTGGACTCATACGACTTCATCTTTGACACCCGGGCGAGTGTCTCAACGATAACAAGGACGTACGCGGAAAAACTTAAGCTCAGGATAATTGATGCGCCATATGAGGAGTCAAGCGGCATCACCGGCAATACGTTTGCCGCTTACCCAGCGGTTGCAGATAGCATTGTGATTGACAACCTCGTTGTAAGGAATGTTATTTTCCAGGTAGTACCGGATGAGATACTATCTTTTCCATCAATTAACTTCAGAATTAACGGGATTATCGGTTTTCCTGTCATTAAACAATGGGGCGAAGTTCAGATTAATAAGAACGGAACAATGACTATCCCGACAATCCGCTCGAAGAGTTCCCTACACAACCTTGCTTTCGATGAATCTACCACCGTGATCAATTTAAGAACGGACCTGGACACTTTATCATTTCATTTCGATTCCGGTGCTACGTCCAGTCTTTTATACTCCAACTTCCTGGAAATGTTTAAGGATCACGTCACCAGTAATGCGTCTATTGAGAAAACTCAGGTTGGGGGTGCGGGCGGAATTAAGCAATCGGAAGATTATGTCTACCCGATTTTCACTGTGTACGCTGGTGGCAGAAAGGTGGATTTGAAAAATGTGCAAGTACTGACGGCACCGGCGTATCCGGGGCAGAAGTACTATGGAAACATCGGGCAAGATCTTTTGAATCAGTTCGACGAAATTGTTTTGAATTTTGATGAGATGTTTTTGGACCTGAAGTAGATAAAAAAATACCCAAGAGTTAACTTGGGTATTTCGTACAGTGGAGTGAGAGAATATCGAACCAGTTTATTGAAAATCTCGCTGGATTTGAATATTTCATGAAATCAGTCCGAAGGAATCCGGCAAAGCGATCTTGAACGTGTTCAATGCGTAATAACCGGATGAAATACTAGCCTATCGCACAAGTCCTGCCGGAGTTGGGGAGATTAAACACCAAGATAGGTCTGTATGTATTTTTCCAATTCTCTCAATGTCGTTGGGTCGTCCATAAATGGCATATAACGTTTAGTTAAGCCGTGGCGCTGAGCAAAAATAAAAAATGTCCTCCTTATCAGCGCCATTGATTATACATTTTGCTGCCAGCCGTATTATTTTCCGCAACTACAATCCGGAGCCTTCTGATAGTCGTTATATACTTTCATTTTGTACTTAGCGTATATATTTTCCTTTGTCCGCTTTGTTGTGAATGATTTAGTTTTAAAGTCAAAAATGAGTAGTTCGGCTTCTCCATTTGTTTTAACGTCTTCACTAACAATTGCAAAATATTGTCCGCCTTGAAAGTACCAGTCGGCAAGATATTGTTTCAATTCTCCAGTGTAGATGAGCTCATTTTTATTCAAGTCAATGATTGAAACTCCAGACAAGTCCGAGTCATAGTTTGTCAGAGATACTTATGATCACTTGAAATGTAAACTTCCCGCCTAGATATTCTTTAAATCCTCCCTTGTTGTTGACTACATAAAGTCTGCCGTCATAGTCCCCGAACTTGGAAATTATTATTATGTCCTTTTTTGGTTGATTGTCCGGAAAAAATAAACCGGAACAACCGCCAACAGCATCTGCATCTTGAGCAAGATCCTTAATTAATTTATTCTTGTCCTTAATTGTTAGCCAGGTCCGACAACTGAAATGTCTCGAGTCATCTTGCTTTTTAGGTTTGGCGTGAATTAAGTCCACCGTGATTGTCCCAAGAGTCCGTTGTTCTTTTTTTACTACAAATTTGTCTGTGGAAAAGTCGATGTCTTTAAACGGAGCAATTGTTTGTCCGTTTGAAACAACAGTTGTCAGTAGGAATATCGTAAGTAGTCTGTACTTCATAATAATATGGCTGGCAACGTTTGTATATAAGCAGTGGCGGGAATTCGAAGTGCGTCACTCTCCCACGAAACCAAACGTATTTTGAAAAAAAACTACAACTTTACACTGAACCCCGGCCATTGATTAACACTTTGTTGTGTGCCGTTTTCTATCCTCATTCTTTTTTCAATCTTGTTGTATCAATGGCATTCTTGTCAATTAGTTCTCGCAAGATTTAAACAGTAATTCGCCATCGCATCGTCATATCGGCCAAGCTTGGTCTTCAACTGAGCCCGCGTCCAAATTGCACGTGAGAAATCCAGCCAATAGAAAATCGCATTATCTAAATCCTCTATTGCCGCGGTTGGTTATGAAAGAACTTCATGTGCTTTGCTTTATGCGCCCATTACTCACAACGTTCGCATATAAGCGTGCCAGCAGACCTAATTAATAGTTATCATCAAACTTTGCCGGCATGATTTATATGCATTGTTAGGAGCAGTTACTTCCAATATATATGTTGATCAATGCCCTTGTTTTTAATGTTATTGTCCATATTTACTAACCACCGTCCCGCAAGTTGTGGCATGCCTTGTTCGTAAATTTTACTATTCTTGTATCCAGCATCTTTAAAGTATCTTCGGACGTAGTTAGGAAAAGTCTTACGTTCCTTTTTGTTGCTTAGATAGAACTCAATGTTTTCTATCCACCTGGAAATTGAATTCATCGCCTCAAGTATCCCCATTTCTCTAATCTTAATTCTTTTTTCAGCTACTCGCCCGGAGTGATGAACAATCTTATGGCGAATCTTGATGAGTAAGAATATTTCTTTGTCCTTCATCAATCCTAAGATATCAGTGTTGAACACATTCTTATATAAAGCATTCACCACTGGTAAGTTGTGAAAGATTGTACCTTCAATGATTTCGTTAGCAAGGGAACGTGGACCTTTAATAACATCATCTGGAGTTAATTTTCTATCAATAGAATATTTGCGTATTAACTGCTGAACCTTCCCTTCATTACTTTCAAGCTCTTCAATCAGTCTATCTTGCAAGTAACTCTCAAGCAGAGCGATTAATGCAATGAACAAAGAGTTATTTATATAGTTCACATGTTCAAATGCGTGAATATCCTTAAAGACTTTGACATCCTCCTCCGTTGTTAATTTGAGTTTGTCTTTATTGAAAAATAAAACCTCACCAACTAATGAATAATGTTGCAAGCTGACTATCGTGGAGAAAATATTCTCCAAGTCATTTTTGAAATTTTCATATGATTTGTGTCTTCCCATAATTGCCCCTAACGTCTGGCTATAAGGCGTAGCGGCACTCCAAAATAATCAAATTAAATATCAACTGTGCAGCCATGACTTATAGGCTTTATCGTAGGCGGGCGACGTCAACCAATTTTTTAATCAAGGTTTTTGTCTTGTCCGAAATTTGTTCTTCGGACCGCCAATGATAGATGTCAGTTTTGTTTTCTCTAGCTACTTTTAGTTCGAAATCAACACCGTCCAAAATTATTGCTTGGATTTCGTTAACGTCTATGTCTGAATGAATGAGGTCTCGAATGAGAAATAAGTCCTTGTCCGACATACTTAGCTTTCTCTCGTCAAGTTTTACATTGTCCAGATTGTAAATGCCTATTTGTTAACTATCCGCTAAGTCCTGATTCCATTGTCTAACGAGTAAAAACGGACTTGTGGCGTCTACTAACTGAATGGAAAAATGTCCTGTCCCAAATGCGGGGAATACAGAAAATACAACACAACTGTCCCCGGAAAATGGTTTTGAGAGTTCAGCTGAATGTGCTCTACAAATTCTAGATACTTAATTGTCAACCGAGTTTTCATTGTCAGTGGCTGGCCTACAACGTTTGTGCATAAGCAGTGGCGGGTGCTCGAAGCGCGTCACTGTCCCACTACACCAAACGTATTTTGAAAAACTAAACTACAAATTTACACTGACCCCCGCCATTGATTATGCATTTTGTTGTAGCCAGTGTGCTAATCGTTGGTCACTTCTATTTCAACTATTATTCTCTTTCATGCACTTCTTCGTCCAGAGGATATTGTGGCAAGGATTTGTCCTGTTCAACACTGAATTGAATTCCTTCATATTCAGATGTCCAAAAGCCGCAATAGTCACACGTTGACCAGTCGGGTTCACCGTATATCTTTATCACATGGCGGATGGGACCTCGGAATGGTCGAAATCTTGAAAGATCACACGGTGATTGAAATCAAGGAGTTTTACCTCTTTATTCGAACGCGCCCCACCCGTCATAAGCAAGGACATGATTCCTGGCAAAGAATGTAAGGTAAGGTACGACTCAAGCTCAATCAGACGGGTAGCATCAAGCCTCATCGTAATTACAAGAAGAATATCAGCGCCATTTCTTGTAACCTTAGTATATTCGATTGAATTCAATCTTAGAAAATCAAATAGATCGTTGTCGTTCACATCCCTAACTACGCCTGTAAGAACGAACTCAACCTCATACAACCTCAGCAATTCTGGGTCTTTGGCTTTGAATCGATCAATTGCATCTAACGTAGCCTGTTTCTCTTCAGGCGTGAGTTCGATCCTCATACTTGCTTTAACTTCAAAGTTAATGTTCGGTTCGCTGCACTATAGATGAAACCTTGTCATCCTTATCGAAATAAATCATCAAAGACTTGGTCCCCCAATCAGATGCACCAGGTTCTATCGAATAAACCATTATCAGTCCGTTATCTTCAAAATGCCGAAAGCTTTCGTTGGGACGACCTAACCATTTAAGAACGTGGGATTCACTGTAACCGCGCAATGAAAGTCCGTTGATTAATCTCGCTTTAGCAATAGTATCCAAAGAGTGATGATCTCTTCTAAAACCTGTCTGTCCAATCGAATCGCTCCTCCATTGCACTTAAAAGTCAAGCATGATTGAATCAATTTCATGTTCAGTTGGGTCATGTTTGAAATCTGACCGGCAAGCACCTAGTCCTGTAATCAGTAATATTGACAGCAATATGCATTTAACGATCATTTGAATAAGTCATGGATTGGAGATTTTCTTTAACGAATTGATATATCGAAAACTCTACAACGAAATACAAACATATGAAAAGGCTAAATGAAGAACGGCTAAGAAAATTTCCAGGCATGGAGGATCTAAGTGATGAACAAGCTCAAAAAATCATCGCAGACCTTCATGCATTGTCGATAATGCTCATTCAGAAATTATTGAAGAGTGACTCGCAATTTAATGGATCGAGATCAGAATTTATCGAACCTGAATATCCAGATAATCAACGGCTTAAATCGGAAAATAAGTGATTCACTAGATCAACTGAACCGGACATTATCGAACCACTAAGTCTCCTAACTATCAGAGACTTAGCAATTCGAATTGCGTGAAAACGCAGAAGTACACTCAGACTCTCGAATATCGAACCGATTTCTTGAAAATTTAGCTGCTTTCGAGGATTTGTTTGGTTCGATATTGAAACCCGCAGGCTGGGTGTCCTAAACAATGGCTAAAGTTTCAGCAAGTCATAATAAGAGATCAATCAACTCATCTCAACCCCGGAGTCCGGATAGAGACGGTTATTTCGCATTATCACGGTTATTCAAAGGAGATTGATTTAGTTATGATGAAAAACGTGATGGGAATGCAAAGCCAGGTTATCGATTCCAGAAGACTATTGGATAGGCTTTTAAGAACGAAGAAGCTACAGTTGATTCTATTAAGATTTCCGCAATTAGAGATCGAATAAATGGGTTAGATTCTTCGCTGACCGAGGTACTCCACTACTATGAATCTTCAAAGAGTAAGAAATAATTCATGGTCAAAACTGCGACTGAAAAAATAAGAAGCTGGCTCCCGCCGTTTCAAAAGTGTGGTAGCTGCTTTGTCTTCACTGATCGAACTGAGACCCGAAAATCTTTTCGTCCAAATTCTTATACACCTCGAAGGTCTTCATGTGATGTACCGATTGAAAGCATTGTAATCGTACCAGAGGCTTCGGTGAGGCCTTGACCATGCCCTTACCGCAACAAATCAAGCAGCAAATTAAAATTCTTTGTAAGTTGTTCCAGCCTTGGTCTATCAATAACTCTAATACTAGCACCTCGCTGACAGCTATCATAAAATTTGTTCCTTAAAAGATGCAAGTATATTTTTCAAATCACCAATTAATTTGCTTTCATCAGGCTGCTCCCTTTCCAACCAGCTCAGAATATTCTCAAACTGCCATTTAATCGCTGCATATAAGCCGAAATTTACGGGCGGGTGACTTTCATAGTATTCCTTGAGGATTGTAAACGTACTGATACAGTCCTCCAGGCAATTCTGAATTTCCTTATTCTTATGAAATTCTATCACACAGCGCTTCGCGACATGCCCAAGGTTGCCTTCGGTCGTAAAGAATTCTCCAATTTTTAATCCTCCTAAAAACCACCGGTCAAGTTTACTAATTCTTTGGAGCTTGATCAGTAGGTTACAATAATTTTGCAGAACAGTCCGCGCAGCTGGATGCTTTTCAATAATCAGGTTGTCAAACGTGGCCGGGGTCAGATGTTTCACCTCATGGCCTTCAGCGAAAACACCTTTTTCAAAGGCTCTATAAGCATAGTCAGAAACAATAATGGAGGAATTAATGTAGAAGTAGCATTGCTTATAGATGCCGGCCCTTTTCAGACGCAGTTGAAAATTCAGGTCGTTGATTTGTTCAAAGCACTTATTGACCAAGTCAGGCTTATTCAGGTTTATCCCTTTATTAATAAGAAACGTAATACCCTCCAAGGTGTCGCTGGCAATTAGTCGCCAGTGCACGGCGCTTTTAAAATTGTCATTCGAATATTCTTCCGGCTCCTTGAAATTAGGTTCGACTGCCCGTCTGAAACCATTGAAGTAATGAATGTTGTTCTCCTCAGCCGTATTAAGCAAAACCTGATTTTGAATAACGTCCCGAAGGGTGGTGATACCATCAAACACGAGCTCTTCTTTGTTGTTTTCTAAAAGCCGGTTAAAATACCGTTCGAAAAAACCTTTCCGGAAGGTTTCGAGATGTTCCAGTGTTTCCTTGCGAGCTATAATGATGTCATATACACGCGCAACGGCAAGCCAGATATTTCTGAGGATTGATGCGTTGTTTGGCTGAAGCAGGGCAAAGTCAATTACTTTAATATAAAAGGAAATCAACCGCTTGCTGATATATTCTTTATTATCCGAGTTAGTCTCATCAATGATCAGCGCCGCCAGCCTCTGCGTAATTTTTTGGATAATCGCCTGGGCCTTTATACTGTCAGAAACAGAAATCAATGCAATCACGATACTTTCAACCCTGACCAGGTGATCATTCTCAATGAGCTTAGCCTGTTCATCGATATCATTATTCTTGGCTGCAGGTATGAAAATAGTATTCTTATTGATCTGCTCCAATTCGTCATGTGCTAACTTTTCCGGCTTCAGGGATGAAAATAGGTTAAAGGCTACCGGGAAAAGACAGGCGATGACACCGGTAAAAAGTGCAGCATTGTAATAAATAACAGTTACTTCATTCCAGTCAGGATCTGAACTCGAAATCCAGATGCTCGAGATGAACGTGAATATAATGGTGGATACGGAAAAGGAAATGTATAAGGCATTAACCTTGTTGACTAAAAGAGATTTATGGAAATCAACTCCTGATTTTTGTTTGAAAAATTCGTATGCCACTAACGAGACCGAAATATATATGCCGATAAGTGAAACCAAGGAGCTGATGATCAGGGTAAAGAGTTCGTAGATTCTGGTGTACCCCGTAATATTCGCGTAGTCCGGGATCAGTCTGTACGGAAAAAAATAGCAGACGAAACCTACTCCGAATACCAGGAGAAACGGATAGACGATGGAGCCGTATCTTCTCAAAAATGATTTTAAGTGGAGCACAAACTTGAAGGTTTGGTGATTGACGTTTTTACGTGTTTCGTTCCGGACAGATCTGATGTAATTTCGGAAAAATCCGGATTGGACCAGTTCGTAGCTTGGTGGCTAGGACTGTGCGCAGTTCCAAAGCACTTGCACTGGATTCTGCGTTAAAATAAAAACCTGCAATACAATTTGTGTTGCGGGGTTTGTACTTAGATGCTCTCGAATATCGAACAATTTCTTGCAGGACTTGGGAAAATTCGAGCGTTTGATGGTTCGATAAATTTCGGATTTAAGTGTTAGGTTGGTCAGTTTGGGTCAATCTCGTTTGAAGGAATTGACTGCACCTTTCGTCAACTTACGAGTCATTTTCATACCGACGCGCTTGGTTGTTTGATAGCGGATCGATGAAGGACATCAGACTTCCAATCACGGGCGATTAGCTCTTACTACTTCTAGATCTTTAAAATTCGCATAGGATTCTCTTTGATTGAGATAGATTTATTAGATTTGTTATGAGCCCATTACTCCGAAAAATCGCGAGTGAATGGGCCTTTTTTGTTCTATAACATACCTTATTCACCCATGGCTACGAATGATACCATCATACTTGACGGCATCTTAGATGATAGGATAAACTTAAAATTGCCGTCAGAAAAACGCGACGAAGTCTTTGAATTCTTTGCTACAGAGCAGATTTTGAAAGACTTCCATTTATCAACCGACGATATAGCTTCTGGATTTGTAGACGGAAAAGACGATGGAGGAATTGATGTCTTCTACATATTCATCAATGGCCATTTGCTGAATGATACTGAATCCTTCTTTTGGCCCAAGACAAATATTGATATGGAAATTCATATCATCACTTGCAAACACCATGGCACTTTCAAGCAGGCAACATTTGACAGCATGATCCCCACCTTGTCTGATATATTTGATCTTACAAAGGATGATGATGACCTCAAAAAATATAACGACGAGGTCCAAAAGAAACGCAAGATATTAAAGTCGGCTTACAGAAAAGTGTCGCCGCGTCTCACAAAGTTTTCAGTACGCATTTCTTACGCCTCTCGTGGTGATACTTCAATCATCGGTGATAGTATTAAAAGTCGAGGGGGCCAAATAAAAGATTTGATAATTAAATCCTTTGGTAATTGCGTACCCATAATCAGTTATGTGGGAAGTTCAGAATTGATTGAACTGAATCGACGTAAGCCAAATTATTCTTTAGAACTTACCTACTCCCAAGCTTTTGGGAAAGATGATCGATTTGTTCTCCTAACAAAATTGTCTGAGTACAAATCATTTATTACGGATGATCAAGGAAAGTTACGTCGGTATTTGTTTGACTCAAATGTTCGAGACTTTATGGGATTGAACAGAGTTAATGAGGACATCCGAGCTTCTCTCATGAGCGTTGACTCACCGGATTTTTGGCTGCTTAACAATGGGGTAACGATTCTTGCAACAAAGGCCGTTCCACTCGATGGTCGACTACACATCGAAGACATTCAAATCGTCAACGGGTTGCAGACTACCGAGTCAATTTATCGATACTTCACCGCGGGAGGTTTAGATTCTTCGCAAAGATCTGTTCTGATTAAAGTCATCGTCGCCAGGGACTTGAAAATAAGGGACTCTATAATAAGAGCGACAAATAACCAAACAAACGTCCAGCTAGCTGCTCTTCACGCTACCGATAAGATACAGAGAGATATAGAGGAACTTCTTTTAAGATATGAAATTTACTACGAAAGAAGAATAAACTATTATCTGAATCAAGGCATTTCCAGATCCATGATTGTGAGTCCAGCATATCTAGCAGCTGGTTTTGTCAGCTTAGTCCTTAAGGCACCCGCAAAGGCAGCAAATCTTAAGACAAGATTTATGAAGTCACAGTCTTCTTACGATAAAGTATTCAACTCTAATGCGTCTTTAGAAGTGTGGCCAGTAATTGCTCAAATCCTCTTGCGAACTGACCGTCAACTTGAAAATCACAGACCGACTCAGCTTGGGTCGACTGAACATTTTCTAAAAAGGTGGAGACAAACGCTGTCGTATTTGGGTGTCTCAATATTGCTACGCAAATTTGACTTCACCATAAATGAGTTATTAACTCTTAAATTAGAAGATTTTAGCGACGATTTATTGACGGAGACATGGCTGTTCTTGCAGAAAATAAATCAAGACATAATATCGAGAGGTCAAAAGCCTGGAAAAGCAATGGTTGTGAGATCATTTGGAAAGGCTAAGGATCAATTTACAATCGAAGGTTTTGAAAACTTCATTGCAAGAGACGGAGACTCTTCAGTATCCAACATCGATAAGGTTCACAGACGGAAAGAAAATCGTCCAAAGAAAACACCGTCATCAACTTAGGATTAGAGTGCATTAGAATAGCTCTCTGCGGTATTTCAATTGCAAATCTATCAAGCGGACGTTTAGCGCTGAGCCCTGGGAGTTGCGTATCGCTCTTGCAACTCAAAGGTAAAGATAAGACTGAGGAGGCGACACGTTGAACTCGCTCTTTATATTAAGGGGTTTCTTATATTTCTTCACGCTCTTGATTTTTATCGCGTGCGCTACCTCTTTATCAGCGAAGTATTCAAAAAAGAGCTCCTTCGAAATACCTGAAAACTCCTTAGTCTTGGTCCAAACGTCCTTAGGTGCCGAACTGAGAATGTTATCTATTTCAAACTCACCAATTACTTGCTGAACTGGCGATGAAGAATACACCACAACAGTTGTAATATTCGAATTCCTAAACATGATCTTCCGGAATTCATACTTTTTAGTGCCGTCGAAGATTTTATTAGCATACTCTGGCTTTATGGATAACAGTACTTTCATTTTCTTCGTGAATAGGTTACAATATTAGTAAAATTTTCCTCTGATATCTTTCTAAAGCCCCGAGGCATATCATTGATATCTGGAATCACACCGTTCTTATTCAACCATTGGAGGTTAGGTCGTTTCTCAAGAGAATGGACGAAAAGAAAATTCACTATGAATGGCCTCGCTTTCGAGTAATTCCAATATTCTTTAAGTTGGGCAACAGTAAAGACGCTTCGCTTCCCGCAAAGAGCTATAAATGTTTGCTCATCCTTTATATCCGTTACCACCGACTCAACCACACCGATAGTCGTAGCGACTCCCGTATGTATGGCTGGACCCGGTGTATCCTTACCTGTTCTGTAAAACACGATACGATTGCCGCTTTTCAAATTCTTAAATCTGGATCGACATATATAAACCTTGCTTAGCGCATTTCTCTGCGGCGCGTTTTCCGCAAAATCCAGTGGTGATTCAGTTCTGAGGACGGAATCGGGGAATAGATTCGTGTGATATTTAGGGTAAATCGGGACTATATATACATCGCTTTGTCGCGACACATACGGGTAAGTAAGTTTTGGATTCTCCAGATTAACTTCGCCTCTTCGAAAATCTCTAATCAAGACTTTCTCTTCGCCATTGGCGGTCGTCTTCAAACCATGTTCTTGGAAGCCCCATTCTAGCAGAAGCGAAATCAGACGTGCCTGGTCATCGTTTTTGTGAAGATAGTCACGTAGATCTCAGACACCTTCTGCCTATATGCATTATCAAAAATTATCTTAAGAAATCGTTCGCCAAGTTTATACCCATTAAGTATCACCTTAAACGTCCCAATCTTAAGGCGTCGCTTAGGTTCAAAGGCTGGTGCGATATCCCGATAAACCTCATTTTCCTCCTCAACCTTGACAAAAAGAAAAGCAGAGACAGCCTGATCCTGGTAGCACACATAGCAAATTTCATCTGCCTTCTTACTAAACCATTGATCAAATGGTGGCAGTCGATAATCCTCTCGAAAAGAATCAAAAAATGGATCCTTGAGATTGACATTTCCGAAATACTGTTTCCGTACTGCCAGAACTTTATAGTCGACTAGTTCAGGATTCTCTGCCGAAACTTTTTCAAGAAATGCGTCAATTTTATAAACCTTCTCTGCGATTCCGAGTAGCGCAGCCTTGGTATGGATTTTCTTGTCTTCTGAGATTAAGATATCTACACGACCGGCATAAACCTCATTTAATAGTTTGGAATCATTAACATCGTTTCGATTAACATCAACCTTCTTACTCACCGCGGAAATTTCTTCCCCGAATTCTGCCAGGGTTTTAAGAAGATTGTAATGGGCAATCTTAATGATCATTGACTTTACAGTCGCCTCATCCTTATTACCTTTCAGTTCGTCAACCGTCAACGGATGAATACACTTAATTGCTTTCAGTTTATCCAACCAGTTAAAAAGCAATCCGATGTCTTGATGGATTACCTTACTGGCCTCGCGATGAATGATAATGTTGGTATCAAGAAGTACTCTCATAGCTGACCAACCAGTCTGGTTATTTGTGAAACTATTCCTGAAATATCACCCTCTCGTCCGACTGACAAGTTCACTCCAATCGCAGAGGAAATGCGCTTTGCATGATTTAGTTCAGCATTCTGCATCTCTTGAAGCGACGTCTGATCATAAATCTTATTATCTCTCTGCTGCAATCTTTGTGAAATGGTTTGAACGTCACCAAGAATAACACTTAGGGAAATGGGATTAATTTGAAGAAAGGTGTCACGCAAAATTGGAGTAATCACTCCATCACCATTAAATAAACAGTAATGAGCACCGAGTAAGTAATTTGTATCAGGATGAATGTTCGCTCTTAGCGCATCGACAAGTCTCATTTGAGTCATAGAAATGTCGACCACCTTTTTATTCAATGGGTCGGTATTGATTTCTTTCCACTTCAATAACTCACTTGCGGAAAGGTAAACAAGCCTTGTAGCAGCACATATCTCTCTACAGATCGTGCTCTTTCCAACCCCGTGAATTCCGCCAATAAAGTGAATGCGACTCACCATGTTTTCAAAATATGATTAACTCGTGACATCTACTGTCAATAACTTCATCCAATCCATTCACACAGACGGAAGAAATAAAAAAAGCCCACGCTCTGACTTTCGATCAGAACCGGGCTCATTCAAATCTATAAAAACTATTTTAGACTCAAGCGAGAGATGGCATTTTGTTGGAATAGATTTCAGAGTTAAAAACTGAATTATCGAACCATGTTTTTAACTCGAAAAGCTTTATAATAACGTCGACAGAAGGGTTTATCGGCCAGAGTAAAGCAGATATGAGTTGTCATATCTATCAGCACTTTTCTTCAATTATCGAACCGTCGAGGTTAATGGAAGACATTGCGAATAGAGGTTGAATTCGAAGAATTCAGGTAAATAAAAAACCGGACCATCTCTCGATAATCCGGTTCAGTACCAAAGGCGGGAATCGAACCCGCACATCCGAAGATACACGATTTTGAGTCGTGCGCGTCTACCAGTTCCGCCACTTTGGCCTTTAATGGGACCGCAAATATGCCTAAACTTTACCCTCCTCCAAAATCACATTTCCATAAATTTCTCCAAGCTAAACGCCTGCGATCTCTCCGCAAACAACGTCTTCACCTGACCCCATACCTTACCGAATAGCTCCGACTTGCGATACGCCTCCAGGTCGCCCGGACCATTCCAGTAACTCAACGTCGTGAAGCAATTTCTGTCTTCGTGGTCACGCAGCAACTCGAGGTGCGTGCAGCCCGGAAATGTCGCGATCTTCTTCTTGTGCTCCGAAAAGATCTCGAGAAATTCGTCAACACCGGCTTCGGTAAAGTGCATGCGGACAATTCGGATGATCATAGTCAGGTGGATTGAACCGAAAATTACGGCAATCGGCGGCGCTCTGGCAATATAATTGCACGCCCACCCAAAAAACCAACTATGCAAAAAGGAGGTAAGGAGAAGAAGGTCCGGAAAGCACAGGCACAGAGAAGACCAGGGAGCGAGAAAGCCTTGAAGCCAGAGCCAGTGTCGGAAGACAACCGCCCCGGCAGCGGCAAGCTCCTCAACAAAGTCGCGCTGATCACGGGCGGCGACAGCGGCATCGGACGTGCCGTCGCCATACTCTTCGCCAAGGAAGGCGCACGCGTTGCCATCGCCTACCTCAACGAGCATACCGACGCACGCGAAACACAACAGCGCGTGGCGGCGTACAATGAGTGCATCATTATTCCCGGCGACCTGTCCAACCAAAACCATTGCCGCAAGGTGGTCGATAAGGTCATCAAGGCCTTCGGCAAGATCGACATCCTGGTGAACAACGCCGGCCTCCACTGGGAACAAACCGACTTCCTGGCGATATCGAGCGACCAGCTCGTGAAGACTTTTAAAAACAACGTCTTCCCGTTCTTCTGGGTAACACAGGCCGCCCTGCCGAATATGAAGAAAGGTTCGGCGATCATCAATACTGCTTCCGTAACCGCCTATCGCGGGAGCGGCTCGCTCATCGACTATGCTGTTACCAAAGGCGCGATCGTGAGCTTCACCCGGAGCCTCGCCGGTAATCTCGCTGACAAAGGCATCCGCGTAAACGGCGTCGCACCGGGGCCAATCTGGACACCGCTGATCGCATCGTCATTCAAACCTGGTAAGGTTGCGAAGTTCGGCAGCGACGTTCCCCTGAAAAGGGCCGGCGAGCCGATCGAGGTCGCTACCGCTTACCTCTTTCTTGCAAGCGACGACTCCACCTACTACACCGGACAATTCCTTCACCCCAATGGCGGCGAGATCGTCAACGGATAAAATTATAGCCATGAGCACCGATCCCATACCAGAGCAACACAAGGGCAACCAATCCGACGTAGGCGACCACATCGATTCCTCGACCAATCGCCAGGCTCACTCTAATTTCGTCGAAGCTTCGCGACGACTTCTCAGCGTAAACAAGTGGGGCGAAATGGCCGGACAGATCTCGGCTACATTCCAGCTGATTGACGGCCAGGGCACAGAGGTCAACCGGCTGGCGAGGGTCGGCGATCACATCCGGATCAACATCCCCGGCCCCGGGCTGGCAACGGGCGAAGGATATGATTGGGTCCGCGTCGAGTCTATCGAAGACAAGCCCGACCCCGGAGCGGCATACGAGTCGCTGGTCATGACCGTCCGGCCCGCATCCAGTCCGGTAAACGACGAAAAAGACGTCGCACACTTCTTCGACGACAGCGCCACCAGTACGTTCATGGTGGAACGGAAAGACTTGCAGGTGGTGACATCGGTACATGGCCGCAATGAAGTCCCGAACAAGAACATGGAGCGGACGATCGACAAGATCCGCAACACGGTAGTCGCAGGCGCCGCTACGTCCGGCATCGCTGCCTTCCAATGGACTTTGCTTACGCAGGGGTTGCTAAAAGACCTATAAATAAGACCTATAAATAAAAAAAGCCCGGTTAACCAGGCTTTTTTTTGGAGCAATTCTCTATTACTCGTCTTTCTCTACTGCTTCTTCTTCCTCTTCTTCTTCACCGACTTTTGCCGCCTTCAGGTTGATCGCAGATTCTGCAACCCCGGTAAGCGTTTCGTCGGCGTTCTTTTCTTCATTGAGTGTTTCTTCCAGCAGCTCGGCAGCGTCTTCCAGTCCGAGTGTCGTGGCGAACGTCCGGAGCGTGCCGTACGAAGCGATTTCGTAGTGCTCAACCTTCTGGGCGGCCGAAATGATCGCGGCATCCCTCATTACGCCCTCGTCGTTGTCGGTCATCAGCTCTTCTGCCTCTTTGATAAGACCGGCCATGGCTTCGCATTTCTTCGCCTGGGGAGTCTTGCCGAGGATCTCAAATACTTGTTCACAGCGCTGTACGTGGCCTTCGGTTTCTTCGAGGTGATTTTCGAGAGCCTCGATCAGCTCTTCGTTGGTCGCCTTCTTGATCATTTTGGGAATGGCCTTCGTCAACGCCTTTTCTGCCCAATAGATGTCCTTCAGCTCTTCTTCGAAAAGCTTGTGAAGCTTCGATGAGTTGTCCTCAGGCTGTTGTTTTGATCCGTTGGTTGCACGGCTCGCTGGCTTGCGGCTCGATGCTCCTGATGATTTGGATGCGGTGGATTTAGTAGATTTCATGATGTGTGTATTTAGTTTAAAACAAAACACCGCCGCTCAACATACGTGCCATCGTCATCATGTTGTAAGTTGAGTGATGATCCAAGTATCATTTGCACCGTGATGTTGATTAAATTCAACAACCGTGGAAGATCACACCGATGCAATCTGAACATTGTTACCACACGTATCTTTGAACACGGCCATGGTAGTGACACCCATTTTGGTAGGTTTCATAATGAATTCAACACCGAGCTTCGAAAGCCTGTCGTATTCCTGTTGAACATTGTCTACACCGAACGATGCGATAGGAATTCCCTGATCGTATAAAGCCTTTTGAAAAACTTTCGCCGCCTGGATTCCCATGGGCTCCAGCAAAAGCTCCACGCCGTCCTGCTCCTCTTTCGATACCACGGTAAGAAATTTGTGCTCTCCCACGGGCATATCGGTTTTTTTCACGAATCCGAGTACCCGCGTATAGAAATCAAGGGCCTTGTCCTGGTCGTCGACCATCACACTGGTAAGTACTATTCTCATAACTGTGATTTTTTTTGATAAAGATGATACGCCCACCCCGGGAGCGCCTATCCGATATTGCTATTTCGACCAGCGACGGGCGTATTGTGACGGGGCGACGCCGACCGATTTGCGGAAGCGGCTCGCGAAGGTGGTTGTGCTGTCAAACCCGGCGTCGTAGCAGGCATGCGTCACAGTCAGGTTTGCCCGAAGCGCCGACGCGGCCTGGCGCATCCTGGTAGATGTAAGGTACTGGTAAGGTGTCCGGCCATGCAGCTTACGGAAGACCCTCACAAAGTGGAACTTAGACATGCATGCTTCAGAAGCAAGCTGGTCCAGCGTGATCCCGCTTCCGTAGTTTTCGTCCATGAATTTCACAGCCTTCCCGATACGGTCGCATACCTCATCGGAAGGGAACGCTTTCCGTATTTTCCACAGCTGGGTTTCGTAAAAAGTCACACAGCAAATAAGTGAATTCCATTACTTTCTTCTGTATCTTTTTTCAGATCGTGCGTTATGGCTGCAAAAATCAATAAACCCGATCTCCTATGAAGACGAAAGCATGGGTTCTCATACCCCTGATCCTGGTTATCTCGTGCACGACCGGCGACCCTGATCCGGCAGCTCGCAAAGCATCTTTTGACGCCACGATTGAGACATTTGCCGGTACGACCGGCGGCCACGAAGGCGACGGTGGCCCCGCGACCGCCGCCAAGTTCGGCTGGATCAACGGCCTCTCGATCGATGCCGCGGGAAACATGTACATCGCCGATGGTGCCGCCAATGTGATCCGCAAGGTAAATACCTCCAACGTGATCTCGACGATAGCGGGCACGTTCCTCGGGTGGAACGTCAACGATCCGCTTCGTTATTCAGGCGACGGCGGCCCCGCCACATCGGCGCACCTGAACGTACCGATTTGGGTTGTTGCCGATGCCAATGGGAATGTCTATATCAATGACGCTGCCAATTTGGTACTCCGGAAAGTGAATGCCAACGGCGTGATCACAACCTTCGCGGGCAAGCCGGAACTCGGCTACGCCGGTGACAACGGACCGGCGACAGAAGCGCGCTTCAACAACCCCACCGGGCTTGCCGTCGATGCGGAAGGCAATCTCTACGTCGCCGACTCACACAATCACGTGATCCGGAAAATTTCAACCACCGGCAACATCACCACTATTGCCGGAATTCCGGAACAAGCCGGGTACTCCGGCGATGGCGGTCCCGCGACGGCTGCAAGACTCAATGAACCCAGCGGTATTGCGATCGACGTCGATGGCACTATGTATATAACCGATAATAGCGCTGTGATACGGAAAATCTCCGGGGGCACGATCACCACAATCGCCGGCACCGGCAACGGAGGCTTCTCTGGTGATGGCGGTCCGGCGATCGAGGCAACTCTGCTGTTCCCCAAGGGCATCGCGATCGCGAAAGACGGAAGCATCGTGTTCGCCGATAACGGTAATAGCAGGATCAGGAGGATCTCCGGCGATGGGATCATCGACACCATTGCAGGTACCGGATCTTTTGGTTATTCGGGAGATGGCGGCCCGGCAATCGAAGCCGAGATAGCCAATCCACAAGGCATGGCCGTTGACGCGGATGGCAATATCTACTTCACCGAAGCCCAAAACAGCGTGGTTCGCGTGATCCGGCCCACTAAATAAACCATTGTGCTGGATCTCACTGCTACGCTCACAGAAGAAGAAATAATCAGGAAGGCTACTGAAGACCCCGGGGCATTCAAGCCGCTGTATGAAACCAACTTTAAAAAGATCTTCCTGTTTGTGTTTCATCGCGTGGGCGACAAAGAGGCGTCGGCGGATATCACACAGCAGGTTTTTTTAAATGCACTTTCTAATATCGGCAAGTATCAATTCCGCGGACTCCCCTTCTCGTCGTGGTTGTTCCGGATCGCGGTAAATCAGTGTAATGATTTCTTCCGCAAGAACAAGAAGACGAGGATGGTGGTACTGGAGGATCCACACATCCGCGATCTCTATCAGGATCTCACAGCAGATCAGTCGTGGGATGAATGGGAACGAAAGCTCCCGGCCGTACTGGAACAGCTGTCTGAAGACGATCTCCAGTTGATCGAGCTCAGGTACTTCGAGCAGCGGCCGTTCAAGGAAGTTTCGGAGATCATGGGACTCACCGAATCGAATACAAAAGTGCGTACATACAGGATACTCGGCAGGATGAAAAAGATATTCCTTCAAAAATGAACCTGAAAAAAATACTTGTCATGAAAACCCGGCCCGAGATCAGCGACCAGGAGATCCATCAGATGATGGATTTCAAAAAGGTGCTCGATGACCATCGCATTGCGCGGAAAAAGGTCACAACGATGCGCGTGGGATTTATTGGTGGCGCGATCGTGCTGGCGATTACAGCCTGGTATTTATTAATGCCATCGGAAACGCCCCGCCTTTCGATCCAGGAACCGGCACCGGTGATCACGGACAGCGTTTCTACAGAAAAGATCGGGAAAGAAGAACCAGTAAAAAGCACAACGCCGAAAACCACTGAAATCAAAAAAGAAAAAGAGGTGAAGCCTCCCGCGGATGCCAGCGAGGTTACAGCCGCCAAAGATGTTTACCTGGAAGCGGAACCGGTCGACGGCTACCCGGAACTTTACGCTTATTTCAAAAAAGAATTAAAATATCCCGTTGAAGCAATGAAGGACTCTATCGAAGGGATCGTTTCGGTATCTTTTGTGATCAACAACCAGGGACAACCGGAACAGATCAAGATCCTGAACTCCCTCGGAGCTGCATTCGACCATGAAGCTACCCGCGTGGTCACGGGGATGCCCCAATGGAAATCAGCGTCCCTGAACGGCAAGTCCGTGCCTGCACGTATCTCGATGCCATTGACATTCCAGATCGACAAAAACCGGAAGCAACCATGAAGCGGATCGTTGGGTTTCTTTTGATGATAACCGTCATCACACAAGCCGGCGCGCAGACTTTCCGCAAGCGTTTTGTGACACCTCTGGAAGAAAAGCTCTCGGGCATTGAAGCTGGATGGGTTTCCATGAATCCCGATACATTGCTCGACTTTGTGATTACCGGTGTTGCCGCCGATGGCCAGCTGAAGATCATCCCGTATCAAAACCTCAGCACCGCTTCTTATTTCGTGAGGAAGACAACTCAGCTCACAGGAATGAAATCGGGCAACGTGCAAATGGCAGACTGGAACAGGGACAATAAGATGGACCTGGTGATCTCCGGTAAGACGGCGATCAATACCGATGCGATCTTCTATTTCACCAACATGGGCGGCTTTTTATTCCAGAAGCAATCGCAAAAACTACTCGATCATTCCGGCAGATTTGTAATTGCCGACCTCGACAATGACGCACTGCCCGATATCGTCACGTTTGGAGATCAGGTGATCCGCGTCTACGGAAATTCAGGCACAGCGCTCACGCAACGTTTGGAGATCACGGGCATCACTCCCACCGACATTTCAGTGTTCGATATGAACGTAAACGGTGTGAACGACCTGGTGGTAACGGGGCGCGACCAACAGAACAAGCCGGTTACTTCACTTTTCCTCGGCGCGCCAGGGTTTAAGTACACCCGCAAGAACGCATCAGCTGGCTTCGATGGAGCGTTGTCGCTTGCCGACATGAATGAGGACAGCTTGTTCGATGCCGCCATTGCCGGTTCACAAAACACGGTCATATTTATCAATAAAGACGACAGTCTTGTTGTCGATACGTCACTCGATGGCCTGACGAAGCCAGCTATCTTCACCGGCGATATGACCTCGGATGGAAAGAGTGACCAGTTGTTGTCAGGAAAACAGGTGAACTTTATCTACGAGCTCGATGGAACTCAGACGAAACTCGACACCACAGGATTGATACTTCAGCGGATGGGCGACCAGGACCGCGACGGCGATCTCGATCTTATCCAGGTCATCGATTCCGCAGGCTCGCAGTGGCTCAAGTTTTATGAAAACACTTCGCCTGTAAAAAACAAGAGGCCCGAACGTCCCACGGCCAGTTTCGCTATCTCAACATTCGATAAGACCTTCATCATCTGGGAGCCTTCGAACGACGATCACACACCAATACCCTCTATCACGTACGATATCTGGTTAGGGAACAATCAAACAACCGTTATCCCGCCTACATGCGACGTTGAGACAGTCCGCAGAACGGCTGTCCGTCATGGCAATGCGGGTACTAATAAGTCGATGGTGATCGGCGGTCTTCTCGATGAAAGATATTTCTACGGAATCCAGGCCGTCGACAATGCTTACAATGGAAGTTATGAGATGGGTAAAGGCGGCGTCATACCCTGCTTCGACCTCGTTCACGAAGATGTGCAGGCATGCAAGGGAAAAGAGGTAAAGCTCACCGGAGGAGGTGGTGCCACATGGTATTCCATGTCTAAGGGGTTGTTGGGAAAATTCGACACACTGAAGTTCGTTGCGAGCGTGAATGACACCATCTTCGCATTCGTCCCGCAACAACTCGATTGCAGTAAAAATAAAGTGTTTGTATTGCACGTAAATGAAGCGCCTCCTTCGGGTCAGCAAACCATCTATGCGTGCAAAGGCAAGACCATCAAGCTTGAGATCGCTTCCGGCTGGAAAGAGATTATTTGGAATACGAATCCTCCCCAGAAAAATGTCTCCTCGATCGGTCACCTGGTAAACGAGGCCGTGACCATCACCGCAACCGCAACGAGCCAGGGGTGCATCTACAAAAAAGATTTCATCATAAAGATCAGTGTGCCCATTGTGACGATCAGTGGCGACGGCTTCCAGTTGTTGAAAGGAAATTCGGTGCAGCTCGAAGCAACGGGGAACGTAGAGATCTGGCAATGGGATCCTCCGCAAGGGCTTGACAACAGCACCATACCCAATCCGGTCGCCACGCCTTCGAAGAGTACGGAGTATGTGCTCACCGGAACCGACTCGGTTGGTTGTTCAGCTACCGCAAAGACCCATGTGTTCGTTCAGGAAAACGCCTTCGTACCCAACCTCTTCACGCCGAACGGCGATGGCAAGAACGACAACCTCATGGTATACGGGTTGACGACACCGACGAGGTTCAACTTCCGGATATTCAACCGCGAAGGAAGCCTGGTCTATGAAAGCAAAGATGTATCGCAGGCCTCGGGCACCGGGTGGAACGGATTCGTAGCCGGCACCCGGCAGCCAAGTGGCATCTACTATTGGAGGATCGACGGTGAAATGCCGAATGGAGATAAACTATTGCTTAACGGAAAGCCCACTGGATCTATATTGCTGTTGCACTAACGAATGAGGCGAGGGTTCTTGCTATTACTCATCAGCGCGATCAGTTCCTGGTCGTATGGGCAGTACTTTCAGTACAGTCAATACAACCTTTCCACCCAACGCATCAACCCGGCGATGACCGGCCTGACCCGGTATGCAAGCGCGGGCACGTTGTATCGTCACCAGCAGACCGGCGGGGATTTTTCAATCAACAGCAACTTCGTGAGCCTCGCCTACCCGTTGTTGAATGCGAGCACAGGCGTGCCGTGGTCGGGAATAGCATTGTCGCTCCATAACGACCAGTCGGCAAGCATTTTCAAAACACAGGAGATCGCACTGGGCTACGCCGTTCACGTGCGCGTTAGTCGCTACCAGACTTTCTCTTTAGGTGCGAAGGCTTTGTATCAATCGAGAAAGATAGGCCTCGATGGATTCTTTACAGGGTCGCAATACGTCACCGACCGCGGCTTCGACCTGACACGCTCGTCAGGCGAGAATTTTCCGGAGATCCGTAATTCATTCAAGACGTTCAGCGCCGGTTTGTACTGGCAGGAGGTTGACAAGAAAGGCAGGTTGATCCATCATTTCGGTGTGTCTTTGTTTGATATCAATAAGCCCTCCGATTCATTCTTCGGCAGCACGACCAATCTTCCGTCGACCTTCATCGTCAATGCCGGTTTTCAATCCTACAGCAGTGGCGGCTTCAATGTTTTTCCCGAAGGGCTTCTTACCATGTCGGGCGGAGCGGCGATGTTCAACGGCGGCGTGAGGCTTCAGAAGGAGCTGAACGTGACTGCAAAAAAACAATCAGACCTTGTAGACGTCATTCTGAAATACGCCGTTGGACGATCGGGTATTGCGGGGATCCAGTTTCACCGCGAAAACATTTCGATGGGTGTCTCATATGATTTCCCCCTGTTCCAAAAAAATCCCGCCAACCTGGGCGCACTCGAGTTCGGATTGGAGCTGCGAAGACTGGTGGCGACGCGCGCACAGAAGGTGGTCGCTAAACGAAAGAGAGCTGCCGATGAAAAAGCGGCCCTGACGAAGAATCAGAAACCTAAGGAAGTGAAGAAACCAACGGATGTGCTTATTAGTGATACAACGGACGTCGCCATCGCACAGACCGATTCGATCCAATCGACTCCGGCTCCTGTTGAATCTGTAACGGTCGTCGGGGAAAAGAAGCCCGGCGAGCTCTCCGCTACCGCGAAGGCCGGCGGGATGAAACAAGACCCGATGATAATCGAGCACGTGACGTTACATTTCGCATTCGAGTTCAACTCGTCCGACCTCGACGAGCCTACCGAAACTTTCCTCGATCAGCTTGCCGAAACCCTTCGCCAGGACGAGAATCTCCAGCTCAACATCGAAGGCCACACCGACAACATCGGTTCGGATAAATTCAACCTAAGGCTCTCGCAGAAACGGGCGGAAGTGGTGAAAGCACTCCTGGTCAGGAAAGGGATTAACGGTGAGAGATTACATTCGGCGGGCAAAGGACTGCGGGAACCGCTGAATGAGAACTTAACGAATGAAGACCGTGCGAAGAACAGGAGAGTTGAGATTACTGTTTATTACTAATTCGTTGTTCGTTGTTCGCGGCAAAGCTTAGTCTCTTTTGAGTCACGATTGCGGAATAACGGTTAATGAGTCAGCATTGCCGTGCACCAACAAACATCGAAACCACGAACAACGAACAACAAACAACGACCCCGTTACTTTCCAAAAAACTTCTCCGTCATCTCCAGCGTATACTGAATATCATTCTCCGGCAATGCCACCGAAACAAACCACGACTCATAAGGCGATGGAGGCAAGTAGATCCCAGCTTCCAGCATGTAATGAAAGAACTTCTTAAACGTATCGTTATCTCCTCTCTTCGCATCATTAAAATCCTTCACCTCTCCATCCGTGAAATGAATGCTGATCATCGAGCCCTTCTGATTGACGACAAGAGGGGCGTTCTTCTTTCTCGATATCTCCCTCATGCCTTCCGCCAGTCGTTGGCCTTTCTTCTCGAGCGAAGCGTAAATATTTTCGGTGTCGTTCAGGTATTGAAGCGTAGCGTAGCCTGCAGCCATAGCGACCGGGTTACCGGATAACGTTCCTGCCTGGTATACATCACCCAGCGGGGCTACGAGGCTCATGATATCCCGCTTACCGGCGAAGGCTCCCACGGGCATTCCACCACCGATGATCTTTCCGAACGTTACAAGATCTGCTGTGATACCGTACACTTCCTGTGCACCGCCCTTCGCGAGACGGAAGCCGGTCATGACTTCGTCAAAGATCAGGACGGCACCATGACGGGTGCATTGTTCGCGAAGCATTTCGAGAAATCCGGGCTGCGGCGGAACGCATCCCATGTTGCCGGCAACGGGTTCCACGATCACTGCAGCCATCTGGCTTCCGTATTGAGAAAAAATACCGAGTACCTCTTCGCTGTTATTGAAGCCCGCAACGAGTGTGTCGTCTGTAACGGCCACCGGCACGCCGCCGGCTACTTTGATGCCGAGTGTTGCCATTCCACTGCCCGCCTTTTTCAAGAACATATCGGCATGGCCGTGATAATGGCCTTCGAATTTGAGGATCTTCGAACGACCCGTAAACCCCCGCGCCAATCTTACCGCCGACATACATGCCTCGGTACCGGAGTTCACCATCCTGACCATGTCTACAGAGGGCACCATGGTGGTGATAAGTTTCGCGATAAGTGTCTCCGCTTCGGTGGGAGTGCCATAAGAAAATCCCTTCTCGACCTGCTGCAACACAGCCTTCGTCACGTGCGGATGCCGGTGTCCGAGGATCATCGGTCCCCAGGAGTTGATATAGTCGATGTATTTTCTGCCGTCCTCACCATAGAGATAGGCGCCTTTCGCGGAGCTCATGAAGAGCGGCGTCCCTCCTACTTGTCTGAATGCACGTACTGGCGAATTGACTCCGCCGGGAATATACCTCTGAGCCTCAGCGAAAAGTTCCTCGTTGCGTTCCATCGGCTCAGCTTGAATGCAGTTGTGCGAACTCGCGCGCGAAGTATGTGGCGATCACGTCGGCGCCGGCCCTGCGAATGGCCGTCAGTGATTCGATCATGGCAGACCGTTCATCCAGCCACCCTCTTTCCGCCGCAGCTTTGATCTGCGCAAATTCCCCCGACACCTGGTAAGCGGCAACGGGCACGTGAACCGACTGTTTTATTCTATAAATAATGTCCAGGTATGGACCTGCAGGTTTCACCATCACAATATCCGCTCCTTCGTTCACGTCGGTAATGGCTTCTTTTACCGCTTCGGTAGAATTACGGAAGTCCATCTGGTAAGTTTTTTTGTCGCCGAAGCCCGGAGCGCTGTCGAGCGCATCGCGGAACGGCCCGTAGTAACCCGAAGCATATTTTGCAGAGTACGCCAGGATGCCCGTATTGGTGAATCCTTTTTCATCGAGCGCTTCACGAATAGCTTTCACCCTTCCGTCCATCATATCCGACGGCGCAATGAAGTCAGCACCCGCCTCGGCGTGTGTTACCGACATCCTTGCCAGAACTTCCACAGTCGGGTCATTGACGATCTGCTGATCTTTCACGATCCCGTCGTGACCATAGCTGGAGTAAGGGTCGAGCGCCACGTCTGTCATCACGATCATATCGCCATCAAAAGCTTTGATCTTCCGGATCGCCTGCTGCATCAGGCCTTTCGGGTTGACCGCTTCCTTGCCAGTATTATCCTTAAGCTCATTGCCGACCTTCACAAAAAGAAGAACAGACCGCAAGCCAAGCTTCGCCAGGGTCTCGATGTGCTTCTCGATTGAGCCTATCTTGATCCGTAAGTAACCCGGCATCGACGGAATCACGAGATCGGTCTCGTCGTCCCCCACAACAAACAAAGGAACGATCAGCTGTTTTGGAGTCAGGATCGTTTCTGCAACCATATCGCGCACGATTTGATTGACCCTGAGACGTCTATGTCGGTTAAGGAGATCCACGGGGCTAAATATAGTTTAATTTCGTTGTTCGTTGTTCGTTGCTCGTTGTTCGCGGCTACGAAGTGCTCGCGATTACGCGGCAACGTGAGGATCATTCGTCGTAGCCACGAACAGGAGTCTCTTAAACTCAATTCTAAAAATCCCTACTCAGACAGAAACTCAGCTTCGCCTCGAACAACGAACAACAACTAACCATCCCCCAGTTCGGGCTTACTCCGAAAGACCTCATCGAGTATGTCTCTTCCTTCCGAAGCCCCCAAGACCAATTCCGCACAATACCTCCCCGCCTCAAAAAAATCACCCTTACCAAACCTCTTCTCGACCCTATAGCTCCGTTTCCCATCCACACTATGCACCGCTGCCTCGAAGTTCATGGCGTCGTCGGTAACGAATGCGTATGCACTGATGGGCGCCGAACATCCTCCCTTCAATTCGTGAAGGAAGTCGCGCTCGGCTTTCACTGCGATCATCGTACGGCGGTCGTTTATCTTCAATATGTTATTAAAAACATCCTCGTCGCCGTGGCGGCAGACGATTGCAATAGCTCCCTGTCCCGGTGCTGGCAACATCCAGTAAAGCGTTTGTGTGAACGGCAGGTCGATCTCCAGTCTGTCGATCGCGGCCTTCGCCATGATCAGTCCATCGAAATCCGATTCGTCCAGTTTTTGAATGCGTGTCTCCACGTTACCGCGAATGTTCACGGTTTCATGGTGCGGAAATCTCTCCAGCCATTGAGACCGGCGGCGGATGCTGCTCGTGGCGACAATAAATTTTTCTTTATCCGGTTCTTTTCCTTTGTGGATGAGTACGTCGTGGACGTCGCCCCGGGGAAGCACCGCTGCCAGGGTAAGGCCCTTGGCGGGAACGACAGGAATATCTTTTAGGGAATGGACGGCGATGTCGGCGTCGTTGTTCAGTAACGCGATATCGAGCTCGCGGGTGAACACACCCTGTACCCCCATTTCGTAGATCGGGCTCACGAGATCGATGTCGCCCATGCTCCGGACGGGAACGAGCTCGCAGTGAACTCCCTGTTCCAACAACCGCGCGGCAACTTCATTTGCCTGCCACAACGCAAGCCGGCTGCTTCGTGTCGCCAGTCGGATCGGGTGCATCTTATGGATTTACTGTAAATGATTCGCGGCGCTTCATCCAGTCGCCGAAGGCTGCCGAATGTTCGGAGATGATTGCTTCTACTTTCGGTATCTCCGAAAGGCGGTTGTTGATGTTGTTTTGAATGGTATCGGATATCTTGTCGGTATCGAGTACCGGGATGTTCATCCTGTAAACATTCGGCGACACGTTGCGGGGGACCGACAGGTCGAAGATGAGCTTCAGTCCCGTTCCTTCCACGTGGTTCCGTTCAACGATCGGTCCGGAAGCGTTCGTGGTAACGATCAGCACGTCCGATCCTGCGAGCGACTGACCTAAGGCCGCGATCGGAAACTGCATGACATCATACTTCGATGCGAGCGACTGAAGACGGTCTTCATCGCGGTTCACCAACCTGATATCGCAATAAGGCAGATAGCTACGTATGTATTTGATCACGAGCTCCCCTGTTTCGCCGGCGCCGGCTACAGTGATCGTGCGGATGTCGTTCCTTCCCAGCAACTGTTTGACAACGGCGTAGGGTACCGACATCGTTCCATCGGAGAATAACGTGCTGTTCTTTACTTCCTTGGATGCCTGGAGCGCGAAGTTGAACATCTTTTCAAGGATGCCGTTGGCGCGTCGCTGTTCCTTCGCTCCCTTGAATGCCGTTTTTATTTGTGAGATGATATCATAATCACCAATGATCTGGGACTCGAGGCCCGCTGCAACACGGAAGAAATGATCGACAGCCGGGGCTCCTTCCCTGACGTAGACGATTTTGTTTAACTCTTCGGCGGTACACTGGCCCTGACGCTGTAAAATTTCTAATACAGGCTCAACAAAATCAGTCCATGCATACACTTCGGTGCGATTGCATGTCGATAAAATGAAAAAAGAAAGATCCGGCGATGAATCGGCGTAAGCGTAACGGCATGTTTCCGCATTGAACGCAAACCGGCTCCGGGAATAAAGCTCCGTTGTTTTGAAACTCACCCCTGCTACTACAAGACTCTTATCTGCAACCCTTTCTGCCATACTTACTTACCCTTCGAACGGGGCCATAAAGATAGCATTCGTCATTAAAATGATAAAAGGGCATTGAATCGACTGATTCATTTGTTAATTTAAGATGAATGACCGAAACCAGCGAAAGCGGCGAATTCGTGCCTGACCGACAGTTCATTCGACCATCTTTTTACACGGCAGCCCTTGCATTTCTGATCGGTCTGATGGTTATCATCGGCTGGACTTTCGATATCGAATTCCTTAAACGGCCGCTCGAAAGTATGGCTGCGATGAATCCTATCAGCGCGGTGGCTTTCGTGATGACGGGAATCGCTTTGATGATCCTTGCACCGGCGCCCTCGAAACAGCCATTTCCCCGCGGTACAACAGTCACTCTATATATATTGTCGGGAATCCCTGTAATCCTTGTTTTTTTGAAGGCAGCCGGGTTCCCCGTCGATACGCTGCTGCTCTTCAGCGACGTGAAGCATGAACGGGATCTCCGTCCCTTCCTGCTGCCACCCGCCACTATTGTGAATATGATGTTGCTGTGTGCTGCTATCATTCTCACGGCAACCGGTTATGTTCGTGCAAAACGCATCGCCAACATACTGATCGGGGCAGGCTTCGTCGGTGCATTGTTTGCAATTATCGGGTACTCGTATCATGTTGCGGAGTTTGCCGATTTCTCCCTTATGCCAATGGCCGTTCATTCGGCTGTCGCGTTTCTCCTCGCCGGCATGAGCCTTCTGCTTACTAACCAGGGTGTGGGATTCATGAGAGAAGTTACCAGCCCGAACTCGGGCGGAACGATCTCGCGCACGCTGATACCGGTGGCCTTGCTGGTGGCTACACTCATCGGCTACAGCCGGCTCTTTGTAACGTCCCGGAACCCGATATCGATGGAGCTGGGATTTTCGCTGTTGCTCACCATCGCCGTCTCGTTGTTCGTTCTCGTCGTCTTGTTTGTCGCAAAGAAGCTCAACACCGAAGACGGCAAGCGTCGTGGCGCCGAAGCCCAGCTTGCCAGGATAAACTCCGACCTCAAACGTGAAGTGGTTGAACGAAAGTCTGAGCTCGACCAGAACGAAAAGAGATACCAGGCCCTTTTCGATCAAAGTGTCGACGCCATTTCGCTCTCCGACATCAACAACAACCTGATCTACCAAAGCCCTGCCGCCGAACGCATCACGGGTTATTCCCTTCAGGAACGACAGAACATTCCCGGTACAGCCCTCGTGCATCCCGATGACATCCACGACGTATCGCTCGGGTTGTCTTCGATAAACGGAACACCCGGCGCTTCTGTCAAATACCAATGGCGCGTTAGACACAAAGCCGGCCATTACTTCTGGATGGAAGGTGTCGTTACCAACCTGATCGACGATCCCAACATCCGCGCGATTGTCAACAACTACCGCGATATAACAGAAAGGAAACAGCACGAAGAAACGATCGCCGGCAGCGAACGACGGTTCCGCGCCTTGATCGAGCATAGTGTCGATGCCCTTGTGCTTACAGACGAAAATCTCAACGTACTTTATCAAAGTCCGTCGGTCGAACGAATGATCGGCATTTCCATGGAGCACCGGCGCGCCAATCCGAACTTGCGTAACATACACCAGGAAGATCTTCCCCAAATGCTGAAGATCATAGAGAAATCGAAAGAGGCCCCGGGCAGGGGATTATCCTTCCAGGCTCGGGTGAACCACATGTTCGGTCATACCATCTGGATCGAAGGCGTGATCACCAACCTTTTCCAGGATGAGAGTGTCGGCGCAATGGTATTCAACTATCGCGATGTCAGCGAACGGCGAAAGCTCGAAGAGCAACAGGCACTCTTTGCCTCACTGGTCAATTCATCGAACGATGCAATCCTTTCCAAGAACCTCGACGGTATCATCACCAGCTGGAACCGTGGCGCACAGCTGCTCTTCGGCTACACGCCAGCCGAAGCCGTCGGCCAAAGCATCCTGATACTGGTGCCCCCTGACCTTCGAAAGGAGGAAACTTCAATCCTCCAACGTATCAGGAACGGTGTATTCGTAGAAACCTTCGAAACACGCCGCATCAAAAAAGACGGCAGCATCGCTTTCATTACCATCACGGCTTCTCCCATCCGCAATGCCGACGGCGATGTCATCGGCGCCTCCAACATCTCGCACGACATCAGCGAACGCCTCGACTCTGAGAGAAAGCTCAAAGGCGAGCGCACCATGCTCCGTACGCTGATCGATAACATTCCCGACTACATTTATGTGAAAGACGTTTCTTCCCGTCACGTCATCAACAACAAAGCGATGGTCGGACTGGTCGGGGCAGCCTCCGAAGAGGAAACACTGGGCAAGTCATCCATGGATTTCTTCGGGGAAGGTGTTGCCGCCAGCTACATCGAAGAAGACAAGCATATCTTCAGGTCGGGGCTGCCGATGATCAACTTCGAAGAATCGACAGTCACCAAAAGCGGCGAACATAAATATCTCCTCACGACCAAAGTTCCTCTCACCGACGAACAAAATAATGTGATCGGTATCGTCGGCATCAGCCGCGATGTCACGCAGCAAAAACAGACAGAGCTGGACCTTCGTACCAGCAAATACCTGCTCGAAAGCGCCCAACAGGTCGCCAGCATCGGCCACTGGACATTACAAGCCGGCCCACCAGCTACTTCCAAACTTTCCCTCTCCAGCGAAACATACCGGATATTCGGGATCGATCCCCAATCCTTCGACGGAAAGCTGCAGACGTTCCTGGGCTTCGTCCATCCCGCCGATCTTCACGAAGTAAACCGTGCTTTCTCGTCGGCGCTCGTCAACCAGGTATCCTACTCCATGGACCACCGCGTCCTCACAAATAATGGAATCGATAAATGGGTACACGTTCAAACCGAAGTCACGTTCGACAGCGACAAGGGCCTGCCGCTCCTGCTGGGCATCGTACAGGACATTACCGAGCGCAAGAAAATCGAATCGGAGATCCTTTTACTGAATGCGAGCCTCGAGAAAAAAGTCGGTGAGCGGACCAGCCAGCTCGAAGCCGTGAATAAAGAGCTCGAAGCATTCAGCTATTCAATATCGCACGACTTACGAGCTCCGCTACGGATCATCGACGGTTTTGCAACAATACTGATGGAAGATGCCGACGGCCATGACGAGCGGATCGCGAAGCACGCCCGGACGATCTCGAGAAACGCTACACGCATGGGCCAGCTCGTCGACGATCTTCTGAATTTCTCCCGGCTCGGCCGCACCCAGATAAAAGTGACGGTCGTCGATATGCGCGGCCTCGTCGACCAGGTGCTCGAAGAATTCCAGGCCGCGGATCTAATCAAGACCGCCAACATAAACATCAATGACCTTCACCCGGCAAAGGGCGACGGCAGCCTTATCAAACAGGTTTGGGTCAACCTCCTCTCGAATGCCATCAAGTATTCTTCCAAAAAAGAGAAGCCGGTTGTCGAACTCGGCATGGTTCCCAAAGCCGATCCGCCAACCTGGTTTGTGAAAGACAATGGCGCCGGCTTCAGCATGGACTACGCGAGTAAGCTCTTCGGCGTCTTCCAGCGACTTCACAAACAGGATGAGTTCGACGGCACCGGTGTCGGCCTCGCACTCGTTCAACGGATCGTTCTACGACACGGCGGCCGCGTATGGGCCGAGTCGAAATTGAACGAAGGCGCCACGTTCTTCTTTACTCTCTCCGGTCACTCGGAGAATCATTCAGAGGTATAGAGAAAACACGATAGTCTTAAAATATTTTCCTTGCGATTAAACTGCGTTTGTGGTAATTTATCGTATAGCTTAAACAGATCTCATAACCTATGTCTCTTACTCCCAACACATCATTAAGTGATGTGGACATTCTTCTCGTCGAAGACAATCACGACGAAGCAGAACTCACCATCCGAAGCCTTAGGAAAATAGACTCCCACAGCAAGCTCGTTCACATCGACGATGGAGCCGAAGCGTTGGATTTCATTTTCGCACGCAACAAATATTCAGGACGACAGATGGAACATTCGCCGAAGATGATCTTACTGGACTTAAAGCTTCCCAAAGTAAACGGGCTCGAGATCCTGAAACAGGTAAAGGCAAACCAGCACACTAAAAAAACGCCGGTCATCCTCCTTACGTCATCCAGGGAAGAGCGCGATATCGAAGATGGTTACTTGTCGGGCGCCAACAGTTACGTGGTGAAGCCGAACAGTTTTGAATCGTATACGAAAGCAATTTCGGAAGTCGGACATTACTGGATGCAACTTAATGCGCTATAACAAAATCTTATGAAATACATTCTTTGTCTCGTTGTCGCCGTCATGGCTTTGTCTGCAATCGCACAGGTGCCCGCCGCTGAGGTCCAGATCAAGGGCGCAATGCTCGCCGCCCCTACCGCTTCGAAAGATGGCGCACAGGTTTATGGGTACAATGAAAAATCCGAGTTCGTGGTGATCCGGAAAGGAACAAACGAGATGGTATGCCTGGCCGACGATCCCAAACAGGAGGGCTTCAGCGCCTCGTGTTATCACAAAGACCTCGATCCTTTCATGGAACGCGGACGTGAGTTAAAAAAGGAAGGGAAATCCCCGAAGGAAATTCTCGAACAGCGCGAGGCCGATGTAAAGTCCGGTAAATTCAAGATGCCCGCTGTTGCTACGACGTTGTTTGTATACTACGCGCCCGCTGCCAATTACAACGCCCAGTCAGGCGAGGTAACGAACGGGAACTTCAGGTACGTGGTCTACATCCCTTACGCCACCGCCGAAACCACCGGGCTTCCCCTGAAACCCAACGCCGACGCGCCCGGCATGCCCTGGCTCATGGACCCCGGAACGCACAGGGCCCATATCATGATAACCCCGCCCTCCGGAGCACATCATTAGGCTTTCTTGATCACATCCTTAGGGAGCACGTCATTAGGCTTTCATTGACTCTTTTTGGCTCTTTTTCGCATTGCTCTTTTTAGCAGACACGCTCAGCCGCAGCTCGCCCTCCTATGAAACTGTCGTTACACGCCTCCGAGCGGGCAACCCCGTTCAATTAACATGCTCATTTGGACATTGTGTACGAAATACACAACTTCGCGGTCGCAATAATTATAGCCTCCGCACATGTCCACCATTAACAAAACCTTCGTCCGTCTCGCTTTTTTCGCTTTTCTGATCGCTTTTTCCTGCTCGAAACCGGAAGAAACCGTCGACAACTCGCGTCCTGAGGATAACCGTTTCGCCACAACGATCCTCACCAAACCCGGCGAGCTCGACGAGCCCATGGTCATAGATTTTCTGCCAAACGGCAAGATCCTGTTCGTGGAACGGAAAGGAAAACTGAAGAGCTTCGACGGCAACACCGGGGAAGTCAAGGTCATAACCACCATTCCGGTCAACACAAAATACACCAGCAAGGAAGGCGAAGTACGCGAAGCCGAAGAGGGAATGATGGGTCTGGCGATACATCCCGACTACGAAAAGAATCATTGGATATACATGTACTACGCCGACCCAGCGGAACCGAAACACGTATTGGTGCGCTGGGAATTACATGGCGACTCTCTCTATGCGTCGACGAAGAAGGTTGTGCTCGAAGTGCCGACACAACGTGAAACATGCTGTCACACCGGCGGCGGTATGGTGTGGGATGACGAAGCAAACCTCTATCTGACCGTGGGTAACAACACCGGCAATCCCACAGCAGGCACGTCGGGGTTGGATGAACGCGAAGGCCGTTCGAGCTGGGACGATCAGCGCGGCTCGGGAAACACCAACGATCTGCGTGGAAAGATCCTGCGAATTCATCCCGAGGACGACGGATCATACTCGATCCCCGAAGGCAACCTGTTCCCCAAAGGAACTGAAAAGACACGCCCCGAGATCTATACCATGGGACACAGAAATCCATGGAGAGTATCGAGGGACTCCAAAACAAAATACATTTATTGGGGCGAGGTGGGACCCGATGCTTCGAAAGATTCTATCATCGGCCCGCGTGGCTATGATGAGTTCAACCAGGCAAAGAAACCAGGCTACTTCGGATGGCCATACTTCGTTGCAGACAACAAACCGTATTCTCATTTCAACTACGAGACGAACGATCCCGGTCAGTTCTTTGATCCCGCACACCCGGTCAACGAGTCTCCCAACAATACCGGGTTGAAAGAGCTTCCGCTTCCCGAAAAGGCATTCATTTATTATCCATACTCCACCTCTGAAGAGTTCCCGCTTGTGGGAAGCTCCGGCCGCAGCGCCACCGGTGGACCCGTGTTCCGCCGCGCCGATTTCAAAAAAGCAGCTCGTCCGTTTCCCGGATACTTCGAAGGCAAATGGCTCATCACAGAGTTTATGAGAGGATGGATCATGGCCGTGACCATGGATGAGAACGGAAACTACAAATCCATGGAACGTGTTTTCCCCGAGGAGAACTTCAGCAGCGCCATCGACATGAAGTTCGCCCCCGATGGCGACCTGTACGTGCTTGAATATGGCTCGGCCTGGTTCCGTGGAAACGACAACGCGCAGATCGTGCGGATACAATACAACGGCGGCAACCGCAAGCCTATCGTCAAAGCTTCCGCGGATCACATCGCGTCGGCATTGCCAATGACGGTAAAACTATCGTCGGCAGGAACGATGGACTACGACACCTACGATAAAGATGCTCTGAAATATGAATGGATAGTGAAATCGGATAACGGTTACAACCAAACGTTCACCGGGTCCGATCCGACCCTGACATTGGACCAAGCCGGTGTTTACAGCGTGACGTTCACCGCGACGGATAGCAGAGGCGACAAGAACAGTCAATCGCTGGAGCTTAAGGCCGGTAACGAACCGCCTGTTGCCGACATCACCATCACCAAAGGAAACAAGACATTCTTCTTCGCGAAGAAACCGGTCGAGTACAAAGTCGACGTAACGGACAAGGAAGATGGAACTCTGGCCGACGGTAAGATCGCCGGTGACGAGGTGTCTATTAACTTCGACTACGCTCCGGAAGGGTTCGACCCGATCGAGATTGCGCAGAACCACGTATCGACGGACGAGTGGACCGAGTTTTCATCGGGACTCAGGCTGATCAACAGCAGCGATTGCCGGTCGTGCCACCAGATCGACAAAAATTCCGTAGGCCCAGCCTACCTCGACGTAGCAGCGAAGTACAAAGGAGACGCAAGTGCTCCGGAGAAACTTGCCATGAAGATCATACAGGGCGGCGGCGGAGTTTGGGGCGATCACGCGATGAGTGCACACCCGCAGATATCTCCTCAGAATGCGGCCACGATGGTTTCGTACATCCTCGGCCTGTCCAACAAAAAACCGGCTGGCAAGAAACCTGCCGTAGCGGGATCATTCACCCCCGTAGCGCCGGCCGGCGATAACGGACGCGGCGGATATCTTCTCCGTGTCGCTTACAAAGACAAGGGTACCGAACACCTCGGTGCGCTGACTGCCGAAAAGATCATCGCGCTCCGCAATCCTTCTGTCGATCCGGAAAAAGCCGACGACCAGAAAGGCACTGTGCTGATGACCACTCCCACCCGTTCGTTCAGCCTGGTTGGCAACGATTCATACCTCGGTTACAAAGCGATCGACATGTCCGGCATCAAACAGATCGAGTTCCTGGTGGGCGCACAGCCCCGCACCGGAGCATCGGGTGGTACGATCGAAGTGCACCTCGACTCGCCGGGTGGTCCGCTGATAGGTCAGACCGAAACGATCGTTCCCAAAGACGTCAGCTTCGAGCGACTCCTTTCGTCGAACAACAACAACAGCAATAACAAAAACCGTAACAGCAATCAGCAAAGAAGAAGACCAGCTGGCGGTGGTGGTGCGGCCGGCTTCGACTTCTCCTCATTACGACGGCTGATGTCGATCAGTGCCAAGGCTCCGCTAACGGCAACTGAAGGGGTTCACGACGTGTACTTCGTTTTTAAGAATCCGACGGCGAAGGAGAATCAGACGATTGTGCAGGCGGTGGAGATAACTTTTCAGGAGTAGTAAGTAGTCAGTAGCAAGTAGTAAGTAGTAAGGAGTCCGGACCTGATTGGACAGACGTCAATCTTCGGGATCAGTACTACTTACTACTGGCTACTTCCGACTTTTCCCTATCTTGCACCATGGCCAAACTCAACCCACAGCAAATCACGGAAGTCAACGAGATCATCGAGCTCATCCAAAAATCCGTAAAACCCAAATGCGAAATCGGGGCGCAGAGCCGGACCATCCTCCGTTCACAACTTGCCATCAATAAGATCAAAAAGAAGGCGAAGTTCTTCGAGACGAAACGGGAATACGCCGAAACGATCGTGAATTACTTTGTTAACGAAAAGGGCCTCACCAAGAGCAGGTTCAGCGTTAACAACAGTGAGATTATTTTCTTGCTGCTGTAACCCTCCCTCCCCGCCGCTCACGTCTTTCTCTGGGAATCAACTAGAGATAATTAGTATATTACCTCTGGTATATTACTGATTATGAACAGACGTGATTCCCTGAGGTACCTTGTTGCCGCATCCGGCGGTCTGGTCGCTCTGCCCGCCTGGGCGGAAGGCTGGAGCCGGTCGACCGTTGCACACGCTTCTTCTTTTTCACCGACCGAACAGGAAATACTGACAAGTGTCGCCGACACGATCATACCCGTCGGCAATAACCTGGGCGCATTGACCGTCGGCGTGGATAAGTACCTCCAAAAGCTGATCGACAAATGTTACGAAAGTGACGTCCAGCAGAACGTCAAGAAACAGCTGACGGCCCTGAATGCAAATGCACAAAGCACGCACCAGAAGGCCTTCCCTCAATGCAGTCAGAAAGAACGCGAAGCCCTCCTGCTCCGCTTCGACACTTCGTCGGAAACAAGTGAAAAAGATTTCTTCAAGCTCATGAAATCCGAGACCATTCGCGGATTCAACACCTCGAAAGAAGTGATGCTACAACACTTCAAATACAAAATTGCGCCCGGACATTATTACGGGTGTGTCGACGTAAAGGCATAGCTCACGAATACAATGGCCAACTTTTCAATAGACTCTGCAAAGAAAAACACCTACGACGCGATCATCATCGGCTCGGGGGCCAGCGGCGGGTGGGCAGCGAAAGAGCTTTGCGATCGCGGACTCCAGACTTTGATCCTCGAACGCGGGCGCGATGTGAAACACATCAAAGACTACCCCTCCGCCTCGAAAGGCCCATGGCAGATGGAGTATCGCGGAGCCATCCCCCTCGAGCAAAAGAAAGACTTTCAGACGGCACGCTTCGCCCGGGAAGAAACATTTCATTGGGCCATCCGCGACGACGAACAACCCTTCATCGAAGAGAAACCATTCCGCTGGTTCCGCGGATATCACGTCGGTGGAAAATCATTGCTCTGGGCGCGGCAAACACAACGGTGGAGCGACTTCGACTTCGAAGGCCCCAGCCGCGACGGGTTTGCCGTAGACTGGCCGATCCGCTACAAGGACCTCGAACCCTGGTATGCCCATGTTGAGAAATTCGCCGGTATCGCCGGCAACAAAGACGGTCTCGACGAGCTGCCCGATAGCGAAGTGATGCCCGGTTTCCAGATGAGCTGTGTCGAGGACTACTTCAAGCAAGCGCTTCAAAAGAACTACAAAGACCGGCATCTCATCCAGGCCCGCTGCGCACACATCACCGACCCGCAGCCGATCCACATCGAACAGAAACGCACCCGTTGCCAGAACCAGGCGATGTGTAACCGCGGATGTATCTACGGAGCATATTTCAGCTCGAACTCCTCCACCCTTCCATGGGCGATGAAGACCGGGAAACTGGAGGTCAGGCCCTTCTCCGTCGTACACTCGATTATTTACGACGACGCGAAAGGCAAGGCCACCGGCGTCCGCATCATCGACGGCAACACGAAAGAAATGGTTGAGTTCTATGCGAAGATCATTTTCGTGAATGCCTCCGCCTTGAATTCAAATGCCATCCTTTTGAATTCGACTTCGTCACGATTCCCGAATGGTCTCGGCAACGACAGCGGGACACTGGGTAAGTTCGTGGCATGGCACAACTATCGCGGGAAGGCCAGCGCCGAATACGAAGGTTTCAAAGACAAGAAGACCGACGGAAGAAATCCCAGCAACGCATACATGCCGCGTTTCAGGAATGTCCGCCAGCAAGAGACCGACTTCCTCCGGGGATACGCCATCGGTATCGGCGGCGGCCGCGGCAACTGGACCGACACATCGATGATCGGCGACCAGCTTCGCGAGAACATACTGAATCCCAACCTCGGCAGCTGGCACATCAGCAGCTGGATGATGGGTGAAACCGTTCCTATCGAATCGAATCACGTCAGGCTTCACAAGGAGCTGAAAGACAAATACGGCATCCCTCAGCTCATCATCTCATGCGAGTGGACGCCCAACGACGACAAGATGACCGAAGACTACGTGCAGCAGTCGATCGAAATGTTCGAGAAAGCCGGCTTCACCAACGTCAAGGCCAACGATACCAGGACACCTCCCGGCTCCGACATCCACGAGATGGGCGGCGTGAGGATGGGTCGCGACCGTAAGACCTCCATGCTGAATGAATGGAACCAGCTGCATGAATGTAAGAACGTGTTCGTGACGGACGGAGCCTGTATGACTTCTACCGGCACCCAGAATCCTACCCTTACTTATATGGCCGTCACAGCCCGTGCAGCCAATTATGCAGTCGATGAAATGAAAAAAAATAATCTATAACCCGTTTTTATGAAACGAACCCTTTTAACCGTTGTAACTCTCGCGCTTTTACAAACAGCTTTCGCGCAAAGCAAAGACGGCCTGTATGCGGCTGAATTCGGTATCCAGACCTACTCCTTCCGGAACAGCTTCCCGAAAGGCGTGGAGCAGACCCTCGACACCATAAAGTCGTTCGGTATCACCGAGCTCGAAGGAAATGCGCCCGGCAAAATGACTGCCGAGGAGTTCAAAAAACTGTGCGACGCACGGGGCCTCAGCATCCCGTCGACAGGCTGCGGATACGACCAGCTGGTGAAAGACCCCCAGGGAGTTGCCAACACCGCCAAGATCCTCGGAGCCAAATATGTAATGACCGCATGGATACCCCACGACAGAGGCAAGTTCAACCTGGAGAACGCCAAGAAGGCCGTCGCAGACTTCAACGCCGGCGGTAAGGTTCTCAAAGAAAACGGACTTACGTTCTGCTATCACGTCCATGGTTTCGAGTTCCAGCCTTATGAAGACGGTACCCTCCTGGACTACATCATCAAGAACACCAACCCCGAATACGTCTCCTTCGAAATGGATATCCTCTGGACGCACTTCGGCGGTGGCGACCCGGTGGCTCTCTTGAAGAAATACGGCACCCGCTGGAAACTTCTCCACGTCAAAGACCTTAAGAAAGGCACACCCAAAGACCTCACGGGCGGCACCTCCCAGGAGAACGATGTCGTCCTCGGTACCGGCGAGATCAACCTGCCCGCCATCATCAAGGAAGCCAACAAGCTCGGGATAACACATTTCTTTATTGAGGATGAGAGCAGCAGGGTGACGAAGCAAGTGCCGCAGAGCATCGCGTATCTCAAAAGCTTGAAGAAGTAGTAAGTAGTAAGTAGTAAGTAGTAAGGGGTCCGGACCTAAATTGAGCAGACGTCAATCTTCGACATCAGTACTCCTTACTACTGACTACTTACTACTGACTACTTACTACCATTTGAGTATTTCTATTCACAACCCTAGGGATATTTCTCAACCATAGTTCACCAAAACCCACTGAATTCCTCTCTTTCCGATTGGCCTTTCTATTGCAAACGATCAAACAGATTAAACTGTTGGTGTCGTGGTGCGGCTGATCTTTAATGTCATTCTCTTTCTTGGTTCTCTCCTTTGTGTTTTCATCGCTCCGACGTTCCGTCTTTGGATAGCTTCGATAGTCGTATCCGAGTTCTCATGGGTATTCGTTGCTGTGACAATCTTACTGCTGATCTGGAGCCTTAAGGCGAAGAAGTTCAGGCAGGCAAATCTTACACTGGGAGTTCTTTCATTGTCATTCTTCCTGCTTCCGATCATGACTGCCATGAGGATCGGCGATAAATTACCGGTCGAGATGGCCACCAAGCTTGGCGGAAGGCCGGCCGAAGGAGAAGCATTCCGGCTTTCACGGATGTTCTTTCATACTCCGCTGGTTCCCTACGAGACCTTCTCCTACGCAAAACAGGATAGCGAAGACCTTACGATGGATTTCTATCACGCCGGCAGGCCGGGACGAAGGCCGTGCATCGTGGTAATACACGGCGGCTCGTGGTGCGGCGGCAATAGCCAACAGCTGCCGGAGCTGAACAGCGAGCTCGCCCGCCAGGGATTCCAGGTGGTGTCGATCAACTACAGGCTTGCTCCTAAATACATTTCTCCCGCACCGGTCGAAGACATCAAAATCGCGATCGGATATCTCAAGCAGCATGCTTACGAGCTGAAAATCGATACGAATAATTTCATTCTTCTCGGCAGGTCCGCCGGGGCACAGCTGGCGATGGTCGCCGCTTATACGCTCGACATACCCGGCATCCGGGGAGTCGTCAATTTCTACGGACCTACAGACATGATCTGGGGATATTCCCTGCCCGTGAATTCATACATTATGGATTCAAAGAAGGTGCTGGAAGACTTCCTCGGCGGGCCATATAGCAAGGTACCTCAGAACTACTTATCTAGTTCACCGGTTGAGGTAGTGAACCGGAAGAGTGTACCTACGCTCATTATTCACGGGGAAAATGACGCGCTCGTCGATTTCGAGCACAGTCGCCGCCTCGTGAAAAAACTCTCTGATAACAATGTGCCGCATTACTTGCTCTCTCTGCCATGGGCGACGCATGGATGCGATTATACCCTCACCGGACCTAGCGGTCAGCTGACGACCTATGCAGTAGGATATTTTGCGAAGCATGTGATAATACCAGCTCCCGAGCCCGATATCCACATTACGAGCTCGGACCCGGGTTTCATCCGGACAGTCAGTTCGACGTCCGTAGCGCCTGTAGCTTTCGGAAGTTCGGGTAATTGAACAGCAGGAGCGCGGCGGCAATCAAACAATAGCCGGTCACCTGCAGGGAAGTCACCGGCTCATGGAACACCAGGAAAGCGATGGTGAAATTGAACAACGGATTGATGTACATGAGGATACCCACTGTTGCCGAGCTGATCCCGATCAACGCATAAAGGTTAAGGAACAACGGCAGTACGGTAAATGCCGCAGCAATGATCGCCGTGATCACATAAAAATTTGTTTCAGCGGGTACCTCGTCTATCAAATATCCTCTGAAAGCATTCAGCAAAAAGAACGAAAAGAGTATCTGTACACTCAGCACCGTCATGCGGTCGTACTCTTTATAGAGCCGCTGAAGTACGAGGTACAGTCCATAAGTAATCGCTGTGGTAAAGCTGTACCCAAGCTCGCTGACGGAATTCATTCCCATCAACACACAACTTACGGCGCACAGCAGCACTGCCATCCATTGCGTTGTGGTTATGTTCTCTTTCAATATTACGTAGCCGAGTACGGCGGTCAGCACGGGACATATCAAATATGAAAACGATGCCGTGCGGATATTAATCTCGTTTATGGTGTAGATGAATGTAAGCCAGTTGATGGTGAGCAGAAGTCCGCCTGCCAGCCAGAGCAAAATGATCTTAAGCTTGTCGATGGAAGCGGTCGACCTGAAAAGAGTAAGGTCTTGCTTCAGCTTTCCCCGTCTGAAAGCAGTTACGATCACGGTCAGTACAATGCATGAAAAAAATATTCTGAAATAAAGTATCTCCCCTGCTCCGTACCCGGCCAACGATTTCAAAACCCACGGAAAGAATCCCCACACCACAAACGCCAGGATGGCCGCCGCATAATACTTTTTACCCTTCATGGCGGAAAGATATAGAAAGAGGCCATCAGGGGCTTAAAAAACTCTAATTTCCCTTCTGGCATACCTTTAGCTACGCTGCGCCGTTAGAAAAGTATTTTTATTACTTTTGTAACCTCTTAATCCACTTAGACCCCATGAATCGCTTTTTCATCGCCCTTGTGGCTCTTTTTGTTTCGGTCGCGGCCTTCGGACAGGAAACTCAGAAACTTGGTTACGCAGATACCGAGTATATCCTCAGTCAGTTACCCGATGCCAAGAAGGTTGAAACCGACCTACAGGCACATTACGGACAACTGGAAGCGCAGTTGAAAGCGAAAGCCGACGACTACCAAAAGAAACTGAAAGATTACCAGGACAACGCCGCCAAGTGGGTCGATGCCGTCAGGACCGACAAAGAAGCAGAGCTCCAAACAATGCAGGGTGCGTTCCAGAAGTTCCAGCAGGATGCCGAAGCTTCATTCCAAAAGAAGCAACAGGATCTGATGGCTCCTCTCTACGTAAAAGTCGGAAATGCTATCGCCGAGGTCTCGAAAGAAAACGGATACACTTTTATCCTTACTACGACCGCGACCGGTGGTGGTGGAAACATCCTCCTCTACAAAGACCCGCAGTTCGATGTATCGAAACTCGTGTTGAAGAAGCTCGGGGTCACTCCGACTGCAGCGGTAACTCCGCCGGCGAATAAGCCGCAACCGAAGTAATCAATCACCAAAGGGGCTAACGCCCCTTTTTTATTTGTTCCAGGCAGGTAAGTACTGGTCAGCTTTGAGGAAAAGTTGAGTTTTTTTGTAAAAAAATACTTAGCTAGCCGGTATGATCAACATCAACCAGGAACTCAAACCCTCACACCTGACGATCAAACTTCAGAGATTCTGGGAGCTGTCGGGGGAAAAGATCAACCTGATCGAACGGGAATACGATGGCAGCAAGGGATCGCCCGTGTTTACCGCAAAGGGTAAGTACACTACACGCGGCTGGACCGAGTGGACTCAGGGGTTTCAATACGGCTCTGCGATTATTCAATACGACGCGACGGGCGAGAAAGCTTTTCTCGACATAGGCCGGAAGAAAACGGTCGAGGTCATGGCCCCGCACGTCAGCCATACCGGCGTTCACGACCACGGCTTCAACAACGTAAGCACCTACGGAAACCTGCTTCGCCTGATGAAGGAAGGCAAGATCACTTCCAATGAGTGGGAAAAAAACTTCTATGAGATCGCATTAAAGATATCCGGAGCGGTGCAGGCAGGCCGGTGGACACCAATCAAAAACGGCGGGTTCATTCACTCATTCAATGGATCGCATTCTCTTTTTGTCGATACCATTCGTTCGTGCCGTGCATTGATAATAAGTCACGCGCTCGGTCATGTGTATCAAAGCGAAGGCGATGCGAAGATCGACCTGCTTTCACGGGCCATTCAACACATGAAGGCGACGGCCGATTACTCTGTTTTTTATGGAGAAGGCCGCGACAGCTATGACGTTTTGGGACGTACCGCTCACGAAAGTGTCTTCAATGTCAAGGATGGTAACTTCCGCTGCCCGAACTCGCAACAAGGTTATACCGGATTCAGCACCTGGACACGCGGCCTCGCCTGGGCCATGTGTGGCTTTGCCGAAGAGCTGGAATGGATGGACATGCGAACCGATAAAGAGCTCGAACCGTATGGCGGAAAACAGCCGGTTATCGATTTCATGCTCAAGGCCGCAAAGGCTACCTGCGATTTTTATATCGAACACACACCCGTCGACGGAATTCCTTATTGGGATACCGGCGCACCCGATCTTCACAGGATCGATAAGTATCTCGATAAACCTGCCGACCCTTTCAATGAGTTCGAGCCCGTCGACGCGTCTGCAGCGGCAATCGGTGTGCAAGGATTGCTGCGATTAGGGAACTACCTGAACAATAAGAAACCCAAAGACGGGGATAAATACTGGCAGACAGGCCTTACCGTCTTAAGCCGGTTGTTGGAGGAGCCTTATCTCAGCGCTTCGTCAACACACCAGGGTTTGTTGCTGCATTCGATCTATCACCGTCCAAACGGTTGGGATTATGTTCCGGAAGGCAGCAAGATCCCTTACGGCGAATCCAGCATGTGGGGAGATTATCATATTCGTGAAGCAGCGCTGTACATGCAGCGAATCATCAATAAAGAAAAATATTACACCTTCTTCAACTGCGTGTGATGAGTGCCCGCCCGCTTAACGATCTTTCACAGCTTTGCATTCATACCATTACAACCAAGCCATGGCCGTTCGAGACGGCGGTTAAAGAGTTCTCGTTGGCGGGTGTGAAGGGTATCACTGTCTGGCGCGACGCACTCGAAGGACGTGACATTCGCAAGTCGGGTACGCTTGCGCGTGATGCCGGTTTGAAAGTGGTGTCGTTATGCCGCGGAGGATTCTTTCCGTCTACCGATATCAACAAAAGGAACGCGGCGATCGACGACAACAGGCGCGCTATCGAAGAGGCTTCGCAACTGGGAGCGCCCATGGTCGTGCTGGTCTGCGGTGCCGATGCAGGACAATCCCTCGAAGATTCCCGTAAGCAGATCCGTGATGGAATTGCCGCCGTGTTGCCCGAAGCGGCAGCCGCCGGAGTAAAGCTCGCCATCGAACCACTTCATCCCATGTATGCCGACACCCGTTCGGCCATCAACACGTTGCGTCAGGCTAACGAGATGGCGGAGGAGCTGAACTCACCGTTCGTTGGCGTTGCGGTAGATGTTTATCATCTTTGGTGGGACCCCGATCTCGAAGCTCAGATCAAACGTTGCGGAAAGAATGATCATCTCTTCGCATTTCACATTTGCGACTGGAGTGTGCCTACGAAAGACCTTTTACTCGACCGCGGACTGATGGGCGATGGATGCATCCCGGTGAAAAAGATCCGCGGATGGGTTGAAGAAACCGGGTTCAATGGATTTAACGAAGTCGAGATCTTTTCGAATCATTGGTGGGCGCACGATCAATCGGATTTCTTAAAGAAGATCATAAAGGCATACCACGAAAAATCATAGTCAACCATCATGAAGCAACACAGGGTAGGTATTATTATGAACGGCGTTACAGGCCGGATGGGCACCAATCAGCACCTGATGCGCTCGATAGCAGAGATCATCAAACAAGGTGGTGTCAGGATCAGCTCTTCGGAAACGATCATGCCCGACCCCATCCTCGTCGGCCGCGATGCTTCGAAACTGGAAAAGCTCTGTCAGCAATCAGGTGTAAAGAAAATGACCACCAACCTCGACGAGGCATTGTCGAGCTCTGAATATTCGGTGTACTTCGATGCGCAGATCACCGGCCAGCGGGCCATCGCGGTGAAGAAAGCCATCGCCGCCGGCAAGCATATCTATTGCGAGAAGCCCATCGCCGTCGACACGAAGACTGCGCTGGAGCTCCATGACCTCTGTGTGAAAGCGAAAGTGAAGAACGGTGTCGTACAAGACAAGTTATGGCTACCCGGGATCATGAAGGTCAAGAGACTGATCCAGCAGGGTTTTTTCGGTAAGATACTTTCCGTGCGCGGCGAGTTCGGCTACTGGGTGTTCGAAGGTGATACGATCCCAGCTCAACGACCGTCATGGAATTACCGCAAGGAAGATGAAGGCGGGATCATCGTCGACATGCTTTGCCACTGGCGGTATGTGCTCGACCATGTTTTCGGAAAAGTAAAATCAGTTTCGTGCCTGGGAGCCACTCACATTCCCGAGCGCATCGACGAACAGGGGAAAAGATATAAGTGTACTGCCGACGATGCCGCCTATGCTACGTTCGAGCTCGAAGGCGGAGTCATCGCGCATTTCAATTCATCGTGGACGGTCCGCGTCCGCCGCGACGACCTGCTGACCTTGCAAGTGGACGGCACGAAGGGTTCCGCTGTCGCGGGATTGCGTGAGTGTTATACGCAATCATACGGTAACACACCCAAGCCTGTCTGGAACCCGGACATTCCCCAGCCGATCAACTTCTTCGAAGGATGGTCGCGCGTACCGGAGCAGGAGGTTTTCGACAACGCATTCAAAGTGCAGTGGGAAATGTTTTTGAAACATGTCGTGAAAGACGAGCCGTTCCCGTGGGATTTGAAAGAAGGAGCGAAAGGTGTGCAGCTGGCGGAGAAGGGAATTGAGAGCTGGAACCAGAGAGCTTGGGTAAACATCAATAATCTATAAAATGGTCATTGGTCATTGGTATTGGTCGTTGGATATTTTAAACTACCAATAACCAATACCAATACCCAATAACCAAACTTCAGCTTCGATGAGAAAAGTAAGTTTAATAACCGGCGGCAGCCGTGGCATTGGTCTCGGTATCGCGACACATCTCGCGGCAGCCGGATATGATCTGGCCATCAACGGTGTTCGTGAAGAAAGTGCCGTGACAGATGTGCTGAAAGAACTTCAATCGAAAGGCGGAGAAGTCATTTATGTCCGTGGAAATCTTGCGTCTTCGGCCGATCGCAAGGAGATGATATCGAAAGTGAAAAAACATTTCGGCAGGTTGAATCTCCTGGTCAACAATGCCGGTATGGCGCCCCGTGAACGACGCGACATTCTCGAAGCGACAGAAGAAAGTTTCGACGAGGTTGTATCGACCAACCTGAAAGGCACTTACTTTCTCACACAGCTGGCGGCCAACTGGATGATCGAACAGAAAACATCCGATCAGAAATTCGATGCAGCGATCGTCAACGTGTCGTCGATATCGGCTACGGTCGCGTCAGTCAACCGCGGTGAGTATTGTGTTTCGAAGGCCGGGCTGAGCATGACAACCCAACTGTTCGCGACCAGGCTCGGTGAGTTCAATATACCCGTGTTTGAAGTAAGGCCGGGTGTGATCGATACCGACATGACTGCCGGGGCAAAAGCCAAATACGACAAGTTGATCAGCGAAGGTCTTACGGTTCAAAAACGTTGGGGCTTTCCCGACGACGTCGGTAAGGTGGTGGCAGCACTCGCCTCCGGAAGCTTCCCCTACTCCACCGGCCAGGTAATTATGGTCGACGGCGGACTGACGATACCGCGTCTTTAATGTGATCTGACCAAAATCAACACTCCAATCTTAATACTCCGCTAAGAACAATTCTCCCATTATCCCATAACTTCGCGAAACATTCCCACACAAAAACCCTTTACGCAAGTTAATGTCCGACCTGAAATTCGCTACACGTATCTCTCTGGCATTTTTTGCAATCGGCACCATGCTGATGGCCATCTACTATTTTACCATGTCCTCCACCGTAGCGCTTATCGGATATTCATACACCGGCGTCGCCATACTCACCGGAATGATCTACCTTATCCTCATCGGCTTTCGCATCATCTCTAAAAAAACCGAAGCCACCCTCGGCTTCAAATGCGCTGCCATCGTATCGCTCAACCTGCCCATCGCCACCTTGTATTTCTATTTCGTGATGACACTCATGACTACCGCACGCATCACCTTCGAAAATGCCACCGGCCGTGATATCTCCGCAGTGTCCATCGGGGGATGCTCCAGCCAGGAGCTGGGTGAATTTAAAACCGGCGAGTCGAAAACCGTTTGGGTAAAGATCAAAAGCGATTGCTCACTGGTACTTTTCTACAAGATCGATCGCGAACCGAAGCTTGAGACGCCATTTGAGTATCTTACACACAACAACGGCATGATCGCCACTTACCGGATCGGCAAACCGTAACGATTAGCAGCCGATCACTTCACCAAACTCATCTATGTCTCCCAACAAATCAGGTTATGCTCCCGTCAACGGGTTAAAAATGTACTACGAGATGTACGGCTCGGGAAAACCCCTTGTTCTCATTCATGGCGGCGGATCGACCATACAGAGCAATTGGGATAAAGTTATCCCCCTCCTCGCTCCCGCCCGGCAAGTTATCGCGGTCGAAATGCAGGCTCACGGCCGCACAGAAGACATCGATCGCAACTTCACCTTCGAGCAGGACGCCGACGACATCGCTGCACTTCTCAATTATCTTAACCTGACGAAAGCCGACATCTTCGGATTCAGTAACGGAGGGCAGATCGCCCTGCAGGTCGCCATTCGCCATCCCAAGGTGGTCAGCAAGATCGTCGTCGCCTCTATCGGGTATACCCGGGAAGGGTTTCACCCTCAGTTCTGGGATGTCATGAGCCGGGCTACTTTCGACACCATGCCCCCGCTCTTGAAAGATGCTTTCCTGAAGGTGAATCCCGACCCCGAAAAGCTCCTGAAAATGTTTCATCGCGACGCCATACGGATGAACGCGTTCACAAGCTGGGAAGACGACGCCATCAAATCAATCACGTCCCCTGCATTCATCATCACCGGCGACAACGATGTGGTGACAACCGAACACGCTGTGCAAATGCAGCGCTTCATTGCCGGCAGCCGTCTCGCCATTTTTCCCGGCGGCCACGGCGAATATCTCGGGGAGCTCACCACGGGCAACAATGACACGAAACTCCACGAGACATTTATCGCGATGGTAAATTCATTCCTCGATGGCACCCTGAAATAACTGTCGCTTTTTGGCTCCAAACTTGTATCAAGCGGTAAGTTGACTGGCAGGTAAACTCTGGTTAATTTACAAAATGCACCACCCGTACCCCGGCAGAAAATTGTTCCTGCTGGTTATACTCACTTACGGATACATTCAATCGTTTGGCTGTACATGCCCATCTCAAAGTTCCGTTCAGGCCAGCTTCGACGGGTCCACGGTTGTGTTTACCGGCAAGGTGCTTAAAACAGAATATTTCGGTATCGCCGAAACGCTCATCCCCGACAGCGTAAAGGTCGCCCGCTCGTTGCCCCACGAGAACACGAAAGCATATCTCGACACCCCGATGGTACTCAAAGCGACCATACTCGTCACAATCCCATTCAAACGTGTCGCTAAAAATGATACTATTGTCGTGTACACGGGCATCCGCGGCGCCACCTGCGGTTTCAAGTTCGAAATGAATAAAGAATACACGATCTACGGAACGACCGAGAACTACATGTACATGTTCCTGCGAGTCGATCGAAAACGGTTCAGAACGTTCAGCAAAAAAGGAGTTTACTGGACCAGCATCTGCTCTCGAACCACGATCGCCGTCGGACAGGAACAAGGCTTACTGAGCGAACACCTGAAAAAGAAATAATCATGAATGGATCACGACGGGAATTTATCCTCAAGTCTATCCTGGCTTCGGCAGGAGTTTCGGCGCTGTCAGGCATAAATTCCGGGACTTCCGATGCTTCTCCATTGCAGGCCGACCGTCCCGGGAGAAAGTCAATCAACGTATTCTCGAAAAACTTTCATTGGCTCGACTACAACGGGATGGCCAATGTTGTCGCAGAGCTGGGCTTCGACGGCATCGACCTTACCGTTCGCCCGGAAGGACACGTCCTGCCCGAACGCGTAGCCGACGATCTCCCCAAAGCTGTCGAAGCAGTGAAGAAGGCCGGCCTCAACGTTCACATGATCGTGACCGCGATCACTAATGCCGACGACCAGTTCACCGAGCCGATCCTGAAGACCGCCGCCGGCCTCGGCATCGGTTATTACCGCATGGGCTGGATGAGCTACGACGATAAGAAAAGCATCGGCGACAACCTCGATCACTTCAAATCGCAGATGGCGAAGCTCGCTGCGCTCAATAAAAAATATAAGATCCGCGGCGACTACCAGAACCACTCAGGCCTGAGCTTCGGATCACCGGTGTGGGATCTGTGGATGGCCCTCGAAGACCTGGACCCACAGTGGACCGGCTCGCAGTTCGACATCATGCACGCACAGGTCGAAGGCGGAAACACGTGGCAGCTGGGACTCAAGCTCCTCAAGTCACACGTCAAGACCATCGCCATTAAAGATTTTATCTGGGTCAAGGGCGACAAGTGGAAGACGGAGGTTGTACCACTGGGCCAGGGGATGATCGACTACAACAAATATTTACGCCTGTTGAAAGAATACGACCTCACCGGGCCATTCTCCATGCACTTCGAATACCCACTCGGAGGCGCGGAAAACGGGGCCAAACAAATCACCATCTCCAAAGAAGATGTGATGAAAGCCCTGAGACGGGACCTTGTATTATTCAAAAAGATGCTCTCCGAAGCAGGAATTGTTTCGTAATTTTGCGCCTGAAATTTTAAAAACTCAGCAAAATGCAAATCACAAAAGACAAAGTTGCATCGATCCACTATACGTTACGTGACAGCGACGGCAACATACTGGACACCAGTTCAGGAAGGGAACCTCTGATATATCTGCAAGGTTCCGGAAACCTGATCCCCGGAATGGAGGAAGGACTCGAAGGAAAGTCGACCGGTGATAAATTCAAATTGAAAGTAGGTCCCGAAAAAGGATACGGTGTAAAAGACGATACCCTGGTGCAGAAAGTACCGCGCTCGGCGTTCGGAAATCAGAAAATCGAAAAGGGAATGCAATTCCAGACCAACAACGGGCAGGTCGTTACCGTTACCGAAACCGGTCTCGAAGCCGTCACCGTCGATGGAAACCATCCGCTCGCCGGCATGGAGTTACATTTCGATGTTGAGGTAACGGATGTCAGAACAGCAACAGCCGATGAGATCTCACACGGCCACGTACACGGTCCGGACGGTCACCACCACCATTAGGATGTACGATTTACGATGTACGATTTTTACAGAGTAACTTATTTACGCCCAATCGTACATCGTACCTCGTAAATCGTACATTCAGTTACGGCTTTGTCAACACAACTTCTTTTGAACTTATCGCGCTGACCTGGAAGAACCCTAACGCTCCACCCGAAATGTTAGAGCGCGGATTGGCAGGCGGAGGACTGAACATACCGCCGTCGGTATTGAGTACCGTCACCAGGTCGTTGTAGAAGAGAAATCCGTCGCGGGTCAGACTGTACATTTCCACCCTGGCTTTATCGCCCGGTGCATAGTATACTGACGACGGTACGCCGTCGATGTTCTCTCCCACACCATAGTCGTTGAGTACATAAACGTCCGTCTCATTGTTATACACGAGCGAGTCGTTGCGGTAATACTTAAGCAGGTAATTGTCTTGCGTGTCCTGCGGTTCTTTCGCATAGATCAGCAGCTCCCAGATCTTTCCATCAGAAGGTTCATTGCGTTCACGGAAAACATTCGGACGATAGCCGAGCGAGTCGACGCTCGTAACACGTATTAGCTTGTCACTGGCTTCGTAGGTGTGCCCATCGGCCACGACGGTCATGGTATACATGCGGCCTGCGACGCCTTTATAATTACCCGGCGGTATGTAAAACCCGGCAGAGTCTGCCGATCCGCCCGGGTTATGAACGAACTCCATCTGCTCACCGGAATCATCGCGGATGATCACCTGCGCATCGGTCACACGGTTCGTCTCACCCGACTCGTAAAATCCAGCGCTGCGTGTCACGCGAACGAATTGGAGGCCTGGAATGTCCGTCACCTGCCCTTCGATCACCATTCGCTGAGGAACCTGGTTGATGTCGAGCTGGACCGTTTCTTCGCACGAGGCCAACAGTGTCGCGATGAACAGTATAAAAAAGCTCTCACGGAAAGCACGGAAAACACGGAAGCGCCCTGAGGAAGGTTCCTGCGATCCTGCCGACACGCGTATGTATTTTCCGTGTTTTCCGTGAGAAATAAATCCGTGAGAAATCATCTTATCAGAATTTAAAGTTATAAGTGAACGACGGGAAGATGGGGAACAGGTAGATCAACCGCGCCTCTTTCTGCGTTCCGTCCCCTATTACATTTCCCTCTTTGTCTTGCTGAACTCTTGTGTATAGCGTAAATGGGTTGTGCCGGTTATACACGTTGTAGATCGAGAATACATATTGGCCCCTCCATCGTCGCTCGGGATGTTTCGGCTTTCTGTTCCATGTGGCAGAAAAGTCGAGTCTGTGATAGGCCGGCAGCCTGTAGCCGTTCCTTTCCGTGATGAGATCGACATTGTAATCTCCGATCTCATACCTTCCCGACGGAAGCGTGACGGGACGGCCTGTACTGTACGTGAATATGGAGCCGAACTGCCATGTCTCACTCAGATCGTACGTGAGCGCCAGGTTCATCACGTTTCTCCGGTCGTGGTTGGCCGGAAACTCATTGCCTAGGTTCACACCGGGAACCCTCCGCATCACCTTCGAGAGCGTGTAGCTTAAGAAGCCTGTAAGTTTTCCTTCCTTCTTCTGTGCCGAGAGCTCGAGACCTTTCGCATAGGAATTCCCCTGTCTGAATTCGACGGACAGGTCCTGGTTAAAAAATATCTGGGCGTTATCGGCAAAGTCGGTCACGCGGCGCATGTTCTTGTAAAATGTTTCCACCGAGACCTCATACTTGTTGTCTTTGAAATTCCTGAAGTAACCGATCGCGACCTGGTCGGCGAGCTGCGGTTTCAAATAATATCCACTTGGGTTCCAGGTATTGAACGGCAGCGGTACGGTTCCACTCGCGATGAGGTGCGTGTTTTGTACCATCCTGTTGTACGAAGCCTTCACGGAACTTACCGGATTGATGAGATACGTAGCTGAAAATCTCGGCTCGAGATTGATGTAGGTCTTTACCGGATCGAAGCGGTCGTAATGTTCCGTTCCGGTCTTTATGATCTGTACGTTGTCCTGGGGATCCTGGTAGGTGGTGATGTCGGCCGGGCCGATGTTCTGGAAGATCGACAACCGGGCGCCGTAGCTGAGGGTCACCTTGCCGATCTTCTGTTTATTGTCGATGTAAAAATTATTCTCGAACACATATTGCTTCGGCATCGAGACGGACTGAAATATCGATCCGTCGGCGTTGGGCTCAATGATGCCCGGCTGGAAGACCCGGTAGCTGAGGTGATAACCGAAGGTGAGCTCGTTGTTGGTATTGATAAAATAACTGAGGTCGTTGTTGAGACTGTATTGCTGCAGTCGCGACGTCCATGCGAAGCCTTGCACAGGATCCCTGAGCTCGAGCTTGTAATCGAAATTGCTGGCGATGAAAGTCGTGTTGGAAAACAGGCGGTCGCTGAACAGGTGGTTCCACCGGAATGTGCCTGTGGTGTTGCCCCAGCCAAAACCGAATGTATCCTCGAACCGGAACTGGTCGCGACCGGAATAGAAAGCTGCAAAGAACCGGTTGTTGTTCCTTACCTTCCAGTTCACCTTGGCGTTGATATCATAAAAATAAACGATGTTGTTTTGTCCCTGAAGCTTGGCGAAGATCTCCTGGTAGGACCTTCGTGCCGAGACGATGTACGAAGCCTTATCTTTCACGATGGGTCCTTCGATCATCAGACGGCTGGCGAGGGTACCGATCCCCCCGGCTCCGGAAAACCTCTTGTTGTTACCGTCCTTCGTCCTCACCTCGAGTATACTCGATAACCTTCCGCCGAAACGCGAAGGAATGCCTCCACGGTACAGCTCTGAATCTTTCACCACGTCGCCGTTGAACACCGAGAACAGACCAAACAAGTGTGATGGATCGTAGATCGGCGCCTCATCGATCAATATCAGGTTCTGGTCGGCGCTTCCGCCGCGTACGAAGAAGCTCGAAGTACCTTCGCCTGCCGTAATCACACCTGGTTGTAACTGCACGTTCTTGATGATGTCTACCTCTCCGAACATCGCCGGTAGTTTCCGGATCTGTACAATGTTGAGCTTCGTGTGGCCCATCTGGATATCGGTCACGTTCGCATCCATCCGCTCGCCTGTCACGACCACTTCCTCCATGGCGATAGCCTCACTGGCCAGGTCGATGTTCTGCTCTATATTCTGTGTGAGATCGAACGACTTTGATTGTGACCGGTAGCCCACATAACTGTATTGCAGGTCGTGTTTGCCGGAAGGCAGGGTGATCGAATAGAACCCGTAGGCATTTGTAACGGTACCGGTGCCGCTGCCTACCACCAAAACTGTGACGCCAATCAGTTCCTCGCCGTTGGAAGAATCCTTCACGTAACCGTTAATAGTGTACTTCTGGGCGAATCCAAACTGACAAAAGACAAGAAGCAAGAGGGGGTAAAAAAGTCGCATGACATTGAACACGTAAGAATGATCAATTTGTTACCTTGGCCGTGTTATTTATACGACAATCGATTGAAGTCATACCCCTACGCGGAGTCGCAAATATGTTCAAGAAATTAAAAGAGCTTTACAGGGAGTACAAACCATATATCAAGGGCGATCTCATGATGTACGCCTTCCTGATATTCCTTGTGTTCCTGTACCTGATGTACCGGGTAATTTTTACTTAGGCTCCGCCACAGCGCGCGTCGCGTGCATCTGTATTCCAAATATTTCCTTCACGTTATCCCGGATCTTACCACACAGCTCGTCGGTAGCCAAATCGTTCACGTCACGTCCGAACGGATCTTCTATCTCTTCGGCAATGAGCTCGACACTTAGAATGACATAGGCGGTGATCAGAACGATGGGAATTGTCATATATCCCGACAGGGTAACGAAGGCGAATGGCAGCGTTGCTATATAGATAAAGATAAATTTCTTGAGGTACATGGAGTACGAATACGGTATCGGTGTGCTCCTGATCCGTTCACAAGCACCCATGCAATCGATAAGGTCTTTCATTTCCTTATCGATGTTGATGTATTGGTCGCCGGTGATCTTGCCTTTCAGGTACAAGTCGTTCACCCTCCGGTACATCAGTGAGGAGATAATATTCGGCCGGTGTTTGGACGCCTCCACTTCTTTAGCCGCCGCATCGTCCGGAAAGTCTAGTTCCTGCATGTGCACGCCATGCCGAAGCGTTTCCTTGGTGGCGATCACGAAATTCGGGATCATGAGTGAAAACCATTTTCGTTCTTCCACATCATTGATCAAATAGGCATTCAGCTTAAGAGCCATATTCCGGGTACTGTTCACCAGGGAACCCCACAGCCTGCGGCCCTCCCACCAACGGTCGTATGCCGAATTCGTCCGGAACACGAGGAACAGACCCAAAACGATGCCCAGTAGTGAGTGCATGGCAATCGTGGGCTTGAACTCCGCTTCGTGCAGCTCCAATACCGTGATCATGAGATAACAGCAAATGAGTGTGAAAACACCCAGGATCAAGAGTACAGGCGTCAGGGTCCGCATGACCTGCTTGCTGTACGCGTGTGTAAGAAGATATAACCAGTTTTTGGGGTTGTAATTGATCATAAAAAAGGCTTTCCGCGGCCCTAATTAACCCATTAAAAAAATATTTCCAAAAGCCAACCCGTCGAATGGCTTTTCGTTACTATATTCAAAGTAATATCATTTTAATATCACTCTTATGAGCACCGAAAAATTATACAAGCCACTTTCCGGGTACATCATGCTGGTCGTGGTCTTCCTGTTGGTCATTGTCGGCGTAGTCACGTTATCGGCACGCCAGCCCGCCGGCGGAATCGTACTCTTTATAGCGTTGGTCGTCTGCGGCGGATTTTTCTTCATCAATCCGAACTCATCCGTAGTGCTGATACTGTTCGGCGATTACAAGGGAACGGTGAAAGACAACGGCTTTCACTGGGTGAATCCTTTCTTTACGAAGAAGAAGATATCCCTTCGTGCCCGCAACTTCGACAGCGACAAGATCAAAGTGAATGATCAGGTGGGTAACCCGATCCAGATCGGCGTGATATTAGTATGGCAGGTGCGCGACACGTTCAAAGCGGCATTCGATGTGGATAACTTTGAAACTTTTGTTCGCGTTCAGAGCGACTCCGCTGTGAGGACACTCGCCGGACAGTATCCCTACGATAATTTCGACAACGAAAAAGAGATTACACTCCGCTCAGGCCAGGACGAAGTAAATCATGCGCTTGAAGGAAATCTCAAGAACCGTCTCGACATGGCCGGCATTCACGTCATCGAAGCCCGCATTGGTTATCTCGCCTACGCGCCCGAGATCGCCGGCGCGATGCTCCGGAGGCAGCAGGCTACCGCGGTAGTTGCCGCCCGTTTTAAGATCGTCGAGGGTGCGGTAAGCATGGTGCAGATGGCCCTGGAGCACCTTGCGAAACAAAACATCGTTGAACTGGACGAAGAACGAAAGGCAGCGATGGTAAGTAACCTGATGGTCGTTCTCTGCGGCGACAAGGACGTGAGCCCCGTTGTAAATACCGGCACCTTACATCAATAATTTATGAGACCTTTATTCGAGGAAAAACAACGTTTCTCTCAATGGTGGCTCTGGACAATCATCGTTTCCGCGTCTGCCATTGTATTAGGCATCTTCGGCCACGCACTGTATATACAGCTCGTGTTGGGCCAGCAATGGGGAGACAAGCCGATCAGCAACGATACGCTGATCATGCTCTCCCTCTTTAACGCCACTGCGGTGATCGTCATGTTGCTGGTTTTCTTTAATGCGATGCTGGAAGTAGTTGTAGATAAGTCCAGCGTTTCCTGGCGTTTCTTTCCGCTATTCCGCAAATGGCGGCGGATCGAGCGGGAAAATATCCTGGACTTCGGGACCCGTAAGTACTATATGAAGGGCTACGGCTTTCATCGCGATCTTCGCGGAAACAAGAGGATCACCGTGAAGGGCCACGATGGGATCGAGATCACGCTGACCAACGGCTCGAAGCTTATGCTGGGAACACAGCAGCCGGGTGAATTCCTCTCAGCAATCGAAAAAATGAAGCACAGAAGCGCGGACTGATCATGGCTCAGAAAAAGCCCTTCGTATTACGAGTTGACCCGGAACTGCTGAAAGCCGTGGAAAAATGGGCCGGGGATGAATTCCGCAGCACCAATGGACAATTGGAGTGGATCATCGCCAAAGCGCTCAAAGAAGCAGGCCGCATCAAACAGAAGTAACGAGCGAAGCTTTGCATTCAGTGCGGTATTGGTTTATTTAGCGATTTCTCACGGAAAACACGGAAAACACGGAAGCGCTTTCAATATGGCGTTGCGCTGCCTTGGCTCTCTGCATTTTTTCTGTGCTTTCCGTGAGAGTTTAATACAGTTCATATGAAACATGCTTTGACGGTTGCGGCACTGCTTTTCCTCACCGCCTCGTATGGTCAGGATTTCCTGGTGACCACAAAGAACGACACCCTTCGCGGTGAGGTGCGCATTATGTCATACGACCTGATGGACCGCGTCCAGATGGTCCAGGGAAAGAAAAAAACAACTTTTACAGCCGTACAGGTACGCCAGGCATACATGGCGAGTGAATTGTATGCGCCAGTCAAGTACGACAACACCATACGAATGATGAAAGTGATTCGTTCCGGCTTCCTGTCTTTGTATGCCTTTCGTCTTGCAAACCAGGTGAGTTACGACGGCCGGCTGTTGGTCAAAATGGGAAGCCCTCCACAGGAGGTTCCTAATATCGGCTTCAAAAGATATGTCGGGTCGATCGTAGAAGACTGTCCCGAAGTAGGCGACAAGGTGAAGAGCGGCGACCTGGACCGGGGCAATGTTGAAGAGCTGGTGGATAGCTACAATCTATGTGTCGCCACAATCCAGGAAAAACGATTCCAGTCGGTTACACAAAACGTGACCAACCCGACGATAGACTTCATTGACGAACTGAAGACCCGTGTAAACGCATCCGATCTCGCTACAAAAACTGAAGTCAACGACCTTCTGAACTCGATCACCGATAAGGTGAAGCGCAAGGAACCTGTTCCATCTTACATGAAGGAAGGTCTCAAAGGGTATTTGTCGCAACGCACGGACTTTAAAGAAGATGCGGACCAGTTGATCTTGCTGCTGGATAAGTAGCTCGTAACACCTTACTTGTTTTTTGAGGGCTTGATGGCATCCAGCGACGACGGATCGATGAGCGTCAGGATGAGGATTATCACCAGGAAAACAATGAACACCAGCATCATGAAAAACAGGAAGCTTACAAAATAGACTGCCGCGCCTTTCAGGAATACCTTCCATTTGGGCTGATTGGTGACCATGCTTGTATAGCCGAAGCCCATATACAATGCCGTCAGTACACCTTGTATGACAGCGCCGATTGAAAAGGAGGTAAACCGGAACACAACGGCCTCCAGCATCTGAAACCAGTACCAATGCCCAGTCACATAAAAAGGCAGTACGGAATGCTCGAGAAAATTCATTCCCTGTTTTCTAAAAAAAAGATATCGCCCGCAGAAAGCCTGTAGAGGGATCGAAAGGAACGCAACGAGCTTGATGTTATCGGCAACGAGATTGCGTGTATTCCGGCTCAGGTCGCTCTCATCCTGCTTGAACGGCATTGCTTCCTGCATCGCCTTCATATAGTCGACGAAGTTCAGACCGATGATGCTCAAGAGCAACAGAAAACACGTGATCATCAGGAAGAAATAACCCACGGGTCCGTAATACCTGGCCCTGTTGCCGCGGATAAATTCAAGAGAAGCGTATCCGGGGCGAAGCGTCAGGTCCTTGAAGGTCCGGGGAAACATACCGTCAAACCCGTAGATACGCGCCCAGAAGTCGTGCCAACCCTCTTTCCAGGTGAGGCGCTTTACTTCGAGGCGTTGTCCGCAGTTGGAGCAGTATTTACCTTCTCCTTCAGCAGAACAGTTGATACACGTCATGACAGGTTCGGGGTAAACCCAAATCTAAATGAATTTCATTTATCCAGCCAGTCTTTAAATTCCTGAACCCTTTCGCGCGCGACAATGATATCGTCGTCGTCACTTGATTTAAGCGCAAGCTTAAGCCTGCTGTTGGTGTGGCTGATCATGTCGCGGATGGAGGCTACCGACACGATGTACTTGCGGTTGATGCGGAAGAACCGGGCGGGATCGAGCAGTCCCTCGAGCTGGTCGAGGGTGTAATCGAGGATGTGCTTGCGGCTGTCGGCGGCCTGTGCGAAGGTGGTCTTCTCGAGACTGTAGAAATATAGTATCTCATTTATTTCGACGGACCGTAAATGCTCTCCGACCTTGATGACGAATCTTTCCTTGTATCGTTTCGTCAGCATCTGCATGGCGATCGCGATACTTTCCGTCATGCGGTCGCGGGAAGGAAGCTGGCCTGTGAGATTCTCGTATTTCCGGAAGGCGGCAACGACCTCGGCTTTGTCGAGCGGCTTGAGGATATAGTCGATGCTGTTGACCTTGAAGGCCTTCAGTGCATATTCGTTGTATGCTGTTGTAAAGATGACGGGGGATTTGATCTCGACCTTCTCGAAGATCTCGAAGCTCAGGCCATCGGCAAGCTGGATGTCCATGAAGAAAAGATCGGGCGAAGGATTTTCGTTGACCCATTTCACGGCCGCTCGCACGGAGTCAAGAGATCCTGCGATGTTGACGTCCGGGCGGATCTCCCTTAAGAGGGTTGCCAGTCGTGCGGCAGCTTCGGGTTCGTCTTCGATGATGAGGATGTTCATAGGACAGGCAACTTTACGGTAAACGCCCTGTCGTCACTGGTCACCTCGATGCGGCGATCACTCAAAAACACATATCTGCGCTTTATGTTTTCAAGACCAATGCCCTTCGAATCCTCGGGTAATACCTTCTTGCGCTGGATGTTATTTTCCACAACGATCTTCTCCGCTTCACCATAGATCCGGATATTGAGCGGCTGTTCGGAAGAGATAATATTATGTTTGATCGCGTTCTCGACCAGCATTTGCAATACCAGCGGCGCCACCCGTGCATCGGCAGAATCGATCTCCAGGACGACCCGAAGCTTGTCACCGAAACGGATCTGTTGAAGGAACAGGTATGATCTTAAAAACTTCACCTCGTCGGCGAGCGACACCACTTCTCTTCCCTGGGTATCGAGAACATAGCGGTATACCTCCGACAACTGTTTCACGAACTTGGCGGCCTTGTCCTGGTCTTCGTAGATCAGGTTGGTGAGCGCATTCAGACTGTTGAAAAGAAAGTGCGGATTCACCTGGCTCTTCAGGCTATCGTATTGTGCCTTCATACTTTCTTTCTGAAGCTCGACAGCATTGAGCTCAGCCTTCCTCCAGTTACGAAGGAATGCCCGGCCGTGCATGAACAGTGAGATCACAAACGTGACGCTCAGCGACGACCAGATCAGCACCGAAAGATCCGTCCGGAATGTTATACCCAGCGCGAGCTCATAAAACACCAGAAGCGCAAAAAGGGCACCGAGCGTATAGACGACCATCACAACCATTCCTGCAAGGAATCGCGCCACCGGCTTTTCCGTCCACGAGATCCGTGCAGTAACCATATTGCTGGTATAGGAATTCCCAAGCCACAATACATTCCACAGCAAGGCTGTAAAAGAGCCCACCTTCAGGTAAACGTCCAGGGGCCGCGACCACGGCTGCACCCAAAAAATGGTCATCGCGAAGCCCGCCAGCGTAAGCCAGATAAACATCTTCCAGTTATCGAGGCAGAATCGTTTCATAAACTGAAATATAAGTCTAAAGCCATTTCCTATGAAATACTGTCATCCCGGCCCGCCCTACAACGTACAAACCTTTCAACAACCTCGCCGGGACCCAGCGGCAATCCACGGGCGCCCAATTCAACACAAGCCTTACTTACAATTCTTGATCAACCCCTCTGTCATTCCCCTTCCCCACGCAGGCGCCAATGCATCTATAGCCTTTGCCTCATCAAATGCCGCCAATGCTTTCTTTGCTGTCTCGCACGCCTCGGTCGGTTCCTGTTTGAAGAACTGTGCCGTTCCGAATTGCATCTGTGCCATCAACGCCAGTGCACGGGGATTGCCAGGATTCATGCCGAGCGCTTTGCCGTAAGCCTGCATCGCCATCATCGAATACTGCTGTCCTCTCGAAGCGGGGTCTACGGTTACCCGGATCATATGGATAAAACCTTCCAGTGCAACGATCTCCGACTCATCCGCCTTGACCGCCGCGGACTTTTCTAATGCAACTTCTGCCTGGTCGAGGAAGGCGTCTTTCTTCGAAGCCTCTTGCTCACGCGTCGCCATCATCACATAACCGAAAGCGGCATAGTAATACGGTTCCCATTTTGACTTCTCCGCTCCGCCAATGCGTTCGAACACGTTGACGGCCTTCTGAAGGTCTTCGATCGTCGCAGCTTTGTAAACAGCGTCGATATTCTTCGTCATCTGTTCGGTGTACTTGTCGGCAACGGCGCCCGTAAAGACGCATGCTGCCATTAGGATAATTATTGATTTCATCATGATTAAAGAATTAAAGATTAGGTAATTGGTTTACTGATTTATTTTTAGAGATCGTGATAAACACACCCATGAACAAGAACCTGTTTGCCGCCTGTCTTAGAGCCCTGCCCGCATACACGCCGTTCGCATCGGGTGTTGTAGCGTACTGGTAACCGAAAATATTTTCACGGCCGAGCAGGTTCGTGCAAGAAGCGTATACGATCAGCCAGTTACGGGGCAGATAGCTGATGTTGGCGCTCACATCCTGGTAATACGGTGTCAGCGATCCATTGAACTTCACGGCATTGGGATCGTAATAAGGCCGTCCGCTGCCGAATGAATAGGTAAGACCCAGTTGCGACTTCAGCGCGGTGATGAAATGCTTATACACCACACTGAAATTATGCTTCGAGGCGAACGACGGCGTGGCGCTGTATGGAAAATTCAGGTAATCACGTTCTGTATCCAGGAACGAATACGACACCCAGTAGTCGACATTCTTGATCGTCTTGTTGTCTCTCCAGAAAAGCTCCACACCTCTTGCGAAGCCGTCACCGCTATTCGCGGGCAGATTGACATCCCCGCCGTCGAACTTCACGAGCGCATCGTATTTCTTGTAGTACGCTTCAACCCGGAAAGTGCGATTGTTGTTGATCACCTGGTAGTTGACGATGAAGTGTTCGGCCTTTTCCGACTTCAGATCCGTGTTGACTCTCACATATTGATTGGCAGCGCTCTGACGGAACCTTCCATAAGCAAATGAGAACTGGCCCTTCTCACCCGGTTTATAGGCAACCGATAATCTGGGATCGATGCCGGTTTGCCCGTTGAGCGAATTGTATTCGATACGGGCGCCCGCTTTGGCAACCAGGTGTTTGTTCGCATACGCTTCGCTCTCCGCGAAAGCGGCATAAATGTTTTCATTGAAAGAAACGGACTGTTCTTGTTGAGCGGTATAGCTTCTTCCGATCGTCTCTGTTCCAAACCTGACCTCGACCTTGTCGGAGATCGTGTTCTCCACAACGACTTTTGCATGCATGCCCTTCTCCGTCTCACTCGCCGGAAGGCCATCGACCTTCAGGTCATTGGAGTTATACGTGTACGACAACCCACCTCTCACGTTCCACCTATCATTCAGTGTTTGTTGATACGAGCCGTTTCCATAGCCGTATTTGTTTGTGAGATCATACAATTGTTTGATCTCCGGAACGGCGATATCATGGTTGTACATCGCGAGGTTGGAATGATTGAAGTTGCCGAAGAACTTCAGCATCCCGTCTTTACCAACTTGCTGGCGATAGGCCGTGCTTCCTTCGGTAGACACAGGAGGTGAATACCAATCCACCCGTTGACGAATGAGACCGAAATAAGGTGTGATGTTCGTGTATTGGATCTTTCCGGTCCACGATGAACGGTCGCCCGCGATCGTCTGTGCAACGTCGGCCCCTACCGACAGTATCCCGATGTCGGTCTGGTTCATCTCGGCTTTGTCTTTGGAGCTCAATACCAGCGCCGACGACAAAGCCTGTCCGTATTCTGCCGAATAACCGCCGGTGCTGAAACTGGTGCCTTTGAACATGAAGGGGAGGAATCTTCCGCGCGAGGGCGTGTTGGGTGCCGAAGGACCGTAGGCATCGAGCACTGCCATGCCGTCGATGAAAGTGCGGGCTTCGCGGCCATCACCGCCGCGTACGAAGAGGCGCCCGCTTTCGCCGACTTTCTGTGTTCCGGGCAAGGTGTTGAGTGCGCCGGCAATGTCGGCCGTGGCGCCGGCGGTCGTCGCAATGTCGACAGCCTTGAGGATCGTGCGGCGTTTCTCTTCACCGGCAGTGAACGATCCCGCCGAGATGACGACGGCATCCAGTTGGTTGATCTCTTCTTTGAGAATGACGTTGAGCGCGAGGGATGTCCCGGCGATCTCTACTTGTTTCCCTACAGGCTTGTATCCCACGAATGTGACGTCGATGGTGTGAATGCCTTTCTCTTCGGTGATGAAAATAAAGTTGCCGTCGACGGCCGTGCTGGCGCCATCGTACGTGTCGCGAACGACGATGTTGGCTCCGGGAATGGCTTCGCCTTTTTCATCCGTGACTTTGCCCGAGATGGTGGTCTGGGCGAAGGCTACGGTGGTGAGAACGACGAGCAGTGGGGTAAAGATCAGCTTCATATGTGGTGATTTCCACGACAAAGGAGCTTGACGGCAAGGGTTTTGGAAAAAACGAGTTACTGAAGTGTAGAACCGGCGCGATGGACTGTATAAAGCGCCTTTTTGCTATTTTTACGGTTCTTTAAATCTCAATAGGTAGATAATGTCCGAGTACAGCAAAGACGAGATCCGTCGCATAGAAGAGAAATGGCGTGAAGCCTGGAAAAAAAACCAGGTTTACAAGGTTTCCAACGATACGTCCAAGCCGAAGTACTATGTGCTCGACATGTTCCCCTACCCTTCCGGCGTCGGCCTGCACGTAGGACATCCCCTTGGCTACATCGCCTCCGACATCGTTGCGCGTTTCAAAAGATTGCAGGGCTTTAATGTCCTCCATCCCATGGGCTTCGACGCCTTCGGGTTGCCCGCCGAACAGTATGCACTCGAGCACGGCATCGATCCTGCGATATCGACACAACAGAACATCGCCAACTTCAAAGAACAGATGGCGAAGATCGGCTTCTGCTTCGACTGGAGCCGTGAAGTGCAGACCTGCGATCCCTCCTATTATAAATGGACCCAATGGATCTTCCTGCAGATATTCGACAGCTGGTTCAACCGCAAGCCCGGGAAAGCCGAACGGATTGCCGGCCTGATCTCTATTTTCGAAAAGGAAGGCAACGTCAATCACCCGTTCCCCAATGCGAAGTTCCGGATCAACGGCGCTGAGACGTTCACATCCGGCGAATGGAAAGCCTTCGACGAGACGACAAAGCAAAAGATGCTGATGGAGTACCGCCTCGCGTACCTGGCCTGGACCGACGTGAACTGGTGCGAAGCTTTGGGTACCGTCCTGGCCAACGATGAGGTGGTCAACGGCGTCAGCTATCGCGGCGGATTTCCGGTGGTGAAACGACAGATGCGCCAATGGAGCTTGCGCATTACGGAATATGCCGACCGGTTGCTGAAAGGCCTCGATGAGATCGACTTCAGCGATTCTATGAAAGAAGTACAGCGCAACTGGATCGGAAAGAGTACCGGTGCGCGGATCACATTCAAAATAAAGAGCGAACGTTCCACCTCGAAAGAGCTGGCGGTATTTACAACAAGACCCGATACCATTTTCGGCGTCGACTTTATGGTTGTCGCCCCTGAGCATGATCTGGTGAAAGAGATTACGTCAGTTTCGCAACAGCCGGATGTCGATAAATATTTGAAGTACGTCGAAAGCCGTTCGGAGATAGACCGTATGGCAGAAGTGAAGAAGATCACCGGCGCATTTACCGGCGCTTATGCGATCAATCCGCTGAGCGGCCGCGAGATACCGGTATGGATCAGCGAATACGTGCTCGCGGGCTACGGCACCGGCGCCATTATGGGTGTACCCTGTGGCGACGAGCGTGACTTCAAGTTTGCAAAGCATTTCGGGTTGCCGATCACCAATATTATCGGATCTCATTTCAATGGCGAAGAAGCCAATCCTACCTACGAAGCCGTGCTGGAAAACTCCGGTTTCCTGAACGGGAAGAAGATGCGCGATGCACTGGAAGTTGTCGTGAAGAAAGTAGAGGAGCTCGGGGTGGGCAAAAAACAGGTGAATTACAAAATGCGGGATGCCGGCTGGAGCCGTCAGCGTTACTGGGGCGAGCCGTTCCCGGTGATCTATCGCAATGACATCCCTTACGCGATGGACGAGAAAGACCTGCCGCTATTGCTGCCTCCTACGACCAACTTCAAGCCGTCAGGTACAGGCGAAGGGCCGTTAGCGAACCTCGGTGACTGGATCAATATCAGCGACCGGGAGATGAGGGATTCCAACACCATGCCGACACATGCCGGCGCTGCCTGGTATTTTTTGAGGTACATGGATCCTCAAAACGATAAGACTTTTGCCGACAAGAAGGCGCTGGACTATTGGGGGCAGGTTGATGTTTACATCGGTGGCTCGGAACATGCCGTTGCGCATTTGTTGTACGCGAGGTTGTGGATCAAAGTGCTGCACGACCTCGGGTATTTGAATTTCAATGAGCCGTTCAAGAAGTTGATCAACCAGGGGAAGATCACGGGAGACTCGAGGTTTGTTTATAGAGTGAGGGATACGAACAAATTCGTATCCGATGGCCTGAAGGGAAGATACGAGTTCGACCCATTGCATGTAGATGTGTCGCTGGTGACCGGCCTGGAACTCGACACCGAGGGTTTCAAAAAATGGAAGCCCGACTTTGCAAACGCAGAATTCATTCTTGAAGATGATAAGTATATCTGCGGATCGGCTATCGAAAAAATGTCGAAGTCGAAATACAACGTCGTTAACCCGGACGACATTGTCGACAAGTACGGCGCAGACACGTTAAGAATGTATGAAATGTTCTTAGGTCCCCTGGAGCAATCCAAGCCCTGGAATACCAACGGCATCGACGGCGTCTACAAATTTCTCCGCAGGTTCTGGAATCTGATACACGACAACCTCGCAAACCTGAACGTAAGCGAGGCCGAACCGACCCGCGAAGAGCTGAAGGTCATGCATAAGACCATTAAGAAAATCGCACAGGACGTTGACAACTATTCGTTCAACACATCTGTGAGTGAGTTCATGATCTGTGCCAACGAGCTTTCGACACTGAAGTGCAACAAGAGAAAGATCGTGGAGCCATTGGTGATCGCTCTGTCTCCTTTCGCTCCGCACATATGCGAAGAGCTGTGGTCGTTGCTGGGTCATAAGACCACCGTCCTCGACGAACGCTTCCCTGCATACGATGAGCAATATCTCACCGAGAGCTCATTCAACTACCCGATATCGATCAACGGAAAAGTCCGCGCCGAAATGAACTTCGCGCTCGACATGCCCAGGGAAGACATCGAGAAACAAGTGCTGGCTTCTGAGATCGTTAAGAAATGGACGGAAGGAAAGACCCCGAAGAAAGTGATTGTTGTACAGGGAAGAATTGTGAACGTGGTATTGTAGTGACGTTCAGTCTTGTTGGAGGAGCGTTAGGAAAACTAATCTTACATCCCAGTGCCTGGCCTAACAATAGGTTTTAAATTCAGTCCGCGGAATGTTGCGGCGGGAAACTTCGAATTGCGTGGCGCGATGAGCAAATGCATCGGTACACGTTGCGTTACGGGCCCGGTGAACATCGCCGGCATATAAACCCTCTCCGCAAGCTCGCTGTAAGAGTATTCAACTTTTCGGTGTGTGATCTGTCTCACATCGATCACCATGGTCCGTCCGCCCCTGCCATTGATCAGCTGGTTCCAGTTCGGATAACGACCGAGATTGATGGTAATACTTGTTACGCCGAGGTTTTCCAGCTTGCGCTGCTTCCGGTTGATAACAAAATCGTTTCTGAAGATGACCTGGGCGGCCACATCCGTCGTAAAGAGCAAAGCCACGATCGCAACGATTGAAGTCTTCACAAACCGAAAATAAGAAAAAAACGCCCAATTTCTTCTAACTTAGGTGGGCTAAAACCCTGCAAAAGCACATCTAAAACCTTATTCATGCCCTATTCAAGGATTGTCGGCTTGGGTCATCACCTTCCGGAAACAGTCATCACCAATCAATATCTTTCCTCCCTCATGGAGACGTCCAACGAGTGGATCGTCGAGCGGACGGGTATTGAAGAGCGAAGGTGGATGAATCCTGAAGTGGATACTGTCGCGAACATGGCAGCAAAGGCTACGCGGATGGCGCTCCAACGGGCAAACCTCACCGAAAAAGACATAGAGTTCATCGTCTTTGCCACCATCACGCCCGACTATTTTTTCCCCGGTTCGGGTGTATTGCTGCAGCGCGAGCTTGGACTGGAAGGCATCGGAGCGCTCGACATCCGCAATGCATGCTCGGGGTTTATATACGCGCTCTCAGTTGCCGACCAATTCATCAAGACGGGCGCATACAAGACTATCCTGGTTATCGGCGCCGAGATCCAATCGACAGCGCTCGACATTACAACACGCGGCCGGAATACCGCCGTGATCTTCGGCGACGGAGCCGGCGCCGCCATCCTCCGCGCATCGGATACAAAAGGCGTACTATCGACACATCTCCACTCCGACGGCCGTTACGCCGAGGAGCTTTACCTGAAAGATCCCGGAAGCAGCCGCCCCCGCGAACAACGGCAGCCCGAACAAATACTCGACACCAGCACGTATAAGCTGGTCATGAACGGCAGCCAGGTATTCAAACATGCCGTAGTGCGATTCATAGAAGTCATCAACGAAGCATTGCAAGCCAACGGTATGAAGAAGGAAGACATCAACCTCCTCGTGCCACACCAGGCCAATCTCCGCATCAGTCAATACGTCAAAGATAAAATGCAGTTGACTGACAGTCAGGTGTACAACAACATCATGCGGTACGGTAATACTACCGCAGCGTCGATACCCATAGCACTCAGCGAGGCATGGGCAGAAGGAAGAATCAAAGAAAATGATTTAATTTGTTTGGCGGCATTCGGAAGCGGTTTCACCTGGGCCTCCGCTCTTATCAGGTGGTAAGCGAAAATATAATTAATGAAAACATCAGCCTATAATCCCAGCTCACTTGAGGTCGATTTCGCCAACGCACTGATCATTCTCCAAAAGGATATCCAGAAACATCTTCAGGGTAACCAGATCGTCAATGTTGAAAGCAACATCAACCGTGACAATCCTATGGTGAAATTCAGCCTGGTTGACAAAGACGGCGACCCGCATGAAATCGTGGTGCGTATTGTTCAAATACCCGATAAATTTTAATTAATTGAAGTTTACAGCTTCGTGTCAATAATCATTGTCATTCTTTGCATTGCGCTTCTTATCGTGCTTATCACGGTATTCAAGATCAATGCGTTCCTCGCATTCCTTGTGACGTCGATCACAGCAGGTCTTCTCCTGGGTGTGGACCCTGCCAGGATGGGAAAGGTACTGGAGAAGGGCGTTGGTGACATGCTCGGTGGACTCGTGATCGTGATCATCGTCGGCGCTATGTTGGGCAAGCTCGTTGCAGAAACCGGCGCCGCACAACAGATCGCGTCGGGGCTCATGAAAGCGTTCGGAGAAAAGTATCTCCAGGTTGCCATGATGATCACCGGGTTTGTGATCGGCATACCCCTTTTTTATAATGTAGCCTTCGTACTCGTATTTCCCCTCATCGCATCCATCGTCTATCGCTATAAATTACCTGCCGTATACGTTGGCCTTCCGATGATGGCGGCGCTCTCCGTTACGCACGGGTTCCTTCCGCCCCACCCTTCACCTGTCGGCCTCGTGTCACAGCTCAACGCAAACATGGGGCAAACCCTCATGTACGGGATCATCATCGCGATACCGACCGTTATCATTTCCGGGTATTTTTTCGCGAAGACACTCAAAGGCATGAATGCCGAACTGCCTAAGACATTTCAATCGGAAGGTCTGCGCGATGATCAGCTTCCGAGCCTCAGGAACAGCCTGTTTTCTGCGCTGTTACCGGTAATCTTGTTAGCTCTCACGACCATATTCATTATGGTGATGTCCGACGAGTGGATGAAGAGCGCCGTAGCTGAAGCTGGCACCGCAAAACATTATCTCGCCCAGGTAATCCTTTTCCTCAGCGACTCCAATATTGTGATGTTGCTGTCGCTCGCCATCGCCTCATATACACTTGGTATCCGCAGAGGCATGAAAGTAACGGCCATCATGGATATCTATGGCGTTGCGGTTAAAGATGTTGCGCTCATTGTCTTGATCATGGGCGGTGCAGGAACGTTAAAAGAGGTGCTCATTGTAACGGGTGTGAGTAAAGAAATTTCGGTAATGCTTAATGGATTCAGCCTCCACCCATTGTTCCTCGGCTGGCTGATCGCTTGCATCATTCGCGTTTGTGTAGGTTCCGCAACCGTCGCGGGGCTTACTGCCGCCGGTATCGTTGCACCCTTGCTTGCCGAACATCCGGAAGTGAATGCCAACCTGATGGTACTGGCTGTAGGCGCGGGAAGCCTTATGTTCTCACACGTGAATGACGCAGGTTTCTGGCTATTCAAAGAATATTACAACCTGTCTATCAAACAGACCATTCGATCGTGGTCGCTGATGGAAACTATTGTCGCCGTGTGCGGACTGGGTGGGGTAATGGCGTTGAATGCATTTATATAAGGTTAAGCATTGTTCGTTGTTCGCGGCTACGACGATGACCATCAACTTTGCCGCGAACAACGAACAACAAACAACGAAATATGAGCGAAACTTCTCCGGACGCGCGTTTCAACAAATTAGGGCTGTCACTTCCCCCCGCACCGAAACCACTCGGTGTCTACAAACCCTTCCTGATTGTCGGAAACTTCGTCTACGTATCCGGACACGGTACTGTCAAGGACGATGGCACGCTGATCATCGGCAAAGTGGGTATCGACATGGATAAGGATGGAGCGAAGCTTGCAGCTCAGCAAGTCGGCCTGGCTATTCTTGCAACGCTAAAGAAAAACCTCGGCAGCCTGGACAAGATTAAGAGAGTGATCAAGGTCCTCGGTATGGTGAATGCCACTCCCGACTTCGAACGACATCCTTATGTGATCAACGGATGCAGCGAGCTGTTCGCGAAGGTATGGGGCGACGACAACGGTGTCGGTGTCCGTAGTGCGGTAGGGATGGGGTCGCTGCCGGATAACATTCCTGTTGAAATTGAAGCTATGTTTGAACTAGCTTGAAAATAGCTCTCACGGAAAACACGGAAAGCACGGAAGCTCTTTCAAGATAGCTGTGTGCCACATTGAAAGCTTTGCATTTTTCCGTGCTTTCCGTGAGAAATAAAGACTGACTACAAATGGAAAACTGGTTCACGGTTGAAAACATTGCAGACGTCGATACGCCGGCGTTGCTGATCTATCCGGACCGCGTAAAAGAGAACATCCACATCCTGAAAACGTTCGTGGACGACGTGAAGCGGTTGCGGCCGCACGTAAAAACAAACAAGTCTCCCGACATCACACGGATGCTCGTCAAGGCCGGAATCATCAAGTTCAAATGCGCCACCATCGCCGAAGCAGAAATGCTCGCCATGAACGGCGCCATCGACGTGCTCCTCGCCCACCAGCCGGTTGGCCCTAAAGGAGAACGTCTCGCGCGCCTGATAAAGAAATATCCGCAGGTGAAATTCTCATGTCTCATCGACGATCTTTCGAACGCAAAAAATCTTTCCGCCACTTTTGAAAAAAACGGATTGAACGTCCCGGTTTATATCGACCTGAATGTTGGCATGAACCGCACGGGTATCGAACCGGAAAAAGCGTTACAACTCTTCAACGATTGCCAGTCACTGAAGGGGATCACGATAGCCGGTCTCCATGCTTACGATGGCCATCTGCGGGAACCCGATCTCGAGACCCGGCGCAAGCAATGCAACGAAGGATTTGACCGTGTGACCAGGCTCCGCGACGACATTTTGAAATCGACCGGAAACAAGCTGCCGGTCGTAGCCGGCGGAACACCGTCGTTCCCCATTCATGCCGAACGGAAGTCTGTCGAGTGTAGTCCCGGCACTTTTATCTATTGGGACAAAGGATACCAGTCGATCTTAAAAGAACAGCCGTTCCTCTTCGCAGCGCTCGTCGTTACACGTGTGATCTCCATTCCAACACCCGACACTATTTGCGTGGACCTGGGTCACAAAGGGATCGCTTCCGAAAATCCCATCGACAAACGCGTCTATTTTCTGAACGCCGAAGGCCTTACTCCAACCGGTCACAGCGAAGAACACCTGGTCCTGGAAACCAATAACAAGCATTCATACAAAGTCGGTGACGTGCTCTACGGCGTTCCACATCATATTTGTCCAACCGTCAATCTCTACGACACTCCCTTCATCATTGAGAACGGGAAGTATACCGGCAACTGGGAAACCATCTCCCGAAAACGGAAGATCACCATTTAGTCTACGTCAAAATCGTACCTCGTAAATCGTACCTCGTAAATGTTTTCAATCGATGCACACTTAGACCTCTCGATGAACGCCATGGAGTGGAACCGTGACCTGCGGATGTCTGTCGAAGAGATCCGCGATCGCGAAAAAGGCCTGACCGATAAACCCGACCGCGGAAAGAACACAGTAAGTTTCTCAGAGCTGCGAAAGGGAGACTTCGGACTTGTAGTCGCCACACAGATCGCCAGATACGTGGAGCGAGGAAGCTGGTTGCCCGGTTGGAATTCTCCCGAGCAGGCATGGGCACAAACGCAAGCACAGATCGCATGGTACCAGTCGATGGAAGAAGACGGTGAAATGAAACAGATCACCGACCTGGCTTCTCTCGAAAAACATATCGCCGATTGGAATTCAAACCCGTCACCGAAGAAGGCGATCGGTTACATACTCAGCCTCGAAGGCGCCGACTCGATCGTAACCATCGGTCATCTTGAAAAAGCATACCGGTATGGACTGAGAGCGCTTGGGCCCGCCCACTACGGCCCCGGGCGCTATGCTTTCGGAACGGATTCGAATGGCCCCATGGGTCAGAAAGGCAAAGCGCTCCTCAAAGAAATGGAGCGTCTCAACATCATCCTCGATGCCACCCACCTTTGCGATGAAAGTTTCCGCGAAGCGCTCGATACGTTCAACGGCCACGTCTGGGCCAGTCACCACAACTGCAGGGCGCTGGTCAACCACAACAGGCAGTTCAGCGACGAGCAACTGAAGGAGCTCATCGGTCGCGGCGCGGTGATCGGCGCACCAATGGATGCCTGGATGATCGTGCCGGGCTGGATCCGCGGGCAATCGACTCCCGAGGGTATGGGCGTGAATCTGGAGCGGGTGGTGGATCACATGGACCATATCTGCCAGCTGGCCGGAAATGCCGAGCATATTGGTATCGGTTCCGACCTCGACGGGGCCTTCGGGAAAGAGCAGAGTCCTTCGGATATCGAGACCATTGCCGATCTGCAAAAATTAAGAGGAATACTAGCCAGCCGGGGATACAAGCCCGAGGAAATAGAAAATGTGATGCAGGGGAACTGGCTCAGGTTTCTCAGGAAGGCGTGGCGGAAGTAAAGGACGCGGATACCCTCAAAATTCACCCTATTTTTCACACCGCCGGGCCCAAATCGCCGTTGTAAACTCTGTAACTTTAGAGAACAGTAAAAATACAAGGGGATGAAAGTGAAGAAGAGATATATTTTTAGCCTGGCCTTCGTCGCAATGATGGTCGGCATGTCGTTTACGCCGCCCGCGGAACGCTATTTTGAGATCGCCAAGAACCTGGACATTTTCGCATCGCTATTCAAAGAAGTGAATGCGCTCTACGTCGATGAAGTCAATCCGAATAAACTGATGCGTACCGGTATCGATGCGATGTTGAACTCGCTCGATCCATATACCAACTATATTCCTGAAGACGAAGTCGAAGATTTCCGCACGATGAACACCGGTCAGTATGGTGGTATCGGCGCCATCACCCGACAGATCGGAAAGAGAACGGTGGTGACCATGATCTATGAAGGGTACCCCGCCGCACGCAATGGCTTGAAGATCGGCGACGAGATCCTCAAGATGGATGACATCGATCTCTCGAAGCTGACGATGGAAGAAGCCAACCACCTGATGCGCGGCCAGATCGGAACGAACGTGAGGCTTACTGTGAAGAGGCCCGGCGCGACAACACCGGTAGCCCTCGAATTCAAACGCGAACGTGTGAAGGTGAGCAATGTTCCCTATTTCGGGATGGTGTCGAACGAGATCGGTTTCGTACAACTTTCCGATTTCACACCGGATGCTGGGAAGGAAGTAAAGAATGCTATCGTTGCCTTGAAGGAAAAAGGGGCGAAAGGAATTATTCTCGATCTCCGCGGCAATCCCGGCGGTCTGCTCCTCGAAGCTGTAAACATCTGCAGCATATTCCTCCCGAAAGGAAACCTGGTGGTTAGCACCAAGGGGAAAGTGGAAGACTCCAACTTCGTTTACGAAACGACTATTCCCCCGGTGGACACTGAAATACCGCTTGCCGTGCTGATCAACCGCGGAAGTGCGTCGGCTTCGGAAATTGTAGCCGGAACCTTGCAAGATTATGACCGTGCGATCATCGTCGGTGAGAAATCATACGGCAAAGGACTGGTCCAGCTCCCGAGACCACTGTCTTATAATTCACAGGTGAAGATCACGACTGCCAAATATTACACCGCGGCCGGCCGCTGCATCCAGGTGCTCGACTACGCCCATCGTCGCATGGATGGAAGTGTGGGCGCCGTTCCCGATTCATTGAAGAAATCATTCAAGACCTCGCACGGACGGACGGTATTCGACGGTGGCGGCATCGATCCCGACATCGCTACGGCCAGCGCAGAAGCATCTGCCATTACCCAGACCCTCTACAGCGAAGGATTCCTGTTCGATTTCGCCACGGAATATTATGTGAAACATCCTACCATCACGACTGCAAAGGATTTCGCTATGACCGACGCGGAGTATACCGAGTTTGTGGCATGGATGAAAACAAAAAAGTATTCGTACCTCTCTCCCATCGAAGTACACCTGAACCAATTGACCGAAGAGGCGAAACGCGAGCGCGCCATCGAAGAGCTGAAGCCTCAAATCGATAAACTGAAATCCCTCGTGACTGAATACAGGAAAAACGATCTGACTAATTTCAAAGACCAGATCCGCGGACTCCTGGAAGAAGACATCGTAGCTCACTACTACCTGGAGCGCGGCGCCACAGAGGTATCTTTCAAATCCGACCAGGATGTCAGGAAGTCGATCGAAGCCCTGAATGATGCCGGCGGGTACAAGAAGATCCTGAATTTGCAATAAACTCACTTATGCGCTGGAAGCGTATTGCTGCCCGTACCTCAATAGTAACCATAGTTTTTTTCGCAGCGCTATCGCTTCTGATGGACTCATGCATGCAATTCCGCATGAGCAAAACGGAGATCGACGAATTCTTTAAAGGCAAGAAGTACGCAGGCATCGAACGGTCGTACTTCGTAGGAAGGCAGAAGATCAACTACCTCACTGCCGGAAGCGATTCTCTTCCGCTGGTGATCTTCGTTCACGGCTCTCCCGGCTCACTCAGCGCATTCATCGATTTCATGGACGACACCGTGCTGCTGAAAAAAACACAGATGATCTCCGTCGACCGTCCCGGATTCGGAGCATCCAATTTCGGATACGCCGAACCTTCGTTGGAAAAACAATGCCAGGAGATCAAACCGATCCTCGATAAGCACAAGAACAACCGGCCGGTCTTCCTGGTCGGGCATTCCCTTGGCGGGCCGATCATTGCAAGGATGGCGATGGACTACCCGGACCTTATAGACGGGCTGATCTTCGTAGCGGCCTCCGTCGATCCTGAGCTTGAACCCGACGAGTGGTTCCGTGCGCCCTTGGCCACTCCATTCCTGAAATGGATGCTGCCTCGCTCCATCCGTGCCTCCAACGACGAGATCTATCAACTCGAGCCTCAGTTAAACCAGATGCTGCCCATGTGGTCGCGGATCACCTGCCCTGTGATATTCATCCAGGGAAAGCAGGACGATTTGGTGCCCGCGGCTAACGCCGACTTCGCGAAGAAAATGCTGGTGAATGCTCCGTTTGAACTGGTGCTGGTGGAAGACATGAATCACTTCGTGCCGTGGGCACGCCCGGACCTAATAAACGATGCGATTTTGAAACTGGCAGCCTCGCGGACTCCGGAATGATCAGTCCTTCTTAAATAGTTTACATGACCGGCTATCGTACGACGATACGTTTCTGAAGATTAGAAGTTCCGTACTTGATCTGCACAATGTAAAGACCTTTCGCTGTATCGAATTCTTTCGTCAATACAGCTTCATGGTATCCGCGGGTGAAGTGCGACTCGCCCGTCCAATGTATGCGGCCCAACAGGTCCACAACCTGGAACTGAACATTCCCATCCTCAGGAATGGAGAAGGCGACTTCCACCGGGCCCTCGGTAGGGTTGGGTGAAACGGAGTGAAACACCAGCCGGTCGACGCCGATGTCTTTTGCAAGGCCATCTTTGTCGCCAAAATAGACTTTGAAGGAATTCGACTCGCTGCGATTAAACTCATACACATTTGTTTTACGCATATCGATGGCCACCATCCGTGCGACGTCCCATAGGATGAGCGTTTTTTCATTCTCCCCAAAGTTGGAATTATCCCACTGAAATTTCGTGAGTGCGACATCACTGTTCGATTCGACATCAAACTCCCAGACATGATATTGGGACGTTGGCACAATATCCATGGAGTAAAAATCTCCGTGGTCGGATTTCCTGTGATTGACCTCCAGGTAATTCTCGAAAAACCGCGGCATGGTAAAGCCGTCGTACATATCGTATCCTTCCCGCGCATCTTTGTGCATACCGATTCCGGAAATGAGATTGGTTTGTATTCCACTCATGGCCATAAGCTTTAGATCCCAGTTTTCCTGGGCGAGGATGTTCTCTGGTACTACTTCGTAAGTGCGACCGCCGTTGACGGAGGCGTTCTTCGCCAGTGGAATGTTGATGTCGATGTTGGCGGTGACTTTGATAAAGGCGCCCTTCATTTTCTCGAGCGTGGGCGCGTCGCCCCAGGTACCCTCGTATCCACGAAGGGTGCTCGTCAGATTGGGGTTGGCGGCTACGACGTCACTCCATTTTACGTTGTAGTAGTATGGATTACCGATCTGGTTCCAGCCCGTCTTTAAAGCGATCGTTGCGGGTGCGGTGCTACTTGCAGCGACCATTTCTCCGGGACCTGTGTCTATCGCACCCATACTGGTCTTGGCGATAAACCAATATCCAAGCTTGGGAAGAATTGCAGAGCTGGAGGTCAAGTCTGTTGCTATGCCGTCTGCATAATGCGAAATTCTCCACGTCTTTCGCGTCATTGGCTCCAGGTCGTCCCCCAGTGTCGCTAGTACAGTATTTGTTGTCAGCGTTAACGGCACGGCGATGATGCGGTAATTGTTCTCAGCGGTTCCATACGCAGAGTATGGAATGGTTAGTCCCGAAGAAACCACTTTCACCCGGACGACATACGGAGTTGTCGTGGTCCCCCCGGTGCTGACGGCCGTGATTGTGAACTCGATCCCCAGTTCGCCAATCTCTGCGGCAGTAAAGTCTTTTGAATAGCTACCGGCCGCGCCTGCGGTCATATTGACGTCCGCAGAAGCCGCAGTGCCCGAAAGAGATCGCCATGCAACTTTCGGAGTTCCTGTGATACCGCTTTCATCGTCCTTAATGGTGGCGATAAGACTGTATGCTGTATTTATTTCTACGGTGGTGACGGACGTTACGGTGATTATAGGTGCAGAGCTGTCTGCCGCAAGTGTCGTGACTGCCACTACATTTGAGTTCGGTGATTCGCCTGTTGCGTTAACGGCCCGGACCCTTACCACAAATCCTGTTCCTTCGGGCATACCGGAAACCAACTGGGGGCTGACCGTCGCGGCAAGGCCATCATAACCGGGTTTGAAAGTCGCGAAATTATCGGTGGAGACGTCGACCTTGTATCCGGTTGCGCCAGGCGATGCCGTCCATGCAATGTTGAAACTTGTTTTGGCGATATTTTGCGCAGACGCAGTGGGTGCCGCAAACGTGGCGGTGTTTCTTAGTATCGATACAAGAGACGCAGACGCAGTAGATGCCAGCAGGTCGGGCTTGCCGTCCCCATCGATGTCGGCGACGCCAACATTTATGGGCGAGTCACCCACCGGGAAATCGACTTTAGCCTGGAACGAAGCGGTTGTAATGGCGTCCAACGGAGCCATCAGGTTCCTTAACACGTTTATACTCGCAGATGTGAGACCATTGCTGATCGTGATGATGTCCGGTTTACGGTCGCCGTCGATGTCGGCCGATGTAATCAGATTCGGACCGGACCCCACGGTAAAGTCTACGGGGGCTCCAAACGCCGCTGCCGAAATTGCGCCGGTGGCGTCGATATTGTTCATGATGACCGAAATGGTGTTGGTACCATTGTTGGTCACGGCGATATCAGGTTTTCCATCGGCGTTGAAGTCCGCAATAGTAGTACTGTATGGCTTCAATCCGGTAATTACCTCTGTCGCCGCTCCAAAGCCGACCATCGACGAGCCGACATCGCAATTGTTTTTGAAGACATTGATCTTGGAGCTACCGTCAACGAAGCTGGTCACGATCAATTCAGGTTTGTTGTCACCGTTGAGGTCCGCGACACTCACATGACTCGGGGAGGAGAGCGTGGTCACATCGACCCGGTAGAACGAGCTTGCACTGACATTTGCAGCCAGGCCCGAATTGTGAAAGATAGAGATTTTGGTTCCATTGACGTAGGTCACTACAAGATCGGTCTTGCCGTCGACGTCCACATCGGCCATCGCAATACTAAATGGTTTAGCGTCTGTCGGTATATCAAATCGCGCAAGTGAACCAGTGGCTACTACACTTGTTCCCTGGTTGCGAAATACAGATATGTTGTTACCATCGAGATTAGCAGTGGCAACGTCGAGCTTACCGTCATTGTCAATATCACCCGTTGCCAACCCATATGGTTGGAGGTCGGTGCTGTAATCAAACTTCGACATAGATACCGTGCCCGGTACGCTTGCATTGCTCAACACAGAGATGTTTCCACTAATGATGTTTGCCACCGCTATTTCAATCTTACCATCCCCGTTGATATCGGCTGGAGCAAATATCTGCGGCTGAGTACCGGCAGTGATGTCAACTTTGGCTGCGAAGGAAGATGTGCCAAAGGTACTTCCGCTGGCAAACGCGGGCTGAAATGATTTGAGCGACGATCCTGTGAGTCCATTGGCAGTCACCGTAATTGGTTTGAAGGCTGCACCGGTGGGAACAAGGACTGTAACGGTAGCGGCTGTTACGGACGAAACAGTTGCCTTCACAGGGCCAAAACGCACAATGTTATCTGCGGCGTTGGCACCGAAGTTTGAGCCTGTGATAGTGATAGTGGCGCCTGGCGTGCCGAAGGCCGGTTCGAAACTCGTGATGACAGGCGGCGGACTAACATTGGTGTTGAGCATGATAGTACATGTCTGGAGTGCCTCATCGCCGAAAACTATGTCGGCAAGGCCGTCATTATTCATATCGGCCACGATAGAGTTCAATGGCCTTCCCTGTGTTACTCCAGCGACCGTTTTTCCTACTACAATTGCATAACGTGAAAAACTCGATGTCGTTATGCTTCCCGGCGACGCTGCATTTTTCAATACGACGAGCCCTGCATCGCTGATCGTCTGAGCAACAATGTCAGGCTTGTTATCTCCGTCAACGTTACCAACCGTAACACTCCATGCGTCCGGAAAATCAAAAATTACGGGTGTTTCGAAAGTATTTGCGTCAATGACGTTTGACGACGCCTTGTTACGCCAAATCATCAATCGATTTCCAACGCCCGTTGCACTCGATATCATGTCTGTTTTTCCATCGCCGTCAAGATCTGCAAAGGCGATTCCGGATCTGTACCCGGGAGCGGCGAATGAAACAGCCGTGGCAAACGACGAACTGTTGATCACGCCGTTGGTCGATGTATTTCTTAGCACAATAACGCGGCTTTGTGCTACCACGCTTTCGGGAACCGGTGCCGCGATATCCAGCCGGCCGTCATTGTCGATATCGACAAGCTCCACTGCCCATATCCAGGTTGACACCGAGCCGGACGAGAAGCTCACGGGTGCCGCAAATGATAAGTTTCCCGTGGTGGAAGTGTTTTTGAATACATTGATCTGGTTTGTGTTCCCTACCACGACAATGTCGGGCTTCCCGTCGTTATCAATATCTCCCACCGCAAGCGCAGATTGTTGACTGCCCGGCAGATCGAACTTCGCAGCAAATGCTATGTTGGCGGGAGTACTGATGTTCCGTAGTATCGACACCGACCCGTTATTGTAAGTCGCACCGGCAAGGTCCAGTTTTCCATCCGCGTCGAAATCTGCAGCAACAAGCGAATAGACGCTGCCGTTAGCGGTGAAAGTCTGTTTACTGGCGAACGACATCGTTCCTGCACTGGTCGTGTTGCGGAAAACATGTACGGCACTGGCGGCACCGTCGGCCAGCGCGGCATCGGGCAGGCCATCGTTGTTGAAGTCAGCTACGGTTACTTTGGCGTTATTTGCAGTTCCCCCAACCAGGTCGAATCTTGCAGGGAAGCTTCCGGGTATCCAATTCTTAAAAGGGAATGTGAGAAAGAATGGGTCCTTTGAATATGCTGTTAATCCATTACAAGTTACCGACACAGGACCCATGGACGCCCCACCAGGAACGATGGCAGTGATCTGCGAATAGGTAGATCCGGTTACTGTCGCTTTAATTCCTCCGATGTAAACAGTGTGTGCTAATGCGGGGTTGAAATTCTCGACTGAGATCGTTATTGTAGAACCGGCAGCGCCATTTTGTGGAGCAATCGCGGCGACCTTCAGCGGAAGGTTATTGACGATGGTAAGTGACCCCGAACTCGGATTTAGACCGGTTGTCTCGGCAAAATCCGACATCCTTGCCAGGGACGACGTTGTCATATTGAATTCGAACAGCGCCCCGTAGCCACCCGCTCCTCCGGCATAGGTCGTACCATACAACTTGTTGCCATTGGCCTGTATCAGCGAACTGTTTGGATATGCGCCAACAGCCGCTGTGAAAGACGCCAGGCCAACAAGATTGTTATTCGGGATATCATAAGAAAACAACATCCCAAAATCGTTGTTTCCACCACTTGATGTAACTCCGTATAATTTGGTATCAGATGCGCGGAATAACGTTCCCTGAGGCGCAGCTCCGGTTGTCGCCTTGATAAAATTCGCTTTGACGGTAATAGTGGTGGCCATATCATACTCGAAAAGCGTACCCAAGCCGCTCGTCCCTCCGTTTTGTGCAAGTCCATAAAGTTTTCCACTTACTTCTATAAAGCTCCCTATGGGGTAAGCACCATTAGCCTGGTTGAAGTCGACCTTTTTCGCAAACGTATTGTTTGTCGGATTGAACTCATATATAGTGCCTACGCCTGTGGCACCACCTACTACCATTATTCCATAAAATTTTCCATTCGACGCGAGGAAAAGGGAACCGACCGGTCCAGCCCCATGCAGGTTATAATCGAACTCAGCCCTTGTTGTCAGGATACTGGTTGCTGGGTCATACTCGTAAAGCGTTCCACCTGTGTTCGTACCCCCATCCGCCGTGACGCCGTACAACTTACCGTTGCTATGAAGCACAGGATTGCTCTGGGGATTTGCTCCTTTTGTAACCACATTGTCGAAATCGATTTTCCGCGTATAAATTTTGGTGGCTGGATCGTATTGAAATAAAACACCTTTGCCTTTCGATCCTCCCGATACCGCGGTACCGTACAACTTGCCGTCGCTTGTCTGCGCGAGGGTCATGTATCGCGGACTGCTGCCATTCAGCGCGACGTTCAGGTCGATCTTTTTAGATACTGCGCTAGCGCCAAGTGTGTATTCAAATATTGTCCCGTAACCTGAGCTTCCTCCACTTGTGGTAGTTCCATAGAGCTTTCCATTGGTTGCAAGGGTGAGTCCGCTCCGTGGTTGCGATCCGGTAGTGGCCTGGTCGAAGTCTACACGTTTAATATAATTGTTTAATGTGGGGTCATATTCGAATAATGTTCCGCTGAAACTCGGTCCTCCCTGCTCAAAGGTTGTGTACAATTTTCCGGAGACGAGGGTCATCAAATTGACGCGGCCAGTGCCGTTGGTTGAAGTAAGATCCTGCTTCTTTGTAAAAGTGTTCGGTGGTACATATTCGAACAGTACGCCATAGCCCACTGCACCGCCCAGCGTAGTCGTCGCGTAAAGCTTTCCATTTGCAATAGAAAATGTGGAGTAAGGATTCTCTCCGTTTGCCGCTCCAAAGTCGAATCGCTTCGTCACAGAACCTGCTACAGGATCAAACTCAAAGATCACACCCTTGTTATTTATGCCACCCTCCGGTGTCATTCCGTAAAGCTTGCCATCTGTAAACAGTTTCAAAGCTCGATAAGGCATGCGGCCGGTGGTAACACTTGAAAAATTATGCTTCACCGAAAGCGCATTGGTACCCGGGTCGAATTCGTAGAGAACGCCATCGTTGTTAGCACCCCCCTTCGCAGTAACACCATAGAATTTATTGTTCGACGCAAGGGCAAGGCCCGCATATATCTCGGAACCCGTGACAGTGGCTTGAAAGTTTGCCCTGTATGTTATCGTGTTAGTCGCGATCGCGTACTCGAACAGTGAGCCTTCACCGAACTGCCCGCCTTGTTCACATGTTCCATACAGGTTACCGTTGGGTCCAAACACAAGCCCGCCGATAGGCTGTTGACCGGTTGAATTCCTGAAATCAATTTTCTTTGTATAAATATTTGTCGACGGATCGTATTCGAACAGGACCCCTTCACTAAATACCCCGCCTCTTGAAAGCACACCATACATCTTACCGCTTGTCGCCACAACCATGGCGCTGGCATCACCATTACTTCCCGCGTTGGCATCGATCGGGAAGTTGAAGTCTGCCCTAAGTCCTCCTCCATCGAGGTTGGCGCGGAATATTGTCCCTCCACCGGCCGTGCCTCCATTAGGCGCTACCCCATAGAACGCCTGCGACGAAGCTGGTACTGCAATGCAAAAAAATGCAGCTACTATAAATATTGTTCTCAACAGCATGGCTTTAATCTTGTGGACTCGGGGAATTAGGCAGATCGGGGTCAATATCAGGATCTTTGCCTTTAGCAAGGATCGCAATGATCACCCCACCAACGACAATCGGAGCAGCGATCCATAAGATCGGCAGCTTGGGTTTAATTGGGAACGCCCCACTCGTGGCCGTCTCTCCCCCACCCGATAATCTCACCTGGTAATTTCCCTTAGCAATATCTTTGGGCACAACCCATGTGTGCATTCCATTATTGGTCGCTGACTCACTGATCGTTTGAGCCGTCTTACCGTCTTGAATCAGATCGATCCGCAATGGTGAACCTTGTTTACCACCGACCCATGTCACCGTCATGGCCTTTCCCTTACGAACTGTCTTATTCTCCACCGGTGCCTTGATCGTCAACGGTATAGGCATTACATCACCACGCACTTTAAAAGTGATATTGCCCTGGTAAGTCACAAGCTCCTTTGTAAGGTCCCACTCCACGCGTTTTCCGGGACCGGCAGCAATACTTTTTCCGACATCGCCGACCACAAACTTGAGCGGTGCGACGAAATTGTCATGCGATGAAAAAACAGAAATGTTATAATGCTGGTCGGTATTTCCGATGAGATCATAGGTAATGATCACCTTTCCGGAGATGTTCTCGGCTTTTAGGTTTTCAATACGTTGACAAAGGGCAATCGCTGGTAAAACCAGGATTGCTAGGAGTAACCTGGCTCTCATGGAATGGGCTACTTCAGTTTCTTAAAAAACAGGAAGTCTCCCCCTTCATCGCCGGCACCCTGCACCACGCCAAACTGGGGGGTCGTGTTGGCATTGTTCAATATCGGCTCATAGATCCGGTTGAACAGAACCGATGAAGGCATGAACGGATCTGGATTTTCGTCCAGCGTCTTCAAGAAAAATTTGAGGAACACACTCTTATCGGGAACCTCGGTAAGATTACCGCTGGTCATCGCCTTACGGCTTTTGTCTCTATACATTTCGTTGATTCGCATCCGTGATGATTCAAACGACCGGCTTTTGAAAATGCTTCCGCTAAAACACGCATCCGTGATCAGCAACGTGTGCTTTGCTTTGATCGCACCGATATAATCTTTGATAACACTGTTCGATATCCAGGCGCTGCGGCTATCTGGCTTGGCATCCGACGGCAGCCAGTATCCAAAACCCTTTACTTTATCGTAGGATCCGTGACCTGCATAGAAGATCAATACGTTGTCCTTTTCCGTTGCGCTCTCTGCGAGATGCTCGAAACCATTGATAATATCCTCGCTCGTAGGATTTTTAAGAAGCGTGACTGTCTCTTTGCTGAAAGAATACTTCTCGAGTAATATGGAGTACAACCTTTCAGCATCTTTCGCGGGCTGATCGAGGCTTACAAGCCGCGCACCGGCATTTTTATATTCCGAAACCCCAATGATAAGTGCATAATACCTCGGCAGCGTCGTTATCCCGAGCGCCTCAAGAGTCATCATCATCGGGTCGACTTCCACGGCAACAGGTTGTTGAACTCCAACGTCTACCGCCAGCGAATTGCTGGTCGCTTCGAAAGTCTGACCAAAGGCAGTAATAGAACATACCGCTAACAGGAGGCAAAAGATGCTTTTCATAATTATTTAGTACCAAAAAAGGTGTTACGAAGAGACGTGCGCTCCATTCCTCCAGGTGCTCCAGCGGCGCAGAAAGCATTAATTTAGCCAAATTAGCTTAAGTAAAAAATACCTATAAAGGGGTATACTCCAGGAGCGTCAACGCCAGTTTACGATTGTGCACCGGGAGGTCTTCCGTATCGGGTGTAGTGAAGTCCTCGATCACCCGGAACCCGAAACCTTTATAATATTCTACGATCCCGGGATTCGACGCCCAGGTGTCCATCCGGACATTTTTAAGCTTGCGGTGCCGGCACTGTTCCGTAGCCCAGTCGAGGATCACGCCAAAGAGCTTCTGCCCTTTGAACGCGGGATTGACTACGATGCGATGCAGGTAGACAGCATCGCCTTGATCGTGGTGGCGCCAGATAACTTTGTCGGCATAATAAGCGCTGAAGACAATGCCGGTCCTTCCGTCGATCGTCACCTTGTATTGATCCCCGTTTTTGATATCCTTGATAACGGCATTGCGGTCGTAGTTTCTCCACGACGTGTAACCGTGTTTCTCCTGGTAGGCGATCGAATGATCGAAGAAGGAATAGACATCTTCGAGGTCTGTCAAAGACGTGTTCAGGATCTGTGTTTGCATACGCAGGCGATAATTTACACCATAAACGTAAAATAGAAAACGGTCCGCCAAGGCAGACCGTTCTCACAGGTTTAGGTAAAAATTATAAAATTAGCGGAGAAACAACAACTCGCGGTATTTCACCAGCGGCCAATCCTCGTTGTCCACCAAAAGCTCAAGTTTATCGACAGAGTCACGGATAACTTCAAAGTACTTTTCTTTGATATCGTCGCAGTAAGCGATCGCACGCTTGTGTCCATCACCGATCTTATTCGCACGCTTACGTTCTTCGATCATTGCACGAACATTGGTCTTGATTACATCAACGTGGCCCGATATCTCCTTAATGGTCTGGACCACAGCTTTGTTGTCAACCTTCAGACTGGCAAGGCCGTTTGCGTTAGCGATGAGCTTGGTCTGGTAAGCAATTGCCGTGGGAATGATATGATTCATCGCCAGGTCGCCCATCACGCGGGCTTCGATCTGTACACGCTTGATGTATGACTCCCAGCGTATCTCGTTACGGGCTTCAATTTCCCGGTGTGAGCAAACACCATATTTCTGGAACAGGTCGAGGGATTTCTTGGTAAGATAAGCTTCGATAGCGCGAGGCATATTCTTGACGTTGCCCAGTCCGCGCTTCTTCGCTTCGGTCACCCATTCCTCGGAATATCCATCGCCTTCGAAGCGAACGGCTTTCGATTCCTTGATGTACTTGCGGAGTACGTTGATGATCGCGATCCTCTTCTCCGTACCTTTTTCCATATCGGCATCGACAGCTTCGCCGAACTTCGTGAGCTGGTCTGCCATGATGAGATTCAGCGCCGTCATCGCGGTAGCGCAGTTGTCGCTGCCCCCTACTGCGCGGAACTCGAACTTATTACCGGTGAAGGCAAAAGGGGACGTCCTGTTACGGTCTGTTGCATCCAGGATGATCTCGGGGATCTGGTCGATACCCAGTTTCATATACATGTTGTCGCCCTTCTCGATCTTGATGTTGCCTTTTTTCTCGAGCTCGTCGAGAACGGCAGTCATTTGCGAACCGATGAACGCAGACATGATCGCGGGAGGAGCTTCATTGGCGCCAAGACGGAAGTCGTTTGCAGGCGTAGCGATACTGGCCCTCAGCAAGTCGTTGTGCTCGTGCACGGCTTTGATGGTCGTAATGAAAAATGTGAGGAAGAGTAAGTTGTCACGGGCGCTGCTGGTGGGCGCGTAAAGATTCACGCCGGTGTCAGTGATCAGCGACCAGTTGTTGTGCTTACCGTTTCCGTTAACGCCTGCGAAAGGCTTCTCGTGAAAAAGAACGCGCAGCTTATGTTTTTCCGCAACACGGCCCATCACATCCATCATGAGCTGGTTATGGTCGTTCGCTACATTCACTTCTTCGAACAAAGGCGCTACTTCGAACTGGCTTGGAGCCACTTCATTGTGACGAGTGCGAACGGGAATACCGAGCTTCCACGCTTCGATCTCGAATTCTTTCATGAAATCGTAAACCCTCGAAGGGATAGAACCGAAATAGTGGTCTTCCATCTGCTGTCCGCGTGCCGGTGCGTGACCAAACACGGTGCGGCCGGCCATAACCAGGTCGGGACGGGCCGCAAACAGATCTGCATCCACGACAAAATATTCCTGTTCCGGGCCTAGTGATGCGACAACCTTCTGCACATCTTTATCGAAAAGCTGGCAAACTCTGGTTGCGGCGTTATCGACCGCCTTCAGCGCCTTGAGCAAGGGTGATTTCTGGTCGAGAGTTTCGCCTGTGTAGGAAACGAAGATCGTCGGGATACACAATGTTTTTCCGTAGAGGAACATGGGTGAAGTAGGATCCCATGCCGTGTAGCCGCGCGCTTCGAACGTGCTGCGGATACCGCCGCTAGGGAACGACGATGCATCGGGCTCTTGCTGAACGAGCTCGCTGCCTTTGAATTTCTCGAGACCTGCGAGTGCGTCGAAAAACGAGTCGTGTTTTTCAGCGGTACCGCCGGTCATTGGCTGGAACCAATGTGTAAAGTGCGTGGCGCTCTTTCCCATAGCCCACGCTTTTGCAGCCTGGGCCACTGCGTCGGCAGTAACCTCGTCCACTTTTTCGTGGGACTTGATCGCGCTGCTGACTTTTTTGAAAACTGCCGGTGAAAGCGTTGCTTTCATTTGATCGATGCCGAATACATTTTCTCCGAAAAATTGAGAGACTTTTTCGGCAGGCAGGTCGACCGTTACACGAGTGCGCTCACTAAGTTTTTTGAGCGCTTCGAAGCGTAATGTGGACATAATCTGGTAGGTGTTTTTTGGTTGCTGGTAAGCGACAAAAATAGACGAATATTTGAACGAGGGGTTATTTTTGACCCTATATTTTTACAATTCGATAACGTTGGAAAACAGGTGGGTCATTTTTGAGGGCTCCTTTTTATAAAGAACACTTTCGTAATCGTTTGAGATTAATTTTTCACCATGAACCGGTATCTTTTTGTCCTGGCGCTGATTTCCGCCGGCTGTTCCCAAAAGCCCGACACACGGGCCGAAGAAACCACGATCCGCGACCTTCTCCTGCGGCAAGAGACCGCCTGGAACGACGGAAACATCGAAGAATTCATGAAAGGTTACTCGAAGTCCGACTCCCTGATGTTCATCGGCGCCAATATCACGCGCGGCTGGACCGGCACGCTCGAACGATACCGTAAAACCTACCCGGACCGGGAAGCCATGGGCACGTTGAAATTCACATTTTATGAATTCAGATTTATCAGTGACGATGCCTGCATGGTCACCGGAAAATATCACCTGAAAAGAACGGCCGACGAGCCGAGCGGGATGTTTACTTTGTTATTAAGGAAGGTGAATGGAACCTGGTCTATTGTGTACGACCATACCTCATAAGTGATCGCGAAGAATATTGATCCCCGCCATTAAGATCAGCGCCGCCGTGATCCTTCTGATATAGACGGGGTTGAATTTGTTCGCGCCCAGCCTCGATCCGATCTGTCCGCCGATCAATACCGCCCCCAGTAACGGCAGGACAAATGCCCAATCGATACCCGCGCTTCGGGCAAACTGGCCGGCCAGGCCGCTCACGGAATTCGCGAGAATGAAAATACTCGCCATGGCAGAGATCTTCCGCGCCGTATCCCATTTGCTCAGGTGTAAGATGGGCGAGAGAAAAATTCCGCCGCCAATGCTAACCAGGCCGGACAGAAAACCAACGCCAGCACTCAGGCCCACGTTGAGGGGAATGCTGTTGGAAAGTTTTTTATTGTCCTCACCCGGTTGTATCCACAACGCGAGCGATGCCAGTACAAGGGTAGATCCCAGCAGCAAAAAAAAGCTGTGCTCACCGATCTTCCAGTAGCCGCCAAGAAAAGAGAAGGGCACGCTCGCCAAGATGAACGGCCAGCTCTTGCGAAGATCGAGATGGCCTGCCTTGCCAAAGATAACCGCCCCCCCGACCACCACTACGATGTTACACAGCAGCGCCGACGGCCTCATGGTCTCTTGTGAGACGCCCATCACCGCCATCAATGCCAGGTAACTCGATCCTCCGCCAAAACCGACGGAAGAATAAACAAGTGCGATCAGGAAGAAACTTATCGTGAGTATGACGACCGTATCCATTCGATCATCCGCCGATGGTAGACATCGACTCGGTCACGACCTGTTTTCGTTTTCGTTCCGCTTCGAAGCCATCTTTTTCCCGCGACTTAAATGCTTTCAGCAAATGCCTTTCGACCATCGCATCGGGTTCGCCGGAACGGAGCAGCTCTTTGATGTTCAATACACCGTCATCGTACAGGCAGGTTTTCAATGTGCCCTGTGCGGTGACACGCACCCTGTTGCACGTGCCGCAGAATGTACGGCTGAACGCTGCAATAATGCCGATAGAACCCACATACCCCGGCACCTGGTAACTATACGCGGTAGCACTCGGAGCGTCGGGAAGTTTCACAAGAGCCGGGAACGACTCCTTTATATAAGAGAGTATTTTGTTGTGAGTCCAGTTCAGCTTCGGATAATGATTGCCCTCACCGTTGAACGGCATCTCTTCGATAAACCGGACCGACACGTCACTGTCTTTCGTCAGCTGCACTAAGGGAATCATGTCATCGATGTTCTTTCCCTCCATAACGACTGCATTGATCTTGACGGGAATTTTACTTTCCAGAAGAAGCTGCAACGTTTCCCATGTTCGTGTGAACTCATCGCGGCGTGTGATGGTTTTGAACCGCTGGGCATCGAGTGTGTCGAGGCTAAGATTGACAGATTTTATACCGAGATCCTTCAGCTCCGGGATATGCGGCGCGGTGAGGGTCCCATTCGTGGTGAGGTGAAGCTCGTTGATACCCGTTACCTTGACGATCCTTCTGACCAGGTCCATCAGGTCGGTACGCACAAAGGGTTCGCCGCCGGTGAGGCGCACTTTCGAAATGCCCATTCCGGCCATGATCGTTACGATGCGAATGATCTCGTCGAAGGTCAGCAGGTCCTTCTTTGGAAGATAGGTGATCCCGTCCTCGGGCATGCAATAAAAACACCGGAGATTACAGCGATCTGTAACCGCCAGCCGCATGTAGTTGAGCGGTCGGCCGTGGTTGTCTGTCAGCATTTATCTTTCTGTGGGATCGGTATCAATGTGAAATATATAAAATCAACGAACCAATTGATATTTTCGTTCTTAATTACGGACCAACCGCAGCTTGCACAGGGTGAAATACAAGATCAAATCATACGGGATAGCGAAAGACATCATCGGTGAAAGGACGATGACCATGGAAACCGATGCCGCTACAGTAGGCGAGCTTCGTTCATGGCTTGTCAATAAATACCCCGAACTGGTAGAATTGCGGTCTCTGTTCATTGCCGTTAATCAAAATTACGCAGAAGATACCGCCGGCCTCAATGAAACCGACGAGATCGTTTTAATTCCCCCGGTAAGCGGCGGATAAAGCCTAATTTCGTTATATTCAGTTGTACATATCGCTTTTCGTCATGATAAAAATCACCGAAAAACCCATCGATGTTAACAAGGTCATCGAAACAGCTTCAGCCCTGGGCGCCGGAGCCGTGAACGTTTTTATAGGTACCGTACGGGACACCGCCCTCGATAAAAGAGTGATATGGCTCGAGTACGAAGCCTACGAAAGCATGGCGGTGGCCGAAACCCGTAAGATCATCGACGAGGCGGCAGCCCGGTGGGAGCTGATGGGCTGGGCGGTCAGTCACCGCATCGGGACACTGAAACCCGGAGAGGTCGCCGTTGCGGTGGCCGTATCCACAAAACACAGGCGGGCTTCATTCGAAGCATGCCAATATATTATTGACAAGCTGAAAGAGACAGTACCGATCTTCAAAAAAGAAGTGTTTGACGATGGAGCTGAATGGATATCGGCAAAGCCGACGGCCTCGCAGTCCGCTGTCAGTGGAAAATAAAAGACATTACTCCAATAATCCCCCAGGCAACAAAGAAGCCCGTCGTTAAGATCAACAACAGGTCGCGTTGAATGGGATTGATTTGAATGTCAGGCAGGATGTTTTTGCCGAATGCTTTCATAGTGGGAGAACTATTTCAAGTGGTTTTATAAAAGTAGCCGCCACGACAGGAATTAGTTCGGCGTTCTGGGCACAAACGCGGCTGGTGTAATATTTTCGCGGTGGGACCGTTTGAAAAACGTAGTCGGGTTCAGGTAATGCTTTTTACACGCCTCGCTAATTACATATTAATCAGCTAGTAACCGGTTTATTGCGACCGGAAAACCGCACAAAAAGACCAGTAAGTTTAGGCCGTGAAATCACTCTTCCCTCCTTTTTTTTCAAGCAACCGCACACTCTCGATCACAATTTTGTGCGATACCGCTTTGCACATGTCGTACACCGTCAGCGCCGCGATCGATGCGGCTGTCAGGGCCTCCATTTCCACGCCTGTTTTTCCCGTGGTCGTAGCTGAGGTATCGATCACAACCTTCCCTCCCTTTACTTCGATGCTCACCTGGCAATCATCGAGACCGACGGGGTGACACAACGGTATAAGGTCGGATGTGCGCTTCGCTCCCATCACCCCGGCAATGATCGCAGTCTGGAACACCGATCCCTTCTTTACCTGGATATCATTGCCCGACAAAAGCGCGAGTACTTCTTTGCCAACATTTACCCTCGCCTGCGCGCGGGCTGTGCGGAACGTCGAAGCTTTGGCAGAAACGTTGACCATCGCAGGCAAACCGGCGGGCGTAACGTGAGAAAGTTTCTTTTTCATTGTTACTTTTATTGAACCACCCCGGGCGCGGGGCAGGCTCTGCAAAACTGCACAAAGAATTTGATCAGCGTACAACAAGCAATCGAAATCATCAACCAGGTGCCCTTCCGGCCTTCCGCCGAAAAGATCCCACTCACTCAGGCAACTGGCCGCGTACTTGCTGAAGAGATCCGCGCCGACCGCGACTTACCCCCGTTTCACCGGGCGACCATGGATGGGATCGCCATCGCCTTTGAAGAATTCTCTTCCGGCAGGCGTGAGTTTGTGGTGGAAGGAACTCAGGCAGCCGGCCAGTCACAGCAAAGCATAAAATCAAAAAACGGATGCATCGAGATAATGACCGGTGGCGTTTTGCCTGTGGGTTCCGACACCGTCGTCCGGTATGAGGATGTGACGATCAACAACAACATTGCAATCATCCATGCACCCGTCGAAAAAGCCCAAAGCATTCACGTCAAGGGTATCGATGCGATTGCAGGTGAGGTTTTGTTGAGACATGGAGATGTTATTTCACCTGCTGAAGTCGCCCTCCTCGCATCCGTCGGGAAAAGCGAAGTGCTTGTTTATAAAGTAAGATCGATCGCTATCGTCAGTACCGGCGATGAGTTAGTTCCTGTCGAAGCTACTCCCATGACCTGGCAGATCCGCCGGTCGAACGGCGTCGCGCTGGCCTCGGCACTCAGTGAAATGAACATTGCTTCCGACCTCTTTCATCTTCCCGACGAACCAACTATTCTCGAAAAAGAGCTGAAGGCCATTGCGGATCAACACGATGTGGTCATTCTCTCCGGAGGTGTTTCAAAAGGCAAGTTCGATTACATCCCGGATACACTCGAAAAGATCGGTATCAAAAAAGCTTTTCACCAAATAAAACAGCGCCCGGGTAAACCACTCTGGTTTGGAAGAAACGATACGAAGACCGTCTTCGCATTACCGGGCAACCCCGTCTCGACATTCCTTTGCTTTCACAAGTACATCAAGCCATGGATCGAAGCCGGGTTGGGCATCGCACGTCGTCAGCGGATCGCCTTACTTGCCTCCGACTTTACATTCAAGCCCGACCTTACTTATTTTCTCCAGGTGAAGATCGATACGAGCGAAGGAAGATTTTCCGCCGTTCCCGATCCGGGTAAAGGTTCCGGTGATTTCGCCAACCTGAGAAACGTCGACGGATTCATCGAGCTTCCGTCGGACCGTTCTGAATTCAAAAAAGGAGAACCGTTTCCATTTATCTCCTTTCGCGGATGAGTCCGCTGATCATGATCATAGTCGCGTTGCTGATGTCCATTTTATTCTTTCTTTTTTTGTGAGAATACTGATCGTCCCCGATAAGTTCAAAGGCTCACTGACGGCAGCGCAGGTTTGCGATGCCGCAGCCGAAGGACTTTCAAAAAAATTTCCGGATGCGCACATCATCAAACTGCCGCTCGCCGATGGCGGTGAAGGGACCGCACAAATACTCACTGAATACTTCAAGGGTAAGACTGTAAAGTTGATTGTTCACGGACCACTGGGTCAGGAAGTCGAGGCAATGTATGGCACCGACAATGGCTCCACTGCTTTCATTGAAATGGCAAGCGCATCGGGCCTTCAGCTGATCGACAAAGAAAAACGGGATCCGATGGAGACAACAACATTCGGTACCGGCGAGCTCATTCGTCACGCCATCGAACACGGCGCGTCGAAGATCGTCCTGGGTATTGGCGGCAGCAGCACCAACGATGCGGGCATCGGTATGGCCGAAGCGTTAGGTTTCAAGTTCCTCGATGCGTCGGGCAACCGGCTGAAATCAGTAGGAAAGAATCTCACTCATATCGAACACATCGATATGAGCGGGGTCATGCCGGAGTTAAAAACTGTAGCTGTAACAGCATTGTGCGACGTCAACAATCCCTTGTATGGCCTCAATGGCGCAGCGCATATTTACGGACCACAGAAGGGCGCCGGCCCCGACGCTGTCGAGCTGCTCGACCAGGGGCTGATAAACTTCGAGAGAGTTGCCAAAAAGACGTTCGGGAGGTCGGCAGATTTTGCCGGCGCGGGCGCGGGAGGCGGCATTGCGGGAGGCGCGAGCGTTTTCTTCAAGCTTACCGTCCGTCCGGGCACCCGTTTTGTGATGGAAACGCTAAAGGTGTTTGAAGAGATCGGGGCCGCGGACCTTATCATCACCGGCGAAGGAAAGATCGACCGGCAGACGCTCGCGGGGAAGGTGGTGGCGTCGGTGGCGCAACATGCCGCAGGTTTCAATAAGAAGGTGATTGCTCTTTGCGGGGTGTGTGAGCTCCGGAAAAATGAGCTCGAAAAGATCGGGGTAAAAGAGGTCGTTTCGCTTACCGATCCGTTCACCAGCCCGGAAGAAGCCGTGAAAAATGCCTGGGGGCTGATTGTTCAGAAAATCGGTCTACTATGAAATGTCGTCCGCACCTTGACTTCCACTGGATTGCCCCGACTTGGCCGTGCAATGACACGCTGTAGGAAGTTTTTTCAGATAGCCACTGTCGCTAAAAACACTTAATTTTGACGCTCACTTTCAGAATTTCAATATAAAATGTTCGATAATCTTTCATTAAAGCTCGATAAAGCCTTTCAGACGCTGAAGGGCCAGGGAAGGATAACGGAGATCAACGTTGCGGGCACAATAAAAGAGATCAGGAAAGCGCTCATCGACGCCGATGTTAACTATAAAGTCGCCAAAGAGGTCACCGACGAGATCAGGGAAAAAGCAATGGGCCAGAATGTCCTCACGGCCATTTCTCCCGGTCAGTTACTCGTCAAGATCACGAACGACGAGCTGACCGCGCTCATGGGCGGCGAGAGCGTCGACATCAACGTCACCGGAAATCCCGCCATCATACTCATCGCCGGTTTGCAGGGTTCGGGTAAAACCACCTTCTCCGGAAAACTCGCCAGCTACCTGAAGAAACAGGGCCGGCAGGTGATGCTCGCTGCGTGCGACATCTATCGTCCTGCTGCTATCCAGCAATTGCAAGTTCTCGGCGAACAGATCGGCGTCGAAGTGTATGCCGAGCCGGATAACAAAGACGCCGTCAAGATCGCCAAAGCGGCGATCGATCACGCGAAGAAGATGAATGCCAACATCCTCATTGTCGATACCGCCGGCCGTCTCGCGGTCGATGAAGCGATGATGGATGAGATCGCGCGGCTGAAAGAAGCCCTCAAGCCTTCGGAGACTCTGTTCGTTGTAGACTCGATGACGGGCCAGGATGCGGTGAACACCGCAAAGGCTTTCAACGACCGTTTGAATTTCGACGGCGTAGTGCTCACCAAGCTCGATGGTGATACACGCGGTGGTGCGGCTTTGTCTGTACGCCGTGTGGTGGAAAAGCCAATCAAGTTCATCAGCTCCGGTGAAAAGATGGAGGCCATTGACCGGTTCTATCCGGAGCGGATGGCGAGCCGGATATTGGGAATGGGCGACGTGGTGACACTGGTGGAGAAAGCCCAGGAAACTTTCGACGCCGACGAGACCGCCCGGCTCAACAAAAAGATCCGCAAGAACCAGTTCGACTTCAACGACTTCCTCTCGCAGCTCGAACAGATCAAGAAGATGGGTAATATGAAAGACCTCCTCGGTATGATCCCCGGGGTTGGCAAAGCCATGAAGGACATCGACATCGACGACAATTCCTTCAAGCCCGTGGAGTCTATCATCCGCTCGATGACATTTCAGGAACGCGAGAACCCGGATATCATTAACCCAAGCAGGAAAACCCGCATCGCGAAGGGAAGCGGCACTACCATCCAGCAAGTGAACCAGTTGCTGAAACAGTTCGAAGAGATGCGCAAGATGATGAAGACAATGAATAAGATGGGCGGCGGCAAAAGAGCCATGTCGGCTTTGAATCCTTTTGGACGCTGATCGGGATCCGCGAAAAAATTCCTAGTTTAACGCTACAAAACCGCATTATAGAATATGAAAAAACTCAACCTGATCCTCGTGGCGATCGTCGCAATTGCGGCCACGATAGACCTGAACGCCCAAAACCTTCCGGCGATCGATTCGAGCCCGGCCGATATCGCGTGGCTTCCTCCCAAGAGAACCAATCCTGTTGCGAAAGTAGTCTACAGCAGGCCCATGAAAAAAGGACGGACCATGCTTGGTGGAACGGAGCCTTATGGCAAAGTATGGAGACTCGGCGCTAACGAATCGACTGAGATCAAACTGTTTAAGGATGTTACTTTCGGCGACAAAACGGTGAAGGCGGGAACATACACCATGTATGCAATCCCGGCAGAAGGCGAATGGACGATCATCTTCAACAGCAAGCTCGACACTTGGGGAGCATACGCTTACGAGGAAGGCAAGGACGTGGCCCGTATTAAAGTACCTGTCGGCAAATCCGAAAAGGAAATTGAAGCCTTCACAATCGGTTTCGACGAACCGAAGGACAATACATCGACCATGAATATCGCGTGGGAAAATGTACTCGTGAAAATTCCCGTGAAATATTAATACAACCTTAACCTATGAGGAAAGTCCCGCCATAAGCGGGACTTTTTTTATATCTTGAAATGTATGCAGATTCTTGGCCGCTCCGATCGCGTTGATTTACCGAAACTAGGGTTGAATAATGTGCATGCCAAGGTGGATACCGGCGCATATAATTGCAGCCTGCACTGTTCCCACGTCAAGGTGGTGAACAATTGTCTGGAATTCGTGGTGTTGGATAAAGAACACCCGGAATACACTGGTTCGAAATTTGTGTTCAAAAAATTCAAACAGAAGCAGATCAGGAACTCCTTCGGCGAATCGGAATTAAGGTACGTTATCAAAACCCAGATCAGGATATTCGAGAGGCGGATCCGCGCCGAGTTCTCATTGAGCAATCGCGGCAATCTGAGATTTCCCGTGTTGCTGGGACGCAAGATCCTCCGCGACCGGTTCTACATCGACGTGACCAAAAAAGACCTATATTATAATTCCAAAGCCGAGACCGGAGGCCATCGCGATCAGCGAAAAAGCAAGTAATCAAAAAGCAAATTCCTCACTCATGAATATCGCCATACTTTCCCGTGATACGAAGCTGTATTCGACCAGGAGACTGAAAGAGGCCGGAGAAAAGGCGGGTCACAAAGTAGAGATCGTTAACCACATGAAGTGCGTGTTGTTGGTTGAGAAAAAAAATCCCATGGTATTGTACCACGGCCATAAGCTCGATTACTTCGACGCGATCATTCCCCGCATTGGGGCGTCGGTGACTTTCTTCGGTGCCGCCGTCGTGCGTCAATTTGAAATGATGAAGGTTTTTTCTGCCGTCGAATCACAGGCCCTCATCCGGTCGCGCGATAAACTACGAAGCTTACAAATACTTTCTCGCGCGGGGATCGGCTTACCGAAGACGATCTTTATGGATTATTCGAAAGACACCGAGGGAGCGATCGAAGCTGTGGGCGGCGCGCCGGTGGTGATCAAGCTGCTGGAAGGCACACAAGGGCTCGGCGTTGTGCTTGCAGAGAACAAGAAAGCGGCTCAGTCGGTTATCGAAGCATTTCATGGCGTACACGCGCGCATCATCGTACAGGAGTTTATCAAGGAGGCAAATGGCGCCGACATCCGGGCATTTATCGTAGACGGTGAGGTGGTGGGTGCCATGCGCCGCCAGGCCCGCGACGGCGAATTCAGGTCGAACCTCCACCGAGGGGGTTACGCAGAAGTGGTGAAGCTCAGCAAACGGGAGAAAGCTACGGCGATCTCTGCAGCGAAAAAAATGGGTCTTGGTGTCGCCGGCGTCGACATGCTGCCGTCGAAAAGAGGGCCGTTGATCATTGAGGTTAACTCGTCTCCCGGACTGGAGGGTATTGAAGGAGCGACAAAAGTCGATATCGCTGGAAAGATCATCCGGTATCTGGAAAAGAATGCAACAAAAAAGAAAATTCAAAAAGATAAAATCAACGCCTAACTTGTGCGGGGTGCGATGTGCGACGTAACTAACGGACCGATCGAGGATCATCGCACTTTGCACATCGCACCCCGCACATGATGTCTGAACTAACGATAGCCGGCCAATCCCTGAAAAAGGGAGAGTTTAGAGAAATTAATATAAACATCGCGCGTCTTCCATCGCACACCAAGATAGATACACCCATCTACGTTTATCGCGCTAAAGAAGACGGTCCCACGCTCGCGCTCATGGCCGGCATGCACGGGGACGAGATCAACGGCATGGAGATCGTCCGCCGGATCCTGGACACAGGCATGAATCGTGTCGCACGGGGCGCAGTGATCTGTATCCCTATCATCAACATGTATGGATTTCTCAACTATTCGCGCGAAGTACCGGACGGCAAAGACATCAACCGGTCGTTCCCCGGAAGCAAAGGCGGTTCTCTCGCAGCACGTGTCGCCTGGCACGTCACCCACGACGTCATACCATTCATCGATTACGGTATCGACTTTCACACCGGGGGCGCTATGCGCACCAACTATCCGCAGGTCCGTTGTGTGATGCAGGAGGCGATCAATGTCGAGCTTGCCGCTGCATTCAACGCGCCCTTCACCATCGATTCACCTTTCAGGCCTCACTCCCTCCGGCAGACCGCCGCGAAAAAAGGTAAGAACATCATCGTCTACGAAGGAGGAGAATCGGTACGCTTCGATCAGTACGCCATCGAAGAAGGCGTCGAAGGAACTTTGCGGTTGATGAAACATCTGAAGATGATCACCTCCGCTCCCGAACCAAAGAAGGACAACAAGGTCATCTGGAGCTCATCCTGGATCCGCGCCAAGAACGCCGGCCTGTTTCAACCCATCATCAAGTGCGGCGACCTCGTTCACAAAGACGAACATGTCGGCACCATCACCGATCCCTTCGGTGAATTCAAAGAAGTCATCAAATCGCCCACGATGGGATACGTTGTCGGACTCAATAACAACCCCGTAGTAAACGCCGGCGATGCCCTCCTTCACCTCGGCTTGGACAACGTCTGCAAGATCGGCGGCAACGGCGAGGACTGACCAGGAGGCCTCACCCCGGAGGCTCCTTACTACCGGAGGCCTTACACCCCGAGGTCTTACCCGGAGGTCTTACCCGGAGGCCTTACTATCCGGAGGCTCCTTACTACTTACTACTTACTACTTACTACTGCCTACTTACTACTTACTACTCCCTACTTACTACTCCCTACTTACCCCTACCTCGCATTACTCTTCGGAAACATCGCCTTCTCCGGTATCTTATTCAACTCCGTCAGCACCTTCTTCACAATCCTTGATCTCGTATCAGCTGCTTTTTTCGGACTTACCAAATAAGTCACAGTCGCTTCCACCCAGGTGTTCACATGAATACGAAAGGCAACGAATGGATACTCTTTAATGTCGACTTCGCTTACAGGAGTATTCACCATATATTTTTTAAGGTTCTCGATCTTTTCATCCGCATCCTGGTCGAGCTCGGCTTTTGTAACGCGTTTGATCACTTCCTCGATCGCCTTGAGATCGCTTTCATAAGCAAAATGAAACGGTATCTCATTCCATAAGTACGGGAAAGTGTTCCACGAATAATTAAATACCGGCACCTGCAATACCAGGCTGTTGGGGAAACGGATGAGACGTCCGCTGGGGAGATCGTTGGTCAGGTAGTCGCCGCCGAATTCCCAGAGTGTCGTATCCAGGTAGCTGATCTCGACGACGTCGCCCTTGAATGTATCTATTTGAATTCGTTCACCGACATGATATGGAGTCCGGATAACGATATACAGCCACCCGATCAGAGAAGTAATGGGAGTCTGAAGGGCAAAGCCGGCGAGCAGTGAGATCAGACCTAACGAAACAGCTGCAGTGTACCAGTTCTCGAAAAGCAAGGACGCTCCGACCACCAGGATGATCACGATTGCCAGCAAGCGTATCATGCGGAGGAGGTTATACCGCGTCGCCGGCGAGGGATGACTTCCTGCGATCGCCCGTTCAATGATCCTCGATATCGCCAGTATCGCGAAGGATATAGCACTCCATAACGTGATCTTCTTAAGGTGCTTCAGGTAATCGCCAAATATCGAAAAGATACGGAGGTCGAGGATCACATACGCGGCAACGCAGCTTAAGGAAAGAAGTATGAAAGTCCAGATCCAGACCGTTGGCCGTCGGCTCGAAACTTCGGTCTTGATCTGCTTCGGGTTGAGAATGTTCACCCCGATCAGCCAATAAAAATCGTGCCCGCTATGGAAAAATTAAAACTCAGGACAAGGGATCACCATCTTGTCCAACGGTGGCTTCCTGGGATTTCTGATGGGGAAAGTGTAGACAAGACTGAACTCGTGTGATCCTCCGGCACCCGGGCCCAGCTTCGAGATGGTATAATCGTAGCTATAGCCCATGTTCAGTACATCCTGGCGCTTCGCATCGCCGCGAAGGATAGTGAGGCCCACCAGCAACACTATAGATTCGTTATTGCTGAAGCCCTCCACCTGTTTGAAAGGAATACCACGATACCACGTACCGAGTAATATCGGCTCAAAAGTAAAATACATACCTACGTCCATCTGGTCGAACGGACCTTGATGACGATATTGTACAGCGGGCGCAATGCTCCTTTCGCTCTTGCGCGAATAAACTCCCTGCCCCATGATGCCCGGTTTGAGCAGGAACTTCCAGCCGCCATGAGCAGAGTATTTGATCGGCAGCCGGCTGACGTCCCCGGAAATAGACTGGTTGGGTTGCGTGAGGTGATGAGCTGCGAAGCCGACCCAGGCACGGGGCGTGTAAAAAACACCGCCCGCCGAAAGGTCGGGGAAGAATTTGTTGGAGCCGCGAAGGGACTCGCCCGTGGGATTGATAGGCTCCCCCCTGTCGAAATCAAACTGATCGCCGAATGTGAGCCGGCCAAAGTCGATGGACCGGTTGTAGAGCGCCACTTCGAAGCCCGGCCGGAATGAAAGGCCCTTGACGATCTCGAGGTCGTATGAATATTGAAGCGCGAGACTTAATGATTGAAGTCCCACCAGGTTAACGTAATCACGGTTAATGATCATCCCTATGCCGCTTTTGTAGTCTTCCAGGTAGAAGTCCGCGAAAGCTGAGATCGTAGTGAAATTGGCGTCGATAGAGGGCCACTGGTTGCGATAGTTGATACCGGCCCGGCCCTGGTTGGTCGATCCGGCAAACGCCGGGTTCAGGTAAAGGGGGGCGGCATAAAATTGCGAAAACTGGGGGTCCTGGGCCTTGGCCACCTCAGGGGCTAACACGCTGATCAGGGCAGACATGCAGATCAAACGCCGCAACAAACGAGGAAAACATATCTGCACCATCTTAGCAAATTAAAGCCTTTATTCGATTTAATAAAAACAACGGTGTCACAGGTATGGAAAAGTTTCGATGGGATGTAGGTTCGTCGTCGTTGGATTTTGGTTGGTCGATTTGCACGCTTTCGACGTCGTGTGTCTAACGATTTTTTGCTTCAAAATGTATATTTTAGGGGACTTTGGCGTTTTAAATTCTGACAAATTTACGGACACTTATTCCCCTGTCATCCTCCGGCTTGCGCCTCCGCGGACGGAGAGCGAGGACCGGGGGGACGCAGTCCGCAAGTCGATGAACCAGGTGACAGTAAGGATGAGAAATCACATCAGGAGTTTCGTTGTTTATGTAGGGTTGGGGATGTTGTTACTGACTGGCGTCGAGAGCTACGCACAGACGAATACGCTCGCAAAGCACAACTGGTACTTCGGCAACACCTCACGATCGATCAAGTTCAACCGGGTAACGAACGCCGCCTCCCTGATTACCAACAAGGCAGTCCCGTTCGGCATCGGCGGTAGCGCCGTAGCGACCGACCGCGGCAACGGCAATCTTCTGTTCTATACCGATGGCAGCCGTATCTACGACGCCAATCACAACCTGATGCTCGGCGGCTCAGGTCTGAACGGCAACACCACCGCTAATCAACCTGTTGCGATCTGCCCTGTACCCGGACAACCCAGTAAATATTTTGTATTCACGAATACAGCCGACTTCACAACAGGTGGAAATATATCATACACCGTGGTCGATATGGCGCTCTTTGGAACAGCAGTGTTCCCGGCGCCGGCATCAGGTGATGTGGAAAGCAAGAACAACCCGATCCCGATATTGACCGGTGTGTCGGAAGGTATGATCACGATGCCGCATCAGAACGGCAACGACTTCTGGCTGATCACACAAACGGTGAACACACAGACTTTCAACGCCACGCTGATCAATGCCGCAACATACACCAGCGGTACATTCACCGTCGTAACTTCGAACGCTGCCAACCTCCCGACAACCATCGCACACTTAGCCTATCATGAAGGCTTGCGAAAACTGGCGGCAGCTCCACAGGATGCGAACACCGATGCCGTCATACTCGACTTCAATGAAGCCGCCGGTGGACTCGTCTTCGACCGGGCGATATTAAACTCCGCTGTGCTCTCCACCACAACACAGGCTATCTACGATATGGAGTGGAGTGCAAGCGGCCAGTACCTTTATCTTTCCCGTCACGGCGAGGCAGGAATTACCGCCGACGTGCTTCAGTACGACTATGCGAACTCATCCGTCACTTTAGCTTCCGTGCTCCCGGCGCCTGTCTTCCGCAGTTATGGATTGCAGCGGGGTCCGGATAATAATATCTATCACCTTTATCAGCGCACGACGTCCACCGATCCATTCCTGTTGGGGCGGATCGATCACCCCGACAGTGTTGCGAGTAAAACCGGATATACCGGCGCACCCGGTGTGTTCGCAGCGCTCGACTTCGGAGGAAAACAGTTCCCCGGGTTCGTTCCCAAAGACACGGTAGATCTCAGGCTGAACTTCACGTCCGCGGGAACCTGTCAGAATTCCGCGACAACATTCTTCCCTTTTGTCAGACCCGGAGCCGACAGTCTTCAATGGGATTTTGCCGACGGTAATGCCGGGTCGGGATGGGCGCCGATCCATACTTATGCACAGGCAGGCGCATTCAATGTTACGCTGAGAGCATTCTACCAGGGCCAGGTCGATAGTGTTTCGCGTAATGTCACGATCAGTGCGTTCGCATTGACACTGCAAATGACTCAGGATACTACAGCCTGCCGCCAGGAGTTCCCTCCTCCCCGCGGTTCTTCGTCGCCCACACAATTCCAGGTCAAAGTGAACATACAGGGCGGCACAGCTGCGTCCATCGCATGGTCGAACGGCGACTTGGGCGAGATCCTCACTCCAGATTCAGCCGGATATTATTATGTGGTTGTTACCGATGCCGCCGGGTGCTCAGCGTACGCAGGGGTCAACGTAAGGGAATATGGTTTGCAGAGCCAGACATCCAATAAGTGGTACTTTGGTGATAAAGCGGGGATCGATTTCAACAAACAGCCGCCACAAGCATTGAACGAAAGTGCGATGACTCCACCCGAGGGTTGTGCGATCGTATGCGACCGGAACGGTCAGACAATCTTCTATACAGATGGTAATACTGTCTTCGATAAAACCCATACTGCGATCGCCACCGGCATCGGTGGCAGTCTGGCGGCGACGCAATCGTCCTTGATCGTTCCCGTGCCCGGGGATGAAACGATATATTATATTTTCACCACGCAGGCGATCAACGGAAGCGATTCGTTGCAATTGAAGTATTCGCTGTTCGACCTGAAAAAGAATAACGGGAAGGGTGCCGTAGTTAAGCAGAACGTTTTACTGTTCATGAAGAGCGGCGAGCGGGTGACGGCAAGCGGTCAGTGGCTCATTGTACATGAGCTTGGTAACAGCACCTTCAGGTCTTATCCGATCTCGGATCAAGGTATCGGCAACCAGGTGTACTCATCAGTCGGTACCGATCATTCACTGGCTATACAGCAGAACGGCGAAGGTTATATGAAGCTCGGGCCTCGCGACATCGTTGCTGTACCGATATCGACACCGGGCACCAGCAACCGCATTGAGCTATTCCATCTCAACGACACTACCGGTACGCTCAATGATTATAAGAACGTAAATCTGAACGAACCCAACGGTTCGATCTATGGCATTGAATTCTCTCCCGCCGGAAACAAACTCTTCGCTTCTGTACGATACACCGGAGGAACGTCGGCCATCTATGAGTACTCGATCGACTCGTTGCTGCGTGTACGATTCAGGCAACGTATACCGGTCGCTGCCGACGTCGGTGCGATACAGATTGGCCCGGACGGACAGATCTACGTAGCCATGAACTCATCGGGCAACAATACGCAACTGGGAACGATCCTCGCTAACGAGGATACCCTCGCGACCTCGAGCTTTAACCTTCAGGGTTTCGCCCTGGCTTCGGGTACCGTGAGCAAGCTCGGACTTCCCAACTTCATTCAGAACAATTCGAATGCCCTTGGCGGACCGGGTATTATCATTGCAGGATTGTGCGCTTTGGATTCCACAAGGTTCTCTGCTACGCCACGCGATCAGATCGATACATACAACTGGACCGTCAACCGTATCAATCCCCTCGGTCCGACGACAACCGTAGCGTCGAGCACCGACGCTACCTTTGCAGCGTTGCTTCCCGGGCCGGGAGACTACCGCGTTGCACTGGTACTTCATAACCGTTGTGCGGCCGACACGACAATGTTCCAGGCATTCAAGATCACAGCGCCACCGGTGAATCCCGGTCGTGGTGTCCCTATATGTAACACACCAACCGTGCAGCTCGATGCCAATCCTCCGAATGCAATCGGACTTACCTATCAATGGGATACCGGCGAGACAACTGAAATTCTTACCGTTTCGGAGCAGGGCCAATACAACGTAATCGTTACCGACTCGGTCGGATGTACCACGACCGGTACCTTTCTCGCCGCCGATAGTCGACCGATATTCGATCTTGGGCCCGACCTCACGATATGTGAGGACAATAACACGCCCGCGCTGAACGTGAACAACCCGGGAATGACGTATGCGTGGACCATCAACAGTGTTCCCGCCAGTACATCGTCGACACAGTCGGTTGATGTGACGAATGCAGGTGTATTCACGTATGCAGTAACCGTTACCGATTCCGTGACCACTTGCTTCAGGACGGAAGACAAAGTATACACCATCAACGTCTCACCTCTGTTTGTTATGAGTGGGGCCAACCCGAGCTCATGCGGCGCAGCAGACGGGTCAATCACTTTAAGTCTCATCGCATCGACGCCTGCCGGCGGACCATTGTATTCGTACTTCATCTCGGGACCCGGGGCATCCGATAGCGACGTCGATCAGACCGCGCCAAATACATTCACCATAAACAACGTAGGCGCCGGAACATTCTCGGGCGTGATCCAAGATCAGATCTCGGGATGTACCATCTCAGCCGCCTTCGGTTTATCGGATGCTCTATACTCGGCCACCGCGGCTGCACAACCTCCGAATTGCGACCCCGTGACATTGAGAGTGTCACCCGTCGGTCCGATCGTTTATCCCCTTCAGTACCTCACAACCAATTCCGGGACCGGAGCAACCACTACCGGCAGCAGCGCCGCTCCTGGTGCGTTCAACCTCACCACGCCATTGCCCCAGGGAGACTATGTGATTCAATTGACAGATGCGGGAGGATGTATCTTCTCCTTCAACCAGGTCGTTGCTCCGAATGCTTCACCGGCTATCACACTCACCCCCGACATTTGCTCACTCTCGCTGATTGCGAGCGGTGCGACAGCGACCACGTATATATGGACAGCGTCACCGCCTTCGGGAATCACCGGAAATCCAAACGGGTTTGCTGTTGCGAACCTGACAGCGAATTCAGGAACGGTAACTTACACGGTCACGGGCAACACCGGATCTTGTCCCGGGACACAGTCGATCACGCTGAACGTGGGCAACGTACCGGTTCCGTTATTGACACCGACAAATGAGTGCGCTTCGACGGTAACCATCAACGCTACTCCTATTGGTATATTCAACTACCGGTGGTTCAGAGATAACGTCTATGATCCCACAGTCGGGGGCAGTTCGATCCAGATCGGTCTGGCTGAGAGTGGCCACATATACAAGGTGCAGATCTTCGAACCGGTCAGCGGTTGCACGAAAGATTCCCCTCAGATCGTTGCCAGTGTGATCGGTACGGTAGATGCCGCGTTGTCGTCCACACCTCCTTGCGATGACGGGCTGCCGATAACATTAACGTCGACGACGGCGGCTACCGGTGTAACCTACGCCTGGCTACGCGATGGAGTTGTCATAACGGGCGTCACTACTGCGACCACAGACCAGACTGCCGAAGGCCGCTACCAGGTTGACATCAGTAAATCAAGCTGTAAAGCTTCGGCGTCTCTTTTGATTTCCCGCGCACCGCTGCCCGAAGGCGAGTTGCCGAACATAGCCACCATTTGCGATGATTCGGAGAACCAGGATCCCACCACCGCGACAATCGATCTGGACCCGGGCATTTTTGTATCTTATGATTGGACCAAGTTCGGGGTTTCCATTCCGTATACGCAACGCGTGCTCACCGCCGACAGCAAGGGTGAATATGCAGTAACGATCACCGATGCGAGAGGATGTACGAACAAAGATGAAACGGATGTTCGCAACGAATGTCTCCCGAAGATCAACGCACCGAACGCATTCAGGCCAGGCAGCGTCATATTCAATCACGACAGGAAAGATTTGACAAACAGCGATTTCTGGATCTTCACCAGATTCATAGAAGACGATCGGTTCCATGTGTTCATCTTCAACCGTTGGGGTGAGATGGTGTTCACTTCGCCCGACAGGTTCTTCAAATGGAATGGCGGCTACAACAACGACGCCGGACAGCCATTGCCTCCGGGAACATATTCGTATGTCGTACAGTACGTAAGCGCCTTCCGGCCGGACCAGGGAATACAGGAGAAAAGAGGCGGTGTGGCGTTGATCAGGTGACGTCTTACAGTGATTTCTCACGGAAAGCACGGAAAACACGGAAAAAAATCATAAACTGAAGTATGAAAAAGATATACCTGTCTCTTGCGGCTGTGGCATTTATGATGATGACACTCCAGTTCCAGATTATTAAAACACAAATGAGTGCGACGATACGTAACGAGCTCGGCAATACGGAAGAAGGCGTTACAGTTCAGCTATACGAAACAGAGGAAGACTATAAGGGTGAGAAGAATGCTGTCGCTGAAGGCGTTACCGACGAGAAAGGTGTTGTTAAGTTCAAAGAGCTTAAAGCCATCTCCTACTTTGTTCTCGCAAAGAAGGGCGATAAGAATAATTTCAACGGTGGAGAGCAGACGGGTAAGCTCGAGGCCAAACGGATCAACAAGGTCACTATCGTTATCGAATGACAGAGGGCTTTCCGACGGTGAGGCAAGCCGTGCAAGATCGGCAGTCGCTGCTATCGGCCCTTCGTGACTACAAAACCAATTTTGACGAAGAGCGGGAGTTCATTTCCCGTTTTATCGTGCTTCTTCAGCACCCGGACTCATATGAGCGCACGCATCTGCCGGGTCATATCACCGCATCGTCGTGGATCATCAACAAAGAAGGATCGAAAGTACTTCTCGTGAAACACGCCGCTCTGAAAAAATGGTTGCAGCCAGGCGGTCATGCAGACGGTGACGAGAATGTTTTCAGGGTCGCCGTGCGCGAAGCGAATGAAGAGACCGGCCTTACAAATCTAATCCCGGTTGGATCCGGATTTCTCGATATCGATATCCATTTGATACCGGCAAGAAAAGACCTATCGTTCCCGGAGCATGATCACTATGACGTCCGTTTTCTCTTCCAGGCAGATGAAACCGATGAATTGAAGATAAGTGAAGAATCGACCGATCTGCGATGGATAGAACTAAAGGACCTCGAAAAATTCAACCCGGAAATCTCGATACTCAGGCTGCGTTCGAAGCTGTAATTGCACGTTGTCATCACCCGACTTGTTCGGGGTTGTCATCACACGACTTGATCGGGTAAAATAGTTGCTTACCACCCGAATTTCAGGCAACTTTAGGAACTAACCTTTGTCAACAGACCTTACCGAAACCGATGGCCGAAACCGGTACTGACATTTCACTTGCGCGTAACTTATTGAAGAAAGGCGAACTGGTAGCAGTACCAACCGAAACGGTTTATGGCCTTGCGGGGAATGCTCTCGATACCGCTGCTGTTGCCCGTATCTTCGAAGTAAAGAACAGGCCTTCGTTCGATCCGCTCATCGTTCACATTTCAGACTATCAACAACTGTCAAAATATGTGATGCACGTGCCCGTACAAGCCGAACGGCTTGCGAAAGAATTCTGGCCCGGCCCGCTCACACTCCTTCTTAAGAAACGGAGTATCATTCCAGACCTCGTTACATCCGGCCTTGACACGGTCGGCATCCGTTGTCCCAATCATCCGCTGACGCTGGATCTTTTACGGAGTATCGATTTTCCGCTCGCTGCACCCAGCGCCAATCCGTTTGGTTTCATCAGCCCGACAACTGCCGGTCACGTAACGGACCAACTCGGTTCGAAGATCAAATATGTGCTCAACGGAGGAGCTTGCACGATAGGCATCGAATCGACCATCGTCGGTTTCGAAAACAATAAAGCTGTTATTCATAGACTTGGCGGTATCCCGGTAGAAACACTGGAGAAAATTATCGGCGACGTCGAAATGAGCTCTTCTCCGTCGTCGCCGAAAGCGCCCGGCCAGCTGAAGAGTCATTACGCGCCAGCGAAGAAGATGTTCACGGCAGATGTGGAAAAGGCGATCGAATTGATCGACCTTGACCGGGTCGCCGTGTTGTCTTTCGCAACCGACTACAAGGCAACGCACCAGGTCATCCTCTCCCCTTCGGGCGACCTGGCCGAAGCGGCAAAAAATCTTTTCAGCGCCCTTCGTCAGCTCGATAAGATGCCGGTGGAGCTGATCCTTGCGGAGCTCGTTCCGGAGGAAGGAATCGGAAGAGCAATTAACGACAGACTAAGACGCGCCTCAGCGAAATAATATGGCAAAAAAACTATTGGTTCTGACAGGTGGCGGTGACTGCCCCGGTTTAAATGCAGTGATCCGCGGCATTGCAAAACGCGCACGCAAAGAAAAAGAATGGGAAGTCTTCGGCAGCATCGAAGGCTTCAACGGCGTGTTCAACGAACCGAACGAAATCGTCAGGCTCACAAGCCACCGCACGGCTGGCATCCACATCAAAGGTGGAACGATACTGAAGACTACCAACAAAGCCAACCCAATCAACTTTCCGGTTATACAACCAGACGGGACCACGAAGTTTGTGGACCGCTCCGACGAGCTCGTGAAGAAACTGAAAGCGTTGAAGTTCGATGCCGTCATCAATATCGGCGGTGACGGATCTCAAAAGATCTCCAAAGTTCTTTTCGATAAAGGCATTCCGATCATCGGCGTACCAAAGACCATCGACAACGATCTTTCTTCCACCGATGTGACGTTTGGTTTCCAGACCGCCGTACAGATTGCCACCGACAGCTTCGATAAGCTTGTGACCACCGCCGAAAGTCACCACCGTGTGATGATCATGGAAGTCATGGGCCGCGATGCGGGTTGGATCGCCCTTCACACCGCCATAGCGGGCGGAGCCGAATTGTGTCTCATCCCCGAGATCCCGTACGACATCACTAAGATCCTGAAACGCATCGAAACGCGATACAAGAAAGGACGCGGCTTCGTGAACATCGTCATCGCCGAAGGCGCGAAGGGCAAAGCCGGCGGCGTCACCTCCTCTGCAAACGACAAAGGATCGGAGCACGTAAGGTTAGGTGGCGTTGCCTACCAGCTTTCCAAGCAGCTCAAAGACAAAGGATGCAAGGCAGAGATCCGGGAAACCGTGCTCGGCCATACGCTCCGCGGCGGATCACCCGTGGCATTCGACAGGATCCTGGCCACACTCTTCGGTGTAAAAGCCTTCGAGCTCGTGCTGGAAAAAAAATTCGGCAACATGGTCAACTTCCGGAACAACACAATCGATTACGTAACCCTGGAAGAGGCCACCAAGCAATATAACTTCGTGAGCAAAGACTCATACCTGGTGAAAGCCGCCCGCGGATTAGGAATTTCCTTTGGAGACTAGTCGGTCTCCTCCTTACATTCGCAGGCTTTTAGGCTTGTACTATTTCTAACTTTTCACACTCATGAAAACTATCGACGAAATCAACTTCAACGGCAAACGCGCACTGATCCGAGTAGACTTCAATGTACCGTTGGACAAGAGCTTTAACGTGACCGATGATAACCGTATCCGCGCCACCATTCCCACGCTCAAAAAGATCCTCGCCGGTGGCGGTAGCTGTGTATTGATGTCGCACCTGGGCCGCCCGAAAGACGGGCCTGAAGAAAAGCATTCCCTGAAACACGCCATTAAAACCACCGAGGGCCTTCTTGGTAAGCCGGTACAGTTTGCCAACGACTGCATTGGTGAAGAAGCAAAAACAAAAGCTGCCAACCTGAAACCCGGTGAGGTGTTACTTCTCGAGAACCTCCGGTTTTATAAAGAAGAAGAAAAAGGTGACGTAGCGTTCGCCGAGAAACTTTCGAAGCTTGGCGATATCTACATCAACGATGCTTTCGGAACAGCCCATCGCGCCCATGCGTCTACAACCATCGTCGCACAATTCTTCAAAGAAAAAGGCGCCGGTTACGTCATGGCAGCCGAACTCGACAACGCAAAGAAGGTGATGGAGAAGGCCGCGAAACCTTTCGTTGCGATCATGGGCGGCGCCAAGATCTCCGATAAGATCCTCATTATTGAAAAGCTGCTCGACAAAGTGAACCACCTGATTATCGGTGGCGGTATGAGCTACACGTTCTTCAAAGCCCTTGGAGGGAATGTCGGCAAGTCGCTTGTCGAAGAAGATAAGCTCGACCTGGCGAAAGAGCTCATTCAAAAAGCCAAGAGCAAAGGCGTCGAGCTTCACCTGCCAATTGATTCCGTCATCGCCGATAAGTTCGATGCAAACGCCAACACCGAGATTGCCATGAACACGTCCATCAAAGACGGCTGGATGGGTCTGGATATCGGACCGCAAGCTGTGGAAGTGTTCAGTAAAGTGATCGAGAGCTCGAAGACCATTCTCTGGAACGGACCAATGGGCGTGTTCGAGATGGAGAAGTTTGCCAACGGAACGAAGAAGGTCGCCGAAGCCGTTGTGAAAGCAACTGCCAAAGGTGGTTTCTCATTGATCGGCGGCGGAGATTCTGCCGCAGCGGTCGCTCAACTTGGATTCAGCGAAAAGGTTAGCTACGTGTCGACCGGTGGTGGAGCGTTGCTGGAGTATTTTGAAGGAAAGGTTTTGCCTGGGGTGAAGGCTCTGGAATAATATCCAGGTAATACCCAACAACCAATACCAATCCCCAATGACCACACCAGACCAAGTGCCCAATGGGTATTGGTCATTGGTATTGGTTTTTGGATGTTTCTATCAGGTTTTCCCCAGCTTCCCCCATCACCCAAATTGTTAATTCCCCCTCATTTCCTGTTCTTTAGGACGTGACCTCGCCAAAGGAAATACTAAAGCAGTATTGGGGCTATGATCAATTCCGCTCACCGCAGGAAGATATCATCAACGCAGTTCTGCAGAAAAAAGACGTGCTCGCACTCCTGCCGACCGGTGGCGGGAAGTCGGTATGTTTCCAGGTGCCCGCCCTCGCCATGGAGGGTGTGTGCATCGTGATCACACCTTTGATCGCACTCATGCAGGACCAGGTCGGCCAATTGAAAGACAAAGGCATTTCCGCCGTGGCGATCCACTCCGGTCTCGGCCGTTCGGAGATCGATGTGTTGCTCGACAACTGTGTCTACGGATCGACCAAGTTCCTGTACGTCTCTCCCGAACGCCTTCAGACCGAGCTCTTCCAGGTACGTTTCAAAAAAATGAAAGTTAGTCTCGTCGCCATCGACGAAGCCCACTGCATTTCGCAATGGGGCCACGACTTCCGTCCACCCTATCTTCAGATAAAGGTCTTAAGGGAATTGAAACCAGATCTTTCTTTCATCGCTCTCACCGCCTCGGCGACAGGTCTCGTGAAAGATGACATCATAAAATTCCTGGAGCTTAAAAATCCAGCCACGTTCCAGATCAGCTTTGCCCGCAACAACCTTTCATTCGTCGTACGGAAATCGGAGAACAAGGAAAAAAAAATGCTCGAGATCCTTCGTCGCGTGCAAGGGCCAGCCATTGTATACCTGCGCTCTCGCAAGGGCACCATGGATTTCGCAAGATACCTCGCACGGCAAAAGATCTCGTCAACATACTATCACGCCGGACTCAACCACACCGATCGCGAAAAGCGCCAGGAGGAATGGATACAGAATCGCGTACGTGTCATGGTGGCTACGAATGCTTTCGGCATGGGTATCGATAAACCCGACGTTCGTGTGGTCATCCACATGGACATCCCGGAAGATCTTGAATCGTATTACCAGGAAGCCGGTCGCGCCGGTCGCGATGGAAAAAGGTCATTCGCTGCCGTTGTCTATCACCCTTCGGATATCGATGCACTCGAGAAAAAAGTAGAGCAATCACATCCGTCGCCCGACCAGCTGAAGGCGGTATACCAGTCTCTCGCCAACTATTTTCAGCTGGCTGTCGGCAGTGGCGAAGCAGAGTCGTTCCCTTTCAATCTTGAAAATTTCTCGAAGCGATTCAATATTTCGTCGTCGATGGCATTCATAGCGCTGAAGAAAATCGAAGAAGAGGGACTGATCCAATTAAGCGAGAGCTTCTACCAGCCCTCGCGACTTCACTTCCTGGTCGACAACAAACGTCTGTATGAATTCCAGATCGCGAATGCCCATTTTGAACCGTTGGTGAAGACCATACTCCGGCTTTACGGAGGCGAAGCCTATTCGGAATTCGTGAAGATATCGGAAAAACAGCTGGCCTCGTTTTTAAAAACCGGCGACAGGCAAATTGCCTCCACCCTCGACCAGTTATCAAAGCTCAGCATACTCGCCTACGAACCCGCTTCCGACATCCCGACGGTTACCTACCTCACGCCTCGCCAGGATGCAGCCAACCTTTCGATCGACCGCAAACGTCTTGAAGAAAGACGCAAACTGCATGTCGGCAAAATGAAAGCCATGGTCAGTTACGTAACGCAGGACCGTACGTGTCGCATGCAGGTAATGCAGGAGTATTTCGATGAGCGCAACACGACGCCGTGCGGGATGTGTGATGTGTGTATCGACCGGAAGAAAAAAGAAGACCTTCACGCCCTGAAGAACTACCGCGACCAGATACTTTATTTGTTAAAACAAAAGAAAATGCCGGTGGATGAGCTGGAGACTGCTGTTGGTCCGAAAGACAAAGAAGTGTTTGTGGAAGTTGTGAGGGAGATGCTCGACGAAGGAGTGCTTTATTATGATGATTTTTGGTTGATCGGGCTAAAAAAAGTTTGAGCCCTGGACCTTGGCGTTAAGCTCTCTTCAACTCGATGATCGTGAGCTCCGGCGGCATCCCTATCCTGCCCGGATATCCCAGATAGCCAAAGCCTCTGTTCACATACAGATACTGACTCCCTTCTTTGTACAATCCCGCCCACTGCTTATACACGTACTGAGAAGGGCTCCATTTAAATCCACCGATCTCCACGCCGAATTGGAATCCATGTGTGTGTCCAGATAACGTCAGGTCGACGTCGGAGTAGGACGGTCTCACTTGTGCATCCCAGTGACTCGGATCATGTGAGAGTAAGATCTTCGTTGCCGCTTCTTCTGTTCCGCGATAAGCGGCATCCATTTTACCATGTTTGGAAAATCTGCCGGCTCCCCAGTTTTCGATACCGAGAATGGCAATCTTCTCTCCGCCCTGTTCGATGATACGATTCTCGTTCATCAGGATGTCGAAGCTCATCTCACCATGGGCTTTCACCAGGCTCCTGAAGTTCTCTTCCTTTTCGGTTAGTGAATCCCATTTTGCATAGTCGCCGTAGTCGTGGTTACCGGTGATAGAAAAAACTCCAAGCGGCGCTTTGAGCTTTCCGAAGATCGGCACATATTCTTTCACTTCATCCGCGTGGTCATTCACCAGGTCGCCGGTAAAGAAAATGAGGTCGGGTTTTTCGGCCATCATCATTTCCACTCCGCCCTTTACAGCCGTCTTATTCCAAAAACTTCCCGAGTGAATGTCGGACAGTTGCCCGATGCGAACACCGTCGAATGACCTGGGCAGGTTGGGCAACGAAATTGTAACTCTTCTGATCCGGTAATCGTGAGCGCCGGAGATGATCCCGTATGTCATAGCTCCGAATGGAACAGCTGTTGCTACCAGCGCAGCTTTCGTCAGGAACTCCGACCGCGAAATCGCTTCGCCGGGCAGGCCGTCGGAAGAATTTTCGGTACCCCGGTAGAACAACGACACCACCCAGCGGAAACCACGTTGGAGGTCATCCAGGAAAACGAAGATGATCCCTATTGTCTTCGACAGGTAAGTCCCCACCATGAACGTGCGGAGCCACAACCAGATATCGCGGTTGAACCGGTACGGATCTCCGAGGTTGTACCAGAGCACGCCCATAACGGATATCAAGGTGGGTATCCAAAAACCATAACGGATAATCCCTTTCCAGGTCGGAGACCAGTTTTTGCTAACGGCCAGGACCGCCTGGAAGAGGTAGTAGTCGATCACTCCGAAGAGGATCAGGAGAACAACAACCGGCATAATTCTGCGCATACTTTAATTGTGCGGAGTGCGACGTGCGAAGTGCGATGATCCTCGCACTCCGCACATAGCACATCGCACACTATATCTTGTTCACCTCGGGTGAGCGAAGACCGTGGTCCAAAGCCCCACCGGGAATGTATTCCTCGTGAGTTTCGACTTTTCTATTTCTGAAGACACGTTCTTTCAATTTGGCTGTGAGCAGGTACATTGCCGGCACTACGAAGAGTGTAAGGAAAGTACCGAAGATCAGACCAAAGACCATCGTCCACGAAAGAGGTCCCCAGAAGGCTGCGTTGTCACCGCCAAAGAAAATGTGCGGGTTCAACTCTGTGAACATCGTAACGAAGTCGATGTTCAAGCCTACTGCCAGCGGGATTAAGCCAAGTGTCGCAGCCATTGCTGTCAGCAACACAGGCGTCATACGGGTCTTGGAGGCTTCGGCGATCGCTTCGCGCAATTCCATTCCCTGGCTGCGGAGCAAATCTGTGAATTCCACCAGCAGGATACCGTTTCGTACAACGACACCAACCAGTGCCATGATACCCACACCGACCATGATGGTCGACATTTCGATCTGGAAGATCGCGAAGCCGATCAGCACACCGATGATACTGAAGAATATCTCGGAGAGGATGATCAGCGGCTTGCTGACCGAATTGAACTGCGTTACCAGGATCATGAAGATCATGAAAAACGCAATACCGAACGATAAGCCCAGAAACTCGACGGTCTCTTGTTGTTCCTGCTGCTGACCAGTCATATCTATGATCACACCATCGGGAAGATTAAAGTCTTCGAGTGCTACTTTGATATCAGACACAACTGTGTTGGGACTGAAACCATTGAGTACGTTTGACTCCAGGATGATCACGCGCTTTTGGTCGATACGTTTGATGCCCGCATACGAGTTCGTATACTCAACGTGTGCGAATGCCGACAGCGGCACCTGGCGAACTTGTCCGCCCGAACCCATGTCCCGGTATGTGATCGGAAGGCTGAGCAACGCATTCACGTCGTTCCGCTGTTCCTCGCGAATACGGAGGTTGATCGGGTAGTCGTCGTTCTCATCACGGAACTTGGTGACTTCACGGCCGAAAACCGCCGTGTAGAGAGCACCACCGATAACCTGTGTCGACACACCTTCACGATTGGCTTTCTCGCGATCGATCACCAGCTGCATCTCGGGCTTGTCCGTCTGGAAGTCAGACTTCAATTCTTCAACACCGGGTATTTCGAGCGAATCCAGGTATTTTTTCATCTTGGTCGCCGTTAGAACGAGGTCGTCGAAATTATCGGCGGCGATCTGGATACTTACCGGCTTGCCGGTAGGCGGGCCGTTGGCCTCCTGCCCCACCCACACTTCCGCACCGCGCATACCTTTGATTGCCGAACGGATCTTGTCCATATAGTCTGCAGTAGACTCACCGTTGCGCTCCGAAAACTTAACGAATGCAACAGTAATCTTTCCGAGGTGAGGTGACGACTGTCCGCTTTCGGAGAACGGATCTTCCGCCGCACCCTTTGCAACGTTGGCAATAACCGACTGAACGACCGGGTTCTTTTCTCCAACCACTTTGCGAATGCGGTCTTCAACAATTCCGGTGATGGAGTCTGTTACCTTCTGATCGGTACCGATCGGCATCCGTACAAACGTAAAGATGAAGTTAGGATCGGCGCTCGGGAAGAATACCACGGATGGTGTCCGTATGCTAAACAGGATGATCGAGAAGAAGAACAAACCGACAACAGTAGCCATTACCAGGAAGGAACGACGTCCTTTAATGGCACCGGTAACCATCTTCTTATATCCTTCCTGGAACCGGGGCCATGTATCGGTCTGGAAGTGTGATATCGCACGAACCAACAGGAAATGATACAAGCAATACACTGCGAAAGAGAACACGGCAAAGTTGCCGAGACCTACCGCGCCTACGATGTATGACATCAGCGCGAGTGATCCGAATACAATCGCTGTGATCTTGAAACCTTTGGTGATTTTGCTCTTTTTTTCGTGCTCATGCTCGTGCTTGGTCATGAAGTCGGCCGCAAACACCGGGTTGATAATATAGGCTACCAGCAACGAGGCAAGCAGGGCTATGATCAGCGTGATGGGCAGGAACTTCATGAAGCTTCCGACGATACCGGGCCAAAATGCCAGCGGGATGAACGGAGCCAGCACCACAAGCGTACCCGACAATACAGGCAGGAACACTTCGCCGGCAGCTATCTTGGCTGCTTTGCGGATCGGCACCTTGCCGTTGTCGAACACACGGTGTGTGTTCTCGATGACCACGATAGCATCATCCACAACGATACCCAGTGCAAGCAGGAACGAGAACAGCGTCATCATATTGAAGCTGAACCCGAGAACGGGGAACACCAGGAACGCGATGAAGCTCGACAGCGGCACCGACATAGCGACGAACACGGCGTTGGTTGCACCCATGAAGAACATAAGAATGAACGTCACGAGTACGAATCCTATGATGATCGTATTGATCAGGTCGTGCAGCGTTGTCCTGGTTTGGTCAGACTGGTCACCGGTGATGGTGATCGTTGCGCCTGAAGGCAGTACGTTTGCTTTAAAATCGTCTACGATAACAAATATCTTGTCCGATGCATCAATCAGGTTCTTCCCACCCATTTTTATCACATTCAGAGTGATCACGTTCTTTTTATCCAGACGGGCGAAGCTCTCCTGCTCCTTATGCGTATCGAGCACTTCGGCGATATCCTTAAGATAAATCTTGCCGCCTTTCGTCGAAGCAATCACCGTATTCGCGATCTCCTCAGCGCTCTTGAACTCGCCTGTTACATTCAATGATCGCTTCATACCGTCGACGGACAACTGACCGCCGGGGATGATCACGTTCTCAGCTGCAACCGACTGGAAAATGTCTTGCAGGTCTACGCCGGCAAGGGCCGCTTTGTAGATATCGACGTTGATCTGGAACTCACGATCGAGTGCACCGATGATGTCGGCACGACGGATCTCAGGCACCGATTCGATGCGGTCCTGCAATTGTTCGGCAAACTCCTTGAGCACCGCCAGGTCGTAGTCGCCAGAAAGGTTTACGTTCATGATCGGAACTTCCGAGATGTCGATGTCGATCACACTCGGGTCGTTTTCAAGATCGGTAGGAAGGTTGTTCTTCGCCCGGTCTACGGCGTCCTTCACGTCGATCTTCGCCTCGGAAACGTCAACGTCGGTTTCAAACTCAACGATAACGCTGGAGAAGTTCTGAATTGAATTGCTCGTCACCTTCTTCACGCCTTCGATAGACTTCACTTCTTTCTCGATCTCCTTCGAGATCAGGTTTTCGATATCAGTCGGTGAGCCACGATAGATCGTGGACACATAGATCTGCGGGAACACGACTTCCGGGAAGTTCTCCTTCGGGAGTCTGAGGTATGTTATCATACCGAACAGTGTGATCGCAATCGTGGCAACATAAATGCTCACCCGGTTGTCGATCGACCAACTGGTCGGTTTAAATTCTTTTTCAGTGTCTTTCATGGTAATGGAGTTAGGGATTCAGGTGCATCGTAAGGGTTACTGAAATCAGATCTTGATATAATCTCCATCGGTCAAGCCCTGGAATCCTGTGGTAATGAGCTTATCACCTACAGCCAGACCTTGTACCTGCGCCTGGTTGTCGTAGATACCCTCCACTTTCACAACTTTCTTGCGGGCGACTGTCTGGTTGCCTTTCTGTTCGGCTATATAAACAACTTTCTCGTTGTTGATCGTTTGCACGACGTTGATCGGAACCACAATGGCCGAAGCCGTGGTTTCGAAGACAACTTTCACAACGGCAGTCATGTTAGGACGAAGCTCAGGAGCTGAGGGAAGATCGGCTTCAACGATGAAGGTTCTCGACAACGGATCGATGTTGCGGGCAACGAAGCTCAGTTTTGAAGTCACTGTCTTGTTTCCATCGGGGAACGTTACAATGACCTTGTCACCTTTCCTCAATTGAGACGAGTACGCTTCCGAGATACGGGCTGTGATCTTCAGGTCCGAGTTGTTCACAACGCGCGCAGCAGGCATACCGGGAGCGATGTTCTGGCCAACCTTAACGTCGATTGCGTCCACTATACCGGATACGGGAGCCTTGATCTTGGTCATCTCGTTCTGCTCGTTCATCGAAGCCAGTCTTCTTTCGAGACCTTCTTTGCTGGACTTTGCCTGGAGGTATTGTACTTCGGTACCGATCTTCTGATCCCACAGGTTCTTCTGACGGTTAAAAACGGTAGTGGCAAGCTCCATCTGTGACTTCAACTCTTCGATACCTCTCACTATAAGAGAGTTGTCGATCTGCGCGAGTGTCTGGCCGGCGGTTACTTCCTCACCTTCGCGAACGTTCACGTGGGTGACGACACCGGGAGTCTTAGCGCTCACCTGGATGTTCTGCTCCGACTCGACGGCAGCTTGCGTCTTAACATAGTGCTCGAAACTGGTGGGTTTAAGCTCGGTCACGATCACCTCTTTCGATTTGATCTTTGAAGGGTCGCCTTCCGGTTTTCCGGCAGCGATCTCTTTTTCCAGCTTAGTGATATCCTTGGCGATATTCGCGTGCTGTTCCTTCAGTTCTTTCAACTGAGTCTCTTTGTCTTTCTCGGCGCCGGCGCATGCTGCCACGATGGCGCCGATAACGAGGGCACTTAAAATCTTAGTGTATATTCTTGTTTTCATATAGCGTATGTTTCGGGGTTGGTAGGTCATTATTTATTTGCTGTGGTTGTGGACGGCAGGAGACGTCCGTGTGCTTTGTCGAGATCGACTTTTGCAATCATAGCATCGTACAGGGCATTGTAATAGTTATTCTGTGCTGTCTTGAGATCTCCTTCCGCAGAGACAACTTCAAGATTTGATCCTACACCCTGCTCGAACTTGATCCGGGTAACCCGGGCTACGTTTCCAGCAAGTTCCATATTCTGTTTCTGGGCAGTGAGGCTCTTCAATGCATTGTCGAACATGATGCTCGCTTGCTTTACTTCCAGGTCGATGCCAGCCTTCATGCTTCTGAAGCTGTTCTCGATCTTTTGCAGATTCAGTTTCTCCTGCTGTACCTTGAAGTGACGCTGAGTTCCGGTGAAGATGTTCCAGTTAAGGCTTACTCCGTACATAGAATAGTCATACCACTTGTCGGGGCCGACACCGGGGACATCACCTTCTTTGATTGGGGTGTTGGTCTTGAACAAGCCGCCAAGGGTATTTGACTGTGTCTGCATGCCCCACTTACCGAACGCTGCAATAGTCGGCAGTGCACTGGCGTACTGATTCTTAAGATTAAGGGCCTGCAATTTCCGGTTTGCCTCCAATACCTGGTAGTCGGGACGGATCTTATAATCCCAGTCTCCACTCTCCGGGTTCGGCTGTATCTGGATATCCTGGATGTTTCCGGTTACACCTAATTGGTCGTTCATCGGGTAGTTCATCTGGAACTTCAGCATTGCAAGCGAAAGCTCCTTCAGGTTAACGAACTTGTCACGTTCGGAGATCAGGTTATTGAAATTGACCTGGATACGATCCACATCAATGCTTTCAGCAAAACCGTTTTCATTCAGAGCTTTAGTGTTGCGGAGCAGCGAGTCAACACGAGCGATGTTAACATCAAACAATTGAGCCCTTTCGTTGTTGATCAGCACTCCGTAATAAGCTTTCGTGACATTAAGGACGATGCCCTGTTGTGTTAGCGCCGTGTTCTTGTATGCCAGGTCCTTGAATGCCGATGAAGCCTGTAATCCAACGAAATAAGATCCGTTAAAAAGCAATTGATTGACCTGCACGTTCGCGTCACCTGAACCCTGTAACTGGAAGAAGTTCTGTGCTGCAACTACATCGCCTGTGCTTGCGCCAGGGACCTCAGGAAAGAAAGAAAATCCCGCTCCGGGGGGTGAATACCTCTGAAAGAACCGGGGCAGTTTCTGGTTCCAGGTAATGCTGCTACCGGCGACCACCTGAGGCAATCCGAGGCCCGTGGTTTCCTTCACCTTCGCTTTCGCGATATCCTGGTCCAATATTGCATTCTGTGCATTCACTGAATTCCTGAGTGCATATTCGATACACTGGTCAAGTGTCATTGTTCCCGTCGTCGTTTGCTGTTCCTGTGCCATCGCACTTCCTCCTGCAAGCAACAGCGTTACCGTTAGTATATATATTCGCTTCATATGTTATGGGGTATTAGTTCGAGGTTTACTGGTTCCTGTTTATATTTTTCGTACAGTTTTCTTCCTTTCTCCGTGAGCAGACCGTACATGAAGTGATCGAGCATCTGAACCTGTACGTCTACCATTTTGTACTTGTCGGTGGGAACGATCTGCCCGTCGTACACCCACTGTATGCTTTCGACACGCAGTAAGGCAAGGATCTCGGGATTGAGGTTGCTCCTGTAAAGACCTTCTTCAATTCCCTGTTTCAGATTCCGGACTACCGACTCGCGGATGTCTTTGTTCTTGTGCTCCGTCCATGCGCTCCATGCTTTCGGATGATACTTCCTCAGGTCGAACAGTAACGAGGGGTTGAGATCCTGCATGTTCTTCTTCATGAACATCTGTATCCTTATCAGCTCGTCGAGAGCATTCTTCGAAGCGCTTGTGAGAATATCGAAACCAGACTTCGTTTGATCCAGGTGATGCAATGTCACTTGTGTCACGATCTCGTCCTTATCGACGAAGTACTGGTATATCGTTTTCTTCGATATCGACAGGTGCCGGGCGATGTCGTCCATTGACACGCTACGGACACCATACTTGAGAAAAAGCTCTTCAGCTCCTTTCAGTATTCTGTCTTTTATTTGATCCTGTTCTTCCATAGTGGGCGCAAAACTATGGAAACTTTTTAAATCACCAAAGTTTCCACAGTTTCCTTGAACGGCCCTTTTTCGCATTGGTTGGGGGTTTCGGGAAAAAAGTTTTGAGTATTTTTGTGAAAAATGACCGAAACCGATTGAAGTGCCTTAAAACCCACTTAAGCCGAAATGGTTCAAAAAAATACCGGCTGTATTTCGATCAGGGAGACGTATCGCGTTCGGGGATATTGTCGGGTTGTAAAAAAAAGACCCGCTACTGCGGGTCTTTTTGAGTCTCTGTCTGCTTCACAGGATTTTCTTCCCATGCGCACCACTTTTCCTTGAATTTCTGTTTGAATTTCTCGCGCTCTTCAGGTGAAAGTTTTGAATAACGATCCATCCACTGTCGCTTCCATTGGTGATTGCGATGGCCGCCCCATTTTCTATGGCCTCCGCCGAATCCCCAGAATAAAATTTTTGAAAGTGCCAGCAGACCCATTGCCTGCCAGAAGCTGATTGTTGGTCCTGAGAAGAGGACTGGCACCAGCCAGTTCCAGAGAAGTTGGGTCAACAGCCCGAACAACACCAACATTAACAGTCCAAAGACCACCATTTTCCCGATCCACCATCCACGTTTGCTGTACATACTCGTTCCTTCTAATGTTCTTAATTTTTTACTTACTGACCACGTCGTTGTAGAAGCGTTGAAGCCTTTTACGCAGACTCATGATCGCATATCTCTTTCGCGACAATAATGTGTTGATTGAAATGCCTGTTTCTTCCGCGATCTCCCGGAAGCTTCGCTCTTCCATTTCGTTCTGGATGAAGATCGCGCGCTGGTCGGCCGGAAGCTCTTCGAGGGCTTCCATGATCTCGTCCCAGATAGCTTCCCGGAGCATCACTGATTCGGGTGAGTTGCCCAGGTCGGGCAGGATCTCCTGAAGAGTGAGGGGAGCATCATCTTCGTTACCTGCGGCGCTTTCGAAGTCGGCCTTTTTGGGCCGTACTGCTTCGCGGCGGTACCGGTCGATGATCTTGTTCCTGGCTACGCTGTACAGCCAGGAGGTCACTCGGTCGAGCGACTCAATGCCATCAAAGCCTGCAACGAATTGGTAAAACACATCCTGAAGGATATCCTCCGCCTCTTCCTCCGAAGACACACGGCTGCGGATGAATCCGAGCAGCTTGTCTTTTTCCTTCAGGAAAGTGTTTTGCTTTATTACCTCTTGCATGGCCAAACTTATCGTCACTACTCGTTCCATACAACAGCATAGACGGCAGGTCGATTCCAAATATTTTATAAAGGTGAAGAAAAAAGGGGAATACGGTGAAAATGGAGAAATTGAGGAGAATGGAGCCCTACGTTGCCAGTGGCTATCAGAAACGCGAACCAATGAAATGTCATGACCCGGCTTGACCGGGTCACCCCGCCCAAGCGACGTGCTCACCGTCACGTAAACCATTCCTCACTACGATCCCGCCATTCAGGGTTCTTCTCATTAACTAAATCCTCCTTCCACTGCCTGCTGTATTTCTTAAGTCTTTTTTCACGCGCAATAGCATCAAGTACATACTCAAACTCCTCATAATACACCAGACGATCGCAATTATACTTATTGGTAAAGCCTTTGTTCCTTTTAGTCTTGTGTTCCAGTACACGCCGCATTATGTTATTAGTGACCCCCACGTACAGAACGGTTTTTCTTTGATTGGAAAGGATGTAAGTGTAATAGCGACGCATGGTCGATAATATGGATCGTAAGGGTAAAGCGGCTGCTAAATTGTTGACATATGAAAGGAAAACATGACAGGAACGTGGCTGCGGGCTGCCCCGGGGTTGCCCGGTCAAGCCGGGCAATGACATTTTATAGGAAGTGATTCCTGTCTGAACGTGCGCAATGAGGCTTCATAACGACATGTGTATATCTTAGCAGCTGTGATGCCTCATTTGCACATCAATAAAGCCGGCACAGGCCCAAGCAAGATGCTCCTGTTCCATGGATATGGACAAGACCATACTGCTTTCAATAGTTATATCGACCGGCTAGGAAGCTTGCATACATTCTACATGATCGACCTCTTCTTTCATGGGAAAAGCACATGGGGCAAAGACGAAGAGGCTCTCGAAAAATCGGAGTGGAAAGAGCTGATCGGTATTATCCTTAAAGAAAACCAGGTTGATTCATTTGCTGTGTTAGGCTTCAGCATGGGCGGAAAGTTTGCTATGGCTACACTCGAGGCATTTCCCGACCGGGTGAAAGAGATCATCCTCCTCGCACCGGACGGGATCAAGACAAGTTATTGGTACAGCCTGGCAACGTATCCTATCGCATTACGCAAGCTTTTCCGAAGCATGATCAGCGATCACAAAAGATTTCTAAGAATTGCATCCGGTGCGAAGCGACTCGGACTGATCGACAAGGGAGTGCTCCGGTTTGTCGAAACACAAATGGATTCGGAAGAGAAACGAAAACGAGTGTATTACTCGTGGGTCGTGTTCCGTCATTTGAAATTCGACCTCGATAGCATTGCGGCGTTGATCAACAGTCATAAGATCAAGCTCAGGCTCTTCGTTGGTCGTCACGACAAGATCATCACCGCACAGAACATGCAAAGGCTGACCTCGAAAGTTCCCGGTGCACAATTCGAAGTTGTCGAGGCCGGGCACAACAGCCTCATTCATAAAGTGATCGATTATCTACCGAAGTCGTCCTGAACGCGGACGATATCATTCTCATCCGAGGGATTTTTGGCATCGGTATGTTGCCATATCTCGGCCACCATTCCCCACCCGTCGAGCCCGACGAGCCGGTGACGTTCGCCTTGAGGAAGACGGATGATCTCGCCGATCGTAAGGTTTTTCAACGGGCCTTGATCGTCGTTGGGGCTGATGACGATGCCGGCCTTTCCTCCCACTAACTTCCAGATCTCGGCGCGACGGTGATGATATTGCCATGAAAGTCGTTCGTTCCCTTTTACCATGAGGATCTTGGGGCTCAGTTTGCCGGCGATCTTGAGGTCTTCGAATTTTACTTCCGGAAAAAAGTGTGAAGCGAATCGGCTTGCCTGTGATTCATCAATCACAAAAAATCCACCCCAGGGCCGGTTGAAGTCTTTATCGACGACGGTGAAGCCGAGCGTGTCGAGATCTTTTTGAGCTTTATCGAATGCTGTTTGCCGGGAGTCGGCCGGAGAAAAGTCTGCCATAGACTGCAAGTATCGTTAAAATATTTACCCTCGAAAATATCGTCGCGGATTCGTCGTCTTCCCGCAAAATTTATTCCCAAAAAACCCGTCGTAATGCTAACTTTGCCGCTCCAAAACCACTATTTCCTTAAATGATCCTCTTCTTCCGTCGTAACCCTGAATTGCATTATGCAGTGGGGCACGTTCAACCTTTTTCCAAACCGGACATCGACAAACTGGTGTGGCTTTTCGGAGGCGCTCAGCCGCTCGATGAGATGGAGCTCGGGGGTCAGTTCGTCGGCCCGAGGAAGGAGATGGTCACGCCGTGGAGCACAAATGCCGTCGAGATCACGCAGACTATGGGCATCACCGGCATCGAACGGATCGAGGAGCTTGTGAGGATTGAATCAGGAACGGCCCAGTACGACCGCATGCTGCGGCAGCTTTACACCGGCCTCGACCAGGACCTGTTCACCATCAACCACCAGCCCGAGCCGGTACGCGAGATCGACGACATCGCAGCGTACTCCGAAAAAGAAGGACTCGCCTTGAGCAAAGAAGAGATCGATTATCTCGATGAGATCAGCAACAAGCTTCAACGAAAATTAACGGACAGTGAAGTGTTCGGCTTCTCGCAGGTGAATTCGGAACACTGCCGTCATAAGATCTTCAACGGCACGTTTATTATCGATGGCGAACAGAAACCGTCGACACTCTTCCAGCTGATCAAAAAAACATCGCAAGAGAATCCCAACTTCCTGGTATCGGCATACAAAGACAACGTGGCGTTCTTCAAAGGCCCGCGTATCGAACAGTTTGCTCCCGCAAGACAGGACATTCCCGATTTCTTTCGCATCGATGATGTCGATTCGGTGATATCATTGAAGGCAGAGACACACAACTTCCCCACGACCGTCGAGCCCTTCAATGGCGCTGCTACCGGTTCGGGCGGAGAGATACGCGACAGGCTTGCCGGTGGAAAGGGATCACTTCCGCTCGCAGGCACCGCAGTATACATCACATCTTACCCTCGTCTCGACGGCGGCCGTCCCTGGGAAAAGAAATTCGAAGCAAGACCCTGGTTGTACCAGACACCGGCCGAAATACTCATCAAGGCTTCCGATGGAGCGAGCGACTTCGGCAATAAGTTCGGTCAGCCACTTATCTGCGGAAGCGTACTGACCTTCGAACATTTCGAGGCAGGAAAGAAATATGGTTTCGATAAAGTGATCATGCTCGCAGGAGGCATCGGTTACGGAAAAGAAAAGGACAGCAAGAAGGAACCGCTGAAGGCGGGCGACAAGATCGTCCTGCTCGGCGGTGACAATTATCGCATCGGCATGGGCGGAGGCGCCGTGTCGTCGGTTGCAACCGGAGAATTCGCCAATGCTATCGAGCTCAATGCCGTACAGCGTTCGAATCCCGAAATGCAGAAGCGTGTGATGAATGCTATCCGCGCGATGACAGAAGCCAGCGAGAACCCGATCATTTCAATTCATGATCACGGCGCAGGCGGACATCTGAACTGCTTCTCCGAACTGCTGGAAGAAACCGGCGGTACGATTGAGATCGACCAGCTGCCCCTTGGAGATCCTACCCTTTCGGACAAGGAGATCATCAGTAACGAATCGCAGGAACGTATGGGCCTTGCGATCGACGCAAAGAATGTCGAGCAACTGAAACGGGTCGCAGACCGTGAACGTGCACCGATGTATGTTACCGGCACAGCCACAGGTGACAAACGATTTACATTCACAGACAAACAAAAAGATTCGAGCCCTGTCGCGCTGGAAATCAGCCAACTCTTCGGCAGCTCACCAAAAACTATTCTTACAGACGATACCAGGCCGGCATCTTTCGAAGAGATCGCGTACGAACCCACACAGATCGAGACATACCTGGAGATGGTGCTACAACTGGAGTCGGTAGCATGCAAGGACTGGCTGACGAATAAGGTCGACCGTTCCGTCACCGGCCGTGTGGCCATGCAGCCCACGTGCGGACCGATCCAGCTTCCGCTGAACAACGTTGCGGTCATGGCTCTTGATTTCAATAATAACAAAGGTGTGGCGACCGCGATCGGGCATGCTCCGGGTCCCGCTTTGGTCGACCCTGTTGCAGGAAGCAAGCTCGCGATAGCCGAAGCATTGTTGAACCTCGTATGGACGCCGCTGACACATGGGTTGAAGGGTGTTTCCCTGAGCGCCAACTGGATGTGGCCTGCGAAGACCGCCGGTGAGAACTCGAGACTCTATGCTGCTGTCGAAGCCGTGAGTGATTTCGCCTGCAAGCTCGGGATCAACATCCCTACCGGAAAAGATTCACTGTCGATGACACAGAAGTACCCCGATGGCGACGTCGTGTACTCGCCCGGTACGGTGATCATTTCGGCTGCAGCCGAATGTGAGGACATCCGCAAGTCTGTTTCTCCTGCGCTCGAACCTGTGACAGGGTCATCGATCATATTGATCGACTTCTCGAACGACATTCACGCATTGGGCGGAAGCAGCTTCTCACAAATACTGAATACACTCGGTACACGTGCACCTGACGTGAAGGACGAAAACTATTTCGCAAAAGCATTCGGATGCGTTCAACATCTTATCAGGAACAACATTGTTCTTGCCGGTCATGATATTTCTGCAGGAGGACTTGTCACCACGTTGCTCGAAATGTGCTTCCCGGTTCCCGGCGTGGGCATGAATGTCTTCATGAAGGACCAGGCCGACCTCATACCCGTGTTGTTCAGCGAAAGGCCGGGTGTTGTCATCCAGGTTTCGAATGCCGAGGCAGCCATCGCCAAGCTGGATGATCATGGGATCGAGTATGAGATCATAGGAAGAGTGACCAATACGCGCGAGATCTCGGTCTTAGGAAAATCCACCGAACTGAAGCTCGATATCGATCATCTTCGCGAAGTGTGGTTCCACACGTCGTACCTGCTCGATCGCATACAGCGCCCGAAAGGTCACGCCGAAACGCGAAGAGAAAACATTTTCAAACAGTCGTTGTCGTATTCGTGGCCGGCAAGATTCGATGGCAAATACGCTGCATACGGGATAAATCCGTACAGGCGATCGCCTTCCGGCATCAAGGCTGCGATCATTCGGGAAAAGGGTGTGAATGGCGACCGTGAGATGGCCTATGCTCTTTACCTCGCCGGCTTCGACGTGAAAGACGTACACATGACCGACCTGGTCTCGGGCCGGGAAGATCTGTCGGGTGTGAACGTGATCGTCTTCGTGGGAGGTTTTTCGAATTCCGACGTGCTCGGTTCCGCCAAAGGATGGGCCGGCGCATTCCTGTACAATCCGAAAGCTAAAGCGGCACTGGATGCGTTCTACAGCCGTCCCGACACGCTGAGTCTCGGGGTTTGTAACGGGTGTCAGCTGATGATGGAACTTGGATTGGTTTACCGCGACATGGAAATGAGTGAACATCCGAAGATGCATCACAACGGCTCCGGTAAGTTCGAATCGACATTCATCAATGTCACGATACCTAAAAACAATTCGGTGTTACTGGGAAGCTTTGAAGGCTCTCAGCTTGGTGTGTGGCTTGCCCATGGTGAAGGACGTTTCGAGCTGAAGGGACTGGACAACTTCAACGTTGCGGCGACATACACGAATCCCGAATATCCCGGCAATGCAAACGACTCTGACTTTGCCACGGCAGCGTTGTGTTCGCACGATGGACGTCATCTTGCCATCATGCCGCACATCGAGCGTTCGTTGTTCCCGTGGAACTGGGGTTACTATCCCCGCGAAAGAAAAAAGGACGAGGTGGGTCCGTGGATCGAAGCCTTCGTGAATGCCCGTGAGTGGGTCAAGAAAATGGTTATTGGTTAATGAGTATTGGGTATTGGGTATTGGGTATTGGTTGTTAAAAATGAAGCATGACCGTTCACTCCTATAAAACATACAACGAACTCTCCCGTGCAACGGCAGATCTCATTACTGAAACGATCCACAAAAAGCCTGCTGCGTTGATCTGTATCGCTTCGGGCCACACGCCCGTCGGTGTCTTCCATTGTTTAAGAGAGGATATTCAGGGCGGTAAACTCGACGTCAGCAAAGTAACTTTCGTGAGCCTGGATGAATGGCTTAACATCGATCCATCCGACCCGGGATCGTGTATCTCCATGCTGAGAAAAGATTTCTTCGATCACGTGCCCCTTCGGGCAGAACAGATTCAGATGTTCGATGTGCTTGCAAAAGATCCGCAGACAGAATGCGGCCGGATGAATGACCTTATTGCTAAAAACAGCGGGCTCGATGTCATGCTGGTTGGCGTTGGGTTGAATGGGCACATCGGTATGAACGAACCGGGAACGTCTTTCAATACATATGCTCACGTAGCCGATCTTGCGGAGGCCACCGAAACCAGCGGTCAGAAATATTTTGCGAAGCCTACGACGTTATCGACCGGGATTACTTTGGGTCTTCGACACTTCACGGAGTGCAGGCTTCCGATCTTAATGGCGAATGGAAGCAAGAAGGCGGAAATCATCGGGCGGACAATGAAAAGTAAGCCGACCGAAGGCCTTCCTGCAACCATAGTTCATAATATCCCGCAAGCTCTTGTGATGATCGATGCCGAAGCGAGTGCATTTTTAAACACATAGATAACCAGTAGCCAGTAGTAAGTAGTAAGTAGTAAGTAGTAAGTAGTAAGTAGTAAGTAGTAAGGCTACTGATTTCGACGATTGACGTACGTACTAATCTGCACCGTACTACTTACTACTGGCTACTTACTACTTCTAAGTCGCCCCGATCTCCTTCAGATACTCCAACACTTCCTTCGCCTGGTCCCCGCCCTTCGTAGCGTGCTGGAGCAGCATTATGCCGTGCGGACCTTTCGAAGTCTTCAACTCCGGAAAGGCCGTTAGTGTCGACTTGACGATGTCGATCTTGCCAAGCATGGCGGCAGCGAAAATGTTCAGTCGGGCACCGCGTGACAATAAATACTCGGCGATCTCGCGGTTGCCCATGTGCCCTGCTCCCTCGATGGCAGACTCATAGTCTCCTCCTCCCCAATCCCAGGACGCATTGAGAAGGTTTGGCGTTTCCGCGAGCATCTGTTGCACTCTATCGAACTTGCCGTGCCCGGCGCCTACAAACTCTTTCACGATCTCTCCCGCAATTGGCGGGGGTTTCTCCTTCTGGTCAGGACGCATGGCCAGACCACGGGTGATACCAAGGATGGCATAGCCGGCGCCGAACGCTGCAGATTTAAGAAAGATTCTCCGGGGGTTGGTGCTCATAATCGTTGTGTTTTTAATGCAAGTTTAGACTGTGAGGCATCGAATTTTATTCTCATTCGCGAATGAGTACTGAGAATTTACGATTTACGATGTACTATGTACGATTGGCCGGCGATCATCGCTGGTCTCAATAGTAAATCGTAAATCGTAAATCGTAAATTGTACATCGTACATCCTATGAATTCTCTTCTTGTCATCAGTTCCATTGCCGTCAGTCACGGTCTTTTCTGGGCTACCGTTCTGCTCGGCATGAACCAGCGCTTGTCTAACCGGCTGCTTGCCGTTTTGCTCATTATGATCTCATTCCGCGTAGGCAAATCGGTGGTGGGTATGCTGATGCCCGGGTATATGTATTTCTTCTCGGGGGTCGGTGTGGTGTCGATGTCGGCGATCGGGCCGCTGCTGTTCCTGTTTGCCAAAAGTCTGTTCGACAGCACGTACAAGGTGACGTGGAAGGACTGGCTGCATTTTGTTCCGCCGGCGGTGTTGCTGGTCGTAATGTTAATTCGCGAAGGTCGATTCATAAACGGCGCGTACACCGTCTTTACCGCCTCGGTGCTGGTGTACATGATCGCGACATTGATATTTTTACTGCGTAACCGCGAGACGTTCCGTGCAGATGACATGAAATGGAAGTGGATCATGTTCATCATCGGCGGTATCGGACTGCTGTTCATCACGTTTGTCTGCCAGTTGCTGTTCTACCAGCCGCTGACCTATCAGCTTATCGTTATCAGCGCTGCGCTGGTATTCTATTCCTTGTCGTGGTATGCGATACCCAGGTCGCGACTCTTTATTACTGAGCCGCAAAAGAAACTATCGGACGCGCAGACCTACCAATTACTTGGATCAAGGATACAGGAGTTGCTACAGAACGAAGAGGTGTTCATCAATACAGACCTCACGGTGAGCAGCCTGGCGGCGAAACTGAAGTGTCCGGCCTACATGGTTTCGAGGGCGATCAACCAATACTTCAATAAAAGCTTTTCGGAGCTGATTGTTGAATACCGGATAAAGAAAGCGGAGAAGCTTCTTGCTGCAGACCCGCAGAAATCGTTGACGATCGAGGCTATAGCCTTCGAAAGCGGCTTCAACACGCTTTCGGCATTCTATAAATCGTTCAAGAAAATCAATGGAATGACGCCTTCGCAGTATCGTGAGAATCACCTCAAGATCACGATTTAACTTTATTTGATTATCTTTGTGCTTTAATCCTCGTCTATCGGCCTCCGAATCGGGGGCAATTCACAGACACTCTAATTTCCTTATTTAACAATCTTAATGACATTTGACCAACTATCGTTGATTGAGCCACTTCTCAAATCAATAAAAGCAGAAGGGTACGATCAACCGACTCCTATACAAGAACAATCGATTCCAATAGTGCTTGAACGCCGTGACCTTCTTGGCTGCGCGCAAACAGGTACGGGAAAAACGGCGGCATTTGCCCTGCCAATCCTCCAACTGTTGCACAACGATGAACTCTATAAAAATGGGCCTTCCGGTATCAAAGCCCTGATTTTAACCCCGACCCGCGAGCTGGCGATCCAGATCGAAGACAGCTTTAAAGTTTACGGAAAGCTTCTCAAGCTTCGTTCTACAGTGGTTTTTGGCGGAGTTTCACAACACGCACAAACCAAAGCACTTCGCGCCGGGGTCGATATCCTCGTTGCCACGCCCGGCCGTTTGCTGGACCTGATGACCCAGGGTTTCATAAAACTCGCAAGCATTAAGATCTTTGTGCTCGACGAAGCAGACCGCATGCTCGACATGGGGTTCGTTCACGACGTTAGAAAGGTGATCGCGAAGCTTCCTGCCCAACGGCAGACGCTTTTCTTCTCGGCAACTATGCCACTCGAGATCCAGGCCCTTGCGAAAGGCATCCTGACAAACCCCGTGAAAGTATCGGTGACACCCGTTTCATCCACTGCCGAAACGGTGACCCAGGCATTGTACTACGCGGAGAAAGGTGAAAAGAAAAAGCTTCTCCTTAAGCTCCTGAGAGACGACAACACTCCATCGGTCCTGGTATTTACCCGGACAAAGCATGGCGCTGATCGTGTTGTGAAAGATCTTTTGAACTCGAATATTTCCGCCCGCGCCATCCATGGCAATAAATCGCAGAATGCACGGCAGGAAGCTTTAGGTAGCTTCAAGGCTGGGAAAACACGCGTGTTAGTGGCTACCGACATCGCTGCACGGGGGATCGATATCGACGACCTGTCGCTTGTGATCAACTATGAGATCCCGAACATTCCTGAAACTTATGTTCACAGGATCGGCAGGACTGGCCGCGCTGGCGCTAAAGGCCACGCGATCTCCTTTGCGGACACTGAAGAAAAGGCCTATATCAGGGATATCCAAAAATTGATAGGCAGAGCAATACCACTCGCCAATCAATCTCCCAGTCATTCTTCCAGCTCCGAAGCTGCACCACGTCACGCAGCACCGCGCCAGAACTCCGCGCCACGTAGCGACTCTGCACCACGCCACGACTCGACGCCACGTCACGACGGTGTGAGGCCGAAAAAGAAAAGATGGTTCCATCGTAACACAGCCCGCTGATTTTTTAGATTCTAACAAGATCTTCAATGAAGTTAAGTGAAGAGCTCTACAGGCTTTGCTATGAGTTCATCGAGAACCGTATTAAGGCCATTCGCGAGGCGATGCAGCAAACGCAGGCATCGGCCGACTCGGAAACAAAAAGCAGCGCAGGCGACAAGTATGAAACAGGACTGTCGATGATGCAGCTCGACATGGAAAAACAGGCCGAGCAGCTCAACGAAGCCGTCCGGACCCGTACTTCACTCGAACAGGTAAAGCTACTCGACGAGATCAGCTCCAACGGCAGCGGCGTCGTCAAACCCGGTAGCGCTGTCGAAACCAGCAATGGAAATTTTTATATCGCGATCAGCGCAGGTCAGTTGAAAGCGAGCGGTCAGGTGTACTTTGCGGTATCACCGGCAACACCGATCGGTTCCAAACTCATGGGGCTAAAGACAGGCGAGAGCTTTTCGTTTAACGGCAAGAATTTCACCGTCAACAAAATTCACTAAGCAACAACCGGAGCGTCCTTGAATGCCTTGCGGGGTTTCAGATTCAGGACCTGGAACATTTCCTGGTCTTGAATAACTCCGGGATTGGGAGTAGTGAGCAGCTTATCTCCGGCGAAGATGCTGTTCGCTCCGGCCATGAAACACAGGGCCTGTTCTTCCATAGTCATTCTCACTCGTCCTGCCGAAAGGCGTACCATCGCTTTGGGCATGATGATGCGGGCGGTAGCGATCATACGTAGCATTTCCCAAACAGAAACGCGCGGTTGATCCTCAAGCGGCGTGCCTTCGACAGGCACAAGGGCGTTGACGGGCACCGACTCGGGATGCTCGGGCAGATTGACCAGCGTGTAAAGCATACCGATGCGGTCGATCTCTTTTTCTCCCATGCCGATGATTCCTCCTGAGCACACGGAGATCTTCGCTTCCCGTACATTTTCGAGTGTGTCGAGGCGATCGCCGTAGTTCCTGGTGGTGATAATGTCTTTATAGAAATCTTCGCTGGTGTCGAGGTTGTGATTGTACGCATACAAGCCGGCGTCCTTCAGCTTCTTCGCCTGTTCGGGCGTGAGCATGCCGAGTGTACAACAAACTTCCATACCCATGGTACTGACGCCTTTCACCATTTCGAGCACATTGTCGAAGTCGCGGTTGTCGCGCACTTCGCGCCACGCGGCGCCCATACAGAACCTGGTGCTGCCGGCTTCTTTCGCATCCATGGCTTTCTGCAGCACCTCTCCCACTTCCATGAGCTTATGCACTTTTACATCGGTGTGATATCGCGCTGCCTGCGGACAATACGCACAGTCTTCCGGACATCCGCCGGTCTTCACCGAAAGAAGCGTGCATACCTGAACTTCGCCTGAGTCGTGGTGTTCGCGGTGTACGGTCGCCGCACGATACACGAGATCTAAAATGGGCAGGTTATAAATGTCTTCAATCTCCGAAATGGTCATTGGGTATTGGATATTGGGTATTGGGTATTACTTAATAATAAACTCAACGGGCATCCTTGCCTGAGTACCCTGGTAATGTTTCACTTTCTCCCACTGTTGGAACCAGCGGTAGTATTCGCCTGTCTCTTTTTTCAAGGTCGACACCCGTACTTCGTTTTCGTAGTCGGACATCAATTTTTCGAGGAATGTTTTCTGCTTGGGATAGTACCTGAGCTTGTAATCGGTCCCGATGCCGGCGCTCCCTGCAGCGATCTGCACTGCGTCGTTAAAGGTTCCCAGCTTGTCGACCAGTCCGCGTTCGAGCGCTTGTGAGCCTGTCCACACACGGCCGGATGCGACCTTCTTGATGTCGTCCTGGCTCATATTTCTGCCTTGTGCGGCTTTACTGGTGAATATCTCGTAGACTTCGTTGGTTTGTTTTTGCCAGATGTCTTTCTCTTGCGGTGTCAAGGATCGTGTAACAGTGATGAGATCGCCGATCTCGCCGGTCTTTACTTGTTCGGAGGTGATCCCGATCTTGTCACCCAGAAAATCGCTGAGGTCGAACAACACACTGAACACGCCGATAGACCCGGTGATCGTATTGGGCTGTGCTACGATGGTGTCGCAGGCCATGGCGAGATAATAACCGCCCGAAGCCGCATAGTCGCCCATGGAGGCAATGACAGGCTTTGCCTGGCTGGCGAGATAGATCTCGCGCCACATTTCGTCGGCGGCGGTAAATGCCCCACCGGGGCTGTTGACACGAATGATGATGGCCTTAACGCGATCGGTCGTTCTTGCTTTACGTATCTGCTCGCGAATGGTGCTCGAACCCACCACACCGTTGTTGGCCTTCCCGGGAAGGATGTCGCCGTCTGCAACGATCACTGCGATCTCATTTTTGGATGAGCCCGAAGCGCTGAATGATTTTTGGTAATCGGAATATTTGACGAACGGGATCGCTTTATCCTTTTCGAGACCGAGCCTTTCACGTAACTCATCTTTCACCTGATCGTCGTAATACAACGAATCGAGGAGCCCGAATTCAACAGCCTGCTTCGAATCGCGAACCAGCATCTTATTGGATATCTCTTTCAACCGATCTTCGGGCAAGTCCCTGGAACGGGCCAGCTCGGAGATCATGTGTTGGTGGATCGATTTGATCATCTCGGTAAGCTGAAGCCGGTTCTCTTCGCTCATGTCTTCCCGTATGAAGGGCTCGACAGCGCTTTTGAAATCACCTACTCTGAAGACCTCAGGCTTGATCTCGAGCTTGTCGAACAGCTTTTTGAAAAAATTCACTTCTATCGCGAGACCATTCAGTTCTACCTGGCCGGTGGGATTCATGTAAACTTTATCTGCAGCGGCAGAGAGATAATATCCGCCCTCTGTATAGAAATCGGAGTACGCAACCACCCATTTTCCTGTTTCCCTGAAATCCTCCAGTGACTTACGCACTTCGTCCAGCGTTGAAAAGCCGGCGGCTACGAAGGGAGCGTTCAGATAGATACCCATGATCTTCGGATCGTCTTTCGCGTGGTTGATCGCGTCTCTCAGCTCCATCAGCCCTATAGATTCGTTATCGCCCCCCGGGATGAAAACGTTCAGGGGCTCGTCTACCTGGAGCTCTGTAATCTGTTTATCGAGCTTGATATGAAGCACGCTTCCATCGTCGATAACGACTGGCTTCTCTATTGATAACATGCTGACGAACCAGGTTATGCAGATAACAACTAATAACAACAACCCAACGATTGTTCCGGCGCACGATGTGAGAAAATTCTTCATAGTCAGATCAATGAATAATTTCCAAAATTACTTAAACGCTTTCAATTAATAAGCCGTTATCTTTCCCGTATGCGGGGTGGTATATTTTTATTATTGGGCTCCAACCTGGGCGACAGGCTTCAGCATCTGTCGACGGCCGCCTCCCATATAAATACTTTCGCCACCGTTCTCCGGAAATCCTCGGTTTATGTGACGGGAGCCTGGGGTAATAACAACCAACCGGATTTTCTCAACCAGGTGATCGAGGTGGACACCGGCCTTTCTCCAGAAGCGCTCCTGCAAAATACCCTCGGCGCCGAGATAAAGATGGGACGGAATCGTATCGAAAAATGGGGGCCGCGCACGATCGACATCGACATCCTTTTTTTCGGGGAAAGCATCGTAACTCTTGACAACCTGCAGATCCCTCATCCCCAAATACAGAACAGGAAATTCACCCTCGTACCGTTGCGTGAGCTCGCGCCCGACCTGGTACATCCGGTGTTAAAGAAATCCATCGCCCGGCTCGACGATGAGTGTACCGACAGCCTGGAAGTTACGCGCTTACCGCCTCAACATTCGGAGCAATCTTCTTGACCAGGCCCTGGAGAACCTTACCCGGTCCGCATTCGACGAAGTGAGTCGCGCCATCGGCTACCATTTTCTGAACCGACTGTGTCCAGCGAACGGGGGATGTCAATTGTGCGATCAGATTCTGCCGTATAGCCGTGATGTCCGACGACGGAAGTGCATTCACATTCTGGTAGACCGGGCAGCTCGGGGTATTGAATGATGTCGACTCGATAGCTTTTGCAAGCTCCTCCCGTGCCGGTTCCATCAACGGTGAGTGAAAGGCGCCGCCAACCTGCAAGGGCAAGACACGTTTGGCGCCGGCTTCCTTGATCTTCGCCGAAGCGATCTCGATACCCTTCAACGATCCGGAGATCACAAGCTGGCCTGGAGAATTATAGTTCGCTGCCACAACAATCTCCTCTTTGATCGAAGCACAGATCTGCTCGATCTTTTGATCATCCATTCCAAGAACAACGGCCATGGTCGACGGATTGATCTCGCATGCACGCTGCATCGCAAGAGCCCGCTTCGATACCAGCCTTAGCGCGTCCTCAAAAGAAAGTGTTTTGTTCGCCACCAGCGACGAAAATTCTCCCAACGAATGACCTGCCACCATATCGGGAACAAAGTCCTTTGCCGCAAGTGCGATCGCCACCGAGTGAATGAATACTGCAGGCTGCGTGACCTTTGTTTGCGTTAGGGCCTCCATCGTTCCACCGAACATGATGTCGGTTATGCGAAAACCGAGGATGGTGTTTGCCTGCTCGAATAGCTCTCGCGATGCGGGGTTCGACTCATAGAGGTCTTTTCCCATGCCGGCGAATTGGGCGCCTTGTCCGGGGAAGATGTATGCTTTGCTCATCGCTAATTTCGTTGTTCGTTGTTCGTTGTTCGTTCGTTAATCGTTATCGTTATCGTTATTCGCGGCAATTTAGCTGTTTAAGACATAAAACGTGACTTTAGATCGGGTGTGGGGATCATGCATTCGTCCCTTCTTCCGAACCACTTGTATCTGTTTGAAGAGATCCAATCGTAGATGAAATCGCGGATAAATGGAGGGACAACTATAAACACATACATGAGCGGCCACAAACCGGTAAGGCGGCGGGCTATCTCCAATGCGGCGCGGCTCTTATCGTGGGCTTTTCCGTTGAGCAATAATACTACGCTGAGCAGTTGTTCTTTGTTGAAACCATGTTGGCTTAGCTGCTTCTGGCCGAAAGCGGATTGAAGGGCGGCAAAACGAAATCGTCCTGGGGGGTCGTGCTTTATGATGAACTGAACGGAGCTGTTACAAAGATTACAAACCCCATCAAAAAGAATAACCGGGTGATCTATCGGACCAGATGAACCCATCCTTTGAGAAATTGTATCGCCTGCGAGGGATCGACGACATCATACGTCACTTCGGCGACATAGTAATATACGCCGGCAGACAGTTCGGAACCCTGAGTGTCACGCCCGTCCCAGTCGATATAGATAGAGCGCTCTCCGCCCGATTCGTAGTGATAAACTTCTTTACCCCAACGGTTATACACTTTCAGTTTTACTCCGAGCACAAATCTTGCGCACCGGGGCTGAAGCGCATCGATATCTTCTTTAGTCTGGTTGCAGGGTCCCAGGTGCGTATTTTCGTCGAGCGGAACGCGGTCGCTGAACGCGCTGAAAAATTTGTTACACCCGTCGTCATCCGGGGTGAATACATTTGGCAATTCGTAGTGCGGGCAGTTGTCGAAACAGAATGCTTCGCTCATCTCGCTCTTGTTGCCAGACCGGTCGACCGCCTCGATCTTGTAGCAGCGTGCGTATGATGTCAGATTGTCGTTGACGTCGATAAAGAATGTATCACGGACATTCTCGACATACAGTCTGAACTCGTCACCTACCCTGTCGGCGACATAAACGTTATAGCTCCGGATATCATTGCGGCAGGCTGCATCGACGGAACGGGGCCAGGTGAGCGTGTTGCTGAACACATTCGTGCCGCAGCCTGTGGTTCCGATCAGGTCTTCGCAGCTCTGAGCGACGATCTTCAACTCGGGCTGGCATGGCGGTATGTTGTCGTTGGGCTGCGCGCACATCCTCTGCGAGAAGTTGATCAATGGTTCTTCGATCTTCGGGTTACCATATCCTCCGCGTGTCACGACGCGGTAGCAATAAATATCGGTTTCCTTCAACGGCTGATTCTGATACTTTCCTTGGTCGACGTACCGGAAACCGTCCTTATTCACATTCACACTGTCGATCAACACCAGTTGATTGTCTTGGGATCCACCCGGGCCGCGATAAATGAGGTGCATCGGGTACTTATCGATCCTGTTACTCCAGGGTACGTCTGCTACCCACGAGAGCTCGATCGCTTTAAGCTGAGGTTTCCCTTCAAGCCTCACACTCGAAGCCACGTCGGACGTATCGACAATGGCATTTGTCCCATCATACAAAACCACCCGGTAGTTGTACATGAACTCTTCGGTGTTGATGCCGGTGTCGGTATAGGTCGAATCGGGAATTGTTCCGGGGTGCGGACTCGTGATCTTTATCGTGCCCGTGATCCCTTCGGCGCGGAACACCTGGTAACGGTACGGAGGCGGGAACTGTATTGTATCGAGATCGTATGCCGATCGCCATTTTACGGTGATGATCCCGTCGAGTGTTCCCGTCTTGTCGACTGTGACATTCGTGATAATGGGTGCATCGGCGAGGATCGGCGCGAGACAAGTGTCCTTTGAAAGATAGCTTTGTCCGCCGCCCGGCGACGGGAAAACTGCGACGAGGCGATAACAATACTGCGCTCCGACCGCGAGCCCCTTGCCACCATTATTATCGTTGTATAACGATTGAGCTATGGGGACGTCTGCAATCTGTGTATAACCGAGGAAGTCGGGCATGCCGGTCACGCATTCGGGAGGCGTGTACGGGAACTCGTCCACTCTTCTCCACACCTGCATGGTCGTAGCGTTAATACATTTATACGGGTCCCATGCCAAACTTGCAGTTCTTGACGACGGCACAGTATGAGCGTCGACCCACTTTGGTGCCGGGCCAACGACCCTGATGTTCCATGTTTTGAACTGGATCAACCTCGGTTTGACCGCGGGGTCGTCGGTGATCTTGAACACCACCTGGTATGGTTGTTCCTTGATGTGCGAGCAATCGGTCGCCCACTTGAAAGTGATCTTCGCATGCTTGTCCGGACTCGATGGCTGAAAATCGTTCGGTTTGGGGAAGGATATCTCGGCCGGTGACGACCCTATGCTGAATACCTGGGAGAAGGCTTCGATCTTTACTTTGTCGGAGTCCGGGTCGAAACCGAAAATGTCCTGTTCGATCACCTCGCCTGCTTCGACACAAATGTCTTCGGGGACAATAAGCTCGGGCCGCTGGTTTTCGCAATCCTCTACGATGATCTGCATGTCGCGCACAACATACCCCATCAATACCCAGACGCCAGCCAGCTTTCGCCACTCCTTGATGAGAAAGGCAACGTTATATTCCCCCTGAAGTCCCGGTGCGTCCCATATCAATGTTCCCGTCACCTCGTCAATGTCGAAAGTCGGCGGACCATCACTGTTCTCATTTGCGGTACCGTATGGTATATCGCTCTTATCATAAAACTCTTTGTTGTTGGGATCGCGGTAATTTCCGACTACTTGTCCTTTTTCTTTTTTAGGTATGGTGAGCTCGAACGAAACGCTGTCGCCATCGGGATCGTAAGCGCCGGGATTGTGAAACCATGCTGCACCGGTGCAGGCTTTGTCAATCGGCGGAACCAATAGCTTCGGAGAGTTATTGCAACCCAGGAACGGATCGATGTTGATAATCGTCTCGATATAAAAACGTGTTTCGACCGAGTTGAAGATGTTGAGGATACCGCCGTTGCGATTCGGTTCGAGGTAGCTGATCACGTAACGGCCCGGACCGGCATAGGTATGCTCCTTACTGTACGCAACTATGCCGACGTTGTCGCCCAGGTCGGGTCTTTTAGTGTTTTCTATGGTGGGGGTATTTTCCGAAAATCCATCGCCGAAGTCGAGGAGGCCTTCTCCGAACCTGATCTCGGAGCCGGTGTTGGTATAAACAGTAATGGTTATCCTGAATGTGAGGCTACTGCAGTTGATACGCTCGACTGTGATCTCACCGGCGCGAAGGTGGGTAGAGTAGCCAATGAAAGGTGATAAGAATAAGAGAAAGAATAGCCCCGCCGCCGACCAGAATTTTCCCTTTTTAGGGTTCGATACCGCACGATTCTTCATATGTCCTATAACAGAAATTTAGGCCAATAGGACTCTAAATATACATCTAAAACCATGTTTTACAGAAAAATAAGGTACCGCCTGTTGAATGTTTTGTTTTGAGAGCGGGAAAGCCGGAACTTGCCTTTTAGCGAACCTTATTATGCGCGTCGTCGGAGAAATACCCCACCCCGAGTGTAAGATCACCATCTTCCACTGGAATAATCGTTACCTCATTAAGATAGAGGCGGGCCCGTTCGAGCAGACGTTCAAGATCAACGACTACGACCTTGCTTCGGAGGCGGACTTGAACAAGATCGTGAGCCAGGAATTTATAGCGCAGGCCATCGCGCGATTTTCCGACATGTCGCGCAGCCTGGCCGATGCCGCCGATGAAATTTGAAGTGAGAGATATCCGGTTTACTTTTAGTCGTCTTTAGTCAATGGAAATAGAAGAAAAGAAAAATAAGAACAGGCAGTACAAACCTATCCTCGAAGGAATTCCAGACTGGCCCGTATACCAGCTTAGCAAATCACGAAAGGAGTTCATAGAAGAAGTCACACAGAAGGCAATCGAACGCATTCGCATCCTTCGCCCTACCAGGAAACAACTGATCGACGAACTGGAGACGACGATCCTGCGCGAACAGAACCGCATGAAACGGAACCGTTGGCGCGTGGATCCCGCCGACGAAAGTCGCTTCTGGTCCGGCATCAAAACCGAGCTGGTGGACCTGAGTAACAAACCCGGTGACGAATCAGGCAAAAAAGAAGAGGAGCTGCTCTATAGAATTGTATACCGGTATGCCAACGAGATCGCCGGCAACTTCAAGCCAAGCAAGTACCGGCTTGCAAGGAGTGTTACCAAGTTCTGGTTCTCCCGCCTGCTGAACGGCGCCCGTGTAAAGAAATTCGGAGCCTTCTTCCGCAACGAGTACACGTTGCGCGATAAGATCCACATCGTAGGCAAGGTGAAAATGCTTCGCAAGCTCGTCAAGCAGGGAACGGTTGTGATGGTTCCTACACACTTCAGCAACCTCGACTCTATCCTGATCGGCTGGGTCATTCACTCGTTGGGGATGCCTGCGTTCATCTACGGCGCGGGACTCAATCTTTTCAACATCAAGATCTTCGCATACTTCATGAACAGCCTGGGCGCCTACAAGGTCGACCGGCGTAAGAAGAACCTGCCCTATCTCGAGACACTGAAGATGTATTCGACCCTGGCATTGCAGAAAGGTGCGCACAGCCTGTTCTTCCCGGGCGGTACACGTTCGCGCTCGGGTATGCTCGAAAAACAATTGAAGCTGGGATTGCTGAGCACCGCCATCGAAGCACAGAGAAACATTTACCAGGAGAATACCAACGATCCCCGGAAGATCTTCGTCGTGCCCGTGACCATCAACTATCATTTTGTTCTCGAAGCGCCTGAGCTCATCGAAGACTACCTGCAAGTAAAGGGTCAGGACAGGTATTTCCCGGAACAGGATGCATACGGAAGCTTCCAGCTTATCCGCTTCATGTTCAAGTTCTTCACGAAAGGATCAAGTATTTCGATCGCCATCGGTCCGGGCCTGGACGTGATGGGTAATTATGTGAACGAAGAAGGCGAGAGCCTCGATGCGCAGCAGCGCGTCATCAATACAGCCGACTACTTCAAGACAAACGGCGAGGTTACCGAAGACCACCAGCGCGAAGACGAATACACGCGAATGCTCAGTCAGCGTATCGTGAAGGAGTATCATAGCATCAACCGTGTATTCGCTAGTCACCTTGTGGCATTCGTGGCATTCCAGCTGTTACAGAAAAAATACGGCAAGCTCGATCTGTTCAGCTTCCTTCGATTACCCGAAGAGGAAATGGAGCTGGAATATGAAGATTTCAGAACTTCGTTCAAACGAGTGCGTAAGGCGATCTACCTGATGAAAGAACAAGGCAAGATCAATCACGCCTCGCACCTGAAAGGCGAAGCCGACCTCGTGATCCAACGAGGCCTCGACAACGTTGGAATATTCCATCTCAACCGGCCACTGCTCAGAAATAAAAAAGGAAAGATCGTGACACAGCAATTGATATTGCTTTACTATTATCACAACCGCCTGCTTGGCTACGATCTTGAAAAATTTATCTGATAAACCCGTCGGTGTCATTGGCGCGGGTAATTTCGGATCGGCAATAGCCAACATCATCGCTCTCAACAGGAAGGTCCTCCTTTACGCCCGCGATGAAAAGGTGGTGGAAACCATTCTCGACAAGAGGATAAACAAAGGCCATAAGATGCATGTCAACGTGGAACCAACCCACGACTTGCGGTTGATCGCTTCCGAATGCGACGTCATTTTTCCAATTGTACCCTCGTCGAGGTTCCGCTCGATGATGAAAGACATCTCTCCTTTCCTTCATCCTTATCATATTCTGATACACGGCACGAAGGGTTTGGATATCAAGTTAAAAAAAGGCGAGACCATTGAGACCGTGAAAACGCTCGATCGCAGCCAGGTGAAAACGATGAGCGAAGTGATCCGCGAAGAAAGTGTCGTGGTGAGGATCGGTTGCCTGGCGGGACCTAATCTTTCGAAGGAGCTTGCCTTGCGACAGCCCAGCGCGACGGTTGTGGCCAGTCCTTTCCAGGAAGTTTTCCAGGTAGGTAAACGGTTGCTGCGCAACGATCGCTTCCAGGTGTACGAGAACAACGACCTGGTTGGCGTAGAGCTGGCAGGCGTTCTGAAGAACATCATTGCAATAGCAGCCGGTGCGTTGAACGGACTTGGTTACGGCGACAACGCCAAAGGCTTGCTGATAAGCCGCGGAGCGGTGGAGATGGTATACCTCGGCCGTGCATTGGGCGGCAACACGAAAGCATTCCTCGGTGTGGCGGGTATCGGCGACCTGGTAACAACCTGCAACAGTCCCAACAGCCGTAACTATACCGTTGGGTTCAGGCTCGCCAAAGGAGAAAGGCTTCCCGATATCCTCAACGACATGGACGAAGTAGCGGAAGGTGTGAACACCATTCGCATTATGAAGAAGTGCGCCGATGCATACGGAGTACGGGCGATTATTACCGATACATTACACCGGGTGTTGTTCGAAGGAATGACGATGGAAACGGCAGCGCAGTATTTGATGAGGTATCCGCTGAATGTGGATATTGACTTTCTCTAGAGAACCGGCGTCAAGCCAATGCTTTCCTGATCTTCTCCGCCGTAGCAGCAAGCTCTTCCGCACTTGGCCTCAGCTTCGGCCGTGTAAAATTCAGATCATCCGCGGTATTCATCGGCACCAGGTGTATGTGCGCATGAGGTACCTCAAGTCCTATAACGGCAACACCGATCCGTTTGCACGGGATGGCTTTGAGTACGCCCGCTGCGACCTTCTTCGCAAAAACATGTATCGCCTTAAGATCTTCATCGCTCATGTCGAAAATGTAATCGATCTCTTTTTTGGGAACGACAAGTGTATGCCCTAACACGAGGGGCATGATATCGAGAAATGCAATGAAGCGTTCTTCTTCCGCGACGATCTGTCCGGGAATTTCACGGTTGATAATCCTGGTGAAGATGCTCGCCATCAGATCTAAGCGGTGATGTTCATTACCTCGAACTCGATGTCTCCTGCGGGCGTTTTGATCAACGCACTGTCGCCTTTCTTTTTCCCCAGCAATCCTTTACCGATCGGTGATGTGGTGCTGATCTTTCCGGATTTCAGATCCGCTTCTTCCTCCGCCACAAGGGTATAAGTAAACGAAGTGCCATTCTTCTTGTTCTTGATCGTGACCTTCGAAAGGATCGAGACCTTCGACGTGTCGACATTCGTCTCATCGAGAAGACGTCCGTTGGCAACGAGATTTTCCAGCTGCACTATTTTTGCTTCCAGGTGTCCTTGTGCGTCTTTAGCTGCATCATACTCCGCATTTTCACTGAGGTCGCCTTTGTCGCGCGCCTCTGCAATCTGCTTGGCAATATCAGACCTGCCCCTTCCCTTCAGGTCAGTGAGTTCATTCTTTAATCTATCGAAGCCCTCCTTGGTATAGTATGATATCTTCTTGCTCATTTTCCGTAATCGTTAAAAAAAGAACAACGGCTTCGTTTCCGAAACCGTTGTTGAAACAAAGGTAAGTGTTTTTATCGAATGAATACAAACGGATAGCCGGGAGTTCTCAGCTTCCAACCAGTTCCGGTATCTGTGTTTTCACCTGTTCCAGCAATTCATCATCGAACTTTGCGAGGTAAAGTGTCTTCGCTTTCGAAAGTTGTTCGAGTGTTAGCCCTTTGGCTCCTCTCAGGTCTGCTTTATATAAACTGGCATTCTCGAAATCGGCGCCCATCAGGTAACTGTTCTGCAGGTTGGCCTCCATTAAAAATGCATTCTTGAAATTGGTCTTGATAAGAAATGCTCCGTCGAACTGGGTTTTGATCAGAAAGGAATCTTTAAAATTCGCTCCACTCGCATATGCACCGCAGAGATTGGCCTGGTTGAGATTGGAATTCTCCAGGTTGGTCTGATTGAACCGCGTGTTCTCGAGGTTTGTCTCGATCAGCGAAGAGTTACCCAGGTTAGCGGAATTCAGGTTCGATCCTTTCAGGTTCACATAGTTGAGATTGGTCCGTGCCAGGTAACAGTTCACAAGATTGATCTCGTGAATGCGATGCCTGTTGAGACGCTTGATATTACCAACGGTACGAAAGGCCGCTTCTTCGGATTCCCACAAGCGAAAGTCGTCGATCTCGTCTTTATAAGTACGGATCCTCTGCCTGATCTCACCGCTCTGGTTAAGCCACGAGAGCAAAATCGCAATGACGGCAATGTCGAAGATCATACCGTGCATCTCGACCAATATCTGGCTCCAGTATCCGTCGAAGTCCCGGATATAGTATTTAAGACTGAGGCTCATCACGATGATGGCCACGACCAACAATACCAATGCAGCAGTCAGCAACGGCCTTTCAACCACACTGTGGAATCGATCTTGTATTTTGCTGCCGACTTTAGAGAGGAAAGACATTAATCAGGGGCGTTCGAAACGGAATATACAAAAAAAGGTTTTTTCGCCGGAACGTTGTGTAAGATTTACTACTAATCTTTACAATATACCGGGTAAACGCTACATCAGTATCTGGATAGTAAGGAAATAAATCCCCAATCCAAGCAGATCATTCAGTGTGGTGATAAAAGGACCCGAAGCGAGAGCGGGATTGAACCCGAAGCGATTCAGCAATAACGGCGTTACCGTGCCGATGAAGGAAGCGAAGATGACCACGCCAAACAGCGCAATCGATACAACTGTTGTAAGCCTGTCGTAGCCGAATACCAATGAGTTGGCTCCAAACACAAGCACCGAGAGAACAAGCCCGTTCACTAACGCAACGCTCAATACCTTTTGCAGACGTGTAAGCAGACCCTCATCCACAAACCCGGGCGCAACAAGACTTTGTACAACGAGCGATGATGACTGGATGCCGACGTTACCACCGGTTGCCTGGATGAGCGGAATGAAGAATGCGATTGCAGCGATCCGCTGGATCTCCATTTCAAACACGCCCATCAGGCGCGCGCTTAAAAGTCCGCCAACGATGCCAATGACGAGCCACGGCAGACGGGCGCGGGTGTTCCTCCATACACTGTCGTCCTCTTCGACATCTTCAGTGATACCCGACATCAACTGGCGCTCCTCATCGGCCTGTTCGGTGATCACATCCACCACGTCATCGATGGTGATACGGCCAACGAGCTGCCCTTGTACATTGACAACGGGAACGGATTCGAGGTCGTACTTCTTCATGATCTCGGCCACCTCGGTGTCGGGCAGGTAGGTTTCGACAGCAACGAGCTCACCTTCATCGATCAGGTCTCCGACAAGGGTATTCGGACTGGCCAGGGACAGGACAAGTTTCTGAAGGGCCATTCGTCCCAATAACTTATCGTTGTCGTCGACCACGTACACTGCATAAAATTTCGTAACGGCTTCGGCTTGCTTGCGTACCTCATCGATACATTGCACGACCGTCCAGGTGGATCTGGCCTTGATCAATTCCTTGGCCATAAGACCGCCGGCCACGTTGGGATCGTAGCGGAGGAGCTCGATCACCCTGGAGCGTACTTCGGGGTCTATCAGTGCGATGATCTCTTCCCGGACTTTAATGGGAAGGTCGTTGAGGATATCGACCGCGTCGTCGGAATCGATCTGGTCGATAAAAAGGGCTATGTCCCCGGGCTCGTAGACTTTAAGAAATATCTTCCGGGTGTCGGGGTCCAGGTCGCGGATGATCTCGGCCCTGACGTCGAGGGGCAGCAGATCGAGTACATATTTGGATTCCTCGCCGCTGAATTCATACAGCAGGGTGGTGATATCGGCGGCGTTGACTTCTTCGAGGGTCTGTCGAATGAAGTTATCGTCGCGGTCGTTCAGAGCTTCCTGAAATCGATCGCGGAATTCTTTGGTGAGCTCAAATGGGATCAGCTCTTTCACCTTTCTCTATTGCCTGAGTGAGCGAAATAAAATCATAAACACTTAATTGCTCGGCCCGCTTGTCCATTATTGGCAAAGCGTAAACCGAGCCGGGCAAATTTAGATTTTTAAGAGCGTTGCGCAATGTTTTGCGCCTGTTTTGAAATCCTTGTTTGATTATCTTTTTAAAAATGACTTCATCGCAGGGCAATGTTGCAACCTCGTTGCGTGTAAGCCTGATCACTGCCGAGTTTACTTTTGGCGGCGGGTGAAAAACGCCGGGTGATACCTTGAACAGGTAGTCTATTTTATAGTATGCCTGCAGTAGCACACTCAATATTCCATAGGTTTTGTTCCCTTCTTTGGAAGCGATCCGGTCAGCAACCTCTTTTTGTATCATACACACCACTTCCTGCACGTGCTGCCGGGCGTCGAGCACACGAAAAAAGATCTGCGATGAAATGTTATAAGGGAAATTGCCGATTAAGGCGAGACGTTTTTGAATATCAAACTCCAGGAAATCCCCCTCTATAATATTCAGGGTTGAGAAACGGTCGTGCAGGTACGCGATGGACTCTCTGTCGATTTCGATCACCGAGAAGTCTTCAAACTTCTTCTTAATGAGAAGCTCTGTGAGAATGCCAGTACCCGGTCCAATCTCGAGTACAGGCAAACCGGTTGATTGCAGAGAAAAAACAATCTTTTCCGCGATATTCTTGTCCTTGAGGAAATGCTGGCCGAGGTGTTTCTTGGGGCGAACCATGCCGGAGATCGTAATTCGTTGTTCGTTGTTCGTTGGTCGTTGTTCGCGGCTACTATAATCATCAGCTTTGCCGCGACCAACGAACAACGAACAACGAAATTAGTCTAAATTGCAAGGCGACCCAATGATATGACTACGAACAAAAATCACGAGAAGCCCCGTATAGGCATAACGATGGGCGACTTCAACGGCATTGGACCGGAGGTCGTCATCGGTGCGTTGTCCGACAGCCGTATCCTCAATATGATCACCCCGGTGGTGTATGGATCTGCCCGCGTGTTATCTTTTTATAAGAAGCTGATGAACCTTGAAGAGTTCAACTACAGCCAGCTGAAGACCAAAGGCCAGTTCTTTCCAAAAACCATCAACGTGGTGAATTGCTGGGACGACAATATCGAGATCAACCCCGGCAAGGCTTCGAAGGACAGCGGGACCGCGGCAAGGATCGCCCTCGAACGAGTGGTGGAGGAAGCGAGGGAAGGACTTATCGATGGTTTTGTAACAGGCCCGATCGACAAGTACACAATACACAGCGATCAATTTCCGTATCGCGGACACACCGAGTATCTCACGAAAACCTTCAATGCCACCGAGAGCCTGATGTTGCTCGCCGGAGGCAATCTAAAGGTAGGCCTGGTAACCGAGCATCTCCCGATCAAAGATATCCCGGCATATCTTACCCGCGAACGGGTCGAGCTGAAGATCCGTCTCATGGAATTGTCGTTGAAGAAGGATTTCAATATCCAGAAACCAAGGATAGCTGTACTCGGGCTGAATCCCCATGCAGGCGACGAGGGATTGATCGGCGAGGAGGAGATCAATATAATAAAGCCGGTGATCGCCGACCTGAAGTCGAAGGGCAAGCTGATCTTCGGGCCGTTCCCGGCCGATGGATTTTTCGGATCCGGAAGTTACATGAAGTACGACGGGACGTTAGCGATGTACCACGACCAGGGGCTGATACCCTTCAAAACCCTGGCTTTCGACAACGGTGTGAATTATACCGCGGGCTTGCCGGTGGTGAGAACGTCGCCCGACCACGGAACCGCTTATGGCATCGCCGGTAAGAACCAGGCCGACTGCAGCTCGATGCGTGAGGCTATTTTTCTCGCCAGCGAGATCATCCGGAACCGGATGGCCCCCCAGGAGGAATAACCAGGGTAAACATCCGCGACGCCAAAACGGATGCAGGTAATACTGATGTACTATAATTGGTGCATTTCGCAAGGTTTATGCGATTGGTTACCCCTAAATAGCTGGCAAAATTGTTAGATTTGAATGGACGCGATCGCAATGGATATTGTAACTAAGAAACAACTCAATATTCTTATACAACTGGCAGAGGCCGATAAGCATTTCGCCAAGGTGGAACGGGAAATGGTTTTCCGGATTGCCAAGGAACGGAATTTCCCCGAAGAGGTGGTGAATGACATTATCCGCAATCCCGAGCCGATCGGCACGTTGGGAGCGCTTTCGGCAGACCAGAAATTCGAGTATTTGATAGACTGTATTGTATTGATGTTCGTGGATCAAAAGGTATTTGAGAGCGAGATCATTTTCTGCAAGAGCATCGCCATCAAACTGGGATTCATGAAGAATGTCGTGGATTATCTGTCAAAAAACTTTTCTTCCGCCACCCGGGAGGAGCTAAAAAGGACCGTTTTGAGTGAGTATATGCTTACTTAGGCATCCGGACCCCAAAAAAGCCTTCCCGGGCCCGCCAAAATCAAACAAATCGTGTAAATTTGCCCGCTTATTTCAAACACGGGTGTGGGGGCGTATACTGTAAATATTGTAGGATTAAGCAGCAGGATCCACTCGTTCGATTTCCGGATCGGCGACGCGTTCTTCGCGCAGTATGGTACGGAAATACTGCAGGGAGGTGATTTTGAAGCGAAAGTTGTGCTCGACAAGCACGAGACGTTCATAGATGCCGATTTTAGCATCACCGGCAAAGCAAAGCTGGTATGCGACAGGTCGCTGGAGCCGTTTGAAGAGCCGATGAAGATCCACCGCAAGGTGATGTTCAAATATGGAGAGGAAGCGACGGAGCTGACCGATGAGATCGTCATCATTGCACGGGATGAGCATAGCCTGGAGCTCGGGCAACTGATGTATGAATTCATCAGCCTCGAGATACCGATAAAAAAGCTTCATCCGCGGTTCAGGAAAGAAGAGAGCGACGATAAGGCAGAAGGCAAGATCGTCTACAAATCGGAACCGGATGAAAAAACGGATATTGATCCGAGGTGGGAGAAATTGAAGAAGTTAAAATAAGTGAAAACAAAACTGTACGTATAAACTGAAGTACTATGCCAAATCCGAAACGAAAAACATCGAAAACCAGGAGAGACAAAAGAAGGACTCACTATAAGGCAACTGCAAAGCAGTTCACAGTTGATGCAGCTACAGGCGAACATCACCTTCCTCACCGCGCATACTGGCACGAAGACAAATTGTACTTCAAAGGCCAGGTAGTGATGGAGAGAGGAAATGCTGCCTGATTGTCATGATCTTTCATTGCCCGATTGAAAACATCAATCGGGTTTTGTTTTTATAAAGAGACACACGAATGAGTAAAATCAAAGCTGCGATCACAGGTGTGGGAGGATATGTGCCGGATTACGTGCTGACAAACAAAGAACTGGAGACGATGGTGGACACTACAGACGAGTGGATCACTACCCGCACCGGCGTCAAGGAGCGCAGAATTTTGAAAGGAGAAAACATGGGCGTGTCGGTCCTGGGCATCAAGGCTGTCGAGAACATGCTGGCAAAGACGAAGATCGACCCCAAAGAGATCGACCTGCTCATCTTCGCCACGGTCACCGCAGACATGACCTTCCCTGCAACGGCCAACATCGTTGCCTCCGCGGTCGGCGCCGTGAATGCATTCAGTTACGACCTGGGTGCGGCTTGTTCCGGATTTCTCTTTGCTCTTGCAACGGGGGCGAGCTTCGTTCAATCGGGAATGTATAAGAAAGTTGTGATTGTCGGCGGCGATAAGATGTCGGCAATACTGGATTACACGGATCGCACGACCTGCATCATCTTCGGCGACGGCGCCGGATGTGTTCTGCTGGAACCTGCAACAGGAGACGTTGGTATCATGGATGCCGTGTTGAAAAGCGATGGCAGCGGAGAAAAATACTTACACATGAAGGGCGGTGGCAGCCGGATGCCGGCTTCACACGAAACAGTGGATAAAAAACTTCACTTCGTATACCAGGAAGGATCAGCGGTATTCAAATTTGCAGTGACCAACATGGCGGAGGTTGCAGCAGAAGTGGCCGATAGAAATAATCTGAAAGCGGACGACATCACGTGGCTGGTACCCCACCAGGCCAACAAGCGGATCATCGATGCCACAGCATCCCGTGTTGGAATTACTGAAGACAGAGTGATGATGAACATAGCACGGTATGGCAATACCACCAGCGGCACCATCCCATTGCTGCTCTGGGACTACGAAAAGCAATTGAAGAAAGGGGATAATCTTATCCTGGCAGCCTTCGGCGGCGGATTTACGTGGGGCGCGATGTGGGTGAAGTGGGGTTATAATAGCAACTAATCCCGTCCCGCCATACTGCACCTGGCTTTTTTAGCCGGTCGTATTTTGGCGGGATTGCGATTAGATTTTTGATTTGTAACTTAAAACTCGTTTTACTGTTTAATTTGAACTTTGATTTATGTCTACTATTTCTGATCTGGTAAAAGGCAACTATGTTCGCTACAACGGCGAAGTGATGCAAGTGGAAGAAATGCAACATCGTACGCCTGGAAACCTCCGTGCTTTCTATCAGTTAAAAATGCGAAACCTGAAGAACGGCAAGCTTGCGGAAAACCGGTTCAGACCTGGCGACGCGATCGAGATCCTGAGAGTTGAAACAAAAAATTATCAATACCTGTATGGCGACGGCAATAGCCTGGTGATCATGGATCCGGATTCGTTCGAGCAGATCTATATTGACAAGGCGCTCCTTGGCGACTCCGTCAATTTCGTCAAAGAAGGTGTAGTCCTCATGGTGGCATTCGAGAACGGAAACAACCCCATCACAGCTGAAGCGCCTGCACACGTCATACTGAATATTACTTATACCGAGCCGGGCGTCGCGGGAGATACTGCGACAAGAACACTGAAAGCCGCTACCGTGGAAACGGGCGCCGAAGTACGTGTACCCCTGTTCATCAATACCGGCGACAACATTAAGATAAAGACGTCGACCGGCGAATACGTAGAGCGCGTGAAGTAACAAATCATGGCAAAGAAAACTAATCCGGCAAAAGGCTCTTCCAAGGCGGATGGCAGCCGAAACGATAAAATCCAAAACAATTCGGAAATGAAAACTTCGGAAATCAGAGACCTCATCGACTTCATCGCTCAATCCGGATTGAACGAAGTCGACATTGAAACGAAGGAGATCAAACTGCACGTTAAACGCGAACCCGACCAAAAGGTACTGAGGAACTCCGGCCAGGTTATGGCTGCTCAGCCCATTGCCCTTCAGGCCCCGGTGGCGGTAGCCGCTGCAGCGACAGCGCCCAAGGCGGAAAAAGGCACGACATTAGAGATCAAGTCACCCATGATCGGTACATTCTATCGTTCGTCGAACCCCGACTCGCCTCCATTTGCTTCCGTCGGCGACAAAATATCGAAAGGACAGACCGTGGCGATCATCGAAGCCATGAAGCTCTTCAATGAAATTGAATCGGAAGTATCGGGAACCATCGTAAAGGTCATGGTCGAGAATTCATCGCCCGTTGAATACGATCAGGTACTTTTTGTAGTTGAGCCCGACTAAAGACACTTATGTTTAAGAAAATATTAATCGCCAATCGCGGAGAGATTGCGTTGCGTGTCATCAGGACATGCAAGGAGATGGACATTAAGACCGTAGCCGTCTATTCAACTGCTGACCGCGAAAGCCTCCATGTACGTTTCGCCGATGAGGCCGTATGTATCGGGGATGCCCCCAGTAAAGAATCTTATCTCAACATACCACGACTCATCTCTGCTGCCGAGATCACGAACGCCGACGCCATTCATCCCGGCTACGGTTTCCTTTCGGAGCGTGCTGAGTTTTCGGCGATATGTCACGAGTACGGTATCAAGTTCATCGGTCCCTCTCCCGCCATGATCGAAGCCATGGGAGACAAGGCGACCGCGAAAGCCACGATGAGGAAAGCGGGTGTTCCCGTTATCCCCGGCTCCGATGGACTTCTCTCTTCGATTGAAGAAGGCATGAAGCTCGCGAAGCAGATAAAATATCCTGTCATCGTCAAGGCTACGGCTGGCGGCGGCGGCAAGGGTATGCGTATCATCAACGAAGAGTCGGAGTTCAAAAAAGCCTGGGACGACGCCAAGCGCGAAGCAGCCGCCTCTTTTGGTAACGACGGCCTTTACCTGGAAAAATTCGTCGAAGAACCACGTCACATAGAAATACAGCTTGTCGGCGATCAGTACGGAAAAGCATGTCACCTTTCGGAGCGCGACTGTTCTATACAGCGTCGTCACCAGAAGCTCGTTGAAGAAACTCCGTCACCGATCGTGACCCAGGAGCTGCGCGAGCGTATGGGCGAAGCTGCGATCAAAGGCGCAAACGCCATCAATTACGAAGGCGTTGGAACCATAGAGTTCCTGGTAGACAAGCATGGGGATTTCTACTTCATGGAGATGAACACCCGTATCCAGGTCGAGCATCCGATCACGGAAGAGGTAACGGACTATGATCTTATTAAAGAGCAGATAAAAGTTGCTGCCGGTGTTCCGATCTCAGGCCGGAATTATTTCCCGAACCTGTTCGCGATGGAGTGCCGCATCAACGCAGAAGATCCCGCGAACAACTTCAGGCCTTCGCCCGGAAAGATAATCAACCTTCACCTCCCGGGTGGTCACGGTGTTCGCATCGACAGCCACGTGTACGCCGGTTATACCATCCCGCCGAATTATGACTCGATGATCGCCAAGCTGATCGTCAGTGGTCAGTCGCGCGAGGAAGTTATCACCAGGATGAAGCGTGCGTTGAGTGAGTTCGTGATCGAAGGTGTGAAGACGACTATTCCTTTCCACCTGGCGTTGATGGACAACGCGATATTCCGTTCGGGCAAGTTCACGACGAAGTTTTTGGAGACTTCCTTCGATTTCAGCAAGTTGAAATAGTCTTTATCAGGAATACCTGACATTATCGTCAATCAAAGAAGCCTCGCATATGTGGGGCTTTTATTTTTGTGGGTATGATCAAAAGGTATTTAGTGGCTTCGTTTCTGGGTGGGTTGATTGGCGCGGGTTGTGTGTTAGTGATTGTTTATGTTACTAATACGAGAGCGTTGGTGATTGTGGGTGGTGAGATTGATCCAGCTGTTAATGCGCTTCATTCGAGGATAAATGATTTTTACATTTTCGCGGGAATTGTGATAACACTTTTACTGGCGATAAATGTGGGAGTGTTTGTGCGGGCGGATGAGGAGGTAGATAAACAGATCGAGGAGAGTTTTGGGAAACATGAGAAGGAGATTATTAAGCTTATTGGACATTATAGGGAACTGTATTTTAATCTGGAAAAAACCGAAAAAAATCAAATTAATAAACCAACGGATTATGATCCTGCCGAGCCGGAGGCACATTCTTAATTACAAAACCATAATTATCCTTAAAGAAAGAATAATTTTCAATGAAGCGACGATGACTGACTTTGAGATAATCGAAGAGTTGCTCGATGCATTCGGAAAACCAAAGGATCTTGTGTTGGGCCTATTATTCAAACATGGAATTTTTTCGTACGGAGATTACCTGGCTGCACGAGAAAATCCTTCTAATGGCCCACTGGAGAGAGATAAACTTTCAACAATTACGGCTACAATTTATAACTATCTCAGGTCGATGGCTGCCTATTTCCAAAAAGACGAAATTCCGAAACCTGAAATCGGGTCTGTAAAATAAACTGTGTCAGTAATAATTGTTGAGATGTTGTAATGTGGGAAACATGCGTTGGGGTGAGCCGGGTGTTTTCCATATTTCAACATCGTTTTATAAAGATAGATTCAGTCGACCC